>Ga0209979_1000004_pt1 | contig 828592 bp, 872 predicted proteins | sample AnhtaG_FD_183114 | JGI IMG/M metagenome (GOLD analysis project Ga0209979, IMG submission 183114) | Deep subsurface microbial communities from Anholt, Denmark to uncover new lineages of life (NeLLi) - Anholt_01485 metaG (SPAdes) (version 2) | ecosystem: Environmental > Aquatic > Marine >... | reverse complement strand
ATAGTCCAAAACAGTCTGGTTCTCGTCAAGCACAATAAAATTGTTAACTGATGAATTTAGAAGTGGCAGAGTTACCGCCGGAAGCGTCTCGTTCACAATCAACGTTTGTGTGACGCGAACCAATCCGTCCCTGTATATTTGGAGATTTGTGGATTCAACTTGGAACTCAGTCTCGTCAGCAGCAGCTACAGTGACACTCAAGAGTAGGATAAAAATTGCGAAGCCAACGAAAACAACTCGCCCAGCATCTAACTTCATAGTCCAAATCACACTGAAATGATGAGAGTTAATAATCTAATAAGAATTGTGAACTCTCAGTACAGCGGGAATCTTATTAACATTCACCAATAATTATAGGAGGTAGGTTGACTCTTAAGATGGAGGAGGACCAAGTTTGGCATTATATTCTTCCGTTTCCCTTAGAAACTGAAAAGCGTAGGCTAATCTGGAGCGTCCTCCAGTCTAAGGTAGGTAAAAGTCTTTTAATGAACATGAAGGTGGATGGGCGAACATACCAAAGAGACCTCATCAAGGGAACCTCTTACTCGAACAAATCCATAATTAAATACTTGAAGCGGATGGTTTCAGCTGACATGCTTGAACAGGGCATGGAGCAGGTCACAACAGGGAAAAGAAAAGTGAGAATCAAATGGTATGTTCCCACGAAACTTGGAAGATGGTTTATTCTTTTTCTAAAGCCTACCGAAGAGATTTCACCCGAGTTGGTACGAAAAACCATCGAGGAAATCTTTCATGTCTACGCTTCCAGCATCGTTGAAGTTTGCGAAAACTTCGGAATCAACATCGACGTCTTCCGCAACATCCTAAACACTGAACACCGCAACAAAACAACAACAGAAACATAAAAAGAAAAAAAGGTAAGTTTTACTGCAGTTTGTTACCGCAGCTACCGCAGAACTTGTTAGTGGACAAATTCTTCGCCTTACACTTTGGACACTCGATTTCCTCTGGCTTCAAAGGAGAACCACAGTCACCACAGAACTTCATGGTCGCCGGCATCTCCGCTCCACACTTCGGACACTTAACTTTAGCCACAGGACCCAAACTTGATCCGCAGTTACCACAGAATTTGGTTCCAGCAGTGTTCTGGGCTCCGCACTTCGGACACAACACCAGCTGCTGTGGGGCACCTGTTCCTTGAGAAGGCTGCATAGCTTTTCCCAAAGCGGTTCCCATGGCTATTCCAACTCCTGCTCCCACACCCGCCGCAGCGGCTCCCCCGCCTCCCTCTGGAATCTCCGCGGTTGTTTCCTTCATATACTGCAGCGTCATGGCTTGCTGTCCCATGCTTGTGGCGAAGCGCCTCGCCTCCTCTGGGATTTTGACGCCTTCGAAAACCGTGTCTATGATTTTGAGGCCTATTCGAGCTGCCTCATCGCTTATTACCAAGGCGACTTTGTCTGTGGTTTCATCCACGTTTTTGACTAGGTTGAAGATGTCGTGGTGAGCGAATTCGTCTATAACCCGCTCGTTGATGAATCCGCGAATGTAACTTTCAACGTCACTGGATGTGCTTGCTCCTTTGTTGCCGAAAAACTCCACAACAAACAGCTTCGGGTCCTCCACTTTGTAGAGAAGATACCCAAAGTAGCCAAGTTCCGCCTGATACTGTATAGGTCCGCTGGGGGCAGAGTAAGCTTGTCCACCAAATTTTCCTTTAAACTGGCTGTTGCTCACAAAAACGACTTCGCACTCAAAGATGTCACCGATTATCCTCAGAGCCTTTAATGCTCCAGTTAGAAGCGAAATATTTTTGCTGGTTATGGTGTGTCTGCCCGGACCAAAAACATCATATGCTTTCCCGTCACGGAAGAAGATAGCCCACTGGTTCTCCTTAACAATAACTTGGCTCCCATACTTCAAGGAAAGGTTAGGAAATCTGTAAGCTATATCTTCAGAACCCGCAAAATCCCATGAAACTTTCTCTATTACAGGCATTTTCTTTCACATCCTAAATTTCTAAAGGTCTAAACTGTTTTTCCCGTTCATTCCATTTATTCTCGAAAGCAAGTAATAAACCCTTAACATTCTTCACTTCACTGGATACAACCGCCCAGTTCTCCGCTTCAACCTCACTCCGAGTCTTGCTAACAGCCTCCTTCAAGCCGTCAAGATCACTGCTAAATGCACGATCAAAATTGAAAACTCGAGCCAACTCCTCTTCTCGTATGTGCCCTTTTCTGTCCATGAGACCTGCGTAACCGTAGTCTGCGTGTCTCACCTTTTCTGTGACTCGATCTAACACTTGGATAACCTTTTTGTAGTCTCTGCCCTGGGCAACACCTGCATCCATAGCCTCCAGATACAGGTCTTCCCAAACGTGCCGCATGTCTCGGAGGTCAACGTAATAGTTGTCTCTAAGCTTTCTATCTAATTCTCTCAGGTCCTCTTTTGTTCCATATCCTAAAGTGAAGAAGTTTTGAATCTTGGAAAGAATTCCTATTTTTCCTTTTACTTTCTCGATTGTTTCCCGCTCTGACAAACAATAAACCCCAAATCTAACTGCAGCTCAATCTAATATAACTTATCGCCCCGCTGATTTAGTGGATGTCTATAAAAGCTTTAACCATAAAAGCTCTTAAACCTCAAAGCTATCTGAATATTATAATTATCAGGAGAAGCTTTGAGAAACGAGTAAAAAGACTATAGAATATTCGCGTTCTCCAGCGCCTTTCGCGTTCTTCATAATACTCTCTCTAGTGTTCATAGTCTTAGCCCTCCTAAATTACCCAAACCCCATCGCCTTATTGTACGGTCTCATAGCCGCAGTCTCCCTGTTTCCTCTACCAGCAACAGTGGCAATCAACAAAGAGTGGGAAGAAGCAATAATATTACGGTTCGGCAAGTTCCAACGGCTCGTTGGCCCAGGATTCTTCTTCAAATAGCCTTACATAGAAACCTTTCTGAAGCAAGATAAACGAATCATCAATCTGGACATCCAACGACAGGAAGTCATGACCAAAGACAACATCAGCGTAACAGTCGACGCCGTGGTCTTCGTGAAAGTAGTTAACACAAAAGACAGCATCGTAAACATTCGAAACGTCTGGGACAGCGTAATGAAGTACGCCCAAACAACGATGCGGGACGTAGTAGGAGACGTAGAACTGGATGAATTGTTGGCGCGCAGGGACGAAGTTGCGGAAAAGATTGCCAATATTGTGGAGCGAGAAACACAGGAGTGGGGCGTAGACATAACCTCGGTGAAACTGCAGACCGTGGAATTACCTGAAGATATGAAACGTGTGATCGCGAGGCAGGCTGAGGCTGAGCGGGAGAAACGGGCTGTAATAATTAAGAGTGAGGGAGAGTTGACGGCAGCCGAAAACTTGGAAAGGGCGGTGCAGAAGATGAGCAATCGGGCAATGTATCTGCGCACGTTATCTAGCCTAGAGGACATCAGCTTTGACCAAAGCAACACAATCGTTTTTGCGGTACCCATGGACATTGTCAAAGGAGAAGTCATAGGATTGTCAGCATTTGCCGGAGCAACCAAAGCAACGAAAGAAGTACAAAAAAGCAAAGACAAAAAGAGTGAGTGAAAAAGAAAAAAGGGGAATTTTTGTTTCGCTGATGCTCTAGAATAGCCCCAGACCGAGTCCTAGGCCTATTCCAACAAAAGCAAGTATAGCAATTATCACCACGAAGATAATTACAGCTAACAAAGAGATTACAAAAGCTTTCAGCCATCCAGAGTCAAAGAAATGCTTCACTAAAGCAAGCAATATTACCAACAGGATTATAGACGCAATAATACCTGAAAACAAAGAATTGAATATTGTACTGATTACGGTCCCAAGAACTACAATCCACACTGCGTCAAGGAACTTTGCTTTCTCTGCTCCAACAAGCGCTCTTCCTGATAACCAAAGAACAGGCGACAAAATGATGGCATTCACAACAACCTGTATTAAGAGTATGTACAGATCAAGAGCCACACAGATTCCTCCTTTTATTAAACCCTAACCAACAGGTTTAACCCATTCTTTTTATCTTTTGCCATACAAAAAATCGTCAACATAAAAACAGCACAAAATCTTTTTTCTATCGCAACGATAACCGAACACAGACCAAATTATACGCGTTATCCGAATTAGCCCAGACACCAGAAACTTTTTCAGCCCGGCACCTTGAGCGGTTGGAAGCTGCAGGCTGAACACCTCGGCGAAAGCCTTGGTGCGTACACCCCAACTCCATCAAACCCATCTTCTATGGGAGCCCTCGTCCATGACTGAGGCCTGTTACCAGGTCTCGTGTCAGGGAATGGTTACCTAGTTTCAGGAGCGGCTTCGAGCTTAGATGCTTTCAGCTCTTATCCGCGACAGCGTGGCTGCCCGGCAGTGCCTTGTCAGACAACCGGTAGACTAGAGGCTACAACGTTCCGTTCCTCTCGTACTGGGAACCCTTTCCCCTCAGGTAACCAACACTCCCAACAGATAAAGTCCGACCTGTCTCACGACGGTCTAAACCCAGCTCACGTTCCCTTTTAATAGGCGAGCAGCCTCACCCTTGGCCCCTTATGCAGGACCAGGATAGGAAGAGCCGACATCGAGGTACCAAGCCGCGGGGTCGATGTGAACTCTCGCCCGCGACAAGCCTGTTATCCCCGGGGTAATTTTTCTGTCATATCCAACCCTCACCAAGAGGGATTTGGATGTTCGCTAAGCCCGGCTTTCGCCTCTGAATCCCTTGCCTTGGAGGATTCAGTCAGACCAGCTTTTGCCTTTGCACTCTGCGGCGGGTTTCTGTCCCGCCTGAGCTGATCTTTGGGCCCCCTCGATATTTTTTCAAGGGGGTGCCGCCCCAGCCAAACTGCCCATCTACCGTTGTTCCAGCGCCGAAGCGCCGGTGAGAGACACAGTCGCAAAAGGGCGGTGTTCCATTGGCGCCTCCCTCAGTCCCCGGAGAGACTGAGATTAACAGCTCCCGCCTACACTCTGCATCCGCAACCATATCCCAGCGACAGACTGCAGTAAAACTCCACGGGGTCTTCTCTTCCCGTTGGGAGTTAGTGGACTGTTCGTCCACTTTACGTGGGTTCACCGGGTACCAAGCGGGGACAGTGGGGCCCTCGTTGCTCCATTCATGCGCGTCGGAACTTACCCGACAAGGCATTTGGCTACCTTGAGAGAGTCAGAGTTACTCCCGGCGTTTGCAGGCCCTTAGCCCGGTTGAACCCAGGTTTTAGGTACCTGTACTGGCCAGGATTCAGAAGCCGTTCACACCCTTTCGGGCTTGCGGCTTCCTGTGTTTTTATTAAACAGTCGGGACCCCCTTGACACTGCGACCTGCGGTTCCAGCCGAAGCCAAAAGCGCAGGCACCCCTTATCCCTAAGTTACGGGGCTAATTTGCCGAATTCCCTCGCTTGGTGTACACCCGACACGCCTTAGGTTTCTCGCCTAGGGACACCTGTGACGGTTCTGGGTACGGTCACAGAGGATCCTTTCCAACACCCTTTTCATTGGCTCCAAAGATCAGTTGAACCACCCTAAAAACGGGTGGCTATTCCCGCTTTCGCTTGGTTCTCGCCATTACGGCACTCCCCAAGCTTATACGGTTAAACAAGGCGACAACCTTGCTCAACCTACCTTGAAGCGTCAGGTATTGGACTTGCGTCGCCGCATGTACCTCTGTGGTACAGGAATTTTAACCGGTTTCCCTTTCGGCTAGATCGGTTGAGTCTAGTCTTAGGACCGACTTACCCCCAGCTGATGACGCATTGCTGGGGAACCCTTGCCCTTTCGGCGGAGGGGTTTCTCACCCCTCTTTGCTGTTACTACCGCCGGGATATGCAATCCCGATCCGGTCCACTGGACCTCACGGCCCAGCTTCTGCCCAGTCGGGACGCCCTCCTACCGGATTGCAGCGCTAAACTGCACCCTGGGGTATCGGTGGCTGGCTTAGCCCCGTCCATTTTCAGGGCCATCAGCCTCGGCGGGTGAGCTGTTACGCTTTCTTTGAAGGGTGGCTGCTTCTAAGCCTACCTTCCCGCTGTCTTAGGCTGATGACGCCTTTCAGTTTAACACTTAGCCAGCACTTTGGGACCTTAACCTCAGTCTGGGTTGTTCCCCTCTCGGACTAGGAGCTTACCCCCTAGAACCCGTCTCCTGAGGTCTACAGCGCCGGCGGATTCGGAGTTTGAAAAAAAAGCGGGGTCTTTCGACCTCGTACTTCTCAATCAGTGCTCTACCCCGTCGGCAGCCTCGCTCAGGGCTGGGCTGCGACCCACTTCGGAGGGAACTAGCTATCACCGAGCTAGATTGGTCTTTAGCCCCTAGCCCCAGGTCAAGGGAGCGAATTGCACGTCAGCACCCTTTCGAGCCTCCACCAGGCTTTCGCCTGACTTCGCCCTGCCCAGGGCTAGATCGCTCGGTTTCTAGTTTCACTGCTGTGACTTCGGGCCATTTCAGACCTCGCGCCTCGCCAGTGTAAACACTGGTTGTGCGCATGTTGGTTTCCCTGTGCTTGCGGGCTTGTTTGCCCTTAGGCTTGCCACAGCTATGATCTCCCCGGCCCGTGTTTCTAGACGGAGCGTGCAACCCTGGTCCTCCTCCCTCGTACTTCTATGTTGCCATAGGTTCCTTTGGGAGGGATCTGTCCTTCTGGGCTGCACACGTCTGTAACCGTCTGGTTTCAGGCTCTTTTCATCTCCCTTCCGGGATGCTTTTCAGCTTTCCGTCACCGTACTAGTGCGCTATCGGTCTTGAGACGTGTTTAGTCTTGGAAGTTGGTGGCTTCCAGTTTCTCGCACCTATACCAAGGTACGGTACTCTGGGATTCCAGCCCGTCTTCTTCTAGTTTGCGCTTACGGGGCTTTCACCCTCTTTGACGAGCCATTTCAGGCTACTTCGGCTTTGCTAGTGAGAAGGTGGCTGGACCCACAACCCTACATTCGCCATGCGTTTCCGCATGGAGTTCAGTTTGGACTTTTCCCTTTTCGCTCGCTGCTATTGGGGGAATCCCATTTTGGTTTCTTTTCCTCCCCTTACTAAGATGTTTCCGTTCAGGGGGTTACCGCTCCTTTTTGGAGCGCCACGAGGTCCCTTGGGAGCTCGTAGCGAGAAGTCTCATTCGGGTATCCCCGGATCTACGCTTGCGTGCAGCTACCCGGGGCGTTTCGCCGCTTGCCGCGCCCTTCTTCGGTGCTCAAGCCTAGTCATTCGCCAGACGGCGTTGCATGTCGGGCTTACTTGGTTGTTTTGGTGTTTGTTTGGTGTGTGGTTTGTTTGGGTTTTTTTGCGTGGTGTTCATTGTGAGCTTGTGTATGGTTTTGCTCACTTCTTCCCTTCATCATCAATCCTTTAGGGTCGATGATTGCATCTGTTTTGAGGTCTTTTTGTATGTAGAATTTGACCTCAAAGGTACCTTTGCATTATTACTTCTTGTTTTTGTGTCATATAAAGTTAGTGTATTGTGTGGTTTCATGTTTGCTACGTTATGTTTCGTATGTTGTTTTTATGTCTCTCTCTCATTAGACCCCCCCTATAATTTTTTTAGTTTTTCACAGAACTTGTTTTTCGTTGGTTTTTTGAAAATAAGCTTAGAAACGGTTTATCCCACGTCTGGAATCGACGGGAAAAGGTTGCAAAAGGTGCGAAAAGGTTGCAAAAGGCTGGAAAAGGTGGGAATTGACGGTGGTCTTATTGGAGCATATGCATGCATGCATGCAAATAAGCCAGGTGATAGTGAAGTCGCTTGAAAAACACGGTTTCAAAAAGGCAGGGTCTTTCAAAGGCTACTTCCTTGACGACCGCTACGTAGACGCCTTAACATACACATACCCGTGATGTCATGACGCAAGAAAAGCAACATGAACGCTGCACAACAGATCATTTTTGTTCCATAATTCTTATTCGTCACGATTACTCTGCATTTATATAGGCTGGTGAGCTGGCGGACGGCTTTCGAACGCCTATGCGTTTGAGGAAACTCCGCCCACCATGTAGAACTGCAACGCTTGTAAAGGCGTGGGGCGAGAGCCTTGGCTCCGGAGCAGAAACGGAACGTCCATTCGGTGAGAGGACCATGAAGCGTGTTAAGTCGTTGAGGATGCCGGGTGGAAGCGGTGAAACGGCCGACCTGCAGGGTGAAAGGGCAAATAGGCGCCTGTGAATTTCTGCGGGAGGCGCGGGTAGCCCGTTTAGCTGAATGCCGTCTTTGAACAGAAGGCGGGTTACGTCCAGCACACCAGCCCTTATTTCCCGTAACCCACCCTATTCTAAACGTACTCATACAAATGAAGAACAACGGACTAAACGAATGCACAATAAGAAACTACGACAAATACTTAGCACACATAACTAGACATGCAGACTTAGACAAACCCGAACAAGTAAAAAACTTCATAGCAAACAAAGAAAGCTCAAACAGCTACAAACATAACCTCTGTTTAGCCTACGACAAATATTGTAACTACTACCAAATCGAATGGAACAAACCATTCTACAAAAGAGTAGCCAAAACAATAAGAATCCCAACAGAAGAACAACTCCAAAGCCTAATAGCAAGCTCAGGCAAAATAATGTCAGTAAAACTAACAATCAGTAAAGAAACAGGAGTAAGACCCGTAGAACTATGCAACCTAAAAGCGAAAGACGTGGACTTAGAACGAAAAACAATCTATCCAACAACCGCCAAATACGGAGCACCAAGAATACTAAAAATAAGCAACAGTCTAACAGCCACGCTAACAAAACACATCAACGAAAAGAACTTAAATCCAAACGACAAGCTGTTTAAAGGAGACTCCGACTACTACGGAAAGAAATACAGATTAGTGAGAAACAAACTAGCAAAAAAACTAAACAAACCCTCACTACAAACAATAAAACTCTACGATTTCAGACATTATTTCGCAACCATGCTATACGCAAAAACCAAAGACATCCTATACGTCAAACAACAACTAGGACACAGGAAAATAGAAACCACATTAATCTATATACAATTGTTAAGCTTCAATGATGATGAATGGACATGCAAAGCAACCAACAACACCAAACAAGCAACAGAACTAATAGAAAACGGATTCGAGTACGTTACAACAACACCAGATGAACTAATGCTATTCAGAAAACGCAAATAACCTTCCCTCTTTTTTATTTCCTTGCTAACCTGTAATAGCAATCCACACTTCTTTTCCACAATTGAAACATCTATTTTTTTCTCAATTTCTCTGCAATCCTAGCCAGTAAAGCGTATAGGATGAATGCAATCGCCAGCACAGCTAAGAAGCTTTTCGGAGCATCAATCAAATAGCCGAGAAAGGAGAGGACAAATCCAATGAATAATACAAAGATGAAGAGCTTAGTTTTTGGTGACAAGGCTATATCCATCCTTTCTTAATCCAATTCTAATCAGTTCTTTTGGTTCTGCTTTAACTTTTCCGCATTTAGGACACAAACTTTTTACATAGTCATCAATAGAATCAGCCAGAGAACTTATTGAAATGGGATTTGAATACGTCACAGAACAAGACGGATACAAACTATACCGAAAACACAAATAACCCCCCTTTTTTCTATTAATTAATTAATTACTTCCCGTGTCGGAGCTGTTCGCTCCGACTACCCACGTTCCGTAAGAAGCCGATGCGAATACAACAGCAACAAACAACACTCAAAACTCAGTTAACAATTTGCATGCATGCATTCGCAGAACAAAAACACTAAACACTAGAACAAACAAGCATAGCCACCACTAAACACCTCAACGAACATCGATAAAATTAGGATTACCATCCTCATCAAACTCATCAAAAACAAACCACGGAACATAGTCAACATGACCGACGTCCTTCACAATATGACGCTTACCCATGTAAACAGACCTCACCATCTCACTCTTACAAGCAGGACACAAAACCTCAGCATCCACATTCGCAGACTTAAACTTACGGTTGCCACAAACACCAAACCACGTAACAGCATGAAAACGTACAATACCAACCCTAATAGTAGCATGGTTTAACTGATAAAAAGCAGTTCCAAAAACGGTCTTACGAGCCTTAAAAACCTTAACAAAATAACCATCATTCAAAAAGGCTTGATAAGCTCTATCATCGAAATCACCGCAACCTTTAAGGCAATTCCATTTACGTGGACACTCTCTACAACGAGAGTATCCACCAACAACAAAACCTAAAGCATGGTAATGTGGGCTCCAAACCAAAACATCACGCTTCTTATCAACTCGATAACCGTGAAAAATCATACAGCCACCAATAATACCTCGGTCGAATAAAACCTTACGACACTTCTTACGCATAACAGACTCAGGCAAATCACGGTCGGTAACAGCAACAGAGACCAAAATATGCTCAACTTCGCCAAGACCAAGACTAACAGCCTTAACAAAGCGACCTTCAATATTGCGAGCACCTCGGACAGACCATCCACGGATAAAACAAACAGGACATGATGATTTACGACACCACATATGCCTATGACGGACAACAACCTTGCCCGTACAATCGACACCACCTACAGAAACACCGTCATGCTCAGCGACATTCTTACATACCGAAAATCCCATCCAGCGACCACAGACAACCGAAGACCTCAAACCACGACCAACAGGCATATAATTACTGTGACCAACATCAACAGGCAAAACCCAATACGGACTCTTAAAAATAGCACGATTAAGGCTTAAACGCCTAGAAAAATCCCTCTTCACAGCCTCAACAGATACCAAACAAATTCACCTCTCCAAACTCCCACTACACCTACGGCAAACATGCCAAACATCAGAACGACTGTTACTATCCAGCCCACAGGCACAAACTAAACAAAACTGTGCACTACGAAGCCACTCTACCTCTTCAAAAAATTCGTCCTCTTCCTTCTGCATCTCACGATTAAACCTCTCAAAATTGTCACAATTCATACACCTATCCAGAACGCCAGACCTCTCACTCTTTCGGAATGAACATAAAACATCATCAAAAAAACACATGATAAAATTTTCATCAAGAAACACCTCTCAAAACTGAAACAACCTTACGAGGAGTGAAAAGCCTACCAGAACCTCTATAATGCGAAAATAAACCCACATGCCCATGACTATCTAAACATGAGCATGAACTCCAGAAACAGCGAACCCGTATATCAAACTTGAATCTTTTTCCCATGTATGCTTCAAACTCATATGGAAACCAACTCTCTACTATAACAAAGAGAAGGCATCGAAGCATCAACAGGAGGGAGGGAAGGTAAACCCAACTCCCAACCAAAACACGCTCAAAAACACTTACGCTACCATTATTAAACTACATTTATTGGTTTATCCATAATCAATCCATATACAAACTACTATATAAATCTAAAAACTAGGCACTCCTTCAAAAAACGCAACTCTACTCTGTCCTCTTGAAAAGGCGAAACACAAAAACATGGACAACCTTCAACTCCGTACACATCCGTTACTCCGTACACATCCATAACTCCAATTATAGCATGTACTTTCTTTAAAAGAAAGTACCAAAGAACTTCTCTCTCTTGGATTCAAATGAAACTCCAATCAACGCAAGAGCATGGTCGAGAGCTGAAAGCGAACCTTTCAGCCTCTCCCTATGCTCTTACCCACTACGCAACAACGTGACTGTAAAATTTACCTCACAAATTTAACAATATGACACCTTGCTTGTGCAATAAAGAAGAATGTTCTTTTCTTGTAAGAAAAGAACCAAAAGAACCTTTATGCATGGCCTACCCATGCACCAATGAAAAACTAAAATGAGCGACACCTAAAAACAAACAACGCCAAAAACTAAAGAAAGGCTAAAGGAAAAAATAAAACCAAGCACTCGTTAGCACCACAACAGTAGAAAAACACTTGTAATAACCCAAAAAACAACTCTGAACGTAGTACATAATGCTTAATGCATGCATGCACTAACAAGATAATGGAGAAAAAATAATGAAATGGAAAAAGATATTCAGAGATGGATTTACCCGAAAAGAAAGAAAGAAACACTCTAAATCCAAAAGAAGAAAACTCTTGAGGGACCGAAAGTAGACAAAAGGAAAGAGATAAAATGAAAGTAATGCATGCATACCACTAGGTGTAGTTATTGTTGTGGAGGGCGTTTTTTCATTTTCCTTTTTCTACGACGTGCACGTTCTTTATGCCCTCGCTTCTTAGCTTTCCCCTTTTGCGGCAATTCTCTTCACTAGATTCATGGTACGGTAGAGCTAAAAGTGTTATGCACGCGCATCATTAGCACCACACAGTAGAAAAACACTTACTGCATGCATAACATAAACTATAAATACTACACTATCTATAGAATATCACAAACTGTTAAAGGGGTGACATATATGGCTAAAACAATCAGTGTAGATGAATTAACTTACAGTAACGTAGTATCTGTAGTAGGCAAACTAATGACGATCGCTGGAAAACCTATCTCTTTGGGGTATGCAATAAATATGGGCATACAGGCGATGGATTTAGTTCTGTCGAGGCTGGAGCCAGAGCAAACTGCACAACTAAAAGAATATCTGAGAAATCTCCCTTCTTCACCAGCAGAACAAGACAAGGCGCGTGAAGAGATTTTCAGAGCAATTACAGGAGAAAAAACTATAGAGGAAACACCCAGAACCAGCAAAACCTCTGCTGAATCAGCTACTACTTACATCCAGTAAAGGAGGACTTAACATGCATGCATGCAAAATGACCAAACAATTTAAACACCGCGAAGAACTCCGTAAATTTTGGCGAGAAGCCAAGCGTAAATACAGAGCAAAAAAGAAAGAGGTAGAAACAAAATGACACCACCTATTTCTAATAAAAAACTACAAACAAAAACAAAAAAAACAATAATTACTAAGGCTAATGACGGGTTACGTCCAGCACACCAGCCCTACAGCCCCGTATGCCGTCTATCAACGGAGAAATAGTTAAAGTCCTCTGGGAACTCAAGAAGAAAGGCAGAGCAGACGCAACAATCAAGAACGTAGGCAAAGCACTACAAGTCTTAGACCGCAGTTGTAATTTAGATGACCCCGAAACAGTAAGAACATTCTTAGCAACTCTTGACCGCAAGAACGGATACAAAAGGCAACTATGCTATTCTTATAATGTTTATGTCAAAATTCACGCTCTAGAATGGGACAAACCAATTTATCACCAAGGCGCAAAAATGCCGAAGATTCCACAAGAGGCAAAAATTGACTGTATCATCGCCAACGCATCTAAGAAACTTGCGACAGCTATTTCCATGTCAAAAGACACAGGACTCAGACCTATCGAATTAATGAGACTCAAACTGAGAGACTTAGACCTTGCGAAAGGCGCAGTATACCCAGAAACAGCAAAACACGGTAGCCCCAGAGTATTAAAACTCAAGAACAGCACGTTAAACATGCTAAACAAATACATCGCAGACCGCAACATCGGACTTAACGATAAATTATTCGGATGGTGGAACAGTAATATTTACGGCAAATTCTTTAGAATAACCCGCAACAGAGTAGCCAAGAAAATGAGCGACGCTTCGATAAAAACTATTAGACTCTACGACTTACGACACTATTTCGCAACCATGACCTACCACCGCACTAAAGACATTCTATTCGTTAAACAACAAATGGGACACAAGAAAATCGAAACGACCTTAATCTACACCCAACTACTACAATTCGACAAAGACGACCAATACACATGCAGAGTAGCTACCAACACCAAAGAGGACACGGAACTTATAGAATCAGGATTCGAATATGTAACTGAACGAGATGGATTGAAAATCTACAGGAAGCGAAAATAGTGGATAATCCAGACAGCGAATACTTGGTCAAAACCGCCAAAACCGTAGAAGAAGCCAAACGACTAATCGAGCAAGGCTTTGAATACGTCACCACAATAGAAGAAGAAGCAATATACAGAAAACGCAAATAACAACCCCCCTTTTCTTTTTAGTTTATCCATAGCTACCGCTACCGCGCGCGCAACCAAATATTAGATGTGTTATGATTGCTGGAAAAGGCATCAAGAAAGCAACTAGAAACCTCAGAAATCACTTATAGACAAAACTTATAGCGTCCAACATTGTCAACTTAAAACTATGGAACTTCATGTAAGTGTTCGGTCTTCTGACCCTAACGTTGCGTCAGAAATAGCTCAGATGAAGATTGAAGGAGTCACCACTAAGCAACGTCTGGTAATAAAGGAAATATTCAACCCGCCAGTTGATTTCATTCTTGGCATTGCAGTAACTCTTGGTGTGAATGTCGCTGCACAACTTATCGCCAGAAGGCTCTGGGAGATACTCAAAGACAAGAAAGAAACCCAACTCACAATCAACAATCAACCAATTGAAATAAACGCTCAGAAGATTGAACAGCTAATCCTCATTTCATTGAAAGAGAAAGAAGAATAGGGCGCGCGAAAACGCAAATAAACCCCTCTTTTTCTATTAAATCGCTTCAAGCCATCATTCGCACTCGCTACGCTCGCGCTCATACCAACAAAAAGAGCAGCCAACCCACTTATGACATAATGCATGCAAAAGCTTTTATGCTAAACGGAAATCAACAGAATCGTTCAAAAGAGGAGAATGAAAATGAATTTCGATAAAAATACTCCCAGGCTCTTAGGAGCAGCATTCCTTCTCCAAGCAATTGCTTCCTTGGTCAGTGGACTGTTTCTGCTACAACCATTGATTGTACCAGGCAACATAATCGAAAGCATGACCAATATTGCGAATAATGTCTTGCAGATGCGGGCAAGCATTATGGTTGAGATGCTCACTGTAATCGGCATAATCATGATTGGTGTCCTAATGTATGTAGTTCTAAAGAAACAAGACGTAAAGATAGCCATTGTAGCCATGGGATTGTATCTCGTAGAAGCAGCAATTCTTGCTGTCAGCTTAATACCGACTTTCGCTCTATTACTCGTAAGTCAAGAATCTGTAATAGCGGGACACCCCGACTATTTGCAGACTCTGGGAAATATGTTCTATGAATTACATAGTTTCGGATACAATCTACATATGCTACCATTTGCCCTTGGTGCAACATTGTTCTACTATCTATTCTACAAGTCGGGATATATCCCAAAGGCTCTGAGCCTTTTAGGACTCATAGCAGCTCCTCTCGCATTAATAGGAGTCCCATTCCTGCTAATCGGTTATGATGTTCCGATAGTTGTATTCATTCTAAACTTGCCATTTGAATTAGGAATCGGTCTATGGCTATTGATCAAGGGCATTAAGGATGGTTCAGAAGCAAAGTAACACGTGCATACATTAACGGATTCAGACTATTCCGCAAACGCAAATAACCCTCTCTTTTTTCTCGATTAGTCAATCGTTTTAAGCCATAGCTCACGTCACTTCGTTCCATTCGCACTCACTCAATCTTCATAGCTAGCGCGCACGATAGTATATAACGCACAACAAAGGAAAAACATTAAGCATCCCCATACTAATAAGAACCAGCAATAACCACATTCGGTAGTGTTGCCGAAATGATAGTTGAGAATTGTGCATATTGCAGTAGATCAGGTAGAGATCCCAACACAGGCATAATTAGCGGATATGAACCCTGTCCGACTTGTGAAGGTTGGGGTCAAGTTGTGAGATCTACGCGCGATTTGTCCAAAAGGAAAGAAGAATCAAGTCCAGATTTAAGCAAGAATAAATCTGAATTTTCAAATAAGATATTCATCGTTCATGGAAGAGACAGATTACCAGCACTCGAACTCAAAGTGCTTGTTGAAGACAAATACCCGATTAAAGCTATCCTTCTAGAGGAAAAACCTCATGAAGGCAAGACCCTTGTTGAGAAATTGGAGAAATACTCTGATGTGGATTATGCGTTTGTAATCCTCACTCCAGATGATGTCGGAGCATTGAAAGGCGAGACTCTCAGAGAAAGGGGTCGTCAAAACGTGATTTTTGAATGGGGAGTTTTTGTTGGCAAAATAGGAAGAAAAAGAATATGCCTTCTCATTAAAGGGGATGTAGAAATCCCCTCAGATTTACACGGAATAGGATACTACAAATTCAAAGAAAGCGTAAAAGAGTGTTTTCTGTCCATAGATAATGAACTCAAAGAAGCCAAAATAGTGTAGTCTTTTATCTCTACATACGTGTACAGTCGCTATCCACAGCTACCGTTATCCATACTTATCGCAAAACAGCTACGAACTTAGAGCAAGCAACACAACTGATAGAAAACAGATTTGAATACGTAACAGAAATAGACGGAATCAAACTATTCCGCAAACGAAAATAAACACAAACACACCCCTTCCTTCTACTAGATCGCTTCAAGCCATCATTCGCACTCGCTATGCTCGTGCTCATGCATGCATTGCGCACGCGAAAGTGACGTTTGACCGTGCGCGCAAAAGACGAAAAGATAAAAAAGAAAAAGGATTGTGAACGAAGAATAGGAAGTCATCTTGTGAATTTAATATTCACTTCTTCTTGGGGGTCTTCTCTTTGCATAGCATTCTCGGCAATATACGGGTCTGCTTCCATCAGGTTTGAACGGAACTTCACATTCCTGTTTACACTCAGCACAAACTGCCTTATGCATTTCTCTTGGTTCTCTTCTTTCATACGACATCTAGATTACACCTCCATTTAACAGTCAACGAAAAACCAGCATTCTCATGGAATTCTAATTCTCGTGTGTTCAACCAGTTGGCATATTGGCTATTTAAACTCTTTTGTATGCATGCATGCGCGCGGGGGAAATCTTAAATGTTCAATCACAGGTTTGCATTTGAAGTAATGGTGGAGGAGGTGATAAGATGGCTGAGAAAAAACCTATCATCAGACTACTTTTCGCCAAAATCAAGGAAACATTTTATAACCTATCTGAAGAGGAAAAGAAAGAGTTCATGATTAAGGATCGCAAGAATTTGGAAAAACTCGGTGGCAAAGTCATAATGATGATTGACTGCCGTTGGTCAAACGAAGAGTGGAATTATATTGGGGTCGAGGAATGGCCAAGCATAGAAGCTCTTGAGAAGCGCGCCAAATTCGAATATGAAGAACTAGAAAAATTCAGGATTGTTGAATCGAAGACTTATTTGGGTACTCGTGAATCCTTTGCTGAATATGGTAAAGAATGAAACCTAAGGCAATGGAGACCTAGACCAATTCTCAGATAGATGCATGCATGCATTACTCGATAGGCATGTGGATTGCTGAAATGTTGGCTAAGGCAGTTACTTGACATCTTCTGGAAAGATTTTCTTTCCTTTTTCTGTGTATTCGATAGCACCTATTTGTTTGAGGATATTAACGTTGTCGGTGACGCTCCAGTACTCTGCAAGCTTGCCATTGACTATGCGATAGATGTCAACATCCTTAGCTGTTATCTTCTTGCCAGTAGGGGCTAGTCCAAGAAATTCGCCTTTATGGGTCCCCGTATAAGCAAGACGAACCCACACCTTATCCCCTTCAGCAATGATATCTTCAATAGTTTCATGCCAATCGGGGAAGCCTTTGAAACCCATGTCGAATAATTGTTTGAGGCCTTCTCGACCGACTTGATTGGTGTGGTCAACATAATCTGGTGCCACTAAATCGTCTACTAAATCCAAGTTTCGCTTATTATAGGCTTCAATAAACCTACGAACAATCGCCTTATTCTCTTCCAATGACATGAAACATCACCTCTCCTTTACTCTCTTTTTCGATATTTAACAGTTGTAGTATAGTCTACAGAAGAATACATGAAATGCGCGCGCTGTCCAAACTTGTTAGAAAAAAGGGAAGGTTAGCTCAAGACTTCTTTAGCGGGGAGAGCCACCCCAACTATCCAAAATATGACAAATATTGACTCAAGTGGAAGATTAGCAGTCATGCCAACGTAATTGGTGAGGAGCATTCCAAATGACTTTATACCACCTATGACCAATATCGCATACCAAGCCCACTTCTCTCCCTTCCTATAAGGTATCAAAGATACGACACAGAAGAGCAAACCGCCAAACACCCCACTAAACCCATAGGCGTAGATTGTGAACGTCATGAAATTAAGCAGATTCTGACCTAAAGCCCCAATATCCGAAACGTTTGGAGGACGAATCTCCTCGTTCGCCAAGCCAATCCACATGTCTAAGAACCCTTCCGTCCAGAGTAAAGCCATTAACCCTTCCAACAGAAGCATTCCCCAAAAGACGACTAGCAAAGCGGACGCAACGTTCAACTTTCCACTCAATCTACTACCTCCTTATGCAGTGTCAAGATGCTTTAGATTCTGCAAATTTTGCTCCAAACCCTACTCCCAAGAAGATAGAAGAGCCCAGCACACAAAGTGCACAAAGTACCCAAAATACCCACCAAACTATGCTCTCCTTAGGAAACAGCTCAAAGAAGTTTGAAAGCATAAAGAACAAAGCAGCCCAAGCAAAGATAAAGCCAAACATCGAGATACCAGTTTTCTCTCCTGCCTTAATTTCCATTTATTCATTCACACTCCTTGCGAGTGTCGTTTGCAGCATTTCTGTTATAAACTTTATGCATGCATGCAAAAAAACTTAACAGAACCAACGTAATATGTTGTTAATTGATGAATATGGAGTTGTGAGACTTTTAGAATGTCTGCTTTGAGTGAAAAACTGAAGAAATCAGCTGAACGAAATTTTTGTGAGAAATGTTACCAAAAATATTTGGCTTTAATTCATAGTGAAGTAGAATATCTATTATCAGAACCCATATCTGATTGGAGACTAGTTGAAGCAAATATCAATGGTATGGTGATGAAAGCTAAAGGGTTCTATAAAAAAACTAACTCAACGGTCATTACTCCAGACACAGAAGCCTTTAATGAAGAAATGAGAAAAGAAAGGTGGGGCTTCAAGCGCAAAATAGATTTTCTTCAAAAGCAAGGAATCATCAAAGAATCTTTACACGGGTTCTTAGATAGAATTAATAAAATTAGAAATAGAGTTCACAAGGAACGCACTGAATTTTCTAAGCAGGATTATGTTTTGTTTCGTGAGGCAAAAGCGCTTACAGACGCTATACTTTGGTTCATTTTGTTTGATTTAAAAGATGATAGATGGAAGAATGTTTTAGCTAACGTTGAAAAACGTGCGAAACAGGTTCTATCAAAACTAAATTCTAAGCCAGATACCAAGTTAGGTCAACAAACTTAACAGTATCTCACCAACAAAAAACATAAAAAAGACGTTCCTTCAAAAAACGCAACTCTAACTCTGTCCTCTTGAAAAGACGAAAAACAAAAAAATTGGGAAGTTTTTAAAGCAAACTAAAATCCCAAACTCCTGCGCAACAAATTTAAGGGGAAACCTTCTGTTTCCCCCTACTTACATTTCTCCAAGATGTCCCCTTCTGAAACCAGCCTGCAACACAAAATAAACCAATGCATGCATACAAAAAAGAACCAAAAGAAGCATGCATTCTTGTAGTAGGCAGAACAGTGACCAAACTCATATTATTGGTTATTTGCTCGCTTTACATAGGTCGTCCTTCGCTGAGGAAAGAAGTTGAGGCTTAGAACCAAGCCTTTATGAATAACTCCTACTGATATCAGATGTCCTTATAAAGAGGTGCTCAAGTGCCAGAGGTTAAAGCTTCAATCACCATCGAAAACGTGGTTGCATCCGCATCATTGGACCAAAGATTTGACTTGAACGCTATCGTGAAAGGTCATCCTGGAGTTGAATATCGCCCAAAACAGTTCCCAGGACTCGTTTTTCGTTTGAAAAAGCCGAAAACAGCCACTCTAATATTTAATTCAGGGAAAATGGTTTGCACAGGAGCCAAGTCGGAAAAAGAGGCAAGAAGAGCAGTAATGAAAGTCGTCAAAGAACTGAAGGAGAGTGGAATACTAATCATCGGCAAGCCGAAGCTGAAGATACAGAACATCGTCGCTTCAGGAGGCCTAGGAGGAACCATTGACCTTGAAAAGGCAACTTATTCACTGGGTAAAACCATGTACGAGCCTGAACAATTCCCCGGTCTCATCTACCGAATGGCCGAACCGAAAGTCGTGATACTTCTATTCTCAACCGGGAAACTTGTATGTACAGGAGCTAAGCACGAAGAAGACGTTTATCAAGCAGTTAACATACTGCATCAGAGACTTGAAGACAAAGAGCTGATATACTACGAGACGTAGTTGAATTCTCTCCGTGCATGCATGGCTAGGTCAACAAACTTAACAGTATCCTACCAACCAAAAACACAAAAATGACGTTCCTTCAAAAAACGCTCCTCTAAGAACTGTCCTCTTGAAAAGACGAAAAAACAACAAACCGAAATCTTTCTAACCTCAACAAAACAATGTACATCCAAAACTCCAACTTACGCCAGAGGGAGACCCCTCAGGCTCTGATAAGATACTCACAGCTACAACGACGCAATCCGTCGAAGATATAAATTTATCTTGCGAGAAAAAATTTATTATCTTCTCCTCTGGAAAAAAAAGGATAGCTCCTCTTACACCGAGGAGCTACCCCCAATGGCGACGAAAGAAACTCACAGCCACAACGCAAAACCGACGACAACGGACTATAACAAGCAAACCAAAACGACCAAAACGGACGACGCTTAAATAAAACGCACTCTAAAACAAAAGAAAACAAGCCTTATCTTCAACCCCGAAAAAAGCCTAAAACCCAAAGAAGAACCCGCATACAAACAGGCAACTTGTAATAACAAAAAACAACGCTGAACGTAGTACATAACGGTTAATAATATCGCAAACCTTACGATACATAGGGAAACAAAAATGACACCACCTATTTCTAACAACAAACACAAAAAAGAAACTAAATTACTAAGGCTAATGACGGGTTACGACCAGCACACCAGCCCTTAGCTAAACAGTACGTCGCTTTCCGTAGTTCCAAAGAGAGAATTCTTCTAAAGCTAAAGCATGACTAATATTCGTGGTGACGCGGTTGGACCGCGAAAAGCTAACTCCAGAGGAAAAAGTGAATTTGACGATAAATATGGTGGACACGTGCGTTCGCATCTGTGCAGACGGCATTAAAGATCAAGATGAAACTATCAAAGATGAAAAGCTCATAGAGAAACTTAGAGCCAGAATTCTGTTTAATAAGCGACCTCACCACGAGGTTTAGAAACTGGACGAATCCGACGGTTCAATCAGAAGAATCTTACAGATCTTGAGAAGCAGAAGATGAATCAGGACCGGCACACCTGACAATACACAAGCATCGAAAGGTTTTAAATCTCGTTAAGGGTTTATTGACCGAAGATTCGGCATTTCATTGTGCCATAAAACTAGGAGAGCCTACTGAATGAACAACCCGCAAAGTGTCAAGCCTACGATAATCGAGTTTAAGAGAGAAGATGCTTCCAAACTCGCCGATCTCTTCAATTCGTTTGATAAAGAGGGACTGTGGCCTGGAGGATTTACAGGCGGCGTCCCATACACAGCTGAAAGGGTGCTTGATTCCTTCCCCGCCTCTGTCAAATGCATCTCTATCTTAATCTCGACTCATGAGGACAAGTTTACTGGAATCTGTAGCCTTCATCCCCACTATGAAGATCCAGAAGCCGCTTACATAGGGGTCTTAGGCGTTCACCCGGACTATCTTGGAAAGGGGCACGGAAAGGCTATGATCCTAAGGGCGCTGCAGATAGCAGCTCAAAACAACCTTAGACGAGTTGATCTCGACACTTGGGCGGGAAACCTGAGAGCTATGCCGTTGTACAAGAAATGTGGTTTGTTCTGGATACCTGAAACCAGCGTTAGAATGCAAGATTACATTCCAGGAATCAAAAACTTCCCTCTGGCAAAGCAGTTCCTAACTAAATACGACTGGTACTCAACCCAGAAACGCCAGCTGGAACTCGTTCCCGACGAGATCAAACTTGAAGAGATGGACGTATTCAGGTACGAATTTTCCAAAGACGGAGACAACCTGAAAGTATGGATCGACAGATACGGCAGATCCATCATGGGAATTGAACGCACCATGAACAATGAAGGATTCTCCATCGTAGCAAGGCTGAAAGACCACAAAGTAATCGCAGGCGTCGAAGAAAACCTCATCATAAGCATCCAGAACAACACGGAGAACAGCATTCAAGGCTCAGTATTCTTGTCAGGCTTCGAAGGTCTAAATTTCACAAAACAGCCTCAACAGTCCTTCACCATCAACCGAGGAGAATCTCTCGAACTTAAAAGCCGATTTCTAGTCAGTCCAGAAATCGAAGTTCCAGACATTGAACGAAAACAGAAAACAATCAAAGCAAACCTCATCATCAACGGTGAGCTGGTCCCGCTTGAAGTAGGAATGCGAATTCTTGCTCCGCTGGAATTCAGAACCCAGCCCGAATCTATAGTCACCTGTCCGGGAACCAAAGGAACAATCCAGTTTAACATATATAACAATTCAAAAGACGCTTTTATCGGAAAAATCTGCCTCATCGACGAACAAGAAAGGCTTTCCCTAAAAGAATACGCAGTTCCGATGAAAATACCACCAAAAAGTTACGCTGGCTTCAATGCCGAGGTAGAGATACCGAGAGATCAGCCAACGTCTGCAATCCCCCTGAAATTCTTCGCGAAAGGAAAGATCAAAGACTCAGACATCAAGACCAAGATCAAAACCATTCATGTCAAATGTTTGACGCCAGGTGGCACAGTCTCCTACCTCGGAGAGACAAAACAAGGAAAAGCGGTAATTATTGAAAACCAAGACATGATGGCGTCAATGTGCCTCCGAGGAGCACTACTCGAAATCACCCACAAGGGCACTCCATCAGGACCCAAAAAGATATGGACCCGTGGTGGATTCGGAGTTGGCCCTCCCTTCGGTTTCATTAGACCAGTTGACCACGACTATGAGTTAATTGAAAGACCAGAAGGCCTTCAATTGGTTCTTTCCCGGATGCACCAAGACAAACCCGGCGTCAAAATGATACGGACGCTCACCTTCTACTTTGGAACTTCGCTGATAAAAGACCAGATCAAAGTAATCAACACTAACCCTGAAGTAACCTACGAATTGAACGCCAGAATCTTTGGAAGGTCCTCCATAGGAAGCGAGTTCTCAAAATTAGTTCTTCCGCTAGACGTTGGAATCCTAGAACATGATACAATAGGATTCCCCGTTTCAGAATCAGATCTGCCAACCGACCCAAACAAATATGCTGAATCGTGGGTTTGCTTCGAAGATACGGTTCAAAACTACTGTTTTGGAGAGATATGGTCCAAAGACAAACTTCTCAAAATCAGAGCCCGAGAAGGTTCATACGTGCCGGAATATAGGCTGGGGGAAATAAAGCCCGGAGAATCAGTCTTTACTTCAGCGTTCTACTATGTGATTGAGAAGGGAAACTGGCAGACCATTAGAAGAAGATATGAATCGCTTGTGGGCAAGAGGTTTTCTCCGAAAAAGGCAGCCTCAATCATAGCAAAACCACTCTTTGACGTGAAAATAGCTGACACTGTATTGTTCGACAGTCGTAGATTGAAAACTCAACTCTCCGTGGTCAATACAAGAAACAAACCAGCCACAGGCAAACTGACCACCATCCCTCCTGAAGGATGGAAAATTCAGCCCGAAGAAATAGAGATACAAAAAATTACAGCAAACAAAACTTTCAAAACAAACATAACTATTGCTCCTCCATCCGACGCTGAGTTGGGAATGTTCAGTGGAACATTAAGCTTCTCATCTCCAAACCAGGAAGTCCGTTTTCCGTTACATTTCTGCCTTCTCTCCAAACGAACTCAAGCATCAACACAAGTTACCACCAAAAAAGAACAGAAAAAAAATGTCTTCAAGATTTCGAATGGTCTACTTCAATTCAAGGCCAGTGCTGATTTTGCGGGATGCCTATACTTCTTAGGAAAAGACTCCGCATTGAACCAGCTGGGAACAAGCTTCCCAAACATACAAACAAAAGTGTTTCTGGAAAACTATTCAGGTGGAATAAGGTCACTCTATCTGGACGATGAATTTAACTTCCAAAAGTCAAAAACACATGAAGAGATTTTCAAGGCTGAACCCATTGAAGAAGGACTCTGGAAAGGTGTCCAATTCACTTACAAAACGGAGATGCAGGAGGAACTGAAAGGAATACTGGGGTCAATTGCTTTCATAACTCTACCCTTCAGCAATGTTATTAAAGTCAAGCGTAGATTCGAAAACCCAACATCGGCAAGCTTCAAATTCAACAATTGCCTCTGGATTTCCCCAAACGTTGGCGGAGTCTTCCAAGAGAACGACGTGATCTTTCCGAGAGGAGACAAGATTTTCCATTTCAAGCGGGCTGAAGGCTTTGCAATTTCCGGTGTTGAGCCAGAGAAAGGGTGGGCTGTTGTGGTCAATAGGAATAAGAAGCAATCGCTAGGAGTAATAGCTGGGAACACTAATAGATCGACGATACTTTCGTTGGACATAGGAAAGACAATGCTGGAATTATTCGTCATCTCCAAAGTTCTGCTGTTACCCAAAGAAACCTGTGAATTTGAAGATTTTATACTTCTCGGTGACGAGAAATACGAATCCATAGACAAAATGGCGACCCTACTACGTAACCAACGTACCCATACTTAGTTTGTCATTAAGGTGCCTACATGCAACAGAGCTTTTTCAGTTACTTTCTAACGGCACACAAGCTTAAAATGTGTGAAAGACGATGAGAATTGCATGACAGATCCATATTTGAAAAAACTTGCAGACACCCTTGTGAATTATTCTTTAGGCGAAGTTGACTTTGCCAAGGCGTGGAAAAATGGTCAAAAAAGATTACTCATAGCCTATGAACCTCCAGCTGATGAATTAGCAAAGCTCGTTACTGAGATAGTCCTAGAGAAGGGGGGAAACGTTTTTGTCGATATGATTCCTTCTTGGCACGGTTACACGTTTTATTCAAAAGCTTCTGACGCTGTATTGAATTCAAAGCCTCTGGCCGCGTTAAAGAGAGTGGATCACATTATAGCCCGGCTTTTCATAAGGAGTGAGTCAAATACACGATCGATGGCAACCGTTGACCCATCAAGGATTTCGATGAGATCTGCCGCTGTGAAGCCTTACAAAGATGTACTTTCCGAGGTTGACAGTGAAGGGAACTTCGTGATCTCGTGGTGCCTTACTTTATTTCCAACAGAAGCATACGCACAGGATATGGGCATGCCTTATGACGAATACAGAGACTATGTCTGGAAAACCATGCTACTTGATCATGATGAACCGGCAAAGGCTTGGCAATCTGTCTCAGAGAAGCAGGATGAACTGAAAAGAAAAGTGTTGGATGAATGCAAAACTTTCAGACTGGTTGACAAAGAAGATCAGACAGACCTCTTCATATCTGTTAAAGGCCACAGATGGATAAAAAGTGATGGAAAACGAAACTTTCCTTCAGACGAGATTTTCAATGCTCCTCGAAAAGACTCTGTAGAAGGGGTCGTGACCTTCCCTAAACTGCCTCAGTATTACAGAAGTGGCCCAGAAGTCAGTGGAATCAAGTTAAGATTTGAAAAAGGCAAAGTTGTAGAGTGGGAAGCAAGAGTGGGACAAGATTATCTGGACAACTTTTTCACGAAGAATGAGGGTGCCAAGCATCTAGGAGAGATTGCGTTTGGTCTTCACCCCAGAATACAACGTATTTCCAAACAAATTCTCTTCGACGAGAAGATCGGCGGAACAGTTCACATGGCCTTCGGCTCCGCCTATAAGCTTCATGTTCTAGGTGACGGGGACAAATCGCAGTTGAATGATTCTCCTGTTCATTGGGACATGATAAGAGACATGAGAAAGTCTTCATCTTACGTGTTGATTGACGACGAACACAAACTGATATGGAATAGTAACACTGCTCTTTGGACGATTCAGAAACTCTCTTGATAGTACGATTAGCTGAATGCCGTTTCTGAACAGAAGGCGAGTTACGACTAGCACACTAACTCCACGAGAGGAGTGCCCCTTTATTAACGGATACAAGTATGTGTGCATATAAGAATAAATATCGACCATGAAGTGAGAAAAGTCAAATTTACGGAGCCTTACGCGTGCTCCTAGAGCTTGACATCATCTTTTTGATGTGCACACAAGTTTTTATATTGGTTTGCTATGGTGTTTAAGAACCAATTCAAATAGAAAGGAATCTGCAACTCATGTACGCGGTCGAGACCCAGAACCTGATAAAAAGATACGGTAAGACCCATGCACTTAAGGGTCTCGACTTCACGGTAAACCCGAAAGAAATTATGGTCCTGTTAGGACCAAATGGCTCAGGAAAAACCACCCTTCTCCTTATCCTTGCAACTATCTTAAAACCCACATCAGGGACAGCCAAAGTAATGGGTCTTGACGTAGCAAAACAGCCAACCAAAATCCGCCAAATCTTAGGCATATCATTTCAAGAAGCAAGAGGATTCTGGAGACACAAACCAGCAGAAATACTGCACTTCCATGCAGCTATCTGTGGCGTACCTAAAAGTGAACGAGACGCTAAAATAGAGGAAATCATGAAAGGCTTGGAGTTGTGGGACGCACGCAACAAATTATTCATGCATCTTTCAGGAGGGCAGACTAAAAGATTGGAAGTGTCCAAACTTCTGATACAACGCCCACGGTTTGCCATTTTCGATGAACCAAGTAGCCAGGTAGACCTAAGAGGGAAACGCAAAATCTGGGGGGAAATACACAAACTAAGAGATGAAGGTTCCACGATTCTAGTCGCAACAAATGAGGTACGCGAGGCAGAGTATCTTGCAGACAGAGTGACTGTTTTGGACCAAGGAAAGAGCGTTGTCTGTGACACTGTCAGAAACTTAAAAGACAAAATCGCGGGAGGCGACGTAGTTGAACTACTATTGGAACCCGGACCCAACAACACAGAAGAATTACGAGAAGAATTAAACAAGATTGAAGGCACCGTCAATCTAGTGGCAAGTGGTGAAAACCAATACCGAGCCCATGTCTCAATAGCTGAAGCGTGGGTGCCTAAAATGACAAGCCTGTGCTACGAAAGAAAAGCCCGCCTCCTATCAGTGAGGGTAACAGAACCATCCTTAGACGATGTCTTCCTGCACTTCACAGGCAAAGCACTGGAGACCACAACAAATGCATGACATCATTCGACTAGTCTGGTTCGATCTGAAACACGAACTAAGACCACCAATATGGATAATCATGGAATGGATAACTTTCACGATCCAACTCGGCATCTACGGTGCTCTTATATCACAGCTCGTAACCGGAATAAGCAACTATCAACAATTCTATGCAATAGGCTTCATAGTCATGATGACCTTCGGCGTAGGCTCCCACACAGGACGCCACTTCGTCGAACATGCCCACGAAGGACGACTACCTTATCTACTCAGCCTCCCAATCTCCCGCTCAAAACTGTTCTTATCAATAGCTCTACAAGGTGGAATTGAGCTAGCTCTAATGATATCGGTTCCATTAGCCATTACCTTGGCACTCATAGGGAATTTCACATTCATTTCAGTGATAGGCGCAATAGCTACGCTATTCATTCTAGGTTTCGGTGTTGCAGGTCTAATGCTGGGTTTATCCTTTATAGCTTTCAAATCAACTGACATATACACCGCCATCACCGTCGGCCTAAGCAGCATAATAATTCGGTTCAGCACAGTGCTTTACCCACTTATGTTTCTGCCACCAAGTTATGCACCAATAGCCCTTCTTAGTCCCTTAACCTACGGGGCAGACCTAGTACGCCTTTTACTAGGATTTGACCCAAATATACTCTTGGATCCGATTTACGCGGTTGCAGTTCTCACCGCTTTGGCGGTCAGTACACTCGGTTTAGGCATGTTACTTCTACAACGTTTGGTGGAAGGTGTGAAAAGCGCATGACGGAGCTGCTGCGAATATTGCAGTTGGCTGGCAACGATTTCTCCTACTTCTTCAGAACAAAGTGGCTTATGGCGGTTCTTCTGAGCTTAAACCTCTCAGATATGCTTGTTGTCGCCTTAGTCTATCATAGATTAATGGATTTCAACTACTTTCAATTCTTCGTTCCCGCGGTCGTCGTTATGGGCCTCTTCGTAGCCGCCTTAGACACAGGAAGACGAATATGGTTAGCCATCCGCGAAGGGGTAATCCAATACTACCTATCCTTACCTATCAGCACCAAAGGAGTCGTTATTGCCTACCTGCTTGCTGGAGGACTTGCCGCTCTAGTATACTCAAGCTCCCTCTTGCTGATCGCGCTCCTCGTTCTTCCAGCACACGCCATCTGGAACACTTTAATTCTCTTGCCATTTCTCTTCGTCCTCGCCATGGGACTAGCAGGCATAGCGGCTACACTTGCAGCGTTAGCGTCAACCCACGCAGAATTTTACTTCGCCTACCAACAAATTGTACAAGTAGTATTGCTAACCTTGAGCACAGTGTTCTATCCGATCGAGGTAGTTAGACAATACCTGCCGCCTTTCTTAGTTAGCATCGTGTCAGCTAATCCTCTCAGTCTTGCTGCTGAAGCCATGCGTCAATACACCTTTGTAGGAGCCCCAATCCAACCATGGTTTCTGGTAAACATCCTGCTGACAAGTATTCCTTTCACAATCGTAGGAGGTCTAACCTATTTCTGGGCTCTCCGTACCATCCAAGTGAAGGGAAAGCTATAATTATTATCCATACGCATGTCGTTGAGACATGATCTGTTTCTGCAACTTTACTATTTCGCCGCTATCCTTTGCTTCAGCGTAACTCTCTAAAAGCTCCTGATTCAACGTTATGAAGCCTAGTCCCCATTTAAAAATGGAAAGCAACCGCTCAGCCTTCTGTTTATGACCAGTGATGTACAAGGCTGCGGATAAAGCCTCCACCGTGCTCAGCTTAGTGGGCACACCATAGTTCACTGGATTCGCCGCAACCAAGTATGGCAGACAACGTGAAGCCTTACGCGTAAAAAGTTTAAGCACGTCATTTGCATACACCCAACTGCAGTCTATACCAGCCAAACCCTTCCTTTCCATTCTCTCGCAATCAGCTGGAGAAAAAGCCCTCTCAGAAAAGGGATTCAAGATAACAGCCCCCCGGGGCAGTCGGCCCACCTGACGCACAACCCTAACCAGATTGTGACGCTTCAACTTCAAAGTCGAACATTTCTTTGGGTCACACTGCCCCGCATGATAGACGCATATCTTAACATCCTTTTGGGACACTTTTTCGCACCTTTATGTGGGACATAGGATTCTTCATAACCCGTGGAATCCAGTCCACAATATCTGTGGGAACCATGTGATCACCCTTCTCACTCTGCACAAAGTCTCCGGCGGCTCCATTGATAAACGCTCCCGCCACCGCAGCCTCAAACGGGTCAACCTGCTGTGCTAAAAATGTTCCAACGATTCCGGACAGAACATCACCGGTTCCGCCCACCGTCATTCCCGGGTTTCCCGTGAAGTTTAGCTTAACTCGTTTTCCGTCTGAAATCACGTCCACAGGTCCTTTTAACAAGACCACAGCGCCTAGCTTCCGTGCGGTTTTCCGCACCGCCTCAACTCGTTTCTCCAAGTCCCTTGACGGTTGTTTACCAGTCAACAACTGATATTCTCCCGCGTGAGGCGTCAAAACAAGAGGCAAGCCTACCTTTCGCTTAGACTCGGCAAAAGCCTTAAGCCCATCAGCATCTAGCAACAGCGGAGCTTTCTCTTCCTCCATCATTTCCAAAATCTTCATCACAGCATCTCTGGTTTCATTGTGAAGCCCCAAACCTGGTCCCATGACAACTGCAGTCGACATCTCCATATACCGTTTGATGATCGCTGCATTGCGGGGGTTAAGATGTTCACCTTCTAACTTTACAGTAATCAGGTCAGGAGACATCGACGAAATCGTGTGGGCTGTTTTTTGCGGAGCTGCGATGTAAGTTAAGTCCACTCCTGTGCGAAGGGCTGCCAGAGCCACGAGGGCGGGCGCACCTGAAAATACCTCGCTTCCACCTATCACTAAGAGCCTGCCAAAATCACCTTTATGAGCCTCGGCGAGACGGGGCTTAGTCAGTATCGAAACGTCGCCAGGACCCGCGAACTGTTCAAACTCGTGGGGTAAACCTATGCCTCTGACAAGCAGCTCTCCTACGTATTTTTTCGCCTTTGCCTTCGCCAAACCGGGTTTCACTCTATGAAACGTAACCGTTAAGTCAGCTCTAATGGCTTCGTCAAAGACGTTGCCAGAATCCGAGTCTAGTCCAGTGGGCACGTCTACGGAAAGACGGAATGCCTTCATTTCGTTGATTTTTTTTACTAACTGTAAGAGAGGTGGGCGCAAAGCCCCTTTCAAACCTATTCCAAGCAAAGCATCCACGACAACGTCAGCTTTCACGCTTGGGACAAGTGAAGAGTCATAAACTTCATGTAAAGCGATTATATCCTTTAGTGCTTGTAGTGCAAGCCAATTTCTCCGCGCCTCATCATTCATAATATCCACCGATCTCCCGGCGAGAATTACATCCACTTTGAAACCTAAGCATGTGAGGTGGCGTGCCGCAACAAAGCCGTCTCCTCCGTTTCCGCCTGAACCGCAGAAAATGGCGACTCTTGTCTTGTCGGGTTTGAACCGAGAGGCTATTTCAGCGGCGATGCTTTGTCCAGCGTTTTCCATCAGTTGTAGCCTTGAAACTCCAAAATACTCGGAGTTCAGTTCCAAGGCACGCATCTCCATGCTCGTTATCATCCTATCATTTATCATATCCCTTGCCACAACTCTCTCTATAGTTTGCTAAAGGAAATAACCATTTTGTAAGCAAAAATATTTTAGGGCATAAACTAATCATAAAGCCATGGAGGATTAAATATGCCAACTGCTTTCGTGTTGATAAACACTGAGATAGGCTCGGAAACCGAGGTTCTTAATTCACTCAGAAAAGTCAAAGGCGTAGTAGAAGCCAACGCGGTCTACGGCGTCTACGATGTCGTAGCAAAGATTACAGCTGATACAATGGATAAACTCAAAGAGACGGTGACGTGGCATGTGCGCCGACTAGACAAAGTTCGATCTACCTTGACGATGATTGTGATTGAAGAAAAATCTTAGTTCCACCACCATCTTCCTTTTTTCCTTTATGCTTAATCGACAGAAGAAACGGTTTTTTCATAGCTTAAAGTTCTTATTACCCCTTGTTCTTTCAGGGTAAATGCTGAGTTGAAATCAATGATTACGATGCACATAGGGTTCGACGACACTGATTCGCCGAAAATGGGTTGCACCACCTATGTAGCTGCGCTTCTCGTCTTGAAACTGCATCAGATAGGTGCCTCCTTCACCGACTACCCCAACCTCATCCGACTCAACCCAAACGTTCCATGGAAAACACGAGGAAACGGCGCCCTCTGCCTACGAATCCGATGCAACGAAGAATTCGTAGAAGAAATCATGGAAACCACAATTGACACAGTTGAAAAAAACGCGGATCTAAGCTATGCTGGCACGGATCCAGGCATCGTTTTCTTTTTTAACAACATACCAAGCGAGCTTAGAACTTTCGCCAAAAGGACGATACAGGGTATTGTGAAAATGAAGGAAGCCTTGAAACTCGTCAAAATGTTTGGAGCAGAAGTCGTGGGTTTCAAGAACGGACGCGGCATCATCGGAGGACTAGCCGCAATTGGAGAAACGCTGGAAAAAGATCACACGTACGAAGTCATAACGTATCGAACCCTGAAAAATCGCGGGACACCCCGAAGAATACAAGCCTCGTCCATCAGGGAAATGAACGAGAAAACATCACCTCTCACTTTCAACAACGTAGACCCAGAAACCGATCGAATCCTCATAACACCAAGAGGCCCAGACCCGATTCTCTACGGTATCCGAGGGGAGAATCCGAAAGCCGTTAAACAAGCCCATGAGATAGTTCACTCACAGGAACCAATTGAAAGGTGGGTGATTTTTCGCACGAACCATGGAACCGACGCTCATCTACGACGAATTAATTCAATCAGCGAAATACAGCCGTTTAATCCAGTAGTTGTTCAAGGCGACTTGGCTAAAGAGCCTGAAGTTATCCTTGGGGGGCATGTCATTTTTACAATAAAAGATGAAAACGGAAAGGCTGATTGCGCGGCATATGAACCGACGGGGACTCTTCGAAAGGTTGCAAAAAAACTAATTGCTGGAGACCTCATCGAAGCCTATGGCGGTGTTCGCCAAGCCTCATCAAAGCATCCAGTCACAATAAACCTTGAAAAGATACGAATTCTAAAGCTTGCTCCCAAAATCTCTTTCTTCAACCCAAAGTGTCCTCACTGTAGCAAGCGGATGAAGTCTATGGGAAAAGAAAAAGGATTTAGATGCGACAAATGTGGCTTTCGCTCCTCTAAACTGAAGAAGGTGGCTGTCAAAAATAAGCGGGTTCTAAAAAAAGGACTTTACATCACTTCCCAACGGTCTCAGAGACATCTAACAAAACCCACACTTCGATATGGAAGAGAAAAAGCTAATCCACCGAAGAAAATGATTGTGAACTGGCATTTTCCCTGAACATTAATGCGAAACCTACTAGCTTTTCGTCGCCATGAACATTTCACAAAGGATGTCGTACAGCTCTTTCCCGCCATCAACTCCGGTGAACAAGTCCTTCTCCGCTCTTAACACTCTACCCACCGCCTCATAGGTTCTTCTCCACTCTATCTCCTTCCACATGAGCTTGTAGTTTTTCAGTTCTATCCATGCCCGAAACACTAGGATGGCGAACATGGCCAGCGTAATCAGTAGGTTCAGCACGTAGATGTTCAACAAATCGTCCAATTATACCACCTCAAGTCATTGTTCACTATTGAGGCTGAAATGGAAATTTAAACTATTTCATATCTGACAGACCGGAAACAAAAATGGTTAATTCCAAGGTGCAAGTGTGGGGTTTTCAGATAAATCCACTGGCAAAAAGCAAATGGAGAATACGTGATATAAGTGAAACATTAAAGAAACATGACTGTAAAGAACTATAACGCAAAAAAGGCGTCTGTACGAATGGGCACTTTTACACGTATCTGTCGGTATATCTCAAAGAATTGGTCGCTTTTCTTAGTCAGTGTAGTTTGCATGCTTATCAGCACAATTGTGAGTGTGCAGATTCCTCTTGTAACCAGAGCAGCGATTGACAACGTTATTGTTCCTCTTGCCGAGGGCAAATTAGATGTTGAATTAGGCAAAAGTGTACTTTTTATTTTAATGTTGGAAATAATAGGTCTCACAGTAGTAGTTGGCTTGTTTTCTTTCGTTCAGCGTTATGCGAACGCTTACTTCTCTCAGAAAGTGGTTTATAACATCAGAAATGATGTGTTTGCTTCTCTGCAAGACCAGAGTTTTGCGTTTTACGATAAAACTCACACAGGTCAGCTTTTGTCGAAAGTGACGACTGACATGGATAGAATACGTAGGTTTTTAGGTTTCCACCTAACTTTTCTCATGAAGTCTGTCATTCTTCTCGCTGTAACGTTGTATACAATGTTTTCCATCAACAATACGCTCACCATCTTCCTTTTGCCCATAATGCCTTGTATATTTGCCACTTTCTATTTGTTTGGGAAAAAGATACGGCCACTCTTTACACAGATGCGTGAGCAATACGGTAGCTTAACCTCTGTCTTACATGAAGCCATTGCAGGAATCAGAGTTGTAAGAGCGTTTGCGCAAGAAGACTTTCAAAGAAACAAGTTTGTGTCTAAGAATGACAGGTACTTTCAAACAGCGTTAGCCTCAGCCAGGATTAGGGCGTTCTACATACCTCTCGTAGGTTTTCTCATCGGATTAGGCATAATTATAATCTTTTGGCGTGGAGGATTCGAAGTGATCATGGGGACATTGACTATTGGGGCTTTAGTTGCGTTTAACGCATATCTAGCGATGCTGGTTATGCCTATGCGTTTCTTTGGTATGTTCATTTCAGGTTATCACCTAACCATGGCCGCTGGCAACAGAATCTTCAAAGTTTTGGATGCTGAAATGGAGATAAAAGAAAAACCAGACGCTTTGGCACTTCCCGAATTGAAAGGACACGTGAGGTTTGACAACGTATCTTTCAGTTATGAGAAGGGTAGACCTATTTTGGAGAACATAACCTTTGAAGCAAAACCTGGAGAAACCGTAGCCCTTCTGGGAGCAACAGGTTCTGGAAAAAGCACTGTTATCCGCCTTATCCCCCGTTTTTATGACGTGTCCTCAGGAAAAATCACGGTCGACGGATACCATGTTAGAGATGTCAAGCTCAAGTCTCTCCGAGAACAAATAGGTATAGTTGCGCAGGAAACATTTCTTTTTTCCATGACAATACGGGAGAACATAGCCTATGGTAGACCAGGAGCTAAAATGGACGAAATAGTTGCGGCAGCAAAAGCTGCAAGAGCTCACGAGTTCATTACAACCTTGGTCCACGGCTATGACTCAAAGGTTGGAGAGAGAGGAGTAACCCTTTCAGGTGGTCAACGACAAAGAATAGCTATAGCAAGGGCTCTGCTGACGAATCCAAGGATACTCATCTTAGACGATTCAACTTCAAGCGTTGATGTGGAAACGGAGTATGAGATTCAGCAGGCTTTACAGACCTTGCTCAAAAACAGAACCGCCTTTGTAATCACTCAGCGAGTTTCAACTATCAGAAACGCCGATAAAATCATTGTTCTCGAAAAAGGAAAGATTGTGGAAGAGGGTGCCCACGAGGCTCTTATGGTGAAGAAGGGCGCCTATTATCAGATTTATCAGACTCTGTATGAAACGCAGAAGCCAATTGTTGAAGCCATGTCTGAGCATGCATCCTCGAAACAGGAGGAAACTAAACAATGACTGGATACCATGCGGGGCGTGGACCTAGGCACAGGCATAGACTTGGCTTGGATTACGAAGAAAAAAGATACACAAGAAAGATTTCAGATAGAGTGTTAATGGCGAGGCTCCTCAGCTACCTACTGAAGTATAAGCGGAGATTCATAATTACAGTAGCCGCCGTGGTTGCTGTATCTCTAACAGGGCTTCTGCCTCCTTATCTCCTTGGAGTTGCCGTTGACAGCTACATGGCAAACGGCGACCTTACCGGACTAACATTCATATCTGTAATTCTAGTTGGCATCTATCTCGTCAATTGGGTCTCTAACTATCAGCGGACATATCAGATGTCTTGGATGGGACAAAATATGGTGAACGAAATGAGAACTCAGTTGTTTTCGCATCTTCAGGAGCTTTCATTCAGTTTCTACGATCGATCTGAAGCTGGTGAACTAATCTCAAGGGTTACCAATGACACAGACACTTTGAGCGAGGTATTTGTTCAAGGAGTTGTTACCTTGATCAGCGACGTTTTTACCCTTATAGGCATCGTAGCGATAATGCTTTGGCTAAGCGTACCTCTGAGCTTAGCCGCATTTTCGGTTATACCTCTTCTCTTATTACTGCTGTTTGTCTTCCAATCTAGACTTAGAAGGGCTTACAGGGCAACGCGGAAGAAAATAGCGGTTGTCACAAGTAGGTTTGAAGAGAGCATTTCAGGTATGAGAGAAATCCAGTCTTTTGCAAGAGAGCAAGATGCTATGAAAGATTTTAGGCAAGCAAATGTGGAAAACCTTCAAGCCAACATTCGAGCTGGTAAGCTCTTTGCTCTTCTAATGCCAGCGGTGCAAATAGTTGTAGCTATTGGAACGTGTGCTGTCTTGTGGTTCAGTGGAATGTTAGTCATAGGCGGAGGAATAACGGTGGGAATAATCATAGCCTTTCTCCTTTACATAACCAATTTTTTCGGACCAATAGTAAATTTGACAATATTCTACAACACCGTTCAGTCAGCGATGGCTGCCGCAGAAAGAATATTCATCACTCTTGATACAAAACCTGAAATCGTAGACGCTCCAGAGGCAATTGAGTTTTCACATGTAAAAGGAGAAATCGTTTTTAACCATGTAACCTTCGGGTACAATCCAGCTCGCCCCGTACTAGAAGATATAGACATCCACGTTGAACCGGGAAAAACACTAGCCCTTGTAGGTCCAACAGGAGCTGGAAAGAGCACGATTGTGAAGCTTCTCAGCCGATTCTATGAACCTCAGAAAGGAACCATAACAGTTGATGACCACAACATTCGAGAAGTAACCCTGAATTCTCTTCACAAACAGATGGGGGTTGTCCTGCAGGAGCCTTTCCTCTTTTCCGGAACAATCGTGGAAAACATAAAATATGGGAAATTCGACGCATCCGACGATGAGGTTAAGCAGGTTGCGAAGACTGTTGGGATTCACGAATTCATAAACAGCCTTCCGCAAGAATACGAGACCGATGTCGGTGAAAGGGGAGTCAGACTCTCCGTTGGGCAAAGGCAACTGGTGTCTTTTGCAAGAGCTCTTCTAGGCAACCCTCCAATCCTAATTCTAGATGAGGCAACATCAAGCGTTGATCCATACACCGAACTAAAAATAAAGAAGGCACTCGCAGTTCTCCTCAAAAATAGAACATCACTCGTTATTGCCCATAGACTTTCCACCGTTAGGAACGCAGACAACATCGTAGTTATCAACGAAGGAAAAATCGTAGAGGAAGGAAATCATACAGAACTCATGAAAAAGAAAGGAATGTACCATCGCCTCTACAAGAAACAGTTCAAAGACACATAGCCGAAACGACTTACTGAAAGCCCTTAAGTTTCAGCCAAAATCAAAAGTGCTTTTTCACTCGTAAACGTTTGTTCAAATTATTGGGTGCACATAACATCGTAGGCCCCTTGTTTTCCTAGAGCAAGCTTAACCAAGCAGAATTTGAGTGCGGGGGGTGGGATTTGAACCCACGAAGGCCTTCGCCACGAGGTCCTAAGCCTCGCTCCTTAGACCAGGCTTGGAAACCCCCGCACACCTACTCTTAAGGTATAAACCAAAAATAAAACATTTCTAAACTCCTTACTTCTGTAGAGAGAGCCTCGCACATACACACATAAACAAAACTCTTTAAACATCTAATAGGCTCTAAAATATTTGTCATAGCCTCGGTGGCCTAGTTGGTAGGGCATCGCCTTGGTAAAGTTCCGAAAAGGCGGAGGTCGCGGGCTCAAATCCCGCCCGAGGCTCCACGCTCACACACTTTATATACGTAACGTGACAAAATCATGATATGTTGTAGAGGGAACCGTTGTGCCCTTTGACCTCTGGCTTTGGCCCTACATAATTCTCGCGGTAGCAGCAGTTTCAGTGGCTTTAATCACATTTTATGCAATGAGAAGTGGAGAAAAGAAGAAGAAAGAACCGCTGGAAACGCCTGAAGTCGCTGAAAGGTGGCCATTAAAATTAGAACACACTGTGACAGCGGATGAAACTCAAAAGGCGCAGAAAGAACTTAAAATGCTTAACTTGGAAAGGGAGATTCTCAGCTATGCCATACGTCGTCTTTACGAGGCTCAAGTAGAGGGAAAAATAAGCGAAGAAGAGCGGGACCTCTTGGCGCAAGGATACAAAGATAGAATGCTGAGAATCAAAGATTTGATGTCCCGGGACGAATCAGTTGTTGCCTTACACGAACTAGAAGCAATGCAAGGAGACCTCGTCAAACTGTTTGACGAACGCTTCGACGAACTGAACAAAAAGATTGAAGATGTAAGGTCGCACCTCGGAGTAGAACTGATAGAAGAAGCACCCATTCCCGCTCCAGCTCCAACTCTCACACTGCCAGAAAAAAAGACGAAAAGAGAACGTAAACGACCTTCACGTCCAAGCAAAACTGAGGCTGAGAAAAGGATTGAAGAGATTACAGCCGAGGTGGAGAAGGTTTTAGAAAGGCTGGGACAGATCGAGGTTGAGGAGTGAAAACGTGGACTGGAGAGAAGAGGCTAAGAAAAAAGCGTCCTTAGAAGCGGTGAAACATATCAAAGACGGCTTCACAATTGGATTAGGCAGTGGTAGCACGGTTGCCTACGCCATTCAAGAGATAGGGAAAAGAATTCAACAAAGAAAACTGCGAATTTTAGGAGTCCCAACGTCTCATCAAACCATGATGCTGGCGGTACACTATGGCATCCCCATAACAACATTGAATGAGCACCCACAGTTGAACCTGACGATAGACGGTGCAGATCAAATCGACAGACACCTAAACCTGATCAAGGGCATGGGTGGAGCATTAACAAGAGAAAAGATCGTTGCCTCAGCGGCAAAGCAATTTGTAATAGTGGCAGATGAAACAAAACTGACAGAAAAACTAGGAGCGAATTGCGCGGTACCTGTTGAGGTGTTGCCGTTTGCTCTGCCGACAGTTATGTTGAAAATGCAAGAGAAGGGCGGGAAACCCGTTTTGCGAGAAGCGAAAGGCAAGGTTGGACCAGTTGTGACGGACAACGGAAATTTCATCGTCGATGTCGCCTTCGGACCTATCAACACACCAAAAAATTTGGATTCACAGCTGAAATCAATTCCTGGCATAATTGAAACAGGATTATTTGTTGAGATGGCTGATATCGTTTATGTGGGTACTCGCGTCGGAACAGTTCAGAAGCTGGAAAGCAAGTAGCCGCTATGCATAAACAGTTAAATCTTTGCTACGCCAATTGCATTTTAATGAAGGCATGGATAGCCGGGGTAGCCTAGCCTGGTTTGGGCGCCAGACTCATAATCTGGAGAGCACATCTCTTATTAAGGGGCCCAGAAGTCGCGGGCTCGAATCCCGCCCCCGGCACTAACGAAACTTCAAGGAATGAAAAACTGAAAACAAACGAGTCCGAGCAATTATTCAATTGCATGCGGGCAAAACAATTTCTTAAAGTATGCTTGAGTCAAGAAGACGCTGATTTCTCGCGTGCGCATCTGAATAAGGAGTCAGTACGCAAAGGCTTTAAGCAAACCACATGCTTCTAAATGTTAACATTAGAGGGAGTGATTTAAATGGTTGAAGGATCGTTCTCAACTACCAAAGTTGTCCTCTTGATCGCTGTAATATGGGCACTGTCACTGACCACGACTTTGACAGCGATTTATGTTGTGTTAAACTTCGTTCCAAGTGGCGTTGGCGACCTTTCGATTACCACAGACAAGATAGTTGATGGTGCAATTGTAACCACCAAACTGGCTGATGGATCGGTGATTTCAGCCAAAATATTGGATGGAACCATAACTGGAGTCGATATATCTGATGGTTCTATTATTGCAGTTAAGATTGCTGATGGAGCAGTTATCACAGATAAAATTGCAGATGGCGCTGTTACATCCGAGAAGATATCTGATGATGCAGTCACTAGCCTTAAGCTAGCAGCAAACGCTATTCCATTCATGTTTGCGAACGGCAGTGATACGATAAGTAAGACAACAGCAACTCATGAGAACATCACTGACCTGTCAGTGACAATGACCGTAGAAAGAAAGTGCACATTGTTAATTGTACTCAGCGTTCAATGTGCCATATCAGACTTGGACTATAGTGTTATATGGCGAATTTTCGTTAACACAGATGAGACTGGAAGTCTTTGGCTGCAACCTCCAGGAAATGCTAGTAAATGGAGTTCGGTTTCGCACACTTTCTGTCAACCAAACGTTAACCCAGGAGAATACACTATCTACGCACAATGGTATGTGAGTGGCGGCACAGCATGGATAGCAAGCCGAGCTCTGTATGTTATTGCCCTACCTACAGACTAGTCGTGTGAAGCTTCCCACAAAACAATTTTCCAACATTTTTTTCTCTGCGCACGCATGAGACCTTCTTGAATTTAAGAAGTCAGAAATACTGCTAGGAATAATGTTGCGCACATTTTATGAAGCATGTAGAGCCTCAATGCGAATTTTGAATAGGCCATTCTCACCCGCGCAAAAACGGAAGTGGAGCCTCCGCCGGGATTCGAACCCGGGGTCTTCAGCTTACAAAGCTGACGCCCTAACCGACTAGGCAACGGAGGCCACAATAGACAGTTAAACCCTTTAAGATTGTTTAAATTAAACCGTTCGGAAGATAAATATTAAGAAATCGCCGTTCATAGAATACTATAGTTTGAGTTTCACTTGACACCACTTGGTGAGGGGCTGTCGGCTAGCTTGGTCTAGGCTCTGAGACTTGGGCTCTCGGGACCCCGGTTCAAATCCGGGCAGCCCCACCAATTTCTAAGGCAGCTATCATAACAAATCTTTTCATCACCATAAATTAACAATATACAACGTGCTAGACATGAATATCCAAGAGATAGAGACGTTTTCCGTTGCCCTTCGCTATTATGAACCTTTCAGAATAGCGCCTAGCACCAGCATCTAGAGCCGCAACGTAATCGTCAAAATACACACAGACTACGAAGTCTTTGGAATAGGAGAGGCTTCTCCATCCCAGAGGGTGACACATGAAACGCCGCAAACTATTATGAAAACTCTAGACAAAATTGCGCCACATCTAATTGGAATGCACCCGCTAAGAATCGAACAAATCATGGAAACCATGGACCAAACGGTTGCCAAAAATCCAAGCGCAAAGGCGGCTATAGACATTGCCTTACACGACATTATGGGAAAGACTGCACGGAGACCCCTCTTCGAACTGCTCGGAGGATATCGTCAAGAAGTTCTAACTGACATTACGTTGGGTATAAAGGAATCCGAAGAAATGGCTAAGGACGCTGTCAAGGCAGTTAGAAAGGGTTTTAGAGCGTTAAAGGTAAAAGTTGGGGTAAACCCTGAAGAAGATTTTGAAAGGATACGAGAGATAAGAAAGGCAGTTGGCCCCAATGTGGCAATTAGGATTGACGCCAACCAAGGCTGGACCGTGCATCAAGCCATAGAAGTTTTGAAAAAGCTTGAACGTTTAAACGTGGAGTTCGTGGAACAACCCGTAAAGGCAGACGACATCGAAGGCTTAGCTGAAGTGAAGAAAAACTCTTCTATCCCAGTGATGGCCGATGAAAGCGTCCATTCGCCAGAAGACGCCCTGCACATCATAAGAAAGGAAGCAGCAGACCTAATCAACATCAAACTCATGAAAAGCGGAGGAATACTAAAAGCGAGAAAAATAGCCGCCGTCGCCGAAGCAGCCAATGTGCCCTGCATGATTGGTTGCATGGGAGAATCCACAATAGGTATCACCGCGGGAGTGCATTTTGCTGCCGCAGTAAAAAACGTACAATACGCTGACCTTGACAGTGACATCCTTCTCAAAGACAAAACAGTCGTAGAAGGCGGCGCAAAGCTGAAAGCCTCTAAACGTATACCCTTGATGAAGCCGGGTTTAGGCATAGTTAAACTTGATAATGAAATTCTAGGAAAGCCGGTAAGGACCTACAAGTAACACAGATTTTGCAGATGAGTGCGAAAAGAAATAAAAAATTGGTGGGGTCGGCCGGATTTGAACCGACGACCTTTACCCGGAACAGCTCATCTCTGCCCCTACGGGTTTCTTCACCGCTCCAGAAGTTCTTCATTCCACCATAGTGGTCCGCAAACCCGTGAACTTCCTGTTCTGGAGCCCGTCGTCATTCCTTTCTAGCGGCCTATCGTTCAGACAAACCGTAGCTAGACTACGACCCCACAAACCAGACTTTACAAGCTTGAAATATATAGATTTCTCACTTAGCGTAGCAGTAACTATCAGTTTTTTGGATACCGTGAAATAGAAGGGACTTTTTTCAGATATGCACGCGCACAATAATCTCCATCCTTCTACTATAGGATTCAAATAGAGTTTGAAAGGATTCTTTATTCTAACCAATTTTGCAGTTGTGTAGCGAAAACTTAATGAACTCATATTCAACAAAAGTAGTGGGGTATGCCGGCCATAGGGCACGGGACCCACCTGATCCCATTCCGAACTCAGAAGTTAAACCGCGTTCCGTTTCCGGTGTTAGTGTGGTCTTCGGCCATGCGAAGCCGGGAAAGCTGGCAGCCCCACATTTCAGTTTCACAAAATTCATGAAGAGAAAATACTCAAAATTTATTACCAACTATGTATTGTCTACTTTGAGGAGAAAAACGAATAACATGATTCCAGAAGTTTCACAGCTGTTTCCGCAGGACAACATTCTAGGGTGGATTATTCAGATAGTTTGGCTAGCATTCTTTGTGGTTTTCATGTTTTATGGACAGCGCATTCAAATGTATGTTATGTTGAGAGAAGTTCAAAGCTCCTTGTTCCGTCTCAAATTGATAAGAGATAAAGGACGGAAGACAGCCATAGCCACCATAAAAGAACTGGGAAAGCCGAAGGAAGACCCAACCCCAAAAGTTGACCAATTTTTAGAGTACATAGCCATAGCGCCTCAAAATATGGACCCCTCTGGCATAGTCTGGAAGCTAGAACACATACTGGATGTTCGAGATACACGGTTTAAAGATGAAGTGAAGCTTATGGCACCCGAAGCAGATGAAACTCAAATAAATAATCTGGAGAACACATTGGAGGCCGCTCTCGCTTTAAACATAATCTACAAGGTCATAAGACATTTCTTCCTGCTCGGTAAAAAAACATTAAGCCTCTACATCATCATGCAGATTCAAATGATCTTACCCCTCATAATGAAAGAAGCAGAAGCTTTCGCCAGCGCCCTAAAAGCCTTCAGTAACGGTCAACCCATAGGCGACGGAGCGGGTGCACTTGTCGCCGCCAAACTGATGCAGGGACATAAGAAAAGAAAAATCGCCAAAGACGTTGTCGTGGCCACCGTGCCCATAGAGGGCCGAACGGCATACGTTTTGAAGGCAGAGGGCCCGGGCGGAAACGTTGGCAAGCCTGGGGAGGCTATGAAGAATATCATTGAAGAAAATGGAGGAAAAATCGCCACAATAATTGTGATAGACGCTGCTCAAAAGCTTGAGGGCGAGAAACCTGGAGAAGTAGCTGAAGGTGTGGGTGTGGCAATTGGAGGACCCGGAGTCGAACAGTATAAGGTGGAGGAAACGGTGCTTAAATATAAGATTCCAGTAAACGCGATTATCATTAAAGAAGATATTGGAGACGCCGTTTCTCCGATGCGAAAAGAAGTATTCGACGCCGCGGACACAGTCATTGAACGAATCAAACGGTTGATCTTGGAAAGAACGAAAAAGGGTGACTCACTTATGATAGCAGGCATAGGGAACACCATAGGAATTGGACAGTAGGTGGAAAAAATGAGTGAAACGGCGCCTTCGACGAGAAAGTTTTCTTTCTTTTTCCTTGCAATAGTCTTCATTACCCTTGCTTTGTCAATCGCCGCGTTTTTTCAAGCATATGACGCGTATATGCTTGGAGAAATTGAGAATGTATACTTTTTCGTGTTAATAGGAGTTTCAGGACTTGCACTATCGACATATATGGTGTTTCAAACAAGAAGAAGAGCGTTGAAGCTGGCCTTTAGACCCCCACGAATAGCCACTACAATTCTATGCCAAAAATGTGGGTTCAAGAATATCAGAGACTTCGAGCGCGGAGACTTTATCTTCAAAGAAACTGAAGAATGCCCTAAATGTAAGGAGAAAACAAAGATTACTTCCATCTTTCGCGAGGTTAAAGAAAAGAAGAAAAGATGGGGCTAAGTTAACACAAGACACCCGTCTTCTACGATCAAAACCGTGTGTTCTGCTTGTGCCACTGGTTTTCCGCTTGCCTCTATAAACACAGGATAAGACATCAAACTCTTTGATGAGAGGAGCTCCGAGAACGCAACACTAAACTGGTCAAGCGGCACACATCCACGAAGCCACCGCTCTGCGAAGGGAAGAATAGAAAAGTTTTCCTCAATGTAACCGAGAAGCTGTTTGGCGTAAGGATTCTTCAAGGATTTATGCTTCAAAAACCGAAAAATGTAAGCCTCAAAGCCGCTCTTAATTTTGCCAGCAGCATCGGCAAGTGTTACGAAAGGTTCAACGCCATAAACCTCCCCCAAACCTGTTCTAGAAGGGGATATGTGGAAAACGTTAGGCAAAGATTTCCCTGCATGTAATGAGTATCGTTGAATCAGGTGTCCGGTAAGGTTGGATACAGGTTTAAACCCACGGGACTTGATTGTTTTTTCAACCACAGATCCGAACCGTGATGTAAACAGTCCTGGGCGAAGCGTTTCAACGGCTTTTTTAAGAGCTGCTTCCGCTGTGCTTACAAGATTCTCGTATTCGGGATTGAGGCACACTGTTACAGCGGTATCAGCGATGTATCCGTCTACGTGAACGCCGAGGTCTACCTTGACGAGACTATTTTCAGGAATTGTTCCCTTGTCTTCTGGAGCAGAAGTGTAATGAGCTGCGATTTCGTTAATAGACACGTTGCAGGGAAACGCAGGCTTCCCCCCCTTCTTCTTAATCAAAGACTCCGCTTTTTCGCATACATCAATGATCGGCATGCCCTCATGAACGGTTCTCTTCATCATTTCTCGAACGTCGTGGGCGATTTTTCCAGCCTGCTGATATTTTTTTAGCGCGCCTTCAGAAAGCTCTGTCATCATTTTCGCCTTTTTTGGTCTGTTTGTATGCGAGGTGTGATTATTTCTGGAGTAAGCGTTGTGAAGTCGTCTCCTCCCATGTGGTAGACTGGTTTCACTTTGCGAAGGTTGTATTTTCCGTTAAAGATTCCCTCATCAGCGTAGGCTGCTAAGATTTCGCCGACAAAGAGTGTGTGATCACCTGTGGTAATTTGTTGATGTAATTTGCATTCTAGGTGCGCCACACACTCCCTAATAATAGGCGGCTGAACCATCTTAGCCGGTAACGGGGTCAACCGTGTTTCCTCGAACTTATCATATATTCTTCCTGTTCTTCTACCGCAAAACAGAGTTTCTTCAAGAATGTCCATCGTCGGAACATTAACTACAAATTCCTTGGTTTCTTCAATCAACTCATGAGAATATCTTTTTGGAGCAATACTTATGACAAGTAATGGAGGGTGGATAGATGCAGGCATACACCATGCCAGAGTTATTACATTAGCCTTACCTGCCCTGTCTACGCAACTCACCAACACAACATGCTTCGGATGCAACAACCTATACGCTGAAGACAAAGCAACATCAGCTTTCCCAATTTCCAACACAATCATCTCTCTGAAGTTTAACTCAAACCGTTGTCCAAACTATTTGTGTCTACTGTTTCTTAAGTATACATGTTTCGAGAAACCTTAAGTATTCCATAGCATTAACTTAACAAGGTGACAGCCTTGGAATGGCATTAACCCGAGTGCAACCTACCATTTTTGTTTTTGTCAGTAAATTTTATGAAGAACCCCTTCAATTCTGTCGAATTAAAGCAAGTTGCGAGGGCTCTAAGAGTTGTCAGCGATGAATAATAGAAAGACAGTACTTGACCCTTTTGGGACAACAGTGGTCCAAGACTATGAGCGTCTCTATGAAGAGTTCGGGATTCAACCGTTAAAGCCTCTATTGGATCGAATACCCAATCCAAGCATGTACATGAGACGTAATGTGGTTTTTGGACACAGAGATTTCGAACGATTGCTAGACGCTATGAAAAGCAATGAACCATTCGCCGTGATGAGCGGCATTAAACCAACTGGAGAGTTCCATCTGGGGACTCTTATGACTGCACGTGAGGTTATATATTTCCAACAACAAGGAGCAACAGCTTTCTACTGCATCGCAGATGTGGAGGCATATGAAGATAATAAAATTCCGTTTGAAAAGAGCGAGAAATTTGCGGTAGGCAACGTTGCAGACCTACTCGCTTTAGGGTTTGATCCAAAGCAGGGCTGCATCTATCGACAGTATAAAGAACAGCGTGTGAAGGATCTGGCCATAGTTTTTGCCAGAGGGGCAACCTTGGCCACAATGAAAGCCATTTATGGTGAGCGTCACATTGGACTTTACCTGTCAGCTCTAGTACAGGCTGGAGATATTTTGATGCCACAACTTCAAGATTTTGATGGTCCGAAACCAACAGTTGTACCCGTTGGAATAGATCAGGACCCTCACATGCGGTTCACGCGGGATCTTGCAAATAAGTTCCACCGCAAGTACAATTTTATTCCTCCCTCTTCAACCCTTCACAAAATCATGAAAGGGTTAGATGGATCACCAAAAATGAGCAAGCGAGACCCTATGGGCTGCTTCACGTTACACGAAAAACCGGAAACCATTGCGAAAAAGATTTCGAACGCGTTTACGGGTGGAAGACCAACTGTTAAAGAGCAGCAGAAGCTCGGTGGGATTCCCGAGATATGCCCAATATATGAGCTGTGCATGTACCAGTTTGTAGAAGATGACGATGAAATCGTTGAAGCGTATCATGACTGTAAAAGCGGTAAACTCCTATGCGGGGAACACAAAGAGCGAACAATCGAAATCGTCTTGCGCTTCGTTAAAGAGCATAAACGAAGACACAGCAAATTCGTTGATAAGGCAAGAGAGATATTGAAAGTCTCTTAGACTGCATAATCTTCAACATTAACAAACACAGATACTGTTAAACTCTGTTGTGATGAAATGGATATGAGTAACAGACAAATTTATCAGGTAGTAATTGAACACCAAGCGTCTTATTCTTATTCACTTGAGTTAGAAGCTGGGGAAAGGGTGACAATAAGTGATAAGAAAGGAAATGGTTGGGCATGGTGTATCAATAGAGAGGGAATAGGGGTTTGGGTTCCTGAAAAGTATCTTGAACGAAAAGAACATATCGGAATCACCCTGTTTGATTATAGTTCAGCCGAATTAACTGTAATCATTGGGGAAAGATTAACGTTTATCAAAGAAGAAAGCGGCTGGATATGGTGTACTAATCAAAAAGGACAAAACGGGTGGGTTCCTCTATACAAGGTTAAAAAGCTATGATAAACAGGTTAACAGAAACACAAATACATAACATATAAATAATCTTTTTATCATGCAGTAATGCTGGTGGAAGGGATGCCCTGCCAATTTCCGTAGTTTGGCCTTTGAGCTCGTTTTTCCTCGGTGAATGGCATCTCGGCATTGTTGAAAGCCATAGAGGGTTTTTTATTGTGTTAAATCACTTATTCATCGACATAGTAAAGAAGAAACCAACAAGTTCTGGATGGAAACCGCACCATGAGTGAACTCAGAGAAAATGAACAAAAAACATTGTTAACATTGGAAAAGCTTGAAGGAGGAAGCCCTGTTGACCAGATCGTCAAAGCCAGCGGCTTGGCACATGCAGCCGTAATGCGCGCAGCACTTTCGCTTTCCACAAAGAAGCTATTACAAGTCCATGAACAAAAGCAGACGACTGCCACATTAAGCGTGGAAGGAAGAGAGCACGCGGAGAAGGGACTTCCGGAAAGACGTCTAATCCGTGCATTGATCAAGCTTGGAAGTGAAGCCACAGTTGAAGAAACCATAAACGAAGCAGCACTAGAAAGGAACTTCACAACCATAGCGTTAGGGTGGTTGCACAGTAAGAACTGGGTGACCATGAAAGGAAACGTGTTGAAAACATCTAAGGAACCTCCGATGGAAGTTGATGAAAAGCTTCTCAGCATTCTACAGGAAAAAGGTTCGCTACTTATTGAGCGCCTAAGTAAAGAAATGAAAAATGCAGCCTACGTCTTGAAGAAACGAAAACTCATAGAACTAGACGAAAAAACCTTGAGAGAACTAGAGTTAACTAACGCTGGGTGGGAACTGATTAAACGTGGAATAAAAGCGGTTGAGGAAGTCAGTCAACTAACTCCTGAGCTCATCCTATCCAAAAAGTGGCAGAAGGTAAAACTCAGAAAGTTTGACGTAACCGCGCCAGGACCAGTAGTGTATCCTGGAAAGATTCATCCGATGCAAGAAATAATCCAGATGGTCCGAGAGGCTTTTCTTGAGATGGGTTTCACTGAGATTAGAGGTTCTATTGTTCAAACAGCCTTTTGGAACTTCGACGCCTTGTTCCAGCCTCAAGATCATCCAGCCAGAGAGATGATGGACACCTTCTATTTGGCACAACCAAAGGAAGGTAAATTGCCGAGAAAAAACTTTGTAGATGCGGTGGCTAAAACGCATGAGAACGGATGGATAACTGGATCGAGAGGTTGGCAGTACAAGTGGGATCCTCAAGAAGCTAAGAGGCTTGTAATGCGGACACACACAACTGCAGTTACGATCCACTACCTCGCCGAACATCGAGAACCGCCGGTAAAGGTGTTTTCAGTAGACCGCATATATCGCAACGAGAGACTGGATTATAAACATCTCGCAGAACTCTATCAAATTGAGGGCATAATCATGGATAAGAACGTAACCTTACGAGACTTGATAGGAACGTTGAAAGAGTTTTATCTTAAACTCGGATTGAAGAGAGTGGAATTTTGGCCTAGCTACTTCCCCTATACGGAACCTTCGGCGCAAGCCACAGCTTACGTTCCAGAACTTAAAACATGGATTGAACTTTGTGGAATGGGCATATTTCGCCCAGAAGTTGTCGCACCCTTCGGCATCAAATACCCTGTGTTAGCTTGGGGAGGCGGATTAGAACGCCTAGTTATGCTGAAACTTGGAGTGGACGACATTCGATTCTTATATAAAAATGACCTCGGCTGGATAAGGAGAAGTCCCATATGCCGGTAATCACCCTGAACAAAAATCGCTTCTGCTCGTTCATTGGCCGATCAATTACTGTAGAGGAGATGGCTAAATGGCTTCCTTGGCTTGGCGCCAGCTTAGAAGAAACTGGACCAGACTATGTAAAAATCGAATTTAATCCTAACCGCGTAGACTTCTCCTGCTATGCTGGTGTGGCAAGGGCGTTTTGCGGACTTCTGGAATGGAAAATCGGATTACCCAAATATAAGGTGCAAAAAGGAAAGATCGTCGTAAACGTGGACTCAACAGTATCCAACGTTAGACCTCATATACTAGGTGCAGTTATACGTAACATAAGGCTTGACGTGGATTCGATAGCGGAACTTATGGAAATGCAGGAAGACCTCCACTGGGGCATAGGCAGAGACCGAAAAAAAGCCTCAATTGGCGTGCACAACCTAGACAGGGTTCAACCCCCTTTTACATACACAACTGGCGATCCAAACACAGCCAAATTTGTTCCACTGGACAAAACAACAGAAATGAGTCTGAAGGAAATACTGGAAGAACATGAAAAGGGCAAAGCGTATCGACACTTGGTGGATTGGACTCCTAGATATCCATTACTTATCGATAGGAAAGGAAGAGTTCTCTCCATGCCGCCCATTATCAACGGTGAATTGACACGAGTTGACAGCCTAACGCAAAATCTATTTATTGATGTAACTGGTCCCGACATCAACGCGTTAGCTAGAAGCATGAACGTTCTAGTCACCGCTCTAGCAGATATGGGTGGCTCCGTTGAAAGTGTTCGAGTCAAGTATCCAGATCACACCGTGGTTTCTCCTGATCTAACAGCTCAACAAATGAAGTTAAGAATCGGCTACGCTAACAAGTTGCTAGGGCTCAAACTTTCAGAGTCGCAGGCTGTACGGAGCCTTCGGAAGTGTAGGTTAGATGCGAAGAGAGTGGGTAAGGGGGTTTTAGAGGTTTCAATTCCCGCCTATCGAACCGACATACTGCATGAGGTTGACTTAGTTGAAGAGGTGGCTATTGGCTACGGTTATTTCAGATTGAAGTCAACTAAGCCGACAACTGTGACGACAGGCAAGCAGCATAGGACCGAAGAAGTGGCAAACCATGTTCGGCAAGTCATGATTGGACTAGGCTTCACAGAAGTGATGAACTTCATTCTGACAAATGAAGTCACCCATTATGAAAAAATGAGAAAGAACATCAGCAAGATGGTTAGGCTTGCAAACCCCGTCTCCACAGAATATTCTATATCCCGAGAGGATTTGTTACCCAGTTTGATGAGGAACCTAGCGGATAACAGACATGAAAGCTATCCTCAACGAATCTTTGAAGTTTCCGACGTGATAAAGATTAAGGAAAAAGCTGAAACCCGCAGCGAAAGAAGACTTCACGTGGCAGCTGTTTCCTCATATCCAACTGCAAACTTCACCGAAATAAAATCCTACACGGAGGCGTTACTCGCCAACCTAGGTTTAACGGGATGGAAGATCAAGGAAGCAAGGCATCTAAGCTTCTTAGAAGGAAGAGTAGCAGCAATCCATGTTAAACGAAGGAAAATAGGTATTTTAGGGGAAATCCATCCAGAAGTTCTCAACAACTTTGAACTAGAAAACCCGACAAGCGCGTTCGAAATTGACCTCGAAGGAAACTTATAGAGCAACATTATTGGCGAATCTATTTTCTGCTTTCAAGAAGCTTTATTTCCATCGTTTCCATTCTTATTGTTGGCAATGATATGAGCCTAAAGAAATCCCACCGATACCCCCCTAAGGCTCATGCAGACGGACCCAACAGAGGCAGATGCTTCATCTACCCGTGACATAGGGTTTACCCAGGCATGGGACACGGTGGGCGCGGGCGCTCCCTAAACCCGCGTCAGAGAGAGCCCAACTGAGAGGAGCGAAAAAGCTCTGCTGTGAGGTTGAGTGTTAGGTTACGTGGGAAACAGCGCCCGCGACAAGAACTTTTAAGTTAATCGACATCGATGCATTAACAGTAAAGATGAAAACAGGCGGTAAAAACTTGGACGTCGAGCAGAGGACAAGCCTTGTTACAAGAAACACAGACGAGGTTGTAACTCTTGAAGAGTTACGCGTATTATTAGAGACTAAGACTAAGCCGAAAGCTTACTGGGGCTTCGAACTAAGCGGTCTGATGCACATCGGCTTCGGCCTAGTCTGCGGCTCAAAAATTAAAGACATGATAAAAACAGGCTTCAAATTCGTCATTTTTCTCGCTGATTGGCACTCATGGATAAACAACAAGTTAGGCGGCAACATGGAAAACATCCGCATCTGCGGCGAATATTTCAAGCAAGGCTTCACTGCGCTTGGAATCAAGTCAGATAGTGTACAGTATCTCTGGGCTTCCGACATAGCTAAAGACATAGAATATTGGGAAAAAGTTGTCAGAATAGCCAAAAGCGTCTCGCTTCAAAGAACGTGGCGAGCGTTACCCATCATGGGTCGAGAAATGAGCTTAACAGACGTTGAAACCGCTTGGATGTACTACCCCTGCATGCAGGCCGCAGACATCTTCCACCTAGACCTCGACGTATCATGTGCAGGAATGGATCAAAGAAAAGCCCACATGCTAGCAAGAGAAGCCGCAGACAAACTTCATAGAAAAAAACCCGTATGCGTCCATACGCATCTACTCATGGGACTCCAAGAACCAGAAAAAGCCAAAGGGAAATTCGATGAAAACGCAAACATAAACCTGCAAATCAGCTCAAAAATGTCCAAAAGCATACCTGGAAGCTGCATATTCATTCACGACACACCAAACGAGATTAAAACAAAAATAAGGGCAGCCTACTGCCCGCCTAAACAAGCCCAAGGAAACCCAGTACTTGAATTAACTGAATATGCAGTGTTCAGGGAAAGGAAAACTATGGAAATCCCGCGACCACCTAAATATGGAGGCCCGGAAATCTTTGAAAGCTATGAGAAGATGGAGAAAGCATACGTTGAAGGTAAGCTTCATCCACTCGACCTAAAAAACGGCGTCGCAGAAGCTCTCATAGAAATCCTAAAGCCCGCTAGAGACCACTTCCAAAAACGCCCACAAATGTTGGAAAAAATGATGAAAATAGGCGTCTCAAGGTAAAAGTGTTGTCAACTAGCCTAAAGAAACGAGTAGAAAAAGTTTTGAGGCTTCTGGACAGACTCGCAAAAGAATCAGCCAAAGGCACTCCAATAATCGTAGAAGGACGAAAAGACGTGAATACCCTACGCGATTTGGCGATAAAAGGCGACATCATCTCAGCAAAAACTTCTGGAAGGTCCCTCCTCAACGTCCTTGGTGAAGTAGAAAAGCGAAGTAAACACGAGGTCATCCTTTTGATGGATTTTGACCGACGCGGCAAAGAATGGACCAAACACTTGACACAACATTTTGAAAAAATGAGAATCAAACCCAACCTGTTTTTCTGGAAAGGACTTCTAAGCCTTGTGGGGCGAGACGTTAGAGACATCGAAGGCTTGGCAACGTACCTAGAAAACTTGAAGAAAAAATGTGGAAATAGAATCTGAAGACTCTGCAATTCCAATGGTCGTACTAAATGTGGAGGGCAGATTCGGAAAGTATAAGAAGTGCAAGCTAATTAAAGACTAAGCGCATCTTATTGATCAGGTTAACTCTGTTGATTGAGGTGAAAGTTAATGGGAACATCACAGTCGATTACTGTAAAGTATATGATCCGCGCGAAATTCGAAGTAGAGGGCGTTGTTGAAAAATCGGATGCAATCGGAGCTGTTTTTGGTCAAACAGAAGGATTGTTTGGACCCGAACTGGACCTCCGAGAACTCCAAAAATCAGGAAGAATAGGAAGAATAGAAATCCAGCTAAAATCGGAAAAAGACAAAACCACAGGCGCATTACTCATCCCCACAAGCTTAGACAGAGTCTCAACAGTCATTCTTGCAGCAAGCCTTGAAAGCATCGATAGAGTAGGACCCTGCGCAGCAAAGGTCACCTTAGAAAAAATCGAGGACATACGCAACGCAAGGCGGACGACAATCATCAAGAGAGCAAAAGAAATCCTCCACAAATGGACCATCGAAGCCATTCCAGGCACCGAGGAAATCTTTAGAGAAGTTTCAGAAACTTTAAGACTAGCCAGAGTTGAAGCATATGGACCGGAAAAACTGACAGCTGGACCCGACATTGAAAGCGCAAAAGAAATAATAATCGTCGAGGGAAGAGCTGACATAATAAACCTGTTAAGATGCGGCATACAAAACGTCATAGCCGTTGAAGGCGCCAAAATACCGCAAAGCATCATAAAACTATCCAAAGAAAAAGAAGCTACAGCATTCCTAGACGGAGACAGAGGCGGGGACCTCATACTCAAAGAGTTACTGCAAGTGACCAACGTCAAATATGTGGCTAGAGCTCCTTCAGGCAAGGAAGTGGAGGAGTTAACTCCCAAACAGATTGCGACAGCCCTCCAGCACAGAGTACCTATTAGAAAACCCAAAGCTAAGAGACCACGAGAACGCCAAAGGATACTCGTTCCAAAACGAATTGTTGAAGTAACCAAAGAACTTGATGGAACATTAGAAGCAGTTTTGTTTGATGCAAAAATGAAAAAAATGGAGCGACTGCCAGTGAGTAAACTTGCGGAAAAACTTCAACAGACCAAGGATGTGGACACCGTAGTCTTTGATGGCGTGATTACACAAAGACTTGTAGACGTGGCGAATGAAAAAAACATCAAGTATCTTGTTGCGGCTCGTGTTTCAGATGCAGTAAAACAGCCATTAGGCATCCATCTGCTAACTTTCACGGACGTGAGAGGTTAGTCTTTCCCTCCTAAAAGGGTAAAGCACCATTATATTCTCAACGCTTTTTAATGATGGCTTTTCTATTGCATAGTGTACTATAGCTCGAAAGGGAAGCGTCGTTTTGAAAACTCTGAAGATGAACATCAAAAAGGGCGTTGTGAAGGTTTCGCTAGACAGCTTAGACGATCTCTGGCACTTGTATAACATAATTCTTAAGGGTGACGAAGTGCATGCGCGAACTACCCGTGAAATAAGGGTTGAAGAACGTTATGCACGTCCAAAAAAAGGGAAGCGAGTACCGGTTTTTTTGGGGGTAAAAGTTGAAAAAGTGCTTTGGGACAAAAGCTTGAATCGACTAAGGATACATGGAATCGTCTGCAAGGCACCTGAGAAGATAAACGTGAAGGGCGAGCATCACACCCTAAACGTAGCTATGAACAGGCCCATAACCATTGTGAAATCCGAGTGGTCTAAGCATCAAATTGACCGACTACGCAGGGCAAGTCGAGCTAAGGGAGCACCTCTCATTGTGATGTCTATAGACGACGAAGAATTTTGTGTAGCTGTTTTGAGACAGTACGGCATCGACGTTAAAGTAGAGGAAAAGACGAGGCTTCCGGGGAAGTTGGAAGCTGAAAAAAGGGCAAGTGCAGTGCGTGGGTTTTTTAAATCCGCTCTGAAATCATTGAAGGAAGTGTGGATTTCCCTTCGTAGCCCAATTGTCATAATTGGTCCCGGATTTATGAAAAACAATTTTGCCAAGTATATCAATGGCGAGGCTTCAGATGTTGCAGGTGCTGTCATCGACGTAAAGGGCGTAAACAGCGGAGGCTTGGCTGGAATACAAGAAGCGTTGCGTTCAGGAGTCTTCACGAAGGCGTTAAAGCATGTGCGGGTGGCTGAAGAAACCAAGGTCATAGAGGAAGTGCTTGAGCGACTTGGAAAAGGGAGATCAGATGTAACGTATGGATTCGCCGAGGTGGAGAAAGCAAGCTTGTTTGGCGCTGTTGAAAAGCTTCTATTAGCAGATACAGCGTTAAGGGAAGCACCAGACGAAAAGAGAACGGCTCTAGAGAAGCTCATGAGAGAAGTTGAACAAAGGGGTGGACAAATCAGCGTCATTAGCACAGAACATGAAGCAGGAGCAAAACTGCTTGGACTAGGTGGTATCGCTGCTCTTCTTCGTTTTCAAATGGGTTAAACGCGTATTATCGCATTCTTGTTTAGATACAAAATTCTCTCTGGATACTCCATTTCTAGATGCCGACTATTTTCCATAAAGCTTGAGACGTCTACGGACCGCAGGATTCTGATCGGCAAGCTTTTTCAGAACCATCTCGAAAGTTTCATTTGGCAACAGTTCTCTCTCTATGAAGACTCCTGTTCTGCCAATCTTGTCGCGACGTAGAAGGGCACGAACACGATCGCGGACTGTGCTGACAGAAATGCCTAAAAGACCAGCAACCGTTTCTTCTCGTCCCACAATGCTGCTTTCAACGTGACCCTCCGGCACGGGTTCAATCAACATAAGTCTTTTATCTACACCTGAGACGCGCATTTCTTTCTTAAGCATTGAAAGAGATGCTTCGCCGCCAAATTTGTAGAAGTCTTTCTCTACAGGGCGAAGTTTTACGAGTGGAAATGATATACACCTTTGTTTATCGATCTCGATGTAACCTTTGATGGCATATAGTGGCGTAGCTTGCACAACAATTCGACGATTAACAGAGACATCAGTATTTTGAAGAGCGTTTTCTATGATGAAAGAGGAGGGCGGGTCTGGCAGAAACACGTCGATGTCGCTCTTGTCTGAAACGTCGCCTCGCGCAATGCTTCCGTGTGCAATAGAGTGCAGATGGGACTGGTTAAGAATCTCCATCATCTGAACTGCTTTAGACCGTAGTTCCTTCAACCGGCTCCAGTGTTTCTTGTCGTAAACAACCTCTACGCGTTCGGCACGCCTTACCGGTTTCTTAGTCATTATCATCCACCGACTGGAGGAAAGCATTCGACTAATTTAAGTAAGAACATGTATTTCTACTAATGCTAGGAATTTTCCTTGACCATTCTTTCCGACAAGGAAATACTTGAACACATTAGAAACGGTGAGATGAATATTGTACCGTTTGAACTTTCTTGCCTTAACCCCGCCGGTTATGACTTGAGATCTGCTAATGAACTGACAATAAAACCGAAACAGTATAAACTGACAGCCACTTTGGAAACGATTAAGTTAGGCCTAAAATTAACAGCTTTTCTTCATATACGTTCTTCACTTGCACGAGAAGGTGTTATTGGAAGTTTCGCGGCTGTTGACCCGGGATTTCGTGGGCAACTTACACTCAATCTTCATAACGATGGACAGAATGCTGTTATAATACGTAAAGGGGAACCAATAGTTCAAATTGTGTTCCACAAGCTCGGAAATACGGCAACCAAAAGTTACAGTGGAGCATATCAAAATAGTAAGGGAATCGTAAAAAGCAAGAGAAGCCGGCTATAGACGACCACAAAACAATCTTTTGGCGGCGAGTCACCGAGGCTCGACGCCCAGTTTTCACCAAGCCCCTCAACCTCTTTACTCCTACCCGCGACCCCTAGAGCGCTGCACGTCCAAGCTTAGGTTGCTCCCTCCCGGGCCTGGCCAGGTTCACCTGGTAAACGTATTTGACAGCCTCCCTACGAAGGCTACCCCACGACCGCCAGCCCCAAGGGACGGATACTCACGGCCAGAAGGCTGAGATTCCTGATGATCTTTGACACCTTACCTCAGCAGTCAGCCCGTCATATAGAGGGTTTACGGTTCAGGGGACCCCTAGCCCCCCGCCTAGACCCGCCGCCAAGAGAATTCATAACTTTCAATAGTATAAAGGTTTATCAATGCTCAAGTACGGTAATGTCTTTTTCAGAAAGTTATTCAAAGCAATAGATCACATTATCAGAAGAGGAGACACTAGTGGTCACCACCGAAGCTAGCGAAGCGAAGCGTAACCGGCTAATCGTTTTCGATGTTGAAGGAGTGTTATTGCCGAAGAGGCGTTTCCTACTCTTTGATGCGGCGAGGAAGCTGAGTTTTCGGGGATTTTTGAAGATTCTCGTAATAGGTTTTCTCTACGAAACTGGCTTGTTGTCGCTTGAATCTGCGCTCAGAAGAATCTTTGCAGTTTATCGAGGATTCCTGATGGACGACTTTGTTCGACTTTTCAAAGAGGTCCCTCTGATGCCGGGTGCAAAACATGCTTTCAAATTGTTGAATAAACTCGGGCATAAAACAGCTCTCATAAGTTCAGGGCTTCCCACGCTTTTGGTTGAAGACCTAGCGGTTAGGTTAAACGCAGACTACGCGTTCGGCTTAGAGTTAAAGACAGCTAACGGTCGTTTGACTGGTGAGATCGAGGGCGATGTATTAAAGCCGAATGGTAAAGCATATGTTTTAAGAAAAATTCTTCGTAAAGAGAGGTTATCATCACGAGATTGCGTTGTGGTTGCAGACGACAGGAACAATCTACCGATGTTTCCACTAAGCGCTGTAATGATAGGCTACAATCCCGACTTTGTCTTGACCGTTAAATCAGACTATGTCGTTAGAAATGACTTATCTAACATCATTCCAATCATAAACGGAAAACCATCGAAAGCTTCTCGTCCGACATTCTCAAGAAATGATGTTATTCGTGAAGCAATTCATATGAGTGGATTTTTAGTGCCCTTTATTTGTGCACACCTTTTAGGAACATTTTTGGTTTCTTTCTTAATATTTCTCACAACTTTAGTTTTCGCCGCGTCTGAACTCGCCAGAGTGCAAGGAATCAGTTTCCCCATTTTTTCCACAATCACTTGGACAGCCGCAAAAAAATCCGAGTTTTACGAATTCGCCACTGCTCCAATCCTGTTTGCAATAGGCATAGTGTTTTCACTTACTTTCTTCCCTGAACCCGCAAGCTACGCTTCTGTTGCAATATTAACTCTAGGCGACAGCTTTGCCTCCATTTTTGGCAAAAAATTTGGAAGAACCCCGTTTCCTTTTAACAAAGGACAGCATGTGGAAGGCACAGTTTTCGGCTTCCTATTTGCCCTTATTGGCGCTCTATTCTTCGTAAGCCCGACTAAAGCATTCATAGGCGCAGCCGCGGGAATGTTGGTGGGGTGTCTGCCCCTACCAGTCGATGACAACCTAACAATACCTATCGCTGCTGGGCTAGTGTTAACGATGATTCTATAAGCAGGCAAGGGGGCAAAAGGCTGAAGCTACATAATGTTTCGACTTTCAAATTGGAAACTCTGGAACTGCGGGTAATGTCTATGCTTGTTTTCTTGTTTTAAGCCATCTAAATGCAACTGCGACTGGAACAGTGATTATCAGAGACCAAAATGCAGTGTCTAATACAAATGATTGCCAAGAGAAAGAATAAGTTGTAGGGCTGTTTGGATAGACTATGTATGATTCTCTATACCAACTTAAAGGAAAACCGTAACCGGTTATGGATTGTCCTGGTAGAGACAAATCTTGTTTGTAAAATCCTGAAATTAACGTAGCAATGGAACCAGATGAAAGAATCACAAGAACAATCAAAACAAGTTTTCTTCTCATACCACATCCTTCACTATGTCTGATGCTTCGGTTTTATGAATCTCTAAGTTTATACCATATATTGAGGTTGAGATTTTATAAACTTAGAAAGTTGATTTACATGTTGAGGTAGTTTGTTATGACTTGCTATTTTAGGCATATTCAACATATTTTCAAGAAAGCCGGAATAGAAGTTACAAAGGAAAACAGGCGAGAAATAGACAGCGTCATTCACGACCTTGTAGGTGTAGAGTATAAGAATTGTCCAGCTACTTGGAAAGAAGTAAAGAAGAGAATAGCAGAGGATGAAGAAGGCTTCGTTTCTGAGCTTAAAGAAACACTGACTAAGCATATGTAGGCTAATTTAGAGTATATCATCCCTATATAGAGCGACTGAAGGGAACAGAGAGGCAGAAGCGAGAATACAGAAAGTGTAAAAGCTAATAAATTCATTGGTAGAAGATTAACACAAGGGAGAGCCATGCCAAAAATTCTCATTGTCTATTATAGCCATACTGGAAACACTGAGAAGATGGCTAAAGCCATAGCAGAAGGAGCTAGAACGGTTCAAGAAGTCGAAGTAGAATTGAAACGTTACGAATCACCTTGGAGCTTAGTTAATTTCGATGCAGTATTGATTGGAGCCCCAACTTATCATCATAACATGACTAGTAACACTAAGAATTTTCTCGAGCAAGTCGCTTTTCACAAAGTCAACTTAAAGGACAAGGTTGGAGCAGCGTTTGGATCTTATGGCTGGAGCGGCGAAGCACCAAGATTGGTTCTTGAAATAATGGAAAACAAGTTTGAAATGGCAGTCCTAAAACCGCCATTACTTATTAAGTATACGCCTGATGAAAAGGGTTTAGAAGAATGCCGTAAGTTAGGAAAAAATGTTGCTGAACAAATCCTAAAATCCTCCTAAGTTATTCCGTGGTCTTATGCGCACGCAAATTATTCACGATGCATAGCCAATGCAGAAATGCTTGCGTGCCGCTACTTCGAATGTTTCTCTTTGCGCCTTTTCCTTTTCTCTGCTCTTTCTTTTTTGGTCATCGGCTTCTTCTTCGAACTTTTTCCCATACCCAACTTAATCGCCATGTTCAAATGGTCGTGGTAGAGAATGAAGTTTTCGGTGCGAGCGGCACCGCATACATGCATTTAATCGCACACAGTTCATGTGCACCCAGACATGCATGCGAATAATAGAGACAAGAGAATTCTACAACAGTGTGTACAGAAGACTGAACGCTATCTTTTTTTGGCGCTAATTGACTATAAGAACATGGAAGTTGACACATTGAAACAAGGTTTTCCCAAAGTTATAACCGATTTGCCGGAAGCAGACGTTCAGTTTAGAGGTGTCAGAGGATTGTTAGCTCAAGGCGAAAGTCATCAGATAGTCTTCTTTGAGATAGAACCGTTCGCAGAAGTGTCAGAACATAGCCATGACTCTCCTCAATGGGGAATTGTCGTGGAAGGAAAAATGGAATTAACTATCGGCGATGAGACTAGAGTCTATGAAAATGGTGATGAGTATTTCATTCCTGCGCATACAAAACATTCTGCGAGGTTCCTGAGTAAGTTCAGATCAATAGATTTTTCGGGGAGAAAATGAGATACAAACCTAAAGTTCGCTGAGTCGCGAGCACAAATTCCATACTTGAATCTAGAGCTCATCGATTAAACTCATGAAGATTTCTATTGCACCATTGACAAAGTGACTGCATACTTGTCCATGCACGTTCTCCTCTCTGAATTTTCTTATTCCCTCTATCGTAGAAAGATCACATCCCGACAGTTCTTTACAGAGAATGCTTCCAAACTTCTTTTGAAATTCCTTGAGGAATTTTACTACGGGATTGTATGTATGTGCTCTCAGTTCCTCTGGACTGTTTCGACCGTACTTCAAGCTAAGACCCATGATGGCACCACTTGCCGCTCCACAAACATATCCTTGTCTCGAAATACCACCTCCGAAACCTGTGGCGATTTTTGGTATCAGGTCACTATCTACCTTTAAAGCGTCCTTGGCTATTGCCAAAAGCGTACTCTCTGCACAATTGTAGCCGCTTTTGAAATAAGATGAGGCCTTATCAACTATATCATTCACGTTTTCCATACAACGTCACTATCTGGTCAAAAATATAAGTCTTGGTGCACGCTTAGTGAAGTTTCTGAGTTTATACTTCATAGTTTTGTTGAGATTTTATGAACTTCTAATTTTCTTTCTTTGTTAGAAAGTTTCGTCTAACGCGTGTTTACAGAAAGACTATTTTTTCCCTTTGTGCCTTTTAGGAAGTGCAGCGTTCTTCTTCTCTTTCCTCTTCAGCTTCTTAGCCCTTTGCAACTTTCTATGCTGTTCCCGACCTGCAGCTTTCTCTTTCCTGCTTCTTTTAGCCATATCTTGACCTCCACTTTGCGGATAACACATGCATGCATACATACACATTAAAAAATATTACGCGTACACGCTCTAATCTAGTTAATATGACAAACGAATAAAACCCAAATACAGAGAGACTGAAGGGAACAGAGAGGTTGAGGAGAGACTTATTCGCTGGGTTTTTCTTTCAGCTTTTGCTTTGGCGACTACTGATTCAATAAAAGATGTTTTAGCATCAGTGTAGCCTTCACGATCTGAACCGTACTTAACAGCTAACGGCTTCTTCAATTCATGATACTCTTGAGCTACTTCTGGATGAGTGTGAAGGTAATCACGGAATAGTAAATGCCTTTTCCAGAAACCACTTGTGAGTTCAACCATATGTAGATGGTAATGCTGTTCTTTTGGAGGTTCTCCTTTACGGAAAAATCGTCTTTCAGGCATTGAAGCCTCATTTTCAGGCTGATACTCATAACCAATTCTTTGCAGAGGTTCAATACACCGCTCAGCGTCTTTGAGATGATTAACAGCAACCATAATATCGATAGTTGGTTTTGCTCTCAAGCCCGGAACAGCGGTGCTTCCTATGTGTTCAATTCTCACAATTATGTGTTCTATAACATCTAGAATCAGACGTTTTTCCTTCTCATACAATATAGGCCATCTAGAGTCATAGTCCACAATCTTAACTGGTTAGCTCATTTCGCTAAACTCTGAACAGAAAAAGGCAATAAAAGTTTCTACTTTATAATCAGTTTGAAAAATCATAGACCTCTAAAATTCTTCTTTTATTTAGAAATCATAAAGTCATAAAAATAGAAACATGATCCCTCGCCATTACTTTAAGAATACGTACCGTGCTATGCTGTACAATACTACGAGTAGTCCAATAGCTATTGCTTCTATTGCTATAACCATCTGCCATGTAAGTGCGTAGCTGCCATAGAGATGGATTAGGTAGGCGAATAATACTAAGGCAACTCCTGATAGTATGTCAGCCAAAACTTGTCTCATGATTTTGGTAATCCAAAGTTTAATGCCTGCCTCAAAGAAGTTGGATAATCCTATTAGAGTAAAGAATAGTATCGCGCTGGAAACCAGTCCTTCAGGTGGCCTAATTAAATGCTGTTCACCTGTCATCTGTTCGATCCATGAACTAAAATCGGAGACTAAATTTGGGTTGGCTATGAAGACTATGCCTACTATTAAAATGAAAGCCCCGAAAGACACTAAGCCTAAGTAGTCTTTTTTTCGCAAGCCTGCACCAAAACAGGTCTCTCGTTCTTGAGTTGCCATAACTATCATCTCGGTCTGAAATTTTCGACTTTAGTCTTCTTAAATTTTGCCTATTACTCGGTCTAGCATGCGGGTTACAGGTCTGTTGTTCATATTTGAAATTGACGTAATAGAGAGACTTTGACTTGTTTCTAGAAATGGTTTGCTTCGCCTATTTCTCTACAGCTTTCCTTATTTTGCGCAGCTCTGAGAGAATTTGCTGGTTTATATCCTTTGAAGGTTTGACCTCAGCTTCTGCTTCTACTGCTTCTGGCTTCATTCCTTTGACAAACCTCATTACGATGTCTTTTACTTCTTCGAAATTCTTTATTCCTAAAACTACCGCTTCTGCGACTTTTCCACCGTTGCTGGTTGTTCCAGAGAAACCTGCAGTCTGTATTGAGAGTTTGCCTAATCCAAAATGCCTGGAAATTGGACCTTGGTAAATGTTGACGTTGGTTATGCGGTTGTAGGGCACGAAGCTTTTTGTCTTCCACCATACTCCTTTTGTAATTGTGATTTTGTCGTCTTCAAGGACGTAGTTTATTGAAGAATGAAATTTAGGAATCCAGTATATAACGAATCCGACAACGATGAGAAGTGGCACAAAAGATGACAGAGCAACCACAACTCCAATCGGCATCTCAAGTGCAAGCATGACAAATGCAACAACTGGAATCATCCACCAAAGAAAGCCGCCGAACAACACGATCGCGAGATAAACCTGATAGAGTGTTTTAAGGTCTGGGTCTGCTCCGAATTCTCTTTCCACAGTCATATGAACACAACCCTGCAAACATATATTGGTTTACGCTTTAAGCATTTGGCAGGTACCATTCCTTATTTTAAATGAACAAAGCAAGTTGAAGCAGGAAAAAAATCTGTTGTTTCTGAGTTTTTATTTCTAATTTTGGTTAAAAAGTTAGAAACTTTATAGGTTCTCCTAGATGCACACACGTGTGATTACCATATTATTGATAGGCAAGTTAGAGCACCGTCTCCTTTACGGAATTCTGAGGTGTCTAATTCCTTGACCGGAAAACCTTCCTTTTCTATGAGTTTCTTCGTCTTCGAGTAGCCCTTTGCCATCAAGATTGTTCCGTTTATGGCAAGACAGTCTGTAGCGTATTCCTCTCTTTCGGGAACCACAATTTTCTTGTAGTCTCGCAGAATTTCCGTGTCAAAGTGTCCCTTTGAAAGTATCACATAGTAATCTCCAAGATAGGTGCACGCAGACTTTAGATGAAGCACGTTGTTGATCTTTACTGGAACTATCTCAAGGTTGCTGTTTTCCAGAATCTTCCTAAGTTGCACTATGGCTTGCAAATTAGTTCGATTTGAGAGGCCTACGAAAACTCTGTCTTCAATTTTAAGAACGTCTCCGCCATCAATGGTGGCTGGCGGTTTGATATAATGCGTTTCTTTTAGTTTTTCCAGAACTTTGGCGACTTCAACTACTTCGTTAGCTCGTGATTTTATGCTCATATTACAGATTACGGCTTTTTCTCCCAATATCACGGTCGTGTCTTCTACAAAACAGCTATCAGGGAGATTATTGTCGCCTTCTATCCAGACAAGTTCTAGTCCAGACTCTTGCAAAGTCTTGCAGTATTCTGCATGTTGTCTCTTTGCGGAATCAACATCTATCTTCTCAATTTTCGTCCTTACACACTGATCATATGAATCAGGTACAGGTCGAACAATGGCATATTTAGCTGAAGCTGCATTCATGGTTTCATCACTTCAATTCTGTGCACATACAGCAGATATCTCTTTTTTATCAATTTTTCTTTCGAAAAAATCTTATAATGATTCATTTATATGTTGAGCTTGGTGATTTGCATGCCATATGTTATTGAAGTTACCGTAAAGAGTCAAAAGGGAAAATGTGCGCTTGGACATAAAGTAGGCGATAAAATTGTTTTCGATGGTAGATCAGTTGGAGGAGATATATGCTATAGTGTGCTTATGGTTCTGTTGCCAAAGATTTACGCTATGCGCTACGGAGTAGAGTTCCCATGGAGCGAAGATGGAGACGCAATATTTAATGCTTGCCCGGATCCAGAGAACCCTGTCGTATTCGAAATCCGACGTATTAGGAAATAGTTGTCAGCAAAAGCCTACATTTAACTCATAACGTTTTTTCAAAGGCGTGCACACGAATTTTGAGGTCTTTTTCCGGTGATATAGAAACCACGTTTCTTAAATTGTTCAAGCAGATGCTTTGGATCTGGATCCCATTGACCCCACTTCCTACAGATGTGCTCCGTCCAACTGTAATTGTCGTAGGTGAAAGTTTCTTCACGATCACCTTCTAGGCGTATCTTCGCTTTTAGATTGCGATAGTAATCTTGGGCAAGATATCCATCATCCATTTGCTGCATGGCTTTTGAAATCATATCTTGATCTATCTTAGGATATTTATCCTCAAAAAGAGTGAATTCCATGGGATATCGAGGTCGTGTCGGCGGGTCTTCCGCTGGATAGCCCATCACTAATTGTACTAGGGGAAACACTCTCTTTGGCAGGTCATACTTTTTCGCGATTTTTTCCGCTCTATATGGTGCACTTCCTAGTAAGCAGCTTCCAAGTCCCAGACTTCTTCCTGCAACAATCATATTCTCCGCCATCAAGGATGCATCTTGAATGCTAAGGACCAATAATGCCAAATCATTCGTGATCAACTTCCAGTTTCTTCTAGTCATTATGTGTTCGAATTTATGAGGATCAAGACAGATCGTAAACAAAAGCGGTGCTTTGTAAGGGTTCTGCTCTCCGTTTCGTGACAGAAGCACGCTGTAGGATTGATAAGCGAAAGGCGCTTGTTGACCGGCTCTAACAATTATTTTTATCACTTCGTCAGAAGGCATTTCATTGGTATATTTTCGGATTGACTTATGATCAAGCATTGTCTGAATAACAAGATTGTTCTTCATATCATCTCCTTCCCATATACAACAGGTTTTCTAAGTTTCTACATTATATTTGAGTTAAATATAAACTTCTAGAATTTTTCTTTGTTTAGAAAGTTATAAACTTAGAAAGCTAAGAGAGCATGATACGACTAAGTGAGTGTACATGAAGTTTTGTGATAAGTGCGGTTCCTATATGAAGAAGACTATGGATGGTTTCGAATGTCGAAAGTGTGGAAACGTGGTTCATGCTAGCACTGGAATTCAAACAGAGAACATGAAGAAGATAGAGCGTTCCAGTTCAATTTACGTAGTTGGCAGTTCAGAAGATGAATACGTGAAAGTTTCTCAGGTGTGTCCCAAATGTGGAAATGAAGAAGCATTCCGATGGTTCTCTGGAGTCTCAGGTGAACACGCAGGTATTAGAAGAGAAAGAACCGTAGAGCACTTCAGATGCACGAAATGTTCACATTCATGGAGCAAGACTTCATGAATGCATGCACCGATAATTTTATACGATAGTCTGGGCAATTGATATGTAGTTATAAGATATATTACGATATCTGATATAAGACCTCGAGACGAACACCACATGCATGCACGCATAGAAGATCCAGAAGAAATCGTGGTTTCCGAAGCTTTCATAACATCTCTGGAAAGGAAGTTGAGTGATTATTCGGAACTTCTATCCCAAATACAAGACAAAGATTTGAGAAACCTTCTGGAATTCCTCTTCTTCTACCTTGTGGAGAAACCTAATGCGACTCCCTGGAATAAAACCATAGCAAAACAATTTGACCTAGACACTGAAAACAAGACACTAAGAGATGGCATAAGACGATTCCTTTATGCTGTAAGGTTGATAAAGGTCATTTCAATAGACAAGCAACTTATCGACAAAATTTGCCCACCGAGAAACTTCGATTCTGACAAACTCATGAAGAAAACTGGAATTCTAATTCCCTCAAGAGGTGTTTGGTTACACCAGAATAAAGACAAAAACCACGGTTAGACAAAGGAGAAAATCAGCATTTTTATGCCTGCACGCATTTGGTTTTGGACAAGATGTGGCAATAACACAAGATTGAATGTCACCAAACCTGATGTAGTCAATAGATAGAAGATCCATTTTGAAAGAAGTAATCCGCATACTTTCATGAAGTCTCTACAGACTGTAAGTTTTCTAACGTTCAGTGTGTGGCACATGCATGCAGTACTTCATTTCAAATCAAGAGTTTCTGACTTTATATTCTAAAAATAGTTTAATTCTTAGAAACTATTTTTTATCTGGTTTAGAAATTAGAAACCTAGAAAGTTCAGTTGCACAAGGTTCAGAAGAACAGGCGTTCTGTTCACATGTTTAAAACACACCATGCAAACTAAGATGATGACGACGAATATGAGTATGACATCCAATAAAGCGTAAGGTGTGCACGGCTCTGTGTTTAAACCCATATTTTGGGAAAACAGATCTTGCAAATATATTTAGAACGATGCTTGTTTCGGTTACTCCAAGCTTTGTCATCAACAATTTCACATTCACAAATCTTGCATCGTCGACCGTTTGAGGGTTTACGACCTGATTTCCTAATATGTACCAATTTCCATGGCATGTTGTACAGCTCGGCTACGATCATTTCATTCGTGGGATTGTCAGCAGAAACAACGTCTACTTATAAATCTTGTCAAAAATGGATACCTTCTGGAGTTTTCGTTGTTACTACTGTACGTGCGGAAAGGTTTTTAGGCTAGATATTCCGTATGTCATACTAGAGTCGATCATATGGATGAAACAGTTAGAATGCCTAAGGCTGAGGTCTATCGTTCTAGGATTAATAAAGCGGAAGGTTTCAGCGAGGTTTGGGAGATAGTCAAGGACACCGTTAAAGATTCTTTAAGCGAGCATCGAAGGGGCATGATGCTTTTCTTAGACAATCTGCCTCTTCACCTTGGCGCGTATCATCCATTAGGCACGAACAACATAGTCTTGAACAGAACCCTTGTAGAAATTGTCGAAGCCGCCACAAAGTCAAAACGACTTGTCAACGCATTCGTCTACAGCATGTTAGTCCATGAGTACTTACACGCTCTGGGACACGCTCCAGAGACTGAGGTTCATCGTTTGGTCTATAGAATCTCAAGAGAATGTTTTGGTGAGGACCACATAGTCACAAGGTTGGCTGAGAAAAGTCCGTGGGCTCTCTTGAGAGGCGTTCCGCTCAGCCGGATAGAAGCTCCCAGACGCGCCATGGAGATCGTAAAAGACTTTGAAAAACCAAACGAAAAATACATAATCTGAGATAGCCATAGAGCTGTCCGCGCAATCTAAGGCACCGGCAAAGTCGAAATACGACCAATCTAATATTATTTTCAGAAAAAGACTGGTCTAGATCAAGGATGTGAATGAATGACAATCGAAAATGAACCTAAACCTAAAATCTCAGCAAAAACACAAGCTTTCAAAGAAAGCTCGTCAAAAACTAATTCTTCACTACCTTTTGGGATGGCGCGGGGTGCGGGATTTGAACCCGCGCGGCCCGTAAGGACCACAGGCTTAGCAGGCTTGGGCTCTATTCTGCCCCCTACCAGGCTAGGGCAACCCCGCTTTTCCAACTATTTTGTTTGAAGTTATTATCCTAAAAGCGTTCCTATTCCATAAAGAAATAAAGTTCAGTGATGCATTAACTTTTTTATCAACCGCCATTACATACTGAACTAGGGGGCCGGTCGTCTAGCATGGTTTGGACATCGCCCTTACGAACGCCAAGCATGAAGATAGGCGAAGGTCGCAGGTTCAAGTCCTGCCCGGCCCACCATGTGTATGATTTAAACAAGGTTGGTTTTGACGTGGTTTGGGTTGAACTTTTATATTTCACAAAGGCTAACTAGAGATGCGAGACACATGAACCTCAACAAAAACGGTTCCGTCATGCGGCTCATGAAAAAGCTTGCTAAATCAAAACTTAGCGGAATCACTATTGGAAAACTGGAGCAACTTGCAGCAAAGATGGGAGTAGACGAAAAAGAACTGCTTCAACTTTACGTAGACACAAAAAACAATGCTTCCAAAAAAAAGTTCGCAGCCACACCATACTCAGAAAGAATCTTGCTACTGCCTCAGTGTCTACGTTCACGAGACTGCCACGCAGAACTAAAAGAATATGGCTATGAATGCATGAAATGCGGAAAATGTGGCATACCTGAGATAACTCATCAAGCCAAGAAGCTAGGCTACAAAGACGTATTCATTATGCCTGGAGGAAGCGTGGCTACAAAAATTCTCAACAAAGAAAAACCGAAAGCTTGCCTAGGCGTATCCTGCCTAAAAGAACTTGTACTCGGAGGCTTCGTCTGCGAAAAACTCGGAGTTGCAGCCCAAGGCATCGCTCTGCTCCGAGACGGTTGCGTTGAGACCGCGGTAAACTGGAAAAAAGTAAACAACGTTCTACGCCTAAACCTGACATTACATAAATGAGCCAACTAATCCCCGCATTTTCCTTGGACTAAACGGTTCAAGAGTAGCGTCAGAAAGAAGAGATCCTAGCTTTGGCAGAATCCCTTTAGCATCTGTCCCCAATTTGCACAAAACAGCATGTTCAAGCAGTCCTAATGGTTCGATTCTAATGATGTCACGAGCATGTTTCGACGCCATTATTGCATGTTCAACCTTTGCCAAGGGCGCGCCTAAAACAATCAACCTATCAAGATTAGAACGTGCCCAACGTGTAATCTGGGAGAGGTGTGCCTCTGACAACTCAGCTTCGGCATGTTTACTTCCAATGTCTATATCCCCAACAACTTTAACGCTCACAGGCATGTTGTCACAGAAACAAAAAAGTTCAGTTAGTTGCAGAAGCGAAAGTTTTTTCCCATCAGCAAGCTGAGCCCCCAAGTTTTCTAGTGGAATTACAGCGTCACAAGTTTGAGGAGAAAAAACACCTATATCCACGTAAAGCTCCTCTTCGCTCTCACCAGAAGAAGAAACCCTTCCTCTTACAACAGAAAATTTTTTCAACTTATCAATAAAGGTCGGCGCCAACCCCATATCCCTCTCGAGCAAACTTAATGCCGCACTTTCATCTTCACCAGAGACCTCTATCTTAATCCACCCGCGATCTGTCTTACCAACGACCTCTAACCTAACTCTAAGTCCCCTGCATAGAGAAGAAAATACAGGTTCAAACGCTTTAGAGGAGAAAGAACCGTACACCTTTTGAAGCAACGTGACCGTAGGCATCAAAAATCCCCAACCAAAGATGAAAACTCTTCATATAGCTTCGCAATCCTTCCAAGCGAGGGATGCGTCTTGCCCAGTTCTTTTGACAACTTTCCAATAGTACGTTCAATTTTCACCCTCCGTTTTCCCTCAATCAACTTATCAGCGTAACACACAATCTTTTCCTCCATTGCCTGCGGGAGATAGCTCTTAATTGGCCAACCTAATTGTTTGGCTTCATCGATGTCTATGCCGCCACCAGCATGACGTTCGATGATGGATACTATGGAGCTTGGCAAGCCCAGCGATTTAGCAATCTCTGCTCCTACAATCGCGTGATCAACAGTATGTGTCCTTGAACGCCCAATATCGTGCAGAAGAGCACCAATTTCAACAAGCTGAACATCAACATTCAGTCCTTTCTCTTTACAGGCTTTAGCGATTTGGACGGCAAGAGATGCAACAGTTTCACAGTGTTCTATAACCCTGCGAGAACACCTACTTTTAAAAAGAAGTTTCAGCGCCATTTGTCTTGTTGGCAGTCGCTCATTCACTTAATTCCTTCCTCAACTGCTCAACCTTCTCAGCTAAAACCTTGATAATTTTGCCATTTTCATAATGCATCAACGGTTTACTGCATGTGGGACATCGGAAAACAAGCTCCATGGCGTCTTCGAAGGGGATTTTCTTACATCCAGGCGTGGAACAGTAGTAGAAGTCATGATCTTTTTCGTAACCAAGTCTAGTTTGCAGTTTTTCGAGAACATGCCGTTTCTGATTCAAAATGAAGCCTTCAAGCTGATCTGGTTGAAGCCTCCAGTGGAAAATGAACCAACCTGTATTTTGGTCGCGGGACCTTCGTAAAGCTACAAGAGAACGGTCATAGAATTTGTAGAGAATTTTACGGACGATATTGAGCCGTATTTCTGTTTTGTTTGCGATTTCATCATCTGTAATTTCGTCAATCCCTTTAAGGACATCGATGATCCTAACAGCCTCTTCGTTGCCAAATACTTCAGCAACTTTTGTCAGCGTTTTTTCGTCCAGAAATGCCAGCATTGGAATCCTCTGCTCACAAGGCATAGACGTTGTAACATATAATATATACGTATAAAGCTTTAAATTTCTTTAGGAAAAGGGCTCAGAATCGTCAAATTTAACCATTTTCTTTCCATGTCTCTGAGGAGATATTATTATTTTCGAGCTCTCAAATTCTTTTGACAGCTCTTCACCTTCGAAAAAACGGTCAAGAAAAACGGCTAAGCTTGAACACTCAGAATGAGGCTGATTTCCAACAGCTACATTAAAGTCGGAAACTTTTTTGGAAAAAAATTCTGAAGGAACCTTTTGACTGCCAACTATAACTAACACATCTTTTCCTGTAGCCTTAATACGTTGCAGGGCATCACTCGTCTGAATATTTTCTCCATAGGCGGTGAGGTGAATCACGAGGCCTTTTTTCTTTTTCCACTCCCTTACGGCCTGTTTCCATGGCACTCCCATTTCAAAGATGAAATGTCCACCCCAATTTTTTGTCACGCTTTCAATTTTTTCTTTAATTTTTTCATCGCGAACGTCTGCAAGAATCAGCTTTGAAGCACCTAGGGCGCGGGCTGTTAAAGCAACGTGAGTGGTGAGCCTTTTGTCTCTGAGGCGATGCCCCCACCTTAAAACAATAACTTCCGGCAATTCTGTTTTTTCGCCTTTTCGTCTTTTTTTGGTTGCTTCTTGTTTCAAGTAGTTAACTTGGATCATGTGTCGAAAACGCTCCGCCAAGTTGCTCCACCTTTCCTTTAACTTTTTCTGCAAACCATGGACTAGACTCAAAAACAACGTTCATGCTGTCACCCTCATATTTGACGTGATGTACGTCGCTGTGGTTGAAGAGCCATGAAAGAAATGACATTGATTCATCGGTTACGGGAAGCGAAAAGGATGCTTGAACATAATTCTTAAGGTAGGGCAACATTTCTTGTTTGAGCAGTTGAGTGTTGGTCTTATAAAGTGCCGAGATAGGTACAGGATTAGGTGCAACATCCTTTACAGCTTCAGTTCGACGTTGTATTTCGTCTGCTGACAGCAAATCAATCTTATTAAGCGCTGTTATGACCGGGACTCCTGTTGCACCTATCTTTTGAATTGTGTCAAGACAGCAAGAAAGTTTTCTTTCAATCATTTCAAGAGATTCACTTATGTCAACAACTAAAAGAATCAAATCCGAGAACATGGTTTCTTCAAGAGTCGACTGGAACGCTTCTATAAGCGTTAGAGGTAAACGATCGATGAATCCGACGGTGTCTGTTAACAAAATCTTCTTCTTTGAAATGTTTACCACCCGGGTTGTAGTAGAAACGGTGGTGAATAAGCCTGTGTCAACGGAAGCCGTCTCCTCTGCGAGAGCATTAAAGAGCAAACTCTTGCCTGCATTCGTGTATCCAGCCAAGGAAACTGAGGAGAACCCTAATTCGAGCCTGCGCGCACGGTGCAAACGACGCTTCTTTCGTATCTTCTTCAGTTTTTCTTCTACGTAATGGATTCCCCGCCTTGTGGTTTCATAGTAAAGGTCTACTTCATATTTCCCCAACCCCATAAAACCCGGCTGCTCACTCATCCTAGCTAACTTTACCTTTTCTTTTGCACGAGGCAACTCATATCGCAACTTGGCTAGTTGGATTTGAAGCTTAGCTTCTGAAGTTGAGGCTCTTTGGGCAAAAATTTCGAGGATGAGCTGAAAACGGTCAATGGCTTCCACGCCAGTTTCCTTAGCTAGGTTATAGGCTTGAACTGGCTTCAATTCATTATCAAATATCGTTTTTTCGATATTGTTTTGAGCAATCAACTTAGCCAGTTCTTCTACTTTGCCCCTACCAATCTGATAGCGAGGATTCGGTTTGGTGACTTGTTCAAGTGAGTCGACAACAGTGTAACCTGCCGACTCAGCGAGGCTTTGAAGCTCGTCTAGGCTGGAGGGCTCGGATCGGAGTCTACGCTGGATTATGAGGGCTTTCGTTCTTTTGTTGCCTCCGTTTTCTTTTTCTTTAGATGAATTACTTCTCCCAGAGTGATCTCTCGACGTGAAGATAAAGCCGTTGATGGAGCCTTGGGTTCTGAAGGTGGAACGAGTAGTTTTATCTTGAGTGCGTGTCCCAGTTTCTCTGCAAGCGCATGGTCTGGGGTCATCTTTCCGCTTTCAATTTTCCGAAGAACTGAAACTTTTTCTCCGATTTTTCTTCCCAAATCTTCATGGCTTAGTTCCAATTCGCGTCTTGCTTTTCTTATGCGTGGACCAAAGTCCTCTACAACTTCTAGGGTTTCGACAAGTGAAGGCGTTGACGGTTTTTTGATAGAAAGCTTGACCGGTTTGAGTGTCTTACTAACTCTTTTTATGCGACGTACAGGCTGTGCTTCCCAGTGGACTGATCCTAGCTTGGCGCAGCCTCCGCAGACAATCATCTTGGCTCCTTCAATCATCGCCTTGAATGGCTTGCCTCTTATTCTGCGACCGCAGACTTCACACCGGACTATGGCGGTTACCCCAACTGTTTCTACCATATTCTATTCTTTATACTTTTGGAGACACCATAAGTTATATTTGCGTGCGCGGATTAGTTTTAGAGGTTGTAACATTCGAACAACATTCACTATTTCTCTCAAACCTCTAATATTCTAAATACTGAAAGTGCGCGCGAAGGAACGTTAAGATATGGAAATCTATTAACCAAATCTTCTAATCAGGATCTTGTTTCTTGTCGTAAATGCACGCACTGAGAAAACCTTTTATTTGAATAGGTTGAAATCGTTGTTCGAGGAATCATAGAATGAATCTAGAAACTAGCAAGTACCTAGGTGGCATAGGAGCAATATTGCTTGTAATAGGATTTCTGGGGTCCATTGGAACAGGCTACTCAGGCCTACTCAGCCTAGTCGGTCTAGTCCTAGTGTTGATAGCGATGAAAGGATTGTCAGACTACTACAAAGAGGCAGGAATATTCAATAATACACTCTATGGCTTTGCCACATCCATAATAGCAGTAGTGGCCTTCGTAGCGGTTATCGTTGCTACGCTTCTTGGGACAATCGCTGATATGGGTATCGCTGACTGGACAAACACGGCCGAATGGACTGCAGCGTTTCAAGAAAACTTGTCCGACATGAGTGCTCTTTTCAATTTCATTGGAGGAATTATCTTGGCTGTCGTTGTCCTCTTTATACTGCTAGTCATCGCAGCAATTTTCTACAGGAAGTCGCTGAACATGCTTTCTTCAAAGTCTGGGGTGGGCATGTTTTCTACTGCAGGGCTGTTATTGCTAATCGGCGCTATTTTGACCATAATCGTGATAGGTATCATTATCATTTGGATTGCCATAATACTGCTTGCTGTTGCCTTCTTCTCGATCAAGACACAACCCGCTCAACCACCTGAATCAGCACCTCCATAACAAACAAGTCATAGGCCCACATCAGACACCTCCTTTTTTACTATCTCTCCATAAAGTACTGCTTGTCCGACAGCAAAACCGTATGCACGCCGATCGTACAGTTCATACTATTCTAGCCAGAAAATATTTCGTTTATGTGCATGCATGCATACAGAATTGAACATTAAAAACTTTAACATATTGATGTTAATTGTGTTTGACTGAAGAATGAAGGGAGAAATGGCTAAAAGTGAAAACCGTGGAAAACGGTTCTTTCACAGAATAAGTTATAACTTATGATTCTCTCACAACTATTCTTCATACTTGTCGAACTGTAACGGTGAAAACATGTGTGATAAATCTGGTGATCTTCAAAAGATTAGGAGCATAGCGGATTATCAGTTTGGGAAGAGTGTTGGAGAGAAACTCTTTCCAGACAATGTAAAGATCATCTATTCCAAGAGGACAGGAAGAATACGCTATGTGTATTTGAGAAAGAAGCGGTTAGCCACTTTGCGACCCACCAATGGCCTTTTTTCTATAGCTATTGCGGGGGCTAAAAGAATAATAGACCACATTGATTCTCCGCGGTTGTGGGTTCGAATTCAAGAAGAAGCCGTTCCGTTCGTTGCTAAAGGCAGGAGTGTCTTTGCCAAACATGTAGTTGACGCTGACATGGAGATTCGTCCTCAAGAGGAAGTTATTGTTATAAATGGGAAGGATGAAGTGTTAGCGGTTGGGAGAGCTTTGCTCACTGGAGAGGAGATGAAAGCGTTTAAGCGAGGCGTGGCCGTACGAGTGCGAAGGGGCGTGAAGGAAGAAAGTTAATGAAGGTTATGTTAGAATAATGCTAAGTTGGAGGATTTGCGTTGCGTAGGAAGAGAGTGAGTCCGAGAGAGGCGAAGCGGGTGATGCAGCGTATGGGACTAAGTATGGGGGAGATGCCAGATGTTCAAGAAGTTATCTTACGAACAAGCACAAAGGAAGTAGTAGTAGAGAATCCAGAAGTTGCTGTGCTTGAGATGCACGGGCAGAAAATCTTCCAAGTTACTGGCGGGAAGATCACTGAGAAAGAGATTGAAGTCGAGAAGGCAAAGAAGAAGGTGGCTATCCCAGAGGAGGATGTTAGGCTTGTTGCGGATCAAACGGGCAAAAGCATGGAGGAGGCAAGGAGAGTGCTAGAAGAGACCGCGGGCGATCTTGCAAGAGCTATTCTTCTGCTCCAAACAACAGGATAGAACAACAACTCTTCATATAGTTGAATGCGTTATGCATAGAATGAATTCACCTTCTGAAACGGAAATCATAGACATAACTGAAAACAGCGAGTATGAGCGGTACCTCTACAAGTGCTTTGCACCAATGCCTTTCAGAAAATACAGGAAGAGACGTGAATACTTAGAGGCTGCTATCCCTAAAGGTTTTCACAAAAAACTTTTGATTTTCAACGGGCAAGTTGTTGGTCAAATCGAATATGCACCAGCAGAAGCGTGCGGTTACCCTATCACTGGCAATGGCATCATTGTGATGAACTGTATTTGGGTGTTGAGAAAAGCGAAAGGACGCAACCTTGGAAAGCAACTACTGACTGATATGATGCAAAGCGAAAAGAAGGCGGTTGGCTTCGCCACAATAGGTTTAGAAAACCATTGGAGCCCATGGTTCAAAAAATGGCAGATGGAAAAACTTGGCTTCAAATCACTCGACTCAGTGAAAGTGATGCATAAAACAAAACACAAGGGAGAACGCTTCAGAATACACCTTATGTGGTTACCAACAACCAAAAACGCAAACCCGCCTACGTGGGACAAGTCAAAACTCCTAGAAGGCGAAGACTTCTGCCTCGCTCACCCACTCTACCACCCAGAAAAACCAAAACTAAAAGAAATACTTGAAAAATGCTAAAATTCCCAAAGGACCAGATTATAGTTTCTAGATTCTAAGTTGAAGTTTTTCCCGAACACATTTAAGTGGAGCTCCCCCCATGTAAGCCAAGCAATCTAGAGGTCTCATCTTGGGAAAAAGGAAGGTCAAAAGCGAGGAAGAACTCAAGAAGATGATGTTGCCTGTAGCCAACGATGTTCTAGGCATAGCGGAGAAAATGCTAGGGCATGAAAGGATTATGGTGAAATGTCAAGACGGCCATGAACGTCTCTGCAGAATACGTGGAAAGATGAAGAGAAGAGCGTGGATAAGGGTCAGAGACATCGTTCTGGTCTCACCTTGGGACTTCCAACCCGACAAGCGAGGCGACATCATATGGCGATACAAAAGAAATCAAGCCGAATGGCTAAGAAGAAACGGATACCTGAAGATTTAACCTACTAATGCATGCTCGCAATCTATCTGGAATGTTAATCTTTTTACAGAATGCGTGGGCATCAAAGACAACCAAGAATGAGTGAAAATTCCTTTATCTACGTGGCATGCACACGCGAGTTCTAAATTCTTCTCAGCTCAGAAAGTTAGAGTCAGAAACCAGAGCGTGCTGAAGATTTATTAAGAAAATTGAAAACTAATTTCACAGGGAAACATTATGCCCAAAAGGAAGAGCTGGTCTGAAAAACTGAAAGACAACAAAGGTCTACCAAAAGTAGAAAAAATTACCGGCAAAATGAGTAAAAGATGGGGCACAGGCACCGTAGTTATCCCAGCGCCAATGGAAGTCAATGAAATGATGAGAAGAGTGCCTGAAGGAAAAGTCATTACCATCGGTGAAATTCGCGCCGCTCTTGCCAAAAAACACGGAGCAACTATTGGTTGCCCTCTAACCACAGGCATTTTCGCTTGGGTTGCAGCTAACGCTGCTGAAGAAGAAAGACAAAGAGGTGAAAAAGACATTACTCCCTACTGGCGCACCTTAAAAACTGGAGGAGTGATAAACCCGAAATATCCTGGCGGAGTTGAAGCCCAAAAGAAACTTCTGGAAAAAGAAGAGCATAAAATAATTCAAAAGGGCAAAAAATACGTTGTTGCCGACTACGAAAAATCATTGGCAAAATTGTAAAACAGAAGTGTAACTTTCATTGCGTTTCAAAATAAAGAATAAACTGAAAAAGACAGACTACAAGAGACTCGTAGAATTTCTCAAAGACAACCCAAATGTTTCAATTGAACTTTTTCCTAGTATTGATTTGGAGTTTTTATCAGCCAGTCCTGTAATGGTTGCTGTTGAAAGTTTCGGCTACAAGATAAACACAGAAATATCGTTTGAACAGCCGATAGGCTTTGAAGTTCATGAGGATTTAAAGTTCGATGACGAGATGCGTAGTGGTTTAACAGCAAATCGTAGAAACTTCAAATTATCGAAGATAGTTACGGAGCCAACTGACCTCAAAAAGAATCTTAACATAATCTTGAAGACCACAGAACGAATTATCAATCACATCTGCAATAGACTTGGCGTACTGGTTGAACAAACTTTCATGCTTAACTCTGAACAGTTAGATAGACAATTGGACATCGTGCTTAAAAGTGGAGAATTAGAAAAAAGAGGGGAAACCCCTAGACCTTTTGGCACAATTCATGCAAATGGTTCAAAAGATGCTAAAGAACGCGCTGGCGACTTGATTCCGTTATACAAAGAACACGACAAGACATATCTATATGATGCCAAACGAGTGTATTTTCTTCTTCCCCACGATTTCGTCACTAAATTGCTTTGCTGTGATGACGCTACGATGATAAGGGAAGAGGAATTCGACAAAAGAGGCAAGGAAGTTCTGAGAGATTTAGTCTACAGGAAATATTTGAAGAAACATGAGACACTAGATGGAATCGTATGTTACTATGGTCTTAACGAAAAGACTCAACGATATCTAAAGAAACATCTTGAGCATAAAACTCCTCGTCACTAGATAGGCTGTTTCTAAATTTCTATTTTAAAATTAGTTAAGAAAGTCATAAACTTGATAATTCTATGCGCACGAACCCCTACAAGACAGCCTGAGTCTACTCAAGAGAATCATCAACATTTCTTGCAGACATAGACCTTGATGCAACCCATCAACATTCAAACGAACCTTAATCATGTGTTACGCTACCTGAAAACACAATTTCCAACAGCATCCAAGGCAAACCCAAAAAACAACTCTGACGTAAGCCATGACCCCCCTAGGTAGGGGGGTCTAGAAAGAGAGAGACACACGCAAACAATGTAACAAACAAAAACGTTCGTCTCTACTATTCACAAAACACCAACAAAATCAAGCCATCCGCTTAATAAGATCATTAATAACTTCACCCCTATACCCAGTAACTCCACCAGCAGCATAACTCTTTTTCACCTTACCTTTGAAACCTTTCTTTGGCGGATGAAGACGAAACACAGGCTTAACATCAGAAAGACTACTATACTCAACCCTCAACTCATAAATAGCCTCAGCCAAATCATCAATCGATTCATAACCAATCCCTTGAACATACTCCTCAGTCAACTTCTTATTACCAACAAGCTTCCCCCTTTTCCCCAAAAGAAGCGCAACACCCTCTCTAGAAACCTCACCCCAAACCAAGTAATCTTTCGCTTTTCGCAGCATACCCAAGTAGGAAGGACGATCATCAATCAATGTAGCATGACAATTCCGAGTTAAATGAAGCATCTGAAGCGTTTCATCAATTTCTCGAAAAACACCACTCAGTCCACGAACCCGAATAACCGCTAAACACTTTCGCTTCCCTTTCATCTACCCCACCCAATCACTCGGCATGACGAGAGTATACGTTTTCCGAAGAGCCTCAAACACAGCATAAGCAAAGGAAGGAACAGTCTTAGTAGAACCATAGCTCCTCGTCCAACAATCCTTAACCCCAGCAAGCCCCAAAATAACCTTTGCCGCTTCATTCGCAACAACACCTAGACCACGAGGACCCGGAATCAACACAATCTCCACTCCACTACACTTAGCTTGAACCCGAAACGGCAAAGAATGCGGTTTCCCACACCCACATTCCCAGCTTCCGCAACCTCGACGAACAAGAGTAATATTAAGGCGCGCATCCACCGCGCCTTTCTCAATAGCATTACGCACCTGCTTCGCCTTTCCTGAACCTAAACCCACGTAGCCATCGCGGTTTCCAACAGCCACAATCGCCTTAAATCGAGATTTCTCTCCAGCATCAGTTTGCTTTTGCACCAAATTTATGTCAATAACTTCTTCTTGCAGATCTGGAAGAAGAACATTCACTATTTCCGGTTCACGTATTTTCAGCCCTTCCATAAACACTTCTTCAATAGAAGAGATATGACCTTCAAGAATCATTTTTCCCAGCCGTGTACGAGGCTTCCACCCCTCCACCTTTTCCTCTGTGGATCTCATGTTTTTTCCTCCTTAAATGAAGAAACAATTTTCTCCTTCGTCAAAGAAAAATGTTCAGAAAGTTGTTCAGGACGCAACCCCCTTGACAACTGTTTCGAGAACGATTTCTGATAGGCATCCAAGTTTGAAGATAATTGATTTGCATAATCGACAACATGCTCTCCACATATTCTTTTTCCGTCCGGCAGCATCTTTTCATCATGTGGAACCATCATACCAGCGTCAAGAACCCCCTTTAACACAGCAAAAACTCGCGAGCCTCGGGAAGGGCACTGCAAACCTATATCCAAAACAGCCTTTTTCACGCCATGGACAATTGCTCTGCAACCGCACAAAAGCCCGGTCAAATAAGCCGCTGGAACGTTTTTACAACTGCCTTGCCATCCATAAGTTTTCATCAGTTCGCAGGAGTGCGCAGACGCAATGACCACATCGCCACTTGTCTTGGCTTCAACGACTTGGGCGATAGTATGCTTTAACGTCCCTCGGGCTATTAATCGAGGCAGCCTAGACAAAACAAGAGCTCTTCTTGAATGATAGTCAGTTTTTCCTTCTCTCCGTCTGCGGAAGGGTACACGATAGCTGGGTCCTGTGGCCATTACCGTTTCCTCCCTAAACCACCGGTTTTGATGTAACGCTCCAAGTCTGCTGTTGACTCGAACACTCCGCTTCCAGCCTTGTTATAGAGTTTACGATAAACGCTTTTCGTGATCACGCGGCTTGTTTTTAGTTCACGCAACTTTTTTCGCAACGCCCGGATTTTTTTCATCCACCTTCGCTTCTTAGAAATCCTTGCATGAGTCGACCCGCTTTTTCGACCGGGCCCCCTCCTTAATCCTTTCTTTTTCTTTTCATGCAAAACCCGTGCACGAGCACGACTAATACCCTTTTTGGGTCGAGGTTGAATGATCTCTTCATGGATTAGCCTTCTGATTTCCTCCCTAGTAATTGCTGTCTCAACATCCTCTATTTGATCAGGGTCTATCCAAACTCGCCCCTCACCAACATTGAGAAGCTCGGCAGCTAATCGGCGTTGACTTCTAAGACTCAATTCTTTTCGCTCCGTTCACGCTATTCAGCCTTCTCCTCTTTCTTCTCCTTCTCTTCTTCCTCGACTTCCTCTTCAAGTTCTTTCATTTCTCTGGGATTTAGAATATGAATTCCTCGTTCCTCGGCTCTGGCAGAGATTTCAACTCGTTTTCTCGCGCCCACAGCACCAGCAATTCTGATGACTTGCGTTTTAGGATCAACTTTTTCAACATCATCTACGTTATATACTAAAGCCTCTGCATATCCCGACGGGTGAAGACCTCTAGTTTTCTTTGGACCACGATAACCAACTTCCACGGATCGGGGCCAGCCCTTTACCTTCTTCCGCATTTTACTGTCTATGCCACGCGGTCTCCGCCAACTCTCTTTCACCCTCTTGTATCGCCAACTTTCCTGTCGCCTAAAATCGGGTTTCTTATCTTTAATGCGTTCTCGCTTTCTTAAAGCCCGCTCTTTGACGAACGTCTCTGGTTTTTTCTCGCTTTTCATTCTTCCATCCCCTCATGCCGCTCGTAAGTGTAGATGCCGTCAAGGAACACCCTAGGGTCTTTTTTCTTAATTTTGGTTGCTCTTTCGATGTTTGCAGCGGTTTGGCTGACATCCTCGATGTTGATTCCTTGTACAGTTACGTCATCGCCCTTTGGCATAACCTTGGCGTCACCCATTATTTTGGCTATGCGTGGGCTTCGTTCCCCTGTAAAGTTTTCGATAGTCACTGTTTTTTCTCTAACCTTAACAGATATTGGGAAGTGTGAGAACACGATTTTGAGTTTGTAAGTGAACCCTTTTGTCACCCCTATCATCATGTTTTGAATATGAGAGCAGATCGTTCCCACGAGAGCTGCTTCTCTTTTGCGAGGCCAGTTCGCCCGAATCTTTATCACATCTTCTTCTAATTGAACAGATACGGGGGCATGAGAAAAGTCTCGCGTTAGCGTTCCCTTTTCACCCTTAACCATTACAACTCTTCCCTCTACTTCAACGTCCACCTCTTCAGGAATTTCGACCGATCTAACCGCCTCAACGACACGCATTCACAGTTCCCCTAATAGATAAAAGCAAGGAGTCGCCCCCCGATTTTTTCCTTCTTAACCTCCCGATGAGCCAGCACTCCCTTGGAAGTGGAAACCACGAGAACACCGATGTCCTTAGATGGGAGAAAACGTTTCTCCCAAGTTTCAAATTCGTTTGATCTCACAGGAAAACGGGGTTTTACGGCGCCGCATTTGTTTATACGACCAAGAAGCTGTACCTTGAACTTTCCGGAACGCCCGTCCTCCACAAATTCAAATTCGCCGATATAACCATTCAGTTGCATAATCCTCAAAACGCGCCCCAAGAGTTTAGAGGCTGGACTAATTATGCATTCACGCTTATTTCGCATCTCATTGTTCATAATGGTCGTCAACCCATTAGCAAGAGTATCCACAGGTGTCAAGTTTCCAGCGCCTCCTACTCATACTTTTTGAACCCAAGTTTTTCAGCGACCTCTCTAAAACATTGACGACATAAATACAGTCCATACCGACGAATGATTGCTCCATAGGAACCACATCGTCTGCATGGGCGGCTACCCTTACCGTATTTTCGCTCTTTTTTTGGCTTCTGTTTTCCCATACAAGTCCCCTCAGCCTATACGATTTCAACTCCGAATTCGTCTTTAATAAATAACATCGCATCCTCAAGTGTCAATAAGTGATCTAGTCCAACTTTAGATCTAGCACGATGCCTCCGTTTAACGCGGTATCCGGGTCTACCAAGAGTAACTGAAACATCCATGCCATATATGCCGAGTTCTGGCACGTATTTAGTGCCAGGTATCTCTATATGTTCCTTAATGCCGAAAGAAAAGTTTCCGTGACGGTCAAAACAGTCCTTTGAAAGTTTATTATCAACTGTATGAAAAGCTTTCTGAAGAAAATTCTTTGCTTTTTCCTTCCGAAGAGTCACAATACAAGCGATCGGTTCTCCTTTTCTGATACCAAAATCCCGTATTGTTTTCTTGGCCTTTCGCTTACAAGGCATTTGTTCAGTCAGTTGCTCAAGAACCTTTGATGCCTTTTCAAGAGGCTCTCCAGACTTTCCGACAGAAATATTAACGGTTACTTTTTCAATTTTGGATTTGAGCATCGGATCTTCACGCCATCTCTTGCGAATTTCTTCTTCTGACAAATCAACCATCCTCCGGCAAAGATATCCACGGCCGGGTGTCACCAGTAACAAAAATGAAATTAAGAGTTGTTTGGAAGCGATTTCCGTTTTCGTCTTCGATAGTAACCAGCGAGCCTCTGCGTTTTTGGCTTGGCCGTTTTTCTATGGTAACGATCTTGCCGTACTTACCCACGTTTTTTCCTCCAACAATAATTGCGTGCATGTCTTTACCTAGCTTCAGGTGTGCAGTAATCTCTTGACTAGGGATACTTGTTTTCAAAACATCTAATGTTTGATAGACATCTTCTTCAGGTTTTTGAGAGTCTTCCACTTGAACCTGTATGTTTCTTCCATCATGAAGATTAAGCTGCACGCGTCCACCTTTGATGACAGTTTTGTTTTCGATTCGACAGAGTTTGAATAGCGCCTCCTCGGGTCCAATAGAATGAAGAAACAACCCTTTTTCAGAGGGTAAAATTCGATACGTTTTTTTCATCTCAGATATGGAAATGACGTCCATTAGGCCTGTTGGAAAAAGTTCCTCCAGTTGTAATTTTCCGTTGACTTCTATCTTTCCTTGGGAAATTATTGTTTTTGCTTCTTTCCGTGTTTTTGCGAATCCAAGAATATCACGGACAATAAGCGCAAGTGGCATGCAACGTGAAATTGGGTGAGGCCCCGGCTTAGGTCTGACTACCCAAACGAATTCTTTTCGATGGATGGGCCAAAATTTTGGAGCTGGTTTTCGTTTTAAGTGCTTTTTTCCGCCTTTTTTCCCCAATTTACGTTCCTCTGGTTTTTGCCGTAATTTTGCGAGTTCCCTTTTTCTTTCTTTTCTGCTGGTTTTTTACAGGCTTTGGCTCTGTTTCTTCCGCGGCCGTCTCTTTTGGTAACTCTATTTTTTCGCCGATGCCTTTTCGTTTCAGTGCTTCTCTGCGCCACTTGTCATCAAGATTCAGACGGGTAATTCTCACCTTAGACGGATGAATAGGGATGGGCATTGAAGTTCCGTCTACTTTCTCCCGTGTTACTCCTTCAACAAAGATTCTATACTTCGTTCGGTTAACTCCGGTGACTTTCCCTTCAAATCCTTTATGGTCCCCCCTCATGATGTGAACAGTGTCGCCCATTCTCACCGGAATCGAGTTGGTGTTGTAGGACGCTTTTAGCTTCGATGAAAGAGCAGCAGAGAATTGTTTGTATCGTTTATGCAGAGGAGCTTGATACAATCTTTTGTGCTGTTTTCCAGGTTTTGTTGTTTTCACTTCTTCCAGCTTCCTACACGATGATGCTTGCAGCGCTTGCTATTCTCGGCCATCGCTCAGCCGCCTCCTTCGCCACTGGGCCTCGGATCTCCGAGCCGCGCATTTCTCCTTCGGGGGTCATTATAACAGCTGCGTTGTCTTCGAATTGAACCCAGACTCCGTCGGCACGTCTGTATGGTTTTCTCTGTCGAACTAAGACTGCATGAAATATTTTCTTTCTCATATCAGGTGTTCCTTTTCTCACTGACACAACAACCCTGTCTCCAACGGCTGCTGCGGGAACACGTCTTAATCGACCATGGTAACCCATTACTTGAATTACTCTGAGTTTTCTGGCCCCGCTGTTATCAGTACATTTGACAATAGAACCAGCTAACAAGCCTGTTGAAATTTTTGGTCTCTGACCGATCATTCCTCGGGCTATGAAAGCACGCGATTTGGCTCTGGCTGCCACCTCATCTTCCCCCCAGCTTTTCGACTACCACAAAGGAAACGGTTTTGCTTATGGAGCGGCATTCAGCTATCTTCACTAGATTTCCTTCTTTCACGTTTATGCACGGGGGGTTATGGGCGGGAATGTGGCTATGCCTCCGTTCATAACGTCTGAATTTTGGCACGTAATTTAAGTAGTCACGTCGCACGACGATGGTTTTGTCCATCTTGGCGCTGATGACAACACCTTCCAATGTGTGCCCTCTGATCGAGAGGGTTCCATGAAAGGGACAGTTTAGGTCGTTGCAGGTTTTTTTTGGTTTTTTTGCGGAACGGGTTGTCATTTACCAACGCCTCCTGATTCGCTTCTTTATTCGATTTTCAGGTCGTCCAACGATAATCTTTCCATCTATCTCTATAACTGTTCCGTCGGGCATGGTGAAATGAAAGACAGCCATGTTCTTGATGATCATTGTTTTCTTGTTGTTATGTAGTATTACCAATGTGTTTCGAGTCTCGTTGAGTACTTTGCCTTTTATGCCCACGTAGCTAGAATGTAGGCTTCTTACAACCTCAGCGTTAAGCCCGATAAACTCGTGTTGAAGTGTGGTGGGTGTGATTTTCATTTTTTCTTCTTCTCCACTGGTATTTCTTCGTTTTCAACTGTGAGAATGCGAGCGATTGTTTTGCGGAGTTCTCGTATTCGAGAGGGGTTGTCAAGAGAACCTCCTGCTTTGACCATTGTTTTCAATCTGACGAGTTCGGTTCGCAGTTCAACGATCTTTTTTTTGCGGTCCTCGGAAGACATTGTTCGGATGTCTTTCATCCTTATGATCGGCATGTTATTCTTTAGCCTCCGCGGTTTCTTTTTCAGTCTTCTTCATCGCCTCTTCTGTGGTTTCTTCAATAATTTGCACTTGGTCTGGAAATATTGCGTCTGGAGGCATGATTTGCACTCTGACTCCAAGAATGCCTGATTTTAATTGAACGTGTAATACTGCTTTTCGCGTGTATTTTCTTGCAGCGTCTCCGCTTTTAGGCAGGTATCCTGAGCGAAACTTTTCGTATCGAGATCGGTCTGTTCTTAGTTTTCCGCTTATAACAATCTCTACGCCTAGTGCTCCTGCTTCCATGATTTGGTTTAATGCCCAGAAGCCTGCTCTTCGAAAGTGTACGCCGCGTTTTAGGGCTGAGGTGATGCGGGATGCTACGATGCGTGCGTTGAGTTCTGGGATTTCGATTTCGGCTACGGAGATTTGTGGGTTGGGCATTTTGAATTTTTCTTCTAGTGTTTTTGCGAGGTTCTTTATGGTTTCTCCGCCTCTTCCGATGACTAGTCCGGGGCGCATTGTGTATACTACTACGTGTGTGCCTAGTGGGGTGTTTGTGATGTCTACGCCGCCGTATCCTGCTCTTTCGAATTCTTGTTGTAGGAATTCGTCGATTTCTGTTTTTTTTATGGATTCGGTTATGAAGTGTTTGACTGTTGACGTTTTATGCTTCCTCCTTTGTTTGCTCTAGGATCAGTTCGACGTGGCAGAGTGTTTCGAAGTGTGGTGTCATTCGTCCGAAGGCTCTTGGTGTGTATCTTTTGATTTTCATTCCTGGGTAGGCTGATGCGTGTATTATTCGTAGGTTTTCTGTGTCTAGTCCTTTGAATTCGGCGTTTGTTTCTGCTTCTTCTAGTTTTTTCAGGATTTTTTGTGCGGCTTTTTGAGGGTATTTGCCTGCGGCTATTTTTTGTAGTCCGCGTCTGTGTGGTTGTTTCTTTTTGTGTTTGCGGAATGGTACGGGTTTTTCTATTTTGATGACTTGTTGTAGGTAGGTTTTTGCCTGATCGAGTTTCATTCCTTTTATCGTCGTGCATATTTCTGTTGCGTGTTTTGGGGATATTCTGATTTCGCGTGCGCTGGCTTTCGCTGTTTTTTCTGGGTCTATGTCTGTTTTTGAGTATCCCCAATGTGGCATTTTGTCTGTCTTTCCTTCTTTTTGTTAATGTGCTGAATCAACTGGGGTTGCGTTGTTTATATGCTTTATTATTTCCGTGGTGTTTTTGAGGAGTGGTTTTTGTCATGTTATTTGCGTGTGTCTCTCTCTTTAGACCCCCCCTATATTTTTTTATTTTTCACAGAGCTTGTTTCTGATTGGTTTTTTGAAAATAAGCTTGAAAACGGTTTATCCCACGTCTGGAAAAGACGGGAAAAGGTTTGAAAAGGTGGAAAAAGGCTGGAAAAGATGAGAATCGACAGCGGCCTTATTGGAGAATGCAGGTCTTCATGTGATGTTGCAAACGCGCACGTACTCCTTAACCGCAGGATCCCCTACCTAGAGGGGGTCGTGGCTTCTGTCAGAGTTGTTTTTTAGGTTTTGTTTCTGTTTCCCCGCTTGATGAAGACTCTGTTCACGCTTTGATTATGTGAGTTTTCAAGATAAAACACGTGAAAAATGAATGTTACGTTAGTCAAATGGATTCTATTACTTGATGTTTTTCAGCGTTGTTCTGATTGTGATTTCAACTGCTTTGGTTGTTGTGTCTAGGTTCATGCTGGGAATCCCTTTTTTTCTTGCCTTTTGTAGTTGTGCTGCTTGGGTTGGTAGGCTGGGGACGTGTATGAATCCAGCTTTGATGTCTAATCTGTCTTTGTGTATTTTGTGCATTGTGTGGTAGAATATTTGGTTGCATCCGAATGTGCCTGCTGTGTAGGATATTTCTGCTGGGATGTTGTTTTGTCGTAGTTTGTTGAGGATTTTTCGTATAGGTAGCGTTGTGAAGTATGCTGTTGGTGCGTTTGGTTCTAGTGTTTGGTCTTTTGGGCGTGTTCCACAGTTGTAGAGTATGGAAGATTCGGTTAGGTCTGCGAAGTTTATGGCTACTTTTTCCAAGGAAATTAAAGCGCGGTAGGATTGTCCCAGGTTGATTATGACCGCTGGTTTCTGAGTGTCCATTATCCTTGTGATTGTGGGTTTGATTTCTTTGTATGTTAGTGGGATTTGAAAGGATTTTACTTTGAAAGAGTCTATCTCTTTGTGATCAAATGTTTTTGCGGCTTCCCATGAAGGGTTCACTTTGAAGTTTGCGAAGGGCTCAAAACCAGTCAAAACAACTAGTCTATTGGGATTATACATGTGGAAATCACCCAACTTATGCTTTCCTTGGACATTAAAGAATATCAATTCTACCTTACAACTGATAGCTTTATCTCTACTGAAGTTGGATTGACCTTGCATGCATGCATCGTAGGTTGACTAGTGCGGGAAGCATTTGCCTGACAAGTGTTTAATTTGCGTGCGCTGGATATATGCATAACATGTGTGTATAAATGAAACACGCTGAGAGCCAAGAGAGAGATAAAAGACTTGTAGCACATACACTTTGTCTAGTTGACTTAGTAGACTACCAAGACGGAGCTGTAGTTAGTCGGACGATCGTTGATAAAGAGACGGGTACGGTGACCTTGTTCGCCTTTGATGAGGGCCAAGGATTAAGTGAACATACAACGCCCTACGATGCCTTGGTTTACCTCATCGATGGTGAAGCAGAGATTGTTATCTCTGACAAAACCTTTCACCTGAAGGATGGTGAAATAATTTTGATGCCTGCTAATGAACCACACGCCTTGAAGGCCATTAGGAAATTCAAGATGATATTGACAATGATTAAGTCCTAATCGACCGTGTGCACAGGAATCACTGACCCTTATGAAATGAACTTTCTAAGTTTCTAGTTTGCATGCATCCAACATAAACGAAGGGACAAACCTACAGCCTTTGTGGATCGCTTTTGCTTACTCGGGACACGAGTGTGTCACAATAACATTCCAGAAGGGCCCGTATGTACGTCACGGAATTTGAACCCGGTTGAGTGTTGTCGCCTTTGTTGCATGCATGGATTTGTTTTAGTGGTTCGTTAGATTGCATGCATGCCTATTGGAATTCGTTAATAGATATAAGGTATTATCCTCCTCGTATTTCTTTGGTATTCTTTATAATCCTCGCCAAATGCCTCAATCAGCATTTTTTCTTCGATCCTTATACGCAAGAGAAGGAAAATTGTCCCCACCGCCACGAATAATACCCCATAAATACTTGAAAAAATTAGGACAAAACCAGAATTCCTTAATATTTCCCCTAAGTATAATGGATGTCTAACGTGTTCGTAAAGCCCATCTTTGACCAACCGATGACTTTCTACAATTTGAAGTCTTGATGTTGAAACAAGACTACTGAATCCCGCTTTCTTTTTAAGTTCCAATCGTGCCTTGAAACGCAAGTATCCCCCGATTAGCAGTAAACATAAACCAGCAAGAGCAAAGACTTGAAATGTTAGGTTTTGTAGAAAAACAAAATCAAGTATCGCTGCAACATAACCCATTACCGAGACTACGAGATAAGGAAGTGACGTCCAATCTTCTTTGAATGATTTTCTCTTTTTTAACATCTTAGCTTCCTGCATGCATTCGGTCGGAATTAGAGGTAACATATCTTTCAATTATTGCCTGCCTCCAAAAAAGGTTTTATGAGTTGCAGACAAAATTTCGTTAGATCAATAGTTCATTTGAACCTGCGCTGCACACACACATTTCCATTGCTGTCACAACATAAGTGTTCAAGTATACATTAGAATTGTCGAGATTCGAAGTTTAGACAAAATCCCGGCCGGAGCACCATCCAACCCACACACAATAATTCTCTGGTTCAAATCCATCCAGACCCACCATTATATATACACACATCAACGGACTGAGAGTGAGGGGGCACGCATGCACGACGGAAGTATTGAGGAAAAGTCAATACCGCAACACCGAATACATAAGGTAAGAAAGAGACTGAAAATGTCTGAATGCATACATGCAAACTCATACACACAAAAGAGTTTAAATAGCCAATATGTCAACTGGTTGAACACACGAGAATTAGAATTCCATGAGAATGCTGGTTTTTCGTTGACTGTTAAATGGAGGTGTAGTTCGATTGTCGTATAGAGAAAAGCGAGAAATGCACAAGGCTGTATGCGCTGATTGTGGTAAAGAATGTGAAGTTCCCTTCAAACCTGACGGAAGCAAACCCGTATATTGCCGAGAATGCTATTCCAAACGAAGACCCCCAAGAAGATACTAAGCTTATTAGCTAAATCTTCGGTCCGTCTTACGCACTTTCTTCCTTTTTATTAATGGTAATAATAAGCAGAATGTGCACTCTTCCACGAGAGATTTAAATAATGTCTAGAGGTCCCGTTTGGGGCGCCGTTTTGGACGAGAAGACAGCTAAGTTCAAGATCACCTACGATGGCGAGACCTATCATTCTGCATGCATAAATCCTTAACATTGGTTTATGTACATCTACGGCGTACGTAGGAAGCTTGGAAAATATGAGAGGTGAATGCGCGATTGCATGCATGCAACTCTTAAACGGTCCGAGTTCCCAAGATTGAATGCTGGCAAGCCATGCATGGGTAACTGGGTTCTACTTTTCATCTATTCTGATGCTACATGTAGGGTAGTCCAGTGATCGAAGGGCTCTCCTCCACTCGGTTGCCCGTGTAGGTGAATGGAGTAATCATCTGCCTCCAAACCCTGTGGAAACTCGATGTAGTGCTCATGCACTACGAATCTTGGGGCAACTGCCCAATAGTCACCATTCAAGAAGCGATACCACCTGCAAGTTGCAGTGAAATCGCCTGTCGGTTCCAGAGGCTCACCGTTCATCGTTACAGTATATCTGCAATTGGCATGCATGCATCAAGGCGTCGTGGCTTACATTCCTTTCAGTGAAAAAGTATATGAAAAAGATGCATACATGCATCAGTATTAAAACCCACATGCATGTTGTTGAGTTGAAAGGTGAAGCTGATGCCTAGCTATCCTAGCAGATGGACAAAAAATGCTGTCCTGAAGAGTGGAGTTGAAGCCTTCCTGAGACCGGAGCTGGCTGACGATACTGAAATGCTTTGGGAAATGTTCTCCACTCTTTCCAAGGAAAGCCTAGAATATCTTATTCACCCATTCACAAGAGAGAGAATAGAAGGCTGGACTAACAATATCGACTACAGCAAGCACCTGCCAATACTAGCCCTAATCCAAGAAGATGGTAAAGAACGAATTATCGGCACAGCATCTTTGTCATTTCATTCCAGAGAAACTGTAAGACACAAAGCAGAGCTCGGCATAACTGTACACGACGACTATCAAAATCAAGGTTTAGGAACTATCATGGTCAAGCATCTCCTTGAAATAGCTCAAGAGAAGAGATTGAAGAAGATATACCTCCGTGTTGATACCAAGAACAGCAGAGCAATCCATGTTTATGAAAAGTGTGGATTCACGATTGAAGCGAAGCTAGAAAAAGAAGACTATGTTGAAGGACACTTCAAAGATGACTACAGGATGGCATTCTTTCTTTGAAAAAACCTGATTGCGCGCGCCTTACGTTGTTTACCATGCTTGTATCGATGCTTGGGAAAGTTGTGGCTTCTAGTTGTCATACGTCAACCTCTGAGTTATCGCATATGTATAGATATATAATATTAGTGTAAAATTAATGCTAGATTCTTGGCTATTTTTCTTAAAGAACTATCGTATTGACAAAACTACCTTTTGTCAAACCTCAAATTTGAAAAGCATAGTCTTAACAACAAATAAAGAGTTGAATAAGGACAAGTCAACCAAAGAATGTGAGAATACATGTATGCATTACGTTATACATTGTTTTTAGAGGTTTCAACATCAAATTATCCTCTAAACAACCTCTAAAAACCCTTTTTTGCAAAAACTGTCAATTTTCAATTAACAACAATGTTCAAAATGTTGTTACAACGATGTTGTTTAGAGCTTTAGTGAAAAAAGACTTGGAAACCCTGAATTGAGGTTCTTTATGCGAATCCGCTGTGAATGGACGATTTGACGAGCTTACAACAGCTTACAACGTTTCTCTATAACAAGTTTTTCATATCAGTTACAATCAACAACACGTCCAAAGCGATGAGGGTTCAAACATCCTCTCCAAATTTTTAGATTTTTAGCATAAAAATATATTCTTGAACAACTAGGAGCTATCGAAAAGTGTTTGTGATGGTTCCTAAAGAAGCGGCAATAGTCATCAACAACCTCACCAAGAGGTTTGAAGATGTCACTGCGGTGGATGAACTTAGCCTTGAAGTTGAAAAGGGAGAACTTTTCGGACTACTTGGGCCAAACGGCGCTGGAAAAACCACCACTATTAATGTTCTTTGTGGCTTGTTGGAACCAACGGGCGGTTCGGCTAGTGTGGGCGGCTTTGATGTTCAGAAGGAACCTAGTAAGGTAAAAGAGCTGATAGGGGTTTGCCCACAAGACACAGCAGTATTCTCGTATCTTACTGGGAGAGAAAATGTGGAACTCTTCGGAAATCTTCATGCAATGCCAAAAGAGAAACTGAAGAAGAACACTGAGGAACTTCTGAGGAAACTGGGTTTGTTAGAAGATGCAAATAGGCGTGTAGGAAAATACAGTGGAGGTATGAGACGTCGAACAAACCTCATAATGGCTTTGGTACATGATCCGGAAATAGCCTTTCTTGATGAACCCACAGTTGCCATGGATGTGCAATCTCGTCACGCTGTCTGGAACTTCATAAAAGAGCTTAAAATACAGAACAAGACCGTCATTCTTACAACACACTACATGGAAGAAGCTGAGGAGCTCAGCGATAGAGTTGGAATAATCGATCATGGAAAACTAATTGCTCTCGGTTCTCCAGAGCAACTGAAAGAGAAGTTCAGTGCTAAAAACCTAGAGGAAGTCTTCATACAGCTCACAGGCAGAAAAATTAGGGAGGAATTGTGAGTTGAACTTTCAACGAGTTTTCTCCCTTGTTAAAAAAGATCTAAAGAAGATGATCAGAGAACCGGCGATACTGTTTCTGACTATCCTGTTCCCCATTATTCTTACGTTAGCATTTGGAGTTTCTTTTGGGGCTATCGGTGGCACTCAGACAACCACATACCTCATTGGTGTGGTTAACATGGATTCAGGAGGACCCTACCAACAATGGTCGCAACATTTTATCGGAAACCTTACCGATATGGAAATTTTGAATAGTCAGATCTTTTCTGACAATGAAACTGCACAAGCCGATCTAGTTCAAGGGAAGATCCAAGCTGTCCTTCTAATTCCTGAGGATTTTGGCCAAAGCTGCAATTCCTTTTGGGAAGCACCAACGAATTCAAGTCATTGGATGAACACAACGGTTCAGTTGTATTTAGACAGCGGTTCAATGTTTGCAACTCAGGCAATTCCGCCCATTACCCAACAGGTTCTTACAGTAACAGTTTATGGGATTCAACCGACTGATATCCCGCGGCCCATACAGATAGGCAGCCCATCTTTGGTCCAAGCTGGTAGAACCACTATGTTTGACTATATGGCGCCAGGTATATTCGCTTTTGCTGCGATCTTTCTCACGATGACAGTGGCTCAGTCTTTTGCTGATGACCGAGAAAAAGGATTGCTGAGAAGGATCAACATAACACCTACCACATCGACAGAGTTTATGGCAAGTCAGGTTGTTTCAAACATGATTTTGGCTCTGATTCAGGTTGCTCTTGTCTTTGCGATGGCTTACCTTGTGGGATATCGTCCTAATGTCGACGTAGCCAGTTTCGTCCTAGCGTTCATTATCATGTCGATCTTTGCTCTTTGTAATGTTGGATTCGGTCTAATTACTGCAGCAATAGCCAAGTCTTCTGGGGCGGCTACGGGCATATCATTCATATTCATAATGCCCCAAATGTTTCTAGGCACATTCGTAGGTGCCGGGTTATCTCCAAGTGCCCAAGCAGCGGGTAAATTCGTGCCCAGTTATTATGTTACTGATGCACTAACGTCGCTCTTCTTGAGAGGTGCACCAGTATCAAGCCCTACAATATTGCTGGACCTATCAATCGTGATTATCATCAGCGTCATCGCGCTACTCATAGGCATACTACTCTTCAGCAAATACGGAAAAACTTAGAGGGCATATACCTGGAGCAGAAAAACATATCTATGTTAAGACAATGTTCTATCCTCTAAAACTAATCCATGCATGGATTTGTTTTAGTGGTTAGTGCGCGTATGCTTGTAAAAGAGAGGTTATAGGTGAGATATTATGTATTCTGCTGATTCGATTAGCACGTCTGCTGCATCTGGTGTTATGTGGATATCTGATAGATTTTGAACTTGTTGAATGAAAGCTTCTAGGACCGTCTTAGCTTGATCTATTTTCCCACTGTCAACCAGCTTCTGAGCTACATTCAGTTTAGCAAGGAGGCTTTTGACTATGCCTTGATTGCCGATTTGACCTTCAGAGCCTAATTCTTCTACTTCGGTTTTCAATTCATCTATGGTTCTTGGGAGTGGACTCCAAGGCTCAACTAGGGGATAATTGTCGATGTCATCAGCATCTATTTCGTACGGATGGTCCCAAATACCATCACTCCCAGTGATACTCTGAAAAGGACCACTAAACAAGTCTACATCAGCATAGTCACTCCAATAGTTACCGCCAGAAGGATAACCATCATCCCAGTCACAGTGATAGGACAACTCAGTCCTAGCTTGGCAGTATCGGTAATTTTCAATAAAGTTATTGTGATGTATTTGATTGTGGTTGGACCCTAATAGAAAGATTCCTTCCTCATTATGCGAAATGTTGTTCTCTTTGATGTTCACATTTTCTGAGTAATAGACTACCATCCCAAGATTATTGTAAGAAGAATTGCAGTTCTTGACAATGATTCCAGGCGAACACACCAAAGATATTCCCCGTAAATTATGGGTTGCTTCCACGTTCTCTACTAGCGTATTTGGCGAAAATGCTACGAGTAAGCCGTCTCCGTTTCTCGATAGGGAAAGATTGGCTACTGAAACATTTCTTGAGTTCACAACTCCAAGGTATCCGATATTTGGAAAGGTTGCAGGGCTAATCGAAAGGTTCTGCTCGTTAATCAAATAGTATACTGGCTTCCCATTTACACAGTTGGAAGAATCTATATCATGAATAAAATCTCTAATAGACCAAAAACCTAAAACACACAGGTTATGCGAGTTGTTGAAAAGTAGATTCCTTCGCAAATAGTTCTCGCTGGAGGAACTTATAGTTAGTCCAAATCCATTTCCGTATGCTAGGCAGTCAGTTACTATACTTCGTCTGGCTCCTAGATAGATGCCGTGACCCCCATTCGTCACCGTAAAATTCGCTATCTTAACATTATCAGCCCAAACGAAGATTACAGATTCCCATACTGGAGAAAGCACTACACCCACGATTACGGTAGTATTTCTATTCTCCCCGAAAAGAGCAACCGTCTTATCTACAACTACGTTTTCATAGTATGTTCCGTTGTATACGTATACAGCATCTCCTGCGCTTGCTGCGTTTATGGCTTCTTGTATTGTGTGGAAGTCTGCTGGTCCATCATCATCCACAGTCCATGTTTTAGGTCCAGATTTCACTGATTGAATGTTGAATGCCAATGTTAACATGCTTGTCAAAAGCAGCGTGAGCATCATTCCTGAAACTGCTTTCCTATTCATTCTCTCCCTTCCTCTTTGTATAATTATGCAGTTTCAAACATTTAAAACTTCAGAACCAATGTTCTACTTAACATTGTATTTTAAAATCTTTGAACATCGTTTAAATCGTCTTTTCTCAGAAATAGCAAAAAAGGAGTTTGGCGGTTGATTTAGTGGTTTTTTAATGCTGTAACCACCAAAAACAACATTGTTTGTATTGCATGCATGCAGAAGGGCGTGGGTTCAAATCCTTGAGGATTTCATGAAATCACAGACAGGAACTCTATGAGGTCTTTCACAACATACTTGCCTGACCTTTGTTTTTTCCTATCCAAGAAGAAGGATCTTATTCCTGCTTTTCTAGGTATTTCAAAGTCGAAGTGCCAATCGTCTCCAACATGAATGACTTCTGACGGTATGGTATCCAATATGCTTAGGATCTTTTCATACAGATTTTTTGTCTTTTTGACTTGATTAAAGTCAGAGGTAGTAGAAAATACGTGTTCAAAGTACCTGATAAGGCCTGTTTCCTCGAGCTCAGTATCAAGGAATTCTCGTGCTGCGTTAGATACCACTATTAGTTTGTGGCCAGCATCTCTCAAGGTTTGTAACACTTGAGGGACTTCTGGATAGATGCTTATCTTATGCTTATACTTTCTAAACAGCATCCCCCAATTCTCAGATCCTAGATGAAAATTGCTCAACCAATACTCTATATCGTACCACTCCAGTCTTTTCATGCCAACTGCGTCATACTCTCGCCTCACCTTTAGTTTGGCAGCGTCTAAACTCATCCTCCTCTTCTTGGCATACAAGCGGGGAACCCCATCCAACCATACGGCATTTACAAAGCTGTAGTCAACCAAGGTGCCGTCAAGATCAAAGGAGATAATTCCCAGCTTCTTCATCCAATTGCCTCCAACCCTAACCTATGCCGTCAAAGTTCTGTATTTGCAGCACTCAAATCATTCCATCCGAGAATGCGTGTAGTAAACGTTCCACGTTGTTTTCCAAGACATAGATAATAAATCATTTGAGAAAGAACCTTCTATTGAGATAAAGCAGAGAGGTAAGGATCATGAGCATGAAGGGGCAGCTCCATTTTATCGGGGTTGTGGAAAACGCAAACAAGCAGGAAGGAAGAATTAAGGTTTTCCCGGAATACTGTAGTGGACTTAGAGGTATAGATGCTTTTTCTCATGTAATTGTCCTCTACTGGGCTCATCTGCGGGACACCGAAAAGGAGAGAAGTGTTTTGTTGGTCTTTCCAGGAAGACACAAGAGAAATGTGGAGACCGGGGTCTTTGCTTGCAGAAGCCCGTCTAGGCCCAATCCGATGTGTTTGTGCGTGGTGGAACTGGTGAAAGTTGAAGAATGCACCTTGACGGTGAAGGGGCTTGACGCTTTCAAAGGCTCACCAGTAATTGATATAAAACCATACATTCCAAGAGCTGATTCCGTTCCTAACGCTCGAGTTCCAGAATGGACCTCAAAGGGACCTCCGACATGAAGACTAGGGGAATGAGGTAGTTATCAGGCTTTCTCGGCATAGTGCTAGCCCAAACACATGTGCGCTCAAAAAATGGGGTTTGCGGGGGATATCTCCATTGTGGGCATGTATGCATGGACGCAATGAATGACTACGCTTCTTTGAAGCTTCCATGTTTCCATAGATGGTTCCGGCTCATCAATGGATAAATGTGCGTCACAGTTTGTAGCCGATTTTTCTAAGAAAGTCCTTTCTCTCTTTCACGTCTTTTTCGGTTTCGATTGCCTTGCTTTTCGTGCCGTCGATGACGCCTAGAATTCCTCTTCCCTGTCTCGTCTCTGTGATGATAACTTCTAATGGGTTGGCTGTTGCGGCGTAGATGCTACAAACTTCGGGTACTTGCTTAATCTTGTCTAAAACGTTGATTGGATAGGCGTTTTTCATGAAGACGATAAAACAGTGACCACAACCCAAGTCAAGCGCATATTTAGACGCTAAATTTTTTAATTCATCGTCGTTGCCCTCGTGTCGCACTAAGCAAGGTCCGGAACTCTCGCAAAAGCCTATGCCAAACTTGATGTTAGGAGCGGAGTTGATTAACGCTTCGTAAAGGTCCTCGACCGTTTTGATGAAGTGCGCCATCCCTAACACTACATTGCAGTTCTCAGGCACTTCTATTTCTACCGTTTTAAGCTCCACTCGTCTCACCGATTCAGGTTTATCTGAGCTTCTGTTAAAAGAGACTTTCTACTCAGACTATTGTCAGCTAATGCTCGAATGACGCTATCTACAGCTACAATACGTATTCTTTGAATTCGTTCTCAAAAGTTGCCAATGAGACAGTGGTATGGCGGGCCCGCAGGGATTTGAACCCTGGTTCTCCGGCTCCGAAGGCCGACGCCTTAATCCTGACTAGGCAACGGGCCCCATTGGAGATAATGCTGATGCAGATGATTAAAGGATTTCTTTTAACTGCGTACTTTTAGATTGGGGGTGGAGTGCAAGTTCAGGGGGAGATATCCCTTTTGTGAAAAAGTCAGCGTCACAACAGGTTTTCGAACTTGCACTCCGTTCAACTTGAGGTCATGCTGCTATAGAAAAAGCTTGTGAAGAAAAGTACTAGACATAATCTCTGTCTGTGTTTTGAGTCGAGAAAGTTTTTAATAAACAGTCATCATCTAAAACTGATGCGGGCCGGTGGCTCAGCTTGGCTAGAGCGTTCGGCTGATAACCGAAAGGTCGAGAGTTCAAATCTCTCCCGGCCCACCAATTGCATGCATGCATTTGTTTTAGAGGTTGGAACATTCTTTTGACGTTGAAACAATTCTTTAAAACTCTAAAAACAACATTATTCTAAATCCATGCATGCCGTGGAAATTCCTCGGCAAACTATACGAAGAAGCTTCTTCGTAACATTATACTATGGGCTTCCATGCATGCAGAAAAGTTTATGATTGAGAGAGTTTCGTGCTTTTTTCCGTGTTCACGTTCGATTCAAACGAAACCTCTACCCAGTTACTCATAATTACTCATGAGCAAAATGAGCTTACTCATCTTTTACTCAGGACCTTTACTCAGCTGCTCATAAGCGATTACTCATGGTTACTCATAAAACATAGGTTTGAACCTTCGACGTGTCCGATCTTACTCATTTTTACTCAGTTTACTCACATGAGTAACCTTGGTCACCGTGCACACGCACTGGACATAGGAAACAACATTAAAGGTGTGATCTTCCCCCTCTAGTTTCTCGAGGGGCTTAACCGTGTTGCTCATGTCAGTAACGGCAGGTAAAAGGGTCCGCCTGGGCCTCCGGCACACCATTTAAATATGTGAAAGTTAACTACCGCCGAGAACATGCATGCAATCTTTAACATTAGATGCTCATCTGCATTCTAACATGCAAGGGGTTTTGATGCATTTATCTTCTAGGGCACGAAATACCTTTCCGGTGATGAAGAGTTGACGTATGTTTTCAATGTACCGTGCAAAGACAACAAAAAACTAGGAAGCATTGTGGACTTGGTGAACAAGGACGTTAAGTTACAGACGTTTTGGAAATGTTCCAACGTGATGGCTATTGATCGCATGGGCTACACCGACCACGGTCCGATCCATGTGAAGATTGTTGCAAACTCCGCTCTGAAACTCTTGAGGATACTAGTAAGCAAAGGAGTCGTGCCAAGCGTAGTTAAGGACTACAACCTATCAGTTGAAGATGCTGAAGTCATAGTTGTTCTTGCCTCTATCTTTCACGACTTAGGAATGGCAATGGGTAGAGAGGGTCACGAAGAACACAGTCTCCTCTTGGCTTTCGGCTTTCTGCAACGCTATTTACATTCAATCTACACTGAGGAAGAAAGTGCAATGATCCTTTCTGAGGTTCTGCAAGCCATGTTGGCACACCGACCTGAGCAACAAGTTCTAACTATAGAAGCGGGCATAGTCCGAATCGCAGACTCTTTGGACATGGAACAGGGTAGGGCCAGAATCCCTTTTGAAGCAGGGAAAGTCGACATTCACTCCATTTCCGCCCTTTCAATAGAAAAAGTACAGATTCTGGAGGGTAAGGAAAAACCGATACTCATAAGGATCAAAATGTCAAATTCAGCAGGGATATTTCAAATAGATGAGTTGTTGAAGGCCAAAATCCAGAATTCAGGACTTGAGAAGTACATACACGTCACAGCAGAGATACTGGGCGAAAAGGAAAGGAAGATAATAGAGAGATTTGAACTCTAACGCACAACATCTGCACGCATTATCCATCTACATTTCCAGCAGGAATCTTTCGAGTTCGTTTTCAGCATTGTCTGCTTTTATGAATATTGGAACGTTTTCCATTCCTGTTGCTATGTAGCTTGAAAGCAACCATTCTCCTGGTGCAAACTCCAAAGTCTTCTCTAAAATCCCTTGCATGCATGCCAGGGCATCATCTAAATGTGATTTCGTGTTCCATCTTCTCTGCCAGCTCAGATAGAAGTTTCTTTTGGTGTCGCGTTAGTTTTGTGGGCGTTTGGACAATGATTTTTACAAACTGGTCTCCTCGCCCCCATCCATGCAGGTGCGGCACTCCTTTTCCTCTTAGTCTAAACATGGTTTCACTCTGGGTTCCGGCGGGTATTTTGAGCTTTGCTTCTCCCTTGAGCGTTGGAACATTGATTTTTGCTCCCAGCGCCGCTTGGGGAAAGCTTATGCGGGCTTCACAGAGGATGTCGCCTCCGTTTCTTTCAAAGATCTCATGGGGCTTGACATGAACAACTACGTATAGGTCTCCGTTAGGGCCTCCTTGGACACCGGGGTTTCCCTTTCCATCTAACCTTAGGCCGTGTCCATTGTCAATACCTGGAGGAATTTTCAGTCTTATCCTGTGGAGACGTTGTACGTTCCCAGCACCCTTGCAGTCGTCACAGAGGTTTTCGACGAGCACGCCTTTTCCGTGACATTTATTGCACGTTTGGATTTCAGTGAAGTGCATATAGCCAAAGCTTTTTGTGCGTTGCATTTCACCAGTTCCTTTGCATCTCTGACAGGTGTTGGGGCCTGTTCCAGGTTTTGCTCCGCTACCGTGGCAGGTGTCGCAAACATCAAAACCCGGTATTTCCATGTCCTTGTTTAGACCAAATGCAGCGTCTTCTAGGGTTATTTGCAGATCATATCGTAGGTCTGTTCCTTTCTGGCGACGATGCCTTCGGCGTGCGCCACGTCCGAAGAACATGTCGAAAATCGTGTCATGGCCACCGAAGTTGAAGCCTAGGTCCTTGAAGATCCTCTCGAAGTCGGCGCCGCTGAATATGTCATCCCGCGAATATCTGCCGCTTATCCCTTCGTGGCCATATTCGTCATATTGTATTCGTTTCTCCTTGTCTGACAGAACGGCGTACGCCTCGGATATTTCCTTGAACTTTTCCTCAGCTTCCGGCGACTTGTTTCGGTCAGGGTGATGTTTTAACGCCAGTTTGCGATATGCCTTTTTTATCTCTTTTTTTGAGGCAGTTCTGGGCACGTTGAGGATTTCGTAGTAGTCTTGCTTGCGGGGGGTCATCCGTGATCAGCCTAAACAGGAGAAGAACTTGCATCCTACTCTTTTTTCTCTTCTTTTACTTCCTCGTAATCAGCGTCCACAACTCTCTCTTTGGGCTCTTTGGCCTGCTCTGTTTCTCCTTGTTTCGCTTTCTCTGCTGCAGCTTGCTGGTAGATGACAGTGCCAACCTCTTGGAGAACTTTTGCCAGCTCTTCGTTCTTGGCTTTGATCTTCTCGAAGTCTTTGCCGCTGAGTGTTTCTCTCAGTTTGGCGACCGCCTCATCAATCTTCTGCACCTGTTCATTCCCGAGCTTGTCAGCCAAATCTGTCTTTGTTTTTTCAGCGGTGTACATCAGCGAGTCGGCGTTGTTGCGGACTTCAGCCTCTTCCTTCCTCTTTTTGTCCTCTTCGGCGAACTTCTCGGCTTCCTTCATCATATTCTCTTTCTCTTTGTCTGAGAGTTTCGTCGATGCTGTGATGGTGATTTTCTGCTCCCTTCCTGTGGCTATATCTTTGGCTGAGACATTGAGTATACCATCAGCGTCGATATCAAAGGTCACCTCGATCTGGGGTACACCTCTTGGAGCTGGAGGTATTCCAGTAAGGTTGAACATTCCAAGGGAGATGCTGTCCGCCGCCATGGCTCTTTCTCCCTGTAGCACATTTATTGTTACGGTGGTTTGGAAGTCCGCTGCAGTTGAGAAGATCTGGCTCTTCTTCGTCGGGATGGTTGTGTTTCTCTCTATGATCCTTGTGAAAACACTTCCTAGCGTCTCGACACCTAGTGAGAGAGGTGTTACGTCCAAGAGAAGTAGATCCTTCACCTCGCCAGCCAATACACCTCCTTGGATGGCTGCTCCGACAGCGACACACTCCATTGGATCCACTCCTCGTACAGCAGGTTTACCCATCAGATTCTCTACGGACTTTCTTACCAGCGGCATTCTTGTTTGGCCACCAATCAGCACAATCTTGTCAATGTCTTCTGGTTTGAGCTTCGCGTCTGAGAGAGTTCGCATTATCGGGTCTCCAATCTTCTGAACAATCGGACGTGTTAACTGCTCGAGCTTCGCCCTGTTCAACGTGCTATGTAGGTGTTTGGGAACGTTTGCATCAGAGACAATGAACGGGAGGTCAATATCCGTGGTTATCAGCGTGGAAAGCTCTATCTTAGCCTTTTCAGCAGCCTCCTTGAGCCTTCGCATGGCCACGTTGTCGCCACTAAGGTCGATGCTTGTCTGATCATGAAACTCCTTGATGAGGTGTTGGACTACAGCGTTATCCAAGTCTGTTCCTCCTATTTTTGTATCGCCACTGGTGGCCAGTACCTCGAACACCCCACCCCCGAAATCCATTATAGTTGTGTCGTTGGTTCCTCCCCCAAAGCTGAAGACCATAATCTTCATCTCTTTCTCTGTCTTGTCAAGGCCGTAGGCTAACGAAGCAGCTGTTGGCTCGTTTATGATCCTAGCGATATCAAAACCTGCAATCTCGCCAGCATCTTTAGTGGCCTGCCTCTGGTTATCGTTAAAATTAGCGGGAACAGTAATCACACACTTCTTCAGTCTTTGACCTAGAAAAGTCTCTGCATCCTTCTTTATCTTTTGCAGAATGAAGGCTGAAATCTGCTGCGGGGTGTACTCTTCATTATTTATGCTCACTTTATAGTCGGTTCCCATCTTCCTCTTAATCTCGAAAATGGTTCGGTCGGGATTTGTGACCGCTTGTCTCTTAGCGGGTTCGCCTACTAAGAGTTGGCCATCCTTGGTGAACGCCACCACGGAGGGAAACATTTTGCCAGCAATTGTAGGGCCTTCTGCGCTGGGTATTATAACTGGCCTTCCAACCTCCAAGATGGCGGCTGCCGAGTTAGTGGTTCCCAGATCTATTCCCAATATTCTCTCTCTAATCTTTTCTTCACTCATGCGTCAACACCTAACCATGTAGCGACCTTAACAATGCTTGGCCTGATGACCTTACCTCTAAACATGTAACCTGTCCTAACTTCCTCAATAACCACATTTTCGTCATGCTCTTTTGTTGAGACCTTCATCACAATCTCGTGGAGTCCCGCATCGAAGGTTTCTCCAACTGCCTTAATTTTAGCCAAACCCTCCTGTTCAAGAGCTGTAGACATTTTTCTTAGAGTCATCTCGACGCCTTCCAAGATGGCTTGCTTGTTTTCGGTCTCCATTCCAGAGCGAAGAGCCAACTCAAGCTCATCTATAACATTAAGAAGGTTGACGATGAGCTTTTCGTTGCTGACTTGGACAGCTTCACGTATTTCTTTCTCCATACGTTTTCTATAGTTCTCAAAATCTGCCTGCAAATACTTGAGTCGGCTCAAATATCCGTCAGACTTTTCGCGCTCCATCTTTAGAGCCTTTCGAAGATTCTTGGCTTGATTCGCCTTGATTTTTTCTTTTTTCAGTAATTTACATCTCCTTCAACTGATATCCACACAGCGAGTACACACGACGAAGGATGTGGTTTCAAGTCTTCAATTTCTCGGCTACGTTTTTCATGTTCGAAAAGATATAAAGATTTCTGATTTCGCATGTATACTCGCTTCAGCATGCATGCATGTTTCTTGCCCCCACGAGTTCTTCTCGTTTGCTGGCCCTTCTGTTTGGCCACATTCACTTTTCTTCTTTTCCTCACTCTTCTCTCTTCTCTACTCATACTCTGTCATCTCCCCTCTCAATTGTCAATAGATTCCTTTCCAAAAAAACCTGTTGTTAAAAATATATGACCGCCTTCTCCAGGCAAACAAATTTCAAAATAAGTTTTTCCAGTATGTCCTTTCTCAGTCTTATTCTTCCCCTCAGGAGGGCATGCCTTCTGCCTTTGGTTTTGTTGCGGCGATCACGTCGTCGATTCTTAGGATCATGGAGGCTACTTCGGCTGCCGACTTTAAGGCCTGCTGCTTGACCCGAACCGGTTCAATGACACCCTTGTCTAGCATGTTCGTGACATCGCCTGAAAAAACGTCAACGCCCATTGTATATCCTTTCTTTTTCTGGTGGGCCGACCTTAGGGCCACTAGAATATCGATGGTGTTGAGGCCCGCGTTCTCCGCCAGGGTTTTGGGGATTGCCTCTGCGGAGTCGGCGAAGGCTTCGATGGCGAGTTGTTCTCTTCCTCCCACTTTTGTTGCGTAGTCGCGGAGCTCTTTGGCTATCTCGGCTTCAACGGCTCCTCCGCCCGCAACGACCTTGTTGTGTTCGATTACGTCTGCTACGACGGATAGGGCGTCGTGGATGGCCCTCTCAGCCTCGTCTATCATTTTCTCAAGGCCTGCACGAATTAGCACTGAGACGGATTTTGGGTCCTTGCATTTCTCTATGAAGACCATTTTATCATCTCCGATTTTCCGTTCTTCCACCAGTCCAGCCTCTCCCAAATCTTTGTCTTTCAAGTCGTCTAGGTTGTTGATGATTCTCCCGCCTGTTGCCTTGGCCAGTTTTTCCATGTCAGATTCCTTGGCTCTTCTCGTGGCCATTATTCCCTCCTGGGCTAGGAGGTGTTGGGCTAGGTCGTCGATGCCCTTCTGGCAGATTAGCACGTTAGCACCTGCCTTCTTAACTTTCTCCACCATGTCCTTGAGCATGCGTGTTTCTTGGTCTAGAAAGGCTTTCATTTGGGTGGGTTCCCGTATTCTGATTTCGGCGCTGATCTCGGTCTTCTTCACTTCTAGAGCGGCGGTTATGAGGGCTATTTTGGCTTTCTCGACTCGCTTAGGCATGCCGGGGTGGACTACTTCTTTGTCTAGTATTATTCCTTGGATGAGCTCTGTGTCAGCTAGGCTTTTTCCCTCTTTCTTAATTATTTGGATGTTGTCGATGTCAGCAGTGTTTTTTTCGCCCCTCTGCTCGACGATCTGTTTCACGGCGTCGACGGCGATGTTCGCCAAGTGTTCCCTTGCTTCGCCCATCACCTTGCTCGCCATGGCGGTTACGGCGACCTTGCGTAAAGTTTTCCGGTCCTCAATATCAACAGGGATTCCGATCTTTTGAAGAATCTCTTCGGCCTTCTGAAAGGCCTTTCTGTAGCCGCTCACAACCGTGGTTGGATGAATGTTTTGATCCAAAAGCGTCTCCGCCTTTCCTAGGAGTTCTCCAGCCAGGATCACGGCGGTGGTGGTTCCGTCGCCGACCATGTCATCCTGTGTCTTGGCCACCTCAACTATCATCTTAGCTGCTGGATGTTCCACGTCAATCTCTTTTAGGATGGCAGCGCCATCGTTAGTTATCTTGATGTCACCCATGCCACTGATGAGCATCTTGTCCATGCCCCGCGGACCCAGAGTGGTCTTTATGGCTTCGGCAATAATTCTGGCCGCCATTATGTTGTTTCTCTGGGCCTCTTTTCCCCTACTTCGACCAGTTCCCTCCTTCAAAATGAGAACGGGCTGTCCCGTTTCCGTTTTTGTTAAGTAAGCCACGTAAATTTCCTCCATTCCACTTAAGATTAAATCTGGTTTGGGATTAAATAAACGTGCCTATTCTACCGAAAGCGCTTTCTAATCTTGACCTCGTTCTTTCTTATACAAGTGCCTTTAGTGTTTTGCAAGCAATTTCCCAAGCAGAAATGTATCAAGAGGTTGGAAAGAAACTCAAGCTCAAGTTACTTTAGGAAAATCCGTGTTATTGCTCCTAAGTATCTGCGGAAGTTTACATTTGACAAGATGATAGAGTTGGAGATTCCTGAAAGCGTTGCTGATTTCATTGAAGGCCGTGTGCCTAAACGAATCGGAACTAAACACTACCTAGCCTTAGCGAGACAAATGCATACATAAGTGGTTTAACATAGATCTTTTACGTTTTAACATTAAAGAACGTAAATATCGCGTAAAACTCCAAAAATCGGGGATGAAATATTATACTTGCATGCATGGATTTATTTTAGAGGTTTGCTGGATTGCATGCATGTATATCACTTGTTAAATTTCTTACCTAAAATCGAACTTTCTATTTCTTAGAAGTTTTCCCTCTAGGTTTTCCTGTCCATGCATATTTACAAACTTTGCATTCTTTTAGATCTCCAGTTATCACAATCTTTTTACTTCCACATTGGGGGCATCGTTCTTGTCTACCCATTTATCTTACATCTCTTCAGCCAGAGTTTAAACGATTAGCATTGTTATCAAACAATATATCATTTTAAGTTGTACTAAAGATTTTAAGGCCCAAACCCAAAAGGAAAGACCAAATGTGTGCCCGCTTTTACTACACAGGGTCTTTTGGTTTGTATTTTCCCCTTCCTTTATATTTGCCTGAGTACCGCCTACTTTTGACTCTTTTTTGAATAGCCTTTCTTACAGCTTTTTCATTAGCCATCTACTTTTTCGCCTTTGCCTGATTATTCACCTTTCACTGACGCATACATGCTAGATGCTCACGCGTCACACGACATAGTAGTGAATGACCTTTTGCATTCTTTTCGGTAGATCATATTTTGCGGCGAGTCTTTCTATATACTTGATCATTTCCGATTGGGCGCGTGCTACGTCTGTCATTGTTACAAGTCCTACAAGCTTTTTGTCCTTTACAACTGTCAATTTCTTAACTTGCTTTTCAAACATCAATTTGACTGCTTCTTCCAAACTCGCCTCGGGGTCCACAACTATCAAAGGTTTGGACATAACATCTCCTACAAGTGTTTTTTCGGGGTTCCGAGCCTTGGCCACGACTCTCTTTAAAACGTCACGTTCAGTTAACATTCCGGCAAAATGTCCTTTCTCCAGTACAACCAGACAACCTATCTCATGATTATTCATTCGTTCAACCGCCTGCTTGATGTTCACACTCACGTCAACGGTCACTACATCTGTAACCATTACGTCATTTACCTTCCACATGGCCTATGCCCACCTCACTATCCAATGGATATGACTCTTAAAAGCCTTCAGAATGCATGCATGTTGGATTAAATTCTAATCCCAAATTAGTGAGCCAAATCCAAGATAATCTTAAATTCATAATCACTAATCTTGAGAACATGGCATTAAAAGTCAACCAACGTAGCATAGTTTTCCGTTATGGAGCTTTGAAGGAGCAAGAGTTAGCCGAGGTAGATGCTAAGCAGTTCTATATAGCTCAAGGTGGGAAAATAGAACCAGAGACTTTTGTACAATTTTCTTCATACTTTCCTGGAGCACCCTATTCAAAGACAGCGTTGACGTCCAGCATGCCCCCAAAATATCTTTGCCGAGGCAGCATAAATGCCCATTTCTGTCAATCAGACGGGAATGTTGACGTTGTTTCAATTTCAGTATACCAAGACACTACTAAGAAAGCTGGCAAATCAGCCATGGGAGTACACTTCAATCTTTTTCTTCAATATGATATAAATGGTGTAAGAAAGCATACAGACAAGATCCCTAACAGACATATACCGCTGTGGGAAGGCGTTGTTCTGAAGGCCTTTGTTGGTGAAAGAGGAATCCTTAAAGAAGCTATACCAGCGATCAAATCCTAGTTGGGAATACTCCGGAACTCTGTTCATGAATACAAATCTCACCATGGATGCATGGCTGTGTCACAAGCGGTCTACGAAGAAGCTAGTGTCTTAGTGGTGTCTTGCTCTTTCCCTAGCAGCACAATAACTACAGCGAACAGCAGCATCATCGATTCTTGCACCGCAATCTACACAAATACTAGGCCTGAAATTGCTTATCACAAGATTAGCCATTCACTTCACCTGCTGCATTGATCCACGACCACGACTATCCGCAAGGACCTCTCCCTGTTCAATATTCAACGCGGATAAATCCACGCCTTCAAACAGCGACTGTAAAAATGTTAATACTTCTTTGCGTGGTGTTCTAGCTACTGACTCGGCTTGTGTGCGGTCATGGTAAGCGTGATTGATAATGTAGCGTCTTGCTGCTCTACGTTGACGACTTGCTGGGCTTCTACGGTGTGGCAAACGTAGCCTCTATAAGCATACGCTGTATGCATGCATGAATGGAAAATCCTCTCTAATTTTGGAGTACTCAAGAACTCGGATGCATGAATACAAATCTCTCCCGGCCCACTTTTTAATTCAATCGCTACACTGCAAACATTTTTAGTGATTACTTGGGTTTTTTGAAAATCCTAGTTCTATCGATGACATAGACATATTCAAAGCCTGCCTCCACTAGCTCTCTTGCTTCGTTGACTGTTCTGACTATTTTTGAAACGTATTCGCCTTCGGTTGGGTTAACCAGTTGCGTATAGGTCAACGTGTTCTTTATGTTTTTGTGGCCTAGAAAATTCATGACGTATAAGATGTCTTTTGTTTGGTGGTAGTGCATAGTTGCTTTCCAGCGGCGTAGTGTGTGGAAACACATCCGCTTCAACCTACGAAGGCTGGCTGGTACTTTAGATAACTACTTAACATTATGTTTGTCATTTGTATTATTGCTATAATTGCGAAATCTTTGGCGAAAATCTCTCCCAACTTGAGTATTGGTTCTGTGCTATCTTCCAAATCTCCAAAGAGTACAGATCGTTTCTGAATTATGCGAAGGGACATATAGGCTACAAGTGCAGTAAAGACAAGGAAGTAAAGCAGATTCAAGTGGAATAGGATGCCGACGAGAACCATAAGCGGAATGAGGCAATAACCTAATACAATGGTAACATGAAGCCCACGCTTAAAATCCAATACAATTAGCATCGTTCTTGCACGCGTATGAAAATCTGAAGCATAATCCGCCAAGTCTTCCCATAAACTGTTAACTGCTGTTGTTATGCCGATGAGAAGCATCAGAGACCACACTTCAGCAGAAAAGACGTTGAAGAAGGCAGCGACTATTAGAATAGGAATAGCTCCAACAGAAAAGTTCACCAGCGGTTTGTATATCGTTTGTCTTAGTCTGAAAGGTGGAATCGAATATAGAACACCAGCAAAGATTCCCACCAAAACAAAAACAGTTACTAATGGAATCCTGGTAATCACACCCATGCTTATAGACAAGCTAGAAAAGAAGATGGATATACACAATCCGAGTCTTCCAAGATTCCTTGTGTATTCCGCCTTAAGAGGATCTGATTTCACATCCAAATCAGCGTCACAGATATTATTTATGGCATCCACTCCACTCCATCCGAAAAACACGATAAAACCGAGATAAATCGCTTGAAGCCAACCAAGGTTCTCTTTAATTAGAAATGTTGCCCCCATAGATATCATAAAAAGCATGAACCCTCTTTCGACGGAAATAAATTGGGCAAAACCCTTTGCATTGGGAAACATATCTGTTTCTCGGATGCATCACATAAAAAGTTTGTCCATTTATCTCCTTTGAAATTGGCTGATAAGCCTTTTAATGAAAACGGTCTGAAATCGAAAGCGAGAAAGCCGGGCACCTTAAATAATCATGTCCTAAATTCCGAAACTGAGCCAAGAATCAAGCCGGAAACAGTAAAAAAAAGAGTTTGCGGGAGATATCACCCGCATAGCATGCGCATCGACCAGTATTCTTTTCTAGCCGTAATCACTTTTGCTACCTAACTATCCTTGAGGAGTTGAAGTTGACAAAGGAATTTATTAACACGATCTTCGCTCGGCGCAGCATACGTGAATACACTGCAAAAGTGATCAACAAAAAAGACATCAAGACAATGCTGGAAGCTGCTATGGCAGCCCCTTCGGCTTCAAACCGCAAGCCTTGGCACTTCATCGTAGTCACCAACCGCAAGATTCTGGACAATCTGGCTAGGGTTCATCCCTATGGCAAGATGCTGTTCAAAGCACCTCTCTGTATAGTCGCATGCGGCGACACGACCATTTCAGCACGCTATTGGGTACAGGATTGCTCAGCCGCTACGGAGAACCTTCTATTGGCGGCAACTGCGTTGGGGCTTGGTGCAGTTTGGCTTGGTGTTCATCCTAGAGAAGATCGTGTCAGCCCTATAAGGAAGGTGTTGAACATTCCGGAGACCATTGTTCCTCTTAACCTGATCTCTATTGGTCATCCAGCGGAAGAAAAAGAACCACGCACACAGTACGACGAGCAACGAGTGCACCGCCAACAATGGTAGCTAATGAGCGAGCAGTTCAAAAAAAACTTAAGAAGAAAGGGAAGTTTGCGGGAACATCCACGGTTCAGCGACGCGTTTACCAGAACTTCTTTTTCCTAGGCATAACAATGATTTCCCTGAATTCCATCCCTCTTTCCTTATGAAAGAAGTCATCCGAATGACAAGATTTTACTACTATTGCAGTGTCCGCTCCCTTTCCTGTTCCAGCTAAAGAAATTACTTCTTCACTTATTGGTATGGCACCAGCATCGGTCGCCATCATGACTATTTCAGCAGCAACTTTCATACCCTGTGAGAATCTTCTCAAGACATCCTTGATTATAGTGTTCTCGCTGCAGTAGCCACTGTGGAGCTTTGATATCGATTCAGCAGGAGTAAGGAAAGAATGTGTGCTTGTGATCACAGCTGCTCCTAGTTCTTTCAGTTTCCTTCTGTTCTCGTCCTTGAATTCTGCCATCCCTGCGTATTCAGTTACAACCACAACCTTCACATCAGTACCTTTGAACGCTTCAGCTGCCTTTACACCTGTTGCTCCACTTGCAGTTGCTACCACAACATATTTCACATCAAGGTTTAAGGCCGCCTTTTTCGCCGCTTCTATGGTCTGCTCCGTGTTCTGTTCTCCAAAATCTTCAAAGTAACATACTTCTCTCTTAATCATACCATTTTCACCAAGTTAATCATCAGAGGATTAGATGGTATTTTAGAATTGGAAATCAAGTCTTCTGTGCGTACTCATAAAAAAAGAGGGTTTGCGGGGGATATCTCCAATTGTCCAAGGTTCAAATCTAGTTAGGAAAGGGAATAAAAGCTCAGAGAACATAAAGCCCTCCATGCCCTCTGTTCTATTGGTTGGAGCTGGCAGAGTAGCTGCAGCTATACTTGAGGCAATTCTAAGCCATAACGAGTTTGAGGAGATTTCGATCTGTGCTCGGCGTATGCAAAGTGCCAAAAGACTCATCTCAAGTTATCCAAAAGAAAAGAACAGGCTTCAAGCGATTACATCATTGAAAAACGTTGATGCTGATTTGGTGATCCTTGCTGCATCTCGTTTTACCACTGACGACAGAAATAGGCTTTTGAAGAAGAATCCTAATGCTCCATTGTGCCAACTTGAAGCCAAGAAAAACACTGAACTTTTTCTCGAGCTGGCCCCTTTCTTGGAAAGGATGAATCCGAAGCAGGTTATTGTTGTGACTAATCCAATAGCTAAGCTGGTCCAATTGTTAGCTAATAAGATTCCGAAACTGCGACCCAAGATTTCAGGGTTTGGTTTAGAGCTTGACTTTATCCGCGCAAGAAAGCGCTCCCAAAAGGTGAAATCAGTTAAAGGCACCCATGGACAGGCAGTTTTCGTTGGTTTGAGCCAGAGGGAATCGGAAGAGCTCAGGGAAAGGATTGATCGATGGTTCAAAGACATAGTTAGTAAAGGCAGATATCCTCGTAGGGAGATCAGCCAGACTTTCAATGAATTTTTGGTCTTAGAATTAGGAAAGAAGAAAGGCTTTCACCACTTAGAAGTTCCTTTTGGCACCAAGGTGATTGCCAAAAGAAGAAAGTACACTGGAAAAAAAAGGTTATAGAAAGAGAAGTTCGGGTCTGAATTCGCAATTGCAAATTGGTGCATCCATGACCATGCATTCTTTGCATGAGCGCAACGCTTCTCGTAGGCATTATTCACAGAAGAAAAACTATCTGAACTAAATGCATCGTTTGAATACGATCTGCAACCAAAAAAAGGAGATTAGGTGATGTCTCCCAGTGTGGAGGGTTCAAATCTCTCTTAGCCCACCACAGAATCACCAGACAAGTATGCAATTTTGTTCAGAATAATCGGGCATTGGTCTCATGATTATCAGAATGTGGGTTCTCTACTTTCAAATAATCAGTGCTAGAGTTGTATAAAACAAGAGCTGGTGCTGGATTGTAAACTTTAATGCACGCTCATCTGCGTTCAGGAAGTTTCGAGTAAGTTCCGTTCGAAGTCCTATAGACTGCTAATCTTCCAACAGTTTCCCAATTGTCTCCGTCTCTGCGCCTGAGTTGTACAACTATAACTTCCGCTGTTGGATCGGTCTTCCCAGACCATATAGTCAAGCCTAGATAATCTTGTTCATTAAGGCGTGTGTAGAATCTTCCTTTTGGCTGAGATGTTGAGGTCAAATTTATCATCATAATTCTTTAGGTGGCTCATGTTTTTTATTTTTGGGTGTTTATAGAGAAAGAAGTCTGCATGTGCGTACATAAATCCGATTCCGAGTATTTGAACGAAGGCGTTAAGATTTTGTCCACTCTTTTTTCAGTAGTGAAAGGCAGACATCGTCCCTGAATTGTCCGTTAAAGTAGCTCCTTTCTCGAAAAACTCCTTCCTTCTTGAAGCCCAGCCTGTGAACGAGTTTCAAAGATCTGGTATTCTTCGAGTCAATAATTGCCTGAATCCTGTTCAACCCCATTTTTTCAAAACCATATTCTAACACAGCCCCCAATGCTTCTGTCATAATGCCTTGCCCCCAATACGCAGGGTCCAAATCGTATCCGATTTCCGCTCGACGCACGGCTTTGATCCAATCGTAATAGCCGCAGGTTCCTATCAGCTCACTCCCACCTTTTCTGACGATTCCCCAGCGAATACCTCTGTTTTCTTTGAAGGGCTTTATACAATAACGTTCGAGTTCTTCCTTAGCTGCCTCAAGGGTTTTAGGCCCTGGAAAGCAACAGCCTTCAATTACTTTGTCGTTGTTGAAATGGTGGAAGTAAAAATCTGCATCATCGAGCGTCATTTCCCGCAGAACCAGTCTGTCTGTTTCCTGTTGCGGAAATTCTCCAAACTCTTCCATCCTGACCACCTCTTTGTGAGCACTTCATCCGAATTGTTAGCTCCGCTTATCAATATGCTTTGCTGTTTCGCTTCTTGCAAATCGAAAAAGTCCTCGAATTCGCACGCGTTAATCTTCACTTAAGACTCGCATATCCACCTTTGAGAAATATCTAAATGCCTTTTCGCCGTACTTTTCGTAAAGTTTAGTGGTATAGCCCTTAAGCGTCTTTAGTGCAGATACGCCACCCGCGCACATTTCAATTTACATGGCCTATTTGTCAACAAAAGCTAGTTGCAGGGGCATTATTGTAACTGCTGCTTCATATCGAACATACATATAATTTATCTGAAAGGAGGCAGTATCATACAGAAAACCACCAGCCTGGTCAAAGAAAATGCAACAGTTCATCCACAACGGCGTCCTGATGCCAAGAAAGTATGAAGGCCGAGGATTCCATATCCTAGTGAGAGGTAGAAAAATCGATCTTACGCCTGAGCAGGAAGAGATGGCGGTTGCCTGGGTTAAGAAGCTTGAAACGGAATACGTCAACGACCGCGTCTTCGTCAGAAACTTTTTCCGAGACTTCCGCAAGGCACTCAACATAAAGGATAAGGTCCCCCCAGAAGATTTTGACTTCTCTGAGATCAAAAGATACGTTGATAGAGAACGCGAGATTAAGCAAAATCTCTCTAAAGAAGCAAGAAAGAAACTCGCTCAGGAACGCAAAGCGATCAGAGAAGCAAACAAGGAGAAATACGGGTACGTCTTTGTGGATGGCCTTAGAGTTGAAGTGAGCAACTACACCGCTGAACCTTCCTCAATTTTCATGGGGCGCGGTAAGCATCCTCTGCGCGGACGATGGAAAAAGGGTCCTGATGAAAAGGATGTTGTTTTGAACCTTTCTCCAGACGCCCCCAAACCCAAAGGAAACTGGAAAGAGATTGTTTGGCAGCCAAATTCGATGTGGGTGGCTAGGTGGAAGGACAGGCTTCGGAACAAATACAAGCATGTTTGGCTTTCTGACTCGTTTTCTCTCAAACAGACGAATGATATAAACAAGTTCAATAAGGCTAGAGAGTTGAAAACCAGAATCAATAAAATCCGAAACCACATCACCAATAACCTCAGCGCAAAGGACGTTACGAGACGCAAGGTCGCCACAGTCTGTTACCTAATAGATACATTAAAGCTACGTGTGGGCGATGAAAAAGACAAGGATGAAGCTGATACCGTAGGCGCAACCACTCTCAGACCCAACCACATCAACATTAGCCCAGATGGAAAAGTTACCTTCGATTTTCTGGGAAAAGATTCGGTAAGATGGCAGAAGACAATATCGTTGCCAAAGCTTGTTGCTGAAAACCTTTCAGAATTCATGGTAGATGCCAATTCAACAGTATTTGATGGCGTCAAATCGAAAGACGCCAATCTTTTCCTTAGCGAAACCATGCCTGGATTAACAGCAAAAGTCTTCAGAACATATCATGCTACAAAAGTTGTTACGGGTTTTTTGAAAAAAGCTGATGTGGGTAAAGATGATTCTGAGGCGCGGAAAAAACATGTTGCAAGGATGGCCAACCTTCAAGCGGCTATAGTGTGCAATCACAAACGCAAAATCCCAAAAAGCTGGCAGGCCTCATTGGACAGGAGAAAGCTGCGGCTGAAGATGCGGAAAGTAAAGGGGAAAGAAGCTGAAAGGAAGCTGGAGCAGAAAGCAAAAGAGCATGTGCAGAAATATGAGGAGAAGCTGAAAAAGTTTCAAAACCAGCTTGCAGAAAGCGAAAAACAAGGAAAATATGTCGAGAAGTTGAAAGAACGTATAAAGAAACTAAAGATAAAACACAGTGAACTCGTGAAAAAGTTTAGTGAGCGCGTTGAAAATAGGAAACAACGCGACAAAGCTTACATAGTGAAACTGAAATTGCAGATCAAGGCGCAAGAGGCAACTCGGGACTATAGCTTGACCACATCGCTGAAAAGCTACGTTGACCCTCGTATATACTACAAATGGGGAAGGAAGGTTGATTTTGACTGGAAGCTTTACTATCCTAAGGCTCTTCAAAAGAAGTTCTCATGGGTTGAGCTTAACGAAGATAGCCCTATTGTAACATAAAGATGTGCAGTGTGGTAAGCCTCTCCCCAGTGCCTGTGCACGCAAAAATTAACTTACATCACGTTTCTAGTTAGATAGAGGAGTGATTACAGTGTTGAAATTGGCGAAATCTGATCTCTTGAACCTTGTCAATTTTTTTGAGATGTCAGGGCGATTAAAAAGAATCCCAAGATCAGGTTGGGTAAACGTAGGTATAGACTCGCCCGAATCTGTTGCTGACCATACATTCAGAACCGCAATCTTATGCATGATATTTTCAGATTTGGAAGGCCTAGACGAGCTGAAAATGTTGCAGATGGCTTTGATCCATGACCTTCCAGAAGTCATAACTGGAGATTTAACGCCGTCAGAAAGGACAAGTATGGCTAAAAAGAGGGAAGAAGAAGCCATGAAAAAGCTATTGTGCCTTTTGCCAGAAAGGCAGAGAGTGAAATACGGGAATGTTTGGCGTGAATACGAAGAGTGCAAAACTGCTGAGGCTAAAGCTGTGAGGCAGCTGGAAAAGCTTGAAATGGCTCTGCAGGCAAAGGAGTACGAACGTGCTGAACTAACAAAGGTGAGTCTAGAAAGATTCTTTAAATCTGCTGAAAAAGCAATCGCGTCTCCTACGATAAAGACACTTCTCTCACATATTTTAGGCTCACATTTCGAACGAGTTTAATGCCCCGGGCATAAGTATTCGTGGATAATCGTCCTAGCTTTTTCGTTTGCCATATCTTTCATAAACCGTTCAATGGCCTTTTTATGCACTCTTCTGTTTCTGAGCTAGGCTTGATCTGTCAAACCCCGCCAGTTGACTGCTTTCCTTATACCAGTCGAAGCGTCCTTTGCATACACATTTGTGAACTCACGTCCTTGCTTCATACCAACTTATGTTCTGTTCCTCTTTGACTTGGCTAATTATCTTCTCAACTTTTCCCTTCTCTTCCACGGTTAAACCCATCAGCTAACGCCCTCTTGTTTTTTACCATTAGCGACCTCGTACGGGATACCGTGTATTCCGTTTCGCTTCAACAATGCCGTTAGAACCCCGTCACCCTTGATGGAACAGCCGGAAGCTTCATCATAGATTTCCCCAGAACCACAGGATGGACTCTTGCTTTCCAAGATCGCTTCTTTAATGTTTAATAACTTTACAATTTTCAGAACTTCTGTCGCTCCTCTGACGAAGTTTTCCGTAACGTCTTCATTTTTTTCGTTAATCACCTTCGTTTTTCCATCTAGAACGTCATATCCATCGCCGTCAACTATTTTTGCTGGAACTCTTGGTGTGGGTAATCCACCTAGCTGTTCTGGACATACTAGCAGTAACTCGCCTTTCTTAAAAACTTCAAGAAGGTGCCTGTCCAGTTTGTTCTTTCCATCGAATCTGCAATTTATACCAACTAGGCAGGCACTTACAATTTTCATAACGGTTTGTGAAAGCACATGAATGCTATAAATTATTTTGCTTAGTACACACATGTGAAATTATAAGAAGCGACAGTTAAAGATGTCATTGAGGAGATTGAATGTACAGGTTTCTTCTATACCATGATAAAGATGTTGCATATGCAAGTGAGATTCGGGTTCTTACGGATCTGTTGGAGAAGACCAACCGTAAATGGGGAGTGGATTATAGTGTCGTAGAGGCTGAAGACCTTTCATCTTCTCAAGTCGAGCGGTTAAAGGAGGAGATTCGTAACACTATGCCTCAGCTTAGAGGAAAAATTGTCAGTTCAAGAGGCAACGTCTTGCCCTTATCGAAAAGTAAAAATCCCAATTTAACGAACACTCCAATCCTTCTTTTGTATCACAACGAAAGGCCGATCAACGTTTTTCCTCATCTTCTCGGAACGGCCTACTTTGACATCAAGAGTTCATTAGAAAACATTGTAAAGAACGGCCCTAGGGCACACCTCGTCGCGAGGGGCTTGTTAGAAAACCCTATTCAAAAGATTCTGGCTGATGATCCATCAACTCTCGAAGATGGAATGAAGTTCATTGAAGCAGATGTTGAAGTGGAATCTGGGGTTATTGATATTCTTCTTCAAGACGTAGAAAACAAGTTTGTTGTAGTAGAGATTGAGACGAGGGCTAGAGAGGCTGCGGTGGCTCAGGTGTGCAGATTAGCTGCGAGCTATTGTTCAACCAATAAGGTTTCTCCAAATGACATTAGAAAGGTGATAGTGTGTCAACAATACGATGAAAATGTGGTGAAGTCTTGCGAAGGTGCCGATGTTGAGCTTTACAACGTGTGTATGAAAAGAGTTGCCTGATACATCTTGATCTAGATTACGACCTTACTTCTTCCCGGCTCACTTTTCCCAAGTTGACAACCAAATCTCTCACATTCTTCAAGTCTTCTAGGTACATAAACTCGTCTTTCCCATGATAGCAAGTATCGGTTCTTATAGGCCCGAAACAGACGACAGGTATGTTATGTTTTGCAAAGAAGTTCCCATCATTTCCGCCCAATTCCCCGGCCATTGGCAAGCTTGTTCCTAGAGTTTTTTCAATCATCCTTGAAACTGTTTTTACAAATACGAGATCAGGCGAGGTTAAGTAACCAGAGAACTTGTTTGTAATTTGCAGGCTTGCGTTGCATCCACTTTTCTTTTTTGCTGAATCAAAGAACGTGATGAGTTCTTCTTCTGCCTCCGCTACAGGTTCTTCAGGAAGCAAACGACGGTCGAAACGTATTTCACAAGTTCCCGGAATGACGTTCTCAGTTTCCCCCGCCTTAATCATCGTTACACTAAATCTTCCCCAAACACGGTCTCTTGGAGAATCTGGAGGAGCTTTGAGTATGGAGTTCTTCTTCTCCACCTCTTGTTTGTAAGATTTGAACTCCGAAATGAGCCGTAAAGCCTCGTCTATAGCGTTTTTAGCTTTAAACGGATAACCCGCGTGCCCCTGTTTTCCTTCTACAAGAATTTTCGCCCAAATTATGCCGCTTGCCCCCAGAAAGAGACTTTCAGGACCGGAATCCAATACCAAAGCTGCGTCGCCTCTTACTCCGCAGTCGCTAACGACATAGTCTATGCCGTATGTTCCGCCTATTTCTTCATCCACACTCGCAAGCAACTTGATATTAATGTCCAAATTTTCATTCTTTGCCAATTGACGCATTGCACCGAGAGCTGCTGCTATCCCAGATTTGTTGTCTGCTGCGCCTCGACCATACGCTTTGCCATCCTCAATTATTAATTTGAATGGAGGCCGCTTCCAGCCTTCACCCGGGGGAACAACATCAAAATGCGACTCAAGAAGCAGCGTTACATCTGACTTTGAATCTAAGGTCACAATTACGTTTGGACGTGATAATCCATCCTTAGCAGCCTTTTCTCCATTTAAAATTTCGACGTTCAAAGAATTTTTCTTGGCTTCGTCTACAATGATAGAAGCGCATTTGTCATACCCCACCTTCGTTGCTGAAATAGTGTCCACTTCAACCAATTTTGAAAGAAGCTCGATTTCATAGTCGATAGAACTCAAATTTCAATTCCACCTGAAATGGTTTTCAATAATATTACTTCACATTTACATAGGCCATAAATAAGGATATAGTCTCTGGAGAAGAAAATCAGTAAATTTGAGCAAGCGCTAAGTGCATTTGAAAGCGTGTACTTTTCGGACATTCATTGTACTGATAACTGTATCCAGTTTTCGACAACTCTGGTGGCACCGTTGGCTAGGTAATCTTGAGGTGAAAAACGTTTCTTCCTCAGCATGCCTACTTTGTCGGGTACAGGATGTTTTCTGTAGGCAGCGAAGAAATCTGGATAGTCGTCGACTACCCGAATAACGTTGTATCGTTTCAATATTTTGGAGAATAACATGGATCTGGTCTCCACCACCGAAGATTGTGAAGAGAAGTAGTTCATCCAGTCGTTGAGAGTGAACATTTCCAGATCGGTTCTGTGTGTTGGGAAACCGAATTTTCCTAATTCGTCTAATGTGAGTTGCCGCATATTTTCTGTTCGTCCAGTCAGATAGATCAATTTGTAGTTTTTGCTCCAGTTCTGAAGAACATTTGAAGCATGGGGAATGGGTCTGTCAAGCTCGATGAGATCAACCCCACCTTCTTCGATGCAGAGAGTAAGCATCCAAAACTTCTCCCAAACCTTCCTGTTTGAAAAAGCATATTTCCTAAGAATTTCCCACGATCCTTGAGACTCCACCTCTTGCCTAGGAATCTCTCTGCCCAGAACCCGACACCATGCTGCGTGTCTCCTGCGTTCAGTGTCAATTATCGTATCATCAATGTCGACGACGATGGCATCCATAAGACCTATTCTCCAGCGGATCGATTCTTGGCAAACTCTACTATCCTTTTCTTTATAAAAGAATGTATACGCTGACTGTTAAAGCAAAAGCGTGTAGTTATTCACTGCGTGTAAAACGTTTCTCCGCCAACAAAACCAAACCATGTCGCGTATAAAATCTTTTTATCAAACTTGGTTGACTTGTAGAAGTGATGTGCTTGCAGAACAAACGTAGACAAGAGAACACAGAAGTTTTTAGCGCCTATACTGTGTGGAATCAACTTGAACGACAAATTTGATGCGGTTGTTGTTGGAGGTGGCCCATGCGGTTCATTCTCCGCGTTTACAATGGCAAAGCAGGGTATGAACGTTATAGTTTGCGAAGAACACAAGAAGATTGGTGTTCCCACCCATTGTGCTGGGCATCTGAGCCTTTCTGGCCTGAAACGTTTAAGCCTACATTTACCATCGAATGTTGTTGAAAATGAGTTTAAAGGAGCAGTTTTACATTCTCCGCGTGGAAAGGAATTTTCTGTTAGGTTCAATTCTCCTGTAACTTGCGTTGTTAACAGAGAACTGTTTGACAAGTATCTTTCCAATCTCGCCGTGAAAGCGGGAGTGCAATACCTTTTTGGATCAAGAGCAGAGTCGTTTGTTATAGATTCTGGTTTTGCCAGAGGAGTTGCCATCAGAAGAGAGGGAACTAAAGAAACCTTAGCATCCAGCCTTGTGATAGATGCTGAAGGATGCTCATCTGTTCTTTTAAAAAAAGCGGGACTACAAACGCTGGATTGTTCTATGATCGTGAATGCAGTCCAAGCTGAAGTTGATAGAGTCGATGATGTAAACACGAATGCTGTTGAAGTGTATCTCGGGCAAAAATATGCGCCAGGCTTTTTTGCGTGGATAATTCCGAAAAGAAACATGTCAGCTAAGGTGGGTTTAGCCACAAACATGGGTAACCCTCGAGAACATTTGCATCGATTCATGCAAAAACATCCAGTGGCGTCCAAGAAGCTGAGAAAAAGCAAGATTACGCGCCTTTCTTTCCACTCTATCTCACTGGGAGGCGCGATTCCTAAGACCTATTCAAATGGTCTTCTCATCGTAGGGGACGCAGCCTCGCAGGTGAAACCCACAACAGGTGGTGGCGTAATCTTTGGACTAATATGTTCCAGGATTGCAGGGAAAGTTGCCTACGAGGCCTTACAGAACCACGATTTTTCCGAAGCTTTTTTGTCACATTATCAATCTAGATGGAAGGAACACATAGGCTTCGATCTAGCTGTAATGCGTCAAATAAGGAAATTGCTCAACCGCTTATCTGATGATAAGATTGACAGAATTATTGACTCATGCACAAGATTAGGGATAGATGCTATTCTAGAGGAAGTTGGAGACTTGGACTTTCAAGGGGCATCGCTAATTCGCATGATTCGGCGCCCATCAACCCTCGTCATAACGCTTTACTCCATTTTTTCAGCGCTTACTACATCAATCTAGAAGTAATAGATGAACATTTAAGCCCACATAAAATAATTGAGATGCAGGTTCAAAATGTCTGGATTCAAATATAAACAGGTCATTATCCTTCGAGTCGATTTAGGAATGAGTGAAGGAAAGATTGCGGCTCAGGCCGGGCATGCAGCAGTTTCCGCGGCTGAAAAAGCGAGGAAGAGAAATCCACACTGGTGGAGCACTTGGATGAAGGAGGGGCAATGTAAAATAGCTGTGAAAGCACGGTCTAAGCAAGAGCTTTTAGAGCTTGAGAAAAAAGCCAAGAAGCTGAAGCTACCGTCAGCGTTGATTACTGATAGGGGGTTAACTGAACTCCCACCAGGCACTGTAACATGTTTGGGAATAGGACCGGCCCCATCAAGCCAGGTGGACAAAATAACGGGTACCCTCAACCTTTTCTGAGGAGATTCTTTGAACGTTCCTAGGTTGGAGAAACAGCTTGGAATAGAAGTTTATGCCTCTTCATCACTCGGTATCGGTGGAAAAATCCGTCAGTTCTCTGAAGATTTTGTCGTCGAAGAGGCCTTACTTGACGGTTCAAAGGCGGAGATTTCGCCGGTTGAAACTCAACAACTTGTAGGAAAAGGACACTATCTCATTTGTGTGCTGGTTAAACGGGATTGGGATACGTTTCTTGCAGTAAGAAAGGTTGCGAAACGGTTGGGCATAAGTCCTAAGCGCATTCAAATAGCGGGCATAAAAGACGCTCATGCTCTCACCGCCCAGCACATCAGCATCCGCCGCATCACACCTGAACAAGTTTCACGGGTTAAAATCAAAGACATAACCCTCCGTCCACTGCGTTTTTCCGAAGAAATGGTTTTCTCCCAACTTCTTCTCGGTAATCAATTTCGTGTCTTAATTAGAGCTATATCCCACACATCCTCTGTGGCTGAACGGCGAGTTAAGAAAGTGCACGGTGAATTGTTGAGCTTAGGCGGAGTTCCAAATTTTTTTGGGCACCAGCGGTTCGGCACCGTCAGGCCTATTACCCATCTAGTAGGTCGTTCTATCACCAAAGGCGACTGGAAAAATGCTGCCCTCATCTTTCTTGCTCAACCGAGCCCACATGAACACCCAGCGGCAAGAGAAGCACGACAACAACTACAGGATACACGCAACTTTAGAGAAGCACTTCGCCTTTTTCCACGATATCTAAGATATGAACAAATGATGCTCACTCACTTGACTAAGCAGCCAAAAGACTTCGTGGGAGCGTTCCGAAAGTTGCCTCTAAAGCTGCGCAGAATCTTCGTTCAAGCGTACCAGTCTTTCCTTTTTAATAGATTTCTTAGTCAAAGAATCCGGCGTGGTATCCCCCTTAATGAGACTCAAGTTGGAGACTATGTGGTGAACCTTGACAACCAAGGGATTCTAACAGACGAGTTCACACTAGTGACTGCGCAATCTCTCTCTCATGTTAAGAAGGCGTTAAACGAAGGCAAGATGCGTGTAGCTATTCCGCTTTTAGGCTTCAAGCAAAACCCTTCTGAGGGAATACAGGGCGAAATCGAGCAGGAGATTATTGAAACCGAAAACGTGGTTCCTAGGAATTTCTATGTACCTCTTATGCCTGAAATAAGCGCACCGGGTAGATTGCGAGCTACTCTGACACCCATGATCAAACTTTCCGTAGAACAACCAACTAAAGATTCAGCGAATCCTCCCAAGCAAGAAATAAAGCTAAGCTTTACGTTGCACAGAGGCTCCTACGCAACTGTTCTCTTACGAGAGTTCATGAAACCACGAAATCTGATAAAAGCTGGCTTCTAAAGAAGACTCTGTCGTTAAGAAGTGTATTAGCAGAGTGATTGGGTTACAGAGAGAGAATGAAGCTTGGGTGCCAATAGATGAAGAAAAATACGCTGTTTCCACAACTATCAATGTATTGACAGTTTTAAGAATGTATAGAGTTTGGCAGCGTTGAACGAGCTACGGTGTGAGTCTGAATCGGTCTCTTGGAAACAGTACAACGTCACGTATATTCTTCTTCCCGGTAAGCATCATAACTAGACGCTCTAAGCCTATGGCCCATCCTGCATGTGGAGGCATGCCATAGTCAAATACTTTCAAGTGAAACTTGAATGATTCAGGATGTAACCCCTGTTCTTTCAATCTCTTAATCAAGAGGTCTTTAGAGTGAACGCGAGTTCCCCCAGAGGCAAGCTCTATCCACCGCCACATCAGGTCGAAACCCCCGCATAAGTCAGGATTATCATCCCGCGGTTTTATGTAAAACGCCTTTGACTTCGTTGGCCAGTCAGTTATGAAGTAAAAGTACGGATGAATCTTGCCTAGTGTTCTAAAAGCGGGAGTAGAGATATCCTCTCCCCAAGGAACCGTTGTTCCTTCTTTCTTTAGCTCTTTGAGTATTTCATCATAAGTAAACCGTTTGAAAGGAATCCTCGGCACATCAACCTTGCATTTTAAGGTCTCAAGCTCTTTTCGGCATCCTTCCGCTACAGCCTTGCACACATGACGTACGAGTTCTTCCAGAACCTTCATCACGTCAGTTGCTGTTGCAAACGCCTCTTCTATATCCACAGAAATAAATTCACTTAAATGACGACGGGTGTGCGACTCTTCAGCTCTAAAAAAAGAGCCGATCTCAAAAACTTTCTCAAAACTCATAATCAACTGTTCCTTGTACAATTGTGGACTCTGCGCAAGGAAAGCATCATGTTCAAAATATGCTACATGGAAAAGCGCGGCACCACCTTCAGTAGCGGAAGCGATAATTCTTGGTGTATGTACCTCCACAAAGCCGTGTTCAGATAAGAAGCTACGCATGGCTTCTAGCACAACATGTTCGATTTTGAAAATCGCTTGGCTTTCATCTCGACGTAAGTCAAGAACTCGGGCATCCAATCGTGTGTCAATCTCTGCTGGGGTTCGACCAGTAACATCTAGAGGCAATGGGTGCTGTGCAATTCCCAATATGCGAATTTCACTGGGGATGATTTCGATTCCCCGTGGAGTCATTTTGGTTGTTTTCACAGTTCCTTTTACACCGATACTGAATTGAGCCTGTAGAGAATCAGCTTTTTCTATCACTTTCTTGCTGGTCTTGCCTCGTAGAACGGTGATCTGAACGGTTCCTTCCCTGTCCTGTAAAATTACGAATCGTATACCGCCTAAGTCTCGTATGTCCCGAACCCAGCCTAAAACCACAACTTCTTTTCCATCCAGCTCAGGCTTAACATCTGTTGAATAGTGGGTTCTACGCCAGTCTCCTAACTGGTCAGTTTCCATACGGGTCCTTCCGTTAACGCGCAAACTCTACTCTAAGAGTTATTCCTCGAACCTTCTGAGCGATCTCCTTTAACGCTTTTTCATTCATTGAAAGTGGTCTTCGTCGTCTTCTTCTTAAGATCACCTTGGTTTCAGTGGTTCCGTCAGGCAGCCATATAGTGTTTATCGTTAGGATGTTTGATGGAGCAAATAGATCTTCCAAGAATTTTCTGTAATCTGCTCCCTGTTCTAATATGCGAATCTTCTTTCCAGTTTTTTCTTCTAAGGTCCTCACGATTTTTCTGCCATGAGCCAATAAACGTGCTACATCGCCACGTCCGACTATTAAAGCTAGAATGCCATTTGCTTCCACTGCTTTATGAAAATGAATGTCTTGAAGAGGAGGATATGTATTTTCAAGTGGCAAAAGTAGGCGAGCGATTTTCAAGTCTACCTTACTTACCTCTCCTGACTTGAGTTTTGCTCGGCATTTTGAGCATAAGATTCCGCTTTTTAGGCAGAATTTGCATAATGCTGTTTTCACCCCGACTTTGCTCCTCCTCATGAAATAAAGGAGGGGGCGGCGGAGCCTTTTGAATCATTTGCGTTGTCTATTTCGCTAAGGTGATTTCAATGGTGCTGACGTTTGTTGGCGAGCCACCCTCTTCAAATGGTGCCAATCGTTCTGTGCCGATGTCTATGTTTTTGACTTTTACATCTGGCAAGAACCTTCGTCTGCAAACTTCTACAACGTCAACAGCATGGCTGATTGCTCGGCCTCTTGCCTTTACGCTTATTTCGGTTGCTCCGCCGTGAAAGAGGGTTATGCAAGCCAGTACGTAGTTCATTACTGGCTTTCTTCCTATCAACACGTCGTTTCTTTGTGACATTTCACCGCCTCACTCCTAATTTTTTTCATGCTTTGTGGCTTCCTATGCTTTTTTGTCGGTGAATAAATACGTTGCGGTTTCTCTGTAGTGCAATCTTTAGTATGTTTGCGTTGGGATTGCGTGAGGAAAAGAATGTTAGACTACGTGGATAACGGTTTGTTACGTTATTTGCGTTATTCTCTCTCTTTATAGACCCCCTATAGCCCCCCTGTACTTGAGAGGGTCGCGGCTTCTGTCATGGTCATTTTTTGGGTTCTATTTTGTTTGTGAGTGTTGTATAGGCTTTGTTTGGCTGGTGACCACGTGAGAATTAATTGCGTACATCTGTGAGAACTCCTCTATAGTAGTCACTCGGTCTGTCGAGGAGGGCTCGATGGAAGATTCGCTCATAGATGAGTGTTAATAACAGCGAGTAAAAACCGAAAGCGTTACATGATGGTTAGCCCTTTAAACCGTATACCATTGTAAAGGTTTGGCTTTAACTAAGTACAGGTGAGCTTTATGACCAAAGATGTTCCATCGGGGCGACCCTTCCGCCTGCTTCGCATGATGTATGCACAAGGCAGCCCCGTGACAATCTACACTATACAGATAAAGCAAAGTGAATTGGCGAAGCAGCTCGAGATTAGTCGGCAGGCGTTAAACGTGCATCTCCGCAAGCTTCGAGATCTAGGGTGTATTCGAACTGGCAGAGGCTTCATCGACGTGACTGAAGACGGTCTAAACGCGTTAGGGATATCTGTGAATCCTGCCTTTATCTTTCTCAAGATTTCTCCTCTTAAGAGAGAAGAGGCATATCGGGAAATGTCAAACTTTCCTATTCAACGGATTTTTAGAGTAGCCGGAGACATGGACGCAATGCTTTTAGTAGAACAAGACAAACTTAATGAGACGCTTCGAAAACTAGCCTTGCTGGAAGGAATTCAAGAGACGAAATCTTACGTCACCATTCAAACTCTGAAATAGCCCAAGGAGGTACCCCATTGAAACTCTTTGAACACGAGGCCAAAGCCATCTTCTCGAAACATGACATACCTACTCCTCTGGGAAAACTAGCAGATTCTCCAGCAAAAGCTCGGGAAGTAACCATGCAACTCCAAACTCCTGTTGCTATCAAAGCGCAGGTCACGGTTGCAGGAAGAGGAAAGGCAGGCGGAATCCTTTTCGCGAACTCGCCAACAGAAGCCGAGCTTGCAGCAAAAAAACTGTTGAGCACACAAATAAAAGGCACCAAGGTTCAAAACGTTTTGATAGAAGAGAAGGCTTCCATTCGAAAGGAACTATATTTCGGCATAACCATAGATCGGTCAACGCGTAGTTATGTGGCTGTAGCCTCCTCTGAAGGCGGGATGGAAATTGAGGAAGTCGCCGCCACCATGCCTGAAAAAATAATCAAGGTTTTTATTGACCCATTGTATGGGTTCCGTTCTCATCATGCGCGTCAAATCGCCAAGAAACTCGGCTATAAAGGAAGGCAGATGCTTAATCTCGCGACAATCTTTCATAAACAGTATGAAGTAGCCTTGAATTATGACGCTGAATTAGCAGAGATGAACCCCCTCGTTGAAACGTCTGAAGGAAAATTTGTCGCGGTAGACACACGCCTTATAATAGACGACAACGCACTCTACCGACACCCAGAGTTCAAGAAGCGACTAACAGATATAGAAGCTGAGTTGACTTCGCAAGAAATTGAGGCTCGAAAAAACGGGTTAGCCTACGTTAAACTTGACGGAAACATCGGTGTAATTGGAAACGGCGCAGGGCTGGTCATGGCAACTCTAGACGCAATAAAACTGTATGGAGGGCGTCCAGCGAATTTTCTCGATGTAGGCGGGGGCGCGACTGCAGATAGAATCGCAGCTGCTCTTAACCTCGTTTTCTCTGACCCACGAGTCAACGTTGTTTTCGTTAATATTTTAGGCGGCATCACTCGATGTGATGAGGCTGCAAGAGGGATTCTGGAGGCAAAGAGGCGAACTGGTTTTCTCAAGCCTGTCGTAATACGGTTGGTGGGAACCAACGAGGAAGAGGGAAAACGTATTCTCACAGATGCTGGCTTTCACGTTTTAGACAGCATGGAAGAGGCTGCTGAAAAAGCGATGGCAATTGTAAAAAGCGGAGGGTAACTATTGGGCATTTTCGTTGATAAGGACACCAAAACCATCGTTCAAGGCATCACCGGAACTCAGGGCAGTTTTCACACTAGGCTTATGCTAGATTATGGGACCCAAATCGTTGCAGGCGTAACTCCTGGAAAGGGAGGAACGCAAGTTCACGGAGTTTCAGTTTATGACACCGTAGATGAAGCAGTGAAGAAGCAAGAGGCGAATACGTCCATAATCTTTGTTCCTGCGCCCTTTGCCGCTGACGCTGCCTTTGAAGCTTTAGATGCTGGATTAAAAACGATCGTCATAATTACTGAGCATGTTGCAGTGAAAGATGTTATACAGGTTATGGCTTGTGCCAAAAAACAGGGCGCAACTGTTATTGGTCCTAACACGCCAGGCATCATCACCCCTAGTGAATGCAAGCTTGGGATTATGCCGGGGCATATTTTTAGGCGAGGGATTGTCGGAGTAGCCTCAAGAAGTGGGACGTTAACTTATGAGATTGCTTCAGGGCTTTCTGCAGTGGGATTGGGACAGTCTACTTGTTTAGGCTTGGGAGGGGACCCTGTTGTCGGCCTTAGCTTTGTTGACGTCCTCAGAGAGTTTGAGGAGGATGAGCAGACCAAGGCGGTTGTGTTGATCGGCGAGATTGGTGGCAACTTGGAAGAACTTGCAGCTGAGTTTATCTCCGCCGAGGGTTATAGCAAGCCTGTGGCGGCTTTTGTTGCCGGTAGGACGGCGCCTCGAGGTAAGAGGATGGGACATGCTGGCGCGATTATTATGGGCAGGGCCGGGACCGCTCAGAGCAAAATTGACGCGTTTATGGAGGCTCGCGTTATGGTGGCTGAGAAGCCTAGTGATGTGGCTAGGTTGTTAGCTGAGAGATTGAAGAAGAAAGGTATATTTACTGGCGGCATGTCTGGAACGTAGTTAATAAGTTGAGGGTATGGTTATGCCTATTACTGATCCGATTAAGAAAGCCATTGCTCAGAAGCATAGGCTTTACATGAAGATCTGTCGGCATTGTGGAGTACGGAACGCGCCTACTGCGGTTAAGTGCAGGAAGTGTCATGGTAAGAATCTGCGGTGGAAGAGGCGGGAGCTTGTCAAATAGTTTTGTATGTTGACGCTTCAGGTAGAGACACTGTCCATAGCGAAGATTGCGTGGCGTTCAGAATGACATAGACGAAAGAGTATTTATTCTCGTACTTTCTTGAGTGGCAATAGATTACACCAGGAGAGATGGGTGTGGTAAGTGCAAAAATTGTGATCGGGTATATCATATCAGGTGTTCTTTTGTTTTTTGCGGTTATTTTTGCTCTAGCTTCAGCATATGCGCCGATAAGATTAGTTACAAGCGCGTTTCTTTTTCTCGCAGGCTTTGGAATACTATACTACATTAGAAAACAACAGCCTATACGGATTACGCAAAAACTTGAGGTGCCCGGAAAAGTCAAAGTTCAAACGTTAAGATGCCCCAACTGCTCAGCTTCCTTGGACATAGGTCAAGTGAAAGTAATAAAAGGTGTACCATCGATCAAGTGCTCCTATTGTGGACACATCTTCGAGGTAACCGAGGAACCAAAATGGTAAAAACTCAACACCTGCTTGTAGCACTACTTACCATATTCATCTTCATCACTCTTGTTGGCACTGTGACCGCGCAAAGACAGTATCATCTTGAACGCGAGTGGGCAAAGATATGGATTAACCAGGACGGAACCATCGATTTGCTGTACGACATAAGTATAACACTCGATTCAGGGGAGGCCATCAACTATGTACAGATTGGTCAGCCCAAGAGTGACTTCACAATCGGAACGGCAATGGACCAATATGGCCACAACCTGACAGCAACTGACGAAAGTAAAGGAGATGACTACAAAGTGAGCGTCAACCTTTACACTCCATTACCAGCTGGACAGACCGTAAGATTCAACCTTACCACAAACGTTGCTCACATGATCTGGGAAGACGAGGATAACCCTGAGAATGTGGGGATGGAGTTCATTCCATGTTGGTGGGATGCTGACGTAAAGGAACTACGTGTCTTAGTTGTCCTACCACAAGACGTAACTAAAGAAAATGTTAAATGCACTCCGGACTGGGACAATGCCTACTACGACCCAGCTGAAGATAACAGACTCGTCTTGTACTGGGAAAGACATAACCTGCAACCGAATCAACAGTTTCCCTGCGGCGTGTCCTTCCCCAAAGAATATGTTCAACATTATGACGTACACGAAAAAGGTTTTGAGTGGATTCTTCCAGTCGTCGCATTTCTCTTCATTGCTCTCGTAGCCGGCATCATAATCTACAAAAGGGTTCCGCTTAGAAAGTACGTAAACCCCAACATGCGAATGGAAGCTTTGGGAATAAAACACGGCCTAACAGCTGTAGAAGCCTCGCACTTACTAGGTCTCCCACCTACCAAGATCGTGACCGAGATACTATATAGCCTGCTGATGAAGAAAGCCATCTGGGTCACGGCCACAACCCCAGCCCTAAAACTTAAGGTCATGGAACCGTTCAAAGACAAAACTGGAACTTCTGAAACATGTCTACGCTACTATGAGAAAAGCTTTCTCGATGCAGTCAAAAAGAATGGAACCTTAGGCGAAGAAAAACTTGCGGAAACAGTTGTGTTACTGCGCGACACCGTGGAAAAGAAGCTTCGTGGATACTGCCGAGGGGACACTATCAATTACTACAAGAAAGTTGTCGGAGAAGCATGGGAACAAGTGGAAAAAGCGGGTACACCAGAACTTGCATCCAAGGCTTACGACGAAAACCTCCTCTGGCTTCTCCTCCACGAAGGCTTCAGGTCTAGAACCGAAGATGTTTTCCGCGGAAAAATGTTTGAGCCTGGAATAGGCTGGTGGTGGTGGTACTGGTACGGCTACACCGCCTATCACCCTCACCCAACCTACAAACCAAGCCCAACAACCACCAAACCCACACCACCTCCTACCATTCCAGGCGCAGACTTCGCCAACAACATTGCGACATCTGTTGAAAAAACCGCCAATAACATAGTTGCAAACGTGGAGAAATTTGCGAACTCCATAGTCCCAGCACCACCCCCATCCGCAAAAACATCCAAGGCACCAGCACACCACAAGTCTAATTGTGCCTGTGCGTGCGCAGCATGTGCGTGCGTGTGTGCATGTGTTTCCTGTGCGTGTGCTTGTGCCTCAGGAGGCGTAGGTTGAAGGAGGAATGATCGTGGGTTTTCTAAAAAAAGTGAAGAGCGTTGTTGGTAAGGCTTCGAAGACTCCTGTTGGTCTATACTCGTATCGTGGTAAGGGGAAATTCGCTGGTCTAGCGCTTCAACTTCGTGTGGAGCCAAGTGGCGAAGGCTTGCTCGTCATTAACGCGAACACTGTTCTGTACCTGAACGAAACTGCAGCAACCCATTCGTACCTTTTCATGCAAGGCATGCCAACAGAAGAAGCAGTGAAAAAAATCAGAAGAATTTACCGAATTGAGGAGAAAACTGCCCGCAGAGACCATGAGCATATCATTTACACAATCAGCACACTTGCTGAGACAGAGGAGGTCTGCCCTATATCGTTCCTCGACGTGGAGCAGGCTGAACCATTCACACAAGAGCTGTCCGCACCAATACGTATGGACTTAGCCTTGACATTTAGGTGCCAAAACGATTGCATCCACTGCTATGCCGGCGGGCCACATGAAACACCTGAATTAGCCACCGACCAGTGGAAAAAAGTGATTGACCGATTGAAGAAAATAGGCGTTTTCATATTTACCTTCACTGGTGGTGAGCCAACCCTCCGTGAAGACTTACCGGAACTTCTGCAGTATGCGCAGGAAAAGGGAATTGTAACAGGTCTTATCACAAACGGACGTAGGTTAAAAGATAAAGAGTATGTGCAGAGACTCGCGGATGCAGGGCTGGACTTCGTGCAGATCACGCTCGAGTCACATGATCCCACAATACATGATTCGATTACGTCCGTGAAGGGAAGTTGGCGAGAGACTGTAGAAGGGATCAAGAACGCAATCCCCACGCCGATCTACACTACGACGAATACTACCATCAACAAGTACAACGCGAACAGTTTTCTTAAAACCATGGAGTTTTTGCATCACCTGGGACTAAAGGTTTTCGGATGTAACAGCTTGATCTACTCTGGTAGCGCTCCATCAATAGCCAACGAGTTTGCCTTAACAATTGATGAACTAAGAAGCCTGTTGCCCAAGATTCTGAACAAAGCCAATGAACTAGGAATGAAGTTCATGTGGTACACACCGACTCAGTACTGTCAGCTTGACCCCGTTAGCTTGGGGTTAGGCGTGAAGTCGTGCACCGCTGCGAGAGTAAATATGTGTGTAGGACCTGAAGGACAGGTTTACCCATGCCAGAGCTATTTCGAAAGCGTAGGCAATATCCTCAAAGACAGCTGGAAAAAAATCTGGAACCATCCGCTCTGCCTGAGCCTAAGAGCCAGAGAATACGCACCGGAGAAATGCAAGAAATGCCCACAACTACCTGTCTGCGGCGGAGGTTGCCCCTTAGAACTAAAAGAAACAAAATACATATGCGCCGAAACTCAATAAGTTTATTATCGATCTTAATGTTGGTTAATAAAATTGGTGTAAGACCTTGGGCGTGAATCTGAGAGACTTGGTGCCCAAAACAACGATTGACCTCAAAAATTTGAGTGGAAAGTCCATCGCCATAGACGCTTACAATGCTCTTTACCAGTTTCTCGCCATCATCCGCCAACCAGATGGAACCCCCCTCAAAGACTCTACTGGCAAAGTCACCAGCCACCTAAGCGGCTTATTTTACCGAACCGCCAACCTCGTTCAAATGGGCATCAAACCCGTCTACGTATTCGACGGAACACCACCAGCGCTAAAAGAAGTTGAAATCAAACGGCGAGCTAGAATAAAAGAAAAAGCACTTGTCCATTATGAACGAGCCTTAAAAGAAGGAAAAATCGAAGAAGCACGCACATACGCCCAAGCTACAAGCCGTCTTAAAGACTACATGACAGACGATTCGAAACGGCTCCTCACTCAAATGGGCGTACCATGGATACAGGCACCCAGCGAAGGCGAAGCACAAGCAGCCTACCTCGCCAAAAAAGGCGACACAGACTACTGTGCCAGCCAAGACTACGACAGCCTCTTATTCGGAGCACCTAGACTGGTAAGAAACGTCACCATCAGTGGAAGAAGAAAACTCCCGCGAAAAAATGTGTACATTGAGGTCACACCTCAAATAGTAGAACTAGATCAAGTTCTCAAACAGCTAAACATCACACACAAGCAACTCATAGACATCGGCATACTGGTCGGCACAGACTTCAACCCAGACGGGATAAAAGGCGTAGGCCCGAAAACCGCGGTTAAACTCATCCAACAACACGGAACCCTTGAAAAGGCAGCGTCCACACTAAAACAGGCCGAGTTTCCAGTTGAGCCAAAACGCATACGAGAAATCTTCCAACATCCAAAAGTCACAGACAGCTATCACTTAACATGGAAAGAACCGAATGTAGAAGGTGTCGTAAACTTTCTGTGCCGCGAACGCGACTTCTCAGAAGACCGCGTAAGAAAAGCCCTCAAAAAAATGATAGAAGGTTCGAAAAAGGCAAAGGGAAAAGTAACATTAGAAACATTCTTCGGTTAGATTCTAAAATCGATGCCCATACTTTCCAGTCAAAGGCACAAACGCAACCCCACCCAAATTCTCCCGAACGATCTCTCCATCCCTCTTCCTAATACGCAAAAGTGTTTGATAGAGATAAACACCCCCAACCGGAATAACTAAGACTCCACTAGGTTTCAACTGTTCTATCAACGGTTGAGGAACATCTGGAGCCGCAGCCGTCACCAAAACACGATCATACGGAGCTTCTTTCGGATAACCCTTTGATCCATCTCCACAAATGACCGTGATGCGGTCGCCATATCCAGCCTTTTCAACATTTTTTCTCGCAAACTCAGCCAGTCCAGCAACTATTTCCAAAGTGTAAATGTGCCCCCACTCTTTTCTAGACGTGTCCGTCGGAGCTACAACCTCAGCTATCGTGGAGGCATGCCAACCCGAACCAGCACCTATCTCCAGCACCCGGTGCCCCACTTCCAACTCAAGGGCTTCATCCATAATTGAAACCATGTTTCGCCCGGCTGACCGCGTGGATCAGCCGAGAGGCGCCGAAATGGTCTGTCCAGATCCTATTGGAAGCGGGGAATCTATAGTTCCGTAGGACTTCACATTCTCTGGGAGAAAAGGCTCCCGAGAGACTCGATGCAACGCTTGAATAACTTGTGGCGACCGAAGTATTCCTTGCCTAACTAACCTTTGGACTAATTCCTCCCAAGCCTGTCTTTTCATACTTTGTCATCACAACAATACTGAAAACTGTGTCTTAAGAGTTTATGATTGGAAGCGTCTAGAAGGTTGAAAAAATCGGGCCAACTATTTGACCGTGACTGACTTGGCTAGATTCCTAGGCTGATCTGGGTCACAGTTTCTTTCAACCGCCATGTAATACGCGAAGAGTTGTTGTGGGATAACATAGGGAATCGGCGAAAGAACCTCAGGCATACCCCTCGGTATTTCAATATAATCATCAGCAAGACCTTTTATCTCCTCGTCCCCCTCCTCAACCACAGCGATAATGGAAGCCCCACGAGCCTTCATCTCCATAATGTTACCCACAATCGTTTTACGCGTATCATCTTTAGGACAGACGAAAATCACAGGGAACCCTGGCTCAATCAAACTGATCGGCCCATGCTTACTCTCCCCTGCGGGATACGCTAGGGCAGGAGCATAAGCTATTTCCAAAAGCTTCAACCTGCCCTCGAGAGCAGAGGCAGAGCTTACCCCTCGTCCCAAGAAAAAGAAGCACTGTTTATCTCGATATTTCTTAGCTAGCTGCTTGATTTTCTCCTCCTGAGTCTCAATAACCTTCTCAACAATGTCAGGAATCTGCTCCAGTTTTTCTTCAAGCTGCTCGATCTCCACATGCGAAACCTTCCCCCTCTTTTTGGCCAGCCTCAACGCAAGTTGAGAGAGCACAGAAAGTTGAGATGTAAAGGTCTTAGTGGCGGCAACCCCTATCTCTGGACCCGACTGTTGACACACATAGGCGCGAGCAACACGGGTCAAAGTAGACCCAATAACATTGGTTAATCCTAGAACAGTGGCGGCACGCTGCCTCGCGCATTCCACAGCCCCCAAAGTATCAGCGGTTTCCCCAGATTGGCTGACAGCGAGAAGGACGCTATCTATGTTAATGGCTCTTCCATGCTGCTCAACGAACTCCGACGCAATAATGGGATGGGTTGCCAACATCGCGAGCTTGGAAAACATGTAGGAGGCTGCAAGACAGGCGTGGTAGGATGTGCCGCACGCCACTAAGAAAACCTCTCCAGCGCGGTCGAGGAAAGTGGTCATTAGGTCCAAATACTGCTCCTGCAACCTAAGCGTGTTTCTGAGACAAAGCGGCTGTTCATGAATCTCCTTGAGCATGAAATGAGGATAACCCTTTTTCTCAGCCATCTCGGGACTCCAATCAATGATCTCAGGCTTTCTTGAAACTAGACTCCCATCAGCAAGTTTTCTTATCTCATATCCTTTATCACTCAAAACAACTAATTCCCCGTCCTCAACAATGACAGCCGTATTCGTTAACGGGAGAAAAGCAGGAATATCGGATGCGCAGTAAACCGCGTTTTCGGCAACTCCAACGACGAGAGGACTTTCTTTCCGTGCACAAATGATTTTGTCAGGCTCTTTAAGAGAGACGGCCGCAATGGCGTACGATCCGTCTAACCGCTCTACAGCACTGCGTACTGCTTCGACGAACGTGAGACCTTCGTTCAACTTTTCTTCGATGAAATGGGAAATAATCTCGGTGTCAGTTTTCGATCGAAAAGTGTGCCCGTGCTCTTCCAGTTCTTTCTTGAGTGTTGAGAAGTTTTCGATGATTCCGTTGTGAATTACTGCTATTTGCTCATTGCAGTCGGTGTGGGGGTGGGCGTTTACTTCGGTCGGTGCTCCATGAGTTGCCCATCTTGTGTGGCCTATTCCAATTCGTCCGGGAAGATCATCTAGGTTGTGTATGGCATGAACTTCATCGATTTTTCCTTGATCCTTCTTTATGAACAGTTTGTCATCATGGATTGTTACCTCACCCACAGAGTCATATCCTCGATACTCAAGCCGTTTTAAAGCAGCATGAATTATGGGTGCCGCATCGCCGTTTTTAAGGACGCATCCGAATATTCCACACATCATTGATTCCTCAAATTTTATCGCTTAAATAATGACCAAGTTGAATCTCTTACAGGCAAACTCTATCTAGATTAAAGAGGCGTCTATAAGCTTTTTTAGGAAAAAGGTTTTAATTTTAAAACTGAAATCATAAGGGTTGCCAAAGGTTTTTGATTGTTTACGTCTAAACCATTAAAAAGATTTTAATATAGGTTATGTAGGCACATTCAAAATTTCCGCTGAGTGCAATAAGACTAAAGATTATTAATTTACCATAACTCTCACAGTTGTGGAGATTTTTGTGCCTGTGAAGTTTTTCGCAAAAGCAAAAGAAACGTTCGAACACTGCATCCGACGAAATGGTACGATAATTAAAGTGACTGCACTGTCATTCTTTATCATTCTTTTTCTCACGATACTTTTGACGATTGTTGTTTTCTCCATGGTTCCATGGCTGTCAGACTGGTTCTGGTCGATGGCGCAGTCGGAGAGAGGGTACATTGCTATCCCGCCTCCATTTACAGAGGGCCTTTATTTTTTCATTTTTTTGAACAATATAGGCCATTTCTGGAACCCGCTTAAAATGCTGGTATGGATACCTCTATTAGGCACGTTTATTCTCGGCTTTGAGCTTTTGCTTAACGGAGGCATAATAGGTATTGTAGCTGTCACATCGGGAACCGTTCATGGTGTCTTATATCCGATTGTAGGACTGACCCCACATGGTATCGTGGAGATACCAGCATTCATCCTCCAATTTGCTTCGCTCATACGATGGCATATAACAACGATTGAAGCATTTATGGGGAAAATAACTGGTGAAAAAGTGGACGGTATGAAGTTTAAACGGGGTATAAAAGACACCGTAATTCTGGCGATAGCATCAGTGATACTCTTTATGATAGCGGCCTTTATAGAAACGTACATTACTCCATCTCTGCTTGGAATGTAACTACTGCAAGTGACTTAAAAAAAAGAGATGTTGAGGGGATACCTAGGAATTTTCTATGTCGCCAGTGATTCCAGTGTGCCCAGTAGTTCATCTTCTATTTGTATGTGGTATTTGAAGTGTTCATTGGGGTCTTTCAACAAGATGTAGAGCCAATAGATTCCGAATAAGCCCACGGTTATTATGCTTAGAATCAGATAGAGAACGAAGCTTCTGTTAGGTAGGATTTCGGTTCTTCGAGGAGCAGAAAACTTGATGTCGCATTTGTCTAGCACTTTGCTCATATCCTCCCAAAAGCCGTCTTCCCTTCTCTCATGTTTGTAAAAGTCTTTCATCAGGAAGTAGTAGACATACCAGGATGCCAGAAAAATAATCGCAGACAAAATAGCCCAAAGTACAGCGCTTTTTTCAGTTTCCTCAGCTTTGGTTTCCCGCACGGTTCTCTCACAGGATGATAACCCGACTTCTACATCAACCTTCTTCTTCGTCGCTAGGCTTTTCACTGCACTTATAAGGTCTTCAAAAAGGAAAACCTGCCTTTTGAAATGTGTGTTACGCCTCTTAACGAGTTTGTATGTGAGTATTATAGACACTACGAAGCTGATCAGAGCTAGCAATGGAACCAAGAATATTCCAACAAGGGCGGGGAGAGCAGCCTCAGGACCTAACGTTGGAAGTAACATTACGGAGAACAAGAGGGCTACTAATCCTATGATTATAGCAAAGATGGGTATTAGGTAAATGATGAGCCACGCATTGGACATTTTTGGATCCGCTTCATCACGCATTCGAATGTCTTTCCTTAAATCCTCAATTGGAGCACTCATCTTTTTCCTCTCCTTCTTTACACCATTTTTTAGCGTATTGAAAGACGATGAATATATTACTTGTGCCTAAAAGTGTCTTGGCACCAACGAATATTTCCGCTTTTCCATTCATTCAGGCTGGGATTAGAGGCATCTAGAGGTTTCTGGCAAGCATCACCAGATAGAAGAGTGCCCAATGTATGGGCTTAAACAAATCTTAGCACCAGCACTACCCCTAAAAAAATGTTTATAAGGGATTTCTTTTAACTAAGCAAACATGAAAAAAAAGCTGCTACTCACTGGTGAAAAAAGAGAATACAAGGTGAAGGACATCGCTGTTTTCGAGGATCGCGAGAGGCTTAAGGCTGTTTTGAATGAACTCGGTTGGAAAATTCTTGAGATTCTCGCCGAGAAAGAAATGTATCCAATGGAAATTGCGAAGAAACTGAAGGTGCATGAACAGAAAGTCTATTATCACATCAGAAAGCTCGCAAGAGCCGGCATAATCAAGGTTGTCAGAGAAGAAGAGAAGAAGGGCGCCATTGCAAAATATTATAAAGTCTCTTTCCCAGCCTTCGGAGTTGAACTTCCCTACGGTTATCGAACAATTAAGACGGTTTCAATTCCCAGCATAAATGAAAAGATGAAACAGTTCTTCAGCCCGTTTGTAAAGGAAGATGGAAGCTTCGATGGAAAGGTCGTGGTTGGAAGCCCAGACCCGCATGGTCCCTTTAAAGCTAGAGCTAGGGACGGCCACTACGCGTCTTATCTAACGTTTTTCCTCGGTCAATTCGTTAAACTGCCAGAGGATTTTGCAGTAAAACTGGATGTGGACGTAAAGGCCGAGAAAGAAGAGGACAACAACTTAATCTTGGTGGGGGGCCCTGGAACAAACTTGATCACCAAAGAGGTCAACGAGTTTTTGCCCATACGATTCGATATGATGCCTTCTGAGCACGGATTCCTTCTAGGCGGACTAGTCTCCGAAAAAACTGGAACCGTTTACACAGGCGACACCGTGGGAGTTATCTCAAGAATAGTCAATCCTTGGGACAAGGAAAAACGAATAATTGTTCTTGCAGGCAACAAGACTGTTGGAACAAAAGCCTGCGTTATAGCACTCACTAAATTCTGGAAAGAAACCTTAAAGAATTTCAGTGGCCAAGACAAGTTCGCAACTTTAATTCAGGGATTTGACCTAGACGGAGACGGAAAAGTAGACTCCATAGAAGCCCTCGAATAACTCTCGTCAAATCAGTTATGGAAACTGCGTTTCAATGAAAATAACTGAAACTGTTTATGCGTATGGACATGAGAACATTCGGTCAACGCATAGGACAACATTTGAGATCACGAAGGAATCGACTCTCACGAAGCGTGGAGACTGTGTAATTGCTGTTGGTGCAACGAAGGGAGCGAAGGACTTGAGTTCGGATTTTAAGGAAGCCATGAAAAGAGAAGATGTGCACATAACTGTAATGATTGAGGCTGGCGAAATTCGGGAAGTGGTTAAGGCAAGAGGAAGCACTCAGCTGTTGTTCACCCACCCAACCGACATGGTGATGAGAAAAAGCAATTATGTTTGTGGTCGAACAATAGCCATAAAAGCGAACAAGGCTGCCAGAGACATTTCTAGGAAACTTATTGAAAAGATACGGAACCCAGATCAAAAAATCAAAATAACGTTGACTGTGGAGAGCTATTGAATTTCGGCGTCCACAACCACTTGAAAAGTGTAAGGCGCAGTTGCTCGAACGAGCCGTGCTGACAAGATTTTCTTAACGTTGCGACTGGTCTGCTTCATAGCTTCGATCAATCGAACCTTCGCGGTTTCCAAGGGTTCGGGCATGCTCGTAAATTCGTAATAATGCACAATACCACCCACAGGTTTGATGGCTTCGCAAGCCACGTCTACGTATTCTATCGCTCTTTCAGGCAAGTTCATAATGACCCGATCTGCAACTCCGATTAGTCTTGTCTTTACGATTTGTCTAATGTCACCAAGAATTGGAGTAACGCTTTTTCCAACGTGGTTCGCTTCGGTGTTTTTCTTCAAATAGTTCATGGCGTCAGGGTTCACGTCGACAGCGTATACTCGAACGTTCTTATGCCTCTTCGCGATTAGAATGGAGAATGGGCCAACTCCAGCGAACATGTCGATCACCGTCTCGCCGTCCTTGACCTGTGATGCCACTCGATCGTGTTCATGGGAGAGCCTGGGTGAAAAATAGGCTTTCGCAAGGTCTACGTGAAATACGCAGCCATGCTCCTTATGAATGGTTTCTGTCTTCCCTACGCCCGCTATCGTCTCAAATTCTCTCAGACGATACATACCTTCTACAGCGCCAGATTTTGCTAAAACCGTATGTACCCTCTTATGTGCCTTCAGTATGGCTTCTCCAACAGTTGTTTTACGAGACTCAAGTTCTGGAGGAACCTCGATAACGGCTACGTCGCCTACAAAGTCTATTGCATGTGGGACACTTGCCAGAAGATGGGCAGGCAGTTTGTCTTCCAGCAAATCAACAAGTTTGAGTGGACGTTTGGTGTGCTTGGGAAATTCATGTGTAGAGATTTTGAAGTTTGGAAGGCTCTCCTCGAACCTTTTGATATCAGTTGGAAGAGGTTTCCTAACTAACGGTATGAACAGACGATCCTTTACTTGCTGAATCTTCAACTCTCGGTTTAGAAGGCCCAGTTTGCTGAGTAGAACTATTGCTTTTTCACCGAGAATCTTTGGAACTCTTAAGCAAGGTGTTGCAGACACGTTTAACCCTAAAAATACTCGATGAAATCGCATTTAAATTCATAAGCTGGTCAAATTAAGAATTCAAGAGCAGTTGCAGGCGGGTCTACTTAACGTGATCTTCGTCAACAACATCGTTAGATAGACGCCTAGGTCCTTCTGAATGAAACATAGTCTTACATTGATTTATGCTTTAGATTTTCCTTCAATATTTGCCAGTGTTCGTGAAGATTTCAGAGATTTCTAGAATACGATTTGGCGGGCCCGGTGGGAATTGAACCCACGACCTACGGATTAAGAGTCCGCCGCTCTGCCTGGCTGAGCCACGGGCCCGCACATGCATCTTTTTGATTTGTGTATGGTTACCCTAATATCTTTCGTTGTCACAGTAACGTAAATTGGCTAGAGAGTTGAACAAAATGGGCGAGCTTATCTTCGTTGGCTTGGGTCTGTGTGATGAGAAGGACATTTCGCTTCGTGGACTTGAACAGATAAAGGAGGCAACCGCTGTTTTTGCAGAACTTTACACAAGTCTAATGCCTGGACTGTCTATTCAAAGGCTTGAAAAGCTCGTTGGAAAAAAGGTTTCAATTGTTTCGAGGCGAGTTTTGGAGGAAGAAGAGGGAGGGTTGATTTTGCAGCAGGCAAAGAAGGGAAAGACGGTTTTGCTGGTTCCGGGGGACCCGCTAATCGCAACGACCCATGTAGACTTGCGAATTCGCGCGGAAGGGCAGGGAATAAAGACCCGCGTCATACATGGAGCATCTATTATTTCAGCGGTCATCGGCTTGTCAGGCTTACAAAACTACAAGTATGGAAGAAGCGTGACCATACCGTTTCCTGAAAATGGGTTCATTTCTGAAACTCCTCACAGAGTGATCGGTGAGAACAGAAAGATGGAACTTCACACACTATGTTTCCTTGACATCAGAGCAGATGAGAAGAGGTACATGACCATGAAGGACGGGTTAGAAACACTTTTGGCTATGGAAAAGCGAAAACGAAATCAGATAATCACAAACGAAACGTTGGTCGTAGGTATTGCAAGAGCAGGTTCAAAGCCCCCTGTAGTCAAAGCAGGCTATGTAGAAAACGTGATAACCTTCGACTTTGGCGCTCCTCCTCACGTCCTTGTTTTTCCGGGAAAGCTTCACTTTATGGAGGCTGAGGCGCTCATTACGCTCGCAGGGGCGCCTGAAGAGATAAGGGAGAGAGTTCAATGACGTTAAATGAACTGGTGTCAAAATATATTCAAAACAGCGAGCGAGTGTTTACTGAAGTAAGAGTTACACAGGATCCAATAGAAGTTGATGGAGAAAAAGGTGAAAGTGTCGTTGAGACTGCTAAGCGTTATTTGGAAGACGCTAAGTATTATCAGAAGAGTAACAGGTTGGAAACAAGTTTGGCGTCGGTTGCCTATTGTGAAGGACTACTAGACGCTTTACGACTCCTAGGAATCGCAGAATTTTCATGGAGAGAAGAGAAATGAAGAAGAAAAAGGTAGTCCTGACCTCAGGTACCTTTGATCTACTACATTATGGACATGTGAAATATCTTGAAGAAGCAAAGAAAATGGGCGGAAAAAACGCGGAGCTAATCGTCATCGTGGCCCGAGATAGCACAGTTAAGAAAAGAAAGGGAAGAAAAACAGTGATGCCGGAAGACCAGCGAAGATCACTTGTTGAAGCGTTGAAAGTGGTGGATGAAGCAATTCTGGGTTGTGAAGATTTTGATATGATCAAGGTGGTGGAAAAAACGAATCCTGACATAATCGCTGTAGGCTATGATCAAAGCGACATAGAAAAGGAGGTACGAAAAGCATTGGTAGAAAAGGGAATCTCTATTCAAGTTGTGAGAGTTGGAAGGTTTGGAAAGGATGCGCTGAATAGTTCTTCAAAAATTAAAAGGAAAATTATCGAGTCTTTTGAAAAGAAATAGCAAGACAAGAAAGTCGTCTTTAATCTGGTTACGGTAGGATGAGAACTTCTACTTTCACTTTGTGCCCGTCTTTCAGTTTCAGTTGGCTACGTAGGTGTGCGGGGGCAATGATTTCTAGCACAGAGGAGTTGTAGTGACTTCGTAATGCGAATATGACTGCACCTTTCATCTTGTTATTGATTACGACAGGGTAACATTTTACATTGCCGAAGGTTCTAGACTCATCTTTGAACCCTTCAATTTCTATTCCGGGATACGTTTCAAGTTCCGACCGTGCTTTTGTATCGTATTCGCTGGTAAGTTTGAGGTTAAGGGTTCCAGGGTACGGGTCAAACCCGAGTTTTTCGATGAACTGCTTACGGTACTTGTCCCGCGTCACGTAGTAGGCGCCTTCGCCCAACCCTGTGAACAGCACTCCTTCTAAGGTGACGGATGGAGGGTACGCTGCTTCCATTATTAGACGCAAGTTAGAGTACAGTTTCTTCAGCTCCGTCACACCAGCTTCTGTTATTTTGATAAGACACCCTTCCGGAGTAATAGTCCTCTTAATCCAAGCTTTCTTGTCCAGCTCAATGAGGTTGCGGGAGGCTGTTTGTTGAGAAGCCCCCATTTTTTCCGCTAAATATTCCGTGGAGACTTTTATGGTTCGGCTGCGTGCACCCATCTCCGCCAGCTTGTATAGTGTAAAAAAATGTTTCCACTCCCGCGCATCAACGTTCAAAGGGCTCATTTGAACCGCCTTATTTGAGGAAAGGACAAACTATCTATTTAAAGAACTCGAAGTTGGTGGAAACTCAACAACTCAAAGAGCTGAAACAAGGAAGGTAATTCCGAAGTAGATCAGAACAACTCCGAAAAACGCCATGATAGCTCTATACCATCTGGCACCTATCGTGTTTATGCCCACACGCGCAAAATGAGCAACAGCGGTAAGCCAAGCATAATCCATCCACACATGACAAGCATACATCAGTATAACGCCGGGTAACAATGCCAATTCTAAGGCTTCAAAAATAAGAGAACCTCCAACTGTAAGCCACCAAACGATGAAGAAAGGATTCAAACCTGTGAAAACCAGCCCTATAAGTATAGGATTATGAAACACTGTTCCACGAGACTTGGGCACATCAAATCTTGAGGTGAGGCAGTCATGAATCTGCATGACGCCGAAAACTATCAGAGCTAGTCCCCCTATAACTCCTGTCAAAAGCTTAACAACTGGCTCACTTACAATGGTGTTGAGTCCAAGGGCTAATAGAATGATTAGAGGGAACTCGAACAATGTGTGCCCTACAGCAAATGCCAGACCGCCCCTAGCCCCTAATTTGGCGCCGTGAGAGATGGCGGCGAAAAACAGTGGACCTGGAGCTAAGGCTCCGGAAGCAGTGACTAAGACAATGGTTGCAGCGAAGTTCAGTGGGTTCATAAGGCTATAGGGATCGTGTCTAGGTAAAAAACTAAGTGCTTAGTGGATTTTAGTAGCTAACCGCTACGGGATCCGTTTTGTCAGATTTAGCTTTTTCAGTTCTTTCATAATCTGTTCTATCGCCTCTTCTGGAGGCATATCTATGTCGTTACATGTAACGTTTATGAAAGGTACTTTACTTTCGTAATATCTCATCAGAGGTCGGGTTTGCTTTTCGAAAACGTGGAATCTTTCTTTTATGACTGAAATGGTGTCGTCCTTACGTTGGATCAATGGCCCTCCACATTTATCACAGATCCCTTCTTTTTTAGGCTTCAAAGTCTTCAGATTGTATATCTCTCCACAGTTTCTGCAGGTTCTCCTGTTTGAAAGCCTCTCGATGATGATTTCTTCAGGAACTAACAGGTTGATGATTGCTTCGATTTTGACGGCTGTTTCTAGAGCTTTTGCCTGTTCGACCGTTCGTGGGAACCCGTCTAGAATAAAGCCTTTTTCACAGTCTGGCTTGGCGATTCTGTTTCTCACTACTTTTATGACCGCTTCATCTGGCACGAGTTGACCGCTGTCCAAGTATTTTTTGATTTTTTTACCTAGCTCGGTGTCTTGTTTAATGGCTTCACGAAAAATGTCTCCGGTGGATATTGTGGCTATGTTAAGTTTCGATTTTAGTCTGGAAGCGTATGTGCCTTTACCCGAGCCGGGTGGTCCAAATATCACAAGCTTCATTTTGTCATGTCCCGCTGTTTTGGAGACACTGTACTTGTCAATATCCACTATTTCAATGTTAAGCAAATGCGTAAAGAAAAACATATGAAACAATATGTGGGGGAAAAAAGTGCGGGGGGTGGGATTCGAACCCACGAACGCCTGCGCGACAGGGACCTGAACCCTGCGCCTTTAACCTGGCTTGGCTACCCCCGCTCAACCAGAACTTTCTCAATACGATGAATTAACTGTTACTAGAACTATTTTTGGCTTGTTTTTGTTGTTTGTCCATCCAGTCTTCCAGCGCTTCTTGGATTGCTTCACTCGGGTTAAGCCCCCCGCCCTCCCAGCCATAATACTTACCCTTAAAAGCAAACAACAATACCTATAACCCATCATTTGCGACCGAAGGAAGCCACTAAATTGACCGACTGGTTAAACACACTTAAAGTATGCTCCAAAAAAATCAGGAAGGAGGTTCTTCCTCTTTTCGGATCACCCGACGCCGCCATCGGATTCGGCACGGGCGCAGGCGGCGACATCATGAAAAAGATTGACTTGGCTGCCGACAAAGCTCTTATCGACACCCTGCAAGATCTTGACGCATCATGCACTCTCATTAGTGAAGAATCGGGAGTCAAGAAAATCGGTTCTCACCCCTCTAACTTCTACGTTACAACCGACCCAGTCGACGGCACAACTAATGCAGTTCGAGGAATACCCTTCATAGCCACCTCCATTGCTGTGTCCAAAGCTCCGTACCTCAAGGACGTAGAAGCAGCACTCGTATCAGACCTAATCCATGATATCACCTATACGGCTAAGCGAGGCTACGGCGCCTTCAAAAACGAAAAGAGAGTTCAAGCCTCTTCAACATCCACGCTGGAAAAAGCAGTCATAGGCATCGACCTCACCACCGTCAAGAAAAAAGAGACTATCACTCCTTTAACAATGGTACTCGAAAAAACAAAACACCTCCGCCACCTCGGAGCCAACGCCCTTGAACTTTGCTACGTTGCAGACGGCACTACCGACGCCTTCATAGACCTACGCGGTAAGTTGCGAGTTACAGACATCGCTGCCGCCTATCTCATTCTCCGCGAAGCAGGAGGCATAATGGTTACATTAGAAGGAAAAGAATTGAACGCCCCATTGGCTCCAACCCAACGGGTGTCGTTCATCGCAGCCGCAAACACATTGTTGTATGAAACCATTAAGAAACTCTTACGCCCTCATTGAACGTCACCTACACACATCGGTTTTAACTCAGAGCTACGATATTCATGATGAGGAGCGTCCCACAGTTTGATAACGCCTGCAAGCCCGTTTCCAGCCCTGCTATTACGAAGAGGCTCTGAACGAGTTTTGGCAGTTGCAGATCTCCACATCGGTTGGGAAGTCTCTCTAGCAGAGAGAGGAGTCCACGTTCCATCTCAAACACCAAAGATGTTAGACAAAATGCTTCAGCTGATCAAATTGTGCCGGCCAACGAGTTTAATCTTCCTCGGCGACGTGAAACACGCGATTGCAAAGGTTGTAATGGGAGAGTGGCGAGATATCCCAGACTTCTTCGAAACCATCGGCAAAAAAGTGCCGAACATTCAAGTTATTTCTGGAAACCATGATGGAAACCTTGAACCTCTTCTGCCCAAAACTGTAGAAATCTTGCCCTCTAAGGGTGCTGTCCTCTGGGATGTCGGGTTTTTTCATGGGCACGCTTGGCCAGCCCCCGAGCTTTTAGGATGCCGCAACCTCGTTACTGCTCATGTTCATCCAATGGTTGCTTTTCGAGACCCCATGGGCTTCCGAATAACGAGACAAGTATGGGTTAAAGCCACATGCAACTGCGTGAAGCTAGCTGGACCTCTCCTTAAGCACATGCGCATCAAGGTTAACACCGATCCTGTTGCTTTGCTCAAGAAACGCTTTGGTGTAAAGGTGAAGCCTTCATCAAAGTTGCTTATAATGCCCTCGTTCAACGATTTTCTTGGGGGTCAGACCATTAACAGAAGGGCTTTGAGGAAAGGCGTGAGGTCGAGGGCATTCATCGGTCCAGTCTTACGTTGCGGAAGCGTTGATGTTGACAACGCTGAGACCTACCTTCTGGACGGAACTTTTGTAGGGACAGTTGAACAGTTGAGAAAACTAAGTTAAGTTGGAGACAAACAAACAGGTGTGGCTCGTCCAAAAGGGAGCCAAGCGTAAAAATAGGTATATCAACGTGGAGGGATGCTTCTCTTTGACGAATTTTGAAAGGAGTTTTAGCTACATTCTTTTGTATAGTTTGTATTCCAATGGTTCTGGTTCGAAATAGTGGCAGCGTGTTGTATTTTTTACGTGTTGTTTGAGTTTGATGCAGTAGAAGCCTTTGCACGAAGCAATAGCGTGCCTACAATGGGTGCAGTTAGCTGAGTCCCTTTTGGTTAGTTCGAGTTTAACTTCTTGGCATATCGAGGTCATACTGATATGCACCACTTTATATTATGTCTTAATATGTAATAAAAGTTTCTTATATATTACATCTATGAAAGTGGAATTCATATTCAGACTCAGATATAGACCAAGCGAAGCTTTTGAGAATGTTAGATGGATAAGGTGAAGAGGATTCTTGGCCGGTTTTGGGAGAGCTAGACGGAAAATGCTTAAATCGGAATGAAGAGTGGAATTAATGTTGGAGGGCCCGTAGCTCAGCTAGGTTAGAGCGACAGAAATTTTCCTTGTCGAAGCTCATAACCTGTTGGTCGGGAGTTCAAGTCTCCCCGGGCCCACTAGGACGATTTTCGTAGCGCAAAAACTTCGTGACATTCTTTTACTGAAGCATTCTCTTCTCTAATCTGGCGAGTTTTTTCTTCTTTTTCTTCTCTTTTCTTTCTTTCTTCTTAAGCGGCTTAGGTTTCCCGGCTCCTCTTTCCCTTCCTTTTTTTCCACTTCTCGTTCCTCCACTCACAGGGTTCCCTCCTTCTTTTCTACATGAAAACAGATAGTTACGTTTCCTAAAAAATCTTTGTTCTTTTATGCTCAGTCCAAGGTCTGTAAACCATGTAAAGAGTTATGGTGGACCGGGCGGGATTTGAACCCGCGTCCTCCTGGATGCAAGCCAGGCATTCATACCAAGCTGAACTACCGGCCCACCCGCATGTCATGAGCAACAACGTTGAACTAAACTTTTTCGCTAAGAAGAGGACCATGAGGGCCGGGGCCGGGATTTGAACCCGGGCGCCAGGCTCCACAGGCCTGTAGGCTACCAGGCTACCTCACCCCGGCCACACTTTTCGTTCACAGCCTGCTTTTGCTGTTTGATTAACAGTTTCTAGGTCTTGTTAAGCCTTTTGACCGACTTTTCCGTAGCATTTCTTTTCTGTCAGGCTTTAATATTCGTATCGATAATCTATTGTTTGGCGAGTTTCATGTCTAATCCTTCTTCATTTGATTTAGCAGTGATTGAGTCTAAGTTGAAGGGAAAAACCTTGCTTGTGTACTGGCACCTGCTGAAGTCTCCAGCGTCTAAGGTGGGCGTCCGTGAGATTCAGCGGTCTCTACACTTTTCTAGTCCCAGCGTTGCTGCTCATCACCTAGACAAACTTCTTTCGCTTGGGTTGGTTGACAAGAGTAAGACGGGTGAATATTTTCTGGTGCAGGAAGTTAAGGTCGGGCTTCTAAGATTTTTCACTAGGCTGGGGCGTTTCCTCGTTCCTCGATACCTTTTCTATTCTGTTTGGCTTTCGACTATGCTAGCGTTTTATTTAATCTTCTACGGATTCAGTTGGCCAACTTGTGTTCATAACGTAGCTGCGATTATTCTCGGCTCTCTAGCATCTTTCATTCTCTGGTTTGAAACCATTAGGCTTTGGAGAGAGAAGCCGTTCTAAACAAGATACGAGATGTTCTAAAACGTGGATTTAAAAGCACGTTTCTAGCCTCTCATAACATGGAGAAAATAGAATAATGAAAAAAACAGTGCTCTACGTGTCTACTGCAGTTTTACTAGGCGTAGCCATGATGATTACACCATTATGGTTTTCTTGGGCCTCTCAAGCAACCATCGCTTTCGAAGAAAAACCTGAGGATTTTGTAGGACTTCTCTCCGAATCCGCTCAAACTTTCGGAAAATGGGAGGACATACAAGGGGACTTTTACCAAGTCAGTCATGAGCCAACGGCGTTATACGAAGGTGTCGGGATCTTGGCAGTCGGTTTCTTTTTGGCATTGGCTGCCCACTTCATTGTAAAAAGACGAGCATCCCACCCGCGATTTCCAATTCGTCCAATCTAGCTGTTCTACTTTCTAAGGGTTTTACGTGCAAAAGTGATGTAGCCCGTGTGCCCGGTCATCAAAGTTTCAGGTCGTGTTTTTCCTTTCATGACTTGCATTCGTCGCATTAGACACTCGACGGTTTCAATTGCCACGAATGCGTTTTCTTTTAAAGCTTCAACGGTTTTCACGACTTGGTCGATTGTGGGACTGAAGGAGACAACGGTGCCGCTTCCCTTCAAAGCTGAGTAAGCGTGGGGGATAACCAGCCATGGAGTTGCTAAGTCGAGAATGACAGCGTCTACGTCCTGCTCATCTATACCCTCTGTAACATCTTTGTTCTTAAGCTCCACATATTCTGATACACCAACTCTCTCCAAGTTTTTAGACGCCGTCCCCATGAACTCTTGTCGAACTTCGTAACTGTAGATGCATCCTTCTGGTTTGACGTAAAATGCGAGAGCCGTGGTAAGCGCTCCGGTTCCAGTGCCCGCTTCCACAATACGGCTGCCTGGGCCGGCGCCGCTGAACATGACAATGAGCGCAATATCTTTTGGATACGTTATCTGCGTCTTTCTCAACATCTTGAAAACGTAGTCTCGTAAGATGGGTTTCAGGGCCACAAATTCGACATCCATGCTACTTGTTACACAGGTTCCGTATTCCTTTCCAATCAACTCGTCCAGTTGAATGAAGCCCTTATGAGTGTGAAAACTTTTCTCCTTCTCCACCATAACCAGATACGTTCTTTTTCGATCTAGATATAGCAGAATGCGGTCTCCCTCGCTAATAGTTTGCGACAATAGGGTCTACCGTGCCCATCTAAACTGACCTACAAGATAATAACGTTGCGGAGTCTTGTTTATGGCGTATACTTGAAGGGGTGTTTGGCTCTCTCCTTGTTCTCTATGATTTCTCCAACCGTAGGTCTACCCTCCATCGCCCTCCGTATAGCGTGCCTCATAGCCTTGTAATTGTTGATATAAATTCGTTGACGATCCACAGCAGTCGGATGAACAAAAACATTGGCAATGATGATCAAATCCTCAACAGCCCCTTTAGGTATAATTCCATCCGCCAAACTATCTGCCACCGCCTTAGCCACAGCAGCTTGCGCTGGGCCATAAACCATGCTAGCCTGTCTCATACTCTTAATTGTAACAGTAGGGACAATGAGCGTTACTGGCTTAACGGCAAGGTTAGGCTCCAAAATAGCGATTAATGGCTCATGCCCAGGCGTTGGGGTAGCTTTGGCCTTTGCGTAAGCCTCACCTAGCGGGCCAGTCTTCTTTCCAATCATCAAGTCTATATGTGCAACTTCAGAGTCTTTTCCAGCTAAAGCCTCGCCCACTCGTAGATGAAAGTCTCGGATGATCTTGGGTGTGACCTCGATGGCGGCGAAGCGTTCTTCCAAGATCTTCTCCTCGATTTCAAATTTGATGGTTTTCGGAGTGATCTTTCCAATCTTTTCTAAGTCGAGACGAAGCTCTTCCCGTGCCTCGTACGTCAACTCTCCCCCGACACTCAACGGCATTCTCACTGGACCAACCTTCATTCCCATCATATTCAGCGCCTCTTTCGTTCCCACAGCTCCGCTTCTAGCGATTATTCTCGCAATCTTCTGCACCTTATATTGTAGTTCACGAGCCTTCTCCAAGTCGCCTTTCTGAATCGAGTTATAGACATCAACCCATACGTCTGGGATAACATTGGCACTTGCCAGTATGGCGCCTGTAGCACCGGCGGCAAGGGCGGGTAGAACCACCTCGTCGTAGCCGCATAAGACTTTGATCTTGTCTCTGACTTTCTCCAAGACTGCAAGAATGAATTTCAACTCTCCGCTGCTATCTTTTAAGCCGACTATGTTAGGGATTTGTGCAAGGTCTTCAACCATTTGCCAACTCAACCAAACTCCGGTGCATTGGGGAATATTGTAGAGAATAACGGGAAAATCAACCTTGGTCGCAATGGTGTAGAAGTGCTCGTAGATGCCCCGGTCAGCGGGCTTCAGATAAAACGGCGTCACAATAAGCGCTGCATCTGCACCAGCGTCCTTAGCATACCTTGTCATTTTAAGGGCTTGATCGGTTCCACTTGCGCCAGTTCCCGCAACCACCGACACTCTGCCGTTAACTTCATCCACAACGATGTCAATCAACTTCTTCTTTTCATCTTCTGTAAGGTTTACGAACTCGCCGGTTGTGCCGCATGGAACAACCCCGCTCACTCCTCTTTCGATACAGTGGTTGACGAGGTTACGCATTCTTTCCTCATCCAACTCTTTTCCATCTTTAGTGAACGGAGTTACCAAGGCGGGTAAGATTCCTTCTGGCTTGAACATGTAAAACCTCCAAACTGTCTTTTCAGACCTTACTTATTGTAACAGCACTATATTTCTATATTTCCAGAGTAACGTTAGACACCAGTAGGATAAATAATATGTAATTCCATAAACTGGTATTCCACCATATTTTGACGGAGGACTAGTAGCGATGATTGGGGGTTATACTGGAAATATTCTCAAAGTAAACCTGACGAAAGGAATAACACAGAAGGAAAAACTGGACGAAAAGACGGCTAGAAAATTTATTGGGGGAAAAGGATTAGGCGCCAAAATCCTATACGACTTTATAAAACCCGGTATCAATCCGTTCAGCCCTGAAAATCTGCTTATCTTCGCCTTAGGTCCATTAACCGCTACGTTAGCTCCCTCATCTGCCCGATCTGCTGTTGTAACAAAATCGCCCCTTACAGGAATCTTCTTAGATACACAGTTTGGAGGCTTTTTCGGCGTCGAAATGAAGCTAGCAGGCTTTGATTGCGTTGTCATACGTGGTAAAGCCGCCAGCCCTACATATCTATGGATTCACGAAAATTTCGCTGAACTTATGAACGCCGATGATTTGTGGGGTAAAGGCTGCTTCGAAACCGAAAGAAAACTGAAGAATCGTTTGGGCAAAGGAGTTAAAGTAGCCTCTATCGGTCCTGCAGGAGAGCGTCTTGTCCGATATGCGTGTATCACTTTTGACAAATATAGACAAGCGGGTCGAGGCGGCGCTGGCGCGGTGATGGGATCTAAAAACCTGAAAGCTATAGTTGTGCAGGGCGCAGGTAAGATCAAATATGCCGATCTTCAAGGTTTCAGAGAAGCTACCAAGGCAGCAGGTAAAAGAATCAAGGAGCATTATTTCACTCCCTTGCGAAAGAAATATGGGACCCCCTTATGGGTTGCCCCTGTGAATGAGGCAGCACTACTTCCAACTAGGAATTTTACAACCGGAGTGTTTGAAGGCGCCGACAACATTTCAGGAGAAACCATGAGAAGCAAAATCGTCACAAAGGACGGAGCATGTTACAATTGTCCGATTGCATGCTGGAAATACAGTCGAGTTGACTCTGGCAAGTATAGAATAGACGAACTCGTTGGCCCCGAGTATGAAACGATTGCATTAATGGGTTCAAACTGCGGCGTAGACTCCATCGAAAACGTTGCATACGCAAATCTGTTGTGCGACGACCTCGGTTTGGACACCATCTCGACGGGAAACGTAATCGGCTTTGCCATGGAATGCTTTGAAAAAGGCTTAATCAAAAAGGAGGACACAGGAGGTCTTGAGTTACGCTTTGGCAACGCAGATGCTGAAATAAAAATGGTGGAAAACATTGCTTATCGAAAAGGATTAGGAAACACACTTGCCGAAGGCGTAAAGAGAGTAGCCAAAAAAGTTGGAAAAGGCTCAGAAAGTTTTGCAATGCATACGAAAGGCTTAGAGTTTCCTGGCTATGATCCTAGAGGAGCCTTCGGGATGGCACTAGCCTACGCAACATCTGACCGTGGTGCCTGTCACCAGAGAGCATGGACCGTTAGTGCAGAGATTCGAGGGCGTTTGACACCCAGATACTCAACTGAAGGCAGAGCCAAGTTCGTGAAGAACGCGCAAGATGAAAGAGCGATGTGTTTCTCTCTTGTTCTCTGCGACTTCATGCCACTGAAAATCAACCATTTCACAGAGCTTCTGAACACTGCAACAGGCTTCAACCTCACAGAAGACGAATATCTGAAAACAGGAGAAAGAATCTGGAATCTAACCAGACTATTTAATGTCCGTGAGGGCATAACAAGGAAGGATGATACTCTACCACCACGCATTATGGAAGAACCGTTGCCAGACGGTGTGGCAAAAGGACAAATGATAACAAAGAACATGCTTAACGAAATGCTTAACGAATATTACGCTTTAAGAGGATGGAGCGAAAACGGTGTTCCAACTCAGGAGAAGTTGAAGGAATTGGACTTGGCATCTTAAGTGCCGATCGATTGACCTCTTCTAGTATTTGTGTAGGTTCCGAGCGGCGATAAACGTTAAACCACGCTCAGTGAGGGCCTTGGCAGTCCTGTTCACCGAGTCATGTTTGTCGAGAAAATTAATTGCAAGCTTTGGCATCAGACCTTGTGCGAGTATATCTTTTTTGGGGATGAAGTATTCCAAGATGTCTGACGGGTGCTCTCGGGTTGCCTCAATCTCAGGGGATCCACCTTCATGCTTAGCGCTAATGTTTTTCACATGGTCCGCGATTTCCAGAAGCTCGTTCAATCGATCATATGGCTGTCTAACAATGCTCTTGCAAGTTTCTACAATATGGTGTTCGATGCGAACAATGTCCTCAAAGTCAAAGGCTTTTCGTATATAGGCTGATAGTTCAATCGTCTCATTATTGACAGAATTCGAAAGATTAAACCCAATGAGAGGACTCGTGCCATCATCCCGACTAAAGAGTTTCGCAGTCATTAGCGTCCAGAAGCAAGCGTAGGGATTATCATTACCCAGAAATACTGAAATTTTAAATTCGATGTCAATTCCGAGTTTGTAGAGCCAGTAGCCCAGCATTACGCTCCCTAGGTTTACATTCAATACTTGCCGAACGCCGTATTTAGTGTAATAATGAAGGAATTCATCGACCCATTTCAAAGCGTATTCATTCGGCACTCCCACACCTCCGAAATAGCCCGTGATAGTTCCGGGACCCCCCAAATGAACGTTAATAGGCAAGCCATCAGGGCCGGGCATAGTTCCTTTTGTATCTAATGTTTCCACATAGGAAGCACCTATAATTTGCATCGCCGCTGCGAACGCGAGGATTTCGTCGTCCTCAACTTGCTCTTTCATAAAGCGGACGCGGATAAAGCGGCTAGGCATGAGGTCTTGCTGTGCAATGGCTTTCTTCGCTTCTTCTATGAGCCACGGGAAAAAGTTGCAAGCACTGATTTCTAGGGTAACAGCAAACGACTCATCGAACGTCATGGAATCGGCTTTATCTCCTAGAATTTTCCTGCAATAGTCTGGGACGCTGATAAAAGCTTCTTTATCCCGTTGTTCAATCAGCCACTCAAGATCTTCCACAAAAGGAGAATTTTTCGCCCCAAGTCTGGCCATGAGATTTTCGAGCCTGCGGGCTTCCCGAGCCTTGCGGTTAATCTCATCAACACCACCATACTTCTCAATGATTTTTAGCAAACCACCTACGAGAGGGTTGTCTTCTTTCAGGAGAAAATCGTTGATTTCCCTTAGAGTTTCCTCTTTAATTGTCAATTTTTGTCTGAGATCACTCAATGAATCGTCCTCCAAATTCAAGTCCGAGATTGGATTAGTGCACGCTAGTATAAAAATTCCTAGATTCAAGCGTTTTAAAAAGCTTCATTATGAAGCATGGGACGGTGTCGTTAGAGTATGGGAGTTCGAATCTCCCCGGGCTGCCATGCTTTTGGAAGAGAACGTTTTTCATTAATAAAATCAGTTTATGCAACAACTCACTCTTCTTAAACTTGCTTACCTATCATTTTTAAATATCGCCCACTAATTTAATCAGCTTGCACTTAGAGCAAAAGCCGAGCTGAGGAATTTGCATGGAAGAGTTGGGCGCCATCAAGAAATTGAATTTCAATGTTTGTATGCAGTGTGGTAAATGCACTGGCTCATGCCCCGTTTTCCCAAAATCCAAACTCAATCCTAGGAGACTAATGCTTGAGACCGCCTACCTGATCTCCCCCTTAACCATGCATCCTCCCTTAAACATCTACGAGAAAAGTGAAATTTGGGACTGCACAACTTGCTCCACCTGTTCGTATCGCTGCCCTAGAGAAGTAGAGCCCATGGACGTACTTATCGGTCTACGTGGCCTCCTCATTGAGCAGGGGCGCGTTCCATCCACGTTAGGGGACGCTCTGGAAGGAGTTTACAAGTATGGAAATCCATGGGGAATAAGCCGAAGCAAGAGGTCTGAGTGGGCGAAGGACTTGAAAGTAAAATATGTTTCAGAAGGCGAGAAGGCGGAACTACTCTATTTTGTTGGGTGCGCCGCGTCCTATGATTCTCGTGCACAAGAAGTAGCTAGAGCGTTGGTAAAAAATCTAAACACATTAGGTATCGACTTTTCGATACTGGGAAATAAGGAGACCTGCTGTGGAAATGAGGTGTACTCACTCGGAGAAAAAGGACTCTTCGACATTTTAGTCGAGAAAAATCTAAGCCTTTTAGACCAATACGGTATAAATAGAATACTCACCACCTCCCCACACTGCTTTAATGCATTCAAGAATAAATATGGAAAAGACCTTGCAGTCCAACATTACACGCAGTATTTTGCAGATTTGATTGACAAAGGAAAGCTCAAATTTCCACAAAGAGTCGAAAAAGTGGTAACCTACCAAGACCCTTGTTTCTTAGGTAAACACAATGACATCTACGATGAACCTAGAAAGATAATTGAGAATATTCCAGGCATAAAATTGGTGGAGTTGAACCTGTCAAGAGGACGGGGGATCTGTTGCGAGGGCGGGGGAGGAAGGATGTGGTATGATATTCCAGGGGAAAGAGGACGCCTCGCTGAAACTCGTGTTAAGGAAGCCATCGACGTTGGAGCGGATATACTGGCTGTGGCGTGTCCCTTCTGTCTTCTAACATTTGATGATGCGGTTAAGACAACGGGTAACGAGGACAAAATTCAAGTCATGGACATTATGGAGCTAGTTGCCGAGGCGCTTCTATCCTCTAATGAACAAGTGATTTAAAGAGTTAAATATCGAAAACACTATTTTTCTCAAATCTACGGTTCAAATGACAGATAGATAGGAAGCGAATGGAATGAACGTAATTGTCTGTGTGAAGCATGTCCCGGAAACAGCCGAGGCAGAAATCGCTATTCATGAAAGCGGAAAAAGAATAAAGACAGAAGACCTCGTTTTCGACATCAACGAATGGGATGACTACGCCGTCGAAGAAGCGGTTTTATTAAAGGAAAAACTTGGAGGCTCGGTTACCGCTGTAACAGTGGGTCCAGAAGACGCTGATAGCACATTGAGAAAATGTCTGGCTAGAGGAGCAGACACAGCAGTAAGGTTAACGGACAAGGCATTCGAGGGGTCAGACAGCTACGCCATCGCTAAGATTTTGTACAAGGCCATCAAAGATTTGCCCTTCGACCTGATCTTAACCGGAGCTCAAGCTGGCGACGACAGCTGTGCCCAAGTTGGTGTTGTGCTGGCGGAGTTGCTTGGAATCCCTCACGTAACCATGGTGAAGAAGGTTGAAACCATGGAGGGACTCGTAAAGGTTAATCGCGAGCTAGAAGGTGGTTTAGAGGAGGTCATGGAAGTGAAACTGCCAGCATTGCTTGCCATTCAAACAGGAATCAATGAACCTAGATACATATCGATAATGGGTATCAGGAAAGCTATGAAAAAGGAGATAAAGGTTCTCAGCTTAAGGGATGTTGGCCTGACAGAAGAAGAAGTTGGAGAATCTGGATCTTGGATAACTGTGGAAAAAATGTTTATACCTCCAGTAGAAAAAAAGGCCGAAATTTTAACCGGAGGAGTTGACGAAATCGCAACGAAAATTGTTGAAACTCTGAGAGCAAAGGGGTTGATCTAGATGAAGGAACTTTTTGTCTTAGCCGAGCATAGGCAAGGCGAACTCAGAGATGTAACGTTTGAAATGTTAACCAAGGGCATGGAGCTAAGTCAAAAGGTAAATGCGGATTTGACGGCGGTTCTCTTAGGCCACAACGTCGAAAAATTCGCGGAAAAACTTGCAGACCACGCGAAAAAGGTTTTGGTCATCGATGACGCAAGGTTGGAGACTTTCAACGCAGAAGCATATCAGAGGGTTTTATCTCATCTGATTTCCGAACACAACCCTTCACTGACTTTGATTGGGCACACCGCCTTTGGCGTCGACCTAGCCCCAAGCCTTGCAACCGAACTAAATTTACCGCTAGCTACAGACTGCATAGACCTAGATTTTGAAGGAGAAAAGTTGGTTGTGGTTCGTCAAGTGTACGGTGGCAAGGTAAACGTTAAGGCATCACTTCGCAAGTCTGATAGCTACATTTTGACGCTCCGTCCGGCAACCTTCGAAGCCCAAGAAACCAAGCCTCAAGGTGGGAAGATAGTCAAAATAGCATCCCCACTTTCGGAAGACATAACCTATAAACGGTTCATTGAATACTTTCAACCACCTGCAGGAGAAGTAGACATAGCTACAGCAGACATCATAGTTGCCATAGGCCGCGGAATCAAGGACACCGAGAATATGCCAGTAGTTGAAAAGCTGGCAGAGGCACTTGGAGGAGTCCTAGCTTGTTCACGTCCCATCGTGGATAAGGGCTGGCTTCCAAACGATCGGCAGGTTGGGACTTCTGGAAAAATTGTGAAGCCAAAGCTGTACATCGCCATCGGCATCAGCGGCCAGTTCCAGCACATATCTGGGATGAAAAACTCTGACCTAATCATTGCGATAAATAAAGATTCCAAAGCACCAATCTTCCGTGCGGCTGATTACGGCGTCGTGGAAGACCTATTCAAAGTCGTGCCCTCATTGACCGGTAAAATCTTGGAGGAAAAACATTAAGTAGCTAAAAGGTTAGGATAAGACGTCCAAAAAATGAGGTGAAAAAATGGATTTTGAATTAACTGAGGAACAGATGGCTATCAAGAAAGCTGTTAAAGAATTTTGTGAAAAGGAGTTCACGCCCGAATTAGCGTTGGAACTCGACGAGAAAGAGGAATATCCTATGGCGCTTTACAAGAAAGCCGCTAAGCTAGGGTTCACCAGTATGAGATTTCCGGAAGAGTACGGCGGTCAAGGATATGGTGTGCTCGAGGATTGTTTGGTGATTGAGGAGATGTGCCGAGCCGACCCTGGACTGGGTGCCGCAGTAACACTTGGAACGCTTATGCTCCCGGACCTGCTACTGAAACATGGAACTGAGGAACAGAGACAAAAGTATATTCCGCCCCTATGTACGGGTGAAAAGATATCAGCCGCAGCGTTCAGTGAGCCAGAGCATGGAAGCGACATCACGCGCATGGACACAGCCGCTGTAAAAAGTGGAAACGAATGGGTGATCAATGGCAGCAAAGAGTTCATCACAAATGCTACTGTTGCGGACTTCTTCTGTGTACTTTGCCAAACAGACCCGAAGGTTACTCCTTCACATAGAGGTGAAAGCATGTTTGCCGTGGATAGAGGCACGCCAGGACTAGATGCTACTAAACTGAAAGGTAAGATGGGAATCAAACCGTGTGTAACAGGTTCTCTTTCATTGAGCGACGTTAAAGTACCTGAAACAAACCTTATCGGCGAATTAAACAAAGGTTTCTACTATGCACTTGAACTCTTCGATGAGACTAGGATCGCTATCGCCGCTGAAGCCGTCGGCATGGCCCAAGGAGCATTTGAACGCGCCTTTAGCTACGCCAAGGAGAGGAAGCAGTTTGGATCGCCAATCATACAGTTTCAGGGCATATCATTCAAGTTAGCTGATATGGCAACGAAAATCGAGACAGCAAGGTTGATCACTTACAAGGCTGCATGGCTGTTCGATCAAGGAAAAATTGATCCAATGATTACCGCTATGGCAAAGGCGTACGCAAGTAGAGTTGCAATGGATGTCACCGACGAAGCTATTCAAATATATGGAGGATATGGCTATCTGGCGGACTATCATGTTGAACGATTTCACCGTTGTGCAAAGATAACTGAAATCTACGAAGGAACAACTGAAATTCAGAAGCTGACAATCGTGAGGTACCTCCTGAAAAGAATGTGAACACAAGAACCTCATGTGTGTGGCGTGGGTTAAATCGAGCTGTACATAAGAAGTTGCGTAGTTTTTCTTACTTTTTCGCTAAAAATATAAATCTAAGGGTTCATTGTAGTCTTACTAAACTACGAGGCGATTTTCGTGGGATTACTTGACAGATTTAGAAAAAAGAAAACTAAAGAGCAAGCGCAAACAAAACAAGCTAAAGAAGTTGAAGAAGCTACTGACTTGGAAAAGATTTGTGCTGATGACAAAGAGAGCTACGAGGCTCTACGTGAAAGCATGTTTTTAGATCCAAGAAAGCTCGATGTTTCAATGAAAGATTCGGTGGAAAAAGCGAAAAGCTTTGAAAAGCAAGGAAAAAAAGTGGAAGCAAGAATATGGTACGAAGTTGCAGGAGGACTAGGTATCTATGAAGGAGATGTGGCAAAAGTCAAAGAATATTTCAGTAAATGCAAAGAATTGTCGCCGAACAGTGCTTATCCAATTTTGGAAATTCCGGAGAAAGCTGTGAGTAAAGCTCAAGAATATTACCGAAAGTATCTGAAAGAAGAAACCCTATAATAGCTCGAACTTGTATAGCACTCTGCTTTCCGGCATTCGATCACTTGTCACACGAACTGACATGCCAATCTTAAGGTTCTTCACAGCAACACCCGTTAGTTGTGCCAGCAGTCTCAACCCATCTTCAAGCTCCGCCACCGCCACAATGTAAGGAGCATTTTTAGACATGCTTTCAGGCGGGAATGTTACCAACGTGTAGGCTAAGATCTTTCCTTTGCGCGATGCTTCAAACCATTCAATTTCCACAGACCCGCATCTGCAATGTGCCCTCGGAGGTAAATATCTGGCTCCGCACCCTTTGCATCTCGTTCCCATCAACTTGTTTTTCTCAAGTTCCTCAACAAATCTTGCCATAAAGTCTGTTTCAGGCAGCCAAGAGACGTAGCCAAACTTCATTTTTTCTCACCGCGAATACACATGAACAAAACAGTATTGACCAGTCTCTCCAATGTTGTGACTTAGCCCTATTTCGGCTCCGCTGACTTGTCTTTTACCCGCTTCGCCCCTCAGCTGTTTCGTGATTTCAACGGTCATGGAAACCCCAGTGGCTCCTAGCGGGTGTCCTTTTGATTTCAATCCGCCGTCGGTGTTAATGGGCACCTTTCCGCCGATGTAACTCTGCTTTTCCTCAATGAATTTCCCTCCTTCACCTTTCTGGCAGAATCCAAGGTCTTCGTATGCCATGATTTCGGCTATGGTGAAGCAGTCGTGAACTACAGCGACATCCACATCATCAGGGGTTATTCCGGCCATTTTGTAGGCTTTTTCTGCGGCCACCCTGGTTGCCTTCAGTTCCGTTAGGCTTTCCCGTTCGCTGATCATCATAGTGTCAGATGCTGCTCCTAAACCTGTTAACCATATCGGCGTATCAGTGATTTTTCTTGCCTTCTCTTCGGTGGCTAAGATTATGGCGGCTGCGCCGTCGGATATCAAGCAACAGTCGTAGAGGTTCAATGGATAACATATCATGATTGATTTCGTTGCCTCTTCCAGCGTGATTGATTTTTGTAGGTGTGCGTATGGATTCATGGCTCCATACGTGTGGTTTTTAACTGAAACCTTAGAGAGCTGTTCTCTAGTCGTGCCGAACTTATGCATGTGAGTCGTAGCCATAAGGGCGTAGGAGCTAGGGAAAGTTAAGCCAAATGGGTATTCCCATCGGGTGTCTTGGGCGCGTGCCATAAGCTCAGTTGCCCTCGGTGTTCCCACATGGGTCATAGTTTCAGCTCCGACGACAAGAACAACTTCTGCTAGACCAGACTTTATGAGCGCCCATCCTGCTCTGACCGCCGCACTGCCAGTGGCGCAAGCAGCTTCAACTCTGAATGTAGATTTATCTTCCATTCCAACGTAGTCGTGTATCAAAACCCCAGATGAAAGCTGTGCCGCAAACTCATCGGCGGCCACTCCTATGACAGAGGCGTCTATGTCACCCCTGTTTATTCCAGCGTCTTCTAATGCTGGTTTTACGGCTTCGTGTGCCAGTTCCCGTATGGTTGCATCTGTCCTTTTGCCAAATTTTGTGTGTCCTACACCAACAATTCCTACTTTCTCAGTTCTCAAATTAACTTTGCACGCTCCGTCTTCTATCAATCGCCATTGAACAACGCAATCTTATAGAGCTTTTATTACATTTACATTAAGCTTTACTGATTACGGTTGCCAAAACGATTTCGCTGTAGCGTCTCAGTACGTAATCAAAGAAGCGATTAAAGATGTATTTTTCATTAAATCCTAAAACAGAAAAAAGAGAATTAAAGAGTCATGACAAACATGAGGCGTTCAACTAATTCCTTATAGCGGTTTCGAATAGTGACTTCAGTTACCTGAGCAATTTCAGCTATTTCCCGTTGAGTCTTCCTTTCTCCGGTCAGTACAGATGCGATATAGCTGGCGGCTGCGGCTATGCCGGTGGGTCCTCTGCCAGAGGTAAGTTTGAGTTGTTGTGCAGTATTAAGGATTTTGTGAGCAATTTCTTCGACTTTTCCTTGCATGATGAGTTGGTTGGAGAATTTAGTCACGTATTGACTGGGTTTTACGGGCGGAATAAAATAATCAAGCTCCTTGACCAAGAACCTGTAGCTGCGGCCCACTTCCTTTTTGGCGATGTTAGACGCTTGAGCAATTTCCTCAAGTGTTCGTGCGAGTTTGCACTGTCTACAAGCCACGTAGATAGCGGCAGCAGTTACACCCTGGATGGACCGTCCACGAATGAGATGTTCTTTAACGGCTTTTCGATAGATGACCGAGGCGGTTTCCAAGATGTTTTTTGGCAGATTAAGATTGTTGGCTATTTTTGAAATCTCAGATAAGGCGAAGGCAAGGTTCCTCTCAGTAGCGTCAGAAACCCGGATGCGACGTTGCCACTTTCGAAGCCGATAAATCTGAGCCTTCTGCCCAGGAGAAAGCCTCTTTCCATAAATGTCGCGGTCATGCCAATCAATCATAGTGGAGAGCCCTTTATCATGAATAGTATACGTAAGAGGAGCGCCGACACGAGTTCGCTTAGCACGTTGTTCGTGGTCAAACGCACGCCATTCTGGCCCGCGATCTGCGATTTTAGAGTCAACAACAAACCCACAGTCCATGCACACAATTTCGGCGCATTCATAGTCCCGCATCAATCGGGCACTCCCGCATTCAGGGCACTGCCGAACCCTTACGGGTTGCGTAGGAATTTCTCTACTCACTTTCTTCTCCTTCTCTTCACCTTTTTGGATTCGGGGGATGGATTTGAGTAAAGAACACGATTAACGAGACGATGTAGGTCCCCTATCTCGGTCTTCACCGAAACGTATGGAGAGGAGACAGGCCCGAAAATGTCAAAAACTGTTCCTACGGGCTTAAGTTTTTCATCGACAACTCTGTCTCTGATTCGTGGAAGATTTTCCGCCTTAAGAATCATATTCCGATTGGAGCTTATGTGAAGGACTCGACCAATTCTCTGCAAACTTGTGTATTCCCCTCACAAAAAACAATGTTGTCAACGAACCGCGTTATTTAAACATTTCTTTTGGCGCGTTTAATTCTGAGCCTTTCTAGGCTTTTTCTCCTTTCTAAGCCCGTTTTCAACCATTAATAACCCCCCTCACGTCTCAGAGAAGTGCCATATGACACCGTAATGATTAAAACACTTGAGATTCATAACAAGTTGGGTATCAACATGCGAAAACGAGACAAAATCGTTCTGTGGCCCGTTTACTTTGATTCCACAAAAACTAGGTTAGAAGGGCGAAAGGTTCCCAAACGCCTCGCCACTCCCTCACCCAAACTAGATGTAATTCAAAAAGCAATTGAGCAAACCGGTCTTAAACCCGAAATCGTTCCCGGCGCTGCACGTCCGAATGCTCCATGGCAAAAAACGGGCTTCATTATCACAACTAAAAAGGGGTCCAAAACTCAGACCATATATAAAGTTGCTAAAGAACTTCAGCGCCTTCGTGCGCAAACCTGAATCTTACTAGATTCCGTTGTATAAGGACGGCCATTATAGTATTAGGCTGCCTTTTTTGGAATAAGAATAGCATTTACTACGCCGTTTTGTCCAGGGCGAGATGTCACGCGCGCTGTCCCTAACGATGTTTCGATGATTGTTCCTTTTGTGATTACGCCTCTTCGGTCATAATCCACGTTAGCCGGGTTTTTTATCACTCTGGCAATCTTGACTTTTTTGGTCTTCCCAGTGGATGGATTAGAAATGTTTGCATGTGTGGTATTCAGCAATCGAATTTTCACTATGCCTCCTCGTTTTTGAGTGAAACTCTTTTTATCTGTGCCTAATGATGTTTCTGCGGGAAAGGAGCCTATTTCAAATCTTCTCTTCTTTCGATAGGAGCTTTTTCTGCCGCCGGACGCTTTTTTCTTACGTTGGTCTCCATGCCATACCGACAAGTCTACATCTCCTTAACAGGTTTCAATGAATGTGAAGACCAGCTATTGCTATTAAGCTTTATCTTTCAATATGATTGGCGGTAATGAAGACAATTACATCCCAGAAGAACATGGGTGATAAAATGTTCTCAAGTCCATTTTCTGAATAGTAAATTAAAAAGCAACAGTTCGCTTCTTATTCTTAGAGTGGATACAGTTGTCAAGGAAAATTTCTAAAATTCGTAAAAGAGACGACAGAATTGTCGATTTTGATCATGGAAAGATTGCGACTGCAATTTCTAAGGCTATGGTCGCTGTCAACTATGAGGATGGAAAGCTAGCTCAGAAACTTTCAAACGAAGTTGTAAAACTTATAAACAAACGGTTTGAAGGCGGAATTCCAAGCGTTGAAAATATTCAAGACATCGTTGAGGAAGTTCTTATCAGAGACGAGTACGCTGAGGTAGCCAAAGCCTATATTCTATACCGGCAAAGACGCACGGAGATTCGAGAGTTTAAGAAGTTCTTTGATGTTGTTGATGATTTGAAGTTAGGAGTCAACGCAATAAAGGTGCTGAAGACTAGGTATCTACTTAGGGATGAGGAAGGTAATGTTACTGAGACCCCAAGTCAAATGTTTCGTCGAGTTGCTAAAGCCGTAGCTAAGGCAGATCTTCTATACGATAAGGAGGCAGATGTGAAGAAGACGGAGGAAGAATTTTATCAAATCATTGCGAATCGTGAGTTTTTGCCGAATTCTCCCACTATGATGAATGCTGACACTCGGCTTGGACAACTTTCTGCGTGTTTTGTTTTGCCTGTTGATGATTCGATTGAAGGAATTTTTGACGCGGTGACGCGTATGGCGATGATTCACAAGTCTGGTGGAGGAACTGGCTTCTCGTTTTCGAGGCTTCGACCTAAGGGAGATATTGTGGGGTCTACGAAGGGCATTGCTTCGGGCCCCGTGTCTTTTATGCGTGTTTTTGATGTAGCGACTGATGTGATTAAGCAGGGGGGACGGAGAAGAGGAGCCAACATGGGGATTTTGCATGTTACGCATCCTGATATTTTGGAATTTATTATGGCAAAGTCGACGGAAGGTATGTTGATGAACTTTAACATTTCTGTGGCTGTTACTGATGAGTTTATGGAGGCGGTTGAGAAGAATGCTGAATATAACTTGGTGAATCCTCGGACAGGAAGGGTTGAGAAGAACCTGCGTGCCAAAGATGTTTTTGATCTGATAGTTATGACTGCGTGGAAGAGTGGTGACCCTGGACTTGTGTTTATTGATGAAATAAATCGTCGTAATCCGACACCGAGCCTTGGAGTGATTGAAAGCACTAATCCTTGTGGAGAGCAGCCTCTATTGCCTTACGAATCCTGTAACTTGGGCTCTATTAATCTGGCTAATATGGTTAAAGATGGTGCTGTGAACTGGGAGAAGTTGAGAAGAGTTATCATAACCGCTGTTCATTTTCTGGATAACGTAATTGATGTAAATAAGTATCCTATGTTGGAAATTGAAAAGATGACTAGGGAAAATCGGAAGATCGGGCTGGGTATCATGGGGTTTGCTGACATGCTTATTCAATTAGGGGTTCCATATGATTCAGAGAAAGCCTTGGCTATAGGTGAGAGGGTTATGAGGGTTATCGATGAAGAGGCCAAGAAGGTGTCAATGGAACTCGGTGAGAAACGTGGTTCCTTCCAGAATTTTAAGGACAGCGTTTGGAAGAAAAAAGGCTTTAAGACGTTGCGTAATGCGGCTATAACTACTATTGCTCCCACGGGGTCGATTAGCATTATCGGTGGTTGCTCAAGTGGAATTGAGCCCCTGTTTGCTGTAGCCTTCGTCCGTAACGTGATGAGTGGGACACGGTTGTTGGAGGTCCAGCCTCTGTTTGAACGTTTGTTAAAGGAAAGAGGCTTGTATAGTGCGGAGTTGATGTTACGAATTGCAAAGACTGGGTCAATTCAAGGCTTAAAGGAGTTGCCTGAGGATTTAAGGAGGACCTTTGTTACGGCTTTGGATATCACTCCTGAATGGCATGTGAAGATGCAGGCGGCTTTTCAGAAGCATGTGGATAATGCTGTTTCGAAGACTGTGAATTTGTCCGCTGATGCTACACCTGAGGATGTTAGAAAAGTGTTTTGGTTAGCTTACAGGTTGAAGTGTAAGGGTGTGACTGTGTACAGGTATGGATGTAGAAGGAAGCAGGTTTTGTATGTGGGTCCGATGTTGGCGAAAGAGATGATGGGAGAAGGTCATGTCAGCGCTGATTCTGAATATGCGGGTGGTTGCCCAGTTGGCACATGCCATTTCTGATGCACTGAGGCTTTACACGTGTGTTTGTGCGAAGTGGCTATAGAGGAAAAAGAGAGAACTAGAGACGGGTATACCTAGGTCTAGAGTAGGGGCTGGGTGTGTGCGCCAGTTTCTATGTAGTCTGCTGTACGAGTCAAATAGGATTCTAATGGATTTTTTATCATCTGATTAGCTAAGATGTTGCCATGGAACAATGCTTATGTAAAGCTTGTTGTAGAACATGTTTGTTGATGAGAGAGGGGCTGTCGGCTAGCTTGGTCTAGGCTCTGAGACTCGGGCTCTCGGGACCCCGGTTCAAATCCGGGCAGCCCCACTTATTTTCATCGTTGTTTTGCAGAACCAAGCGGTTTCCAAGCTTTTCGCTCTGGCATGAATTGTTACTAAATTCCGTAATTCTGTTACAGTTTTCGGTAATGCTTGCCGTCCACATTGAAGTCTTCGGGTTTGACGCTAGAATCGGTAAAACTATGTCTCTGAAATTGTTGAGCTTTCTGAAGATTCTATGAAGCAGAACCCTTTCATAGTTTGCACTCACAGTTTTTGTTCCATTGAGAAATCCTAGTTGAGGTTTACTCAGTAAAGAAGTCCGAATTTCGGCTATTTTTAACGTTTCTGTCATTTTTCTCAGTCCTATGCTAAGAATATACTAGAAATGAGGCTTAAAAAACTTTTACTATTAGAGAGTGGTTATGTGTTGCCGAGACAGAAACCTCACATATAGAATCTGTAGCTTGGAGGAGGGTCTTTCACACCAGCTGAGACCATTTCTGCCATTACTGCTCCGACTTTTCTCGAAACTCCGATAGTTACGGGCATCCTGGTATAGAACATAGAGGAATTCCAATCAAGCTTGGTTAGACCTAATATGTCAAAACACACAGTCTCAATAGATGTGTCCAATCTTTGGCAAATCAAATGAAGTGGTCTCGGTGAGGAAGGCCCAGGGTATGTCGCCAGTGCTGGAACATAACCTGACGTGAATAGAATCGCTTCATTTGTACTTTCAATGACCATCCCACGTATAGCTGGATAATCATACTTCTCATGATATGCCCTAAACCCTGTCCACTCCTTGATATTGACAACATCTAATTCATCTATGCTCTTAGATGCTTGTTCGCATCCGTCCATCTCTTCCTCAGAGAACCATATGGATTTGTGAATCACCAACCTTCTGGGCAATTTCCCTCTTTGTCTCGAAAAAAGCGAAATGGAACTGTGCAAAATCTCTGCCATCTGAGCAGAGTCTAGATGTACGGTTCTGCCTCTTTCCTCCTCGTTCCATTCGAAAGGTTGCCCCCTTATAACCTGACTCTCTCCTGTCCTCATAAATACTTGAGCAACACTCGCTCTTACTGATTTGCCCCTTTGCCCGATTTCATTGTAGAAGGAAACTCCAACATAACAAGTATCCTCATCTATTTCAGCAAGTTTCCACGGAATCCCCGTAGCCTTGTAATACATACCAACTGAAACATTCCAGCCAATTACTGCCGGGCTTTGTTTTTCTTCTGCAAAGACCAAGGTCTTGGGTGTAATCATTTGCGTTGTGAAATTTCTCAAGGCTGCTTGGGCTTTTATGTGGTTATGGAAATCAAACAATTTTACATCTTCACCATCAAAGTCTTCACCATCAAAGTCACCAAAAACTCTACGTTTATACACGATTTTATCAGTTCTGCGATGAGGGTCCTTACAAAGTCTCAACAAGAGAGGGTCAATGGGTAGCAATACTATTTGTGGCTCAGGATGAGCATCCTTCAAATCATCAAGTTTTTCACAATATTCTCTGACCGTGAGAAGAATCCTCTCTTCTCTCGACGTCACATCCTTTAGGCTTTGGACGAATTTTCTTTGGATTCTCATGACACAATTTCTGTCAACTAGTATCTCGAATCTCAACGGACTCGTAAGACTCATACCTGGAAAATCTATTCCTTTGTATTCCGTATTTGAATGTTCTTCGGCAGCTATTCTGTATTTCAGCCTATCTAGCCAAATTCTCGTTGCACCAATACTCTGGTCAGTGCCTATTATCCCCGCTCGAATGGAGACCTCTTGTGGTCTATCCACTCCCATTCCGCCATGTGGTCCGAAATTGAGAAGACCCACTTGTGGGTCGAGACATTTCCTATTTCCACTGAAAAAGAGCTCTGGTTCTTCCATGCGAAAGACTCGAACCATCACGAAAGCCCTCCAAAATCCCATAGTCTTGTCTGGTCTCTTCCGATTACCTTAGGACTCCAGTCTACCCGTTCTCTCAGAAAGTCGCCAAAATCGAAAAGGTCAAACCATTCTTCTGACGGGATGACAAAATTCCTTGATTCTAATAGAATGTATTTCCAGAATTTCATTAGACTAACTCGAATCCTGCCTCTGTCATACAGAGGATTTCTGAACTTGGCATCCATTTTCGCTCTGATATCCCCCTCTATTGGAGTTTTGCCATCTAGAGTGTAATACTTCCTCGGGGTGAGTTCAATGTAGGATGTTCCCCAATATGTTGGAGTTCCGAGTTCTATTGCTCTATGAAAAAAGAAATTGATGTCTCCTCTTTTCGCATAGGGTGTATCTTTTTTGTGAACAAGCTTCTTTGTGACCCATCTTTTCCTGCCATTCCTGTTTAGTTCAAGTCTCTTCTCCTTTGATTTGTCCAACATCGGAAAATAGAAAAGTCGTCCATCCCTGTACACACCTCTATTCCAAATGATTCTTCTTAGGTGTATGTTAACAAGACCGGAGCCTAGTGCTGGATTTTGTGTCTGCAGTTCCTCTGTATTCTTAGTCTCGACATTTCCACGCTTATATCTGAATAGGGGATTTTTTCGGTCAAACTGGACAAATGACATCATACTTTTGTCTCTTCTCCAGATAAATGGCGGAATTATTTCGTCTTTCAACGTATCATAAATCTCTTGCTTGTCAGACGCTTTGGAGGGGCACACATAGTAACAACCTGGGACCGAGATTGGAAGTACATTCATAATGAGCATACTCTTTTCCATGATAGGTTCTCGTCTCTTATTCACAATGTTCAGCAATCTCTTTGATGTTCTGGCAATTGAAGACGCTGATTGTACTTCCTTCTCTGAAGCAGCAAGTTCCAACTGTACTCTGTTTCCGACAGTGACTTCGCTCTCCGCAAAGAATCTGGCAATATCCAATCTATCTTGACCCTTCAGTAGGGACTCACCAGGCTCGGTACATTTGGTATTATACCATCTGCACCACCGCACTACCATTGATAGATTGTCAGTGTTGGAGAACATCATTTCCCATTCCTTGGCTTTTTTCACACCTTGAATGAAAAGCAGAAACTTGAATTGTTTAGCACTCTCAGTAGCTTGCCACATTCTGAAGTATTTCACTAGTTCTTTGGCGAGGTTCTTTGACTTCAATGACAGGTTCTCAGCCTTAGCTTCAATCAAAAATCTCTGCTTTGGGGCCATAGTAGGATTATAGAAAACCATGTCCTCAAATGTTCCTTCTGTCACTGAATCAGTGGTCTGAGAAAAGCCGAAGGATTCCAGATACCCCCTAATGCCTTTCTTGTATGCTTCAGACTTTCCGATAAGTGATTCTCTTCTACCATATAAGAATCGAATAGTCATTTATTCACCTGAGAGACATTAATGTATTATTCGAGACTACCTCAAAAGATTATTGCTTTGTGTATAGTCGGTTTCTGTTCCTTTGACTTAACATAATTTTTGAAAGGATGTGTTGAAACACGGAAAACCCCATATAATACTATATATGTGGAAAACCCTGTTTTAACTCTCAAAACGTTCTAGCCTAGTCCATGCATGTATGCTTAAAAGAAGACTTTCAAACAGCCTTGTTCATGGTCTGAGCTTCTCCAAATCAAAGTGCGGGGGGCGCTTCGATATATGGTGTTTCACGTCCGTGACCAGAAAATGGTTTCAGAAAATCTCTCAAAAACAAGTAATTTAAAGGTTTTTTGGTCGATTCCAACACGCTTCCGCACAAATAATCCAAAACCTTTATATCGTACGACTTACTACATAATATAGGCTAGCGCAAGCTTTTTATACATTGTTATACGCGCGGGCGCAATCCTCAATTTTCGGTTAGCCCGGATTTTGAAAGTGTGATTAGAACATGCATGCAATCTTGCGTGCATATCTAATTGTACCATAAAGTTTCGTCCTTCTTTTAAAAGGGCAAAAACAGAAAAAACAGGAGGAATGTATGTGGAAAACAAAACGAAAATCAATGTGGGTTTTGTAATCCAAGTTTTAGAAAAAGATTGGTTTGAACTCGAAGAACTTGTCAGCAAGTTCGGACGAGTGTTATACGCAAAGAAAGTGCCTTCAACATTCTATCTGCGTATAAGTCAAGAACATAAAGGTGAAAAAAATGATGAAAAAGCCTCTCCTATGTATTAAACCGAAATTTTTGACAATAGACAAAAGGCTTGATAGTGCCGACGAATTCATCGCTGAATGGCATAGGCTTTTCGGAAAAAGAGTATATAATATGCCTCATCTGTCCACAAGAAGCCTACATACAACTGTTGGAGTTCGACTGCGAAAGTCATTAGTCACTTATGATAAAAATTTCATAGATTGTCGAGACAGCACTTTAGGTATGCAAACCTCGGGTACAGGTAAAGAACCTACAATTGTTTTCACACGAAAAATGGTGTCTTACTTCCCTGATGTTCGAATTGAGCAAACGGTTCGCAGAAAGAATATTACAAGTGCCGGTGCAACGGGAACAATTTCTGACAGCAAGTTTGTTCGTGGAGATTTACAGGATTATCTATTCATAGCGTGTGCTGAAGCAGACAGCCTTTTCAACGCCAGAATAGACAGTTTCGGCAACGATTTAATCACAGATTTATGCGTAAGCCAAGACCCAACAGGAATTATAAGCAAGAAACTTGCGGGTGGCAGTATCCCCGAATACCATAGTGAGTCTTCACTTTTCTTAATGACAACTATTCCGCCAGCAGTGAACGCCCGATGGATTACAAAAGGGCTGTTTCAACGCTTCAGCGTGGTTGTCAAAAAAATATCCGCTGAAGTATGTCAAGACACGGCGAACAAAATCATAGACAATCTAAACGTTATAAAACAAGATGAAAACGTGGATGCAGATATGGAAATATTAATGTCAACTATGAGTGCAATGCCCGTTCCAGAAAATTTTGAAATCCCTTACACTATGAAGCCATTGCTGAAAAAGAAAGTTGGACTCCTCGTTGGAAAAATTAGAGAGTGGACGCCCAAGATTCCAAGAAAAGACCTTAGAGACAGCTTAAATTCCTTCATAATACGCAACACTTTGAATATGATTAAATACGCTTGTCATCACGCCTTCTTAGATTGCCGAAACTTTGTTACCGCTGAAGATGTTGAATACGCCTACCCAATAGCCGATGAATGTTGGACTGACGTTCTAAGACTGTTTGAAATGCAACCTTCACAAGTTAGAAGGGGCGCCAACAAAGCAATTCTAGAACTTATGAACGACTTCAAGAAAAGAACATTGTCAGAGATTCATAGAGATTTACACGAAGAATTTACACATGACAACATCAAAGTAACCTCTCAGAATCTATATAAAAATGGCGAGTTAGACAGAGTTGAAAGAGGAGTATATCAACGTAAGAGAAAGTAAAGTAAAAGTTAAAGTAAAAAACGTTAACGCTTTTACTTTGTGTCTGTGCAAGCGTCTTTTACCTTTACTTTTTACTTTGGAGGCATAAAATGATACAAGTTTACTGGCACTCAAATGAAAACATGCCCGAGGTTGAAGATGGTTCAGTTTCTCTATGTTTAACAAGCCCGCACTACCCCAACGATTTCAGCGACCCCAAACAACTTTTAGACTATTACACTGAAATTAAAAACACCCTTAAAAACATCTACCAGAAACTTCGTCCAGACGGTTTTCTGGTGTGGGAAAACACGGATAATTACAGGGATGGCACAATAATGTTTCGATACTGCACCTTCCTTAGGCTCATCAAGTCTGTGAATCTCAACATTTTTGCTGTGAAACTTTGGGTTCGAAGGGAAAAGTCTGCTACCACACCCGATTTTTCGTTCTTAATTTTCGCAAGTAAAAAAGACCATTTAGAACCTTCTATGAGACATAGAATTCAAAAGGCACCGTTCTGTCATAACATCTGGGAATTCCCGCTTGATAAAGGCGAAAATTATCGTTGGAAGCAATATGGGTCATTTCCAATGCAGCTGACAAAACGGGCTATGGAGACTTTTACAAATGAAGGCGACCTTGTTCTCGACCCCTATATGGGTGTGGGAACAACACTTTTAATGGCCAGGTCTTTGAATAGAAACGCTGTGGGCTATGAAATCGACCCGAAACTAAAACCCATTTACGAAGAATGGGAGACACAGACTACTCTAAATGCAGTAAATCTAGGAGATTTCTAAAACTGCTCTTAAATGCATGTATGTATGAATAGGAATGGGAGACAAGTTGAAGAGAGTTTTTGGAAAGAAGAAAACGCTTCTAGGAAAAGAGAAATCTGGAAAAATACCTTTTTGCGTCAATTATTATGCTGGTTGCTCTAATGGTTGCAAATACTGCTACGGTTGTATGCTGGCTGAAAGATTCGTGGAAAACGTCGACTATCAGCAATGGCTTAAACCAAAACTAGTAGAGAACGCATCAGAGATTTTTGAGGAGAACCTCAAGAAGGCTAAGATGAAAGGAGAAGTGTTCACTCAGAGTGTCTCTGATTCCTATATGGCGTATGCTGACCCAGATGTGACTAGGCAAATGCTTGAACTAATGAGGAAATACGAGTTTCCAATTCTACTCCTCACGAAGAATGAGACTGTTATTAGAGATTTAGATTTTTTCGAAGAATACAAAGAGAAAATGAGAGTAGGATTCACGATAGTTTTGCCAAAGACGGACATAACAATAGAACCTTATAGTTCGCCAGTAGAGAAGAGGATGCGGATTCTACAGGAACTGTTTGAAGCGGGAATACACACTGTTGTTTCATTGGAGCCGTTGTTACCTAATATTCCCATTCCAGAAATTCTGGACATGGTAGAAGCAATTGACCCTTATGTGTGCGATTATGTCTTAGTGGGGAAGTTAACTTACGCAAGCATTCCAAAAGAGTTCAAGAATTTTCCAATCTGGGATAGAAGACTAAAAGCACTCCATGACGAATATTACAAAGAATTGTTCGAGAATCTACTGCCCAAACTGAAGAACTACTCCATTGCAAGCCACAGTAGAGACTTTTTGCTAAAACACAAGATACCGTTCACGGAAACTCCTTAACGCTTAGAAAATAAGGAACTTACGAAACAAATCCTCTCTCTACTGAGAGGATAAGGTTGAAATGTCTATGTTATGCGTGAATCTTTATATACCAAAACACAATATCCTCTTTTTGAGGTTTAAAACGTGAATAAAGCCAGAAAAATCGAGATAGCTCTACTATGCGGAATTCTTGCTGTTCTTTTAGCGAGTGCATCCATGTATGCAAGCATACAAGCTGAATCTGACGACGGTTTGAAGCATCGAGTAGACGCTTTAGAAGACAAGGTTGCAGAGCTTGAATACAGAATTGAAGTCTTGGAGAATGCATCTGAACCTGAAGAAGAATGGCTGGTAGAAGATTTCGGTGGCTCTTATGAAATCTATGAAAATGGGACTATTAGGCTTCAATCGCCAGGTGGAGGAGGTCTCGGGAGTCCTATAACCCTCTACAAAGAATTGATGCCCACAGAAGACTTCACTATATCACTGAAAGTCAAGGCCAATCAACTAGGCGGATTCGCTTTGTTTCTGCGAGCTTCACTTCCGTTTGCTGGTTCCACGCATGGAATCAATTTCGAATTCGGCATCCGAGACGGTGGAACATTTCTGTTAGCAAGGTCAGCAGGCGGATGGACGTGGACGATTTTCGCAACTGGCACAGAAGACATATGGTACACAATGAAATTGACTGTTTACGAGAGCCCCTTCAGCATAAAAGGAGAAGTCTTTGACGAAAGTGAAACATTGATTGGATCGTTGACGATAAGTGACATGACAAACTTTGGTTTCAGTGATATCCGATATGTTGGCTTCGGATGCTGGATTCCCAGCGAGTTTCTAGTGAAAGACTTCGATATTTCATCATAAAACCCCTTTTTTCTTTTTTCAAGTCATAACATTTCATGTTTATAGTTTCCTTCACGTGCACGAATAGAGAAAATTAGGATTAGGAAACGCAAAAATTCTGAAAAACGAGTATGAAATAAGAGTGAGGTGAAAAATTGCCATATGAATGCAAATGCAAAATCTGCTCTTCAGAACAGGCTGAAAACATAGAGTTTTGCAGGTATTTCTTGGATTGGCCGTACGACATAATCGTTGATGTCTTTAACAGTGAAATTGACAACCTGAATTCATACAACCTGTCAACGCACTTCAACAGACACACTGATATTAAAACGAAGAGATTCTTGCGAGATATTAGAGAAGCGGAACTCCAAAGAAGAGGGGAATATGTGGTCAAGGATAAGAATGGTCGCTTTATTCGGGATATTTATTCTTTACACAATTCTGGCTGACCAAGACTAATAGCCAACGACCTCAATGATTAAGATTCATAGCATTCATCATTTAGCCTATTCAACCTTCATAGAAGATGAAAAGCATGATAGTTCCATCAGACTGAACTACTTTACTATCAATTAATTTCTTGTCTTTGAGGAAGTCATTAACTTCATCTTCGAAAAATTGTGCTACTGCAAAAGTGATGATTTTGAACTTCGCCATTTTTCCATTCTCACCTCCTGTGCCTGAAATTTTATTATTTTATATGGTGAACTGATATGTAAATTTAATGAGCTATTTCATATATCACATGATGTTTGTATACGGATGTTGATACAAAGATGTATGCATGAAGAAACGAGAGAAATTAGGAGAGCCAAACTAGAAGCTTTTTCTGGGTAGGATAAATTTCTTGTACCGAGACTTTTGATTCAGTAAAACTGATACTCCCACATGTATTCACAAGTCCGCGTAAGCACGGAGTGTAATGAGGTGTCCTCTATTTGCAGGCTATATCGATTTGTTGTTTACACCTAGAGTTTGGGCATCTAATTCTTTTCATATCTTGATAGTATTTGAAGAGGGTTCCACAATCCGGACAGGTGAAGGTGTTATTCAGTTCATGGACAGCTTCACAAAATCTGTTCACTTCTACCGTAGATGTGTTTTCTGCCTCGGGATTATCATGGGATAGGAGATTGCCCATAATCACTGTTGCTTCCAACTCTTGAAAACCTTTGAGGACTCTTTCCCTGAAGTCGTTGTCTTTGATGAGTTTTTTGATACGTTCTTTTGCAGGAGTTAGGAGGTCAGATACAGTGTATCGACCTTCCTTTAAGATTGGTCTTGCCATCGCAGCTACGCAGATTTTCCTAAGTACCCATTCAAGATATCGTCTTGCTTCATTTGCTGCTCCAGACTTATCGCCAGATTTGATTCGGGCTTCGATTCTATCCCAGCGCGTTTTGTAGGGTTCAATTATGGGACCAGTTTCGAGTGTCCATCCCACAATTTCCATGTTTCTAAAGCTCCCATCAATTCCAAAGGCACGTTGGTGAGCACACAGCTGCTCGAACCATACTGCATCATGTGTCGTTATGAGAAGTTGATAATCCTTGAAATGCTGAGAAAGCAGTTTGCAGATTCGCCCCCGATGTTGAGCATCTATTGTAGTGACAACATCATCAAGCACGATGAAATTGCAGGGACCATTGAACCTCTTGGCAAACGCCAGGAATATGCACAGTCCTAGAGAGTCCAGATGCCCTTCACTTGCGAAGGCTCTTGGGTCTTCCTTTGACCCGAAGGATTCCATTTTCAATTCAGCACTTGCCCTTCTTCCAGACGCAATGTTGAGTTCTATGTTTTTATGGGCATCCTTTGGATGAAGCATAGAGTAGAAGGCATTCACATTTCCCGTTATTGAATCATATATCTCTTTAATCTTGGCTTTCTTGACCTTTGAGAACGTCTGATAAACCTTCTTGCTAAGAGCACTGTGCTTCTCTTTGGTCTTCAAGCTTTCCTTTGCTTTTGCTACCTCGCCTACCAAAGACTTGACCTGGTTAATCAGGCTGACTGTCTGTACCTTGCTTTTCCAGTCTTTTGGGACTCCTATCTTTTCAAGCATTGCTTGGCATTTTTCGGCTGAAGCTTTGACCAACTTCTCAAGTTTGGTCATCTCTTGGTCGAAGGCTTTGGTAGGGACCTTTCCCTCGAGTTCCCCTGCAGAATTCACCTCACCGGCAAGTTTCTTCAAAGACTTCGAAATGCCAAGAAGCTTTTTTCTTTTGTTTTTCAACTCGTCAAGTGGCTCGAGCTCCTCGCTTATCTCCTCAATCTTACCAGCAAGTGAGCTCAGTTTTTCCTCCGTTTCAGTGGAGATTTGTCTAACTTCTGATGCTTCATCCGAAAGTTGACTAAGTGTCTTCAACCTCTCATTGATTTGCTTTAAGAGCTCCTGTCTGGAGACATCTTGTCCGCAAAGAGGGCAGGCATCTTTCTCATCATCTTTGACGGCTTCCAGACCTTTGACCAGAAACTCCGTTAGGGAGAGTTCGCTCCTCGCATTCCCTTCTAGGAAGGGTCCTATCTTTTTGTTTAGAGCATGCAGATTCCCAGCGATTTCATCATCAACACGCAGAAGCTTGAGTTTCCCTAGGACATCATTGAGTTTTGTCACGTGTTCGAAATCGGCGGATTTCTTGAACGTTTTCAACATCTCATCTTCGATGTTATCGACATCATCGAAGGACCTCAGGGTGGTCATTTTCGCCTTCTTGAGGCTCTTGTTCACAAAGTCCAGAGCTTGCTTGGCGTTAGTGGTCCTTTTTCGGAGCAAGGTTGAGATTTGCTCAAATGTGTCTTTAATTCCGTCACGCTTTGAACAGACAGCGCCATCAAGCTCCTCATAAGCACGTTTCATTTCAAGCTCGACGTTGTCTAGTCGCTCGATTCCAAGTATGCTTGCGATTGCTCTGAAACGGTCCGCAGGCACGCTTACAACGAATTTCAGAATTTGTGCCCTTCTCAGAATGAAGGTTCCTCTTCGGGCTGCCTGGAAGTAGTCTTCAAGTTGTTTTGGAGGTGCTGGTTGGTCTGAGAATGTACGCTCAAGAGCTATACTACCAGGGTCAAAGGTTACCGCAACGACTACGTTATCTTTATCGAAATTCTTGTGTGGCATGTGTTTCTGCAAAGACAAGCTTTGAGTTCCTTTCCCCTCAAAGACGGAAAGACCACCAGTGAAGAAGAACTCGAAAGCCTCAGCAAGGGAGCTTTTTCCTGTCCCGTTTTCTCCTCTGAGGAGCAGGCTTTTCCCCATAAAATCTAGTTGTAGGTCTGGAACCCCTCTGAAAGCACTGATGCTAATGCTTTTGATGCTTGTTGGCGTTCTCAATCCCTTCTTCTAGTGCTTTTAGGATGTTTTCCTTTGATTCTAGCCTGTCTGATTCCCAGAGCTTCTTTAGGGTGTTAATCACTTCTGAAGGAAGTTTGACTGTTCCAAGTCTCCTGAAGAACTCCTTGAAAATGTCCTCCTCTACGCTAACGCTTTTCTGTCCATTCATTTTGGCTCTCTTCTCTGCATAACTACACCGTTGTAGCACTTAAAACTTCTTAAATGATATCAATATGTGGAGTTAGGACACACTAAGAAGGAGAGGAACCTAGGAGACGCTACTTCAGTTTTCTGAAGAGCTTAACACCTTCAAACTCCGTGATGTACTCAAACCCCTCTTCAATAGCTTTCGAGCTTCCTCAACGGTTTGAGCGGTTGCACCATTACTGATTGACTACGATTCTATTGACTCGCACACTCAGCGTAAGACCGTTAGTTTCGCTCTATCATAGATTTGTTTGAGCTTTCTTGGCGAGTAATCGGTGTAATGCCTCGCTAAAATTGATTTAGGCATTCTACCGCAGAAAGCGTCAACATAACGGTCCTGCACCCCAAGATTTCCCATCTCACAGCAGAACCAGTCTCGCAAAATCTGTGGAGTCACCTTCACCTCTGAGATTTGCCATGCCTTTTTGAATGTGCGAAGTAATTGCCTTTTGGATATTGGAAACAGTTTTGGGTTGCTATCATTGCGAAGTGCAAGGTATTTCTTAAGTTCTCTCTCCGCTTCTGCGTTGTAGAAACTCAGCCAAGTGTGTTTACTCTCATTGGGGTCCTTTCTAGGTTTCAGCATTCGGTTCTTGGAGTCAACATCTCTGTATCTATCAAGAGAAAGAACCTCTGAGCATCTTAACCCGCTAGTTGCATACATTAGAAAGAGAGCTTTGTTCCTATGAGTTTCAAGGGCTTTGTAGAAGACTTGTAGTTCTGTCTTGCTTGGAACTATTATAGGCTTGAAGCTTAACTCTGGAAACTTGAATGTTTCAACCAAATCCTTCATGCCTAAGTAGTCTCTGTAGAACCGCTTTAGAGCCGCCAAGATATTCTTGTAGGTGCTTGCTGCCATACTTTCTTTTATCTTCAGAAGATAGTTCCTCAAGTCTTGCTTAGTGACCTCAACCGAGTCTTTTCGAATCTCTCTTCGAAATGCCTTAATCAGTCTAACGTGCAGTTTTGCAGTGCTTTCAGTCAATTGAAGGTCAATCTTGCAGAAACCCTCAAAAGCGTCTAAATTTGAAGCTCTTTTTCGAAAATCTCTGAGACTCGGGCTCTCGGGACCCCGGTTCAAATCCGGGCAGCCCCACCAGTTTCGTTGTTCTCTTTCCACACGTATACTCAGCGAGGTTTAGTTTATCACAACTGAACCTCAACGGAATCTTGACAGGTTTATACTGAAATGTTGTCTTGTGGTCTGAAATGACCGCGTTGGAGAAGAATCCTTTAACTTGGTTTGTCATCGTGAATCTTGCTTTACTGTTTATTAGTGGCTGCTGGATGGTTTGAAGTCTAATGGTAGCTTCTTGGAAATCCTCGCTTGGATTTGCTAGGCCCCTGCTACTTATAAGCACCGCCTTGGCAAACATTTCATTCCTCGCTTCAATGCTGGCTTCAATTCTGGGAACGGCAAACATTGCGAAGGAGGATTCAGCACGGCGAGTAACGGTATACGCCTTCACCGTTGGCATACTCCTCCTCATAGTTTCCATGATCATATTCTGCTGGATAGTCGTCTCCACATCGCTCTACTACTTGTTTGACTAGAGGAAAAATTCGGACAGCTCATTCCGCCTAGACCTAGGCATATCCATGGCTCTGTCTGTACCTGTCTCTGTCCGCTCGTAGCTCGTCGCCCGCTAGTTCGTTGTTTTCTCTCTTTTGACGATTTCTCTTGCAACAATGACACCTGAAGCAGAGGATTGAACAAGTCCTCTCGTTACTCCAGCTCCATCGCCTATGGTAAACAGATTACGAATCTTCGTCTCCAAACAGTCGCTCAATTGAAGCTTTGTAGAATAAAATTTCACTTCCACGCCGTACAGCAACGTGTGTTTCGAGTTCACTCCCGGCGCAATTTGATCCAAGGCTTGAAGCATTTCACGAATGTCCGCTAGGTGACGGTAGGGTATGACGAAGCTGAGGTCTCCTGGCGTGGCGTTCTTTAATGTCGGAACAACTACGCTTCTTTTCATCCTCTCCTCGGTTGATCGCCGCCCAGCTTGGAGATCGCCCAGTCTCTGAACGATCACGCCTCCGCTGAGAAGGTTCGTGAGCCTCGCAAGATACTTACCATAAGCAATAGGTTCTCTGAAGGGCTCAGTGAAAGATGTGCTAACGAGGATGGCGAAGTTGGTATTTCCTGTCTTTCTCTCCGCATAGCTCTGACCATTTACCGTTAAAATGCCATCATACGATTCCGTGATGACTTCGCCTTCAGGTGCAACACAGAAAGTCCTCACCTGATCATCGAAACACTTTGAGTAATAGATAAACTTGGGCTCATATAACACGTTTGTCAGCTCCGCCATGACTGGCGCCAAAACTTCAACCCTAATGCCCACATCAACAGGGTTGTTCAACGTTTTTAGGCCCAACGACTGAGCCTCGCACTTCAACCATTCAGCCCCACTTCTGCCAGGTGCCACAATAACGTATCTTCCAAGGATTTTTTCGCCCTTAACCGTCTCCACACCCTCAACTTTGCCTCCTTTTACCAACAGTCCTTTCACTTCGGTTCTAGTTCGAACCTCGACTCTGTCGTTCAAATACCTACGCAACTTGTGAAGGGTGTCGGCACAATTCTCGGTGCCCATGTGGCGTATTTTTTGCTGAACAAGTTTTAAGCCAACAAGGGATGCTTTTCGCTCGATCTCGTCGATTTTGTCAGGATCAACTCCATAAAGATGCTTGGGTGCCCCAAATTTCAAGTAAATGTTATCCACGTAGTCTACAAGCCCTTCCAGCTCTTTCTCAGCACGATAATCGGTGAGCCATCCACCAACCCTAGTGGACAAGGTTAGTTTCCCATCGCTGAACGCTCCCGCGCCACCCCAACCAGACAAGAGCACGGAAGGGTCAGGGTGCACTCGCCCCAAGCCTTTATCTGCTGGACGCTTGCGTTGGTCAATGTCGGGTCCCTTGTCCAAAATAAGGACGCTCAATTTTGTGTTCTCAGTCAGCTCGAATGCGGAGAATATTCCCGCTGGGCCAGCGCCCACAATTATTACGTCGAATTTCAACTGGAAATCCCTCGAAGACCCCCAACTACATCTCATAGGTATAATATATGTTTTAGCAAAGTCAGTGTGGTTTATTGACTTCTTATACTGAGAGGTTTGCCACTATCAAAACGTTGACAGGAACTTAGGAGATATGCGTTGACATGCGACAATGATCCTCTACGAAGGTTTAATCCTTGATTGCTTCCAGTATGCTCATCACGTTCCAAAGTTTTACTCTGGTATAGGGTGGCATATTAGGGTCCTGCAAGATGTCGTCAAGGATGGATATCGCGTTGGACGCCTTTACCGCTGGTGTATACTCCGTCAAATCAAGAGCGGCGATAGACTGTCTTGCAGCCCTCCTTATGTTGCGGGGAGTTGTGGTATCTTCAGAAACTTGTCCGAGAACAACCGTTGCTTGTTTTATTCTTTCCTCATACTCCTGCAGTTTCTTTTTTCTTACCATACAGAAGCCTCCTAACAGTGGTGTTGCAGATACTCAAATTACTTCTAATTATTGCCCAGACACTGATTTATACCATTTGTGTTCTTCTTAAGTATCTTCCACATAGTCTTCTTCTCATTTTCTAGGGCTCATATAAATTAGACCAAGGCATATATTATCTACCCCTAACTAAAATTGTTTTCAAGAGGATTCAAAAATTGTCTGGAAGGTTAAAGGACATCCAATCCATGGCCGACATGCTTAAGCAGGGCGGTACACTCACAGAGTTTTCGTGCCCCGCATGCGCTTCACCGTTGTTCAGATTGAAAAGTGGGCAACTCTGGTGTGTAAAGTGTAAAAAACGTGTAGTAGTGGTGAAAGAGGGAGAACAAACGATAGAGAAATCCGACTCCGTGCTTCTCACCAGTTTAGAATCAACTCTTCTCAAAAAGATAGAGGAGATAAACACGAAAATAAAAGAAGAAAAAGATCCGGAACAGCTACAAAAATTGGGAGCGACTCTGTCTGCGTTGCTTGAAAACCTTGAGAAAACGAGAAAGATGAAAAGAACATAATCGGGTCATAGGAAGGTATTGCCCTTTGCTGGGACGTTATGAAAGTTTTCCAGAAACCGTTCACGGAATTGCACGATTCACGCCCCCATCTTCAATAGCGAAGATGCAGGAGGCGATTCTTCATGCACTCTATCAACTAAACCATGAAATCTGCGATTTAAAACGCATCATGCCCGTTTCCTTATTGAAATGCGAGGTTAGCTTCGAGTTTGGAGTGGCTGAAGCCGAAGAGTTCAATTATTTGGATGAGGAGGAGTTGAATAAGTTTTGCAAAAGCGTTGTTGATAAGACTTTCTCGGTATTAGATTTTTTCTGCGTTGTCCGTTATCATGTAAACAAAAAGGGTAAACGTGTTCCATTGAAATTTGATTATCATCTGCTCCGTTTCATGTTCTATGATGGCAACATGGAATTACGAGTAACCCATGAACGGGGTGCACAACATGTTTCTTTGGAAGAACTAATTGTCTTCATAGCAAAGCGTGTAAATGAAGACCTTTCTAAAAAACGACTAAAACCATTAATTTTAGAATATTCAAGAACTCTTTGATACAATGCGTGTCAATGTTTCCCCCAACTTTTCAAGAAATCCAGAACAATTGTTAAAACATCCTTTGACACTTCACCCCTCGGTCGGTTTCCATCAACAGGGATCAAGCTTCCATTCTTTACCAGTCTCATGTAAACCTCTTGAACTTTACGCTGAATCTCCAGTCTCTCCATCACTGATCTCCTTCCCCGCAACCTCCTCACCACAACCTCAGCTGAAACATCGATGTAGATTGCCAGATCCGGAGGAAGAGCCAACTCGTTGATCTCCTCAATCCACTTCGTGTCCAAACCCGCCGCTCCTTGGTAAGCCAGAGACGAATACACATACCTGTCAGAAACCACGATTTTGCCTTCTTGCAACACAGGCTTGATCTCCTTTTCCACATGGTCGACGCGGTCAACCGCGAAAAGAAGAGCCTCTACCACACTTGGCACACGTTTCCTCCTCTGAAGAACATACTTTCTTATAAATTTCCCAATCTCTCCTGCACTCGGTTCAGTGGTGTATATGGCTTCGAAACCTCTCTTTTGCAGGTTCCGCACAAGCCGATGCGCATGCGTGGTCTTTCCGCTGGCATCCAGCCCCTCGATACAGATGAACATCCCTCTTTCCTTCACATGGCAGCCCGCCTTTTCACAGAAAATGTTTCCTACAACGTTTCCATTACTCATTATATACATCAATCACTTTATTAATATGCCAAGGTTAGCAGAACTTGAGGAGAACTTACAATGCGACGATACTGGGGCGAAATCAAAGACCCCGTGTATGGATACGTTTACATCACCGAAGCAGAGAAAGAAATCATTGACTCTTTTCCAGTGCAGAGGCTTCGTCGACTACGGCAACTTGCAGGAACGGAGTTTGTCTACCCTGGCGCCAACCACACTCGATTCGAACACTCCGTCGGCGTTATGCACCTAGCCGGTCTTTTATCAGAAAATCCGAATCTCTCACAAGTCCTATCTGAAGATGAAGTTCAAATCATCCGAATAGCTGCTTTACTACACGACGTTGGACATGGCCCGTTCTCACACGTATTCGAGCATATACTAACAAAATTTCTCAACAAAACGCATGAAAATATGACAACATGGATCATCCAGAAATCAGAGCTAAGAGACGTAATTAACAAACTTGGATATAGCTCCAACATGATTGGAAAACTCGCAGTGGGGTTGCTACATAAGCCTAGCAGAGCATATATGGATCAGATCATTCGAAGTGCTGTTGATGTGGACAAACTCGACTTCATCGTTCGAGATACCTATCACACAGGTGCTCAATACGGATACGTGGACATCTTCCGACTCATCCATACGCTTGATATACTCGATGAAAACCTTGCAATCGATCTGGGAGCCCTTTCAGCCCTTGAATCCTTCATTCTAGCCCGAATTGAATCCTTCAGAAGCATATACTTTCACAGAGTCGGGCGAGCAGTACAGATAATGCTTGCCATGGCCATGGAGGAGGCAAAAGACGAGTTAGGCTTGACAGACTTTAAATCACCTGAGCAATACCTAGCCCTCAACGACTACACTATGTGGACCATGCTGAAAGAATGTAAGAAATCCAAGGAAATCATAGAGAACTTAGAAAGGCGCAGGCTGCTGAAGTGTGTTTATGACCAGACTTTCTATATGAAAGACAAAACGGTATCCAGCATCTTCGGCGTTGAGGAAATTCGAAATCAAATAAGAAACCAAATTGCTTCAGAGGCAGAAGTGGAACCGCGATCAGTTGTCATCGACGTGCCCACGCTTCCATCTGTTCCGTATCAACACTCAGTCTTGCTGGAGCCTATGGAAATCCCCGTGTTTCACAAAACACGCGATGGCCAGAAGATTCCTCAGCGGCTGAGCGAAATCTCTGGAATATTCGACGTGCTCAGGGGCTTCATGAATATTCTACGAGTCTACACTGACGAAAAGCATCGTGAACAAGTGGGGTCGGCAGCGGCAAGACTTCTTGGCAGAACTCCTTCTTCGGCGAAGATTTCCTACTAGGATTTTATAGGAAGTTTTTATGAGCAGCCAAATTTTTCAAGATGGCGAATGGTCACGAACATAAATCTTCGCGAGTTGGCACAATTTCTTAAAAGATAGGCGACCGTCACGTGTTGATTAATCGTTGATAAAGGCTTTCTGGATTAACGTTCAGCGCCGAACAAATTCTTTTCCGGGTTCCGCAAACGTTTGCCACAATCCTTGTAAGGTAACCCTCCACATTGTCAAAAGATAACATTGGGCCACAGTCAAACGCCTTCATGATAGAGGAGACCTAGAAACGAGGTGACACTTGGTCTCTTACGTGATCATCTCTTGTCTTTTTTCCATTTCATCGAGAAAACTTCGCAGACTCATGCCTCAACCTCACCGCTTTTGAGAGTTTTTTCAACCAGCTTTAAAAGGACGGGCCCAGCTTCCCACTCGTCAACTGTCTTAATGAATACAGATACTAACGCGATTTTGTTCATTTTCGCTGCTAGTCTCTCGGCGAGAACACGAGCAATTGTCACGTTTCGATCTCCAAGCAGAATGGACGACAAGGGAGGTCCCACCATTTTCGGCGCCTGGGGTATGGCCACCGCCAATGTGCCTAGCCGGTCGTCTCCCTCGCTTAAAAGAATTAAACTCGCGTTCTTTGTCCCTAGATAAAGGGCAAAGAATAGCATACCTTTTTCCTCGATTTTTTCCTCAACAATTTTTGCACGTGGCATATGCAACCCTACCATGTTATTTATAGCGTTTCTCACTGACTATTTATGTTTTCAAACGAACTGGAAGAAGTCAACGCAATGGCGAAAAACAGAGCAAAAGAGATATTGCGAATACTTCGAAACAATTTCACTCTTCCATCATGGACCAGATCAAGCAGAAACCTCTTTCAAACGTTAATTAGAACGGTGCTTTCTCAAGCCACCGCTGACAAAAATACCCACAGAGCGTTCAGAAATCTCTCAACAAGGTTTCCCATCACTCCGAAAGCTTTGGCGAAGGCAGACGTCAGAGAGATCGAGAAGGCCATAAGGGTCGCAGGGTTGTATAAGAACAAATCCAAAGTCATAAAAAATCTTTCCCGCATAATTCTTGAAGACTTTGACGGCTCCATGGATTTTATCTATTCTATGTCATTTGAAGAGACTCGAGAAATACTTTTACACCTTCCTGGAGTGGGACCGAAAACCGCTGATGTCGTCCTCCTCTTTTGCACCGATAAACCAACCATTCCTGTAGACACTCATGTGAACCGAGTTTCAAAAAGACTAGGGTTAGTTCCGCCAAACGCTAGCTACGAGACGACACGACAAGCTCTTCAATCTCTTTACACCCCTAAAGACTATCTTCCAGTTCATCTATTGCTCATTTCGCTCGGACGAAAATATTGCAGAGCGAGAAACCCATTGTGCAAACCTTGCTCTCTCAACGAACTCTGTCCAACCAAACAGATGAAAAAATAAGACAAACTGTCGTCAATTTGCAAAAATTGAGCTCAAGCCGATTTCTCTGCCGTTTTTGCTCAGTTTTATTTGACCAACACAAATGGTTGACACGTTCTCGCTTACTGGAGTGTAAACCTTCATTACCCGCCTTCTATAGTGCACTTCAAGCAAGACGCCGATTCCCAGAAAACTGCCTAACTCATCTTGTAATCCAACAAGCAAGCCTTCTTCATTGCCGTCTGTGATCACTACTGCCTTCCTCCCTAAACTTTCCTCAATCTTCCTTATCTGTTCTTCATCAACCCATTGAGTTTTCCTCAAAACGATAAAAATGCTAGTGGGTGTTTCTTCACAGTAAATAGGACTTAGCCCCAAGCATTCCTCTATTTGTTTCATATGCTCCGCAGTTGGAGGAGCACCGACTCCTAATGGAACCCTTTCAACTTTAATCCAGTTCATGAAAAACGACTGCACCTTAGCCTTTTTCAAATATTTCTTGTAACTTAGCTCACGGAGGATTTTTCTTTTCTCTCTATTTCTTTTCTGTATCACGGGCGGAGAGTCTATCGCCAGAACCTTCATCTTCTTCAACGCGGTTAATATAGGCACCAACTCGTCGCCTCCCTGTATTCCTACAACTATGTTAGGAGCAACTTTTTCCGTCAACAGAACTTTGTATCTGGCGGCGTCTTCATCGGCAACCCATCCATCTGTATTTATAACGAGAAAATCTGCACCCGCGTCTAAAGCTCTATCTTTTAACGTAATTAACCCTTCCACAACTCTCTCTACTGCTTTACTTGGACTCGTCAATCCCACAAAATACGCGCTTTCCGCGTTTATTTCAAAAAGGTCCTTTATCGGTGCCTTAACGTGACTAAATCCGATGGTGGAAGGAGGTCCTACATCAGACTGTCCCAAATCAGCGTCAATAACAGCTGCTTTCCATTTATTCTCCAAAGCTTGGTTTATAAGGTAGGTACAGAAACTCGTTTTGCCCGAGTCAACGCCACCAATCACCATGACCGCTAACGGCTTTCCACACAATGTTATCTCGTTTAAGGCCTTTTTCCAAGAGGAAGGAACAGTGCTTTCGTCAACTTCTTCAAAAGAAGCGCCCTCACCCAACGTCAAATCAAAAACAGCCTTTTTCCTAGCCTCAAATGGTACACGTTTTCCCTCTCGTACCACAACTTTTTCTCCCATTCTAACTGTTGCACCTAAAACCTCAACCTTTCCAGCGAGAAGCCTCACGGATGCGGGGCCGCCGACAACTAAGGTTTTCCCCTTTTTAACCGTACATTTCATTGTGCGCTCTTCCTTCTAGGTAAAACTTGACCGTTTCTCTCCGCGATTTTTATAGCAGACATCATGTCTCTAGAACCCCTTCGATGAATGGTTTCTCTCATAAAATGGCTTGTTCCCGCTTCACTCACTATTTCTATGACAACTCTCTTCGGTAAAGACATGTCTAATAAATGTACCAGTTTTTCAGCGTAGATGGGGACGCCGTTTCCTATCTTCACCATGTTAACCGCAGCCGGCGTTCGGCTCAAAGACTCTAAAACCGTGTTTACTGTTTCTTCCAAACTTAAACATGTGACGGTTTCAAGGACCTTCCCATCAGCTGTAATTGCTACGCCAAAGGTTTTGCCAGGGTCTATCCCGATAATTACTCTGTCATAGTCTCGCTTTCCCTGAGCAACTCGAATTGCTTCATCAACGACAGTTGTGGGGGCCATTTCATCTTCGAAAATAAGAATGTTTGGATGCTTGACTAAGTGTTGTTCCCCCTTAGTTGTGATCACAACTTTAATGTTTAAGGGAACATACTCTCTGGGGATTAGACTTAGGAAGGGTATCTTTCTTTGTTCAAGTTCTTTTACTAACTTGTAGTAGGCTTTACCAGATACTGTTGCAAGCGCTATCTTCACTTTATTCGCTTTCATTAGGACCCCTTTACGTTAATCAAAGACAAAATTATTAACTTTAAGGTTTATTATTTCGCTTTGACGTGGAGCTCTTGCAAGGCGTGATTCCGACTGGTTGTAGTTCGCTTGATAAACTGTTAGAGGGAGGGCTTCCCCTTAAGAAAATCTCTCTTGTTTACGGAGAGGCTGAAACGGGTAAAAGCTCTTTCGCCATTCAATGCGCCGTTAACTGCGCCAGAATAGGGTACAAAACGGTCGTTATAGACTCAGACGGCACGTTTTCTACAAGACGACTGTCACAAATAGCCTACTATGATTCTGAAAAGGTCTCCCCCTTGATAATCTTAGTGAGGCCAACTACCTTTCAAGAACAAGCCCTTGCAATAGATCACCTTGACGAGTACATAACCAGAAAAGTCGGATTAGTAGTTGTTGACACCATCACATCGTTATACCGCGTTGAGATAGGAGGCAAAAAAGAAACGTTTGCATTAAATCGAGAATTGAACAGACAAATTGCGTGCCTAGCTCAAGCTGCCATAACCCATGAAATAGCAGTTCTTATCACCAGTCAAGTTCGAAGCATCTTTGTTAAAGACTCGATTAGCGTGGAACCTGTGGCTACACGAGTTCTAAAGTTCTGGTCGGAGGTCGTACTTGATTTCAGACACACCAGTCAAACGCGCATGATAAAAGTCCGCCTAGAAAAAAATCCAAAATACAAACGGGTCGCCACATGTCATTTGACTATAAAAGGAACTGGCATTAGCGATTATGACCGTTAACCTTTTTTCCTTCCTGAATCAAATGAACTGGAGATGGGGCATGCCAATAACTATAATCATTGACATCATTAATGCCTTGTACTTCATATTTCCAGCTTACTGCGCCAACGCGGCACCCGTGATTTTTGGAAGGGGCGCGCCCATCGATGCTGGCAAAAAATTCTTAGACGGAAAACCGATACTGGGCTCGCATAAAACCTTTCGAGGATTTTTTGTTGGATTGGCTGTTGGAACTTTTGTGGGTTTCGTTCAGTACATCTTCCTTCAATCTAACGATTTTCTCAAAGAAGCACTTCAGTTTCAATTCAGCATATCGCTTGGATTCATGCTCTCGCTTGGAGCTTTGGTTGGCGATTTGATCGAATCTTTCTTCAAACGACGACTGGGGCTTCGTCCTGGTTCCTCACTCCCCATAGCAGACCAGCTTGACTTTGTAGTAGTGGCTCTCCTTTTTTCTCTGCCAGTTTCGCCGCCTCCCTTGCTTATAGTTCTGATAATTATCGTGATAACGCCTCCTATTCACCTTTTAACCAATTTCTTAGGAAATCTTCTACGAAAAAGAAAGCTCTTCCTGTCAGTTAGTGCGCATGAGTAGGTTCCGAAAGACCAGCTTCTTTATCCCCTGCTAAATCTACCCATGAAAACGTATTCAACGCATATGTATGCAGAAAAAATGAGAAGGGCCCCCGTTAACAGTAGAATGTATGCTTGGCGGGGCCTGTAGGCGTATTTTGTGCTTTGATACGTCAAGAGGAGGCCTATGGCTCCGAGAGCATAAAATATCATAATAAATACGCTTTCAAGAACAAATTGCTCATTCAGAGAATAGGGATAGTAAAAAAGAAATCTTTCACCGGTCCACCACAACATCATGGGTTGTTCTAAGAGGTTGTAGACTCCGCCTGCGAGCAGAAAAATGGAAGCGGCGATCACTATAGCTGTGATAACGAGCATTGATGGTCTAGCAGTTACTATTTTCCAATAGGTTTTTTGCATAAAATAACCGAGAGAAGAAAAACTCCTTTTGATTCGGCTTGTCAGTGTTCTCATTCTCCTTTTTTCATCAAGTGCTCGGCTAATTCTTTCGCTGAAGAGCCTGTATACGGATTCTTAGCTATCTCATTTAAATATTCCTTCCATGAGATGTCCAGCGCTTTTTTCCAAGTGTTGTACTTCTCCACGATGTTCTTATTTGCCTTCTCATGTAATTCGCAGTATTCATTTATCGCTTCTCTGTTGCAGATTTTGCATTTCAACGCGTTTCCTCCTTTCTTCCTTTAATGGACATTCGGGGTTGAAGCACAGTCTCCACGGTCTTCTACCTCTCATCCGTATCTGCACTAGTGGCCATCCGCAGGATTTGCAACTTTTCTCTAATGGTTTTGCTGTTCCTCGTTGGGGAAGGGGGAACGAGGTTTTGCAGAGGCCTTTGAAGTAGTTGGTGCAACCGATGAAGCGTTTCCTCGTTTTTCGTGAGTATAGAATCGTCAATTGACCTGTGCCGCAGTTTGGGCAATTGCCTATGATCCGTTCTTGCATTCGCGCTCTTTTAATGGCATTGCTTAACGTTTGGCCTATTGTCTCCTCTTTTTGCTTAAACTCTTCCAGTAATGGTTTTAACTGATTAACAGCGTCTATGAGTATGTTTTCCCTCTTCTCGTTACCACTTTGAACTTGTTCCATCTTTTCCTCAAGTCCTCGAGTGAACTCTACCGAAATTACTTCTGGGCAATGTTTTTGAAGAGTCTCGAAAACATCAATTCCCAAGTCGGTAACCACAATCCGCTCATCTGCAACATATCTCCTGCTGTAAAGAGTCTCGATGATGTCCGCTCTTGTGGCCTTAGTCCCGATTCCTTCTTCTTCCATTTTCTTAAGCAGACTACTTGGATTGTACCGCGGTGGAGGTTTCGTAAATTTATCCTCTCGTGTCACCTGCTTTAATCGTATCTTTTCTCCCTCCTTTAGAGGAGGCAACAACACTTCTTCGGCGCGTATATATGGTTTGTAGAAATGCATCCAACCTTCTTTCAGGATTCGTCTTCCATGTAAATAGAAGCGATGATCACTTACTTTTATACAAACTCTCATACTTTGCTTGATTCCTGGTTCGCCGAAAACAGCCATGAATCGTCTAACAATCAGGTCCCAAACTTTCTTTTCAGGTTCGCTCAATGCTCTTGTAGGCAAGTTGCCAGTTGGATACACTGCTGGGTGTGCAGGGTCTTCTTTTGTGCCTTCTCTCGGTTTCAGCTCCTCTTTTTCAAGAAGTTCTGATGCTAGTTTTCTGTAGGCTGGCTTTTTACCTAATGCTTTGAGTATCGCTCTGTAATTGATTATTGGTGGCAGTTTCTGACTGCTTGTTCTTGGGTAAGAAATTAAGGCGTTGAGGTATAGGCGTTCAGCGATGCCTGCGGTTCGTCTCGGTGTGTATCTGAACAGGCTGTATGCCTCGGTCTGTAGCTTGCCTAAATCGAAGGGGATTGGAGGCATTTGGCGAAAGTTTTTCACATTAATCTTCTCTATTTCACCGATTTTTCTTCTGCACTTCTCTACAACAGTGTCTGCCTCTACCTTTTTCTCAATCTCCTTTCTCTCATACTCCGCTTCGTACCTAGAGCCTTTTATTTCAACCATTGCCTTTATGTCCCAGTAAGGGGTGGGCACGAAACAGCGAATCGCTTTTTCTCTTCCAACTAAAAATCTGAGAGTAGGGCCTTGAACCCTTCCTGTACTCAGTGTGGCATATCTTCCGCTCCAACGTTTGGCTGCCAAGGTTAGTGCACGCGAGAGATTTATGCCATATAGCCAGTCTACTTCGTGCCTAGTCTTCCCAGTCTCTATGAGAGCGAAGTCAAGCTGGGGCAACGGCTCTTCATAGGATTTTTCTAACTCGCTTTTCATCAGTGTAGAAAACTTCATCCTTTTCGCTGTGGCTTCTTTGTTTCCACATGCATATTTTAGTATGCAGTAGCCAATGAGGCTTCCTTCAAGGTCGTAGTCGCAAGCTCCTATAAACTGATCAGCGTCTCGGGCAAGTTTTGAAAAAACTTCAATCCATGCACGAATTTGTTTTGCTCCCCTCTCTGCAACGTATCGTGGGGCCCATTTGAAGTTGAAGATTGGATAATAGTTTCTTTTTCCTTGCGTTTGGACAATCGTGTATAGGTGCCCAAGGGCTGGAGCTACAACAAGTTTCTTTTCTCCTCGATGAGCTACAAAATAGGGTACGCCTTTTTCTTCAATTTTTTTAGGTTTCTCTTTATGGTCTAGTGCTTTTGCTACTCGTTGAGCAGCGTTTGGCTTTTCGGTGATGATTAAAGTGTATTTCCCCATTAAGTAGTCCTTTCCTTTTCTTTCAAGCACATGCAGAAGTTATAAATAGTTTGCGACGTTTGTTTCTCTGCGTTTGACAACGGTTGTGATATCATGCCTCAACATGCGATTTGTCAGAATTGTGGTGCTCTTCTTTATGAAGGCTCAGACCTGAAGCCTCCTGACGAAATTATTCAACAGTACGATGGAAAATGTCCGAAGTGTGGCAAAAAGTTATCTTCTGTCCCGAAAGATGTGGAAGTTAAGCCCGTTAAGTGACTGATCGTGTAAATCATTATTTCGCCTTACGATCTTGTTGCCATCATGTTTGGAGGTTTGCTGGTTGAGTCAACTTGCACGGAGAATCCATCTCTATAGGTTTCACAGTCAAAAGGGCAAAATGTCTCTGTTCGCAGGATTTGAAATGCCAATGTGGTACCGAGGAATCGTCTCGGAGCACATGACGGTACGAAAAACTGTGGGAATTTTTGATGTTTCGCACATGGGACGAGCGCTCGTCACAGGCCCAGAAGCCGGAGCTTTTCTGAACTATGTAACAACCAATGACGTTGCAGCACTGTCACCTCTTTGCGCACATTACTCATTGATGTGTAATGAGCAAGGTGGCATAATAGACGACTTTGTTCTATCTAGACTGGAAGAAGAAAAGTTTCTTATGGTTTACAATGCAAGCAACCGAGATAAAGATTCTAAGTGGCTAACTGCGCATTCTCGCGGTTTCAACGTTAACGTCGAGGAAAGTTCAGACAGCATAGCTATGTTTGCAGTGCAAGGTCCAAAGGCAGAAGAGACGCTACAGAAGATATCCGTTGAAAACCTAAGCAGAATCGAACGATTCAAGTGCGGCTGGACCAAATTGGCTGGAGTCGACGCTTCTATTTCAAGAACAGGATACACAGGTGAAGACGGGTTCGAAGTCTTCGTATGGAACACTTCTCTTTCGAATCCTCACAAGGCTGAAAAGGTGTGGAACGGTGTTTTAGAGGCTGGTCAAGAAGCCGGGATAGAACCATGTGGACTAGGTGCCAGAGACACACTTAGACTGGAAGCTGGCATGTGCTTATACGGCAACGACATCGACGAAAATACTAACCCTTTTGAAGCACGATTGAGCTTTGTTGTCAAACTTAAAAAAGGAAACTTCATCGGTAGAGATGCTTTGATAAGGCGGAAAGCTGAAAGTTTGAAAAGGAAGCGCGTTGGTATACGAATGTTGGAAAGGGGGATTCCTCGCCGGCATTATGAAGTGTGGAGAAATGAAGAAAAAGTGGGACTAGTGACCAGTGGAACATTCTCCCCGGTGCTTAAATGCGGCATAGCTATGGCATATGTTTCCAAAGAACATGCAATCGATGGTGAAAAAGTTATGGTGAAAATACGGAATAAGCATGTAAAAGCAGAAATCGTTAGGTTTCCTTTCTATGACACCACGCAGTACGGTTTTAGAAGAAAAGTATGACTGAGCTTTGCTCTTATGAAATATAGGTAATCCGTTCTTCTTCCATTCTACGCATTTTCCATGAATAAGTTTCTCTTCGCTTCTCGATTTCTCGCATTCTTTCCACGATTTTCTTAGATTTCTCTATTTCTTCATCCAGTCTGGTTAAATCAACTTTCATCTTTAACATTTTTTGTAAAATGCTGAGAATGCTTTTGGCTGCTTTTGGATCAGGTAGATAGCCACGGGTTTCTCCTAAGAGGCAAAGTGCATCTAAGTTCCTAAATCTTGCCAGACCTAAGAGTAGCCCAGCTGTTCCTACAATTGGATTTCCCGCAGGACTGGCTAATGCCTCCGCCTCTAATGCTTTTTTCAAAAGCTCAGAATTGGTTGACACCGCTATTACCTTCGGCGTTTCTTCTGGCTCTTCCCGATATCCTCCAATTGTGACTATTGTTTTTACGTCGTGTTTTTCAGCAAAGTCTAGTATGCAGCCGGCTACGTCATATTGTCCCTCGATTGTTTGTGCTTGGCTGTCTCCGGTTAAGAAAATGAAGTCATTTTCTCCTGCTTCATTTTTCCAAAAGTAGAATGTTCCATGAAGTAGTCTTACGCTTCCTTTCTTGTTTACAAGAACGTAGTATGGAAAGTGGGGGGAATATAGCTCCCCGAGTTTTTTGGCGTTTAATTGCTTAGCAAGATACCGTGTGGCTATTCTTCCAACCATTCCTAACCCAGGGAGGCCCTCTATTAGAATGGGATTTTTTAACTTGATCTTCGTTTTTTCCTTTACATGCGTTATTTTCATTTCAGCTTCAAACCTCGCATTGCCTGCCTATATTTCGCATACCTATCGTCAGGCGAAAATTTTGCCGGATGAGGTATACGCACGTTTCCTCCGCAGTATGGACATTTCTCTTGCTTTAACGTATATTTTTTGCATTTTTCACATTTTCTAAGTAGCCAGACCATTATTTTTCCCTTTTAAAGGTGCCTTGCCCGCCGGTTTTTGCTATTTTTTTCAGAGCTATTTTTGTGGCTTTTTCTAGGATTTTTTCAGCCTCTTTGTAATCTTCAGCTAAGACATCAATGCGATATTTCGGTGGGGAAATTACGTGAATATGAACCTCCGCTTCTTCAGAACCTCCAACCTTTTGAGCACTTGATAATGCGTCTCGGATTACGGTTACTCCGTTGGGCTTTGTGCATTCAAGCTCTAGTATTCCTTTTATTTTCACCAAGGGTATCCTAATTCTTTCTTTTGCAATTTCCTCAAGAGTTGTCGCTATGTCTTTAGATACGCCTATCTTCAATAGAATGTTTGCTCCGTCTTTTGCAGTTTTTTCTAGTCCTTCATATATTCCTCCAAATTCTTTTTCCAGTAGAACCCCAGCTTTTTCATAGATCTCTTCTGCAGACATGTTTAGTTTTTCAGAGGCGCTCTTCAGCAAAGTGTCAGCTTTCCTTTCTTTTTTCCAAAAGAGAATTTTTTCTTTTTTCTCACGTTTTGTAACTCTTCTAAGCGAGAGGTCTACTTGCCCCTTTTCTACGTTGACCCGTAGAACCTTCAATACAACTTTTTGTCTTTCCTGCGCGAAATCACGGATGTTTCTAACCCATGTTGTGGAAAGCTCAGATATGTGGAGTAAGCCCCTTTTGTCATACTCATCTAATACAACATAGGCACCATAGCTTGTTACTCTTTCAACCGTAGCGATTACGAGGTCTCCTACCTCCGGCCATTCCATTTTTCTAAACGTCATTTTCTCTCCTCATTTACTCAAACACCGCGACAACTTCTCCCTTAATTACAACCTTTCCACTAGAGGGTTTGGCGAGTATAGCTGCGCAAACATTGCAGTGAACGACGCTCGTAGAATGGCTGAAGACGGTCTGTTCGTTTCCACAGTCGGGGCATTTTACTCGAAGGAACCTGCTTCTGGGTTTTGGTATTATTTCTTCCCAATCACTCATTTTCATCCCTTCTATTCAAAGATTAATTTTTTGAGACGTATTCCTTTCTTGTGCCGTGCGTAACTACATGTTTTACACGTAAGTTTTAATGTTTGTTTTTTCGTTGTTTTGGCAAATTTTCTTTGAAGCGCGTATTTCTGTCCGCCGTATCCTTTTTTTTCACGTTCATGTCGTCGTTCACCCTTGGCCAAAGCCCGCCTCTTCCCAGCTTTATAGAGAGAGACTGAGTGAAGCTGATGAGTTTTACATCTTGGACAGTAGGTGGTGACTTCCTTAGGCATTTTCATATGATCCGCCAACCAAATCGGTATAGAACAGCCCAACTAATTACTATTTAAATGCTTCTGGACGCAGATTTAAACACTCCCCCATTTCTGTATTTTCACTTTTGTATGGCTGTGGTTCTTACCCATGTTAAGGCTAGAAAGCCCGTAGAACAAAATTATAGAAAAACGCGTAAACGACATAAATCTAGATATACCGGTTTCCGCCTCCGCCTATACCTACACCGCGTAGACACCGATTTGCCTAAAAGCGCAACGTGCGAATTGCCGTCTTATCTCCCGCGCTAACCCGTGATTTCAGTCTTATGCTTCTACTTCTACAGCTACACCTTGCTTAATTAGGATTCGAGCGTTTTCAGAAGGCAGAGTTGCTATATTTTCTGGTTTGAACGGCCCATACGTCTTCATATCAGCCCCAATTATAGCTGGAATTTCTTGAAGAAAGCGCACCAACTTCTTTTTTGGCTTCTCCTTTCTTTTCACATGTGATAGGCACCCTCTAAGAATTTCTTTCACCACCGCTTGATAAGACTCGGCTAGGGGCGAAATTTCTTCTATGAATTTTTCCTCTTCGTTGGTTAAACTTTCTCTGGGCACGATTTTTCCATTTATGGTTTTTCGGAAAGTCTTTCTGTAGCGAAGTTGAATTAATTCATCAGCCATTTTTTTGACATTCGTAAACTCATGCTGCATGAGTCTGGCTTTTGTTGTTTTTTCATCCAGCATCCGGCTTTCTTCTTTTATTTTTTTCATGTAGTCAGCTAGCTTCGCGTAAAAATCTCGAGGAAGCATCTGGATCCCAGTGTTTTCTCTTTCTTTTTTCCATGCTTCATAGAGTTCGTCGTACATGGTTATTCCCCCATTTTCGCCCTTCCTTTACACAAGAGCAACAAGGCAGCAGCCGTGGGTAGTTCAATCGTTTCTTCTTGATAGGGGCCATAAGTTTCGTCTCCTAATCTAAATTGCGGAGCATCTGCTGCCGTGACCACTACTGTACCTTCTTTGAACGCAACAGCGCTTTTAAAGGGGTCGAAGTGTTCGATGCCTGTGATTGGAACCATAACTTTTCTCAAACCTGTTTTTCCATGCAACGTGTTACTGAGCCTTATCAGACGATGAATATCAGTTGTAACCACGGTGTCGATTCTTGCTGATTGCTTCTCTACTCCATGTTGAGCTATCTTTTTCCAACTCTCAACGCCTACGTCTTTTATGATTCCCCAAGGTCCTTTTCCTTTCCAGCTTTCCAACAGCGTCTCTCTATGTTTAATCAGGGTATCGGCGGTCTTTTTTCTTAATCCTATTTGTTGTAGTTCTTCTGGAGTAGCCGACAGAAGGAACTCGTAGGTTCCCCTAGCGATTTTTCCTCTCCATCCAGAATCATTCAGGTCTGGACCAGTCAGTATGCGCGATTTCTTTTCGCTTCTTTCACCTAAACCGTGGAATCGAGGTTCTAACCCTATCCCTATGACATAGTCTACTATTTCTTTGCGAGCCATTTGATCGAGTGCTTGAACCTCCCCGCTTTCCACACAAACATGATAACCACGATGCCCCGAAAAACTCACCTCCATTTCTTCTGAGGAAAAACCGAAGTCCCTCATCAAAAAGTCTACAAGTTTCATCGTTTCCGTCTTCGCAGACCCCAAACAAACTTCACATGGCCAAGTTTTTTCATCAAACTTCTGTTCTCCACAGACAGGACACTTTCTAGGCGTCACACCTCGGCCAACAGCACCACATTTCCTGCAAACCCATTTATCGTGGTCTTTTTCGCAAGGAGTTGGAATATGATCCGCGTCGATGTCAAAAATTAAATCTGCCCCCATCCAGCCTTTTTCCTCCATTTTCTCTTCCGGCCTTTCATAATAGGCACTTGAATAGTAAACATCCGAGGGAACTATCATTTTCAAAAACGACCCGAGGCCTTTCACGTTTTTAAAGCCTTTATGCCTGACCATGACCCTTTCCTTAAGCAAGATAAAACCGAACTCACGCCTTTCGATAGTAGAGGGCGGTTGAATGGCAAATGAATGCTTATGATAATATTCAGCGAATTTCTCTCGAACAAAACGTAGTAAAGAGAAAGGTATGCGTATTCCTCCCGGGAACTACATTACAGTTTGTTATCAACCCCTCTCTAGTACAACGATGGATAATTACGTTTCGACGGGTCCTTCTGTTCTAAACCCAAACTAAACTCGCGAAATGTACTTAGTCACTGTTACGTTTGTGGCACGTTTATGCCCAGCCTTTTAATAGCGGTTGCCCTCGTAAAAGCGTTTAGGCACGCAGTTTTTCCATGCTTTCCACTGGAGCCTTTCTTCGTATAGCCCTTAATTTCCTTCGATAATAGGCTAGAGGATGCCGTACTCTTCTGCATGTATCATCCATGTTGTGACAGACTCCGTGGGTGCGTAGCGTGTCGCAGCGAGGGGGAATGTATTTTGTTCGGGATCCTCTTTCGCCGGCTATGTGTTCAACTTGATATCGGGTTAGTCTTTCGTTGAAGTCGGAGAGTGAGCTGAAGAGGCTGACAACATTTTTTGTGGTCATGCCTATGTTTATTAGGAATGATGTTAAGGCGAAGCGACCAATGTGGGAGACGTTGCGGCCGGATGCTATTGTGTCGTATAGTTCTTTTATGCATGGTGGATATGCGTTGACAATTACCTCTTTGGGAAGTTCCTCTAGTTGGATTTCTCCTCGTTTTTCTATGAACAGTTGTTTTAATCGGTTTATGCGGTTCATCACCGCTTCAGGTAGCGATCCTACTTTTATGTCGAGCTTTCCTTCTATGTACCTTCGCACTTCCTCTTCTAAAAGACGTGCTGCTTCGCTTTTTGTTAGGTAAACTTCTCCTTTTAACATGCACCTGTTGACGAGTTTCCATTTTTTGTCATGAAAAACTGTTGCGCTTTTTAAAAAGTCTGTGTAATGGAGTGTAAAATCGTAGGTTAATGAAACAGCAGGGCCTTTAACGGGTTTTATCTTCCAGTTGAAGTTGCTTGCGATATATGTGATGTTGCTTTTGTTTTCGTTTCCAAGTAGGTTAGAAACTCGTTTTGCTTCTGCTAGTGCGTATCTTCTTTTGATAAATGAATCGGCCGTTGCGGCTGCCATCATTACGGCTATTGGAAAGGAGGGGATTTCGATGTCGTCGTTGGGTGATTGTTCGGTTACTGCGCCCAACAGAATGGCTTCTTCTATCCGTTTTTCAGCGCGGTCTAATATGGATTTGTATTCTGGGCTTGTTAGGTCGCTGATCTTGATGTCCAGTGTTTTTACGTATTTAGCTGCTTCTGGAATAAAAGGGTATTTCGCCCAGTCACTTTTTGTTAGTGGCAGTTTCCCTTCCCTGCCGTAGTTGTTACTCTACTTCTATCCGGGGAGCCAAAAAGAATGATAGTTTTCCTTCTTTTTGCTGTTTAAAGTCCAGTTTGACTGGCATGTCTGTGGAGAATTCTAGCGTGACGATGTCTGACGTTGCCGCTGCGGCTTTAACGATTTCGGAAAGGTAGCTTAGGCTGAAGGTGGCTTTCGAGTTCTCTTTTATTTCTAGGTCAAGGAGTGCGTCACTTCCTTTCTTCATCTCTATTGTGGCGCCCATGAGGTCTCCTGTCGCATTCATGACCAGTTTTTCGTTGTCTGCCTCGATTCGAACGTGGTCACTTACGAGAACAGCGTCTTCGATTGCTTCATGCAGTCCTTCGGTGGTGGTCTTAGCTTTTACGTTGAAGGCGACTTTGGGGGTGGGAACCTCTTCTTCTACCGCTTCCAACGTAGGCATGTTGAACGCGCGCATGTATTTTCCTCTGATAGTTATTTGTAGTCGTCCAGTCTTTTCATCCAATGAAAGCTCGACGGATTCGTCTTTTCCAGCTCTTCTGAGCAGTTTTAGCAGCTCGCTGACGTTTATGCACAGTTTCATAGTCTCGCTGGCTGTGTATTCGTCGAAGACTGATTTTGGCCATTCGAAGTCTATCATAGCTACGCGTGAGGGGTCCATTGCGCGGAGTTTGATTGCGTCTGGGGTTATGTCAAATGTTGCCTCGTCGATGAGTGTTGAAATTGTGGCGATCATATCTTTCAAGAATTTTGCGTCGGCCATTTTAACCTTGAACAATGGTAATCCTCCTTTAACGCTTACTCTTAATCTTTCAGCCATTTTAATCTTTACTTGTTTCTATCCTGCTCGTTTAACTTCTACTCTAGCCTGGTCGTGCTAGGATTGAACTCAAAATCAATAATACAACAACGTAAACATCTCGGTATGATTGCACAAAGAAAGTGGGTCTCGCAAAAATTTTGTTTCAACTGTATTCTCGGAAAGTATAGTTACATTTGGTACAACGGAAAAACTGTGTAGAAGATTCATCACTCCCCCTAGTCTGCACCTGCCACACATAAGCCGACATATTCCCACACTTAGGACACCCAACCCTAACAGTAGGCAAAGTCCGCAACTTCTGCGCCTCCTTCCCAATCACAACCACACGCTCTTGAGGCCCATGCTCTATAACCTTTGGAGTAGCCACAATGTGCACTGCTCGTTTTTTATAGCCACACTTCGGACATGAAAGCGCAACGGTGACCTTAATCCCCTTTTTCTTCTGGGCTGGAGTCAGCCTCATCCCACACTTGGGACAGAACTCCATGGCATATCACCATTCCGTTCACTTTCCTTACTTTCGCGTCTTTTAAACCTTTTCTTTCAATCGAGTTAACCCAGAGGCTATGATATGTGCTACTCGCAACGCTTCGGGAATATTGCTTCGCGTAGATGTACTCTTTAGAATCTTCTCTGCATCCTTCTCCGAAATCCCCACAATCTGCACATACACGGCTTGTTCAGCGTCTCGCGTATGCACCTCTATTATCTTTCCAGCATTCTCCATTGCTTCCAACCGATTTTCATATTCAGGTAGATTCCGAAGCGCTCTCCTTATATCATCGAGGTCTGGCTTCTCTCGTGTAACCGTTATGACAGGCAAACGTACTCTTTCGAAAAGCTTCTTTATATCCACCATGTTGAAGCCGGCGAAGGTAACCCCGTTTAACATTACTACTCGAAGTTGATCATAATGAGGAGACGTGGTTATCATGGACGCGATCTTTTCTGTTGCATCCATTCCATCAATCGCCACCTCTGTTCGCATAACTCCGTCAAGCCAGTACCCTCCCCGATAAACAATTCCTACAATAGTTGCTACGCCCTTTGAGTGTGGAACAAAAACTCCATCATCAACGCCTAGCACCCTGATCTCAGGCTTTACGCGTCGAATCTTTACAATATTTTCATGCATAAGCTGCACCAAACATATTATAACTAAACAACTGTTTAAAAGTGACAAGCAAATGTTCGCTTTCATATCACAACATAAAAGTTTGCGTGAAATCTTAACGGATCACAAACTCGCTGCCCTAGGAGACGCCTACGTGAACTTCATTTATTCTCTAGCTTTGTCAAAGAAAAAGGAACAACCTGTAGGTGCCAAAGTAAAAAGTCAAATACTTGCTGAAGCACTCAAAAAAGCGGAGCTGAGGGGGTTCTTGCCTCGAAGAACCGACCGCCATAGCCAAGCAGACGCTGCAGAAGCTCTGATTGTATACGCTTGGACGCAGAATTTAATGAGTATTGAAGAAGGGGTTGACCTTTTAGGGCGGCATGAAAACGTGATCGAAGCTTTCTGCGCGCTACTTTGCACTGCAAGAAGAAGGCTGAAGTTATGAGGCTTTACTAGATTCCGCCAATTTAGCAGAGGCAGTCGAGGGCAATTTTCGTTGCCATGCTTTCAATGCTTTCTCAAAGGTCTTCATGAATTCTTTGTTTTGCTTCTGTATTTTTTTCACCGCGTTTCGAATTGCGGTTTCTGGTTTCAGCCCTCCCTTGGTTTGAACATAAACTATTGGGTTTGATGTTAGTGGATGTGCCACATCGTAACCCGCCATTTCGATCGCATCGTCCTCAATGAGAGCTTTTTGCAGTACATTGCAGAATGTGTGACCCTCGCCTTCAATTTCTATTTTTAATTCATTTGATGTTCTTTTCAGAACCTTGATTTTCATTTTTCTCCCTCTAACCAGCGTTTTTCCCATAGTCTGACGCAACTTTCCGTCTTTCAATTTTTTCGCACTCTGGACATCGCATTCTTTGTCTTTCTAAGAGTAACATGCCCCCACACCGCGAGCAGAAGGCGTAGATGACTCCAAGATTTTCTTCCACAGTTGACAGGTGGTATGTTCTGTTTTTGTTTACGATTACTTTGGCTCTCATAATGTCGCCTAGTTTGCACACTTCGAACATTGTTTCAACATAACCGAAACTTGTATCAGAGATATGTAAAGTACCAGTGAAGAAACCTGACAGCAGCGTCTTTCCTATTTTAAATATGCGTAATGCCGCCATTTTGCTTTGTACGCTTTGAACTCGGCCAATGACGGTGCTTCCCGCCAGAGGAACAGTTGCCCCGCGAACCATAGGATACACAGACATTTTTTTACTCAGCGTATCTAGGAGCGTGCGCCCAGTGATGTTTGAGTATATTGTTCCGTGTTCTACGTATGTCCCAGAATCTGGTATGAATTCTTCAATGACGCCTAAACGGTCTCCTGGCACGACAAACAGCCCACTTTTTCTTTCAGATTGTCCCACAAGTCTTCCCTTCTACTCGGTATAGATCAACCTCAACGTTGTACTTTCTTTTTGTGTGAAACTCGAAGAGTTTTGGAATTGTCATCTGCATAGGAAATATGCTTGTAACCTTTCCTCCACACTTCTCAATAAACCTTTTGATAAACTCTCGGTTGCGTTTTCCACTTTTATGAAACGAGTATATCCTATGACCTAGCTCCAAAGATTTCTCGATGAACTTTCGATCAGCCCTTCGTCTTTGTACGCCAAAGGGGGGATTTTGTAAAACCGTGGCGAAAGAACCGTGCACAGCATCGATATCCGCCACAACCCAACTTGTCTTTTCTTTTACACCCATTTTCTCTGCGTTTTTCAACGCTATTTCTACGGCTACTTTGTCTAGGTCGACGCCGACAGCTTCTTTTGCTCCAAGAAGAACCGCGCCAATCGCCAGTCTCCCAGTGCCACAGCCCAGATCAATAATTGTTTTGTCAATAACATCGTCATAGATGTACGTCGCCGTGTAGAGAATTTCTGCAGCGACTTCGGGAGGTATCGTGTATTGTTCCAAGTAAGCCTTAGGCGTCGGATGGGGTGTGATCTCTAACAATGCTTTTTCCAAGTCTAGCTTTCGAACCATCCTTTTCTGCATAACTCTTCCCAGCTTATTTCTCCCAGCATAACGAGTGTTTCGTTGAACGTTAGAACGGGTGTGCGAAAGCTCAGTGTGTCATCTAGAGAGATGCGGGGGCAAGCGGTATTTACGTACGCGTCTATGTCAAGGAACTGCATAAGCACACTGGGTGTGATCTCTCTTACTGCAAGTAAGGTTGCCTTCTTCCCGTTCTTCTCCAGTTTTTCTTTCATTTCAAGGGCTTTTCTAACCCTTTTCTGACCAGTTTTTAGGCCAATTAGCACTCCGAAGGTTTCCGCCTCCTTTGCTTTGCTAATGCTTGCCCATCGCTTTTTGAGTATCCTTAAGACTTCGTCGTGAACAGAATGGGCTCTTTTTTCATAGGGATCAGCAATTATTGTGGGCTTTCCAGTGGTTAACCCTACACCGATAGCATGGAATCTGCCTCCTCCTACGAAAAGGAATGCCTCAACGTCTTTTGAAATCGATTGGGCGTTGCTGAAATCACAACCGATCACTTGTCCAGCGTATTTTGATTGCCCAGCATCTCCGATCGCGACTGTTTTTCCTGCTTTCAGAAGCAACTCCCTTGCTTCGTTGAGCACATGGACATGTTGAACTGTGGTTGTTAGCCCGATGCTTGTATAATCTTCAAGTAGTCGTATTGCTTTTTTCACTGCTCCTTTGATGCTGATTCTTGCCCTCGCTTCAATGTACAGCATTTGCACCCGTTCCTGTTTCATCATTTCACTGTGGCCATAATGTACAATCAAGTCTACATCCAGACTTTCAGCATCAAGCGTGGCTAAATCACAGGCGCCATAACATGGATCAGCCGAAACAATTGCAACTGCTCCAACCTTTTCGACTACAGCTGCAAGTTTTGAACCTTCTTGCTTTAATCCCTCAGGAAGCTGAATGAAAACCCGCTTGGAGCCACGTTTAAGTATTTCATCCTTCAGTCTCTTCTCTTCCAACTCAAAAGTTAATCTAGGCATTCTCATCATCACTCAATTATCAAAGTACTAGAGAATCACACCGAATAGATGTCCCCTGATCAGCAGTATCCTTTAAATGTGCTTAGCCAGAGTATCCGCTTCATCGTAGAGTCCATTTTTCATTTTGTTCGGGCTTTTGAGCTACGGGACTTGTAGCGCTTTTGCGCAGGTAAGCCAGCTGTTCAAGCAGAATTCTCTGTTCGATGCTTGCAACCAGTTGCCTCGTGCGAACCACCGCGTCAGCGTTTACCGACACGCTGTCGATGCCGCATTTGACTAAGAATTCGGTGAAGTCTGGTAGGTTTGAGGGGCCTTCTCCACAGATAGAAACCGTGCGTCCGTATTGATGAGCCACTCTGATTAAGTGGGCAAGTATGCGTTTGACGGCGGGGTCTCTTTCGTCGAAGTACCCCATTAGTCCTAGCCTTTCTGAGTCTCGATCGATCAGCAGGATGCCCTGAGTCATGTCGTTTGAGCCTATTGAGAAACCGTCGCATAGTTTGGAGAATTCGTCAGTCATTATGGCGATGGATGGAGTCTCGGCCATAAACCAGATTTGGAAATCTCTTGATCTTTCAAGCCCCTCATCTTTCATTATTTTTAGACATTTTTTGGCTTCCCAAACCGTCCTTACCACAGGCAGCATGACCCAAATGTTCGTCAGGCCCCATTCTTCCCTGCATTTTTTTATCGCCTTACATTCAAGCCTGAACGCTTTTTCATACCATTTGCTTATGTATCTGCTCGTCCCACGCCAACCGAGCATTGGGTTTGCTTCAACTATTTCGTATTTTTCCCCGCCTTTCAGCTCTCTGTATTCATTTGTTTTGAAGTCGCTAAACCTTACAACCACTGGGCGTGGTTGTATGGTCCTTGCAACCGTTGCGATTCCTTCAGCTAACTTGCTAATGAATTTGTTAGCTTGCCCAGTTTCTAAGAGATACATGGGATGTTCTCCAATGTAGCTTGCTAGGATAAACTCGATGCGCATAAGGCCTATTCCGTCGAAGGGCAGGTTTTTGTATTTGTCAATCATGTCTGGAACGCCGAGGTTTAAGTAGATTTTAGTTGCAGTTATTGGAGCTGACATGATTGCTGTTGAAGGTGTAATTCCAGTCATCGGTGATTCGACTTGCCTCACAAATTCTTCCATTATCCCCTCGTACACAACGCCGCTTCTCGCATCTACGGTGTACTCTTTACCCGTAGTCATTATTTGCGTACCGTTTTCCGTTGCAACAATGCATGGGATGCCTAGCTCTCGACTCACTATGGCTGCATGACATGTAACTCCTCCCTTGTCTGTGACTATGGCTCCAGACAACTTCATAAATGGCACGTAGTCAGGGTTGGTCATGGTGGTGACTAGTATGTCGCCTTTCTCCATGAGCTTAGACGCATCATCAGGGGTAAGAGCAATCTTAGCTACGCCGGCTCCGACGGCTCTTTTTCCAGCCGCTATCCCTTTCACAATGACTTTCCGTTCCATCGGCCGCGAAGGTGGAGTAGGCTTCGCTTCAACTTTGGATGGTATCATTTTGAGGCTCCAAACAGTTTCTGGCCTAGACTGAACAATGAATATGTTTTCCGGAAAAGCAAGATGTCTGTCGATCGCCCATTCAATGTCTTGAGGTTTCCCATCATAATGTTTCTCGATGCGATTGGCGAGTTCGGTGAGTTTGACGATTTCTTCATCGTTTAAGCTGGGTTGTCCTTGTCTCTCGATGGGCACGTTATGATGAATTGTTTTGCCGGTTTTGGAATCGCGAACATATTCAACCGTTTTCTTGGCGATTTTTTTGCTAATTATCTCCAGCGTGTTTTTATCTGTTATATAGTTGTCTGGGGTGATGGCTCCGGAGACAACTGATTCTCCTAGACCCCAAGTAGACTCGATAACTATTTGATTGGGTTCTCCGGTTACAGGGTTTATGGTAAAAGTAACGCCAGCGACTTTGGCGTCAACCATTTTCTGAACGCCTACGCTGATGAGAACTTGTTCATGCTCGAAGCCTTTCTGAGCCCGGTAGAAGATGGCTCTCGGCGTGAACAGACTTGACCAACATCGGACGGTTTTTTCAACAAGTTCCTTTGCGCCCTTTACGTTGAGGTAGGTTTCCTGTTGACCAGCGAAAGAAGCGTCGGGTAGGTCTTCAGCTGTTGCGCTTGACCGCACGGCCACAAAAACTCGACTTGATTTTGTTCTTTTACCGAGTTCATTATAGGCGTTTTCAATTGCCTTTTCAATTTGGGGTAGCATAGGGGTTGATTCGATGAGTTGCCGAATTTCTTTGGATGCTTTTTCATGCTGATGTGGGTCATTGATGTCGGTAACGGTTTTCTCGATGATTTTGTAAATTTTCTTAGCGATGCCTGTTTCTGTGATAAATTTTTCGTAAGCTTGAGCGGTAATTGCAAATCCTGGCGGAACAGGTATTCCGGCTTGAAGCATTTCACCTAAGTTCGCGCATTTACCGCCTACGATTGGGACATCTTCTTTTCTCAATTCCTCAAACCATAGAATGGGATTTTTCTTCAATGAAGTTTTCAATATGGTTCACCTCTAGTTGACCTCGATTTTCTCAATAAACACCTTACAGGGCGTTGGTAATTTGGCGCTCCCACGCTTTAATGCTTCTTTTGTAACTTCAAGGCCATCCTCATTTACATTCACTATTATAACCGCCTGGTTTGGTTTCACTCGTGCAGCGGTTCCTACGGGCTTGCCGAAGGATCTTTTCATCCCATCTTGCAGCCGATCTGCGTGTGCTCCAAAGATCATTTTGTTTTCTCGAAGTACACAATGTGGGTACGGCATGATTTGTAAGCAGTAGTTTTTCCCCAATTTTTCTGATAGCAAACGGTTGGTTGCTATACGGGCCGCTTCTAACGCGTTGTGGCGTACTTGAACTTCTCTTTGGGCGATCAAAGAGGCTTGATACTCAAAAGTACTTGCAGGGTCGCCCATGGTGAATTTGGTAATTTTCGGCGGGGGAAAGCCTCGCATATACTTCTTTCTCGTATAGGGTTGCCCTTTCACCCTTCGATAATTGTGTGCCTTCATGGCTTTTCCCCTCAGCTTACAAAGTCCGTGGTATTTAAAGAATTTGTTAGCACCATTCTTTATTAAAATTATGAATCCATGATAATGTTAACTTAATTTGTCATGATAATAGATTTCTTTAGGATTTTATTTGTCTGGTAGTTTTTCATTGTCTGTCGTATTTTTCCACTTCATCGCTCATTACAACGAGTTCGATCCCTGCGTCCTTGAACATTTTCACAGTACCTGCTTCAGCGTGATAATGTTTTTCTGCAACCACGTGCTTGATGCCAGAATTGATAATCATCATTGCACAAGGCCTGCATGGAACCATTTTACAATAAAGTGTCGCTCCGTCTATAGATACCCCGAATTTTGCAGCTTGGATTATCGCATTTTGTTCTGCGTGCAATGTTCGTACACAATGTTGAGTAACGTTTCCAGCGTCATCAAAAACCTTACGCATGTCATGCCCAATTTCATCACAATGGGGCAATCCTGCAGGCGAACCGACGTATCCTGTAGTTAGAATCCTTTTATCTTTTACAATTACACATCCGCTTCTACCTCTATCACATGTCGCTCTTTTTGAGACAGCTTCACATAGATCAAGAAAATACCTGTTCCAACTTGGTCTCTTGCACTCTTCCATGTTTCTGCACATCGATTTGGAGTTATTAATATTTTAGCGTCTGAGGATGCTGTTAACTAATTCATGATGAAACTACTTCATGTGATATTTCGTTTTAATGATTGTGTGGAATGAGGGTTTCACAGTGTCAATAATATGTACTCGTATTTATACTTCCTTTCAGAATGTTTAGGTCACTTTCGGGTTTTGCAGCCGACTATATAGTTCATTTTTGTTCTTTTTCTCTTTCTAACAACAAATACTCCTTCAGGAACCCGTGTTTCTTGTACAGACGTATCGCCCGCTTGTTTTCTTTCTCGGTTCCTACATGGAGTTCCATGATTCCCATTTTATCAGTCTGTTTGATCACCTCTTTCAGCAGCTTTGAACCTATGCCTCTGCCTTGGTAGTCTTTGTGGATGAAAAGGTAGTTGATGGTTGCCTCATTCCATTTCTCCCAAACCGACGGTAGAATGTAATAGTCGATGAAGCCGACGATTTTGCGGTCTAGCACAGCTACAAGGATCACGTAGTTTTCGGTTGCTAAAAGTTTCTCCAACGCTTTTCTAGCCCAAGCCTCATCTTGCAGATAAATTGTCTTTAATACCTCAATTATACCGTTAACATCATCGCTTGAGGCATCCCGTATAACCAAAAATTTTGTATGCTTCATAACCGTTCCTTCGAAAATATGTTGTATTGTAACTTTAAGTTTATTTCATCGAGCGTTGCCTAGGCTGGCGCTCGGCGTGTATCACGACTATTGTTTCAAACGCAACCTTCTTTTTAGCTACAATCACGGCTCTTAGCCCTTCTCCTTCAAGTTTTTGAATTGTCTCATCAACGTTGGAAAGAGTTGATTGAACTAAGACAATTTTGCCTTCTTCCATCAAATAACGTGGTGCCTGAGAAATGAACTGATCGACAAGTTCCCTTCCAGATGGTCCCCCCGCCCAAGCTCGTTCTATCCACGTTTTCTGTTCGCTTCTTTCTGAGGGTAGATATGGAGCGTTGAAAACTATCACATTAAACTTTTCGTTCCCTTCTACGGGTTCAAAGAGGTTGCCCAGCCGTATGTCCATTTTACCTGCAACCCCGTTGAGTTCTGCGTTCATTTGGGCACAGCTAACCGCGTGAGGGTTCACATCTATGGCGACCACTTTTTTCGCTTTTTTCGCCGCAAGAATCCCTAAAATTCCACATCCTGTCCCCACATCCAGCACAACATCATTTTGGTTCACAACGAGGTTTTCAGCCAAGAGAAATGAGTCCTCGGCAGGTTCGTAAACGTTCTTCAAAACGTAAAAAACGTAGTTATCGAAGAAAATTTTTTTCTTAGGCGAACACATCGGCTAGAACCCCAAAATCTTCTGGCGCCAATTGCCGCACTCTTCTATCGTGAAAGAGTAGGGAATCTGCCAACTTTACCATGTCTTTTTTCTTTATCCCTCGATTGCGCAGAAAAGGAACAATTGCATTTCTCACCTTTTTGTTCCGTTGAGTAAACAATGTTCGTACGAGATCAAAAAAGATTTTTTCATCCCTCACTCGGAAAGGAGGCTTCCTAGGCTTCAACCGCACCACTATGGAATCTACGTCTGGAGATGGATAAAACATGTCTCGAGACACATAATCTAGGAGCTCCACTTCAGCCCGATAATATGTAGAGACCGTTAGCCTCCCATAGTCTTTGCTACCAACACGACCTACCATCCTCTCCGCAAATTCCTTCTGAAAAGTCAAGATGGCACAGTCAAACGCCCTTTCCAAAAGCCAAAACAAAATAGGAGATGAAATAGAATATGGAGGAGTGGAAACCATCTTGTTGAACGGAGGAACATTAACGCTTAGTATGTCTCCTTCTATCAAGTCCACGTTCTGCAACCCATGAAGCTGATCTTTCAATATCTTCACCAATCTAGAATCAACTTCGACAGCAACAACTCTTTTGCATTCTTGAGAAAGAAGTTCGGTGAGAAAACCTAATCCAGCTCCCACCTCTAAAACAAGGTCCTCTTTGTTTACAGACGCGTAAGAAATCATTCTCTGCAAAAGAGTCCGGTCCACTGCAAAGTTTTGTCCTAGGCGTTTTTTGGGCAGAAATTTGTGAAGGTAGATAAGTCGCTTTGCCCGTTGAAGGAGACTCATAGTTGTACCAACTACGGTGCTCTCGTGAACAATCTATATTTGCTTTCGCCGGGCAGTTCCTCTAAAATCCTCTTTGTCACGAGTTTAGCGGGGCTGGGTATGTTGGCGCGTTGCTGCAAGTCTTCAAAGTTTTCGAAGGTTTTTCTTTCGCGTTCATCAAGAATTTGCCACATGTATTTCTTTCCAATCCCTGGAATCAATTCTAACGCGTGCATCCTAGGCGTTAGCGCTTGAACCATGTTGAAGAAGTTGATAAACCAGCTTTCACGACTCAGCACAATTTTTTCCACTACGCTGAAGAGCTCCATTTTTGCACTAGTCGTCAACTCGTCATAGTTAATCCTCCCGATGATGTATGTAATCTTCTCACGATTACTTTTTCCAACATAGACTCTGTCATATGACTTTAGGACAACACCTTCTTTTGCGATTGCTTCAAGAAGTGTGAAAAATTCTTCACCAACTACCTGAACTAAGGCGCCTGCTCGATATCTATGTCTGGCTTCCGCCCTTCCGGAAGGAAGATAGTCGAGAACGTATGCGTATTCTTCATAACGTTTTGAGAATTCGTATGCCCTCTCCCTCCTCTCTTCTCTACGTCTTGAAAACTCGTTGCCCCGCATTTGAATTTCACGCCTTTTATATCAACTACTTTTTCGAAAAGTCTGTTCTGCATTCGCACTTGCGGATGGTTGCTTTGCGGGGTTTGCTTTCCAACGTTGCACCCTTCTTGTTGTATAATATCTTTTACGAGTTCGCGTTTATTAGTTTTCTTACTCTCTAATACACTATTTCTTAAGCACACTCGGTTTTTCCATAAAAATTTTATTCAAGCTTACGCAACGAGTCTTGTCATACGCACTTCTGGTTTGTTCGGCGAACCAGTTTTCAGGCCGTTGCGAAACCCTACTCCTTTTTCCGATACTCATCTAATAAAGCAAGTATTGCTTCTAGCTTAGAGGTTTCCACAATCTTATGCCCGCCAGCCAAAAAAACTCGAACCTCCTGTATGCTTTCAGGCATACAGTTGACGACTTGAACAGCCTCCTCCTCTTCCAATTCAAACTGCTCCACAAGTTTCTTCACGATTTTTTCTGCAGTTTTAGCATCCACCTTAGAGAATTTTGCCGCGTAATCCAGCGATCTTCGTTGGAACTGATCAAGCTGTTCTTCGCCTATTGATTCTAGCATTTTTTTAACTTCGGGAACCGTGACTATCTGCTTCTTCGTTGCTTTTCTAGACATTTTTCATCCTCCTATGTGCGGCTTTAGATGTTCTGGGCGCACAATTATCTCTTTCACCGCTTTTCCCTGCGTGACGTTTACGATGTAGGCTCTGCCTTTTTTATCAGCTATGACGCCTATTCTTCCATGGAATCTTCGGTGAGGCATACCCTTATGAACGCTTGGATCAAGCTTAACTACTACTTTCTCTCCTGGCTTGTACTCATAAAGTATTTTACTAAGACCCGTTTTTCCTCGTTCTCGAGGTTTTCTCCTTAAAAGGGAACGAGTTTTCCTGCGATATCCTTTCGCTTTTCTTCCCATTTTCAAGATCCCCCCATAACGACGTTTAAAACGTCTAACTCGAGAGGTTTAGCCTTAGCGTTAACGATCTTAGTGACGTTGGGGTCGGTTCGACCTTCGTCGCCTGTTATTAATTCTTTAATGTAAAGTCCTCCTTGACAACGGATTCTCAATTCCACACGGCTAGGCTTTAACCTCTTTATTTTCGTCGTATATATGTGCTTTTCTCGGATGCGGTCTGCTCTTCTGTGCAGGACACGTAGAGGAGTTTGCTGATGAACAACCAGATTGGTAAGCGTTTTCTCTAGGGCTTCTAACTCTTCATCAGAAATGTTTCTGTCAAACTCGACGATTACCTTGTAGATTTTTTGTGCTGCCTCCGCTTTCTTTAATTTTCTAACCATATCTCTATCAGCGACGCACAGATTCAGAACTTTCACTTTGCCGTCCGCCTGTTTATTGATTGTTCGTGCAAGATTTTGTAAGTTTATAAATCGTTTTTTGGGCGTTTTGACTTCTATAATGAACGGTCTTCCAGGTCCCAGCATGCGAGCGTCGACGTCTTCTCGTCCAGCCGCATGAAATGCGGTCTCTTCTCCACAGGTTTTTTGTAATGTTGGTCCTGCGATGATTTCTTCGACCGATTCTAAGTACATTTTTCCTGTCCCGTTGCATCGTGGGCACCCTTTTCCTCTGCATTCAGAGCAAAGCCATTTTGACTGTGGTATTCCTCGGGTCAGTTTTTTGTATCTACCCATGATATACAGTGGGTTTACTTGGAGTGTGACTTGTTTGGTGAATGGGTTGACGAGGACTACAACTTCTGGCTTTGCGTATTCTGCTGTTTTTTGTGTGATTTCTGAGAGTTTCTTGCCGATGTTACGGCTAAATTCGTTCCTCATGCTTTCTCCGTGTTTCACCGCAAATTCAGCCTTAAACTCATCTTCCCTTTCCTCCACTTTGGTTGGTAGTTCTATGCCGACCAAGAATGTGCCATACTCGTAGTCTTGCAATTTTTCCACTGAACTGTCTACTAGTTCTTGTAAGAGTTTAAATTGGCCCTCACAGAGATGACATTCCCGCCTTTTTCTGACCCGTTTTTTCTTTTTTCTTAATATTTCGGCAGCCATATCGAAGGATCCATTTGTTGCCATTGTTTTGAGGAGCGAGACTCCTGCTTTTTCCCTTAGGAGTGCTAATTTATGGCCTTTCATGGTTAACATTAGCTTGAGAGCTTCACCTCGTTTTTTGTTGTCTACGCCGTAGCCTAGCAGAGCAAATTGTCTTCCTAAGCAATGGTTGCAGAGGGGATGTTTCTCAAGCATTTTTCGCGCCCTTTCAAGTATCTCCGTGAAGAACCATCCTCCTTTTACTTGAACATGCCACAGTGTTTTTAGATGTTTTTTATTACGGGATCCTGAGTTTTTTTCCAAAAAATGGAAGCTTCTTCCTTCTCAATGTTTTCATCATCTTTCTCATCATTGAGTGTTGTTTAAGAAGTTCTTTCACTTCTTTATCGGTGGCGCCTGCCCCTCGGGCTACGCGTCGTATTCTGGATGCATTGAAGATTTTTGGTTTTTCCCTCTCAGTTGGCGTCATTGATTCGATGATTACCTTCCATCTTTTTAGGCGGTCTTCAGCGATGTCCATTTGGTCTTCAGGTATGTCATAAGAAAAACCGGGAATCATCTTCAGAAGATGTCGAAGCGGTCCCATGCTTTTCATGGATTCGAATTGTTCGTACATGTCCGTGAGAGTGAATCTTCCGCTCAGAAACGCTCGCATCTTCTTCTCTGGAGCCTTTATCTCTGCCTCGCGCACTTTTTCGATGAGTGTTTGGAGGTCGCCCATGCCTAACAGTCTGCCTACGAATCGTGATGGGGCAAAGGATTCTATGTCGTTGATTTTTTCGCCTGTGCCGATGAATTTTATGGGTGCTCCTATTGCTGCGACGGCTGAGAGTGCGCCTCCTCCTCTCGCGGAGCCGTCTAGTTTTGCAACTAAAATTGATCCGATTGGTGTGGCTTCATGGAATGCCTTTGCTTGTACTGCTGCTTGTTGGCCTATGGTGCCGTCGACTACTAAGATCACTTCTGTGGGTTTGACTGCTTTTTCCATTTCTTTCATTTCTTTGATCAGGCTTGTCTCGTCTTTGTGTCGTCCAGCGGTGTCGATGAGGATTACGTCGTATTTGGGAAATTGTTTTAGTCCGTCTCGGGCAACTGTGACGGAATTTTTTGTTTTCGAGTCTCCGTAGACGGGAACGTTTATGCGTTTGGCTAGTTGTTCTAGTTGTGCGAGTGCGCCTGGTCTGTAGGTGTCTGTGCAGACGAGTGCTGTTTTTAGTCCTCTTTTTTGGAAGTATCTGGCGAGTTTTGCCGCAGCCGTGGTTTTGCCTGAGCCTTGTATTCCTACAAGCATGAGGGTGTTTGTTTTTCCAGTTTTTATCTTCAGTGGAGCGGGTTTTTCGCCTAGGAAGCGTGTTAGTTCTTCGTAGACCACTTTTATTACGTGTTCTCGTCTGGGGACTCCTGGTGGGAGTTTTTCTCCTAAAGCTCTGTCTTCTATTCGTTTTGAGATTTCAAGAACCAGTTTCACGTTAACATCTGCTTGGAGTAATGCTCGTTGAATGTCGCGGGCCAACTCCTTTACGGTGGCCTCATCCACGATAGGAGCTCGGAAAATCTTCTTTAATGCACTGTATAGGCCTTTTCCCAGCGTTTGGAGTGCCATCGTTTATTCATTGTCTCCTTTATTCTCGTGCTACATTCATTCTGTTCATTGTGTCTTTTAACGAAGCGTCTTATTTGTTTGTTATCCCTTTCCACTTAGCGACATAACTCCTCTTTTCCGTTTCCAAAAACTTTCATCATCAAATACAATTCTTCGGTTTTTTCTAGAAAGAGGTCATTGTAGGATTCTGGAGTATTTTTCAATGAATCGTTTTATTTCCTTTGAAAATTTAGGGTTGAGAAAAACATCTGTGCCGTGACCAGTCTTCTTCTTTCCTGTCCATCCCATCTTGATTAACTCCTTGACTACGGTTTGGCAGATTCCATATTCGTGAGGGGGAAGCCTTTTGGGAACATTTTCAATGGGGGTGTGTCTTTTGCCCCAATAGTGGTGATGATGAAGTTTCCACAGAATTCTAAACTTATGTTTGACAAAGGCTTCCTCTTCCAATGTGCATTGCCATATTCTACTCTAAATTCCGTTCGAATTAATATATGTCCCTTAAATCGTACACTAAATGCCTTCAATATGTTACGTTGATTATATTTAAAAGTTGCCGTTGAGTGTAACATTTATATACACAATGTCACATAATGTCACATGATGTGTGTATAAAACCTGTATAACTAAGGCAATATGTTGGCAGAAGAAGGTGATAAGAGTGTTGAAAGATTTGCTCGGTAACAATGCTTTCACGAAAGTCTTAGATTTCTTTCTAGAAAACAGATTCTGGGACTACACAAAAAAAGACGTTGCAAACGAATCTGGAATAAGTAGGACTCAGTTATACAGATTCTGGAATGTTCTGGAAGAATTTGAACTTGTCAAAGGAACCAGAAAGATAGGGGGAACAACTCTCTACAAGGTAAACTTGGATTCTCCAATAATAAGATTGTTAGAGCAATTATCACAGAGTGTAGCAGACGAAATAAATGAAAGAATACTCATAGAGGAAAAGAAAGCCATTAGCCCGATGCAACCCATGAAATAAGTCCGCTATAGTTTCCCCATTTGTTTTTGAGATCTACACAAAAATTCTCATTTACCATAACTCTTTTCTTCCACATGAACAAATCTAAACAGAGGAAACAAACCATGTCACAACCCGTGAGAATCATAGAGAAGAAGCCTATACCTACTGAAGCATTGATGCTTCACGGACTTCCAGACGTAGGCCTCGTCGGACTCATCGCAACCTCCTACATAATATCTGAACTCGACCTAGACGAAATAGCATATGTAGACTCAGATCTCCTCCCGCCAGTGGTTGTATTACATGAAGGCCTCCCTCACGCTCCACTACGAATCTACGGAGGCAAAAACATAATCGCAGCAATCTCTGAGATGGCGATTCCCGCCGCGGCAATCCATCCCGTCATGCGGAAACTTACTGACTGGGCACAATCAAAAAAAGTGAAGATGGTTCTGTCAATCGGGGGGATGCCATTGGAAAACAGACAAGATATTAAGGAGCCAAAGGTTTTTTGCGCCGCATCAAACAGAGACCTTCTTGATATGTTAGATAAGAAAGGATTGAACATTTTGAAGGAAGGTTACATGGTTGGACCTCAAGCACTTACCATGCGATATTGCGCCGAGAGAAAACTTTCAGCCATAGTCCTTCTAGCCCAATCGTTTTACAACTACCCTGACCCAGAAGCGGCAGCCGTTGCAATCAACGAACTTGCCAAAATAACCGAACTCAAAATAGACGTCTCCAAACTGCTTGAGAAAGGAGAGGAAATTCGATTGAGAGCGAGAGACATCATGAAACGAACCCAACGCGAATTGACCCAAATGAAAAAGTCGCGGGAATATGACCTTCCGCTATACGTTTAGGAGGAAAATGCATTGACGCATAAAAGACAAAGAAGACGTTCAATCTTCGATATAATGAGCGATTACATAGAAGACTTCAAAACTTGGGCTGAAGAAATGATCGAGTCTGCCACCAGTGAGCGTCCTAGCTGGGACATTGAATCCTGTTCGCTTGAACCGTTATGCAACATTTTCGTCACAACAAAAGAGGTAGTGGTCACCGCAGATCTCCCTTACACAGAACCGAAAACGGTTAGGGTCGAGGCAATAGGCAAAGACCTGATCGAAATAGAGGCAAAGATGAAACGAAAGGTAAATTTCGACGACTTCGGCATTACCCACCGGAAGGGTGAGTTCTCCTCATTCCTTTGCCAAACCCGCATCCCAGTGCCTATTAAGCCTGAACAAATGAAAACCTCCTTCAAACACGGTATTCTAGAAATACGTCTACCGAGGAAGAAGGGCTACGAAATCAAAGTAGAGTAACTGCATCGTTGCATGCATGCGTTTGTCCTTGCCGAATGTTAATTCATCTATTCTTTAACCATTGTGCAACTTGTCTTAGTTGTGGATCTGCAGTTTGATTGATTATTGGAATCTCTCGTGCACCGATTTTTTGATAGATTGATAATTGGGCATATGTGAAAAGATAACTCCACTCCAATACCTTGTGCCTTTCAATGCTTGTTCTACTATTATGTCATTGTGGGCTTGATATGGTAAGGCAAGAAACACGATTCCTTCCGCCCAGTTCAATGCTACTTGTTCTCCAGATATTGCCATCATTTCTATCCTTTTGAAGAACTCATCAATACGAAACTTCGTGCAATTGAGGATAACAATTTTCTTTATAGGTCGAAGGCTGATTTCAACTTTTTCGCTTTCTTCCATTCATGGGTCCCCTGTTGCATCAGAGTTTTCGAATTTTGCATGCATGAAAAATCTCCTAAAAAAAGAAAGGGGAAACATAAGAGGCTTCAGTGATTTGTTCATTCCTCTTTCTTCTTGCCCTTCTTACCTTTCTTCTTTCCTTTCTTTCCCATCATCTATCACTCTTCTTCTTCGTCTTCGTCTTCCTCTTCGTCTTCTTCTTCCATGTCCTAGTCCCTCAAAAATCCCTTAAGGCACAACAAGGTGTATATATGCATTTCGTTCAAAGAAATATGAATAAAAAATCCTTTTCTAGCGAAAATATGGCTTGTTTGGGCTCCATTTTTTGCCTTGCATACAATTTTTCACCATGTAAGCGAACATGTATGCATATATGCTTAAAGCTGTTTGTCTCAACCCTAAACACAGCGTGCTTAGAGAGTTATGAGTTAGTAAATTGACTTGTTCTTAGATGTTGTGCTAGTTTGATTGGTTTTAAGGAGTTGCCCTCGGAGCCTGTACCACGCCACCCGTAATAAGTCAAGTTTGGCTTTCTCTTTATGAGAAGAGCTGGTACGGGATTTATGCGTGCAGAGCAAGTCTTCTGCGAGAGCAACCCCGAAACATAAACATATTTTTCAGTTTAAATGATTTATGAACCTGAAATGTCCTTTTTCTGACTTGGTTTGGGGGTGAATTTTAACCACACACATAGATTACTGGAACATTATCCCCCTATTGTTCTATTGCATGTGTGCATGCATCGCAAATCACAAAACTGAAGCAAAAGATCACTAATACTCGAATGAGACAGAGAAATATTTTGATTGCGTTTATCGCTATTTTGCCATTTAACCTATCTGCAGTGAGTGCTGACCAAACTCTTGATTTTGCCTCCAAAGGCCTTCCACAATCAGCTAAAGCATCGTCTATTAACTACCGTTCTTTTTGGTCTTCCGCACCGCCTGCCACAGAATGGAACAAAACGTATACATGCATGCGGGCATATTGACTTGGAATGTTTAGTTGTAATTCATAAACTAGATTTTCGCCAAAATCTCTCCAAAAGACTGGAGAAGAAAATCAGTGCCAGCTGTTCCAAAAAGTTCCATTGAGAAATATCAATGTTTCAGTCAAAAACTGGCAAATCCAAATGTCCTTGCTGAGTTAAGGAACCTTTTCGAAAGGGAATACTCTCTATCTGAGTTATTAGAATGGCTTCACCGCAAAGTAAAATGGAGCAAGGGCAACATAAAACGACATAACGACCCAATGGAAATTTTGGCATATGGAAAGGGAAAATGTGGAGAATTCGGTATCTTATTCACAGCTCTCTGCCTAGCCCACAACTATCGTGCAAGGCTGATTCTTGACATGTCAGATCACGTTTGGACAGAGGTATGGAACGAAAAGGAGAAAAGATGGATTCACGTCGATCCATCAGAGAAAAGAATAGATGATCCTAAGATGTATGAAAGAGACTGGAAGAAGACCCTGAAGAAAATATATGCTTTTGAGAACGGCGGCATGGAAAATGTAACACGGAGATACAAGCTGGTCAAGTAACGAGCAGATAACTATAGGCGAAAACAATGAAAAACACGGTTTCCACTGAAAGTAAGCAAAATCGGCAGGCAAAAGGATTCTATCGAGGGAATATTGCTGTTATCGCAAGTAGCAGTGCAACTAGGAGCTTTGGAACAGGGATAATAAGCACTTATGTTTCCCTATACTTCGTCAGTATTGGTGGAGACCCTATCTCACTAGGACTAATGACATCAATAGCATCTGTAGTTCAGTGTTTTGTGCTTTTTCTTGGAGGGTTCATATCAGACCACTATGGCAGAAGAAGAATCATGGTTTTAGCAGCCTTCTATAGCGTGCTCTTCCCAGTGCTCTACGCAATTATCCAAGACTGGCGCATCTTCATTGCCTCAACCATAATTGCCGCTTTTGGAGCGGTATCCAGCCCTGCGTCTCATGCGATAGTGGCTGACTCCATCCCTCCTGAAAGACGAACCACTGGAATAGCATCGCTTCAAGTAGTCTCCTCTTTACCTGTCATATTTGCTCCCTTGATTGGAGGATGGCTTATCAAAACCTACGGGCTCATTGACGGCTTCAGATTGGCATCCGTCTACACAGCTGTAACCGCTTTAGCTTCAGCTCTAATCATCTTTTTCTTTCTCAAGGAAACGATGCTGAACAGAGTCGGTCGAAAACCAAGATTGCTGAGTAACGATGTGCTAAGAGACTTCACGAAACGGTTGAGACAGTTGCCCAGCAGCCTAAGAACTCTACTGATCTCATACGCGCTCGTCGTATTTGCCAACGGACTGGTCGGTCAGTATTACATTCTTTACGCGACAAGAATCATTGGTCTCACGGAACTGGACTGGGGAATAATCGTCAGCCTACAATTCCTATTAGCAAATATCTTGAGAATTCCTGGAGGATGGGTAAGTGACAAAATTGGAAAGAGAAAAGTTATGGCAATTTCAGTTTTGACATGTGCCCCATGCACCATAATCTTCGTTTTGTCTCAGTCATTTCTTCAAGCTGCTATTGCTGCTCTTCTTCTCATAACCACTGGAATATATTATGCGCCAGCTCATGAGGCGCTTCAAGCCGACTTGACACCTAAAGCGGTGAGAGGACGAGTTACAGCACTTTGGGACATAGGCAATGCTATTTCTGTAGCGTTAGGCACACTCATGGGTGGTTATCTCTTTCAGACAGTCAATCCTGCAACACCATTTTACCTGTTTACAGCAATCGAGTTAGTTGCTGCATTCTTGATAATGGGTGCCGTTAGAGAACCTTCTGAAAAAGAAGCCTAGATCTATGGATGCATGCAGGAAAAAGTGGAACAACATAGAGCAAAAGGTACCCACAGAGCCATGTATTCAAAGTTGAGTGAATTACGAAAATGAATTGAACTGGTTAACCTTTCGTCCGCGTTATTTTCGTTCTGCCCAAAATACGCCAGTATTCAACCTCAACACCGGAGGCAAGCTTTGACTTCAAATTTTCCTCTTCAGGCAAGGGCACTTCAAATATTTCGTATGTTTCAAGATCCATCACCTGAACAGCCGAGGGCAACATTGCAACGACTTGACCTCCCTGTTTCTCGATCATGGGTACCTCAACTTGTGCACTAATCGGCTTGACAAATGTTCTTTTCGCTCCATCAAATGTGCCTATAGCTACGATTCTCGCCTTTGCAGAGCCGTGTTTTCCCGGCTTTGACTTTGTTAAACCGACGATGCGGCATGGTTCTCCGTCAATGATTACGTAACTGCCAACTCTTAAGGCTCCTACGTCCATCGGCTTACTCATTTTTCTTTCACCTCGTCACACAGCAATTCTTACAACGTGGATTTATAGATTAAGGTATCGCTGTAACGTTATGAATTAACAGGTGAAATGCCATTTAAATAGTTAGTTTTCGGCATTCTCTTATATCGGGCTTAAGCAGTAAACGTTAGTTGTTGCGTTGGAGGAAATAGAACTGTTTAACGCCGTGGGTTTAGTTGCACGCGTTGACCGTAAAGCTGCGTTAAAATTTGCAACAAAACTAGTAACTCACCTTGAAGCTAAAGGACTGTCTATATTTCTTGAACCAAAACTAGCAAAGCATATCAACAAGACTGAAGCCGCTATGCCGCTGAAAAAAATGAAAGCTGACCTTATCGTCACAATAGGCGGCGACGGCACCATTCTTAGGACATGCCTTCGGATTCCGAAGCCTGAGCCACCCATTCTCGCCATCAACATGGGTGTGCGGGGCTTCCTAGCAGAAGTCAATCCCAAGGAAGGATTAAATGCTGTGAACATGTGTTTGGAAGGAAAATTCACGCTTGAACGTTACATGAAACTTGCATCTTTTATAGCAGGCACCCGACTGCCCGACGGTTTGAATGAAGTTTTCATCACGTCGCACACGCCGGCTAAGCTTTTGTACGCTAGAATATGGAAGGATGGTGAGGCGGTAGCAGAATGCCGAGCTGACGGAGTAGTGGTTGCGTCTCAGGCTGGTTCAACAGGATATTCATTGTCGGGAGGTGGCCCAGTGTTGGACCCTGAAGTTGACGCTTTCGTTTTAACTCCTATTTGCCCGCTCACTGTTTTTCATCCTATAGTTTTTTCTGCAAAATCCACAGTTAGCATCGAGCTTCTTAAACCTAAAAGGGCGGTTGTGGTGATAGACGGGGATTATCAATTGAACATGGACCCGAAGAATCCACGCATTACAGTTAAAAAGTCAGAATACGAGTCCTCTTTCGTTCGATTTGAAGGCAATTTTTATCATCGTTTGAAGGGTAGACTTCTTTTCTCTAGAGGGAAAGATTCTGACGGCCATTAAGAGGAAAGCCCTCGTCTTAGATGCTTCTGCGTTTATAGCTGGCTTTGATCCTCTTTCAGTTAATGATAGACAATATTCGGTTCCTAGGGTGGGAGAAGAACTCTTTCCAAACTCGTTGCCTTCTGTGCGGTTTAACACAGCGGTGGAGGGTGGGAGATTAAGAGTTAGGGCGCCGAGCACATCTTTCCTAGAAAAGGTTGAGGAAGCTTCTAAAAAGGTTGGAGATGTGCTCCTTTCTAAAGCGGATAGGCAAGTTTTGGCTCTGGCTCTCGAATTGAAGGATGAAGGTTATGATCCGCGGATTGTGACGGATGATTATTCTATTCAGAACGTGGCTAATCTGGTGGAGGTAGAGTTTGCTTCTCTCATGACTTTTGGCATACGATATCGTTTATATTGGATTAAATATTGTCCTGCGTGTCATCGGAAATATCCTTCGGATTATAAACATAAACATTGTGAAGTTTGTGGCACTGAAGTTAAGAGAAGACCTCTGAAAAGAAAGCCTGTAAGAAAACAGGGAAAGAGATAGAGTTTTGATGCGCTTCTTCATCGGTGATACAGTCGCTCGTATTCATAGTATACGGTCGCGGTTTCGCCGTCATCTAATTCGAGGGTCCATGTGAGTATGTTACCTTTCACTGTTGCCTTCGGGTTTGATGAGAGAAGGTTGCAGCGATAAGGCAGGCAATGTATGCATGCTAAATGCTGCGAAGAAACCTGTTAAACATGCATGTAGGACAAGGTATCCATCAACGTGTATTTCGTCGATCTCGCTTCTCCACCTAGCGTAAGTGAACAGATAGAATCCCAAATCGGTTATCTTAAATTTGCGCGTGGTTCTGCCTTGTTCGCAAGTCTTAAATTCCTATTTTTCGTAAGACGCAACACGCTGGAGAGAGAAACTTGGATGAAGAAGGATTCAGAGGTTATTGCATCAAAAGAAATGTGAAAGAAGAGACTATTCAAGCACACATCAGAGTTGTGAAAGATTTCGAGGCTTTTCTGAAAAATAAATATGAAAACAAGGATTTCAGCAGCTCTTCACCCAGCGATATGCAGAGCTTTATGGCGCATTTAATGGAGAACAGGAAGAACACAATTGACAGTTTTGCGGCCCTCATAAGATACGCCAATTTGGTGAATAAACGAGAGATAGTAACTTTCCTGTTCGGATTCATAGAAGGATTTGGGGCTCTAGAGAAACTTTCCGAAACACTAAAACAAATTATGGGTGAAAGCAAGCGTGACGAAATATTCGAAGGAATCAACTTGCCTCCACTCGGTACAGACCCTAAAGACAAGCCGAAAGTAACCAAGAGAATCATGGAAAGACTTGAAGCCACACTCGATGAAAAGACGTTGAAAGAAATCATGTCAAGTGGGCTTGACGTTGGTCCCAAAGAATGGTATTTGCCGATGAGACAGAAGTTCTTGGAGTCCAAAAGCATGGACGATTTCCTGAGAAAAAAGCACCAAGAAGCAGTTGAGTTGCTTGAAAAGCATAGCAGAGAGAAGTCGATGTTCTACGCTCAGGAGATTGACGAAGAAGTCGTTGAATACGTCCGAAACAACCCGGCAATTATGGGTGGAGTCAGAGAAGGAGACATAATCTACGAAACAAAGATTCCCTATTTGACCAAAAAGTACCTGCATGAAAAAGACGAGAAGATGAAGAGATACTACGCTTGTCACTGTGCGTGGGTGCGCGAAGCTATAAAATCAGGCTTGAAAATCTCGCCGAACTTCTGCTACTGTAGTGCGGGCTACCACAAGCGACCATGGGATATCATTTTCGCCCAACCGGTTAAGGCAGATGTCATAGAAACTGTCCTGAAGGGCGACCTCGTCTGCAGGTTCGCCATACACATCCCAAAGCAATTCCTGGAATCCAAAGGTGCAACCCAGAAGAAGTAGCACGTGCCTTACAAACGGTTCAGAGTGCACTCTCTCTTATTGATTGGAGTGACGCCCGCGCTCTAAGATTTGTTAGTATTTTGGCGCCGGGGATTAGGTTTACATCTCGGTTTAAATTCTCGGCGAGTTTTATTAAATTATGTGGAGGATTTCTGAAGCGTTGGAGTAGCGGGCAAACAGGAGTTCGAATCTCTCTCGAGGATACTAAAACTGCCCCCAGTTAAATGCAAGCAATTTATAGGATTGCAGCAATTCGCATGCGTTAGCAAGAGAGTGTCACTTCCTTGGACCTATTACCACCTTTACTGCATTGTCTCTTTTTAGGAAACACTCTGCAAGAGCCAAAATTTGATCCCTCTCCACTCGGTTTAATTCCGCCTCCATCTCTTTGAAATCCCTAAACTTTTGGAATGGATTACGTAGGACGAGGTTTAACAAACCATGCTCTCCCTCCTCTTTGCCGCGTGATATTTCGAGAGATTTGATTTTCTTCGCGGCTTGCAATTCTTTATTATCTATTTCAAAATTCTTTAGAAGAAACCATAGATTTTCGTCAAGTTCACGGGCACTATCATGTGATATAGCTCCGAAATAAAGGAAAAGACCTCCGCCTGTGCTTGTCCATTCCATTCTTGAGCCTAACGTGTATGCGAATTTGCTAAACTTTTCTACCCAAAATTTTGACAATGGATAATTCCCAAGTATAACGCTTAGAATTTCATATCTAACATCATATCGTGGCAGTTTAAAACCATAGACGAGTTCCACGTTCTTCATTCCTTCTCTCTCAATAGAGATTTCTTTCTTTTTCCATTGAATTTCAAAAGGGGAAGGACTTTCACCGCTTAAGGGGATATTTGCGTTTTCGACAAGTTTTGCCACATTGCTCTCGTTAATGTTTCCATGAATCACGAGGAAACTATTCAACAAATTATAATATCTTTCATGCCACGCCTCAAGATCTTCTTTGGTAAGTGAGGCGATGTCCTTTTCTTTGCCCAGACTCAACCTAAAATCCCAATTGAATGTTAAGTTCTTTGCCCATTCGTATGCCAGCTCCCAAGGAGTAAAATCAGATTCATGGACTACTGCAGGTGTTATCTTATCCTTCCTTTCCCTTTCGATTTTGTCTTTATTGAACTCTGGATGAAAAATCAAGGAGAGAAAGAGTTTGAAGACCTCTGCAAAGTCTTCCTTAGTTGATGTAAACCAAAACAATGTATGTTCTGGCAAGGTCATTCCATGGAGTTGGACGCCGTATTCTGCAACCTCAATATCTGGTGAAGGATGATTACTGTTACCCAAAAATACAGCATGTTCCAGAAAGTGAGTAATTCCCCTTTTTCCTTCTTCTTCATGTCGCCACCCTGTTTTGATTCCAATTATTGCGTGCACAAGAGCCTTTGTCCTTCCTGTAATTATCAACTGTTCCATATTTACCACTGGTTTAGTTTTGCATGCCATCTATAAAATCTTAACCGAGTTTGGGGAAAGATTGGAGCATCACTTAATATTTAGAACGACTTTAACTGATCTGGTTCACAAATCAGTTAACATGCTCTTGCTATCAGTATCCATAAATGCTGAAAACCGAGAATTTAAACCCTAACCTATACTTTGGCGCCGGGGAAGGGATTTGAACCCTTGAGGCTCAAAGAGCCACTGGATCTCGACTCTGCCCCTCCTCCTAAGCTTCTATGATAGGAAAAAAGGGTGTCCAGCGCATTACCACTCTGCCACCCCATGCTGAGACATAATATGTCTTGGCAACGGAGGACTAATACCCCGGCCCGTGTCTTTCCCAAACCCTCAAAGCCACTCTACATCTAAAAGCATTTTGTTCCACGCAACAAGTTCCGACAAACCAAAACAACAAAACAATGCTCACAAAAAAATGACCCAAAAACAACCATGACACAAGCCTTGACCCCTCCCCCCTAGGTAGGGGGGCTATAAAGAGAGAGATACATACGCAAATAATGTGACAAACAAAACCTTAAACAGGCTTAGGCATCACCAAATCAGCAATATCTACGCTGTTATCATAGATTCGACTCATCAAAGAAGCCACAGCAAGAACATGAGCCGCAACATCAACAGACAAACCACCAACTTCAGCCTCAACCTCACCAAACACAGATAAAACATTCTCTCTTTCAGCTCTCACAGACTCAGCCACCGAAACACTGCGAGAGAACACAGCCCTCAAAGCCTTCTCATGCGCCTCATAAACCAACCTGTGAAAACGCAAAACAAGCTGCAACAACTTCTTCGGAAGCTTCACACCCTTCAACTTAATCACCTTACCAGCGATCTGAACAGAACGATCACCAATCGACTCAACCAAACTCGCCATCAAACGATAATCCAAACAATCAATGGGAAGCACACCTACCTTCTCGCTCAAACCCGGATTCTGAACAACCGTCCGCAGACCACGCACCAAAAGAAAATACAACCGATTAACCTCATCATCCCTTGCAACCACATTCTTAGCCAAATGCACATCACCCTCAACCAAAGCAGTCACAGCATCCCGATGCATATCAGACGCAATAGAATATTCACGGCGAAGAACCTTCTCAGGCGGAAAAGTAGAGGGCTCCAAAAGACACTGCATAACAATTTTGGAGTAGTCTTCCTCAATGATTTCTAAGCCAACCAAACGACTCGACGCCTGCTTAACACGTTCACGATCAACAGAGCTTATCCTATCCTTCGCCTCAACCCGAATAACATCATAACCCAACAAATACTTCCCAACAATCTCACGATCAAGATACACAGAAGGTTTAACCACCGCCACCTGCGGAACACGCTCCACATCATACTTCGGATCCACACAAAGCCGCCCATCAGCCATCTCAGAAACGGCAACAATGGAACTACGCTGAAGCCCACTTCGCTCAGCCCACTCTTTAGGCACACAAACAAAAAAAGTCCCACCGCTTGTCCTCTGAACTTTCCGCAAATCCATATCAAACCCTCAATGCAAATATTAACTCATCTGAATAATAATCTATTATTAAAAGATAGGTGAACAGTGTCAGGATTGACGAAAAATATCATAATAGGTATAGACTTGGCGGGAACAGAGACTAATCCAACAGGATGGGCCCTGTGGAAAAACAAGGTTATCTCCACCTGCCACTTACACGAAAACAAACAAATCTTAGATCGCTCACTAACTCTTTCACCAACTCTCATTGCGATAGACGTCCCCCTCAGCCTTCCGACCAAAGGCGCTATGAGAAAAGCGGATAAAGAGATGCACAAACATGATATCCTGTTCTTCCTCCACTCTTCCCAGCAATGAAAAAATTAACCTTAAGAGCAATAGAAATCACTAAAAAATCATAAAAGAAGGATTCGACATAATTGAGGTCCACCCCGCATCTACCCGCAAGGCGTTAAAAATGCCCACAAAAGACTGGCAAAAAATTCAACAGATTTTCATAAGCATGGGTTTAGACGGAGACTTGAAACCACGCACATTAACGCCACACGAAACTGACGCCGTGACTGCAGCCTTAACTGGACACCTTCACCTACAAGGAAAAACAGAGCAAATAGGAGACAATAAAGAAGGCTACATTGTCGTCCCAATAAAGAGTGATTGGAGAAAGTTGCAACTATGAGCGACAGACTTCAAAGAGCAGTTTCCTTTACAATAGCAGCAGGATATCAACTCGATAAACAAGCCTTCGATTTTTTAAACACACTTTCCCAAACAGAAGACCCCGTTAAATTAATGGAAGAAGTGGTCAAAAAAATAAAAAATCTCCCTCAGAAAATTTTGTTCATACAACGAAGCTTTCTAGAAGAGATCGTGGAAAAAACTCTTCCAGAAGTGAAGGAAGAGAAATCTAGTTTGCCTACACCTCCGTCGCCAATTCTAGAAGCCAAGAAGGTTTTTCATGCATATGCAAAAGACATCGACGCGGACATAAAAATAATAGAAGACCCTACAGATGAAATATGTAAAACCGGGTCCATTGAAGAGTATTTAGAGTATTTTCAAGATCGCTTCCAAAGAATACAGAGATTTCTAAGAAGAAGAATGGATGTCAAAGATGCCACATCCATATCCGAGGCGCTTAAATCTTCAGTTAACACAAAGGTTAAGATCATTGGCATGGTCACTGAGAAACGGCAACGAAAGCAAAGGATATTCTTGACCGTTGAAGACTTGGAAGCCAACGCCACTGTACTTGTGACCCCAAGCACAAGCCAAGAGGTCATAAAAAAGGCACACATGTTACTATTAGACCAAGTCATTTGCATAAAAGCCATCAAAGGAAGAAACGACTTGTTTATCGCAGAAGACATTGTTTGGCCTGACATGCCCAAAAGAAAACCCAACAAAGCCTCAATACCAGTTTATGCAGCACTCATATCAGACTTACATATCGGAAGCAAAATGTTTATGCGAGAAGAGTTTAGCCGGTTTGTGCTTTGGTTAAATGGGAAGTTCGGAAATGAAAATTTGAAAAATCTGGCAAGCCATGTCAAATATGTGGTGATTGCCGGCGATCTTGTAGATGGGATAGGGATTTATCCGGGGCAGTTAGACGAACTGGCGATAACAGATATTTATGAACAGTATGGAATGGTCTCGAAATTCATTGAACAAATCCCAGATTATATCGAATTGATAATAATACCTGGAAACCACGACGCGTCTCGGAGGGCATTGCCTCAGCCTGCCATACCTAAAGATTATGCAGAGCCACTCTGTGAAGCTAGAAAAGTATATTCCTTAGGAAACCCAAGCACTGTGAGGCTTCACGAAGTCGAACTGCTTCTGTATCATGGACGTAGCCTAGATGATATTGTTTCGTCCATTCCAAACGTAAGCTTTCAAACTCCGGACAAAGCCATGAAACTTCTTCTACAAAGCAGACACTTAGCGCCCGTTTACGGAAAAAAAACGCCTATAGCACCAGAAAAAAAGGACTTCATGGTTATACAAAGGCCTCCAGACATTTTCCACTCCGGACATGTGCACGTAATAAAATATGACACTTATCGAGGAACACTTATCGTTAACTCGGGGGCTTGGCAAAAACAGACTGAATTCCAAAAGAAAATGGGGGTTGCTCCCAACCCAGGAATCGCTCCAATCGTAAACCTTCAAACATTACAAGTTACACCCATCAATTTCACAGCATCTTATGCGTGACAACTTATGTAACAAGTCTATCCACCTATGTGAGTTCAGAAATGATTTTTCCATACTTGGACAGCTCATAATGTATCCAGATAATTTATGAATTGAACCATGTTTCTTGAAGGCTGTCTGGCGAATTTACACGGTGAATCTTCAAACGGTGGTAGCTCCATTCAACGTCTACTCGAAATCTCTGCCAAATATTTAGGCGCATACTTGACTAAACGCTCAAGCCTATCATCCGTGGTGAATGACGCTCTAATAATACTACGCGCTATGCTTAGACGAATCTTTTTTGTACGCCCGTACCGTCCCATGCTCACAACTCGTGCGTTCAACAACCCTATCACATCCAGTTCATTCACTAAACTGCTCACCCGTCTTTGAGTTAACGGTGTAACCCCTGACTGATTACAAAGCTCACAGTAAATTTCATAGATGTCACCAGTCACCGCACAGCTAATTTTCGCCTTGCCTAATAGATAGACGCTACATAAAACGAGTTTTGAGTGAAGTGGAAGGTTCTCCAAAGCTTCCGCAATCCGATCATGTTCAATCCTCTTTTCCGCCCGTCGTACGTGATCCTCTAGAACAGCTTCAGAGCCTTCGCGCTCAGCCAACTCACCGGCAACCCGAAGAAGATCCAAAGCTCGCCGTGCATCTCCATGCTCCGCAGCAGCCAACGCGGCACACAAACTCAAAGCGCCATCAAACAGAACGCCATCATGAAATGCCGGTCGGGCACGGTCTAGAAGAATGTCTCGTAGCTCAGCTGCGTCATATGGCCTAAATACAATTTCCTCCTCGCTTAGAGAACTCAAAACTCTGGGATCAAGAAACTCTTTGAATCTAAGATCGTTGGAGATTCCCACAATTGAGGCTTTGCTATAACGAAGAGTTTCGTTTATTCTAGTCAATTCGTAAAGCAGAACATCTCCTCGCGTTTTTATGAGGGCATCAATTTCATCAAGAACAACGATAAAAAGGATTTTACATGAGTCTAAACCCGTTTTGAATCGGTCAAAAACTTCTCCCACAGCTAGGCCAGTAAATGGAACCTTCACGTCCAAGGTAGCACATAAACTTGAGAAAATCCTGTATTCTGTACTCATTAGTCGACAGTTAATATAGCAGACCTTCATAGGTGCCCCAAGTTCACAAGCCTTATGACCAAGTCTGCTCAACACATACTTTATAACCGCGGTTTTTCCTGTGCCTGTTTTTCCGTAAACCAAGATGTTAGAGCATTGTGAACCTTTTAAAACAGGAGCACATATTTCACCAAGGTAACGGATCTGTTCCCCACGGTGTGGCAGCAGATCAGGAACATAGTCATGCCGTAACACCTCTCTATTTTGAAATATACCGTTGCCTTTCAAAAAATGTTCAAATACCTTGTCTAACACGGTAGTTTTACTCATAATATTGCCCTCGGATGTTAATTCGTTGTTTGAACGTTCACACTCAGACCCCTACATTTCCTATGGAATAGCCTAGAGATTTTTAGGTAATATTCTTCCTTCTTTAGAAGGAATAGCCTCTCAGTGGTTAGCCACTATTTTTTTATTTAATGATTATTATAGAACACTTTGAAGTGTTTTTACAGATTTTTTTGCTAAATAATATCTACTCTCATCTTAGCAGATTTGGCGGTCCAGTGGAAACTTAGGGGTTGGAGCGAAGGGATTAACCATGCTTGCTGGCAATTGTAAGCATGACGTATACAACGCGTCTTATTGGGCTCAAGTAAGCATTTGTTAACACGTTAGCTTGTATGAACTGTTTACTCGTTAAACACTTAACTTTTTGTGAACTGTTGTGGAATTGATTTATTTAATGATTTACCAATGGTCCTATTTTATGAAAATTTACCTTTTTCTGTCCTATAACGTGTAAAGAGCCGACCCCTAGTCTTCCACTGGAGAATTAAGCTTACTACGCCTTTTGCGTCTATTTTGCAAACACTGCCTCTTGTGAAGTCTGTGAATCAAAAAAGATGCAAATTACGTTTATTTTTCAGTTTTAAGACATAATTGTCCCTTTTACCCTTCTAATGTTCACCATAACTTCTATAACCTGTGACGTGTTAAGTTGTAAAGAGTTTTGTTTGGTGCTTAGGGATGCCTGCTAGGAAAATGCGAGTGGAGGTCTTCGACGAAAATGGAAACCGTTATACAATAACCTTTACGGGTCATGTTACTAGAGACAAGGCTCTTCGTCTATTAGATGTTGTCGAACTACTCGGTGGCATGCCTGGGCTTAACCCTGGAGTGGGTGACTTTCCTTCGGAGCTGTCAAAGTTTGATAAGGTTCGCTTGATTCTTGAGAAGAGTTTTCCAGTTACGTGGTTTTCTTCTAAAGACATTCAATCTGCATATGAACAAGAGTTTAAAAAACCAATCAGTTTGAGCACGGTTTCTACATATCTATCTCGGATGGCCCAGCGTGGCATTCTTGCAAATAGAAGTATGTCGAACCGCAAGCGTTATAGACGGATAACTAGAGTGTCACAAAATACATTAAGTTACATGAAAGGCGATAAATAACAGTCAATTTTAAAGGATACTGGATGTTTCAGTTCCAGATTGTGTGCAGGCTTTACATATTTCTTGGAGAGGAAGCTGAATGGGCAAGATGGGTGAAGATTTAGCAGAAATGAAGAAAAAACTTGGTGAATACATTAACAAGGGACGCGCAATAGGTTTTCATGAAGCTAGGAAGGAACCCGTGATAGCAATTACCCCTGATAAGTCTAAAATAAAGCCTTTAAGAAAAATAGAAAATTGCGACGTACATTTCATCGCTGTAGACTGCTCAACCAGAACCTTGAAGAGAGCAAATAACTGGGGCGTTTACCTCATGCGGGCAGCATATGCTTCTGTGGAGGGACGCAACGTGAATTGGGGTTATGAGGAAAGTATCGCCAGTGTAGTCGGAGATCGCCGAACACGTTCTAATTTCTTAAAAGATCGAAGACTGCAATTAGAAAGCGAAATGGCTTTGAAAATTCTTTACGAAGAGTCTAGTGATGATGTGGGCGTGGGTAGGAATGCTCTTCGTAGACTAAGTGAAGGAGATTATATTCTTCTGGATGGAGCTAGCTTCTTTGGCGGAAAAAGGGGGTTCTATACCTCGCTATACGAAGAGGCTCTTCGTAAAAGGGTAAATCTTCTTACTATAAGTAAACAGTCTCCGATGCTTCAAGATGAAAAGGGGCGAGATCTTATGGCAGCAACGTGTATGCTTGCGCCTTATCCAATCTGGATTTACTACCCAGTTAGAGAAGCAAATAAAGATAAACATCTATACGGGGATGTGTCTATTGTGAAATTGTGTGAAGATGGCTCACACGCTTTCCGTTGTGACATAATGGAATACTTAACTAATCGCGAAGTATCTGAGTTGCTTTCCCCACTAACGACAATCTCAGAAGATCCAAGATGCCTAGGGTATCCGATCACCCTTTGGCTTGCTCATGATTTTTCTGCGTCATCTGACTCGAAACTCCTTCACTATCATGATCAAGTTGAGGAGATGCTAGCTAACGCTGGGTTGTTAAATATACTTCGCGTTGAAGAACTCTCGTGCAGTTTTCCAGATGAACTTCATGGTGTAAAACATCCATTTCACTGGGAGCGGATTGAACATGTCTGAGCCTGTAGGGTTTGTCCGTGAGGTAAAGGGAGATAAAGTTTCCTTCTTCCTCAACAGAGGAACTGACCTCTCATTTGGTCAGATAGTGAGAGTAGACTCGGGCAACAGAAGCTTCTACGCGCGTGTTGTGGATGCTGGAAGCTCCTCTACGCTAAAAACGGACGAGCAACTTCGTGAAGCAGAAGGGAAGGAGTCCTTTGGGCCATACTCCAGCTATAGGCATGTTGATGCGATTCTTTTCCTTGAGAAAGAGGTCGGGAAGATTCGTTCTCCAACTTTTAACCCGGATTATATGGACAAGGTGTACGCGGCTACTGATGAGGACTGTTCGGTTTTGGGGCTTGCAGGGGAGTTGGAGATAGGGCGCTTGCGTTCAGGGAAGCATGTACTTGGTCCTGTCGGCATAAGTGTTGAGGCTATACCTCTGATGATGGGGATGTTTGGAATGACCGGATGTGGGAAAACGAATTGTGAATTGATGCTTAACGCTCGGATTATAGATTCGAGTCCAAGGACTGTTGGTTTAATTTTTGACTTTGCGGGTCAACTTCTTGAGGGAAAAGGGATAGCGCCTCAACGGGGCCTGAGGGATCATCCACTCTTTCACACAAAAGTTCGTTATTACTCGGCTAGAGAGCAGAAGATGCTTGTTGGTCTATATACAATTCGTCCTCAAAAACTTTCAACACTCTTTCCTGACATTACGCATCATCAATTTAGGCTTGCTCAAAAGCTTTACAAGAGTTTGGGGAAGACTTGGATAGAACAGTTGCAAGAAGCCTATAGTATGGGTGGGCATAAGGGGGTTGCTGAGCTCACCGATTACAAGGGCAAAGCTGTGATAGATGCCCTTATGCTGAAGCTTTCAAGTTTGTCTCCACATCTTTTTCCGCCGTCTGACTACAGTTTCGTTGACGATGTCGTACAGAACGTTGGGCAAGGCGTCACCTGTCTTGTCGATATTTCAGGTCTCAGTTCTGAGGAGCAATATGATGTTACCTGTCTTACAGCTTCTAGCGTGGCCCTCCATTACAAGAGGTTGTGGGAGAGGGATTTTGATGAATGGAAAAAGCTTCCAACCCTTTTGATAACTCTTGAAGAGGCCCATGAGTTCCTTGATCCAAACATGCCTAAAACAATATTCTCGGATATTGCATTGACGTATCGAAAGTATAGGGTGGGGTTGAACGCGGTGACACCGCGGCCTTCAAGAATAAATCCTAATGTCTTCGCTGAGCTTTGGACCAAGGTTGTCATGAAGACGGAGTTGCGCCGTGACAGGGTTTACCTTACGGGCAACACGCCTTATCTTGAGTACAGTGACACTGAGGTAAAGATGCTTGATGTTGGGGAAGCTTTGCTTATCTCGGAGCCTAAAATCCGATTCGCAGTTCCGATAAAGGTTATTCATTATCCTGAGTACATTGACGAGAGGGGAAAGGTTGATTATAAGCTCTCTGCGTCAAAGCCACTTTCTGAAATGGATGAAAGGCTCAAAAAGCTTCGTGAAGCTGGAAAAACAAATTTGTGACATCACGTTAGGTTTTAGATTCCTTTTTTAGGATTTTTTGCATCTCTTTTTTGATGCTGTAAGCATATGGAATTTTTTGTACGTTGCGTTCTAGATATCCTTCTTCGTACAGTTGTTTCATTAGGCGAGCGGTGTGCTCTCTTGTGAGTTTTACTCTTTCTCTGATTTCTGGGGCGGTCTTTCTCCCCTCTACCGCAAGAATCTCGAGTACGCTTAGCTCGGTTTGTGTCAACGGGGCCAATGCGCGTTCTCTCTTGATTGGAATCGCTGCCTCTATTTTCGCCTCAGGCGTTACTGTGGGTTTGCGTCTAGCTTTTTCAACCTCTTCAATTCTTTGCGTAATGCTCTCTTGTTTAGTGGATATTTCGTTCATTCTTTTGTCCATGTTTTCAATTTCCGCTGAAACTTTCCGTTCGACTTCTGAAATAGGTTTCATTTTGGCGGTGAACTTTGCTAGTCGTCCCTCGTACTCCTTCATTCTTTTTGTTGTTTTTTCGCTCTGAGAAATGCTTACTTCGGTTTTGTGAGCAACAACGTTGAGTCTGTTTTCCTGTGTCCGCAACTGTTTATTGAAGCTTATAACAATGTCATCTACAACACTCTTCGCTTCCTCATACTCTTCATATGCTTTCCTTATTCGCCTATAATACAAGACAGTGGCACCCCCGGTCATGAGCAATAGGAGAATTGTGGCTACTAAGAGTAGGTCGTACATGCTAAAGGTTCTCCAAACAGTTTAAGCACGTGAAGATAGAAGAACCTACGACTTGCAATGTGAACCAGAAAAAGCGTGATTTGAACGTGATATCTGTGATTTGCATAAATATCACACATCACATTACGCTATGAACAAACTTAAGGATTATGGTGGAAAGAAGCAAAGAACGTTCATCTCTGTGACACGTGACATCACAAATGCCACGCTATTTTCAACCGATATAAATAGACAGGTGAGTATGCTCTGTGGATTGTTTCAAGACGTTTTTACTTACCGAATCTTGTCAAATGCGTTCCTTTTTTGGTGGATTCAATGTTGGCTAATGATGAGGATTAATGGTGGGGCCTGTAATTAACCATAAGGCCTTATAAGAGGAATTTTGTGAACTGTAACTTTGGAAGATTGATGTATCGCTTGGGGCGCCTTAGCATCATCGGTGTGATGTGTGATATCACATCTTTCCCGACATGTTCTTCGGCTTAGATAATTGTTCTAGGCTAGTTTCTAGGTCCTTGCGAAGCATACTTATCACCGTTAGATATTCTTCCATTGCCTTCCGTCCTCCTAAGGCTTCTCTGTAGGTGCTCATGTAGGTTTGCAGTTTGTTTGCGATTTCAATGTATGGATCTAGAAGTGTGCTTTCGAGGACTCCTAGGTAGCCGAGAAGAAGAATAGTGTAGACTGATTGAATGACATTCCTTTTGGCCTGCCTTAAAGTTCTGTTGAAAGCGCCACGACTTACTGCTGATATTCGTAATTTGGCTTTTTCTTCGTATTTTAATGATTTTTCAGCTATATTTTCTGTTAAAGCGTCGATTAAAAGGGTTTCAAGCTGTGTTTTGGTTAAATGACTGTTTTCTGCGAGTGTTTTTGCAATTGGGTCGTTTATAGAGCGTTTTAGCCATTTTTGGGTTTTTTCTCTTAGTCGCAATTGTTTCACCGACGAGTTTCGTTTAAAGGATACAGTTTTGTATACGGAGTAGAAAAGACTTGCGGTCTTTGTCGACACTATACTGAGTGGCTGATTCAATGTACTCTCCATCGAAACGTTGACAAACGTAAACATTTTATGCACAGAGGAGAATCACTGTGGTGAGGGTTGGTATTGGTAAAGCGCTTTAGAACTGCAGCGCGACTGAGAGGAATTAGTCCCTCTGATATTCGCCGCCTTTTTTCATTGGCACAGGGTATTCCGGGGGTTATTAGTTTGGGGATAGGTGAGCCAGATTTTCTGCCTCCTCCACATGTTCGAGACGCAGCTAAACAGGCTTTCGATGAAGGTAAAACGCACTATATGCATACCGCGGGTATTCCGGAACTCCGCGTAGCTCTGACGAAAAAAACAAAGCGTGACTACGGTTTGTCATATGATCCAGAGTCTGAGGTGTTAGTCACGATTGGAGGAACAGAAGCGATTTTCTTGGCTTTACTGACAGTGATAAATCCTGGCGACGAGGTGCTGGTTCCTGATCCGGGGTTTGTCTGTTATAGACCCAGTATTTTGATGTCGGAAGGGGTTCCAGTTTCTATGCCTCTGCTTGAGGAAAATAGTTTTACGCTTAACGCCGAAACTGTGATGTCTTTGATCACAAAGAAATCACGTGTGATAATCATAAATTCTCCTAACAATCCAACAGGGTCTGTTTTCTCTCATGATGACTTGGCTGGGTTAGCGAAGCTTGCGGTGGAGCATGATTTGATTGTGATTTCTGATGAGGTTTATGAAAAAATGACGTATGATGATGCCAAGCATCATTGTTTGCCCACTTTTCCTAGTATGCGTGAGCGTACGATAGTTGTGAACTCTTTTTCAAAGACGTATGCAATGACAGGTCTTCGTGTTGGCTACGCGTTGGGTCCTAAAGAGTTGATTGCTCCCATGATGCTGGCTCATCAATTTACCACAGCATGTGTAAGTGGCCCAGCACAATACGCTGCGATTTCAGCCTTAGAAGGCCCGCAAAACTGTGTTAGAGATATGGTTCAGGAGTTTAAGAGGCGACGTCGTTTTCTTCATGCTAGACTTAATGAAATTGAAGGTTTTAGATGTGGTCTTCCTGAGGGAGCGTTTTACATGTTTCCAGGCATCCAAGAGTTTGAGATGTCATCTAAAAAATTCGCTGCCCACCTTCTTAACAGAGCAAAAGTGGTGACTGTACCCGGGTCTTCATTTGGCGAATGTGGCGAGGGTTATCTGCGATTTTCGTATGCTACTGCTCATGACAAAATTGAGGAAGCGTTGGACCGAATAGAAAAAGTTGTGAAAGGATTTAGATAAGGACTTCTGCCTTTTCTAGAAGCTCTTTTAATTCTTTTTCAATGTCCTTGTTCTTTCTACATGTTTCGAGCAGTTGATGCGTTGCGTAGCCTTCTTTCCGTGACTCTTCTGTTAGGGGTTTCATTTTGAGTTCTTGAGCCTGAATATTCGGGTGGGTTTTCATGGTGATGTATGCTCGTGAGATGTTTGCTATGGTGGCTTCTTGAAAGATTATGATTGATTCGTTTTTGAGTTTCATGCAGACTCGCAGGTGTTTATGACCCTGAGGCGTTCCTATTAAAACTTGATTCAAGTCTTCGTTTCGGATTACGTGGATTTTGTTCACAGCGTGTGCCTCACAGGTTTTCTGCTTGTTCTTTCAAGGAGTTGAAGAGTTCTGGTCGCAGATCGCGGAGGGTTGGGACAAAAGTTTCTATTCGTTCCAAGTCGGCGTAGTCAATGCTTGCTGTAGCCAGGTCTTCTTCGTCGTATTTGGCTTGCGTGATGATGCTGCCATTTGGGGCTATGAGTCTGCTTCCTCCCCAAAATTGTAGGCCGTTTTCCACACCGACAAGATTGACGTAAGCCAGAAAAACGGTGTTTTCAATGGCTCTGGCGGCGGTTAGTACTTCAAAGAATTTGCGCCGTCTGGCTGGAGATGCTGATATGCAGATTATGAACTGGGCGCCTTTCAATCTTAATAAGCGAGAGATTTCTGGGAAAAACACATCATAGCAGATTATTAACCCCAGTTTTCCGATTTCTGTCTCAAACACTGGCGCTTGATATCCTAGTCTAAAATAGCGTTTTTCTTCAAAGACGCTGTGTGTTGGCAAGTGCATTTTTCGGTATTTACCAATGAATCCTTTAGGGCCTAACAGAACTGCTGTATTATAAAGAACTGCACGTGCTTTTTCGCTTCGCTCCAGCATCCCGAAAATCATGTGGATGTTTTCTTTCTTTGTGGTTTCTTCTAAGAGTTTGACTGATGGTCCTGGGATGGGTTCTGCCAGTTCGTAGGTGAGGTCTCGGGTTGAATAGCCGGTTGATGAGAGTTCTGGGAAAATAATGATGTTTGCGTCTCTCTTTTTTGCTTCTTCAATCTTTTGCTTCATCTTATTTATGTTATGTTTTTTGTCTCCGATTTTACAACTTATTTGTGCGAGAGCAACGTTAATCTCCTTTAACATTCATTTTCTCTCCATAATCATATTCTACTACCTTCATTGAGAAAAGGCTTAGTGTGGTGTGTAGGGAAGTCTAAAGTCAGCTCCAACCGTCCTATATCCGATTTTCGTTGTCAGGGGGGTCCGCCGCTTGTGCTCGGTTGCCAGCCATCGCTTCTTAATGCCATCAACCAGTTTTATAGAGAGGTTTAGCTGCTTTGCAATTTCCTTTGTTGTCATGAAGCGTTCTAAGCCGAATAGGATCAAGTCCAGTGTTTCATATTTGACGCCTAGTTCTTCCTCTGCTAGTTGGCGAGGCCAGAGTCCCGGTGTTGAAGGCTTGGTAACTATTTCAGTGGGGACACCTATGTGCAAAGCTAGTTGCCTAACCTGCGTCTTATAAATATCCATAAGAGGTGAAATATCCGCGGCGGCGTCTCCCCATTTTGTGAAGTATCCCATCATGGTCTCGGACTTGTCTGAACTACCGCACACTATCTTTTTGAGTTTATTAGCGTAATAATAAAGGTAAACCATTCGGGTTCTCGCCTTTATATTTCCCTTGCTAAGCTTATCAGAGGGGTCATAAATTGGAAGAGACTGAAAACAAGCCTCTAAGGTGAGTGAAATGTCAATGACCTCCAGTTTGAAACCAAATTTTTCCGCGACCAATTTTGCATGCTGGACATCTGTGGCGTTATACGTTTCTTCCTCTGGTAGTGTGATGCCTAACACATTGCGACCCCCTAGAGATAGAGCGGCGAGAGCGGCTGTTGTGCAGCTGTCAATTCCACCAGATACTCCTAAAACTACGCCAGTTGCCCCGCATTTTTCTATGTAGTCCTTGATGAACCGTTTGATTCTAGTCTCAACCGATGGTGAATCTAATTTTAAGCGTTCTTTTGTCAGTTTCAATGTTAAGGCTCCTTGTATTCTGTTTCTATGATCTCTTTCATAACTAAAGTTTACTCTTTCCTACTTCTTCGTTATGCATTGAGAGAAATATTTAAGCGATAGTAATATAGTGGAGATGTGGCAAATCTCTAACCTCGATTGCTATGTTCATGCAGAGGATTTGGCATGGGTAGAAGAAAAAGAAAAGTAGTTCGCATTCCTAAAAAGCGGTTGCCCAAGGTTTTCTTATGTCCTAAATGCGGAAAAGAAGCTATCAGAATTGAATTCCTTGAGGGGCGTGAGCAAGCCACGGTGCGTTGTGGAAGTTGCGGTTTGAGTGAGGAGTTGCCTGCCAAACCATTCTTTCAAGAGATCGATGTCTATTGTCATTTCATTGATAAATTCTACTCTGGAACCGTTGCCAAATAATGAGGATCGGTTATGATTGGACGAGTGGAAAAGTACCTACTAAACAAAATTAAGAAAGACGGGGCTATTCACTTAACTCTCATTGACCCCGAAAAAACGTCTCTCAAATCAGCCTCTCGTATAGCCCGTGAAGCGGAGTCCAGCAAGACGGCAGCCATCATGATTGGCGGATCTACTTTTATTTCCACTTCCCATTTAGATAATACTATAAAAGCAATGAAGAAGACAGTTGGCATCCCAGTGATTCTTTTCCCTAACAACGTAACAGCCATCAGCAAACACGCCGATGCCATATGGTTTATGTCACTCCTCAACTCCCTAGACCCATACTTCATCGTGGGTGCACAAGTCTTAGGTGCTCCACTCATCAAAAAATTCGGTTTGGAGGCCATCCCACTCGGTTACATAGTTGTTGGACAAGGCGCCACAGTAGGCATTATAGGACGAGCCAGCCCAATTCCGTACGATAAACCAGAACTTGCTGCTGCACATGCACTGGCGGCGCAGTATCTGGGCATGCGGTTTGTGTATTTGGAGGCGGGGTCCGGAGCCAAACAACCAGTGCCAAACGAAATGATCAGGATGGTAAAGGACCTTGTTAGTGTTCCTTTGATTGTGGGTGGGGGCATGAGAAGTGGTGAGCAGGTGAAGGAGAAGGTGAACGCTGGGGCTGACATAATCGTCACTGGCAATGTTGTGGAAGAGTTTGAAGCTAAAGACAAGGTTGAAGAATTGGTAAAACAGGTGAAATGGTATCGAAGAGCCCTGAAGCGGCCTAAACGTAGATGATTAATCATTTTTTGTGAGTTCGCATGGAATAATTCTGTTGCGTTCTCTTTGACTTGTTCATGTTAGAAAAGTTGAATATGCACGTTACAAACTCTACTGGGGGAAAGCCGTTTTGAACGTCGCGATGAGTGCGGAACACCAGCAATACGTGTCCGCACTAGAGAACAAACTCGCGAGTGTATATGAAGTTGCGAAAAAGGCGAGAGAAAAAGGGTTTGACCCCTCTCTTCACCCTGAGCCCAAAGTGGCCAAAGATCTAGCCGAGCTCGTGGAGGGACTGGTTGGTCCCCAAGGCGTTGCTGAAAGCATCCGAAACTTAAGCAAGAAATTGCAACGAGAAGAGCTTGCGTTCAAAATAGCCGAAGAGATTGTATACGGAAAATTCGAGCACATGGATGCGAGTGAAGCCGCTGAACAGGCGATAAGAACCGCACTTGCCATACTGACCGAAGGGATCACCGCCGCGCCTCTGCAAGGCGTAGCACAAGTAGCCGTGAAGTATAACTCTGACCGAACGAAGTATCTGGCAATTTATTACGCCGGCCCTATACGTTCTGCAGGCGGTACGGAACAGGCGTTAAGTTTGCTGGTGGGAGATTTTGTTCGTCGCTTGCTGGGGCTGGACCGTTACAAACCAACTGAAGACGAGATTGGACGTTTCATCGAAGAAATGCGATTATTTGAGCGATCAGTAAGTCGGTTTCAATATCACGTCTCGGATGAAGAATTGAGAAGAGCACTTCAATTTCTCCCCGTGCAAGTTACGGGGCTGGAATCTGATCCAGTTGAGGTTTCTGCCTACCGTGATCTTCCTCGGATCGAGACAAATCGGGTACGAGGTGGGGCACTCCGCGTTGTAAACGATGGGGTTGTGGGGCGTTCTGCAAAAGTGTGGACGATTGTAGAAAAACTGGGAATTGAGGGTTGGGACTGGTTAAAGAGTGTTCGAGAAATCGAACGGAAGAAGAATGCTGGTTTTATGGAGGACATTATTGCTGGGCGTCCCATCTTTTCGTTTCCTTCAAGGCGCGGAGGTTTCAGGCTTCGCTATGGAAGGTCCAGGAACACTGGTTTAGCTGCAGTGGGGGTTCATCCGGCAACCATGATGGTTCTTCAGAACTTTCTTGCAGCAGGCACTCAATTACGCATTGAAGGTCCAGGGAAATCTGGCGTTGTTCTTCCGGTAGATACGATAGAGCCTCCAATTGTACGATTGAGGGATGGATCTGTTGTTCGTGCTTCACTTGAAAACTTTGCACAAATAAAAAACGTGGTTGACAAGATTCTGTTTTTAGGCGACATCCTCATTGGGTTTGGCGACTTTCTGTATAACAACAAACCGCTTCTCCCATCAGGAGTCACCGAAGAGTGGTGGTGTCAGGAGCTTCAAGCGGTCATTAAACAGAAATTTGGTGGAGATTTGAAAGAAGCCGCGACGAGGGCGAAAATTTCTACAGATCACCTCGAAGGACTCCTCATAGACCCTTTTAGAAACAAGCCAACCGCCAAAGAAGCAGTATCATTAGCTTTAGCCCTCGGAGTTCCTCTTCACCCGTTTTTCACGTTCTTCTGGGCAAACATTTCTTCTGATGAACTCCGAACGTTACGGAAGTGGCTCTTAAACTCTCGAAAAGAGGTTGAGAACGAAAGCGTTCGTGAAATATCCGGCGAGATGAACGAATCAGTAAAGCAGCTGCTTGAAAAGCTATGTATTCCCCATAAAGTTGTGGAAGGCAGCATTAAGATAGAAGGGGATGAAGCGTACGTCTTTGCATTTTGTCTCGGATTAAACGACTCCAAAGCGAGAATAGTTAGTGCGAAGTCTGTTCTCGAAAACATTGGAAAACTCTGTGGTGTTAGTGTCAGAGACAAAGCTCCGACGTTTGTAGGCGCGAGAATGGGGCGTCCGGAAAAAGCGAAGAGGCGAGAGATGAGGCCTCTGGTTCACGTGCTTTTCCCAGTTGGGCTTGCTGGTGGTCCTCGACGAAACATTGTAAAGGCGTTAAATAGAGTTACGATTGAAGTTGAGCTTGTGAAGCGGCGATGTCCTGACTGTCGAACGGAAACCCGTAGAATAAAGTGTCCTAAATGTGGGGCAGAGACGGTTTTGGAGAAGTGTTGTCCTCAATGCGGCAAGGTTCTAAAACAAGATGTTTGTCCGATCTGTAAAGTTTCGACAAGGAACTACAGTAAACAAGCAATCAACTTAAGGGAGTTGATGAACGAGGCGAGTGAAAGGCTGAACCTTCCTGTTCCAGAGCTTGTGAAAGGCGTAAAGGGTTTAATAAACGAAACAAAGACGGTTGAGACACTTGAAAAAGGGATTTTGCGAGCCAAATATGACCTCTCTGTTTATAAAGATGGAACAATTCGGTTTGACGCTACAAACGCGCCATTAACACATTTCAAGCCAAAAGAAATTGGTGTCTCTGTTGAAAAGCTTCGGCAAATGGGTTATCTTCTTGATTGCTACGGAAATCCATTAACTGACCCTGATCAGATGTGCGAGCTTAAAGTTCAAGACGTAGTTATTCCGGTGGCAAATGCCGAATACTTTGTTCGTGTGGCCAATTTCTTAGACGATCTTCTTGAGAAGGTGTATGAGCTTCCTCCATACTACAACGTTAAACGTATTGACGACCTAGTTGGGCATCTAGTCGTGGGTTTGGCACCCCACACCTCAGCGGGCATTCTTGGCAGAATAATCGGTTTCACGAGTCATAGTGTTTGTTATGCTCATGTCCTTTGGCATTCAGCGAAGCGTCGGGACTGTGATGGAGATGAGGATGCTTTGATGCTGGCTTTGGATACTATCTTGAACTTTTCTAAGGCTTACCTGCCAGCTCAGATAGGTGGAATAATGGATGCGCCACTTTTCATTATTCCTCTGGTGAATCCTGTGGAAGTGCAGCGGCAGGCTCATGAGGTGGATGTTGCTGCGACGTATCCGCTGGTGTTTTATGAGAAGACTTGGCAGAAAGTTATGCCTCGTAAAATTGGTGAGCTCATAGACCTAGTTGAGTATCGGTTAAACAGTGAAGCACAGTTTCAAGGCTTCAATTATACGATTCCTGTTTCAGATATTAACATGGGTAATCGTGAGAGTATCTACAAGAGGCTTGGGCGAATGCTTGACAAGTTGAGTAGTCAACTTACGTTGGCGGAGAAGATTGAGGCTGTAGATGCTGAGACTGTGGCGAAGAAGGTTCTGACCACGCATTTCATGCGAGACATCGTGGGCAATTTGCGGGCGTTTACCACCCAAAGCTTTCGATGTAAAAAATGTAACAAACGTTTCAGACGATTGCCTCTCCGCGGTAAGTGCTCCGCGTGTGGAGGTGATGTAGCTTTGACGGTTCATCGTGGTGGAATTGAAAAATATTTGGAAGCCGCGCGTCAGCTTGTGAAGAAGTATGGGTTAGCCGATTATTATGCCCAGCGGCTTACGTTGGTGGAGGAGGAGATTAGGTCTTTGTTTGAAGGTGATAAGCCTAAGCAGGTAAGCCTCTCCGACTTTATAGCTTGAGGGCTAGTGGAAACCTTTTCTATGTGAACGGAGAATTTTGTTTTGAGGAATCATGTTAAAAGGAGACTATCATCCTAAGGCTTTTCTGTCTTTGAAGAGGAATGTTCGACCTGGGTTAGTTGCTAGGACAAGAATTCTTTTGTTTCTAGAGAAAGGTTCGTCTAACACTAGGGATATTTTGAAGAAGAGTAAGCTTAGTTACGCGTCTGTTTTGCATCATCTTCATCTTCTTGAAGCTGAGAACATACTTGTGCATAAGGGTAAGCGGCTTTATGTTTGGGAGTTGACTGGTTCTGGGCAACAAAGATTAACAAGTGTTACGGAGACCTGAAAGGACATTTGCACGGTGACTGTTGACATTTAGGGCATCTATCGTCATATTTTGCCAGCGCAGCCTTTTCCAAGTCTATGTTGACAACGTTTGCTAATGATGCCAGCCAAGCGAGAACATCAGCGAACTCATCTTCCAACGCTTTTTTATCTTCTCCTTTTAGGGCTTCACCCAATTCCCCTATTTCCTCTACAAGCCACTTGTACGTTCCCACAGTTCCACGCTTCGAATCTCGGTGAAAATAAATCCGTCGCATCATATTCTGAAACTCGTCAACATGCATGTTCTTGTCCTTCCTCCGCTGTTCTTCTTGTATTGCCTCTTTGAACTTCATAAGGCTTGTTTGTTCCTTTTTGGATGAATTTATTGGGAAATGACTTCTCTTATGGAATAAGCCATCCGAACACGAACAAAAGGATCGGCAGCAACGTTATCCCTAGCATAACCCATACCATGTTCCAAGAGAGCACTCCTGTATGGGTTTTTCTAAATGTCTGGCAAAATTTCACGGTTTTTCGCGCTATGAGGTAATTGAATGCGTCGATGCTTCCGAGTTCTAGGTGTTTATGTACGATCTGGGAGAGAGCCTTTGTTTTGTCTGCAATCTTGTAATAAAGCATATCAATATAACATCGGTTCCGAAGGAATGTGAGAATCTTTTTCAGATACGGGTATCCATTAGTTACGTTATCTGGGTTAACTCTACGTGTTATATACATCTGGTACGCAGGGTATCCTCCAATTGCTAATGCTGCACAGGTTAGTGCAAAGGTTGGTGACAGAAATGCCTTGTGTAAAACGTCAATAATGCCGTTGTGGGTTATGCCTTGATGTAAAAGAGGCGAGAAGAATTCGCTGAATCCTGTGATAATAAATGGTGCCAACACACCCATGATTGTTGTGGCTAATGCGGCGATTCCCATGGGAATCCACATTAGAGGTGAAACTTCCTTGATTGGCTTTCCTTCATGTTCGAGCCTCTTTACATGTTTGCTTTTTTGGCCAAAGACCAACCCCATCATACGTAGAATATAAAAAGTGGTGACTGCAGCGGTTATCAGTAGGAGAATGTACAACCCGTAAGCTGAGAGCATTAAATTAAAATTTCCTTGGCTGCTGGCTTCTTGTGCAAGCTCTAACGTTGCGCTGTATATGGATTCTTCGCTCCAAAATCCACTTAATGGTGGTATGCCGATTGTGGCGAGGGCTCCAATAGCCATGCATTTGAACGTGATTGGCATACGCGCTTTGAGTCCGCCCATGTCAAACATGTCCTCAGAGTGAACCGTGTGCAAAATTGCTGCTGCGGATAGGAAGAGAAGTGCTGATACAATGGCGTCTATTATAAGATGCAAGTTGCCTGCTAAATATCCCGCGGCTGGATTAGCCATTAATCCGCCTACTCCTAAAGCTACTGTCATGAGGGCGTATTGGCTGATGATGGAGTACGCCAAAACCTTTATTAGATTTCTTTGGACCACAGCCATGCTCGCCCCCAATAATGCGGTAAACGCGCCAATCCATGCAACTGCAAGGAAGAAGAAAGTTAATTCCCCAAACGTACCTAGGGCATTATGGAACATCGGCAAGGTCCTGGCCACTAAATACACTCCAGCTAACACTTCTGTAATGGCGTTAAATGATGCTGGTGTGCCAGGCATGGCGTCTGGTAGCCAAACGTGTAACGGGAATTGAGCTGATTTCGCTATGGCTCCGCCAAGAAACATGAGAGTGGTAATGAGTAACAAGCCTGATGTTGATAGGTCTCGTATCCAACTGATGTCGTTTTGGAGGCCTATGAAGTTGAAGGTTTGGGAATAAGTGTAAATGATCAGGATGGATGCTAAGAGGAGAGCGTCGCCGACGCGAAGTATCAGGAAGGTCTTCAATCCGTAGTGAGCTTTTTGGGGGTCCTTGTACCAGAAGGTGACCATGGCACTGCAGCTTAGCCCAACGACTTCCCAGCCGATGAACAGCAAGAGAAGGTTGTCCGCCATAACCACTAGGCTCAATCCGCCGATGAAAAGTTGTGTGAAAAACCAGTATCTGGTTAAGCTAGGTTCTTCGCGCATGTAGTCTAAAGAGAAAATCGTGACTAGGAGCCCTATGCAATTGACTATGTTACTCATAAGTACGCTTAAAGGATCTACAAGTATTCCTAGATTTACGCCGAGAGAGCTTGTCCACGGGATCTGGTAGTCAACTATGTTTCCTGTGAGGGCGTCAGGTATCAGGGAAAGTGAAAAAATGAGGCCAGCGGCAACAAATGCTACTGGCGCGTATTTTCTAAGTTTGCGGGGGGCCAAGGTAAAGAATGGCGTTAGCATAGCTCCAACTATTGGAGTGAGCCAGCTGAGCCATGGTGCATATGGAAGCAACAAAACCCCCCTGCAGAGTAATACATGGTGTAAAAGTTTTAATCGTTGCAATTATTCTTATCGGTGTAATAATTATGATTAGTGCTAAGAAACGGCTCAGCAGAAAGAAAGGAGAAATAGAACGGGTGAGGTTGTTTTTATCGATAATCCGTTGACTTTTGTGTTTACTTAGACTTTTTGAAATAGTGTACGCCATTCGTTTTGTTTTGTAAGGTTGGCGAGGGCTTCGCTGTAGACTTTTACTTTCAGGGCTCCGGAATCCTCTTCCACGATCTCCTCTCCAATGTATTTTTTGCCTACTTCTTTAAGCTGCTCTAACATTGCTTTTGCCAATTTTTCAAGGGCTTTTGAGGAGATTCTGGAAATTTGGTGGTTGAGTTGGAAGGCACTAAGTATCCCTATCAGATGCTCTACTTGTATTTGTATGAAGTATCTTCGAACGTCTTTTGGAATGTGTTCAAGGTCGACGATGAATAATGCTGCTGTTGGGCGGTAAAATTTTTGTAGGATGCCGTGTTTTTCTGCTTCGAGTTTCTGTATGCATACCACTCCTCCTTTCAGCAATAAGCGTAAGTGATATCCAATGGCAGTTTTCGTTAGGCCAAGCTGTTCGGATAGTTGAGTTTCCGTCATCGGTTTTGTGCCCAATAAACGTAGAATCTCTGCGCGTGTAAAGTCGGCGAGCAATCGAATCTTGTCAGGATCATCTACGATGCAGACAGCCGTTTTTGGTGGTTTAGCCGTGTTTTGTTTCCTCCGTCGTTGTCTTTCGTAAACTTGTGGAATATAAAATGTTTATCGATATAGATATTTTAATCGATGACAGCGTTTATGCATCACAATCGGTCAGCGTAATAAACCTTGGTCAATTCTCTTAATGGTTTTGTTTTCTAGGTTATGTCTTTGTATTTTATGAGATTTGTTTGGCCCTTCTTCAGTATGTGTACCACTTTTACGCCGTGTCTCTCCAGATAAGTCAGATGAATCGGCGGTGGCAATACTTTGGATTCGGCTCCAAACACATGATGCAAACCATTTTGTGCCTCGCTAGTTCAAGAAGCTTCTCTATTCCTTCCCTAAACTGCTCAGTCTTTGTATAAGCATTGTATCCACCCCACCGATATCCACCCAGTTCTTCACCCATCCAAACATATTCAATTCCCTGCTCAGCCAGCCATTTTTCCATTTTCTCTCGTTTGAAATGCTCAACATTAGAGGTCGGAAACCTGCGGATGTCAACCAAAACTTCGATTCCATGCTCCTTAACCAAATCCAAAAAATATTTCACGGTTCTATTGCTGTGCCCTACAGTCCACAAAACAACTTCGCTGGCGCTCTCTGTAACAGGGTCATGTTCCTTCACTACACCAAACGCCTCACACATTCCTTTTAAATTTCATAAAATCTTTTTCCGCTAGTTCTTCCATGCTAAAGAGCTTCGCATCAGGTATGAAAATAATTTTCCTCGCAATCTCTTCCATTTTCTCTGGATTTCCGCCCAGAAGTTCCGCTTTGAGGCTGTGGAAAACCTCCGTCTTCATTTTTACTCGAATGGCCCGGCTTTTTGCGTGGAATACCGCTGAGATGTTGCCGAGATTTCTTACAGTTATGTTGCCCTTTCCAAGTGTGCATCCTGTCGCTACTTGTATTCCATCGATCACACATGATAAGGGCGGATTATTTCCAGTGTCAACAATTACGGATAGGTCTCTGAACCCGTTCGACTTGAGAGTTTTCTTTGCCAATAATCCCATTCGAACTCCGATTGTTAAGAATGGGCCGAAGTGGCCATGGAATTCCGTTGCCTTGTTCATTATGGCCTTCAGCTCTGTGTCCATGTTTCGTCCAGACGTCATAGCGGTTTGCTCCTTGCAACTTATTGTGAATGGCTTAGAATAGTTATTCCGGTCTTAAGAGCGTTAACTAGGATGAGCCCGAATATGCCTCCAATAATGCCGCCCACCGCATGCGTTGAAGCGAATGCGATGACTGTCCAGATTGGGTTGAGGTTCATGAAAACGCTTCCAATGATTAGGCCAGCTGCGCCTGCGCACATTGTGGAAAATGAAATCATGCTTATGGTGCTGGGCAGTGGTTTTTCGAAGCAGTTAGTGTAACCTATTGTTCTTGTTAGGATGTCGAAGAGGATGCTTGTTGCCATGAAGCCGAGCATGTGGGAGCCGCCTCGTAGTGCGAACGTTAGTATTGTGACTATCAGTCCTGTGAGTGAGATTGCGCCAAACTTTCTTGTCCACCATGCAACTAGTATTAGTGATGTGAAGGCTAGAAAGTCGCATAGGAATGCATGCATAGCGACAGCAATGGCACCAATCATTCCAATAAGGCTTCCCAGCAAAGAACTCACTATTGTATTAGGGTCTGGAGGCATCTCTATAATCACATATCCAAAACTAAACGTGTGATGCATCGCTTTTAGTTTTTGCATGCATGCACTATTTTTGTTCAATAATCTTCATGTAGGCAATCGTAGCTGCTGTAACAAATATTGCTGAGAAAACAACTAGGTTTATTATCATATCAACTGCAAAAGGTGGGTTACCCAAGAGAAAGGCTCTAATCAGGTTTGCACCGTTGCTTAAAGGGTTGAGCTCAGCTAGCACTACCAAGGGCTGTGGCATTATACCCTCTTGACCAAGCGTACGTATCAGCGACAGTGGATAGAAAATACTACTGCAGAAAAAGAGCACATAATATATCAAACCTCTTACAGTGATGAATTTTTCGAAGCTAGATATGGAAACTGCAGCAGCTATGCTTACACCTGAAATTCCTGTCGCTAACAGAAATAGAGCACCCAGAATTATGAAGAGCTGCGGAAGTGAAGGGAAACCAATGATAAAAAAAGTTGTCAAGAGCAGTGGCGTCATGTACACCATTCCTCTCAATCCACCTGCTAGCAATCTGCCTAAAGCGAGTTCCAAACGTGTAATTGGAAGGCTGAGCATGTAATGGTGAATCTGGCGACGGACTTCCATGTTAATCTCTCGACCAATCATGAAAGCCGAGGCAAATAAGCCAACAACCGTGACGCCTGGAGCGAAAAAGCTGAAGTAGCTTTTGATCTGCTCAGCTATCTCAGGACTCAACATCTGATCATATACAACTGCCATTATCAGCAAGTCTGCAAGATTCATACTTATCAAACCTGCCAGCCACCACTTATAGCGGAAAAAGTTTCTAAAATCATGTTCAATCAAATGAAGAATCGCTTTCATCTATTGCCAACCTCCACCTTCAAGCCGTCTCTCATAAAATGTGACACCGACAAACGTGAATATGAAGAAGAATATGACAATGCCTATTATCGCTGCTAAAGGCATAGGAGACATGGTCAAGTATCTTTCTATACCTGTACCCCAACGGAACAAGTCAGAAGCATAAGTAACAGGGTTGAATTGTGAAAATGCCGCGTACGCTTGATTTGCGTCTTGAACAAAAGCTTGAGGATACATTGCAGTGCTTAATCGAATTATAAGGGCACTCAAGACTCCCATAAAAATATCAAAGCGGTCACCTGACTTCAACGTAACTGCAATCGTAATGCTCATCCCGGAGACGCCGAAAGCAAACAAAAAGAGAGCTGAAAAAGCAACAAGAAGGTTAAGCGGATTCGCAAGTCCAATTATAAATAGCGTAATTGCAATAATCGGACCTACAAGAATAAAACTTCGTATTCCACCGCCAATAGATCTCCCCAAAACAAGTTCCTTGCGGGAAACGGGAAGACTCAATAGATACTCGAAAACACCGTGTTCAGCTTCCTCAAAAATATCATATCCAATGAACACAGAAGCAGAATATAACATCATTATTACAACACCGGCAACATAAAACTCAAAATAGATATCTGCCAACTCAGGCACAACCATGCGAGAAGCAATCAAACCAAAGAAAGCAACCTGCGCAGCAAACCATATCGTACGCAAGATTATGATGAACTTAAGTTGTATGAACCTGCGCAGATCTCTTTCAATAACTAGCAGCAATTTCCTCGTCTTTTTTCACCTTGAATTGCCCTTTTGCTCTGCTTCCTCAATAGTCAACCCCGTATAATGAACAAAAACGTCATCAAGCGATGGTTCACTCATACGAATCGAAGAAATCGGCAACCCTGCATTCGAAAACAGGTTCACAACCTGCGGAACAACCTTCTCCACCTTATTAAGATGAATTCTCAGGTCATCTGACTTCACCACTACTACTTCCACAACTTCTTTGAAACCTTTCAATTCATCCAGAACATTCTTGCTCACTTTCTTTTCAAGCTGAACCTCGACAATATCTCCTCCAAGAATGCTGTCCTTCAATGTTTTAGGCGTGTCACACACCAACATCTTGCCTTTGTGCATAATCCCAACACGGTCAGAAAGTACATCTGCTTCGTAAAGCTCATTAGTCGCCAAGATTATGGTGGAACCTTCATCTCGGAGTTCTCGAATCATATTCCAAATCTTGTGTTTGCCAACAACATCGATTTGAGAAGTAGGCTCGTCAATGAATGCGATTTTGGGTCTTTGAATCAGAATCTTGGCAACTTCAACACGTTTCTTCATTCCACCGGAAAGACCATGAATCCTTTTCCGTCTATGATCCCACATATTAACATGTTCCAACGTCTGCTTGACTCTTCGTTTCCGCTCTCGCGTTGAAAGACCACAGACTTTCGCGTGCCAATTCAGGACATCCCATGGCGTGCTGACCCACATAAGTTTAGGCTCTTGAAAGCAAATACCAATCAGCTTTCTTACATCATCCGGTTTTTTTCTTATATCATAATCACCCACGATCGCGGTTCCCTTGGTCGGCTTAATCACTGTTGAAAGCATAAGAACAGTTGTTGTTTTTCCAGCGCCGTTAGGACCCAACAATCCAAAGATCTCGCCCTCATCAATACTCAAATTGAGTTTGTCCACTGCCACCAAGTCCTTGAAACGCTTTGTCAAATCGATCGTCTGAATGATAGCCACTAGCGTATCCTCATTAGTCTGGGAGTTTTTTGGAGCATAATAATGAAGAGGACTAGTGGATAAGCATATCGACTTTCACGACGCCTATACAGCGGATTAATCAAAGGCTGCTTCTCTGTCCTAAAAATATACATGCGTGAAGAATTACGGTCTTCTCTCACCTTTTTATGGCCTTTTTGCACGCAAACACTAACGAATCTTAATGTATTTGTACGCTTCAGTCATATTCTCAAAGCAAAAATGAACCTTCTGAAAGTTCTTCCGAAACTCAATGATATCCTTCTTTACTTTGTTCACGTCTTCTTTGTCTATGACAACTCTTTTCATAAACTCCGCAATTTCAGCCATTTCACTTTCCTTCATTCCCAACCTCGTAACCTCACTAGTCCCTAAACGAATACCGCCAGGATGCATAAAATGACGTCCAGCCTTAATGTCCCAAGGCAACAGATTTCGATTCAAAATAACATTAGCCTTCTCTAATTCTTCTTCAATAGTACCCCCGTCACCATACTTCGTAATATCAACCAAAACCACATGCGACTCAGTGAAGCCCTTATGCTCTGCCAAGACATCAAAACCACGCTCAAACAAAGCCTGACCCAAAGCCTTCGCATTCCTAACAACCTGTCTAACATACTCCTCACCAAACTCAAGCAACTCAGCACAAGCTATAGCCACACCAGCTACAGCGTGAAGGTGATGATTACTCGAAAGCCCAGGAAAAGTCGCCCGCTTAATCTTATCCGCATACCGGTTCCAAGACAACACACCACCATGCTGAGGACCAAACAACGTCTTGTGAGTACTTAACGTAACAACATCAGCCCCTTCCCTCAAAGGATCCTGAAAACAACCTCCAGCAATCAAACCAGCCACATGAGCCGCATCATACGCCACAGTTGCTCCTACATCACGAAACGTATCAGCCAACTCCCGCACAGGATGCGGAAACGGAAAAACACTGGCACCAAACATCACCAGCTTAGGAGCCTTTCCCTTCTCCACGAGCTTCTTAACCCTCTCCTTCGTCCTATCAACATCAATATTCAACTCCTTATGATCTAAGGCGAGATATTCCACCACCAAGTCGCGAACAGCCCCTGCAGTTCCCCCAAACTTCTTCTTCCCCGTGCTGATGTGTCCCCCGCAAGGAATAGGCAGGGCCATCATAACATCACCTGGGTCTGTGAACGCCGTATAAAGCACCAAGTTCGACATAACACCTGATATTGGGCGGACATCAACAAACTCCGCCTTGAACAGTTTCTTCATCAACTCAATACAAAGTAGCTCCACTCGATCAATGTACACGCATCCCGCGTACACACGCTCTTCGGGCCAGCCTTCCGCATATCGATTTCCAAAATCGGTTACTAACGCCTCACGCACAGCCGGACTTGGCACATTTTCACTTGCAATCAGCGGAACCGCCTCTCTGAACCATCTATGATGCTGCTGAAGGATCCCAAATGTTTGATCATAATACTCACGAGCAGATGTCATAAACGCACCTCAACATCATATCGACCTTGACAAAAATAAAACCTTTGGAACGACATAACTTTAATTAAAGGGTAGCCATCCAGCTTATAACCAAAAGAACCAAGCCTGAGGCCGTCATTGATGAGTAGCGCACGAAAGAAAAAACGCGAGAAAAAGGCGCCTATGCCGATGCAAAGCGCTGGCTTACTTCGATTCTTTGAAGAGGAGACTCGTGGTGTAAAAGTAAGACCCGAGCTGGTTATGATCTTTACAGTGGTATTGATAGTGTTTTGTATTTTGCTGAAACTAGGTATTGTTCCAGGTCTTCCTCCTTAGTGTTTGTAACGTTTCACAGTCTAGAAAACGAGATAAAATGAGATAATACTAAAACTATTTACTTTTGTGCAAAACTTCGATACGTTGAACAGAGTTCAGATTGATAAATATCTCGCTTCTTTTTTCTTTGCTCGCAACTTGCGGTATTGGTTGCGCTATCGTGGACCGCAGTATTATCGCGTCGGCGTCGGAAAGCCAAATTCCAGGCGGTTGTCGCGTAACTGCAACTAGCGTTCCTTCAAATCCATATGAAGTATCTAAAATCGCCACCATTCGCCGACCTATGTTTCGTTCAAGCATGTGAAATACCGTTGGAGGCAGACCAGTCTCAGACATTGCAACCACTACAATGTTATGGTGTTCAAGAATAAAACTTTATCCAACTTTTTAAGGGTTAAATGACACGGGCTTGCTGTAAATGATGAAGAGCTTATCATGTCACAGAAATATTCGTCTAATGTATCCTGCGTAGATGTTAAAAGTGATTACTCCGTTTACTGAACGTGTTCTAATTCCTGTCATTTCGCTAATCTGTCTAACTGTTAAAGGCTTTTGTGATCTATGTAATGAACGAAAGATTTTTTCCGTGTAACCTTTATACGTCATAGTGTCTTGTAAATAGAACTCACTCTTAATGCATCTCCTTTCTCCTGATTTCGTTAAAGTATACTTATACCTTAACATATCTAGACCAGCTTGGGAGCCTGTCTACATAATAATATAGGCCGAGTTTATTTAACTGTTATGAAGAAAACTTCTACGTAGGGGCTGAACATGTAAAATTTCAACATTGAATACTTTCTAGATTACCGCTTTGCAACCCCAATCTTTTTGAACTCATATCTCAACAAATTTATAAACACATTACCCGGCGATGCTCAACATGGCTTCTGATAAGTCACTAGATGCGTACATAGGTAAGGCAGCTAAGCGCTATTCATTATTGTTTACGCTTCCATCTCGAAGAAAGATTATTCTTTCAATCTGTATACTATGCATATTTGGCGGCGTTCTAGCAATTCTGCCTTTGTCTTCTTCCTACAATGGGCTTACGCTAGGCTTGATGCTTGGTGCATCTTTCTTTTTCATCGTAGTATTATCTGATTCTATAATTGCTCATAGTTGTATGAAAACGGACCATGTTTTTAATTTAAGACGTTGCTTGGGCCTCTCTTTTTTTTCCTGCTCATTATGGTTTGGATTGATTTTTCTCGGCGACATCATCAGCATCTTTTTTGGAAATTCAGATTTTTGGATCAAGTTTTTCCTTTTAGGTTTTTGCGCAGCGATGATTCTTCGTTTGCTAGTCTTTTCCACAGCTTCATTTGCTGACCGTGGAAGAGCTATTCTTTCTTCTCTCCTGCAACCCACATTATGTATTGCCCCTATTTTTTTCATGCACTCGGTAATAAAGTATGATTTAGCTTCCCTTTTCATCTTCTTCTCACTTTCCATTCCAATCGCTGTGCTGACGGTTTTTCTTTTCACTTTCCTTTTGGACAATGTTGGCAAAAAAACTCTGGGGATGCTTTCTCTTTCTCTCTTCAAGGCATTTTTAGTAAATTGGACGGAAAATATGAACGCGCCTCTTGAAATTTTCCTTGAGAGGCTTGGCTATGAAATGGACATAAGGCTTTCTTTGCTGGTGTTCAGAAGTGGCGAAAGGGTGAAGGCGGTGATTGTTGTTCCAGGGTGTCATCCGGGTCCATTCAGAAATGTTGGTAGCAGTCTCCTCCCATATATGATTCAAGGCGCGCTAGAAGATAAATTACAGTGCGTAGCTTCTGTACCTCACGGATTGCTTGGGCATGGTTTCGACCTTTCCTCCCAGTTTCAGAGTCAAAAAGTTGTGAAAGGTGTTCTATCTTGTGTGGACTTTTCTCACTTCAATTCTGAGGTTACTCCTTTCATTCGAATTCGAAAAAACGGGGCAAGTGCAAGTTGCCAAATATTTGGGGATTGTGCTTTTGTTACGTTAACCATTGCGCCTAAAACTATGGAAGATTTGCCTCACGAATTAGCCTCACTTATTATCAGCGAGGCTAAGAACCGAGGTTTGTCTTCTACGATAGTCGTTGATGCCCATAACAGTATAAATGGGGCCTTTGAACTTGACGAAGCAACACGGTCTCTTAGAAAAGTCGCGGTGACGAGTCTTGAGGAAGCGCTTTCAGCTAAGCGTTCTCCATTTGAAGTGGGAGCTGCAAAGATTGTCCCTAAAGAGTTTGGAGTTAAGGAAGGTATGGGCCCCGGGGGAATAAGCGTGATTGTGACGAAGGTGGGTACCCAGAAAACCGCATATGTGACCATTGACGGAAACAACATGATATCTGGGCTACGGGAGAAGATTCTTGCAATGCTTCGGGAAATCGGCATCGTTGATGGCGAAGTTCTCACCACCGACACGCATGTCGTGACTGGTGTTGTGCCGACCGCACGCGGCTATTATCCTATTGGCGAGGCGATAGATCATACAAAGCTAATTAGTTATATTAGAGAAGCTGCGGTAAAAGCGTTAGATGATCTAAAGCCTGCAGAAGTGTCGAGGTGCACAGGTACTGTTCCAAACGTCAAGGTTATTGGAGAAAAACCCATAGCAGACTTGTGTCTCCTTGTCGACGAAGCGATGAAACAAGCCAAAAAGTTGGCGGTTTCTCTCTTTTCAACGGCTGCTATTCTTTTAATTGGGCTGCTTATGTTTCTTTAACTCATTTATTATCAAGTCGAAGGCTAACACTAATATTGCTAGGACTCGTATTTTCATTTCTACAACCGAAGGAAAACATGGTCTCAAAGAGATTCATGGTGAAGCGTGACAAGGTGATCATCATATGATTGCTCTGAAAACTTTGCCGAAAGAAGAAAAAAGACGAAAAGGAATGATCGTAATTAATGAGGAGTTATGTAAAGGGTGCACACTCTGTGTAAACGTCTGCCCTTTCCATCTTATTCAAATCACGGACCATATCAGCTCTAAAGGCTATTATCCAGCAAAATTCGTTGATTCAGAAGGGAAGTGCACGGGATGTACTTTGTGTGCTATAATGTGTCCTGACGTGGCTATAGAAGTTTATCGGTAGAAAAAGATGGAGGTAGGAATATGGGCAAGAAAACGTTAATGACGGGAAACGAGGCTATAGCTGAAGCCGCTGTTCAAGCAGGGTGCAAATATTTTTTCGGCTATCCAATAACCCCGCAAAGCGAAATTCCTGAATACCTGTCGAGGCGGCTTCCTGAAGTTGGAGGCTGCTTCCTTCAAGCAGAAAGCGAAATAGCCTCAATCTACATGGTTTTCGGAGCAGCAGGAACTGGCACAAAGGCGATGACCTCCTCTTCAAGCCCGGGCATCAGTCTAATGCAAGAAGGCATCTCCTATATTGCGGCCGCTGAACTTCCATGCGTAATTGTTAACATGATGCGAGGGGGTCCAGGGCTAGGAGGTATTCAGCCGTCCCAGTCAGACTATTTTCAAGCAACTAAGGGAGGAGGCCATGGAGATTACCACATGCTTGTGCTTGCTCCGTCTACGGTTCAAGAAGCAGCTGACCTAATGATGGAAGCTTTTGATTTAGCGGATAAATACCGTAATCCAGTGATGATTTTGGGGGACGGTTGCTTAGGTCAGATGATAGAGCCGGTAGAGTTTAGGCGTAGGTCGTCTACTGATCGGCCAGCTAGGGATTGGACCATTACAGGTGCAAAAGGGCGCCCTCAAAACGTTGTGAAAAGCCTTTATCTTAAACCCGAGGTCCTAGAACAGCATAACTTGGGCCTTCAACGCAAATATCAAAAGATGATCAAAAACGAAACTCGTGTCGAGTCATATCTAACAGAGGATGCAGAAATCGTCATCGTGGCATTCGGGATGGTTGCGAGAATAGCGAAGACAGCTATCAAGATTCTGCGTGAAAAAGGTATCAAGGCGGGGTTAGTAAGGCCGATTACGCTTTTTCCCTTTCCATATCATACTCTTGCAAAAGTTGCTGAGAAAGTAGATGAGCTACTGGTGGTTGAAATGAATTTAGGACAGATGATTGAAGACGTTAAACTCGGAGTTTGTGGGAAGGCGGAGGTCTATTTCTATGGTAGAGTCGGAGGCATGATCCCGAGTTATGATGAAATCGTAGCTGAAGTGGAGAAAACCGTAGAGAAGAGGCGGTGATCTGAGATGAAGAAAATTTTTGAACGCCCCAAATCCATGTACCCAGTATCAACTCACTATTGTCCCGGATGCGGTCATGGAATAGCCCATCGACTAGTAGCTGAAGTAATTGATGAGTTAGGGATTATAGAAAAAACCGTTGGAGTGGCACCCGTAGGCTGTTCCGTTTTTCTCTACAATTATATCAATTGCGATATGTACGAGGCAGCCCACGGCAGAGCGCCAGCGATTGCAACCGGATGTAAACGGGCACACCCTGAACTTGTTGTTTTCACCTATCAGGGAGATGGCGACCTAGCTTCCATCGGGACAGCTGAAATCATTCACGCGGCTGCTCGAGGAGAAAAGATCACCACCATTTTCATCAACAATGCCATTTACGGAATGACGGGTGGGCAAATGGCTCCAACAACTCTTATCGGTCAGAAGACATCCACTTCCCCCTTTGGACGAGCTTCAGAAGAAGCAGGATACCCCTTGAGAATGTCGGAGATTCTGGCTACTCTTAATGGAGCGGCTTATATTGCCCGCGTAGCGGTGAACAGCCCAAAAAACATTATACGAGCAAAGAAAGCGATAAAGAAGGCGTTTGAAACCCAAATAAAAGGCTTGGGCTTTTCTTTGGTGGAAATTTTGTCTCAATGTCCAACAGCTTGGAGACAATCTCCTCGCGAAGCGGTAAAGTGGGTGGAGGAAGAGATGGTGCCATACTATCCGCTTGGCGAATTCAAGTCTCCTAAGGAGGGATGAGAAGAGAATGAAAGCACCTTTCTATGAAGATATCATACTGGCAGGTTTTGGTGGACAAGGAATCATGTTTGCTGGAAAACTGCTGATACACGGCGCAATGAAAGAAGGTAAGAATGTAACATGGATTCCTTCCTACGGTCCTGCAATGCGAGGAGGAACAGCCAACTGCACGGTCGTCATTTCAGACGAAGCAATTGGATCACCCGTAATACCGTCTCCTCACTCTCTAATCGTGATGAACAACCCATCATTAGATGCTTTCGAGCCTCGGTTGAAAGAAGGCGGAGTGCTAGTAATGAATAGTTCTTTGATTACTCGCAAAGTTAAGAGGAAAAACATCAGTGTCATTGGAGTGCCGGCGAATGAGATTGCTTCCAAAATCGGTGACAAAAGAGTTGCCAACATGGTGATGTTAGGAGCATACGTTGCACACACAAAGATCGTATCTAAAGAAAAGATTCTTGAAGGATTAAAAGAACTCTTAGGACAGAAAAAAGCACAACTCTTTGAAGTAAACAAAAAGGCCTTCGAAAAAGGAATGGAGTTTGGTAAGATTTAGCTCGTTGAAAAACTAAATCAAACCGAGCTTCTTGCCGCCCTCCTCAAACACCTCAACGGCTTTGTCCAACTGCTCTTTCGTATGCTTGGTGCATAACTGAGCCCGAATTCTTGCCTTATCACGGGCCACCATTGGAAAGACGATTGGTAGCGCAAAGAAACCTTTCTTCCAAATAAAATCTGCGAGATCCTTCGCCTTCTTGCTGTCGCCACACATCACCGGCACGATTGGTGTTTCACTGTTCCCCGTGTCAAAGCCTAGGTCTTGCATTGCCTTTATAAAGTAGTTGCGATTTTCCCAAACTTTCCTGACGTGTTGTGGCTCCGACTCAAGAACGCTGATTGCCGCACTGCATGCAGCAGCTACTCCTGGGGGTACGCCTCCGCTGAGTAACCATGTTCTGGACTTATTGTAAGCGAAGTTTCGTAGGTCTTCACAACCAGTAACATGTCCACCCACAACTCCAAAAGCCTTCGAAAACGTTCCCATTTCAACATGCACCTGCTTGCAGTCAAGGTGGAAATGACTGACAATACCGCGACCACCATCTCCAAGTACGCCTTCTCCGTGTGCATCGTCCACGTACACGCCTGCACCATGTTCTTCAGCGACTTTCGCGATTTCAGGCAGTGGAGCGAGGTCGCCATCCATGCTGAAGACGCCGTCAGTGAATATCCAGATGTGCTTGTAAGGGGGTTTGTGTTTTTCTGCCTCATCCATAACTCGTACCAAGTCTTCAACATCCTTGTGTTTGAAGATAGCGCGATCCGCGTGAGTCAGTCTCACACCGTCGATGATGGAGCCGTGATTCAACTCATCTGATACGAAAAGATCCCCTCTGCCACCAAGTTGAGGGATAAGTCCCTCATTTGCCATGAAGCCTGTTTGATAAGTCAGCGACGCGGGTGCCCGTTTAAATTTTGCAAGATGACGGTCTAGCTCCTCATGAACTGTCATGTTGCCAGCGATCGATCGGTCACTACCAGCCCCTGCACCATACTTTTCGGTTGCTTCTAGCATTGCTTTAACAACTTTTGGATGGGTAGACAGGTTGAGATAGTTATTGGCGCAGAGCATGATGACTTCTCTGCCGTCGACGGTACAGGCAGGTTCGCTGGGGGTCTGGAGTTCTTTAAGTTCCCAGTTCAGACTTTCACGGACTAAGCGCTGATATTCCTCGCCCAAATATTCTGTCGGATGCCGTTTAGCGGACATATGAATCACCTCTAATGAACAGTTTATACTTCTCTTTCTAATCTGACGAACATTCTCTTAACATTTACCTATTCCCACTTAGGCTCGAGAACAATCTTTCCAGCTTGTTTGGAATGAATTACTTCCATTCCTTCAGCTATGTCCTTAATTGGAATACGATGCGTAATAATTGAAGCAATCTTGCTTCTAAACGTGGGGTTAGAGAGCAATCCCCTCATTTGATACCACGTTTGAAACATCCTTCGACCCGAGATGCCATACACAGTTGCAGCCTTAAAAACTACTGCGTTATTTAAATCGAATTCCACGGGTCTATCAAACAAACCAAAGAGAGAAACTCTTCCACCTGGAGTAAGTATTTCAAAAGCTTGTTTCAAAGCTGATGGAGCACCTGACATCTCCAATGCGACATCCACACCATTACCATCAGTCGCATCCCGTATAATCTTCACAATGTCTTTGCCCTCTTCTCTGGCGCTGAGAACCATATCAGCCCCCAATTTGTTTGCTAGTTCCATGCGCACCCTGTTTCGACCGCCAGCAGTTGCAAAGATTTTATCAGCCCCTAATGTGTCAAGAACTGCTATGGCCATCAAACCTATCGGACCACAACCCAAAACTGCCACGTTTTTTCCCGCAACGTCTTCAACATGATCTTTCGGTAGGACTGTTTGAACAGCATTTCCTAATGGTTCTTGAATAGAGGCAATGGCCGGATCCAAATCAGGGGGATTCTTCCACGCGTTTCTTTCAGGCAGTGCAACGTATTCGGCAAAAACTCCGTCTGTGTCTACGCCCAGAATTTTTAGGTGCTGGCAGATGTGCATGCGGTCGGTTCTACATTGATAGCAAGTGCCATCTGCAATGTGGGTTTCCGCTGACACCATGTCCCCTACTTGCACACTGGCTACGTCTTTGCCAACTTGGATTACTTCGCCCGTGAATTCGTGACCAATTATGAATGGGATTTTTCTTATGCGGTTTCGGGCCCATTCGTTCCAGTCCCATATGTGTACGTCTGTTCCGCATATGGAGGCTATTTTGGTTTGGGCGAGAACTTCTTTGTTGCTGATTTTAGGGGTGTCTACCGTTGTGATTTCGGCTTTTGGTTCCCGTTTCTTCTTAACTATTGCGTACATGTTTGTCAGACTCGTGTTTCTACATGTGAAGGCGTGACTGCTTTGAATTTTCTGTTGTTTGGGTATTCGATTATGACTTTGTATTAAAGATTTGTTTTTGTGAGTATGTTGTATGCTTACTCAGGGAGTGCTTTTGTGTGTTTTGTATCTGCTACGTTATCACATGGGCTTCATACTCTTTGGACCCCTAAAAAATGCAACTAAACGAAAGAGTCAACTACATTCATCTTGAACGCTTAAAACCCAAAAGTTTAGTCGACTTGCACGTCATGTGATAAAAGATAAGAAAACGTGAGTGACAGTAAGGGTTATGCACACGCATCAAGGTCAGCTTTCTTCGGAAACCCTCAGGCTTCATTATCCTTTTCTATTCGATTCTGCTCAGTTTTTTTGTTCCGACGTAAAGAAGCACAATACCCGCCACAGAAAAAATTGCGGTTCGTAACAGATGATCACCCAACAGACCGGTCAGCGGATCTAAGTTTGGAAGTATGCTCTCAAAATTCAAACCGAGTTCAGAGAAGCCAATGTCAAGTCCTATCGTAGCAAAAACGGCTATCATGAGGTTTATTACTATGCCTAAGTTGCGTTCTCTAGACCCTTCAGAGAAGACCGGTATCACGAGAGCCAGACCAAGAAGGAAAGCTACCGCTGCCACAGTCCTTAACGATCCCCATATTATATTAATCAACAAGGAAGTCAACGTGATCTGAGGAACTAAAATCGTTGAGACAGCCACTACCACTGCACCGATTGGAACCGCTACCAGCCAACCTTGCAACAATCTCGCCTTCACAAACTTTCCCATACCAGACGGTGATTTCATGTAAATAAAGAAGGATGTCTTCCCTCGACTCACAGTTCCAACCACAAACCCTGCCAGCAATGGAATCCCTAGCTCGCTCAAACTAACTAGTGGGTCTTCTGGCCCCGAAGACGGGTCTAAGAAGAATATCCCCAACATAGCGACTATGCCCACAGCATAGGCGATCCATGATAGGTTTTCAAGCCTTCGACCGTAGTCCTTGAAGATAGAGACGAGAAGAGTACCGAACGATCGTCCACCTCCAAGATATCTAACGGTTTTATAGAAGACACCATCCGGCTTAGCCCTAGAAGCTATGAATGTAGTGGGTTCAAGGCTATAGGCACGATTGGCCGCTTTTGAACCTAACCACAGTACTGCCACGAAGAAGACAAGAAGACCTCCGAACCGGGTCAACGTCTCAAAACCAACGGCACCTATGTTGCCGGGGTTAGAGGCGAAGCTAACGAAGACTTCAGCGCCCCAAGAGCTGGGCAACACGCCGAAGATGGCCCTAACCATCCCACTCGTCCCAGGATCGACAAGGGCTTCAAGCAAGCCTCCACCCAAAATTGCGTACATCACTGCGATCATGGGTAGAACGACGACTACTGCAAGAGCTCTCCCAACATCCTTTCCGCGGGTACTTTTTCCAAGCTTTGTTCGCAGGATGGCAGCGATCACGATGCCGATCCAGAAGGCAGAAAGAAGCGTTATGACGAAAATTATGATAATTATCGCTATCTGAAGCATGTCCAGCCCAAGAGGAGCCAGAAGAGCTGTGAAGGACCCGGTGATCACCGTGATGGCGATGGCGTAGAAAGGGATCATACCCAGAAATTCGCCCAGCAGAACATCGCTCGGCTTTATGGGGGCTGCAAGAAAGATCTCCAGCTGTCCAGTTTGCACTTCCCTCAATGTGTCGCTGATTGGAAATACGATTAACATGAAAAAAAACATGAACAGTATGATCTGTACCATGGGCACAGCAGCTTGGGTTATGATGAAAGAAATGAAGTCATCGATGAACGGACTAACGACTGCTGGAGCGATGACCCCCACATAAACCGCCAGCAACCCTATTATCAGGTAGAGAAAGTAGGGTCTTATCCTCCGTATACTGCTGGTGTGGAGACGATACTCATTCCTTGCGACCACAAGCCACTTACGAACCGGCACCCTTCTGCTCCCTCCACGCTAAAAGCTCCTTCTCTTCAACACCGCCAGTTACTGCAATAAACGCTTCTTCCAAGGTCTTCGTTTTTGTTTGAGCTATGATTTCGTTTATGGTGCCTAACGCGATGAGTCTGCCTTGGTTAATGATGCCTATGCGGTCACACAGCTCCTCCACAACTGGAAGAATATGGCTGCAGATGAAGATAGTTTTCCCTGCAGTGTCGGCTAACTTCTTTATCAAATCCTTAACCATCAGAGCAGCACGGGGGTCTAGCATTGAGGTGGGCTCGTCAAAGAAGAGAATGGGCGGGTCATGGATCAGGGCTGATGCGATCAAAATCTTTTGTTTCATACCTCGGCTGTACCCTTCAAGCAGATAGTCACGTCTCTCACGAAGACCGAACAACTTCAGCAAATCGTCTATCCTTTCAGGCAGAACATCATCTGGAACATCGTAAAGGGCTCCCATGAACTCCAAAAACTCGTGTGCGCTGAGCTTCTCGTACAATCCAGGTGACTCGGCAAGCAAGCCTGTAACCCGTTTCACGTCCGTCTCCTTTTTGAGAATGTCATAACCGTTTACGGTGGCTGTGCCGCTAGTTGGCTTTATAATACAGTTCAACAAACGAACGGTAGTGGTCTTACCCGCTCCGTTTGGCCCGAGCAGACCAAAGGTTTCGCCCTCATAGACTTCGAGGTCAAGTTCATCCACGGCCTTGATCTCGCCACCTTTACCATAATACTTGGACAACTTATCGGTACGAATCAAAACCTTCATCATTAATCCCTCGTGATCTTGCACGTCTTCATTTTATAAACTTTGCCAGATATGAATTGACAAAAATCATAACTTACTGGGCCTGTTTTAGTATTCTCATATGCACGCATGCATGTTTGGAGTGTTTGATACTCAAGTAAAAGTTACGAGGGGGTTACTCTGATTCGTAACATTTTCCACAAAAACTGCGCAGAAAGTATCTCACGCGCATTAGCTAAAAGTATAAGATAGTTCTTGAACCTTGAATATACACGAGGAAAACTGAGGCGAACAGAAGTTCTACGGTGATAAGCAACTTGAAAATAGGCTTCATCATAAACCCCATTGCAGGCATGGGCGGCAAAGTAGGATTAAAGGGAACAGACGGAGTCTCGAAAAAAGCTGTCGCAATGGGTGCAGATCCAATAGCACCCGCAAGAGCAGTTGAATTCCTAAAAAAATTGAAAGAACTCCATGTTAAACCACCTATTGAAGTTTTGACATGCCCCAACGTCATGGGCGAAGCCGAGGTAAAATCCGCCGGGTTTTCAGCCGAGGTTCTTGAGATGCGCCTAGAATTCGAGACCACAGCGGCAGACACAAAATCAGCCGTCAAACTGATGCTCGCGTCAAAAGTTGACCTAATAGTCTTCGTTGGAGGAGACGGAACAGCAAGAGACATCTTAGACGCAATGAAAGGCTTAAGCGAAACGCCCGTGCTCGGCGTTCCCTCAGGCGTCAAGATGTACAGCGGCATATTCGCCGTGAACCCTTTGGACGCAGCAGAAATCGTTGAAGCCTTCACCAAAGAAACGACTGAAATGATGGACTTTGAAATAATCGACGTAGATGAAACCGCCATCCGAAGTGACCTCTTTTCAATGAGGCTATATGGACTTCTGAAAGGACCCTTTGTACCCATGCGCATACAAGGAAGCAAACAAATCAGCCCAGAGACAACGGATGAACAGGAAAACCAGATGGCAGTGGCAAGGTTCATAATAGAGGAGATGAATCCAAAGGGAACCTACATCCTCGGTCCAGGCACAACAATCAAACGCCTCGCAGACTTACTCGGCGTAGAAAAAACCCTACTCGGCATAGACATCTACAAGAACGGAACCGTGATAAAAGACGTAAACGAAAATAAAATACTGCAGGAAATCAAAGACTGGCAAAACACATGGATAGTGCTCTCCCCCATAGGCCGTCAAGGCATGCTACTTGGACGTGGGAACCAGCAGATAAGCCCCGAAATCATAAAACGAGTCGGAAAAGAAAAAATCATAATCGGAGCGACCAAAAGCAAAATCCGAGGCATCGAAGGAGGTATATTGCGAGTCGACACCGGCGACGTGAAAGTTGACACTTCGCTCAGAGGCTACATAAAGGTCGCAACGGACTACAGAGAATGGAGATTAATGCGAGTACAATAGTTTATGAGCGGTTAAACGAAGCAGAAGTATTTTAAACCATGCATGCATGTATGGAGTTAATCTACTGCGTTTCTATATGCTCTGCTAAGTATTTTAGACCGAAGGGTTTAGCGACAAATCCCTTAAGGCTGATCAGTATGTTCTCGCTGCCTTCTATGAGCTCTCCAAGTTCCGCCTTGAGGTCATTTACGAACGCGTCATACTCTTCGTAGCTTCTGTGGAAAGAGATCATCACAGCATCCTTTCCCATGCCTTGAGCTTTTGAGGCAAATATGATGTTATGATGTTTATTAAACCATTTTTGTCCCCTTTCAATCAGTTCTTTTGATCTTGGCACCTTGTATACGCCCGTGGTAATAGCCATGATTTCAAATCCTATTTTAGCGAAGTCAGGGATGATCGTGAAGTTTCGTATCGTTCCATTCTTCACAAGCTTACTTCTCGTTCTGGTTACAGTTGGCTGTGACACTCCAACAAGCTCTGCTAGTTTCCTATCACTCTTCTTGGAATCCTTTAGCAATTCCACAAGAACCTTTTTCATTATCTTTTTCATCGGCATCACCGCTTAACTGCATGCATTTGTATCACTTACAAATTAATCTTTCGGTAAATACATATATACATGCATAGCCCTCTCTACTGTTTTCTGTTAGTGAGCATAAGCGTGAGCGCAAGATCAAGCGCACACTAGATAACCGAGTGCTTTTGTCGGGTTATCCATAACAAACCATACAAAACATCATGCACGCATGCATCAAAACATTTTTATGTAGATTTGTGAGGAGGAGAGTTGGTGGAGGTTTTGTTGAGAATGAAAGGTGAAACTTTGTCTGTCCAGGGCCTCCGCAATGCAATGCGGTAGGCGTTCTTTCTCGTTTGTTCATTGAAAATGAGGCGTATTTTTCCTTATTTTAGGCAGAAAGCCTTAAATGCGGTTTGTTTCCTATTTTTCTCAAAGATTTGAGGTAAAAGGCTGTGCTTAATATTCGGCAATTCGTGCAATGTGCGGATGCGCCAGTTTGGGTTGAAATACTAAACGCGGCGTATGAAGAATATGAAAGTTGGTGGAGGGGCGTTACTGTAGAGGAGATGCTCTTGGCTGAGAAACGCCCAAATTTTGACTTTGAAGGACGATTTATCGCTGAGCTTGATGGAAAACCCGTCGGCTTAGTACATGCCCGCGTTGACAGATTGAGCAAAGAGAAAAAAGGTTACATTTATTCTTTCGGTGTTATCCCAGCATTTCGCGGTCTCGGAGTTGAAGAAAAACTTCTGGGAGCTGCCATGAACGATCTTGAGAAACGCGGAATGAAACTGATACAAACATGGACTGGGATCAAAAGAAACGATCATATACCGCTCTTAGAGAAACGAGGCTTCACGTTTGCCTATCGAACCATCGACATGGAGATTAACCTGTCAGACATTCAATCTAACGTAGGAGAAAATACAACGGTATCTATTAGATCGCTTCAAAAAGATGTGGAAGAAGACATCGAAATGCTCAACTGGCTCATCAACGAATGCTTCAAAGAAGATCCTCTTCGTCGCCCCAGAACAGTGGAAGAAACTCGCCATTCCGTATTGAACCATCCGCAACTCAAAGAACAAGAGATCTTCTTTGCAGCGTTAGACCAGAAAAATGTTGGTTATGTCGGTATAGGCATAGACGAAAAATACAACATCAAGCAGAGTGCCAAAAGCGGGCGCATCAACGGAATCGGAGTGTTGAAAGCCTACAGAAGAAAGGGTATTGGAACTAGATTGATGCTGCGAGGCCTAAAGGCACTTAGAGCTAAAGAAATGACAAAGGCCATGTTAGACACCGAGGACATAAACCCAACAAGAGCCATAACGTTATATGAAAAGATCGGATTCAAAGTCATGCAAGAATACGTAACATACGAAAAACACATTGTGTGATTCGCACGTGCATCCAATCCGCGGGTTTTTAACGAGTATGTGAAGCTAGCCTCATACATGCATGCCTTACATTAGTAAGAGGTTTTTCCCATCCTTGCTTATTCGCCATTTGCAGGGATGATAGTTCTTCTGATGCCACTCCTCTAAAGCCTTCAACCGCTTCATAGGAACACTTGAGATTTGAACCCCACTCTTCCCTTTAGGAACCAGCTTCAACACGACAGGACTATGCTCATCTTTTTCCTTCATACAAAACACCACCTATTTTTGATCTGCATATATGCAAACCACCTATTCTAGTGTTTGCTACACCTAATATAGTTGGAATAAAAGGCTGGATACCGCCAGCCCTTCGGCTGGCGTTCTCTAGAACCGCCATACGCCCGCCACTCCAAGAGTTTTAGGAACAGGGGGAAACCCCCCGAAGCGCAGTTTCCCCTTATAACCCCTTCCCCCACCCACAATGAATGCATTGCTATGATTAACTAGTGCCTTGAAGTGCTCTTGCTACTAGCTGTATTGCCACTACATGTCTATTCGTTCTTAGCTAATATTTATAGATCCCTGGGGGTGGTGAGATGAAGAATCGTTCTAGTTCAAATACATTTCGAACACCTATTGATTCAGCTTTGAACAACTTGACTTTGGGGCTTGAGATCAGTCCTTGCTTTTTCAGCTTCAATCCCAAAGATTTTCCGCTTTGCAGGTCGGCCATCTCAAGAGGAATCCCTCCTAGAAAATTGGCGAATTCTTTCACCAAAGAAGTCTCCTTCATAGAACGAGCTTCATCCAGACAGGACAGGAAGAGATTGGCTATTGGATGTTTGGCATTCAGAGCTAGAGCAGCGTTGTTGGAGTATAGTGTATTTGGAGGTATTCCGTCATATTCCGCAAATCGAGGGTATTCTCCAGGTTCGAGTCTGTAGAGTTGTAGCAGCTTTTTTTTCATCTTATCTAGGATTGGGTCTAAGTGATATTGGAGTCTAACCTTAAGGTAGTAGTATTCGTCCTTCTCAACCAACGACAATTTCGACCAATCGAAGAGATTCCTCCAGAAATGGGGTAATCCCTTATATCCAAACTTGGTTGCCACAGCAAGGAGGGGCAAATCAGAAGGGGAAACTGAATAGTTACCGTATAAGCTGGGGGTTTTACCGTCCATTAAGTACCGAGGAAACACAATGCAGACTCCTTGGAAGCGCTTCACAATTTCCTCATAGGTGAACATCCGCCTTTGCCCCTTGTTCAGCAGGGGCAACTCAAAGAGCTCAGTTCTCGCCTTCAAGTCTCTGAGGAAGAAATCCTGCAGGTAGTCCTTAGTTGCCCAAAGGAATTTCCAAAATGGTGAGTGAAAGTCTAACTTACCACTTTGGATTTCCTTCCGAAATGTCGTAGACAGAAAGTCCCGTAGTTTTTCTGTCGTCGGTTTCATTTTTTTCTTTATCTCTCGCCTATTGAGGGTCAGCTCAGGTCTGGAGGCGCCAAAGAAATCAATCATAGTCAGATGGACAAACGGTAAGCTAATGCTAACTCCTTTCGGAACATGAATTCCCTCACAAGTTGTGATTGTGTCCTCTTGTTTTCCGTACCGAGAGTACTCTCCGAAGCTGGCTTCTTCTAGTCCAATGCTCTGGACTTTTATCTTGTCATGGGTGGGTATCACGGCTTTTTCCCTTACGCTCGGGAACAAAAGAGTGGTCTTGCCACGCAAGCCTTTGACTCCAGACTGTGACAGGTCGATTTCAACACTCTTCAATCGCCCTGCCTTGATGTGCGCTCTGATTTCTTTCCTTTTCTCTGGAAAGGAGTCTATGTCGAACCCCCTAGGTTTGATTATGTTTGACACGCCATCTATTGTCACCAGAATGTTGAATTCCAGGTTGATGGCAAAATCTGCAACTGCTTTCTTAAGGTCAATTGGCTTTTCAAGATGAAGAATGATTCTGGTTCCGGGTCCCTTACCTTGTCCCCAATCAGAAGGCGAAAGCTCTCTTATTACATACATCTTCAGCCTAGGATTTATACTGACGTCCAAAGGGCAACACAGTTTTTCATACTCCTTTCTCCGAGTTCTCACCTCGATTCGGCTGGCCAGCATGAAACATGATAGTATTCCGATTCCGAATTTGGAAATCGGGTAAAGAGTCACTCCCTTGTCCTTAAACAGGGCTATATCGTGAAGGTATCGTGGATTATCCTGGGAGAAGTAACTGCATCCGACTTTGAGGAAATGGTTGTGTATTATCCTCGCATCCATGCCTATTCCGTTATCTTCCACAACTAGTCTCTTAGTCTTGGTATCATACTCGAATTGAATCTTTGATTGGTTTCCATTCCAACTAGTTCCGAGAGCTTTCTCCAAAGCGGCTCTATGTTTGCACGCATCCACCGAGTTTTGGAGTAACTCTCGAATTGCTGCAATATCTTCGTACTGTAGCTCTTCACCTAGTAATGCAATTACCCGGTCATAATCCAAGCCAAACTGAAAGTCTCCGTAGATATAAGAGGGCTTACCTTCAACCAACTTAGGTTCTATCTCAGACCTGCCAACAGCATTTGGCAACTGAATTCCGTATTTCTCCCCGGTTTCCTTCGGGAATTTCTCAAGTAGAAGTGTAGCTCCTCGGAGCTCATCATCAATCCTATCCATGATTTCATAAACTGTCTTCTGATAGAGGGGGTGCTCGCACTGCACTCGGTATCTGATCCTGTCCTTCCTAATCGACCATCCTTGAACTGAAAGGTGCGCCATCCAATGCTTCAAGCTAGTGTCGCCGATAGGGTGTAGGTACTCAAACAGTATTGAGGGTGTTCGCTCTCTGTCAAAGTCAAGAATGTCAGCTAGTCGGAGAACTATTGCCAAATACTGGATGTTGACCTCAAGATTCCCGAAACTCAGGCCAGTCGGGTAATCCTCACTCAAACGACGTCCCTGTATGTGTTCTCGTCGCACCCAGAGTTTTGCCCACGGTTCACCATGGCTCTTGCAGACAGTGCAAACGAGTTCAGAGAACTTCAGGTCTTTGTATTTCAGCCTGTCACCATATTTCTCCTTGATGAACTTCGCCCCACTCGTCGCATGAGACGCTCGCAGATACATAGTAAGCAACTGGTCCTCTATCTGGTCAGCGATTCGCGAGCTGCTCTCTTTTCGAGCCATTCTAAGGGAACGATTGACTCTGGGGCATTCCTCCTTGAAGTCCATGAATTCTCTGCTCCCAAGTATTCTCGCTTTCTTCTGTCGTGCGACAGCCATCCCTATGTCATGCAAGAAGGCAGAAAGAATCAGAATCGTAAGCTCCAATTCGTTCATCTGTTCAAGCGTCTCTTTCGGGATGATTCGCCCCATATTGTCAAGCACATTCAAAGAATGGGTTTTCTCATGAAGCGTGTACTCTAGATATGTATCACTAATTCGGTTCAGCAACGTAGATGCTTCTGGGATTATTTCCTCTATTATGCCAGTCAGGATTTTTACCGTTGGAAGCTTTTCTTGCCTTTTTTCCAGTTCCTTATAAATAGCAGTTGCACCAACTATTTCGCTCATTTTGCTTCCTCAGCTGTCCTGCCTTATTTTAGTGTCTCATTGCGTATAATTCTTACCTTACACAAGCTATCTCATGAATCATCAGCGACCCAGACTGGAGAAAAACGCCTCAACCGAGGATATCCGCTTGAAATCCAGAACGACGAACCATCTGTCACCCCTCAGTTGCAAGATATGAGCCGGGACAAATCCTATTACAAAGAATTTGAATCTCCGCAAGACCTTGCCCTCAAGGGTCACCTGCTGTAGCTTGCGGTTTGAATTATGCAAATACCTAATCAAGTCGGAGAGCAATTGACGGAAGCTACCGCTAACGGAAAAGGCACGTTTTCTGAATGCCCAGCAAAGAGCCAAGGTTTTGAGAGCCTTAGAATCAGCTTTCTCAGCGTCGATATTCTTTAGAAGATACTTCTTTTGATAGGAAAATCCCCCAGCCAAAGAACTCGTAGCTCTAACGTCAACGTTGCTACGCCAACCCTTTGCCATCAGCCTCTCAATGCCACAGCAAAGAAAAAAAGGGAAAGTGCGGGGGATATAACTAGCACAGCGTGGTTTCAAATCCCCCCGCACCATCTTAAAAGCTCTCAGACTTGAAGAAAAGATTGCAAACGAGATGAACTGCGAAAAAGACGTATTTACGAGGTGTTAGCCGTATGTCCTTGCTCTCAAAGGATATTTCCTTCTGAAAAGCTTATCCGCTTCTACGGCAAGCTTCGCTTCCAGCTCCTTCTGCCTCTTAGAAATAGCGCTAAGATTCGGATGGGCAACAAGCGGCCCAGTCACCACAGCCTCAGGTCTTTTTTTATCTATCTCCCAAGTCGGCACAGGCTTCATCTCTAACAATTCCTTAATCCGCTTGTCTGTAGGTCTGCCTCTCCGATGGATGGCAGAGAGTAAATCCCTTGTTTCCTCACGCGACAACGGTCTGAACCCGTATGGTGGAAGGTTCTTCACCATTTTCTGCAGCCCTTTAGACCTTCCAAATTTCACTCCTACGCCAGTATACTCCTGGGGGCTGAGAGGAACCAGCTTAAGTCTGTAACTCGAGCTTGGGCCTATAACAAGTACATTTCTTTTGTTGTCAACTAAGACGCTCCAACCCTCAGGATGCCTGTTATACTGGCGCAAGATTCTCTTGGTTATCTGCTCAACGGGCTCAAAAAGCACTCCGACATACCTCTAACCATCCTTAACGAATCCTCTCCTAAAAATCCATCGCACAAACTGTTCCGACCGTGCACTTACACCTTCATTGACGCTTCTTTAGATACCATGCCACAACGGATCCTAACGCTCCAACAGCCACATCTACCGCTCCATCAACATTGCTCAAGGTTATTGGGAAGCTAAAGAACGGATCAGTCGTAAACCCAAACAAAGGGAAAACAAAACGCTCACTGAGCTCCCACAACACACCCCCAATCAAGAAGAACCCAAACAATCTGACCAGCAAATCCGCTCGCCGTGAATCTTTCCACCCCACCTTCCTAGATACCATCTTATTCAAACCCATCGAGTCAGCGGTCTTGCTTACACATTCAGACAACACAAAGCCAAACAGAAAATGCTCCAAAATGTCAAGCTCCGACACAATCGAGCGCAAAACAAGAAAATCCAAAAAAACAAGCGCCAAAAGCAAAAAACCTAACGAAACCAATCTTCTATCCAACAAAATCGCATTGACTAGAGCCCATATTTCCTTCTTCAATCTTCACCGATACAAGTAAAATGACACTACGTATGAAAGCTTTGCGAGTACTTCGCGGATATATGACGCATGAGCGGAATACTTAACTTACCACGAGGAATTTGCAGTCAAGACACCACACGCCCCATTGCAACATCACATGAAAACCCGCGTTCTCCAATAAGGCTGCCGTCGATCGCCATCTTTTCCCATCTTTCTGTATCTTTTTGTATCTATTCCTATCTTTTCGTATCTTTTCCCATCTAATCCCATTGTGGGATAAACCGTTTTCAAGCTTATTTTCAAAAAACAAACGAAAAACAAGCTTTGTGAAGAACCAAAAAATCATAGGGGGGGTCTAGAGAGAGACACAAACAATGTAGCAAAACGATCAACCTGAAAACCAACACCCAACAAATCAACATCAACACCGAGAGTCCAATAGAAAGCTATAAGAAGCCCAACCCCGAGGTATAGTAATTATCCCGAAACAAAAACAATACATCAACATAGAGGAAGAAACATGCCAGAAAAAGAGCAGAAAAAACCGGAAAAAGAGACAAAACCCGCAGAACCTGAAGAAAAGAAAGCACCAGTAGGTAGAGCTGAGAACGTCGTCTTCATCGGAAGAAAACCCCCAATGAGTTACGTACTAGCAATCATGACAAGCTTCAGCAACTCCAACATCAAAGAAGTTACATTGAAGGCAAGGGGGCGATCAATAACAACCGCAGTCGACACAGCCGAGATAGCCAGACGCAGATTCGTAAAAGACTCTAAAGTCAGCAAAATCACCATAGGAACCGAAGAACTAACACAAGAAGAAGGCGGAACAAGAAACGTTTCAACAATCGAAATAGTAATAGCCAAAGCCTAATCCAAACGACTTCTTCAAACGAATTCAGGTTCCCAACGAACAATTGGCTCATAATCCGATACGTCAGGTCAGGTCAGCCAAGGCAAACGCACAGATACCTATAAAAATCCCTTTTTCTAAACACATAATCTCTTACGGTGAGAAACAATGAGCGATTACCCAAAAATCATCGTCCGTCCACCAGGTCCAAACGCAAGAAAGCTTGTGAAAAAAGACGAAACACTAATTTCACCCTCCTACGGCCGTTTCTACCCACTCGTCATCGAATCCGGAAAAGGCTGCATACTAAAGGACGTGGATGGAAACGAATACATAGACTTCAACTCCGGGCTAGTATGCCTAAACGTCGGGCACAACCACACTAAGGTCACTGACGCAATAAAGAAACAATGCGACCGATTCTTGCACTACTCAAACACAGACTTCTTCTACAAAGAAGTTGTAAACCTAGCTGAAAAACTATCTGAAATCACCCCAGGACAATTTGAAAAAAAAGTATACTTCGGAAACAGCGGAACAGAAGCAGTAGAAGCAGCAATCAAACTATCAAAATGGCACACACGCAAACATCGATTCCTCGCTTTCATCGGAGCCTTCCACGGACGAACATTAGGAGCACTATCTGTCACAGCAAGCAAACCCGTCCAAAGAAGAAACTTCTTTCCCCTACTTCCCGGAGTAACTCACATACCTTACCCCTACTGTTACCGATGCCCCTTCAAACTATCATACCCAAACTGCAACTACTGGTGCGTAGACTTCATCGACGAATTCATCCTCCAAAAATACGTACCACCCGAAGAAGTCGCTGCAATCATCTTTGAACCCATCCAAGGCGAAGGCGGATACGTAGCCCCACCTCCCGAATACTTTCAACGCCTCAAAAAATTAGCAGACAAATACGACTTCATAATGATCGACGACGAGATTCAAGCAGGAATAGGCCGAACTGGACGATGGTTCGCCATAGAACACTGGAAAATTGAACCAGACGTGATTTGTTCAGCCAAAGCCCTCGCATCAGGACTACCATTAGGCGCAACAGTGGCTCGAGCTCAATTCATGGATTGGGAAGCAGGCTCACACGCCAGCACTTTTGGCGGAAACCCCCTAGCCTGTGTCGCATCCCTTGCAGTCATCGACGTGATCAAAGAGGAGAAACTCCTTGAAAACGCTACAAAACAAGGCAATCACATCATGAAACGACTGAATGACTTCAAGGAAGAATGCGACATTGTCGGAGACATCCGAGGAAAAGGACTAATGATCGGCGCCGAGATTGTTGAAGACAAAGAAACCAAAAAGCCTGCAGCAGACAAAACAAAAGAAATCATGATGCGATGCTGGAAACGCGGAATCGCCATCATAACATGTGGCAAATCAACAATCAGAATAGCTCCTCCACTTACCATAACAAGAGAACTCGTTGACGCAGGCATGGAAATCATTGAAGACGTTACCAAAGAAGTTGAAAAAGAATAGAGAACTATTTTTCACCAAGAATTATTTCTTGATAGGCTAAGATGTCCAAGAATCCGTGGCCACTGATATTCATGCAGATGACTTTCTCCTCGCCAGTTTTTTCATTTCTCAAAGCTTCATCAATGGTTGCTCTAACAGCGTAACTGGATTCAGGGGCTATAAGCCATCCCTCGCTTTGTAGGAAGATTTTTGCCGCCTCAAACGTTGCTTTTTCATCTCTTGGGTAAGCTGTTGCCTTTACAATTCCATGGTGTCGAAGTAGGCTTATGATGGGGGAGGCAGCATGGTATCGTAAGCCGTCTGCTTTGATAGGAGACATCTCCGTCTTATGCCCAATTGTATACATTTTTAGGAGTGGAGTATGTTCGGCTACATCTGCGAAGTCATACTTGTATTGTCCCTGAACGAGGTTTGGAGCTGCTTTTGATTGCGACGCGAGAAACTCACATTCACGCTTTTTCCTCAAGACCTCTCCAGCAAACGGTAGAGCAATGCCTCCAAAGTTGGAGCCACCACCAAGACAACCAACGATCAAGTCTGGCTCGTCATCAATCATTTCAAACTGCTTTATGGTTTCAAGGCCGATGACGCTTTGGTGCATGAGGACGTGATTTAGGACGGAGCCTAGACAGTAGACAGTTCCTTCATGTTTCTCAGCATATTCTAATCCTTCAGAGACCGCAATACCCAAGGAGCCTTGATGGTTAGGAGTCCTTGCAAGAATTTCTCTTCCAATACTGGTTTGTTTGCTTGGTGACGCGTACACGGTAGATCCATAAAGTTTCATGAGAGTTTTACGATCCGTTTTCCAGTCATACACCGACCTGACCCAGAAGACTACACAGTCCATATCCATTAATCTAGCAGCATATGACAAAGCAGTTCCCCATTGACCCGCTCCAGTTTCAGTGACAAGCGTATCTTTTCCCTCTTTTGCTGCAAAATATGCTTGAACGACGGCGGTATTGGTCTTGTGGGACCCTGTAGGAGACAAGTCCTCTCTCTTATAGTATATTCTCGTCTTTTTTAATCCAAGATGCTTTTCAAGTTTTCTAGCTCGATGCAACGGTCTCGGCCTGCCCATTTGAATATAGAGCTCTCTCACCTCTTCTGGTATTGGAATCCATCGTTGACTTGAAGACTCTTGTTTCAGACATTCTTTTATCATGGTTCTTGATAGAAATTCGAGGCGAGACGGGCCTTCTTCCGGTTCCTTTGGAGGGGGAAGTGACTCGGGCAAATCTGGCACAATGTTGTACCATTTTGTGGGTAACTCATCCACGGGAAGTGATATCTGATTCTTGTTCATGTTTTCACCAAGGTATGAAGAGATATTGAGAGCATATTATAGACAGTGTGTAGAGATAAAGTTTTCACTCTTTTATGTAGACGGTTTTTCTGGTTTAGATAGAATCTCTATTGAAGTCAACATACGTGAAGTGAGTTCTATCTGATCGGAAAAGCCCTTTCTTGCATACACGTTTTTTATTTTGATCCAAGTTCCCGGTGTTAAATTCTTTACAATATTCACAAGCGTTCTCCACGCAGAAACCCGAATTTTTCCCGTGTCATCTTCCAGTTCAAAAGAGGAAACTGCAACCGTCTCACCTCGGGATGTGACAACATCCCTTGTTATTGGTGTAGTTACCACAGTTCCTTCAACAGTGATGGGGCCATTCTCCTCCTTTACCTCAGCAACCTTTTTTGTTTCTTCGTGGGAATTCTTTATTGACGCATATTTATTCTCTAAGGCATCAGAAGGAAAAATTTGAATACTTCCCCGCGAGCCCACGTGTAACTCAAGTTTTCCACTTCGCCCTTCTCGCACATATCCATGTGAAACCCTTATTATCTGCTCCTGTTCAACGTTTCCAGCCTCTACGAGGCTCGTCTTTTCATCCCAAAGAACAACTTTCAATGTTCCAGTTTTGTCCGTGATGAGTAAATGCGCAACTCTGCCTTCTGTCCAATCTGAACGCGTGAAAGTCTTGGGAGGGTAAACAGCTATCACACGTCCGGTTACTGTTACGTCTCTTAACCCTGAAACAAGGTCTCGGACTAAAACTTCGGATTGAAAAGGCTCGTGTCGAATTTCCAACCCTAACTCTGAGGCGACGAGTCGCGCTGCAACTTCATTCGTGAAAAATCCCCTTGCTTCCCTTTTTTTCTTTTCGATCATCTCTAAGACTTCTTCGTGCGTCAGGTCTGATCTGGACGATAAAATTTGTTCGATGACTTCGTTGAAACTCATGTTGCCCACTAAAAATCGTGGCATGTCGATTTAAATATGTGTTTGTAGAGCATTTAGGAATTTTAAGAAAAGGTTTGGTCTAAAAATCCATGGTATGTCAAAAGCACAGCAAGTGTTGCATGCATGGCCAGTGGTTCGGTGGCCTTTGTGTAGATACCGCCACTTCCACCGATAGGATTCGGTGTTGGGCCGTACGTTTTTTGGATGATGATACTCGGTGTTGCTGTAACAGTTCTGGGCTTTGTTCTATTTGTTGTATTGCGGAACCGAACGTGAAAAAAGGCTATGTGGTTTTTTCTTCTCTGCCGTAAACCATGTATAAAAAGGCTAAAAATAACACGAGAAAGGCTACTACCATCATGATGTTGATGATAATCGTGAAGTACGCTGCTATGTCCATGACGGGTCCCTATCCCCTTATTTTTACAAGACACCTATTTAAGGTGTAACCTTTTTCCACTCCTCTATCAAAGAGTCATACAGTTGGTCATTTTTCTCCACTAAATCATAAGTTTCTAGGGCTTCCGCCAGCTTTTGTGCAATAAGATGATAACACAAATGAATTTTCCTATTCATCGCACGGAAGTAAAAATCGTCGCAGGAACAAAAATCAGCGGCTGGCATGACAAGGTATTCTCGCTCTTTACCGACCACAATCCAAACGACCCTATCACTCGGCTCAAAAACGTATTTTTTTATTCTTCTCTTGTTTAATGCTTCCCAAGCTTTCGTAAATCGCGAGCCAAACACTGTGGAAAGTCGACTGAGATGAGCTTTTATCACTCGTTTTTTCATTTTAGCTTCTTTACAAACGTGTTCGAGCACTTCGGTCTCCGATGCTTTTTTCATAGATCTCTCTGTTAACTATAATGTGAAAATATAATAGCATTTATGCACGTGCCATTGCTCTGTCTCTTTGAAGATAATGGAATGTAGTGATTCTCTATCTTTACAACTAGCTAGAAAAAAGTTCAGTTTAAGGAGTCTGAAGTGCGATCTTGAGGAGGTGTTGTTGTCGTTGTGTCTTCCCTAGTTTCGCTGATGCTTTGTCTTTTTTCCTATTCGATTTTTATTGGTTCTCCTTTTGTCTTCTTTTTCTCTCTAGTTTTCGGTAGAGTAACCTCTAAGACTCCATTTTTATAAACCGTCTTAGCCTTGTTAGGAATGACCGCCACTGGCAACTTGATTTCTTTGAAGTATTTACGTTTAGGCGTGTCAACTGAGACAGTTAACGTGTTTTCTATTCCATGCAGTTTGATGTCTTCCTTTTCAACCCCAGGCAATTCAGCTACAACTTTGACTTCATCGTCAGTGCTTACCACATCTACGAGTGGTTCACGTTCCTCTTTAACGTCAAAAGTAGGTCTTGTGAGCCCAAAGGCTTCGGGTTTAAGCGAAGGCTTGATGTTGCCAAATTCCCTTATCTTCGGCTTTCCATCTGGACCGACGGTCATACTGTAGCCGTAGACGAAGGGCCCCCACTCACGGATGGTTGAGCCGTCTGGAAGCTTATGTTCACGTACCAAATCCTTTGGGACACGGGTGCGGAATTCCTTAAATTCTCTCTCCATTATCTCCTCCATGTCTTTGATTATCTCATCGATGTCTCCGAGAAACCAGTTTCCGAAATAGGGAAAGCGACGCATCCTTCTTCTGAACCATTCTGGAAAATATTCCCAACTCATAATCGTTCACCTTTGCCAAAAAAACACATAATTAGAATTCTATAAAAATCTATCCATTTTTAATACTTGTATATGGGCCGCTGAATGTTTGATTCGTGAATGATGTATGTTAAGAATGATAGAGCAACTGGTAAAGCAGTTGGCTAATTCTAGCGAATTTTTCAATAGCGTGCGAATTGAGAATTGGAAACCCGGCTTCGTTTTCTTTCTGCAGGCATCAAGAGTTATAGCAGAACAGAAAGAGCTAATAAACTTCTGGAAGACACAAAGGAAATACTATGACTAGCCTTTCTGAACGAGGGTTGTAATGGTGCACATTAGAACAGTTGCAGCCATTCTGATGTTGTTCGTCGTAGCATTGCTCATTCTAAACAAATTCTTAAGATCAGAATGGATATGGCTCATATCCATTGCTATAATGATAATGGCAGTTCTAATTTATTTCATTCCTCGGCTAAGGAAAATGTAGAGACCCTGTCGTCATTGCTGAAAAACTATTCATGAAAGCAAGCTACCGGTAGCCATAGTCTACAGAAGAAAACCTAAATTCAACTGTTGTTGAATCTTTCAGTGGTGATTACGTGTCTTTGACTTTACGTGATGCTCAGCATCTCTGTTGGAAAAACTTCAAGAGGATTAATGAGGGGCTTGACCCCAAAAAGGGTGAAGGCTGGACGCCTTTTGTCATGGTTACGGATTTACTTGAAGAGGCTGGAGAGGTGGCTGCTGCGGTCAAGGGGTTAGAAGGCTTTAAGCCGCCTGACAAGCCTAAAACAAAAGAGATGTTAGCCACAGAGCTTTCAGACTTGCTTTACATAATCTTCGTTTTGGCTGAGCATTACGGAATAAACCTCGAAGAATCGTTTCTGCAAACAGTAAACGACTACATACTCAGGTTCATAAGCTAAACAAATAGACACTACTCCAACATCCCTACAAGATATATACGAGGATTTGTACAGGGGACGCCACACAGCATTCTAATGCATGCTTAGAGGTAGTCACTTGCTGCTGGGACATAGAAAACAGCTGGATCGGAAGTAACAGGTTTTCTGAAGTAGCACACTTAGCGCGCACACTACTTAGTAGTCCTAATTGCGGTTTCATAAGCCTTAACTCCAATTATATTACGAACACTATGTGAACGAATAAAAAACAGGTTAGGTGATTAGTGATGAAAATCCATAAATTGATGGTTAAAGACGTTATTACTCTGCAAACAGATGCATCAGCTTATGACGCTGTAAAGCTTATGAATAAGAATAGAATAGGTTGCTTAGTGGCTTTAGATAACGGCAAGATCGTTGGGATTTTAACTGAAAGAGACCTGCTTGAAAGAGTTTTAGAAAAATGCAAGAATCCAAAAGAAACTAGGGTTTCAGAGATAATGACAAGACAGGTCATAGTTGGAAAGCCAGACATGCAACTTGTCGAGGCTACGAGACTTATGTTTGAGAATAAAGTGAAGAAACTACCTATAGTAGAGGGAAACCGATTAGCAGGTTTAGTTACCTTGACCGACATAGCTCGCGCTACAAGTGTTGACAGAAAAACCTTAGAACTAATTGAAGCACTGTCAAACATGCATATGATCTAGTAAGCCTATGCTGTTTACGCGCGCAATTGTATGAAAGAGAGTTTTCCGTAAATCTTCTTGTTTAGGGCATTGTCACAATTTTTTGTGACGTTTTTCCCAGAAGTTCCTTATTTGTTCAGCACAGTCGATTGAACCGCTCACGATTTTCATCTCCTTCTGGAAGTAGCTTGGGAGTTGCTGTTTGATGCTTGGGCGAGTGACACGCTCATCCAAGATGGCTATACATCCTTTATCACTGGATGATCGGTGAACTCGCCCACAAGTCTGAATCAGTCGAAGTATTGCAGGGGTTAGGTAAGCGTAGGTTCTGCCTTCTCTTGGAAACTGGCGACTGAAGTAGCCTATCAAGGCCTTTTGATAAACCGTCCAAGTTGCATAAGGTAGGCCCACAGCTACTATGCATGTTAAGAGGTTGCCTGGATAATCTATTCCCTCACTGAACTTCCCGCCCATAACCCCAAACAATACGTTGTCCGCTGACCTAGTTAACTGCTCCATCACCTCGTCTCTTTTAGTCCTGCGTTGTTCCACGATTTCTTTTCTGTCAGTTTTGACCAGTGGTAAAATGGTGTGCATCAGTGCGTAACTGGTGAAGAATACAGCCATATTGCCTCCATTCGCCTTGGATATGGCTTCAATGTAGTCTTTCCACTTCTCAAGCATTTTGCTAGTCCTCTTTTCAAACCTTGATGACACGTCCTTCGCGGCTAAAATCAGCCTATTCTCAGGCGGGAATGGAGAATCAAACTCTTTGAGATAGACGCCACCGTGGTTATGGAGCATCAAGTCTCTATAGACTTTTGGAGGAGAAAGAAAACCACTCATTAGGATGCTTCCCCGCGCCTGTTGCAAAACAGGATCTGTTATCTCTCTTCCATCGAAGCTCCTGACCTCTAAAACGATTCTGCCCCTCCAATCCCCCCGAATCAAATGAATGTACGCCGATCCAACTTTTTCGAAGAAGTTCTCCATGAACTCGCCCACCCGGTGGTTGTAGCTGAAAATCCTCTCGTAGCCCTGTTCGCGTCGCGTCTCTCTCACATAATCTCCATATTCATGAAGTGTTTTTGCAGCTTCAGAACCGGATGCTCCACTTCGGTTAAGAAACACGTCACCAACTTCCTGAGGGTTAAGCTGCCTAAGCTTTTCTTTTATCAACACCTCTCGGGCGCGTTCAAAAACTTCATCGTTTAACACGCTTAAATACTCTTGAACTGATGGCACAGCTTCATGCTCGAACGTTTCGGTTTCTCTGAGAGCCCCCTCCAACGTGTTTTGTGTCATGCGGTCAGAAAGTAACTCCCTAGAAAACGCTGGAACATTGTGCGCCTCGTCCACAATAAGATAAACGTTAGACAAACTCACTCCGAAACTCTTCAGCAGTGCCCCCCTAACCGATGGATTGAAGGTGTAGTGGTAAGTTCCAAGGAAGATGTCCACTCGGTCGAGAACCCGTTTTAACGCTTCATAAGCGCAGAATCCTCGCCGGGACATTTGCCTAACCGCTTCTCTCGGAGCAAGAATTTTTCGGGCGCAGTCCAAGGCCAGTTCTTCAGCTTCCTTCTTTCTTCTGTTTATGTTCCAATAAAATTTGCAATAAGGCTTAATGGAGGCCTCGCAGTTATCCTTAAGCCTACGGCACTCCTCAAGAAAGTCAAAATAGGAGAGTTCGCCTTTTATACGCAACGGGCACATGTCCTGTTTGCTGAAGAAGGATACAGCTGAGGGGTTACTTCCAAGCGCCCTTAACTCTTTGAGATAAATGTGTAATTGGTTTCTGGTTCTGAAACAGATCAAGAGTTTGTTCTCCCCAAGCTGGGGCAGAACAGCCAGCAGGGAGGCCAGAGACTTTCCTATGCCGCAGGGAGCACTTACGAGAAGGATATCATTAGTCCTAATGGCTTTGGACGCTGATGAAATAAGTTCCATCTGTCCTTTCCGTGCTTCATAGCCTTCAGGAAGCCAGTCCACCTTCGAGACTTTGCCTCGCACCTTTTTTTTCAGTACCTCGCGCATTCCATTAGGAAGCTTAGAAAACTTCCTATTAGACATTAGGTATGTTCCACAACTGCGGCAAAACCGGCTTTGCTCATACTCTTGATAGGAATATCTCCTTCCACACCTTCGGCAAATATAGGCTTGAGACAACTTCCTCACACAGCATCACTTTACCACATGCAACATATGCTCTAGCTTAATGTGTGCGTGCATTCGCTAAATTTGATTTACTATAAAAATTCACTAATCGTTGTTTCTTGCTGTGGCTGAGCGTTTTGATCTCGCGTTCTCTCTTCATAGCCTCGCTACGACTGTCGAACTCCTCCACGTACACTATCTTCTCAAACTGATGTACCCTCGTATACTTGGCGCCTTGACCCTTTCTATGCCGTTCAACTCGCCGTTCCACGTCCTTGGCGTATCCAGTGTAATAGCTACCTTCTTCGCAAAGAAGGATGTAGACATAGTAAGGCATCCATCATCAACTCACAGCCAATAAACAAACCTAACAGTCTCTTTTAAAGAGAGTCATATACTGCACAAGATTGGAATGCATGCATACACTAAGGGAATTTCTACAGCGGAAAATAATAGACCTTAAATGTTCACATCGGGGGATGTCTTCACACTTATGTCCATAGAACCTCATACCCTGCAAGACAAGTTCGGAATGTTAAATCTATCCCCCTACCCCCCTCTATAGGGGAGACACACTAAAACCGTGTTCCCTCTAAGTGTTTTAGGTTTTCTACAGTTTATCTGCATGGTACTATCACCTTTTCAATGCCTTTGAATAATGGTACTTTTACGATTCGAATTTTTCCTTTGAGGTAATGCAAGCAAAAGCCTACATCTAGGTTTTGAACGATTTTTGTAAAGTCTCCCCCGTAATATCTTCTAAACTTTCTTAGGCTATTCTCTTCTATGCTAAGTTTAAAGTGAAATCTTTGAGAGCATAGTCTTATGAATAGAGGATCGATTAAACTCATGCTTGGTGTTATGGCAATGATTCGTATTTTTTGGTTCGCTCCGACGCTCATAATTCTATAAATGTTTTCGCTAAGTCTTCCACGAAGCCACCTTCCATATAATTGAAATTCCTCTAGTATGATTATTTGCCATTCTTTCGAATTTGCATTCACATGACTTAACCAGAAATACTCTAGCACTTGATCGACGAAGGTTCTTTGATCTGAAGGCCTTAATAGAGAAATATCAAGAAGCATGTTTCGACTTGGGGAAATGTTAGCTTTGTTTTCCTTAGAGACTAGGTTATAATTTGGTAAGTCGCTTACGTCCTTCCACGATCCCGAATTATCAAAGGCTATAACGTTGAAATCGTTTTCTCTAAGCGTCGAAGCTAATAACATCGCAAGTCTACTTTTGCCTACCTGATTCATCCCAGTTATCAAAGTATTGCTTTTCTTTTGTTCCTCAAAATCGTATGATAGTTTACACGCATGTTTTGACATGTCTATGCTCTCATCTTTGAGTAGGCCTAAACTTCTAGCTTCTTTCTCTACATAGTCTTTGTATTGCCTAGTTTCACTTCGCATTAAGGAATTTCTAGCTTTCTCAAAGTCTCCATTCTCTAGCAATTCATCGATTTCAGGATTATTCAAATTAATTTTATGGTTTTGTCTAGCATTCATTTCAAAGGCCTTATCGATTATGTCTTGTCGTTTTGGCGTTGTCATTTTCTTTTCTCCATATTTATACATAGAATCTCTCTATAGACTTGCATATAAAGGCTCTCATTTTAGCCTTCGATTCAAAAAACAAGCTCAGAAAATGCTTCCCTTAATCCCTAAACCCATTATTTTCCCTTTTCATGTTCCCTTAACTTCTTTCTTACAGTTTGCTTATGACTACCACCATACAAATGCCGACCTCTCGAAACCAATTTAACAGGAGAACCTTTCTTATCAGGCTCTAAAACCTTAGGCACATTATACTCAGCAAGAGTTTGCCATTTATCCCAAACCAAAGCAAGAGGGGGGGAGGGTAAAAATCCTAATCTAACCTTAAAGTCATCACTTAAAAAATACATATCCTTCACCTTTTCAACAGCACGAACCGAAATTAACTTATCAAGATACAGTTTCAAAGTAGTCTTAGAATACCCCGTTCTCTCATGCAAAACTTGAAGGGTACACCCTCTCCAACCCCACCCGACATTATCAACAATAGACTTGACCGTTTTACGTTTTATTTCCTCTCTCTTACCCGACTTAACCACATATCCACGAACTTTTCCATTTTTCCTAAGCTCTTCCTCTTTGATAGCTTCATAAGATTTTCTCAAACTCTTACCCTCATAAGACTCTTACACACGTAAGACTTTCACTTATATAAATAAAAACATTTCGTATAGAGATGAGGATTCACTCACATGAAGCGACTTAACGTAGACATCGAAGACACAACCTATCGACAACTCAAAACGAAGTTAGCCAGTCAAGAAAGCGACATATCCAAAATTGTACGAGAGTGGATCAAAAAATTTCTAAAAGGTGAAATATAAAATGCCCTCAAAAGTAGCAGGAATAGAAGAAGACTACTCAGACCCATGCCACCCCGACACACTTAAGCGAATAATGGCCAACATCGAATATTATTCAGCACCAGATACATTTAACAGGGAAGCACTCTCAGCATTTCAAAGTCTCTTTCAAAAAGCAGAAAAAAAATGTGGTCTAGTCATAAGATCAATGCATAATTACACACACACTATACAACGCCAACAACAAAAACCAACCCATATACACACGCTGATAGGCTTCAAAAAAGTCAACATCTATCCAGACGGAAGTACATGTTTTTGTCAAGAGGGAAAAACACCAGAAAAACAGCCAAACCTCTCAATTACCCCCGATTGTTTAATCATGCTCGAAAATAACTCAAAACCAAAAAATAAGGAGGAAAAAACCAAATGAAAAAAGGAAACGTAGAAACAAATTTCCTCGCAATGGCAGACGCAAGCCAAAGAAGCGTAAACCCCGAAGAACAACATAGAGAAAACCTATTCCCCGAAATGTGTTCACCAGAATGCGAATACATAACTTGTGGATTCAGAACCGAAGAAAACAAAGGCCGACCATGCTTTATGAAATGGAAACAATTCAAGACACCACCACAACCACTAAGCGATCCGTTAGCACGCGCACCCATACCGTTACAAACACAAATCGACCAAGCACTAAAAAGAGCTTTCAGACCTCTATTCGCACGACTTGAGGCTATAGAAAACCAAACCGTTCAACGATCAATCGACAACGGCCAAAAATACCACCTCTCAAGCGCATACAAGCTACAAATAACACACATGCAAGAAAGCCTTTCACCACTTTAGGAGACAGAAAAAATGTTCAAAAATCTATTAACCAGAAACAAACAACCGCCAACACCAACAACAGAAGAAGACTTGGACAAAAAAATGAGAGGACTACAAGAACAACGCTTTCAACTCACAAGTTTAATGACCGCTGAAAAGCACTTCCCAACAAAAACCCGACTCCTAGAAGAAAGAGAAAAAATCGATAGACAACTCAGAGACTTGAAACTCCGACAACTTCCACAACAAGAAAGACAAGCACTTGAAGAAATAAACAAACTATTCAAAGAAAGACGCTACATTCTCAAAATCAATGGAAAGGAACGCAAACCGAAAAAAAGCCTAATCACTTTAACCTTTATCCCATGTGGACATAAAAAGACAATATTCCAACATGAACTACTTACTTATCAAGCAACAACATACCCTATACAAGTTTGGCTATCGAAATATCAAAGCATCTTCAACACCACATGCGTACTTACACGAAGTGTGAATTGCATTCAATGTAGAGAATTACACCCAAGCATTCTAAGCGGAAAAGAAATACCCATCGGAAACGCAAAAATAGAACTCTCAATATTCTAATGGAGACTTAAAAATGGCTTTCACCACAAAGCTCTTTTGCGAATTGCCTTCTAATTTAGCCTCCGCTCTCAAAACGTGGCTTGACGCGCAGACCGTTACGACTATGCACAGCATTTCAATCACAAAACAAGGCCAATTCGTGCTTTGCTTAGTAGTCTTTGAATAGTCAAATCCATAAGGTGACGCTAGAGGGAAGGTTTTCCCCAAGCTTTCTCTCTAGCAACACCACAAAGGAGACAAAAAGCCCATGAACAAAACAATTCACATCTCAATAAGTGAAAAGCTTCTAACGGATATAGAGAAACACATAGACGGACATGATCGTTCTCAAAAACTTTTAAAGTGCATTGCTTTAGGATACAGAAAACTAATACTAGAAAAATAACCCCTTCATTTTTTAATTATATTTTTTGATAAAGAACCCTTAAACCCCACATGATTCACGTATAGTATGGCGAATAAACTTGGAAAAACTTGATAGCGTCAAAATACTTCGCAAGTGTGCGGAACTTGGCATACAATCTAAAATATGGAAAAAGAAGAAAGGTAAAGGTGACAAATGCGAAAGTATCGTTTACAAAGCTCTTACAAATATCGGTTATCAAATTAACGCTTTTGAAATGCTAGACGAAGGCGATATTTCCGTACAACGTAAAATAGAGAAGCTTAAAGAATCACGTTTTCCCGACGCATTCACACGTTACATAGGCGAAGATGAACCCCTTTTCGAACCATGCTTCTTTCTTGACGCTAAATTCAAAACCTTAGAAAAGCATTTAGGTGTAGTTAATAAAAATGATTATGATGGCTACGTGAAGTTTCTACGTAATTTCACCGTTCTAACACCATTTAAAATCATGTTTTGTTTAGACAACGTAGAAGAAATTTGGATTCATAATCTACGTAACCCCGACGACGACCCAAATCTTAACTCTACACTATGCATTTTAAGACGCTCAGAAGTGTATCGAATCCCTCTCTCAGAGCTAACACTTTGGGAGCGTGCCTTATATAACGAATAATAAACTTTCGATTCTCAAATGGCACTTAAAAAACATACCCATCAAGAACCTTCGTAACACAAAAACCGATTTAAGATATGTGCGTTCGCAAGCCTTTAAAGCACGTATCCGTTCGAGTCTCTTATCCCTAGGCATAATCGAACCTTTGAAAGTGCGTGTGCTAGGTTCTGAACTATTCGAGATTTTAGACGGGAACACACGTAAAAGTGATCTAGTCTCTTTAGGCTACGATAACATCGTTCCGTGTTTAGTCACCGAATGTTCCGACGCACAAGCACTTACGCTTCAATGCGCATTCGCTTTTATCCGACGTAACCTCGATCCCATAGGTTTTGCTAGATACGTCAAAATAAAGCACGACAAAGGCACGACATTGAGTGTAATAGGTGAACCCTTTAACCTTAAAAAGGCGCAAGTGAGCAAATATCTAGCGTTGAACAAGCTTTCTAAGGAACAAAAACTTCGTGTGGCGAACCGTGAAATCTCCATCGACGACGCATACGACTTGATCCGTAAACGTAGACTCCCTTTCGACTTCAAGCCCAAGCCTAAACCATGCCCATATTGCCAAATCTACGAAGAGTATTACCCTTTGATAAAAATTTCACTTTGTTCCACATGTGAGGGCAAGCTTAAAGAAGTTATTAAACGTGAGCGAAAACACAAGCAAAAGAAGCTTTTAAGCGCACCCTCTACAAAACTTTCATAAAAGTCTTTTCGAATAAACTTTTTTCGCTTCGCACAACGGGCGAAGCGACATGCATGCACATGTAGGCTTTAAACAAAAAGAATATAAGGGTATTCTCCGTAGAATCTTAATAGAATATGAAGGGATTGAAATGGCTAAAAAAGTCCAAGTAACATTTTCCAATGGTCAATGGGGTGTTATAGAAAGATTAAAAGGAACAATAGGTGACACAGATTCTGAGATTGTTAGGAACATAGTTATCGCTTACCTTTCCGAAAAGTCCTACATAAAAGAAGAGGCATTCAACAGGAACAAATGAGGAAAATGAAAACACGACCATACTTCAAGCACAACTCCATAGTAATATACAATGAAAGCATTCTGAAGATAAATGCTATAGAAAGCAACAGCATCGATTTAATTCTAACATCTCCGCCTTATGATGTAGATGTCAAATACAAAAATTATGATGACAACATTCCTTATTCCGAGTATTTGGGCTTTACAGAAAAATGGCTTGCTAGATGCTATGACTTCTCAAAGAATGACGGAAGATTGTGTCTAAATGTTCCTCTGGACAAAAACAAAGGTGGTCAGCAAAGTGTTTGTGCAGACATTACAACTATTGCAAAAAAAATCGGATGGAAATACCATGCCACAATAATCTGGAATGAGCAAAACATTTCCAGAAGAACAGCATGGGGGTCTTGGCTCAGTGCCTCTGCTCCGTATGTTATAGCACCTGTGGAAGTAATACTGGTCATGTTCAAAAGAAGATGGAAGAAAACTCATAAAGGAGAATCTGACGTAGCTAGAAACGAATTCATTGAATGGACAAATGGTGTTTGGAATTTCAGCGGAGAAAGCAAAAAGAGAATCGGTCATCCAACACCTTTCCCAATCGAACTTCCAAAGAGATGCATCAAATTGTTTAGTTATGTGGGGGATACGGTTCTTGACCCTTTTCTTGGAAGTGGAACGACCTTAATCGCTTGTTTTGAAAACAAGAGGAAAGGTGTTGGGATTGAAATTAATAGAGACTATTGTGAGTTATCAGTTAAAAGACTCAAAAGTCACGGGTTCTTTCAAAAGAAATTAGACGAAACTTTCTAATTTCCCCTTTTTTACTCTTTTGCCATAGAACTTAAGGTCCTTACTCCATCTCATGAGGTCCTCAGACAGTTCATCTAAATGTCTTACAACATCACCAAACGCTGTCCCTTGGCCCTCTGCTATATTTTTGCAGAACTCTGAAACGTTTTCTACATATACACCGTCAACGTATCTCCGTGCCAATTCACGATACTTGCTAGGTTTTTCAGGGGTTCCCCATTCTGATTTCCATTTATCTTGACCAGCCCCAGAATCAGGTGACACCACTAGAAATTTCACCCTCTTATTGATTCTGCACAATAACGCCCAGAAATAAAAACTAAATCTGCCGTGAATACTCGACTTGCAGTTTATTATGGCAATTGGAAGACCGTCTTTTAGAGCAAGCATGTCGACATCATCCCAGACAGATTCATTTTTGTAACCTGTTGGAAGCGATAGAAGTTCCTCTAACTCTTGTCTATTCTTTGCTTCTTTTTCCCAAAGAATCTCAATATCCGTCCCTTCTAGCTTGGCTCCAAGAGACAATTTCACATATTTTTCCCAATTGCGCCCAGATTTCACAACTCTTGCTTGTCTTTCTCTTGCAGATTCAGCATCTATACTTATTTTGGCTCCCCCCGACCAATCATATTCATTTTTCATTGAATAAAAAGGATGTGCATGATGCATGCATGCAACACCACACGTCACATGCGCTAAATGTGGAAAAACCGTATGCGATACATGTTACCAAAACCACAAAGACGCATGTCCCAATTGTGGCAACAAAGGCAAACATGCACCATCCTCTTTTTTCTAACTGCATGCAAGACTCATAAATAGGTAGTAATAATCATGTATTATTGAGCTGAGATGAAGCCAACTGAAATTATAGACAATATTGTAAAAGAAGGAAAACTCAAGGATGGAACTATTGGAACAGTAACCGAATGGATAGTGCAAAATCAGGGAAAGAAAACCATATCAAAATACCTTTCTGCAATAGATGAAGATGATATTCTGACGTTAACTCCAGAGGGAAAACAGCAAGGAAAAATCGTCTTCAAAAGACTTCATCATAGCCCCTTCTTCAATGGCTTGGCAATTAAATATTCTCTAAATGCGTGGTTTGATGAATCTGAACAGATTTTCAAGGCGATACTTTCAAGAACCCCTAATGACGTAGACTCAATCCTCAACTATGGAGCTATAATATTTAACATGACTATGGCTCTTTCTAAACGAGGAAGAGAAATAAGCAAAGACCAACTTGTAAGAGCACGCTCACTCATATTTAAGACTCTGCAATATGACAAAAAGGTGCATGAAGACTGGAGAACTAAGCCATCTTTTAAGAACCTTTGTCATTTGCGAGCGATAGAAGCGGTTTACTATTACAACAAAAAGGATTCGTTCACTGCCTTTATTTTAGGATGGCTCTCCATCGAAATGTCCCTTTACAGAATTTGGTTTCAATTCGTCAAAAATAAGACTTCAAAGAGAATAGAAGACTTAATGAAATGGAACTCTGAACATATTATTGAAGCGTTATTTCTGGGAGACGCTGGTGAAGATTTCAAAAGCATTAAAAACAATTTAGACACACTCAGAGGAATAAGAAATAAACTGTTGCATGGAGATATTGAGAAACCAACTTGGGGTAATGTGAGACTCTGTATTAATACTGCTTTGGCACTTATACCAATCCTTCAAAAAACAATTACAAGTATGCATGCAACTACATAGTTTGAGTATAAAGAAGAAGAGAAACTAAAAACAGATTCCACGCATTTTTCAAACTCTTTTCTCCGATAGAGAACTAGAACGTGACTTAGGTGTATAATGGGGGTTCTGGTACGGTAGCTTTCAGGCATTTTTCGAGTATCGGGGGGTCAAAGAAGCCTTTAGCGTGCTTGTTTTATTGTTTAAGGCTTGTGCGTTCTTTATCGTGTTTTAATGGTTAGTATCGAAGCTCACTCTATGATCTAACACCATAACGAAGCTATGTTATTCGACAGTAAAACCATGCGCCCTTTATAGAGAGCATACACTTGGCTTTATTTTGGGTTCGGTTAATAGAAAATGAGGGTAAGGGCTATGTCTTAAACCGTACATATGCCTAGAACGTGTGTGACTTAGACAAAAAAAGAGAAAGATTATTCGTGTTTCTGTTTCTTGTAGATTTGTACGAGTAGCTTGTCTCCAAGTTCTTTTATGTGTGCTTCTTGTGTTTCTACTTTATCCTTTAGGCCTTTGATTTCTTTTATTAAAGTCTCCGAGAGCGTGTTCATGTCTTCTTTAAGTTCTTTTTTGACTTCATCGATTCTATTTGTGCTTGAGAATCCGTTTATTGCTAGGAATTTCCAAGCTTCTGCATACATTAAGCGTGTAGACGCTTCTGTTAATTGATAGTCTTTTCTTGCGCCTTTTCTCTGATGGCCAAACATACAATCTATCGCTTCTTGTGAGATTTTAGCTTGTACTAGGCCATTCTTGTAAGAGTCTCTCAAGTGCTTTGTTTTGAACTCTTTCGTTCTATTCGGATAGGCTCTTTTCACTATTTCTTTCATTGCTAAATTTATTTCTCTAGCATCTAAAGGCTTATTTCTGAAGCTTACGAATAAAGTGCCTTTATCAGGATTCCCTCTCTGTTCAAGCATCATTTTCAAGTCTTCTAAGGCTTCTTTCGAAATACATGTTTCTTGCCATACATCGGTTTTTTCACGTCTTCTGCAATGGTAAAGTTCTACTTCTAAGCTAGTGATCCATTCATTGTCTACGATCATGCTAAAGTCTTCTATCTTCATTGAGGCTACGTCTACAGGTGAAAATCCGCTCTGATATAGCACTAGAATTAACGCTCTATCTCTAGGAGTTTTAGCACATCGATAGAGGTGTCTTATCTCTGAATTATCAAGAACCCATTTTCTATAAACCTTTTCTTGTTCGCTTGGTTCGACTTTTAATTCCCCTCTTCTAAACATGAGCTTAACATCGTTGTGGCTAAAGAAGCTTTGAACGCATCTTAGGTATCCGTGAATAGTCGGAACTCTAAGTCTAGTGCCTTTATCCGTCTTTCTAGTTTCTAAATAGTTTTTGTACTTGACGATCACAGATTCCCAAAAGTGCCTTTTTGTTACATCTTTCAAAGTTTCGTTTCTATCTTCAATGATTTCACTAGGTGTCTTCTTAATCCATTTTAGAAATATTGGAAACTCGCGCTTATAGTTTCGTAGCGTCCTAGTCTTCTGTAGTCCGATAGATTTAAACCAATTCTTAACGTGTTTATCTTCTAACCATGTTTCGTTTATCATATTATATCACCTCTTTAGAAGTTAATTCACCCTCTAATAGCTTACGGTTCGTACAGTGTTTATGTCGAAACTCTGTTTCGTGTTTCACTTGTTTAACCCGACACTCTCTATAGGGGGCTATAAAAAGAGAGATACACACAAATAACGTGACAAAACGGATAACCTCAAAACTCAACACTAACGAAATAGACACACTTTCCTTCATCTTTCGCTTCAAAAAGTCTTGCCGTAACCTTAACCTATCACCAAAACTGAGGTCTCTGAGACAACAATCTAGGAAGAGTCAGAGATCTAAAAGGTTTACCCTCCAATTTCTTCTTCACTTCATCCATCAACTCACAAAGTGACATTTCCCTAATCTTCCTAGTCTCGCGGTCTCTCACCGCAAGCATCCCAGAATCAACTTCCTTTTGACCAATGACGATTATATAGTTAATCCATTCCATCTCCGCTTCTCTAACCTTCTTCTGCATCGTTAATGCCCTATCATCCACATCAACTCTTATTTGATGCCCCTCAATCTCATCTGCAATTTTTTCAGCATCTTTGGCAAAACTATCTGAAACGGGTATCACCCTTACTTGAATAGGGGAAAGCCACAGAGGCAAACGAGGGATCTTTTGTTTCAACGCCGTGTCAAAGACGGTGAAAATATACCGTTCAATCCCCCCTAAAACAGCAATGTGCAAGATTGGTGGGTAAACCTTCTCCCTGTTTTTGTCCACGAATTTTATACCAAATCTTCGTGCATTACCAATGTCGATTTGGAAAGTAGCGATTTCTCGCGGTCTCTTCAACTCATCAATAATGTTATACTCGACGTTTATGACCCAGTAATACTTCTTTTCAGGAACAAAACGCAGCAGAACCGGTTTCTTCTCAATTTCAACCAACTGTCCTAGGAACTCTCTGTTCTTCTCAAAGAAACTCTTCGTTAAGTTATACACCGAAACATAATCGTTTCCAAGTTCCCTTATCTTCTCGTAAATTTTCTTATGAACCCCTATTGAAACCTGCTTCGCATGTTCCAAATCTCTACAGAAAATGTGATAATCCGGCATGTAAAATCTTCTAAGCCTAAACCCTAGCAAACATTCACCAGACTGCTCCAACCTGTAACTATCAGCAATCTCAAACATTCCAACCGGTATCTGCTTGTAACTAATTGCCCAATCTTTTATCATCGAAAATTGCTGAAAGCAAGCTGCATATTTTAGAACATACTCTTCATTGCCAACCCGAACAGTATACAGTCTTTCCCCAAACAAATCAGCATGTTCCTTAATCGCGGGAATATTCAGATTAAATAAATTCGTCCCTTTAATAGAAAAACTTGGTATTCCCAATTCAGTCACACTTTGCCAAGCATAATCTCCAGTCAAATCAACCATCAACGCAGCTTTCGGACCATATCGCATATGACCAGAATCAGAACTCGACTCCCACTCAAACCCAAACTTCTTCAATACACTGATAAACCTAGGCTCTCCACCAACAGCCTCCTTCTTAAAAGCCTCCTTTTCTACTAATGCCTTAAAATCTTCTTCACCTTTTCCAAATTTGTAATCTTCAGCGAGCACAGCTCTGCCATCTAACGTTAATATTGAATACTCTGGCTTAGGGATTTTCCATTTCTTTTTCTTTTCTTCTTTTAATTCATCTGGCAGAATTATTTTCGCCTGCTCAGCTAGAGGATGTCCCTTTATTGAAATTGAAAACTGTTTGCACCAACCAAATGGAGTTCTATAGGTTTCGATGTCTACTTCTTTTGCATGTTTCTCCATCGCTTTGACTATTCTTAAGGCAGTCGTGGGGTTCGCCAAATTGTTGCTCAAATGAGCGTAAGGGTATATCAGAATCCGGTTGACCTTCAATTTCTCAAGAGATGATTTAATTTCTTCTATTGCTTTTTTGGCAACAACCTCGTCGTCTCCTTGCTCAACACAAGTGAACAGGACAACAAGTTCTTCGAGTCGATGCTTCTTTTTCTCGCATTCCTCAGCGATTGTAGCCTCTTTCTTTACAGGCTCATATTCTATGAAGTTTGAGTGCAGTTGAAGTATCCTCAATTATCATCTATCCCGTTGATTCCTTCAATGAAACTCCTCTTAATAAAGACAGTTATCTTATTGAAAATTTATCTATTTGGAATTGATCCAATGTGCGTTAAGGACCTTACCCTCTATGCCTCCATTTCTCTGCCATCTTCTCTCTCTTGGTTTTTCGTTTATATTCCTTGTAGTGCACTTTGCACAGATACGCCCGTCTTCCTCTACCAACTTGTAATCCAGCGGCGCTCACCTTCTCAGTAGACAGAGAGCGAATCGCCTGTTTGTCACATCCAACTACGCTGCAATTTACCCCTTTAGCAACTCGACCCAACATTGGTACCTCAATTTTCTATTCTAAACGCTCAAGTCCCTTTTCATAGATTCTCGCGGCTCTCTTATAGATTTCTTTCGTTTCCCCAAACACAGCTGGTCCCACGCTTTCAATGACAAAAGATGCGACAGCTGAGCCAACGCATGAGCACCACACAGGATCTTTCTCTTGAATGAATTCAGCTAAGAAAGCTCCAATGTATGCGTCGCCCGCTCCTGTAAAATCACGGATAACTCTTGGCTTGCATGCCTGAACCTCGTAGAACGTTCCTTCAAAAAGTAACGTTGAACCCTCCGTACCCTTGGTCACCACAACTATTCTCGCGCCGTAGTTTTGAATTTTTTTCATAGCCAGCTTCAAATCAGCCAATCCTGTCACCATCTTGATCTCGTTTAAGGATGATTTATACAAGTCGATTAACTCAAGAACGTGTGTATCCGTCCATCTCTTCAAGTGCACGTTTCCTTTTTGATCAAACTCTCGCACAAACCCCTGTGGATCCAGAGATAATGCGTCCGTCATTGTTCGTAGTTTGTCAATAACGTCATATGATAGTTCGTTTGTGATTGGTGCTACGTGAATGATTCTGGCTCGTAAAGAATTCGATACGTCCTTCAGAGAAATAGGTGGAGCTTGACTCTGTAACTGGAGCTGGCGCTCATCGCCCTTGTATTTCAACATGAACCTTGTCGTGAAAGCATCCTTGATCAGTGTTAACCCAGACAAATCCACACTGTTAGCGTTCAGCCACGTGAAGTATTCTTTAGGAAAGTCTTCTCCGACCTTGGATATGACCGAGACTCGTGCACCCAGTTTTTTTGCCGCCAACGAAACATAAGTTGGGGGTCCGCCTAAAGCATGTTCAGAAGTAACTAATCTTGGTGAAGATATCAGATCGATTGCGAAGTGACCAACTGTAACCAGATCGAACATGGCTTTTTCCTTTATTAGTGAGAAACTTAGGGTATATGAATCTCGTGTAAAACTATAAATCATACAGTCAAAGATACTGGTTGAGGGTACAATATGCCTGTGAAGCGCAAGAGTAGAGGGCGATCCAAGGGTAGCAAGGGAAAAAGTGGCTTTGTTCAATGTAGCGGGTGTGGGCAACTTGTGCCTCGTGACAAGGCTAAGAAAGAGTCTCGCCGAGTATCATTGGTTGACTCCGCGTTATTTAGAGAGCTTCGACAGAAAGGCACGTACGTAGCTAGCCGGACTGCGACAAAATTTTACTGCATTTCATGCGCAGTTCATCGTGGTGTAGTGAAGGTGCGTGCTCGAGGTGAACGAAAAAAACCTTTTAGAAAAAAACGGTTTAGAAGTTAACCCCCGTAACAACTATTTCTCTTTTTGTTGAGAAGCCTTGTAAAAATGAATTACACGTTGAAGTACGGTCAAGTTTGCAAGAACTGCTAGAACAATTACACCCCAACTTAAAGCTTCTAGCCAAACAATGCTAAGAAAACTCGCTATTACAAGTATGAGTAAGCGTTCTGCACGTTCGGCGACGCCTACAGCTTCCATTTCGACCCCTTTTGCTTCTGCCCTCGCTCGAACGTAACTCACCAGCAATGAACCCGTTAGCGCAGCAAGCCCCCAAAAAGGATGACACAACCCACCAAGAATAATGCCACATAAAACAAAAGCGTCAGCATATCTGTCAAGCAGAGAATCAAGGAAACCGCCGAAGGTCGTGGTTTCTCCATAAATTCTTGCAAGAGCACCATCTAACGCATCACAGAAGCCTGAAATCAACAGAAGAATAGGAGCTACTATCGGAAGGATTTGATGTAACTGCCAGTTCCAGTATGCAAGCGTTGAAGATATTGCGAAGAGTATTCCAACTGCGCTCACATGATTTGGGGCTAGGCCTAGGCTGTGAGCAATTTTCGCTTCTGAGGCTATCCAGAACTGAAATCGTTGCTTGAGTTTCGTCAGCAATTCATTTCCCCACAATCGTAAAGGTTTATGGTCGTAATATTTATTTAAAAACGCTTATACGGTTGTGCAGGAGGATTTGTATGATAAACGTGACTTCGTTGAAGATAGATGATAAAGTGGCGATTGGTTCAAAAGTGGAGCTGTGGGATTCTCCAAGCCTTCTTATGATAACCGAGCAGACAGGATTTGTGATGTGCGGTTTTCTCAACATGGACACGGCTGAAAAACTGGATGTGGCCGCGGCTATGGTGAGTGGTGTAAGAAACTTTGACGATGTTCTCGGAGCTGAAATTAAGGCGGCAACATCTAAGGCTCAGATCAAGGGAATAAGAGCTGGGATGAAGGGAAAAGAAACCATCAAACTGCTTCTCTAGGTCCATATTCCATTTAACTCTCACCTTCGTCCCTTGAGTTAACAATATCCACGAAAGAAACTTTTATATAACTTTCCTGCATCATCTTTGGATAAGTGATCATAATGGGTGACTTTGTTCCACAACGCTGATTTCTTTAACACCCATTTTATATTGCTATTTGATTTTTCCATTAATATGTACCTGAGGAGAAGTTAAGATGTCAGAGTCGGGAATTACCGTTAAAAAGTCTGAACGATTTTCGGAATGGTATACTCAAGCTGTCTTGAAGTCAGAATTGGCTGATTATGCTCCCATCAAAGGGTGCATCATCTTTAGAGAATATTCATATGCCATATGGGAAAATATTCAAGATTATTTCAATAAAAGGATAGAAGAGACCGGGCATAAAAACGCGTATTTTCCACTTTTTATACCTGAAAGTCTGTTGAAGAAGGAGGCCGAGCATTTTGAGGGTTTTGTCCCAGAGTGTGCATGGGTTACAGTTGGCGGAGATACCGAATTAGAAGAAAGACTTGCCATAAGACCAACGTCGGAAACAATAATATACATGATGTATAGGAAATGGATAAAAAGCTGGAGAGACCTCCCCCTCAAATTGAATCAATGGTGCAACATCGTAAGATGGGAAACCAAAGCGACCAAGCCATTCTTAAGAACGAGAGAGTTTCTTTGGCAAGAAGGGCACACGGCACATGCGACAAAAGAAGAAGCAGACAAAGAAGTCATGGATATTCTAGAAATCTATAAGAACTTGGCAGAAAATCAGCTAGCCATTCCAACGTTGATTGGGAAAAAAACCGAGAGTGAAAAGTTCGCAGGGGCTCTTTATACAACAACCTTTGAGGCTATAATGCCCGATGGAAAAGCCCTCCAAATGGGAACGTCGCACAATCTTGGGCAGAACTTCTCTAAAGCATTTGAAATCAAATTTATTGGAGAGGATGAAAAGGACCATTACGTTTGGCAAACATCTTGGGGTATAACTACGCGTCTGATAGGCGCGTTAGTGATGGTTCATGGCGACGACAGAGGATTGGTGCTTCCTCCTGAAATAGCTCCATATCAAGTTGTAATCATTCCGATATTTTACAAGGAAATTGAAAGAAATTTGATCTTAAACAAAGCTAAAGAAGTTTTCAAAAAGTTAAAGGAAAACGGAATATCAACCGTTCTTGATGACAGAGCAGAATACACGCCTGGATGGAAATTTAACCAATGGGAATTAAAAGGCGTGCCGATAAGAATCGAAATCGGGCCAAGAGACATCGAGAAAAAACAAGTAGTCGCTGCTAGAAGAGACACTTTTGAAAAAATTGCTGTGAAAGAAGAAGAGTTAATCAACACTATAAATGGGGTGCTGAAAGAAATTCAAGACAACCTTTTCAATCGGGCGAAGAAATTCCTTGAAGAACGCATCACCTCGGTAAAGACTTATGATGAGTTCAAGAAAGTTCTAAGAAAGAAGGGTGGATTCATCAAAGCTTGCTGGTGCTCAAATCAAACATGCGAAGAAAAGATAAAAGAAGAAACCGGTGCAACCATTAGATTAATTCCATTTGAAAAGGAAGAAATGTTTTCAACTTGCGTCTACTGTGGCGATGAAGCAAAAGAAGTGGTCTACTTCGCTAGAGCATACTAGCCATGTATGCATGCTTTTTTTATTCTTCTACATAGAATCTCGAATGCCTTGAATGGATTAGAATAGCAATGAAATCAACCAAACTGGTCAGTAAAACACTTGCAGGGTTCCTGAAATTCAGAGTAGGCAAGCCCCGCCCCCTCTTCGCCACCTATGATGTAACTAGCCGATGTAATATGAGGTGCGCCTATTGTGACTGGTGGAAAACGAACACATCTGAACTGCCGACTAAAGAGGCCTTGTTTGTCATAGACAATGTTTGCCAACTAGGTGTTTCCTTCTTCAACTTCTGTGGAGGGGAACCGATGATGCGCAAAGACTTGATAACCCTTGCTAAAAGAGCTTCATCCCATGATTGCATAGTGGGAATGAATACTAACGGTACACTCCTGAAAGTTAACAGGGTTTCTGAGATTGCGGACACCTTTGATGTCGTTGTTGTATCACTTGATGGGCCCAGAGAGGTTCATGATAACGGTAGAGGAGTGCAGGGAAGCTTCGAAGATGCTGTGGATGGTATAAGATTGTTGAGGGCTGGTGGAGTGAGAGTTGGAGTGAGCATAGTCATGTCCCCTTGGAACACCAAAACACTACCTGAGTTTGTTGAATGGCTTCGCAACCGAGTCGCCTTCGTTACAATTCAACCTATGCACCCCTACCCACCTCCTCCTCAAAACAAACCTTCTCCTAAAGAAGTCTCAAAAGCCATAGACTTTTTGTTAAGGCTCAAACGAGAAAACCCTAAATTCTTATCGGTTCCTACCGACTTTGTCAAAGGCTTCAAACCTTTTTTCGATGGAAAGGCACCAAAGATATGCCACGCTGGAGAACTCTACATAGCCATCGACCCGATGGGTAGGCTGAAGGCTTGCGCTGCGCGAGCAGATGTAGTGCTTGGTAATATCCTCAAACGTTCAGCTAGTGAGCTGTTAAGGAAAAGAACGGAAAATCCAAATTGGTCTAAAGTTTCTCACTGTAAAGGATGCTGGCTCGATTGCACTGTGGGAGTCTCGATGTCAATGATGAAGCCGCTCAAAGAAGCCATCCATTTAATTGGTCTTTAAAATCTCCCAGCTACCGATTCGACTTGAAAAAAGCATGTATGAAAAGCACTTTCTTAATCCAGAACGCAAATGAAAAAAGGATAGACCACATATAATCCGTTTACATGGCAGGCCAATTTTGGGACTGGATGTACTCTTTTGCGCTACAATACGGCTACTTTGGAGTTTTTCTAATAAGCACTGTCAGCACAGCGTCTATAGTAGTTCCAATACCCTACACGCTTCTCATTTACACGTTAGGCGCGTTCCTAGATCCTTTCCTTCTCGCGGTTGCGGGCGGTTTAGGATCAGCTGTTGGCGAGTTTTCAGGCTATTTGTTTGGATATTACGGGCGGAAGGTGATAGGTAAAGAACAACGAAGGAAAATGGAGTTTATGGTGAGGGTTTTTGATCGTTATGGGCCGATTGTGATTTTCCTCTTCGCTTTGACCCCACTGCCCGATGACCTTCTCTTCATTCCATTGGGAATGACGCGGTATAGTTTTGTAAAAGCCTTCATCCCATGCATCTTTGGGAAGACACTTATGTGTTTCATTTTAGCGTATAGTGGTCGAATGTCCATTGAGTTCATTCGTGCCACCTTCGGTGACGGGGGATGGTTGGCAACTGTAGTCACAGCCGTATTGTTGATAGCCATCATAGTAGCAATGCTCAAGATTGACTGGGAAAAGATTTTCGAAAAATATGTAGACGTTGGAGCGAAAGAAACCGTTGAGGGTAATCGCTGATTTCCACATTCACAGCAAGTATAGCCGCGCCACGAGCAAGAGAATGAACATAGATGAGATTGCTCGTTTTGCCCGAATTAAAGGCTTGAATCTCGTGGGCACAGGAGACTTTACGCATCCAAAATGGTGCAAAGAACTAAGTGAAGAACTAACCGAAGTTTCGGAAACAAACCTTTACCGATCCACTAAAGCTCCAGACTCTCCAGTGCATTTCATGACAACTGTTGAAGTGTCTACAATCTTCACATTCGAGAGTACGGTAAAAAAGGTTCACCACGTAATCTTAACGCCCAGCTTGGAAACAGCAGTTCAAATTAGTGAACGACTGGCGAGATATGGCGATCTCAGCATAGATGGCAGACCCACTTTGGACATGAGTGCACCACAACTTGTAGAGGAGGTGATGGAAGTTTCGGATAAGAATCTAGTGATACCCGCTCATGTTTGGACACCTTGGTTCAGCCTCTTCGGCGCGTTCAGTGGATTCGATCGGATAGAGGACTGCTATCAAGACATGACGAAACACATCTCCGCCCTAGAAACGGGGCTTTCCTCAGATCCACCAATGAACTGGCGATTAAGTGCACTCGACAAGTTTACTTTAGTTTCGAACAGCGATAGTCACAGCAGTTGGCCCTGGAGAATTGGAAGAGAAGCAAACGTATTCGAGCTTGAACGGTTGACATATGACGAAGTCATTGACTCAATTCGCAAGAAGGATACAAAACGCTTCAAATTTACCATCGAAACCGACCCGGCGTATGGTAAGTATCATTGGACGGGTCACCGAAACTGCAATGTTTCTCTTTCCCCTCAGGAGGCTGTAAAATTCGGAAACCTTTGTCCAGTCTGTCGCAGAAAACTTACGAAAGGCGTGGAGCAACGCGTGGAGGAGCTGGCGGATCGACCTGCAGGCTTTGCATCTAAAGGAACCATAGGATATTTGCATTTATTGCCTCTCTCCGAAATTATTTCGACCGTCTTAGGAACCAGTTACCCTGGAACCCAAAAGGTATGGAGCGTCTACAACATGCTTATCTCCAAGTTCGGCGATGAATATGCCGTGCTCATAGATGCACCTATGCAAGAAATGTCTAAAATCATTGATCCAAGGATTTCGGAAGCCATTGTTCGAGTTAGAGAAGGCGAGGTGAGGGTTATACCCGGCTATGATGGTGTGTACGGTCGGCTTATTTTATCTGAAAAGGGAGGAGAAGAAAAGTCGCTGGGAAAGGTTAATCAGCGGAACATAACAGATTTCATGTAAACACAGTGCGCACTAGTGTAGATACTTAAGAACGATTTCCCAAACGAAATAACAGGCAAGTACCAAAGTAATCAAGGCGTTTGAGAATACTACGATTTCCTCTCTTTTTCTGACATTTACGCCAGCAAACGCGATTAGAAATATTCCTGCTGCCCAGATTAAGAGACCTATATAGAACTGTGGTTGAGAAAGAATTAGCCCAGTTGATTCCCGTATCATTGCTGAGCCATAAAAGAAGAACCCTAGTATCGCGGAGAACAATCCTGTGCCTTCAAGCAATAGAAAAAGCCCAGCATTTATTGAACTGAAATGCCCCGCGATGGCAATGGAAAGAAGAACAACCCCTAATGCAGACAACATCATCGCAGTGACGTTGGTTTGAATAATTTGCTGAATTACCGTTTTTTCTCCTGTTTCTGCTCCATTCATAAAGAGCAAGGAAATCATGAGTACTACTGGACCGAGGAATAAAGCACCGTCAGTTACCTTTAATTGCATACTACTCAACCATAAATGACTCTGTTTTGCTATTGTGTAATTAAATTTATGAATTAAGAATTCACACAGAAAATCAGATTTCATACATGCACTCGTGAATTTAAGGCTTATACTTCTTAAGATGCCACAGCGCGTTTTGTCTCTTTTAATAAGAGCTTGATGAAAACTTTTTATGGCACTTAGGCTCACGTTCTTAAAGTTGCATACGATAAAAGACAGAATCAGAGGAGCAACAAAAAGCATTGACTGAAATAAAGAAGACGGCGTCCCACGTTAAGACAACTATTTTTAGAATAGACACCGCGAGGAAGATCACCCAGTTTTGTTGTTTTCTGCTGCTCAACGCTGTTGTTTTCGGCTTGGAGCCTTGGTCGATACTCCTTCCGATAGTTCAAAGTCCCGGAGTTCCTCAAAAAACTGTGAGCGACGCCTTTTCAGCTCTACAAGTGATGCTTTATCAGCCCATTTTTCCCTGGCTTCCCATAGCCTCGTTTCTTTTGACGGCGGTTATTTTAGGTAGGGCTCTCTGCGGTTGGATGTGTCCTTTTGGGTTCATCCAAGACTTGTTAGGGTATATTAAGAAGAGACATACACAAGTTTCCCTAAGAACCCATGGAGGGATGCTTAAAGTCAAGTATGGGATTTTGGTGGCTGTTCTGTTTGTCAGCGTGACATTGGCTATATCCTTGGTTGCGGGTGTGGGCAAAAGTTATGAAAGTGCTATAGGCGTGTTCGCTCCGGCTCCGTTTAATGCGTTAAGCCCTGCTGACACGCTTTTTGCTATTCTGCCTCGAATGGTTTTAATGGTTGTTTACGTCCCTGAAGTGGTGATTGCCGGAATTCTCTCTGACCCGCTTTTCTGGGTTCGACTTACCATAATGATAGCCATAATAGTTTTGGCTGTCTATGTTCCGAGAAGTTGGTGTCGATACTTTTGTCCCATTGGAGCATTATTGGCGGTGCTAAATAGATTCACCTTTCTCGGCTTGAAGAGAGATCCGTTGAGGTGTACTAGAGCTGGTTGTCGCACGTGTGTGGATGCATGCCCGATGATGGTTCGCATCCTCGAGTTGCCTTGGGAGAAATTCACTGATTCTGAATGTATATATTGCCTGAAATGCGTTGACGCATGTCCAACAAGAGCCATAAAGCCGAAATTCCCATAGAAGCGTTAGGGATTACGCGAAGTGAAGGGTACTACTTGCACTCCAATGGTGGTTGTCTGAAACATTATGGTCATTGGAATGGTGTTCCGGTAGACAGGATTTTATTGAACGGAAAGTGTGCGAATCTGGGGGAATTGTTGGGCGTTTCTCGGCGTCTATCAGATTACTCGACCATACTGGCCTTTCATCGAGTAGCCTTCATCGAGCAAGAACAAGGTAATTATCGCCTGCTGCTACGGCACCTCTCCTGAAAGACTTTGCCTAACGCCAATTCTAAGTTCTATAATCTTTCCATAAAAGAACAATGAAAGAATATTCTATGGAGGATTGTTGCATTAGATATTAATAGAGAATTCCTAACTCTTAAAGTGGTGCGGGCATGGCTTAGCATAGATTAACGTTCTTATGAACTCCTCTCACCCTATCACCCAGACCTGCACCAAGAAGCTGACTACACTATTTTCTGGCGGAAAGTTTCTAATACGAGGTGCCACATGTCAAAATTTCTTAGAAAGCTGGCTCCCTTCTGAGTTAGTCTGTATCTAGCTACTTCCTGACTTCTTAGGGGATCTGTAGCCTTCACGATATCGCAAAGTAACAAGTGATTTAAGTACTGATTTGCTTGGCCAAAATTGAGATTTGCAGCTCGCATTATGCCTGTTTTTGTCTTCCCTTTCGGGTCACGGTGAATCGTGTCCAAAATTTCTGCTACTATGGTTGCTCTGTCTCTATACTTGAACTTGGATGGAAAGATTCTTCCAAACCCTATACTAAACAAATTCAGATGCATCATCTTTCTCCTCCAATATTATAATATACTGTTCTAGAAAATAAATCTTTTTGGCACAATAATTGTTGTCATTGAGCAACTTGGAATTTGGCTAAACATTTTCCTTCGATTTTGAGTGCAATTAGAAGTATGTTTTGAAGTTGCTGAAAGAGAACTAAGATGGCCCCTATTAGGTTTTTACGTGTATGGTGCGGGGGGTGGGATTCGAACCCACGGAGGCCTGCGCCAGAGGATGTCTCAGGAGACCAATGTTGTCCGCTTAAGTCCTCCCCCTTTTCCTAGGGGTGTCGACCCGCTATTTAGACCTGGCTCGGGTACCCCCGCGTCTTTGTATTCAATTTGTGCGTTTCAACTTAAATTTTGCTTGCTATTGTAGTGAATTCGGGAGTTTCTTTGTTTCAGAAGATGTGGTAGAACTTGGCGTAAGTCGTTGCTTTTGATCACAACATGTGCGTGTTTTTCGACGGTTTTTTCTGTTGGATTAAATGCTATTCCGAGGCCTACTTTCTTGAATAAGGGTGTGAGGGTTTCATCGTCGCCAACTGCTGCGCATTCTGTTAGTCTTGTGTTGAATTTTTGCAGCATGTGGTATAATGCTTTGTCTTTGTTGTGGAATGAGACGTTGACTTTTACGTCACCTGTGAGGAGTCCATTTTGAATGATTAATTCGTTGGCTATGGAATCGTCGACTTTTGTTTCTCGTTTGATTCTTTCTGTTATGAGTGTTAAGCCCGCGCTTAGCAGAATTGTTTTGAGGTTGTTTTGTTTTAGTGTGGTTATGGCGTCTTGTGTTCTGTCGGTGTAGGGTATGTGATCAATTATTCGTTGAATTCTCTTTATGGGTAGGCCTTTCCAGAGTGAGGCGTCTAGTTTGGCCCATTCTTCGTATGTGATGGTTCCTTGATGAAACTGTTTAGCGTGTTGTTTACCTTTGTGCCATGTGCCTAGTTTTTCGTGTAGGAACTGCCAGCTGCTATTAACCTTTATCAAGGTGCCGTCGACATCGAAAACTACTAGTTTGAGAGTTTCCATTTGGGGTAAACCTTGTTAGAGTTGAGTTGTGTTAGTTTGGGTTGATGTGTTGTCACGTTATCCGCGTTTGTCTCTCTCTTATAGACCCCCCTATATTTTTTTGGTTCTTTACAAAGCTTGTTTTTTGTTTGTTTTTTGAAATTAAGCTTGGAAACGGTTTATCCCGCGATAGGATTAGATGGGAAAAGATGCAGAAAGATACAAAAAGATATAGAAAGATAGGAAAAGATACGAAAAGATAGGGAAAGATGCGAAAAGATGGGGAAAGATAGCGGCTGTATTGTAGAACGCAGGTTTTCACGTGTTGCAAACGCACGCGTGCTCCTTAACCGCAGGATCCCCTACCTAGGTGGGTCGTATGTTTTGTACACGCATGCATACGGTGATAAATGGTTACAGTCCAGAAGTGAGGCGTTACGGTTATAACACTTAACTGATTAAAAATGTGCTAGTGGGCGGGGCTGGGCGGGTAAAGAAAGAGATTAACTTTCTACCGACGCCTAGCATGGATAGGGCACGAACAACTCAACTGTAGTTGGTGTAAGCCTCCTAAGCTCGGGGTCGCGGGTTCAAATCCCGTCCCGCCCGCCATGTTGCATATGCAGTTAACATTATTAGAGAACGTTTAGAACGTAATGTAAACGATTGGAGCGCTTTATGTTGGCGTTTAGCGAGGTGAAAAGAACTCTTAAACTGATTCTTGTGGTCACCCTTGCCATCATTGTGTTGCTTCTTGTTTTTTCTTACGTTTTGGCGATGTTTTTGGGGCCAGCTCTGTTTTTCTTCACTCCAGAAGGATCAGCTTTTAGTATGCTTCATTATATGCACGAGCTTCCTCTCGAGTTATTCATTGTGATCTTTTTTGTCATCCCTGTTGGGCTTAACGCAGGACTGGTCTTTTTGTTTCTCTGGGGTGTTTTCATTCTCTGTTTTGTTGCCGCATGGAAATTCAGAGAGAAGTTGCATGAGGTTGTTGGAAGATGCTTTTCACGTCCTCCCAGTAACCTTTTCAATAGCTGGTTGTTCACCATGCCTGTCATAACAAGCATGCTGCTCGTTGCCGTCATAGCCATAACCGGTTTTCAGGAGACACATGGGGTTCCGACTGGTGAGGCTCCCTTGCCAGGAGATCCTTTCGAAGCCTTCTTTCTGGTGACTTATGCTTCGTTGTTTGAAGAAATCGGGTTTCGAGTGAGCCCTATCGGGGTGTTTCTAATAGTTTACTTGTTTTGGGTTGGAAGAAATTCTGCGTCGATGTGGTCGTGGGGGCAACGTTTGAAACTTTTCTTTTTGAGCTTGATATATCCTGATGACGCGAAAAAGATGGTTGGTGCGAAGACAGTGAGTGACTTTGGTGTCATAGGTGGAATTAGCTCAGGCGAGTGGGCTATGGTAATCTTCACGTCTGTTGCTTTTGGATTAGCTCACTACTTATTCGGTGGTAGCTGGGAGGTTGGAAAAATCACGACAGCATCCATGGTCGGTTTCGCCATGGGCCTTGCATACCTGCTTTATGGCGTTCAAGCTCCAATACTCATCCACTGGTTTTTCAACTATTATGGAAGCGTTATCGAGCTCTCCTCAGATTTTTATCCAATAGTCTTTCCTCTTTTTTCTATAACCTTGAATATTACTGCGATTTTAGGCGTTTTTGGTTGGCTCATAGTTGCGATTTTTGGGTTATACAAACTTTTCAGGGCTATTGTGAAAAGAATTGGGCTATCTGGGCCACTTGCTATCTGAAGCTTCTTTGTTTTCTATTATTTCCTTTACAATATCTCGCTCGTGATTCTCGATATCGCGTTGCAGATCTTATAGTAGATAACGAGAATAGGGCCTATTATATCAATTCATGTTTTCAAAATTTCTTGAGAAAGATTGCTTATCTTGACCGTTTTCTGTTCTCTTTTCTTCATGTCCCGCAAAACCACTTTGTTTTCCTTAAGCTCCTCAGAACCCACGATGACAGCGTGAGTAACGTTCCTTCTATCCGCATCTTGTAAAGCCTTAGAAACCGTGCGTCCCATAACCTCAACCTCAGCTGGCACGCCTACTCTTCTCAAAGCTAATGAAAGTTCAAGAACTCTTGCCCTCAGTTTCTCGCCGATAGGAATAATCACAACTCGTTTTCCTTCTGGAATTTTCGAAGAAACTTTCTGCTTTTTCACGGCAAGTGCAAGACGGTCCATTCCTTGCGCAACTCCCACAGCTGGAGTTGGTTCACCTCCAAAGAGTTCAATAAGTTTGTCGTAGCGCCCTCCGCCGCTTAATGCTATATTCATCTCTGGAACATAGGGCTCAAATATCATACCGGTGTAGTATTCAAGACCACGTGCGAACCCCGCCTCGACTAACATCTCAAACTTGGCGCTACTTTTTCTTGTTAATTCAGTGATTTCCCGCAGATTTTCCACAGCAGCAACAGCACTTTCATAATCTCTAACATTCTCCTCTGTCTTCTTAAGAACTTGAGAGACGTCTTTTCCCCTTATCTTAAAAACGTTTTTTAAGGTTGTTACGCACCTTTGCGAGACACCTAATTCTCGCGCTGCTGTAAGCGCTTCGTCCCACTGTTTTTTGTCCAGCAACTGCATAACCATGTTCTGTTGTTCTTTTTTCACATCCTCTTGAGCTAAGATTCCACGGATAATTCCAACGTGTCCAATCTTAAGCCAGTAGTTACGCAAACCCAATTTTTCCATCAAATCGTAGGTAAGCATCAGAATCTCCGCGTCCGCCTCCGGTTTAACGGATCCTATAAGCTCATAGTTGGCTTGCCAAAACTCCCGAAAGCGTCCATACTGCGGTTCATCATAACGATAGAGACTCCCCACGCAGAAAAGTCTCATAGGCTTAGGCTCATTTCTCATCTTAGTTGCTATCAACCTAGCTATAGACGCGGTGAACTCTGGCCGTAAAGCCACCCTTCGACCGCCTAGATCCTCAAAGGCATACATGCGCTTTCGGATTTCTTCACCAGATTTTGCCGCCAAAAGATCATACGATTCCACAACTGGAGTGATGACCTCTCTATAACCATAGAGTTGACCCAGGTCTCGCGTAACCTGCTCTGCACACCTCATTCTTTCCGCTTCTTTTGGCAGAAAGTCCCTCATTCCTCGAACTGTTCTAAACGTTGACATTTCATCACTTCGTTACGCGTTTCATTTTAGAGTTAGTTGCGAAAGAGAGTAATACACAACTTCTCCTCTTCTGTTTATAACCGCCAACACCAACCTCTTTTTTAGACTTTGAACATACCTCAGAGAACGTGCCAATTCCTCTATGGCAACCGGTTGCCCCTCCTGAATTCCAAAGATCATGTACTTGGCTGTTTCCTTCCCATATTCCCCGCGTTCATACACGCGGAAGTCTATTCCCAATCCGAAGCCTTCTCTTGCAACGTATCCTCGGCTCCGTATGTCGCGGTATACCAAGTATCTGACCCAAGCATCTTTATCAATAGATTGAAAACGTTGGAGGAGAGTTTGAAAATTCACTTTTCCTCCAGTTTTCTCATTCTTAACCTCGATGATTCCCTTACCGAGCAGAAACAAAGCCTCATAAAAAGTAAGCATTAACCCTTCGTTTTCAGACACGCCGTAACCTCGTAAGGACAATTCTTCAATGTCTTCTGGTGAAGAAACAAGAACCCCCTTCTCTTCAAGAGCGGCTTCTATCTTTGATTCCGCATTGCGATTCGTTTCAGCTGCACGTTTCGATTGCTTCAAAGCTGTGATCCATCCAACCATGTTTCTAACGCTATCATGCGTCGTTTAAGATTTAAATCCTCTTAACCATTTCTCACTGAACATCACTGGCAGATTGATTCAATTCAACTAATAGCGTGTTCTTTAATCTCTTCGGTTTGGTTTTCACTATCTTGACTTGGGAGACGTTGTGAAACCAGAGAAACCTCTTTAGTGCAACTGCCAATTCAACGACAAGGGAGTCGTCAAAGCGTTCTTTCTCCAGAAACAAGGAATTAACGATCATCGTTTTGCTTGCTCTGTCCAGTTTCGGATCGATTCTTCCAACGAACCTTGTGCCATAAAGGATTGGTAAGACATAGTAGCCAAATTGCCTTTTCTCTGGAATCTTGTAAATTTCCCAAGCGTAAACGAAGTCAAATACCTCGGAAATCATCCTCCGGTTCCAGAGTAGGTTATCAAGCGGGGCGATAAAATGGATTTTTTCTTCAAGAAGGGAATCTTCTATGGCTTCGAGAGCGTTCAAATATTCCTCTAAAACATAATAGATGTGTTTAATGCCTTCGATTTTCATCGGATAGATTTTTCCATCTTTGACCATCTCTTCTACTACTAGCTTACGTTGTGGAGCTTTGAGCGAAAGCCAGCCGAACCTCCAGTCGCGCACATCAACGAATCCGTAAGCCCTCATATACTTCTTAATCATAAACAGGTTGTATTCCTCTCTGTTGGGCACTTCGATGCTTATGTCTTTGGGTAAGATGTGCTCTGCCAAGTCGTAGTATCGACGGCTTCCCTCCACATGGTGGATCATCACCTCGCCGCAGTCCCAAAGCAAGTTTAGAATACCTTTGGCTGTTTTGCTCCCAACTTCTCCCCTCCGCTTAAAATCCTGTGCACACAGTGGGTCATCAGTCTCGATCGTCGATAGAACATGAGAAATCGTACCTTTCAGTTCTTCTCGCTTCGCTTTCAGGCGTTCATAGAAGGGGGAATGAAACTCCATATAATTCTGCATCCGATAGCGAAAATACCGGAACTCCTCCATGGGGATTATTGATTTCGAATTACACCAGTATTCAAAGACCGATCTGTCCTTGTAGAGTAACGCATCCAGATGGGAGGGTTTGTAGTCACTTACTCTGTTGTGGAGAACCAGATGATGATTGCGGTGGACAACATTAACGGGATCGATCTGGACACACTCCAGCCGCTTGATTGCCTCCAATGTCCCAGTTTTTTCCTTTCCTTGGCGGAATCCCTGTTTAGTGATGAGAAATCGTCTGGCAGTTTCCTTTGAAATCGTATGTTGATCCATTTCGCTTCTTTTCGTCTCCGTCCGTCATTTTCCAGAGTCTAAATACATTATTATCGTGCAAATAACACGTCCCAACTATGCTCTTAAACCGTCACAAGCCCTTCAAATTCGGCTGTGGATAAGACACCAGTTTCACATATGATGGCGCTTACGTATTTCATTGGAGTAATATCAAACGCTGGATTCAATGCTTTCACTCCAATTGGAGCAATTCTTTGAGAACCGACGTACATTACTTCGTCAGCATTTCTCTCTTCAATAATCACATCTTTTAAAGTATGGACCAAATCAAACGTTGATTTAGGCGCGGCGACATAAAATGGAACATTGTGTTCGTGAGCCAGCACCGCGATGGTGTAGGTGCCGATTTTGTTTATCACAGCGTCTCGAACTATCCTGTCAGCCCCCACCACAACCTTGTCTATTAATCGTTTAGACATAGCATATCCCACCATGTTGTCTGTAATCAATGTAACTGGAATGCCGTCGCGTTTCAGCTCGTATGCCGTAAGCCTAGCACCTTGCAGTTTAGGCCTCGTTTCGGTGGCAACCACTTTGATTTCCTTGCCTTGCTCCCACGCAGTTCGTACAATTCCCAGCGCAGTGCCATAATCAACAGTAGCTAGACTGCCTGCGTTACAATGAGTTAGAATGACGTCTTTATCGTCAATTAGCTTGGACCCATGCTCACCAATCTTGCGGTTAACTTCAACATCCTCGTCCGCCATCCCTCGAGCCTCATCAACTACGACTTTAGCCACAGCTTTCGCATCACCAAAAGTCCCACGCGCTTTTTTCAAGATTCGGTCAACCGCCCAGAAAAGATTCACAGCCGTCGGCCTCGTTTCCTTCAAAACCTTCGCTGACTCCTCAATCTGCCGCATCAACTCCTCTCTTTTCTCGACTTTCGAATGATAAGCCGTGAGGGCTAAGCCGTAGGCTGCTGCCACACCGATGAGTGGGGCTCCCCTTATCCTCATCTCTTTGATGGCGGAAGCCACCTCTTCACATTTCCCCATCTTTAAGAAGAGGGTTTTGTTGGGGAGTCTCGTCTGATCTATAGTTATAACTGTGCCGTCTCTCCACTCTATGGTTCTCATAGCTCGCACCGTCAGAACTCCTTTATTCACCACTCACCTTTTTTAATATGCTTCGGTGCACCGCAATGACAAAGCTCGTTGGCTTGAAAGGCGTCACAGAGCCATTGGTTAGGAATTTCGGACAGAAATACTCGGAAGTTTTGGGAATAAGCTTAGGAGGTAGGGACGACGGAGAGATTTTCAAGTGGTTTTTAGCTTCGATTCTATTCGGTGCTCCGATTAGAGAGTCCTCAGCTGTAAAGACTTACAAATGTTTCAAAAAATATGGTGTGCTCACGCCACAGAAAATTATTCAGACAGGATGGCAAGGGTTAGTTGACATACTTGATGAAGGGAGCTACACCAGATATGATTTCAAGACAGCTGATAAGCTTCTGGAGGTTATGGGCAACCTAGTCACGCTTTGTGGCGGAAGCCTAAACAGTCTTCATCAACTTTCTCTAGATTCCATCGATTTAGAAAAACGCTTGAAGAATTTGGGAAAGGGCATAGGAGACGTGACTGCAAGCATTTTCCTGCGAGAACTGAGAAACCTATGGAAAAAAGCAAACCCTAGACCCACTCCTCTGGTTGTCTTGGCGGCAAAAAACTTGGGAATAATAAAAGAAGCCACTCCTGAAAAAGCGTTAGAAGCGCTAAAAGAGTACTGGACAAAAAATAAGGTAGCAAAGAAAACTTTTGTGAACTTTGAAACCGCTCTGCTTAGACTTGGCAAGGACTTTTGCAGAAAGAAAAAATGTCAAAAATGTGCCCTTCAAGCGTCTTGTCTAGCTACTTCTTCTTCGGCTTAACCCTCGTCACGACTTGAACTGAACAACTTTTGGGTAGTTTTATTCTTTTTTGCCATTCGTCTCCGATGGCGATCAGGGAGTAGATTCCTGAGATCTCGGCTTTTGCCTTCTGAACGAGGTTGACAAGGGCTACTTGGGTTTCCCCGGTTTTTATCATATCGTCTACTACGAGTACACTGTCTCTTCTGTTGAGGGCGTTTTTCGGCAGGTATAGAGTCATGGTTACGCCGGAGTCTCTGAGCACGTATGTTTCTTCTAAAAATGCTGGCACACCTACCTCTTTATTTCTCTTTGCTATTGCAAGATTGACGCCGAGCGAATTTGCAACCATTGTTGCGAGTGGTATTCCATCTACGGCAGCGGTTAAGACCTTTGTTACACGTTTTCCAGCGAACGTTGCGAGGGCGTGATGTGAGGCTTGTTTGAGTATGTTGAAGTCTCCCACGATCCAAGTGTTGTCGAAATATCCGTCTTCATTGAATCGAATTATTCTGTGAAGTTCAGCTTCTAAACCTACAAGTTTTGTTAGGATGTTCCAGAGTTGCTTGGCTCTCGCTGCATTTGGTAGAACATGTCCTTTGGCATATCTGCTTAGAACTGTTACAGGTAGGTCTGTTTTAGCGGATAATTCTCGATAGGTGTACTGTTTCTTTGCCGTTATGAGCAGTTCGATAGTCATCAATCGGAGTTTTAGATCTTCTGCGTGCGTGCTACTCATTTTGTATCCCTTTTATACATCGACAAGTTAAACGGTGAAAGTGTGCTTACCTATTTTTGACTTGATGAGATTTATAGTTTCCGTATGCTTTTGAAAGTCGATTGTGAACTTATTACCTTTTTTGTTTGGAAAAAAATTTTTGTAACTCTCTAGAGGGGGTGTTTTGGTGATTGTCGTCTATTTGTGGTTTGGGCTTTTCTTGTTTCTGAGCTTAGTGAAGGTTCAGTCTATGCTTTGATTACGTGAGTTTGAATTACGTGAAAATTTATGGAGGGTTGGGTGAGTTTTATTTGAAGCCCCGTTTTTGCAGGTGTTTTTAAGCATTAGATTGTGGCGTAGGTTACGAAAGGTATAAAGGATTTGTCTATCGTTTAGAATTTGATGGAGGGCCCGTGGCCTAGTCTGGATAAGGCGTCGGCCTTCTAGCACACGGGGGACAGCCGAAGATCCGGGGTTCAATTCCCCGCGGGCCCGCCAACGACTCTCAAGAAATTGATTGCACAAACGTGCAATGTTATGGAAGCGCACCTTTGCTTGATAATGTAACTGAAGACGCCTAGTTTGGTTGCTAAAGATAAAAAAGGAGGAGTTTGGTTATGGCAGTTTTACCTCATTAATTTCTTGCAGATTTTCTAGGTCATTCATCTTGATTTTCTTGTTGGACACCGTATAGAGTGTATTTTCAATGTAAAACACTCTCTTCACCAAGTAGTTACTATCCCATCCATTTACATCACTCTCTTGATGAGTAACGTCGCCTTTCAGGACAAATCCATCGCTTAAGGTTATGTTAAAAACACATGCACCCTGCCAATAGTGCTTCGCATAGTACCAGTTTAATGAAACTGGAAGGACTAGTAACTGTTTTGACTTGTCGAATAGAAATGCCTTGTGATCCGTTAAGACCGCTGAGTCCGACCACTGGCCCGCCACGATGTGTTTTGCTGTTTCTGTCGGTGCAGTAACATCTGTGACGTTGAAAAGTGACAGTTTCACGTTGCCGTCCTGTTTGCCTATGCCTATTATGTGGTTTTCGTCGTAGGGATGAAGGTAGCCTGAGAATCCAGGTATTTTCAACTCGCCTAAAACTTTGGGGTAAGTTGGACTGCTGAGGTCTATCACGAAGAAGGGGTCTATTTGTTTAAATGTTACAAGATAACATCTGTCGCCCATGAACCTTGCTGAGTATATACGCTCGCCTGGAGCAAGACCTTCAAGTTCTCCAACAATGTTCAGGCTCATGTTCAATGAGTAGAGGTTGTTTTTGGAACCATCATTCGTCCACTTTGTTGTTGCTATTCTGAAAAACCCATTGTACTCGTCCATGCTGAACTGATTAAGCACGTAGCCAGAGACGGCGCCTTCAGCTTCACAGACTATTTCTTCTCCGTCCAGTTTAACCCTGTAAATGAGGGTTTCATCACGTGTTCCACTTACTCCTGCAGATAGAATCCATACGCTTGTGTTTGGAATGGTCAAGTACATGTTGCTCTGTGAAACGTACATACATGCAGTTGAGCCTGTTAAGAACGTTTCATATGTTGGTTCCTGTGCATCGTTTATGATGTTGACTGCGATTACTGTTGTGAAATAGTAGAAAGCGTCTGGAACATTGATATATCGTATTTCTGTCGCTTGGATCTCTTTGACAGCGTCGGCTGTAGAGATTTTGGGGAGGGCCACTTCCAGATGTGTCTTGTTGGTGTTTGGATGCACTGCTAGTTGATTCACCGTAGCGTAAACGTAGTTGCCGATCATTCTCGAGCCGGAAAGGGTGCCGTTTAAGCTCAATGTTCTCGTCAAACGAGGATGTGTTTTGTTTGAAATGTCGTAGACGTTGACGAATGCTTCTCCGGTATAAGTGTAGGATATGCGTATGGGTGCAAAATTACCTCCCAAAACAACCAGCTTGTCTCCATTGACATAAATTTTCATGTCGTATGTTTCGTTGAGAGTTATCTTAGAAAGCACTTGGGCTTGTTCAGGTGGGTAAGCTTTCAGTATATAAACATCGTTGCTTGAAACCACGTATAAGTATTCTCCATCCGTCTTCACAATGTCTCCTTCATCTACTCCGGCAACTTGAATGTTGGTTGTCGAATGTGCAGGCGCGGTTTCCGCATTCAGGCTAAGCAGGTTCTTCATTTCGCCGCCTCTGAAGGGAGACCAATATTGTTGTCCGATGTTTTCTGCTTGCTCCATGTTAGTTTTCAGAAAGTCCTCTAATTCTTCGTAGCTTGAGAACGTGTTAAGCGGTAGAGAGACTGGCGGGATATATAGTTGAACACCGAAGTTGAAACATATTGTGGCGAATAGGATGGCTAAAAGTATTGCAGCAATTCCATATGTCACCGTTTTTGTTTAATTTCTCTCTGCAACTTCAGTACCAATCTAATAATGGGAAATGCTCGTATTTTATCCTAATTCTTGGTACATTCTGTCCAGAAATTAGAACAAACGGTTAATAGGGTTTTAGACGCCACACTCGGAGAGCTTCATACCAGAATATAGCTGAAACCACTGCTCCGAAAATGGTGATAAACAAGTTCTCCCTCGTGAAGCTTTGCATCAATGTTGCGAGATAAGCTATGTAGAATGTTGTGGAGAAAATCGCGTAAAAGAAATATCTGGGAAACAGCAACCTTCCCAGCTTAACGAAATGCCTAAGCACTCCGATTTTAACCTTGCTAGTCAATAAATAGCTGCCCCCTACGCTTTGCTTCTCAACCAACCCTAACTCACACAAATGGTCGAGATGATGTTGTGCTATGCTGGGGCTGCTAAAATGTAAAGTCCTTTGAACCTCCCTTACACTCATTGGGCAACCTCTTTTCAAAAGAAGCCAGTAGACTTTCCAAGCTTTGCCACGAAGCTCGAATTCCAGCTTCCTGTCATCTTCAGCTGGCAATAGAAAGGCACACTCCCAGATATTCTCTTCAACGTAGCCTTATAAGTCCATTTTTCAGAACACCTGTTCTTATAACGTGCATGCATGAGAAAACGTAAATAAGCATTTCAAAGTAGTCGGAGTTGGGAAAAAGTGGCCGGGGTGAGGTAGCCTCGGCTAAACTGGAGATATCCCCCGAAATCCAATCTTTTTCCTGTTCGCTTAACATCGAAAGGAAAAAGTAAGAAACAGAATTGTTGGACAACTACGCAGTGGCAGAAATAGTGTCGAATCAAATAAATATCTAAAGAAATGTAACGTTCATTTCAGTGGTATGAATGAGGCTTTCCTCAGTTTTCATGATATGCAGTGGCCTCGCTAACATCGGGTTGGCAAGCATCTTCTACTATTACGCGTTCATTTCCTACTTGAGCGCGGCAGGTGCAGCAGGGAATCTGGTCATAATCGGTCTCATGTTCACTGTCATCGGCTTGAGTTCTTTCCAAATCTTAGGGCGTTTAGGCAAGAAAACACGCAGTCTTCTTAGCGTAGCACTACTAGCATTTGCTGTCATCGAATTGGGTTTCTCATTCCTATTTCTTTCCTTCGCTTATGATGGCGGATACATGTCTCTATTAGAGGTTGGTATACCATTGTTGTTGGCTTCCATATTCTCATTCGCAAGCACAATTCAAGAGTACAGAGAAACTAGACACAAACGAGCAAACTACGTTAAAGCACAACCCAAAACCAAATCGACATGAACGTTTGAGGTTCTCTTTTTCGTGTTAACACCAAAGACAATTCATACTAATGTAACAAAAAAGAAACTATTGGATGTAAATAGCTGGGCGGTATGGTTTGGCTAACTCCGCTCTTTTCTTCGGGTCATGACGTCGTGGATCTTCTTCACGATACGCGGATATCTCTGCGTTGAGTTCACGTTCAAAAAAAGCTTCAGCCTCCTTCAACGCTTGGTTTTCATCAATAACCCCAACCTTTTTTTGTCTAATTTTCTTGTCATCTGGCATTCGGTTGATTTCATCGACGACTTGACTAATGAATTTCGCGACTCCTTTTGCCATTTTTTTCATATCAGGGTCTTTCATCAACTCCTTCATAACCTCGCTTTGAACGACTCTGGTGGAAACCGACTTTTCTATTAGCTTCAGATAGATTTTCCATTTCCAAGGTGCAGCTGAATAGTAGTAGATTTTTTTTGGCTTGATTTTGGTTGCGCGTAGAATGTTGAAGGTGTCATCTAATATGTTTTTGATTAATCCTTCTGTTTCTTCTGCTCGGGCGTCAACCTTTTTTTCGTTGTAGGTGGGCCACTCAGCCAATGAAATGAAGCTTTTTCTGCCCAGCTTATTCCAAAGTTCCTCACAGATGTGGGGTGCAAATGGGGCGAGCAGGCGTATCCAAGTTTCCATAGCTTCTCTCAGAATCCTTGTGTTAGAGCGTTCTTTTCTTCGTTTATACCAGCGAAAATCGTTCCAAACTTCGAAGAACACGTTTTCTATGGCCGTTCTAGTTTTCATTAACTCCATGCTTTCTGTTACCTTTTTTGTTCGGTGTTCCAATCTACTAATCAGCCATTTCTCCAAATGCCCCACTTTCGCATTTTCCCTCTTCGCCTCAATCAAGCTGTTAGCCAAGTTGTAGAAGCCTTCAAGCTTGCCTTTTACCTCACGGACACTTTCGCTTCTCCAATCCGGGTCGTCCATGTCCTCCGCGCCCAACAGCAACGCGCAACGAGTGGCATCTGCTCCATACTGGTTTAGGGCACTTCTCAACGTTACGAAGTTGCCTTTCGACTTCGACATTTTCTTTCCTTCGATCATCAGCATTCCGTTTACACATATCGCCTTAGGCCAGTGTTCTGGTGGAAACAGTGCTACGTGGTGAAAGAGGAAGAAAGTTAGATGATTTGGAACTAGCTCTTTCGCGGAGTCCCTGAAGTCTACGGGGTACCAGTATAGAAATTCTGTTCGCATCGACTCCAAGACAGCACGGCTTATATGTGATTTTTCAGCTACTTTTTCTACGTTGCCTTTTCCGAGAAAGACATAATCAAATACTTGAACTGTCAGCTGCTCTGGCTTTATGTTGAAATGTTTGATGTGCTTGTTTATTGTGTAGAAAGCCATGTAAATCGTCGAGTCGCTCAACGTTTCCACGATCCAGCCTGAACTCCATGGCAGCGTCGTTCCTAAACCGGTTTTTCTGGCGCAAGGCCACTCTTTTAACCAGTCAATGACGTTAATGAACCACTGTACAGCGGATTCGGGGTAAACAGACGCTCTGTTCAGTGCATCCTTTGCTTTTTCTTTCCAAGCCTGATCTGAGTATCTCAGAAACCATTGGCCCTCAAGCACCTTAACTATACAAGGAGTTAAACAGCGGCAGATGACTCGCTGAGGGAGATCGTACATGGAATCGGCGATGCCCTTCTGCTTAAAGTCTTGGATCAAACGATCTTTCACTTCAAAAACAGTTTTTCCAGCGTACTCTCCACAAAGGTCCTTCAGAGCGCCGCTGTGAAACTCTCTTTTGTACAATAATTTCGTTGCTTCCTCAGCTTTTGGGTCATATTGATTTTTCACTCCCATTTGTTCCACTAATTCGATGGCTGGGTGTTCTCCGGATCCTTCCACCTGAATCATGGAGATGGGCTGTATGTTCTTCACTGAAGCGGGTTCGATGTTGAACTCTTTGAGCGACTCAGGTTTTGTCTGCAGGTCTCTTAATGCTAGCCAATCGTAGGGAGCATGTGAAGGGACGCTGTACACGACTCCAGTTGCGTGTGAGGAATCCACGAACCAGCCCGGCAGTATCAGCAATTTTTTGTTGTTGATGGGGTTTACAAAATATTTTCCGATAATTTCTCTGCCTTTGAATTGGCTTATGACTTCGATTTTTCGTCTTTGTTCTTTTAATTTTTTGGCGGCTTCCTCGCTGATAATCCACTGTTCATTGTTGACTTGAGCTTTAACGTAGGCGGCGTCTGGATTTATCCACATGTTAGTTACGCCGTAAATTGTTTCAGGTCTGAACGTAGCCGCAGGCAGGTATGCATCTTCAATTTTGAATTTCATTAACGTGTACTCTTCGGGTCGGACGCCTTCTCCCTCGTGTCGGTCGTGGTCTCCAGTGGGGCTTTCACAGTGCGGACACCATACAACGGGGTGTGTTCCTTTGACGACGTAGCCTTTTTCCCGTAGTCGCTCGTACTGCCACTCAATAAATTTGTTGAATGTAGGGCTGGTAGTGTGAAAATCTCTTCTCCAATCAACTGAAAAACCTATGTGCTTTACTGTTTCCCTGTTCTCTCTCGTGTAGTAGGTGGCCATATACATTGGGTTAGCAAACTTTTTCAAGTCTAGTTCTGAAACGCCGTCGATTTCCCTTAAGGCCCGAACGAAATCTTTGTCCCCCGCTTTCACTCGTTCACTTGCTCCAGCTATAGTCTGGCCTGTCCAGTGCCAAGCCCACGGAAACAGGACATTGTAACCTTGCATTCGTTTAAACCGTGCATAAGCGTCGACGCGTGTAGCTGTGAAGCCGTGTCCCACATGGAGTGGCCCATTCGCGTAGGAGTATGGAAAAGTTACAAAACATTTTTTTCTTGTAGAATCTGGATTTGCCTCAAAGACCTTTGCTTTTTCCCACTCTCTGCGCCACTTGCCTTCGATTTGTTCTAAAATTTCCATGAAACTTTCTGAACTACTCTGAGGATTATTAAAGGTTCGGTCAGTCTCCGAGGAGAACATTATCCCTCAAGTTCAGCACCAACAACCCTAATGAACAAACTTGTTTTAATCTGTTACTCTTTTTCCTGCTGTTTTCTTACAACTTCCGCCGCTTTCTGCAACGCCTCTGTCACTTTTTTGACCAGAGTTCCTCCTCCCTGAGCAAAGTCGGGTCTTCCGCTACCACCGCCACCTAGCACCGATGCGGTCTCTTTCGCTATCTCACCAGCATTTATGCCCCGTTTTACAGCATCTTTTCCAGCCATCACCACAATCCTCGCATTCTTCTTATCTACCCCGTAAAATATCGAAACAGTGTTGGGCTCGGCCTTTACAAGTTGGCTACCTGTCTGGATCATGCGGTCAACATCAACTGGTTCAAACTCCCGCGTAACAAAATTCACTCCCTCGATTGGCCTTGCCCTTCTGACTTCCACCGGCCCCTTCAACTTCAGTGTGTCTCGAACAGCAATTTCTTTGATTAGTTGCTTTTCCCTACGGCGAGCCTCTTTCCACTCTCTCACGAGGCGTTCTGCAGTTTTTTCAAGCTTTTCACGGGGTGCATTTAAGACCTCAGACAGCTTCCAAAGCAGTTGGTCGTTCTCCTGCACAAATTTTAGGGCTGGCAATCCCGCGCTGAACACAATACGTTCGACACCGTCTTGAATTCTTTCCGTGTGAATTATTTTTATGAACCCGAGCTCTCCCGTGTTCTTTACATGAGTCCCTGCGCAAGCTTCAACATCCCAGCCTCTACTCTTCACAACACGGATTTCTTTTCCAGGAACGACTCCGCCTTGATAGAGTCGAAAGCCGTAAAGTTTCTCTGCCTCTCCTCGAGGCATCCAAGAGGTTTCAACAGGAATCTTCCGCATCACAACCTCATTTGCTAGCTCCTCAATTTTTTGGTTTTCTTCCATCGTCAGCCGTCTAAAATGGGAGATGTCCAATCTTGAGTGGTCTAAACCCTTTTGGGCTCCACACTGCCATACATGTTGCCCAAGTACACGTTTCGCCGCGCCCATAATGACGTGAGTTGCAGTGTGCTGCTTCATGAGGTTGTTTCGCCGCTTCCAATCGATAGTTCCCTTTACAGCGTCACCTTCTTTGGGAACTGAACCTTTAAGAACATGAACGATGACATTTCCTAGCTTTTGAACATCCACTACTTCAGATTTTGTCCCAGCAAACTCTAGGTGTCCATGATCGGCTGGTTGTCCGCCACCTTCAGGATAGAATACCGTTTTTTCCAAGACCACGTACTTGTTGTTCACAACTCGAAGAGCTTGTGCTTCAAATTCCGTAAGATATGCGTCCTTATAGTAGAGCATCTGCGTCTCTGGGAGGTCTGAAACTTTGGCTTCTAATCCTTCAATCTTCTCCACTTCTCGCTGAGGAGGAGCCTGGACATGTCTCTCAGCAACCATAATATAGAAGTTTTCCGGCACTTTCACCTTTACACCACTGTTTTCAGCAGTTTCCCTAACAAACTCTGGTGGAAGACCATGCGAATCGTAGAATTCTATCAACGTTTCAGTTGGAATCCGAGAGATGGCCTTTGCCTTCAACCCTTGACTTATCCGTTTAACGAGAACGTCTCCCCTCTTAAGAGTCTCCTTGAACTTGTCTTGCTCCACCGAGAGGATTTCTAGGATTTCATCCCGCATCTCTTTCAAATACGGAAAATCCCGTGCCCAAAACGCGATCTGCATGTCAATGATTTCAGGCAGTTTCTCATCGATTGCGAGTGCCTTAAGCAATCTATAGGTTCGACGAACTATTAACCTAGTTAAGTATCCTTCGCGCATGTTGGAAGGTACGACGCCCTCGGCGAGCATAAACGCCAGACATTTAGTGTGATCCACGACGGCGAAGGCGCTTTCGATAGGAAGCAACATTTTGGTAAGTTCATCCAAGTCCATTTCGACTTGTTCAGCAACCTTTCTCCAAGTTCCTCTTCGATCAGCTGTTTTTTCTACGCTCATCAAACCGGATGCTTCTGCTATTTTCGCCAGTAATTTACTATCAATCCCGCTTATACCCGCCATCTTTAATACTCTATCCAAGACAGCCCCATACACTGCGTGGAAACAACTCACAGACCCCTGTGACAGCCATGTGTATCGTTCAATTCCGTATCCGGTATCAACGGTTCGTATTGGCAACTCGACAAACTTGTCATTCACCACCTTGAACTTCATGAAGACCAGTGTGGCGAGCTCCAATCCCCTGACAATTGTCTCTAGGTCAGGTCCAGCGTTTCCTCCACCTGACCATACGTCTTCTTTATAGACAACCTCCTCAGACTTCACGCTCAAATCCTTAGTTATAAATTCGTGATGATAACGCACCGTCTGATCTTTCCAGTAAACCTCTTTGTCCGGATAGTTAAAGGCGTGGTGACCGCCCATCTCGAAGATGGTTAGGTGTCGACCGAAGGTAGGTCCAACGTTGTCCACGTCTATGAACCGGATGCAGGGCTGGCTGATGACGAGGGGATTGGCCGGGGGGGATATGATTCCGTTCGTAACATATGGTTGAAAGTCGATGATGCTGGCGTGAGTGAAATAGAGGTCGTCTCTCCACCTAGCTACAACCGGATACGGCTTGATTCTCTCATGTCCTTGCTTTTCGAAGAAGGAAAGAAAAGCTTCGCGCATCTCTTGAAGACTGTAACGCTTGCGAGTGGGTGGGTTGTTAATGAAAGTCAAAGGTGCACAACCTTCAGGAGTGGATTCTCCACAGGTTTTCTGATCGGGATTCTGCGTCCAAAAATACTCTTTACAAATCGGGCACAATTTCCGAACGTATGCGTACTCATCGAAGAAAGAAACGTGATATTCGCTTTCAGGAAAACGTTTCATCATCCATCACTCATCAAGTAAGAATCCCGTAGATTTAAAAGTTAGAGTTTAAGGAAGCATTTAACCGTTACATTTCCCACCAAAACTGTTCTAAAATGAATCTAGGACTTCAGGAATTTAAGGCGCATCCTTTGACATCTAATTCTCAGTTTTGATTGTGTTTTTTCACAAAGGCTTCTGAGTTTACCATAACTTGTAGAAAGTTGGTACAGTTTTCTTAATCAGAAATTGCCTTATCCAAATAGGGCTCCGAGGCCTTCAAGTGCTTCCTCTTCCTTCGCTTTCTCCTCTTTCTTCTTCTCTTTTTTATCTTCCGCTGGTTTAGCCTCTGGAGCTGCAGCAACAGCGGTTGGCGCAGGTGCCATCAGCGCTGATGGAGATTTAATTGCTTCCTCAATGTCAACCTCAGCTAAGGAAGCCACCAGAGCCTTAACTCTGACAGGATCTGCATTGATTTCCGCGGCTTTGAGCACTTCAGCTATACTCTTCTCGTTGATAGGTTTTCCAGCTTTATGCAGAAGCATTGCGGCGTACACGTACTCCATGATCTATTCACCATCCTCTTCTCTCTTTTCACAATCCCCTTTTTAACCTTTCTGAACAGAACTTGTTGGCGTAGCCTTTTCGCTGGTTGCATCCAATCTCGTTTTTAAACTTAGCATTTCCGCGTGAGCTTTCCTTACGAGATCAGCTATTGTGTCTGGAGTGGGTAAGTCTGCGTTTAGAGCTAGTCCGTACGCTTCGTGATGTGCCATTTGAAGAAGCTGGGTAATGTTTTCTGCAAGTGGATATACAGCATTCAGTGATAAACTGAGCGCGTAAGCGTGGGCTTCCTTGAGGCTTCGTTGAAACTCTTCTAAATCTATTCGTAGCTTTTCCTCATTTATGATTAGTCCGTCGTCGTATACCACCTTCATGGTAAGTCCAATCTCTACCGGTTTTATGCCAAGCTTTGAAAGTATGTTTGCAAGATTCATTGGTATAACGCCCCCCTTTTTCACCACCAAAGTGTCATGAGTTACCCATACGCTTCCGCCCTCGATTCTTGTGGGTAGGCCTACAGCGCTTAGTTGACTGATGATTGGACCTGGAGGTAGTCCGGTGTTTCCAGCTGGAACGGTCACGTCGTATGCCGCTACATCGCCAGCCTTCGCAGTGGCCTTCATTCTACTCTTTTCGAGAAGCAATACGAGTTTGAATGGGTTGAGGCTGGTGAAGAGGAAGATGTTAGCTCCGCTCAAATGTTCTTCAAGTTTTTCAAGCCCGGGCTTGTCTTTGCACTCTGCAATTGCCCTTTTTACTATACTATTCTTGATCACATGAAAGTGGGCGCTGTTCTTCAGTTTTCTCCTCAATCCTTGAAGTTGGGCAGCTCTAACCTTTTGTAGGCTGGCGACTCCGAGAGCCTTATACTGCTTTATGAGGGCTCTTGTTTCTTTGACTTCCTCAGCCTTCGCTAACACCGTTTGACGCAACATGTTCTTTCTCACATCTACATTTTCATTTTAATCGGTGAACCCATACTTGTTTTCAATTGGATTGACCTGATGTTTTTTATTCCTCTTCTAAGTTTTCCTTCAACCCTTCTTATTACTACCTGAGAGTTTTCAGCGATTTTGCTATCTTCCATGTTTTCGGTTCCCACACGACATTGAAGAACTGGTTGCCCCCGCAGCCTTATAAACACCATTTTCCGATGTTTCTTTATGTGATCCGCTATATTTGCTGTTGGAGGCACGGGTGTCGGCATCTTTCCCTTTGGTCCAAGAGTGGCGCCAAGAATCTTTCCTACGAGTGGCATTAACGGGGCTTCTGCAATGAAGAAGTCGTAGGCTTTTGCCAACTCCTTTTGTTTCTTCTTATCGCCAGCTAGAGCTTGAAGCTCAGTTTTTTTAATAACAAGATCTGCGTTTGCCTTTTTGGCTTCCAAAGCCATTTCTCCGGAGGCGATCACGCATACTCTGTTTTCTTTTCCTGTAGAATTCGGAAGTTCGATAAGTTCTTGTATTTTGCCCTCAGGCTTTTTCGGGTCTATGTCCCGGAGGCTTATGATAAGTTCGATGGACTGTACAAAACTTCTTTTTTTAGACTTTTCCTTAACTTCGTTAATTGTCTGAAGAAGATTTTTTTCGTCTAATGGCATTCTTGAGGCCTCGTGCCAGAGACGTATCGAAGCCAGTTATAAAAAGATTCTTGCGAAAAGAGTTTAAGACTGTGGAAGTTTTCGTTTTTGTACTATGTGGGGATTAGGGTAATATCCTAACTATCTTTAGTCAAATTGGAATATTCACCGAAGCCGAAAAGATCGAAGAAGCCACAGCCGCTATAAGAAAAAAGCAACAAAAACCAAAACAGAGCTAAAAACAAATCCTACACACAAAAAACACGGAGTCCCACTTTACACAGAACAGAAAATCATTTTTTCACAATTTAGCAAACATCACTGCTACTTCTCAAACAACGCGTCATACTTCCCCTCGTCAATTTCCTTTTGAACCTCACGCGGATCCTTGTCTTCCACAGTTACACCCATGCTCACACAACTACCTAAAACCTCTTTAACCGCAGCCTTGAGGTTTCTCGCCAAAAGCTCAGAACGTTTAATCTTCGCTACGCGAACAACCTGCGCCATAGAAAAGTTTCCCACTTTTTCCGTTTTCGGAGCCCCAGAACCCTTCGAAACACCCAACTCGCTAACGATCAACGCGGAAGTAGTCGGCGTTCCCACACTTACCTCAAACTCCTTTGTCTCCGCGTCCACCGTTATTTTCACAGGCACTTTCATGCCAGCATAATTTTTTGTGACCTCGTTGATTTTGTTCACGATAACAAGGACATTGACTCCAAGTGGTCCTAAAGCTGGCCCCAACGGAGGTCCAGCGGTTGCTTGGCCACCACTCACCAAGGCTTTAACAACCTTTTTCTCGCTCATTTATTGTACCTCTTTTGCCTTCACAGGTTTTACATAGTCGGCGTGAACTGTGATGGGTAAGGTGAACGTTGCCTCCAGTAGCTCAAGGGTCACATCTTCCTTTGTTCGGTCAACCCTTGTAATCTTTGCCCTCATTCCTTTAAATGGGCCTGCCATGATCTCCACAACGTCTCCTGTGTCCAGTTCCTCAATAACCGGCTTTACAATGATATACCTCTCAACCTCTGAGAAACCCACGGTTCCCGGAACTCTGGATCTCACGTGTTTAATTCCCGCTATCACTTTATCAACGAAATGAGGACCATCTGCTTCAACGAACACATAGCCCTTCAATATTTCTGGCACAAGAACAGCTTTTATCGGAAGTTCGCCCGTTTTAACCCTAGTTGCAATGAGTCTCGCTACGTTTTTTTCTTGCCCAGCCGTGGTTCGCACAGCAAAAATCATAGAAGAAAACTTCTCTTTTTCCATATTCAACATTCCATTCAGTTTTTACTGTTACTCCCCTAACATGGTGGCTATAAGGTGAATCAGAAAACCGATAGCGCCAATGGCAACTGTGCCGAGGAAACAAACCTTTATAGAAAGCCATAGCTCGCTCCTTCCCGGCTTTGTAGCAAGCTTCAACATTCTCGCACACGATTGGAAGAATGATCTTAACCCCATGGTTTCTCGCATCTTTCAAACGACAATACTAGTATAAAAGAGTATTTTCTCCGGCGTGCGCTTACAAACATCAGTCATATATTCCAATCAGATTTTTTCGACGGACATACCAATCTCGTTCAGAGCTGGGATCAACCTATCTTTATCAGCTCCCCTAATTCCTTTCCACTCAAGCATAGCTAACTCTACCTTTTCCACCGTTCTTTCAACACACTGCTTTATCATCGCAGTATCCACTTGTGGAATAGCGTATTTTGGGATCATATGGCCGAAGGCTATTTCAGTGGTTAGCGCAACTCGTGTGAACTTTTTGTTGTAATGTGGGCCTCCAATGCCCAAAGCAGTTGGATATTCTGACAGCTTAGAAACTGCGACCATTGCGGCATGAGCAACGGTTTCTGCAGCCCTCACATCCTTCCATTGCTTCAACGAACTTCCCAACTCCACGAACATAGTTGGCACATCCAGAGACGGCCCATGATGCGTACCTTCATAGGAAACTTCGTAGTTCAGTTTCATTTCTTCTTTCCTCTTAGCCATTTCTAGGAGGGCCTCTTTCATCGCGCTTGCCGGAGACACCGAGACTTTTCTTGCGATTCCGCCGAGCTCTGCTTTGCCGAGGTTGCCTGGAGTGTGAACTGAAAGAGTGGGGATTCCACTTGCGCTCGCGTGTCGAGATAAAAAGACTAACAATTCGGGAGTGAAAAAGTCGGTGATAAATTGAGTGTGAACAATCTCTTCATCGATGAAAACCAGCTTGACTTCACGATCTTGAACTCTTTTAAGATATACTGGATGTTTGCGAAACAATCCAGTCTGCTTTTCAAATTCATAATGATCTAAGAGTTGTTGAGCGATGTTCATGCCAGCAATGTCTTTCGTGGAAGTCACCATCAAAATCATGATTATGCCTTCTAATAACCTGCTAAGAAGCAGATTAGAAAATAAGATTTCACTTCCACCACACCTATTCTACAGAGTGCAAATAAAACTAAGAAGCCTAAAGATAGAACATCAGGCAAGATAAATCAGTCACGCGTGAGATACGTGAGTAGGGTAGTCGATGAAGAGGCTTGATAGATACAATACCCGTGTAGAAAGAGTACTTAACTTTATATTATTGATCTGACTGTTCAAAGCGAAGAAGAAAGGTGCGAACAAAAATGCATTTACTAACCCTTAAAGACTGGACTACAGAACAGATCAAAGACGTGATCAACAAGTCTTTAGAAATCAAGAAGAACCCAGCTAAGTACAGAACTATGCTAAAAGACAGATCGTTAGCGATGATATTTCAGAAAACCTCGACCAGAACAAGGGTGTCTTTTGAGGTGGCAATGACCCAGCTGGGAGGTCACGCCGTCTTTTTGGATTGGAGGACAACGAACTTCGCCTTAGCAGACATCAGAGACGAAACCAGATACCTCTCAAGAAACGTCAACTGCATCATGGCACGTCTGTTGCGTCACGCTGATCTGAAAGCTATGGCTGAGGCGTCTAAAGTTCCAGTTATCAATGGATGTTGCGAAAAACATCATCCCTGCCAAGCTGTTTCAGATTTGATGACCATAAAAGAAAAGAAGGGTACCCTAGAAGGCCTGAAGCTTGTTTACATAGGAGTTCACAACAACGTGTGCAATTCTCTGATAGAAGGCTGCACTAGAATGGGAGTGGAGATTACCACGGTGACGCCGATAGTGAACAAACAGTCTGTTGACAAGGAACTTATTCAAAAGGCTGAGAGGACGGGTTTGTATAAGACGACATTGGATGTTAAAAAAGCGGTGCAAGACAGCGACATCGTTTACACCGACACTTGGGTGGACATGGAGTTTTTCCTCGACCCAAAGTTTAAAGAGAAAAAGGAGAAACGGATTAGATTGATGAAGCCGTATCAAGTGAACAGAAAACTGCTGAAGGACGGCGATGCCCTAATTATGCATGACATGCCGATTCACAGAGGCTACGAGATAAGCGCCGAGGTAATCGAAAGCTCAAACTCGATAATCTATGAACAAAGCGAAAACAGACTATATTCCGCAAAGGGAATTCTGCTAAAACTATTGGGCAAAGCATAAAATTAAGTGGATATCCCCTTTACTCATTTTTTCTGTTTCATAGTTTGTGCGCACATTCAAGCAAGAGAACGGCTTTTATTTTCAACTATGAATGTCAGCTAACTCTTTGTACGCTTCCAAAAAACCTTTGGCAAATGCGTCAGCTAGTTTCTCAGTACCCTTGTGCTTTCTACATTTGGTCCGTAAGTGATGATAAAACTCGTGAAGCACAATATATGGGCTGTAAAAGGAATCATAGTTTGCGAAATATATTATCTTCTTTCCAGCGACATAACAGCCCCGATTCTTCACATGACCTTTCGGCATACCGATCTTTACTTTGGGGGCTTCAACGTTGTAGTACTCACTAAGTCGCTTCAATGCTTCCTCAGGTTTTTTGGACAAGATCAGATAGACTATCCTAGCTTTAAACGGAAAATCTGCTTTCAACATGCAACATCCACTGCATAAATCTAACGTGCGCACGGGCAGAGAGTTTTCTACTTCAAAATCATTTGTGTAAATTGTTCAGGGCTAAACTCTTGTAGGTCCTCATATTTTTGACCAATCCCAATGAACAAGATGGGTTTACCGGTTACATATGTGACGCTGAGAGCTGAGCCTCCTTTCACATCGGCATCCACCTTAGTCAATATGGTTCCATCTATGCCCACGCTCTTGTGGAACTCCTCAGCTTGCATGACAGCGTCGTTTCCGGTGAGAGCGTCCACCGTGAGAACTGTGAAATCTGGAGTAATAATTCTCTTAATCTTCGCTAGCTCGTTCATGAGGTTTCTGTTCGTTTGGATACGCCCCGCGGTGTCAATGAGCACAGTGTTTATCCCATGCGCCTTTGCATGACTAATAGCGTCGTAGGCTACAGCAGCTGGGTCTGCCCCATATTTGTGTTTAATCATGCGGACGCCCAATCGTTTGGCGTGTTCCTCCAACTGTTCGATAGACCCGGCACGGTAAGTGTCACTACAGGCGAGGACAACCGAACAACCATTTTTCATCAGCAATTTCGCCACCTTCGCTATGCTCGTGGTTTTGCCAGTTCCGTTGATCCCGACGAAAACGATCACATATGGCTCGTTTGTTTTCCGCTTTTCTCCCACACTTTCCAAAAGGTTGATTTTTTCTTTGGTAGCCATGATTTCAAGCAAAATTTCTTGCAGTTTTCTTTCCACGATCTTTTTACGGTCTTCCAGCCGCTTCACTTGGATTCCATTTAGCCGTTTTTCCATCTCTTCGCAGATGTGATCGGCAACGGACATAGCTACGTCGTTTTCGATTAGGCTTAATTTAAAGTCCTCTAGAATTGGATGAAGTTGATCGGCTTTCAGTTCTGTTGTTGCTACCTTGTTAACGAGGCTGCTAACTCGTGTTCTTAGTTTTTCGAACACCCTTTCCCCTCTCCTTTTCACTGAGTTTTGCTGTGAGTTCTTGAAGCTGGGATCGGTTGTTTTGAATTCTTCCTATGACTTGAGTTATTTGTTGATGAAGACTTGTTCTCGTTTTTTCTAGGTCAGCTATGTGGTTGCTCATGCTTTCTTTAGCCACTTTCACTGTTCTTTCAACAGCTACGTTTGCCCCTATGCCTACGATCATTTTGTCCGCGCTTTCAAGCTTTGCCTTTACGTATGAACCGCCTCCGATTGGGACGAAAAGCGACGCGTCTTTCTTCTCCTTTCCTAATCCTTCCAAGGTCATATCTGCAACTCTAAGCTCGGTTAAGGCGGCGTTTACAAAGCCTATCCTTGACTGTAAAGCTTCAGCTGTCCCTTCCAAAATTCGAAGCTCAACCGCTAGTCTGCGGAAGGTTTCCTCTTTACTTGTCACTTTCTTCTCCCAACGTTAACTTCTTTATGAGAGGATTTTCAATCTCTTCTGGACCTATTTCCTCAACCTTTACAATTTTGATCTGGAAGCGTTTAGCTCGATGTTTGCTCCCAATCTCCTTGTAAACTGTTTCAACAGCATCTTCGGGTTTTAGAGCTCTAATTTCCTTTCTAAAGTTCGTGTGTAAGTTCGGCTTCTTAATCTCTCCCGTCACCCGGAAAACTTTGACTTCACTCATTTTGTTTCACCACATCCAATGCTTGGCCTATCATAAATAATTCGGGTCCAGTTGTCACCGACCCAGCTACTGCGCCATATTTGTTTCCTAAAAGTCCGGTGGAGACGTACGGTATTCCACAGTTTATGGTTCCCACATCCACGTGAACCTTTAACACGTCCGTTAAAACTTTCTGTTCCTCCTCTTTCAGCAGCGGATGGGTTAACACGCCCTTGTTCGTGGCGGTGGCTAGGGACCCAACGTATTGCAGCCCTGCTATTTCTCCGGGAACTGCTTCAACATCCAGAGTATCCTCTATTTTTGTTACGTCTTTCCTTTTTAATCGAGGGTCAACAATCGCTCCATGGTCGTTCGTCAGAACGAGGTTCCCATAAGCCGTCTTTTTTGTCTGCATAACTGCAGCGTTGATGTCTAAAACTGATTTTACAGCTTGAACCTCCTCCTCGTGGGTAGCGTGTGGAAGAACTATGCCATTGGAGTTTGCGCAGGCTAAGGCTCCCATAACCACTGACCCACCGATAGTTGAACGGATAACCTTCACTTTCAACCATTCTTCCAGTCTCTTCGCCTTAGCACCCGTGACTTGCGGAGGAACAATCGCCATTTTATCAGTGGTCAGACAATAAACGCCTATACTTGCGTTGCCAAAGATGTCGAAGAGGAATATCGCCAAGCATTAGTCTCCTTCTGCCAAGTAGATGGTTATTGTTCCCTCTTTATCCTTGGCTGCCCGAACGCGGATTTTTCGTGGCGGTTTCTGGATTCCTCTGCTCCAGATTTTTTCGTTCACTTCGTTACTAATAACCACCCTTTCACCTTCTTCCCCTTCTTCTAAAGCTTCTTCTTTGACCTTCATGTGTCTCTGAATAAAACTCTTAACGAGGCGGATGGCTCGTGGAGCCCGTTTTTGACGTGGAGAAATCCATGCTCTGCTTAGTGGTATCGTGTAGACTTTTTCTTCAACAATATCTTCTTCTACTATTTCCTCTTTCCTCGCCTCTTTAACTTCTACCTCTTCCTCAGCTTCAGCTTCCTCAACAATTTCTTCAGCGATTTCCTCTTTTTCCACGATTTCTTCAGTTTCCGCAGCTTCTTCTACGGTTTCAGCCTCCTCTTGCGTGATCGCTTCTTCCTCTTCTTCCGTTTCCTCAGTGGTCTCTTTCATCCACGTTCCCTTCAAGCCTTTATTTTCCTCTGTCGCCAACGTCTTCTTTTCGGGTTGGTTCTCACACGCCCACTTGTTTTCTGAATAACCCAAGTAGGAACCGGTTTCTTCTGTTTTCCCGCCTTTCCCAATCTGCGTTTTTTCGCTGTCGGTTTGTTTCTCGCCATGGTTAGACTCTCCTGATTTTGATCTCTCTACGATGAGACTGCAGCTTCATTAGAATTTCTTTCAATTGTTTATCGGTTATTGGGATGCTGGTCTTGCCCTGTTGTGCGAGCTGGATGAGTTGGAGTTCAAGTTGCTCGGCAAATTCTGGCTTCACCATTTTTAGGTTGGTGAGGCGTCGTCTGGCGTCGGTTGTGAGTACTTGGCGAAGTACGGCTTGTTTCTGCATTTCAAATTGCTGTTTTTCCTGAATTTGCTGTTGCTCTTGTGCTATTCGTTGTCGCAGTTCTAGGAGTTTTCTCCTTCGCAGTTCTTCTAGTTCCTCCTCGCTCATCTTGCGCACCTAATATTTCTTCAGTTCTGGAAGCTTTTTCTCCAAGTTTTTCTTGATCTCGGTGGACAATCTGTCTAGCAGTCGCCTTCCTTCTCCGGTGACTACTCTCCCTCTGTTTCTTAAGGGTTCTACAAGCCCGGCGGCTTCAAGTTGCTGTATGGCTTTTCTAATAATCGAACCACCGCTTCTCCTGGCGTGTTCAGGTTTTACTCCGCGGTCAATTCTTCCGCCGTACTCTGATCTGAGATGCTCTATTCCAATCGGTCCCTTTAAGTAAATCTTACGTAGAATCGAGGCACATCTTGTAAACCACCACTCTGGGTTCTGCGGAGGTCTTGAAACGTGAGAGCCTGTCTTCACGAAAGGGGCCCATGTGGGTGGAACCACTCCATCCACATTATCTTTTAGGTGTTTGGTTACCTTTTCAATTAGAATGGATGCTGGTATGTCATGGGGCGTTGGCAAGTCTTCTTCTCCTTGACTAATTTTCCTTCACTACTTGAGGAAGCCTCTTATAAAGACTTTTCACCTTTTCTTTTTTTCGATTTGTAGAGTATGAACGTGTGACCGCGAACATCGATTAGAGTAGACTCCGTCTGTTGCGCGATTTTCGAAGCGACATTCTTAGCGTCTTCATCTTTTAGTGCTGTCTTTAACATCTTCACCTTCACCATTTTCTTTTTCTCTAGTTGCCTGCTGATTTCATTCTGTATTTGTGGTGTTGCTCCTTCCTTTCCAAGCCACACTGTTGGCTTCTCAACGTTCAGTTTATGCTTTATTCTCCGCTTCATCTTGGATGTTATCATTTCTTTTTCCTGCTTTTCAGTGGTATGCGTGAGTGTTTGCCACAGTTGAAGCATGTTACAACCATATGTGGTTCCCTTCTCTGTTGTATCCGTACACGACAATTTACACATGGCAAGATAAAGCTTTTACAATGCTTACAGATCAGTTGCCTATACTCCCTAGGCAGTCGCAGTTTGGTGGCCATCGCAATTTTTCTCGCCACCTTCACATACCTCTGCGCTAACTGTGGGTCTTCGTGAATATTTTCTCTAGCGAGGCGAAAGAGAATATGAATACGTTGCAAGGCTATCCGTCTCGTGGCATTCATCTCAATAAATACTCCACAACCTTCCATTAAGTCTTTATCACTTAAACTAAGTCAATGGTTAAGTTGTCAATTCCACCGACTGTACCAAGCTTGCTCGCATTAGAACATAAACTCCATTCCTGTCTACTAGCTTTACATTTGCCAGTTCAATCTCAGGGGCTTATCTCTTTATAGAGCCCTACCCCACTTCTGTTTTTTTGATAAGTCCGTTTCAAGCTTGTTTTCAAGAAAAAGGTTTAAGAAGGGCTTAACTTACGTCATCTAACGTAGATTAAAGTCTGGAATAGGCTGAATAAGGCTGAATAAGGTGGAAAAAGGCTTTGCCGATGTTGCGTGACGAGAAGTTTCTCGCTAGGCTGCAGAGGGGAAACCGCATTCAAGTCCCTGTTCTAATCATGTGGAAGCATAAGCTGAACGCTGGCGAGGTTTTGAAGGTCCGCGTATGGAGCAACGAAGCCCACACTGGAGAATCTTTCTACGTTCGACTTAGCAAGGATGGCCGATTCAGAGTTCCCAAAATCGTAGTTGAAGAGCTTGAATTGAAGCCTGGGACCGTGTTAGAGTGCACCTTATACTCGGAGACCGCTGAAGAAGAGGAGTGATGGGCAGCTATCCTTGCCACTCAGACGAGAAGGTTAGGGCCATTTAACAGTTAAATGGGAGGGTTGAAATCCTTTCTACTCGCGCGTGTGGGTCATGTCAGTGAGCTCATATGTTCAACGATGGATTTTTCGCTTTGCTTAACAAAAGAGCTATCTCCGCTACCCAAGTGACGATTTGATTATTTGTGGCTGCCAACCATATAGCCGAATGGACTTGAACATAAGCAGGACACGTGAAAATTTCCTTAAACAAGAAATCCAACGCCTAACAGCTTCTGATTACACAACAGATTGTGTATCGACGTACGAAAGCACGTGCCTGCTTGCAAGAATGGTGCGGCCGCCGGGATTTGAACCCGGGATTGCAGGCTTGGAAGGCTTACACCGCATCGACTGTGTCCTAACCAGACTAGACCACGGCCGCATATTATATGTTTTAGTATTATCCCATTTTTGTTCACGTCAGAAATTTAAATAGGTTTCTGGGATTGTGGATACCCACCACCTTGAAGAATCGCTATGTTATTCTGAAGTATAAATGTATACTTTCTCTTCACTAGTTCTGTTGATACTTCGAGTGTCGAAAATTTTGACGTTGAACGTTTTGTAACGTCACTTACTTTATTCTCTCTCTTATTAGACCCCCCTATACGGAGGGGGCAGCTGGTTTTCCATCAAGCCAACATTCGGTAAGTTAACAGATCTCTCATTATCGAAGCTCTAAACCTCCCTTTTCTTAAGGTTATTATTATGTCTACACTGAGCGACCCATTGCTGAGTCTTATAATCGATGGTGTTGAGGATTGTTTGACATAATGGGATGTAATGAGGGTCGTGGCAGAACGCGCCTCGGCTACAGGCAAAACTCACGCCCAGGCTTCCGTCCTCAAACTCAACAAGCTTTATCGGAGCAACTATAACACTAACCCTCTTCGCGTCCCCATCTTCCAACGTGAAGTCGTAGCAGGGGATGCTTACGGACGTGAACATGCGATAGAGATAGCGGTTCCTCTTTATTCAAGCACAATCCAACCTTAAAATTCCAAACGATATAGATAAATCTTGCATTTTCATTTAGACTGTTGCCGTAGGACATTTCCCCAAAACTTGTAGCTAAAAATGAATTATTGAACCAAAAAGCGTTCGGCACATTAGCGATTAATGCGACCTTGACGGTTCGACAACGGGAGGAAAGCCCATTGGTGCATCAATGATGCATAAGTGTCAGATAATCATTTAATTGTGCACACGCAATGGGGTGTAATAATTTGTTTTGTTCGGGAGCCGAACACAAAATATTTTATATGCTCAAAATGGTTATACCTGGATCGAGCGCGACAGGGGCACGGTCGAGAAGGATCTGTCTAATGTAGGAGACCGTTAAAGCATTTTTTGGGGAGTGGCAAACCAAGAGCTGAAGTCTTCTGTTGAGAGGATCGGCCAGCTTTACCCCATACTGGCGACTATCATGGGAACATCATCGACGGAGAGCACAGATTTGGTGTGGATGAAAAGTGGAGGCGGATAAGGCTGGAGCACATCCAAACAGGGGGGATAGGCTTGTCGCCAGAATCGTCAGTAACATCGTTAGAATAAGCGTCTCCAGAGTTGACTCCAAAATACGAGATAAACAAGCTATCAGAAATATTCGAGGTTTTGATGGCTGAAGAGTGACAGGAAAGGGATAACAACCCAAAACGATTTTTGGGCTCAAAATGAGGCATAAACCTCAGAAACCTCGCAAGAAAACCACCCATCCCCTGCCTAAAAGTACAAAAAAAGAGGGCAGCTAGTGGATTGCTCTTCTACTAGCTTACGCTAATGGAACAGCGATCGGTATGGTTTGTCCACCATTATGTGAACTCGGGATTGCAGGCTTGGAAGGCTTGCACCGCATCGACTGTGTCCTAACCAGACTAGACCACGGCCCCACGGCCGCAAAGCCACGACTCAATATGTGTGCCAGTTACAAATATCTCTTACGAGTCTTAATCTTTTAAATTTGAGCACAAAACATCAACGGAAACAGCGTTATGATGGAAAAGCCTTTCTACACGAGATTGGAGAAAACAGCTGAAAAACTTGGAACAACACCGGATGTGCTGGTAAGCAACGCGTTACTCTTAACATTGAAAAAACTGGAAAAACGATAGGTGCAATCATAAATGAACTCATTGAGAAAATGGAGTAAGCAAAAGGAGCCTAGAAAATGGGCGTGAAAACTTCGCCATTTTACCTACCCCTACTATCCTTCTGTCGCTCCAAAATCTTCTCAGCTATCACAGTGTTGATGAGCAGGGTTTCAGGCGTGTTAATTGGGCAGAGAGCTTGGGGGGAGTGGCATATTTGGATCCTAATAACGCAGCTATGTTGTTTTCAACCTTTTTTTGGAAAAAACTTAAAATCTCAAAAGAAAGATAAAGAATTCTGCAAAACACGCCTAAAGGTGAATTTTAAGTGAGCCATAAAAGCGTAATCTCAGACTTGAAGGCTTCTTCTGAGCGTGTTGGAAGGCTCTACCCAATACTTCTTAATAAGCATGGAAACGTTATAGACGGAAGGCACCGCCTAGAAGCGGACGAGAACTGGCCTAAAATAAGGCTTGAAAACGTTGAGACGGAGGAGCAAAGGCTTGTGGCTAGACTGATAAGCAACGTGTGCAGACGACAGGTCCCAGCAGCAGAAAAAAGTGAGATACTGGAGAAGCTTGGAGAAATATACCTTAGCCAAGGGGTGAAGCCGGGAAAGATAGCCTACAAAATTGCTGTGACGACAGGGATGAGCTACAGATGGGTTATGAAGTACCTGCCGGACAAACCGAAGGAAAGATCTGGTCTTGGAGGGCCTTCTAAAGCATCATATCTCGACAAAGGTAAAGAAAAAAGACAGAAAAGTAAAGTTGCACACCTTGCAACTGGAGAGTATAGCAGGGTTATCACGGGATTGTAGATTTAGACATCGAACGCTTCAGGCGTGCTTGAGGAGCCCCCGGAAGGGGGTGTGACCACAAAAACCTACGGAAACACAAACTTCGTGAACGTAATGTTGGAGAAAAAGTTCTACAGGCAACTGGAAGAAAAGGCAAAGGAACTGGAGACAACGCCAGACAAGCTCATATACAACGCAACACTAGCAATAATGAAAAACGGGTCCTAGATAAATGAAGTTAGAGATGTCACTAAGCCTTGGAAGACTATTATGAGAAGGTGACGAGGACGGTAGCCGTCAAAAATAAAAAATTAAACGACGGGGTGAAATTGAACGAAGCGAAGATAGCTGAACTGAAGAGCACGCTTCGAAGGAAAAACATTTCAGACAAGAGAAGACGATAGAGGTGATACCTACTGAACGAAACAACATGGCGATTTCTTGATCTTGAATCTTGTGACCCATACTTCAACTTATCAGTAGAGGAGAGTATTCCAATTAGTGTTAAAAGAGGACTTGCACCTAATACCATTCGATTTTGGAGGAACGTAAATGCGGTGGTTATTGGTCGTTCCCAGTCAGTAGAACATGAAGTAGATCTTGACGCTTGTAAAAAACATGGGACGTCAATTGTCAGGCGATTTACAGGTGGTGGTGCCGTTTATCAAGATACCGAAAATTTGAATTTCGCAATTTCTCTGTGTAAGGATAAAAAACCGTTAGGAATCACAGCGTTCTATGAAACCGTCGCTGCAGCAGTTGTTCGAGCTCTGGGGTATTTTGGACCCAAAGTGGAGATCAAACAAGGAAATTGCCTCCTAATAAACGGTAAGAAGATCTCAGGCCTGGCTGGTGCTCTTAAGTCAAGTATGCAATTCTGCCACGGTACATTGCTGGTCAACACTAACTTGACTGTTATGTCGGAAGTTTTGCATCCCCGTTGTGAAAAGGCAGAAAGGTATGCATATGTTCGGAGCAACGTGACAGATGTTACCACTCTTAGAAAAGAGCTCGGCAGAGAGATACCCGTTTCTGAAGTAAAAGAGGTGGTGCTGAAGACCTTTGAGGAGACGTACCATACAACATTAGCACCTGGAGAGCTGACCGAATATGAAAAGCAACTGGCACGAAAATTATACGCCAGAAAATACTCCACATACGAATGGAACTTCAAATCTGCTTATTTTAAGCACATTTGACTATGAAAACGTAAGGGAACTACGATATCAGAATTAATACATTATATACTAGAGTGATATTAAAGAAAGTGTATATAGCAAAAGAACATCTAGGTTAGCAGAGAGATTTTATGACTTTGGATATGGTTTCACTGGTAGGCAAGTATAAGTCCTCTAGAACTGGACTGTAAGAGACTGGTGTGCTTGGCGGTTGAATCCTTTTGATGGGTGAATCCAGATATCCAAAAGCCTCATCGGCCACGAATGAAGCGATATAATCAGCGATGCTACATCGAGGGGTATCTTCATCAATAATTACAAGTCTCCCAGTTTTTCTAACAGACTCTAAGACGGTAGCCTTATCCATAGGCACAAGTGTTCTCAAGTCAATTACCTCGACAGACACTCTCTCTTTTTTGAGCTTCTTCACAGCTTCCATAGTCCTGTGTAGCATCAAGGCACATGAAACAGCTGTGACATCTGCACCTTCCTCTATTACGGTAGCCTTACCAAAGGGTATAATATACTCATCCTCAGGTGCGTTGCCCTTCAGCCCGTATAACATTTTATGCTCAAAATACAAAACTGGATTATTATCTCTAATTGCTTCTATAAGTAACCCCTTAGCATCGTATGGTGTGGATGGCACCACAACCTTTAGTCCTGGGATATGAGTAAATATAGAGTAAAGGGTCTGTGAGTGTTGAGCGGCAAACCTCATCCCAACCCCGAAAGGCATCCTAATCACCAAAGGAATGGTTATCTGCCCTCCCGATATATACCTCAACTTTGCAGCTTGATTTATAACCTGATCCATCGCAACTCCCACGAAGTCGGCGAACATCAGCTCGACAACTGGTCTCATTCCAGCTATAGCTGCGCCAATCGCGCAGCCTACAAATGCCGATTCTGATATCGGCGTTTCTAAGACCCTGTCAGGAAACTCTTTTTGGAGACCTTTTGTCACGCCAAAAACCCCTCCAAACCTTCCTATATCTTCTCCTATAAGAAAAACCGTCCCGTCCTTCCTCATTTCTTGTAATAATGCTTCTCTTATTGCTTCCAAAAAAGATATCTCTCTCTGCCCATGGCTTGTCATTTTAGACACCTTAGCTAAGCAAATACATCTTTGAAAGCTTCTTCAACGTCAGGCCATGGGGATTCTTCAGCAAAGCGTACTGCCCGCTCCATCTCCTCAACAACACTTCGTTTGATTTCCTCAACCTGACTTGATGTGAGAATACTACTTTTCAAGAGCCTCTTCTCAAATTTATCAATGGGATCACCATAAATTTTCTCCCAATCTCTAATTTCCACATCGTATTTCTTTGGATTCTGCCGATTGTAGCTAATACATTCTATTAATGTAGGTCCACGGGTGTTTCTTGCACGCTCAACGGCTTCCCGTACAACTTCAAATACTCTCAATACATCGTTTCCATCTACGGTTATGCCAAGAATGTCGTAGCTAACAGCTCGCTTAGAGAGTCTCTTTAACTTTGCAGTCATAGTAATAGGAGTTGAAACTGCGAACTGGCTATTCTTAATAACAAAAATAATGGGGAGATTATATACGGATGCAAGGTTTAGGGACTCATGAAAAGTTCCTTGATTCGTGGCTCCATCACCGAAGAAACATACAGTTACACGGTCTGTTCCTTTCATCTTACTCGACAAAGCTGCTCCTAACGCTATTGGAATGCCACTTCCCACGATAGCCGTACTACAGATTACGCCAAGTCCATGCGGGGTTATATGCATGTCTCCTCCTTTGCCCTTGTTGTAACCAGACTTCTTCCCGAACATTTCGGACATCATATATCGAGGGTCAGCTCCTCTAGCAATAATGAGACCATGATTGCGATGAGTGCCTATAGTGTAGTCATCTTTCCTTAGAGTTTCACAAGCACCTGTAAAAATAGCTTCTTCTCCTAAACAAACGTGAAGCATACCGTGAATTTTGCCTACAGTAAACTGTTTCTCGCATTCCTCCTCAAAGCACCGAATTCTAACCATTGTGGAATAGATTCGTATCAGTTTCTCCTTACCTAATTCCTCCAACAATTTTTCTGGAGTAATCATCTTACTTCCCCTTATCTCTACCACAAACTTTTTTAATATATCTTTCGGAAAACATAATTGTGAGAGAGAAATGCCAGTTAAAATAATTATGCCGAGATTAACCGATATGACATTGAAAGTATTAATTGTGAAATGGCTAAAGAAAGAAGGAGACGAAGTTCGAGAAGGAGAGCCCGTTTTTGAAGTAGAAACGGCGAAAGTATCCGAGGAAGTTGAGTCCCCCGCATCAGGGAAACTATACAAGATTCTGGCACCTGAGGGGACTGAAATCTCAGTCTTGGAAGTTGTTGGTATAATAAGCAAACCAGACGAATCCAATCAAGAGCTCGATGAGTTCATAAAAAGGATAAGCGCACCTGCCAAGGTTGTGGGTGTTGAAGAGAAACCGATACCGATAAGAGGCTCTGAAAGAAGGATGAAAGCCTCTCCAGCTGCAAAAAAACTGGCCCGAGAGCACGGTATCGATCTAGTGAGCGTCAAGGGTACCGGACTTGGAGAGATGATAACTAGGGAAGACATATTGAAGACGATAGAGCAATCCAAGATTGCGGCTGTTGAGCCTGAGATCGACAAAACTATTCCTTTGACGGGGGTCAGAAAAACCATAGCGGATCAGATGATAAAAGGTTACCAGAATCCACAACTCACGATTACTGCAGAGGCGGATTTGACCCAGATTTTTAAGGTCTACAGGGAAGTTAGGTCAAGGTTTGAAGAGGAACGGCACATCAAGTTAACGTTGCTGCACTTACTCATCAAAGCCATAGTATTAGCCTTAAGGGATTACCCAATTCTTAACTCAGCTTTGATGAATGGAGAGATCAAAGTGTTCAAAGATATTAACATTGCTGTCGCCGTTGCTACGGAGAAAGGGCTAGTAGTTCCTGTTGTGCATCACGCACATTCGAAAACGCTTGTTGAGATAGCTTCATCCGTGCAAAACTTAAGTCGAAAGGCTAGAAACGACGAGCTTTCTATAAAAGATGTAACCGGTGGCACGTTCACCATATCAAATCTTGGTGCATTTGGGGTGAATATTTTCACTCCGATCTTAAACCCTCCCCAATGCGCGATATTGGGCGTTGGACAACTGACTGATAAAATCGCTGTAGTCGGAGGGAAGATGGCGGTGAGAAAGCTTTTAACACTCAGCCTAACGTTTGACCACAGAATCGTAGATGGTGTTCCGGCAGCTCAATTTCTAAGAAAACTAAAAGAGATTCTAGAAAAACCTTCGGTCCTACATCTACAATCCTGATTTATTCTCTTTAGCAGGACCAACGATAACTTACCGCAATTAATAACTTGCTTGCCTGCAGCACGACAAAGCCGAAAGTTGGTGAATTGCAAATCCATACACTTTCAGAAACTTTTCAGATGTGGGACTTGTTGCGGTAGCAATCTTTAAAGAGATCTCATGGGTCCGCATTACAGATTCTATTAAATCTTTGATAATTTAGGGGCGACTATTTCAGAGATTAGCTTTGTACTTTTCACTGGAGGTGTTGCGACAACTATTCTTATGGTTTCATCTGGATTGTTGTCAGACAGATTCCGTAGAAGCGCACGCGGTACATGCGGGAGATGCGCAAGGCAACCGCTTTTGAGGAGATCACTCTAAAGGTGAAAAAGGACTCTAAACTCGAAAGAGCCCCCGAAAAAGTCAAGAAGAGGATAGAAAAATTCATAACTAAACTTAGAAGAAAGCGAAAAAGAAGGAACAGACATGAGACTTCTTGTAGCCGTAGTTAACGACGTAATAACAGAGATCTATCATGGACCGGAACCGAAATCAATCAATTGGCCGTGACCAACACTTTTTGCATAAAAAAGTAACCCCAAATGCGTTGGAAATAGGCAACTTATCAGTTTTGGTTAAAAGGTTAACTCAACGGTTTGTGAACGACGCGATCTTAAGTTCAAAATTGATAGTAATATTTTGGATGACTGGAGGGAATAGTAAACGAAGATGTTTTCCACTTCTCCTTTCTCCTCGCTTACTATTCTGCCAAAAGATAAGGCATGAGGCTTTCACATACATATGATTTATGGAGAAATCTTCTACAAAGATAGCAAAATTTTTTAAGCGAAATTTATTACAGCATCAAGCATGAGTTCATATCTTGAAGAATATGTTGTTGAGACAATTAAAAGGTTGGAAAAACCTGGCTTGCTTTTGGTCAGCACGAACATGGAAGGAAAAAGCAACGTGATGACAATAGGCTGGGGATTAATCGGGCCTTTTTGGGGAACGCCAGTATTCATTATAGCCATAAGACCTTCACGATACATGCATGAATTCATCGAAGAAAGCGACGAGTTCACCATCAACGTCCCTCAAGGCGGTATGGGCGAAATTGTTGAATATTGCGGCACAGTATCAGGCAGAAGACACGACAAATTCAAAGAATGCAAGCTGACTTTACTTAAAGCAAAGAAAGTTAATGTGCCAATAATCAAAGAGTGCAAAATACACTACGAATGCAAGGTTGTTCACAAGATCAAGGTCATTCCAGAATCAATCCCGGCTGACGTAAAAGAAACACTATATCCGGAAGATAATTACCATACGTTGTTCTTCGGAAAGATTCTGGCGACCTACTAATTAGCCGCCGCAAAATTCTGCTTTTTCCCTGTTTTGAAATCGGTCTCAATGGCCATTCCCTCTAGAATATAGAATGTGCCTTTCAAAAGAAATTTATAGCGCGTGCGCAAGTGTAAGAAAAAGCAGGGTTCAAAGGATCGCAAAGTAAGAAGTTCCACCCTCACGCTTTTCAGACACGGGCACCTAAGCGAGTTGGGACACGATTTGACAGACAGTGAAATGAAGCATATTGGCGGTTGGACTGATAGACGGATGATCTCCCTCTATAGCCGTGAATATCGCATCAACAATAAACTGTTGTATCTCCAAGGTTTGAGGACTGAAGAAGAGAAGAGATTTTCAGCACTCCAAGCGCAACCTTGCCCTAAGTGCAGAACACTCAACGGCCCCAACCAACCTTTACTGTAGCCTATGCGGAATGCCATTAACCCAACAGGGCCAAGCACAATTAAGAAAGCAACAAAGTTCTAAAGAAGTCGAAACTATGAAGAAAAAGCTTCCAGGGTTCATGAAGGAAATGGGCGACCTCAAAGGATATAGAGATATGCTAGCCGAGTTGGAAAATCAACTCTATGCAGATCGCAGACTCTTTGAGGAAGAGCTAGGATAGACGAGCCAAACCAGCAGCGAGCTAAGGAAGAATGAGTCCATGTCCATAACTAGGGAAAATCCTATTATGACCAACTCGAAATAAACATTGGGATAGAACTTCCACTCCATCATTCTTAACCTACGTGCGTGCGCGAATTTTATCGCACATGTTATAGGAAGCTACTGACATTGGTTCTATCGGAGTTAACCTATAAGGCTCTAAAACCATATATACTAATTTAGCTTAAAACCTAAGCGAGGAAAACGAAACCATGAATGACGAAGACGAAATAAGAGCTGCTATGAATAGTTGGAATGAAGCAGTAGCTGAAGGCAATATCACAGAGCTCTCCAAAATTCTCCTCAAAGATGATAAGACCATGCTTCTCTCTCGAGGAATACAATATGTTGGGTATGACTTATTAATCGAACAATTCAAGGAGTGGTTCAAAACCATGCGCATACATCTCACTTCTAAAGGAATGATTATCAATCATTTGGGAAGTGTCGCATGGGTAGCAGACGATCAGTATGGAAAAATCGTTGACTTACAAGGCAACATACTTTCTGAAACGCCCATTCTAAAATGGACAAGCGTTCTCGTAAGAAGAAATGGTAAATGGGTCTTCACTCAAATCCACCATTCAACTCCTCAACCGTAAGAGTCGATGAGGTTAGATGAAAAAGAGTAGAGATTCCCGACGTTGTTTTTAATGCTATGTTAGACGGATTGTCTTTTTTTCCGAAGGACACTGTCTGCTTCAAATTCATGAAGAACATTTATGCTCTGGCGGTTTGCACGGTTTCTTGGTCGATGTAGAAGGCTACAATTACACTTTTCTAAGGACTCATTCGTTCTTTCATATTTCAAAACAACTTCTTCATGACATTAGCGATAAAAGAGATAAATCACAATTATTTAGTATTGGCGGATCGATTGGAAATTGATTGGTGAAAAAATGGTTAAAGCAGCCGTGTTAAAACAGATTGGGAAACCTTTTGACGTTCAAGATTTTCAGCTCTCTGAAAATCATTTTAGAGAGTTCACATACCGTTTAAACCCAATATCCCCCATCTTTCTCTTCAGAAACTCAAAAAGGACTCTGAACCTCTCAGATTTCTCAACAGGTAAACTCTTACAGAAGAATAAGCACAGTTTATTGAGCTCTTGCATTTCTTTCTCTAGAAGCCTCACAACCAATACAATCGGTTTATAAATAATCCGTAAACACCAAACAACCTCTGAATAACTTCTATTATTTAAAATCATGCCATTCTAAGGGTTTTTGACATGCACCTCTCTGTGTATACTACCGTAAAGCTTATGCACAATTTATGTTCAGTTTTGTTTTCGCGTTTAGTTTTTCGGCTTGCAGCGCGCGCGGGGGAATTAAATAGTTGGTGTGAAATTATTTGTTTTTCCTCCTTTAGAGATAGTTGTGCTGTTTGTGGATGGTCTTTCCCGTTGTTTTTTGGTTTTTTCTTGATTGTGGAGATTTGCGCTTTCTCTTTGTACAGGGTTAACCATCAAAAAAGAACTTAGAAAAACACGGAAGCCGCCCTAGAACATTGCATTCCAGATAGAAACCGCCATCAAACAGAGAAAAATAAGCATAGAAACCCAAGAAAAGACAGCAACCCCAAAATCAACAACAATTTCTAAACAGGCTAGCACTCGGTATCTGCAACCGGTTTACGCGGCGGCAGACGGTTGTGTAGTCTGGCTCCTCCAGTCCAAACTGCCACTGGGCTGAGGCTTTGGCAAAGCCCTCCAGTTGCCGGTAAGGCAGCTTCAGATAGATATGGAGAAACCCCAACAGCTTGATGGAGCTCCAGGGATAACAGTACCTTCTACCCTCCTTCCCCCCCGTCCATCCCGTTCAGTTCCCTCCCCCAATCTTTCAGCACGGTGAAGTCTGAGATGATCTCGCCACCCCTAACAAGAGTCTCATTATAAGCTGCCAATCCCCAACCACAAAAACCACCACAAGACCAACATAACATTCCAAAAATATAAGTTACGCAGCAAAGCAATCAATACGAAAAATATATAAACAGACTATCTTTAATCATGACCCATAGGAGTGCTAAAATTAATATGCCCGAAAGGAAGTTGAGCCGTAGGAAATATATTTTGGTCGCCGGTGGCGGTGCGGCAGTAGCCATTATAGGAGGAGCAGCATACTATTTATCCCAGAAAGAGCCCTTCCCGACGCCAACACCCTTGAAGACTTTGAGGATATCCACAGAAGGAGAACCCGTACAACTTGATCCCCACCGATACAGAACTGTAGTAGACAATGTGATAACAGCTCAGATGATGGAACCTCTAATCTACTACGACAAAGATCTGAACATTATACCGATGTTATCTACGAACTGGGAGAATGTGTCTAGTACTAGTTGGAGATTTCATTTGAGGAAAAACGTGAAGTTCCACGATGGGACGCCGTTTAACGCCGAAGCCGTCCGTTACAACTTTGACAGGCTCTTAGACGTAGAGCGTGGAATGGTTGCTACATTTTATATTGACGCTTGGATGGAGTCGTGTGAGGTCGAGGACGAATACACGGTGATAATTAATACGAAAGGACCAACACCATTCGCTGTTATGGGTGCCAACCTTACGTCGATACCAGTGTCAATCAACAGTCCAACAGCGATTGAGGAGTGGGGGGACGATGAATATACGAGACATCCGGTCGGAACGGGGCCATTCAAGTTCGCCGAATGGGTAGAAAAAGAGTACGTTAAAATGGAGAAGAATCCAGACTATTGGGGTGAAGCCCCTCTGTTAAACGAATTGGTATTCAAGATAATTACTGAAGAGAGCACGCGATACATGGCATTTTTGGCGGGTGAGCTTGACATTATCAGTAATCTTCCGCCCCACAGGATTTCTGAGTTAGAGGCAAACCCAGATTACAAGGTTATAAGACAAACTCATTTGCGTACGATAATTACGTCGTTAAACATGACTACCGGGGCAGAGCCTCTTAAGGAACTAAATGTAAGGAGGGCAATCTTCCACGCCATCGATCGTGAGTCCATCGTCCACCACATCCTTGAAGACCTCGGAGCGGTGGCTACGGTTCTCCCACCCCCTGGTGTATGGGGAAGGCTTCCGGACGATGAATGGGGACCACACGGAAGATATCCTTACGATCCCGAGGAGTCGAAGAAGCTCCTCACGGACGCGGGCTGGATTGACACCGACGAAGACGGTGTCGTCGACAAGGACGGAACCCCTCTCGAGCTAAGGTATGTTTGCCCGGATGGAAGGTACCTCAGGGATAGTACGGTCGCCGAGGCAATAGTCGAATTCCTTAGATTGGTTGGAATCAAGGCGAACTTAGAGCTGAGGGATTCTGCAACATGGGTCCAGATGGGCAAGGCGGGAGACTTTGACATGTTTCTGGTTGGAGGCGCTATAAAAGCGGAAGTGGATAGTTGTCTAAGGAGATGGGTATATCCTCAAGCTGATACACCGGGTGCTTTCGGAGCATTTACTGGTTACAAAAACCCAGGGGTGACCGAACTTTTCGATCAAGGGGTAGCGGAGATGGACGAAGCCGAGCGCCTCGAAATGTATTATAACGCGCAAAGAATAATCGCGGACGATGCTGCTATTTTTCCCATATGGCATGTGATGGGGCTCTTCGCAACCGTCAAAGACGTAGAAAACTTCGAGACATTACCTAATGAAATCTTTGCCTTGAAAAGAACGGATATTTAAGATATCTTAATGAAGTCTATCAAAAACAAGCATTTACGCTTATTCAAACTGCTGTTCACTTCTTTTTTATGGTTCTGAACAGAAGCGATCGTTTTATTATACGATTTGTAACTCTTGAGTTATTGGGTTTTCGCAACACCTTCGGATACTCTGGCCTCAAAACGGGAGATAAGTTCAGCGGCCATTTTCTCGGCTTCTGAAAGCCTCATTTTCTCATGGTTGTATCCAAATGTCTCGCTCATGATCTTAACGGTTTTTTCTGTGAAAACCACAGTTCCATCTTCACAAATCTTCTCAACGCCTGCTAACTTATGCTGACCCTCAATTATTCGTAAACCTTTGTCCATACTCATCTCCTTCGGTAACACAACTTCTACTCCTTGGGCATTGATCCAGACAGGCCATCCTCCAGGTAATCCATTAGGGCCTGGAGCATGTAGAAACTCACCTGCATCGTTTAATAAAGCCTTAACGATCTTTACGCCAGATGACGCAGCCCGCTTGGCAGCTACCGCTGGAATCAGGGTTCCTGGTGTTCTAACGGCTTGAATTATTAACTCTTCAACATTAAATCTGTCGGTTTCCTCCTTATCATTAACCATAATCTTCAAAAAAGGTTTAGGGGCTCCTAACACTCCAAACTCATTTGCATAACCAAAGATGCTTAAATGAGCTATCATAAAAACTTTAATGTTTTTCATAGAGATTTGCAGCTCATCACCTACTACTTTTTTCACGCTGGTTACCAAGGTGTCGATATTACCCATCCCTGTAGTAGGAGCTAAACCTACTTTTCCAAGTAGGTGATGTATAATGTCACAATAACTTGCATTTACAACGTGGGTTATAATTCCAGCACGTTTGACGGCTTGCATGAGCTTATAGATAAGCACCGTCTGCAAAGGTAAGAATGGCCCTAAACCACCTGCTTGAATCACCTTCCTATGAGTTTTCGGGGGAAGCTTAGAAAGGATCCATGGCGACATGAGGGTAGCCACATTAAGTATCACATCAGGAGTCACGTCCTTTAATAATTCAGAAGTTCCTTTGATGTCATTTAGATCCACCCTTCGGAAAGAGATGTTCGGATAGTACCCTTCATTACCTGCTGCAACAATCGTACTGTTAACAATATTCTTAGAATATTCCTCTCTTTTGTCTGCAGCTATAATGCTTATCACTCCAGGATTTCGTGCTAAGAGACTGAGTGCATTTTCACCGACACGTCCTAAACCTATTAGCATCACTTTATTTGTCAAAAAGATCACCTTTTCCTAATAGTATAGCAAGATATAAAAAGATCATCTATTAATTCCCACCTCATTTATTTACCTACCAACGTGAAAGCTTTTCCACTTGAGGAGTATGTGTTTAACTATAATATAGAGCTCTGCGCAATTCTTTTAAGTTTTGCTGTCTCCTTTTTGGTTTATGGAAGCTTATGAGATTGTTAGGCTTTTTGTGAACAAGACCGTTGTGCCAAGGGAGCCTAGGAGGCGGGGTAGTCCTAACTATGGATCGCGCGCTAGCCTGTTTAGAAATTAATCTTATTGCTCTCTTATGTTAGGAAGGAACTTTGAGTATTAAGCGAGTGCTTAATTCATTGGATTTGAAGTGTATTCGCGTTTTCTTGACGTCTTTTTATCATGGAGAAGGGGTTGGTAGGAAGCCTTATCCTCCTGTTTCCATGTTGAAGGCTCAGCTGTTGAATCATCTGCGGCGTGTTCCAAGTGACCTACGGCTTGCATTACTGTTGAAAAGGAATAGAAAGATGGCAAAAGTGTGCGGCTTCAGGCGGAAGACGCCCAGTCACGGCTTGTTCACCCAGTTTAGACATAGACTTGGCAGGGACGGGTACGAGGAGGTGTTCTCTATGCTATTGAAACAGCTGTTGAAGGACGGAGCGGTTAAAGACGAGGTTGTCGCCTTAGACAGCACAGCGGTCAAAGCTTACAGTCAGAGAAGCCTAGACAACAAAACGGGGAAAAGTGATCGGGAAGCTCGCGCCGGAAGGGGAAGAAGAGGCTTCACACTTGGTTATAAGGTGCACAGCATGCTGTACAAGCTCTGAACTGCCCTTAGCATTCACAGTTCAGCCTTGCAACATGAACGAGAAACGCTTCATCAAGCAGCTACTAGAGAAGCTGAAATGCCGAGGCATCAGATTTAAAACTGTTGTGGCTGACGCCCAGTACGACTCGTCCAAGGTTAGGAAAACTGTGAGGGAGTATGACGCTGAATCAATCATACCCTACAGGAAAACTTCAGTGGTTAGAAACGCCTTGATGGTTGGAGGCGACTTCATTGTTCGCGGAGTTAAGCGTCTAGTCACCCTCTTCAGGAAACGAGTATGCATAGAAAGGGTTTTCAGCAGAGCCAAAGAATGGCTTGTCCTAGACCACCTGAGAGTTAGAGGATTGGAACCGGCTTTCATACATGCCTGCCTAAGCTTCTCAGCCATGCTGGTCGTCGCCTTAACAGCTGTCAATCAGAATAAGCCAAGCCTCATCCGCAGCATAAAACACCACACAACCCAATGAGACAAAAGAAGTGACATCAAAGACAGCTTAAGACAGGGTTAACCATCAAAAAAGAACTTAGAAAAACACGGAAGCCGCCCTAGAACATTGCATTCCAGATAGAAACCGCCATCAAACAGAGAAAAATAAGCATAGAAACCCAAGAAAAGACAGCAACCCCAAAATCAACAACAATTTCTAAACAGGCTAGCACTCGGATTTCGAACCTACAATAAGAGGTTCCCCACTTGCAAAAAGGCTGGCTCGAGAATACGATGTTGATCTTCCAATGGTTAAGGGCACTGGGTCCAGCGGGATAATCACAAAGGAGGATGTATTGAATACTATTAAAAAATTTGAAATCAAGACTATTGAACCAGAGGTCGCCAAGATTATCCCTGTTACGGGAGCTAGAGAAGTAATCGCTGAGCGGTTGACAAAGAGCTACCAAACGGCGCCACATATTACAATTACAATGGAATCAGACATAACAGAGACAGAGATTTTATCACGAAGTTAAATCTAAGATCTCGAAAGAAAATGAAAGCGCAAGACTGACTTTTTTGCATTTAATGGTTAAGGCTACCGATATGGCTTTGAGAGAAAGTCCAATACTTAATTCAGCTTTAATTGACAAAGAGGTCAGAGTTTTCAAAGACATCAACATAGGCATAGCGACTGCTACAGAGAAGGGCCTAATAGTACCCGTGATCCAGTATGCAGAAACAAAGAAACTCATGGAAATTGCCTCGATGACAGAGAGTCTTTTTCAAAAGGCAAGGCAGGACAAACTCTCCTTGCCAGAAATCTCTGGAGGAACATTCACCGTTTCAAACCTTAGCGGATATGGAATCTGTTTCTTCACGCTGATCATTAACCCGCCCCAAAACTCGATACTCGGAGTCGGAAAGATAGGTGAAAAGGCTGTTGTGGTCAAGGGAAAAATCGACGTAAGGTATGTACTCCTTCTTAGTTTGACATTTGACCATAGGGCTATGGATGGCGTCCCGGCCGCTCAATTCTTACAGAAATTGAAAAAAATCCTGCAGAAACCATCCCTTCTTTTGCTCTAGGCCAAACCATCTAAAACTTTTTGAATGCTGAGAGCGTCTAGATACCCTTGGTCAAAGAACAAACTTATTAAAAAAAGCTAAGCTAACCTGCAATACTAAATTTTTTTACAAAAATAGGTATATACTGCTAACTGCATACTAGTCTTCGGTGAAGATAGTGGAGAAAGAATATTACTTTACGAGAGCCTTTCCACTGTCAGAATACAAAAAAAGAGCTGAAAAAGCTAAAAAACTCATGGATGAAAACGACATTGATGCTTTGCTTCTGACTCAACGAGCCAATGTCGAATACTTTTCAGGAGCCCTCAATACTCTCTGGCACTGCAAAGATAGACCTTTCACTTTTATACTTCCAAGGGACGGGGAACCTGCAATAGTCATACCAAGGCTTTTGGAATGCGTAACCGCAAGAACTACTTGGGTCAAGGACATAAGATGTTATCCTTCTTCCCCGCCGAAAGAATCCGAACGAATAGTCTGTCCAGCTACGATTGCAGCCACTCTTGAAGAAAAAGGTCTCAGCAAGTCGGTCATTGGTATAGAAGCAGGCTATGATTTGCGAATTGATATGTCGCTCAGGGAATTTGAAGTCGTCAGAGGAGGAGTTCCAGACGCTAAATTTGCAGATGCGTACAATGTTATATGGGGCTGTCGAATCACCAAATCAAAACTTGAAATAGAGCGCATCGAGAAAGCCAGCACCATAACATGTAATGCTATCAAGAATGTCTTTGAGTCTAGGGTAAAAGAAGGCATGACTGAGTTTGATTATGCCAAGGAAATGGCAATGGCCTTTCTGGAGGAAGGAGCGGAAGCGCGAGATGGTGGTTTCATCTATGTTGGCGTCATGAACGATCCATGGTTGGGACCCATGATTGATAGAGCCCCAACAAATCGCAAATTGAAAAAGGGCGACATGATAGTTGCAGATGTTGGAGCCGGATACGGAGGATACACGTCGGACATGACGCGATGGGCAGTTATAGGTGAAGCACCACAGCAAATGAAGAAGCTCTATGATCTCGCTGTGCAATCAACAACTGCAGTAGACAAAGCGATAAAACCTGGAATTCCAATATGTGACCTTGCAAAAGTCGCCAATGAGCCATTCGCGAAAGCTGGCTTTCCAATGGCAATAGCTCGAGTTGGCCATGGATTAGGATTGGATTCCCATGAACTGCCCAGCCTCGGCAATGAAAATACTGATTTACTTCAGCCAGGGATGGTGGTTACAATAGAGCCTTGCCTGCTATATAACGAATACATCGTTTGGGTCGAAGATGTAATTGCAGTGACGGAAACTGGATACAAAAACCTAACACCAATCCCAAAAGACCTATGGGAAATCCTGTAAATTTTGCAATGAACTCCTTTCTATATCTGCGCCTTATTTTGATTGGGAAGTAGGTTTCAACGGTTCATGTTTAAAAGGCGTGGAACTCCATAGGAAAAACTCAATTTACGGAGGAGCGGTTTCATTTGGTGCAACCGCTGATTGGAAAGACAAGGCCTTAAAGAGGAATGTTTATTCGGACCAGGGTGCGGATCGTCAGCTGGGAACGTGGAACCCTTCTGTCTGCAGCGGTAAAAGGAGGGGGTTCCAGACGCCAGGTTCGTGAATGCCTATAATGTAATATGGAGCTGTAGACTTATCAAATCAAAACTCGAAATCGAAGGCATCGATCGGATTCTCTGGCTTGCACTAATTATATACGGTTTTTCTTTGGACGGTTTTGGCGTAAAATTTTGTTAAGGTATATTTTGGTGGATAGGTTTAGTTTTGGGTATGAAACAACGAAGAAAACGTCTTAGTTGGGCTTTGTACGAGAATCTTCGCCAGATTGAGCGTGAAGCTGCTTTCCGCCTGTTGAAGTGGGCTGTAAACTCGCTGCCGCCTTGGGATAGCCGCTGGAAGGGGATTGGGCGTAAGCCTTACGACGCTGGAGCATTGACAGTGGTCACGATCTGGCAGGAGATCGAGGGTAAGCCTGAACGGGCCTACACGGCGGGTCTTGAGAGGGATAAAGAGCGTCTGCACTTGCGCGCACGCCGAGAAAGGAGGCACACCATACATCAAACCGAAAAAGAACAGCTAAGAGAAGGCCAAAGGCTGCAGACCATGGAAGCAGATGATAACCCTGTTCAAGAAGCATCCGCGCGTCTTCAACCGCTTCTACAGGCTGCATCCACGAGTTGAAGCCGCTTGGCACCTTTCAAGAGCTTAGTCGGAGACATCGTCAGAAACAGAACAATCAAAACCATAAAAGCTGAGATCTGGTCAAAAATCACCTGTTACAACCTTATATGGACAATTAGAGGAAATCACAGATTTTGAGCCAAACCCGTATCGATTTCATAGGCTAGATTTAAATAAAAGTTTGATTTTTGTTTCTATTTATAGAAAAAAGGAAGTTAGATTGAGGATGTTAAAGTATATCGTGAAGAGGTTGCTGATGCTAATACCGATGCTCCTCGTAATGTCTCTTTTCATATTCGTGGCGTTTGCTTTAATCCCCGGCGACCCAGCAGACATCATAATGGCTGGTAATTCACACTTTTCCCCGGAATTAGCCGCTGAAATAAGGAAAATGCTGGGGCTTGACCTCCCCCTACATGTACGATATGCTAGATTCATATGGAACGCAATACATGGCGACCTAGGGCGCTCTTATCACACTGAGATACCTGTAATAGAATCAATCTTAACTGCCTTTCCAAACACCGTGGAACTAGCGTTTGCTGCGATGGCCATAGCGGTGATGGTTGGAATACCGGTCGGAATCATTGCCGCTGTCAAGCGGAATTCAGTCCTTGACAATGTTGTCAGAGTCATAGTGATAGGGGGTGTCTCCATTCCTATCTTTTGGCTAGGCTTGGTCCTCATCTACGTGTTTGCAGTTGTCTTCCATTGGTTGCCCACATCTGGGAAAAACGGTATAGAACACCTTGTGCTACCAGCCATAACACTTGCAACATACCCGATAGCTACCATCGTACGGATGACGAGGAACAGCATGCTTGACGTGTTGGGGCATGACTACATCAGGACCGCGCGGTCGAAGGGCTTGAAGGAGAGAAGAGTCCTAATCAAGCATGCATTAAAAAACGCGATAATTCCCGTAATCACGATTGTAGGGATTCAAATGGGAGTAATGCTTGGAGGCGCCGTCTTGACTGAGACTGTGTTCGCCTGGCCTGGAATAGGTAGGCTTCTCATCTCATCGTTATTAAGGCGGGATTACCCTATAGCTCAAGGATGCGTACTAATGATAGTCACAGTATTCCTTTTCGTCAATTTGATTGTTGATATTCTTTATGTGTACGTTGATCCTAGGATACGTTTCAGATGAATTTGGTGAAAAAGTAAAGGGATTTGATGATTTATGGAAGGCGGCATGAGAGAAAAAATAAGAAAAATTGCAGAGACGCATAGAGATGAACTCGGAGACTTCAAGCGAGATCGAACGGCAATGCTTGGCCTTATCATACTTGTAGCATTTGTGTTTGTCGGAGTTCTTGCGCCCTTTTTAGCCCCATATGACCCACTCACACAACGTCTCCCGGCTGCGCGAATGACTCCAAACAGTGAATTCCTTCTCGGGACAGACGAGTTGGGTAGAGACATGCTAAGCAGGACAATTTATGGGACCAGAACCTCGCTACAGATTGGGGTGATGGCGACGGCGATAGCGATGATCTTTGGAGTATTGATCGGTTCGATTTCGGGTTACTATGGGGGATTATTGGACTTTATTGCTATGAGGGTAATTGATTTACTGCTTTCAGTCCCTTCTCTCTTATTGGCGATATTAGTGGTATCTATTCTCGGCGCAAGCACCCATAATGTAGTGATCGCCGTGGGAATAAGGGGAATCGGGCCATTCGCGAGGGTGGTAAGAGGATCGATGTTGTCCATCAAAAAGGAATACTATATCAAATCGGCGAGAGCGCTTGGAGCCAGTGATTTACGAATAATCTTCCGCCACATTTTGCCGAATAGTTTGTCGCCTATTATAACGCTGGCGACTCTCAGTATGGGAAGCGCGATTCTTTCAGCAGCTGGACTAAGTTTTGTAGGCCTCGGCGTGCAGCCGCCAACACCGGAATGGGGTCTGATGCTGAGTAGTGGGCGCGAATTCCTATTAGCTGCGCCCCACATGGTAATATTCCCAGGACTAGCAATAATTCTTTCAGTACTAGGATTCAACTTATTGGGCGATGGACTAAGAGACGCCTTAGACCCACGGCTCAAGGGGATCATTTAATGAACGAAAAAGTACTGGATATTCATAACCTGAAGACGTACTTCTTTACTCGTAGAGGTAACGTAAAGGCTGTAGATGGGGTTAGTTTTGAGGTATCAAAAGGAGATATCGTGGGTATTATGGGCGAGACGGGATGCGGAAAATCAGTCACCGCTCTATCTATTTTGAGGTTGATTCCACATCCGGGGAAAATAATTGGAGGCGAAGTCATCTTCAATGGGAAAAATCTGATCGAGATTAGCGATGAGGAAATGAGACAACTTAGAGGAAAAGAGATTTCAATGATTTTTCAAGACCCTATGACCTCCTTAAATCCTGTGTACACGATTGGAGATCAGGTATCTGAAGCCATCCGATCACACCAAGATATAAGTAGAACGCAGGCAATGAGAGAAACATTAGAGATGCTAGAGAAAGTAAGTCTTCCAGACTCTTTGGAAGTGGTAAAGAAGTATCCCCATGAACTAAGTGGGGGGATGAGACAAAGAGCTATGATTGCGATGGCGATTGTGTGTACGCCATTACTGCTCATTGCCGATGAGCCGACTACTTCACTAGATGTTACCATACAAGCACAGATCTTAAAGTTGATAAAAAAACTTAGAAATACGTTCGATACCTCCGTACTTCTAATTTCCCACGACTTTGGAGTTATATCAGAAATGTGTGATAAAGTCATGGTAATGTATGCCGGAGTTATAGTGGAGTCTGCTGATGTATACACGATTTATGAGAAGCCTGCGCATCCCTATACTAGAGGTCTGATCAAATCGGTTTTAAAGATAGATATGGTGGATGACGTATTAGAAACCATCTCAGGGATTGTACCTAACCCACTTGACCTGCCACCTGGTTGCCCGTTCAATCCGAGATGTCGATTCGCCAAAGAAATCTGTTGTAGGGAGATACCAACGATGACTGAGATCGAACCAGGACATTTTGTACGTTGCTTTAATGGGGGGAAGTCAGATAGATGCAAAAGGACAAATTATTAATATGTGAGAATGTAAAAAAGCATTACCCAGTACGTGGAAGTTTCTTCTTTAGATCTGTAGGCGTAGTACGTGCAGTTGACGGAGTAGATTTTTACGTTAAAAGAGGCGAGACATTCAGTCTCATTGGCGAATCAGGGTGCGGAAAAACAACAATCGGTCTAACGATTTTACGTCTCATTGAACCTACAGCAGGCAAAGTCTACTTCCAAGGTGAAAACATATTCGAATTGGGAAAACGCGAAATGATTAGATTTAGACGCAACATGCAAATAGTATTCCAAGATCCTCAGTCATCACTTAACCCGAGGATGACGGTGAAGAGCATTATAAGTGAACCATTGGTGATTCATAACGTTCATAAAGGAAATGAGGTGGAGCGTGTTCTAGAGATATTGGAATCAGTGGGACTTAGGGCGGAACACATGGAAAAATATCCACATGAGCTTAGCGGAGGACAAAAACAAAGAGTTGGACTGGCTAGAGCACTGACCTTAGAGCCTAAGCTTATTGTCTTGGATGAACCTACTTCATCGGTAGATGTATCTGTTCAGGCTAAGATACTAAATTTGTTAAAAAAACTAAGGGAAAATATGGGTTTGTCCTACCTGTTTATTACGCATGATTTAAGCGTGATAAAACATGTGAGTAACAGGACAGCCGTAATGTATTTAGGCAAAATAGTGGAGTCAGCTACCACTGAAGAACTGTTTAGAACACCGCAGCACCCATATACGCAGGCTTTGCTGTCAGCCATTCCTAATCCCAATCCACGAACACGCCACCTCGATAAAGTCATTGTAATTAAAGGGGAAGTGCCAAGCCCTATGAATCCCCCGCTTGGCTGCAGATTCCATACAAGATGCCCCTTCGTAAAACCAAAGTGTAAAAATGTGGAGCCTGAACCAATTGAAACCAGAGTAGAGCACTACGTCTCTTGTCACTATCCCCTGTAAATAAAAAAGTATTGAAGGACTTTATAAAACAATACAAAAATCAATGCGGGTCATCTATTCGCCTAACTCTAACCTTTTCAGCTCGAAAACAGTACCCCCTCGATGTGCATTGCAAGAGACTAGTATGCTCCCTTTCTCCTCTAGAGATGGAAACTGAGCCCCATACCTTAATGCGAATGCATAAGGGTAAATTGCACTATAAGCGGTGGGACAAATGTGTCCCTTCATCTGCTCTACTCCAATGATTTCGATAGTATCTCCTGGCTTGTGCACAGGACACTGTCCTCCACAACAGCGATCCCCAACTTCTTTTACGGTTATAATGATCTTATATCTTTCATTGTAATCCCTATTTCTTCCCTTTATTATAACCATGCTTATCACACACTTCAGGAGTTTAGCCGAAAACCTATTTAACTTTTTCCACGTTTTGACTAGTACTGTTAACATAAGGTTTTTGTGGCTTCGAGGAGCCTTTGTTTTTGGAGGTGACCGGTTATAGGTGCGTTTGACTGGCTCCTGGAGGCCGTCGGAGAGAATAGAATTCAACCGCAATAAGGTTTCGGTTGAATGTAAGGTTAAGGCCTGTATCATGTGCATGGCTAGTCTAAGCTATAAGGGTATGACTGATGCTTCCGGTTTGAAGCCACGTAGCCGTGTATTACTGGGTTCAGAAGCTTAAGAATCTGGTGCAGAGATGCGCTTCCAAGGTGAACACACCAAGCCCTAAAAATGCCACCATCACAAACCTTATCTTAACAGTATCCACATCCAATTCCACAAAGCTATTAAATCACTCACAGTGATCCAAAAACTTGGGACTCGCCAGAGTGGAAGGAAAAAAAGGCAAATAAGCTGGTTTGCGGAAGAAACAAAATGTAAATTCTGTAAAACTACTATTTCCACATCCGCCCCTTTCTGTCCAAGCTGCGGAAAATCGCAAAAATAGGTCCATCTTGAAGGCTTTTGTTTTTAGCTGGACTTTTTAAGTTAAAAAGATACCTGAAGATAGTTAGCGTCTTAAGCGAAGCTGCAATTCAGCAGTTACGGAGAGAAATGTGTCTAACAAAATAAGATTTCCTGAAAATAGACTAGTTTTAGATAAGCTAGAAGGAAGATAAACGAACAATTAGGTTCCAGATCTTTCAGCTAATAATTTTTCGTCGTTGTCTTGTAGGAGGATTTCTAGCGCAACGTGTAACGTCCTTGCATTAATTGAGATCGAAAATTTAAGCTTGCTAATTTTTTCCAATTCATCAGGTACCATTACCGCAACACTCTTCACGCGGTATGCGAAACATTCTATGTTGAGACACATCCTTTAACCGAATTGGATGGCGAGGTTAGTTTTGTGTAAAGTTATTTTCTCCTTAAGGCAAAAAGCTTTTCTTTTCCGATAACATTTAGGCAACGCTCTTGTGGAAGCAGGTGTTGGCATCCACCTTCGGTTACGCGAAGAGCGATTTCAATTTGTACTGCACCAACTCCGAGTTTTCGATAAGGCACCTCAATGTTGATTATCATGTCTTTTTCTAGTGGAATGTCGGTTGACATCGACTTCACAAAATCATCTGATATTCCTTTTATGTCTACAGGTGCGTGAATTGGGTAGTCTCGAATATCAAGACCTATTCCATGCAACATCCCACTTGCCCGCGGCTGCATTCCAAATTTTGCGCGAACTTTATTTATTGCGTCCGCAACTTCTGACGGCTTGATGCCTGGTGCCACAGTTTTTAAAGCCTTTTGCACACTCATGTTGGAACCCTCATATAGGCTGAGCAAATCTTTCGAAGGTTTTCCCAAAACTGCGACATTTCCCGTGTCAGCGTGATATTGGTCAAAAATGCACCCGACATCCCAGAGGATCTCATCACCCTTCTTTATCTTATAGTCTGAAGGAGGCCAAGGAGCTGTAACTCTGGATCCTGCGAGGATCCAGAAAAACTCAACTTCAGCACCCTGCTTCGCAACACTTTCTCGGTATATTTGTAGTAACTTCTTCTCAGTCGTTCCTTCCTCGATCCTTTCAACAAAGCTATCAATAGCTTTTTCGTTGATTTCCGCCGCTCTCTTCAAGCACTCAATTTCTTGTGGAGTCTTTACCATTCTAACCAATCTGATTAGCTCACATGCATCACCAAACTTGGCTCGAGGTAGCTTGCTACCAAGCATCTTTCTAACGATAGGGCTTAAGTTCTCCATGTCCAACCCTATCCTTTTTTTGTCCAAGCCCTTCTCCTTGAGCACCTTTACTAGCGCCTCACCTGCGTTTGGAGCATTCCGGTCTTTAGCAGCTTGAATCTCTTCGAATCTTAACTCTTCTTGGCGAACAACCTTTGCTCCTGACGCCCGATCTCTTGGAAAGGCACCATATGTCCAAATATCCTCAAGATTCACCCAACTTGGAATTTGCGCATTATAAAAAGACGAGTACATTGATACAACCAAAGATGGAGTTACTGTTTCGTCGCTAGGAAAAACAGCGTAGGCCTGGCTAAGCGTGTATGGCGATCCTGGTCTCATCTGCCATTCCTTATATCGACGACTAACGCACGCGGCGTGTCCAGTCAAATAGAAGACATTTTCAGGTAGTGTGGCGACCAATACATCTGCACCGTACTTGCCCATAAGCTGTAATGCTCTTTCCCTATTAAACAACATTGCTAATGCCCCTTGTTTGACTTTTATTCTTAACTTTCCTTTAAAAATTTTACCCCTGCCTCTTTGAGGCAACGCCATAGCCGGTCTATATTTTGAACTCCAAAGGTGCATTACGACCCCTGAAAAGTGTTCAACATTTTCGAGTAAGAAGCAACGCGTCAACTTCATGTTCTACTACAAGTTTCTCAGCGTTATTATATAGGGGTGTGCACAACTCAATTTTTGCGGTTTTTCTTCTACGTGTTCTGTGAGCCTTTGTAGGTTCAGCTCGCTTCACCATGCTGTATTTCGCTTTCAGGGAATACTATTTCTTTCTGTCTCTGGACTAAGCCCAGTATCGGCTCACGGCTTTGAGGCTTGGTTCGCCTTTGAGGATAGACTTTACGGCTGTTGCGACCAGTCCTATGAGTCCGGCTGTGACCATTGAGGCTTTCTTAATTATGCCTTTAGGTCTGGTGCAGCACCCTTCAACACGTGGTTTTTGATTAGACCTTTGAACTGTTCCACCAGGTAACGTTTGGCTTTAGAACCTCTATTCCACCAACCAGCTATTACTCCAGATTCTGTTGTAAAGGTGTTGTCTCCAACGATGGGTTTGTGAGGAGGCATCTTCACCAAGGACAGTTCTTCGACAAGTTTTGATGATTCCCGTAGTTTTTTGAAGTTTATACCTGTTCTAACCCCATATAACACTTCTAACGCTGCCGCGACCTCCTCTAAGGCAGCATTCCCACTCCTCTCGCCTACTCCATTAATAGTGGTATGTACTACGTCAGCACCAGCTATCACCCCGGCAAGCGAATTGGCAACAGCTAAGCCGAAATCATTGTGACAATACATCTCAATAGGCTTATCCGTTCTTTTCTTGATCTCCTTCATCAAATAACTTACGGCCTCCGGTGAACATACACCGAACGTGTCAGCCAAAACATACGAGTCCATGTGCCCCTTTGTGGCTACGCTATCTATAATGTTCCAGAAAGTGTCAAACTTGGCTCTGGTTGAGTCAATAGTGAAGAAAGCAACGTGTAACCCATGTTCGGCTGCATATTCGGTCGCCTCAACTTAAAGATTAATGGCTTTCTCCACAGTCCAGCCATAGGCATATTTAAGCAGTTGGTCACTCGAAGGGATTTCCATGATTACACCATCAACATCACAAGCCAACGCCAAGTCAATATCCTTTTTCATACAGCTCACAAAGCAAAAAATCTGTGCATGGAGGCCTTCATGAGCTATCGCCTCAACAGCATCAGCATCCTCTTTAGAAACAGCGGGCATACCGACTTCAATCCTAGAAACCCCTACCTCTTCAAGCATTCTAGCAATCTTAATCTTGGCATCCTTTCTAAAAACGATACCTGCTTGTTGCTCTCCGTCCCTAAGAGTCATATCATGAAAGACTACTTTTTCAGGAAATTTAAGTTTTCCCTCCACTTCATCCTAGTTATAGTGACTAACAAACCATTCCTCAGTTTTCCAAGATTTATTGCTTATCATTTCGACACCCATGTTCATTTCGTGCAAGAATGTAGTCATGGCTGTTAACTCATAACAGTTTTCTAGGTGAAGTCTTGCCGCTTTGGTTCTCTACATAATTCGATATTTAATTGTGAAATTTTCCCATAAGTTAGGATGGTGTCGGCTATTCTTTTGGAATTTATTTGTGCGATCTTCCGCACTTGGGACAGAATATCGTATCACCTGAAATAGATGTTCCACAGAATTTGCACGTTGTCTCTCCTGAGAGCCAGTGTTCAAGCACCGTTTTCCCTTCTTTCTCGTAGCGGCGCGCAAAGAGAAAACCAATCTCCATGAGCAGAACCATGGGAACCCATATCATCAAGTTACCTAATGGAAACCCTCCGTTAGGAGTCAGAATCATAGCCAAGATGAAAAGAGCCGCGTACAGATATTTTCTATTCTTAGTAAACATCTTCGTGCGCAGTATTCCATATTTCACGAGAATAACGAAAAACGCGGGGAAGGTGAAGGCCAGCCCTACGATCAAAGTGAAGAAGAACACAACCTTGTAGAAATCCATAACAGAAACAACCAATTCTGCTCCAACAACTAAAAAAAATGGGGCGATGCTACGCATCACGTAGGGCATAAGCACTACGTAACTGAACAAGGCTCCAACAAGAAACAGAATCGAAACGGACGCTACAAACGGATACACGTCCCTTCTTTCACGTGGATAAAGAGCAGGATTAACGAACCTGTATATTTCATAAGCAAACACGGGTAGGGTTATGGCCAGTCCGAAAGTAAGAGAAGCAAGTACATAAAGCTCGATGGGAACGGCAAACTCCAAGCCTATGAGCTTAAAATTCTCGGGAAGAATCTGCTCCCTGATCAACTTCAGAATTACCCCCACAAACGGTTCATAAGATTGGAGCGGATTCTGAAAGAAAGATAAGTTAGCTGGCAAGACCATCATAGCGACCGTCGAAACGATCAATGTGCATAAAACAATTTTAAGTCTTGCAGCAAGTTCCTCAGTATGGTCCCAGAAACCCATGATCCTCTCTTTTCTTCCCTCCTCCTCACTATCAGACATCTAAGCAGTATTCGCCCCTTCGCGTTGCCTTACGCACTTCCGGCTTTAACCTTTAGTCTTATGTAAGATCTCCTCGGAGATCTGCTGCTTCGTCTTATCCTTCGTGTTTATCCCCAGCTTTTTAGCGGTCTCAATTAGCGCGTTATCACTTGACTTCTCAACCTGCCCAGTTAAAGTAGACGAGGGTTTCTTGATTTCTCTGGAAGCTTTTTCGAACTCCCCTTTCGCTTTTCCAAGCGCTCTAGCCAACTCAGGCAACTTTGAAGGCCCCCAAAGCAGTATTATCGCAACTATAGCCAAAATGATCAACCACTCCATTCCGGCAATCAAATCATTCACCTACCTATCTCATTTATTTGTATATATTTAAAGGTTTTCGAAAAACGAACAATTGTTTTTATTGATATTTTGCGTCACACCAGTCCTAAAAGTGTCCTGCGTGCGCGCAATCTTTTTCTATTCGATCTCATACGATTCTAGGAACGTTCAAGTGAGAGCATGTATGTCTCCAAGAGATCGCTTCGAGAGGCGCTCTCGTGGTTGATGTAAGAATTTCAGGCATTTCATGGGTGTCTTCGATACAGAGATGGTTTCAAGAGATGTATGCAAGCAGGAGATCGTTCTAATGGGAAGCACACTGATGAAAGAGCTCAAGTCTTCTTCGAAGAGGATTGGTCAACTTTACCCTATATTGGTTGACTATTACGGCAACATCATCGACGGAAAACACCGATTTAGCGCGGATAAAAAATGGAAAAGGATAAGACTAGAGAACATCAAGACAGAGAAAGATAGACTTATCGCTAGGATCATCGGCAACAACCTTAGAAGAACAGTGCCTAGTAACGAGAAGAGGAAGCTGTTAGACAGACTCGGAGAAATCTACCTCAGCCAAGGAATAGAACTCGGAAAGATAGCGTATAAAATCGCAGAGGAAACTGGTATGAGCTACCAATGGGTCACCAAATATCTACCAGACAGGTTCAAGGATCATCTACAATCTGAGAAGGCAAAGTCGGCTTTACGACGTAGAGCCAGAATAAGCAAACTGCTGGATCCTCCGGAAGAAGTGCTGAGTATCAGGACCTATGCCAACACCGAATTCGTGAACATCGTGATGAAGAAACCTCTCTACGAGAAACTTGAGGAAAAGGCCAAAAAGCTGGAGACAACACCGGACAAGCTCATGTACAACGCAATATTGTTAGTATTAAAAACCTAGTATTGATCATCAACAACGGAATACTGTTGCTAGCGTTCAAGATGCTGAAAACAAAGAGAACGCAGGGCGAAGTTGCCCATCCGGTTAGAAGCGACTGCAGACTAACAATGAAGCCGAACGTCTATGCGCGCTCAAACTGACTTTATGTGTTCTGCCAAAACCCATTTGCAATAGTCATCGAGCTTCATATTCTTCGTTTTAGCCAATTCAGTTAGTTTTTCGTAGAGTTCTACGTCTGGTTTGTATCTTTTGTCGAACGTTGTTCTCAACACCATGTATACTCCTTTGGGTACGCCTCGCTTCATCTTGCCTTTTGAAAACCTTACCAACTCTTTCTGGAATGCGTCGGGTCCTTCGGTCTCTAGCACTTCTGCTAGTTCGTCTTGTAGGTCTGTTCCCAACTCCATTCTGGCAACCATCAAAGCGTCGGTATGGAACAGCAAGCCTTTCGCTAAGACTTCTTGCATTCTCGGACTGAGCTCTAAAACCTTCAGCCATTCGCTTAACGTGGACGCCGAAACGCCTAATCGTCGGGCTGTTCCCCTCAACCCCACCGTAGAAAAACTGACGACTTCGTTGAGTGCCTTCGCCCTCGTAATTGGATTCATTTCCTTCCGCAGCATCTTCAAATTCTCGATCAGCGAAGCCTCCCTAGCATCTTCATCGCTAACGTCTTCAACGAGGCAATCCACACCAACCACGAAATATTTGGCTCCCGCCTTCTTCTTCGCTAAGAATCTTCGTCTGCCAACAAACACGCCATAGTCGTCACCTTCTGGTCTAGCTTTGAAAGGCTCTATGATTCTCCCCCGCCTCAACTGAGCTATCAACCGTTGATCTTCTTCCGCTTCGCCAAACGGCTCTTCAACCCTGACATTTAACGGTGACACATGAAACCTTTCAACAGGTACACGGTCTCCTGCCTTAGGTAGCTCCTTCTCGATCATACCCTTTTAGCTTCCTATCTCGATGTAACCGTTTTGAGCATATAAAACATTTTGTGTTCGGCTACCGAACAAAAAAAATAACTACACCCTATCACGTGCACGCAAATAAACGATTATTTGAGCATTGTGCATCATTGATGCACCAAAACCTTTCCTTCCTCTTGACAGAGCGTTAAGACCACGTATTAATCACCAATGCATGGGACCTCTGTTGTGTCAATGATGCAATTCTTTTCTTCTACAATTCACTTTCTAATTCTGCGAAAACGCCTTGAAAAAAAGCGATGAGAGGATTGGAGCAAGGTGAAAAGAAAAAAAGGACCAACGGGGGTATGGCACACGCTTTGCATGTCTCTTCGGCGACATTGGTGTGGTCGCTGGGATTTGAACCCGGGATTGCAGGCTTGGAAGGCTTGCACCATTGACTGTGTCCTAACCAGACTAGACCACGGCCGCGAGTCCAACTCAGCCGATAGAGACCATTGGTTACAATTATTTATGGAGACTTCTGCCTTTTAAATTGAAATTCAGAACTCTAACTGAGTTTCTTAAATACGTTTAGTTTAGATTGCAGCTAACATGTGATCTTTTCTAATATCTCTCAAAATAACGCGCACAAATGCGAACATCCGCCTGAGACCTTGTAGCTACTTAAGGCAGAGGGAAGCGTATTGGGAATGCTACACGAGCGAAAGTTGGATAAAAAGGTTGAGGTAGTATCTAAGGTGCTTTGTTATCAAGAAGTTTCTCAAGACGTGCTCTCTTCCTCTTTTCCCCATCTCTTTAGCTTCTTTCGGGTTTCTGAGCAGGTAGAGTGTTTTTTCAGCGGCTTCGTCCACGGTATTCACAAGGAATCCCGTAACGCCATCGATGACTTGAAGTGGAATTCCGCCTACGTTGCCGCCCACTACTGGAACTCTTTTCCATAAGGCTTCTGTTACAGTCATTCCAAACCCTTCACGAATAGATTTGAGTAAAGCCACATCTGAGGACCTTTGAAAGGCATTAACCTCCAAGTTTCCAACACCCATAAAGTCGGTCAAAAGGTGAATGTTGTAATCCTCTCCGGCATGTCGAGCCGTCCTCTCGTAGTAAACCCATCCTTCAGGGTCATCAGGAGCCATGCTTGTTATCAGCAGGAGCTGCACTCCCGGCATCTTCTTTTTCACCTTCCTGTAAACGTCGATGACTCCTAAAGGGTCTTTCCAAGGGTCGAATCTTCCAACTTGAATTAAAATGGGTCTATTCGGGTCTACGTCATATCTTTCCAGAGTCGACAGTATTCTATCCTCTGGCAAAGGCTTGTTTTTGTCGCTTAAAGGATCGATGGAAGGAGAAATGATAGCTACATTCCTTTTTTCTAAGGGGCTCTTCACATACTTCTTCAAGCTGAAAATGAAGGCATCATAGTTAGCGAGGAAAGGTTCTAAAAAACTCCAGAATTCTTTGTTTGGCCGGGATAGGTCGATGTGGCAACGCCATATCCACTTGCCCTTCCTTTCATCACGATAGCTGATTATCGCTAGGGGTTGCGGATCATGTATCACAACGTAATCATAGTCTAAGTCGAGCAGGTTGGTGTTTAACTGGTTGTACCGAAGATAGACCTTCTCCATGTTCTCAGTTAACTCTATTTCTTTTCCTTGAAGGGCATTGTGAAAAGTCTTTGTAACATTGAAGAATTCCTTGTCGCCCTTGATCACTTTCCACTCTGTGTTCATACCTACATCCTTCATCAATGGAACAAGTCTGCGCAAGATCTCTGATACTCCTCCGCCAAAGGATGTGGAGTTCACATGAACTACCGATTTACCGGCAAGTTTCTCGGCTAGGGTCCGTATTTCGTTTATCTCATTTTCTCCAACGATTTCGGTATAATCATTTAACGATAGTTTACGGAGGGTAACTGTGCTCATCTGTTCTCACCTAAGATGAAGTCTTGTGCTGAAATAATAGCCTTTTCATACGTTATAACGCGGTGGTTTAAGAAGTGCACACTCAAGAATCAAACTCTACGATGTCCCTAAGGTTAAAGTTATATATAATCAATGTAAATATCTAACTCTGTATGCACGTGCATGGGGAAAAATCATGAAAAGAAACAAAGGCGTATCACAAACTGTGTGGATGATAATAGTTGCGGTTCTCATCATAATAATAGTGGCAATGGGAGTAGTATGGTATCTAACTCCACCGGCGCCCGAAGAAAAGCCGACACTAACAGTCTTCAGTCTCTGGGGAGGCGGCGAAGAAGCAAACTTCCTACAATGCCTAGGTAACTTCACAGAAGACACAGGTATTAACGTTACCCACTACCATTATACAACAGAGGACCTCTTAATAGGGGTGCCAATGCAACTTCGAGCAGAATCATCCGTAGCTGATGTGGTAATAGCTCCGTGGCCAGCTTGGATTATGGAACTGGCTGGTGAGGGGCACCTAACGGAAGCTACTAACCTGATCACTGCAACCAAGTATCCAACAGGCTACATCAACGCAATAAAGGACACGAATAACAAGATTTGGGCTGCACCGTTCAAAGCATCAGGAAAGCCCGGATTTTGGTACAAGAAGTCTTTCTTCACTGATAATACTTTGACCGTTCCCACGACATACGACGAGTTCGAGACTCTGCTAGCTAATATCACAGCAATAACGGGCATTGAATCTGCAGTTGCCAGTGGTGACACTGTTGGATGGCCCCTGTCTGACACAACAGAGGCCTTCATAATGGGTATTGGCGGTTATCAACTCCAAGAGGATTTGATGATGGGGCCGAGCGCTCGTAATTGGACGGATCCACAAGTTGTTGCAGTCTTTGAAGATCTAACAGAGTTGCTGGCACACAATACGCTAGGTGACGACTACTTCAGTGATCCTGCAGAATGGACATCACAAATAACCAAGCTCTGGGATGAAAAGTATGGCATATACTTCATGGGTAGCTGGATGACAACCATGCCTCAGATAGGTGACGTAAGTGACTTAGACTTCTTCCCGCTTCCAGGTACAGATGGTGTGGGTGGTGCTGTCGATTATCTGGTCATACCAAAGTACGCACCGCATCCAGATGAGGCAAAAGAATTGTTCCAGTGGCTCGCAGGAGCAGAAGCCCAAGAAATCATGGTTGGGTTGGGTGGTTTCTTCGGTACGCACGCTGATGTGCCCGAAACAGCTTATACCACGCTGGACAAGAAAGTTTTGGACTTCATTTCTCAGCCAACAATCCACATCGTTTCCGACCTTGACGATGCTATCGGTGGCAAGTTCCAGACAACCTTCTGGGCTCAGCTGAGGCTTCTTTGGGTTAGCCCAACTACGGCAACCATGAACGATGTACTTGATGCACTGCAAGAACAAGCATTAGCACAACAAACATAAGACGGGTTGCGGCAAGGAGGGCCAATAGACGAACGGCCGAACCAAAACCTCTCTCTTTTTTTTGATTCCCGCTTTTTTATTGCTCACGGTTTTTGTACTTTATCCCACAGTGGATACCATTTACATGAGCTTCCTCAAAAAAGGCAGAGACGAATTTGTCGGACTCGACAACTATGCCGACGTTGTTAGCAGAAAGGAATTTTTGGACACTAAAAGGTTAGCAAATTTTTTAGGCGGCCCTTCATATGGGGCACTGATCCATAACCTTTTGTGGATAGTGGTTCATCTTCCACTGTGCGTCTTCTTCGGTCTTCTCTTAGCAGTACTCTCAAGGGAAGTCAAAGGAAGCGCCATAATAAAATCCGCAATCTTTCTCGGGATTGTAATCCCGATGATAGTTGGTGGTGTGATGTTACGTTTCATCGTTGATAGAGATGCTGGCATACTGAACGGCATTCTCAGAGCCATAGGATTTGGAGCTTCTGTTAGAGACTGGACTGCTTATCCAGATACTGCCCTCATTACTGTAATATTAGGATCGGTGTGGATATGGACTGGCTTCAGTATGATAGTCTACTCGGCTGGCCTTGAGGGTATTCCCATAGAGCTGTATGAAGCCGCCAAGATAGATGGCGCGTCACGATGGAAGACCTTCTGGCGAATAACCGTTCCCATGCTAAAGCCTGCTACGATAGTAATTGTCACAATGACACTGCTCTGGGAACTCAAGATATTCGACATAGTCTTTGTGGCAACTCAGGGAGGACCGGGTGATGCGAGTAAAGTCTTGGCTTACATGATGTATATCGATGCCTTCCAAGGCAACGATTTTGGCACAGCTTCAGTTATAGCCGTAATTCTAACGATCATGACCTTCGGGGTTGCCGCGTATTTGGTCAGCAGGATGGCGAAAAGTTGACGTTGAAGAAATCTTCTATTTTCCAAACGTTGAAGGCAAAGAGGTTTACTATCGGAGTTCATTTAATTGCGTGGGCTGTGGCGTTAATCTGGGTCATACCTTTTTTAGGAGTCTTTATGGCTTCTATTAGGCCTTTCTCAGAGGTGCAATTTGGCTGGTGGAATTTTCAAAGTTTCCACCCGACACTCGAAAATTTCTATGACGCTTGGATCGGTAAAACATCGGGTGCTCCTCTAAACAGTGCTGTGGTGAACTCTTTAATAGTAGCGATACCTGCAACTTTTATACCCATACTTGTTGCTGCCCTAGCAGCATACTCTTTCGCAAGATTTTCGTTCCGCACAAAAGACCTACTCTTCTTTGCGATAGTTCTTCTTCAGACTATTCCTCAGCAAATGGTTATCTTACCCATATCCACCTTAATGAATAACATAGGGCTCTTGAATACTTATATAGGATTAATACTGGTCCATACAGCCTTTGGCCTTCCATGGCAGATACTCTTTCTGAGAAACTTCTTCTCCACTCTTCCAGTGGAGGTTGAAGAGGCTGCTAGAATAGATGGGGCTTCCTATTTCAAAATCTTTTACAAGATAGTTCTGCCTATGAGCTTGCCAGCCCTAGCCTCAATCGTAGCCCTCCAGTTCGTGTGGGTTTGGAACGATTTCTTTTTCGCCCTAACCCTTATCCGCAACCCTTCCATGAGATTGGCAACGCAAGTCATACCGGTCATTGTAGGAAGATATGAAAAGAATTGGAGCCTTCTTTCCGCTGCCAACATAATAGTCATGATCGTACCAATTGCAATCTATGTAGCACTTCAAAGGTACTACGTCAGAGGCATCACTGCAGGAGCCGTCAAAGGCTAAAGAATTAGCGGCATGCCATGTTGAACGTTCTACACCAAGCAATTACTGGTCTTCTTGTCGAAGATGTGTATCTTCTTTGCGGGAAACGCTATCCAAAACTCGTCCCCCAACTCAGCCTTAAAATCAGGACTCACTACAGCTTTGACCAGATAGTCCCCAACTTTGAGGTCAAGTATTGTCATATCTCCAAGGGGCTCTATCACATCAAGCACAGCCTTGATCAAACCCCTCTTCTTCTTCGCGTCCTTGTACACAATGATATCCTGAGGCCTCACACCCAAGACAAGCTCATCTGAAGTACCTTCTCTTGCTGCTTTGGCCAAATCCTTTGGCAGATGATAAATAAACTCTCTAGAGTCGAGAGTATCTTCTTTTGTCAAGTGGCAGTCAAAGAAATTGGTGGGGGGACTACCTATGAAGCCGGCTACAAACATGTTGGATGGGTGGAAGTAAATCTCATCAGGCGTGCCAGTCTGCTGGAGAACACCTTCGTTCAAAATAGCAATCTTGTCTCCCATAGTCATAGCTTCAACTTGATCATGAGTAACATAAATCGTCGTGACCCCAAGTTCTTTATGAAGCTTCTTAAGCTCAGCCCTCATGTAAACCCTCAACTTAGCATCTAGGTTACTTAACGGCTCATCCATAAGGAAGACACGTGGATCCCTAACCATAGCCCTGCCCAAAGCCACTCTTTGCCGCTGGCCTCCGCTGAGTTGCTTCGGCTTCCTGTTGAGAAGCATCTCTATCCTCAACAACTCTGCAACTTGTTGAACCTTTATCTTTATCTCGTCCTTTGGAACCTTCATATTCTCCAAGGGAAAAGCTAGGTTATTGAAGACGGTCATGTGAGGGTAAAGGGCGTAGCTCTGGAAAACCATGGCTACGTCCCTATCCTTAGGGTCCAAGTTGTTCACCAGTCTGTGCCCTATGTAGATTTCTCCCTCCTCTGGGGTTTCTAAACCGGCAATGCATCGAAGGGCGGTTGTCTTTCCACAGCCAGATGGACCCAGCAAAACAAGGAAATCTTTGTCCCTCACTTCTAGACTTAGTGAATTAACTGCTACAACATCTCCGAAACGTTTAGTTACTTCTTTTAGGAGGACTCTAGCCAAGGTAACCAACCGATAGATACTCTTCTAAGAGCTTTATGAGACAGCTTTCTTAAAAGCAATGTGACAAAAGCAAATTGTGTGTGAACATGCATGCATCCGAGATTGACCCGGTCGTCTTGGCGGTGGGACCTGCAACATTCATCATGACCAAGATTACGCGTTCATTAATCCTCATGCTCTTCGCAAAGCTCTACCCCAACCTGAGAAGGGGAGGCATTACACTAACAGTATTTTTTGCCTTCATTGTCAAATTGTTTTTGGGTCAACACCTGATCGCTTATCTGGACCTCAAGAACTTCGCCTCCGGAATTTCCCTCGGAACTATGTTAAAATTAGCGCAAACGATGGTTCTGTGCACCCTCTTCATAAGCGAAAAATTGGTGCGGCCGCCGGGATTTGAACCCGGGTCGTCAGCGTGGCAGGCTGATGTCCTAACCAAACTAGACTACGGCCGCTCTTCTGATAGACTACAAGTTCAACAAGGCTTGTAAAAATCTTTCTCAAGAACAACACTGACTTAAGACATGGGATATTGGAACGGCTCATGAAAACTTCGACAAGATAAGGAAAGGGTTTTTCAGTGGGGGTCAGTGGTGCCGCGGGGGAGACTTGAACTCCCGACAACCCGGTCTTCAGCTTCACCCTCAAATAGATTACTATTGAGTCGGGTGCTCTCCCAGTCTGAGCTACCGCGGCCAGTAATCAACATGACCGCACTTTATTTTTAAGTTTTCGGAGGACAGCTCTTACTGGTCAAAACTAATAGCATAGACTGTGCATTTTGTATTGTGGGTGCAGTGGCTGAGTTGAGCATCGGAGTCTGGATTGTTGGCCCTCCTCCTTTTCTTCAACGATACTTGAGTTGCCCGAGATGCGGAAGACGCGTTTCCATAGTTTCCAATTATTGCAACTTCTGTGGAACCTTGCTACGTCCTCAATCAGTGTGGGCTTTTGCGTCTAGAATTTGTTCCAAATGTAAGAGTCGAATTCCTTTCGTAGCCCGATTCTGTCCTGAATGTGGACAAAAGCAATGACCAATTCTCTTGTATACCTGTAAAAAGAGTTTGCGGATTTTTAAAGAATCTTTCCGTCCCTCATGATAGTTTCCTTTGTGCCAACGACTTCAATCGTTGCGCTTGGACGAGTTACGAAATCCCAATGCATACCTGACTTCGAGGTTCCGCCATAACTGAAGTTTGAGCCGAAGGCAACGTGAACTGAACCGCCTAACTTCTCGTCCGTGAGAATGTAGCCGATTGCCCTGTCAATTGCAGGGTTGCAGCCTATACCCAACTCTGCGATGTTCGTTGTTCGGACTTCTTTCTCTTTCTTGTCGATTTCCAAGCATTGATTAAAGGAATCAACCATTTGGTCACGATTGGTCCCAGCTGTACACTCGTCTAGCAGCAACTTTCCATTTTTGAAATGAAGCGTTACGTCTTTGATGATTTTGTTGCTGAAACGATCGATGGTGATGGGGCAATATATGGTTCCCTCGCCTACTGTTTCATGTGGCGCAATGAAAAGCTCTCCAGCTGGCAGGTTGTTGCCTAAATCGTTAATTTCTATATCATGGTCGTCGACTACGCCGTCGTCCTCGTTGATGCGTCTCCCCTTAATCTTGCAGGTGAAATCTGTGCCCTTTCCGTCAGTTATGTGAAGCATATCTTTTCCTCGTAGACGTTTAGCCAGCCTAGAACAGCTTTCTTTCAGCGTCGAAGCAGGAACCATCATGCCTTCGATGATTAAACGCTCTAGCGCGTCGTAATCTATGCCGTAGAATTTTGCCGCTTCAGGCGTAGGCCAGCCAGCATAAGTCCATTTTTTGCCTCTACCAGTTTCTTCGCCGTAAAGCTCTTTTCGAATGGGAACAGTGGCTTTTTGCCTTGTAGCCATCTTTTCTCGGGAGAATCTGGTCTGAATCTCCGGATCTTGGAAGGGTTCGACGATGATGTATGCATCTATTTCTTTGACCATTCCTAAGTAGTGTTTGGGAGTGATTTCAAGGCTTTCTTTTGGAATCTCGGCGTACACTCTTGCTGAGTAACTGTCGGAGGTAGCTGAAATTATTGGAGAGGCACTACGTTTGTAGCAGAGGATGCCGATTTCTTCAAGCAACTCTTGAGTATGGGTGCCTCCGCGTATAAGAACGGCTTCTCCCTTCTTGAGGTTCATACCGTTCACGATGGCCTCGGCGCATTTCACAATTTTTTCTTTCGTAATCATTGCAAATACCTTCCGTCTTAGTTTTTTTAGTAAGGGTTGAAGCAGTATTTATTTCTCATGGTAAAGGGGTAAATGTTGGATGCATACCAACTACAAGTCCGAGTTTAGCAAAATTACCTCTGTTAATTGAGAAAAAATGTTTAGAATAAGTTGAAGCGGTTCTATAATGAACCTAGAATCAATATCTACTCGATTCTCTTTTCTTCGCCCAGCATTCTCTGCAGTAGACTGGTCTGCTAGGATCGGGTTTGAATGGAACTTCGCATTCTTGGCCGCAATCTGCACAGACGGCTTTGTGCATTTCTCTGGGTCCGTTGGATCTTCTTTCTCTGGGTCCGCTGGATCTTCTTTCTCTGTATGCCACTATTTCACACTCCTTTGTTTGAACAAGAATCAGACTTCTTTAAAATCTTGGTTCTTGCGTATTTAATCATGCAATGCTAGGCTCCTTATAAATCTATGCTAGGCTCCTTGCAATGCCTAGTCGGCCAACTGTATTTTAATTAGTGATCCCTTGTTTTGATAAGCGAGAGTTGAACAGAGTTTTCTTATTTGGTTATTTGAAAAGTTTTTTGTCTGAATCTTATCGCTTAAGCTAATCAGGGGATGTATATGGGTCTCGGGGCAGGGGCACTCGTTGGCTTCATAGTGATGATCATCCTTGGCTGGATACCTATCTTTGGCCCTCTAATAGCTGGATTTGCTGCGGGACTTGTTGCGGGTGGTGGTGCGGGTCGAGGTGCTGCGGCTGGCTTCCTATCCGGGGTATTGGGAGGATTAATCATAGGAATAGCTGTCACGTTTTTAGGAGTAGCATTTCTTGGTCCAATAGGCGCCTTACTTGGCATCTTTGCAGGATTTGTCGCGATCGTATTGAGCTTGGGTGGAGCCATTATTGCATTAATTGGTGGACTGATTGGTGGTGCCATAAAAGGAAAGTAATGGCAACTTCAATCTGTGATATCGGATTTTAAACCAACAACCTACTCTAACTGAAGCTTCGGTGGTTATCAAAGATAATATATGTTATGTTATCTCTGAAGATAAAGTAATCTTTATATTCCATCATTTCCTACTAGTCTTAAAGAGGTTGGAAGAATGGAATTGGGTCAATATAGACTACAGGAGTCTATTGAATATTGGATGACTCAGCTTTCCACAAGAAGTGAAAGCACCAAGTATGATTATCTCAGGAATTTCAGGCTCTTCTGCGAGTGGCTTAATGAAACGCCAGATGGGATCATCGCCCAGAGGAAGAAGGACCTGAAGAGTGATGATCAAAAGACCAATCACCACTATGAAGTCAAATTAAAGGAATACATAGCTCATCTTCGAGATGAAAGCCGTTCGACCGCAACTCAGAAGATTAGATACGCTGCGACTAGGTCATTTTTCGATTCTCACTATATGCCATTAAAACTGAGACGGTCTGATGCGCCGAGCGGAGAATCCATCGGCTCCAGAATATCTGAAAAATTTGAGATCAGGAAAATGATGGATCTCGCACCTGATTTGAAATGGAGAGCATTAATCAGTTTTCTGAAAGACTGTGGATGGAGAATTGGAGATGTCATAAAATTAACATGGAACGATCTCAACAAGATCGAATCGGATTTCTGGTATTTCCAAAAACTGACAGAGAAAAGAAAGGTCATGGGCATCGGATTCATCGGACCTGAAACAGTAGAATTGCTGAACCTGTATCGGAAACAGAGAGAAGCTCGACGCGAAAAGATAGAAGGAAACTCCCCAATCTTCCCAAGTAGAGCACGGAGATATGCGAACGATTTTCTGACAGCAAATGCAACAAGCGACCGAATCTCAAAATTGGCGAAGACGGCTGGAGCTAAAAACGTGACCGCCCACAGCTTGCGGAAGTTCTTCAGAGCAAGCCTAGAGCCACATGTTAATCCGACATGGATCAAAACAATGATGGGAAAGAAGATCATGGGAAGCACAGATGCTTATACAGAAAAGAGACCAGAGAAGATTCTAGAAGCCTACAAGTCGGCCTACGACGCCCTGAAATTAGAGGAAGGTTCTAAACTCACTCCTAAAGAAGAAAAAAACGTGAAAGAAATGGCCAAAATGATGGAAGCCATCAAAACGAAAGGCAAGTATGAAGAATGGGCGCCTAATTTAACGGAAGAAGAGAAGGAGAAGTGGAAAGCCATAATCACGAAGATGTTTGACTTCCAGAAAGTGGACAAGGATGATTCGAATGAGGAAGACTGCCAACGGATCATTAAGGAAGATGAATTAGACGAATATCTCAGCAAAAGATGGAAGGTTCAAGCAATACTGCCAAGCGGAAGAATCGTCATAGACAACGAACATTGACTCTCCGACATACTGCATAGATGCTTTCTCGAAACTCGTCATTCGGGCACTTATTTCCTGAAATATGTGCCTCTTTCCCAAAAAGGCACTTTTCCCACGAAAGTGGATATCTCAGGATTTTAGTGCCCGAATAGCCAGTTTAATATGTAGGCACGTGTTTCCATTTGTGCGTGGACACTTATTATACGCATATACCAAGGGGGCAGACGTGTGCGTTTGAGTCATGATTTTGATCAAGGAGGCGTTGGTTAAAAAAAATCCGAAATGAACGCCTTGACCTAATGGAGAGGTTGGTGTTCATCGTGATACTATCTCATGTGTCAAATGTGCGCGCATGCGTCAGAATGACCCAGCGACGCTCATTCATGTGCATGTAGGTCATGTTAGGACAACGAATCGAGAAACCTCTTTGGACTCTGTACCAGTGCGTGCCAGAAAATCATGCTAAGGTCAGGCAGAGCATTTGATATATTTCCCGGTGAGACAACAGAAGTTCTCTTCCTTTTGGTTGAAGGAAGTACCCATGATGAGAGTTTCTATAAGCTCTAAGCAGACTAGTGAGTTCATCTTCTGGGAAGTCGATGCATGCATGCGCGCGCGATGCACGAGTTAAGCTTTTTACCTATCACCCACCTATTCATGTATGCGGAAGATTCTGGAAGCCCGAACGAAAGGAGGAGTATGAGCGCACCGTGGAACTAAGGAAGATATCTGTAGATAAAATCAGGCCAAATCCATTTCAGCCAAGGGAGAAATTTGAAGTGGAGTCTCTGAGGGATCTTGGAGATTCTATGAAAGACGCTAATATCATTCAACCTATCGTAGTAAGGAGACAAAAAGACGGGTTTCAAATCATAGCGGGGGAGAGAAGGTGGCGAGCAGCACGAATGGTTGGGCTCAAAGAGGTTCCTTGCATCATCAAAGACGTACCTAAAGAAAGGGTCCTTCTTGAGTCGTTGGCTGAAAATCTCCATCGGGAAGATTTGACAGACATCGAGAGGGAGAATGCTATCCACGAGCTTTGGGAGAACAAGGATTCTTTCGGCTTTAAGACCAATGCGGACGTGGCTAGAAAGCTTGGAGTGCATCCGAACTACATAACTCGGCACCTTGATGCATGGAACATTAGGCATCAAGAACACATTGATCAACGGGTTTCCACAGATGCAATAAGAGTTACTCGAGGACTTGAGGCAGAAGAGCGAAAGAGAATCTTGGATCGAGTTGCAGAAGGAGACTTGGGAGTCAGAGAAGCATATACAACCGTGAAGGTTCTCAAGAGAGCTTCAAAGTCTCTGAAAGATGAGCTTCTCAGTGCAAAGCCGTCTATCACCCCGAATATGGCTGAAACCATAGTTGAGAAGCTCCCGAACGAAGAGGAACAAGTGATCATACTCGAAGAGGTGAAACGGCATCGACTCACTGAAGATGAGATTCAAGACCGCGTTAGAGAGATTCAAAAGGCCAAAGAAGATGGCAAACCATTGAGGAAAGAGATGGGAGTTAAAGAAGGTATCGTCTACACGGTAGGTGAATATGAGTGCCCCCACTGCAAAAAACACTATCTGGTCAAGTGCAATGGGAAAAGAGATTGGGTAGAGTAGGGGGAGTTTTCAAGGAACCAATACCTAATGTTGATGGTATTGTGGTTCACTTTGAGAAAACGCCCTTTGATATTGTGTGCCCTCATTTTTGGGAGTTAAGGTGGGCGTTTGGTTGCCCCTTTGGCTGTGCCTACTGTTACCTTCAAGGAACGGGAAGAGGAAATAAGAATCCAAGGTATAGACCGATTAACAAGGTCGTTAGGGCAATTCATAAGGCATTCAAAGAAGAGTACTTCATGAAACATCGCTCAATTCTCAATAGTGGAGAACTGTCTGATTCCTTGATGAACCCTACATATATGAAGCAGATCGCAGATTTGTTTGAAACTCAAGATAGACACAAGCTTCTATTGCTGACAAAATCTGACAGAGTGAAATGGTTAATCGATGAACCTAGAAAGCAGACTATCCCAAGCTTTAGTTTGAATGCAACTGAAATATGGAGGAAATGGGAAAAGAGAACGCCTTCTCCACAACAGAGAATAGATGCTGCCAAACGACTAATGAGCTCGGGATATGAAGTCAGAATTAGAGTAGACCCGATTTTTCCGATCGAAAACTGGAAAACGTACTATGAAAATCTCATCTATTCTCTCCTTTCTGAATTATCCTCGGATCCCAGCAGAATTACTCTGGGCACGCCTAGAGGGTTGGCAAAGACTCTGATGTTTGCGAAGGACAGATCTTGGGAAAAGATCGCGTTCACATCTAAACCCGAATACACTGGATGGGGAAAAAAAGCCCCCAATTCTGTGAGAAGGGAAATCTACACTTTCCTATATGACAAACTCATCAATCTTGGGTTTGGCAAGTCAAGAATTGCACTATGCAAAGAAACAAAGTCAATGTGGGAGGAGCTGGGTCTCAATTGGGGCGCGTGTAGATGTAACTGCGTCTGGTAAATCTGAATGGGATGAAATTAAATGGTAGATAAATATGGCTGGCTTAAGCCAAGAGTAGAAAGACTTGTAGAGATAGCTGAACCCCATAAAATCATTCATCCAGAGACATTCTATGAAACCAAACCTTGGAGTATAATAAAACTCATGGCACTCCTTCGTTTCGTCTATATTTACACCTCTATTATCAAAGGACGTAGATACCGAAAGCTTTTCCGAAAGATGTATTATATTGACCTCTTAGCTGGAAGTGGGCTTTGTAGAGTTGGGTCCAAGGGGGATATCGTTTCTGGATCTGCGTTAATTGCGTGCACACAGTGTCATCACCCCTTTGACAAATACTTTCTCGTTGAACAGAACGTCAAGAAGGCAGAAGCCCTTGAGGCCAGAATTGAGACTGTAACTCCAAACTTCAAGGTTTTCAAATGTGACTGTAATGACTGCATTGAGGAAATTATGGCTGAGATCGATACAAGAGACCATTACCTTGCATTTGTGGACTGTGAAGGGTTAGATGTCTCTTGGTCAACGATGAACTCCTTGTTCGGGAGAAATGGTGATGTGCTTTTCAATTTCCAGACACAGAGCATATGGAGAGAACCAAACATAGTTAAGAATCGTTCTCGTGGATGGGCGGCGACATCGAAGAGGCTAGATTGGTTTTTTGGCGATAATAGGTGGAAAGAGTGTGAAGATGCTGATGAATTGCTGGAGTGCTACATCAACAAGATAAGGAGCGAAACCACGAGAGAGATTGTCTTGCCACTCCCAGTAAAAGGTTCGGGAAGCTATCGGTATGATATAATCCTTGCGACAAGGAGAACTAGAGGGGGAAGCCCTTGGATCAAGCCTATGGAAGAACTCCGAGGAATAATGGGTGGCTATAAGCCCGAGATCGTAGACAAAACCTTAGACATCCTCATGAAACGGCAATCCTCTCTGAATAGTTTTTGAGCGGGATACTCAACCTAGCCCGTCATATTTTCTTCTCCAGTGAAAATGCCCCGTCGTAAAATCAGCCCTTCAACCACCGTTTGCCAAACGTTTTGAACATGAAACTCTAGTCCCCGCTTAATGCGCGCGCTTGCGTAAAATACAAAACTCGTCATTCGGACAGTCGGATCCTGAAATATCTCTTTTGTGAAAAAGGAGAGTGCCAAAATGAAAAAACACATATTTCAGGAAATAAGTGCCCGAATGACGAGTTTAATATGAATGAATATGTATCCATGCAAGGATGGCAGACGTGTGCATTTGAGTCATGATTTTGGTCAAGGGGGCGTTGGTTCAAAAAAATCCGAAATGGACGCCTTGGCCTAATGGAGAGTTTGGTGTTCATCGTGATACTTCCATTGTGTAAAATACAAAACTCATCATTCGGACAGTCGATCCCTCTGAATTCCAATAGTGAGTGCGCCAAGGTTCCAGTTGGATTTCTCAGATTTTAATCGTCCGAATAGGCATGCGCGTGTACATAAACACAAAAACCGAGTTCTAAAAAGGATTTTCTCTTGCATATTCCGCCAACCTTGAATGCATATCCTTCTTATATCTCTCAGACTCGGCATGATGATTCTTGGATTCAATCAACAACCTGTAGAAATCGAACGATGTTTCCTCTTGGGATGTGTAAAATGCGCCATAAGGTCGTTTCTTTCGGATATCACATAGCGACCTCTCGTGGCACTCCCCATATTCCCATTGTTTTGTTGGGAACTTTTTGATTTCGGTCCCGAGCAGCCATCCAACAACCTCAAAAACGCGCACCTTCTTCACATTGTATGCACGCCAATCGGGCGGTTTATTCAACAAACGTTCAACCTTTTCAATTGGTTGAGGCCAATCATTTTCTTCTCGCAGGACCACGAAATAATCAGCCATTTCTTCGGCGGGTTTTATCTTGTCTGTATGAAGTAGAAATTTTCTGTGGTGACAACGTTGTGTTTTGACATCAACCAATCCTACGCCCAAAATATCGAAGTCCACGTTATTCTTGAGTGTATGCGAACGCAAAATTAGCTCTGGGGCGTCAGCTAGATAATAAACTCTACTTTGATTAAGGTGTGCTTGAAATGCCATCTGTCCCGCTATTCCACATTCCGCAGATTTTTTCGACCTCTCTAATATGTGTGTTTTTCGGCGTCTCATCAGCTCAACATCATGCGTAAAATCTGCATCTCCTTCGATTGCAATACGATAGGGCATGCCAGATTTGAAGGGCGGTATGTCGCAACGAACAACTGTCATTTCGTCGTCAACCATTTCTGATTCTCCAATTATGTGTGCCTATTTTATCATTGGACGTTTTCTGCGGTTAGTTTGATTTAGGTAACATAAATGTTACCTGTATTAAGGCTTATATTCTGGGGAACTTATAAAGGTATCTAAAATGTTACCAAGTGACTGAAATGGTACAATTTAAAGTAATCGACTTAGACCACTGGGCCATTTTTAAAGCCTGGGAAGGTCGTGAAGACGAATGGCTCAGTTTCTCGGAAATCTTAAGGATAGCTCGTTCTCGAAATGAGAAAATCCAAGGGAAGAGCGGAAAAGTACGATTTATCAGAAAAATGAATCGACTTGTCAAAGTGAAGAGTATGATTAAAGCAGTCCGTGAAGATCGTTCTACTTGGTATAAACCTGCTGAAACGTTTGATGTAGCGATTTCCAGCGTGGCGGAAAGATTGAGAGATTTTTCGAAAATGGATCTTGAGAAAGTCGGGTTCGTGGGTCCCGGAAGGTCAAGCGAGGTAAGCGAAGAGCGAAGATGGATGGTTGCGGGTATCGTTGATTCTACGAAGAAGATCCTGCTCAGAATGCTTGGGCTACCGCCTGAGGCAAACCTCTATATTGGAGTGTTTAAGCAAAGAGATGAAGGCTTCATATTATCCATAAAACAGCCAAGCGAAAAGCAGCAAAAACGCTTACGACTGCGTTGATTTTGCATGCGTGCAAGCAGGTCGCTATGCGCGCGGAACCAGAATGGCTAGGTCTGGGATGACTCTCTAGGTATGAGTGATTCGTTGAATAGATGAATATTATTCATGCATGCATTACACACATGTATAATCTTGCTTCCCAAACTATTAATTTGTGGCGCGTGCATAGGTATAGCTGAGTCTTTCAGCATGGTCGTGCAAGTCAAACCTAGCCCAGCGGTGACGGATAGTTGCCTATAACATGTCAGAATAAAGGGAACTGTAAGAATCCATTCAAAGACACGGCACTAGCGTTCGATTCGAGCGCGTTGTTTAACATGATTGAAGCAGCTATGAGGAATGTTCCCACGCACATCCCAAGCAATGAAGGTTTCAGTAGATTTCATGGGATATTGGAGGACTACATTTCGCGAATTCAGCTGTGTTGCATTGGGGGAATTATACATGTGACGAGAGAGATGTTTAATGATGAAATGGATCCATCAAGTCCTGGATCGACCATGCATGACAAATGCGTACCTACAATCAATCATAGATTTGGAGAGAATCCAAACAATCCTCGTGAAATCCGCAGTCTTCTTAGAACCAGATTCCAGATTCATTCCTCAACTACATGGAGATCAGACATCCAAACCCTTAGGCGGTCGCTAAGGTCAGCGCTGAGATCACAGAGAATTCAGATGTATAATATTCCATCAGGGAAAGATTTCGGTCTGATGGCTTTGGCTTTCGAGTTGGCAGCTAATCATCAAACTATACTACTCACGGATGACTCGAATCTTCAAAAAACGTTTGACATCATTTGTAGAAACAGGTACGTCACATTATCTGGACAAACCGTTGACACTCAGAGAGTAACATCGACATACTCGCTTTCGTATTTGGAACATCCTTTCAGCTGTTGTGAGGTTGAGTCAGGGGAGTATTATTCGTTGCTTGGAACTGTCTATGATTGGATGCAATCTTTGAAGGCGTCAATAAATCCCCTATATATCAGGTATAAAAGACTGCTTTCTCAAATGTATAGGAATGTGGCGAAAATTGGGAAATAGTGCAATGGAGATTTGACCTTTCAAGAATGGACCATTGTCTGGAGTAGAGAACATGAACAACGAAAAGAGGGATCTTCTCAAGAGACATCTGAGAGAGACAAAGGCAAAGTCTAAATCCAAATCGTTCAGTGATCTTGTAGCCAGAATGCGAGCTGAACAGGAGTTTAGGCGCATTCTAGATGGTTTAAAGAAGAAGATGCATTCACAAGAGATTCTGCCTTTTCTAACACCAGAACGCGATGAAACTGAGTATCCTCCTGATTTTATCATCTGGAAGGATGAATTCAGATTGCCTGTGTATTTGGTCGAAACTACGGACAAAGATGAGCACCTATTGTCACGCAGCAAAGCTTCAGATATTCTGAACTATTTGAATAGGACTGATTTGACCGACGTGGTGATAGCGTGGATGGTGCCTCCGGAATTTCCTTCAGTATCTTTGAAAGTCGATGAGTTGGAGAAAAGGGCGGAGATTGGGGAGAAAGCCGTCATCTTCGAGGGAGAGAAAGCTTTCGAAGAGATTATCATAGACTCCCTTAGTACAAAAATAGCTTCATGGCCAGTTCCCAAATTTGAAGAAATACCTCAAATGAAAGGACCGGAATCCCTTTTGGAAACATTTGACTTGATGTTTCGGAAAGCATTTAGAAAGGAATTGAGAAAAAGAAGACCACATCTTCCACATAGAAAAAAAGCTTTGCAAGATATCAATGAAGAAGAGCTCGAGAAAATATGTTTGATTTTCAAGGAATATTTCAAAGAGGAACTTATGCCTGAAGACTTTGTCAACTCGCTTAGGGCGTTAGCGAAGATCAGCAATAAATCGTCTGGAGAGAAGTGACATCCTATGATTGAAGGTATAGAATTATCTAATTGGAAAGTCTTTGCAGACTTGAGGCTTCCTTTTTCAAAGGGTATCAACTTCGTTGCAGGACCAAATGGCATCGGCAAGTCATCCATTCTGCAAGCGATCCATGTCGCATTCACAGGAGGGGTTCCAGACAGACTTGACATAAGGCGGTTCATTCGACAAGGAGCAGATTCTGCGGATATTAAGGTCAAGTTTCGAATCGAAAACGAGCTATTGTACATTGAACGAAGGATTTCCACAAGAAGAAAAGAGCGTTGCTCCATTTCAAATTCAGAAGGAGGAGAGATATTTAGCGGGGGGTGGGAAGAGACTACGAAATACATTGAGAATCTCTTCAAGATCCAAAGATTCCTTTTCGATGAGATTTTTTTCGTATCTGAGGGCGACGTGTATCGTACCATCCACGAACCTCCAGGAAAACAGCTACTTGACGAAATCGACAGGTCACTTGGAATTGGTCTACTGCAATCCTTGGCAAAAGAGGTCTCTTTGGCAAGAATGGAGTTTGGTAAAGAAGAGATGAGGCATCGAGAAACTCTAGAGAATGTAGCGCTTGCAACGGAAACAAAAGAAGATCCGAAAGTGCTTGAGATAAAACATCTGGAATTGCGTGGAGCTAGGGATCAAAAGAGAAGAGAATATGATGAGTCAAAAGGAGATTTGTGGAGCCTTGAGGATCAGTTGAGACGGATGCGGGAACTTCTTGACGAGCTTTTGCTGATAGATTCTGAGGAAAAAATCCAGGCCAGAGATGAAATTAGAGCAAAAGCGCTTCAAAAAGAGTTGAAGCAAAATGTGGAAGAAAACAGAGCAATAACTAGCAGAAGACTGAGATTTGAAGCTGAGATATCGTATCTTCAAAAGATAGCTGATATTGTGAAAGGCACACAACAACTGGATGAAATTGACATAAAATGCCCAGTCTGCCACAGAAAAATCTCCAAGCACAAAATAAGCGAAATCAAGGATGAGACTATGACTGGCATACGTCTCCACAAAAAGAAAGTCTCGCAGTTTCTTGAGAGCTCCCGTGAGCTTGGCACAGAGAGAGAAAAAATAGAATCAGAATTGAATGAAATAAATGAAAGAAAAATTAGGCTAAGAGCTCTTCGAGAGAAACATATGGGACGGCTTATGAAAGTTGATGAAGTAAGAAAAAAGATAGCTGAAATTAATGAGGAAATAGGGTCCTTGAAGGAAAAAGTCAAAGTCATTGGTCTATCACTTGTAGAAAGTGAGACGAAAATTGGAGATTTGCGCGAGAAGATCGGAAGCCTCAGAGCCTTTAGTCAATATGAGAATCTCCAAATAGCCGACGTCACCAACGATTTGACTATAGCTTCTAAAGGGGGATATCTTACCGAATTCACACTGAAGGGAATTAAAGAGCTAATCAGAAGGCAAAGAGATTCTAAACTTAGAGAGAAACTCTTCAGATATATTTCCAAAATCTGGAACAGCTTCAAAGGAGAGAATGGTTGGACAGTCACACTTGATCAACTCGCTGCTCCCGTCGTAGAATTGGAATCTGAGCAAATTCCATTTACACTACTCAGTGGCGGAGAGAAAACAGCACTGCTAATAATTACCCGCACTATCTTGAGCAAGTTGTTCGCAAAAGGCATGGGCTCTCTTTTGCTTGATGAACCTTTAGAGCATTTGGACTCGCGGAATAGACACTCTCTACTACAATTTCTAGTGGATGCTTATGAAGAAAAAATCGTAGATCAGCTAATAGTCACGACTACTGAGGAGTCACTATTAAGAAAATTCGTGGATTATGACTTCGTGAAGATCATTCCATTAGAACGCCTTATCAGCATACGAACAAGTTAGACCCAGTCTCTATACGCGTGCATGCAGAAGATGAAAATTTTTATTACCGCTAAATGTCTCATTTGGACAGTATAGAAACTATTTCGGGGTGAATGTGAATTTGTCAAATAATGAGAAAATAGCGTCTATTTCTCTTCGTTCGGTGGAAGAAGAAAATTACTTTATCTCTGGAGACAGAAGAATATATGTTACTTTATCGGTAAATTTGTGTAGGTGACATTTCGAATGGAAGCCTACATTTTTGTTATTTCTGGGCCAGAAAGGTTGTTGGAGATCGCTGAAGACGTGCTCAAAATTGAAGGCGTAAAGATGGCGCATGCGGTCGCCGGCCAGTTTGACATCATCGCCTATATTGAATTTACTAACATGGATACGCTCAAAGAGATTTTAGATAAGTTCCAATCCGTAAAAGGAGTTGAACGAACACAGACCGCGGTCGCCATACCACCAAGACTAAATGAGACATGAATGTTTTTCTAACGCTTAGATACCACGGAATTTTCCGCAGTGGGCCGGGCCGGATTTGAACCGGCGATCTTCGCCGCGTGAGGGCGACGTCTTAACCACACTGGACTACCGGCCCTCAGCAATTCTAAACGGCAGACGAAATCCTTTATACTTTTCGTAACAGACTCACAGCTCTTTGCGTACGTAGACTTGGTTCCTCAAATCCGAGACGTTTGAACAAATTCCTCGACGGAACGTTCTCTAGGCTTATTTATGTCCGCTTTTCCTTTATTTCAACCTCTGAATAGCGAATCACAAACCGCTGAGAGAAGTTTACTTCCTATGTTTCTCTTCGACAAGACGGCGAGACAGCGATAAACTGAACCCAACCAAAACCTTCCTTACTACAATGCTCCTGCAGCCTTATCTCTTTTCAGCCACAAAACAACAAGGACTCTCCTTAGTCGAGGCTATACCCGTCTCTCTGTTCCCTTTCCCTCTATCTAGACTTCCCACAAATTTTTATTCGAAACAAAAACTATTCTTGCATGCATGCTATGGTGTAGAAAGATTCGTGAGAAAAAAAGTGGATATGAAGTCTGATAGACTGAGTTTCTCAGGTTAGGTAGACGATACTAGCCTTTGGGGCGTTGGTTTTAACAGACTGAACTCCGTTTTCGCAACTGGCTTTTGCTTCGTAGGCTTCGCTTACTGCTATTATTTCGTTGTTTGGGGCTCTTAATCTGAATCTGAACTTTCCAGCGCTATCTGTGTAGATCTCAAATTTAGGTTCAGACATTTTTTTCACCGTTCAAGCTTAACATCATAGAGTTATAAAGGATTTTTGGCTTCTCCAAATTATCTCAAGGAAGAAATATACCTGTCACAGTATAGATATTTCGGAGAGAGCCAATGATCAGTCAGGATCTCAAAAGGACTATTCTGGAATTTCAGAGGAAAGAAATCACAGAACATGAAGTCTATAAAAAGTTAGCTGAGAAATCAAGAGGCAAAAACGCTGAGGTTTTGAAGAGGATATCGGATGATGAGCTTCGCCATTACAATGATTGGAAAAAGTACACACAAAAAGAAATTCATGCAGATAGGTTGTCAGTTCTGAAGTATTTGATTCTTTCAAAAATCTTTGGGTTAACATTTGTAATGAAGATAATGGAGGGAGGAGAAGAGAAAGCCCAAGAAGCCTATAAAAGAATCTCAAGCGAACTGTTGGAGATCACGCAGCGTATCCAAGATGAACATAGACATGAAAACCTCTTGATAGACATGATCGATGAGAGGAGACTTGACTATATCAGTTCGATGGTTCAAGGACTAAATGACGGTTTAATCGAGTTGGCTGGAGAGCTGGCTGGTTTTACTTTTGCCCTTCAAAACCCTCGACTAATAGGCTTTGCTGGGTTAATAGCTGGAGTTGCTCAGTTCCTGTCAAGTTCTGCTTCCGAGATAGAGATCTATCTCTCACAAAAAACTGAAAAGAACAAACGAGCTCTCAAATCGTCATTTCAGGAGGGAATCGTATACATGTTTACCGTGCTGCTTCTGATAATTCCGTATTTCATATCAACCAGTTATTATGAATCATTGCTAGTTACGGTAGTGAGTGCATTCCTGATCATACTGTTCTTTACATATTATGTTTCTGTTGTAAAGAGTCTATCACTTAGAAGAATGTTTTTTACTATAGTTACAGTAACTTTGGGCGTGGGAGGAGTCGCCTTCCTTATAGGATGGATCGCCAAAACAGTTCTGAACTTGTAAAATACGGGATGATACACAAGAAGTGCAGAAAACCTTTTATTGAAATTCAAAATAGAATAGTTTTTCAGTGGTAGAAATGGCAGAAGCTAGATTTCAATATATAGAGATATAGCTGACAAACACCGATTTAGATTGCAAGCACCCAACAACAAAATCGTGGCAGTCGGAGAAGCCTATGAAACAAAAGATGGCTGTCTGAATGGTGTCCACGCAATCAAGAAGTACTGTACTGCAGAAATTGAAGATCTCACAGTAGGAGAAGCCAAGATTGCTAATCCGAGATTTCAAGTTTACAAGGACGCAACTGACAAGTACAGATTCAGATTAAGAGCCCCAAACAACGAGATAGTTGCAGTAGGCGAAGCCTATGAGAAAAAATCCGGATGCATGAATGGCGTTCAAGCAGTCAAAAAGTACTGCACTGCAAAAATTGAGGATCTCACAACAGGTCAAATCCTGGAAGAGCCCACTAGAGTAGCAGAGGTGGCAGCTGGTGGTGAAACCACACTGATCCTAGACGCGCCTCCAAGCGAAGCCCAAAAGGGCTCAACGGTTATCTTTACTGGAAAACTGATGAGTGGAAACCGGGGTGTAGGTGGAACTAAAGTTGATGTCTACGACAGTGATCGTTCCTTCATGAAAGACGACTTCATGGCCTCAGGAACTACTCAAGACGATGGAACCTTCAACATAAAGTGGGAAGCTAAAGAGATGGATTGGTGGGACAACACCGTAGAGACATATGCAAAGTTTGAAGGGACAGCCTCTCACAAACCATCACGGAGCAAGAAATTCACCATCAAAATATTATAAGCCTGTACGCATGCACGCACGCGAACTTTGGTTCCTTGAATCGTCAAAACTTTCCCGTTCGCCCAGACATGTCAAGCATGAAAAACAAGTGTGCATGCAAGAAAGTAAACTAATCGTAATGGGTGGACTTGTTCCAAATTACTTTCAGAAGGTGATTGATATAAATATATTTCAGATTTTGGCAATTTGTGGAATGATTAGTCCAATCGTGTATACTCTGAGTTGGATTCTTGGTGGTTTTTTGCGATCCGATTATAGTCATATTCAAGATGACATAAGTTCACTAGCTGCAGTTGGAGCACCTAGAAAACGGTTATTTGATGCGTTCCTAATTACATCTAGTGTCTTATTGTTTGTATTTTATCTTGGATTACATTGGGGTATAAACAATGGGCAAGGTTCATTTGTTGGACCCATTTTATTCTTGGCTAGTGGGTTTTTGGGGGTTCTCGTTACTGTCTTTTTCCCCCTTGATGCTGGTGGTGAAATCATAACTCTAAGAGGAAAAATGCATCTAGGCCTTGTGATTACATCGGGACTCTTGACAATTGCTGGGATGGTAGCACTATGGTTTCGATTAGCTTTAGTAGAAGGATGGAGCACTTTTGCAACGTTTTCACTTATTTCAGCAATCGTTTCATTTATTCTTGTAATTATCTCTGTTATTTTCATGAAAAGTAATTACAGGGGTTTAGCTGAAAGATTAACGGTTAGCCCCTATCAGCTATACTACTTTGTCATTAGCCTAACGGTATTTCTGACAAATTGATTAAACGATTTGATATGTCTAGAATCTTCCCAGAATTGTCACACTATTCTCAATAGTTAGCTACGGTCGATGAAGCCAAAGTTGTTTGAGTTAAATTTTAATCCCACCAACCAACCAACCAACGACGGACGACGGCTAATGGACAACGGAGAACGGGGATAAGGACCACTATTTACTGGCCTTTTAAAAAAGTGTATAGTCGGTTCAGCATACACATATGGTACCGGAAGGATACTAATGGAATAGGAAGGTACCATCAGAATATGCATGGATGCTACGTGATGAGGGTTTCTTTATCTCCAGAGATTTAAAAACTATTCTTTTTTAGCCAACTCAATTCTTCTCTTGCCTCTTATCAGAGACGAAACATGAACTTTGCCCTCAATCTCCAAACGCATCAAAACCCTGTTAAAAGACCCAAAGCCAACACTCTCATAACGTTCCCTCAGCAAATCAAAAAGCTCAATATCAGTCAATGCGCCTTTCCTCTCTAGAGACTCCACGATCGCCAAATCAATTGGATAAGGCTTCCAAGTTTTAATAGACATCCGTAGCACCTCAGAATGTTACGCAACAGGCGTCGCAGTTTTCTCCATCCGCCAAGCCTTCTTCATGAAACTCTTGTACCACGCCTCCATATTAGACGAGATAGTCGGTCCAATCTTACCCAAAGCTTCCTTGAAATCAGCAAAACTGACCTCCTTAGCGTTAATATCCGTACGCAAAGCATTCAAACCAGCCTCCCGACAAACCGCATCAATATCTGCTCCTGAATAGTTCTTTGTCATGCTGGTTAGTTGAGCCAGATCCACATCCTTGGTCAAAGGCATTTCCTTCGTATAAATCTGTAAAATCTCTAATCTAGCCTTCTCATCCGGGTCAGGAACGTAGATTAGACGATCAAACCTACCCGGTCGAAGGATCGCAGGATCCACAATGTCAGGTCTGTTCGTTGCAGCGATAACAACCACATCCTCCAAAGTGACGATTCCATCCATCTCAGTCAAAAGCTGACTAATAACACGCGCCGTCACTCCGCTGTCAGCGTAACCTAACCCTCTTTGAGGCACGAGCGAGTCAAACTCGTCAAAGAAAATCACCGCTGGAGAAGCCATCCTCGCTTTTCTAAACACCTCGCGAATCGCCTTCTCCGATTCTCCAACCCACTTAGAAAACACTTCTGGACCTTTTATTGTGATGAAGTTAGCCTCGCTCTCGGTGGCAACAGCTCTTGCCAACAAGGTTTTTCCACAGCCTGGTGGCCCAAAAAGTAGAATCCCTTTTGGCGGTCGTATACCCATCCTCTTGAACACTTGTGGATTCTTTAACGGCCATTCAACGGCTTCTCTAAGCTCCTCCTTCACACTTTCTAAACCGCCTACATCCGTCCATTTAACCGTAGGCACCTCTATGTACACTTCTCTCATAGCGGTCGGCGTGATTTCCTTGTATGCATTCAAGAAATCTTCCATTTTAATCTCCATTTTCTCCAAAACGCTGGGCGGAACTCGCTCCTCTTCTACGTTTATCTCAGGCAAGTATCGACGCAACGCTTTCATAGCGGTCTCACTGCATAAACCAGCCAAGTCTGCTCCTGTGTAGCCATGCGTCATATCTTCAACTTTTTTCAAGTTAACATCCTTAGCTAACGGCATGCCTCTTGTGTGTATTTGCAGTATCTCATGTCGTCCCTTCTTATCTGGAACTCCGATTTCTATCTCCCGATCGAATCTTCCAGGTCTTCGTAGGGCAGGATCAAGGGCATCTGGCCTGTTTGTTGCACCTATAACGATGACGTTTTGTCTTCCAGTTAGTCCGTCCATTGACGCGAGAAGCTGAGCAACAACCCTTCTCTCAACTTCGCCGGTGACCTCTTCTCTTTTAGGTGCAATGGCGTCAAGTTCATCTATGAAAATAATGCTGGGCAAATTTTTCTGAGCTTGTTGGAATATGTCGCGGACATTTTGCTCTGATCCTCCGTAGAACTTGTTCATTATTTCTGGGCCGTTTACGGGGAAGAAGTTGGCTTCTGATTCGTTTGCTACAGCTCTTGCCAACAAGGTTTTTCCACAGCCTGGTGGACCATGTAACAAAACCCCTTGTGGGGGTCTTATTCCAAGTCTTTGGAATAGTTCTGGGTGGCGCATTGGAAGTTCAACCATTTCTCGTATTCGTTGGATTTCCTCATGGAGCCCGCCTATATCTTCGTAGGTGGTACGGGGCATGCCCTTAGTTTCAGGTGCAGGTTCAGCTAAGATTTGCAGGTTTGTTTCATACGTCATCCTCACAATTGCGTGGGGTCGTGTTTTGGTTACCGTGAACGGTATGGCGTGGCCTAGCATCATGACGAGGGTGGTGTCTCCTTCTACAAATGTTCTTTCCATAAGCCTGTTTTTCACAAAATTGGTGAAGTCTTGATCAACGTTTAACCGCATATCAATTGGGGCTAAGACGACGCTTGTTGCGTTCTTAACTTTGCCTGGGCGGACTGTCACGTACTCGTTTATTGCTACTCCGGAGTTCTTGCGGCTGAACCCGTCGATTCGTATGATTTCTTTGTCTTGATCTTCGGAGTAGGCTGGCCAAGTTATTGCCGCTGTGTTTCTTTTTCCTGAAATTTCGATTACGTCGCCTGCGGAGATGCCTAGTTTTTGCATGGTTTTCTGGTTGATTCTGGCGATTCCTCTGCCCACGTCGCGTTGTCTGGCGTCTCCAACCTTTAGTTGAACTTCGCTCATGTCTTAGCTTCCTCTGTTAATTTAAATGTCTAATTTGGAAAGGAGCACGTTCTTATATAAACTTTAAAGGGAGTGCTAAACTCTGTGGATCATTAATGTTTCTATTTGACTGATTTCTTCTATGTTTTGGAGCGATTTTTCGAGTTCGTCTAATCCTCCAGGTTTTTCTTCGGGAATAGTTATATATGCGATTAATGCGACGAGCCCATATGCTATAGGTTCTTCGGCGAATTTACGAATTGAGGCGTATTCTGGTAGTTCCTTTTTTATTTTTTCTTTCAGCAGGTTGAGGTCAACTGTGACTTCGGATGGGAGGATTTTGTAGGATATAAGGACTTTTGCCATTTTTTGTTTTCTCCTATGGACCTGTGAATCCGCATTTTGGGCAGCGGTATGGTCTTCCGAATTTTCGGCATTTTGAGCAGCGCCATATGATTATTTCTCCGCAGTTTGGGCATGGGAATTTTGTTGCTTCGGTTGTTGGGGCTATGATTCTGTGGCATGATGTGCATGTGGGCATTGTGGTTGTTGTTTGTTCTGTCATGGTTGATTCCTCGTGGAATGTTCGATATAATGCGTGGTTGTTTATATGTGCTGTGTTTTCTGTATGGTTTTGTGTTTGTTGTGTTGTTTGGGCGTGTCTCTCTCTCTTATTAGACCCCCCTATAGCCTCCCTATACCAGAGGGGGTAGTCCGTATTGAATAAGCATGCATGCAATGTCGTCAAGTAGATAGCCAATATTCTGGATCCCGTGATGATGAGCCTATGAATTATAAAAGCCTCAGAAAATGAAATAAACAGTTTGCGGACGTTTCCTTAGTCTTCCTTTAGTAGTTTCGACAAGGCTAAAATGCACAACAGTGGAGTTGCTACGATTGCAACTATGAAAGGGTTATGCGGTGAAGCCTGGTATAGCATGCCTCCAAGGTATGGGGCAAGAATCGTTGCAAGCATGCACGTTGTTTGTGAAACAGACATCCATCGTCCCCTTGAGGCTTCTGGAACCATGGAACCCACCACTGCCCCCATTAATGACCAAAACATGTATGTGGCACCCATTAGGAAAAAGGGGAAAATTAATGCAAAGAAGTTACTGAAGATGAGCAGCCCGATGAGTGATGCGCAAACCAGCATGATTGAAACGGAAACGGCGCCTGCTTTCCTCCATTTATCGCCTAGTCTGCCCAGAGTCACTGCTAATATTGCTGATCCCAGAAAGGTAACTGATCCCAAAACGCCGATGTGAAATCTGTTGAAGTGAAGTTCATCTTTGAGAAAAAGGGTAACGAATGGTCTAGCTAAGGTTATGACAAACATTATCGCTGCGAAGAAGACTGCCCAGATGATAATTTTCTTTTTGCGGAATGGAATAGGTGCAGGAGGCTGGGAAGGCTTTTTTGTTGCGTGTTGACCGCTGATAAAGAAGAGCCCGAATGTGCAGAGAGCATAGAAAACGAAGGATAGCCAGAAGACGTGTTTCATGCCGACGAGCGTTGAAAGATATCCTCCTAAGGCGGGAGAGAAGATGTATCCAAGCGACCATGAAGCTGAGATCGTAGTAAACGCCAACGTCATCTTGTCTTTTTCTGCTGCAGTGGCGATGTAAGCGCTGGAAGCTGGTTGACCTATCCAACAGCCATACAGGATCATGCCAGGTAACAGTTGACTCCAATTTTCCGCTAACGAAAGAATGATTGGAGTGGGCAACCATACGAGCCAGCCTAGGATCATAACTTTTTTCCGATCGTACTTGTCCGCTAAGAAACCTCCGAGGAGAGGTGTGAATGCAGCCGCTAAACCCAATGCAGAGAACAGTATTCCTACTTCAACTGAGCCTGCGCCAAGCTCTTCCATGTGAAGTGGTAATATGTAGAAGTAAAGGCCGTCTCCGAAGGCGCCTATTAGGTTGGAGAAGAAGAGTAGTTTGAGGTCTCTGTTCAAGGTTTCAAAGACAAACCGGAGGGTTAGAATGTTCTTGTAATCTATCCTCGACATATAGTGGTCGCCTTCTTCTGAAGTTATCTAAATTGAAGGGGAGTATTGAAATTTTAATATGTCTTTGGTTCGCCATCGGCTGAAGAGAAAGAATAAAAGGTTAGTTTATGGAGATTAGACGGAAGGTGGGGCAATTGCCTTTGAGGGAAGCATCGTGTATGATTTAGAGAGGGTTAGGCTGGATGTCGAGAATTTTTGAACTAACTCGTGAGAACTGTCCTGTTGGGAAACTTTTCGCGAAGCCCGGTGTGAAAATAACCTATAAATTAAAGCATGTAAAAGAATGACAAAGATGAATGACGTAGAATATCTCAAAAGAATCTGAGGTGGAAACATGAATCTTGAGGCATTGCATAGAATTAGTTATGGCATGTATGTCGTAACTTCTAGAAAAAGTGATAGTTTTAACGGTCAGATTGCCAATACGGTATTTCAAGTAACATCTGAACCGGCAACAATAGCGGCGAGTATTAATAAGCAGAACTTCACGCACGAGTTTATCCGAGAAAGCAACGTCTTTGCCGTTTCGGTTCTTTCAAAGAATACGCCATTAAAGTTCATAGGTCATTTCGGATTCAGATCTGGAAGAGATATAGACAAATTCAAAGGAATAAATTATAAAGTTGGCAGAACTGGTGCACCAATAGTTTTGGATCATGCAGTTGCATATGTAGAGACTGAAGTGATTAAAGAAGTTGATGCGAGTACACACATCATTTTCATTGGTAAATTGGTTGATGCCGAAATCTTAACTAATGAGGAACCTATGACCTATGCTTATTACCATGATATGAAGAGAGGTGTAACTCCTAAGGCGGCTCCAACTTACATAAAAGAAGAAAGGAGACGATAAAACGATCAAATACAGATGCACTGTTTGTGGGTATATATACGACCCAGAGAAGGGTGATCCTGACTCTGAAATACCACCTGGAACTCCGTTTGAAGAACTGCCGGATGACTGGATCTGCCCAGTTTGCGGAGTAACGAAAGATCAGTTTGAAAAGGTGGAATAAATAGGAAATGAAGCCGAGGGAACTAAAGGCAAATATTTACTGGGTCGGAGCGGTAGATTGGGATAGGCGACTTTTTGACGAACTTATTCCGCTTCCTGATGGAACAAGTTATAACGCTTATCTAGTCAAGGGCAGCGAAAAAACGGCTCTGATAGATACTGTTGACCCAACTATGGCAAGCGTGTTGATAGACAACCTGAATCAGCTGGGTGTTAAAAACATAGATTATGTTATTGCAAATCATGCGGAACAAGACCATTCAGGAGCACTGCCTCAAATATTGAAGCTTTATCCGAATGCCGTGGTTGTTGCAACTCCTAAATGTAAAAACTTGCTCATGGGCTTGCTCCTAATTCCTGAAAGCAAAATCATGACTGTAGAAGACGGGGGGATCCTTTCGTTAGGGGATAAAACCTTGGAGTTTATCCATGCCCCTTGGGTTCATTGGCCAGAAACAATGCTCACATACTTGAGGGAAGACAAGATACTCTTCACCTGCGATTTGTTTGGCTCTCATCTTGCAACATCTGATTTGTACGTAACCGATGAAGCAACAGTTTACGAGGCGGCTAAGAGATACTATGCAGAAATCATGATGCCGTTTAAAACGGTAATTCAGAAGAATCTAGAGAAAATAAAAGATGTGCAAATGGATGTGATAGCGCCAAGCCATGGGTCACTCTATGATAAGCCAAGGTTCATACTTGAAGCATACAAAGACTGGGTTTACGCCTCGCCCAAAAACATCGTTGTATTGCCCTATATCTCAATGCATGGCAGCACCAAGAAGATGGTGGAATACTTCGTTGCTGCTTTAGTTGAAAGAGGCATAACCGTGAAACAATTCAATCTAGCCGAAACGGACATTGGAAAATTAGCAATGGCATTAGTGGATGCCGCTACAATTGTGATAGGATCACCCACAGTCTTAGTTGGGCCCCATCCGAATGTTGTTTATGCGGTTTATCTTGCGAATGCTTTGAGACCGAAACTGAAGTTTGCATCAATAATCGGGTCTTATGGCTGGGGTGGCAAGATGGTGGAACAAATCACGCGGATGCTATCCAACCTAAAGGTTGAGTTGCTTGAGCCCGTTGTCATAAAAGGGTTTCCAAAAGAACAAGATTTCGGGGCGTTAGACAGATTAGCTGATGAAATCTTAAACAAACATAAGGAACATAACTTAACGAACTGAAAAGGAGGTGAGCGTTTGATTTCAAAGGATGAATTAGTAGGCTTTCTGAAGAAGCAGGTTAACATTGAAAATGAAATTGTAAATTCGGTAAATGGAGCCTTAGGTGAAATAGAAAATCCAGCTGTGAAAGGAGTTCTGAAAGGAATATCCTTAGATTCCCTGAAACATGCAGAAATGTACGGTGCAGCCATTAGTTTGCTAACGAGTGTTCTCCCTGCTCTCACACAAGAGAATCTCGACAAACAAAGAGAACTTGTGGAAAAGCATATGCACATGGAAGCAGAGCTCATTGAAAAAATCAGCAAGGTACTGCCTAACATTGAAAACAAGAATGTCAAACTTCTCTTAAACGCAATATCGTTGGATGAAAAAAGACATCATCAACTATTGAAGGAAGTTCTGGAAATTCTTGTTCGCGGAGAAACTATAACCGAGGAAGACTGGTGGGAAGTTCTCTGGAAAAACGTTCCATTCCACGGTGCTCCCGGAGGATAAAACATTTAGGATTAATGGAGGCAAGATGAAGATGTCAGATGTTAAAGTTGACTTGACAAATGTAACGGCGACGTAGTATGTGTTGACGTACGTCCTGCCATGTTTGAGACTTACTCTTATGTTTGACAGAAAGAATAATAGATAGGTGCGAACGTAGAATTCAAGAAGGTGGTTTCAGAAGATGTTATCCCAAATACCTATACAGTTAGGGAAAGTTTCGAAGAAGTATCTGGACCGTGAAATACTAAGAGTTGCGGTGATAGCTGAACTGGACGCAATAAGCCTATATGAACAACTGGCAGCCGCGACGGATAACGAAGGCATTAAAAAGATTCTGCTTGATGTGGCTAAAGAAGAGAAAACGCATGTGGGAGAGTTTCACACCTTACTGCTAAAAGAAGATAAGGAACAAGTTGAAGAGTTGGAAAAAGGTAAAGAAGAAGTTGAGGAGATGATCGAATGACCGAACTGAAACAAATTTACAAATGTAACGTCTGCGGTAACATCGTCGAAGTCATACACACTGGAGTAGGACAACTCGTCTGTTGCGGTGAGCCGATGGAACTACTTACAGAGAAAACCGCAGACGTTGGCTTGGAAAAACATGTTCCAGTAATAGAAAAGGTCGGAAACAAAGTGAAGGTTAAGGTTGGTAGTGTTCCGCATCCCATGGAACAAAAGCATTACATTGAGTGGATAGAAATAATTGCCGACGGCAAAACTTGCAGAAAATTCTTAAAATCAGGAGACAAGCCAGAAGCAGAGTTCGAAACTACAGCGGAGAAAATAAAGGCAAGAGAATACTGCAGCATCCACGAACTTTGGAAATCAAAATAGAATCTGACTGACCAGTGAAAACATTTTCAACATCATCCTCTCTTTTTTTGTCTACTTGAGACGTAGTTGTTAAACCAAGATAGCTCATTAGAATCCTATTGCGTGATCTAATGAAGAAAAAAGTGTTATTCATTTGTACTCATAATTCTGCCCGTTCCCAAATGGCAGAGGGATTATTGAATGCTCTTTATGGAGACAGATATGAAGCTTATAGTGCTGGAGTAGAACCCACTAAGGTTAATCCTTACGCTGTTAAGGTGATGACGGAAATAGGCATAGACATTTCGAAACAATATCCAAAAAGCATTGAGGAGTTTCGTGGAAAAAACTTTGACTATGTTATTACAGTATGTGATTATGCAAAAGAGGTATGTCCCTTCTTTCCCGGAGGCGAAATCTTCCTTCATAAAGGATTTAAGGACCCAGCGGAGTTTAAGGGCACTGAAGATGAAGTGTTGACAGAAGTTAGGCAGGTAAGAGATGAAATTAGGGATTGGATCAAAAAAACGTTTATTGAAGACAGTTAGCACGCGCTACTAGCCAGAAAGACTTGAATTTTAGAAAAACTCTTTTAGATACTATAGCCGATTCTTAAAGAGGGGCTAACATGAAACTTCCTGAATACGTTACTGTGGAAGAGGTCAAGAGGATCTGCAAGGAATTGAATATCAGAGATTGGACCACATTGGAAAAACTTCAGGTACTTCCTGAAGAAGCTCGCGCCATACTGGCAGAACTGAATGCTGGAGAAATTGAAATATCCGTTGAGGATTTCCGGCAGGGGCTAGAAGTCGAACTAGAACATGGTACACGCTACGCGGAGGCAAATGTTACTAATAACCATCCTATTCTAACTGCACAAATCGTTCTGGCACACTTCAAAGAGTCGTTGGATTATTACAAGCGTCTCGAAGTCGCCGAAATAGAAGGTGACCTGCTTAAAGCTGTGGCTAGCAAGGATGCTTCGAAAGTCGAAGCTCTATATCGAAAGCTGATAATTGCAAAATCGGCTCTGAGCCAAGCAGAATCCGACCAGTTGTGACCATGTGCACAAATTATCAGTTGATAACATCCATGGAATGGGGTCTATCTATCAGTGATACATGTCAGTATGCACAAAACATATGCGAAATTAAGATTTCTATTCTGTTCCTCTTCCTCTTACAATGAACTCTGGGAATTCCCTCAGCTTATCTGCCATCTCCTCTAGTCGTTTATCTACTCTGTAATTCACTGTTTTCTCGTCAAATGTTCTGTCAGACCGTCTAAGGCCAGCCTTAACACCAGTGAGAACCTCAATCCCTTCGTCGATGGTTTTCACAGGGTATATGTGGAAATTCCCTGCCTTGACAGCATCCACCACTTCGTCCTTAAGCATCAGGTTTTGAACATTGCTTTCAGGGATAATTACGCCTTGTTGGCTTGTAAGCCCCTTAGCCTTACATACCTCAAAGAAACCTTCTATTTTTTCATTTGCTCCACCGATAGCTTGTATTTCGCCTTTTTGATTTACTGAGCCTGTCACAGCGACCCCCTGTTTAATAGGGAGCCCTGAAAGAGCAGAGAGGACAGCATAGAGTTCAGCGCTGGAGGCGCTGTCCCCTTCCACTTCCTCATAACTCTGCTCAAAAACAAGGCGGGCGGACAGACTTAGAGGCTTGTCTTGGGCATACTTCTCTGTCAGGTAACCACTGAGAATCATAACTCCTTTACTATGGATGCGCCCTCCCAACTTTGCCTCTCGTTCAATATCAATGACTCCCTCCCGACCTAAGCCTATGCTGGCAGTAACGCGAGATGGCCTTCCGAAGGCAAAGTCTCCTAGGCTCATGACGGATAGGCCGTTTACTTGACCTGTTGCTTCACCTTCTATGTCGATTAGAAGAATAGCTCGCCTAATCATCTCTTGAATCTTCTCTTGGATGAGATTAGAGCGATAGAGTTTTTCCTCAATTGCCTTTTTGACTTGGTTGCGGGTTACATATTTAACGTTCTCTTGAGAGGCGTAGAAGTTGGCTTCTCGGATAACGTCGGCGATGTCAGCGAATCTCGTGGAGAGTTTTCTTTGATCTCCAGCTAGTCTGGAGCCATATTCGATCACTTTGGCTACCGCTGACGCATCAAGATGTTTGAGTTTCTCTTTGCGGCAGAAGGTGCAGATGAAGGCAGCGTACTTTTGCATGTTTTCCTCCGTCCGGTCCATGTAGATGTCGAAATCCGCCTTAACTTTAAAGAGCTCTTTGAAATCCCTATCAGACATGTACAGCATGTGGTAGAGAAGCGGATTTCCTATGAGGATTACCTTGACGCTCAACGGGATGGGCACAGGTCTTAGTCCCTTTGTAGCGATGAAACCTAAGCGTTCCCCTGCCTCTTCGACAGTGATCCGCTCGCTCATTAGAGCTGTCTTTAAGCTCTCCCAAGAGAAGAGATTTCGAATCAATTCCTCGACAGGAAGCACTAAATATCCGCCATTAGCCTTGTGCATGGAACCGCCGCGAATCATGGTGAAGTCAGTGGTTAGTACACCAAACTGCGCTTCCTTCTCTATCCTGCCGAAGAGATTTTGATGTGTGGGGTTAAACTCTATAACCACGGGAGCGCCTTCAAGGTTAGAGTTATCGACTATCAGGTTCACGTCATATTTTCTGAAGGGAAGCTCCTTCATCCAAGGAACAGGAAACGGCACAGGAGGAGCCTTAGGCTCCTTTATGAACTGAACAAGGTTCTCTAAGACATCATCTCTAACCTGTTCTAGATAAGCAACAACCTCAGGAAACTCTTCATATTTCTCTGTCAGATTAGCAACCAGATGGCCAATGGCATAGAGAGCAACGTCATGATTCAATTTTTTGAGTTCTTCGTTGATCTTCGCCTCTAAACCCTTGAGGCGTCTCATAGCGGTCCTTAGATCTGCGCTCAATTTTTCTTTTCTCTTCTGGATTTCATCCCTTACTTGCTGGTCCAAATTCATGAACTCCTCTTCGCTTAGGGGCTTCCCTTCCACAACTGGAATGGTGAGCAAACCTATGGGAGTGCTCTGGAGGATGAATCCTTGCTCCTGTACTCGCTGGTTGAGTTGAGCAACAAGTTTCTTCCTTTCTTGCTCTATAATTTTGATTGTTGCGTCCTTTTTGATAGCATATTCTTCGCTCTCGAACGTTTTGGGAAGCGCCCTCCGTGCTTCGTTTATGAAATCCATCATGTCTCTTTGGAAGTCTCTTCCTTTGCCTGGGGGCAGGCTTATAGCATTGGGTTCGTAAGAGTTGCTGAAGTTGTTTACATAGCACCAGTCCTGCGGCACAGATTTCGTTTTGGCTATCTCCTCTAAGAAATCTTTTACAGCAGTTGTCCTACCCGTCCCTGGATAGCCAGCCACATAGATATTGAATCCACGCTCCTTGATGTCCAGACCAAAACTGAGTGCTCTCACTGCCCTATCTTGACCAATGATTCCTTCAAGCGGCGAGATGTCCTTTGTCGTTTCACAATCCATTAGAAGCTTTGGGTCACATTCTGTTCTAAGCTTTTCGAAAGACAATTCGTTTGGCATATATAACACCCTTTAACGCAATACGGTTTGAGATCATCACTCACATAGTTTATATTAAATCCCATTATTAAAATTTTGAAAGATTATTTTGTGCAAACCCGATTATTAAGTCAAACGGGAAACTTTTAATTGTGCTTTTTAGGCACTCTTGTTTAGAGGAGACGTCATGAAGGTCAAACCCGACAGAACTTTAGATTGTATTGGTCTATTCTGTCCTGAACCCGTTTATAGAACAAGAATGGAATTGGATGACATTAGAATTGGAGAAATTCTGGAAGTTCTAGCTGATGATCCAGCAGCAGAGGCGGACATACGAAGTCTCGTAAAGCATTTAGAACAAGAGATAGTAGACGTAAGTAAGGATGGAAACACTGTTCGAATATCAATAAAAAAGGTGAAATAACCAGTAGAAGTGGGGTATAGTATGTCACAGAAAAAAAGGATACTGTACGTTCAATCAAGCGGGGTTGATACGCCAGAACGCACTTATGCGCCATTTATTTTGGCTACTACAGCAGCAATGATGAACATAGAAGCAACCATCTACTTCCTCATAAAAGGCGTGACTGTAGTCAAAAGAGGAGAAGCGGAAAAGATCAAACTAGGCAGCTTCCCATCACTCAAAGAGGTAATAGACCAAGCCACAAGAGCTGGGGTGAGACTACAGGTCTGTGAACAAAGCACGCAACTATTGGGGCTTTCTCGCGGAGACTTCATGCCTGAAGCCAAAGTTGTCGGTGCTGCAACACTAAACGATTTAGCCCTTGACGCAGACGCAATCCTGTGTTTCTGAGTGAGTTGGAAATGTCAGAAATGAAACGCATTTACATGGACCATACAGCCGGGAAACCTGTTGATCCTCGTGTAATGGAGGCTATGGTGCCTTACATGGAGTCATTTTATGGTAACCCTTCATCTATCCACTCGTTTAGTCAAGAGACAAGGCAAGCGCTAGAAAATGCGAGAACAAAAATTGCGGAACTAATCAACGCTGAGAGGAAAGAATCAACAATTTTCACTTCAGGTGCCACTGAAAGCAATAATATGGCAATTAAAGGAGTTGCTTACCGCAACAGAAACCGTGGGACACATATAATAACATCTAGCATCGAGCACATGTCAGTTCTTAATCCGTGCAAATTCTTAATGACAAAGGGATTCAAGGTCACTTCCCTTCCAGTTGATCAGTACGGCTTTGTGAACCTCAGAAGTCTAGAAAAGGAATTGACCAGTGAAACAATCTTAGTTTCTATTATGTATGCAAATGGCGAAATTGGCACAATTCAACCTATAAAAAAGATCAGTCAAATAGTACACAGGAAAAAAGCCTACTTGCATGTTGATGCTGCAACCGCAAATGGACAGGTTCCAATAGATGTGAACGATGAGGGCATAGACTTGCTTACCATTTCTTCCAACGACATGTACGGACCCAAAGGCGTGGGCGCTCTTTATATAAAAAAGGGTACACGACTAGAACCGTCAATTCATGGGGGAGGACAAGAACGAGGCTTAAGGTCAGGAACAGAAAATCTTCCTGGCATAGTAGGGTTCGGAACAGCCGCAGAGATAGCAAAAAAAGAAATGTCCACTGAAAGTGAACGGTTGAAGAGGCTGAGAGATAAACTCATCAAAGGCTTACTTGACTCTATCCTACACTCGTTTTTGAATGGGCATCCAACCAAACGGTTACCCAACAATGTTGCGGTAAGATATAGCTTTATTGAAGGCGAATCAATATTGCTGGACTTGGACATGAAAGGAGTCGCGGCATCTTCAGGTTCAGCCTGCACTGCAAAAACTCTAGAACCATCTCATGTGCTAAGAGCTATCGGGTTGAAACATGAAGAGGCTCATGGTTCATTATTATTTACACTGGGCAAGCAAAACACTGAAGAGGAAGTGGACTATGTGATAAGGATAATGCCTGATATAGTCAAGAGACTAAGAAAAATGTCACCTTTGACCCCTAAGGAGTTGAAGGATTAATGTACAGCGAAAAAGTGATGGAACAATTTAGAAACCCACGCAATATGGGGGAAATTCCAGACGCCGATGGCGTAGGAACTGTTGGAAATCCCGTTTGTGGGGACATGATGACAGTTTACATTAAAGTCAAAGACAACCACATAGATGACATCAAATTCAAAACCTTTGGTTGTGGGGCAGCAATAGCTACCAGCAGTATGGTAACGGAACTAGCTAAGGGAAAAACATTGGAAGAGGCCAAGAAAATCAGTCGTTCAGATGTAGCAGACTCGTTAGGAGGGCTTCCTAAAGTCAAAATGCACTGCTCTAATCTTGCTGCGGACGCTCTGCGTGCAGCAATAGAAGATTATGAAAAACATAAGAGAACGAAGAGGTGAGAAAATGGAAGCCAGATTTATCCAATGTGAGTTGTGCAAAAAGGGAATTCCATTAGAGTCATGTGAGCTTGCAACCTATTGCACTGTTATTGAGGGTAAAGAATATGTTTTCTGCTGTGAAGCATGTGCTAAGAGCTATCGGAAAAAGAGAGAAGAATAACGCGTGAAGACGAGACAGGGTTCTAGAGAATGGCCTAAAGCATGCGTGAATTCCGTGATGGGGTTCATAAGACTGCTACAACGTAGAAAGAGAGAACGAAAAGCTAATGAATAGAAGATAAAATCATGTCGCTTACACCCGCTTTGAGACAGATTTCTGGAATGTCCGGTCTTTCCTTGTGTCTTCCTTCTTGTAGACCCAAACTACCAGCGGAAGCGCTATCGTCAAATAAGCAAGGTGAACTGCTACTCTTATCCATTCAGCTTTTACAGTGTATCCGAACATCACTGCAAATACTGAGCCAATCATGCCTTTATGATGGAACGGGCTCTCCGACGGTATACCTAAGTTAAAAGCGTACTCACCTAACCAGCCTAATCCAATCCCAGTATCTTTGGAATACTCTACTAGTTCATGAACTCCATAACCCGCCAACCCCCCAGCCAGAAGCACGAGCAATATGCTTGTGAAATAAAAGAATCTTCGAATGTTGATTTTCATACCCACAACAAATATTGTGTAAGCGAGAACCAGTGCTGTTACTAATCCGAGAAAAGCTCCGATTAATGTCCCTGTGACATCATCTAATAAGAAAGGGGTCAAGAAAAGAACGGTTTCTAACCCCTCTCGAAACACCACAATGAACGAAAATGAAGCTAGAGCAAGAGTTGCTCCTCGAGTCACAAGAGCTTTTACCCGTCTCTCCACTTCTTTACGAAGTTCCTTGCCTTTACCTGCCATCCAGTAAATCATAGAAGACAAAACGAAAACTGCGAAAAGGGCAGCTACTCCCTCAAACAAAGCCTTGGTAGATCCAGAGAGACCACCGTAAATGAACCATATGAAGGCTCCAAGGGCAAAACTTGCCGCGACTGCGAGGTAAACACCATACCAAACATAGCGTATCAATGTTTTTCTCTTTGTTCTTGCCAAATACGCCAAAACTATGGCTGTTATTAGCACCGCTTCTAAAGCTTCTCTGAAAACCAACAAAAATTGAGCAAGCAATAATGTAGTCCTCCCATTTTCCTAAACCAGTTTTACGAGTCTCTTTTCGCGGTGGTCATGTTAGCTCTTATTGAGATGGTGATAATAGAAGGATAATTCCAAAGTTCACCTTTCCGTCACGTTGACAGCGTGACTCGTGATCTCTATAGAACAAGCATTGTATTTTGCGCAGAAATCTTGGCATTTTTCTGCCCATGCCTTTTCCTTATACAAGAGTTTGCAGATCTCACAAGCGTATAACTTCTCACCATTTCTACGCATTTCACGCACCATATCAAATCACTCGTCCACATATTTTTATGTGGTGTGTGTCGCAATTGGTCCTTCTTGCTTATTTTTAACGCTATTTAATGTACTTTTGTGGATTTGCTTCGAAGGCTTTCTGGCATCCTGGTGCACAGAAGTAGTATGTCTTTCCCTTGTGTGTCGTCTTGTACTTTGCTGTCTTCTCATCTACATCCATACCACAGACAAGATCCTTTGCCATAATTTCACCTCCCTTACAGATAATCTGGTTGTATGTTAGTTCTTCTTAGAAGATTTGCGTTGGTGACCACGGTTATTGAACTAGCGGCCATGGCAATCTCAGCTATTACGGGGTGTGCAAGGCCTAACATCGCAAAAGGGATCATGACGACATTGTAGAAGAACGCCCAGAACAAGTTCTGCTTTATCTTTCGAAAAGTCGCTCGAGACAGTTTTACAGCTTTAACCACGTCTGACAAGTTACCTCTTACAAGTACAATGTCTCCCGCTTCGATAGCTATGTCCGTTCCGGTGCCTATTGCGATGCCGACGTTGGCCTGGGTAAGTGCTGGTGCGTCGTTTATCCCGTCGCCGACCATAGCGACGAGTCCAACTTCTTTCTGAAGTCTCTGAATCTCAGCTACCTTTTTGTCTGGTAGAACCTCAGCTAAGACCTTAGAGATGCCGACCTTCCTTGCGATGGCGTCTCCAGTTCGTCTGTTGTCTCCTGTAAGCATCGTTGTCTGAAGACCCAACTTTTCTAGTTCAGCAATAGCTTCCACAGAGTCCTCCTTGAGGGTGTCAGCTTCCGCCACGACTCCGACACACTTCTTGTTTTTGGCAACAAGCATCGCAGTTTTCGCTTCCTCCTCCAACCTCCTAAGCTCTGGTTCCAAGTTGCTGTAGTCAATTCCCTCTTCATCCATAAGCTTCCTGTTGCCAATTAGAACAGTGTTCTGCCCTTCGACCTCTCCCTTAATTCCTCTCCCGGTTATTGCCTCGAACTTCTCCAGCTTCAATAATTCAAGTCCTTCATCCTCGGCCTTTCTGATAATGGCTTCGGCTAATGGGTGTTCAGATCCTTTCTCGACGCTGGCGGCTAACCTCAAAACCTCCTTCTCTTGAAATCCTTTCGCAGGAATTATGTCCGTCACCTCAGGTTGTCCCTTGGTTATTGTGCCAGTTTTGTCGAAAACGATTACTTTCACGTCTTTGAGGGCTTGGATTGCTTCTCCACGTCTGATCAAGATACCATTCTCAGCACCCATCCCACTTCCAACCATAAGAACCGTTGGTGTTGCTAACCCGAGGGCGCAGGGACATGCAATAACCAGCGTCGCCACAGTCGCAAATACTGCCAATGAAAATACACTCAACGCTGGATCAATCCAAGGAAGGAACTGACTCGCCCAAGCACCCACACTGCCGATAGCTCCTGGAAAGGTTAACCATAGGACAAGTGTTAAAGAGGCTAGGGCTAAGACTGCGGGAACGAAATAGCTGGTCACACGGTCTGCGAATTCCTGGATAGGCACCTTAGAACCTTGGGCCTCTTCCACCATTTTTATGACCTGAGAAAGGAAGGTGTCCCTTCCGATCTTAGTTGCTCTGGCTTTTAGGAGTCCCCTCTGGTTGATTGTGGCACCAATGATCTCGTCGTCCACCCTTTTCTGTACAGGCATAGACTCTCCTGTAGCCATCGACTCGTCGACGCCACTCTCACCTTCCAGGACTACGCCGTCTGTAGGTATCTTCTCTCCCGGTCGCACAATCATGACATCGCCTACTTCAACCTCGTCGATGGGGACCTCAACTTCTTTTCCTTCTCGAAGTATCTTCGCTGTCTTCGCCTCAAGTTCTAGGAGTCTTCTGATGGCTTGGGATGCTTTTCCCTTGGCCTTTGCTTCGATGTATCTTCCCGTGAGGTGGAAGGACATGATCATAGCGCCTACTCCCGCATAGTTAGCTATGGGGGCGAAGAAGGATGATGGCCCCGTGAGGAAGGAAGCCAGTGTTCCTAGCATGATGAGTACATCCATGTTTGCGGCGCGATGTGTTATGGCCTTTGCGGCTGATTTGTAGGTGGTCCATCCTGGGTAGAAGAGAACTGGAGCTGAGATAGCGATCATGCCGAGGTTGAACACCGTTGAGTTAGGCCAGCTGACTCCAAAGATCATTTCAGGAATCATCCAAAGCATGATTGGTATCGTAAACGCCCATGAGATGAGGGCTCTTCTCTTTGCTGTTGAGAATGCTTGGAGTTCTCTAGCTTCTTCCTCCTCAAACCTTGCCCGTTGATCCTCTCTGCCCAGAACCTGGTACCCGACATCCTCTACGGCGTCTTTAATCTCCTCATAGCTTATTTCGTTTGGGCTGTAGGTGACAGCTGCCTTCTCGGTCGCCAGATTAACGCCCGCTTCTCTTACACCCTTCTTCTTCCTTAGAGCGTTTTCGATGGTTTGGGCACAAGAAGCACACGTCATTCCTCCAATCCTCATCATAATCCTCTGAGTCCCTTCAGCTACATTATAGCCTGTGCCCTTGATGATCTCGGTTAGTTTTTTTTCATTTGTCTCCTGGTCATCGTATTCAACGTGTGCAGTCTCTGTTGCAAAATTAACTAGGGCTTTATCTACTCCCTCGGTCTTTAACAACGCCTTCTCTATTGTTTGCGCACAAGCGGCACAGTGCATTCCAACAATTTTGATCTGACTTTTTTGTTTGGTCATTCAAATCTTCTCCTTCTTGGTCTTTCAGCTGATTAGGTCGCTAAAGGTAATTCATTCTTGTAGGCTTGAGCACAGTGAACGCAGCAAAAGATCCTTTCTTTGTCACCTATAATCTCGCGGTATCCCCCCTCATAGATTTTGCAGCCGCAGTGGAAACATACACTTAGGTTCGGCTCGATGGTCATAGAGACCATTGAGGCAATCCGTTTATAGATACGGGAGGCTAATTCCTTCCCTGCAGTCGTCAACTCATACACTTTCTTTGGCTTCTGGCCCACCGGCTTTCTAGTCGATTTCACCAAGCCATTTTTTTCAAGCTTTTTTAAAAATGGATAAAGCAGACTTGGATTGACTGGTTTGTCGATTCTGTCTTCAACCTCTTTCATGATTCCATATCCATGAAGAGGTTTTTCGCTGAGAAGTAGAATTATGGAGGATCTCATTATGTCTAAAGCAAAATCTTCGCTCAATATTATATATCACCCAAAAATATATTGGAAGTGGATATATTTAAATATTACTCATTTCATATAGATGTAGTGGATGAAAATGTCTGAAAAAATAGGGATTTGATTTGGCTCTTCATGTTTATCGTTGTGTCGATAAGTATCCTGCCGGTGCTGATGTGGGGGTTAGGTGGTGGGTACATGTCAGGGATGATGGGCATGATGGGATACGGGTGGGGCTCCATGGTTCTGATACCCATAGCGTTTCTCGCGTTGATAGCCTTGGGAGCATACTACCTCATTACCTGATCTTCAAGGACTGGTAGATCTAACCGTGGTGGAAAAGTCGTCGAAATACTTAGGGAGCGATACGCAAAGGGCGAGATCACAAGAGAGAATTTTTGAAGATGAAGAAGGAGTTGGAATCGTGAAGCAGAAGCGGTTGGCTTTAGGGCTTGTTCTGCATGCATGCCACGAGAGCTTGAATTTTATGAGAAAACATGACTCTCATGATTCCACCCCATTTTCGGGACTTTCTCTGTTGTTTGAGGTAAAAATGTTAGGTCACCTTCTTCTTATCTCAACCGATGAGAACGGAGTGGCCTTGTTCAAAATGTTTTATACTTGCACTTGATGATAACTTAAGTGTGATCGGCTATGGGAAGCGTTTTAGAAGTAAAGGGAAGCGTTTTAGAAGTAAACGGGGGTAATTGGGAGCGCGAGGTTTTGCAGTCTGACGTGTTGACGGTTGTTGACTTCTGGCATAACCGTTGCCCTTGGTGTCTGAAGCTCAATCTGATATTCAACGAGGTTGCTGAAGAATACAAAGATAAAATCAAATTTGTCAAGTTGAATATTTTAGAGAACCCGAGTAATCGGGAGATAGCGGTTCATCATGGGATTATGAGTACGCCAACCTTGATGTTCTTCTGCGAGGGAAGATCCGTAGGCCAAGCTTTGGGTTTTATGCCTAAAGACCGTCTAAAGGGGATACTTGATGATATGCTTAAGAAACACAGAGAATGCATTAAGCAGAGCACTGAGCTAAAGACTTAACGGGGTTTCATTTCTTGAGTTCGCTTTCTAACCAATTAAGATAACTCTTACTGCCCTTTGTTACAATCATGGCTAGTATCTCAGGCACATCATATGAATGAACTTGGTGAATCGTAGATTCTAGTTCTTCATAAAGGTCAGTTCGAGATTTCATGAGACACAACCACTCTTCAGCCTTCTCGATCTTTTCTTTCCACCAGTAAGTACTGGTTATTGGACCAAAAACCTGCGCACATCCTGCTAATCGTTTTTCAACTACTATCTGCGAAATCTTATCCGCTTCTTCTCTGCTACCGGTGACTGTAATTACCTGAATATATTCAACCATATTTATCCCTCACTACTTCATCTCTTGCCAATACCCTTGATACTCATGCATAACTCTATTTTGAAGCTTTTCCAGTAACATTAACGTTATCTCCTCCGCAAAAGCTACAAAAACAATGTATATAGCGCTCCATGCATGCCGGCGCCTTATGGGCGCGTTGGATTATTGGTTAGCATGCGGACGTTCAGCGACCAATTCTGTTATTTTATGTTCAGCGAAACATAGGAAAGGAAAATGATAGATGGAAGCTTTCAGGTTCTTCTAGACTATCTTTCTAGCGTGAAGACTTTTCTTTGTATGACTCGTGTTGGGACGCGACCAATTAACATTCTTTCTTCTGGTTTTTTGCTTAACCCTATTGGTTGAAGTTTTTTTGCCAATTCTAAGGCTGTGTTCAATTTTGTGTTTCTTTCGGCGTAAATCTCAAAGAGAACATCACCCTTTTCAATGTGTTCTCCAAGTTTTATTTTCAGTACGACTCCAGATCCCTTGTCTTTGGGAGCGCCTGCCTCTCTGGCAACTTGAGCGATGCTTCTATTGTTGACCCATAAGACTCTGCCGTCTTTGTCCGTTGTTATTTCCGCTTTTTTGTCTCCAACTTTTATGTCCTCAGGTTTTATTCTCGGGTTTCCGCCCTGTGCCTCTATTATTTGTCTGAACTTTCTTTCCGCTTTTCCTGATTTTAGGAGGCTCTCTGCCTTTTGTTTTCCATTTTCGACCCCAACCATTTCGAAGAGGATGCCTGCAATGCTTGTTGCTTTTTCTTGAAGGTCAACTGGACCGTTTCCCATGATTGTAGATAATGCTTCTCTTGCTTCTAACGCTGGGCCTATAGCGTATCCGATAGGTTGTTCTCCAAAGGTTACTGCACATTGAACATTCATTCCCAATCGCTTCCCTAAATCTATGAAATCGTATGCAAGTACATTTGCGCTGCCGATTGTTTTTACTTTTGCACCTCTTCCAGTTGGGATGTCTATGACTACGTGTGTGGCGCCTATGGCTTTCTTCTTGCTCATAATTGACGGAAGAAGCAACGGATCTATCGCCAGCGGATACTCAACTTGAATGAAAATGTCATCGGCAGGGGCTAACTCTAAGGCGCCACCCCAAACCATACAACCATTTGTTTTCTTCACTACATCTCTTATTTCTTCAAGGGTTAGGTTTACTGGACAAAATGTTTCAACGCGGTCAGCGGTTCCTGCCGGAGAAGTCACTGCTCTAGAGGAAGTTTTAGGTATGATAAAACCAGCAGCGGCGATAATTGGCACTATTAAAAGTGATGTCTTGTCGCCGGGTACTCCACCTATACTGTGCTTGTCTAGAATTGGAGTTTTATCAAGGGTCAGGGTGCCACCAGTCTCCACCATGGCTTTCGATAAAGCTTCGATTTCATCTATGCTTAACCCATGAATATAAAGCGCAGTTACAAAGGACGCGATTTCAATGTCGCTTAGGTGACGTTCCACAACTTCCTCAACTATCATTTTTACTTCGTTTTCTCGTAATCTTTCACCACGTATTTTTGCTTGAACATAATTAAGTGCCTCAGGTCTTTCTGCAGGTTGTACTTCAATGATTTCTCCGTTCTCTATTCCGAGCTTTGTTGAAATCTCTTGATAGACTCCCACATAGTTACGTGGAAAGTTGTCAGCAATGTTGACGATAGCAATTAAATGTTCATCTTTATGGGTTATTTTCACTCTGTCAGATGAATGTACACCGATAAGACTCGCGGTTTCATCGTCCAATATGGCGATTCTTCTTCCGCCAGCTTGGATATCTAAAAGTCTGGCTTGCAGCTTCATTCAGGCTCACTCAATCAAAAAGTAAGGCGAATCATTGCTTAAAGGCTTTAAGCAACTCAATCCAATAAACAAAATTGAGAGGCTGGAGTCAGTTTGAGATACATAGATTTTGTGAATTTCAAATACGAACCTGAAGAAACAGATGTTGTTTGCACGTTCTACGTTCAACCAGAAGGCGTCAGCATAGAGGAAGCTGCAGGCGGGGTAGCTGCTGAAAGTTCGATAGGAACGTGGACAGAACTCACAACCGTAAAGTCCTATGTTCAGAAACTTGCCGCTCGCGTATTTAGCATAGAAAGAAACAATGTGAAAATAGCTTATCCGATTGAACTTTTCGAGCCGAGAAACATGCCCAACATATTGAGTAGTGTTTCAGGAAATGTTTTCGGATTGAAAACTCTTAAGAACTTACGGCTTGAAGACATCCACTTTTCCTCGGAGCTTATCAGAAGCTTCAAGGGTCCAAAATATGGTATTGGAGGAGTTCGAAAGCTTTTGAAAGTTTATGATCGGCCATTGGTGGGAACGATAATCAAGCCCAAACTTGGGTTGAAAACTTTGGATCACGCAAAAATTGCTCATGAAGCTTGGGTCGGAGGATGTGACATAGTAAAGGACGATGAAAACCTAAGCAATCAAAGGTTTAATCCATTTGAAGACCGTGTCATTAAAACATTAGAGAGTAGAGACCGAGCTGAAGAAGAAACTGGTGAAAGAAAAGTTTACATGGTTAATATCACAGCGGAAACGAGGGAGATGATGAAAAGAGCTGAATTTGTGCTTAGCCGTAGTGGAGAATACGTCATGGTTGACATTCTAACTTGTGGTTTTTCCGCTTTACAGACGCTACTTGAACAAGACTTTAACCTTATAATTCATGCGCATAGGGCTGGACATGCGGCGTTTACTAGGAATCCTAAGCATGGAATTTCGATGCGAGTAATAGCCAAAATAGCTAGGATAATAGGTGTAGATCAACTTCACGTAGGCACAGTTGTTGGAAAAATGTTTGAAAAAAGAGAGGAAGTTGCGGAGAACTGTGAAGCATTAAAGGAGGAAATGAGCGGATTAAAACGAGTTTTACCCGTTGCTTCAGGCGGTTTGCATCCAAGATTAGTTCCAGCACTAATCGAGTTTTTCGGAAAAGACTTCGTAATCCAAGCTGGAGGAGGAATTCACGGTCACAGAGATGGAACAGTTGCAGGAGCAAAAGCTATGCGGCAAGCAGTAGATGCGACTTTAGAAGCCATATCTCTGAGAGAATATGCTAAAGAACACAGAGAACTTAAAACAGCACTGCAAATATGGGAACAACACGCCTAGCAGTTTGGTTACTCAAGAATCCATGGATATTTTCTATGCATCACTTGGATTATTGAGTGAGGAGAGATTATCCCCTCTTCACATATTATGCCGTGAACAAAGTCTCTCCTTGTAATATCAAAGGCAGGATTCCTTATGATTAAGTTTTTTGGAGGATTTTTCCAAATTTCGTTTTGTCTTCTTTCCTCTATTTTTTCATAGTCCCCGTACCTAGTTACAGGGTCGAACTTCAAAAGTTCAGAAACCACGTAGAAGGGTGTTCTGGCTTCCTGAGCAATGAGGGCGATCATACTTGTTCCAATCTTGTTCACCACATTTCCCTCTGAGGTTATGGCATCTGCTCCCACTAATACAAGGTCAACTTGATTCATGAAAAAGCGTGCAGCCGAATCCACAATCAAAGTGGTCTTCACGCCTAACTCTAACATTTCTTTCGCGGTTATTCTGCCTTGAAAGACAGGTCTACTTTCAGTACAGATAACTTCAAAGGATCTTCCTTCTAGTTTAGCTCTTCTCAACAAATAAGTGACTGTTGATGAGTGGCAGTGAGTTAAGACTACTGAATTGTTCCTAATTCTTCTAGCTCCTATTTCAGCAATTTTTCTCTTTGAATTTTCAAGATTTTTAAGAAACTGTTCAGAAGCCGAGGTGACTATCTCGGTTAGTTCCTCAACTTTTTCATGGATATTTTTTTCTACTTGACTTATTATCAATCGAACAGCGTTTCTCATCAAAGGTTCAGTCTCTCTGGAAGAAAAAAGGATTTCCTTTGCCTCTGAGAGTTCCTTCAAAAAATCCTTTTTGTTCTTCGCTTTTGTTTCTTTCGCTAGAGTTTCTATCGCTTTTATGGCGGCTACAGCAACGTTTCTGGCACCTTGAACTTCAAGCTGTTTTATTCTCATAGCGGTTGCTTGAATTGGTTTCAACAATAGTTTTCACCCATAAGGACAGTTATCTTTTTAGTAAACGAAGGCACTAAAACTTTTGGTAGGATAATTTTGGCTGTCTTTGTGACAAAAGTTGGCGGAACGAAACAGGTGTTTGACAGAGAAAAAGTTGTTAGGACATGTCTGAGAATGGGTGCTACTCGAGAAATCGCTGAGAAGATTGCTGAAAACATTGAAATGACGGTTTATGATGGTATAGAAACAAAGAAAATTCTTAGGATGATTTTTGGGCAGTTAGGTAAGTATAAGCCAGCTGTCAAGCATCAGATTGACCTACGTAAAGCTTTGAGTTTGATGAAGCCGAAACCTGACTTTGAACGTTTTATCCAGATATTGCTGAGCGCGCACGGCTATAAAGTTACTCCGAATCAGATTATAAGGGGCAAATGTGTAGAACATGAAGTCGACGCTGTCGCAAGAAAAAACGGCGAAACATACATTGTAGAAGTGAAACACCATTTCAGCTATCACACTCCAACAGGTCTAGATGTAAGCCGCATTGCAAGAGCAGTTTTCGAAGATGTAACGGAAGGATTCAAACTTGGATTGAACAACTTGAAAATTGATAAAGCAATGATAGTTTGTAACACGAAGCTTTCAGAACATGCTAAACGTTATGCGAAATGTAGAGGGATTCATCATATAGGATGGGGTTCACCTCCAAACCGTAACTTACAAACTATGATTGAAGAAAAGAAACTACATCCTTTAACTTATCTTAAAGGGTTAAACCCCGCAACAAGAGAAAAATTAGCATCAGCCGGAATAGTTCTGCTAAAACAGCTAACCACAAAAAACCCAGAAGAACTTGAGAGAGAAACCGGAATTCGTAAAGAAACTCTTAAGTTAATAATTGAGAAAGCTGAAGCAATACTTTCAGAAAATGCATAATAGAGATTATAGAGGAAGAAAAACACAGGTTACGTTATGTAACCATATCCACGCACCCTAGTCACGTGTAAGTGCTCTTACTACTTCATCTGCAAGTTCTCTGGGAGAATCTGTAGAGGTGTCTAGACGAAGATTTACCCATTCTCTGCTGCATGGATGCGGTAGGCAATAGAGCCTTCGGAATACTTTTGCTTCTTCGTTATCTCGGGCGAGAACTCGGCTCTTTGCTTCTTGAAAGGAAAGTCTGTTTCGGTTTGCTGATCTTTGAGCACGGACATCAAGATTTGCCACACAATACACTTTGAAGATGTTTGAGCAATTGTGTGCCAGGAAGCATACCAGTCGGCCATCCCATATCCTGTTTTCTTCGGTCTCAACTCTCTGTTTGACTTGGTTGTCTATCTGACGAAGCAATGGATCAGGAATAGATCCAAATTCCTCTATTCTCAAACCCTCAAGTTTAGCAATCTTTCGAAACTCACTCCCCACATCAATATGAATCCAGCTGAATCTTCGAGAAAGAATTTCACACAGCGTAGATTTCCCAGCTGAGCATTCTCCAGAGACTGCTAACGAATGATATCTTTCCACAATTGGATCCACCATTTCTCTCATTAATTCTCAGTTTCCAAACCAAGTTGAATCCTTACGCTATCCTTGAATCTAATTAGGGGGAACCTCTTTAGCTCGTTGTATAGCTTCCATAAGTGAGGGGTCTCATAGTTCTTTCGAATCTGCTCATAATACTCTTGATCTCTTCCAGAAATTTTTTTGCGAGGGATGTAGTTCATTCTCCCTATCCAAATTGATTCAGTGGTGAAAGGCATAATATTCTCAATTAATTCCGTGGGATCATAATCAAGGAACGGCTCGATCGACACGCTCGTCTTAAATCCCCGTCGGAAAGCATACTCAAGGGAAGCCAATCGCTCTTTGAATCCAGTGGCGTTAGGTTCCCAGAACTCGAGAAGTTTGTCTTCAGCAGAGGTGATAGTGAATCTAAACTGCATTTGTTCCTGATGATGACGAAACTGTTGATCTATCTCTTGAATTACGACAAGTCTAGGTTTAGTGGCGATTAGTACTTCGTTCCCCTGCTCCAACAGTTTCCGCAAAACAGTGAAACACGCTTCCTTGAACGGGGAGATGCTAAAAATGTCGTGGCTGCTTGGAAACATAACTCTACCCCGCCACTTTTTAAAGTCTTTCTTCAAAACGTCCTCTCGTATCTTCATACGCTTCCATGTGTCATCGGTACATCGCCCAAATCGTCTAGCCATAGTTTTAGCATAGCAGTATCTGCAATCGTTGTAGCACCCCTTTATGCAATTGATATTGTGATCTGCCCACTCTTTGGTTCCAGACGTAATTTTCCTTTTGCCAGTTGCTTGCAAGCATTCTTTCATTCTCTATTCAAAGCTCCTGTAGCGTGCCGAGTTGTTCTCGTGATACAGGTCTCAACGGATGAGGAGGATCAATTTCCAGTTTCTTTTTCACAACCTCCCAGCACACTTTGTATTGATTCAGTGAAGCATCCCATGCGTTTTCAACACCACTCTTTTCCAAGTACCCTTTCTCTGCAAGCCAAGTCAGCGCATCCTGTATTTCATGGATATCAGACTCGATTCTCCTCAAACCACTGCACATACAGTCGCAGACTCCCCCCTCATGTTGTCTCAAGGTAGACCAGAGAATCCGCCACTGCAATGGCACACGCTTTCTTTCTCTTAGAAATCTAAACGTTTCTGGATGCCAAGTCTTAAATTTCAGAAGAGCCTTCTCACGGTCTGGCGCATACTTGGGATTACCTGTCATTTTTGAATACTCATTCTTTGTCATCCTAATTCCAGTTTCATAGTTAGAGCACAAGATGAGATGAAAAATCTGATTTTCTTTGGGATTAAACGGCAGAGGCAGAATGTATCTGAACCATCTGAGCAAACTGTTTTGGTATAGGTTCACCAGAATTCTTTGCCTATCCTCAACGCTCTTGTTGTTCATTATATGGGTACGCCACTCCTCGTGTCCAAAAAGGGAATCTGCTTCCATAACAGTTTCCCTCTCTTTTTCTATCCAAGTTTCTTCTACTGGTGAGCCGGGTAAGGGCGCAAAACCTTCTCTTCCCAGAAACCAATCAGAGGTGAAAAGGAAAATGATGAACTCCGTGCCTGTCTTGAAAAAATATCTGATTCGTCTACTGGTTACTTTCTCTATGGCTTCGTACTTGACACTCCTCAGTGGGTCAAAAAAGTAAATTGAATTGCCGAGGTTGAGCTCCTCAATTGCGCTAAGAGCGTCGTCTAATCCCATGTTTAGGAGATAAATACCCGTGGAGTTCGACTCAAACGGACCTTCAATCTCATCAATTGGAACATTAGGCCATCTCCGTCTGATAACATTCTTGAGACGAGCATAACACTCAGCATTTTCTTCAACCAGTACGGCTTTTAGATAGTCTGTCTCAGGAGTGTTTACTTTGAGATCCAAGACATGACCAGCAGAGCCCAGTGTTGTTTCTTCAGTATCTTCGATGTAAACCTCACCTGTGGCGGCGTTCAGTTCAACTATCGCTGTGGGGTTTCGGTGGCCTCGTCTCTCACCTCCAGACGTAATGCCCCACCAAAAAGGGTAATATTGGCCCAAAACATCACATTTCAATTTAGTACCAGTTAAACCACTAAGACGTATTGCATCTCCTACAAAGCCAAGCGGCGTAGGAACCACCATTTTGAAATGATAACGCTTTGTCTTCTTATGATTTGTGCTTTCAAGATTTATATTCTGCATGCGTGTGCACATGGAGATAATGCGTATATTTACCACATGGTAAAAGGAACTTTAAACAGCTCCTAGTATAATTTGATATGCAATTGGAAGAAGCAGAACAGCTAGCTGAGCAAATCGCAGGCGAAATAGCCGATTACTGTGAGAAAATCAAGATTGTTGGTTCTATTCGAAGGCGCAAACCAGAGGTGAAGGATTTGGTGCAGAAAATGTCGAGGGGACAACTATAAGCATGCATGCATGAAGACTCCCAGAGAAAATGTGCTAACGATCATGAGAAATGCGGGATCTGTTAAACCTTCAGGTGGATTAAGGAATCTAAACCTGTTAAGGTGCGAGTGTTAGATAATCGGGTGGCGGTTTTGTCAACGTTTTTGCTTCTCAAAGCACTCCATACAGATAGCAACTATCTTCACGTTCCGAATAGGTTGATGGAAGCGCATTAGCCCTTTGGCAAGCACGGTTACATAACCTAAAGGTCTTCGACATTTTTGGCATCTCACTGGTTTAGCATCGTTCATTTTCTTCACCACGGGAGTATCGCTATAGTAATACTGCATGCATGCCGAAATGCGGAGAAGTTATAATTTCATTTCAAATCAGATTCTTTGGGGTTCAAAACTTCGGCGATTATAGCCACTTCTTTCCAACCTAGTAGTCTGTTAGTCGCCTTTATGACTAAGCGTTCTCTCCATCCACAGTCTAGGCACTCGTATTTTATGGGGGTTATAGCCAAGTGGCTTGACATGTCGCCTTTCATGGTGCCAACCCTTTTAACTCGGGCACTTTTGCATCTTGGACAAATCTGTATGTCTACGTATTCCTCTTCCTCTCTTAATTCTTCTAACACTTTGAGCAGTTCGGGAAAGGTTTCAGTAACGATTTCTTCTTCTTTCAAGAGAACCAGTTGTTGCTTTCGCTTTTTCTTTTTCTTCTTCCGTTCGGTTCCCCTGATGGTTCTCTCCCCTAGTTACAATTAGCTCTTGAACCAATAAATAGCTTTTTAGTTCTTAGCTAATGCATGCATGCCACGAGTGCATGGATCAGAAAATGCAAGCATAGTTGAGGAAATGTCGAGAGGACAGCTTTGATAGGTCTTATCATATTAGTTGACTATGAATTTATTATTAACTTTCAGCATGCCGCAAATAACAGTAGGTCAATTTCCTAGGGCACCAACATGCGTCGAAAGCCCTTTATTCAATGACTTTGAGTTTATGATGTGGATTTTGATGTCACAGGTAGAAACGAACCTCGAAGCTTTATGCAAATTAGCAAAAGAATTCGGGGTGACAAACGCAGTATCCTTTAATGCTAAACGTGTTGTTGTTGACGAAAGAGTTCGACTAAAGTGTCTTGTGCCAGTTTGCGACGACTACGGCTTGAATTTGATGTGCCCACCTAACGTGATGAGTGTTCAGGAATTTAGAGAAATATTAGCCAGATATAATTGGGCGATTCTCATCCAGATTGAAGAGCTGATACCAGCTGAAATGATGAAGGAAATACAGCAAGCTGATGACGTTGCGGGGCTGTACAAAAGCACTAGGTTCAAGGATAGCTACAAGAAAACTTTTGATCCGATCAAATTGAAACTACATCGTATAGTCCACAAAGTGGAGGCGCAGGCATTTGCATTAGGGTATCGTTTTGCAACAGGTTTCATAGCGGGATCATGTAAATTATGCCCCGAATGTGTGGCGAAAAAATCGCAAGAACCCTGCAGACATCCCTTCCGAGCCCGACCTCCCATGGAAGCTGTCGGAATCGATGTGTTCAAGACAGGAGAAAACGCAGGCTTGCCTTTTGATATTCCTCCAAAGAACAAGACAGTATGGAACGGACTTGTCCTAGTCACTTGATTGCGCGAATTGCATGCATGCTGACTTCAGAGACTTTTTGGTCACAACGCCCACTATATGCATGCATGAAGAATCGTGAAAGGCAAATTTGATGCCTTAAATTTTCCTCTTATCTCTTCATTTTGAGGTTGGTTCGTAGGTTAGGCAGAAGCTACATTCTTCCATTTTGATTTTTGGGTCTGTTTTCTGACAAAACGGGCACATCAGAGCATTTTTGCGTATTATTATGCATATTTGGCAGAATAGTCCTAGAAATTCGGTTCTTTTTGAGCTTCCATCTACGAGCAGGTTTATCATACTATTTATCAGAGGTTGTATACCTTTTACGTTGTCAATTTTTATCACGTGACCCCTAACATGCCGAGTGTATTTACTTACTGCAGATTGAGACACTCCTAGGATCTCAGCTACTTGGTCCTGTTTTAGGCCGTGTATTTCCACGAGTTCTTTGGCCATTGTTGCTTTTATTGCTGGTATAACTGACTTTACGGCGATTTCGCAGGGGAGTATCAAACGATTTTTCACCATTGCTTAGTTGTATGGGGAAAGTATATAAGGATGACGTATGTCATATTAAATATGACGTATGTCATAAGAGGACGTGAGAGACTTGAAACCCACAGAAACTTCCCCTCTATGTTCTCCTAAACTACTTCTGAAAAAGCCTCCAAAAATTCCTTATGACATACGTCAGCGGAAGTCTGGCACCACGATAGCCAAATCTCGTTCAAGTCCACTACAAGCGACACAAAGAAAAACAAGCATAGCAGAAGTGCTGAAAGAGGCAAAAGAAACCTGCAAAGACTGCCATCCATCAACTCCAATGATATGCGTAACAAGATGCAACATTTGGAAACTCAAGAACGAAATCAGAAAACTAGACCGAAAAATGAAAAATCCCAACTTCGCGACAAACCTACTAAACACACTAAAGAACAAGAGACGCCTACAAATATTGGAAACACTTTCGAACGAACAATATTCCACAGTTAGACTTCAACAAAAACTGAAAAAACTAGGCTATTACCATAGCCAACGCACAATATCCGAAGAATACGTCAACCCCTTAATAGAAGTCGGACTAGTTCAAGAAAACCATGGCAAGTACTACACAACAGTGTTCGGGTCCAAAATTAACGAATTAATGAAAGATCTCAATGACATTGAACAACTTCTGCCGCCTCACTCCGAATGTTACGAAGAAGAAATAGTTAAAGCATTGTTTGAAAGCTCAAAAACCTACGAAGAACTAAAAATCCTAATACCAGCTGAAAGCCTATCTAGAGTTCTTAAACGTCTTCACGTGGCAAAACTCATAACAAAAAACGATGAAAACAACTACGTCTTCTACTTCAAAACAAAAAGAAATTCTCAGCAAGAAAAGCTTTCACCAACAGAGAAACGCGTTTACAGAAACATACCAGAAGAAGGCATAACAGCCAAAGAACTGGCGAGTAAAACAAACATTTCTTTACGGCGGACCTACAAATATCTAAGAAAACTTAGAGGAAAGAAACTCACCTTTAAACGGAAACGTCCGAAAACCTACGCCCTAACAAAAGAAGGAACACAAATCGCAAGGCTCCTTGAAGAAATGCACATATTGCTTATAGAGTTTGGACAAGCCTCGGCAAAATCTACAACAAAACCTTTGGAATTAATTCAACAAATTCCGGTGCCAGACATCCCTAAAAATAGAAGCGAGTAGCCAATGCAAATCTTGGTCAAGTCTAACGCTTGGCGCGCTCTGGCTTCAGATATTGGGACGAGAAATCCGAATAGGATTGGAAAACACTGAAGTTTTATTAAAGTGCTGTCCATCCACCGTCAACGAATATTGTCTGGCCCGTCAAGTAGTCAGAGGCGGGGGAGGATAGGTATATGAGTGCTGCCTTCAAGTCTAATGGCTCTCCTATTCTTCCTAATGCAATTCTGGAAAGGATATACTTCAACGCTTTTTCATCTTGAAAAACGGGTCTTGTCATTTCGCTTGGGAAAAACCCTGGCGCGATTGCGTTTACGTTTATTTTGTAAGGTGCCCATTCTATGGCTAAGGCTCTTGTCAGGTTTATCACTGCTCCTTTAGATGCATAATAAGGCGCAGTTGGAAATACATCGCCTACGGCTCCATAAATGGAAGCAATGTTCACTATTTTTCCATATTTCCTTTTAATCATTTCACGTGCAGCAGTTCTAGCGCATGAAAAGACCCCTGTCAAGTTAACATCTATCACTTTTTTCCATTCTTCGAGGTTCATGTCAACGGATGGACTTAGACTTCCAATTCCAGCGTTGTTAACCAGAATTTCCAGGGACCCAAATTTTTCTATAGCGGTCTTCACCATATTTATTACTTGTTCCTCTTGACTTACATCTGTTTTGACAGGAATCACTCTCACATTGTATTTACTGGACAAGTCTTCAGCTACTTCGACAAGCCTTTCGTATCTTCTTGCGGCAATTACAAGATTTACTCCAATTTCAGCTAATGATTCAGCAAACGTTACGCCTAGACCGCTAGAAGCGCCGGTTACAATTGCCGTCTGACCTTTAATATCAAAACATAAATTCATTACAGTTTTACTTTCTCTCTTGTGCACCATTACAGTTTCAGTCAAATCAAACAACCAATTCACATATCTTTCGTTGAAATTTAAAACTTCCGTAAAATACAGATACAGGCACGGAAACACGAAAACTGTATCGTACGAAAACCTTTGAAATATTTAAATAAAGTCCGGTCTAAAATAATTGAGGGGTTGATTTGTCGATAGACAAGCAAGAGTTTAAAGAGATTATTGAGAAACGGATTGAAAATGAGAAAAAGGCCGTGGAACTTCTACAAGATTCGATGGAAAAAACCAGCAACACGGTTATCCAGCTTCTGTTTTGTCAACTTGCCTTGGGCTCAATGAAACATGAAAAGATGTTAAGAGCTGTTTTACAATTGCTAGAACCTCCTTCAAAAGAACGGTTTAAATGCGAAGGCGAAGAATTCCGTAAAGTCATTGAAAAACATGTTGAAGTTGAACGAGAAATGCTTGAGAGTTTCGAGAAAATTGTTGATAGAACAGAGGATAAACGCATAAGGTTTATTCTTCAAGAAATAATTAGCGACGAAAAGAAGCATCATGCAATAATAAAGCGTATGTATGAGCTTGTTTGCGAAGGCGAGAAGGTTAAAGACGAGAAATGGTGGGATTTTCTGTTCAGATATTCCCGTCTGACTGGCTAAAACTTAAGACAGCGGCGTATGCCTATTGAAAAAGCTGCAATTAACCCCACATTTAATAATTTGCATGATTGGTTTCAGCTACATAGCCTCTTCCTCAGTCATTGCACCCATACTGTCGATTTACGTGAAAGACATAACAAACGCACCTGTTGAAATGATTGGTTTAGTAACAGCTGTGTTTTTTATCACTGCTGCTCTAGTCAAAATTCCTTTAGGCGTTTTTGCGGGTGGGAAAAAAACAATAACTTTTTTGCTGTTTGCCTTTGTAATTTTTTCCATCTGCCCAGCACTTTACCCTCTAACAGACAGCATCCTCATACTAATCGTTTTGCGTGCCTTGCAAGGTTTCGCCTACGCTTTTATCGGAACAGCATCCCTAATTTTGGCTGCTTTAACAATCTCAAATGTTGAGAGAGATAGAGGCGTTGGCACTTACACTGCATCTTTAAGTCTCGGCTTACTAGCTGGACCAGCAATCACAACGTTTTCCATTCCATTGTTTGGTGTTTCAAATACGTTTTACTTTGCCAGCTTGATGGGCTTCATTGGAATTTCTGCGGCCCTCTTTCTCAACAAGAAGTTTTCCTCAATTGAAAAGAACTGGCAAATTATCGACGTGGCTGCAAACAGGGAATCCCTCAAAAGTAAGGTTTCAGGGATTATGCGTAACAAAGGGTTTGACACTGCTTTTATTGGAATTTTTGCTTTCTTCGTTATTTTCGGAGTGATACTAGCTTATGCTCCGCTTTACGCGAAAGAAACCCTTCATTTTGGTGATGAATATGTTTCCATGCTCTTCCTCCTGTACTACACTGCAACCACTGTTACGCGTCTTGCCATAGGGAGAATTATCCGAAGAGTAAGCAAACCAACGCTTATGACTCTCGCCACAGTGTTCTCAGCGTTATTTTCTTTCGCCTTAGCGATTTTCACAAATAATTTCGTTTTTGCAGGAATTTTCGCTTCAATCGGCGCAATCCAAGGAATACTCTTCCCCGTAGGCTCCATGCTTATCGCAGAACACATTCGACCCTCTAGAAACATACTTGCAAACTCGCTTTACATGATGGGAATAGACGTTGGACAAGGAATAGCACCATTGATCACAGCAGGCGTGGCTGTTCAACACGGACTAGAATACAGCTTCATGGTATCAACAGTAATATCCATAGCCGCAGCATTACTGCTCATTTGGCTAAACATGCATAAACAACATTAGGCGAAAGGTTAACTAACAATAAGCCAATAGAATCAGATGAGAAAAATTTAATCCCCCAACCAACCTCAAGTTGCTAGGGGGCTGAAGAATGCTTCCGCATTTCTTCCAACTGTAATTCAGTACAAATGGAGTTGAAAAACAATATTGCTGAAAAAAAGACGTTTTTACTTTCATCTCGCTCTCTCCGCTTTACGAGTTGTTGTCAAATCGAGTGTTTTAAATGCACACTAGGCTGAAACAATCATCGTAGGGGACACATGATGAAAACCTCAACTGAACACTGTAGAAACCCTTGGAACGGCCAGTGCAAAAACACGGATATCGAAGTCTACATTCACTATAAGGGCAGACAGTTACCCATCTGTCGACGCTGCTGGCGTCACATCGCAGACGAAAACTTCGAGTGGTGAGAAGGACTTTGTTTGTTCGATGTGGTAAATTTCGATGAGACCGACGTCGATGCAATACAGTACGTATCGATAAGAATTTGCTGTTCTATTTGGGCTTAGGCACAGTCTTCTTTTCATAGGCACACAAAGGGCTAATGGGACACTCGTAACATTTCGGGTTTTGAGCTCTACAAGTGTGTTTGGCAAGGAGCCAAAGCAAACCAGCTGTTCTGTCCCGTTTTTGTTTTGGTATGAAATTAATCAATGCCTTTTGGATTTCGTCGTATTTTGCATTTTGTTTCACTAGACCCAGTCGCTTGGCTAATCTGTCATAATGAGTATCTACAGGAATCACCTCTCGGTAAGAGTAGGTGTCTGTCAAAAGCACATCTGCGGTTTTGTTTCCGATTCCAGGCAACTCCATGAGTTTCTTTTTTGCTTCCTCTTTTGGAAGAGAAAGAACAGGTTTGAGGTCGCCCCCAAATTCTTCTAAGACCAGCTTTGAAAGCTGTTTGATTCGTTTTGATTTCACATTGTAGAGACCGCCGCTTCTGATAGCCTCTTTCAACTCTTCCTGATCTGCGCGTGTCAGAGCTTCTGGTGTAATCTCGAATTTGGCGGCCAGTCCTTTGTACGCTCTGATGCAGTTTATTTCGCTTGTGTTCTGAGAAAGAACTGTAATTATTATACGCCTGAAGGGATCGGATGATAAGCCTTCTGGGTACATGTCCTCTGGCCACCAAAATGGACTATACTTGTTCTCCAACGCACGTATTAACTTCGGGTCTAATGTACTCATATCCTTATCTAACCCTATGTTATACCGTATTGCCAATTATAGTGTTTCACAGAAAATATTGCTTCTTGCTGCAATTCTGACTTTGAACAAAAAATCGCAGCCCCAATTCTCGGTGTGTCATTTGTTTTGAGATCAAGCTTTTATGAATAAAACATTCGCCTCTGTTTGATTCGATTTGTCTTCGACGGCAGACGTTGTACGGACACTGCCTCCAACAGTAGGCGTTCCCCTTCATAATACAGCCCTTACACTCCGCACGGTTAAAGACTCTAGGCCGCCTAACCTTCCCAGCCAACCCTCTCCACTCCGCGACTAAAAATAAACGTCGCGGAACAATAAATTCATATTGGGGAAGGACGAAAAACAACCAAATAATTTTAGTGAGAAGCTGCAACATGATTGATTCCTACGGTTTCGGCCACATCACCATAAACGGAAAACGCTACACCAACGACGTGATCGTATTTTCCGACCGAGTTAAAGACAACTGGTGGAGAAAAGAAGGGCATCAATTGCAAATAGAAGACATAGAGGCTGTGGTTAACGAGAAGCCAGAAGTGCTGGTCGTAGGCACAGGCTACTATGGACTCATGAAAGTCTCAGCTGAAACCGTTGAATTTCTCAAATCTAAAGGAGTTGAGTTAATAGCCCAGAAAACACGAGACGCCTGTACAACGTACAACCGCCTCGTAGAATCGGGGAAAAAAGTAATAGCCACACTGCATCTAACCTGCTAAAGCCGATTCAAACTTTTGTGATGTAAACTGGGTCCTGTGGCCGTAAGTGCAGTTCGACGCTGTCGTAGAACGTGCGTTCGCGGCGTCAGATCTGTGGCTGTCTTGCAGCTTATATTGATGCGAAACCTTCCCGAACAACAGCCGAACTTCTTAGCAACCTTCGTGATTTCGAAGAACTCGTGCAACCTTTTTGACTTCTTTTTCATCTCAAATTCAACATAAAAATCTTGAATCACGGGTTCAAGTCAACATTCAAGAAACAACACAATATTACTAACCCTTAAGGCTACGACACAAAACTGATTAGTAAATCGGATTCGGGTAGCACAACGCTTATAAGCGATGTTTGTAGAGCGGGTAAGAAGAGTCTTTCAAAGAGGGAGATGTTTTTGAACATTCAAAGTCTGAAACGTCGTGCGTTTCGGTTGCGAAGGCTCATTGATTCCAGCGACGACGGCGAAGAGCGGAAAAAGGCGATCAAAGAATACGTCCACCTTATAGGACAAATAACAGGCAACAACTAACAGTGCCAATAAAAGATTTCTTTATGTTTTTTCTTACAGCGTAAGGCAAGCTACGCTTTCTGGACTTTCCATGCACCAAAAAATGAATTTCTGCTGTAACTGACCGACTTTTCGTCAGAACTGCTTCAACGCACAAACTTCACTGAGACGAGATACAGTCAACTCTTCGAACCATTATAGTACAGTGATGCGATAAACTGATAATTGAGAACAGTAGACAAAATGGAAAACTAGTTACACATGAATCCTTTCATGATGCCTCGGCCTGCTCATTAACTTTTCCTTCAGCCGCTCCGACACATAAGAAGACAGCTCCTCAAACTGACCGTCAGGCAACACCAACTTCGCCTTCGCCAGAATTTCGATACATAAATCCTTAAAAACCATGTCAATGCACCCCAGTTTGGCATCGTCAATTAATTCCTTACATGTAGTAAGAAGAACCTTGTTCATTGTTTTCCACCGTGCCCTAGTTAAAAAAGACTAAACAATATGCTTTACGATCTGAAAATCAATACTGAAAATACAGATCACAACATAACAAACACAAAAATCTCACATCAAACTACACCGCTCTATAAATTCATTAAAAAAATTATAGGGGGGGTCTAAAGAGAGAGACATATGCAAATAACGTAACAAACACACAAAAGAAAACACAAACAACCACGCATTAAAGTTTATTAGCTTCGAAAGCAACACTTATATATGCAGAAAAACACGCCAAACGGCGAAAAACAATCTGCACAGCCGTAACCCAAATGGCGGCTTCAACCCAGACAAAAAAGGCGAACAAACGCCCCAGAATGACGGAAGTTGACTTCCAGTTACGGCAACAAAAAATGCAGACCTAAAAACCACAAAACTTAGGTCCAAGAAAGGCTTGGCGCAATCCCCAAATCCAGCCGATTATGCGGCTAAAATCCCCAAACCATATACAACTCCGGTTGATCCTGCCGGACCCTACTGCTATCGGGGTGGGACTAAAACATGCTAGTCGAGCGTCTCCAAGCAATGGTGGAGGCGCGGCGTACAGCTCAGTAACACGTGGCTAACCTACCCTTGGGACGGGAACACCCCCGGGAAACCACGCGCAGACCTTGACGACATAAACACAAAATTCTCCAAAATCCAAAAATCCCATAACATAAACAAACACTTTACTACACCGCCTTGCCGATTTCCAAGCTGGCAAAGGCTATCTCAAACTAACCAAAACTTACACAAAACTTTCTAAGAATAGAACCTTAAGGCTCTGGCGTAGCCCAAAACTGGGGTTAATTCCCGATGGGTGAGGAGGCCTGGAATGGTTCCTCACTGAAAGGGCGCTAGAGACATGCTCTCTAACGTTGCCCAAGGATGGGGCCGCGGCCGATCAGGTTGTTGGTGAGGTAACGGCTTACCAAGCCTATAACCGGTACGGGCCGTGAGAGCGGAAGCCCGGAGATGGGCACTGAGATAAGGGCCCAGGCCCTACGGGGCGCAGCAGTTGCGAAAACTCCGCAATGCACGAAAGTGTGACGGGGCTACCCCGAGTGCCGTCCGCTGAGGATGGCTTTTCTCCGCTGTAAGGAGGCGGGGGAATAAGGAGAGGGCAAGACTGGTGTCAGCCGCCGCGGTAATACCAGCTCTCCGAGTGGTGGGGGTGATTATTGGGCTTAAAGCGTCCGTAGCCGGCTTGGCAAGTCTTCCGTTAAATCCAGCAACCTAATTGTTGGGCTGCGGGGGATACTGTTAGGCTAGGGGGCGGGAGAGGCCGACGGTATTCTCGGGGTAGGGGTGAAATCTTATAATCCCGGGAGGACCACCAGTGGCGAAGGCTGTCGGCTAGCACGCGCCTGACGGTGAGGGACGAAAGCTGGGGGAGCGAACCGGATTAGATACCCGGGTAGTCCCTGCTGTAAACGATGCGAGCTAGGTGTTGGGGCGGCTACGAGCCGCTTCAGTGCCGCAGCGAAGGCGTTAAGCTCGCCGCCTGGGGAGTACGGCCGCAAGGCTGAAACTTAAAGGAATTGGCGGGGGAGCACCACAAGGCGTGAAGCTTGCGGTTCAATTGGAGTCAACGCCGGGAACCTTACCGGGGGCGACAGCAGGATGAAGGCCAGGTTGATGGTCTTGCTGGACGAGCTGAGAGGAGGCGCATGGCCGTCGTCAGTTCGTGCCGTGAGGTGTCCTCTTAAGTGAGGTAACGATCGAGACCCGCGCCCCTTGTTGCTAGCAGATTCCATCGGAATCTGTGCACACTAGGGGGACCGCCGTCGATAAGACGGAGGAAGGAGCGGGCCACGGCAGGTCAGTATGCCCCGAATCCCCCGGGCCACACGCGAGCTGCAATGGCAGGGACAATGGGTGTCGACTCCGAAAGGAGGAGGTAATCTCTAAACCCTGCCTCAGTTGGGATCGAGGGCTGAAACCCGTCCTCGTGAATATGGAATGCCTAGTAATCGCGCGTCATCATCGCGCGGTGAATACGTCCCCGCTCCTTGCACACACCGCCCGTCGTTCCATCCGAGTGGGGTTTGGGTGAGGCGTAGTCCTTGGTGGCTGCGTCGAATCCAGATTTCGCAAGGAGGGAAAAGTCGTAACAAGGTGGCCGTAGGGGAACCTGCGGCCGGATCACCTCCTAAGTTTGGCTGTGCATGATCGGCTGGAGGGGAAAACAAGCGCCAACATTTTGTATGTGTGACGGTTTCTAATGGTCTGCTATATGAGCCAACTAAATAGATACAAAGGCTGTTTCGTAAACGTAGTGAGATTAGAGAACTCCGTGTGGGACAGAAGATTTTTATAGAAACGAAAGAGGTTAGGTGTTTGCCGATAACCCAGTTTTTTCCATAGTTTTTGGTCAGAAAATATGGGGCATATCCTCCAGCTAAAACAAAATCTTCTAAGGACGATGAAAAAGAATATCAGCCGTACGGACAAAACGTTCCATTCATCTTCCCGGTTCCACACCACACGGAAATTCCTGAACTCCTTTCCTCAATGGTAATAGCACTTGTCACAGGTGTTCTCTCCACATTCTTATAGCACTTCCTTTTCCGTGGGAGTCTGCAAAAAGTATATCAAGTCAACCAGAGTATGGTAGGATTCTAAGGGGAGGAGAATAACGTGGAGAAAGGGCTCCTAATATACATAGACGGCAAGTTTTACCCTAAATCAGATGCAAAAGTTTCTGTTTACGATCACGGCCTGCTATACGGAGACGGCATTTTCGAAGGAATACGTGCCTACGACGGCGTGGTATTCAAACTGAAAGAACACATAGACAGACTATACCGTTCAGCGCACACGATCATGCTACAGATACCGTTGACAAAGAACGAAATGATACAAACCGTTTTAAAGACGCTTGAGAAGAACAACCTCAAAGACGCTTACATTCGCCTAGTGGTCACAAGAGGAGTCGGCGATCTTGGACTCGACCCGAGAAAATGCTCAAAACCAACAATAATCATCATCGCTCAATCAATGAAACCATTACATGGAGTAGCGGCAAAAGAGAAAGGCGTAACAACGCTGATTGCATGGGTGAAAAGAGATCCAGTTGACGCAACTTCGCATGAAATAAAGTCGCTAAACTATCTGAACAGCATACTAGCCAAACTTGAAGCCAACATCGGCGGCGTAGACGAAGCCATATGCCTAGACAAAGTAGGTTTTGTTTGCGAAGGAGTAGCTGAGAACATATTCATCGTCAAAGAAAAGAAATTATTTACTCCGCCAGTTTCCACCGGAGCCTTGCCTGGAATAACAAGAAACAGAGTTATGGCGTTAGCAGAGGAAATGGGATACGCGGTGGCAGAAAGAAACATTACCCCAACCGAATTATTCAACGCTGACGAGGTTTTCTTCACAGGGACCGCGGCAGAAATTGTCGCAGTAAGGGAGGTAAACAAACGAACGATAGGTGATGGCAAGCCGGGGCCTATCACAAAACGGCTGATGCAAGGGTTCAATAGAATTGTAAAGGATCCAAAAGAAGGAATAAAAACAATCTGAAGAACCCTCCTTTAATTGCGCATCGACATAAATCGTTCCAACCGATCAAACGCAGTCTTCAGAACTTCAATCGACGGCAGAAAGACCCCTCTGAAATGCCCTGAACCATAGGTTACGTCAAAACCTGAACCATGGACGAAAAGAATCCCCGTGTTTTCTAAAACGTCACGAACAAACTCAAAATCGTTTTTCCATTGTGAGCCTATTTCATGGACTTTTGGGAAAACGTAAAACGCCCCTTCAGGCTTGGCGCAACCAATTCCATCTAACTCGTTAAGTCGCTTCAAAGAGTAATCTCGTCGCTCTCGTAGTTTTTCAACCATTTCTTTAATGTGATCTTGTGGGCCCCTTAACGCCTCTATCCCAGCTCTTTGAACCGGAGTGTTGCAGCAAAGTCGTATCCTCGCTTCTTTTACCATGTTATCCCTAAGCTCCTGCAACTTTCCTTCAGGATCATAAAAGTACATGTAACCTAGTCTCCAGCCAGTCATGAGGTAAGCCTTAGAAAACCCGTTTAATCCCAACACTGGCACATCCTCTGCTAAGTGAGACGTGCTTACAAACTTCTTTTCGTATACAATCCTGTCGTAAATCTCGTCGGAAATGAGGAGTAGACCATATTCCCCCGCTAAGTTCACTATTTCCCTTATAATTTTCTCATCGTATAACGCGCCGCAAGGATTGTTCGGATTTATAACGACTATTCCTCGAGTTGTATCGGTTACCTTTGATCGAATATCGTTAACGTCGGGTTGCCAACCGTTTTCTTCAACGGTTCGATACGAAACAGGTTTACCGCCAAAGAATTTCACGTATGAACTGTATGGTGGATACGTTGGACCTGGGACGAGGATTTCGTCGCCTTTATCCACAATGGCTGCCATTATCATTTGTATAGCTTCTGAAATGCCGTTTGTAATGATCACGTTTTCCGGCGAAATTTCGACACTGTTCACTTTTTTTTCTTTTTCACAAACAGCTTCCCGAAGTTCTAGTACGCCCTCAGACGGTGAGTACCCATTAAAACCCTCCTTCACCGCCTTGACTAACGCCTGCTTCACGTGCTCCGGCGTGTCAAACCCAAATTTCACTGGGTCACCAATGTTGAGATAAATTATTTCTTTGCCTTTCTTTTCCAGCTTCCTAGCGTAAGGGATGACGTCTCTGATGGCGTATTCAATGGCGCTTACTCTTTCAGTGACCCGCATTTTTCACAACCGTTTGAAGTGTTGTTGTCGAGTTTTAAAGCCTTTTTCACTCAATTCGGAAACATGCCTTGCATTAGATGATTAGTTTCTCAGGTTCTACCCTACGTTGGGTGATGCTCAAGTCGCTGACCTTGAACTTCTTGTCTCCATAGAGTACGGCGTACTCTTCTCCCGCGTATAGAGAAGCTGCGATTCTGCCAATGGCATCTGCTTTCATGTTTCCGCTTCCACTGGCGCCTCCTACTACCAGTAGGTCGTTCTCCTCGAAAATAACTGGTTGTCCATCAAGCGTGTTCATTGCATATTGGCCCGCCCACGATGTGAACGGTTGACTTCCAGCAAACTGTGGGAAATACTTGATGGCAACTTGGTAGATTCCGTACTGGTAATAATTCTCCTCCGGTTGAGGCTCGTCTTCAAGTTTGAACGCTCTTGGGAATTCGTCACCATAGCTGAACCAGAAAGCGTTCTCCTCAAGCGCAGGCTTAAGGTAAACCCTCGGCTTGGGCAAGATAGTGAACGGCATGCAACCTTCAGGGTTGAATCCCTTGGCCCACAGCAGTTCCTTAAGCGCATGCGTTTCCGCTCTCACAGAAAAAAGCTGCCTCTTTTTCGGCTTTATGTGGGCATCTACACCGACCGAGTCAAGGAGCGTGGCTGTCCAAGCGCCCGCCGCTACAATGGTTTTCTTAGCTTTGATAGCACCCCGGTTCGTTTTGACTCCTGACGCTGTTGAATCTTGCCAGAAATATGGTTCGCTTGGAATTCCTAAAGGTTCACGTGGTTCAACAAGTATGCTCTCAACCTTTGTGTTATATCGAATTTCACCACCCAATCTTTTGAACTCTGATTCGTAGAAGTTGACGAGGGAATCTATGTCTATTGACCCAGCTTTTGGAACTAAAATTCCTACGTCTACGTCTGCCAAGCCCATTAGCTTAGAATCTTCATCTTTCGTGACATGGGTCCTAAGCTTTAGCTTTTCAGATAATTCATGTGCATCATACACTTTGTGTTCTAAACCTCTTTCAGCCATAACCTTTAACACCGGTTCAGCCCATCGGTAGTCTTCGTTGCTGAAGAGCCACAGGTAGCCAACCCACTTCAACTTCAAGTCTACGCCGAGGTCTTTCTGAACGTGTTTGAAACACTCGATTGTTGTGTCAACAAGTGCAAGATTCGTTTGCGAGTAGAAGAAGCTTCTGAACATAGCTGCACTTTTAGCCGTGTTCCCCTGACCAGCGGTGCCCATCTTATCAACCACGAGAATTCTTTTCTCAGGGTTCATTTTCTTAATGTAATAAGCAGTGGACAGCCCTAGAAGACCAGCACCGATGACAACCGCATCATACTCGGCCATGTCATACATCCCTTCGAAAGTATCGCTCAATAACCGTTAATTGTTATCAATCCTTAAGAAAATATGGCGTTAAGCTTTTCCCATAAATTTTACTAGTAACGTATAGTATGCTGGTGTTATGCTGTTTGAGGAATTCTGTATGTGTAAGTTGCCTCATAGCCTTCAGAAGTTCCTACAGTGATTACGACATCTTTTCCAGAACTGGGACTCCAATTCCATGAGCACACAAATGTAATATCAGCGCCTGAGGGAAGTATGAATGGAAGAGAAGGAACAGTATCATCCGTTAGTTCTGCAACGATTATATTTTCTATGTTTACGTGGATTTCTGTGATGTTAGCTTCTTCGAGAGAAAACTCTGAATTTTGGACAGTAATGTTAAAATGGTTTGTATCAGTCGGGTCGAAGCCTACATGAGTAATGTTTAAGATTGTGGGCGGTGGAGTGACTTGAGTACGCCATGCCGTGAACCCTTGTAGTGTGTCGACGACTACTGTAACGTTTTTGTCTCGGTGCTCTGTCCAATTCCATGGACATACGAAAGTGATCGAGGAGTTTGAATCAAGCGTATACGGAATAACAGGTTCCACATAAGTTCCGTTTTCCACAGTCCATTCTCGGATTGTTAGATTTCCTATGTCTACGGCTATTCTTGTAATGTTGACGTAGGTTGGGGAGGCTTCATTGTTTGTAACATTAACTGAGAAGTAGCTTGTGTTTGTGATGTCGAACAGGATTTCAGTAACGTTTAGGGTTACTGGGGGAGGTGTTGTTTGGATGGTATAGTTCATGTAGCCTTGTAGAGTGTGCACAGCAACGGTTACACTTGTGTTTTGATAGTCGGTCCAATCCCACATGCAGTTGAAATCTTGTGTGTCCCCGGGGTTAAGCGTCCATGGGATAGGAGTTATCTCAGTTACGTTTTGTTTGATTCCATTTGCAGTTACAGCAATGTCCGTAATATTAACATATGTTTCAGACACTACGGCGTTTTGAACGGTTATATTGAAGTGAGTAACGCTTATCATCGAGTTGAAGCGAGCGTCTTTGATACTCAAGTTCACGAGACGTGTTTCTCTTTGAAATGTTGGGCCAGTTCCCTCCTCAAGAAAAGCGACGATTCCTACGGTTTCACCCGTGTAGTTCGCCCAGTTCCAAATGCATTTAAATGTTTCAGACACGCCCTTCTCGGGGAATTTGTAGGGAAGCGAAGGATTCACTTCTGTTACATTGCGAACATGCGTGTTGTTATTTGTTAACACCAAGATTTGTGTAATTTTAGCTGTTTCCTCTGACTCGTAAGAAGTTGGACATTGGATGGTTACATTGAAAAAAGACGTGTCTTGATAGGGAAACACGATGTTTGTTATGTCTACTGTAGGTTTCTCGGGAACCGAAATGCCGAGTCTCATGACATAACCTATTTCCCAGAGATACGAAAGAAGTGCTCCAACCGTGAATGCGATTAGCAATAACAGAATAAGAGAAAGCCTTCCAATGGCGTGCGTGTTTCGAATCAGTCTCATACATTTCCCTCATGAGTGCGTTTTCAACTAGTGTTTTGGTGTTCAAATCCTTTCCGATGGCATATAAACATTCGGTCTTTCACAGTAGTTAAAGCTGGATAGCAACGTTCAAACACACAGAACTTCCGATGCTTTTTTGCTGTGTACCCGCGTTTGCAGGTAGGGACAAAGAGACAAGTAGGGCAGTAGAAAATGGCGTAAATCGGAATACTTATAATATGAAACGAAGAAGTTGTTCTTTCGGCGGGTGAGTGGGCTCCTCCCAACCGTTCCGCCATAAAAACCCCGGGTATAGGGAGGTGAAAAATTGGATGTTAGAGATTTAAGCCTTACGGCGGTTGTCGCTGGTTTATATGCAGTTTTAGTGTATTTTTTGGCTGGGATTAGTTTTGGGTTAGTACAGGTAAGGGTGGCAGATGCGTTAATACCTTTGTCGATAGTGTTTGGCTGGCCGGTGACAGTTGGGGTGACAATTGGATGTGTGATTGGAAATGTTGTAAGCCCGATGCCGAGTGTTGTTACGGATATGACGTTTGGTGCATTAGCTAATTTTGTCGCAAGTCTGTTAGCTTGGAAAATTGGAAGTCGAAAGGATCACAAGAGAGCAAATGAGTTTGTTGGATGCACGGTTGCCACTGTGGTAGTGACGTTTATTGTGGGGACGTATCTAGCGTGGCTGACACAGATGGATGCATGGATTTGGTGGTTGGGTGTCGGTGTCGGATCGATGATTAGCATCAACCTACTAGGCTACATGTTAATTCAAGGGGTTAAGAAAGTCAAACCTGTTCAAGAAAGTCAATGAAACAAGCAAATAACTGGGTGAGCTATCAAAAACTCTTAAGTCTCCTTTGTAGGTTATACGGAAAGCTGGAAGAAGGTATAGGTCGAAGGAAAGGTGAAAGGAAAAACATCAAATTCAAGGTTTGCCACAAGAAACTTGGCTCTAGTCTGCGTTTTCGCGCCTTTGTGCACAATCTTCTCTTTCTGGTCTCTATTTCCAATAATCGGTGCCATTGGAACATCCATCAAGGTAACGGCTGTCATAGCTCCATTGATTGGAATAATACTTGGGCCATACATGGGGGCCTTTGCAGTGGCTTTAGGCGGAGCTGTTGGCACCTCTATAGCGCAAACTGGGCCTTTCGGTGCTCTCAGTTTTATTCCTTGGACGGCTACAGCCTTCTGTTCCGGTCTTTTATACAGTCATAAATGGCGGCTGTCAGCTGTCCTATACTCAGTGTTATTGCTAATGTTTACATTTTACCCGACAGTAGGGCCAGCTTGGTTGCATCCATACCTCGTTTGGTTCCAGCTTATCGGATTAGCTGTTTTGCTGTCTCCATTGCAGTTAAGAGCCGTGGTGCTTTCACAACAAACGAATCCTGAAGAGCTTATTTTCGGAGTTGCTGTAATCTCTTTTATATCTGCTTTGTTTGGTCAGATTGCCGGTAGCCTGATGTTTGAGATGATGTATTGGCCAACACTATATCCTGAATTGGATTTTTGGACATCCCTTTGGCAGACTCTTACCTTGGTATATCCTATCGAAAGAACCATAATCACAGTGATGGTTGCGTTTATGGGAGCGCCGCTTATTAAGGCACTTAGGGCATGGGGATACGAAATAGGAGGAAAGTAAAAACATATGCAGCTTTTTGGAATACACACTCGACTAATCGAGCCTAAAGACAATCTTGTTGACGTAATCCTTGATGGTTTGCGAAGGCAAAAGATATCAATGGAAGATAGAGATGTGCTTGTGATTGCCAGTAAAGCTGTTGCCGTTGTCCAAGGGCGTCTTGTGAGATTAAGTTCGATAGAGCCCTCTGAAAGAGCTAAAAAAATCGCCGAGAAATGTAACCTAGAACCTAGTTTTGTGGAAGTTGTGTTGCGGGAGGCGGAGAAAGTTTATGGAGGAGTTTCCAGAGCTTTGCTCGCCTTGAAAAACAACGTGTTGATAGCAAACGCTGGGGTTGACCACAAGAATGCACCTAGAGGATACGCTGTTTTATGGCCCGAGAAACCCCATGAAAGCGCTGAGAAAATTCGAAATGAAATCTTAGAAAAGACGGGTAAGCATGTTGGAGTTTTGATCATCGACAGCCGAGTTACTCCGCTTCGAATGGGAACAACAGGCGTTGCCATAGGAATTGCTGGATTTGATCCTGTTAGGGACTGCAGAGCTGACAAAGACCTTTACGGCAGCCTCTTGCTCATTACAAGACAAGCTTTGGCTGATGATCTTGCAAGCGCAGCGCATTTGATTATGGGCGAAGCAAATGAGCTGATACCTGCGGTTCTTGTCAAAAATGTTCCTGTGAATTTCAGCGAAAAAATTAATCCTGACTCTGCAATAATTTCGGCGAAGGAATGTCTGTTTATGAGCTACATAACGCAAAACCGGGTGTTTCTTGCTGACGTTTACGAATAGGTGTTCAGCTTTTTTTGGTTTTAAATCTCTTCAGCTTCTCTATCGTATGTGTTTCCTTTAATCTTTTCATGTACCACGATCTTTGGGTAGTGTAATAAACGCTTAATGCAATTCCGCAGGCAAGTAATAGGTATGCAAGAATGGTGAAAGTTAGTCCGAAGAGGCTGTACGGATGAGATGTAATGTGATAAGGAATAATCAAGAACCACTCAGGGTCCGATGCAGTGACAGCCGTTAGGAGTGTTCCCCCAACCAATAACACTACCCCTGCAAGGATTATCATGTATCCAACGTTTTCGTTGTGTCTAGACTCCTCAGCCTTTTCATGCAGATATTCCATTACAGACAGTTGACTTCACCTCTTCTGCAGATGAACCACCATGCTTACAAACATGATTTGTTCAACGCTCTTTCTGACGTTCTTTTTCTATGGGTTTTGTTACTTAAAGCTTGTTTATTTTGAATACAGATTAAAATAAGGTAACTAGAGAATTCGGTGGATGCTTGATTGATTATTTTCGTGATTATTTCGGTTTTACGATTTTTGGGACATAAATTGTTGGGCTACCGCATACTGGACAATACCTAGGCTCTATCTTCTCCTCATGAACCCATTTGTGTCCACACTTCAAACATATCCATTCTGGCAAAATTTTTACCACACTTGCTTTCAGAAGTTTGGTTAATAATTTTTAAGACACTTAAATCTTTACATGGAATTAACGTCTACATGAAGCGTTCAAGTTTCGTTAACCCAATGATTTCGTCGAAGTCCAATCCCATTGCGTCAAGAACTTGAGCAAAAGTTGAATGCATATGTCCCACATATTTGTCTACGTCTACTTCACTGTTGGAAGCCAGTTGAACAGGTTTTACATGAGGCTCCTTCGTCACCTTCACAAAACTTATCAAATCTCCTGCTTTCAACTCGTATCCTTTTTTCCGAAGGATTAACGCTGCCTTTACGTGCTGTGGTGTAGTCTTGGTGTATCCTTCAGGAACCTTTCCTAGTGCGACGTGAAACGCCAGTTCCTCAGGGCTTTCTCCCCATTCACGTCGCTTCAGTCTAGAATAACGTTCTCGAATAATTTGCTGAATATCTTTTTTTGCCTCTTCGAATTCTGTGGGCGATTTTACTCGACTTAACCGCTCCTCCATTTGGTTAAAGGCTTTCTTGATAAAGACTGGGATGTGCCTCTTCTTTCCCGTCATTCCCTTAACATCTACACTTCCATCGGGAAAAATCCCAAGATAATTCTTCTTTCTCGAACTAAAGACCGAGTAGCGGTAGATTTTATCTACGTCCAATTCCATTTCTAACTCATGTTCTGACCATTTCATTAAAGCGTTTATTTGCTCCTCAGACGGTCCTCTCAAAAAGATGCTGTCCGTGTCTCCGTAAATAACCTCAATTCCCAACTCTCGAGCTTTATTTATCGTCTGCGTTATGACATGCCTTCCAATGGCGGCTGTTGCTTCGGCCACGGGTGGACAATACAAATCAAACTTTTCTGCGCCGAACACTCCGTAGCTCGCGTTAAGTATAACCTTCAAAGCGCTTTGTATAACGTAATACCAACTTCGCAATTCGCGGGACAATGTCTTGTCTCTGGATTTCGGTTTATACCATTTGATTCGGAGGTCTCTGAGCGAGCCTATCAGCAAACTTTCAATTGCCCTATACTTCTTGCAAACCCAGTGAGGAGTGCCGGGAACTTTGTTATCCTTACATTCGCTGTGAGGACAACGAACAGACTGATAACCCAAGTTGTGAACCTTGATTATGGACGGGTACAGGCTGGCGAAATCCATAACCTTCACGTTGAAATGTACACCCGGCACCGGCTTGACCACGATGGCGCCTTTATATTTTTTACCTTTTATCATGGCTTTGGTGGCAGTCGTTCCTTTCACAGCAAGTATGTCTTCAGCATTGGGAATCAGCATGTTTCGTCGGCGATGTTCATGATGAAGAAAGTTTCGAATCCATCGAGAAACTCCCTGTCGACTGACGTCTTCCATGGGCATACGAGCGATCCTCGTAAGCGCCAGAATAAGTTTCATGACCAGGTCGTCATCAAAGGTGCAAAGTTCAAGTGTGATTTCAGCGTCTCTCGCGCAGTATCGAGCTAGTTCCGTGTAAGTCAATTCAGATATAGGCTTAGTGCGTTCAAGCTTGGCGAGCCCTAATAACGCTTTGCCAACCTCATCTAGGGTTACGCCTCGGTATTTCTGGCTGAACGCGTAAATTTGGATGGATCTGTTATAGAAGAATTTGTAGAGATCGATGTGGATGCCATATTTAAGCAAACATACCCTTCTTCTAACCTCTATGGGAATTTGGCTTTTCTTCAAACCCATGTTCAGAGCTCTATGGTAAAGGTATCGGAAATCGAAGTCATCTCCGTTGAACGTTATAACGAAGGGGTAGTCCCAAAGCGCCTTAAAAATTCCCAGAATAAGCTTCTCTTCAGAATCATAATACTCAACCGTCACGTCCGGGGGCAACCTCTCGGAACCTTTCTCTAGGCCCTCACGTCTCAGAAGCAAAACCCTATTCTTTCCATCAGATCCTAGAAGCGTCGCGCAAATAACGCGATATGCCGCTTCTTGGGGGTCTGGAACACGTGTAGGTATCGGTGAAAAAACCTCGATGTCGAGGGCTACTCTTCGGAAATTAGGAACCGGGTACTCTAGAAGTCGAGCCCACAATTCTATGTTTCGCAGCGATTCCTCGGTCTCGTCCTCGACTAATCTACAAATTTGTTTAATTGTTTCTTCTGAAGGCTCATGTCTAACTTGAATGAGTTTGTCATTCTCGATTTTGTAAATCATACCTGGAGCCAAGTTTCTGTCATAAATGTAGCTTTGATAATATTTGATGGCGGCTTCCCAAACCTTTGCCTGTTGTTGCTCGCCAGCGATTTTAGAATACTCTTCAGGTATGATGTCTCTTATGCATCCTCTGGGGCGTCCTCCAATTGCCAAAGGGTCTTTAGCCACTACTTTTGTTACGGTTACCTGTCGGTCGAGCAAAGAATTATATTTCTCTAGAATTTCGAAGTGGTCAAACCCAGCATGTGACGTTAAACCAGCGATTTTTTCAAGTTCACTTGGCGGAAGATTCGTGAGGCAATATGGTTTGTGCCCGGTTGTGTCATACCAAAAGTAGATTTTTCCAGATTCTGGTTCGTACAGTTTGATGCAAGCGCGTCTCTTGTTTCCATCGTAAGTGGCGGAAACGAAATATGAAGCGGATAGATTTCGAGGAGCTACGGTTGTAACGACAACTGTTTCCTTCTCTTTGGACAAACGGTCTTGAGATGTGGAAGATTCTGTCTGTTTTTCTTTCACGGGTTCAGCTACGGTAAAGAAGTCATCTAAACGTTTTTTCATCGTCGTATCCATGACCCATTATGTATACGGTCTATATGCTAAAAAACTCTCTGATTATAGATTATCTCTTTCGGTTTTGAATTCTGTACATTAAAATAGGAAAAAGGTAACATTGATGGAGCAAGTTTTTATGAAGATTTTTTCATTGTTAACTGGGTATTGAAGTGTTACGAGACGCTTGGACGCTCGCTATCGAAACGATGAGTTGGGTTGAACTGCAAAGGATAAGCGAGCGTACGGCTTTGGCTAAAGCAGCAAAACAGCTGGGAATAGATGACTCTAGGGCTGTCAGGTTGGCGCATAAACTGGTGTGTGAGACAGGTCGAAGGAAAAATCTCATTGATTTTCTCATAAACTCAGTTTTGCCACCACAGTCGCTTGATGATTTTAAGCTTGGTCTACGAGCTTTTCTTCGTTTGTACACGTATGAGACAAAGATAGTGCACACCGGTTTTGAGAAGGCGGTGAGAATAGCGCGAATTGGGCGTTCAATTTTAGGCTGGCGTGAACTACAAAGGGTCGAAGAAACGCTTGGTGAGATACTCAGCATTGGTATTGATGATGTTGTAAAAGGAATGAGTGATGAAGAGAAAGTGGGATTGTTAACCTGTCATCCTACCTGGTTTGTAAAATATTGTTTTCGACTGCTTGGAAGAATGGAGGCGTTGAAATATTTAGAGAGCTCCATGGAAATTACGCCCACGTATATTAGAATAAACACGCTGAAAGCGACAGTAGAAACGTTACTTGGCAAGATAGAGAAAGACGGCATTACTTTAGAAAAAGTGCCGAGACTAGAGCACACCTATAAGGTGATGAAAAGCAAACAGCCACTCATAAGAACGCAAAGTTTTCATGACGGTTTTTTTTACATCCAAGATAAAGCCAGCTGCCTCGTTGCAGAAGTTGCAGACCCTCAATGTGGCATGACAGTGCTTGATGTTTGTGCTGCACCCGGGGCGAAAACAACCTACTTAGCACAGCTAATGGAAAATGAGGGTACAATCTATTCTCTTGACTATTCAAAGCGGAGAATGAAAGTTTGGAAACGAGAAACAAAGCGTATGGGCGTCAAGATAGCTGTTCCAATGCTTGTGAACATGCGCAAACCTCTATCGACGAAACTTCTCGCTGATCTGGTGATTTTGGACCCGCCATGTACTAGCACTGGCACTTTTAGCAGGATGCCTTCTGCTAAATGGAGGCTTACGAGACGTTCTGTGGTGAGTATGGCTGGGATTCAGTGGGAGATGTTGAATATATGTGGCAACTACGTGGACGAGGGGGGTTATCTCGTCTACTCAACGTGCAGCATTACGGTTGAGGAGAATGAAATGTTGGTTGAAAGATTTTTGAAGCGGCATCCAGAGTTTACACTGGTAGAGACGTCGCCGAGGATTGGTCTGCCAGGATTGAGAGGGCAAACTGCGTGCCAAAGGCTTTACCCCCACCTTCACGAGTGTAATGGGTTTTTCGTTGCAAAGCTTTTGAAAGAAACTACATAATGTGCCTTGGAGACGCAAATTTCGAAAACTAGTTTTTTCGTGTCTTTTCTATGCAACATAACACTTCAAACATTGTTTTTGCAGCCTGAATAGCAGTTACGCCATTGTCATAGTGCGGTGCCACTTCAACCAAATCAAAGGCAACTACTCTATAGTCGCACACCTTACACAATATATACAGAAGTGTGTGCATGTCCAGTCCATCAGGTTCTGGGTTTTGAACCGCTGGCGCGAAAGCAGGGTCCAGAACGTCCATGTCGATTGTTAGATAGATTTTTTCATGGTTGGCAAGAAGCTTCTTGGCAACATGAGCTGTCTTTTCGATGCCATCTTTCCTAATTTGTTGAACAGTCAAAAATTCGATGTCAGATTTCTCCGCGTATTCAAGTTCTTCCTTACACACCGCCCGAGTGCCAATTTCCAGAATTTTCGGTGGTCTGACCTGCTCGTTGAGCCTCCGCATAAATGTAGTATGAGACACGGTTCGACCCACGTATTCGTCGCGTAGATCCAAATGAGCATCAAAACTCACTACAGCGGCATCCTTGCCAACACCTCGCATCACACCTAAGGTGATGGTATGTTCGCCACCAATAACGACAGGCGTTTTCTTGGCGTTCAAAAGCTCCTTCGCAACCAATTCTAACCGTTTCAGAGTTTCGTCAACTTTGCCGATTATGTCAAGGTCGCCCATGTCATGAATCTTTACGTCTTCAATGTCCATGTCTGTTCTGAAGCTGTAGGTCTCGATGTTGAGTGAGGCTTCTCTGATGGCTAGTGGTGCAAATCTAGCTCCAGAGCGATAAGTGCTGGTTACGTCAAATGGAACCCCCAAAACTACGTATTCAGCTTCGTCAAATGCTTTTTGACAGCCGCTGAAAACAGGAGACGGCGAAGTGAAAAGCTCGCGATAGCTCATGTTTATGTTATCCTCCTGAAATCTTGTTATGTGAACCGTTGGCTGTAAATGTTTTTGCTTGTTTGTTGCGAAATTGATTTATTGTTCTAATAAATTATAACGATAATCTAAAGAGGTCTGCAAAATGACGTTGAAATCGAAGCTTAAGGTGGAAAGCCTAGGAGTAGCCGTGTTTTCCATTTTCTACGCAATTGTGGGAGTAGCGATCATTTCCATCTTAGTGCTCTCTAACTTTACAATACCACACATGGTGGTTCTGGCATTTTTAAGCCTGATAACAGCCTACGGTCTGTTTAGAATGAAAAAATGGTCAGTTCTACTTACGGTTATTCTTTTCTTTCTGGGAACAGCCTTCAGTGCACCTCTGCTCTATCGCTCAATTACGATAGAACCGTTTTTTTCAAGTTTAGAAACATCTTTATTAAACCTAACATTGATCGCGTACATGATCGGATTGTTTGCCGCTTTATTATACGTGGCGGCTAAGAGGGAAAAGTTTCAATAGGCAAATAGTCCGACTATACACTTTCTAACCAATTTTTAGGCTTGAACAAATATACCGTAACTTCTTCTCCAGCGTCAATAAACTGCTTTTTCTCTTCTATTTCAACGAATCCATCAGCCTTTGCCAAAGTTGTTATTGCACCAGACAGTCCTAAAGGAACCGGCGAAGCAAGCAGCTTACCCGATTTGTTGTAGACGAGGCTCACCATAACAAATGTTCTACGGCCTCTTGCAGGAAACATTTTCGTTGCTGCTGTAGCTTTGAGAGTGAGGGGAGCTTTTTCGTGTTTTCCAGTCATCTGGCAGAGGATGGGGCGAACAATCAGGTAGAACATTAAGAGAGAAGATGTGGGGTGCCCGGGCAGAGAGAAAACCAGTTTTTCGTTAATCATTGCGATGGTTGTGGGTTTTCCAGGCTTCACGGCTATTCCGCAAACGATGACGCCTGGCGTCCCTAACGTATCCAGCACTTCAGGAACAATATCCTTTGGTCCCACCGAAACTCCTCCAGAAGTGACCACAATATCAGCCAAATCCAACGCTTTCTTAAGTGCCACTTTAAGCTGGTTCATATTATCTGGAATGATTCCCAGGTTGATGGACTCTCCACCACACTCTAGAACCGCGGCACTCAGCGTATGAGCGTTAATGTCGTAAATCTTTCCTGGAGGAAGAGGCTTCCCTGGCTCAACGATTTCTTCACCGGTAGAGAGAATCGCGACTTTCGGCCGTTTATATACTTCAACTTGAGTCAAACCAAGTGCTGCTAGAACACCTATTTCACGAGAAGACAACGTTTGACCCTTCTTTAGAACGGTTTCTCCTCTATAAATGTCGGAACCCGCTTCCATCACGTTTTCCCCCTTTGAAACTGGGCGATGTATAGAAACGCTGTTTCCTCTTCGAATCACATACTCCAACATGACAACCGCGTCGGCGCCCTTCGGCAAAGGCGCCCCAGTAACAGTTTCAACTGTTGTGCCCTTTTCCACCACAACACTGGGAGGCGCACCTATGGTTACTTGTCCGCAAAGCTTCAGTGTTATAGGGTGGTCCTCGTCTGCGCCAAACGTGTCTACGGCTTTCACGGCATAGCCATCAACCGTTGATCGGTCGAACGGTGGAACATCTGTTGGCGACTGAATGTCTTTAGCTAGAATACGGTTGTGCGCCTTGGACAGAAAGACGTTTTCCACCCCGACTGGTTTAGGTGAAAAATTTCGTTTGAGAATCTGTTTTGCTTCATGGAAAGAGACTAATTTTCTAAACATGTTGAGCTTCTCCAATTTTGTCAAAGAGATGCACGGTAATGGGTTCGCCCTCATTGAGCCCCTCCCGGTCCTCGGGAATTATCACGTATCCGTTTGCCTTTGTCATGGTTGAAAGGATACCTGCACCTTTTATTCGTACAGGCTCCGCGAAAAACTTATCCTCCTTTTCAAAAACGTGGACTCTCAAGAAGGCTCGTCTCCCCAGTGCTGATGGAACTTTTTGAGTTAACTCTGCTTCAAGCATGGGCCTGGGCTCAAATTCGATTCCTAACAATTTGAGGATGAGCGGTCGGGCGAATACTTCAAAGCCGATCATAGCCGCCACCGGGTTTCCAGACAATATGATAACAGGCTTGCCGCAGAGAACAGCTAAGGCCGTTGGCATGCCCGGACGCATGGCTATCCCATGCACGATCACTCCAGGGGCTTCTATTTGATTTACAGCGGCTGGAACGACATCTGCATATCCGACGCTTGTTCCTCCGGTGGTAAGGAGTATGTCTGCTTTTTCTATTCCTTCACGAATTTTGGCGTCGATCTCGTTTAGGTTATCTTTTGCTATGCCAAGATCTAGGGGTTCCGCGCCGAGTTCTTGGCACATGCATGAAAGAATTAAGCGGTTTGCATCTACTACTTGGTTCAGCTTAGGTTTGCGGCCTAACTCCACGAGCTCGTTTCCAGTGGAGAGAAGGGCAACTTTAGGTTTTTTCACAACACTAACATGCGTTATTCCCAGAGCTGCCAGCAAACCCACGTGATGAGGTTTTAATCGTGTTCCTGATTTAATTGCAATATCTCCTTTTTTTACGTCTTCTCCTTTTTTAGAAACGTTTTTGCTTGGAGTAACAGGTACCCACACTTCGATTTTATTCTGCCTTGTCTTCGTGTACTCCAACATAACTACTGCATCGGTGCCTTTTGGAAGTGGGTTTCCAGTCCATATCTCTCTTGCTTCATTTTCGCCGAGTATATTGTTTTTAGTAAGCTTGAGAGCCCTTGGGCTAAATTGTGATGCTTCGAAAGTGCTTTTAGCTCTCACAGCGTAGCCGTCCACGGCGGAGCGGTCGAATGGAGGCAGATCATTCTCAGCTACAATGTTTTCAGTCGTGATGCGTCCCAGAGCCATACTAGTGGGAATCTGTATAGACTGCAACTTTTCCAACTTGAGTTGCCTTAGAAGGGTAGAACGTGCCTTGTCGATGCTTGTGAGTTTTTCAAATCCTTTGAGCCGAGCCAAGTTTAGTTCACCAAACATATGACAAGATGTTAATCACTCTTAGATTTAAATAGGGATTTCTTGTCGCTTGGGAAATTTTCTGTCTGCAAGGCTGAAAGTCAAAACTGGTCTCTCATGCATGCATACATCCTCGATTGGACTTTTGAGTTTCTTGAGTGCTAAGGGGGGTTCCTGCTGGACCGAATCTGGGTCGGTCAGCCATTCAATCACGGTGATCCTATCGACCTTTGACAGCACACATGTTGATGACTGCTTGGTTAAGGAAGTGCTTACCGTCTTTTATAGCGCCGGTACGGGTGGGATGTATACTGTCCATACGTTAATGCGGTCAATGCGGAAGCCCATGCTGCAATGTTTTGGCAAATGGCGTACTTCCACACGAGGTCAAGTGTGACAATTGGTCCTGTTATGGTTGTTCCGAAGCCTTCGAGAGCACTTCTGAAGCCTGGAGCCATCGCCAGTAACGCGTTATTTATGGCTGATCCGAGCCATCCTAATGGAACTAAGGTTTGCCCTATTCCTTGTGTTATCTCGAATGTTTTTAACACAAATCCATGGAATGAGGGGTTTGTCTTGTAAAATCCAGTGATGGCCTCGTAGATGAAGCTTGGGGATCCTACAGTATACAGCGTAAGAATAGAGACTAGAAATACTCCGATAATGGTTGCTGTGCTTTTGACGGTTGCTTTTGCGAAATGGAGTTGATAGAAAGATTCGAGGGCTCGATTTATCCGTTCGAATTTTCTGTTTATCTTTTTGAAAAAGCGTTTAATCGACCTGAACCGTACTTTTCGAGGTCTTAGGCGTTGTCTTTTGGGTTTGGTTGGCAACTTTTTTTGGGGCACTACTGCTATGTGTTTTGTGAGGTACATCCAGCTTGAGACTAGGACAATGGTTACGCCTAGTGGTAGGAGATGGAATAGTGGGCTGATGGGCAATGTGAAAAGGTAGTCAGTGAATAGGAATGTGTCGGTTAAACCGAAGGATATGAAGAGATAAACTACGAGGTATTCGATGAGGAGAGCTAGTGCAAGGAATAACAGTGTTGCTGTGAGGCCTTTCCGTGCGGTCCATTTGAAGGGTAGGCGTTTCCAATGTTTTTCAGATGACATTTTTTTTCACCAGACCGCATTTCTTAGTTACTAGGCTGTCCATGTTCTTATTAACGTTGCTTTTTTCGTTTTGGTTCGGTATTCAATTGGGTGAGTTGTTGGATGCTGGTTTGGGTTGAGGTTTTTGTTACGTTATTTGCGTGTGTCTCTCTCTTTAGACCCCCCCTATAATTTTTTGTTTTTCACAGAGCTTGTTTTTGTTTGTTTTTTGAAAATAAGCTTAAAAACGGTTTATCCCACGATAGAAATAGATGGGAAAAGATGCAGAAAGATAGGAAAAGATGGCGGCTGTATTGTAGAATGCAGGGTTTCCTGTGTTGCAAACGCGCATAAACTCATTAACTACAGGTTCTCTGCCTATAGTGTATTTGTGTTGTGCTGTTGGAACGTAATGCTTAAATACATATTCTGAGTCTATTATTTATTGAGACTTGCGATAGGATGTATCACGTGTGAGACGACCAAAAAAAATACTCTTAGCAACAGTGTTTGTTGTTGCAGGAATCTTAGTTGCCTTCATTCTTCTTAATGGAACGGTTATGGGGACGTTGTTGGGACAGGTGACTTTGCCGAACTTGGGGACTGTTAAGGCTATGGGAGTCGGGGTTTACTGGGACAGTGGCTGCAGCAATAGTGTAACTTCTGTTAATTGGGGGACAGTTGCGCCGGGTTCAACGAATGATGTGACGGTTTATGTTAAGAATGAGGGAAATGCGGCGGAGACTCTTTCCTCAACGGCCGAGAATTGGAATCCTTCAACTGCCTCAATGTATATGAGTCTTACTTGGGACTATGGAGGTCAGGTTATTGATGTTGGTGAGGTGGTTGAGGTGACGTTGAGTTTGTCGGTTTCCGACACTATAGAGGGTATAACAAGCTTTAGCTTTGACATAGTTATAGTTGGAAGCGATTGAACATTCCGTTCCTAGTGTTTCGCGTTCATCATGCTTCAGTGTTTTTTCTTTGAAACCGAGGGTTTGCATAATCACAGATAGGTATCGACAGTCGTCGGTTCTTTTCTGTTGCCGACAGAACTACTGGTCGATACTTGTTTATGGGTAGAGATGCATCAAAACTGATTTTGTTCGCTGTGTTGTTTCAGCTCTTCTTTAAAATGGCTTTGAAGTCTATGAGGATGGATACGGTGAAGACTATTAAGTAGATGAGGTGAGGGATGATTAATGTTAGGGGAACAGATATGGGGAAGCTTATGAGTGTTGGTAGAAGAACCGTGAACATTGCTACGGATGATGTTAGGTTGGAGGAGTGTGGTTGGAAGAGTATCCATACGTCTCTTGTTTTGAGTAGGATAGTGAAGGCGGTGAGGAAGAAGATCCATTCTAGGAGGATGTTGGTTAGGCTGGTGACTTCGATTGCCAGGCCATAGTAGTGGATGGAGTTTATGGGCCAGAGGAGTTGGATTCCTCCGCCGATGAGGTAGTCGCCTATGAGAGAGTGTTGGGTCAGGGCTATGAAATATGGTATGGTCTTTTTTCCGTAATACGCGACGAGGGGGATGAAAATTAGGATAGAGATGATTAGGGAGTGAGTGGGCCCTCTATGTTGTAAGCCGGGGATTAGTAGGTCTATGTCGGGTATTATGGAGGCTAGGAAGAGGAGAGGAATTTTTACGTTTACGTTGAGAAGTTTACCGGTTGCTCTTCCAGTTAGGTATCCTAGGGCTAGGTGTCCAACAGCGTACATTGGTTTCTCCTACTGTTTTTTCTCTTTATTCTTTTTCCTTTTCTTCGGTCTGCCCCTCTTCTTCTGTTTGTTTCAGTGGTATTTCTTCGAGGGGTTTTGGAGGCGGGGTTGTGGCCATAGTCCATCCAATCCAAGCGCCGATGCCCAAGACGGCGATGAATGCTATGAATACGGGGATTCCTATGAGCCAGAGTCTGATGGCTTCTAGGGCTGGCCAGAATATGGCTGTGGTGTATGCGATTGCAATTGCTATGCAGACGATGCAAATGAGTCCGCCGATGGTTTGATCTTTGTTAACCATTTTTGTTTCACCTCCGATTGATTCTGGTTTTTTGATGAGTTTTATGTTATTCTAAGTTTAGTTTGGTCTGTTGTTCTCTTATGAGTGCTGCTGTTGCGAGGGTGATGGTGAGGGCGAGTAGACTGAGGGTGACGGGTGTTAAGCGTATGCCCCATGGTGTGTAGTTTAGGAGTAGTCCGGTGATGGGAACTAGGGCTAAGCTCATTCCTATGCTGAGGGCTGTGCGTTCGATGTTGTCAATTTCTTTTGTTGGGAATAATGCTTTGATTAATGTGTAGCCGGGTAGCCATAAGACGAAGATGGAGCCCAGTATGTATCTTGCGTAGACGATTGGATAAGCGTTTTCTGGTATGGTGAAGACGAGGATGGTGGTTGCAAGGGATATGGCGATGATCGTCCAATACCAGTATGCTTTTGGGGAGACGATGTACTCGGTTAAGGTGAAGCCAGATCGAGCTTTTGGCGGTTCTAGGGTGATTTTTCCTTGATTTTGTAGTTTTATGATTGCGTCTAGGATTTTTTGTCTGGGCATGGCATGTTTTGACTGGACTAGTTCAATGAGTTGCTCAACTGTTTCTGGATTTCTTTCCTTTACAATTTGTGTTATGTGCTGGTTTATTGTTGGTGATTTGGAATGTTTTTTGGACAAAGTCTTTTCTCTCTTGAGAATTGTTGAAAATCTAGGTTTATAACTGTGGCTGATGCTAGATTGATGTTATTATTCCGTATATTCGGATTGCAACAGTTATCAAGAATAGGATTCCGATTGTTAAGGCTGTTTGTCTCAGTCTCTTTTTGTTGACTAGTATGTTTGTTTTTCCGTAGTATGGTGAAATAAGTTCTGAGGTTACGAGTAGGATTATGGCTGTGACTGCTAGCCAGAGGCTGAGATCCCAGAAGGACAATGGAAACTGCATGTTCTATTCCTCAATTATTCGATATTGTGCCTCAATGATTTTTCCGTCCTCAGAGATGATGTTTTTTTCGATGATAACGGGTTTTCCTGCGGCTCTGGTTAGGGCGATTGCGATGGAGCTGCAGAGGGGGCAGCCTATGGAGTTGCAGATGTTGGGGAGTTTTCTGGCTTCTTTGCAGAGGTTTTTGTAGATGGATTCTGCTATTCTTACTCGGATCATGTTGTCTCTTATGTTGATTTCTAAGTCTTCGGCTATTTCTAGGTCTTCTATGAAGAGTTTTGGTAGGTTGTTTTGTAAGTAGTTGAGGTCGACTTTGGCGAAGTCTTTTCTCAGCTCGTTTTCGTAGAGGTTTACGAGGTCTAGTCCAGGTGGAGTTAGGCATATTCCTTTTGGATTTTTCAGGAAGACTTTTTCTCTCGCTAATTCCTCAACTGGCGGTATGACAAGGCTTTTTTTCGATGGGATGAACACCTTTTCGCCTTTGGTTTTCTTGAGGTATCTAGCGGGGAGGTATATGGCTTTTCCTTTGTAGTTTAGGTCTGTTATTATCTGACTAGTGGTCGTGAGTGAGGAGAGAGCTGTGGAGTCTAGGAGGCTGGTTTTCACGTATTTTGTGGGTTTTATGTATAGGAGTAGGGCGCCCCAGAAGGTGAGGCCTAGGCCTATGAAGGCTAGGGTAACGTGTTCGTAAAATGTTGAGAAGATGAGGGATAACGTGCCGAAAAGTAGAAGTATGTATCCAATGACTTTAGATGATTCTTGCATAAGTGTTCCTCATGGTTCAAAGGTTTTTGAATAGAATTGTGCACACACCCAAGCATGTACAGGGTGTCCATGTATTTTTATTCTCGTGGTTTGATGATTTTTATTAATTGGATGACTTGTCTTCCCAGTGATCTGGCTCCTTGTATGGCACGTTTGTCTTGTTTGACTTCTCCTTTTTTGGTTCCGTAGCCTGATATTCCGAGTCCCGTTACTAGCATGTCGTGGCCGAGGAAGAAGTTGTTGATAGCTGATAGGGCGTTTACGCTTCCTCTTCGTCCGGTAGCTACGATGGCGCCGCCGACTTTGTTCTTTAGCTTGTGGTGTGGGTATCTTAATGCGTATGTGCGGTCCATGAGTGTTTTTGCTTGGCCGCTGACTGACCAAAAGTAGACTGGGCTTCCTAAGATTATTCCGTCGGCGCAGAGAATTTTATTGTAGATTTTTTGCATGTCGTCTTTGATTCTGCACTCGCCTGACTGATGGCATGTCATGCAACTGTCACATGGGGCTATTTTCATTTCAGAGATTCTCAATAGTTCTGTTTCGGCTCCGCTTTCTTTTGCTCCAGCAAGCGCTTCTTGCACTAGAATTTCCGTGTTTCCTCCTTTCCTTGGGCTGCAGACGATTCCAATAACTTTCATGTTTGAGCTTCCTTTCGTTGTGCGTACATTATCTAACTTTAGCTATGAATTTTGTTTCTATTTGCCATTTTGGTAGATGTTTGTTGAGGAAGATTTTCCATTTTCTTTTCTTTCGATCTTTGTCCATCCTTATTGTTGGGAATTTTATTTTGTGAAAGTTGACTTCTGTAAAGCCTGCTTTGTGAAGCAGTTTGAGGACTCTCTCGTCGGGTAATTGCCATTTGTGGCCGCCGTAATTGATTTTTTCTCTTCCGCTGAGCTTTGTGTTCCATTTGAAAGCGGATGTCCAGTGTAAATTGAGGATGTTGTGGATGGTTTTTTTTGTTAGCATGGTGTCTGTGGGATAGATGCATTCTAGCGTTGCCCCGTTTTTCAGGACTCTTTTAACCTCTTTGAAGAATTTAAGGGGATTTTCAAGGTGTTCCAGACAGTGCTTGGAATATACTTTTCCAAAGACACCATTCTTAAAGGGCAGATGATGTGCCTCTGCAATTACGAAGTTTTGACATTTCACGTAGAAAAATAAGTCTACGTTTACATCTCCTTTAGGCACATCACCGCAGCCAACATCCAGAACCTTCAAGTAATATCCTCAGCTCTGTTCAGCCCATGTAGGTATGTGCCAGAAATTATTTAGGTTATAATAATAAAAAGGTACTCAAGATTGATGCGATGGAGAATGGGAAATGGTGTTATATACTGCCTGTGTTTCGGTCCTTGAGAAGGTGAAAAGAAAGATTAAGCCTTATTACGTGATGAAAAGCCATGGAAATGATGTAGTTGTACCGGACCAGTTGGATCTTGAGCAATACTGGGATGGGGTACTGACTTGGCAGGGCTTTAAGGTCAATTATCTAGCGAAACTTATGAGATCTGAAGCTGAGGAATGGATGAGACGTGTTTCTGCTGAAGCTGTTAGCGCGGATGTTGTCTTGGTTAGCGATGAGGAAGATGTTGAACATTGCTATCGCATACTGTTAGTGGAAATGATGGTGAACATGTTCAGTGGACAAAGGAACTTACGTTACATGGGCGAGCTAGGGGTCTAAAGGTTCGGGTTTTTTCCTATGGGGCACACGTGTACGCATTTGGAGTTGCAGGGACCATAGGTCCACTTGAGAGTTACAGGATTCATGATTAGGTCATAGCTTCGGCATTTTTCAGGGATCCATTGATAGTTTTCACTTACTTTCTTAAAGGCTCCATATTTGCACGCTTTTATACATTCGATACAGTCGCCGCACACGTCTATTTTTAATGGAGCATCATACTTCAATGGCGCGTCGGTTAAAATACACGCTAGGATATTAAGAGGACCAAGTTGCGGGTGAACAAGGAATCTTCCTTTTCCAAAAACACCTAATCCTGCCAGGTAGGCGGTCATTTTGAATGATAAGATGCCGGACCAACCATGTGGCTCAGTAGCGACTTTGAATTCTCTTTCCATTAGAAAATTTTTAACCGCCTCGATGGATTGCCTAGTTTCTCTCCGAAGTTGTTTAACCTCATCTTTTAATTTAATATAGGCTAAGCTAAAGTCTGGTCCCCATTTGTAAACATAGTTTCGATCCTCGTTCAACCGTCTGCCACACGCTAATAATATCGCACTCTTTGCATTCAACATCAGATCAGAAGGCTTATGTCCCTTCGGGGCACCTTCCTCCAGCCTTTCAGCAGATGTAAAGCCGACTAACTCGGCTCCAGCTTTTAAGCCCAAAGTTCTTATTTCGTCTGTTAATTTCTCAATTTCATATTTCATTCCTACGTGACCTCCAACGTAGCTTCAGGGATGAGTTAACACTTTTCTAGGCATATTATCTGTAGCATTTTGCAGCTTTTCTTGTAATGAAAGATACGGGTGTTGACTTCTTTTTTCGAAACCCTCGATGCATGCATGCATTGACACAATAGAAGATTCCGCACATAAGCAAATATCAGAAACTGGTATTAAAAAGGATAAAAAAAGTTGGGTTGCGCGCGTGCATTGATATTAGTATGTAGTAACTACAAGGGTTCCTGTGCTTGCGCTGCCACCTTTCCATTGAACGGTTGCGCCAGAGTTCAAATAGTAGCATCCGCATGATGTAAACTCTTGGTTGCCTCCAGGATTTTCATCAGTGGAAACTAGTAAGAGCACCCAAATCGTTTCTCCTGGCATTAGGTCACCATACTCCCAATCAAGAAATACTTTCGCTGTTTTGCCTTTCGTGGTTAATATGTCTAGAGAAAGCCCTTCACTACTATCTACTAAACCAACTGCAAACTCGCCTCCGAATCTGTCTTTTAGGTAGACGTCCATCATTGTTTCACCCAAGTTGTTTGTGACAGTAATCTTCACATACCATTGGTACGGTGTGTATAGTGAAAGACCTGATGTTGGATCGGAGTTGAATTCGCATGTGTCGATGATTTCTTTGGTTATCAAATCTCCGTTACATCCATTAGCAAATGCTGAAGGTACAAGCATGATAATGGTCAAAGAAGCAAGTGCAATCAATGGAAACTTTTTCTGTATTTTCATATTTAACACTATGAGAGTCTCACGAATTTGTTATATATAAACTACCATGGAATTAAAATATAGAAGAATAATTACTCTTGCCCACACCTTACATTTACGTTGCATGCATGCAGAGGCATATCACTAGAGTCTGTATATTCTTTTTTCTCATTGATGCCAATAACAAAGTTTTGTTTACTCACTGGTAGAATGGGAAAGAATAATATAATCAAGTTAAATGTCAGGAGAATCTGTTTTTTGCTCATACTCTCTTCCTCTTAATCTTAAAGGAGTAAGGCGGCTACAGCATTTGCTATTCCGTTTCTTTCTAATTCTCTGATTTCTTCTTTTGTGAAGGCCTTTGATTTATAAAAGATTCTGAGACCTTTTGCTTGAAGGAGCATGTTCTCCAGCATATATCCGACTTCCCAAAGGGCGCGGTTGGTGTTCTCATTGCGACTCAAAATGATCCCTGCATTGGCGTCATCCAATTCGGATGAGATGTTTGTGTTCCTGAGAAATTCTACGCCGTGTGTTGGGTTTCCAGTTTTCAACCAAAATGGAGACAAACTTGTTGTCCAATTTCTATATCTAAACAATCTGTTCCCTCTTACAAGACAGACACTGGTGTAATTTTGACCTCCGCCCCACGTTGGGATTGTGAGACCCCAGGGGTGAGATTTAATATAGTGTGGTGTTCTGCCCTTTGCGGCCCAGAGAAGCTGGGAAATGTCTTTTTCATCGGCTTGAGTGCCAGTATTTCTTAGAAGAGTCGACCGCTCCAGTTCTGGTAGACATTCGACGTTGCCATCTCTACTAGGTTCGCAGAGGTTCTTACCTTTTTCAAGTGGTTTTTCCGGACCTGGAGGAGCGGTTGAAAATTTTCCCGTCTCATACGAGTCGGCCTTTTCTAAAATTAAGTGTCTAGCTGTCAATATTTTGTCTTTGTTTTCGGTTCCGTTGATGCCTAGGTTGCGGATGCATGTGCCGACGCCTAGTGCAGTACACGCCAGATATACGGCTTCGTGTTGCATCCCGCTTTCGATGTGGAGTAAACGAGTTTCGAAGGGATCGTCTGCTTTCTCAAAACCTAAGTAAAATTGTTCTCCTTCAAACCAGAACATTAATTCTCCTTTGGAAAATCGGGGGGTTTCACTGCAACATTGCAGCACACGATCTAAGATTTTTCTGGAGGGATATTTATCTTTGACAAATTTTCCCCAGTGATTTTTCTTGGAATCACCGTCAAAGTCGTATGAACATCTCGAATTGAGCACTTTCTCGATAGAGACTATTTCTTTCATCGTAGAAATTCCTTTTGTTTATCTATGTTCACGCACACCGTTAAACCATATCTGCATCAATGCATGCATGCATGTACCAACTGACAAGCTCGGTTAAGCCTTCTTTGATGGAGAATTTGGGATTGTAACCCAAGATTTTCTTGGCTTTGCTTGTGTCGGCGTAGCCGTGTCGGATGTCGGTTGGTCGGGGATCAGCATGTTCGTTTTTCAGGTTTTTTTTGTTCATTATTTCTTTGAGTGTCTCTGCGACTTGGTTCACGCTTATGTTTGTGCCTGTGCCTATGTTGAAGACTTCTCCGGCGGCTTTTTTGCTGTTTAGTGCCAGCATGTTTGCTTCGACGACGTCTTGGATATACACGAAGTCTCTTGTTTGTTCTCCGTCTCCGTAGATTATGGGGGGCATGTTTTTTAGTAGTCTGTTTGTGAAGATTGTTATTGCGCCGCCGTAGGCACATTGGATGTCGAAGCGTTGTCTTGGACCGTACACGTTGAAGTAACGTAGAGACACAGTTTCTAGACCGTAGAGTTTGTGGAAGAGTTTGACGTAGTTTTCTGCGGCAAGTTTGGATGCTCCGTATGGCGATGTTGGGTTTGGGGTCATGTCTTCTCTTTTTTGTGGGGATGATGTGTGTCCGTAGACTGCGGCCGAAGAGGCGTATATGAAACGTTTTACGTGGAGGTCTGAAGAGGCTTTTAGGAGATTCAGTGTTCCTGTGACGTTTATGTCATTTGTGAGGACGGGGTCTTTTACTGAAAGAGTAACACTTGCCAGTGCGGCTTCGTGGAAAACAACATCTATGTCTTTCAATATTTGCTTAACTAGATTGAAATCTCGAATGTCGCCTTTTATGAGATTGAATTCTTTTCTACCTTGATGATGGACAATATTCTCAAGACGCCCAGTGTCAAGGTTATCTACCACCGTAACCTCATAATCATCGGTCAGAAGTCTATCTACAATGTGACTGCCAATGAAGCCTGCTCCACCGGTAACAAGAATTTTCGAATATTTGTAAGTCATATATCTCGGCCACGCATCAAAATCAAATCAACGATTCTATATCTTTCATGAACAAAGAAGAAAAAGTCGTTGTTATTAAAACTTCGAGGGGATAAAGAAGATGTGTGACTGCGAAAATTGGTGCCATGTAAAGAGATTTTAACCCAAAAAATTTTGCGATAAAGTGAAAATGATTGCGTAATGTGAAATACTGTTGGCTTAAGAGATTAAGACTTCTCTCTCCGCCGTAAGGGTAACGTAGATGATAGCAAATCGCCTTTGGTTGGTGAAAAAAGCGAAGACCGCATTTTCGTGCTCTAAAGTGTAAATCATTGTCTTCGTGAAAAATCGGCTTACCTATGTAGTCTTCACAGAAACCAATTTTTCTAAGCAAATCCAAATCGTAGAGTCCACCCGATGGGAGAATGGGGGTTTCAGTGAAAATTTCGCCATATTCAGTATAAGGGTAACCTGTAAGCATATTTAACTTTAATTCGCAGCGTGAACTCTTTTGAGTGTCTGGTGGTGTTGTCTTCGACAAGAATTTGCCCAACAACTTAACAGCTGACTTCTCCCATCGATCCCTTGAAACGTTTATAGATTTTGGCGCTACATGGAATAAGGTTTTGATTTTTTTCTTTAGGTCTATAAAAGTATCCACCAAAATTTCTAGGCAGTCTCCATGTAAGATAAGGTCGTCTTCGGTGATGAATATCATGTCGGTCTTGCAAAGTTTTAATCCTTTTTTTCGTGAATGGCTCATCCCTAAATTCTCGCTGTTTCTAATGTAGTGTATTCGATCGTCAGATAAGTAAGTCTGAACAACCTTCTCAGTATCATCTTGGGAACAGTCATCAATAACAAAAAGCTCCCAGTCTGTGTACTTTTGATCAACAATGGATTCTAAGCATGTTCTCAGGAGTTCAGCACGATTGTACGTTGGGAGAATTATGGAAACTTTTACCAATTGTCTATACCTCCTCTTTCATAAATGAGTGGTGGCTAATGACCGCCATTGCGCCCACAAAACTTTTTTAAGGGCCAACAGGTATATTAACGTGTATCATAAATGTCACGATAGGCGATATGTATATGGGTCGAGGAAAGTGGCTGGCTTTGGCTGTTGAAGCACTTCTTGTCCTAGGACTTGTAAGTGTTTCGATGGGTCAAACTTCTCAATCTACGCAAGTCCCATCATACGGTACCATTAGAAGCACGATAGCCATGGAGAAAACGGTTACTTGGGCTGACGGAACGATAGAAACTATAATTGTGGATGACAAGGGACGAATATTCCTGAACGGTGAAGAAACCATAGCCGTAGGCTTACACATCATCACAGCCATGATGGTGGGAGAGCTGGAAGACAGCCAAAGGGCGAACAAAATACTTGACCAACTTCAAAGCTTCGGCGTAAGGTTTATGACTATAGGTTGCATGTCTTGGGACTCTCTCGCCTGGATAGAATACTGGTTCAACTTCTGGTTGCCCAAGTTATACTCTCACAAGATGTTTGTCATGATAGAAGTTGAGGACCCAGACTATCCTGCTCCTCTTGATCCTGACTCACATTATACTAGATGTGCGGCAATTGTTGATATGGTCAACGACCAGAGATACGCTGATATTGTCTTTGCTTTTGCCTACGCTTGGGAACTAGACATGGAGACAGGTCGCACTGACGAAGAGGTTGAGGCTTACTTGTCAAATTTGTATCCACGTGTTAAGGAAAAGCTTGAAAACAGTAATATAGGGAGTGTTGTTCTTTCTGCAAAGCATTCTTGCACTATAAGCGATCAGGGAACCATTCCACTAGTGAAATGGAGCGATGTTCCGAATTGGGACATGTATCCGGGTGGAGACTGGAAGGCGTGGCTCGACTACCGAATACCAATCTACCATGACTCAACTCTTCCTCAAGCTGGAAAGTCAGGTTATCAGATTTGGTTTCAAGAAAGCGGTTATTCTGGCGACAATAATAATTATACTCCTGAACTATTTCAGTACCTCCTTCAGGGTGGAGGCTACAACGATGTCTCCTTGATATTTATCTGGTGTCTCGAATGGGATAATCCCGATTATCTTTATTCCGCATTCGACATGGAGGGAAACCCGAAACAGTGGTTTCTAGACCTCGTGCCATACATTCCATAGTCTCACTTGTACCCCGCCCGGGCTCTATATGTCGTATGCTAATCTCTTGTTTCACTGAGCTTCGCCAACATTTCATATCCCTTCGAAGAATATACCAAGTTGAAATTGGGGGCGTTTAATAGTTTGACGTAGGCTTTAAAATATGAAGTGTTCTCCTTTGGGAATCCATCGATTTGAAGCGTCGCATAATACAATCCATCGATTCTGTATATGAAATAGTCTGCTGTTAGTGGTTGGGTTTTAATAACATCCCATACTGAATAATGGGGTTCAATATTGTGCCACATATGCCATTTCATAAATGGACGGAGTTGAGCACCATAAGGACAGATTATCTTTACATTATCATTCTTTATGTGTTTTCCAGTGAACATTAGACCGAGTTTTATAGGATCCTGCATTATATCCCATTGTTCTACATCATGTTTATGAATAAAAGCAGGCATTACAAGTAGGAGAGCTATCATAGCTAAAACGAAGAAATGTCTTTTAGACTTAACATTTAGGAACCCTATACCCATGGCTGTCCCAAGAAATGCAAAGGTGGCACCTCTTAGAGCAAAATCCGTCCAAACTGCGATAAAGTACAGACCCACAAAAGTTAAACCAACAAAGATGATGCATGGGGCAATAAGCATTCTCAGTCGTTGGGAAGCTATAGTCCATTTTTTGCGTATAAAAACGGTTCTACCAACATACAGCAATATCAATATTGAAAGCAAGGTAGAGAGTCCAATAAAAAAGTAATTTGCTAATCTAACTTCGATGATTGGATAAGCAGGTTGAATAAGTCGAGTTCCTGCTTCAGATGGATGGAAAAAGATCACATTTCCTATTTCACGCACGAAGTTAACTACCTGAGATAGCGTTCCCGAGGACACAAACATCAGCCATAAGACAAAAAAGACTATAAGTATAGTTGTTCGAAGTGCCATGCGGCTTTCGATTCTTTGATTTACGAATTTAAGTAGAATCAAGTATACGAACAATGACATCACTGAGAATGCCGCGATTGTGGGATTGGTTATCGTCAAACCAATTACCAAAATTAAAAAACATATAGAATAGGAACGTTTTTTGATTTCCATCATCAGATCTAGCAACAGTGGAAGCCACATTAGGCCTATCCCATAAGGCGAAAAATGGGAACTGCCGTAGCCAAAAATCGAAACAAATAGCAATCCCAAACTTACAAACCTTAAATCGCGATACGTCTTATACATGAAAACTGAGAAACCAAGATAGAAAACAAGCATAGAGAAAATCGGAAACACGTACTTGAGGAATAGAAATTCGTCGAAACCAGTTATTGACAATAGCGATGAAGCAAAAACTGTGGATCCAGGAAAATCGAAATAATACTCTAGCGTTGGAGGAAGCCGGCCTAAATCGTTAACTACGGCTACTCTTGAAAAATGCACAAGCGTGTCTATGCTTCTTAGCGGCTCTACTATCCAAGGGGTGATATAAAAGTAAACCGAGAACAACATGGTGAAAAGAATGGAAATGCGATATTTTCCTGAATACGTTGATAGAAGCGCTAACAAAGCTAAAGCGAATAAACCAAATATGAAATTCGGTGGCAAAACGCTGAGAAGACCAAGTCTATCTGAAAGTGATATGTCATAAACTCTAACAGTTGACACGAGAAGTAACCAATTTACTAATAGTATAACAAATAGCAAAATGAAAATTCTACTCTTCATTGTTTCTATTATTCTGATCGTAGAATCACCTCTAACCTGTTTCTCTACACATGCATGCATGCATTGTGCTTGAGTTGAGAGCAGATGTTTTTTCGCGGTTGAATAAGTAAACAACAATGATGAGAAGTTTTTCAGCTAAAGATGTGCCAAGAAATCGTCTTAGTATTTTGAATCGTGAGGCAAGTCTGTTTATAATAAAAAGCAGCGCTGCTATAAGTTTGTCTAACTCCGTCAGTTCCCGCAACACTGCAATGTGATGTTGGAGCAACTTCTTCTTAAGAGGCGCATATCGGGTTCCTTCAATCACATGGTGTCCTTGTGTTACTAGAAGATCTCGCAATTTTGTCTCTTCGACATAAAGCACTCCATCTCTAACAGCATTCTCTAATAACTTAAGACCTTTACTAGTTCGGAGTATCAACATCGAAACCCCTGGTGAAGGCTTTTTCATAAACTTAGGATGCCATGCATCTCCTAAAGTGATATCCGCCATAGATGCTAGATGATCTTCACACAACACACAACCTAATGGTGACGAGATATTTAATGAAGGAAGAACTCCCCAAAACTTTGATTGAGGAATGGATAACTCAAGGTTCTCCTTCATTCTAAAAAATATTTTAACTTTACCTGGCCAACCGTCTTTTCTAGGACCGATCGCCATAGGCCTAGCATTTTCTGGTAAGTATTTATGGATTATGTACTCTAAGTACCATATTTCATTTACGTGATTGCATATAAGGCCTATGAAGTAGATTTTATCCTCGAAGTTTCTCAGCAGTCTTTTAAGAGCCGAAATCTGGCAAGGTAAACCTACCACACATACTCTCTCCCCTTTTCTAAGATGGTAAATAATCTCTTGCAAGAGGCGGAGAGAGAATGTTTTAAAATAGATTGAGCCTTGTCCAGACTTAAGATCGTGTTCACTATCTGTTAGAAGAGCGCCTGCTGTGAACTTTATCATCCTAACTATAAGAACTTTGTCAACAAGTCTGCGCCTCAACAAATAAAGGGCAAGAGCTGTTACAACACCCCCCGATGCACCATTAAAACGAATATCATGATTAGTGCTATGACCAAAAAAAACCTTATCGATTCTCCCCAAAACATCAGCAATCGTCAAGTCTTTCCGATAAAGGTTGAATAGAGCAGGACATGACTTGTTACACGCGGCGCACTTGGTACAGCGTGAGTAGTCGAAATTCACTGTAAGCACGCCTTTCGCAGCCTTGACTCTGATTGCATCTACGGGACAGAGACCTAAACATATTCCGCAGCCGACGCATAAGCGAGCCATTTCTCTATGTTGATTTGTCAGAGACATAAAGGTCATCCCGAGAGTTTGGCTAAAGTTCTAATGGGGAGTTCAATGGTAGGCAAGGCTCTTTTAACGGCAAATTCCACGATTTTCCTGTAATACTCCAGGTTTTCGATGATACTCCCAATTCTATTGATAAAGTTTTCCGTTTTTAACGCATTAACATCGAACATATCTATCAAAAAGCGGTTCGTGTCTAAGCCAAGAAATGAAAGGTTGTCAGGTACCTTTACGTCTGCTGAGGGAATGATGAAAACCGCTGGGACGCCTGAACTTAGGGCCATTATGCCACCGTGCATGCGACTACTGACCACCAAGTCTGCGGAGGCGTATAACCTGTAAGCGTCGATGATGCTGTTCGATTTAACGATCCTTAAACACTTCAAGCATCGGCTATTGCGCGCGCTCTTTTCCAAAAGCCTGACTAAGTCATCTATTGCAGATCGATCACCCATCGGGTCATAGTCCACGGTTTGTGAAGTTAAATAAACCTCGGCATCGAAGCTTCTATAGAGCCACAGAATGAAGCCTGCAAGAGCATCCAAGTACGGTTTATACAAGTCCCATCTGTTGTATCTGTAAAAGTACTGCTTCCTAGGTATGATAACAATCCTTAACGCTTGTTTTTCTAACACTTTGGATGCAATGATATCGGGATGAATCAGTCTCATTCCAAATCCACTATCCAGAGCCATAGCAACTCTGTCCTCACCGATGTTTAGGTGATCCCTCAAGATTTCAAGCGAATGAGGCCCCCTAACATATACGAAGTCCAATTTCTGCAGAGACTGCTTGAGCCTTTTCCAAGTCTTATGCCCGTAATGTTCAAACGCTAGTTTAGATATTGAAATGGGCGATGTGAGCATAGGGCCTCTCACCGCAGAACGCAGAGTCTCGTATTGAATAATATAGGTGTATACGTCAGCGCAAATCGTGTGACCACCAAATATGCCTGCGTTAAATGAAAATAATGATCTCACAATGGACGAACCTATGTACTTGCCAAATACGTATGAATCGCAACATTTTCTGCCTATGATTCGAATATTCTCCAAAACTGTGTTGACCGTATCAACCTGGGTCTCTGCCGTGGTTTTTCTATCAGCTGTTGATGCGCGTTTCTGTGGAATTGCCGAAGGTAGTAAGCTCTTAAGAAGCTCAGCTCCGGTGAGGCCTACACTTGACAAGCCAGCATTTAGTTTCAAATCCCTAAAAACAGAGATTTCCTCCCGGAGATCTGGGCAGACGAATGTTATATCGGCTTCAGGGAGCAAATTATTAAGTAGTCTAATTGCAACATAATACTGAAGAGCGTCACCTAAACCTCCTGGTGAAACTACACCAACAATCGCTATCTTTTGTGCGGAGATCAATCACTCACCAACCGAAAAAAAGACGTAATATAGAGGGACATGGAAATAGCAAACTAAGGATATACCTGGCGAATGCTCTCGGATATCACCTCAAATAATCATGAAGTTGCACGTGTCATACCACTCTACGAGTTCAACTAGGTTACTCGTATGAGCGTCAAATCAAATGGTTACGTGTAGGGCTAAAATTTTCTCCTCAACATTAAGGATCCGTCTCGCAATCGGGTACATCGGGCCAAGTGCCTGTAGTAGTTCATCTAGGTTCTCTATATCCACTTTGCGTATAACCCTGAGCAAGGGGGCAAAGACTAGAAAGGAGGCTAAGTAAAGAAAACCGCCAGCAGCCAGTTTGAATGCGGGGATGGGAATAGGAGCATATGTAATGAAAGTGTAAACGAGTGCGGTAGATGCGAGGGAGGCAGCCCCCGTCCTAAGGGAAGAGGCCCAGTCAATCGTCACTTCATACTTCTTACGGGCCAAGAATAGACCATATATCGTAGACAGAAACTGAGACGCTAGAAGCGAGACTATTAGCCCGCGAACGCCATAGAAGAAGACCATGATAAAAGCAAGTGGCATGGAAAGGCCTAGGTTTATAAGGTTCACCCTGAAGGTGGCCCAGGTGTCACCTTGACCATTGAAGAAGCTGCCCACTACGAACATCCCCAATCCAGCGCATAAGAAGCCAAGAATGTAGAGGGCAAGGTATCCTGGAGCAAGCCCATATTGGGAGCCGTACAAAGTACCTACGATTTCAGTAGAAAGGACGGCCACCGCAAAGGAAGCAGGGATCACTAGGAGAGAAATATACTTCACTGAGAGTTTAAACATCTTCTCCACCATATCGCGATCCTTCCTAATGCTTAGCTTAGAGAAGGCGGGGAAAAGCGACATGACTATAGGAAAGGTGATAAGGGTAACCAAAACGGAGAAGTGCATAGCTACGTTATAGTTGCCAATCTCTGTGTTGGAGACAAACAGAACCAAGACAAAGCTTTGGAATTGTCCGAGAAAGCTGAAGATGATGGCAGATAGGTAAAGGGGCATGCCATAAGAGACCATCAACCTCATTCCTTGAAAGAAATCGACGTTCTCTCCATGGTTGCGACCGTAAAGGTTAGGGAAAATGCGTAAAAAGAGCACACCAACTCCTATTACAGCGGCTAGCAAAAAACTCAATCCAGCCCCAAGGATGGCGCCGATGGCGCCCATACCGAGGATGATAAGCAGGGGGGACGCCACAGCCTTTGTTACGGCCTGAATATTCATGAGAAGACTGGTGTTCTTCGTTTCGTCTAGACCGATAAAGACGGAGTTCAGAGTTGTGAAAATCGCTTCACCCACTAAGTAGATCGAGGCGAAGCGAATGAGAAGACCAATACCTGGTCTTTGGAGAACCCAAATGGCTATGCTGTCGGATAGGAGGAACATAACAAGGGAGAGGAGTAAGAGGAAGATGAATTTGAAGATGATTCCAGCCTTGATTAGCCCTACGACTTTTCGACCTTCTCCCTCAGAGCAGAAGCGGGCGGAGAACCTGATGAGAGCTTTGGAGATTCCGAGGTCGCTGAGGGCGATGAGAAATGTGGGGGCGATCATAGCCACGGCATAAAGGCCGTAGTTTTCTGGGCCGAGGAGCCTGGCTATCAGGATGGAGGCAAAGGCCATTATTATAGTAGATGAGGCGTTGCCAAGGAATAGGAAAAGGCCACCCCTGGCTGACGCTTTGGCAATGTCACTTAATTCGGTGGACATAAAGACCCTCAAACCCCGCGCTTGCTCGCTTTTAATCCTTTGCGCATGAATACAATTTCGAAAACTGTTTGGCTGCTTTATCCCACGTGAAATTTTCCAGAACTCTTTTGTAAGCCCTTTCACTCAAAGTTATCCGAAGGCTTTCATCTCTTATTAACGCGATAATTTTTTCTGCCAAATCCTGCGAATTTCCCGGTTCAAATAGCAATCCTTCGTCACCCACAATTTCTGGGCAACAGCTGCTATTAGTGGCAACTACAGGCAACTTGCAAGCCATAGCTTCAGCTAATACCAAGCCAAATGATTCTAAGTGTGATGTATGAACAAACATGTCTGCCGACCGATAGTAAATGGGTATTTCTTCGTGAGGAATATAGTTGAAGAAGAACCTCACGTTTGACTTTATTCTAGCATCTGCTATCTTTCTTCTTGCATATTTTAGAATGTACTCTCGGTAGTAGTTTTGACCCACACTTCTGCCTTTTATCAGAAAGAGAGCAGAAGGCTCTTCTTTTACCACTTTTGGTATGGCATCAATTAAGGTTTTAAGGTCTTTTTCAGGACTCAAGCGTGAACTCCAAAATATCACTTTCTCGGTTGCTGGTATTCCAAGATGATTACGTGCGGAGGACCTAAGAATTGAAGGATTAAATAACCTGGTGTTAACGCCATGATAAATAGCTATTGGCTCATAACCTAGTTTTTCTTTTACGACCTTGGCCATAAATTTGCTTGGTGTTGTGACAAAATCTATCTGCGCTAGCAGTTCAATAAGAAAGTTCAGTTTTTCTGAACTGTTTTCTTTAGCTAGCATGGGGCCATGAAAAGTGAGGATCTTGGGCATACGCACCTTAAATGCAGAGCCAATATAAGAAGAGTAACAATCGTTTAGATGCAGAACGTCAAACGACGAGAAATATTTTTCATATACGTGAGCCAAACTCTTTGCTGTTATCCATTTTAGTTTATCGCTTAATGGAGGCTCCATAAGCATAGTCTTTAGATTTTTAAACGATTTTTTGAAACGTAATTTAAATCGTAACGCTTTCAGAAAAGTGTGTATGGTTGATGCGCCAATAGTGACAGAAAGGTTTTCATGAAGAACAAGGCGCGTTGTCAGACCAAAGTTGTACTCGTCTAGACTACCAATGTCTTGAAAAAATACTTTAACTGTGGGAATCTCGATGTCACGTGATTTGGCTGATCTAGTCATTTTTCCAATCCCGTGATTCATACATGGGCTAAGAGTAAGTGCATGATCTCTATGTTAATTCTCTGTCCTCGCGCGTAATTACTAAGTCTTCACGCCTTTTTTCTAAAAGCTTTATTTAAGGACAGATTTGTATACATCTATGAGTTTTTCATATGCTTCCTTTGATGAAAAATGCTTCTGAATGGTTCTTCTCGCGTTCTCTCCAATGTGTTGTAGTTCATGAAAATTATCCACCACGTTTTCTAATGTGTCCCTGAACCCTTCAAAATCTTCTGGGTCAGTTAAAAAACCGTTTTTGTTGTGTTTAATAACGTTTGGAATGCTCAATGTTCTTGACGCTATCACAATCTTACTGCAAGCCATGCTTTCTAAAAGTGTTAGTGGAGGATCCATTGCTTTTATCGAATCCGAAATAGTTACAGATTTATCGTAACCATCAACTTCCTTCGTGAAAGGAAAGATCAAGATGTCAGACATGTTATACGCCAATATTTTGTCAGCTTGATTTAGATTCGAAACTTCCATACTATGCTTAATATTCGACCTGGACAACAATGCCTCAAGTCTTCTCGCATTTTCTCTGTTCGATAACGTGTCCGGGCAATAAATAAGCAGTCTCAAATCCTTTCTTGATTTGGACAGCTGTTGAATCTCCGTTATTATCTCTATGGGAAACCTCTCGGAATGCAGATTTCCAAAATAAGTTATGTTGAAAGGACTATTTCGCGCGCGTGTGCCTACTTCATTATGAACCAGCGGTTTATATAATTCACAATTTATAGCAGGCGGTATCAAGTGTACTTTTTTCAAGGGTAAGCCAAGGCTTATAAGATATGAATAGATCGACTTGGATGTACAGACGTAAGCGTCAACTAAACTTTCTGAAAGTATATCGCCCAGAGATGTAGCTCCCAATACATGAACAACAACAGCTTTTCTAAGGAAAAATTTCGTTAACATAGAGATCATAAGATGACTGACATTGAAGACATGTATGATATCTACCCCGTGTTGTGAATCGAGGGACTTTAACGAAGAGTAAGTCCTCGCAATATCAAATATTTGATTAAGTAGAGTATATTCTCCTCTGCATCTGAAAACTTTAAAAAAGAAACTTGAATCCATGTAGTCAATAACCAAGTGATCCATTTCTTTTTGTTCCAATCTCTCCTTTACAAAATTTCGATAAGGGTCAATTATGGATATTACAGATACATCTGCGTGATCTTGAATAGCCAAAGCTAAGTCGTGAGCAACGACTACGCACCCCTCATTCCAAGGGGGGTGAACCCCGTAGCCTATCATACACACGCGTAGGCGCTCGCTGGACAAAATAGAACTCTCTCCACATGAAGGTTGGTTTACGAAAACGTGTTTGCGCGGGGTACTTGAAGTAAACCGTTTTTGATTTCTTTTTCTAATCAATGATGGTTTCAACTTCTTTTAACATTTGATTTCGTGCATCACCAAAATCTATGTTGATAATCTTTTGGAAACCATGAGTTTCAGCCATCACGTCATAGATTTTCTTATATTTTCTTGCGTCTTTCAGTGACAAATCATTTCTTCTTAACAAGGCCACATGTAATGGCACGTCTATATAGAAAGTAATATCTGGTTTTGGGTTCATTTCGACAAACAGCCTTCGAAAAAAAGATGAAACGTTGAGTTGTAGAAAATATAGATCCGTCAATGCGTCATAAACGTATCTGTCTATTATCAGTACGTAACGTATGCGTATTCTAACTTTAAGAAAAAGCCAAATGGCGTAGTCCACAATAAGTAAGCACTCGTAGATTATTTTAAGAGGTTTAAGAAGCATGTATTGCTCCGTCGTGTATCCTAGCGTTTTTCTTATGATAAAATGAAAGGGGTCAGCTAATCCAGGAAACCAACGACACCACACGTATTTAGAAGGGATTCCTCTTTTCTTAAGCTCCTCCATAAGTGACATTGCCAGTGTAGTTTTACCCGAGCCATCCATACCCGTAAAGCAGATTAGAGCTTTCGGCAACTAGATTCACTTTTTTAACTTTATCGACCATATGCGAGGAGGAGAAAAACGTTTCAGGTTAACCCCTAAATCCTCAAGAAAGCGCAGAACAATCATCAAGGAGTGCGATTCAACATCGTCAATCATATCTGAAACATTGCCGTGTTTAATGTCTAAATAAAGGCGATATGCCAAAGAAACAAATATTAACGATGTTGGAAACCTATATGGAAAATCTAACTTTTTTCTTTTACCCGCAGTGCTTTGAGCAATTCTTACGATTTTATAATGTTGAAGGGTTTTGAGAATTGGTTGGAGACTCAAGTCCTTCCCATAAAAAGAACGATAAAACCGGTTCAATGTGCGCAAAAAATAGTAAAGGATATGAATTGTGCCATACCTCATTGTTTTCTCGACAACGTATTTCCATTCAAGCTTTTCTTTAAGAATCGCTAAGGCTTCGAAAATTTCACTTAATTTTATAATGAGATGAGAAAATGAATGCGAAGTTAATATTATGAGTTCATCTTCAGGTGAAGGTACATAAACCCTAAGACCATTAAGAATTCGACACTGTCTCCTATTAAATAGTAAATTTGTCTCTATGGCCTTCATTCTATTCCAAGCAGCTCTGGGGTAAATATCAATCTGTGAGTCCCCCTTATGACATGAACATTTGTATGGTTCCTCGCAAAAGCGTCCTCGTAGAAATGTATACCCCAAATCTTTCAGGATTTTCAAGGCTTTTATTCGATCTGGCTCATCGGGTATTACGAAATCATAGTCGGTAAAAGAAGATAGAGGATATCGCCTGAATGATTTTACTATAATATATTTGATCTCGAAATCATTAAATAATTCACAAGCCTTTTCAAATGATTTCTCTAAGTTGCGACGCTTCGCTTTCTCATCGGCAATTAATTCATTAATTTTTGGCTTAACATTATCTGCAATGTTATCTCCAAGTGCAAAAACTCTGAACGAAATTTGATTATCCTCAATAAAGTTCAAAAAATAATCCCAATTGGCATCTTTTAAATCTAGCTTATTTCGAGGATGAACACTGGGTTTCGCATCAGGTAAACCTGTGAACATCGTTAATACTAGATTTTTAAGCTGTTCTTCGTTAGATTGAGATTTTATGGAAATCACCCTCACAGAGTTGCATTACGAGTTTCTTTATTCCTCGTTCAATCAGTCCCTTTAGTTACTGCAGATTTCGCTATACAAGCTTCGAAGCTTTTGAACATAATCACTTGCAGTAGGTAATTTCACGTCTGCTACTCTGCCGTCCAATGCGTTTAGGATGGCGTGAGCAACTTCTTTCACCTTAATGGGGTGGTTCACCCCAATACAGTTTTTTTCATCAATCCACTCGGAAAGGGCATCTTTGTCGGTCACAACGCAGGGCATTCCTGAAGAAAGAGCCTCAGCAATAAATAGCCCATACTGTTCATGACTAGATAGTAAGACGCCTACATCTGCAGAAGCATAACATTCTAACATTTCCTTTTCGGTTAAGTCTTGAGAGAATATTATCCTTTCTTCAAGGTGGAGACTTTTTATTAACCTTTTCAATTCTGGTTTGTATGGGCCTTTTCCCACAACCTGTAACTGAACATGGGAAGGTAGTAGAGGTAAAGCCTTTATTATGTAATGGATATTTTTGTACTTCTCAATTCGGCTTACGCATAAAATGGTCTTTCTGTCATGATTAGTTCGACGAGTAGATTTCAGTTGCTGCAAATTATCAAGTATAGGAGGCTCTCTAATACGTTCAAGTTTCCCATTCAGATCGCCAAAAGCGCTCTCTATCTTGTTTTTCTCAAAGTTATTGCAATACAATATTCTGTCAGCTTTGAGAAAGATCTTTCTTCCGAAAAAGGGCTTGTAGATCACATGTAACAAATTACGGAAGAAGGTATGCCCAACAGTTCCGTGGAAGTGTGGAGTGAAGACCAGTTTGTTGTTGGCCTTACTTATAGCTGCGTAATAGGCTGGGAGATCGTGGTAACTGTGTGCATGTACAATATCATAATTCCTGGAACATTTTTTAAGATATGTACGTAATTTAGGTGAGAAGTGGTATGCTTCATTGGGAGCAAACGTTCTAAATCGAAGTATTTTGACGCCTTCGACCCACTCTTCACAGGGTAGGGTCCTAAGAGGGTTCGTTGTAATTACATGCACTTCGTTACTTTTCGCCAGTCTCTCACTTATCATTTTAACGTGGTTCTCAACTCCTCCCATATATGGAGGATAGCGCGGAGATACTTGGGCGATTTTCAATTTTTGGCATCTCGAAGTTCGAAAAGTTGTAATTGGAATTGATGTCCAATTTCTTTTTAATTTCTTACGGCGCACAATTGGAAGGGTATTTTGCCCTTCTAGCTTTGTATTTCCCTTCAATTTCTGAAAGTATTTTATTCATGCCCTCGCACGCGTCACCATGTAAACTTTTTTAAACATTTTTTAAGGCTTTCTGCTTGGTAGATCACTTCTTCATCAGTCAGTGTGTAGTAGGTTGACATACAGATATGCCTCATGCACAAATCTTCTGCTGTTGGTAATGGACATTTAACAAATTCCTTAAATGCTGGTTGTTTATGTAATGGTAAATCGTATACAGAACCACCTAAACTTACATTGTACTCTGTTTTAAGTCTCTGCAACAATTTCCCCTTGTTAATACCTTTGTCAAGGAATACGGAATACTTGTAAAAACTGCTCCTACAGTTTTCCGGTATTTTTAAGACTTCTATCCCATCCATCCCCTCCAACTCCTCATCAAGGATGCTAGCTATTTCGTTTCTTCTTTCGACAAACTCTTCTAGATGGCTTAACTGTGTTAGACCGAGCAACGCTACAACCTCCATCATTTTCCAGTTAGACGCCACTTCTTCGACATAATAATCATGCCCCATTCCAGACATTTGACCGATTTTCCTCAAAATTTTAGCTCTCTCAAATAGTTCCTTATCGTCTGTTACGATCATGCCCCCTTCTCCGGTCGTCATAACCTTGGTGGAAAAGAAGCTAAAAGCACCAGCAATACCAAAGCTTCCAGCTTTCTTGCCATTCACGGTTGAACCATGTGCATGTGCCGCGTCCTCAAGGAGAGGAATCCCCCTTTCTTTACAAATATCTAAAATCTCATATGTATTCGGAGACACCAAACCACCAACATGCACCGTAAAAATTGCTTTGGTATTATCAGTGATTTGTTCTCTAACGCTCTCTGGATCCGCAGTCAAATCTTTTCCACAATCCGCAAACACTGGCCTATTACCAGAATTTATCACAGCCGCCGCAGTAGCCACATTTGTATTCGTAGGCACCACTATATTACCATCCTTAATGTTCAACGCCCTTAACATAAGCTCTAAAGCGGCAGTTCCATTAGTAGCGGTCACGGCATATTCTGTTCCGGCATATTCCGCAAATTTCCTTTCAAATTCTTCACAATACTTGAACTGTGAAAGGAAAGACTTGCCTTCTAATATCTCCCTAAATTTATCCAAGATGTACGCGATATCTTCTTCAAAGAAATACGGTTTCGTAGGTACTATTTTCATCTAGTCAACCTCCGTCAAATTGATTAACTCATTTGCATGTTTAGAAAAGCATCTTATTTTTCTTCCTTTTCATTTTTCTCTTTGATTCCTGACATTATTTGGTCTATGCTCTTTTCCAATGGTGTGGTCTTCCATCCTAATTCTAGAATAGCTTTTCTTGATGACATATAGGGCATACTTGGGCCCTCTTTTTGGATCGTGTTGTAGACGACTTCAAAACCGTATTTTTTCTTAAGCAGTTCAGCAAGTTCACCTGTGGAGGTCTCCTCAGGGGATATAAGGTTGTATGTTTCATTCGTTCTATCCATGGCTAATAGGCAACCCTCCGCGATGTCATCAACAAATGTATATTGATTCCTCCTTTTGCCTTGCCCCCAAACCTCGATTGGCTCACCCTTCAATCCCAAATCAATGAACGTCAAGATGACGTTGGAACAACGACCAGTACCGTAGGCTGATCCAAACCTGAAAATAACATATTCTAGGCCATACTTTCTGGAGTAGTCCTTAATTATTGCTTCTCCCAAAAGCTTCGTAGATCCAAATAACTCCATATTCAAAATATCCAAAGGAGTTTCTTCATTCACCAACATCTTCTCACTAATACCATCATAGACATAAAACGTACTTGCATAGAACATCTTTTTAATGTCATTTGTTCTACATGCCTCAATTACATTAACTGTACCTTCTGAATGGAGCAAAACAGCTTTGTAAGGATTTTTCCTTGTAGTATTCACAACCATTCCCGCCAGATGATAAACTACATCAACGCCTTTTAACGCGGCCTTCGTTTGTTGAAAGTCCATCAAATCAGTGATCCTAACATTCACATCGCTTTTCGTTTCCGGTTCTATAAGATCTATGACAACAACCTTATGGCCCACGTCTATTAGTTTTTTCACCAATCTGGTTCCAATAAAACCAGATCCACCTGTTACAGCAACTTTCACATCAAATACCTCCTTGTAGGATTAAGAAAAGCAATTTGTCTCGCGAATCTTTCTGTTACGAAATCAATGCCTTCCCCGAGAAAATCAATGTTTAAATAGGCATTTTTCATATTTTCACTTCGCGCGCCGACTATTTTCAGTTTTGACCTTCGCACTATTATGTCCCCTTTTTCAATTCTAGAGTCCGTGTATATAAATCATTTATGAATCCTGTCTAAGATTTCTGTATTTTTATTCTCCATAAACTATTACTTGTAGATCACACGCGCATTGCAATTTGCTTATTTCATATATGTAGGCTCCCAGTAACCTCCGCGGTCACCGCGCATGAAGTCAAGGAAGCCAAGCAGAATTCCTCTCATCTAATAATACTCTCTCCTGCCTAAAACTAACAGTAGCGGAGACAGGAAAGGTAACAAAACATAAAATAGCCTTATGCGCGCACATATGATCTGGGTGTCTTCCGCTTTACAATGCTTCAGTTATAAAACCTTACCCAACACGCATACAACTTTTTGTTATTTTATCCCGCCAATATTCAATAGTCTTTTGCAACCCCTCATTAAGACTGACTCGAGGACGCCAATCGAGTTCTCTTTTTGCCTTGGTCGAATCTAAAACGATGTAGGGCTGATCGGACATGATCGGTCTTAGCGGATATCCAGGAGGATAAGAACCAAATACAATGCTGTTTTTATCATAACCAACTTGTTCAGCAATTTTTTCGACCAGATGTCTATTCTTTATGCCTTTACCTGTAGCTACATTGTATGCTTCTCCTTTCTTTCCTTTCTCTATTGCTCTTAAGTAGGCGTTCACGTGATCATCTACGTACATGTACTCGCGCACAGATTCAGGGGCCCCTACATATACGTTTTCTCTCCTTAGCATAGAAGTTATGACATACTCCACCACAAAACGGGTTTCGAATCTCCTTCCGTAACTGTTAACTGGTCGTAACACCACACAATTAAGATTGTATACTTGAGACGCCATTCTAACATACATATCTGCAGCAGCTTTTGAAACCGCATAAGGAGAACTTGGATTCAGAGATGCGCTTTCCTTCAACGGTTTCTCTTCTTCCTTATGAAACCCATATACCTCAGCAGTAGAAGCAAGTATTATTTTCCTTTCCTCATAATCAGGCAGTTTCATCGTGGCATAGACAATAGCCATTGTTCCCAGATAATTTGTGCGTTCGTACTCAAACGGTTTTTCAAAAGATAGACGAACCGGAGTCAAAGCGGCTAAATGACAAATATAGTCTGGATTAGCAGATTTTAACACTTGAGAAATCGACATTGGATCTGTAATATCCGCTGTCAGCAGAATCATACTATCCAAGATTTCTTCAATCGGCTTTAAGTTACGACTAGCACAATGTCTTGTCACACCAAAAACGCGGTGACCCAGCTCGACTAACTTCTTCGCCAAATTACTCCCTATAAATCCGGTCACACCCGTTACAACTACTCTAGCCATGTCCCTTCCTCCAACCTTTTCTTCAAAACTTTTTCAGCCAGTTTCAAACCTTTCATCGTGTTTACAGTCAACCACATTCCGTTTATAGAATGGGCCCTCAAAAGTTTTTGCTTGGCCAGCAAAGGAAAAGCCGTCTTTTCAATGGGGCCCGTTTCAGGAAGATACTCCAAGATTCGATTGCTAAACAAATAAACTCCAATACTCACCAAGAGTGAACGTACAAGTGGTTTCTCAGCAAATGATAACACCAATCCGTCTTCATCCACATTAATCACTCCGAATGGGCTCCGGGGATGCGCCACTGCGACTGTAGCTACCGGATTATGTGCAACATGATAGTCAACTAGACCTTTCAGATTGAAGTTCGTTATCTCATCGCCATTTACAGCTAGAAACAAATCATCTGTAACATAACGACTTATTGCAAGTCTAAAGCCTTCACCGGTCTCTCCATCGACGCTATGGGTACTGTATCTGATTTTCATCCCGAACTCGGATCCGTCTTTAAAATAGTTGACCACCGATTCCTTGCAATACGCTACTCCAATTACTACATCAGAAATTCCATTACTCCTGAGCCATTCAATAACCCATTGCAAAATCGGCTTGCCTAAAAGCTTGATCATGGGTTTTGGTTGATTATTTGTTAACGGATAGAGTCTCGAACCCGTCCCGCCTGCAAGCACAACCGCAGTTTTCACGACATTGTTCATTTTAGTACCTTCTCATATCCTCTAGAGGTTGCCACTTGTATGGTTTCTCGCGCATTAAACTCCAAAAGCCAACGAAAAGTGTAAGTTGAGCATGGGCAAACGTGAATAAAGTACTGAAGATTCCTTTCAGATTTTCCTTCAAATGCACTTCTATGACCACTACACCAAGAAGAACAGTGAACCCAAAAATTGCTAATACCAACACTGAAGCGAAGGGATCAAAAATAAACATAAACGGTAGCATTACTATAAGCGACATAAAGATGAAGGGAGAAATGACGTGCATAAAGAAATTCCAAGGATAGATTATTCTGCTATACGTGTCGGGTCTTCTGAACATCATGTGTCGGTATCTGAGTAAAGCCTGCACAACTTGAGATGAGCGTCTAACTTTTTGTTTCCACCGCATTTTTGAACTGGAAGGAGCGTATTCGTAAAAGTTTGCCTCGTTCAGAAACAAAGCTCTGTGCCCCCTTTCCTTGATCTTGATTGCTATTTGAGTGTCATCAGCACCTACATCTTCATCAAGTCTTTCTATCAAATTCTTTCTGAAAGCGGCGAACTCTCCGTTATAAAGAATCGTGGAATCTATGTTCGATTCAGCTTTGCGAATGAGTTTATAATAGGATTGCAATGAATCCTCCATTTGCGTGCTCTGGCTCTCTTCAGGGTTTAACAGAATTTGTGAACCACATACTGCACCGACGCTGGGATCTGCAAAGTAAGGAATCGATTTCAAAAGTACGTCTTTCTTTAAAAAACAGTCAACATCAGAAATTGCTGTTATATCACCTTTTGCAAGCTTAAACGCGACGTTTAAACCAGCACTTTTTCCTGTGTTTTCCCCATTCAACGAGTACACTTTGACACCATATTTTTCGAACTTCTTTGCTATTTCAAAAGTGCCATCAGTAGAACCATTGTCAAATGCTATAAGCTCAAGCCTGTCCTTAGGATAGTCGATTTCAAGTGTATTCTCTAACTTTCGTGAAATCGTCTTTTCTTCGTTGTAAGCACAAATTATCAGACTCACAGAAGGCAGGAATGTTGGGTCTTTCTTCACACGGTCGCAAGATTTTGAGTTTTTCAAAACGAAGAGTGCATAACCAGCGTATAATGAGAAGTATAAAGAGGCCATACCAATAAATACCATCAGCAAGATCAAGATCAACTCTCCATGATTAATTCTACTAAGTACAGCCAGACACCGCTACACCCACTAATTGCTTCGGTGTTGTCCGCCAAACCTGCTGATCAGACGTTATGGTGTTTAACAATTCCTCATAAACGCCAAGATTGTCCATGTCAAAAAGTTTGTATTCAGGATGCGACAGCAAAACGCAACAACCACCCAGTTCCTTGATCACAGTCATTATGGAAAGCCATTTTGCAATCACCTCTTTCGGCTTCAAACCTAAAACGTAAAGCAACTGATGATCTTGCACTACACTTATTGGAATTTCAGTTGTGCTTTTAAAAAACATTGGATATATCGTTCCTAACCCATGTGGATGCATTGTTCGCGGATGCTTTGGCTCCCAAGTGGGAATAGATGTGTCATAAGTGTAGCCTGCTTCCTTCAATCCGCAAAGAATGCCAGGGCTGTGTTGAAGTAACGGTGCCCTAAAACCTTCTACAGAACAATTTATGATCTTTTCAAGAGTCTGTTTGGCCTCACACAATCTTTTAACTAGTTTTTGTTTAGGAAGTGAGGCTAGTTCTCCGTCATGTCTTGTACCGTGAGCTCCTACCTCTCCATAATTTGCAAGTGCTTCAACTATCTCATGGTTTAACTCAAAGTGTTTTGAAGGTATAAACCACGCTGATGGAGCATCATATTTCTCTTCAAGTTTCTTGACACTCTTAGCCTTTTGGAGACCATTACGCGTATCGATGTCATGGGTTATAGTGCATGCGTATCCTTTTCCATTCCATGCTTTTCTTTCAAGTTTTTCATCCGACAATTTCTCTATTGCCTTTACAAGAATAAACCTCAATGCATCCAACGGTAGTTTATCACAATAAGTTAAGTTGTCCTGTCCTCCATGTTCCCTCATGAAGAAGCCTCTAAGTCGCTTAGGTGCTATGGTGTAAGGAACGGGCAAACCTGTAAGCAGACGATATACAGTTGACGGTTTAGCGTTCAACGTTTCATCTAAAATCTTGTTGTATTCCTTTACAACATCCAACGTTAAGAAAATCAGATTTTCGTTCAATTCAGCTGCTGTAGGAGCATCTCTCGGAGCTGGTTTGATTGACCCATCATAACAGTACATGATCTGAGGCGTAATAGTTAGAACCGTTTGTGAACTTGCAGCTGTAGAAACTGGTTCTCCAAGCTTTCTCACAACCCTCGACTTCATATCTTTAACCCATTTCATAAAATCGGCAGAATCTGAAGGAATGACTATTGTCTTCTTTTCTTCCAACGGTTTTTCCTTATAGACTATTACAACGTCAGCTTCATCCAAACTTGTAAACGAGGCGTTCCAAGGTGACAGAAGTTCATGTATAACCTCAATATCTGCAGCTTGTCCTTGAATGGCTATTTTCAAGAAATCACCTCATCATGAAAAATCCTGAATTATAGCGCGCGCTACATTGCTGGCTCTAATCTCTGACGCCTAGCTTCAAGTATACTAAAGGTCCAACTATTTTCCACCAATCTCGAAACGGAGAGATGTTCGAATACCCACCTTTATGCCTGTATGGATAGACCTTAGAGACTGGAACCTCCTTCGTTTTGTAGCCTAACGTGAGCACCTTAAAATGAACGTAGTACTCCAACTCATAGCAGTCAAGCCAACCCTGCCATATGTCAATCCGCTTGTCAGAAAAAATCTTCAATTTGCATGCTCTAAACCCATTAGTCACATCGGTACATCGAACATTCGTCAACAAAGTCCAGAAAAAAGGGAAAAGACGGCTGAACACTCCACGCAAAAACGGATTTTTTACACGCCTGCCGCCTGGTAGAAACCTTGACCCTTGCACATAATCGTAGTCTTCTTTTAAGATAGGCGTCAAAAGCCTCGGAATTTCCCTTGGATCATCCTTATTGTTGCCAGCCATCACCACGGCAATATCATATCCGTTGCCAAGTGCGTATTCAATCCCCTCTCTTATAGCATATCCTATACCCTTTCTTTCGCTATTCCTAATAACGTGAACTGGAGTTCCTATTTTTGCGGATGCTTTCTTAATTTCATCTAAAATGTCTCGGGTTGGACAATCAACAACTATGCATATTTCATCAACCAATTTGTCCTCAAATTTTACAAGAACCTTCCCTATGTTACCCGCATCATTGTAAACAGGAATCACTGCAACCTTATTGAAAGAAGTAGTACTACTCATTTTTATCCCTATTACCCACGATGCGTGCTGGATTTCCAGCCACCATCGCTCTTCTTGGCACATTCTTTGTTACTACAGAACCCGCTCCGACCAAGGCGTCTTCCCCAATCGATACTCCAGGCAAAATAACGCAGTTTGCCCCTATCGAAGCTCCCTTCTTAATTATTGTTGGAAGAAGCTTCCATTCTCCCTTAACTCTGGGATGCTTATCATTTGTAAATGACACGTTAGGTCCAACGAAAACATTATCCTCAATAGTTACTCCAGTTGGAATAAAAACAAACGGTCTGATCTTGCAATTGTCACCAATAACAACGCCCTCTTCGATATAGACGAAAGCGTCAATCTTACAGTTTTTACCAATCTTACACTTGTACAAGTTAACTTGGTCATGTAAAACAGTGCCTTCACCTACTTCCACATCTTTTAAAAAAGAGTATTTGGACGCTTTCTTCATACTCATTCCGGCAGATTGATTTTTACCGTCCTTTCTTCTTCAAGTGATCTCTTCAAACTTTCAAGAATCGCCACATTCTTCGCCCCCACAGATCCAAGATTATTAGAGTTTTTATTTCCAGTAATACTTTCCACGAAATGGCTGGTCTCGTCAAGAATTGTGTTGTTTCTAGTTACAGGAAGGTTAAACCTGTCTCCATCACCATTCTCATAGATTCCAATAGACTGGTTTAAGCAGTCAACATTGGCACTCCTTTCGGACCCAATAATAGTTGCCTGTCTAACCTTTCCTGGCTGCAACCAACTAAGCTCTATATGAGCCATCAACTTTCCGTCAAACTCCATTGTGATGTAAGCAAGCTCTTCCAACAATTTCCTCCTGTACGCCCTCGCTCTACAAGATACCTTAGTCGGCCATGTCTTCAACAGATAATTCACTATGTCAACGGGATGAGGCCCCAAATCAAAAATTATGTCCCTGTTCATTGGAGAAGGCATGAGCGTTGTCCACTGAAGCTTTAGGTAATATAAGTCGCCAAAGTAATCTTGCGCTATTAAATCTCGCATCATCTTCAACGCATTATTAAATCTAAAGATGTGCCCCACTTGTAAGATTAGACTTCTAGATTCTGCAATGCCAACCAATTCCCACGCGTGTTTTGCATGCGAGGCCATGGGTTTTTCCAGCAATACATGTTTATCTGCACCTAACGCTTCCTTGCATATCAGATGGTGCGTTTCATTAGGAGTGCAAATATGAACAGCATCTACATCATTCGAATCGAGGGCTTCTTTATAGTCTATGGTAAACTTCTTCTTCGGTATATGAAACATCTCACTGCAACACTTCAGGTTTTCATCTTTCAAGTCACAAACCATTAACAAATTAGCTTTAGGATCACTTCTGGCCAATTGAAGGTACTCCCTTATCACCTTCTTACCCCAGTATCCAGCACCTATGACCGCAACATTCACTGAATCTTTCAAGGTCCGTCTCTCCCCTTCATCTCGTTGCAAAAAAACTCGTGAATTTTCTTGCTAACAAAATCGATCTCGCTTACTGCCAAGTCAGGATACATAGGTATGCTCAGACACGTCCTGCAGAGCTCCTCGCTTCTCGGATACATCCCTTCCTCGAATCCATACATTTTCCTGTAAACTGGCTGCAGATGTATCGGCAGTGTGTAATGAATCCCGCACTGTATCCCATCCGATTCAAGCCACACTTTAAGACTGTCACGATGCCTTGTCCTTATTACATAAAGATAGTAAACAGGCCTAGTTTCACGATCTCCCTTGGGGGGCAGAATTAACTCATCAAGATCAGATAGCAAGCGATCATAAATTTGCGCATTCTTTCTCCGCTTCTCATTCCACTCATCAAGGTGCTTAAGCTGCACCCTGCCAATCGCAGCATTTACAGTGTTCAACCGAGCAGTATACCCAACCAAATCATGCACATACTTGCTTTTTCTTCCACAATCTCTCAACTTAGCAGCCTTATTCGCCACCTTTCCATCATTAGTTACCAATATTCCACCGTCTCCAGCCACCGTCATGTTCTTAGAAGAGTAAAAACTAAAACAAGCAACATCTCCTAGGCTTCCAACATTTCGTCCCCTATAGAAACAACCATGAGCCTGACAAGCATCCTCAATCACATACAACCCATGCTTGTCAGCCATTCCATTTATTGAATCTATATCCGCTGGATAACCGTAAAGATGAACAGGAATAACTGCTCTCGTTTTTCCACTTATGGCTCTTTTTACTTGTTCAGGGTCAATAGTATATGTTTCCAACTCTATGTCTGCAAAAATTGGTGTAGCGCCAACGTGAAGAACAACGTTAGAACTAGCAATGAACGAAGCTGGAGAAGTTATAACCTGCTGTCCTTTTGTAACTTCTAAGGCTGCCAAGGCAATTTGTAACGCGTCAGTTCCAGAATTCGTTGAAACCGCATAGTCAACACCACAATACTTAGCGAAATCTTCCTCAAATTTGTAAACACTCTCTCCCAAAACAAAACGTTCATTCAAAAGAGCGTCAACAGCTGCCTTTTCCATTTCCTTATTAAATACAGGTTTCGCTAACGGAATCTTTGCTTCACGAAAATCTTTTACAACTTTCAAGACCTTCGTATCCTCTCCTTAAGTTCAATCATCTACAAAAAACCATATGCTGCGTGCGCGCTTTGATTTAGAATAGATTCGAGATTAATATCTGAAGAGAGACTTCCATTTTCATTTAGATGCCGTATCCATTGATCACTCGTTTCTTTTAGTCCTATGCTTATCGCATAATCCATGATGCCCGGAATCAGGTCCAAAACGGTTGAAACGTTCTCAAGAATCTTCAAATCATGGCTAACAACTGAAAGATTGGAGGATTTTACTGTCTTGGTTCGACTTATCGAAATCCTTTTTATCTCTTCTTTCAACTTCCCATCAGTCGGATTCTCCTTTAGCTTTTCCACAATTTTCTTCTTTGACACTTCAAGTTTGTTAAGACTTTCACGTATTTCACATATGCGAGACTCTAACGAATCTTTGGCTTTGGAAAGATTCTGAACACCCAAATCGTTACAGATTCGCTTAAGTTCCAGCACAGCCTCCATTTGCCCAACTCCCAGATACTTGTCGTGGGGCCGCCAAACAGCGATCGGAGGAAAGGGAATCCCCAATCCCTTTGCAACATGTTCAGCTTCTATCAGATACCTAATGCCTCCAACGCCTCCAACGTAACAGGAAGGCATCAAACCGTTAAAGAAGACCAATCCCATAGAAATGGCTCTAGCCGATATTCGTAAGGCAATATCCGATATGTCAGGATCGTTTTTAGCTCCAAATTCTAACTCGTAATGTTTTTCACAACCCACACAATCTCCTCTACCAAACAAAAACCCATTTTCCTCTACCAGAAACAGCGTAGCCTTACTTCCACAATCACAGTGATACCAGAAAGGCGCCAACAAAGGTTCTTGATTTGAAACTCCAACACTGACTTCTTCATCCTGCGGCATCTCCTTTGCGTCCTTCAACATCCGTGAGTAGCTCCTAAAACGAGACAACAAGAAACCAAACTCGTCAACAAAAGCTTGCTGACATTCTGAGAAACGTGAAAAAACCGTGTCATACCCCCAAACATCGTTCACAATCTTCGACATAACGAAAGCATTAAAATCAGAATACCTCTCAGAACGCTCATAACAATCTTCAACGATAGCCCAAAAAAACTCAAAATTTCTACGCAAAGTGGCCACAGAGGATGTAGAGGATAACTCTGCTGAACCTTGTGCTTTACCTAACTTATTCACCGACTCGATGGCATTATCAAGCCACCCCTCAATCTCAGATCTCCATTTTTCCAAGAGATCGAAAGAAGGCTTGTTCACCTTGTTGAGCATCAACCTCTCAGGAAGCTTCACAATTAATGATAAGATGCCTCCACTTCTCCGGACTGCAGGAAGCTGACACGTTCTTACCCATCTGTCGTCTGTAAAATCCTGATCTGCAATCCCAAAGAAGTTAATAACAGGAACCTTCAGCAACTTCTCGAGCTCTCTAGCCAGCACAAAGATCAACGTGGCCTTCCGAAATACTCCGCTATAAGGAAAAAAATTCGGTTGATGAGCTGCCATCAAAACAAGCCCACTTCCATTTCTGAGGTCTTCAATTCTCTTCTGAACTGAAGGTGACAACGTTCCACAATCCTTATGGAATCTTTCCACAAAACCAGAGAGCTTCCGTCGCTTTTCACTAACGCGTTCTAGATTCATCCGATGCACATTCTCCTCATAGAACCGCAAACAAGAACCTACAAGTTCCTTGAAATCGTCGTGAAAAATGGAGGACATAACGGAAGCAAATCTCCTTAAATTTCAAAGATGAACCTTCCCACTTCAAAGGCCTCTGCCACGTCCAACCCAGCCTGATAACCCCTTAACTTAGCCAATCCTTCAATACCCTTCACGGCAAGTAAGTATCCCCCACCGTCCTTGTTCAATTGAGATCCGAAAACACGTATCACCTTCCTCTTCAACTCGAAAGTCTTCGTGACGTCAACAAAAACTTGAGGATAGAAATCTCTCTGCGTACTGGCTCCTTCATAAAGCAATATCATCTTACAGCGTCTACCAGCAGACAAAGCTGCATATCCCGTGTTTCTATGATCTTGATGTGAGTCTTTATGGGTAGGCGCGTATATGATGTCTGGATGAACCTCCTTCAAGACCTTCTCAATCGCGTCTATGGTTTCTCTTCCATCACTCACTCTAGTATCTTCTAAGCCGCCGAAAAACAATCTATCAACACCCAACATTTTCGCAGCTTTCCTGCACTCGCTCTCTCTAGCCCGCAAGTCTCCAGAGGCTTCTCCCAACGTCAAGACAAGAAGGTACACTTTAGCACCGCATGATTTGTGCAGAGCCAGAGCTCCTCCACATCCTAACTCGACATCATCAGGATGCGCTCCGATAGCTAGAACAACCACATTCATTCACCTAACGTGTGCACATGCATGCACCAGAGCGATCGTTGACTCTGATGCACATTGACGACTCGTTTCGCCTCAATTAAACGCATAAGGAAAGAAATTCTATAACAATAGCCTGAATCTTCTAGAACACAAACCATGTAATAGCATGCTTAATCACAAAACATCAAAAACAATGATCCCCACTAGGGGGGGCTATAGGGGGGTCTAAAAGAGAGAGACATAGTTATACAACACTAAGTACGCGTCATGTTAAGCCAAATCCCAACAAAACGATTATGAAACTGAAAAACCTGCAGATCACCACTGTATAACCAAAGCTCAAAAAACAACTGATAATAAAACCCATTTTGCTCAGAATCCCAACTTGAAAAAAGGTCAACCACAAAAACATGATCATTAATCGAAATTCCAGTCACAAAACTGCTATTCCCTTCGAACTCCGCATCTTCAACAATGAAACTCACAGGCGTTTCCCACGTTTCTCCATCTGCCAAAAAAAACTGAAACTCGTACAGCGGAGACAAAGGACTAGGCTCAGAAACGGTAGCATTGGGAAGAGGCTGAGTTTGATTGCGAAACTTCACATAAACCACATAGTACTCTGACGAACCCATATGATTACCAACACCAACATAAATCGGTCCGTGCACCTCACCAGCGCTTACGTTAAAAGGATAACCCTCAGCCATATGATCAGGACCTAAAAGCCAAAGCTCAGAAAATCTTTCCCCACCGCTAGGAAAAGGCAAAACCATACTAACCGTAGGAAAAGCCGCAACCAAAATCAAACTTAAAGCCGTCACTGCAAAAACAGACTTGCACTCTTCAAGATTCATTGCTCGCAACCTCAGGTTTCATCTTTAAAGCCCGTCGATGATACCGGCTTTTGAAGAAACGCCAACCAAAAAACCCACCACAACAAATACAAACGACAGCAAGAACTGAACCAAAAGAAGTCAAAAGCAAACGTTGGTTCCCATCAATAACAGCCACTTCTCGCAACTCATTTGCCTCTGCTTCTATGCCCGCAACCAAATCATAACATAAATCAGCAAAATAGATCGCATCATCAAAATCTCCAATCCTATTAGATACATAAGCCTTAGACAACGCCTCAGCACCATCATTCAACTCATTCAACAAGCCTGAAACATTAGCCCCAGCCCCCTCAGCCTCCAAAACCGCGTCATAAGCCAAGTCCACAGCCAACTCAGCGCTCTCAATAGCCGATAAAGCCACATCCTCAACACCCAACGCCATAGTGCCTAACACAAAAGTAGAAGACATGAAAGCAAAGAGTACAAACAAAACAACAGCAGCCTTTAGACTAGACACACCATTCACCTCACGCCGCTTTCTCTTCTTCATCTTTCTCGCCAGCACAATTCTTTAAACCAGCATCCTTATTCCCCGCGTTAAGAAACCGGTTCTCCAACATCACCTTTTTATCTTGAACCTCATTTAGCTGCTCCTCAACCTCCACCCGATGCTCATAATAACCCTTAAACTCTTCAAGGAAGTCAAAACCCTTCTCCGTAAGCTCATAAGTGTTCCCATCCTTCATCTTCACCAAACCCATATCAATAACATCCTTCAAATAATGAACTAAAAGCTTGTAGCTCAGATTAGCCTGATACATAATCTGGGTTTTCCTAGCACCACCACTAACCACACCGAGAACATCTGCAATAATCTCTAACCTACTCCTATACTTGGCCATCTACAATCACACCAAACTATTCAACAAGAAGCGTAAAGAACAACCAAAAACAACTGAAAGTAACTAGAAATCACCAATTTCATCCACAAAGTGCACAGCTAGAAATCCAATTAAAAAAGCCGTTCATCTCATTCTAAGCGTGAAGCCAGCCCCTACCACCCTTCTTCAACTGCTGCTTCTTTTTCTTAAGCTCAGAAGGGACAGGCCTTCCACGCTTCGTAAACCTCTTCTGTTTACTCACAACATCCCGAGCAAACTTCCCCCAACCACCCATCCTAGGATTCGAAACCACAACCCTGCCAGGCTGCTTATCCTCTGCATGCTGCTCCAAAATCTCCCTAAAATCTGGAGGTTTATAATCCCTAGTGGCTACAATAACAGTTCCCTGATCAACAAACAACAAATCATAATCCTCGTTAGCAATACCCTCAGCCCGCACCTTATCATCTATCCTATCTAGCCACAACGACTTCCAACGCGTTCTCAAACCTTCCAAGAACTCTCTCCATTCCACACTATTCACTATCTAATTCCCTCCCTGAAAGGAGCGGACAAGAATACCATTTCCATTGTCACCGCTTCAGACGATTTCTCTACACCACCCACACAGACGCAGCTTTTAAACTCATATTTCGAATTTCTACATATTTAACAACTCAGAAAACATCTTCTAGGCAGAAAATACATGCACATGTTCTAGAACTTTGTTCCATTATCGTCGAGGCGAACCTACCAACCATTCTCAAATCCCTTCCTGATTGAAAGCGGACACGAACAAACGGCAAATGTTCTAGAAAACAGCTTCTAACGATCTATTTAAACACCTAAGGAAAGAATTTCTACGCGAATTTTCTATTCTTTAATTCTATAGAAAACTTCCACTGTTCTAGAAGAAACCCCACCTTTTTATGAAAGGAAGATTCACAAACCCTTTATCCCCATACGCAAACATACGGTTTCCCAAAGGAGTTGCAACCGCTGCAGGAAATCAACGAAGTGGTAGACATAATAAAAAACGGCCAATGGCACACCCTAAAAGACATCATAAACAAAGCCAAACTGCCCAAACCCAAAACCCACAAAATTCTAGAATTCCTAGCCAACTACAACTTCATCCATCTTGACAGCGAACATGAAAAAGCAAAAGTCAGCCCCTCACTGATGAAATTCCTCAAGGAAAACCAAACGAGCTAGGAACGCTTCTTCCCTTTAACAATCTCCTCGAGCCTGCGATAGGCCTCAAGAAAAGAAACACCATTATCTGTGGTCATGAACAGCTTCTTTACCTTACTGCGTCTCTCTTCCGACACCCTCAAAAAACCACCATCAACAAGAAGCTTCAGATACCTCTCAAGTTGCCTGAAACTGAGATTAGCCCCATACATAATATGCGTCTTAGACTCAGGACTCTTTGCAAGCCGTAGAATATTAGCCATGATATCCCATTGACTTCTTTGCAACATTCTCCCCCTGAACTTGTATAGACTAAAACGCATTGGAAAGGTATTAGGCTGGTATATGTCTAAGTATATTAAACTTTCGACTCCTACCCTAACACCACCATTCAAAACCAACTACCCCCCAAGGTAGGGGAACCTGCAGTCGAGGAGTACGTCCACGTTTGCAACACAGGAAAAATCGTATTCTCCAATAAGACTGCTGTCGATTCCCACCTTTTTCAACCTTTTCCCATCTTTTCTAACCTTTTCAGACCTTTTCTCACCTTTTCCCATCGATTCCAGACGTGGGATAAACCGTTTTCAAGCTTAATTTCAAAAAACCAACACGAAACAAGCTTTGTCAAAAACTAAAAAAATTATAGGGGGGGGTCTAAAGAGAGAGACATACGAAACTACAAAAAATAGGGGGGGCTATAGGGGGTCTAATAAGAGAGAGATACACACAAATAACGTGAAAACACAACGCCACTATATCGTCACAAGAGTTGCACTCAAAATTAGACACACAAAAATCATGCATGCATTTTTAACACGTTTTCAGAAAATAACTATCAAAATGAAATACAGACAAACAATATTTTCTTTCTTATTATATCAAATAATCAAACCTAACTAGTCAACTCATGAATCCGAGTTTGAGTAAAATCTTACATAAATACACAAGAATACTAGTATTTGCAAGGAGGAAGTCCAAATTGAAAGCAGTAGTATTAGCAGGAGGCTTCGCAACAAGACTACGACCACTCAGTTGCACAAGACCAAAGCTCCTATTTCCAATTGGAAACAAGCCTCTACTAGATTGGACACTGGAGAAACTGGCGAAAAGCCATGTCAAAAAAATCATACTAGCTGTAAACTACATGGCCGACACCCTCATCCAACACTACGGAAAATCAAAACATGAAATGAAACTCTCATATTCCATAGAGGAAAGACCGTTAGGAACAGGAGGAGCCATCAAAAACGCAGAAAAACTAATCGGTGATCAAAAACCATTTCTCGTCATAAACGGAGACATCTTCACCAACTTCGATTATACAAAACTTTTGGAAAAACATAAAAAGAATGACGCAATTGCGACGATAGCACTTTACCGCGTTGAAGACCCCAGCCGATATGGAGCCGTAGAACTGGCCGAAAAAAATCGCGTTGCACAATTTGTAGAAAAGCCCACACGTGGGGAAGCACCTAGCAATCTGATCAATGCAGGGATGTACATTCTTGACCCACAAATATTTGATTACATCCCAAGCGGTCAACCTGTTTCAATCGAACGCGAAATTTTTCCTAAACTAGCTGATGAGAAGAAAATTTACGGCCATCACTTCAAGGATCTGTGGATCGATATTGGAGAGCCAAGAGATTATCTAAGAGTAAATCAGCTTCTACTTGACATCAAAATAAAAAAGAGTCAGATAGGAAAAAACTCCTTTATAGAAAGCGGAGTAGAAATCAAAGACCCCACGATAATTGATGAAGAAGTGACTATTGGAAAGAAATCAAAGATAGGCCCCCACGTGGCTATTGGCAAACACGTTATCATAAGGAAAAAAATCCACATTAAAAACTCAGTGATATTTCCTCAAACCACAATCTCAGATTCCACCTTAATAAAAGGCACAATTATCGGTGAAGGCGTCGTTGTTGGAAGTCATGTGAAAATAAAGGAAGATTGCATTATCGGCGACCACGCCGTAATTCAAGACAATGTTACTCTTACACAAGGCGTAACAGTTTGTCCCTTTAGGAAAGTTTCAGAAAGCGTGCTCACGCCCAAATGTTTAATGTAATCCTGTTTAATTCATCGGTATAATTAGTAGGCACCATTACTATAAACCTGCGTGTTATTAACTTTATTACCCTTGAAAAAGAAAAAGTTCGTGGAGGAAACACTCAATGCAATCAAGACGGCTCTTTGGAACCAATGGAATCCGCGGATTAGTTAATCGCGATCTAACCCCCGAATTCATAACGAAAATCGGAGAAGCCATCGGAACATTTTTTCAAAGCGGACGAATTGTAGTAGGACACGACGGCAGAACCAGTAGCCCAATGTTCGCCCAAGCTCTTACCGGAAGTCTAACTTCAACAGGATGCACTATTTATAATGTTGGATTGGCCCCTACACCAGCGATTCAATACACGGTCAAACACAACAAGATGAACGGCGGCGTAATCATCACAGCTTCTCATAATCCACCGGAATATAACGGAATCAAAGTGATTGCTGATGACGGAATCGAGCTGCCTCGGGAACAGGAGACCAAAATCGAAAACATTTTTTTCGATGATAAAATTCGACGAGCAAAATGGGATAATATCGGAAGAATATGCCAACTACCCAGAATTTTAGGCACATATAAAGAGGCTATAAAAAAACATGTAGATGTTACCACCATTCGAAAAAGACGTTTTCACGTTGTAGTGGATCCGGGAAACGGTGTAGGTAGCTTGACTGCGCCTTATATGCTCCAAGAAATGGGATGCCGAGTTACCACAATAAACGCAAATGTTAATGGAACCTTCCCAAGCAGACCTTCAGAGGCTAAACCAGAAAACCTAGGTGAACTAGCATTAACGATGAAAGCACTCGATGCAGACATGGGCGTAGCTTACGACGGAGATGCTGATCGTTCAATTTTCGTCGATGAAAGAGGCGAAATCTACTGGGGAGACCGAACCTTCGCGCTCATCGAAAAACACTTTTTACAAAACAAACCAGGAGAAATCATCGTCACCCCAGTAAGCTCATCCAGCCTTATCAAAGAAATAGCGGATAAATATGGCAGTAAAGTGGTTTGGACCAAAGTTGGCAGCATCGTTGTTTCTCACGTAATGAAAAAAGTAAACGCAAAACTCGGCGGTGAAGAAAATGGCGGCGTATTCTATGCGCCTCACCAACCAGTTCGAGACGGAACAATGACCACCGCATTGATTTTAGATATTATGGCAAAAACCGAAAAGAAACTATCAGAATTATTAGCGGAACTACCTATTTACCACATAGAAAAAGATAAGGTGAAGTGTCCAAACGAACTCAAAGAACGAGTGTTAAAAGAACTCATTAAAAAAGTTAAGAATATGAACATAGACACAACTGATGGCGTAAAAATATGGTTCACAGACAAAAGTTCAATTCTTATAAGACCTAGTGGAACCGAACCTATTTACCGATTTTATGCTGAGGGAAAAACAAAGAGCAAAGCGGTTCATCTTGTTAACGAATACAAAGCAAAACTTCATGAAATAATAAATAAATGCAAAAGCAACTGATTCTGCAAATCTTTATACAACCCGGTCGAATACGTAAAGACAATGTAGAGAATAGAGACGATGTGAAAAAAGATGCCCGAAGTGATGACGCTTAAAAAAGAAGACATTAACACCCCTGAAAAACGCGAAAAATACACACTTAGCATTATAGGATGCGGACGAATGGGCCTGTCCCATGCTTGCCTTTTCGCCGAAGCAGGGTTCAAAGTCATCGCTGTAGATGTAAACCAACGCACCATCAACCTGATAAAGAAAGGCAAGACCCCATTTATGGAGCCTAGGCTTGACGTGCTTCTAGAGAGGCACATAAAAAATGATCATCTTACAGCTACACAGGACACTAGAGAAGCTGCCTCAGCAAGCGACATCATCATGTTTGTTGTTCCAACGCTTATCGATAAAAGGAAAAAGCCTGACTACTCGGCTATTGAGAAGGCATGCAAAGACGTAGGTATGGCGTTGCGCCTAGGCTCTATGATCATTTCTGCAAGTGCTACAGGTCCCGGGGTGACTGAAAGCCTAGTGAAGGAAACGCTTGAGAACACATCTGGCCTAAAGGCTGGAATCAACTTTGGTTTAGCTTACAGTCCGATTCACGCCATCCCCGGGCAAGTTTTACAAGACATCAATGCCTGTACAAGGGTTGTTGGAGCTGTTGATGAACAAAGCTTGAGAACTGGGTGCCTTGTTTTAAGCACAATCGTAACCGGAGAAATAGTGAAAGTGAAGAACATAAAGACAGCGGAAGCTGTCAAGTTATTCGAAAGTGTCTATCAGGACATCAACCTCGCGTTGGCAAACAACTTTGCTCTCTTCTGCGAAAAAGCAGGAATAGACATCGTTGAAGCACAAAAAGCAGCCAGCACGCAACCCAATTGCCACCTGCCCACCCCAGAAATCGTCAACGAATATGTTACACAAGACCACTATCTTCTCGTCGAAGAATCGGAAACATTGAACGTAAAGCTTCCCATGTTAACGCTTGCAAGAAAAATAAATGATGAAATGTTAGGGCATACAGTTCGTTTAGTGGGAGATGCGCTACGAGTATGTGGTAAAAACATGCGAAGAGCTAAGGTTTCGATCTTTGGTATTTCTTGTCATCCAAATGTAAAGGTGGCAGAGGGTTCCCAAGCAAAGAGGTTCATAAATATGCTGAACAAAAAAGGCATGGTAGTTAGGGTGTATGATCCTCTTTTTTCCTACAAAGAGTTAGTGAAAATGGGGTATTCTGCTGAAAGAACTTTAAAGAAAACCGTTGAGAAGGCAGATTGCTTAGTCATTGCTGTGGGCCACGACCGGTTCAGACGATTAAGCTTGGGAAAAATCAAGTTTTTGGTTAAAAAACCCGCCGCAATCGTTGATATGGGCCATGTCATAGATCCTGTCAAGGCAGAAAAAGAGGGCTTTGTATACCGTGGTGTAGGAAGAGGTGTTTGGACCAAATAATTGTAGGATAACGGCCATGAGAAGAGGCTCTCAGTCTACCTCGTTGCAGCAAGTGAAAGTAGAGCTAAAGAAGAGAATCTCAGAAAGGGTTTCTCTTTTTTTGGAGCGTTCACTACTACGGTTTTCCCTATTATCAACTTTTTATCACATCAATCACGATACTCTTTTGTACTGGGATCTAGATTCATAAAGATAAAATACAGATAAGACGGAGTTTCAAAAAGCTGAAGAAGGGACAAACCCGGTAAATTGAAAAAGCATTGAAGTGCAGCAAAAATGATTGTCTTATTAATTTCCGTGTTGATATCATTCGTTACAACTTTTTTCGTCACCCCTCATTTCATAAAATTCTTGTGCACCACTGGGATTGTTGGTTTAGACCTCCAGAAAAAGAACAAACCAAAGTTGGCTACTTCTGGAGGGATTTGCGTCGCCTTCGGAGTTTTATCTGGCCTGTTGGCCTATATAGGTTTGCAGACGTATTTAGGGTATTCATTTAGACCCATCTACGAGTTGGAAGAATGGTTGGTTTATCTTCTAGCTGTCACGGTCTCTATTGTTATAATCATGTTTGTAGGTTTGCTCGATGATTTGAACGTAAAATCAAAAGTGATAGGAACAAAAGAAGGTAAAGATATCAGAGTCGGAATCTCTCAACGGTTAAAACCTTTGCTAACTTTGCCTGCTGCTATTCCGCTTATGGCAGTAAGTGCTGGTGTAACCAAAATGGAGATTCCGTTTTGGGGAACTATTGATTTCGGACCTATTGTTTACCCTCTCTTGTTGATACCACTGGGTGTTGTAGGAGCGTCTAACGCTGTCAATTTGCTTGCAGGGTTTAATGGATTGGAGGCTGGAATGGGCATCGTTTATTTTCTAGGTTTAGGAATCTATGCCGCATTGCACAAAAGTATTGGAACAGTCATATTCTTAATCACATTCGCCGCTTTAGTTGGTTTTATCAAGTACAACTGGTATCCCGCTAAAATTTTGCCAGGAGATTCTCTAACCTATCTACTTGGCTCAATGGTTGCGGCGGGAGTGATCGTTGGAAACATGGAAAGAAGTGGAATCCTAATAATGTCACCATTCATTATCGAATTCTTTTTGAAATTAAGATCTAAATTTAAGGCAAGTTGTCTGGGAAAATTGAGGAATGACGGAAAACTCGATCCACCTTACGGAAGAAGAATATACAGTTGGACTCACATCGTAATGAATCTGAGACCGCTAACGGAAAAGCAGGTTACAATTTTACTGATCCTCGTTCAACTCGGTTTTACCATTCTTCCCTTTCTGGAAATGATTTAGGTAGAGTTAGAATTGCTAGTTAACCTTTCTTCTTTTCAGTTTCTTTCTTGAGATTGAACGGTTTGCCCTCTGAAATGATTTTCTGAGGAATTTTGTTCTTCCATTTCCGTAAGAAAGGCAGTTCATCTTTTTCTTCTCGTAGTTCATCAGGTAACATTTCAGGGATTTCGTCTCGAATGGGATACCAACGCAAACACTTTGGACATATAATTATGCCTTCCACAATTTCTTCCTTTTCTTCGAAGACGTGCAGTTGAAGGGGATAATGTTTGTCAATAGGGCAAGCCAAAATGTCCATCAGCTTTCTTTTAATTGTCCTAATCCTCCTACGGTGATCGTTAAGGAAATGGTTTGTTAATTATAAAGTTTATAAAGATTTGTTGTGGTCAACGTATATTATCCTAAAGTTCCGAACAAGCCGTCTAAAACAATCAAGTATTCTCTCTCAACAAAGATAATAGTTAATCTTTACGGTAGTATCCTTATGTCGACAACTATTTGATACCATCGAGGGCCTGTAGTTCTCACAACTCGTCGAAATGGCGTTTCAAAGCTAACCCCAAAATTCTGTAATTTCTTAGCTACCCTTGCTTCTACCTTTTCGATCGGATTCTCACCTTTTTGGGCGTGTTCAAAATCGTAGTAGTGAATCCATCCTCCAGTTGGTTTGAGTGTTAACACGGCATAGTCCAGATATTCGTACGCCTTCTCAGGCAAGGGCATGAGAACTCGGTCAGCAATGTTTCGCAACTTTTCCTCAACAACCTTTTTTGCGTCTCCCTGAAAAGAGATAACTTGCTCACCAACCTTGTTGAGCTTGATGTTTTCTCTCATGTGCCGGACGGCTATTGGGTTGATGTCTATGGAATAGATTCTTTCAGCCCTAGAATGTTTAGCAATTAGAATCGAGTAACATCCAACGCCGGCGAACATGTTGACAACCGTCTCGTCTAGTTGAATCTGTTGGGCAATTCGCATTCTCTCATACGCGAGTCTGGGCGAAAAATAGCATCTTTTCAAGTCAATTTTAAAGATGCAGTCATGCTCTTTGTGAATAGTCTCGGTTTTTCTTTCACCAGTAACCCACTCAAGCTCACGTAGTCGATAATCGCTGGTAACTGGACTAACTTGGCGTAACACTGTTTTGATACGTTTATGAATTTGCATAATAGCTTCGGCAATATCGTCACTATACTGTTTGAGAGTTTCAGGAACTCTGATGATAGCGATGTCGCCGACGATGTCGTAGGATTTGTAGAGAAGCTTGAGCTTGGAGGGTTCAAGTCTATTTTCGAGAACAGCTTTGAGACTCTTTCTCATCTTAAAAACCCTCAAACAGATTGCTAAGCCTTTCACCACTGTTCAGTATTAAGATAAACTGACTCCATGTATGTGTTAATGATGGCTGTTGTAACAAGGCGTACTAAGGGCCAAATAAATTGATACGTGCATAACCGTAAGAGAAATAAACGGGTTGTTTGAATTGTTTGACGAAGGAAGGACATTCATATTGAAAATCCGGAGAGTGTTTAGCAGAGAAAAATTTGTTGAGATTTTAAAGAGCTTTAAGGTCCTTCACTTTCCAATATCCCATTCCACACTGGTATATGCCTCATTACTTTTTCTTATCCTTTTCCTCGCCTTCATGGTTCGATTGCTTCCCCTCCGTTGGGGCTTTTACCTTTCGGAGTTTGACCCTCACTGGCACTATCGCCTAACCAAGCATATGGTTGACAACGGACTGTTAACTTGGACCTCTGGCTGGTCAATAGCTGATCCTTCGCGTGACATGATGAGCTGGTATCCATGGGGACGTGATGTTGCGGGCACCTCTTTTCCAGGACTGGCACTCACTGCTGCGTTTTTTTATCAAATAGCCAACGCTCTTGGTTTGTCTTTCGCCTTTTCCTCTAACCCGCTTGTCTCAGATCCAGTTTACAATTTCTGTGTGATCTTTCCAGTTGTAATGGGCACGTTAACGTGTTTAGTCATGTACTTTTTGGGCAAGGATGTCGGTGGTAAACAAGCGGGTCTTTTTTCCGCGTTCTTTCTAGCCTTAAGCTCTTCCTTCATCGGTCGTACCTCTTTAGGCTTCTTTGACGATGAGTCGGTGGGGATTTTTGCCATCCTTTTGTTTATCCTTTTCTTTCTAAGATCCATCGAACCTGAAAGGTCACTGAAAAACACTTTTGTTTATGCAGTTGCTGCGGGATTATCGCTCGGGTATATGTCTACTTCTTGGGGGGCTTCTCGATATCCTATTGGAATGGCTGTTCTTTTCGTTTTTATTTTGATTTTGCTCCGGCGATATTCATCTCGTTTGCTTCTGTCTTACAGTACAACGTTCAGCGTAGCCCTTTTCATCGCGATCAACGTGCCCTGGATAGGACTCGAATATTTGACTGAAACTACCATTTTAGCCGTTTCAGGAATCTTCCTGTTGTTGTGCCTCTGCGAAGTTACCCGTTATATAAAAACGCTTAAGATGAAAACAGTGTTCGTGTTAGGTTTCTTCGCTTTCTTTGCAGTTTTTTTCATTGCGCTTTCGCATTATGGATATATTATGCCCTTAGGCGCTAAGTTTGTATCTGTCTTGAATCCTTTTGAACGTCTGTTATATCCCCTTGTGCAGTCTGTGCAAGAGCATAGGCCTGCTGCTTGGGGATCGTTTTATTACGACTTTGGGATAGGCGCCTTTTTTGTACCAATTGGTTTGTTCTTCGCTATGCGGACTCCCACGAATCGGAATATTTTCTTAATTATCTTCGGCCTGACATCCATTTACTTTGCTGGTTCCATGGTGCGGTTAGTTTTGCTTATGGCTCCGGCTTTTTGCCTCCTTTGGGCCTTAGCGTTAGTTCGATTGATCAAACCTTTCACTACTATCCTAAAGGAAGCCCCGACTATTCCGAGGCGTAAAATGCGTTTCGAAGCTTATGTGGGGAAGGAGTTCAGTGGAGCCTTCTTGATAATTATGTTTCTTTTGCTCACTCTTACCTTCGTGTTGCCTACCCAGTTATCGCCATATCCAAGCGTGTTCGACCATGCGTATGCGCCCACGACGATTGCCGCCGGAAGCATGCCAATAAAGCCACCTGAACCGGTGAGCGATTGGATTGACACTCTAAAATGGATGCGAGACGAGTTGCCGCTAAGCCCTCCATATGGTCCAACCGTGGTGGCAAGCTGGTGGGACTATGGATATTGGATCACAACTCTTGGAAATAAAACAACTCTTGCTGACAATGGCACGTTCAACTCAACTCAGATAAAACAAATTGCATTAATGTTTATGTCGACCGAGTCTGAAGCTATTGAAATCTTGAGGAAATACGATGCAACTCATGTTGTTGTGTTTACAACATTCTATCCTGAGCAAGACGAGAATACTGGAGAGGTGTTTATTAATGAAGTGGGATGGGCTGACGAGGGAAAGTGGAGATGGATGGCTCGAATTTCTGAACCGCTTACTGGTGTAAACGACACAGCGTATAGACAGTATGAGCCGGACCCAGAAACAGGTGCTCTTCAAGATGTTGGGTGGAACGATCGTGGATTAAACACTGTTATTTACAAGTTGATGAGATATGGACAAGAAATGTTGGTTTACGGCGTGCCACAATCCGTTACATTAGACCATTTTGAGAAAGCGTATTTCTCTCAAGTGAGTGATTCTCCTAGATCTTATGGAGGCGCAATACCTCTTGTGTGCGTATATAAGATCAATTATGAAACATAAGTAACTCTTTCTTCAATGATGCAATTATTTATTTGTGTAGCATGTACGAGTTTGTAGCATGTACGAGTTGAATCTTTGTTTTTATCTCTTGCGCGCATCTATAGATTATGTTATTCCCAGCTTGGACTTGCCCTTATTCATAATCGACCTCATTAATCATCTGGTCTCGTGGCCAATTGCAAACAATATGGCGAAACATATGGTTTCTCCTATGCCGGTGAAAATTAGTGTTGACGATATTCTTGTGAGATGCGGAATTACACAAAGCACGGTCGTCATAATTGTAGAGGCTATTACAGATAAAAACAATGGTTTTCATGTTGCCTAGTGGTTTTGGATGTTGATCTGACATGGCTGACGAGGTGTCTTGTATCTTTGTCCATAGCGTATAAGATTAAAAAGTATGTGAGGTCGCTTATAGCTATAGACGTTATTGTTCTAGTGATCCTAAGCCCTTTCTACATCGGCCGTACCTCCCTAGGCTTCTTTCATTTTTAACTCTCAAAATAAAGCGCTACTCAACGAAAGCCACGCGACCTAGCCAGAAAGCCATATGCTTCAAGCCCTTAGGAAGATAATCATGTATCAGTTCCACGTCGCGTTTTTTGATGGCCCTTAGGGCAACCAAAGAGAGGAAGTAAGTCACCGAACCTACGATCATGAGCAGAGGAAGTGTCAAGTAAAGGGGAAGCAGGTATAATTGAAAAATTGGCGTTTCTAAGAGTGCGATTCCCGCTACCATGATAATGGAGGCTGCTGAGGCTTTCCACAACGCCTCTTTGTCAAGGGTAACATTAAGGGTTCTTCTCAAAGCGTATACTGCCAGCCCAAAACCTATGAGGCCGGTAAAAGCTCTGGCCCAGCCCGCGCCAGGCATGCCTAGGTTAAGGTGGGCTAAGGCGATATAGCACATAAACGTCTCGAAGAGTATGTAGGCTACGTTAAGCATTAACCTTGTTTTGGTGCGTTCCAGCACCATCAATGTTGGGCCGATTGCAACTCCTAATGTTACGGGGAGCTGAGCCAGACAAAGAACGGTTAAGGGTAGTGCAGCTTCAGCGTACTCTACTCCGGCAAACAGCACCATCGCGGGATGCGCTAAAACCGCGAGTCCAACAATCACCGGAAAGCCAGCCATCACCACGTATCGCGTTGTAACGTGGAAAGCCTCCTTCAAGCTATCCGCCCCACCTCGAGTGTACAGTTCTGAGAGTTTAGGAAAGAGAGCAACAAAGATTGAGCTTGAGATCAAACTAGGGACGAGAGCTGCTTTAATCGCTATGTAATACATGCCGAGGTAGACTACGCCCATGTAGGGCAGAATGAAAAGCTGGTCTATCCAATTTACTGCAAAGGCGAGAATGCCCGAAAGGTAGAGAGGGTAGGAGAAGTTGATGAGAGGCTTTGCTGGGTGGGGCTTTTCAAGTATACCGAGAAATCGAGCGGTTAGAATCAAGCTTATAAGAGAGCAGAGGATGAGCCCCATTAACCAACTATAAATGACGCCGAAAAGCTCCCAACCCGCGTAAAGAAGATAAATGGCTAGAAACTTTTCCACCACATTATACGCCAAGTTAATCGCAGCCATCTCTCGTATTCTTTGTAAGCCTTGCAAGAAACCTAATGTTTGAGTGAAGAGAATCTTAAAGAAGGAAGCGAACGCAAGAATTCGAAACAACGGAGCCCACTTGGATGTGCCTAATAGCAGCGTGGATAACCATTCTGCAGAAGCAAAGAGAAGCATTGACAAAATCGCGGAGGCTATCAAGGAAATTTGCAATGCTCGAGCGACCACAGATTTGGCTTTCTTTGGCTCCCCCTCAGCGGTGTATTGAGCAATGTACTTGGTTGAAGCTAATTCTAGGGCGAATGTGCCAAACACCTGAACCAGTGTGATAATAAAGGTGAGGATGGCGTAGACGCCCATTTCTGGGCGTGGTGGTGGAAAAAAACGCGCGAGAATTGCAAAGTAAGCTACGCTGATGATGGCGGAGATGATTCCTTGAATAAACAGGTAGGTAGCGCCTCGAGCAACTCGTGCACCCGAACGAATGGTATGCGACATGAACGGACTGCCTCTAATGAACACTTGGGTATACGTGGCATTTAATAAATTTGAGCGCCATGCCGTTGATTCTGTCTTGCCTCGATCTCCTAAACGTCAAGGCGCCTCTAAACAATCTCAAATTGTGAATTGTTACATGTAGCCTACGAATTTGCTTTCTTTCTGGATGATATGTTATTGTCCGAGTCCTATAGCTGTAAATTTGACTTTGCGGCTGTATTCTTCTGGGTCGTAAATGCGCCTACCATCGACCACAATGTATGTTTTCATGTGATGGACGAAGTCATCTGGTTTAAGCTGTTTAAATTCATCCCATTCAGTTGTGACAATGCAACAATCAGCTCCTTTAATACATTCAGTAGCAGACGAAGCATAATTAATGTGGTTGCCAAGGAGTTTCTTGGTGTTATTCATTGCTGCTGGATCATAGACAACAACGTTGGCTCCATACTCCAGAAGCTTGTCGATGATCTTTATGGACACGGATTCGCGGATGTCATCGGTGTTTGGCTTGAAGGCCAAACCTAGGATGGCTATGCGTTTTCCTTTTAAATCACCCAGGGTTCTTTTAGCCAGCTCGACGGCTTTATACGGTTGAGCTTCATTTACTTCCTTAACGGACTTGATGAACATGGGGTTATAGCCTAAAGCCCTAGAAAAAGCGATGAGAGCCTGGACGTCTTTGGGTAAGCACGATCCACCATATCCCAGTCCAGCGTTCAGAAACAATCGTCCAATTCTTTTGTCTAGACCTATGCTCTTGGCTACTGTTTTCACGTCCACTTCTGGGATTTTTTCGCAGATGTTGGCGATCTGGTTGATGAAGCTAATCTTTGTGGCTAGAAAGGCATTATTGGCATATTTGACTAATTCGGCTGTTGGGATATTTGCCTTAACTATTGGAGGCATCTTGTGACAATAGAATTCCAAGTACAAGTCTTCTAGGATGTCGCCAGATTTTTTGTCATGTTCGCCGATGATGATGCGATCAGGATTCAAGGTGTCGTGGATAGCTGACCCCTCACGAAGGAACTCTGGGTTGACGCATAGCGAAAAATCTATGCCGCATCGTTTACCGCTTCGCCTTTCCAATATGGGCTTAACCACGCCTTCTGTGGTGCCGGGAATCACCGTGCTCTTCATCACAACCAAGTGATGGCTCTCCTTCTTTTTCAACGCGTTGCCAATTTCTTCAGCGACACTGCGTACAAACCGGAGGTCGATGTCTCCGTCTGGTTTTGATGGTGTTCCTACGGTGATGAACGTAATGTTTGATCGTGAAATTGATTCCTCTCTTCCCAGCGTTGCCTTCAAACATCCTTTGTTAACAGCTTCTAATAGCATTTTTTCGAGGTTTGGTTCGTAAAAGGGCGAAACCCCTTTGCTTACGGAATCAACCTTAACTTTGTCCGTGTCGGACAGAATGGTTTCGTACCCCTTGCTTGCAAAGCAGACTCCTGTACATAACCCGACATAGCCCATTCCAACAAACGAAATTCGATGCATGCGAGTCCCAACCTTATACTAAATTTAATACCTTTCGAAGGAGTAATAAGCATTGACATGTTGTGGGTGTAGTCTGTTGATGATAAAGAAGGTTGTAATTCCAGCAGCCGGTTTAGGGCCCCGGCTCTTGCCAGTAACCAAAGAAATGCCTAAGGAGATGCTCCCTATATTTGTAAGAAAGGATGATGGGAGACTATGTTTAAAGCCTATGTTACAGGTTGTGTTTGAACAGTTGTACAATGCTGGATTTAGGGAGTACGGCTTCATTGTTGGGAGGGGTAAGAGAGCCATTGAGGATCATTTCTCACCTGATGAGGGGTTCATAGAATATCTTAGGAATAAAAACAAAGCTGAACTAGCCGAAGAACTGCAGGGGTTCTATAAGAAGGTAAACGATTCAACCATAGTCTTCATAAACCAGCCTCAACCGAAGGGCTTCGGAGACGCCGTTTATCAGGCTAGAATCTTCACCAAAAACGAACCTTTTCTATTGCACGCAGGAGATGACATAATTCTTTCTAAGAACAATGATCATCTAAAAAGGCTCGTGGAGAAATTCAATAAATATGGTGCTGAAGCGATATTCTTGGTTGAAGAAGTTGAAGACCCCCGAAAGTATGGAGTCATGGTTGGGAATGAAATAAGACCGGGAATTTTTAAGGTTATAGAGGCTATCGAAAAACCAGAAGAGCCTCCATCCAATTTGGCCATCATTGCCTTGTATATCTTCAAGTCCTCTATATATCAGGCGATTGAAAAACTCAGTTCGAAGAGGGATATTGAGGTGGAGTTAACAGATGCGGTTGAGTTGCTTATAAATTGGCGACGCAATGTTTACGGTTGAAATTGCAGCATGGTGAGAGAAGGATAGATGTAGGGTCACCTGAAACTTATTTAGAAACGCTTAAGGCAATGTTTATGGCCTTGTAAGGATGCTATTCCTCTGAATAAAAGGCAAAATCTACAATTTGATGATGTTGAGGAATATGACCCGAGTGGCAGTGTCCGTTGTTATTCCAACATTGAACCGACTGAATATGCTGAGGCAAGTCTTGGCTTCGCTTGAGAGGCAATCAACGCAACCGAAAGAAGTTATCGTCGTTGATGGTGGTTCCACTGACGGTACTGTAGAGTTCGTTACTTCGCTTGGGGGCCGTGTAACTTATCTAAGGCAAAAGGGAAAGTTCACTTCTAATGCTAAAAATTGTGGTATTCTCAAGTCAACAGGTGAAATTGTCGCATTTCTAGATGACGATGCGATTCCTTCTCATAACTGGTTAGAAGAAATTGCCAAAACATACGAGATGCACGAGATGGCTGGCGGAGTTGGCGGGGCAATCATTGGTGTGACACCTTCGAAAAAAATGAGCGATAAATTGTTAAGAGTGATCGAGGGAAAAGCCCACCCGGGTATCATACGAGTTTTATCTCAGATTTCTAGGTCTGTTTTCAGGGTAAATAGACTGCCGGGCTGTAATATGAGTTTCAGGAAAAGCGTTTTGGAACGAATTGCTTATGACAATGAGAGGTCATGGTTTTTTGACGAATTATATGACAAGACGAGCCTAGGCGAGGATGCTGACCTGTGCCTACGTGTTAGAAAAAGCGGGTGTAAGCTACTGTTAAATACAGAAGCACAGGTACTTCATCTGACTCATAAAAAACATCTGTCGAGAAAAGCGCTTGAGTATGCTTCGTTTGATAAACTACTTTCTCAACATGAAAACCAGACATATCTTCTCTTAAAGTGTAGACACTATCAGTTGGCTGAAATAAATTTGCCAAGAATAATTCTTTCAAGAGTGTATCTCTTAGTTTTGTCCTTGCTAAGAAGCATTCGACATCCTTCATTAAAAAGGGTGTTTGTAAACGATTCTTTTGCGACCATGATGGGACTGAAGACAGGTTATCTGAAATTCTTAACGCATCGTTCTCTAATGTCGACGCTTTAACAAGATCTGACCTCTGATTTCTGCAAGGGGGAGCATATATTAAAGTCCAAGAACATCTTTGGCATGTTTTTCCCAAGAGTATCTTCTCTCACAGGTCTTTCTAGCTTCAACACCCATTTTCTTCCTCAGCTCCGAATCTAGTATAAGTTTCTTTATCTTTGCCTCTAAATCGTTTATCGAGGCCTCCAAAGTATAGCCAGTCTTTCCATTATCAATGATTTCATCACATGCTGTGATTACCTCAGGATAGTTCACCTTCAAACCGATGCAAGGAACACCTGAGGCCATCGCTTCTAAGAAAACGTGTCCGAAAGTCTCATAAATTGAGGGTAAAGCAAACACGTCTGCAATGGAATAAAACCTTTCTACATCCGTCCTAAAGCCTACGAATCTGACTCGACCTGCCACACCAAGATTCCGTGCTAATTTCTCCAAACGCTGTCTCTGCGGGCCATCACCGACGATCACTAAGTAGACATCTCCTCCACCAATTCGTGAAAAAACTTCTATCAACATGTGGATGTTCTTCCTTGGAACCAGTCTAGTAACGGTTAAGACAACTCTAGCCCTTCCTGGCACTTCCAACTCTTTCAGAAGTTCTCCATCTTTTTTTCTTACATTAAATCTCACTAAATCGACTCCAGGCGGAACCACTCTAAACTTTTTGCTAGAAATATTATAATAATCGGTGATGTGCCTCCTGTTTATCTTGCTAAAAACAACAATCCTGTCGCACGCCCACATTGCCCTTTCCTCGATGAAGAAAAGTTGTGGGCTTATGATGTTTTTCCACAGTTTTCTGGTGGGCTTTGCACCTTTTACCAAGAGTTCATGGGTGAGAGGCCACACTGTGGCCTGAATGTATATGACCGGCACTTGAAGGGTTTTACAAGACGAATAACAATAACATGGGTGCCTTGACCAGACCACATCTATCTCTCCAGAATATTTCTCGATGACTCTTTGAAGTCTCTCCAGATAATACAACGGGTGCAGTAACGAAGCTGGAAATCGTAAGGAATAAGGAGGATGCCGAAGAATACGTATACGTTCATACACGTCTTCATTGGACAGACTTGGTAAGTGTCGTGAACATAGAATCGTCGGTTTGTGGTTCAGCTTGAGCAGGCTTTTTGAGGCATAATATAAGTAATTTTCTATGCCGCCTCTTTTTGGGAAAAAAACATTGTTTTGAAGCTGGATGTTCATTAAGATGACCTGCGGAGTTTTGAAATACTCACTCGGATCGAGTGATCAATTAGAAATAGGTTCCATATCATTGTTTTTTTGATGTCACTCATTCTGCTGTTTTCTAGCGTTGATACGACTTCTAGGAGGCCGTAGTGTTCATATAGTATTCCCTCAGCCCCTCCTTCAATTGCGTATTTCTCACACAAGTCCCATTCCTTCTTCGTGAACAAGTCCGAGTAAAGACCGCCGATAGATGCAACCATCCTCTTGTTCGACATCTTTCTGTTCTTGTGAACTTCATTCCTAACCCATATTGACCTTTTGAAAAAGCCCTTGTGATGAAACATTGGACTGATAAAATCCATGTTCCATTGCTTCCAGTCCTGTGTAAACTTTAGGCAATCGTCGTATTTCCAGACCAGTGCCGAAAGCAGAAGATTCTTGTCGGCACTCTTTAGTTCACCGTAAACCTTGTTCACAAAATCGGTGATCGTCTGTTGTCTCCATTTTAACAAATACCTTGACGCTTCTTCATCTTTGATCGAGATTCCAAAGGTATCTTTGAAATGCGTTGTGCAATAGTCGCAGTAGCAATAATCTCCGGGTATGGGGTATCGTATAAAATCCAAGTGGATTCCGTTAACAGGGTAACCCTTCACTATCTCTTCTATCAGCCCCAACTCATAGTCCTGAACCTTTGGATTTGCTGGGCAGGCGTAGTTTTCCAGCCCATAGTCGCAAGGCACTGGATGCTCCAAAGTGCTATAGCCTTTATCATCAACTGCGGCACAGTCTGGATTTTTTCGTAAGAAGCGACTAATTCCGCTTCCCAACAATCTTCCACGATAGCCTTCGGGAAACGTACAAAACCAAACACTAACTCTCATTTTATATTCCTTAGTAGATTCACAAATGAGACCTAATCTATCATCTATAACTTCAGCGAGTTTGCTGGAGTAGAACACTTTCCCATCGACGTTTTTTGCTTCGTATAAAATATCTGTCACGCCTAAGTTGTGTAACCTCTCCAGAATCTGGTTAACGTTACCTGACGTTATCTCGTGTGGATAAACCCTGATAGCGCGCACCAGTTTTCACCTGAGAATCCTTCTATGAACACCAATCATCATGCGAAGGAATAGCCCAATTATTTTAAATGGTGTGATTGCAAATCCGTATCTGCTTTTCTTCGAATATTTATAGAACCCAACGCTTTCTATCGGCTTTTTCCCCATGATCACGCATTTTTTTGAATCCTCATGATATATAAAACTCGAATCAGGTAGGTATACCCCCCCAATTTCACCCTCTGTAAACAGGATTTCGCCTGAAAGAATTTCAGACAAAAACTCAAATAAACAGCCGTTCCACCCTACTACTGGTATCATATCTTCCCACACAAGATATCCCATTCCCTTTTTTCGACCGTTTTGAGGCGTATTATAACCAACAAAGTTACTGAATCCTCCAATTGGCAGCTGCTTTTTCAAAATAGCCTCAATAGTTGTGTTAAGATCGTACGTATTATCGTACACGCTCATCGTATCGTTTAGGGCTTTCAAAATGATTCCAGCGCCTGCAACAAACTGGGGATACTTCAAGATCTCTCCGTCAAAAACTCCATGGTAGAACAGCTTTGTTTCCGGGTCTCTTAGGGCGATTAAGTGTTTTGACGCTTTTTTCATCATCTCGATATAGGCTCTATCACCAGTCTCCAAATACAAATCATCAAGTCCCCTCAACGCAAGTGCAGTATAAATAGCTATTAACACTCTGGGTTCATTGTGCGAGTAGCCTATTCCTCCATTTTCGATACCTTTAGTTTTGACCTGTTGCGTAAGTAGCCATCGCCCTACGGGGATGGCATATTGCTTCAAGTATCTCCTGTCACCTGTGAGCCTAGATAACTTCACTAGCGCTTCAATGGCGACGCTATTCATGTTGGCTATGTATCTTTCCTCGAAGGGAGAATAGGGATCGAAGTCGCCAAATCGAAACGCCTGCATCCTCGGATTCCATAAGACATCAATCAAATATTTGTCTATGTTGAATTTTGCGACTTTCATGTATTCCTTGCTTTTACTTCTTTCTCCCATTTCTCTCATGGCTACTGATATATTTAGTAAGGCGCAATCTGCAAGAGCACAATGCGCTAGGGTTGTAGACTTATCGTTTTCCCACCCAGCATATTTGTATTTTCCAGTTGTTGAGTTTAGTCTCTTAACGAGCAGATCCGCAGCGATTTCAGCCCTTTTCAGCCATCGTCTGTCGTAGCTTTTCTCAAAGATGTTTAGATACCCATTTATGATGGGAGATTGCGCCCAAGTATCGTCGTGTATGTTAAACATTCTTTTCAAGTCGCATCTATGAACAACAAATCCCAGATATGCCCCTTCCTTGTTTTTCCACGTTTCAAGCCATGACATCAAGGAACAACATGAATTTTGAATGTCATTTTTCAGTTTAGAATTCACCATCACCCTTCTTCCTCAATTTATTCATTCTAATTTCGTTTTAGTGTATACCATTCGACAAGTTTGGGTAGGTCACCTATAAAGGAAACCTTGGAATTAAAACCCAAAACTCTTCTAGCTTTAGATACGTTAGCGTAGCTACATGCATGCATAACTTCGGAGCCATCGCTTAGCAGTCTATAAACAATGTGACTACGTATAAATCCTGCTCCACCAGTCACAAGAACACTTGAGTATCGACGCAACATATCACACTCATTTAAAGTCCAATGTGTAGCCTTCATCTGGAAAAATCTTGTCACAACCCAAAATGCAGGCTGCTATCGATATCACCCACACCTCCAGCCACCAGTTCTCTATAAACCACCAAATCAAAAATACTATTATCTCACATTACTATTCAACTAGTTATAAAATATTGCTTAAGAGGTGCAAGTGTATACACAAAAACATGAAAATACTGTTTGTCGGAACAGACAATGCCAAAATCCTAGCCCAACAACTTCAATACTACGGAATAAACGCAGACGTAATACCACCCCTCAAAATCCCAAACCCATTTTTGCTGAGAAAGTATAGTATAATCTACGGAATATACCTCATGTCCCTCACAAGAACAACACCACTAATCAAATTATTAAACAAAAAATCATTAATACACATCATAGGCTCAGACGCATACAGATACGCAAAGACCAAAGAAAGCATAAAAAAAACGTTATGGAAACTCACCCTGAACACATGTAGCGAAATTCTATACGTTACAAAGGAACTAAAACAGATTATGAAAACAGAAAAAGGCAAAATCATCCCAATACCCATCGACACAAGAATGTTTAAAAAACAAAAATACCACGGCGAAAAACGAGGCATCCTATACTATTGTCCAGACCCCCAAATCTATCGCCTCGAATGGATATTAGACTATGCCAAAAAACATCCGCAGGAAACAATCTCGATACTAGGCCACCCTCATCGAATAAGACTGCCAAACGTCAAGGTCATACGCTCTATGCCATATCATAAAATGCCCGAACTTTACTACATGCACCGACGCCTAATTAGAATGACAACTCATGACGGATACCCAAAAATGCCCTACGAAGCATTACTCTGCGGCCTTGAAGTCGTATGGAACAACCAAAGAATAACCATGATTCCAGCGGAAATGTTGATGGAAAAAACCATACCAAAACTGATTTCAATTATCGAAAACTTGTGACATGCTTAAACTGATGCATGCATTGCCTAACTAGTGCACCTATAGGGATTATCCCAATAACACTGCTACACCCTGAAAAAGCATTCCCATAGACAGGAGTACAAGCATTTTGATACCTTCAGCTTCATCCCTCTCAATTTGGCTCTGAATCCATGTATGTTTTGCGAGTTCGTCTATTCTCTTAGGGTAATCGTAGAACAATTTCCTAGCAACATAACATACGGATAGGAACTCTAGGAAGAGTCCAGCGATTGTAAGGAGTTGAGATACAACTGACATAGAACATTCCTCTAGGTTCTATCTACGTGCACACCAAATTCTTTTAAATCTTTACGATTCCGCTAAAACCGTGGATGCATGTATTTTGGATAGTCTATTTGTGTTTGAAATAGTGACTTAGAAAAAAGAAGGAAAGAATGAAGCTTTTGGGAATCAATTCCCAAGCTACTTATAAAGAGGTTCGGGATCAAATCCCAACACATGCATGCTTGAGCTCTACCGAGACTCCTTCGCCTTTTCTTGCATTAGTCTATCTACTAGTTCACGTAGATTTTCAATTTCAACGCCGTCTCTCCAAACCCAAAAACTCAATAGAATCAACACAAATGCCATGAGAGTTCCATGAACTAAAGACAAGTCAAATGCTTCTCGTGGCAAACCACTGATTGAAGCAACGAGAAGAAGGAAATTGAAGATGAAAAACACGAAAACCCACTTTCTCATTATTTTCCCCACTCCTGTTGTATGAGATAACTGGTATCATGTTTACCAGCCTTAGGTTTTATGTATGCATGCATAAATAGAAAAAAGAAGGGAAAATTAGAGGCCCTAAAGAATCGATACTTGCATCTTCTTTCTATACCAATAGAGAGTAGTTGGTTTCACGCAGTCTTCATTCTTGCAGTCATAAGTCATTGGAATGATAGTTCCAGCAGCTTCTTTTGGCTTCTCCAAGGACGCAGTTGGGTGTTCATCATCTGGAAGATAGACTTCAAAGGGATTGCCACAGTGTACACAACTAAACTTTTTAGGCTTGGACATTTCAACCAAACGCCAATTTTATCGCCAACAACTTTTAAAGTCTTCTCTGAACAAAAAAAGAAGGGAAGATAGGTCATTTCCGCTTGTGAGGTACATCCTTCAAGTATGTTGAAGAGAATCTCTTGATCGTTCCGTCTTCCAAGCTAACTATAAAGGTTTTGAGGTCCAGAAGATAGTCTTTCCAGTCAAGTCTCATCTGATTCCACTTGCGAGTGTAGTCTGTGAAGTCATGGTGAAAAGAGATGATCACACTAGTCATTCCTAAACCTTCTCCATGGCCTGCAAATATGGCATTAGGAAACTTTTCAGTATATTCCTGAGCTCTTTTGAATACTTCTGGCGAGCGAACCTCCGGTTTCAGTTTGATAAGGGTTATGGCTAACAATTCAAACCCCATCCTCCTGAAATCTGGAGTGATTGTGTAGTCTTGGATCATTCCGTTTTTTTCAAGTTTGTGTCGGGTCCTTGTGACTGTAGGCTGAGAAACATTGAGAAGCTTTGCGAGTTCTCTGTCACTCCTTTTTGAGTTTTTGAGAAGTTCTCGCAACAATTTGTCAGCTAATTCTTTTCGCATGAACTATGCTTATTGTAAAACCTTAATAAGATTTTTGCAAATGAAAGATTCTGAAGGGTACATATAAAAAGGGGGAGATTACCCGGGTTCAAATCCCGGTCACTCATTTGATTACACCATACTTCTTGAATATGGGTTCCAGATCATAGGCTTCCATGACCATCTCTGATGTTGCTGCGTCATGCATGCATGCATATTTGAGTCTGATCTCACTCTTGACCATGTGATTCACGGCTTATTTCTTAATGGAGTTTTGTAAGGGGATATATACGAGGTATGAGGCGTTAGGATCGTTGACATGCATGCGTGACACAGGTTTCGCAAAAGTGGTTGGTACAGAAAGGATAACATACTAGTCTCTGTAAAGGAAATATTAAAGGGGAAAGTGAAACTTACTGTTGGGTCTCCATTTGGAAAAGGGTACGCTGGTGAGAAAGTAGCTCGAATCGCGAAGGAAGAATTAAGATGAAGGAAGAGTTAGTTGAGATGATACGGGCGAGGGAAGCTCAGATAGCCGTGATAGGTCTCGGGCATGTGGGGCTAACGACGGCAGCTGTATTTGCCGATGCAGGCTTCCAAGTGACTGGGACTGACCTAAAACAAGAGGTGATTAGGGCTGTTTCATCTGGGAAAAGCTGCATCAAGGAGCTAAGACTCGACGAGTTAGTTGGAAGTGTCGTTAGACAGGGGAGGCTTAAAGCGACGACTAATACCCTTCAAGCAGTCAGGGAAGCTGATATAGTGATAATATGCGTCCAAACGCCCATAACTCAAGATAAAGAGCCAAGCCTAACCTACTTGGGAAAAGCGTGCGAGACTGTAGCAGAAGAGCTCTCAAAGAGGAAACTCATAGTGGTTCAAAGCACAATGCCGCCAGGAACGACGAAGAACTTAGTAGCTAGGATACTTGAGGAAGGGAGCAGACTGAAATGCGGAAAATACTTCTGGCTAGCCAACTGCCCGGAGAGAACAGTATCAGGGAAGGCCATACAAGAGTTCATAGAAAACGTTAGGATTGTTGGAGGCTACAACTCAGAGAGTGCCGAGATCGCAGTTGAGTTGTTCAAGGCAGTGACGAAAGGAGACATCTTGACTACAGATTGCACGAGTGCGGAGGTAGCGAAATTGGCTGAGAATGCGTTTAGGGATGTAAACATAGCCTTCGCGAACGAGCTGGCCCTAATTTGTGAGCAAATAGACATAGACGCGATAGAGGCGATAAAGCTGGCTAACACACATCCGAGGGTTACCATTCACAAGCCGGGGTGTGGTGTGGGTGGACCATGCTTACCGAAAGACCCGTATTTGCTATTACATCCAGTCAAAGAAAAAAGCTTCAAATCAAGGGTGATACAGCCTTCTCGAGAATTGAATGACTACATGCCGGGGCGCACGATGGAACTGGTTGTTGAAGCTTTGAGGAAGTTGGGCAAGGATGTTAATGAGTCGAAAGTGGCTGTTCTCGGCATTGCGTATAAGGGGGAAGTAGACGAAACGAGGAACAGCCCGGCGGAGAGGATTGTGCGCGAGTTAATGGATTTGGGCGCAGACATTATAGTTTACGATCCGTACTGCGAGGAAAGTTTTGGGGCAAGGAAGGCCAAGGATGTTGATGAGGTGGTTAGGGGGGCGGATTGTATGGTTATAGTTACGGACCATAAGATGTTTAGAGAACTGGAACTGGAGAAGATTAGGACGCTGATGAATGCAAACTCAGCGCTAATTGACGGAAGGCGGATTGTGGATCCTGTTGAAGCCAAGAAGCAGGGCTTTGTGTACTATGGAATAGGACATGGTGTTGAATGACCTACCAGCGTGCGCTTGAATAGTTTAATGTCTGTTAATAAAGTTATAAATGCGTGTATGTAATTCTTTGTGTGCTCGAGAGTTGGGGTTTGAAGATGAAATGCGAGAAAGTATTGGTTACAGGCGGAAGCGGCTTCATAGGAAGCCATCTGATACCCGAACTCGTAAAGTTGGAATACGACGTTTATTCGTTAGAAAGATACGTTACTGGTCGATACGTCTTGGGCGGTCGCCGCGCAGTGAAAACGGTTTTCGGCGACCTCGACTTCGAAATTGAAGAAATTGTGGATTTGAAGATCTCAAAACTCCGTTGGATTAGACTTTTCTTCTCAATCATTTAAGCTACATATTTAGACGAAAGGTTTGTAAACGAAAAGCCTTAGAAAGAATACTTAACACCCTCAAAGAATTTGACTCGTGTCCCTAAAACGGTGAAAAGCTTGAGTCTAAAGCTGGTTTACATTACGCTTTACCCCGAGAAATATCCAAGAGTAAAAAAAATATCCACCTCACTTGAAGATCAAAACATTACATTTCAAGCGCTCACCCCCAAAATTAGAATAAAGTTTGGGAACGGAAAAGTTGAAAGGCTAATTTCAGCATTCGTCACTTACACTTCTTTTCTCTTACAAATATTGCTTACCGACGCTGATGTCTATTGGGTCACCAACTGCCCAGACGTCTTCGCCTTACCACTGATACTAAGAAAGGAGAATTATATTCTTGATTATCGTTCTCCTTGGGCACTACAAATAGAATTAGAATTCGGAAAAGGCAAGCTAAGCCGAATAGCTGAGTACCTCGCACACACGACTTTGAAGCACGCAAAAGTGATTACCTTAACCACCAGCACCCTTCTAAGAGACGTGAAAGAACTTCGAAAACAAGTATACATCATCCCTAATTACCCACAGAAAAACAGTTTTAAACCCAACGTTTCATGCGATCGCTTCAGAAAGTTACACAACGTAAAAAAAGATCAAAAAATAATATTGTTCATAGGTCTGTTGTCTAAAACAGAAGGCGCCGACATCTTACCAGGCATCGTCAAAGAATTACTGCAAAAAACAAAAAAGATAGCACTCTGGATCGTAGGAGACGGCGTTCTCCGGCCAGTAGCTGAAGAACTAGAAAGAAAATTCCCAGAAAACGTCACATTTTTCGGATGGCGCCCATATCAAGAAATACCAAATTTTATTAATGCCGCAGACGTGTGCATCGTCCCAAGACACAAGACCCCTTTCTCACACTATTACAACGAGGAAGGAGTACTCAAAATTTCCGAATACATGTTTCTAGGAAAGCCTATAGTCGCTTGTGGAATCGCTCCATCTAAAGAGTATCTGCTCGTCAAACCTCAAGATTTGGTAAAAGGAATTTTAGAGGCACTAAAAGGAAGGGCACCGAAGCCTACGCCGAGGACATGGGAAGACGATTGCGAACAAAAAGTGTTAGAATTAATCGAATTCATGAAAAAGCCCCCGCACACTCGTTGATCATCATAACCTTTATGGTTCTGCCTTCATATCCGAACTTTGAAGCAACCGTTTTATGCCCTCTTCCAATCTAATCCTTGGCCTATAGCCCAAGACTCGCCCAGCTTTGCCAATGTCCGCATAGCTATCTTGAATGTCTCCAGCTCTTGGTGGCCCATATTCAGACTTCGTGCCAGCTTCTTTGAATAATTCCATTAAAACGTTTGCAAGTTCATTGACTGCGGTAGGTTTTCCGGTTCCTACATTGATCACCTCGCCAACGCAATTTTGGCTGTTTAAAGCCCGCATGCTTGCTTCGACCACGTCTTCGACGTAGACGAAGTCTCTTGTCTGCTTTCCGTCCCCATAAATAATCGGCGGCTTCCCCTGCCTCAACCTATTAATAAACTGGGTTATCACACCACTGTATGGTCCCTCTGATTGCTTGGGCCCGTAAACGTTGAAGAATCGTAAACATACTGTTTCTAGGTCGTGAATCTTGTGGAAAATCTTGCAGTAATGCTCAGCTGTGAATTTTGAGATACCGTACGGAGATAGAGGCATTATCGGATGCTCTTCGTTTATCGGCAAATAACGTGCCTCACCATAAACAGCACACGAAGAAACATATATGAACCGCTTAATGTCTTCTTTCACACTCGCCTGCAAAAGATTCAGCGTTCCCCTCACATTCACGTCATTAGTAATTAATGGGTCTTCTATTGACAACGGCACGTTCACAATCGCGGCTAAATGAAAAACGACATCTACGCCTCTAACTGCCTTCCTAACATCCTCTAAGTTTCGGATATCACCTTTAACTAGGTTAAAACTTTGGCTGTCAAAATGTTGTTGTATGTTTTCAGTTTTCCCAGCGGAAAAATTGTCCAAGACCACCACTTCGTGCCCTTCTTTCATGAGCCGATCTACTAGGTGACTTCCTATGAATCCGGCTCCACCTGTTACTAAAATCCTTAGGCTCTGCATGGTTTCTCTACGCATTTTATCTGCAATTGAGACTTAAAACTGTGCAGTAAAAGTAAATGTCTTTTATAGATGAGCGCTACAATTTATTGATCATAGGTTCAATCTTACCTCTCACAGTAACTCAATTATGATATTTGCAAGGTTTTCAGCTCCATTTGGCAAGGTTGGGACTCTTCTTTTTCTCGCCTCATCTATGGCACCTAACAAGTTTTCTAATTTTATGTCAGAAACCAACACAGCGTTTACTTTTCTCGCGAAATATTCCGCGTCTTTTACTCCTGCAGTTCTTGTCCACTCAGGATTTGGAACCAGCAAAGTGGGTTTTCCGTATGCCACAGCCTCTAATATCGTCGAGCCATTGTGCGTTATGACAAGTTCGGCGCCTGCTAAAAGTTCTTGAAAACGCTCCGTTATGGTGATTACCTTCCATTCAGGATGTTCCTTAATGTAAGGCGTAGGGTCGATTTTGCCTGTTTGTAAAACTATATTATGCAGGTTGCTCTTCACCAACTCGTCAAATAAAGGCTTGTGTCCATAAGTACCTCCAGTAACAAGTATATAGCCTCCATTCCATGGCTTAATTTCAGGCTTGAAAAATATAGGACCAACTACTACACCCTTTAGCATTCTTGTCTGCTCTTTCCACTGTAGTGCTGTTATTGTTGAAAAAGGCTGCAATATCTGAGCTGTTTTAGACGGCTTTATGAACCGAATTGCACTTTCGATGTTGATTAATGGGACTCCTTTTGTCCAAGCCATTATTGCTGGTGGAATGCAAAAGTTGCTACCCGTGCTAATGACAAAGTCAAAGCCGTGGAAAGTTTGTCTTATAGATTCTATGAAGGCTTTGGTGAGGCGGATTGTAAAATTTTGAAATGGTGTCTTTGGGTCTCGAGGCTTTGTTAGAAACCTAACTTCACCAAATCTATGCAGCCTTCTCGCGCTTAAGTAGTCTCCTTTTGGTACAAGGAAGGACAAAGAGAACTTTTTGTGAAGTACTTGAGCCAAGGCATACGCAAAGCCTGTATGTCCTCCACCGCCAGCTAGAATCAGTACGCGCCTAGGCACATGCACCTCTCCACTAATGTGTCTCGTTTTAAAAGTTATATAGTTGTCTTTTTTGAGAAACATTTAAATCCGTATAGCTTATGGTTACCAAGTTCGGAGACACAGCGTTGTCTGAAAAGAAAGGTCAAGGACTTGTTTATGAATGTGTAAGGTGTGGTGCCAACGTAGCAATAGATGAACTTGAGCTGCGTGGCGGCGGAGTGAAATGCACTGTCTGTGGCTATCGTGTTCTTAAGAAGAAAAGGCCTCCCGTAGTGAAACGTGTGCATGCCAGATAGTTTTCGTCGGAGCACTAGGGTTTTGTTTGTCTAGAAGATTTCTTTTTCGCCTACCCTTCGCAAAGCCTTTCCCTTGAGCTTTACTGGTGGACCTACAGCTTCTTCAGGTTCTACATCGGCGGTTTTCCGTTTCAGGGTTTCTCCGCAGATTCCACCAGGTAACAACCGTCTTCTTATGCATGTCGCGTAGGTGCAATTTGAGACGTTGCATTCTTCTTCTGTCCATTTGCACCAAGCCGTGTTTCCATGATATCCGAGGGCTTTTTTTGCGCATCGAAACACTTCACATTGTGGAGAACAGTTTTTTGCTTCAGACAACACGAACACAATCCTATTTTGAAAACGAAAATTTCTTTAAAGCAAGTGTCGCTGATCAAATTTATGTTAGGACAAAGAGTATTATAAACTTTTTTGCTGAGGCGTTGATCTTTTCGTCAGGGTTTTTCTTTCTTGATTGTCCTCGAAAGTTTTCTATATGCTATGGCTAGCGCAAATGTGGCAATTAGTAGAGCTAGTGAGATGTACGTGATTAACTGAGTGATTTGAAGCGGGTATCCACCAACAGTGACATATTTGCTTATCTTAAACTCGATTGCCTGTGATTCACTAAGGGGTATAGGTCTGACTTCACAGCCTTCTCCCATCACATAAACCGAAATTCGATAATCACCACCAATTTTAGGCAGTGGAGCCATTCCATCAGATTCGGTTGTTAAGTTAGCAACATTCACATATTCCTCGTCAAACTTTCGTTCAAGCTTCACCTCAGCATTTGGAATGGGTTGCCCAAAATAATCAACAACCTTCATAGAGGGGTCTAGATTAGAAATTCTGCAATGAACTACGAAGAAAAATGGGTCTTCAATTAAATCTATAACTGTTTCGTTAAGAACAACTTTATGTCCCCACTCTGTGCTATCTACCTTAATCTTGTATCTTCCAAACGTACAATTGAAAGCGATGCTCCCAAAGTCAGAGTCTGTAGACCCTGATCCCACAACGTGTTCACTACTCCATTCATAAACCGTTACTTCAACATTTCTGAGCGCTTGTTCTTTCGAATCCAGTACGTAGATAAACAGATTGTACGTTGGACAAGTAATGTTAATCCTATCTTTTCCATCACGTGTGTATGTTAGGTTTTCAATCAGTGTCGTATCAAATAGATAGCCGTAACGTCGAGACTCAATTGTGTAACTAACATTGGTAAACGTGGTGGTGGCTATGATGCCTGTGTTATTTGTTTCAAACAGAATAGTCTCTGTGTTGTTAGACATCAAGTTTACGTTGATGAAGGGTAGTGGATTGCCTGCCTCATCATTTACTGCTATTTTAATGTGGGCAAGCTCGCATTCTATGTAGAACGTTCTCTGTAGCATATAGTCTGTAACGTTTCCTGTAACGCTTCCGTTTAGGCTGCCAACTAGTTCTTCGTTCCAGAATGCCTTAAAAGTATAATTGCCGCGGTCAAGCCTGAAGCTGGTCCAGCCGGTTTCGTTGGTCGTTCCACTGGTGATATGCGTCATGTTGACATAAACTTCAACAGACACGTTGACTAGAGGTTTTTGGTCGTATTTGTTTCGTGCCTGACAGTAGACATTGATTTCGATGACTGTGAATTCAGCTGTGGCGTTGTTCGTGGTAGTAATGTCATGTAATGTTATATCATAGCTACCCGTCTGGCGGGTAGGAACGTTAAATGTGTCATTGACCATCGTCTCCACTGCGGTTCCGTTCTTCACTCTTTCCTCATCAAAGAAAATTGCGTATGATCCGTTTGTCGTGTCGATTTGTCCAATAATTCGCACGACGTCTCCGACCTGCCCGCTTTCCGGAGTAACAGACACGATTTCCACAGGAGTTGCTGTTGCGTTAGGCAAAAACGATGAGATGAGCGTTGTTAAAAGCAGAATTGTTACAAAAGCTGCTGTCATTTTTCCTTTTGTCGATGGATTTTTATGCATTTTTTCCCTCACACTCTATCTTCTGATGTTTAACTTCGTGTTCTTAGAGATGTGAACATTTCTTAGCAACAAGCATTTTAAACTTTGTCTTTTTCCTTGAAATGGTATTCATCAAAACTTATCTTCATTTTCCAGTTCATTACAGTTCATTTGGCATTTATTGTATGGGCGAGGCACAATGCTTGCATAGGCATGAATTGGACCTTATAACATCAGGCTAACATCACTGTATTTCTCTAAGGCATGTGCGCGCGTTATCTCGTTGTCTTGGTGGCTTCGATGACAATGGACTGTGGGACTCTGTAATGCTTCTTCATGGGAGGATGGACTCTAACCCCTTCCTCTAGCGGATGAGGCTCATCCAGTCCCGTTACGGCTAATCCATGTTTGCTCAGAGCATTCACGTAGTCAGAAAGGGGTCGGTGAAAACCTGTCGTCGCGAAGCTTGATGGCAGTCGATCATGTTTCCACTCGACGGTATAGCTATGCCTTCGCAAATAGTCGGCAATCCAGTAGTATGGGTACTCTTTCGAGCCGTCTTCACGAAGGCGTGTCTCCCACCCGCTCACTACTTTCCCATCTAGAACTCGAAACAGCGTGAAGCAAGGATGCTCCATCAAAACTACAAATTTTCCCCCAGTTTTCAAGACGCGGGATGCCTCGGATATCGCCCCCTCATAGTTCCGTATGTCCAACAGTGCCATGTAGCAGAATGTGACATCAAAGCTCTCGGATTTGAGCGTGTTCAGATTCGCTGCATCAGCAACAAAGTACTTGACTCCCAAGGGATGCCTTTCTTCCGCATCCACCGCTGCTTTGATCAGAGCGTCACTGAGGTCGATACCTGTGACTTCTGCACCCGTCTTTGCGAAAAATCTTGAGAGGTAGCCTTCACCGCAACCTATATCGAGCACTTTCTTTCCTTCAACGTTTCCAATCATCCGCTTTAGTGCCGGACCGTTTAGATATTCCGAGTAGTAGTTCTTGCCGCTTCGGACGAACTCGACCCAGCTCTCGGCTGCCTTATTCCATTGCTTCTTCTCATCAGACTCCATTCTATCCGCTCCGCCGTGTCAATAGTGTGAACTATCTAAAATTAATTTAGTGTTAACCTTCAATCGGCGTTGGTATAGTCATGCACGTGCGCGCATAAAGGCTAAATATTGATTCAATTCAGTTATGGTCATGAATCTGTCAGAACGAACAAAGTCGATTCTTTACCCTTTTGTATTGCTCTTCGTTGTGCTTGTAACATGGTATGTGCGTTCTCAAGTATGGTATGGTTTGAAGTCGGTTGAGATTGTCTTTGCCCTGCTTGTTTCGTCTTACGTTGTTGTACTCTTTATCGCTATAGCTTTCCTCAAGAAAGATTTACATCAGTCGGTGAAGGCCGTATTGAGAACTGGCAAAAATGTCCTATTCATCTACGGCGTAGTCTTATCTATCCTTTTCCAAGTTCTATTTGTAGTATTTTGTCTTGCCACTGGTGGTACAGTAGAAGTAACCGAATGGTTCAGTCTAGAAGGATATGAAAACTATGCCGTCTACTCACTGTCACTTGCTTTCACGTTATACTTGGCTTTTGTAATTGTCGGTGCCTTCGCGGAAGAAGTTGCCTATAGAGGTTACGTTCAATCAAGAGTAACAAAAGAATACGGTGCGCTTGTAGGTATCGCTTTTTCGTCGGTGATTTTCACACTGCAGCACATTCATATTTTTGATGCACGCTGGATAAGCCGATTTGTGGAGTCGCAACTTCTACATGTGTTTCTCTTTGGCCTCTTCGCTGCCTACTTTTTCTTCAGAACGAAACTGAGCCTCAAAGGCGTAATAGCCTTTCATATAACAATGAATATCTTCAATGTCACGTTACCAATCAAGCTATCCTACTTGCACCCGTTAGCTTTTCCCGCCACAAATCTGGTCACCTTCGCCGTATTATTTTTAGCTTTGAAGCTTCTTACTCCTTGACGATTTCTGAGACCCAAGTCCGCTGGCCTGCGTACGCATGCATGCACATGAAAAGTCACCAACTTTTAGAGCTTTCACAACACAGAACCGTAACTAGGAGTCTATTGCCACTCAGTAGATTGCAGTCACTTTTTTGCATGCATGTATGTTACTGTGGTATGGCGGTCACATAGTGTTATAAGTCTCCATCACAAATTCTAGCACACGATAAGAAAAAACTAAACAAAAGGTGTTTTTTATGCAAAAGATATTTGTGATAGTTGGAATTGCGCTACTTCTCGCTGGTGTTGTTCTGAGCACCTACTCTATAACAATCACACTTGATGACTCTTTTCCTGCTTTCGAGGAATTTATGCGCATGTTTCAAGCGCCAGAGCAACCGATGCATTTATCATCAGGGGAAACGGTTACCGCAAGCTTTAATGTTTCTGGCACGTCTCCTGAAGATAATGTCGTCTTCGGAGTCACGACTAGTGAAAATTTCAATTCTGTAGCTGTCAACAGTAGCATATTCGACGAAACCTTCGTCGCTGGAGAGCTTTATGCTCACGTAGTGTGCACGGCTGAGTCCGATGAGGGTGGCCTGCTTGTTTTTTCGTGGTCGGTGAGTCAAGAAGACAGTGTGTACTTCGGGGTCTTTGACAGCGAGGGGCAAATGAACTTTTGGGTCGACATAACGTCGGCTAACTTTGAAATGCAGGCTCTTCTGTATGGAAACCTTCAAGAAGGCATTGGATACATTGTGGCTCCAAAAGAAGACACGTATGCATTCATATTGCTTAATTATAATGAGCAGCAGGAGTGGGTGACGGTTGAAGTCATGCAGGTAACGAACGCGTCAGTTCCATATCTAGAAAGCGCTGAAGGAAAAACTCATGCGACCCTCACCTATAAAACTACTAGTGAAGACGACTACATCATAGTGATTGAGCTACCAGATGGGACATATACGGTGAACCTCAATGCTGAACTCAGCCCAAAATACCCATACCAAGTTTTCGGGTTCATTTTGTTGGCGGTGGGCGCAATCGTTACGGTGTACGGATTAATCGCGAAGCCAAAGCCATCCCCAACAGTTGTTCCTCGGCACATGTAAACTCGGTCAATCGGAATTTTGTGTTTTGTTCCGTCTGCGTTTAATAATAGTTTAAACGAACAATAAACTACAATTATAGTCATTGCATGCAGGCACGATTTTGATGTTGGATTTGTTGCTTTTAACATTAAAAAACCAACAAGTAAAGCAACAAATTCGGAAAAACTTGCAAAGGCTCAGAAGAAAAAAACAATGTTGAAACGTTTCTCAAATGTGCATACATGCCAGTAGTGGGTTACTTCCTGAACTTAGTGAAGTAAACGAAAGCAACTGCTCCAACTACACCTATTATCACTATTACTGCGACAATCTCTATCGGAAAAACCACTTCTTGTTGTATCTCTATGGTGAAGTAAACCATTTCAGAGGTTCCTGTGTTTCCAGCTGTATCATTGGCATAAACTATTAGGCTATGCAATCCATCAGACAAAACAGATAAAGTCTTGTTTCCAGTAATGGTCACATTCGCTTGTCCGTCAAGGCTGTAGCCAATCCAAGAGGTTGATTCACTAACAGTCAAGGTTAATGGAACTCCGTCTACAGAATAAGTCTTGTTTTCTGGAGATAGAATGGGAATAGTAGGTGGTGTAGTGTCTAAGGTTGGAAACTCGGGGGCTATGTCAATTTTGTGTGTTGAATGTTCATAAGCGAAGTAAATCCATCTATGGGTACCATTGTCGCATAATGTGTAGTTATGGTAAAGGACTGGGGTTAGTCCATGGTCAATAACAACTAAGATACTGCTTACATTCATTAACACGTGTGGAATACTAACTCTGCAGAAACCAAGTCCTTCTTCACCAGAAACATACATCTTAATCGTGCTGTTAGACTCGAGATACTCGAAGTCTTCTATGGTTGAATTTGAAATAACGTTCACATCATAGCCTAATGAAGTGTCAAAACTGTGAAACATGCCCATCAAAGGATAGTTGTCTATGTTGTTTGTGTCTATGACGTGTGAAGAGTCGCCCATTCCATCACGTTTTGAGTCAACGCCAGTGTAGTTGCTCCAGTAGTTTCCACCAAGGGGATAGCCAGCATCCCAAACGTTCTTTGAATCAGTCAATACTTGGTAATATGTATTGTTGATGAAGTTGTTGTGGTGGATTATGTTGTTGCCATATCGAGTCATAAGACCGACAGTCATTCCGATTTCATTGTAGCCTATGGTGTTCCCCACTACAACGTTGACAGGAGTTTCTATGCAGATACCTACGGAACCCACATAACTATAGGGTGAATGCACCCCCCAAAACTCGTGAGGTATCTTGTCCCGACCCCATTTCGTGCAGTTTGTTACTATATTACCTGAAACTATGTTAAGCTCTGCACCCTTTACGTAAATGCCAGCCATATTACCCGAGACATTATTAAAGGAAACTGTGTGTCCTTCACCAGAATAAAGCGAAATTCCGACACCAGATCCAACCACAATGTTGCTGCGGACCGTGATGTCGATCGAAGGATTCGATTCACCTGGGAATTGTTCGTAGCTTTGCATTACGAGTATGCCCAATGGGCAGTCTGCTATTTTGTTGCCACTAATTAGGGAATTGTTTGATGATATGCTCAGTATACCAGGCATGTTATTGCGAATGTCAAGGTTTTTGATCGTAATTTCCGAAGAATTTACTATAGCTACGTAGCCTGCGTTGTTTGGCACTTGCTTCCCATGTTCATTTACCCAATAGATCATTGGCTTTCCATCAACAGTGTTAGAATCATCTATGTCGTGGTTGAAATATGAAAATGTAGGTCGGCTAATCTCGAGGGCAAAATTAAGAATGTTGCCAGTCATTGCGTTATTTCGAAGCGTATTGTTACCAGAACCATCCAGAAAAACGCCAAGGTCACTGTCAATCATGGTGTTTCCAACGATTGTATTTGATGATGATTCCCATTCTAGAATCAACGCGCCAGATACCCATCCATAGAAGAAGCTCAAATCTCCATATACACCATGCTCTATAGGATGCGATCGATCGATCAATCGAAGCTTATTGAAACACGCTCTTGTGTTGTTTTCAAACTCGCTATTAGCGATATTATTGAAGTTGCTTTCCACTAACCGCATGCCAATTCCGTTATCCGAAATCGTGTTGTCTGTTAATTCGTTTCTGTCGGAAGAAATGACATGTAAGCCAACAACGTTGTCAACCAAGGTGTTGTTGCACAGAGTGTTTCCTTCTCCTCCTTGAAGCAGTATGCCCTGCCCGTTGCCCGAGAGAATAAGATCTTTTACGGTGGCGTTTTCGCAGTTTATTAGTGCGAGATATCCGGGGCTCGGATAACTGATAGGATCAACTAGGATGTTGCTTTGGTTGACTATAAAATAGACTGGTCGGTCGTTGATGGTGTTCGATGTATCTACACTATTGGGGTAGGCTCCTCGCGGACGACCGAATCCGAAACTGTACATGTCATCGTTCATAGCGTTGCCTGAGAGTGTGTTGTTGAAGGAGCATATGTATATGCCAACTTCGCAACCTTCCACCTGATTATCCAAAACCGTGGTGTTGTCAGCATCCTGATCAAGACGAATTCCAACACCGCCATCTCTCAACGTATTTCCAATAATCTTGTTGCCTGCGCTGCCAAAGATGTTAATGCCGATGCTGGCGTTGATAATGGTGTTTTCTTCGATTGTGTGGTTGCCAAAAATCGGTGAAGGAACCGGTCGAGCCCGGATGCTTATTCCTCCGTTTACTAATGTGTTTTCTCGGATAGTTGCGTTAATTGTAGGTTGGAAGAAGTCGCCAACAACAACGTTTCCATCTCGGATCGTGAAATCCCTAATGGTCACGTTATCGGCTCTGATTGAAATAAACCCGTGAATAATGGCATCCTTGCTTTCTCCGATTAGCAAAACAATCTTATCCACAACAACTACATATTCATGGTGGCAGTATGTTCCATTGTAAACATAAATTGTGTCTCCATCCATTACTTGTGGACTGTTTATAGCTTCTTTTACTGATGAGAAGTCTGCTGGTCCATCATCATCCACAGTCCATATTGCGGGCTCTGCTTTGACTGTTTGAATGTTAAAGGCTATTCCCATTAGAAACACTGTGGATAACAAACAAAAAATTGTGGAGTAAGTCAAAACAGTCTTCTTCATATCCACATCCCTATGCGTCATTAGTCTACTCTGCTTTTAGAATTTATGGAAAAACCAACAAAAATGATGCATGCATGCAAGATGTGACGTTCTGGGACATCATGAAAGGTGCAAATTTATCTTTTTCACTATTGCTGTTCGCTAGGATAAAAGTCATGCTGAAGTTGCAACTGCAAAGTAGTTAAAACGTGATTGTCAAAAAACGTCTCAGATGGAAACGTAAAGCTTAAGTGTTTTTTATCAAGTTGGTATCGCGGGTGTATTTCTATGTCGAAGAGAAAATTTGGATTTGCCACGAGACAGATTCACGGTGGAAGAAAAATTGAGGATACGCATGGTTCTCACGTCATGCCCATCTACAGGACATCGTCTTTTGATTTTCCGAGTGCAAAAGTCGGAGCTAAAAGATTTACTGGAAAAGATGAAGGGTACATTTATACGAGGTTGGGGAATCCAAATTTTGATCTGTTAGCAAGCCGTATAGCAGACTTGGAAGGAGGTTGTGCTGGACGGGTTTTTAGCTCGGGAATGGCTGCGATAAGTTCTGTTGTTTTCGGCTTGGCAGATTCTGGTTGTCACATAGTTACTTCTGATACACTCTATGGTTGTACTGACAGTTTGTTCAGAAACCATTTGAAAAGGTTTGGAGTTGATGCAGATTTTATCGACACTCGCAAAAGCGAGAATATGGCCAGTGCTGTTAGGGATGAAACGAGACTTATTTTCATAGAAACTCCAACAAATCCAACGCTGGGAATTACAGATCTTGCAGAAGCCGCAAGATTGGCAAAGGATAACGAGTTATATTTAGTTGTTGATAACACGTTTGCAACGCCTTATTTGCAGACACCGATTGAATTTGGAGCTGATGTTGTTGTACATAGTTTGACAAAATACATTGGTGGGCATAGTGATCTTGTTGGTGGTGCAGCAGTGTTTTCACGAGGGTTTGCAGAGAACAAAGAAAGCATGAGAAGGATGAAAAGGGCGGTGGATGATTTCGGTACGAATTTCAATCCGGAAGATGCCTTCTTAGCGTTAAGAGGGCTTGAAACGCTTGATATAAGAATGAATAGGCATTGTGAAAATGCGCAATATATTGCGGAGTATTTGGAGTCGCATGAAAAAATTGAAAGAGTGTATTACCCTGGGCTGAAGAGTTTTCCGCAATATGACCTCGCAAAGCGACAGATGAAAATGTCGGGAGCTATGGTATGGTTCATAATGAGAGATGGATATGATGCTGGAGAAAGGTTAATGAACAATGTGAAGTTGTGTTCGTTGGCCGTAAGTTTAGGAAGCACTGCAACGCTCATATCTCATCCTGCGTCGATGACACATAAGATAATACCAAGAGAAGAAAGAGAAAGGATAGGGATAGTGGACGGTGGAGTAAGGCTTTCTGTTGGTCTTGAAGATAAAGAAGATATCGTGTGGGATCTTGATCAAGCACTAGATAAGGTTCAATCCTTTGACACCCTCAAAGCCTAGTATGTCTAAGGCTATACATCAGAGGTTATAGCGGAATCAGAGTGAGCTACTAGTAGGATTCCATCTAGTTAATAAGAGAAAAACCGTCTTTAAGGCACATTGGTGACTCCTATTTGCAGCCTCCGGTTTCCACCAAACTCATCCAACTGTTGAAAAAACAGAAGTACCATCTTGTTGGAAGACACTCCGCCGTCAAACGCTGCAGATGGCTTTACGAATCTCTTATTCACAACAGAGTCTGCTATAAGCAAAGATTCTATGGCATAAGGAGCCATCAATGCCTTCAGATGACACCCACGCTTTTTTACTGCACGATGCATTGCCGTTTTTGTTGGCGTGCTCAAAGCGGAGACCACGGGTTAAAATGGAATGAAACGCAACTACCAGAATGGGACGCTCCGGAAGACATAATTGAGGGGGCCATTCAAGCACAGCTTAAGATTTTGAGCGGATACAAGGGAAATGCGAAAGCAGATCAGGGGAAATATAAGGCGGCTTTAACGCCCAGGCACGTAGCCATAAGTCTGACTGGTGAGCCGACGCTTTACGCTCCTTTAGACGGTTTGGTCCGAGGTTTCCATAAACGAGGGTTCACCACGTTTGTGGTCTCTAATGGAACAGTTCCAGAAGCTTTGTCTCAATTAAGTGAGGAACCCACTCAACTATACATCTCTGTCTCCGCATTTGACAAAAAGACGTTTTTGAAGACGTGTCGCCCGCAAATTCCAGCGGCTTGGGAAAAACTTAACGAAACCCTGTCCTTGCTGCCTAGTTTTAAATGTCCCACTGTAATTCGGATAACGTTGGCACGAAACTTGAATTTAGAACACCCAGAACTGTACGCTCAACTGATTAGAAAGGCTAATCCAACGTACGTGGAACCGAAAGCTTACATGCACGTAGGGTTTTCACGGCTGCGTTTAGGATTCGAAAATATGCCAACTCACCAGGAGATTCAAAAGTTCGCCGCGCAGCTGACCAAGGAAATGGGCTACAAAATTCTCGACGAATCTCCACAAAGCCGAGTTGTCTTGTTGAGCCGTTTAGAAAAACCCATTAAGTTCTCGGTTAACCCCTAAACTCTCGCTGACATATTTACTTCCGCTTGCGGTAGATTTTGGCTCCGTTCCGTTGCATGCATGGAAATTATTGCCCTATCCATCTCGTGAGGCGTGCATGCATAAAAGATATAATTTGCTCTCAAATAGATTACAGGAAGATGGTGTTGTAGATGAACGCAGATGAAGCGTTTGAGAAGCTTGCTCAGGAAGGCTTGCAGCAGTTTCTAAACAAGAACCCAGAATGGGCTACCTTTCTCGGTTTCCACGAGCCCTACGATAAATTGCTTTCAGATGGGAGCATAGAAGAAGTATACGAAAACCTGAAATTGATGGAACATTGGCTTGCTAAGATGAAGAAAACAATAGACTTTGATGAGCTCAACGATGAACACAAGATGGATTGGAGAATACTTGAAAGAGCCTACGAAAGAGACAAGTTTTTTGCCTACGAGCAACGTGCACATGAGAAAAACCCCGAGGCTCTAGGAAGCATTGGAATGATAATTTTCGTGGTTATGACTAGGGAGTATGCCCCTTTTGAGAAGAGAATTGAAGGCATTGTTTCTCGCTTAGAAAAGTTGCCTTTGCAGCTTGAACAGTTTCGAAACAGTTTTGAAAAATGCGTTCCAGTGAAGTTATGGACCGAAATCGCAGTTGAACAAGGTCAGCAAATGCCTGGCTACTTCCAGTTCCTTATCGCTGCGACGAAGGGGAAAGTGCCAGAAGAACTTCATCAACGACTTCGAAAGGCTGTGGCACAACTGTCTAAACCGATTGAGGGGTATCTTGAATGGCTCAAGTCATTGTTGCCAAAGGCGAAGGCAGATTGGATACTCGGTAGGGCGAAGTTTGAGAGACTACTAGAACTTAGAGAATTAGGGATGGGTGCAGACGAAATTTACGAATTAGGAGTTAAGTATCTTAAAGAATTGAAGGAGGAGAGAATTAGACTGGCTGAAAAGATCTCTGGAGGGGCGACAGTTGAGACGGTAATGGAAGAAATCCGGGCTGACGCTCCTAAAACCTTTGATGAAACCTTAGAATTCACGCGAAAGGAGATGGAACGAGCAAAGGAATTTGTGCTTGAACGTGATCTAGCGACAATTGATGAGGGAGGTAAGCTTTATGTCAGGGAAACGCCGTCCTTTTTGGCTCCCTTAATTCCCTTTGTAGCTTTAGTTGTGCCTGGCAAATTTGAAAAGACTCAGGAAGGAATCTACATTGTAACCCGTCCAAGAAATACTGAAGACTTGGGCAAACACGCGAATTACGCAAGTATACCGAACACTGCAGTGCATGAAGCTTATCCTGGCCATTTCTTGGCAAACTCGCGTTCAAATCGTCTGAGCTCTTTCGTGCGAGACCTTGCTCAAGGAACAGAAACCTCGGAGGGTTGGGCCCATTACTGTGAAGAGATGATGATGAAACACGGTTTTCAAGGAGGCTTGAAATCCAGGTTCATGCAAGTGAATGCCATGATAACGCGCGCTGTAAGAATAATAGTGGATGTTAAGCTTTCCTGCGGTGAAATGAGCTTCGACGAAGCAGTGAATATGTTAGTGAAAGAGACTGGAATGTCAAGGGATGGCGCAATCGCTGAGGTTCGCAGATACACTCAGAGCCCTGGATACCCGCTTTCATATCTTCTTGGCAAGCATTTGATCTTGAAGTTGCGGGAAGAAGTAAGAGCTAGAATGGGCGACAAATATAGCGAAAAATTCTTCCATGATACCATAGCAGCTAACCAGCGTGTCCCAGTACTAAGACTAAAAGAAATCTTTGAACAGGAATTCGGAAAACTGTAATTCGTGCTGTGTAGATGAGTGCATAGGTGAGTCGTTGCTGTTACCCTTACTATGTTCTCCCTATCGTTACGGTTTATCTGCCTGAAAAGTCAATAAAATATAGATAACGGGCATGCATGCAAGGATACCTCACTTTTATGAGGTCAAAGCTAAAATACGCTGTTGTTGAACTTTTTTTCTTGCTTGAAGAGTTCAAGAGATAGAGTTAAATGAAGAAAGACTTCCCACCTGCGAAGAGAATCAACGTAAATGATCAGCTCATTTCATATTTTTTCCAAAAGGGGGGCCAAGAGTCAATTGTATTTGTACATGGGTTTGGGGATTCTAAAGATACTTTCCTTGAGGCATTTGGAATTCAAGAGTTTCAATCGTTTAGTATGTTAGCCACGGATCTAATAGGATTTGGTGACAGCGATAAACCAGCCAATTTCTCTTATCTGTTGAAAGAGCAAGCGAAAATTCTTGAAAGAACAATTGACCTTCTAGGTCTAAATCGATTTCACCTTGTCGCCCATAGCATGGGCGGAATTATTGGAATCGAATTAGGTGAAATTATCCCTGATCGTCTATGTTCATTCATCAATGTTGAAGGAAATATTACTGCTGAAGATTGCACAATGAGCAAGAGAGTCGCTGAGATGGGTGAGGAGCATTTTGCCCGAGAAGGTTTTGAGGGGCTTAAACACTCAATTGCCAAAGAAGCCAAGAAAACCCAAAGCAGGCCTTTAGAAGACTATTTGAAGAGTCTGTCAAAAGCTACGCCAAGATCCTTGTTTAAGAGTTCTATATCTACTGTTTATGAGTCGAATCATGGTGACTTGCTGACGCGTTTTGCTAGGCTTCCTTTTTACAAATGTTACATATATGGTGAAAAGAATAGAGGCATTTTTCCTGCTGAAGGTATGCTAAGGCAAGAAGAGATTCCATTGTTCTATGTTTCTAAGAGTGGGCATTCTATGATGAAAGAAAACCCGAAAGAATTCTATAACCTGGTTCTTAGGATAATTCAGCAATCCTCATGAACACATACATGCATTCGATTTCTATTTCTTCGTCTCTTGTAACATGACAGCACTGAATATTAGAGCAATGATGAAGAGTAAAACTGAAGCCACATACGGTCCCCCGATTCCAGCAACATATGATTCCCCAACCCAGAATAACGCAACAGAAATAACAAGCACAAATATCCAGATAAAACCAATTATCAAGTTCTTACTTTCCATTGTTATCTACCTTCCATTTGAGAAGTTCTGCATGAGTATATTATACTTTTCCCAAAAATCTTTCCTTTGTACTCTTTAATCATTAACAACATGCATATGCATGCATCGTTGCTATAACGCCTAAGAACAACACATATAACATCAAGATACTCTAGAGTTTCAAATCGATTTAGAGTTGCCAGATCGAGAACTTGAACAAGGACTTCATAAAACGGGAAGAAGAACGTTTCTGAACATTTCTTCATTTCAAATACTAGCAATGTTTAGGAGAGGATTATTTTACAGCTTTTTATCGATTTATCTTCGATTTTTTCTAGGTCTAAGCGTTACTGAAACCACCTTCTTTGCCACATTCCCAATGATTTTGAATGTACTCTTTCAAACATTTGTTTGGGGAGCTATTTCAGATAGATTCCAAAAACGTAGAACACTGATAATTCTAGGAGAACTATCTGCTGCAATGAGCACGTTTTTTGTATGGTACCTACACACCTTGCCTGAGGACAGTTATGCTTCAGGATATGTAATCATAGTCGGTTTATCTGTAGTGGAAATCTTCTGGTCAATGTCAAATATCGGTTGGAGTGCTCTACTCTCCGACATATATCCCACACATCAACGAGTTGGTGTACAAGGTAGACTCTTAAGTATCGGTGCAATCGGAAGAATCATCGGCGTATGGATAGGCGGACTCGCATATGATGGATTATCCAATTTTTATGAAGGCTGGGGCTTTGAAAGTGGCCTGTTATTCTTTATCGCTTCAGGGATAATGATTGTATCTACAATTCCTATGTTTTTTGTACCAGAAGGTGGAATCAAGAAAGATGTAGATAGACAAGAATCAACTTCAAGGATAACAACAATTCAATCAAGAAAACAATGGTAAAAATCCACAGTCCCCCTTTAGTTTCTGAAGGGGCATCTCAAGCGCTCTGCAGTCAACAGAGAAGTGCTTGAATATCTGACAAATCAAGCATCACATGTGCACGAATGCGCGCGCAAGGCCGCTACAAAAGGCCTCTGAAACCCCTTAATGGCAAAAGAATTAACTCTTAACATCATTGCCTACTATGGGAGATATGTTTGACAAATGCAGAAGAACATGTTCGGAAAGAAGTCTTGAAAACTGGCTTTCCACTTGAGCTGGAGATATTTTCCATCCTCACATCAGGTCCTTGGGTTGTAACTGCCCAAGATTATTTTCATGACACGGACGAGAACAAGTCTCGATACATCGATTTAGCAGCAATGGATATGCCTGTTTTGGATGAACACGGCAATATTACCAACTCACTTGAACCTATAAGACTAAACTGGAATTTGTCGATTGAGTGTAAGAAATCAAGTAGAAATTGGGTGTTCTTTCCAGTTGACGACTATTACATAGATACATCAGGGCTTGGAATTAACACCAAAATCATGGAAGGACCAGGATTTGGTCATTATGATCCTAAGAAATACAAGATCGCTTCCATTTACACAGTCCTAGATGGAGGAAAGGATGAAATCTTTGAAGCAGTGATGCAACTGGTAAAGCACGTTTCGTATTCAAAGAACAAAATATGGGAAAGAACAAAACTACTCTCGGAATCAAGGTATTCAATGAATTTGTGGTTTCCAATAATAGTGTTAGATGGTAAAATGTGGAATGTTCTTACGAAAAACGGACAGATAGCAGAGATCATAGAGTCAAAACATACAATCTTGAAGATGCAATATGGATCATCTAATGCTGAGGAAGAAGGATTCGCAATCGATGTAGTTCAAAGATCAAATTTTAGAGAGTTGATGAACATAATCACAAAAGACATGAAATCTTACGAGAATCTTATCAAGAAAGAGAAGACACATTTAATCAAAACACTCGATGAAGATTTTTCAAAGAGGACAGCTCCAAAGCCTGGTAACGTGCTTTAGTAGCGTGTTCGTCAGATTTCTGCAGCTCATGTGTCATGTCATGCTGATGGCGGCTTTCTCTGCGCGCGCGCACCAACAAAGTCGCTGGACACGCCGACGTCAATCTTCATGCTCTTCACAATCCTATAGTCTGCATATCAGGAACCGACCACCAGAAAAAAAAGGGGGTTGTGCGAGTGACACCACCACAGTTTAGGAGAAAAGCCAAACCCTCAGAGTTTTCTTGGTGTCCTTGGCTCAAAATTTAAGAAAGAAACTCTGATAACCTGTTATCGCGGTGGGTGCAATGAATAGAACAGTAGGTGCTGCAGCTTTGATTTCTCTGATTGTCGGAGTTGTGTTTGGTTCCGCTTTCTCATACGGAGAGATTCTAAGACTGCAATCTGAAATTAGGCGACTGGAATCAGAAATTTCAACGCTTCAAACAGCTTTTGAAGAGCTTGTCAAGTGTTTTCTAGTTGGCGACTCGAATTTTACCACCTCTTTGAATGAGAATGTTTGGTGGGCTGTTGAGGCTTGGCATGGAAACCCGGATTCAATAAGTGAAATCGAAAACGGACTGCTCCATGTATTCTATAATGAAACAAAGGGGGATTGGTATGGCAATAGCGGAGTATACCAAGGCAGACATCCAGATGGAAGAAACACGACTCGATTGTGGGTAGGTGGAACACAAGAAGCTCCAGACTTCAGGGATTACGTCGTTTTTCCAGAGAGCATGCTGAGCCACAAGTTCCAGCTGGAAGCAAAGTTTAGGATCCTTAATGTGGGATTCAATTGTTACCCAAGCGCCTTTGCTTTTGACCCCACACACGCAAGAGTCAATCTGGGCATCACGTTGATGTGTGCCCTAAACGACAGCTCCTACAGTGTTGAAGCTCAAACCTTATGGCTGGACATCTACTTTGCTGGATACAGCGTGAATAAAACTCATATCTGGTTCATCCCAAAAGACTCAAACTACGTGGATATTCATGATGATATTCATGCAGGATACTTCGTTGGCGAAGTTCCTTCCTCACGCTTCAGCGAATGGATTACAATGTCAATAGATTTAGGAGATTACATAGGCAAAACGCTGAACCTCATAACGGAGATAGATGTTGAAACGATAAGGGTCTACGGCTTCATAGTGTTCGTGGAATGCCTTGGAGCCTACGCTGAAGTCGAATATGATTACGTGGAAACCTGTAAAACATAGCTCTATGCATACATCAACGGAAACAAGGCTTGATAGATGTGCTCGTAATAAAAGCCCATAAAAAGAGGTGAAAAAATGAGTGAACATAAGTTTGGAATCGTTAAAATCAACGACAAAATCGGCGAAATTCCCCCAGGAAAGAAGCGTCCATATCCGACGGATGGTGTTTGTGAGCTGTGTCTGGGTAGGCTGAGTGAAAGCGAATCTTTAGACTATCACCATTGGGATGACACTGACCTGTTGAAAGGACTATGGCTATGCAGAACTTGTCACATTAACGCGGATTGGCTTGACCATGGTAGTATTAAGCAATGTCAGTGGATACAAGAGGCAGAAGGCGAGCAATACATAAGACGCTACCTCAAACTCAAAAATCCTGATACACAAAGAGGGTGGCAAGGAATGAAACCCTCAAAGGAAAAAAGGAGACTATGGATAAGAACGAAGAGTCAGTTAACTCAAGCTGAAAAGAAGCAAGGAAAGTTCAATCGCGATGAGGTTATCAAATTCCTAAAAAGGAAAGGCTATGAACACCCAAGTTTTTGGCTTGATGCGAAACAAAGGATGATTTTGATTGATAGAAAGACTGGTAAACCTTTAGAAATGAACGAATCATTGATTAATGAAATTGCCGAAAAAATGAGGCTCTTATCTGGAAAGTGGCTGATTTTCATCCAGACAGAATATACAGATGAACTTTGGAATAAGATTAAGAAACTAACAACTAAAGACAAAATCTGGAGCGCTAAGATTTCAACTCTTGTGCATCCATTAGCATCAAAAGGAGAACATGTAGTTTGTGTTTACACCAAGAACTATCTTGATAAACAAGATGTTATGAAAGTGAGAGAGATTCTAAGGGAGATTGGAGTGAAAGGAAGATTGAGTTACAAACCAGACATTTATACTGTCCTTGGCATCTATTCAGATAACAAAGAGAGCTTCGGTCTGAAAAAGGTTACACGATATACAAGTTAACATCTCAATGAATGCATGCAAGCAATCCATTGATTGGATTGATGTCGAAGGGAAGAAAAGAGGTCCAAATGATGTATGAAGATTCCAAAAAAATGGAGAGAACAATCGGGAGAATAAGGAGACTTCTAAAGGACAGCAATCATATAGAAAAACCATCTCTTCCAGAACTGTCATTCAAGCCCGATCTGATGATAGATCTTGATAAGAAACTGATATTCGTCGAGATTGCCTACCTGAGGAAGAATGAAAACGTTGATTGGAAAACTTTGAGACTGATAGAATACCTTTTTGAAATCAAGCTGTTCTTTGGAAATCATTCTCTTTTTGGTTTAATAATATTGGATCAAAATCTGTGGAAGGATTATTGCCTTGAATTACTTGAGGGATTCTTTGACAAAGTGGCTTCTGAGTCTGATATCGTGAGTGTAAGCAGTGTTTATGCAACCCCAAAAGAAAGCAATTTTAAACTATGGAATCTAGAAAGGGATTACCAAAGATTAAGATCCAAGAAACTCGTCGAACTGAATCTAGAGCAGTTTCACTACCAGCCAATAAGTGCTCGTGAATTGGAGGAAGACTCTTATGATAGATTGTGTGGTTTGGGCTTTCACCCTTCGAGGAACTTTCCCATTAGAAATCTGAAGAACTACTACCTAACGGAAGACATGAATTTAAGATTCTACTTCGATTTCTTTTTTAACAACAAAATAGTTGAAATCAAATCCTTCAGGAAAATAAATAGCTATCAAATTCAGAATCTGTTGATTAAGGCAAGACTAATCAGATATTGGAAAGCCAATGGCAAGATAAAACAAGTAGACCCAATTCACAAAATGATACTTCTAGCAAATGGGAATATGAGTGGTCCGGAATACGATCAAATGAGATACTTGAGGATGCTAACGGCTACCGGCTGGGATGTCTATCCTGCAGATATTTTGCATGATGAAAAAAAGGCAAGAGGAGTTTTTGGCGATGACTAGGCGAAGTTTTAGGTCCGAGCTTGCTTCTTTGATATTTGCATTGCGAGCGAGCAGTAGAATCACTAATGACCCCAGCGGAAGACGAATTCTTGACGATTTTGATCTAGCACTAAGATATTATCGAATTGAGAGAGTTAAGAGATATCTTGTTTGGGGACTGCTGATTGGCAGGAGTGTGGATCATTTCACTTCATTTTTCTTGTTGGCAAAAGGGGCAAGTCTCCTAGGTGCAAGGAATACCTTTAACAATCGAATATCGAGAATATGTAGTTCTCGCAATCCTTTGACTAGTAACCCAACAATAGGGACTGATTTGGATACTGTAAGGCAACTGCGAAATGACCTCTTCCATAATGCTGGGAGACATTTCACTGATACAGAGATGAGAACTCTTGTGTTTGACGCTGTGAAATGCATTCTCCAGCTGAACTTGGATCTGTGAGAGATGAATACATGTGTGTAGGGCAAAAACTAATGTTGATAGTTTTACGAAGAGGCTCTTCGTAGATTGCTGAGCATGCATGCATTTGAGATAATCATGAAACTTTTGGGCTGGTTTCACATCTCATATGTGTTACCACTCATACTTCTGAACTATGTGATCCCCAGAGAACTTGAGGAAAAGTATCCTCCATATGCAATGCATATTGCAAGCGCGCTCACAAAGATTATATTTACTGGAATTTAATGATTTCTTGGGGCACACAATGAATCACTACGAGGAAAATGGGGAAAGAAGTGAACCAGTAACGGAAATTTGTGAGATCTGTGATTCTGAAGGCGAAGTGGAATACATGTTAGACTGCCCAAAATACTCGGAGGTTTTGAGAAAAGGAATAATTCCCGGCTGGATCCATGAAGAATGTTGTGAAGAAGTTTTCAAAGATGAACCTGAACTTTGCATCGAAAATTGCGACAATGAAAATCTTCTGAAAAACATCACAAAGTATTTTGAAAAGTGTGTTGATATAGAAGGTTTAACTCAAGAAGAGATGAAGGGCGTTCCCATCTTTATGTCTGAAAACAAAATCTATGGGATTACGTCTCACATGGACAAGTTCTTGGAATCATTCAAGCCTCTGAACATGGTGACTAACGTTTTCTTGGACAAGGAGAATGGCATAGTTTATGCTAAAGACAATCAAAGAAACATCAACATCTATTTTTTGTCTCTATATGAGGAAATAAAAGAACGCTTTTCTTCATTTTGGCCGTTCCGTCCAGAAGAGTTCTGTATCAAAGATGGTCCTTTATTCTTAGTTTATCGCTTTGGCGACAAGGCCGTGGGTGCTGTAATTGCTCCGCGAATCGCGGAAACAGGTGTGAGCGATATGGGAATTGAGGTGGCAACCACATATAAGGAAAGATATTTCCAGGCAGAGGATTTTTTTGGAATTGTCCTTAAGCCCCACAGGGAAGACTTGAAATCATCAATTCAAAATCTATCTGAGGATGAACTCATTAATGTAGTTCTATACCCACTTCTCAACAGCCTTGGTTTCAAGGGTGTAAAGCCAATATCATTCCATGGACCTGGAGAGCGCGGAGGTGACTTTCATCCCTTTTACAAAACAAATGAGTTTGGTAAGATTGTATATTATTCAGCTCAAGCCAAAGCCGAAAAAATTCACTCTAAGGCTGGCGTGAAAAAGGGAAATGTTAATCAAGTAATTGATCAAATGAAAAAGCTCTTCCGGACTCCCTTCAAATCCTTTATTGACAACACTGAGAAACGAATAAGTCTTGCATTCATTTTTTGTTCTAAGGATATTACTCCAGAGGCCAGAGACCAATTATTTAACGAATTTGAAAACCGACAGATAGTTAGTCTTGTGGATATCGATGACATTGTAGATTTTGTCTTGGGAAAAGGATTATCAGAAGAGATACTAACCTATTGCAGAAGGAGAGGAGAGCAACAAAAGAATTAGATTGACGATATGAGCACGCATGCGCTAAGCAAAAGAATCGCTTGCTTAAGTGACAAACTAAAACGAAACAAGAGGAGATAAAGAGACGCGTGCGCATTGCAGTAGATAAGTGTTGGTTGTCTTGAGAATTGAATATGAAAACAAAAGCGCAGAAAAGTTTCTGGCAAACTGTAGATTCTGGAATTATACTGGTAAACCTGAGGCGACTGCTGAACCATGGGAGTTTGATGCACAAAAATCTGAACAATCTATGCAAGGTCTCAGAGAGCTCCGTAGCATTGCTTTGCTGCTGGTCAATGAGCTTGATTTTCTGAGTCCACCAATTCCTTGGTCTGGTCACACAAGACGAGCGAGATGGGGATCCTTGTTAGTCGAAGGAAACTTTGACGAATGGAAGAAGGTTAAAAAGAGGTCAGCTCAGATTCGGGCCACTATCTTTTACCCAAGCCGCAAGAGGAATTATGACTTCATGCTATGCGTAAACAAATACACACCATTGGCACTAACCCGGATTCAAGATGCTGACGTTCGAGCAAACAAGAAGAAACTTGAACCGATTTGGACGTCTGTAGGTCTGCAATTCGACTACACTACAGATAGGCCAGTTTTACTTCCACAAAAACCAGAGAGTTGCAGCTTGGACGAGGTTAGTGTTTTTGCTGGGCAACTCGAACGATTTAGGGGACGTGTCGGTTGTTCAATTAGAAATCTCGGCGAGTTTCCTCGATTCGGTTGAGCTGAACGCGCAATTGGGGGATGTAGATATGAAAACTGTTCCTCACAGGCCATCAAAACTGGGTGCCAACACACGATTTCGAGCTGGACCAGACTCCATAAACGACCGATCGGTCAGTGACTTCTGGCAATGGGCGTATTCAGGTCTAATGCAAAACACAGAACGTGCAGTTCTTGCAGAATACATCGTAGCAGTCCTACTCGGCTTAGATAGAAAACCGAGAGTTCCATGGTTAGCCTACGATTTAACGTTGCCTAATGGGAAGAAAATCGAAGTAAAAACCATGTCACGACTACAGGCGTGGCATCAAAAGGAACTGTCCAACCCTCTGGTCGTAATCAAGCCTACAAGAAAATGGGATCCCGAAACAAACACCATGGAAGATAGACCAAAACTTCACTCAGACATCTATGTCATCTGCTTTTTCACCGCAGAAAGCCATGACGTAGCAAACCCACTTGACCTTTCTCAGTGGAACTTCTATGCATTCACAAGAGGTAAGATCAAAGAACTGTTGCAGGAAAGAAAATCAATATCCCTGAAGTTCCTCGAAAGCTCCGGGATTAGACCATTCACCGCCTACAAAATGAAGAATAAGATTATGGAACTGCAAAGGCTCGTAGATTGTTAAAACATCCACTCTTGCGAGCGAGCGAGAAACGCTATCGCCAAGCCAGCGATTAACAGCAGTTTCTTATTCACTTTTCACACCTTCTTGTTATGCAATGCATGCATATTTGCTCACTTGTCATGGTCTTACACATTCCGCTTTTGGTCTATATGGTCTTTTCTTTTTTGGCTTGCTATGTTTCTTACATTTTTTAATACAAACCCATACGCCTTGTTGAATTTTCCAAACGCAACCGCAAAGGTCTTTTCTAATTTGTTCATTCATCTCTCAGCATACTCACAGTTTATGCATTTTCGGCGTTTTTTATCGGTTGTCGAAAATTCCTTTCCACAAAGTTCACAGATTTTTTCGTATAGTGGTATTATTTTTCACCTCGTTCTTCTTTAGTCCAAGTCCATGTTTCTTCATCTAAAATCCAAGTTGTGCCATGTTCCCAATCAGTTTGTGGTTTATTATAGGTTTTTTTATGCATGCATGCACCTGCTAATCCAGTAACACTTATGTGAACTTCCAGTTAACATAAATTCAGGGGATTAATGACAACCGACAAAGATGCAACGAACCGCCACAATTTCGGGGAGGGGTTAGAAGCAACAGGATACCCCTTCGAGATAAAGGTGGCCGAGGAATTGCGGAATTATAATTGGGATTTCATAATTGATTACCCCGTTTCAGTCTTGCCTGATCCCTCAAATCTTGAGGAGAAGTTCTCTTCTTCAAACCTGATATAATGCATTTTAACTTAGTCTTCCAAGTTGTAGGGCATCGGCTGGGGACTCGTAATTATAATTGTTTGTTCCAAAGCTATTTGGCTTATTACACCAAGCAATTGTTCGCTATATTTGTGGGATAGCTGTTCAAGGATCCCATCGAGAATAGCCATCTTAATACCAGCTTTGAGATTCAACATAAGATGATTGATTACTGATCGCGTTATGCGAGTTGCGGTTGAATGAGTTCCGTCTTCTTCAGTAGAGTCCAATGTTAGAGGGCTCAGATACACATGCTGGAAGGTTTTGTCCGTGATGACGCTGTCGATTTCCGGTGGAATCGTCAAGGATTCAGTTATCTCTTTTTCTCCAATCATGGAGAGCCCGCTTCGGATGATGTAATTCCTATTTTCGTGCTGTATCTCGACTTCGACTTGACAGAAAGGTTTCTGTGATTTCTCCAGGTTTTCTCGCGTATGCCTAAAGTTGAACAATTTTTTTCGAGGGACACTGGCATAGCCAAGAAATGCGAATTCTAACGCTCTTGCCACATTGGTTTTTCCTGATCCGCCAGGACCTATGATGAAGTTGATGCCATCTTGAAGGTGTAGCGCATGTTTGCCATAGAAACTAGTGATATTTTCCAGGAGAATCTTTTTCACGATCACAACTTGCCCCTCTGACACTAATGTTCCACGCGTGAGCATACATCTGCATGCATGCTCAATGTTCGTTCTTTTTGCGTGTAAATGGTTGTAGTCTTTCTGTTAATAATCTTTTGAGTTCCTCTTGGCCATGATAATATTCGTCAGGAATATCCAAACATTCCACTTTGTTCCAAGCCTCGGAATCCAGTTTCAGGACTGCCTTCTGGTGCTTGCATTCCATGACAAAGATTCTATCTGCCCAAGCAATCAGTTCCTTTGATAGCGGAACCGTGGCTGCAATGCTGGTGCCTGCAGACTTTGCTTCAACGTTTTCAACGTTTTGAAACATTTCTTCTGCAGTTTTAGACCTGTCAACGTTACCCGTGCAAACGAACAAAATTTTCATCATGATCCCAACTGGAACCAAAATGGAGCTTGTAGGCGGGGCCTACATGTAATTTTTAGCATTTGCTTTTACGCCCATGCGTGCGTATGTTCATACGATTCTTCCTTTGAATGTAAGCCGGGAACTCAATCCCAAGCCTATGGGCTTCAATGCAAAATCAGGGAACATCTCAGGAAACTTCTTAAGCCATCTTCTATATGATCTCCACACTGTTCCTTTTCCCATTTTCAATTCTTGTGCCATATCAATTATGCTCAGATGGTTTCCGTGTTGAATGCCTAAAAGATAAAATAGTCCTGACAGCAACGAGTCCTTTGATCTTGAAGAGAAGAAGACTGGCTTTGACTTGCAGGTTTCCTCTATTATTTGTAGCGCGTGTGATGCAATTTCTTCTGCTTTCTCCTCTAAGAATATGGCACGAGCGCTCACGGGTACGTAAGGTGGAGTCAAGCGTTTGAGAATCCAACACACGTGTGGACGCGCATCTTTGAAAGCCGTTTTTCCAGTCTTTTTCTTGTCATTCATTCTTACCATTCACCTACCATGTTCTTGATGCGCGCGCGCCAATCTTGATGCCTTTCAAGTAATCCCCTCGATGAAGCTACTTCTTCTGCACTGGTTTTATGATTTACGGAAGAGTGCATCGTCTACTTGGCAGATACGCATTCATACGAAGAGTTATCTAATCACGCATTGATGCATGCATGCCTTACAAAATGATCTACAATAGTTACTCGGAGTTCATAAGAAATAAGAACACTAAATCTCCTATCCGTTTGTATCGGTAAAAGGAAGAAAAAAACATGAACAAATATTTCGTTTTGTTGAAAACGGATGCAACGAGAACCAAAGATATTACACAGAAGCTGCGAAACCTTCCAGAGCAACCTTACCATGGAGTTAGGCTGTACTACACCATGAACTGTTTCGGCGACTACGACCTAGCAATATGGTTTGAAGCTGAAAAACAAGACTACGCCCACGATTTCGTAGAGAACAAAATACGCCGAATCCCAGGCGTTCTCGAAGCATACACGGTGCCAACAACTCCAATAAAAGAATACGTCAACTGGAAATAGCCCTTTCCAAGAAGCACCGACAAAACCCATCTTTTTCTTTTTGTTTCAAAGGGTTGAGTTAGAGGTTTGGTGTTGTTCCTGAAAGTCTAGGAAGTACTCATAGGTATTAGCTTTTGTGAAACCTTGGCTCTCATGGAATTTCTGAGCAACTGTATTTTCTACGTTTACTCTAGATTTGACTGCCTTGCACTGTTCCCTTCTAGATATACTGATAAAACGCTGAACAAGTTTCGTGCCTATTCCTTTCTTCCGATTTGCTTCATAAACGATAATTGCGTCGATTTTCGCAGTCTTTCCTTCCCAGTCAATGTCTAAGTGATAACTGCCCACTAGAATTCCTATAACTTTGCCAGAATTCTCAGCAAGTAAGACTACGCCTTCTCTGACATAATCTTTGAAAGTCTGCTTGAAGTCTGGTCCTATATCTCCATGATATAGCTTTATGAATAAAGGTAGACATGAAGAATAGTCACTGATTTCTCCAGTGCGAATCATTACCGTTTCGTCTTTCATGATGTTTTCACTTTACATTCTCTAATCTCTAGATAGAAGAAGAATTTTTAGAAGTTTCTAAGTTTTTTAACTAGGTGCATGCATGCATTGGAGTCAACGTAAGTCATCATTTTGTCGTTTTTGCTAGGTCTTCCATCTTTGTCATAGCCGTGGCGAGTGAGACCTTTTGCTCAATGAACTTGAAGTTTCCTGTGGTTAGATCCCATTTGACAAGGTCGTGTCCATGTTCACCGAGGTATATGGCAAATATCGTGTCTCCAACTTGAACATATCCAACTTTACTCTTCGTCTTCTCTGTTGGATGTTTCCACCACTCAAGTTCTTTTTTTTCTTTCACATATTCACCTCCTTACCAACAGGTTTCTAGTCAATGACAATTTAATCAGCCTCCTTTCCCATCTTCGCGGCTTTCCTCTTTGTAAATGTGCCTCCGTTATAAGAACCTGTTCCTTTACACCACAATTTTTATGTTCAGCATAATCAGGACCAACAGGCACTCGAAAGCCCTTTCCTCCACAGTGCCGACAGTTTCCCCACATGCATGCATCTATGCGCGTTTTCGAATATTGACTGTCTATTCATAAACGTTTAATCTAACAATAGAAGAATGCTACGAGTGTTAGGAACTACGCCTCCGATTGATACTTAATATAGTGGGTTGAAAGGCCAGTGAAGTGTCCTCATCCAGACTGTGGAAAGAAGATTAATCAGCTTATTGCACAGGTCGACCTTTCAAGAATTCCACGGGAAACCTACTACGCTTGCCCACACTGCAAAAACCGAATCAACCTCACCTTGGAAGAGGAGAGCCTGAAATTCCCAAGCCATTCCCGAAAAGTCAGAAAAGAAAACCCGTCAAGTTGCCCGCACTACTTTGGATATCTGAAGCTATTCTCTAGTGGCGGTCAGATTCCAGAAGAATGCCTAACATGCAAAAAATTAACAGAATGCACAGATAAAGCGCACGCGCAGACATTTGTAAGATAATACTATCCATGCATGCACTTCTCTTGAGATTAAGGTATGGGAGAAGGAATAGGTGACTAAGCGAAGAGAAAGTGATGAGATAGACTACAAGTATCTTGTAGTTGTGATAGGAGCAGTAGTTGTTCTTCTTGGCATCTCTACTCTACTTAACCCTACTTCCGTCTCTGACATTGTTGCCGGAATAGTGGCTCTCCTCGTAGGTCTCTATCTTATGGCACTGCCTATAGCTCCAGATATCACTAAGGATTTCGCAAAAACTATAATTACACTTCTTCTTGACCTCCTCAGACTGGCGACAAGTGCTTTTGTTGACGCAGTAAATAAGCTAAATCGCCATCTCAAGGAACAAAAGGAGAGAAAGCAAGACGAAGAAACCAATGAGAACGGATCGTAGAATGAAGTGTTCTGGGTGTGGTCATTGGAATAGAGTTACAGTGAACAAGATTTTCATTGAAGAAGCTAATCCGATAGAGCCAAAAGTCAAAGTTCTAATTCCTATGTATGAACCATGCATGCATCGAAGTCTATGATTCCAATATACCTGAGGGTGTTTGAGATGCTCTTGTGTCCCAACTGTCTCTGAACGTAAACTATGTCTTTGGTCTTCACGTATGCATGCATATTCTGTTCATTTTCTAATTTTTACTACTTTCGGTTGGACCATCTGGTTGCAGTAGGGGCATGTACCCCATCCCCTTGCTCGGCTTGCCTTCCATTGGTTCTTGCAGAATGGACACTGCAACAAAACATTTTCTCCTACATAGAAGACTTTTCGGCTGAACGCAAGAACGAAAATTCCAAAAGCTAAAGCGGTAGCTCCCATTATGGTCAAGTGCATCAGTTTCAACCTAACGCCGAAGCCAAAGTCAAAGTCTTTTGTCCAGAGATACTGCTCTAAAGCTGGGAATACACCGTGTGAAGTGGGCACATTCGGCCATGCCCTCCATAATATGGCAACTAGCATAGTTAGTCCGACAAGGCAGAGTGCGAAGCCCAATGCGTAACCAGTTATATAATGTGTAGCAATTCTTCTCATGGAACATCAAAATTAGGTTTAAAAGCCATTCTTATTTGATTTATGAAGTTGAGATAAACAGATAGAGTGCATGCATGCATTTGTATATTTGTAAAAGAGCTTTTTCGTTGTTAACACCTAAAGTAAAAAGGCAACACTGTTACTCGCACTCTTCACGTCTTGGTCATATAGGGTGCAATATTCTTCCATATTAACAAAGCAGATGAAAGCTTCCAAGTAAATCTTGTTTGGCTTGAAGGTGACAAACTTGAACGACATTGAAATCGTGCGCAAAATTAAGAGGGACCTAACCCATGCACGCAAAAAAATAGAAAATATGAAAGATGTGGAAGAGAAGAAGAAAGCCTTGAAAGTCTACGCAGAACTTTTAACAACCCTAGAAATAGGTGCATCTGATAGCTCTCCTACTAGGTAACCCTTCGGGTAGAAAGGAACAGTTTGAAATCTCAAGACTGCATGCATAATGCTTACGCCTTAGCCAAACGTTTGCCTGCTCTTTCTAGCATCTCAAGCTTGTGATCTTTCGAGAACCGAGTTACTGGAACCAAGTCGAAGATATCGAAGCCAAGCCTTCTAAGGTAATCTTCAAGATTGTAGAGGGCACGGACGGCACCTCTGCCGCTTCCACCAGCCGAGGCTATCCCGATTGCCTTTTTACCCGTGAAAGTCTTAAAGCCTCTACCTGTCTCGCATCGACGGAGACGGTCTAGAAAGATCTTAGCCGACTCGCTGAGATCATGCCAGTAGACAGGGGTAGCGAAGATTAGAGCATCTGATTTGGCAATCTTTTCCCTCAATTTCTGGAAATCGTCCTCAAGTATGCAGATTCCCTCCTTCCTGCACTTTCCCCATCCGTTGTCACAAGCGATACACGGTTTTATATCGAGCTTATTTAGGTGAATGAGTTCAGTTTCCCCACCCCTAGCCTCAAGACCCCTCAGGACAGCTTGCACGAGATCAGAAGTCAACCCGTCCAGATTGGGACTTGACTGGACAGCGACAACCTTCATACTAACAACCAGAAGCCAAGAGATGAAGCACAATAAAAAACGTTGTGCACATGCAAGTATGCTATTCTAACAGCCCTACAAAAAAGGGGGTTTGCAGGGGAAAACACGGAAAAACACCGAAAAATTGCAAGCGATATAACATCAAACAACCATAAAACCAACGAACAAGTAATGAGCAAAACCGAGCAATTCCTAGACTACATTAAACAAGCCAAATCAAAGAATACGTGTAAGAGCTACAAAAGAGGGATTGCTCTTTTTGAAGAGTTTTACGGTAAAAGTTCAAAAAGAAGCATAAAGGAACCAAGAAGCCATGACTGAAAAAAAGAGAGTGTTGAGTTTTCTACTCAATTTCTGCTTCTGGAGCTTCGCTCTTAATTAGTTCTATCCCATGCACACAGTCTGCTCTATTGTGGTAGCCTTCGCCACTATCAGCTATTATCTTACCGTTAGATGCTATAAATCTCCATCGCCATTCTTCAGCTTTGTCTTTGTATACCTTAAATCGTGGTTCAGCCATTTTTGTTCACCTTGTTTAATTTCAAACTTGTGCTATAAAACATTTTTTATCTAACAAAGATTATCACGCTTATCTTTTATCTTGAATCTAAAACGTGAGCAAAGCGAAAAATGCATGCATCTAGATGACTTTAAAGGTTCTGAAGACGTAGTATGAATGATGAAGTAATGATAGAGAATGAAAGTGGGAGGATATTTCGTTATAATGTTGTTTTTACGCTTGCAGTGATAATGCTGATGTCAATTATCCAGATAGCTGAAACGATCCCAACTTCTGATAGGTTAGCACACAACGAGACATTCACATTTGATTTTTATGTTCAAAATGTTATAGACATGTTTTCGTGGCAGATTAAATTCGAATTCGACCCCAAAGAACTAGAATTTATCAAGTTTACCACTGGTGAAAACGGATATTTCCTGTACGACTTTTCCTCTAAATATGGGCACCCGACCGTGAAGGTATGCACGCGCAAATATATGCTTGCATGCGAGTGTATTCTAGGCTGGATCGGTGTTCAGGCGTCTGGTAGCGGAAAGCTCTGTTCACTTACCTTTAGGAAATTGGTTGTGACCCACGATCTAACCATCACATTATTGGAAGACACGTTTTACATTACTGTTGGGGGATCACACCTTCAAACACTTACTGCTAAGCCATTACCTATTTTCATGAACATATCAGAGCCGTAAAGAACGCATGCGCGCGCCTTACATCAATATCAGGCTTTCTCCGTCCTTGCTTATCCGCCATTTGCAGGGAAGATAGTTCTTCTGATGCCACTCCTCTAAAGCCTTCAACTTCTTCATAGGAACACTTGAAATTTGAACCCCGCTCTTCCCTTTTGAAACTAGCTTCAACACTACAGGACTATGCTCATCTTTTTCCTCCATGAAAAACACCACCTATTCTTGTTTTACGTATATGGATATCACCTATTCTAGTGTTTGCTTTACCTAATCTACTTGGGATAGAGGGCATGATACCGACCTCAGCAGGAGCCAAACTGGGCGTTTGGCTACTCATATTGCCACTCCCACCCTTAAAGCCACGAGCACACGGGCGAACTCCTCAAGAGCTAGGGGCGAACACCCTAGCCTTTCGTCATTCGCTACATATTTGGCATTTTCATGATTGCATGCATGCATAGCCCTATTATAGACGATTTCTTCTTACAGACTTCGATGAAAGACATTCATAAGGCACTAGTCAAGAGAGCAACTTGCTCTACAAACGAGGTCTGCGGAACATCAGCACCAAGTTAGATTAGGGTATTATTTGAACTCATACACTTTTATGAAAACAGCAAGGTTTGATATTCTTGGTTTACTTTGTTGTATTTGGCTTGAATGATGGAGCTGATCTTGCGCCAGTCCTTAGCTATCTTTGGCCCAAATTCGCTAGCTACGTGTTTCATCACATAGTCCTTCATTGGTTTTTCACGTCTAATGATTCTTTCACGCCAGTTAATGCTGACTAAGCCCGCACGCCGCAAGTGATGGAGGCTGTAGATAATTTGCTGGGGGGCAAGGGGATAACTTACACTCTCCATTAGATCGTTAAACAGAGAATCGATGGAAATCTCGTTTTCAAAACGTAAACATATTATCGCTACGACATCTAGCAGTCTTACTTGAGCAGCAATCGTAGACTTGATTTTTGGTTTTATGAGTCTTTTGAAGTAGGCTAGTTTTACTATTTCTGTCGTAACCACGTATCCAAATACAACTAGAATCAGGGTGCCGAGCAAATGCAGAGGCAGTGAGGTGAATTCAAAAATGTTGGTAATGGGAAGGTAAATTAATGCAAAGGTTATGAAGAGGGCGATCACCGAAGCCAAAACCAATTTCTTGCTAGGAGGTTCACTCTTCAAAAAGAATTTGTCCGTTCTTATCATGAACAAAACGAGTACCTCTGATAAGACGATTTCTACAAACAGGGCGGTCCTGAAGAGGACTTCACCTACATTGAAAATGAAAATCAGAAGTAGAATAAGTACTACGTCGAACACAGCGCTTACTAGACCAAGTAGTCCGCCGAATTTGAAGATGTGGTTTATGTCCCATCTTCTCGGTCGTACTAATGCCTCCTTTTCAACGTTATCTGTTGAAACAGCAATAACGGGAGTGTCAGTTAAGAAGTTCGCTAGGATTAGTTGAGATGGCAACAAAGGTAGGAAATGTAGCACCGCTGATGCAGCTCCGATGGTGTAGAGATCTCCGAAGTTTCCTGAGATAGTGTAGATTACATATTTGACTATGTTGCTGAAGGTTCTTCTCCCTTCTTTGATGCCGTCGACTATTACTTTCAAGTCTTTCTTGAGCAAGACAATGTCTGCGGCATCTTTTGCAATATCTGACCCTTTATCTACCGCTATCCCTACGTCAGCTTCTTTAAGTGCTGGGGCATCGTTGACTCCATCGCCCAAGCACGCTGTAATTCGCCCGTTTTTTCTTAGAGCCTTTACCACTCTATACTTGTGTTCAGGTGTTGCCCTTGAAAAGATGACTACTTTGTTCACTTTTTGTTGAAGCTCTTCGTCTGTGAGTTTGTCAACCTCTTGGCCAAGCATCATCTCATCGTCTTTGACTTTCAATCCGACTTGGCAAGCGATTTCCTTTGAGATATAAGGCCCATCGCCTGTCAAGATTTTAACTTCAATTCCCAGCTTTCTGCTAAGTTTGATGGCCTGTTTTGCTGTCTTTTTGGGAGGATCCATGAATGCAATGTAGCCAAGCAGTGTAAGTCCATATTCATCGTCTTTTGTGTATCTTTCCTTCTCTTTGATCTCCTTGTAAGCAACAGCGATTACTCTGTAGCCTCTGCTTCCGTATTCCTCATAAGGCCTTTTTGCAGTATCTTTGTTTTCTAGAAGACTCGCTTCATCGTTTTGCCACACGTGAGTTGATAGATCAAGTATTGTTTCTGGGGCACCCTTCGATATGAGTAATAACCTTCCATTAGTCCTTACCACCACACTCATTCTTTTCCTGGTTGAATCGAATGGCATTTCCTTTACAACAGAGTGTTTTTCAAGTGTCTTCGTGTCGAGGTTTTGTTTTGCATATTTCCATATTGCAGTGTCGATGGGGTTGCCTACGTCTTTCTTTTTCCTTATTGAGTTGCACAAGAGCGAATAGAGAATTAACTTGTCTTCTGCTTTTCCGTTAACGTCCATATACCTTTCAAGGGTTAGCTTGTTTTCAGTGATTGTTCCTGTTTTGTCCGTGCAGACAACGTCAACATTTCCAAGATCCTCTACAGAAACAAGTCTCTTCACAATGACATTCTTCTTTGCAAGCAGGAGTGCCCCATTTGAAAGGGCTATAGTTATTACTATCGGCAACGCTTCAGGAACCATTCCGATAGCTAAAGCCACAGAAAACAGGAGGGTGCTGATTATGTCCCTTACAAGAAGGGCATTAATGAGAAAAATCAGAACGACACTTGCTAAAACGATTTTTATTAGAGTGTAGCCGAATTTCGTCATATTCTTTTGAAATTCGCTTTCTCTTTTTATCTTCTTTAAGAGTTGTGCGGTTTTTCCGAGGTACGTCTCCTTACCTGTGGCTACAACTATGCCCACTCCTTCTCCGTCTTTGACGTAGGTTCCCATGAAGGCCATGTTTTTCATTTCATGTATAGGCGGGCTTTCAGCGGATATTTCCGAAGAGATCTTTCGGACAGGATATGACTCTCCGGTCAGGGATGATTCATCAATAGACAATTCGTCAATACTCAGTAGTCTCATGTCAGCAGAAACCACATCGCCAGTTCCTAACAAAACGACGTCTCCAAGAACTAACTGCTTCGTGTCGACTTGCTGCTTCTCGCCTTCTCGTATGACTCTGGCGGTAAACGTGATATGCTTTCCAAGCCGCTCCAGTGCCTTCTCTGACCTGTATTCTTGAAAGAAGCCAAGTAGCCCGTTGATCGCTACAATGACTATTATGATAGTTGCGTCTGTAAGCTCTCCCAGAAAAGCTGCGACGATGCTTGCGCCGATCAAGATTATTACTAGTGGGTTTTTGAACTGAGATAGAAAGATGAACAGGCCTGTTCTAACTTTGCGTTTGGTTATTTCGTTTGTCCCATAACGAACCAGTCTTTCACCTGCCTGCTTTCTGCTTAATCCTTTCTCTGAACTGCCAAGCTGATCGAGAACATCTGAACCTGATAGTGCCCAATACTTTTGCGTATACATTTCCAGTAATAGATGCAAGTGATTGTTTTAAAAGAATTATTAGGTGACGGCACTTCGGTCGGCACAAACCGTCATTAGACTATCATTCTCGCTCTTTTGATTATTACGTCCAGAGTTTCTTTAGGAAGTCTTGTTTCTCTTCTAAGTTCTCGTGGATTTTTTGCGGTTAACTGTTTTGATAGAATTATTCCCGCTCGCGACAGTCTTTCCGTGGTTGTGATGGTTAAGCCCTCAAGATATGTTATGGGGTACAGTTTCTTTTCTGCACACTTCTCTTCCATGCAACCTGAGATACAGAGCGTCATTCATTGAAACTATTTCCCTAGGGCCATAGGCACATCGAAAACACTCTGCTGTACAGCCAGCTGGTGAAGTTCAAGGGAGAGGTCGAATACGTCTGCAAGGTGGCCAGAACCCCAAACGAGATCCAAGAACTGATTGAAAACGGCTTCGAGTACATCTGCGACCAGGAAAGTCTCAAGTTCAGGAGGAGGAAGTAGATTGTCGCAGGTTTATATCAGATCAACATTGTGATGCCGAGGACCGGACTTGAACCGACGACTTGTGGAGATATCTCCCCGCAAACTCCCCCTTTTTTCATGTTCGACATTGATCATGTATGCGTTACACTTTCTAGGGAGCTACCTCCGGTTCTTAAACGAAAAGTAGCCTTAGGAGGGCGTATTACTTGTCTCTTGCGCCCCCTTCTTGGCTGAGTAGACGTAGGGGATGGCGAAGTCTACCTTATCGTTCTTGGAGAAATCTTTGAATATCCTTTTTTCGATCTCATACTTTATTCTGGGTCTATCAGTAGCCAAGGTCATGTACCTGAGCCTCAGATGAACTCCGTAGTCGTACATATCTGACCTGATGTAGGGCTCCTTCCCCGAGGCTTTGATGATGTCTGCGGTGACATTCCTAGCGGCGCTGAGCAGAATTCTTTCAGCCTCTTCCCAGTCCGTATCATAAGTCATCCTTACCACCACTTCGTCGAGAGAGTATACGGATGTCTCTTCTACTTGCTTTGAAGGTTGTCTTTTCAATCTTGGTGTAAAGTTAACTGCTGGATGTCCGAAAAGCATGTTATTTGGAATCAGAATATTCCGCCCTACAGCCTCCTCGCTTTCGACGGATCCGCCGACCTGATTAAGAACCGTGTACATCAGTCCGACATCGAGCACATCGCCTTTCAAGTTAAGTGTGGGTAGGTGAATCCTGTCTCCCAGCCTGAAGGGTCTTTTAAGAGTAATCAACAACCATGCTGCTAAGCCAGACACCACTGGTTGTAGGGCCCATCCTAGAAATAGGCCACCAAAAGCTCCAAGGAATGTGGGGAGAATCCAGAGCTGAGGGAGGAAGATTGCGATGATGAATAAGGGGGTTAGGAAGGCTATTATGATCCTCCACAAGCCTATAAGCATCTGGGCGTCCTCTTCTCTCCCTTTGGCTTTTAATATGGCGGTCCTAATGGCCTTTGAAGATAACCTGTAGAATAGAAAGGCTCCCCCAATCACTATTAGAATTCCAATAGCTGTTCGCACCGCTTCCATTCCTAAGAAATCGAGGAATCCTTCAAAACCTAATTGTCCCCCAAATCTAGCACTAAGTGTTGCAGCTGACATGTCAAGAGTTTAAGATACTATTAAACTAATAAGCATAGCGAGGGCAGATTTGGAGGAGGATAGATAGTAATCTGCTCTTTGGGTAGAGGTTCATGGTTTTTTTGCCGAGCAGGTAATAATGCCTTATGACCTTGTAGATGGTGTTTAGGGCTAGGGCGGCTTCAAGCATGTTCTCCAAATTGTTCGTTTGAGTTTCATCTGCCTCTGGAGCCATAATTTTTACATCATCTTTGAAACGAGTGTCCTGTACATCAAGTATGTGTTCAAGCTTCCAGACTATGCCTGATGGGTCCATGCTCTGAGGCGCTATGGCTATGTACTCCAAAAATCGGTCGATCCCGGCGGTTGGGTCCTCATTAAGCTTCCCTATCTCCTTTATGGTTGATATGGCAATCCTCCTTCCCTCGTCTCTCATAAACTTGAGGTGATTTAAAGAACTTCTCACAGTCATCAACATGCTCCAAGTCTGGATGCGCTGCCCATAAAGCATGTAAACCGCAAAGAAACCAAGGTAAGCTATCTGAAGAATCCAACCGAGAATGTTGTCTTGAGGGAAAAGCTGCGAAACCTCTGGAATCATCACACCATTCCACCTTATATTATTCTATTTTGACTCTTCTAGCTTCTCCAACCTTTTATCTATTAGTTTGATTGCCTTGCGCATCCGAGTGCGAAAACTTTTAAGAATGCGTATTTGTTCGTCGAGAGATTTTTCTTCAAGATTTTTTCCAAACGGTAGAAGCTTAAAGGGTGTAGGAGGAAAGGAAGGAAGCTTGGTTCCTAAGACCTCTTGAGCGAATTGACGGAACATTTTCCCGATTGTCTCCTCCATTTGCCGCTGTCTATACAATGCGGTCTCTAGCATTTGTTTTCCCTCATCGGTTATCTCGTATATCTTTTTTCTTCGTTTACCTTTGGCCTTCCACTGTCCCTTGATATATCCTCTTTCTTCCAGGTCCTTAAGCACAGGATATACTCCACCTGACGTTAACTTCCAGAAACCGAGGGTCTCCTCCTCAATTTCCTTCATGATGTCGTAACCCGTTAGAGCGTTTTTGTTCAGAAACATCAGCACCGCTAACTTTGTGTATCCCTTCCGCATCTCCATGTCCCACATCTCAGCTATCTTTTCTGCTTTGCTCACTCAACGCCCCCTGGAGTGTTTGCATTGAAGGTTAACAACGGCATTCGTTAGGGAAAGTTTATATTTGGCTTATATATGTTTCTCTGCTACATATTTGCGGTGAGGCTGGGTTGGAAAGCGATGTAATGATTGAGGTCAGAAACCTCACGAAGAACTTCAACGGATTCACAGCAGTGGATCACGTTTCGTTTGATGTGAAGAAGGGCGAGGTTTTCGGTTTGCTTGGTCCTAATGGGGCTGGTAAAACCACGATAATAAGGATGCTCTCCACATTAACTAGGCCTACGGAGGGCAAGGCCACAGTCGGCGGCCACGACATTGTGAAGGATGACAATGAGGTGAGGAAGCTCATTGGGTTGGTTTCCGAAAAGATAATCATGTACGACCGGTTGACGGCTAAGGAAAACCTGTGGTTTTTCGGAAGACTCTACAATATCCCAAAAGAAGTTCTCGACAAGAGTATCGACGAACTGCTAGCGCTGGTTCAACTAAGTGATTGGAAGGATTCTCAGGTGGGCACCTTCTCATCGGGTATGAGGCAGAGGATGAATGTAATAAGGGCATTGCTTAACATGCCAGAAGTACTGTTCCTAGATGAACCCACATTGGGGCTGGATCCTCAATCCAGCGTCGAAGTTAGAGAGTTCGTAAGGAAAATCAATAGAGAAAATAAGACGACAATCATCATCACAACACACATGATGATTGAAGCTGACATGCTCTGCGACCGTATAGGCATCATAGACCATGGGAAAATCGTCGCGCTTGACACATCAACAAATCTGAAAAAGCTTGTTTCGGGAGCTGACACAACTATCTTGGGACTAGAGATTGCAAATCTCACCACCAACATGATCGCGTCGATACAGTCTCTAAAATGCGTCAATTCCCTCTCTCAGGACAACTCCACGCACATCAAGGTTCATGCTAATGGTGACGAAACATTCGACACTATAATCGACGCCATAAGAGCAGAGAAGGGCAAGATAAACTCAGTAGAGAACCTTGAACCCACACTTGAAGACGTGTTCCTACACATCACTGGTCGCGAAGTTAGAGACAACGCAGACCAAAAGATACCATTAAGAGAGCACAGGCATTTTATGCCACGACGGAGGGTGAGGTGAGGCCCGAGTGAGCGTTAAAAGTATGATCTCCCACAGCCTCATGGTTGCTTGGAAGGACTTAATGGAGTTGTTTAGGAACAAATTAGGGCTGATTATGCTCGTGTTGATGCCGATATTCATGATGAGCATGGTTGGTTTCATATATCCTTCTGACACATCCATAAGTGTATCCGTCGCCCTAGTGAACGAAGACGAGGGATACAGCAACTATACCAGTGCAAGTGCAACATTCATCATGGCCTTGGAGAAGTTGAACAACAGCACAGGTATGATGGCTATTACTGATGCTTCAAGTCTAGATGAAGTAAGGGACATGATCCAGAGGGGAGACGTTGAAGGAGGCATTGTAATCGCCAGCAACTTCACCTCGAGCCTAATGAGTGGAAAACAGGGAACCATCACAATAGTAACCGACCAGTCTAATCCCCAAATGTCGACGCTGCTGCAGACCGCCTTGAAGGAAGTGTTTGAACAGATGGGTACATGGTTGGCGCAACAGAACGTTCAGGGACTAAGCCCAGCGGTTAACGCAAGCAACTCACTTGCGATCGTGAAGCCCTACAGTGTTCAGACAGAGGGAGCCGTTCCAGGGCACTTCAGTTATTTCGACTTCATAGCTCCGGGGATTATGGCCATGACAGTGATGATGAGCGTTATGACAGGGCTTCCCGCAGCTGTCTCCCACGAGAGGGAGGTTGGGACGCTGGACGGAATGATGGTGGCTCCGATCAACAGGCTTGCTATAATACTTGGAAAAACCCTCGCCCAGACGGCTAGGGGTTTACTCCAAGGGACTCTCATACTGATATTGGCTGTGGCTTTGTTCGGCGTCACCATTCACGGAAGCATTCTGTTAGTCTTTGCATTGCTTTTGTTGGGGGTGTTCAGCTTCGTTGGACTTGGCGTTGTGATAACGTCCTTTGCGAAGGATCAAGAGACAGCCATGATGTTGATGATGACTTTAATGTTTCCCATGATGTTCCTCAGCGGCGTGTTCTTCCCGATACAGCAAATGCCGTGGTACATGCAAGGCGTGTCCAAATTCCTTCCGCTAACCTACGCTTCTACTGCTCTAAGGAAAGTCATGGTGCTTGGCGCAGACATACCCGCGATAACCACAGAGCTAACGATACTGATAGTATTCGGAATCGTAATGACAGCAGTAGCCCTGCCAGTGTTCAAGAGAGCCATGACAAGGTAGAAACAGTGAGAGATAATCACTTTGACAAATCCGTCTATTGAAGCCCTGAATCTTTCCAAACATTTCAACTCGTTTGTGGCAGTATCCGATCTAAACTTAAAAATTGAGGGATCGAAATGTGTTGGGTTCTTAGGTCCGAACGGCGCTGGGAAAACTACCACTCTAAAAATGTTCACGGATCTAATAAGACCATCCTCTGGAAAGGCTTTGATAAACGGTGCGAATGTTCATACTCACAAGAAAGAAGCACTGGCGTCCGTGGGAACTCTAATCGAGACCCCAGAGATTTATCCTTCATTAACTCCCAGAGAAGCACTCATGATGATAGCGGAGATCAGAGGAGTGCCGACCGCACAGCGAAACAAGAGAATAGAAGAAGCCATCTCAGAAGTTCGAATGGAAGAATGGATCGATAAGAGAGTGGGCAAGTTCTCCAAGGGAATGAAACAGAGAGTATGCATCGCCTCTGCACTTCTCAGCAATCCAAGCATACTCCTTTTAGACGAGCCTACCCTTGGCCTTGACCCAAGAGGAATGAGCGAAGTCAGAGACGTCGTGAAATCTCTAAAGAACAAGAAAAAATTGATTTTCATGAGTTCCCACATTCTGAGTGAGGTTTCTGATGTCTGCGACGAGGTCGCTATGATCGACCATGGCAAGCTAATCGTTTACGACACAATTTCCAATGTAACAGCAAGGTTTTCAGGGGGAACCAACGTTGTGGAAGTTGGACTGCAACGCCCCATTGACCTAAGCCAGATAACCAAAACTATCGCCACCCTTCCAGAGGTTGTCGCCGCAGAGAAAAAAGATGAGAAAGCTCTCAAAATTAGTTTCAACGGGGGTCTGGATGTGCAAGAACGGATTCTTGCTGATCTGGTTAGAATGAAAATTGGAGTGATCAGTTACAGACCAGCGGCGTCAGAACTTGAAGACGCATATCTCAAACTCATAAAGAGTACGTTGTGATCAACCATGACCGAGACAAAAATTGTTTCAAGCAATATTGTGCCAAGTAGCCTGACGCAAGTTGGCATCACGATGAAGTACACGTTTCTTGATTACTTCAGATCGCGCAGATTTTTCATACTCCTAACTATAGCTCTCTTGATAAGTGCACTTCTCACATTTGTGGTTGGATATTATCGTCCTGCGAGTTTTCTGACCTCTGACTTATCATTCTATTCTGGCTGGTGGGGAAATTCTGCGACCTACGTGATTGTACTTTCCGGAATTTTCTTTGGAGGTGATGCAATTTCAGGGGAATTTCAGAACAAAACTGGCTACTTTGGGCTCCCAAACCCCATTAGACGGTCGTCCGTGTACATTGGAAAGTGGCTGGCAGCTTTTTTTGCGTCTACAGTAATACTGGGCGTATTTACAGCGATCACAGTCAGTAATGGAATGTATTACTTTGGTCTAAACGTGCCTTACCAATTCGGCGAATCTGTTCTTTTTGCGTGGTTCTATCTTGCGGCAGTTCTTGGGTTCACGTTCTTTTTCAGTTCGTTATTCAAGAGCAGCTCAATGTCTATCCTCGTGACCGCTATCCTCTTTTTGTTTGTGTTTACACTTATTCAGACACTAGTTGCAAACCTTGTCCAGATTGAGCCTTGGTTTATCCTGACTTACGGAGCGCAAATAATAGGAAACGTATTGATGGTGCCTTACCCACCACACAGCGTTGTAAACAACTTTGGCCCTAGAGGAGGAATCTCTATCACCACGTTCAACGTGCAGGTCCCAGAAGGTCTGGCAATTATAGGACTTTACTTTATCATCACCGCGATTTTGGGTTTGGTGCTCTTCGAAAGAAAGGAGTTTACCTGATAATAACCCCAAGAATGCGGACAGTTATTTGGATGGGTACGTGCGTGCGCTTATTCTTTGCATCTGCGTCTCCATCTTAAAATCTTATTTTAAGCTCGTTTTGTGAACGTTTCCCAGAAAGGGCTGACAATTGTGCTGTAACTCCGATAATTTAAACCGATATTTCCTCCTAGTCAGACCCGTCATCTTGGTTAACCCGAAGTGAGAAATTTAAACGAGATAAGTCACGTATCCCGGAATTATTTTGTTTGCCCTTGGTTTGGCGGGATTCGTTATTGCTCTTTTCAATTTCAAAAATGCACCACTTGATCAGCCAGTTACCAGAGGGCTCTACAGAATATCACGCCATCCACAGCAACTCATGTTTTTTATTTCATTTCTTGGGATTTGTGTTGCGATAGGCTCATGGCTTGCACTATTCATACAAATCGTATCTTCATTATTCCTTCACTCGAGAATTCTAGCGGAGGAAAAAGCTTGCCTAGAACGATATGGTGATTCATACCGTGCCTACATGAAACGTGTACCCCGGTACTTTTTGATTAAAACACATATGAAAGAAGAAGGAGAAAATGTCAAAAAATATTAGAAAAGGATTAATGCATGCAGAACATATTAAGTTTTCTTGAAGAACAGCCAATCATCTTTGGTGGTTTTTGTGGTTTTTCTTTATTTTTTATGCCTTATCTAACAGCTCTTTCGTGTCTACTTTTAGGCCGTAAACTCTGTTTATGGATTCGATCAGTGCTGCAGCTCCTTCAGTATTCCTTGCCTTGCTCACAACTGCAGTAGGTCTGCTTGTGGGATATGTCCACCAAAAGACTAGAAGTCTGCTAACCACAACGATCCCCACTACCTTCTCGTTACTTTCAATGTTGACTTCTTGCCATTGCGATTGTATACTGCAATGTTTTTTTCATTTGCGAAGGGAAAACCTGCGATCATGAGCATGATTCCGAAGAAATGGTTCAAGTCTGAGCTGGAAGGTGTTAAATCTCCGGAAGGATGAGAATGCAATGTTCCAATAATGTTGAAATCCATGGGCAACATGTGAAGTGGAATGTTGGCGAAGCCCTGACCGTAAGTTGCGAGTGGAGGAACAAGAAGCTCGGAAACCATAATCAGATTCTTCTTCTTTTCGCCTCGAAGAAGCAAGACTATTTCCTTCGGATAAAGCCTTCTTGCGCCTTCAAAAATCGCCTCGAGCAACTCTTCACTGATAGAAATGATCATGCCAGTTTTCATGTAACCTTCAAAAGTATCTAATCCTTAATTGTCTTTGCGAAAATACAGTTGAGCATTGGGGTGGCTTTTGTCAATAGATGTGCCCTGAAAATCTTCTTGGTTACCTAGTTTGTTCTATGTTCGTGTGTGTCACCTTTTAGGCCTTGAGCATGTTGCAACTATCTTGTATGCTTTCAAATAGTCTTCTGCAAATTTATCAGCATATTTCCCCAAGCCCTTTTGTGTGTCTGTTGAATTCCTGAGATGATGATAGAACTCATGCAGAATCACATGTGGATTATAAAAGATTTCCCTATGGGAAACGTGGATCGTTCGTTTCTTTGCTACATAGCACGCTGGTTTCTTAGAGTAACGTTTCGGCATGCCAACTTTGAGTCTTGGCTTTGCAACTCTGTAATGCTGACTTAGCAGTTCTAGAGCTGCCTCGGTGTCTTTGGAGAGCATTAAGCTGACTACCTTCGCTTTAAAAAGCCACTCGGCAGTTAAAATATTCGACAACAAGCGCGTTCCCTCAACAATTTATACGGTCGCCAAAAAAGTTGAACCGTTCTTTTCAACATAGGAAATCTTTCACCAACCGTGCTTAATTATTGAAGGGGGAGTCCCCTTTCCCTTTCGTTTTCCATGCTTTTCAGAATGTTTGAACTTGTTGATCTTAACGACATTACCTTTCAGTGCAACCCAATACTTGTTGTTCAGATTTCGACGGTAAACAAATTTGTTTACAAATCTCTTCAGCTCTTTCGAGGATAGGTTTTCAGAATCTACGAACACCTTACTGCCGCTTGGAGTGACGTCAACTTTGAGTTTCGAACGCAAGAAACTAGACAGAGATTCTATTTCATCTTTCAATTCACCCAAGTCTACTTTTAACTTCTTCTTTCTCCTCAGAAACATTTTACTCAACCTCTCTTCGTGAAGGACAAAACAGCATAGCCAATTCCTAACTATCAACTTTTTGCATGCATGCATAGAACCGAATCTGGAAAGAATTCTAAGCTTCATAACAGGGTTTTTAACAGGTGTCATACAGCATTTTCACATTATAGAATACGATAGGTATCTACACCCTGACGAAATATCTGAGTTAAATGAGCTACTCAAAAGAAGGGCTTTTGAAATAAGGCAAGCTTTTATGAGCACTAGAATAGAGTGAAGACGTTAAAGTTTGTTAAAATCAAATGCCAATGTGGACATACTAACTTAGTTCCAGTCTTTGAAGTCTTTTATGTTTATAGACCTATAAAATGAATAGTGCAGGATTAACTCATAAGCCTTCACACGCACTTCTATCATGGCTCAAATTCTAACGAATAGACAATCATTGCCACAAGTTCAACTGTGCCTACAAGTAAGAAAGTCAGGGATAATAATATGTTAAAAACGAAGGTTTCCGTTATAATTGCTCCTAAACCCATAAGGATACTGCCAATTAGTGCTACCAAAATAACCTCAATAAATCCGATTATTCCACGCCTTTTTTTCCTATAATCGGATACAAAATCTTGAACTCCCTCTTTGGCTACTGTTGCTAAGACTGCTGTTTTTTTCTTTTCTTTTTCCAAAACATGTTTTAGAATCATGCTTGCGGTCACACCTGTAAATGCTATTATCGAAGCATCTGTTGTAATAACAAAACCTCGGAAAAATTCCGACTTATCGGGGGATATAACCATTGTCTAGAGGTTTGGAGAAGCCCCTCAAACTCGGTTAGATTTGTATTTTCTTATGGAAAAGCGGTTGGGTAGGGGCAATCAATTGATTAATAAGTCTTGATGTAGAAAAGTAGTCTCATGTATTTACAAAAAATTTACGAATACATTGACGCTCACTCCCAAAAATTCATCGGCGATCTCGTCCGACTTGTAAAACAGCCAAGTGTGTCAGCGAAAGGAGAGGGAATGCAGGAGTGTGCAGAAATGGTGGAGAAAATGATGAGAGAAGTTGGTCTCTCCACGAGAATTATTCCAGAAGAAGATGGCAACCCTGTTGTTTACGGCGAAATAAAATCAAAGACATCAAAAAAGACGCTTTTATTCTATGACCATTACGACGTTCAGCCACCAGAACCACTTGAAGAATGGATTTGCACCCCGTTCAGCGGCGAAATACGCGACGGAAAAATATACGGCAGAGGAGTATCCGACAACAAAGGAAACATTGTTTCTAGGCTAAAGGTTGTTCAATCCTTTCTAGAAACCATGGGAAGCGTTCCGGTTAACATAAAATTCGTGATCGAAGGAGAAGAAGAGATAGGGAGCCCTCATTTACCACCAGTCATTCAAAAGCACAAAGACCTTTTTTCAGCCGACGCAGCAATCTGGGAATTTGGAGGCACCAACCGAAAAGGACGCCCCGACGTCTACCTAGGACTAAAAGGCGTTCTATCCGTCGAGTTAAGAGCCAAGGGCGCCAACAGAGATGTGCATTCCGCGAATGCTCCGCTTATTCCCAACCCCGCCTGGCGTCTGGCTTGGGCGCTGAACACGTTGAAAAACGAAAAAGACGAAATTCTGATCGATGGCTTCTACGACAACGTTGAAACTCCCTCCGCTGAGGAGATTGAATGTCTTAAAACTATTCGCTACGAGGAAGAGGAAGAAAAGAAAGACTTAGGGTTAAAGGAGTACCTTCACCGCGTGTCTGGACTAGACGTTCCAAAAGCGTTGCTGTATCAGCCTACATGCACGATCAACGGATTCCTCACAGGATATACCGGCATGGGCTCTAAAACTGTGTTACCGAACAAGGCGATGGCAAAACTAGACTTCCGACTAGTTCCACACCAGATGCCGGATGAAATCTTCGGTAAACTCGTAAGGCATCTGAAAAATCGTGGGTTCGGGGACATTGAAGTGATCAATCAAGGCTCAACAGAACCCGTAAAGACCCCTATCACCGACAAGTTTGTTCAAACGGTTATAAAAACTGCTGAAAAGGTTTACGGCAAAGAAGCCTCTGTATATCCGACGAGCGCTGCGTCTGGGCCGATGCACCTGTTTCGAAACTGGCTTGGCTATCCTATTGTTTCGGTTGGCTGTGGCCACGCTGAATCACGTGCACATGCACCTAACGAAAACATCACAGTGGAAGGATTCATTAAAGGGACAAAATTCATAGCCACACTTGTACATGAGTTTAGTGTGTCCTAGTTAATGCCTTTGGTCGTGAATTACATGTCATTGAAATCACTTCTCGGTAAAATTCAAGACGAGTTGAGGAAGAGAGAAGAAATTCGAGAAGCAGTTAAAAACGACATGCGCAAAGCAACCCGCTTGTCGAAACAATCGATCCTTTTTACGCACCAAAAAAGATTTGGTGATGCAAGAAAATTGCTTAAGGAAGCAAACGAACTGTTTGCCAAACTTCACAAAGTGTCAAAAAGCCATCCAGACCTATTTTACTCTGGTTCAGTCAATGCAGCATTTGAGGAATACACTGAAGCACACGTACTCCTCAGATTGATTGAGAAAAACCAGTTCGTCGGCCCTGAGGAACTCGGGGTTCCATCGATGTCTTACGTGCTTGGACTGGTGGATGTCATCGGAGAACTGAGACGTGACGCTCTTGATTCGCTTCGAAAAGGAGACTTGAAAACGGCAGAAAACTATCTTCAAATGATGGAACACATTTACGTTGAGCTTACGGCTATGGACGATGCCTACTTCCTTGTTCCAGGATTGCGAAGAAAATGCGACATTGTCAGACGTGTAATCGAAGCTACCAGAGGAGATGTTACGATTGACGCTCGAAGAACCTCGTTGGAAACCGCTATAAAAAGGCTTACGAAAGTCGTAGAAAGAAAAGGCAAGAGTGAAAAGAGCTAAGGCCAGACAACATCTTGGAACTAATCGTTTCACCGAGGCTTGGACGAAGTTGCCCATCAGACTTAGCTCTAGGTTTTCCGTGGAGAAAGCGCATGCTATGCAGTTACAGTTGTCCAAACTGGTGATACGTAAGGATATGCTCCCTGAAACTATCCACTACATAGCTGGGGTGGACGTTGCGTACACAAAGAAAACATCCATTGGCGCCGTGGCTGTTCTCGACTTCGCTTCATTATCACTCATAGAATCACAGGTAGTGCATGTTAAAACAAGGTTCCCCTACATCCCCACATTGCTCTCTTTTAGAGAAATTCCGCCGGCTCTTTCAGCTATAAGAAAACTACAGGTGCATCCAGATGTCTTTCTAGTCGATGCTCATGGAATCATGCATCCCTATCAACTCGGTTTTGCTGCCCATCTGGGTTTAGTGATAGACAAACCTACGATAGGTGTTGCAAAAAGCCCTTTATATGGTAAAGTTGAATCAGCCACTGATCAAGGATTGATACCTATTATGGATAAGGAAAAAATCATTGGCGCCAAGCTTTTGACAAAGGCGGGAAAAGAACCGGTATACGTTAGTATTGGGCACAAAGTTTCATTACAAAGAGCCATAAACATCGTAACTCGTTGCACCCGATTTCATAGAATCCCTGAGCCCACATGGAAGGCTCATACAATAGCGAATGAAGAGAAAAGAAAGGTTGGTCACTCCGGGCCTAAACAACATTCATAATAAGGTATTTTCATTTAACACCAAATCATTACAAATGATCTTGGGGATATAGAATGCTTTATTGTCTTCTACATTTGTAGGCTGCGAGTAGTTTCTTTTTTGGCGCAAACCTTATATATCGCGTTTGATATCAAAGGCGATATCTCTGGTGATATTGTGCTTCATCGTGTCGAGTTCAGAGAAAGGCTGCCAAGGATACATGCAACTAGATATGGTTATGGGTGATGGGATGTTTGAGCATGCACCACGTCCATTCAGACGGTGGATAAAACATACAGCAAGCGTTCCAAAAGGCTTCCTGAGATACTATGTGCTTAGACTCCTAAAAGAGAAACCTATGTCGGGGTCGGAAATAATGGAAAAGATTGAAAAAGAAACGGATGAACGATGGAAACCAAGTCCAGGCTCAATCTATCCACTTCTATCATGGCTCAAAGACAACGACTACACAAAAGAGCTACCAAAAGAAGCAGAGGGAATAAAACGCTACATGCTCACAAAACAGGGTGAAAAATTCTTTGAAGAACAAACAAAACTAGGAGAAAGACTGCGGAAAAAGTTAGAGTTTCTAGCACCCTTGCCCTTTGGCGGATTCTGGTTTAGCCCCCGTTCTGAGAAACTACGTGAAATTCGGGAACCTGTCAAACGGTTCGTTCGTGCACTCCTTGATCTCCGGAAAGCTTTAGAGAAAAATCCGACAGAGCAAGCCTTAAAAGAAATTGGAGAATTCTTGAACAGCACCACTAAAAAAATGGAAGAAATAAGCGAGAAACTTAAAGAGGGAAACTAAATGCGTGATGAGGTGACAGAAAATGACTGCCGTGATTGAGACTCAAAACTTGAAAAAAAGGTATCGAATGGGTAACCTTGATGTCTCTGCGCTTAGCGGAGTGAACCTGCGAGTCGAAGCAGGCGAATTTATGAGCATTATGGGGTCGTCTGGCAGCGGGAAGACAACCTTGCTCAACCTCATAGGCGCTTTGGACAAACCGACCGAAGGAAAAGTGCTTATAAAAGGAACAGACATTTCCAAACTCAGCGACGATGAACTAGCCGAACTCAGAAATCGCGAGATAGGTTTCGTATTCCAGTTCTTTAACCTTATTGCCCGAATGTCCGCTTTGAAAAATGTTGAGTTTCCAATGGCTTTTGCTGGTGTCTCACAGGAGGTTCGAAAAAGAAGGGCAACAGAGCTTCTAGAGAGAGTTGGGTTAGGAGACAGACTTGATCACAAACCCACAGAGCTAAGCGGTGGAGAACAGCAGAGAGTAGCCATTGCCAGAGCTTTAGTCAATAATCCTTCAGTGGTGCTTTGTGATGAGCCTACTGGAAACGTAGATTCAAAGACGGGTGAAGAGGTTATGGAGATCCTTAGGAAATTGAATAGGGAACAGCATCAGACGTTCGTGATAGTCACTCATGATCCTCTAGTAGCCAAGTCCGTTGATCGCATAGCACATATGCAGGATGGGTTAATTGTAAGGGAAGAAATACTCAGGTGATGAATCATGTCTAGAAAGATAATTTCGACAATTTTGGCTTTATGCCTTCTAATGTTATTCGTTCTGAAGTATCCGCAACCTGCTATTGCGTATGAGAACCCATTATTGGAAATCAATGCCACTGGACGCTACCTTACAGCTGGGGGCGAGAACGAGATGAGCATTTCCATCGAAAACGCCGGCGAGTCAAACGCGTACGATGTTAAGGCAGCTCTGAGTGTTCCTTCAACTGTCTCCGAAATATCCATTGTGAATGAATCATACGCGGTGTTTGAGAAGATAGTCTATTTCACTCCCGACGCAATGGTGTGGATGCATCCTGTTTTGTATGTTGAAAGCAACTGCCCACTCGGAGCTTACTCCCTAACACTTCAGCTAGAATACACTGACACGTCGGACACAACATATATTGACAGCGTGCAAATCGGCGTTGTAGTCGATGCTATAAAGCCTGCGAATCCGTTGTTGGCGATCAACGTCACTGGGTATGACCTTACAGCTGGAGATGATAATGAGATAAGCATTTCAATAACAAACATCGGAAAGACAAACGCGTACGATGTTAAGGCAGCTTTAACTGTTCCTTCAACTGTCTCCGAAATATCGATTGTGAAGGAATCTTACATGACGTTTGACGTAATACATCACATAGAAACGGTGTGGATGCATCCTGTTTTGTATGTTGAAAGCAACTGCCCACTCGGAGCTTACTCCCTAACACTTCAGCTAGAATACACCGACACCTCGGACACAACATACATTGACAGCGTGCAAATCGGCGTTGCCGTCAACTCCGTCAAGCCAACAGAGCGTACAAGGATTGCTATTCAAAACTTCCAAGTAACCCCCACCAAGGTTTTTCCAGGTAATGAATCAACCGTGGAACTGGAACTGAAGAATTGGGGATCAAACGCTTACGACGTTCAAGCGAAGCTGACAATCGGCACTCAGAGCCCATTTGTTTCTCTTGATCCCACGCTCGTTTTTGTGGGAGACTTGAGATTGAACCAAACCGCAACGGTCGTTTATAATCTTAGTGTCAGTAGAGATGCAGACGCAAACCTCTACAGGTTTCCATTAGTCATCTCTTACTATGACGTAGACGACCAGCCAGATAGCCTAACCGAAGATATATCAATACGTGTGCACAGCATCATTGGCTTCCGCTTGCTTGACATTCAGCCTTCAATTATAACAGCGGAACCTGGAGAAACAGTGACGATTGAGGCTGATCTGCTTCTACTGGGAACCGAAACTGTTGAATTTGTTGAAATCGAAATCATTGAAAATCGTTCAATCGGCCCCTTCTTATCCATTCCTCAAAGCTACGAGTACATCGGCCGCGTAGACCCCGACAGCCCCGTCTTATTCACGGTCCAGTTCATGGTCGACTCGAATGCTACTGCTGGAAGTTATACTCTTCAGATTAGAGTTAGCTGTTGGGATGGATATAATCAGCAACGCCGAACCGTGGTTGATGTACCCGTTGTCGTTAATGAGTTCTCAAATCAGAACGCGGGAACAAGTCTAACATTGTGGGACGTAATCTGGACCATGATCAGGATATTATTCGGTGTGAGGCCATAGGGGGGCTATGTGTGAAGCTTGGGGACATCGTCTTCATGGCCACGGACGGAATAAAAAACCGCAAGTTCAGAGTAGCCCTCAACGTGACGGGCATATTAATAGGAATTTCAGCCATAGTAGCCCTCCTCTCCATGACAGAAGGAATGAGCGTATCCATAAACCAGCAGATGGAGCTTCTGGACCCCACCACAATAATTATCATGCCTGGAAGCTTCATGGGAATGCCTGGACAAGGAGGTGAAACCCCTAGTCTAGGAGGTGGAGCTACGCTGACTTTGAGAGACACTGACCGAATAGAAAGAATATCAGGTGTGACTATGGCAACTCCAGTGATAAGCAAGACGGTGGAAATCCAAATAGGTGGCTATTCAGACTCTGTAACGGTTACAGGCATGGTCCCAGAAGAGTATACCCAAGCTTTTGCCACCATTGAGGTGGTGGAGGGCAGGTTCCTACGGGGAAGCGATAGCATGTCTACGGTATTAGGAGCTACAGTTGCTCACCCTCAACACCTTGAGGAACCCATAGCACGCCTTGGAAGTCGTGTAACGTTGGATATTACAGAGCAGGAAGAAAAGGCGACTAGCACTCTTAGAGTGGCTGGGATTCTAGAGGGAGTTGGAGGAGGAATGATGTTTGGCTCTGCAGATACCCAAATATACACTACCTTCACAACGGCACAACGGATTTTCCATACTGGCAACACAGTCGACCGGATTATAGTGAAAGCCGAGAGTGTGGAATCCATCGACAAGATTACAAGAGAAATCGAAGATGAACTCGGCGAAGGCGTGATGGTAATATCGTCTGAGGCTATTGCAGGGATGGTTGGAAGCGTAATGACGATAATGGAGGCGATACTTGGTGGAATAGCTGCAATCTCCTTAATTGTTGCAGGAGTTGCGGTCATTAACACTATGACAATTTCAGTTATGGAGCGGACACGTGAGATAGGCGTGATGAAAGCGCTAGGTGCGAAAAGCAGGGATATATTGATGATGTTTCTCACCGAATCCTTACTGACGGGATTAATCGGAGGCGTGATCGGCGTAGTTTTCGGGGTCTTCCTCGGCCAGATAGCGTCAACCGTCTTGGCGTTTACGATGGATGTTCCTCTAACATCTGTGCCATCACTGGAAGTTGGAGTAATTGGAATAGCCTTTGCGGCCATAACTGGAACCTTGTCTGGGCTTTACCCCTCCAGGAAAGCATCAAAACTAGCTCCTGTGGAGGCTTTAAGATATGAATAAAATAGAAAATGGAAAAATGAGTTTCATAAAAGAAATCATAGGATGCCTAACCTCTCCTCAAAATTCATTCAGATCAATACTGGAGAAGCCAAGCCTCATGAAGGCGACAGCCTTGATCCTCATGATAGCCATCGTTGCGGCGTGGGCAAGCTTCAATTACACAGGAAAGCTTCCTACGAGCTTCTTTGTTGACCAACGACCAGGAGGGATTGTCAACCCTGAGCAACTCCGTCAAGCCGCAATGACTATAAATGCAACGCTCGGGTTAATCGGCGTCTTCGGAACTTGGTTAATAAGTTCAGCCCTTATTCATGGTTTTTCAAGCCGTCTCGGGGGAAAGGGTACCTTCAAAAGCATGCTAACGTTAGCTGGATACGCATCAACACCTCTTCTCATACAACAGGTACTGCGCCTCGCAGACTCGTTCACTGCCAGTAAAGAAGGAATACTCCAACTTGCAACAGGCTTTCAGATATCGGTTTATCCGCTTCTTAACACGATTGCAGACGCAGCCATGAACGTTTTCACCATTTTCCGACTCTGGTCGATAGTTCTCCTTGTGGTCGCTATCCGTGAAAACTACAAAATGTCGACGGTGAGATCGATAGTTATCGTGGCTACGTCATTTATTTTAATAGCCCTTCTTTCGGTGTTCCTTCCCTTGAAGTAAAATCATCGGCACCCTCCTTGTCGGAAAATCCCCGAGTCCATTCGAATGGCATATATAATAGCGAATGAAGAGAAAAGTAAAACGTAGCAAGATATCCTTTCTAACAAAAAACTCGACAAGTATAAAATAAGAGTAAGACGATCGTTGTAGGTTGGCGGAGGAGTACTTTTGGACCCTCGACTTGAGAAAATTGTGGCAAAAATTAGGGATAAATCGCTTCGGGAAAAAGTGGCTTCACTCATCGAGAATCCTTCGGTTGAGATAGAGGGAAAAGTGTACACGGGTTTACCTCTAAATAGATCACCTGCCGGCTTGTCCCGTCATCACAGTTACCCAGGAGGCTTTCTTGAACACACGATAGCTTCAACTGAGATCGCCTTAACACTCTGCAAGGTCATCGAGAAAATCTATCACGGGAAGATAGACAGAGACCTTGTAATCGCAGGGATGGTTTTGCACGACATCTTCAAGCCGTTAACCTATGAAGAAGAGAAAAACGGAACTTATACAGCAACACCTTTAGCTGAACGATTAGACCATCTGACACTCGCCGTTTCAGAACTGATTCGAAGAGGCTTTCCCCTTAACCTGATCCACATAATTTGTGCACATCATGGAGGTGCAGCAGGGCCTATTTGGCCTAGAACAATCGAAGCATTAGTTTGTCACTTAGCAGACGCCACAGATTCTCGACTAAACGGTGAGGTGCTCAGAGCAGCCAGATACCTCTCAAGAACTGCTACTGGCGAGGAACTACACATCAGCACATCGAAGGAAGCCTTCGAAATAGTTCACTCGAAAGTAATCGAAGGCTGGGACGAAGTAAGGAAAACCGTGGAAAAGATAATAAAAGACAGACTTGCTTGATCCTTTTTATCTCAGCGGAATTATCTTCGCATCGAACGATTCAGTGTTCAGTGTAGCTATCGTCGATTTTTCCGTCACGTATCCACAGACTTCACCGGGGTTTACAACAAGTGTTTTTCCCTTTCTGTAAATTTTTGCCTTATGTGTATGCCCGTGCACGATCACATCATAACTCTCCGCGTTGATCAACGAATGAAGTAGCTCCTCGTCTTCGCCGTGCAACATCGCAATTCTTAGGCCATCGATTTTAACTTCGGCGAACGCTCCACGCAGATCGAAGCCAGCTTCTTTGAACTTCTTTCTCAGCAATTCGTGATCGCCGTCATTGTTACCAAAAATTCCAATCAGATCGGCTTTTAATGGTTTGAAATGAGGAATCACAAAGCCAGCGATGTAGTCTCCAGCGTGCAGCACCAATTCAACCTTTTTTTCATTTAGCTGTTCTACGGCTTTGTCAACCAGAGGCAAACGATCATGCGTGTCAGCCATTATTCCCACAATCATATTCTTCACCATCGCACGTCTTTTTATCGGCTTCTTGATTAATAATTTGTTTTGGCAAGTAAAGATGTTTCATGGCGTTTGCTCATACAATCCTCAAAATGAAAGATGGAGCTTGGACGAAAAACTTGAGATTTCATCTTGGAATTTACGGAAAAAAAGACCAGTGCAACGAATTCAGATTAACTTCTTTCCATTGCTGAATGTTTCTAGAATATTTCTAATATGTGCGAGAGAACTTTTTCTCCTCTATACTCTGGTAGCAGAATTGGTGCTTTTCTGTCGGTTTCTATGCCTGCTTCTTTGAGCATCTTTTTGTATTTTGTTACGTGATCTAGCGTTAGTTTGCCGATTTTAGCTTTTCTAGCGTGTTTTGCCGCGGTTATTCCTGCTATCCTTCCAAACACACTGTAGTCAAGTATTGAATTTCCCATTAATCTGTTTTTTCCATGAGTTCCGCCTGTTACTTCGCCTGCTGCGAATAATCCTTGAACGGTTGTCTCAGCATTTTCTTTTACTATTACGCCACCGTTTTGGAAGTGCAACGTCGGAAATACTAGAATCGGGTCTTGCGTCATGTCAATGTCAAACCGCTTATACTGTCTAAGCATGGCCGGAAGCTTCTTCGCTATTGTTCCCTCGCCTTGAAGCATCTCTATCATCGGTGAATCCAACCAAACTCCTTTCATTCCTGTAGGAGTCTCTATTCCGTTGTTCCTCTCATAGCACTCTCTAATTAATGCCGATGCTTCTACATCCCTTGGCTCCCGCGGATAGACGAATTGATCGCCATTCTTGTTCACCGGCTGCGCTCCTAATCCTCTCACCTTTTCTGTAACCAGCAATCCCACTATCTGTTCAGGATATGCTGCGCCTGTGGGGTGATATTGCACAGCGTCTAGATCTCTCAATTCTGCGCCTACTCGGTAAGCTAGAATGATCCCGTCGGCTGTTGCTCCATAATGGTTCGTGGTTGGGAATCCTTGTATGTGAAGCCTGCCAAATCCGCCAGTAGTCAGTATTGTTGACTTCGCTTTTGCAACATAGTATTCTTGTGTTTCCATGTTGTATAAGACGGCTCCAGCAATTTGTTTCTGTTCGTCTGTGAGCAGTTCTACGGCAGAGGTGAACTCTAAAATCGATATGTTTTTGTTCAAAACTTCGTCTTTAAGACTTCTTACTATTTCCAGACCAGTGTAATCTCTTGCAGAATGCATTCTTTTTCTACACGTTCCGCCTCCATGTATTGTAACCATTGTACCATCTGGTTCTTTGTCATAGATTACTCCGAGATCTTCATGCCATTTTATTAGCATTGGAGCGTCTGATACGAGTCTTCTGGCAAGTTTCTTGTCATTTGTGAAGTGTCCACCACCCATAACGTCAAGGTAATGAAGTCCTGGGCCGTCATTGGGTTTATCTGCGGCTTGTACGCCTCCTTGAGACATTATAGAATTGGAGTCCCCAAGCCTTAGCTTCTGCACAATGAGTATGTTTTCCGCGTTTGCTCCGGTGTAATTTGCCCACAAAGCCGCGGTCATTCCCGCTCCGCCGCCACCGATGATGAGAATGTCAACGTCAAAATCTACTTTTGACAAGTCTATATCTTTTGGCTTTGCTAGTGGATAGGCTTCAAGCAAGTCTGCAACTTCATGAGGCATCAAATCTCCTTTGTTCGGTCCAACTTTTACAGGTCTTTTCGCTTCCTCTTTGTAATCTGGATGAAACTTCTTCAGGATCTCCTCTCGTTCTTCAAGGCTCATAAGTGGAAAAGTCTCTTTCAATCTCTTCTCTCTAGTTTTCTCAACGACTTCTATGGATTCGCGCATGTATCCAAGATATCCTTCAATTATTTCCGTTTTCTTCATTTTTCGATCTCTCTCTTTTGGTACGATTCTTTTAATTTCTCTACATTCATGTCCATAAGTTTGGACAACTCATCGTCAAAGTTGCCCGCCTCTATCTCCTTCACCCTTTCCATGAGATGTTTAGCTGGAATTGTCTCATATTTTCCATAGAGTCCCCTCGCAAGCTGAAATACCTGATAATGGGTAATCTCAGCTGGACATCGAATTGAACAGGCGCCACATGAAATGCAGTCGAACGTCAGATTGACCACGTCTTCCAAGTCGCCCCTGCGAAGCGCCTGAATGGCACGCATTACCTCTATGTCCTGTGGGCAAGCCTCAGTACAAACGTTACATGAAAGGCACCTTGTGATTTCTGGGAATACTCTTATCACCTCGTCTGTGGTCGGCTTCATTTTGCTCAAATCCCATTTTGGTTTCTCAGCTGGTATGAAGGGAAGTTGAACGATGTACATTTCGTCCTCTACCCTTTTCTGGCAGGCTAAGTCAACGTAGAGCTTATAGTCGTTTTTCACTCTGTAAAAAGTGGTACATGACCCGCAAAAGCCCCCTCGACAACCGCAGCTTCGAATGAAACGGTATCCCGCGTATTCGATGGCCTTCATGATAGTCAGAGTGTTTGGAACTTTGTAGGCCTTACCCATTATGTAAATGGTGGCCATTGTTTTCTTCTCTTCAGACAAACTTTTTTCCTCCTATTTTCTTCAAAATTTGATTTTTAATTTCGGTAGAAAGGTGAGACTTGGCGCCTAAGGATAGGGCTAACAGCTGAGTAAAGAAGACGACCGGAACCTGCTCGCTCCTATCCAAGGCTTCATTTTCATGCTGGAGGTTATAGGTGCAGAGAGGGCATGGAGAAAGAATAACATCTGCCTTTCCTGACCTCGCCGAACCAATTATTTTCTTGGTTCTCATCTCCACAATGCTGGGTTCGAATACGATGTGGTAGTTCCCGCAGCATTCCGTCTTGAAAGGAAATTCAGCTGGTTCTGCTCCTATGCTTCTTATGAAGTTCTCAATGACTGTGGGGTTCTCTGGGTCGTCTATGGGAACGCCTTTCGGTCTATCTGGTCTAAGAAGCGCGCAACCGTAGTAAGGTGCCACTTTCAATCCTCTCAAAGGTGTAACGACTTTTTCTTTAAGCTTGTCGAAACCTACGTTTTTGAGGAGATTTAAGAAGTGTACTACTTCCAGTTCTGGAACGTAGTCTGGCTGGTCGTCTATGAAGTCGTTAACATTTTTCAGCGTATCTACTTGCTCTTTCAAAATCAGATTCACTCTCTTCAACACGTTGTAGCACATGGAGCAGAGGGTAACTACAACATTGGTTCCTATCTCTTTTCCCTTCTCTTGTGCGTTGATAAATGAACGAACAGCTCCAAGATGCCGCATCACGTTGTCAGCGGCTAAGCTGGGGACAACTCCGCAACAGTTCCACTCCGGAATCTCCACCAGGTTTATCCCCAATTTCTCACACGCCGCGTAAGTGCTCTTTTCGAATTCAGGATAGGTGTTTTTTAAAGAGCAGCCCGGGTAGTAAAGAACTTCCACCATGATCACCATGTGAATTTCTGCGCAGCCGCAGTTATGGCTATTTGGGGCAGCTTTTCTATGTCTTTAATCTTTCTCAGGTCTATTTTTCTGAAACCCCTTTCCCGGATCTTGATTTCCCTTAGGGCTTCCATGATCGCCGCTACATCCAAGCCTCTTGGACATCTGACAGAGCAAACGAAGCAGGATGCGCATATCCATGAAGTGTTTTTTTCAAGTGCATCTTTATCTTCCATTTGAACAAGCGCTATTACTTGGTGTGGTAAGGTATCCATCTCATCGGTAAACATGCATCCAGCGCTACAATTACCACATTGATAGCAACTGTACACATTTTGGTCACTAATCTCTTTCACTCTTTCCGCCAGTTCATTCATTCTCCCTACCACCCATCTCTTTCAGACTCAACTTGCTATCTTGTTTTGTTTCTATTTCCTGCGAGGATTTTCCATTAAAACCGAAGGGCCCAAGTTCTTTTATTTCATCAGTGAACTCTCTAACCACCCTAGCAAATTTTCTTCCCTCCGTAGCGGAAATCCACTCTAACCTGACCCGCGCGGGATTTATCCCCATATGCCTCAGAAACTCTTTCAAAAGAGTTACACGCTTCAAGCACTTGAAGTTGCCACTGACGTAGTGGCAATCGTTCGGAGTGTGACAGCCTGCAATTAGAACCCCATCGGATTTCGATAAAGCTTCCAAAACTTGTTTTGTCTCGATACGGCCGCCACAAGGAACTCGAATCGACACGATTGAAGGCGGATATTTAAGCCGGGAGGTGCCCGCCATATCCGCCCCTTGATAACCACACCATTGACAGAGAAACCCAATAATCCTTGGCTCAAATCCAATATGCATCTTAAATCTCTCCAACCAGAGCTTTGAGCATGCTACTAACTTGCTCATCTGTGTGATTTCTCAAGCTGATAGCATCTGAAGGACACGTAGAAACACATGCGCCACAACCTTCACAGAGAATTTCCTTCACCTCCGCCTTTTCGTCAACCAACTTTATTGCTCCATAAGGACAAACAGAAATGCAGAGACGACAGCCACTACAAAGGTCTGTATCCACCGTGGCGACCGTAGGAATGTGGCTGATCTTCTCTTGAGTTAGTACACCTAACGCTTTACTCGCAGCTGCGCTGGCTTGAGCCACGGTATCCTGTATATCCTTCGGAGATTGCGCAGCACCCGCTAAGAAGATGCCTGAAGTTGCGGATTCTACTGGATGTAGCTTTGGATGCAATTCCTGAAGAAATCCGCTTCCATCAATTTGAATTCGCATTTTACTGGCTAAATCTTCGATGTCATGAGCAGGAACCATGGACAAAGCCAAAACAGCCATATCAACTTCTATCTCTATTCTCTTATTCAGCAAAGTGTCTACGCCAAAAATTTTCACTTTTCCGTCTTGCTCGTAAATCCTTGAAACTTTTCCTCGGATATAATGGACTCCCGCTTCCTCTTGCACTCTTCTTATGAAATCCTCATAATTTTTTCCCACCGCTCTAATGTCTATGTAGAAGGAGTAAATGTCCGCATCTGGAACCAATTCTTTGAATAGAAGGGCATGTTTTGCAGAATAGGTACAACAAATGTGGCTGCAATAAGGCTGGTGTCTTTCGTCCCTCGATCCAACACAGTGTATGAAAGCTATTCTCTTCGGGATTTTCTCGTCACTAGGCCTCTTAGGTATTCCCAATGCGGGTCCACTAGGTGATAGCAACCGCTCAAACTGGAGAGAAGTTATGACGTCAGGGTACTTATCAGCTCCATACTCCCCAATATTCGCTGGGTTGTAAAGCTCGTATCCAGTCGCGACGACTATGACTCCGACGTCTTCTTCGATAATTTCCGCTTGGTCGTCAAAGTTGACAGCCTCTGGGCCACAAATGTCTGGCTCTGCGCACTTACCGCAGGTTATTGGGTTCATCCCAAGACATGCATCTAGATCGATTAGGTACGAGGATGGTACAGCTTGGGGAAACGGAATGTAGATAGCTTTTCTGAGACTTAATCCTTCATCGAACTCAGAAGAGACGGTGACGGGGCAAATGTCTACACAATCGTTACAGAGGTTACATTTCTCTGGGTCAACGTACCTAGGGTTTTTCTTTATGCGTACATGAAAGTTTCCTAAATATCCTTCAACATCCATAATCTCGGACAGGGTGAGTAGTGTGATATTGGGGTGATGAGCAACCCCGCTCATCAGAGGAGTTAAGATGCAGCTAGCACAGTCAAGCGTGGGAAAGGTCTCCGCTAATTTCGCCATGTGCCCACCGATGGTGGGTCCTTTTTCCACTAAAACGACTGGGAAGCCCGCATCGGCAATGTCTAAAGCAGCTCTGATTCCAGCGATTCCACCGCCTATTACCAGAGCTTTTCTATAGAGACCGACTTTAATTGGCTCTAGCTCCTCGTTCCGAATAACCTTTTCAACGGCGCTTTTTGTCAATTTTATAGCTTTTTCCGTAGCTTTTTCTTTGTCTTCGTGAACCCAGCTATCTTGCTCCCGAATATTTGCTATTTCGCACTTGTACGGATTGAGGCCGGTGCGTTCAGCGACCTCTCTGAAGGTTGTTTCATGAAGCGAGGGAGAACAAGCGGCTACGATAACTCCTGTCAACCGTTTTTCCTTGACGGCTTTTTCTATAAGCTCCTGACCTGGGCTGCTACATACGTAGTCGTAGTCTTCTGCGTGCACCACCGCTGGATGTTTTAAGATTTCTTCAACTACTCTCTTGGTGTCCACTGTTGTAGCGATGTTTCGACCGCAGTGGCAGACGAATACACCTATCTTTTCTTTCGTTGGCCTTTCTCTGTGAGCGGCTAAAGCGGACTCCAATCTCCCTTCTCTCCCAAGTCTGTGTTTTCTAACTTTTCTTCGCTAAGGCTTTCTCACCCAGCTCAACTCCCTTCTCAAACGCCCTGATGTTCAAGTCTAAGTGTTTTCTTGGGACCCTACTCTTAACAGACTCCCGCATCCCCTCAACGCTCACCGCGTCCCAGATTCTACTCACAAAACCGAGCATAACAACGTTTGCAACAATCCTAGCTCCCATTCCTTCCGCTATCTCAGTAGCCGGCACCTTGTATAACCTATATTTCTTCACTCGTTCATCAACCTCCACAAGGGAGCTGTCAACAATCACCACTCCTCCTTCCTGAAGTTTAGGCAGGAACTTTTCGTATGCATCTTGGCTCATAACCACCATGATCTGAGGACTGAGGAGGTAAAGATAATCTATCTCTTCCTCATCCACTACAACGCCACTGTAGCAAGCTGATCCTCGAGCCTCTGGCCCATAAACCTGCGTTAGAACGCTCTCCTTGTCATCATAAACGGCTGCTGCTTGACCAGTAATGTAGCCAGCGGTTATGACCCCTTGGCCTCCAAACCCCGTGAACATAATCTCCTTTCTCGTTTCTTGTTTCATTATTCCGCTATCACCTCTCCCCTCGCACCCTCTCTTCTAACTTTTTCAGTCCTTCATAATACGTTGGCTTCTCCACTCGCTTGACAAAGTTTCCAAGAATTAGAGGCTTGTCCTTCTCGATTTGAACCTCGCTTGTGTGTGCTCCGTTCCTAACTACAGAGGACTGCTTAAACCATTCTGCTATATCATCTGGTTCCGGAAGCTTGTTTCGTCTTCCATAATTCACTGGGCACGGCGACAGAACTTCAATGTACCGGAAGCCCTTCATACCTAAGGCTTCAGCTATGGATTTTTCTAGTCGCCTTACATGGATGCTTGTCCACCTAGCGACATAAATGGCTCCTGATGCATCGGCTACATGAGGAGTATTGAACGGATGCTCAATATTTCCATAGGGAGCGGTAGTGGCGTATTGCCCCCGAGGGGTTGTAGGTGCGAGCTGTCCACCGGTCATGCCATAGATGAAGTTGTTGATGCAGATGACGAGTAGATCATTGTTCCTTCTGCATGCGTGGATGAAATGGTTGCCTCCGATGGAAAAGAGGTCGCCGTCTCCTGAGATGACGTTTACGCATAGTTCTGGCTTGGCAAGCTTGATTCCAATCGCGAATGGAATGGCTCTTCCGTGGGTCGTGTGAAAGCCGTCTACGTTTAGATAGCCGGAACCTCTGCCGCTGCAGCCTATTCCGGATACGTAGACTACTTTGTCTTTGTTTATTCCAACTCTGTCAAGCGCTCTGGCCCAAGCGTACAGTGTGGGGCCGATGCCGCATCCTGGACACCACATGTGTGGCATCCGCTCGGATCTAAGCCATTTATCCATGGGATGGAGGTCTTCAAGCTTTTGTTCTTTTGTGATTTGTTGGCTCACTTTTTGTTCACTTTCTTTATTTCTTGATAGATTTCTCTGGGTGTGAATAGTGTGCCTCCCATTCTTGGGATTAAGATGATTTGAGCATTTCCTTCTGCTTCTCTTTTTACTTCCAGATAGATCTGTCCGTAGTTTAGCTCTGGGACAATGAAGTATTCTACTTGTTTTGCCCACTTGTGTATGATGTGTTCTGCAAAGGGCCATACGGTGATGAGTTTGATGCTTCCCGCTTTGATTCCTTCTTCTCTTGCCATTTTGACTGCTCTCTTTGCTGGGCGTGAAACTTGTCCGTAAGAAACAACTGCAATCTCGGCGTCTTCCATGTTTTCTTCTTTTACGTCCACGATGTCCTTTCTGTGTTTCCGAATTTTGTCGTTTAGGCGCCTGACAAGTTTTTCTTGTGCTTCAGTGGTTGTATCTGGGTAACCTTTCTCATTGTGGGTGAGACCCGTTGTGGTGATGGTGTATCCTTCGCCTGCACAGGCCATTGGAGGAACTAGGTCCTCGTCGGGTTTGTATGGTAAATATTCTTCTGGTGGAACCTTTGGTTTCTTCCGGTATACAAGTTCTATTTCATCTTCTGGTGGGACAACAACCTTTCCAGCGCTGTGAGCGATAGTTTCGCTTGCGAGAAGGATGACGGGAACTCGATATTTTTCGGCGAAGTTGAAGCAGCGTATTGTGAGGTCGAATGCTTCTTGTGGTGAGTCTGGTGAGAGTGCGATTATTTCGTATTGCCCGTGGCTTCCCCATTTTGCTTGCATGACGTCTCCTTGGCCTGTGAGTGTTGGTAGGCCTGTGCTTGGTCCTCCTCGTTGCGCGTTCACGATGACTGTGGGGACTTCCATCATGGCTCCTAAGCCTATGTTTTCTTGCATTAGGCTGAAGCCTGGTCCTGAGGTTGAGGTCATTGATTTTACTCCTGTCCAGGAGGCTCCTAGTATCGCGGCCATGGATGCGAGTTCGTCTTCGAATTGGACAAATATTCCGCCTATTTGTGGGAATCTTCTTGAGATGTGTTCGGCTATTTCGCTTGCGGGAGTGATGGGGTAGCCTGCGAAGAATCGGCAGCCTGCGGCTATTGCGCCTTCTGCTATGGCGATGTTGCCGTACCAGAAGTGTTTCCCGGTTAGGACTGTTTTTCCCATTATTTCTTCTCCGTTGGGGTTTCTTCTTTCTTTTCTTCAACCCAGATTCCGTATTCTGGGCAGATTATTTGGCAGAAACCGCATGCTACGCAGATTTTTCCTTTTTCTGGTTCTTCTATGAGTTCTGGGAGGTGGTAGCCTTTTTCGTTTACTTCTTCGGATTCTTGGAGTACTTGTGTGGGGCAAAGATCGATGCAGAGTCGACATTGTTTACACCTCTCTTTGATAACATGTATCTCTCCTCGGGAAATCTTCACTTTTTGACTTGGTAAAATTTTACTAGCTGCTTGCGTTTTTCTCTCGCCCCAAGAGATTTTTCATGTTGATTAGGAGATTTCTCTTGGATATAAACGTTTACAAATGTAAAGGTTTTGACTTGGTTTTCGCTGTGTAAGGAAGAGGGATAACGCTTGTATTTGCATGCATGCCAATGAACTAAATGATCGAAATGCGTGCGCTGTCTAGTTTTGATTTTCAATAATTATCGATTTTCTTTTTCCCTTCTCTGCGGTTCTTCAACAAAGAGAAGTAGAAGTGCTAAAGCTATTAATCCTATTATTCCACTTACGAAAAATGGGAGTCCTGCTCCTTTAACTATCAGGCCTCCAAGCCATTCAATCTTAAATTCTTGAAATTGAAACGTGTGGAAGAGCCATGGTCCTATGAGGACTCCTGCAATCATGCCTACGTCAAAGAATGCAGTGAACCTTCCGAATAATTTCCCCCTTATTTTTGCAGGGGCAAGGTCTGCTCTTAATGCTCTTCCCGCGGGCATGCTTACGTTTATCCCCAAGGATCTAAACGCCATAACTCCTGTCGCTTGCCAAAGATTCGAGGCGAATGGCAACACCATCGATCCGAGCCTAGATGACAGACTTCCAATGGTTATCACCGGCTTTCTTCCCCATTTGTCACCTAGTTTTCCCGCGAAAAAATTGCATGCTATTCCTACGAACCCCGATATAGATAGGATTGCTCCGATCTGGAAGGTTACGGCTCCGAAGACCTCGCCTAGGAAGAGGACGCCCACTGGGGCGATGAAGCCTACTGCGAAGCCGTTAGTCAGGGTTGTAACGTACAGGACTCTTATGGAACGCAGAACCCATCCAGTAAGCTTAAAGTCGTCTTCTTCCACGGTCTCCGTTCTTTTCAAGTCAGATCTTTCTCCTCTTGTCTCTTTGACCTTCCACGCCACTAATCCCATGGCGATTACGGATAACAAGGAATCTATAAAATATGGGATTCTGTAACTATTTTCCAGAGTTAATCCTAAAGTGGTCTCTGAAAGGAATTGAATGGTTCCACCGAAGATGGGACCTATGAACCATCCCATCATGGTTAGGGTTAGGAAGAATCCTAGGGCTTCGCCTTTTCGTCTTTTTGGAACTTGGTCAATTAAGGAAGCTTCTGCTGCTGGGCGAACTGCTGCTGTAGCCACCCCGTTTAGGGCTCTAATGATGAGTAGTGTCTGCCAATTCGGAACTAAACCTGTTAATATGCCTAGGAAAACATCTGCTAGCAGTCCAGCCTGAATCAGGTTCTTCCTGCCAGCTCGATCAGAGAGGCTCCCAAACGGGGAAGAGAGGAATGCACTTGTAACCATGAAGGCGGCTATGAACACTCCTATAAACCAGATTTCAGCCCCTAAGGACTTTGCGTAATAGGGGAAGTAGGACATAGGTAGGGCGCCTGCTATATTCTCAACCATAGAGGTTATTGACAGTACTATGACGCTCGCTGAGTATAATTCTGAACGCCGCATAAACCATCCCGTTTTAATCCTTAAAGTTCTAATCATAAATGAAATCTGACATATTTATGTGCGCACAACAGAATACACCTAAATCAGAGTAAAACGCTACGCATAACAAAAGAAGGACCGGATCATGGAGAACGTGAGAATAGTTCTATATGGAGTCGGCGCCATGGGAACCCGCATAGCCAAACTCCTACTAAAAAAGAAAGGAGTAGAAATCGTCGGTGCCATCGACGTTGCCAAAGAGAAGATTGGAAAAGACCTAGGAGAAATATTAGGAATTGACAAGCGGTTGGGAATCAAAGTATCCAATAACCGTGACGATGTGCTTTCTAGGGCTAATGCTGACGTAGTTGTTCACTCAACCACTTCATTCCTTAAACAAACATACTCACAGATAGCAGCGGCCATAAAGCATGGAGTAAACGTGGTATCCACATGTGAAGAACTTTCATATCCATACGCTACAGAACTGGAACTAGCTGAAAAACTTGACAAGCTAGCAAGAGAACACAGCGTAACCGTCTTAGGCACAGGCATAAACCCCGGTTTCCTCATGGACACCCGCGTCATCACACTCACCAGCGTATGCCAAGAAATCGAACATATCAAAGCAACTAGAATAATGAACGCCGCCACGCGGAGGACTCCATTCCAAAAGAAAATAGGAGCAGGACTCACCGTCAACGAGTTCAAAAGAAGAATAGAAGATGAAACAATCACAGGACACGTCGGACTTACACAATCCATAGCCATGATAGCCAACGCCTTAAAATGGAAACTCGACAAGATCGAGGTAGACCCTGTGGAGCCGGTGATAGCTGAGACACAGGTGGAAAGTGAGACAGTTAAAGTGGAACCCGGTCAAGTAGCTGGCCTAAGGCAATGTACAAGAGGCATAAAGGAAGAAAAAGAAGTGATCTCACTCGATTTTCAAGCGTACATAGGCGCAAAAGAGGAATACGATGCTATCGCTATCAAAGGAGTGCCAAACGTCCACGAGAAAATAACACCATGCATACACGGCGACTCAGGAACCGTAGCGATAATCGTAAACTCTATTCCCAAGGTGATGAATGCAGCGCCAGGCTTGGTGACCATGAAGGATTTACCTGTTCCATCAGCCGCGCTTGAGGACATGAGAAACTATTTTGGTTGACGAAAACACAGTCTCTTCAATGAATAAATCTTCCTTCCAAAACTTATCTAAAATTTATGAGTTGTTGTCGCCAAGGCAATATGGGAGTTACGAGAAGCTTGCCAGAATACAGGGTCAGTGTAGACATTGGAGGCACATTCACAGACCTAATTGCACTAAACGAAAAAACTGGTAAGCTAATGAATTTCAAGGAGTTCTCAACCCCGAAGAAGCCTGCAGACGCAGTCATCGGAGCTTTCAAACAATTTTTCAAAAGAGTTGAACCCGAAAAAATTTCCACAATAACGCATGCCACAACAATAGCAGTAAATGCATTACTTGGGCAGATGGGTCTTGAACTCCCAAAAGCTGCGTTGATCACAACGAAGGGATTTAGAGACGTTTTAGAAATAGGTCGGCAGCGGAGACATGAGTTATACAACCTTTTCGTTCAAAGGCCTCGGATGCTTATACCCAGAAAGCTCAGGTACGAAGTCAATGAAAGAATTGGACCGGAAGGTGAAGTGTTAGAGCCGTTAAACACAGAGAATGTCCGATCTCTCGCAGTTGAGTTAAAACGTGAGAAAATCAAAGCTGTAGCAATCGCGTTGCTTCACTCTTACATGAACCCGAAACACGAGCAAGAAATCAAGAATATACTTCGAGAGGCGTACCCACAGATTTTTGTAACCTGCTCCTCTGAAATTGCACCTGAATACCGCGAATTCGAGAGAACAAGCACGACAGCAGTGAACGCGTGTCTAATGCCAATCGTGTCAGTATATATGAACGATTTATCTAATAAAATTCAAAAATTAGGCGTTTCCAGTCCACTTTGTGTGATGCAGTCCAGTGGCGGTATAGCTTCTAAAAATGTGATTATTGAAAAACCGGTAAGCATGGTTGAATCTGGTCCAGCAGCCGGCGTCATAGCATCGTCTTTCTATGGAAAAGTGCTCAAGATCAAGAGCATAATAAGCTTCGACATGGGAGGAACCACAGCTAAAGCAGGAATCGTACAAGGCGGAATCCCCGAAGTTGTGACCGAGTACGAGGTCGCTGGCAAAGTCCACAGCGGAAGAATCGTGAAAGGAAGCGGATACCCCGTAAGATTCCCCTTCATAGACCTAGCAGAATGCAGCGCCGGCGGAGGAACAATCGCTTGGGTTGATACAGGCGGAGCCTTAAGAGTCGGGTCCATAAGCGCAGGAGCTGATCCTGGTCCAGCCTGCTATGGAAAAGGCGGAGAGAAACCCACCGTAACCGATGCTAACCTAATTCTTGGCAGGCTTAACCCCAACTGTCTGCTTGGAGGAAGAATGAAAGTATTCCCAGGGTTGTCTCAAAAATCCATTGATAAAGAAATCTGTGAGAAAACTGGTCTCGAATTAGCTGACGCCGCTGCGGGTATAATAAGAATAGTAAACTCGACCATGGCTAAGATTCTAAGAATCGTTTCGGTGGAACGGGGCCACGACCCGAGACAATTCACATTAAACTCCTTTGGTGGAGCCGGGCCGATGCACGCTTGCGCCCTCGCTGAAGAATTACACATATCCAGCATTATTGTGCCAACTAATCCAGGCCTGTTTTCAACGCTTGGGCTCCTCACAGCTAATTTCACCTATAGCCTTGTAAAAGCTATCATGAAAACAGTGAAAGATGTTCAACTAAGCGATGTTGAAGCAACGTTTAAGAAACTGCAAGCCGAAGGCATGAAAATACTGGAATCGCAGAGAATCAAACCTGACAACATGACGTTTCTGAGACAGTTGGACATGAGGTACTTTGGCCAAGGGTACGAGCTTACCATTCCAGTGCTTGCCCCATTAACCAAAGAAGAATTTGACAGAGTCATAGAGAGTTTTCATAGCAAACATAAAGCAGTCTATGGGTATGCAGTAAGAGAAGAAAATGTCGAACTGGTGAATGCTAGACTGGTCGCAGTCGGCATTGTAACGAAGCTTAAATTGATGAAGCAAAAACTATGTGAACGGGAGCCGTCTGCAGAGGCTCTTCTGACTACGCGGAATGTGTTCTTCGAGAAATACAAGGACTATGTCGAATGCCCCGTGTATATCAGAGAGAAACTCAAGCCGGGAAATATGATCTGTGGCCCAGCAGTGATAGAGCAATACGATGCTACCACAGTTGTCTATCCTAACTGGAAGGCCAGAGTAGACGAGTTTGGAAACTTCCTAATGAACTTTGCAGGAGGAAAACAGGTTGAAAGTTGACCCTGTAACCGTTGAAGTGATTAAAGGTGCCCTGACATACGCCGCTGAAGAAATGGGAATCACGCTAAGAAACTCAGCCTATTCCCCTAACATCAAAGAAAGAATGGACTGTTCATGCACAATCTTCGACCATAAAAAAAGGCTAGCAGCCCAAGCTGAACACATCCCAGTTCACCTAGGATCTATGGCATGGGCAGTTCAAGAAGGACTAAAACACTTCAAGGGAGAACTTGAAGAAGGCGACATGATACTATTTAATGACCCCTACATCAGCGGCACCCACTTACCAGATATCACGCTGATTAGTCCTATCTTCCTTGATGACGAGATAATTGGCTACGCAGCGAACAAGGCACACCACTCTGATGTCGGTGGCAAGGCGCCTGGAAGCATGGCTGGCGACGCCACTGAACTGTATCAAGAGGGCATTATCATACCTCCTGTTAAGTTCGTAGCAAAAGGGAAAATCGATGAAGACCTTGCAAGTTTGATCTTGAGCAACGTCCGAACCCCAGATGTTAGGATGGGTGATTTAAGAGCTCAAATGGCAGCCAACATTCTCGGCGAACGCAAGGTTCTTGAAATCGCGAAAAGATATGGTGTTGATGTACTTCACGAAGCCATCGAAGCATTCTTGGATTATTCGGAGAAAATGATGAGGGCTGAGATAGATAAGATGCTTGAGGGGCGATACGAGGCTGAAGACTGTTTGGAGGATACTGGTGTCAGTGATGAAGCCGTTAACATAAAAGTCGCTGTAACCGTCCGAGGAAGCAACTTGGAAATTGACTACACAGGCACGGACAGCCAAGTTGACGGCCCAATCAACGCTGTATGGGGAGTCACGCTTTCCGGCGTCTACTACACTCTAAAATGCGTCACCGACCCCACGATACCTACAAATGACGGCTGCTACAGACCAGTTGAGGTTTATGCACCGAAAGGAACTGTCTTAAATCCTGTCCCACCAGCCCCGGTGGCCGGGGGAAACGTGGAGACCTCTCAAAGAAATGTCGACGTTTTGCTAAAGGCATTTGCACAGATCGTTCCGAAGAGAGTTTGTGCGGCTTGTCAAGGAACCATGAACAATGTGTCTGTGGGCGGAGTTAACCCTAAGACAGGTAAGCCATGGTCGTTTTATGAAACGATTGCAGGCGGTTTCGGCGGCAGACGTGGGTCTGATGGTATAGACGCGATACATACGCATATGACGAACACGATGAACACGCCTATTGAAGCGATTGAGGGGGTTTACCCGATAAGATTTCTCAAGTACGAGTTGAGGAGGGATTGTGGTGGACCCGGCGAGTGGAGAGGTGGTGTAGGCGTGGAACGAAGTTGGATGTTGCTTGCTCCTTCTGCTACACTCTCTATCTTGGCTGAACGGAACAAGTTTCCTCCATGGGGGTTATATGGAGGTAAGCCTGGAGCCAAAGGCGAATATCTAATCATGAAACAGGACGGTAGCAAGGCTAAGTTGAAGTCGAAATGCACGGTAAAAATGAGCCAAGGCGATACATTCGTCGTCAGGACACCTGGTGGAGGCGGCTACGGTGATCCACTGGAACAAAAACCAGATTTGGTCCTTAGGGATGTCATCAACGACTTAGTTTCACTGGATTCTGCTCGAAATGATTACGGGGTCATTATCGAGTTGAAGACAATGAAAATCGATTGGGAAGTCACCAAAATACTTAGGGAGAAAATGAAAAACGATTAGTATGGGCATTCTTCATGTCTTATCCTTTTTCAACTTGAATTCCCATTCGCACCAAATGTTTTGAGGGTGTTCACCTGGTGGGCAGATCTTGCAGTTCACTTCTACGTTGGGGTTCATTTCTTCAGCGAAGCTTTTCAGATAGCCGAATCTAACTTTTTTGCAGGGAAACTCTCCAAGTCCCTTGCGGATTCTCGTCAGCTGAGTTCCGCATTTATTTACTCTGTAAATGCCTCTGGTCTCTGATACCTCGGTTTCTTTGTCTCTCTGGTCCAGTGACCAGCTTGTGTTCTTTAACGCATGTATAACGGAAGCAATGTCGTTTCCTTTCATTCCTAACGTCTTTTTAAGCGCTCTAGCTTCTAGTTTTCCCATCAATCGCCAACAATTCGCATCTATCTCCGTAGCGGCATCGGTGCCGAATTTCTCTTCTATTCCAAGGAAATACAAGCCGTCTACTTTCCACAGATTTCTGATGTGCAGGAAGAACAAATCAAGCAGCTTGTCTTTTGGCATATTGTCCAACATCTTGCGGTCTTGATCTACAAGCTCACTCATTTTCAAACACCTAATCGGTAGCCTTAGATAATCACGGACTGACTTTTTGTGGAAGATGATATAAAAGCATTGTAGTTCATCGAGTAGGATTCGAATGGTGGGCTCTTACGGAAGAAAAAATGTGATAAGCCTGGTGATCTTTTTTGGTAATATATCGATTTTGGAAATATATGTCTTATAGAAGAACTCTATAGAACAAAATGTAGTAAAGTCTGAAGGTTTCGAATTGCCAGTTAAGAAAGGAATAGGTGTATGGATATTTGGGTTCTTAACCTTTCTAGGAGTTTTGCATACTTTTGACGCTGTTCTTTCTTTCACGCTTGGAGGCACAAATTCACTGCTGAAACTTAATCCATTTTATGGATTGATTTATGATATGTTTGGGGAAATAGGTGCTGCATCGTATTTTTGGGCATCCATGATTTTTACATTCGTTCTTTTCGGTATGAGTTGCGTTATTGCGTTTCACGATCCGATTGCAACTTTCATCAATAGAGTAATTTCAGACGCTAAATCAGAAGAGAATCCAGCTGATCTTCATTTGGAATCTGGTATAAACGCTTTTGAAATGATTAATGATTCTGTGACATCTAATACTATACTTCTTAATAAGGTCAAAGAGAGCACGGAAAACGTCAGAGACAGCATAAACGCCGTAAAAGCTGAACTGATGATGTTTGGGGCAAAACTCGGAAAAATGGAAACAGACTTGACAACCCCTAGGAAATGCCCTTCGTGTGGAAAAGATGTATTGCCGGATTTCAAGTTATGTCCTTACTGTGGAGAAAAATTGTTATTTTATGTACAAATATCCACGGTACGCAAATAGAACAAATGGAACAACTGTCTTCAGAAGAAACCTAACTCATTTTTTTAGAGAGAAAAATTGATGAGTGACTTATTAGTAGACTAATGTAGTAGTTTGTGCAGGGTGAAGAAAATGCCAATTTCAGGTAGTTTTTATTTTTGGGGTGAAAAAGCAAGAAACGTTCCGTCTAAAGCCGCTGTGTATGAACTTTACGATGAGAACTATCGGCTGATGTTCGTGGGAGAAGGTTCAAACCTTAAGGAAAGATTTGCAGAGTATTTGGAGACACACTTTTCGAAGGAGCCGTGTAAAGTTGCTACGAAATATTATAAGAGAGAGTTCACTTCTAACATTGAAGAACGAAAGAAGGAGATTTTAGAGGAGTATAAGAAGAAATATGGTAAGCTTCCGAAATGCAACATTGTTGGGGGGGAATTCGTGATAGGAGCGGAAAGAGAAGTTGGTGTTGAGAAGGGCTTTCACTTCTACGAAGACTTGGACCAGCCGTTACATCAGGTTGCGGTTAGTTTGAAAGACTTTCTAGAAAAAGTCAAAGAAGTATCAGTGACTTCTATAGAGTTTCATCAAAACAGAGGAGATTTCGCAAGGTGGATTCGAGACGCTCTTGGAGCTGTTTCATTAGCTGATTCCGTTGAGACCGTTAAGGAAACTGGTGAAGGTCTTAGGAAGCGGCTCATAAATATAGCAAGCCATCCAGAAGCCACTGTTCTAGCCAGCTGTCCTCAATGCAGAACTGAGACAAGACCAAAGAAAATTTGGAGTATGGCTGGTAGACCGAGCAGAACGGGAGAGAGGCTGAAGCTAACTATAGGCTATTATCGATGCTCCGAATGTGGCAAACCATTCCGAAAAGTGATTGCAAAAGAAAAAGTAAAGCGTTAACAAAGGAAATATAGTATGCTCACAATTGGAACGTAAAGCCTAGTGAGCTGTCTCAAGGATAGAACATTAATTTTGTCAGTTTAGTCGCGAATTAGAGGTTGTTGAGGAGACATTCTGTGATTTGTCGGCAGGCCAAGCATCCCTTCGGCGTCGGAAAATCTTTGGATATTTGTTTCAGCTCTGCTAAATATCCAAAGTGAAATGGACATCCCATTGGGGGTGCTTCTTTTCCGTTTCCGTGGGGCTTGATGGAAAGCAAGTTTTGGTTTTCAACGACTATGTCAACTGGGGACTTGCAGTGGGGACAAGCGTAGTAGGTGCCTCGAGGTATTCTTGTTGCATCAGTTAGCATAATGAGTTTGTCAAACTTTTTTGCACAGTTGTTGTAGGGGCACACAAGGCTCCTTGGATTATGCATATTCTTGCCTTCTAATTAAGCTCGTCAATATATATTAAGTATTAAGATTTAATAAGTATTTCTGTTGAATTGTTCAACGCTTAAACAGTTTAACTGTTCAACAAAAATACAAGATAACACGATGAACCAATCTTTTGGCCATGCGAAGCCTTGAGGTAAGGTTTGCTGGAGAGATGACAATCAATGGCGTGAGCTTTTAGAATTTCGTGTTGGGAATATGTCGTTTTAAGAAATAAATGGTATATTAAGGCTTCAGATAAGACTAGAGATGAGGCTCACAATAATGAATTCAGAGGCTAAAGAACTCAACAAATTGTTATGCAAAAACTGTAATGAAAAGAATTATGAAAACTGTCAATCGTGTAAGGTCTACCTTTTAATCAACTCTTTAGCTTCCTAAGTACTGAAAGAGAAGGGAGAAAGCGTTTAGAGCTGCAGAGAGGTCCTTACCCTCCTTCCTCTCTCAGCGATGACATTAATATAACAACGCGCAAAGATTTTTTGCATGCATGCATGTGATAGCAGCCCATCTAGTCCGGAATGTAATCCACGAAATGTTCTGAATCTTACATGAGGAACTCCGAGTTCTCGTAGTCCCATAAACAAGTTGAAATGAGTGTTTCACTTGTTGAAACGCTTTTTCCACAGTGTTCCTTAAAGCACGCTTTCACCATTAATTTCGGTGGTGATCAAAAGTGTTGAGAAACAAAAAAGTTGTAAGTTTGATTCTCATGGCAACACTGCTAGTAACGCTATCACCATTTTTAGTGGTGATTTATGCCCAACCAAATAGCCAAGAACAGCAAAACGTAAGGGAACAGAAGTTCATGGAGATAGCTATACAAGCTAGAGAAAGAGCATATGAACTAAGAGACCTCGTAATAGAGGAAATTGGAAACATAACAAATGAAATTGAAGACCTTCTGAATGAGGCAGACACATTATTAGCTGAAGGGAGCATTCAGAAAGCCATACAAGCAATGAACAAGTACAGGAACGCCTACAGACACTTACACCGTTATTTGGAACAACATGGAGTAGACACAGAAGCACCAGAAAAAGCAAGAGGCATACTGGTAGCAATAAACCGAGCATATACAAGAATAGAGAGACTTAACAAGACCATAAACGCAGTCAACAGCACCCTGGACAAAACAGACCCCAACTATGGCCAAGTCAAAACATATTTAGAATGGGGATGGGAAAACCTGACAGAAGCTGTAGACAACCTAGAACTCGCAAATCAATCCATGTACCTAGAACCACCAAACATAACATGGGCAGCACACAACCTGACAGAAGCAAACAAAAACATCCAAGAAGCTCACACAGCTCTTAAACTAATAGCCTGTTGGACAAACTATTGGAGAATTAGAAACTTCCTAGGAGCACTCAATAGAACCAGAGAAAGAATACGAGAAAGGCTCCAACAAGGAGGATTCAACCTCACAGCCGTCCTTGAGAAACTGGGGTACACAAGCCTAGAAGACTTCCACCAAGAAATAGACGCGCTCATGGAAAACGCCAAACAAAAAATGGAAATCGGAGAAGCAGTTCAAGACATGTGGACAATCAGAGAGAAGCTGAGAGAAATGGACCTGGAGTTACAAAACAGATGGCAGGGTAGTTAACAACAGCAAAAGAGCTCCAATGGAGGTGTAAGTCTTGAAAAATAAAGCGGTGGTAGCAATTTCTATAGTGTTGGCAGCTTCGATATTATCTGTGTTGGTTTGGAATTTTTACAGGTATGAGACAACCGTCTTTGCATTCAGCTACGAAGCTAATCCAATTACATCATCACCATTATCTGGTGCAAATTATTCTTGGGAAGTAAAAGCATACAGTGCACGAATCTTTGGCAATTCTCCCTTCGATGGAGAAGGATATGTTCATAGAGAAAGAATAATGTCTGAAAACAGATTCCGAAACACAGAGTTTCACAACCTAAACGTTACGCTAAGGTTGAGATTTCAAATAACTAACGCAACAGGCTACATGCTATGCAACAGAACCTTGGACAATACAGATGGCGGTGATAGGCAGGTTATCTTTGAATTCAAGCCCGAAGTAACAAAGGCAGGTGATACGCTGCAAATCAGGATAAGGCTTAGTCTCAACGTTAACTATAACTACGGTGTTGGTGGAGAGCTTAAGCAATTCACTCTACAAAAAGAGTGGACAAAAACTATACAGGTTCAACAAACAGAGCCCGTGACAGGAGTAATCTTCTAAAAACGCATGCATGTATTTACGGCTCCGAGTGGGCTTGGGGTTTCTCTAAAGCTATAGGTGAATTACGTTTTCCGGTTTGTTCATATGAGGCGGATCAATGCGCGCTACCACATATTATCTCACGCAAATATTTCAAACATCACAGATTATGTCTTTGAAGCTCTCTCTCAGAAAACTTAGGCTATTACACACACAAAACTCACTTATTTTTCAATTTTATCTGGTTTTGGAGTCCTATCCTTTTAACAGACACGATTTCCATCCTTTCTAATCTCTTAACCAATCTCCAAAGACTCGTCCGCGGCATATCGGGAAACTTTTCCCTGACTTCAGATTCAAAAGCTTTTCCTCCCTTCTCCTCCAGAAATCTTATGACATCTCTATCTTCTTGTCTCAAGTAGGGGCGCTCTTTAATTATTTTCTCACCACTAGGTTCTCTTCGTTTCCGTAGAAAAAGGAAGCTTCCGACAATCCCCGCCGTAACAATTATAATCAAATAGACTGCGAAAATTGGGATTAACGGAGCCTCTTTGACATTGAACCCGCCGCTCAGTTCACGTATCTCAACATCATAAGTTCCCGCTTCTTCTTTAGTGACTTTAAACTGTACTGTTGTTGAAGCTCCCGCATCCAATGTTATTGTTTTAGTATCCTCTACTACTTGGTTAACCTTCAATACAAGGGTGTAGGAGCCTTCTTCTTCGCCAATATTAGTTAAGACAACAGAGATTGTTACTTCGTTGCCTACTTCAACCTCAGCTGGATTAACTGTAAGGTCATTAACTCTAAAAAGTGCTGGACCAATTATAGGCAGTACATAGCTTATCTCCCACTCATCTGGATACAATGAGAGAGTTATTGTCCCGTCTTCTGTATCTATTGAAGTGGGCATCTTGTTTAGGTACACTATTGTTGATTCCTCTGGCAAGTACACAGTGAGGTTGTAAGGGTTCTGAACTAATAGAGTCCATACGCCATATTCCTTCTCAGTCAATTCAACGGTGTCGTATTCGAGTAGAACTCTACTAGCTCCTAGACTAAATATAGTCATATTTGATCCAGCTACATCATAGTCTAAGACGGTCTGATTTTCATCATCAACAACTACATTCTCAACCAAAGAAGAGAGAAGCTCCAATGATATGGAAGGAAAGGTTTCATTTACAAAAAGAACTTGACTTACGTGAACCAATCCATCTCTATAAACAGTTAATTCTACAGATTCAATCTGGTATCCTATTTCGCTAGCTGAAATGGCTAGAGCACTTACTGTCATAAGGAAAAATATTACTCCAAACAAACACATCGTGAGATTAGTGCTTCTTTTCATTACAGTCACTCTCTAGCCTAAATGTAAGTCATGTTTAAAGAGAAATTGCTTATAAATCTCTAATATATAACTAGCTGCCTTCAATAGGCATAGAACCGCTGAGATCCATGCACAGTTACTGCATGCATGCAAACGTATTCGAATCCTGCCTCAATCAGGGAGCATGCATGTTGGTTCTTATGCCTCAATGTTTTTCCTAACGATTACAAACCCTATGACAATTCTTTCTTTTGCGGGGATATTTCTTGGATTGGGGGTTGGAGGCGGGAGTGTGAGTCACGTCTCTGCGGCACTATTGGTTCTAGGTGTGTTTACTGGCTCAGCCTTATGGTGGTTTGTTTTGAGCGGTGTTGCCAACGTATTTCGTACAGAATTTAGCGGTGAGAAGCTGAAGTGGATAAACAGGGTTTCAGGCATAATCATTATGGCGTTTGGCGTGATTGCGCTCCTAAGTCTAACGGGATGAGAACACAATTCAGATTAACAATTGTCTGTTGGCAAAGGTCAACGCTAGGAAAAAAGAGAGGAATTATGGGGAATATCTCCACTGTGGACTGGGTTCAAATCCTACCCATCGCTATCTTTTTCTTGTTGTGTCGATGCGTATAGTCTTTGAGGAGTGATCGATGACAAAAGAATTGGTCAAAACGATCTTCGCTCGGCGTAGCATACGCGAATATACTGCAGAGGTGATCAGCGAAAAAGACATCAAGACAATGCTACAGGCTGCTATGGCAGCCCCTTCAGCTTCAAACCGCAAGCCTTGGCACTTCATCGTAGTCACCAACCGCAAGATTCTGGACAATCTGGCTAGGGTGCATCCCTATGGCAAGATGCTGTTCAAAGCGCCCCTCTGCATAGTCGTATGCGGCGACACGACCATTTCAGCACGCTATTGGGTACAGGATTGCTCTGCAGCTACCGAGAACCTTCTCCTAGCTGCAACTGAGTTGGGACTCGGCGCAGTCTGGCTCGGTGTTCATCCCAGGGAAGAACGCGTCGGTCCTATAAGGAAGGTGCTGAATATTCCGGAGACCATTGTTCCTCTTAACCTGATCTCTATTGGTCATCCAGCGGAAGAAAAAGAACCACGCACACAGTACGACGAGCAACGAGTGCACCGCCAACAATGGTAGCTAATGAGCAAACAGTTCAAAAGAACTTGAAGAAAAGGAAGTTCGTGGGATATCTCTACCGTGGTGATTGTTCAGACTCTCCTAGCCCACCTGTTCTTGGGAGTGTGTGCACATGCACGGCAAACGAGAAATTTGTCAGCACTTTTCGAGGATGTACTTCAATTCCTCACACCCATGTCTTCCATGATATAGCGGGTGATGTTCACAGAAGCACAAACCTTTCAGAAGTTTGGATTCATCCCATGTGGGCGGGTTTACATTCTCTGTTGCTGGCATCCACATAAGGTGTATCGTGAAGCATCCTCCCTTGCGTTTCCCCTTGTGTTTTACTCTAATCGACTTCACAGATTGGAATCCAAGCCTCTTCATATCATCTTTTCTCACATACACCCCGTGAGGACCATTTTCGCAGCCCAAAGTGGCAAACCCCGCAGCTCCTTTTTTATCCTCTTTCATATGTACGACTAATCGCTTGCCAAAGCGGTGTCCTGCAGCTCGTTTGTGAACCCAAATGCAATTCATCACAACAATATTCTCTCCTATAATAGGAAGGCCGGAAGCCTCTGCAGGCGCGTACTCGATCATACCGACATGGTCACCCTCATAGAACAAAACTTTCTTGCGAAAACCTTTAGGAATCGCAGACTCCAAATATTCACGGCGATGCCTATACTTCCCGTAAATGGAGCTTCCAGGGAAATCTTTCTTAGTATGAAAAATACACCAGTAGTGGAATCGCTCATACTTGGGATCTTCGGTTACATCAACAATCTCAATTGAGGGGCTTGCCGTCATTCCACACCCTGCAATTACAAGCGAGACCTCAACTTTAAAGTCTATAGGGTCCACGCTTTAGACCATGCGGATGCTTATCATATTGTCGATTTAGATTCGGATGAGTTGTCAACCAAAATTGTAATATTTGTGAGAGAACGTAAACTCGTTAATCTATAACCTAGTATTTGGAGAAGAAGAATTTTGTCGCTCGAGAAAATCGCATCAAGGTATGAGAAGCTGACGGTTCAATTTTCTGAGCAACGCTACAACCAAATGGCCGGGTTGCCCTACGACAGGAGTATGATGAAGAAGCTTTCGGACCAGCTCATAAAGGTTAGTCTCGAGTTTCTTGGGAATTTTGTGGAACCTCGAAGTATGTACTTAGATTCGATAGCAACTGTTGCGGATGCTGAGAAACTGGAGACGGAACTCGATCTCCACGATCAACGGATGGAGAAGATATCCACCGAGAAATATAGAATCGCAGGTCGCAAGGTGAATTGGGGGAACTGGCGGCAATTCAACTCTAGCGTGGGTGACTACATGAAGCGGAAGGAGGTGTTCGACGATTTCATTGCAAAGGCTCCTGACATAGCCTTTCTCGTCGAGAAGCGGATGGGCATCTCAGAGGATGTGTATGAGAGGTATGATCTTACTCCTCTGGACAGTTATTTGGAGTTTGAAGGCATAAGATACGATGAGTTGCGGGATCTGCTCATTAGGTTAGGGGATGGAGCCAAGGATACTTTTCTGGCTGCGGCTGCACATTTTGCACCCGAGGTTTTGGGCAAGAAGAAGATGGAATATTATGATGATTATTATACTTGGCGAGGTCACATATACGAGCCGTTGAAAAGATATTTTGAGAAGATAGACGCCTTAGATGAAGTCAAGAGGTTTCTTGTAGCCTTCGGATTTAACCCTTCCAAAATCATGGTAGATGCTGAAGATCGCGAGAAGAAGAGCCCCAGTGCTTTCTGCTATGGAATCCAGATTCCCAACGACGTTCGAGTCTGCTTCCGCAAAGTATCACCTTTCGCAGATTTTGGAAGCGTCTTCCATGAGTTCGGGCACGGTATCCATGGCATATGCGCTAATCCAGATGATTCAGTGTGGAAACGCTATGTTATCCCTAGAAGTGTGGCTGAAACCTTCAGCATCCTTATCGAAAGCATGCTTGACACTCCACTCTTTCTCAAGCAAGAATTAAAACTAGCGGACAGCGTCGTCAATGAAATCATTGATCGTAGAAGATTCATGGAGTTGGCGTTCCTAACATTCTACGCAGCGAACGGTATCATGAAGATGGAGTTCTGGAAGAAGGGTTACAGCATCGAAGAAGCTGCAAAACGGTGGCAGGAACTCACTAAGCGATTTTTCATCGAGGTTCCTGGAAACTATTGGTTGCTTCATCACGTAATGCCTAGCTATGACATGTATTCGCCGAGCTACGTGATCGCTTCTATGAGGGTTGCAGCAGTCAGAGAAAGATTAAGGCGGGACTACGGTGATGCGTGGTGGAAAGATTCGGATGCTGGGAATTTTGTGAGGGGTCTCGCTGAGATGAGAGGAGAATTTGATGTTAAAGCGTGGAAACTTGATGCAGAGAGTTACCTTGAGGAAGCACGAGCCCTCAGTTTCCTCTAATGTCAAAGAGTCTCTTCTTTCTTGTAATCTTGTGTGGCAACGACTCAACAATATTTTAATACGTAACTGATCTGTAGGCTCACCATGCACGAATGGGCTTTAGCGGAAGCGGTGATCTCTACTACCCTTAAAATAGCGGAAGAAAAAGGGCTAAAAGAGGTCATTGAACTTAAAGTAAAAATCGGTGAATTACAGCAGATAGATCAAGAAATATTCGAGTTCGCTTTGTCTCAGCTTCGGTCTCCCATGCTCAAAAACGCCAAATTTAGTTTGGAAACTGTAAAGGCTGAATTAAAGTGCAGAGTTTGTAATCACAAATGGAAGTTTAGCACGAAGAACATGGATCACGACGTGTCAGAGTTCATTCATTTTGTCCCAGAAATTGCTCACACATACCTGAAATGCCCCAAATGCGGGAGCCCAGACTTCGAGATTCTGACAGGACGTGGAGTTTGGCTAGACTCCATAAAAGGAGCGAAGTAACCTATGGTTGACCCCAGACTAAACATCATTAATGAAAGACTCTCAAAGATAGGGAAGATAATAGCGGTCTCCAGCGGCAAAGGAGGCGTGGGCAAGAGCATGATCGCATCCACTTTGGCACTTGCTCTGTCGAGAAGCGGCTACAAAGTGGGTCTGCTAGACCTAGACTTCTCCTGTCCTTCCACACACGTAATACTGAACATTGAGGGGCTTTATCCTAAGGAGGAGAAGGGAATTATTCCACCTGAAGCTCACGGCCTGAGATACATGTCGATTATTTACTATGCCCGTGATGAACCTTCACCGCTGAGGGGCGTTGACATTTCTAATGCGATAATAGAACTATTCGCTATAACTCGGTGGGGCTCGCTGGATTTTCTGGTCATCGATATGCCTCCAGGCATTGGAGACGCGACCTTGGATATGATCAGACTCATCAAGGGAATAAACTTCCTCATAGTGACAACTCCTTCCAAGGTAGCGTTTGAAACCGTCAGAAAACTGATGCAACTGTTAAAGGACTTGAGGGTGCCCACCCTAGGCGTAGTCGAGAACATGAAGATGAAGGATTCGCCGTTCATCCGAGAACAGGTTGAAAGACTTGGTGTATCTTTTTTGGGGGAGATAAAATTCGACCATAAGCTTGAAGACTCGATGGGAGACGTAAAGAAGCTATCAGAAACCAAGTTCGCACAAAGCGTGGAAGAAATAGTTTCGAAGAAACTTTGAAGCGTCATTTTGAGGTGCGGCGGGCCGGATTCGAACCGGCGAACCCCTACGGGAGAGGATAGCTCATCAACGCTGATCTTGAGTCCTATTGTTTTGAACTTACAACGAGGACTTTAGCTCCTCTCGAGTATCTTTCGATGTCTCCTACAAACGTTTTGGTATCGATAATCTTCTTTTGGTCATAAACCACGAATAGGATCTCTTTGTAGTCCTTTCTGTATGCTACGATGTCTGAAAGGATTTCATTTGTGATGTTTCTCAGATTCTGTTTGCCTTTACAGTATTTTATTTCTATGGCAATAGAATATGACCTCAGCGTGATATCTGGCCTGAACGATGTCTGACCGAAGGCTACTGTTTCCTGTTCATTGTATGCTACAAGTCCCTTCGTCATTAACAGAGCTACGACCGCATTATGAATTGCTTGTTCATTTTTTGGTCTATCTTGAAGAAAATCTGAAATGCTTTCCCTTATGGTTTTATAAACATCATCGACACAAAATTGAAGAGGATTCTTCTCATTCATTTTTGTAAAAAATTCTCCCGCGCATTCCTTATGAACCACAAAAATGGCAGCTTTATGTCCTTCTGCACCTATTGTGACGGCGCCAAAGTAGTCCCCTGGCTCAAAATACTTAGAACAATGGGCGCATCCGTAATCGAACATCAAAGTCACCTCAGAAAATCCAAAGCGACTCTTCATCTCTACTGCTTTGATGGCTTGCTCCGCCCAAAACAAATCAAGAATTTGGCGCGTTTGGGCATCTACTTCATTCTTCTTTTCAACGAAGCTCTTGAGAAAATCTCCCATACAATCGTTATGAACTAAAGCGACGACCATACTTCTTCCGGCAACAATGGGTATGGTCCTCGAATCTTCCACCTCGCATTCAGATCGACAATAAGTGCACTTTGACCCTCTCAACAGAATGTAGGTATCAATCACACCTTGTTTCTTCTTAAGAGCCATTTCTTCATCTATGCGATTCCAGAAGAGATCATATATCTCTGAAATCCGCACCATCAGGCTAAAGCTCCTTATCTTGTTGGCTGTCTTGGTGCAGGGGATGGGATTTGAACCCATGTACCCCTTCGGGACGGGATCTTGAGTCCCGCGCATAAAGTCCCTCTTTGAGGATTGACCAGGCTCTGCTACCCCTGCACCATTCAACAAACTAACATCTCGCTTCTATTATTTTTTTCCAATACCAAAACTGAGACTAGTCAGTAGAACAAGTTAAAATTCTTGAAAACGACCCCTCCAACTAGTGTCCACCACAAACAGCAAACAAACATCAACACCCAAAACACTTCTATAAAGAGACTCACACGCATATACACGCCGTCACCAAACCACAACAATTATTAACACAAACAATCACTCATACAGCATCCATCAGAAAAGAGGGGAGCTAGGGGCAAAACCCAGCTGAGAGGACGGCAAAACGCGCCGTCGACCCTTAGAACCTGATCCAGATAATACTGGCGGAGGGAAAAAATGTGAGTGAACCTATCTTTCCAACTAGGATAATTGCAGAAGTCGTTGTTGTTGCAGCTCTTTCCGCAGTTCTATACACCATAACACTTCCATTTCTCACACTACCATACGGTGGCGCCATAACCGCCGGAAGCATGATTCCAGTCCTTTGGATATCCCTAAGAAGAGGAGTTCGCGTTGGCCTATTCGCAGGCGTGATCTTCGGTCTCGTCGCATTGCCTATTGATGCAGTACGTCTTCCATATTCTCCAATAGCACCTAACCCGATAAGCGTGCTGCTTGATTATCCAATAGCTTTCGGAGTGCTCGGACTGGCTGGTCTATTCAAAACTCGGCCTTTAGTTGGAGTGACCGTAGCCTCATTGACAAAATTCCTCGCGCACTTCACTTCAGGGGTAGTCTTTTGGGCCATGTTTGCTCCGATAGATCCAGTAGCTTACTCAGCAATTTACAATGGTAGCTTCATGACAGGCGAATACATAATCAGCATGATTCTAATGTACATACTTGTTAAGAAGAAGCTGTTAGAAATCTACATGTAAAAACTTTCTAGTAGGTTGGTGAACATGGTCAAACTAGAAACAGGAATCAAAGAATTCGACCGCCGAGTTGGAGGAATCGAGTCTGGTTCCAGAACAATCTTATATGGGCCTCCTGGCACCGGAAAAACCGTATTCGCCATGCAGTTTTTGTGGCAAGGTCTTCTTAAAGAAGAAGCTGTGTCATTTGACGTGATGGACAAGCCTTTCCCACGATTAAGGTGGTATTTCAAGTCTTTTGGCTGGGACATAAAACCCCACGAAGCAAAGAAAAAATTCATTTCAATCCAGTCCTTTCCACACTTCGAGCCATATCCTAAAGATCCTCGTGTAATCTACTTTGAACTAGACGATTTTGAAGAGATGAAGCGCATAGACAAACTAATCTCTGAAAATCATGTGACGAGGTTTGCAGCAGGAGACTTCAGCGAGCACATGTTCTCTCTCTACGAACTCAAATACATGCTTCCCGTAGAAAACTGGACGATTAACTGGTGCCACTTCGATAACATAGCCAACATAGACATCATGACAGCCGCTACAGAGAAAGACCTTGCAACCCAGAGAGCAACAGACCTAGACTTCAATACGGCTCATAACTTGATCTTCTTTCGCCTAAACAAGAAAACTCTTCAGCGTGAGATGCGTATCGTGAAGATGGAAGGTTATTCCCACCCATTAGAGTGGCTACCATTCAAAATCACAAACAAAGGCATTAAGCTGCTAAAGACATAACTACACTGCGCTCTTAGCTACTTTCTTGGAGAACGTGACTCTTGGGAAAACTTGCACCAGATGACCTTCGGAAAGTGCTGAGTCATATTAAGAAAACAGCGAAAGTCATCGTTCCTCCGATGCCGGGGTTCGACTCCGGGGTTCACGAAATTGGAGATGACCTGTGCATGGTTATAGCTACGGACCCTTGCATCGGTGTTCCAAGAGAATGGTTTGGATGGTTTCTCATACATTATTCCGCTTCTGACGTAGCGTTGTTCGGTGCTAAACCCCAGTTCTGCACTGTCAACCTGCTAGGCCCTCCAAAAACCAAGAATACGGTTTTCATAGAAGTTATGAGACAAGCTTGTGACGCCGCAGATGAACTCGATCTGACTATAATTACAGGACACACCGGAACCTACGATGGACTGACCACCCTTGTTGCGTCTTGTACGGCATACGGATTGATACAGAGAAGCAACTTGATCACTCCAGCCGGAGCCAAACCAAATGACTACATCCTTTGCTCAAAGCCAGTTGGTTTCGAAACACTCATCAATTTTGTGCTAACCCACAAAACCCTTGCGAAAAAATTGTTCGGACCGAAGCAAACAGAGCATCTTGCAGAACAGGTTAAGATGCAAACCTGCGTGAAAGAGGCGCTGCTACTAGCCAAAACCGGAGGAGTGTCCGCGATGCATGATGCAACAGAAGGAGGATTTGTCGCAGCTTTGAACGAGATTGCTGATGCTTCGAACGTCGGATTTTCCATAGATTTCGCCAAGCTCCCGCTCACACAAGAGCTACAAAAGCTGATCAAACACTTTCATCTTACACACAGGCAAATCATGTCAATGTCATCAACCGGAACACTCCTAGCTGCAGTTTCACCTAACCAAAAAGACAGAATAATTGACATGCTTTCAAGCCAAGGATTCGACGCCAAAATAGTTGGGGTCTTCTCCGAAACCGAGAAACGACTAATTGAGATTGGTGGCAAGGAAGTGGAGTTCCCACAAGAGCCTGATGATCCTTACGTTCAGATAGTTCTCAAATAGAAAACGAAAAAGTCTATTTCCTAGATCTTACAAACTCATTTAAACCCTTCTGTTTTCTCTCCGTTCTTCGCACCCGAATCTCTTCACCCACGCTTATGCGCATCCCATCTGAAGCCGCTGTGGTAGGAACTCCAGTTCTTTGTTCGATCAGCTTCGCTTCGCGATAAGGTCCGCTAAAGATCATCTGCATCCCGAAATGTGTCATCACAACCATCTCTGGACCAGCTTCTTCCACGATTCTTATCGCATCATCAGTGGTCATGTGTCCCTTCCAAGGCTTCCCAGCAGGCCTCATAACGTACAACACCAAAAGTCGAACACCTTTGTACTGTTTTCCAACGCCCTCGAAGAACTCGGTTTCAGAGCTGAAAGCGATGTCTCCGAAATCTTTGTTTTCTAGTCGAAACCCCACGGTGTCTGGATCCGTGTGTCTGGCTTCGGTGGTTATTATTTTCATGTCGCTAATGTTGAAAGTAACACTTGGTTTCAACTCTATCACTTTCTCGGGCATCTGCTGATGATATTTCGAAATCACTGGTCCACAAACTTCATTGCCAAATAGGGCGCTGCGGGATGCGGCTAAGATTCCTCTTCTTTTGGTCGTTCCTTGGGTCATGGCTTCGATGAGGACTTCTGCGTCGGTGTAGTGGTCTGGGTGACTGTGGGAAACCAGTATTGCTCGGATTTTTTGGGGGTTTAACCCCATATTTAGAGAGTGTACAAGGGCGCCGGGTCCTGGATCTAGGTGTATATTCAGTTTTTCGGAGAGTATGCGGATTCCTGCGGTTCTCCGTTTCTGGGTGATTGTTGTGAATCTTCCGCCTCCGGTTCCTAGGAAGATGAGTTCGAGTTTGGGCATTTTTGTCTCTCAGAGATTTGGACTTGTTATTTTGGGTTTGTTACGATTTTTTGTTTTCTGTTCTATGTGAGTTAGACTACGGGTGCTTAGATGTACAGATGGCGACACAGGCACGTATAGGAGAGTAGCAGGGAGAGTTTTATTTATGCTCTGTTGTGAACATTAGGTGGTAAGGTGGTTTCGTTGAGGGTTGTGGTTCGTGTCGGCGGTTCGGTGGTGGCCTCTCCAGTGGAGTCTCCGCTTATAATCAAATATGTGGATTTGCTGAAAGATTTGAAGAAGCTGGGGCATGAGGTTGTTGCGGTTGTTGGTGGCGGCGTGTTGGCGCGTGATTTTATTAGGGTTGCGGGTGAGCTGAAGTTAGATGAGTCGAGTAAGGATTGGGTTGCGATTTTTGTTTCACGTTTGGTTGGTTTGTTGTTTGTTATGCGTTTAGGTGAGGTGGGTTGTGGTTCTGTGCCGGTTTCTTTGGATGAGGCTGTTGAGTGTTTGAAGCGTGGGAAGATTGTTGTTATGGGTGGTTTGAAGCCTGGGATGACTACGGATGCGGTTGCGGCTTTGGTGGCTGAGAAGGTGAAGGCTGAATTGTTGGTGAAAGCTACGGATCAGGACGGTATTCACACTAAAGATCCGAAGAAGTATCCAGATGCAGAAAAGATTGATAGGTTAGGTTTTGACGATTTGTTTCGATTGTTTGATGAGAATAAGCACAAAGCGGGGATACATCAAGTTTTAGACCCTGAGGCTGTTCGTGTTCTTCAGAAAAGTAGGACGAAGACGGTTGTGGTGAATGGTTTTAAGCCGAAAAATGTGTTGTTGGCTGTGAAGGGTAAAAAAGTTGGGACCATGATCTGTTAGGTGTTTTTTGTTTCTTCTTCTAGTCTTACTACGTCTGCTAGTTGAGGCGTGGATACTTCGAATAGGATTGATTTTTTTGTCTATGATTCTGTGGATTGTTCTCTGGTTGAGGGTTATGTCGTCTCCTTCTTTCAGCGTGACTACGCGGTTTTTTAGGATTGTATCTACTTCGCCTTTGAAGCAGTATATGGTTTCTTTTTTGTCTTTGTGGTAGTGTTGGCTTGTGTGGTGGCCTTGTTTTATGATGAGGATTTTTCCGCCGTATTCTTTTTCTTGTGCTATCCAGAGTTCTTTTTCCCAGTTTTTGAGTACTTCTTTCAAGTTGACGTTTTACTCCTTTTTGGTATGATATTTTTTGTTTCGGTGTCTTAAAAAGAGCAAGGTTGTTACGTTACTTGTGGGTGTCGCTCTCTCATAGGCCCCCTATATATAGCCCCCTTACAATTTTTTCTACGAGTGTCTATGATAGGTTCCTTGTGGTGGGTGGTTGAGCGGGTTGTGCTGGGGTTTTTGTTTTTGGAACAAGGTTCGCGGCAGGTTCTGACTGGACTGGAAAAAATCAATAATCTTAGATGTAGGTTGGCTGGTATTTCTCTGCTGAATTTGTGCGTGTGCATGTCCCTAGTTGTTCTAGGGAGTTGTTGAGTTCGTGGGGATCAATACGGGGATTCCGTCTGTTCCAATTATCAATATCTCCACATCTGGTGCGATTCTCTGTAGCGCTTGAACCCAAAGATAAAGCTCTGCGATTCTTGTCTCATTTCCACTTTGGCCAACCGACATTAAGACCAGTTCAATCGCCTCTCTCGTTGCGTTAGCTTCAATGACTTTTGCTTCTGCTTCACCTGAAGCTTTGATAACAGTCTCCTGAGCCGTTGCGTTCGCTAATATCAAGATTCTTTCTCTTTCAAAGTCTGCTTGAATTTTCTGTTGCTGAGAAACAAGTTTGTCCTCTATTGCAGACGTGTATTTTTCTGGGTAGCCAATATTCTTCAAGTCAAACTCTAAGTGCATCAAGGTTCCAGCCAAAGATGATTCAGCTTGAAGTTCTTCAAGTACAGTCACCTCTATCTCATTCCTGACAACATCTCTGAGATCTATTGTTTCCAGAGCAGTATAGTCCTTAGTTATCAACCGCATGGTTTCTTCCAAAATGGACTCGATAGCAGTCTTCTTGTAGTTCATATTGGGGTAATTACTGTAAAGATCTCTGATTTTGTCTGTGTTAAGTGACCATCTCACTAAGACTTCTATCTGCATCTCAAGCTGATCGGAAGAGAAACATGGAACTGTAGTTTCATAAGAATCTGTAGCATAATAGATATCAACGGCGCTAACCCAAGGGGCCTTCACCGCGAAAGCCGGACCAAGCATTGGATCACTTATCGACTTGGAAAGAGGGTCAACCAGAATAACAGCATGCCCAACGTCAACTTTCACTAACATCGTCAAAGGAAATATTATAGCGAAAAGCATCAGAACAACAAGAAGTACGATCAACCCAGTTCTTGCTAATGTCCAGGAGAATCTCAAAGAGTCTGAAGCGTTATCCTTTTCACTCATTTTTATCTCTATCTCCGTTTACAATGTAGCATCAGTAGGTTATATCATTTTCCTGCGTTGCTCACTCTTTCTGACAAAATACCATATTAACCATGTGATGATGAAGATAGGTAGAATGTCCGCTCCCGGTACTAGCTCAAATAAGGACACAAGTCCAACCCAGCGAAACATAGCAAAGCAGGCGATGATTCCAACTATGTCAAGAAAATCGCCTATTACCGGAAGAAGTAAAATCGTGATCATATATTCGCTGACATCCAATACTATGCAAATAACGAGAAAAAGCAATTCATACTCGGTTAGAACAAAGTATTGTGGGGAAGACCTGAACCGTTCATCTCGTCGCGCCAAATGTTATTCATCCCGCCTGTGGTTTTAGTCCCTCTATCTATTTTGGAGACCTCTTATAAGTAATTTTAGAGCAGGCGCGACTTATTTTCTGGCGCTCGCGTTAATGGTGCTTAGTCATCATTACTTTTTATTGTATTGTGGTTGTTTGATGAATAGTGCAGTTAGAATAAAACATAGTGTGATGCCAATTGATGCCATGATGAAAGATAATTGAGGGTTTACTTGCTCGTAAACGAATCCTCCTATGAGACTTGCTGGAACGCTGAAGGCTGACCAAGCAACGCCAAAAGCGGCAAATACTCTTCCTCTTCTTTCTTCTGGGATTATGTCTGCTTCTAAAGATGAGTATGTGGGTTCATAGAAGGACCATATGAAAGAGCCTGCAATCCAGAGGGCTAGGACTTGTATGTACATGCCGCAGCGAATGAAGAGCAGGTACGTGAACACGTCTAAGGCTGTTGTTACCAACAGGATTTTTCTTCGGCTGAATTTGTCTAGTAGTTTGCCGACTATGAGTATCTTTGATACTATGCTGATTGTGCTCCCTAGGCCTGTGATGATGCCCCATTGTGTGGATGTGATGCCTATTACTTTTTGAGCGTAGACTATCCAGTAGGGTTCGACTAAGCCGTATTCGAATGCCCATAGAATGTAGATAGCTGTTAGGCCGAGGGCTGAGTGGGGCATCCACGACCATGTTTGCAGGTGTCCTTTGAAGGCGTCTTTTACTAGTTTGCCTAATTCTTTAAGGCTATATTGTTTACCAGCTTGTCTGTTTTGAGGCGAAATGGTTTCTGTAAGCATGAATAGTCGTATTATGCCGACAGTTACGCCGACTATAGCCAAGCTAATGTATGTCCATTGCATTGGAGCTAGAATGCCGTGGATGTCGATTAAGTAGCCGCCGATGGAAGGCATTATGGCCCATGGGAGGAAACTTAGGCAACTGTAGAGTGCAAAGGCTGTTCCTCTTTTCTGTTCGTTTATGGAGTCTGCTAGTATCGCCCAGAATGCAGGCTCAAATATCCAGCATACGTTTACTATGATTATGGCGAGGGTTAGGAACTGCCAGTTGGGTGCGAATGCTACTAGGAATTGACTCAGGCCGAGGACTATGGTCATTATGCTGATTATTTTTTTTCTGCCGTACAGGTCGGCTATGTGGCCGCCTATGATTGCGGATATGACGAAAGCGGTGCTTCCTAGGGCTGTGATTAAGCCTATGGTTATTTCTGTTCCGCCTAGTCCGAAGACGTATAGAGAGAAGTAGGTGTTACAGATGCTTGTGGGGATTCCCCATAGAGTTGATGTGAGGGTTAGCACTAAGTAATTGCGTGTCATGAAGCCGAAACGTGGCTTGTCCTCTTTTTGACTCAATATTTACACCCTCACAGGTTAGTTTCCGTTTTGTTTTCCGGAAGGTTCTATGATACATGGGCATCCTCTTCCACGGTAGAGGTTCTCCCTTAAAAGATTAACGAGTTATGTAAAATTGCATGAAAACTGGCGAATGGATCTCTCTAACGTGTTTGTTACGTTATTCGCGCTTGTGAATGTTTTTTTGGGGCAGAGGGAGGACTTGTGTGGGGTTGTTCGGGGGTTGTGTTTGGGTTTTTGTTTCTGGAGTGGGTTTGCGTAGAACCTGACTGGACAAGTGAAAATCAAAATCTTGAACTTGAGAGTTTTTAGGATGTTGGTGTTTATGGGTGCGTGTGTGAAACTGCCTCCAGAGGGGGCGGGAGAAACGAAAGGACGTAGAGCAATATGGTTCAAGTGAAGCTATATGTTGAATTCTGGTTCAACTTGGATATGTTTTCGTTTGTTTTGGGGCGTTTTATCCAAGGGATTTTCCGCAGCGGGGGCAGAATTTTGCTTCTTCCCCAAGGACTTGACCGCATTTTGGGCATACCCGGGTTATCCGTCTGCCTAGAAGAGTGCCGGGAGGCGTGCTTTCTCTGACGAGGAGGTATAGGATCAGTCCGAATATGTTGAGGAAGAATACGATTATTGCCCACAGTGCACCGCTCATTCCTCGGGATTCAGCATCGCGATACACCCACAGGAGGATTAGGATTCCTGCTATGAACCAGAGTAGTGGAATCAGTATTATCCCTGGAAGAAACCAGATTTGCAATTGTTGGATGAGTGATGACATCATCTTGAGTTACCTGTTTAAGATATGTTGTTGGCTTAATATAAAAATTGTAGATTAATGGGTGATTGTGTGTGAGATGCGATTAACAGTAGATTTAGAGTAGGCTTTTCTGTTAATCCACTGAAGTGCCAATGCCTTTTTTCCGTAGCGATATCAAATTCTGATAATGGGCTCTTTGCAGACATAAAATCTAATTGTATTCTGGTTTTGTTTAAATTAGACGCAATAGATTCCACTCTAACACTTGTAGGATAACACAGTCTGAGTTGCAGCATGTATCATCATCATTGTTTCTTCCAAATCTCGAAATGTTTCCCACCAGTGGTGGCCTTTCCTCTACAAAAGGAATCTTTATTATTTCACCTATGCTTACCCACTAAGCAAAATCATTATCATAGCCAAAGGATTGATTCACTGCATGAAACCGTTGCCGAAAGAGTTCAAGGTTCTCCAGATTGAGGAGAAGTGGCAGAAACGTTGGGAAGAGATGGGCATCTATCGTTTCGACTGGAAAGACCGTAAACGTCCAACCTACGTTATAGACACTCCTCCTCCTTATCCTTCAGGCGACTTCCACATGGGAAACGTGCTCAACTGGACTTACTTCGACATCGTAGCCCGCTACAAGCGCATGCGCGGCTACAACGTTCTCTTTCCACAGGGGTGGGACTGCCACGGACTGCCAACAGAAGTAGAAACAGAAAAAGAACACAACATCAAGAAACGTGAAGTCCCACCAGACCACTTCGTAAAACTCTGCGAACAACTCACCAGCAAATACATAGACATAATGAAAGACTCAATCAAACGCCTCGCAATCTCCGTAGACTGGACAACAGAATACAAAACCATGAGCCCAGACTTCTGGAGACGCACCCAACTCAGCTTCATACTCCTCCACAAAAAAGACCTAATCTATCAGGGCACGTATCCCATCAACTGGTGCCCCCGCTGCGAAACCGCCATCGCAGACGCAGAAGTAGAACACCAAACAAAACAAGGAAAACTCCACTACATCAAATTCCACCTAGAAGACGGAAACCACCTAACAATAGCCACAACAAGACCAGAACTCCTCCCAGCATGCGTCACAGTTGCAGTCAATCCACGCGACGAACGCTACAAACAGTACATAGGCAAAACCATAGCCGTACCCGTAGCAAACCGCACAGTCAAGATAATCACAGACGACCTCGTAGACCCAACGTTCGGAACAGGCGTAGTCATGATCTGCACCTACGGAGACAAAGCAGACGTAAAATGCACCCAGAAGCACAAACTACCAGTCATCACGGTCATCAACGAAAAAGGAGAAATGAACAAAAACGCCGGAAAATACAATGGACTAACCATAGAACAAGCAAAAGAAGCGATAGTAGAAGACTTGGAAAAGACGGGCCTAATAGAAAAAACCGAACCCCTCCAACAAGAAGTCGGAGTCTGCTGGAGATGCGACACCCCCATCGAAATCCTAGAACAAAAACAATGGTTCATGAAAACACGCTCGTTAACACCACTCGTAGAAAAAAACACCCTAGAAATCACATGGTACCCAGACTACATGAAAAAACGCCTAATAGACTGGGCCAAATCACTCGACTGGGACTGGGTAATCTCTCGCCAAAGAATCTTCGCCACACCAATTCCAATATGGTACTGCAAAAAATGTAAACACATAATCCTCGCCGAACCAGACTGGCTCCCAATAGACCCAAGAACAGAACCACCTAAAATCGAAAAGTGCCCAAAATGCGGCTCAACCAGCTTCACACCCGAAACAGACGTACTCGACACATGGTTCGACTCATCCATATCATGCGCCGTCCACGCAGGATGGCCAGACAAAAAAGATTGGCAAAACTTCTTCCCAGCCGACCTACATCCATCAGGCTACGACATCATACGCACATGGGCATACTACCTCATGGTCCGACACCTCGCACTCTTCGACCAAAAACCCTACAAAAGCTGCCTAATCAACGGCATGGTCCTCGGAACAGACGGAAGAATGATGCACAAATCCCTCGGCAACTATGTAGCCGCCCCAGAGGTACTAGACAAATACGGCGCTGACGCTGCACGACAATGGTCAGCAACCGGAGGAGCAACAGGATCAGACATACCCTTCCGCTGGCCAGACGTAGAATACGCATGGAGATTCCTCATAAAACTATGGAACGCCACCCGCTTCGCCAGCCTGCACTTACAAGACTATACTCCAACAAAGAAAGAAGCAAAGCTGGAACTGATAGACAGATGGCTGCTCAGCAAACTGAACAGGGTAACCCAGAAAGCCACAGAAGCCCTTGAAGACTGCCAATTCAACATAGCAACGGAAGAAACCCGCAACTTCACATGGCACGAACTCTGCGACCGCTACATCGAAGCAATAAAACATCGACTGTACAAGCCTGAGACTTACGGCGAAGAAAAAAGAAAAGCTGCACAATACACCCTCTATACAGCCATTTATCGAACACTGCAGCTTCTCGCACCCGTGTCCCCACACATAACCGAGGAAATATACCAACTTATGTACGCGGAGGACAAGAAGCACAAAAGCATCCACATTTCACCCTGGCCTACCCCACAAAAGATCGACGAAGAAGCAGAAAAATACGGTGATTTACTAGTTGCAGTTATAGGAGAAATTCGAAGAGAAAAATCAGAAAAAAGACTGCCATTAAACACACCCATCAAAAAACTAACCATCTACGCTGGAAGCAAAAAGAGCGCAAACATTTTGAAACAGACAGCAGAAGACATCGCTGGAACCTGCAAAACAGAAAAAATGGAAATCCTCCCAAAAAAAGGCGAAGGCCGAGAGGTACAAGGATACACAAACGTCCATTACACAGCTGATTATTAGCGTGAAGGCTTGAAACGAAGGATAGCCGCAACACCGCCAAAAGATTTTATTAACATCTCTCCCTCTTCAGTCTCAACAGATATGACCTCCACGTTTGCACCAGCTTGCTCCGCTAACTCAGCCAATTCATCGACAAGATCTTTACTGTCTTCTATGCTGAGGTTTGGCGATTTGCACTTTGGACATGGCTGTTCAGCGAGGGTCTGTTCATAGTTGAGGAGCGACCGTTCTTTTATCGTCTCTTGCTTGGCGTAATCACACGCTGTGCATTTCACAGTAACCCTAGCCAGCTTGAGAGCCTCGGACAACAACAAGGTTTTCACGATCCCTGACTCTAAACACCGCCTCACCTCGCCCTCACCATATGTAGCTAAACCAGTGTCATGCCCAACCTCATAAAGAAAACTCTGCACAACCCGTTTCTCTTCAATGTAACGGACACGCCGCATAATCTTTGGAGACCGCTCCACAACCTCCTCCACACCCTGCTCTCCCACATATGCAGTGTCGATTGTGGCGACGACCTTATCCCTCAACGTATAATGAAGGAAGCCTCCTTTCTCAAAGTCAAACTTTGTGAAGCCTGGACCTCCAATAATCAACCCCTTCAAATCTTCTATAGGAAGAAAAGTGTCGTTGGCGTGTTTTCCAGCACGTTTAAGATAGTCCTGCAGCTTAGCTTCCCTCTGTCGCTCAAACCTTCTCGCTGACTGACCTCCTGCTGCAAATTTTCCAGGCACACCTGAGGTGATCTCTTCAACGATTTCTAGATGCCTACCTCGAAGCGTGGCGAACGTAGCTGCACTTGCGTCAATGACCATGATTCCATAAGTTTCCCTTGTTTTCAAAAACTCCTGCAAATACTCAGTATGAAATCTAGAATCACAACGATAAGTGTATACTTGAATGGGTTCAAGCGGAGGAATCACGTACGTTTCAATTCTTTCGCTTCCAGGACCACCGTTTTGCGGTATAGCCCCACAGAAGATGACCAAACCGTTTTCAGGCACCTTTTTGAACAGTTTCAGACGCTGGGTAACCTTAACGATGGCATCTTGAACATTTTTCCGCGTAGTGGTTGACTTGATGTTGGAAGCAGTTCCATACTCTTGCTTAAGCATAGCAGCAACTTCGCTTAACTGGCGTCCCGGTGGCACGTAGAGGGAGACAAGTTCAGTTCCTCTTCCCTCCTTTGAAGCCAGCATATCCAGTGCTCTTTTCAACCGAAACCTTTCCAACGAAGTCCATTTCTTCTTCAAGTTACCATTCCACGCATAAACCGTAAAGCCTACACCTAACACAGTAGATAAGAGTTACCATTTCAGACGTATTGAATCAAACTCTTCCTGAACCAAGCCCCAAAAAGAGTTTGAATTAAAGAAAAAGGTGCAAACTAGAGAGAAGTAAAGCTTTTCACAACCTCGCTACTGAATCTCTTCACCAGTTCAATCGTCAACCTTATCGCGTTTTCAGTATCCTCAAGACTGAGCAAGCCAACGTGCGAATGAATATGTCGAGTCGGCACGCTGATCACAATGCTGGGACAGCCGGCTCTACTGATGTGAATTTTGCCAGCATCTGTGCCGCCCCTCGCCACCTGCGAAAGCTGATATGGAATTTTCATCTCTTCAGCCGTATTAATCACAAAGTCTTTCAATGGCTGATTCGGAATCATCGAAGAATCAAACGTCAAGATCGATGGTCCCTTTCCCATCTTGGCTGGCGCTTCAAACGTCTTAATCCCTGGCACATCCCCAGCTATATCAACCTCGATTACGATGGCCACGTCTGGATCAACCACATGCGCAACTGTTATGGCACCTCGGGCCCCAACTTCTTCCTGAACCGTTGCCGCACCGAAGACCGTGTTAGGATGTTTAATCTTGTCTTCTTTGAGCCTGCGGACAACTTCCATGGCAACGAACGCACCAATTCGATCGTCAAACGCTTTTCCCATTGCGATCTTTCCATTCCTAATCAAGGAGAAAGGTGAACAAGGTATCACCGGATCGCCCATTCTGATACCCATTTCCTCAGCTTCCTTCTTGCTCAAAGCCCCAACATCTATGTACATCGACGTTTTTTCAACCACTTTTTTCAATTCTTCTGGAGAGAGTAAGTGAGGTGGTTTTGCAGCTATGACCCCGGGAACATCTCCTTTCCTAGTTCTTATAGTCACTCTTTGCGTTAGAAGCACTTGATCCCACCACCCTCCAAGCGGGTTAAATGTTAAGAATCCTGTCTTTTCATCTATCCCAGAAATGACGAAGCCAACTTCATCAATGTGACCTGCAAGCAACACTCGTGGTCGACCGACGTCTCCACGATGCTTGAATACAACAGAACCCAACTTGTCTGTGGTTATCTCATCTGCATAAGACTTCACATGTTCTTTAACGATTCTTGAAGCTTCACGTTCGAAGCCTGTGGGTCCGAATGATTCGCAAAGTTTTTTCAACAGTTCGATTGCTTTTTTGTCAACCAAAATAATCACCTACAACAACAGGTTGTTTTCACCTATATGATGTTACATTTACTCTTCTAATGAGTCCCTTTTAATCACTTATGCCTTTCGGAAATCCAGAAGCACTAACAGTCTATGTTTCAGTAGTTACGTATTTCTTGGACAACATAAAATCCATTAATATCCTGTTAACCAAATACGTATTCAGATGGAAACATGCTTGTCACAAACAAGAAGCTTTTATCCGCCGCTAAGGCAAAAGGCTACGCTGTCGGCGCCTTTAACATTCAAAACCTAGAAACCTTGTTAGCCATAGTTGAGGCCTCCACCGAAGAGCGGTCACCCGTGATAGTTGCAGTAACTCCCAGCACGATCAAGTACGCAGGCTTGGAATATTTAGCTGGAATGGTAAAGACTGCGGCGGAATCTGCTCAGGTGCCAATGGCCCTTCATCTAGACCATGGAAAAGATATAGAAGCCGTTTCAAAATGCATCGACGCTGGGTTCACTTCTGTAATGATTGACGGTTCGCATCTAAATTTTGAAGAAAATATTTCCTTAACAAAACACGTTACACGTTTGGCTCACTCAAAAGGTATCTCTGTTGAAGGGGAGCTCGGAAGACTTGCTGGCGTAGAGGAAGCTACCGTGGAAGAGAAGAAAGCGGTATTAACGGATCCTGAGGCAGCTAAAGAGTTTGTTGAACGAACGGGTGTGGACGCGCTTGCGGTTGCAATTGGTGCATCTCACGGCGCCTACAAATTCAAAGGAGAGCCGAAACTTGACTTTGAAAGGCTGGAAGCTATAAGAAAAAAGGTTAAGGTCTTACTAGTTTTGCATGGAGCATCCAGCGTTCCATCAGGGATAATTAAAAAAGCCACAAAGTTTGGAGCCGAATTAAGTGGAGCTAAGGGAATCCCAGAAGAACATATCAAAGAGGCTATATCTTTGGGAATAACAAAAATAAACATCGACACCGATTTACGGTTGGCTTTCACGTGTGCAATTCGAGAAATCTTGATTGGTTCGCCGAAAGAGTTTGATCCCAGAAAGATTTTAGGCCCGGCAAAAGAGGCTGTGAAAGAGGTTATCAAGGGTAAGATGCGTTTATTTGGAAGTTCAGCTAAAGCCTTCTAGAAGTGGAGAAAAAAGAAAAATGAAAGTCGGAGTGTTAAGCGGAGGAGGAGATGCTCCGGGAATTAACGCCGTGATCAGGGCTGTTGTGAAGAAAGGAATTGAATCTTATGGGTATGAGATGGTCGGCGTTAGAAACGGATGGCGAGGACTGATCGAAAACGAATTTATCACGTTGGATCTTGACGAAATTTCAGGAATACTTCCCCGTGGAGGCTCCATCCTTGGAACTTCTAGAACTAATCCCTTCAAGCACAAAGATGACGTGGAGAAGATTCTGAGAAATGCTAAGGAAAATAGCCTTCGCGCAGTAGTTGTCATTGGAGGAGAAGACACCCTAGGAGTGGCTCATAAACTTTGTGAAATGGGGCTTCCAAGCGTTGGAGTACCTAAAACAATCGACAACGATCTGCTCGGCACCGACTACACTTTCGGCTTTAACACAGCAGTTTCCATAGCCACCGACACGCTTGATAGGCTTCACACCACGGCGGAGTCACATCAGCGGGTAATAATTCTTGAAGTGATGGGCAGATATACTGGCTGGATTGCGTTAGAGGCTGGACTAGCTGGAGGAGCCGACGCTATTTTAATTCCGGAAAAACCATTCGACGTCGATGAAGTTTGTAATCGTATTAGGCAGAGGGAAAGTCGCGGTAAAAACTTCAGCGTCATCGTCGTTGCTGAAGGAGCGAAACCCAAGGAAGGCAAGGAAATACTCTATAGCGACAACACGGATGAATTTGGTCATGTTAGGTTCGGCGGTGTGGGCTATTATCTTGGCAAAGAAATTGAAAAATGCATAGACACTGAAACAAGGGTTGTGGTTCTCGGCCACCTTCAACGAGGCGGTTCTCCAACAGCCTTTGACAGGATTTTGGCCACAAGATTCGGAATCGCTGCCATAGACCTTGTCCACCAAGGCCAGTTTGGACGTATGGTTGCCATACAAGGAAATAAGATTGTTTCTGTTCCGTTAAAAGACGTTGTCGGTAAGCGAAAAACCGTTGATTTGAAGCTTTATGAATTAGCAAGCGTCTTTTTTGGTTAAATGCTTGGAAGCGATTCTCTCAGACTCTGTGCAGCCACTTCCGGCGGCGTAACGTTTATGAACATACCTGTGCTGTTCTCGAATCCAGCTTGAATTGACAATTTAGGGTAAACTTCAAGATGCCAATGAAAACCTTCGTGTTGCCCACGAGTTGGAGCTATGTGGAATCCATAGGAGTACGGCGGGTCATTCAGGATTGTTGCGAGACTGCTGAGGCAGATTCTAAGAGCACGAGAAAAATCTCTCTTCCTTCTTTCATCCAGTTTCAGCAACGTGTGCTGATGCTTTTTGGGAAGAAGCCAGAACTCAAATGGATAGACGCTTGCCCATGGAGCGAATGCAATGAAACTTTGGTTTTCAAAAATAAATCTAGGACTACCGTGCTCTGCCTCGATTATTTCACAGTAAGGGCAAACATCCTTTTTTTCCAACCAGCTCCTACAAGCGGCAAGTTCATCTGAAATCAGTTTAGGAACCATCGGAGTTGCTATTATTTGACTGTGAGCATGAGAAAGTGAAGCCCCAGCTTCTTTTCCATGATTTCTAAAAATGGAAACGTATTCCCACCTTGAAAGACTCTTCAACCTATCCAAATAAGCTTGCACAACTAACTCGATTTGCTCAAGTCTAGCACTGCTCGGATGCTCATCATGATTAGGCGACTCTATTAAGACTTCATGCGTTCCAACGCCGTCCTTTCTTCTATGAAGTTCGTCTTCAACTAAAGAAATGGGGTTTCGAGGACTAAGAGCTGGATACAGATTTGGAATGCACCTTACAAGCCAATTTTCAACTCTTCTTCCATCAGAGTCTTTCTCCCTTTTTATGCCCCCGTCAGAGGGAAGGTAAAGAAGGACTGCTGGCGGTGTCTTTCTCTCATTTCCCGGACAAAAAGGGCACACTTTCGCCTCTGTCCTTTCAGATGACTTGCTCGAATAATCTGTTGGGCGTTTCGCTCTTTCAGAGGCTATTATCACCCAGCGGTCTAGGATGTAGTCTCTTCGGATTTCGTTCGGCATCTTTTTCGCCTCTAACTATATTTTAACAGTTAATATATCAAATACACTGTATAGGAGGTTCTCAACGTAAAGTGGAGGCGTAACTTGTGAAGTTGATCTATGTGGTTATAGACGGTATGGGCGACTTGCCAATTGAGGAACTGGGAAATAAGACTCCGCTTGAGGCTGCTGAAACGCCTAACATGGACTTTCTTGCAAAAAAAGGAAAAACAGGAATGATGTACACCGTTGGAAAGGGAATAGCTCCTGAAAGCGACGTAGCCGTTATCTCCATTCTAGGATACGACCCCTTCAAATACTCCACAGGCAGAGGAATTTTAGAGGCGCTTGGCGCAGACGTAATTGTGAACGATGGCGACCTCGCCTTAAGATGCAACTTTGCAACATTAGGCAGGGAAAACGAGATTATTGATCGAAGAGTGGGACGAGATTTAACCACCGAAGAAGCTGGCGAGCTAAGCAAAGCCGTAAATAAGAAGGTAAGATTGAAGTCACATCCAGTAGGTTTTGAATTCCAAAATACCATAGACTATCGAGGAATTTTGATCATACGAAACAAAAAAAGAACCCTATCCAGCAAAATCACAAACACCGACCCCGCCTACTCCAGAATGGAGAAGCTTGGCGTAGCAGAAACCAAGGTTGAAATGATACTTAAAAAATGCAAACCGCTGGACAAAACCGACGAAGCCAAGATATCTGCAGAACTTGTAAACGAATTCGTCCAGAAAAGTCATGGCGTTTTAGATGAACATGAAATAAACAAAAGGCGTGCTGCCGAAAGAATGTTGAAGGCAAATGTTATACTAACGAGAGATGCAGGCCATTGTTTGCCGAATTTCTTCAACATTAATGAAATGTATGGCGTTAATTTCGTTTCTCTCGTCGACATGCCTGTCGAGAGAGGAATATCCAAACTAACTGGTATGCACGTTGTTGACCTTCCACCACCGTCTCACGACATCAAAAAGGACTGCATACTAAGAGTAGAGAAACTACTTCACCTGTTACCCTCCTATGATTGCTTTTACATACACATCAAAGGCACAGATGAACCAGGTCATGATGGCGACTTCAGGCTCAAAACTCAACTCATCGCCACGGTTGACAAGTACTTTTTTGGAAATCTACTAAAAGAAATAAAACTAGAAGACTACGTTATCTGCGTTACAGCGGACCATTCCACTCCATGCAAACTGAAAGCCCACAGCGACGATCCTGTTCCAATAGTTATATCAGGCAACAAAATCGAAGAGGACAACGTTTCCAAATTCTGTGAAAAAGAATGTAAAAAGGGAAGCCTAGGTGTCTTGAAGCACGGCACCGAACTCATGCCAAAGCTCATTGACTTACTCAAGACGTGATCTAAGAAGAAAATAACGCTATTCACGTTGAAAACGCTTATTTTAACTCGCTACAATCGTGGGAGCGATTTGAAGAGATATCTTGCTCCTAACGCAGTCAACCAGCCGCTGATAACAAAAACTGTAGCTGGAAAAAATCCAACGTTGTAATTTATTAAAATGGTCTCAAATAACAAGAAAACGATGGCAATCGTCCCTACCGATACAAGTCCGAACTTCTTTCCATATTTTTGCATGGTTTGAATGCTAAGAAGGCCTGAAAGAAATATGTCCCCTAATCCGAGCATTATATAGCCTTCAGATGGAAAAGTTGGTACGATGATCATCACAGGTAGCTGTAGCGCAACCATTTTTTGGCTCGACTCCACCATAAATCCTGTGATTAGAACCTGAACTATATCCATGAGAGTTAGAAGGACAACGAAGAGGGTGGTGGTTTTCCATGAGAACAATCCTCCCATGTAAACTGAGATACATATGGCAAATATTATCGCAAAGAGGTTCATTAGGTAAGGCGTCCACAGGTATGTATCTCTAAATAGGATGAATAAGGCGACGAACAAGGCCGGAGTTAAGACAGCTAGGTACCATTTTGGCACAACCAAATACGTAAACAAGAATAAGATCATGGAATAAGCGTACAAGAACAAAACCATTATAGCCATATCTGGAATTTGTATAATGGTCCATCCGAGAACAGTTATCATAGCGCCCATTGCTACCACTAACAGAACCGTGTCTCGGGTTGTGAACTCTTTTCCACCCAGAAGAGATTTGACTTTTTCTCCGAATTTGGTGTAGAGAAAGAGGACAGCTGCCGTGATCAGAAAGAGGACTAACGGGAGTGAAACATCGAATTTCATACCCCTACTTGATGCCTAACTGGTTAAAATTGTTTTGTGGCGTTCTTGTTAAGTCTGACACGATATGTGTATATATGTTCGTGAGCACTCGTATGAAATAAGATTCGGTGAATGGTCCTTGTTCAAACTTACGTCCTCTAACACCTTAATCATCGCAAACGTACTGGTTTATGCCTACACAGCAGTTGTTAGTGGCAACCCTTTCATCATAAACGAAGATGTGCTTCTGTGGTTAGGTCAAGACAATGCTTTCGTTATGAGCGGTGGTTATTGGCAGCTTTTCACGTCCTTGTTTGTCCATGTCAACCTGCTTCATCTTTTTGGCAACATGGTTTTCCTTCTCATCTTTGGCATCAGAGCTGAGGACCTCTTCAGCACAGAAGAGTTCTTCGCAATCTATTTTGCATCTGGACTTCTTGGCAGCTTGCTAACTTTGTTAATGCCCTCCTTCATAGTTTCTGCTGGTGCTTCAGGAGCGATATTCGGAATATTCGGCGCAGTCGTGATCTACCTAAGAAAAACGTTCGGTGAATCAATTATAGGAGCTTTGATCTTTTCATTCTTTCTTTTGATGTTGAGCACATCCGCTGGTGTTAACATAATCGCACATTTCGGTGGGCTCGTGGCGGGATTGATTATCGGATACGCTTTGGCGAAAACTCGTAAATTTACTCTATAAAATAACGAATGAATTCCAAGCTATTTTTTTAGTTTCCTGAACCTCAGCTTCCTAAGCTTTAGTTTTGCTGTCAAGATTTTTTCGGTGCCAAACAACCTCGCCGCAATGTAGAGCACTAGGATGGTAAAGATTGACACATAAGCGATTCCTATGACAGCGGTTAGGTAATCTCCGGTGAAAGCTACCTTAGACGCCAGCATCGGATGCGTGAACGGTATCGCAAGCAAAACAATCATCAAAGGAAACGGCAAAGCATAGACATCAGTGAACATCATAATAATCATTGGAAAGACAAGCAACATGGACAGAGGCCCCACTAATGCTTGGGCACCTCTCACATCTTCAGCGAAAATGGATATTGAAATTGCTAACGCTAACGCTGAAAGCAGCGACACGAAAAGCGAAACCCCGAGTAGTAAGTATGATATCGGTGTTGGCGCCAACCCTATCGTTGCAAGGTCTACACCGATTTCGGTTGGCATAACCCCCATAAAAGAACTCATGTAATAATTGAAGCCTACAATGTAAGCCACCGCACCAATAACTGCAACAACAATAGAACCAGTCAATTTTCCAGCCAGAATTGTGAACCTGTTGATAGGCAAGGTCAATAGAGTTTCTAAAGTCTTTTCCTCTTTCTCCGACGCAACAGACGTAGCTGCAAGCTGCATCGCAAAAATAAGCAACATCATTATACCAACGGGCATCCCAGTGGACTGCAACATCATCAACCCGAAAAGAACACCTGGGTTCACATTAACCGGTTTCCCTTTAATTATTGACTTTTCAGACATCTCTACAGGATCCAAAACATTTTCTGGAGCTTCAGGAAATTTTTCACCAATCTTTTGAACAACCAGACCTTCTTCGAATGTCTCAAATAGAGCACTTATCACCGAGGAACTAGTAGACTCGACTATGCCCCCGCCCCTAAACACCGTGTAAACATCTAATTCTGCCTTTAAACCCTCCGTGATGTTGTTGCTGAAACCAGAAGGTATGACTACAAGCCCAGTGACGTTTGATTGCTGAACGTAGTTAACCGCTTCAGTGAAATTCAAATAATCAACCTCAACAATTATAACGTTCAGAGCTATCAAGAAGTTCGTGAGGTTTTCAGCAACTGGTCCTTTATCAAGGTCCATTACTGCGATTGAAATGCTTCGCATGCTTTCTTCTGCTATCTCCATTGAAGTTTGAATCGCGAATCCCATTAGTGGAAACATTATTAGTGGGACGATTATCATGCCTAAGAGGATTTTCGGGTCTCTGACTAACTCCTTAACTTCCTTCACAATGATGTTGAATAAACCTTTAAACAAAACCAACCACCTTCGCAAAAACTTCTTCAAGATTTGATGCATTCACGTTTTTCTTAAGTTCTGCTGGAGAACCTTCGGCTACTATCTTGCCTTTATTTATGAGAGCCACCCTGTCGCATAGATGCTCCACTTCAAGCATGTTATGACTTGAAAGAAGCACCGTAACCCCTTGGTTTTCCACATATTGTTTTACAAGTCCTCTCACGTGAACGGAGTGAAGAACATCCAGCCCGCTAGTAGGTTCATCCAACACTGCAAGCTTAGGCTTTGTCATAAGAGCTCTTGCAACGAGAAGACGCCTTTTCATACCTTTGCTATACGTCTTCACCTTGTCTTTGAGGCGTTCTTCTAACCCAGAAATCCTTGCCGCAACATCAACACTTTCCTTAATCACTTCTTTGTCTTCGGTGGTAAACTTTGCCATAAACTGTAGGTACTCATAACCAGAAAGGTTTTTGTAAGCTCCCGCCTCTTCAGGAAGATAGCTTATAACCCTACGAATCTCAGAAGCATCATCAACCACATCTTGACCAAAAACTTCTACAGAACCCGAAGTAGGCAACAGCAACGTTGAGACAATCCTAAGCGCGGTTGTTTTTCCAGCTCCATTAGGACCAATAAGACCATAGATTTCTCCATTCTTAACTTGAAAACTTAGGCCATCGAGGGCTCTAACGTCGCCGAAGTCTTTCACAAGTGCGTTACATTCAACTGCAAGGCCCATGTATATCACAAAACTAGACCACACTCGATTATTTCAATTAAACCTTACGCTCGTTGCTGAAGTTGCTAGTCTATACGGCATCATCGTTCTCTCTCAAAAAAAGTAGAAAGCGATGGTTACTAATCCGGCTATCCAGCAGTAATACGCGAACAGGTGAAACTTCTCCTTCATGACTATTTTCTGCAACAATTTGAGAAATACGTAGCCTACGATCATTGATGTTATTACACCGAGAAACATAGTGGCCATGTCTACGTTGCTGACCACTAAGTTTCTAGATTCTGCGATTGTTGCTCCTATCACTGCGGGTATGGAGAGTAGAAACGAATACTTGAAGGCTGTCTCTTTCTTCACCTTCCTCAACAATCCTGTGGCTATGGTAACACCACTTCTTGAAATGCCTGGAATAATTGCAACCCCTTGCGCTATCCCTACCAACAAAGAATCCATATAGCTTAGTTTTTTACTGTTTCTTCTAAGTTGCGAAACGTACAGAAAGAAACCATTAATTGGCAAAGCTATGCCCACAGTTAGTAAGTTGAGATAAAGAGATTCGAATTGTTTCTGAAAGAGAAAATCGAGGATAAAACCTATGATGGCTGTTGGTATGCTTCCTACGATTATGAATAAGGCTAGTCTTCCTTCATCTGTTTGGAAATCCCGTCTAATTACGGCTTTGAGGATTTTCACGATGTCCTTTCTAAACGCTACTAAGACGACACACAAGGTTCCTATGTGTAGCATAAAATCAAAAAATATGTAGGAGGGGTCTTTCATGCTCAAGCCCATGCAATTTCGTGCGATATTGAGGTGGCCGGTACTGGAGACTGGTAGCCATTCGGTTATACCTTGGATGATAGCGAGGATTAAGGTTTGAATTAGATCTATTGTGAACTTGATGCCTCCGAAGTGTATGGTTTTAGCTGTGATCTGATATATTTTACTGGTGTCTGTTAATCTGTAGAAAGAGAAACACAGAGACAGACAGGTATAGAGAGGTTTTTGTGGTTCTAGGCTTGTCTGAGTTCCGATAAACAGATAGTTCCCATGTATATCTGGAGCCTCGGGGGGGATTTGAACCCCCGACCACCAGCTTACGAGGCTGACGCTCTACCAGCTGAGCCACCGAGGCTTCCAAATCAATTGAGAGAAGCACACATTTTTAAGACGTTCGGACGCAACTCATTAACTGAGGAAACCCATGTTTGAGCTTGGTTGAAGAACTTGGTGAACGGAAAATAATCGAGATCATTCTCAGATGCCTAGACCAGATGCCAAATGTGCCTGTTCCCTTCGGAGACGATGTTTCAGCAGTAGATATAGGAAACGAAAAACTCGCTGTCCTGAAGACTGATATGCTCGTTGGAAAAACCGATGTTCCGCCAAGTATGAACCTTTGGCAAGCAGCACGCAAAGCTGTAGTCATGAACATAAGCGACCTAGCCGCTAAAGGAGTAAAGCCTATCGCCCTGCTCGCATCCATTGGTATCCCCAGAGGCTTCGTAAAGAAAGACATCGAGCAAATCGGCAAGGGATTAAACGCTGGTGCTCGCGAATACGACGCCTATGTTTTGGGCGGAGACACCAACGAGGCATCTGACCTAGTGATAAGCTGCACCGCATTCGGGATTGTTGAAAAACACTATTTGATGAAGCGCAGCGGTGCGAAGCCCTACGACCTAGTTGCAGTCACCGGGGTCTTCGGCAAAACATCCTCTGGCCTAAAGATTCTGCTTAAAAGCCTCACAGCTCCTCCCGAGATGAGGAAAGAGCTTGTGAACGCAGTTCTTATGCCTCAAGCACGACTTAAAGAAGGTTTAGCCCTTGCCCAGACCCATGCTGTAACCGCGTCTATCGACTCCAGCGACGGACTAGCATGGAGCCTACATGAAATCTCACGAGCAAGTAACGTAGGATTCGTCATCGACAACCTTGCAGTCGCCCGTGAAGTAGATGAATTCGCAAAGATTCACGATTTTGATCCGGTAGAGCTGAGTTTGTACGGCGGGGAAGAATACGAGATTGTAGTAACGATAAAGCCTAAGCTTTGGGAGAAAGCAAAAAAAGCCACTGAACAGGTCGGGGCGTCTCTAACCAAAATTGGTCAAGTCACCGAGGAGAAAACCCTCCTCCTCAGAACGAAAGAAAAAATTATTCCTATTGAGGCTAGGGGATGGGAACACTTCAAAACAGCTTAAACATAACGGGCTTGTGAGTTTTCATGATTAAATCGTGTGATGTAGGAAGCCTGCCTCTTATCGGTGATGTTGAAAGATTCTTGGAGGGCGCAACAGGCTTCGAATCCTCGCCTACGGAAAAAACCGCTAAATATTTTGAAAGAATGATAGTCGAAGGTTTTTTTGATAAACTGAGAGCAGGCATTGACGTTCCAGACTATCCCCAGTTTAGGGACATGAGCAGAATGTTTCTGAGAATGATAGACGGTTTGGAGAAGGCAAAGGATGGTTACATGGAGACAAGGATTCTATCTCTGAGGGCGGAGGAGAGTTGTATACCTGAAGTTTCGGTGGTAAAAGAAAATTCCCAGCAGATTTATGAAAGAATAAGCGAGCCGTTTCACGTCAAGGTTTGCGTCACAGGTCCCTACACGCTTTCTTCACTCTTCATTTACAGAGACAAAGAAATCTTCAGCAGAGTAGGAGAGATGATTTCGCAGATAGTAGAGAACAATCTCTTCAAAGGGAAATATGGAAGCGTAAGCCTAGTTGACATAGATGAGCCAATCTTTGGATTGCTGGACGACCCGTTAATCGACCGTGGCTCTGAAGGAAGAGAACACCTGCAAAAGGCTTGGGAATCCATCTTTCACAGAGCCAACTCTAAAGGCATACAGACATGCATACACCTTCACAACACGGCAGATGAACTGTTTTGGGAGGTAGACCCGCTGAACATAATCGAGTCACACGTAGACGACCCCATCTACCAAACTGGGAAAACCAAAGAACTCTTAGAGTCAACAGACAAATTCTTGAAAGCGAGCGTATGTATCACGGATTTTGACCGTCTGATCCGAGAAAACATAACAACAGATTCCCAACAGAACATGAGAGAATTAACCATAAACGAAAAAATTGCAGAAACCTGGAGGGGAGTCAAAAGTGGAAACCTGGATTCAAAAGCTTTTCTTGAAAGCGACAGGTTGATGAAGAAACGGTTGATCAAGATTGCTAACAAGTTTGGCGTGGAGAGGATTCTGTACGCAGGACCAGAATGTGGGCTTGGAGGGTTCCCTACGTACGAATGTGCTTTAGAATATTTGAGACGCGTTTCTGACGCTGTTAAAACGGCTAGCAGATAATGCATGCTTGCACATACTGAATCATTAATGACAAAGACTGCCCCAAATATGGGAAGTTGATTCCTATCACAGGTAGACACACCAGAAAGTAGGCTAGTCTCCGCTTCTAGACGAGGACAACACTATCTGCAACTCTATATGGAAGACGCTGCTTTTTCAGCCAACAACTTCTCGATCTTTTCCAGCCGCTTTTCTATTACACCCAGTCGATCTAATATTTGTTTGAGTATTCTGTTGATGTCTTCTGTTGGAATTATAGGCATAGGGGTTGGTGAGGGCAATGGCCGTTCCCATGGTCTCTCTGGTCGTCTCGGCCATGAAGATTGATACGCTGTTGCCTTTTCTCTTCTTCGCTCATCAATTATCACTAACAAAAAAGGTTAGCTCTATTAATAAATCGTACCCTATTTTCCAAAAAGGAACAGATATAAAAGAGAGTAGTAACTTTAATTTCAATCTCGGACTTTAGCGTTAAATTTTGGGGCGAAAACAACTTCTCTTCTTTTCACTCTATCACTTTTATCAAAGGCTTCTCTTTCTTAGCCTTGCTTTTCTTCCTTTTTTCTCGTGTCTTTTTCACCCACTATCTTAATTAACGGTTTTTTCTCCAATCCCTTAATCCTAGCCCCAGGATACTGCTGCTCTATATCCCTCCGTAACTCCGCTACGTCCACATCTCCATGAGTCTTCACCTGAACTACAGGCTTGCCACTGTTATCGTAGGTTACAGATATAGAATATCCAGACCCACCATCGATAGGTTCTTGTCCAAACAGAAAATCTTCTTCATTAAAGCCGAATAGGTCAGAAAATTGCCTTTTTTTCCGCTCAAGCATTGTCTAGACCCACATGAAAAAAACGGAAAAGGCAGAATTAAAGTTTTATTCCTTCCTTCCAATATACTCGGGGAAACCTACGGTTTCCCCATACCCCTTCCCTTCTGCATGCATGCAATGTTTACAAACGATACATCTTAAGATATTTATCACATTTCAGCAATATTATTACACCTAAAAGTATTGAAAATGGGAGAAAAATACTGAAAAAGATACTGCCTCTATCTAGAGTGCTACATAGAGTAACAAAACCCGTAACCATTATTATACCTAAGATAGCAAACAATTTTCTTGGGTTAAACTTACCTAATTTCTGAACCGTGTTATTGACCCCCCCTTCTTTATCAACATTAAAATCCCTCAATTCTTGAAAAATATCCGATGCAATTGAAAAAGGTATGATCATCATTAAAAATGATATAAAGAATAAATCGAGGAGACGAAACGCTAAATATGTTATTGAAAATTGTAAAACCCCCACCCCAATGACATGAGAAATAAGATCTACGATTGGTATGGATTTAAGTCTTATAGGTCTCCAAGAATATAAAAACCCCACTAAACTTAGAATGGAACCAATTAGAAAGACCAAATAACTTATAGCCAGAAGTAAGGATAAACCTATAAAAAAAAGTGAAAAAGCGATTAAGTACCCTTGTTTTTTGGTTAGCTCACCATTGGCAATGGGGTTTCTTTTTCTTTTTTCTAAATCATGACAATCATCATCAGCATCTTCCACATCATTTATGGTAAAACCGGAGAATGTGAGAAACACATTAGCGAAGAAAACAATGATCGTCTTGAATGAGAAAAAGTTTTGTGGTGAAATTATGAATATTAGGGGGAATATTAAGATTAGTTTGGGTAGAAGCTTTCTTAGTCTCGTTAATCTTGGCAAGATGTTTATATCGAACATATATCTCTTTATAACAATTTCTAAATTTTTACGTAAATATGCATGCATGAAAGGGACTCACATGAGGAATAAAAAAGAATCATGGTATTCCGATGAAAAAGGACGAGAACTCGACAAAGAGACTCTCCTTTCACTTTACAAGATATATCACGATTACATGGGTGAAAGTCTTAATCGTCATTTTAACGTTAGGAACTACTACACCGTACTGCTGTCTGCGCTGTTAGGACTATATATAGGTGGAATTTTACAACTGGTAATCACAGGGACGAATGTAATAAGATGGTCGATGCACCATTTGGTTTTGCTTACGCTCCCAGTAACCATTATTGCACTATCACTACTAGCGATTAAATCCACAACTCGATACTATGGTGGATTCCTGAGAAGGGTTGCACTAGTCGCGAAGATAGAAAATATGCTTGGAATAGATAGTCAAGTCAAGACTAAGAAAGAAAAAAGACCTAGAGATCTAATTTGGGAAGAAGACGAAAAATTCATGATTAAATATTACTGGGAGTCTCGAAAAGCTTAAGTCTTCAGAGCAATTCATCAAGAAAAAAAAGTGGAAGGGCGACAATCAATGGGCTGTGGTGATGTTTGTGAGCTTCATTTGTGTAGGTGTTGCTCTTTTCATTCTGAACTTGCTAGTGTAGTTCTGAATTATTTGTTTCGTTTTCATTCAGGGAGAGAATAGAACTTTGTGCAAAAACAAAGGGAAGGGTTTTATGAAATCGTAGGTGTCCCCAAAAATGAAAAATTAGAAAGAGAGAGGGGGTTTGGGGGATACTTCCCCCAAGTTGGCGAAGGAAGGAATTAAAGTTTTATCACCGAGAAGCACAAAATTTATTTTGTTTTGACGAAGTGAGGATGCTGTGGAAACTTTGATTCTTGGCCAAGATCTTTGGGTGTTCGTTGCATGGATAGGGTGCATACTAAGCACTCTGCTCTGCATCATTTATTGGGTCTATTGCGAATACGTTCGAAAAGACGTTAAGACACGTGGTGCAAAAGAAAGTGGATAACTACATCATTTTCATACTATTCATAATAGCGTACGTTATCATATTCACATTTTTAGGCTATCTTGGATATAAGAGAACTAAGACAGCGAAAGATTGGTACATCGCTGGCGGAAAGATGGGGGGATTTGTTGTAGCACTTTCCTACGGCGCCACATTCGTAAGCGCTGTAGCATTAATAGGTTTCTCCGGAATCGCCTCAATGTTCGGTCAATCAGTCTTGTGGCTTGCGTTTCTCAACATTTTTGTAGGCGTTTTCATAGCATTCGTTTTCTTCGGCTTAAGAACTAGAAAGATAGGAATCTCGCTTGGAGCAGAAACGTTGCCAGAGCTTTTGGGAAATAGGTTCAAAGATACGCGACTGCAGGGTGTGAGCGGAGCAATAGTAGCCATCTTTATGGTTGCATATACAACAGCAGTCTTTCTGGCTATATCTTCTCTCATCAAAGTCGTATTTGGGATACCATATGAATTGTCGGTAGTAATCTTCACGGTAATAGCGGGAGCATACGTACTCCTCGGCGGTCTCCTGGCAGTAATGTGGGCACATGTAATTCAAGGCATAACAATGTTCATAGGAATGTTAGTGATGTACTGCTGGATGTACTTCAAGCTAGGTGGAATAGTCCCCGCCCACGAAGCATTAGCCAGCCTAACTTGGACAGACCTAGTCAATATTGGATTTCCTCAGACCAACCTAGCTCCAAACGGGTTAACATCTATGCAACCATTTTTAACAGAGCCTTTTATGATGGTGCTAACAATTATTTTCGGTGTCGGCATAGGAGTTCTAGCCCAGCCACAATTGATTCAACGGTATTTGACTGCAAAAAACGACAGAGCTTTGCGATTAGCAGTTCCAATCGGCGGGGTATTCATACTCTTTATGACTTTCACCGCTTTTAGCGTCGGCCCTTTGTGCGACGTATTCATGGTTAACCACGGAATCTTGTATCCAGGATCACCAGATTTGGTCTTACCCACAGTGATTATGGAACTTTTTCCACAATGGTTTGTCCTTCTCTTCTTGTTCGCCATTCTGATGGCAGCGATGTCAACGGCGGCTGCTCTATTCCATGTGGCAGGAGCCAGTATTGGGAGAGACGTTTACGACAAAGCTATGAAGAAAGGTTTAGCTGGGAAAAAGTCTATGCTTGTTACGAGACTTGCGACGGCAGGGATAATTGGGGTCACTTTGATACTTTCTTTGAACCCTCCAGACGTAGTTGCGTATCTAACATCGTTCTTCTTCGGTTTGATGGCGTGCACATTCCTGGCACCATATACGTTGACTATTTACTGGAGGAAAATTACGAGGGCTGGTGCATGGGTTGGATTGATGAGTGGTTTCTGGTTTGCCATACTTTGGTACTGCCTCGTGTATTATAAGACTGCACCCTCGATTTCAGGAGTAAAGTTGAGCGGGCTAACTCCCTATTTAGACCCATTATTTTTAGCGATACCAATATCATTTGTCTTAACAATTATCGTAAGTTTGATTTCAAAACAGCTTCCAAAAGAGCATATAGATGTAGCATTCGAAAACATATAACCGAAAAGTTTGCAAGCAAGCAAAAGCATCTTATTTGAGCTCTGTGGGAATCATATGGACGCGGCAGATGTTGTCTTAGATGTACTTGTGATCGGAAGCGGAATCGCAGGGTTATCCTTTGCATTGAAAATAGCTGACCACGCCCAAGTAGTGATTGTTACCAAGAAAGAGAAGGCTGAATCGAACACAAATTACGCGCAAGGTGGAATTGCAGCTGTTTTTTCTCCAGCGGATTCTTTTGAGAACCACATTAGAGACACTTTGGCTTGCGGCAACGGATTAAGTAAGAGAAACGTGGTTGAAAAGATTGTACGAGAAGGCCCTACACGTGTTCAAGAACTCATGACGCTTGGGGTCGATTTTTCTAGGAGAGCAACAGGTGAACTTGACCTAGGAATGGAGAGCGGGCATTCAAAGCGACGAATCGTCCACGCGAAAGATCTTTCGGGTGAAGAGATCGAAGATGTTCTGTTGAATGCCGTTAGTAGGCATCCATCCATCAAGCTTTTTGAGAATCACATAGCAATTAACCTTGTCGTAAAAAACAATCAGTGTGGAGGCTGCTACGTTCTAGATAGAGAGAATTCAACAATTCGAAATTTTGTGGCAAAGATAACTGTGCTTGCAGCGGGTGGAATGGGAAGAGTCTATCTTCACACAAGCAATCCAGACATAGCCACCGGAGATGGAATCGCCATGGCATATCGAGCTGGAGCCACAATTATGAACATGGAGTTCACCCAATTTCATCCAACATGTCTATATCGTCCCTATGAAACACCCTTTCTCATCTCAGAAGCCCTCAGAGGCGAAGGAGCCATTCTTCAAGATAAGCGTGGAAGACGGTTTATGGATCATTACAATTCGATGAAAGAACTAGCTCCTCGAGACGTGGTTGCTCGAGCTATTGATCAGGAGTTGAAGAAAAGCGGAGATGAATATATTCTTCTCGATGTATCCTTTAAAGATCCTCAGTTTATTCGATCTCGATTTCCAGGGATCTATGAGAAATGTCTCTCGTTCGGAATTGACATCACAAAAGATCCGATCCCGGTGGTTCCCGCAGCCCACTATTGTTGCGGGGGTGTAAGAGCCACTACTGCTGGTGAAACAGATGTGAAAAACCTATTCGCGATCGGCGAGACAGCTTGCACGGGTCTTCATGGAGCCAACCGATTAGCCAGCAACTCTCTACTTGAGGCTTTAGTTTGCGCCGACCATGCAACGAAGAGATGCATAAGATTGCTGAAGAAAGAGATTCCTTTACAACCATTTGCTCCTTGGGAACCAGGAGAAGCCGTGGACATTGATGAAGCTGTGGTCATCACTCAAAATCGGGATGAGATTCGCCGTTTAATGTGGAATTATGTAGGAATCGTGCGTTCTAACAAGCGTCTAACTCGCGCCAAAAAACGTATAACTCTCTTGCAACAGGAGATCAACCAGTATTATTGGGATTTCATCCTTACCGCAGACCTCGTCGAGCTACGAAACATAGCATTGGTCGCAGAGCTTATAATTGACTCAGCGACGATGCGAAAGGAAAGTAGGGGGATTCATTATTTTCTGGACTATCCTGAGAAATCGCCAGTTGCCAGGGATACCTTATTGAAGAAAAAGTCAGCTAAATAATTCCTCAATCATCTTCGCTTTCGCGCTTGCTAAAATAAAGAATAGACCTCTCAGAGACGTATCCCAGTTTTTCAAAAATCGCGATTGACTCTTGATTTCTCTCCTCAATTAGAGCACAAATAACCACTGCGCCTTTTTCCTTCAGAATTTTCTCCATGGCGGTGATCAAACGTTGACCAATGCCTTGTCTCTGATATTTTGGATTCACAGCTAAGCGATTGATCCACCCTTTTCCCCTATAATCGTAGCTACCAATTACAACACCGACTAGTGTATTATTTTTGAATGCTCCTAAAAAGAGACTGGAGTCTGTTTCCATTTGACTTGCGATAGCTCGCCTACTGTCTCGACCTTTAGGTTTGAAGGGCAGAGCCGATTTTATCCAGAGCTTGACCATATCTTCATAATCATTTATTGTTAACGTTCGCATCTCCATCTTTCTTCACCATGCCCAATTGAATCAGTGCTCAATGTATCTTTGTCATCTATCTTTCTTTGGTTAGACATTTCTATTTGATACGTAAAATTTAAAGCTAAAGGAATATCAAGGAAATGATTGTTGGTGGTTAGAATGGAAGTCTCGTTTGAGGATTTTCTGAGACTTGATATGCGGGTTGGCAAGGTTCTTGAAGCTGAACAGATACCGGGGTCGAGAAACTTGATCAAGATGATTGTTGATTTTGGTTCTGAAAAGAGGCAGTCAGTAGCAGGACTGTTACAATACTACAAGCCAGAGGAGCTGCTAGACAAGAAATTTGCTTTTGTTTTGAATCTGCAAAGAAGGAAATTCATGGGTGTGGAATCTCAGTGCATGATACTTGCCGCTGAAGACACTAAAGGCAACGTTATCTTGATGAAACCTGAAAAAGACGTGGAAATAGGGAGCAAAATCAGGTAGTTCTCTGTTAACCAATACTACCCGCAACGAAGCCTAAGAGCCCAGTGAGAAACCATATTAAAACTAGGTTCTTGACTCTTCTAGCATTGTTTCGAGAATGGTCTCGAGCAAGTGAAAAAGAAGACCAGACTAGTCCAGCGTCAGTTAAAATGACCAGCGGAAGAAACCATGTAGAAACAAGTTCCAACAACCAAGGTAAAGGGCTCAAAGCTACAGCGAGAACAAAGAAAATCGAAGAAACAAACGCTGCGAATCTCTCTCCACGTACTACTGGAATTGTCTTTATATCCTGAGACTTGTCTCCCTCAATGTCAACTATGTCTTTTGCCACTTCTCTACCAGTGTTTGAAAAAAAGGCAATAACCACAAATATCATCGTGGTTAGCTCAGGTCTCCCTGCAGCGAAGCCCCCGTAGATGAAAGGGATCACGACGCAGGTGCTGACTAAAAGATTTCCAGGAAGCCCGGTTCGTTTCCCCTTAGTAACATAAGTCACAGATACAACCCAAGCGATCGCCGCAACTATCAAGCAATACACATTCGTACCAAAGGCTGCCATGAACCCTATTACGCTTAAAACAACGGCAAGGAATAACGCTTCTTTCGGACTGATTGCACCACTTGGAATTGGGCGTTGTGGCTCATTTATCGCGTCGATATCTCTATCATAATAATCGTTTATCGCCATAGAAGCTGCTGTCAGTGTGAACGATGTTATAAACCCCAAGAGCAGATTTGTTGAAAAGTCTAGGGAGGAAACTAGTGAAGCTCCTACGATCACTGCAAGCCCCATCATCGCACAGTTTACAGGTCTAATTAATCGTAGAAACGCACTTAGTTTTCCCATTTGCCTCAACCAGACGTTCAAGTGACATTTTAAGTGAGCTATTCTTAATTTTGCTTTCTGTTATTCGTAATGACCAAGTCATGAGTAAGAAAACAAAGTCAATAGCTGAACGATATAAGAAAAGGGTTCGAGCCTAGTTAAGGTAGAATCTATATGGCCTAGTGTATCATCATTTTTTCTTCGTATCTTCTAAGGTGTTCCGCGGCTTCTCCAATGTCCATGAAAAGCTTGTCAACCTTTTCCACATCGTCAGCAGTTACTTTATCATGTCCCATCGACTTAGAGTTCTGTGATGCTAGGCTGAGCAGTTGAATTGAATATCTGAGAGAACTCTTGGATCCAATTTCGGTGAGTCTTTCAAGAGCATCTTTCTTCTGCTTTATCTTCTCTTCAATGGACCGAATGCGCAGTATCTCTCTGATGCTGTCTGGATCGTACTCATGGGTCGCAATGATCACGGAGCGGTCGACTAGATCTAACGGAAAGCCTAGGGGGCTCTTCACGTCGGTTCCTCAGATTCGTGCTATGCCCCAGTTAGTAGCGAGGATAATGATGGGCACTAGCTCGCTTTCTATGGCTCGACCCAAAAAGCTGAAAGCTTCAAGGTCTAAGAGATGTGAGTCGTCGATGAACAGTACGCCTGGATGAATGAACGCCTTGTTCTCATCAACTAGTTTCTTCACCTGTTGATCCATCATCGTCCGTATCTCGGTGTCTATCTCCTTGGTTTCGGCTCCTGCGAAGAACATTGAAAAGAGTCTGCCTCCTGCCCGGCTCTTGACGTTGATTTCGTCCATGTCTGCTAGTGTGAGTGGGTAAACGAATTCTTTCTCTTTCAAAACCTTTCCAGTAGGACGCGGTATCTTCCTGCGCATGTCTACATCGTATTTTTTCCCCTTCGCACTTTCCAGACTGAGACCGAGATTGACCACTCTTCCAGTTTCAGCGTCAACTTGTACCACGTTTCCTTCAGAAATGTTCTGTTGTATTATCTGCTGAGCTATGGTTGCCCCTGCTTCGATGGTTTTTTCCTCTTTTTCTGTTTTCAATGTGAGACGGATGCTTTCAGGCACCTTTTGGTAAGGGTTATACGGATGTGGCGCCGTGACAATATCAGAGTGAGTGATCTCGCCCTCGTACACTTTGCGTATCTCTGAATCTCAACGCCTATACACTTCCTTATTGCCCCCAGCAGTATCTCCGTCTTCTTACGCTCGCTACTGTAAATTTCGCTTCCACTCATTTGGATGAACGGAACGTTTGCACCTAACTCTCTAGAAACAGCAACAGCTATAGCCATCTTGCCCGTTCCAGGTGGACCCGCCAAGATAATGCACTTAGTTTCCCCTCTTGAATCATCTTCACAATTAAACCAGCTGCTTCCCTAGCCTTTTCTTGCCCAACCATCCCATCTCTAATCTTAACCGCATTCGAATTTTCGTCGAGACCCAGTCCTTTTATATGAGTATGAGCCCCGACCCTTTCAAAACGACGAACCTTGCCCGGAACCTCTCTAATCGTAGCCATAAACAACCTTCCCTGACAAATGGAAATTAACCACAGCATCTCACCAAAAACGAAAATATACGATTATTCATAGACCTCGACGAGAACACGTAGACAATAGCAATATAATTAAATCTTTATTTCTTTTCTACTGTGAACTGATATGCACAGACATGAAATTTACGCCGAGAAACCGAGAAAAGACGTTCCTGAAACAGACCTTATCAGCTCAACTAAGCCAGCTACTATAGAAAATTATCTCACAGATGAATCACGATTAATCGTAGGAAAAGTCGAAAAAGTGTTTTTCCCTCGAACCGAAGCGCACGTTGCCAAGATTCTTAGCGACGCAAACAAAAGGAAGATTCGCGTGACGATTTCTGGCGCAGGAACAGGTATTACTGGGTCGCGAGTTCCTCAAGGCGGAATCGTACTCGCAACTGAAAAAATGACGAACGTTTTTGAACGTGGCTCGGAGGAAAACTTGGCTGAGCACTCGGATTTAGGCGTGAAATACACCCTGTACATTCAAAAAGATACCGAAAAAAATGAACACTATGCAATAGCGCCTCCAGGAATCCCCTTAGAAACTTTAAAAACAATTTTTGAAGAGAGGCATCTCTGTTATCCACCTGACACAACGGAGATGACCGCGCTACTTGGCGGAACCATAGCGACGAATGCATCGGGGGCACGAACATTTCATTACGGATGTGCAAGAGACTACGTTAGACGACTACGAGTAGTGTTACCAAACGGCGATGTTCTTGACATTAAACGTGGAAAAGTATTTGCAAGCGAAGAAAACCAGTTCGACATAATTCTGACATCTGGAAAACGCATAACAATGGAGTTACCCTCGTACACAATGCCCGATGTAAAAAAGAACGCGGCGGGGTACTACACGAAACCTGGCATGGACCTCATAGACCTTTTCATCGGATCAGAGGGAACATTAGGCGTTATTAGCGAAGTTGAAATCAAACTTGAAAATCAACCAAAGAATGTTCTCCCCGTTTTTGCACATTTTTCCAGCGAAAGTGACGCCATAAAATTTGTGAAAAGTCTCCGTAGTTTGTCTCGAAGCAAAAAGCCTGATGAAGTAGGAATTGACGCGTTATCCATAGAATTCCTTGACGAAGGATCTATAGAATTGTTGAAAGAGAAGTATCCACCATCGAAAATCCCAGTGAAATCAAAGTCTGCCATATTTTTTGAACAAGAAATTCCGAACGAACAGGTTTTCAATGATTTGCTCAAGAGTTGTGTTGACTTGCTCGAAAGTTGTAACGTTCTCGACACAATGGCATCTCTCGGAACGGACTGGCTGAAGGAAATAAAAGACATCAGACACGCGTTACCTGAATCGATTAACACCATTGTACGTTCAAAAGGAGTTCACAAGGTGGCAACAGACATTGCAGTCCCGGAAAGAGCATTTGACAAAATGATGAGTTACTATCATGAGGTGGGAAAGAATTCAGGAATCTCATACGCAATTTTCGGTCACGTTGGAGACAATCACCTGCACTTCAATTTCATACCCGAATCTGAAGAGGCGTTGGTACGCGCGGAAAGAGCATGCGCACTTCTTTTGAAGAAAGCAGTTGAGCTAGGAGGTACGATTACTGCCGAGCATGGGGTCGGCAAGAAGACTTTTGTGGAGAATGGCGAAAGGAAACCTTATTTGAAGCTTATGTATGGCGTTGAAGGCTTGAAATCTGTTGCCAGAATAAAGCATGCGTTTGATCCTAATCACATTCTGAATGTAGGGAATATTATTCCAGTTTCTTATCTTGAAGATTTGAACGAATAGATGCTTCACAGACGTTGCACAGCGGCATGGACGGAAAAACCGAGAGACAAGTACATGTGAGCCCACTAACTCAAAGACGGCGGCACCAATAAAACCCTACAGCACACATTTTTCACGTGATCCATGTTGGAGACTCACGGAATCAAAGCATAAACAGGGCTTCCACAAAGCGTAGAAACAGAACAAGACCTAAGACAAGCCTGACAGAATCCGCGACCCCTCTCTTTGTATAGGGGGGGCTATAAGAGAGAATGAGAAACCGCAAAAAATCATAGGGGCTGGCTAATAGAAGAGAGACACCCACCTCAAAAACCTATATATCAACTAACAAATCAAAACCAATATGGGCCGGTAGTTCAGTTTGGTATGAACGCCGCCTTCGCGTGCCAAACCGAAAAAGGCGGAAGCCGCGGGTTCAAATCCCGCCCGGTCCACCAAAACCCCAACAAATCAAAGTTAATATATCTGTTAATTCCCCTATTTTCTTGGTCGGAAACGGGCGGTAGCTCAGCTTGGTAGAGCTTCCGAGCCAGCTTGGCCAAAACCAGCTGACGGAGACGCTGTAGACGCCTACCATCTGGTAGTTGTTCACTCAGCCTACTGAGCGCACAGACACCGGAGTGTCGCTGGTTCAAATCCGGCCCGCCCGACCACCAACATTTCTAAGCATATTCAGAGGCTTACTGGAGATCTTACGCAAAACAAACACAAGTTCTCCAACTCGAACGAGAAAAACGATGACAACATTTCCATGCAGAATGTCATCGCGTCTCCAATTTTCGAACGAATCAAAAAATGCTTAAGGTTAAAATACGCGAAAAGTTAGAAAGATAACTAGTCTATATTTCTTCAATGAAGGGTTGTTGAACTCGTTGAGAAAAGTTGCTCAGATATTTAGGAATGCTCGTGAAGAAGGGAGAAACTATCTACTTGAACCAGAGGCCAAAACCATATGCAGAGAGTATGGGATACCCGTAACGAAGTTCAAAGTAGCAAAAAACGTTGATGAGGCTGCGAAGTTTGCTGAAGAAATGGGTTATCCAGTGGTTCTCAAGATTGTCTCTCCCGATGTTATTCACAAGTTTGATGTAGGCGGCGTTATCCTTGATTTGAACAGCGCCCAAGAGGTTAAAGACGCTTACAAGAAAATCTTGGAAAACGTAAAGAAGCACAAGATAGACACCAAGATTATAGGCATTCTCGTTCAAGAGATGGCCCCCCAGTCAACCGAGGTCATCGTTGGAGCAACAAAGGACCCCCAGTTTGGCCCGGCCCTGATGTTCGGACTCGGCGGAATCTTTGTAGAGGTTCTCAAAGACGTAACATTTAGAATAGCCCCAATCACTAGGCAAGACGCCCAAGAGATGGTCACCGAAGTAAAAGCATATCCAATTCTCAAAGGCTACCGTGGGCAACCCTCCGTAGACATCGGTGCCATCGTGGACATTTTGCTAAAAACCTCAAGGCTGGTGATGGACCATCTGGAAATCAAAGAACTCGATCTGAACCCCATCATGGTCTACAAAAAAGGTGCGAAAACGGTCGATGCAAGAATCATACTGGAATAAGAGCTCTAACCATCCCAAGTACGACATATTCTCTGCATGTATGCAAGTGCAAAACCACATGGTAACCGTCGACGAATCAAAGAGAACTGGGACCTCCCACTTTTTCATCAACAGAAGGAAACAACTTGATTCAAAGAATCCTTGAACAGGCCAAACCCGGCGTAGGAAGAAAAAACCGTGTCTGAATCCCTCAAACAGAAAATTGCGGAACTTAATCAAGTACTCGCCCCGCTTAAGAAGGAACTCGACAAGCTGAACTCTGAAGCAAAAGAGTGGGCTGAAAAAAGAAATACTATACATAGACAGATTAAAAAGCTGCGACAAGAAGCCGCGGACCTTAAACAGAGACGTGACACATTGAACGAACAAGTTCAAGAGCTTAAAAGCCAACGTGAAAAAACAAGAGTGAAACGTAAACAAAAGCATGTTCAAATTATGAGACTAGGGGGGAAAACAAGAGAACTCGTGAGAAAGAAACCTCCTCAAGGCATGGAAAACATACAGAGAGAAATCGAAAACCTCGAGTGGAAGATTCAAACTAGTTCTCTCTCCCTAGAAGAGGAAAAGTTGTTGGTTGATCAAGTGCGAGTGCTCGAGAACAAATTGGTAGTTTACAAAAAAATGCAGAAACTACGAGAAAAACTCACCGAGCTTCAAACTGAAGAGAAAACGCTTGAAACTGAGGCAAATATTTGCCATGAAAAGCTCTCGAAACTCGCTAAGCAAAGTCAAAAACTTCATGAAGAAATGCTCGATACACTGAATAGAACTTGTACCCTTCAAACTGATGCGGACGATATGCATCAAAAATTTTTGGAGACCAAACAGAAAGCGCAACATCCTCATCAAAAATACATAGAATTTTCATGTCAGATCAAATCCCTCAAACAAGAACTACATCAAATAGAAGAGAAGATGGAAACTAAACGCCAACTTGAACTGCGTAAAGAGTTGGAAGAAAGAGCGTTAGAAAAGTTAAAACGTGGTGAGAAGTTAACGTGGCAAGAATTTAAGGTTCTCACTGACAAGGGGATTTATGATTCTTAAAATTCTGCATGTGCACAATTTACGGAACTTTAAAGAAGGATGGAAGACAAAAAGTTAAACGATAAAGATTTAGCAAATGAACGAGCGGAAGGCGATGCCAAAGCCCACAAAAAAAGAGTCGGAACACATTCTCGTCCTTTGCGTTGATAGAGATGACGATCTGGGCGTAAAAGGAAGGATAAAGACACCAGTTCTTGGAAGAAAGGAAAACATAGATGCAGCTGTCAGCCTCGCTCTGCGGGATCCTGAGGAGCCAGATGCCAACGCCATGTTTGAAGCAGTTCGAATCTACGACCATCTAAAAAAAGGGAGCAAACCATCTGAGAACCATCAAATTGCAACTATAGCAGGTTCCGAACTGGGTGGAGTCGGAGCAGATAGAAAACTCGTATCTGAACTCACCGAAGTGCTAGAAAGCTTTCCAGCAAGCGACGTTATCCTCGTCACCGACGGTTTCGGTGATGAGGCGATTTTACCGTTAGTTCAATCTCGGGTGCCTGTGACCTCAGTTCGAAGGATCGTGGTAACGCATAGTGAATCAATCGAAGAAACAGCGGCAGTTTTTTCTCGATATCTAAAAATGATCTGGGAGAACCCACGTTATTCTCGGATTTTGCTTGGCTTACCCGGAATTCTAATGATAATCTTAGGCATCCTATACATAACTGGTTGGATAAGATACACAGGAATAGCCTTTCTCATCGTTTGCGGCGCATTCCTTCTCATAAAAGGATTCAGAATTGACAAAGCAGCACTGAAGCTCTACAGATTCGTTCGAGAATATTCTCCACCACCCCTTCCAATACAAATAGCGAATTATTCTACAGTCGCTGGGGTTTTATTGAGTCTTGTCGGTTGCTATCTGGGAGGAGTCAACGCCGCAAATTCGGTACCACAACCTCCGTCAGAACTTGGTCAATGGCTCGCGTTGCTTCCAGGACTTATGGGACGATTTATCTCGGGCTCTGTAGATCTTATTGTAGTTGGTGTCAGCGTTGTGCTTGCTGGCAGGGTGATTCGCGGGTATTTCGAGCGTGACCCTCGGTTGTGGCGCACCATCGTCATTGTGGTTGCGGTTGTATGGTCGTGGCCAATATTTTACCAAGCATCACAGATTCTTATTTATCCTGAACAGGCAGAAACTTACACTGTAGGGCTTGTAGCTACTATTATTATTGGCATACCTTTGACCGTGGCTGCTGTTTTAGCCACCTTTTTGCTGCATAGAAAATATGCTCGTTTTTTTAGGGAGAAGAAAGAAGAAATTGAAGAATTTAGCGAAGGCTGATGTGGCAATAATCGGCGGAACTGGCCTAGAAGCTTCGTTGAAAAACGCCAAGCAGATTCGGGTTGGAACTCCCTATGGCATCCCACCTCCCATTTCCATAGGTCAAATTGACGGAAAACCATCTGCATTTCTACCTCGTCACGGCACCCATCATTCTGTTCCTCCACACAAAGTGAATTATAGAGCCAATATCTTTGCTTTACACAAAATTGGTGTAAAACAAGTAGTTGCGACAAACGCGGTTGGAGCCATAAAATCCGATTTTGAACCGGGCGACTTGGTTGTTCCACATGATTTGGTTGACTTCACTAGGTTCAGACAGTTCACTTTCTACGATAATGCTCCTGTTACACATGTAGACATGTCTCAGTTGTACTGTCCGACGATTCGTGCGCTTTTGATTAAAACGGCTAGGGAACAGAGTGTGCAATCATGGGATCGCGCTGTTCTGGTTTGCACGGAGGGCCCTCGTTACGAAACTCCTGCAGAGATTGAAATGTTTAGACGGTTAAGCTGTGATATTGTGGGTATGACGGGTGCGCCTGAAGCTGTGCTTGCGCGTGAACTGGAAATGTGTTACGCAACCATATGTTTTGTTTCGAACATGGCGGCGGGGATGCAGCAACAGTTAACCGCTGATGAAGTGGCTAAGGTAGCGGAAAAGAAAATTCCAGTTATTCAGCAAATTTTAAGAGAAACTATCAAGCATTTACCCTCAGAACGTCACTGTTTGTGTGCGCATGCGCTTAGGGCTGCAAGATTCGAGGTTAAATAATGCTGCAGACGTTGTTGTCTCTACTCGGCGTGTATAAGGCTTACGAGAAGTGGCTCTGGCAGCAGGTGAAGAATGGTGTGAAGCCTGAACACATCGCTATTATATTAGATGGAAATCGTCGATGGGCTTCTGAGTCGTCGTTAAATCCTTTGTTTGGCCATCAGTACGGCGCCGAGAAGGTTGAAGGGCTATTAGACTGGTGCTTGGATTTGGATGTAAAATCGATTACTCTTTACGCGTTTTCAACCGAAAATTTTCAACGCTCTTTACAAGAAGTGGGTGAAATCCTGCAGCTAGCTGAGGAAAAATTGAGTGAAATTCTCACAAACAAACGTATTCATGAACAAAAGGTTCGAGTTAAGGTTATAGGTAGGATCGGTCTTTTGCCGAAGAAGCTCCAAGAGATAATTAGACGGGTAGAGAAGGCCACGAAAGGTTATGATGAGCATTTTTTGAATATAGCTTTGGCTTATGGTGGAAGAGCTGAGATCGTGGATGCGACGAGAAAGATTGCTCAGAAAGTGAAGAAGGGAGACATGGATTCTGACGAGATTGATGAAGAGGTTTTTGAGCGGTATCTGTATACGGCTCATATGTCTAAACAGGACCCGGATCTGATTATTCGAACTTCGGGGGAGGAACGGCTGAGTGGTTTTTTGTTGTGGCAGTGTGCATATAGTGAACTTTGTTTCTTAGATGTGTATTGGCCTAAGTTTCGGCGTATCGACCTTTTGCGGGCTGTCCGGACGTATCAGAGGCGGAAGAGGCGTTTTGGCCAGTAGAATATGCGTGTGCGTGTGTTCTAGTCTATAGAGGGGTGCGTAGGAGTGAAGAGAGAACTTAAGCCGATAGGGTTATTCGCTTCATGTGAAAACTCTTTGGTACCAAGGCTTACGCGGCATTTTTGCCACAAGGCATCCTAATAGGTCTAACCCTATAGGTTTCACTGTTGTAGAACTTTTGGAGAGAAAAGGAAACATATTGAAGGTTAGAGGAGTCGACATGGTAGACGGCACACCAGTTGTGGACATAAAGCCGTATACGTCGCGTGACCGAAAAGAAAATATTAGAACAGGCTGGCTTGAAAAAGAAGCCCGATCAAAAGCGTAATGAAAGGAAGGAAACTTAACCTCTTTTCTTAGCGCTTACTATTGAAACCACATCCCTGTCCTTCAACACATGGTCTTCTCCAATTCTCTTCTTTTCGTGAGCCTCAACTGCATAGATGAAACTTTCCCCTAATTCTGTGTGAATTAGGTAAGCTAGTTGTCGTGCGGTGGTGCCGTAGGGCACAATATATGCGTCTGGAAGCACTCGGCCCTCATGATCACTGAGATGTTCAAGGTCTTCAATTGGATAAACGACAATCATATTCAACAGTTTAAAGAACGCCATGTTAATGGCCTCTTGTACGCCGGTGGATCCAAATTTCTGCAGTACCCTTTCTTGAACTACTTTTAACGCTTTATTCTGAACTTCTGTTAGCTCCTTAGGCTTCATAACTTCAAAGTTGCAGTCTCCAGGCTTGTAGTCGACCAACTTTTTCTCTGCGGCTCTCCTCAACGCCAGCTCTGCTTCTGCACAGCATGGAACAACCGTATAGTCCAGCTCTTTCAATCGTTCAGCATTTTCTTCCGCTGGTGGAAGATCGATTTTGTTTGCCGCAATCAGCATGGGTTTAGAGATTCTCCTCAAAACGTCGAGAAACTTGATGAGATCGTCGTCGCTCCAGAGGATTGGTTTTTCTGCATTAAGCTCTGTTTTTCTCAGTGCCTCCATGACATGTGTTCTCTTTATGTCGAGTCCGCTGAACCGTTCTTCGAGGAGAGTGAACAGGTCTTCTGTACCAGACTCAACTGTTCTAGCGATTTTAGACCAGTCCCTCTTCAATATCTGCGCAAGCCACATCGTCATCTCCTTCTCCAAGAAACCTACATCTTCTGCGGGATCGTGAGAACCAAGCTTGCACAATTTTCCCTCCGAGTCCGTTGTTCCAGCGGCGTCCACAATGTGGATGAGGGCGTCTGCCTTTCTAATTTCGTCTAGAAACTGGTTTCCTAGTCCTCTTCCCTGCCATGCTCCTGGTACGAGGCCGGCACAGTCTATTAACTCGACTGGGATTGATCGTATTCCGTCTATGCATGTGGAATTTTTCGGGTTGTCTTTTACGTTAAATTCTTTGCACACGCATGGGGTTCGTACGTAGCCTATTCCTCGATTCGGCTTTATGGTTGTGAACGGATAACTCGCAATCTCAACTGGAACCAGTGTTGCAGCGGAGAAGAACGTGGACTTGCCGGTGTTGGGTTTTCCAACGACGCCAACCATCAAGGCTTTTCCCACAGTCTGTATGGGCACATCGCATAAATGAAACTTCTGGTGAATTATTGACGCTTCAAGAAAATCCACTTAACCTTCTCATAGTTGGCCTTCATCTCTCATTGATACATTCGCGAGACCATATTTCGTTTCAACATAATCAAGTCTTGGTCAACAAGAATAGTTGATGCATGCATTTTGAGTAGACTGAAAAAGAATCTGCACTGGAGAACGACTATCCTTTGTTTGCTGTTTCAACTGAACGGAAGGAAGTAGTTAGACAGTAGAATTTCCAAGTTTCGACGTTATACGTGGATACGATAAGTTTCCATTCATACGAGCATCAATCGAACTCAATCTCTTTCCGTGGTTTTATTATCACTTTGATGGATTCATTCGCATCTGCAACAAGCTGGAAGCCCTTACTTATTTCCGTCAAACTCAATCGATGTGTTATCATATCATGTACATTCACTTTGCGAGAACGAATCAATTCTATCGCTCTTTCAAGATCATTAGGAGCAGCAGCATAGGTAGTCGTTAAAGTTGTCTGACTACTCCAAAACTCATTGAAGGGTAGAAAAATATCGACTCCAGGCTCGGTAGGAGCAAAGAAAAGAATAGTGCCTCCAGCATCTATAGATTTCAAAGCCTGTTTGATAGCTGATACGGCTCCTGTACAGACAATAATACGATCAGCGAGTCTGCCTTCGTTAGCTTCTTTTACACGGGCGGATACATCATGCCTAGCATTGATCACAACGTCTGCTCCAGATTTCTTTGCCGCATTCATACGGTATTCGTTGATATCAGTTGCGATTACTCTTTCAACACCTTTAGCACAAGCAAGCTGTATGTGAAGTAATCCAGAGATACCACTGCCTATGACGAGAACAGTATGATTTGATTTTATACTTGCTCTTCTTTGCCCTCTTACAACACAGCCTAAAGGCTCGATAAAAGTTCCATCCTCGAAAGATATCTCATTAGGTAACAAAAATGTTCCACATTCAACATTTATCTTTGGCACACGAACAAATTCAGAGAACCCACCGGGATCAAGGTTCGTATTGTGTAAAATTTCGCATACAGTATGTCGACCGTCTAAACAATATAGACACTTATTACAGGGAACATGATGGGATACAAAAACTCTATCCCCAACTTTGAAATCTTTCACATTATCTCCAATTTCTCCAATTTCTCCAGTCATCTCATGTCCTAGGACTCTCGGCGCCTTCTTGATGCGATACCACTCCATCACATCGCTGCCACAGATGCCACAGGCCATAGTTTTTACCAGCAATTCATTGGGACCAATTTTCGGTTTTGGCATCTCCTCTATTCTAATGTCCTTATTGTTGTAATACATCGCTACTCGCATGATGCCAGCAACTACCCTGTTTCTTCTTTCTTGAGACTCTCAAACAATTCATTTGCTTCTTTTGCGGTGGCATTTTCATGAACTACTGCTCTTATAGACTTGATCATTGCAATTGGGTAATCATTTTTCCAAACGTTTCTTCCTAAGTTTACACCTATAGCGCCTTTCTGAATACCATCATAAATAAATTCGAATACCTCAAGTTCCGTGTCTACTTTAGGTCCACCCGCCATAACGACTGGAACAGGGCAGCCCTCTACAACCTTTTCAAAGTTTTCACACCAGTAAGTTTTTACTACTCTGGCACCCAGTTCAGCAGCAATTCTACAGGATAAAGCAAGATAACGGGCTTCTCTTTTTCCCAACTCCTTACCTACGGCAGTAACCGCCATTACAGGAATTCCATATTCTTCAGCCTCATCAACGAGTCTTGCAAGGTTTAATAATGTCTGATGTTCATATTTGCTGCCAACAAAGATAGAAAGACCTACGGCTGATGCATTAAGACGTATAGCTTCTTTTAGAGATGTGGTTATTCCTTCATTGGCCAGATCTTCTCCAACAATACTCGTACCCCCAGATACTCTTAGAATGATGGGTGTTTTACTATTCGGATCTATACATGAACGCAATACGCCTCTCGTGACAAAAATCGCATCGCAATAAGGGAGAAGTGGTTTGACAGTTTCGCCTGGCTTTTCTAATTTTGCAGTAGGTCCTTGAAAATATCCGTGATCTATAGGCAAAAACAAGCAATGGCCATCAGGTTGTATTAGTCGTGCCAAACGGTTTTTAATTCCCCAACTCATGATAGTACCTCCTTTGGTTAATTGAATAGTTCTTTAACATCAAAAGGTTTTCTAATCCCTCTTCCGCTAAAGGAACCACTTGTATATTATGCGTGCGCATCTGAAGTTCGACATCTCTGCAACCAAACTTTAAATATCGCTACAAAGTGTCAAATTAAACGGCGCCGTTGAAAAATCAAGCCGCCGTACACGCAACACAAACGTGGGCGAAAGCTCAGTTAGGTAGAGCAACTGACTTTGATAGAATCTCTATCAGAGGTTGAAGCTGTTAACCAGTTGGTCGACGGTCCGAATCCGTCCGGCGGCGCCAAAATTATGTCTATTCAGCCCTTGCTAACACTAAAACAATGCCAACCACTATTAATACAAAGCCAGCGACTAAAAAGATGCCAGAGAAAGGCTTAACATATCCCGAAGGGGGACTAGTATACGTAAAATAGATGATTATCGTCCCTATGAGGATAGCTATTAACCCAGAGAGTTTCTCAGCTATAGTTAATCCGGAACCAACCTCTTCGCTCATGTCCTACCCTCTATTCTAGGCTTGCTCTAGGTTGTGAAAGCGTTATTTTAACCTTATTAAAATACCGATAAGTAGGGCGCTTTACGGAGATTAAATCAGCTAGTCTCTTCCAGCTTCGCAGGCAGATATTCATCAACAATGTATGTTAATCCGTATCTGCTGAAAGCTTCTTGCTCCGCCTTCTTCTTGATCTTCAAAAATTTCTTCACCTCTCTTTGCCAAAGCTTTCCTTTATAACGTGGGTCCCTCTGCAGCTCGTGGAGGCGTTTGATGTCTATGTTAGTCAACGCATCACTCGGTAGCTTATAATCCACGATATCGGTTGCCCACATACCGCTCCAAGTGGCATCGGGCGTAGTCAACTCTCTGAGATGGGCTGCGTTCGCCGATCCTGAAATAATAACCATTGCAATGTGCATTCCCCACGGGTCGCCGTCAGTGAATATGTGTACTGGGAGGTCTAACTCTTTGTTTAGTCTATGAATAAAATGTCTTGTAGCACGGGGGGCCTGACCTGCCGTAAGCACAAGGAGTGCATTGAATTTTTTGTGAACCGCCTCCTCTATGAAACGCGTGAATAAGCCTCCTTTCTCTATAGCTATGACCATGTCTGCGCCGGTTTTGACAAAATTGGCAGAAGTAAGCGCTGGGCCTATCATCATTCCGTCGGGATGCGATGTTAAATTTAGCTGTCTACCTTCATAGCCGGGAACTGTGTATTCGATGGTTAAGTCACCGAAGATGGCTGAACGTTCTTCAGGAAAAACGTTAAAATCCTCCCGAGAGAAACCCGTCACGGTTTCAAGGTCAGTTATGATATTGTTGGATTCCGGCTGGTCCTTGAACGACATGTCATACGCCTGCGCCGAATAATACACATCACGAAGAGTAGAAGTCTTCCGATGTTGCGTAAGTTCATGGACAAAACGGGCAGCCCAAACCAGCCGCGTAAGAGGACGAATGTGACGTATATTCCGAGAACTTCTACGTACAGTTTTGTCTCCTAAAATGTATTGCCGAACCTCTTGACTGTAAAAGATGTTTTCGATGGATCGGCTTGGCATATTAATCCATGGGAAAACGCCTTCTTCCATCTGGCCGTAGAGTTTCGCTCCAAGTTTTCTTAAGCTTGTTAAAGTTTTCTTTCGTTTCTCCGTAACCGAACTTTCAATTTCCTTTTTCAAGTTTTCTCACGCTACTTAACAATTTTTTAATGTCAGGTGTTTTTTCTTTTCCAGCCAGTTCCGTGGAGAACTGGGCGATTTTGGGCAAATACTTGGAAAAGACGGATAGTCGCCTTCTTTCTTTCTCAACATGTTCCCGCTTAGTCAAAAAGCGTTGAAGTTGACGGGCCACCTCGCGAATACCGTTCAGGATTTCCCTCTTCACTTCCGGCCTGTCCGCTATAAACTCTTTGCCCACAGTTTTATAGGGAACCTTTGTGCTACACACATGTACTAGAATAGCAATGGGCATGTCAGGTAAAACTTTGTATCTTCGCCAGTTGATGGATCTTATGACTTTTACTGAAACGTCACTGGCTTCATCATATAACAATGGAATCCTGTTAGCAAATCGATACACAGGAAAGTAATCCTTCTTCGGTACATCTCCGCCATACACTATCGCCGTCTCCACAATGAAAGGATGACCAGAATAAGTTGAGGGTCTACGTTGAAAAACTGCAGTGAACTCTGGTTTCAATTCTTTAAGAATCCCTGCCTTTAACAATTCTTCACCTAACGGAGACAAGCAACTCGCATCTGGGGGAAGGAAGCCCTTAAACCTCTTTATCATTCGTACAAACCTCACGATCTCATGGGGCTTCAATTTTTTTGGATTTTTTCTCTCGCTTATTCCAGCAAACTCTAAAAAGTGATGCGCGATGTTCTCGCCGACCCTATGGAAATGTGTTTTCATGAAGTCTAGCATGTTTCGGCACGGAGTAATTCGTATAAGGCGTTGAATAGTTTCTACATCCACTCCATATGGATGAGGTAATGTTTCTTTGGGTGGCAGTGGCATCTTCGTTGTGACGCGGGTGAACTTGTATAAGCGTCCTTTAGGGTCGATGAAAGTTATATTTGCGTACGGTGTCACCAACGCTGTCTGTTTCAAATATTCCAAGATTTTTGGCATAGCTCTGAAATAGTCTCCTTCTAGCCAAAATTCCACGATTGTTCCGTGCCATTTGTCTTTGTTTATCTGGATTTTGCGGTCTAAAATGAGGGGGCGGTTTCTTTGGATGTCTATCATTAATTTATATTTGTAAATTTTTGATGTGCCGGTGCTTGAGGCAACGCAGACAGGTTTGTGTGTGGTAATTTGGCCGTAGAGTATTGCCATGGTTCCTCCGAGGCCGAATGTGCCTCTTGCCTGTTTTAACTTGTATTTTGAACCGAACAAAACCTGGCCGAATGCAGAGGGTATGTGACGCGGTGGAATGCCCGAACCGTTGTCTTCTATTCTTAACGTATAAACGGCGATTTCATCAGGTTCGGCCTCATCCTCTTGAGACAGTCGGATGTATATGTCTGGAGATACGCTGGATAGGTCGGAGGCGTCAAGGGCGTTTTCTACAAGTTCTCTCATAGATGCGAAGACTGCCCTTGCTGGATTGGTGAAACCAGCTATGTCTCGGTTGCGGTAGAAGAAGTCAGCGGCACTGATTTCTTCAAAAGTTTGTGCCACCCATCCAACCTCCTATAACTCCTCAAGTTTTTTTACGGTTGCACACATCATCCTCTTCAAAATACCATTTCCTACATTTTAATTTAACCGCATTAGAAAAAACTGGTGACTGAAGAATTGAAAGAGATTCATAAAAAGCACACAAAAAATTAGAATTTACATAATTCTTTTGACTCTGAGCTATTGAATGATAACAAATGATGTATCGAAGAGAATAGAGGCTCTTTTCACTCACGGTTCTAATTTCTCATGTGGCGGCTCCCAGAGTTCCATCTTCCTTTTCTTCAGTTCTCTTCTCTTTCTATGCAGAAATCGGTACACCGTACGATGTTGGCTTCCCCTGAGGAACATCTGGATCGCCTCCCTCGCCGCTTCAGCCTGTTCCATGTCCCCAATGATAGAAATGGTGTGCCCAAACACAGAAACGCTAGCTTCAGTCAACTCTTCAATGATCCTTCGGGTTTTTCCCTCCTTTCCAATAATTCTCCCTTTTAGTCGTTTCATGTCTGACTGAGATTTGCCGACAATCTCCCGTAAATCAATGACTTCCAACACGACTTCGTCTTCTTCAATCAGCCTAAACGCACGTTCCGGTGAAAAGCCTCTGCCAATTGCGGTAATCACTTCTTTGGCTCTGAAGAGAAGAGACGGGTCTTGTGCAGTGGGCGTTAGTACTATTTTGATGTCACCTGTTTCACTGTCAACTTCAAGACCAACCAAGAGTTTCTTCTCGATAACTTCTTTCACGCGACCGTTTGGACCTACAAGTGCTCCTATGCGTTCTCGCGGAATTTTCACGAAGGTGCTAGCGCTTGCCACTCACAACCCTCCTGTACATTTCATCTACGGATAGTACATCTACGTCTAGTTTTTTGAAGTATCGGTAGAGGTTTTCTAAGTCTCTTCGTAGAAATTGGTGAGCCATGGGATGTTTGCGGGACACCGCTTGTGAAACATCGAACAGCACGGGCTTGTTCTTCCACATCATAACGTTGTATTCGCTTAGGTCTGCGTGCACCAGTTCAGCCTTATGATACATTTTCTTTACGTAGGCTAGTAGCCGTCGGTAAACTCGTTCTGGACTCTGGGGAGGGACTTCCTTCATGACAGGAGCGCCGACCCCGTTTTTCCCGATAAATTCCATGATGAGCACGTTTTTGCTGACAGCGATGGGTTTAGGAACCTTGACTCCAGCCTCGCGCGCACACCGCAAGTTTTTGAATTCTTTCCGAGCCCAAGCGTAGACGAGGGACCGCGAGTTTCTCCGAATATGGGCGAAGCGTGGGTCACCATCGATGTAGGGAAGCATGCCCTTCTTGAACTCAGATGAAATGGTTAGGTAGATTTTGATCGCGAGTTCTTCTCCATCCGAATCTTTTCCCCAATAGATTCGAGCTTCCTTTCCAGCTTTTACAACACCATGTATCTCATCGATTGTTCCCTTGTTTAGAAAATCGTAGATAGTCATGAGCGTAGAGCGGTCAAAAACTTCTTCAAAAACCTCGAGTTCCTCGCTCCTTTTCTCTCTCATCAACCTCTTGATTTCATACATCTTCTCCTTGCGCAGTAACTTCTTATCCACCTTTCTTCGAAAAGACACTGTAGCCCTCCTCATTAAATAGAAAGATATCCGTTCTTTCGAAGCCCTTCAGCCTGAGATTTTTTGTAACGCCAAATAACGTCACCACGTTTGTGAGATTGGAAATCCCACGGAGAAACGAGGACTACGCCCCCTATTCTTATCCAAACTCTCCTCTTCATTTTACCGCGAAGTCTACAGAGGCGTTCATGACCATCTTGGCATTTCATCAAAACTCTGTCAAAACCTAATAGTCGCGTAGCTATGCCGAGCACATCGTTCGCGACTGGAAGCACCATATCTTTGATTTTTTCTTCGCTGATGATTTTCTTTTTTCCCAACAAGCTACCTCAAAGACTTCTTTAAAAAAGGAGAGGAACGTTGCTTAAATAGGTTAAGAGAACATTTATCATATTTTAATAATCTGTGCGTGTGGAATGCCTGAAATCTCTAAAACCGCCTCCGGATGAATCAAGCCATTTTCTATTGCTTTCTTAACGATATTTCGTCCAACCATGTTCACCATAGTGGATTGCCTCATGAGGTCGACAGCTTCCTCTACACTCATTTTTGGTCCCATGTAAAACTCTTTTCGTACCTCAAAGACAACTTTTCCGTCGTTTAGGATTTTTCCTAGCAGTTCGACGTCACATGTAGCCAGAAGCGTATATTGCCCGCGTCTCTGCACGTTCACGTAGACTTCCAATCTGAGCACTTTATACTGGTCTTATAGATGACTTTGCTCCGCATGCCTCACATATTAAGAAATAGAGGCGTTTCTCCTTAATTATTTTCGTATCTGGTCGTTTACACACTGGACATATAACGAATTCGTCAACGTATCTCTTGATGAGTCGCTCAAAGGTGTCATAGCTAAATCTCCCTTGGAAAACCACTCGCGACCTATCTATGGTTCCAGCGGTGGCCATCTCTCTGGAAAGAAACTTTAGCAAATGGTGTGAATCTCTGTTTAGGGCATCACATATTTCTTTGTAGTTTCGAAAAATTGTTCGCATGCCAATAACATGGCAGCGCGGTTTAGGAATATCGAATCGTTTGTGTTCAAACACTTCAGGTGGAAGTTGCGAACGTGCACGCTTCAGCATCTCTTCGTAATTCATCTTCATTGGTTCAACATCCCATACAGACTTGTCAAGTTGGCAATTGATTGATTCCTTTTAGAAGTTTCTATTCTTGAGTACTTAAGCGAAGCGGTAAAATTCGCTGACTATTACTAGATGTTTGATCGTCTTGATTTTGGATAGCATGAGTGCTTAAAATGATGAAAAACTACAAGCTCGATGGTCTCTGACCATTCTAGTCTGCCAGCGTTTTAACAAAGCTATAGCGATTTTTAAAATCAGTTTAAGGCGTTAGTTTAAATAGCGCAGAGCCTACTTTCTACGTGGCGAACGCGCCAGCGGAAGGCGCAATCGGCGGGACGCACCGTTTCCTTCCCGTAACGCTTCACCAAAGAGGTGGACGCGAACGGGCGACCTATCACGATCCAGCGGCTACCACAAAAGCCGTAGCGAACCTGTAAGGTGATACGGGTTGAAAAATTATCAAAGGTGGAAAAACAAAAATGGAAAAAGATAAAGCAACAGAAGAATGGCTTAATTCGCAGATAAAGACGACGAAGGCAACGTACAAAACCCTTTGGCGATATTTCCTGGAATTCACGGGTTTAACAGGCGACGAAATCTTAGAAAGCCGTAAAGCCGACAAAACGTATAGTTGGGAAAAACGCGTTTTACAGTTTAAGAATTGGATAACATCGAAGGGGCTCAGCGAATATACGGCGACAACGGCCGCGCAGGTTGTACGCGGTTTCTTCAGCTTCTATCGGTTAACGTTAAAATTCAGGCGAACAGAAAGCGCGCGGATAAGAAAAGCCAGACGTAAAACAGAGGATTACCGTTTCAGCGTTGATGATTTGAAGCGTATGACCGATGTTGCCGATTTGGAAGAAAAATATGTTATCGTTGTAGGTAAATCGTTTGGCTTACGCGCAGGGGATTTTCTAAAACTTACACGCGGAGATTTAGATCCTTACATTGATAGAGAAGTCCCGATAAGCATCGGTGAATATGGAACGCAGAAGGAAGGTGTTTCAGCGTTTCCGTTTATCGATGGCGACGCGAAACCTGTAATCAAGTTGATGCTACAAAACATGAATAGAGAAGGCAGAACGAAGCCTAACGATAGGATGAGAGCGTTTAAAGATAGCATTCAATTGACGCGCGTAATGAAAAGAGTCGCTGAAAAAGCTGGCATTGAAACAGGCACGAAAACAGTAAGGTTTCATTGTATGCGAAAATTCCTTATCGACCACTTAAGCTCGTATATGAGCGAATCGAAGTGGAAGCAAATTGTTGGAAAGCAAATCAGCGAAGGCGCATACGTTTCACCTGACACGTTACGATCGGATTATGAGCGCGCAATGGTGGAAACGTGTTTCGGGAAGCGTATCGAAGGTAAGGACATACAAAAACTTGCTAAATTAGAAGCGCTTAAAGCAATCGCGAAATCAATGGGCATAGAAGATCGGATAATTAAGAGGCTTGAAGCACGTAAACCTAAGTCGATAGAAGACGAAATAAGCGAGTTTGAAAAATTGCTGGAAAACGCTAAAAGCGAAAATGAGGATCCAAACGATTGCGCCAACGGGGAACATTGCGGCGAAGCGTTTAAAGAAGTCGTCGAAAGCGAATTGTTAAGCTATCTTCAAGTTGGTTGGACAATCGTTCACAACCTTCAAAACGGGAACGTGATAATCCGAAAGGGTTAAGCGTTCCCGATTTTTTTGTGTGTTCAAGCAGGCTTACGGAAGAGAGAAAGTTATAATCATTTTTGTCCTCGCTGTTGCCTACTCTTTGTTCAGTTCGTTTAATCGCTTCCTGAATTGCTCGGAACTCTCGAACTTTTCAGGCCAAATCTTTACTTCTTTATTCGCCCAGTCGGGAGCGGTAGGAGCGTTGCTGAAGCGCTTTTTGCAGCGAGGGCACATCTTCGGTATGCTACTTTTAATCCTTAAGGCCCACACATAATCGCAATATCCACAACGAGCAAGGGTCTTTTCAAACACTTTATCACCTTCTCACTACGGTCAAAATAATCGTTGATATAATAATAATCGTAGCATAAAAACTTGCCGCCTTACCAGAAAGAACGCTACAACAACGGAACATTTTTCTGTAACGAAGTTCTACTTCTATATCCTGGAGAAAGCATATGAGAAGTTCTCCGGCAGTTATTGTTTTGATGATTGCGATTATGTCAGCAATAGGCATCAGTTTTCCCTTTCTACCTGTTGAGAAACTCGAAACAAGGGCTTTTGCATTAAATCCAACAAGTGAACTTGGAGTCTATGAACAACACATTGAGTTTGAATTGTTTTGCTCAACCGTCGATGTTGAAGGTGTTGATGTTGATATATCGGGGCATCTTAATCTGGAAAAGTTCGTTTGGATTGAACTTAATTGGGAAACTGACACAGGTGAACATACAGTAACATTAGACTCCTTTCCAGCGGGTGCATCATATGAGTGCAAAAAAGATGATGTGGAATTCCATTTTGGGCTATCACTTCATGGTATGAGTGTGCGTGTAAAAATTCCTTTCGAACATAGAGGTCTTCCAACTCTAACTTTTGCTTATTATTCACCGTTCGGATGATTGCCCGATCGGTGGTCTGCCTAAACGAATTATCCGCGGGTTTCGCGTTTGATGCAACCTTCGTTGCTTCTTCGTTTTCCGAAGATAGTATTAGGCTTCAAATAGGGTTTTGACATATCGAGCAATCCTTCGATTTTTCCGAGCTTCGTTGTTTCAAGGAACTATGTTAAATCTATGTTAGTTTGGTCGAGGAGCAATCGAAGTGCCGAAATTCTTAATTTTTTTTCGAGACCTCTCGGAACGTTCCGTCCGCGAATTGCCTTCGAAAGTTAAGATTGTTTCGAGGTGCAGGCGATGCTGTTTTAACATAGATCTACGCTTTCCCTTCGGATTTTCGAAGAGCACGTTCCGAGGGTTATAGGTCGGATTTTCATCATATCCGAAGGTCGCTGGTGCAACTTCGCTTTTTCCTCGATTTTGAAACACCGGTAGGCGATTACATACTCTAGGGATCGCACCGTTACAATAAGCATTCGCGGATTTTTAAGGATACTGGACGAGCGAAACTACGTAAACGAAGGACGAGGGACAGTAGGTCCAGAGAGGTAGTCGCTCAAAGAACTTTCAAGCTAACGTTATGTAAGGGGTTTACCTCGTTTCGCTCGTCCCGCGTATATTAGGCCCGATCGGGATACGACGATACGTTTCTACCTTATTACTTGCAATAGTGGAATCTTCCTGAGTAGATTTCCCGGATAGATCCTCCTTGGATCCTAATAGAATCTCCTCCGGTAATCTATTCTGATCGTTTCGCTTATCGTTACGTGACCTAGGGGTAACTTCGGTTCGTATCCCGACGGAGTTAGCTAGGCGGTTAAGAACAATGTTGGTCTTCCGAACTTCCGAAATGACTTGACTGGTTTTCAAAAACTTCGCTAACTTAATATTTTTCTCTTTAATACGAAGGTGTTTCGGTTTTGCGGAAGACCCGTATTTCTTAAACCAATCTTCCGGGTTACTACTCGAAGACTCCTTCTCGTCACTTGCAATAGTGGAACGTTCCTGAATAGATTACAGAAAAGATACTATCTATGCTCGAAAAAAATGCTACATACCATATTTGTAATCCCCCAACCTTTCCTACAGTCTGTTCTTTTCTGACTGTATCTCCTCAGTTAATCTATTTTCAACGTTCTGCTTATCGTTACGGGACCTAGGTCTATCTTCGAGTAGTAATCCGATGGAGTTGGTTAGGCGGTTAGACCTAAACAGGAGACGCAACCAATCCGCAGTATCTCTCTTACAGATTTAGAAAAACAACATAGATTAACGAAATCGATAACGTTGAGGATAAACGAACGTCGTTTTCAGAAGGTAGTTGACCCAATAACAGACAAAACAACGTTACGTAAGGATATTACGCAATTTCGCTCATCCTGCATATATTAGGCCAAAACCGCAACAGGTTTTACGGTTGGCAGCCTGAATTCGTTCTTTCGCTGATTTCGCTTTGTTTCATGTAGGTCGCAGAAATTGATCAGAATTATCTCCTTATCGTCTTTGCGAAGGAACGAATTTAGACCTCTATGATCCAAATACGATTCCTATTTTCAGCAGTTCTTTGCTTAAACCCTGCAGACCTCGATGCCAATCGGCTCTATCGCATTGATTTTAGGTCAGCAATTGCCTTGTAGAGCGCAAAGGATTTTCTGATTAGTGACGATAACCAACGTTGAGTTCACTGTTGTTGCTGAATTGTTATCCTATCTCACAATAGGTTTAGAACTTACACTAAGGAAACACTGAATTCAACCTGTTTTTATTTTGGTTTCCATATTATACTAGTCGGAGAGGAATAATGAGGAAGAAGTTGCGTTTGGGTCTTTTACCTGGTGGTGCCAACAAATATGTTAACACACTGCAAAGATGTCTGGAATTCGTTCGTGAAAGCAATCCCTCCGAAAAGGAGCTTAGGAATTGGTTCTTGAAGACATTTCGTTCTAAGAGTGAAAGAATGGCCGAAGACTACCAAAATACAGTAAAGAGCCTACATTTGACTGAAGAAATAGACAGCAGGTTGGTATTAAGCAAGATAGCTAAGGAGTTCCTTAAGACGCGTGAAAACAGGTTGCTATATCATGTGCTGGATGCTGACTATGTGGGAATTCATGAGGTTCTTCAATTGTTGTACAAAAAACCTCGAACAGTGGTTCAAATCTCTTCGCTTCTCAACAAAAAGATTGAAGTGCCGTGGCAAAAAGGAACACAGTGGGTAATCAGACTTAACTGGCTTCGCAGCATGGGGTATATCGCCAAGGATGGCGCACAATTTCGTCTGACAAGAGAAGGAAGAAAAATTGTGGAAAGCAAAATCAAGACAGAAGAAAGAATACCGGAACATAACGAGCTCCGAAATCGTATCGCCAATGCTGGGAAACTTTTGGGTTATTTCACTCAAAAAGAATATCCAATTAACGATTATCGTGTGGATGTGGCATGGAAGTTAAATGAATCAACGTCTAGGCCTTTCGCCGTTTTCGAAGTTCACTTAAAGGGCAACATTTACGAGGCGCTAGTGAAACTTAAGGACGCTCGTATCAATAAGGGATCCGAGCTTTTCCTTTACACCACTAAAAACCAGATGGCGAAGGCCGAGGAACTCGTTAACAGAGTGTTCCATCGTATAGCTCATTGTCTACGAATTCTCCACTGGACAGAGATAGACATACTTGAAAAATCAGCAGAAATGTTTGAACTAGTAATTGTAAAAACAATGAGATTAAAACATTGGAGGTTAAGGAGTGGCGACATGGTCGACCGGCACATCAGGCAATTGACAGAAAAAAGACGAGAGGAAACAAAAGAATCTAGTTCATAGCTTCTCGTGCGATACTTGCTGCAGTGAATCTTAACAAACTTCAATTCCGTCGATTTATTTTATTTCCACATTTTGCGCTATGGACGGCTTCATTTCGAAAATAAGCTGAACAGTTCTTAAAACGTCGTCTCGATAAATGCATGCATGTGACTTACGGAATGAAAAGCTTATTTCCTTCGCCTCTATGCACTTGCGGCAAGCCTCGCAATATGCCCCAAATATAAGCGACGTTCCATTCACACTTTTGACATTGTGCTAGAATGCCGTTTCTGCCTACCAACATTCTGACCGAGTTTTTGTTGGTGGAACCAACTCCTTCTATGGCGTTTCCCCTAATCCTCATCCAATGAAGGCATGCCGCGGCATGTTTTGTGTGGAACCATTTAGAACCTCCGATGCTCGTTTCCAAAAACATCTTTCCCTTTTCAACGGCTTTTATGGCAAAAGACAATCCTTGAGCTGTCTCAAACTTATCATCAACATGTACGTGTCTCAATATCATCTGTTCGCATTCAAGGCACAATAGGTCTACACTCCAGAAACTACCACGCAGAATCTCATAATAGATTAGTGTATAAAGGTTGCACTTGTTCGCTGATCTTACATACATACACCAAATCAAAGGAAACCATAATCCGTGTGCTCCAACATCACAGCAACCATCATACGGTTCACAATTGCAACCGGAGCCCTCATCGACATGCACACCATACGATACAAAAGAAGAAGGAAAATAAACGACTAATAGTTTGCATGCATGCAGCCGCAAATGTCAGTTCAGACCATGATTCGCCAATTCATGAAGCTTTTCCATGTGTTTTCTGTGATCGTAGATCCACGATCTATCTTTGAAAAATTCGTATGAAATGGTTTGTGCAGACTCTCTAGAGCGGTCCCCAATTACATAATCATAACTTTTCATTAACCCATTTCGGATTAGTTTTGATAGGCTATCCGTAAAGCCTCTAAATTCCTTTTTAAGAAGGTATATTTGAACAAACAAAGCGTTTTTTCCAAAGATTTTCCCTATGTTAAGCACAAAAGGTTTGTTCATAAGTGAAAGGGCAAATTTAGCCATATTTTTGTAATTGGGAAAGTCGAATCTAAAGCAGTAATGATCTGAGGGTTCTTCAAAATACGGGAACAAAATTGCATAACCCTCGATAAAGCCTTTTGCAATGACATGGTTCCTATAATGGTATCGCACTGTTTTTGGAGATACATCCAGTAGTTTCGCTATATCAGATAGTTTACATTCTGCATTCTTCTCTAACTCTTTTAATATTATGATGTCAATTCTGTCAGCTTTCTGTGGATAACTCTCTGACTCCACAAGTGTATAGGGGAGCGAGGTTCCTTGACTTTCAATATTTTCAATCCATTTGTCCCATTTGAAAACCCAACGTTCCGATTCATGGTCATACCAATTGTCGGTTAGATTTACCGTATGTATACAAGTGGACCAGAACAAATCGATGTTTTGCGCTATCTTCAATTCTTCTATTTCCTTAATGAAATGCTCAAACTCCTCTGTGTGGTCTATTGGAATCCCATAGATTCCATAGAAACTTTCAGGTCTATCGTAACGAGCAATCAGGTATAACCAATAGCCGTTTGCTTTCAACGATTCCCAAAGCAATCTTTCATACCCTGGGGTTGCCTTGGCAAAAACGAAAACTTTCTTGAGGCCGACAAAAGTGTGATAAGTGTTCACTCTTGTAAACACAGAAAAAAGGGGTATTGCGCGTGCACGCATGTGTTTTATTCTGTCGCGTACAGTAGGCACTGGCACATGTATTTCCTTGGCAAGCTTAGCTACACTTCTTGGACCGTAAATCCCTAGGGCTTCCAAGATTCTTATGTCAAGAGGATCAGACCGTTTCCGCATCTCATAGTTTCCTCTTGACACACACATCCTCTTGGTGCTTTATTAACGCTATCGATTGAGTGTGGCTACGAGTCGCGTGTAAGACTATTTCGGGCCAGGCCAACCGCCTGTGGGGTCCCCAGCTGGCTCAGTTCCATTAGTCATAAGGTAACCACTATGTACCGCACTTTGTACCCGACTTGTGAATGCTTCTAAACTGCATCTTTCCATTGTATTTAGCGCCACGATGGCAGTTGTGAAGATTATGGAAGCGCTGAGAAGGCATAGGAAAGCTATAAACAAAACTTTCAAATTCAAGCTACATCACCTCCATTTAGCGTTTTGACGTTAGAATACCATTGTTTGACGTCAAAAGGCTTAAAGCCTATGAAGACGCAATATGAAGACTCGCTATAGAGGCGCAATCTGAAGTGAGAATCGATAGAAATCCATCCATATCAAATTGCATGCGATTTGGAGTTAGATCTTAATGCGTCTGGAATTGAAAGTTGAAAAGCATTTACGCAAAAAAGTTGCAAGAGACTTTCTTGATCTCATAATCTTGTCAAAGTTAGGAAATGGCGAGCTTACAAGTGGCTACGACTTTATCGGTTTCATCCATGGAAAATATGGTGTCCTCATAAGTTCAGGCACGATTTATTCCAAACTTTACAGTTTGGAACGCGAAGGCTTCATTACTGGTTGCTTCAGCGAGAGAAAAAGAGTGTACAAAATAACAGATTTGGGCAAACAATTTGCAGATGCAGCTAAAGAAACCGTTCAGCATATAATTGAGACAATTTTGAAGTGAAGTTCAAACACACACACATCAAAATCTTTGATTAAACCCACGTTCGATTTTAGGTCTGAATCTGAATTCGACTCTAAATTAGAGTTCAGAACCGAATTAGAAATCTGGATTCCTAATCCCGAATCTGGATATATGCTTCATAAGACTTAAGCCATACGACTATGGAAACGGTATGCGTTCAACAAAAATAGGAGGAAAAAGATTGAGCAAAATATCAAGGACCTTAAAGATCGGACCACATACATTCTCTCGACGCATGGCATTCGCAGTCATAGCTATTATCCTGCTCATGGTGACAACTGTTTCCGCAGCCATCTACTTCTACTACACCATTAAGGTTCCTACGGCAGTCGAAACCCAGGACATAAAGTTCGTTTCAACTGAACTCGTGGGAGGAATCACGCTTGACAGCTTATCTCAAAGCTACTCTACGGATGGAACGTGGGCCACCTTTACTGTGAAGACTTTGGATAACGCCACATGGGTGTCGACTTGCGCCCTAGCCTTCAACGCATCATCAACAAAAACCGCTAAAGTCCAGATAAGCGAAATTGAAACTGCGGCCAGTATCCAGTGGATAAAAATCTATGTGTTTAAGGCTAATACAGCGGCCGCAACCACCACACTAGAGCTCCTTGCACAAGGCAGAGTAAATGTTGCTGGTGTCGCATCTACGTCCGCAGCTCCAGAAGACACAGTCTATGTTGGCACATGTCCAGGCTGGTTGACTCCCGGCGGATTTACTACCCAGGCAGCTCCTCAAACTAGCACCGGCTGGTCACTAACCACGGGAACAGACACGAACCAGTACTTCTTAGTCGTTGAAACTTATGGTCCAGACGCTTCCGCTGCAACGACAATCTGGGTCCACATCTACACAGCTCAGTAAACGGGTTAAACAGGAGTTAAAGAGGTTAACCCCACCACCCCCCCTTTTTGTTAACATTTTCATGGAGGCTTGGTATAAATATGAAGATTGGGGCGCTCTATATTTTTGCAGCTCTCCTAGTCTTCAACCTAATTCTGCCCTTGACCTCAGCCTCAACGACATATTACTATTCTACACCCACCAAATCTATTGTCCTGTCCCCCAACATTGTCTTTGACGAGGGAACAAACGGAACAGCCTATATTATCTCAACGGACAAGACTTGGACAGAAGTCAACGTCACAGGAACACTCACGGAAACCTACTACGAATACGTGCTCAACATCACAAACCTTAGTTCAAGCACAAATCACCAAGTCAAACTGGAGAATGCATCCATCACCGGCATAAATCGGCTAACAAACTTCACCGCTTACTTCCACGACGGAACAACATCGAAACAAATTGAAATATCCAACGGGAATGTCAACCAATCGTCGGGTCTATGGTACTCCGTTGCTACATCAGCCACAATCTACCTTTCCCTTGCAATTCAGGTGAGTAGCTCAGGGAGCTCCAGAGTTGACCTTAGATTACACGTTGTCAAAAGCGGCACAATATCGCCAGAGATTATTCAAACCGTGAGGATCAATGTAAATTAGTGAACTCTGGAGGACCTAGATGATGAACGTTTGTCCAAAAAGACGGGCAAAGAAAGGCTTTTCTTTTGGGTTGGAGACGTTCAGCGAGATGAAATCTGCTCTGGAATTAATTTTCTCTCCTTCCGGAGCCTCTGTAATCTTGTATACGTCAGCAATAAAATGTGGCACCCACCTATGTAGAAGAATAAAGAAAGGGACGAAAACAAAGGAAGAGGCGCTGAGTAGGCTTTCTGAGTTGAAAAATGAAGAGAACTGGGGGAAACTATTTTTTCAGGATGTAGACTTTGAAAACGGATCCGGAAGACTCGTAATTATCGACTCATTCGAGACTTCAGCTCACAAAAACCCAGGACCCAATCAGCCGTGCTGCCACTTTTTCAGAGGCTTCCTAGCAGGCTTCCTTTCAGAGTTATTCGAGAAAACGATCGAGGTCACTGAAGAAAAATGTGCCGGGAAAGGAGACAAGCACTGCGAGTTCGTATTCGGATAAGAAAGCTTGGTTTAGCTGTGCAAGACATCTAAGCGTTAGACTTGAGTGGTTTATGGATAAGTGGAACTGTTGTTTGGAGGTATAGAGCCTTCGAAGGAAGAAGCGAGGTTGGGGAGACCTAGCATTGTTGCAACGTTGCTGTGGGCGTTTGGAATCGTCGTAATCGGTTTAACCGTTTACTGCATGATTAATTGGTCGGATGGTTGAACAGAGAACCTGCATGACATCCTCCTCGTCCTTGTAGCTTTTTCAACAGGAATAAACGCAATCGCAACCGGAGCCCTCATAGACATGCACCCCTTGCGACACAAAACAAGAAAACATGAACCATAGAGAGGGTTATGTGCACGTGTATCCTGAAGGTTGATCCTAAAGGGATTCAAGGAGTTTCCAGTCGTCAGTTACGCCTAGAAAATGCATGCATAATTTACACCCATTTTTTGGACATATCTAACGTCAAAGAAGAAAATCAATAAACTTTCCTTCTCCAGAAGATTAAGATGCCCAGCTGAGAGAACTATGGGAAAAAAGGAAGGAAGTTTAGGATGTGTCAGACGGAGTAATCTTTGAGTTCAGCTATCGTTTCTGGCGTGGTTGTGTAATCTATGTACTTGACCCACGTTTTTGCTTCATCCGAATACCACATGGTGTAAAGAAGGGCTCCACTTGTCGCGTTCCAGTAATTTACCTTGAAGCATGTGAATGTGCCCGCTGGAACCGTCACGTTCTCAATGGCCTCCACTTTAAAAGTATAGGTATTTGTAGAATTGTATTCGTTGGTGTACGGTGTATCGTCTATGATCATGGTATATGTCATAGTGTAAGTTTCTGTTTGGTTGAGCTCCTTTCCAACGATCAGTGGAAAGAGAACTCCTCCTTTGTACGTGTAGAAAATTGTACCATTGTATGTGTAGGGAATAGTTGTGTTTTCGTAGGTGTACTCGCCTTGACCCTGCATTGTTACAGGATTAGTTGTTGATTTGTCGATCCATTGTGTGCCGTTGATTTCTCCCATTAAAGGCGGATCATATTCCGAATACATAATGTAGTAGTCTATGCCTTCGCCTGTTACGTTCTGGGTCATAGTGTACGTAGTTTCGTTAGAGACAAATTCCATTATCCACCAATCTCCAACGTGGAGAATTGGCAATCTTCCAGGTATTAGCTCGGCTTGTGCTTCGGCTAATAATGCTTGAGTATCCGTCAACTGTGTCTGCAGAGATGTTACGTTTGCCAGTGCCTCGCTCAGAGCAGTCTGCGTGCTGGATAGTTCCGCCTGAACGTTTTGAAGAGTCGCGTTTAGAGCCGTTATACTCGCTTGCAAAGCAGAGATATCCGATTCTAGTTGCGATATTTGCTGTTGATAGACGATGAAGCCCGTTCCGTAACCAGCAACAACACCAACAACTAGACCCACAATTAACAATGCCACTCCGATTTTAGTTATCGGCATTTCCCTCACCTTTGGTCTTCATTGAAAACAACTCTTATTAGACGTTTGCGGTTCGTAGCACCATGTATGCATACAGCGTTTAACATAGATCGTTTACGTTTTAACATTAAAGAACGTAAATATCCCGTAAAACTCCAAAAATCGGGGACTCTGATATATTTTATAATATACTCGCGTCGGTTTTTTACGTTTTTTATGCTGTTTTTTACATGCATGCATTAGCTTACTATCAAAATTGTTGGGGGATGGGTGAACGCAATCGCTTTTCCCCATCCTACGCCGTTCCGTACCCAATGTATGCGTACGTAGACGCCTGAAACCTGATGGAGGTGATGGAGTCTTTCCATCTTCTGCAGTGATGAAGAATTCCAGTCAACCTCATAAAAGCCTCCTGCTCCTCCAATGCAAGCGTCTCCTCCCGCATCATAGAAACTCAATGAAGTGGAACAGCTTCTTGTGTCTACTGAATTGACTAGATCTGTCATGTAATAAACGTCTACGGTTCCACTTGCCGTAAGGGACTGTCGGACGTCACCATTTGAGTAAGTTATGCTGGTCCAATGGACTGTGACCATGTACTCCAAGCACATGTCATCGCCATAATATACATTGGAACCAAAGTCGGGTGGGTAGTATTTCATATACGAAGCAGTGAAGGTGCCCCTTCCAACCGTTGGTCGGGCAAAAACGGGCATCACGTTTACAATGTTAATAAGAAACATTGCCATAAATATTCCTAGAATTGCCTGCAGTTTCATTCCGTCCACCGTTCCATATGAAACTAAGCGTGTTCTGCGTAATATTCGTTTCTGGAACAATCCTCTAGATATCTTCGCACGCATGCATTAAGATTTGTTATACACATCTTTTATGTTCATGTTAAAAGAATGTAAATATCTTCAATGCATGCATGATTAATTGGTCGGATGGTTGAACAGAGAACCTGCATGACATCCTCCTCGTCCTTGTAGCTTTTTCAACAGGAATAAACGCAATCGCAACCGGAGCCCTCATAGACATGCACACCCTACGATACAAAACAAGAAAACATGAACCATAGAGAGGGTTATGTGCACGTGTATCCTGAAGGTTGATCCTAAAGGGATTCAAGGAGTTTCCAGTCGTCAGTTACGCCTAGAAAATGCATGCATTGAGAAAGGCATTAATGGATCTTGTCACCTCATGCATGCTCAGAGGCAAAGTATGATGTCTCCGCGAAAAGCCCGATACCGAGTTCCCGAACATATTGCTCAAGCGATTAGAGAGAAACGAAGGAACCTACTTCATGGTCCCTATAACTGCCCGAAATGTGGAAAAATCAAATTAAGAATCCAAATAGACAAAAAAATGAAAGAAGCAGCCGCAATTTGCAGTTGCGGTTTACAGTATCCGTTGAAATATTTTCCACCTTTTGAACCTATAGACTATTACAACAAACTCATAGACCAGCTGAACAAGAAGAAATAGGGATATTGCAGAAGCATACATGCAAACCGATGTGTTTATAAGCACTCTCTACAAACACAATAGTGATACAAATTGAAAAGTAAAAGAGTTCAAATAACCTTTAATTCTGAGCAATGGAAGTTAATATCGAAAATGAAGGGGTCATTAGGCAACACAGACGCAGATATTGTAAGGAACATAGTTCTGGCATGGTTAGCCGAAAAATCCTTTATATCAGAAGAAGGAAAAAAGAAGTGAGCCAAAATGGTTCAAGCAGTTGAAATCAAAAAACCCTTGGAGATCAATCACGTCCGAACATGTGATTGTCCCGCAAATCACATTAGTTGTGTGACTGCAAAAGAATGGGTCAAAGGTATGGTCACAATCAAACCTTTTTATTATACAGGTAGAGATGTCAGAGATAAGAATATACACCCTGCAGTATTTCCAATATCTCTTCCAGCACATTTTATCAAACTGCTTACACACAAAGGAGAATTGGTTTTAGATCCATTCGTCGGAATTGGAACAACATTAATTGCGGCTCAAGACCTTAATCGAAATGCTGTTGGATTCGATCTAAAAGAGGATTATGTCGAAATAGCCAAGAAACGACTCGCACAATCTCGATTAGGCTCCCAAACACAACAACTTGCAATTGTTGATGACGCTCACAATATATCCAACTACTTAGAAGAGAATACTTTGCCCCTCTGTATAACCTCTCCACCCTACGCAAATATGTTGAACCGCCCAAGACTAAACAAAAGCATCAGAGGCAATCTTAGAGGGAACACCCAATACCTCAAGACTCAGCAATATTCAGATGATCCCAAAGACCTAGGAACAATGAACCACAAAGACTATTCCAAGGCACTTGAAGAAATATACTCAGGTATCTTACCCCTCATGAAACCAAAAGCCCACTGCATAATCAATGTCAACGATGTATGGTGGAAAAACAAGAGATACCTCACTCATAATTATGTTATAGAAGCTTTGCAGAAGGCAGGGTTCGAATTTAGGAACACCTTCATTTGGGACAAGAGAAATCTTGTGAATAGAGTCGGAATTTTTGGATGGCCGAACAATTTCATCTCTTTGGGAGCAACTATGGAATACATTCTCGATTTTTGGAGACCACCAAAATAAGGTCTAAAGTATTCGCTGAACAGTTTCAAAACATTGGGGCAGATACTTCGGTAGTATTCTGAATCCCGTCCCATGATCATGAAGACGACCATTAGGATAATGACCTATTCTGATATCCACTTTCAATTTGCCTTCCTTAACCAGCTCTGAAAATCTTTCAAAGCTGAAACCAGCAAGGAGATAGGCCTCATCAAACCAAAAATGTTCCTTTCCTCTCTCCCTTTTATTGTCCGCTAAGACGTAGATCAATTTGTGATATTTTTTCTCAAATGTTTTTCTTAAGATATCGTTGTCATAATATGCGTCAACACCTTTATCGTTTTCAATGTACAATCTATTGCCTTTGATCTCCAGCTTGAGACCAAGGCTGTTCGGTTTGATTGAATCAACAGTTGTATGTAACTCCTTATCTTCGAGAGGGATCTTGGATTTGTCTATTTCTTCTCCAGTTAGAGATAATTGCTTGTAATCTCTCGGTATCTTTCGTTGCAGATACCCAAACTCTTCCAATAGTTTCTTGTTTGCTCCTTTAGGTATAGGAGCTTTAGTAAACAAAGTGAGCATGGAGACGGAATCTTTTCTTGCTGTCTTCAGTTCAAAAGTACTAAAGTCTGGACCAGCAATGTTATTCTCTGTTATTCCCAAAAGATCCTCCAAAGTCTTGCCGATCCCCGTCGGGCCGCTTCGGTGTGATTGAACATAACCCATTTGTTTGATCTGCTTCATCTTACGTAAAAAATCAGCGTATTCCATAAAGGAAGTTTCGCTAGAACAGCTAATAACTGTTTTTGCATGCGCAACGTTCCCAGAATAGGTAGACTTTTGTCTGAATGAGAAAGCTGAGAATTTTGATCATTCGTGCCAGCTTCTCTACGTCTGCACGGTCCACACACTCACAGAACTCGTTATGTTTCATGTAGGCACGACCCGTGGATGCTATGCGCTTCCGATAAACGCCTCCAGCCTTTGAGGCGTGCTTGAAAACCGTTCTAACTTTTTTGATAAGGCAGGGGTCCTCTCTCATTCTTTGAATTGTATACTTGGTTGAGCCGAGTAACACCGGGTTGAATCCAAGACGTCTCAGCTTCTCTACGCCTTCTAGGATCGCCGGGCGGGGCTTGCTCTCAGCGATTTTTGTCATTCCTGCACGTTCGAAAAACGGATTATAACGGGCCATAACCGCGGTTGTTTCCACATAAGGTTTTCCAGCTAGAGGAAGCGTTTCACGGACGAGCTTGACAGCGAGTCCGATATCTATGCATGCAAAATCGAGCCTATTTGCCGCCTATTAGAAAAGGTTAAAACCCGAATTAAGCCTTAAACGATAAATGCGGGCGAAGCGCGAGTATTTATGCAAACGTTTCCCTGTTTGAAAGGGCACAACGAAAACAGCATCGTTTCGCCCGTTAAACCCTTAAACTTCCCTTTATTGTCTAGGAACAACCTTTTGAAGCGGATCTTCCAATTAAAGCCAGAAAATCGTCGCAAATAGCCAGAAGTTTAAGTAAGGCGGAACCTACTATTATTTTTGGTGAGCGTAGATGTATCCAGTAAACCTCGGAATTTTCCTTTTTTTTATTATCATTGGGATTCCGGCTATTCTTATCTTAATTGGTTTAGCAACGCAAATGGAAAGGATTATCGACTGGATTTTTAACCGAAAAGAGCGAAAGGACCCGTTTAATAATCCCGAACCGTAGTGAAGTAAAATGCTGCGAGCGTTAATCAATATCTTAGCATCAAACGACACTTACCCGCAACCTTGGGATTATCCGACTTATCCTTGTCCTTTTTCCCAGCTTTTCCTACCGATATTCTTTTTGATAATAATTTGTTTAAGCCTTCCTGAGATTTATCGAATAGTTAGATGGCTCGATCGTTCACAAAAGAAACGGCTACAGGATCAAATTATAGAACGACGCGAACTTAAACGCTGGCGAGAACGTGATGAAAAATACGCGGCAGCTTGCTAAACTCCCGCTTCTCTGATTTAAACCTGAATTCCGCTTCGTTACGCAAATCCGCCAACCATCAAAACGGATTTTGTAATTGAGGTTAAATATGAGCCAGCCAACGTTCTTTTTGGTGAAAAAGCCAATGAGAAACCAATACGTAGGAAAAATCGACACGATCGCGCTGCTGCTTTTAGGCGGCGTTGATCCCAAAAAATTGCAAGGTTGGTATCCCGGCATAAGCGATGCCGACGTTGCAAAAGCCCAGAAAAAAATCGAAAAATTAGGTTTACAGGAGGTGAACGAAAATGGTTGAAAAACCGATTAAACCAGAGGAAGGCGTTGTTAACCCGTGGACAGGCGATAAACCAGCGGAAAAACGCCTATCATTCAACATCGATGGAGAGGAACAATTTCTAACGATCGACGAACTTCGAAAAGAATTAGCATACGGGGACGATACCGAAGAGGACCTGCAAAAAATATGGAACGCCGCAGCGAAAGATCAAGCAACGGCAAGCCAACCAACCTCGAAACCTGATAAAACGGAGAAGCCCGAGAAACCTGCGAAGGAAGAAAAACCGGCAAAATCGAAACGAAAAAATGCTAACTCCACCGAGCCTGAAAAAACTGACAAAATCGAAGATTTGAAGCCAAAAGAAAAGGCCAAACCAAAACAAAACGGCAAACCAAAAATAAACAAATACGGGTTTATCCACCTTAGCGCGGAGATTTACAAAACGCTTAACCTGCCGAAGAAAACGGATATCCCCGTTGAACTTAAAATCGACGCTGAAGCCCGAACGATCCTCGTAACAATCAAATAATCTCCTTTTTTTGCCAGAGCATGCATTCATGGGCACTTCAAACCCTTTCTTCCTCTTCAAAATATTGTTCAGACCATCATAGGTTCGACAACTTCCTTTCAAGCTTCTCAAGTTCTTCTATTCTACGTGTCGAATCACTACGTTCATTTTCTATCGCTCTAATCGCAAGGTTTCTTATGCGTTTAACTTTTGAGAATTTTATTATCCATTCGACGTTGTCTTCCTCATGAATGTTAAGAATGCGATCTACCAAGTTCAATTCTACAGTGTCCTGAATAGCGCGATCAATGCTGCGGGGCTCCTTCATCTCTCTATACTCATCTACTATTATGTCTTGAATGGCGTGAAACGCCCAATCATCGGCTTTTTCTATTCTGGATAGTTCCCGAAACAAACTCGATTTTTCCTCAGCAATTTTTAGTATTTTCTCTTCTTCCCCGTTAAATATGTAAAAAACAAGGGTGCCTACGAGCGCCGGAGCGTATATTTTCTCGCCGCGCGTTCCCCTTTCGCCTAATGCTTTGACAAGACGTTTTTCTTCGATTTTTTTAAGTGTTCGCAACACTGTGGGATAATGTTTCAAGCCTGATGCTTTCCATAAGCCATAGGCATTGCCGCTTTTTATTGTTATCAGAGTGCCGAGAACTTTGGCTTCAGTTTTGCTCAAACGTATGTACCGAGGAATTATATCTCCTAATGTTACCTTGAAAGACATATATACCACACTCTATCGAATAAATGCATACAAAACGCATATATAAAACTTTGCAGTGTATTTTCAACGTCGGTAAAAGTTTGGAGTTAAGCGATGCCGCCAGGGTGCATAGTGCGCACTTGCATGTGGGGCGGCTATCCACGCTTGACCTTACTGCCGAGAACATCATTACGTTAGGGTTAGAATGTTAATAATCTTTTGATAGATACCAGCGGTGGGCGAATTAACGAATCAGCCAGCTATTCTTCATTATCCCGTATGCGGGTAAAGGTTAAGGTTTTCAATCGATGATAGGCCAACAGGAAGTTCTGTTAGACTATCCGACCTATCAACCATTCAACAAGTTGTACCAATCCGACGCCCAGAAGGAAGGACAACAAAGTGATTATTTTGGAATTTAGTCGTTCTTGAAACATGAATGAAAATTCTCGGTGACTCGCTTTTGGCACAACAATTTGATGTTCAATCACTTTGCGTCCATATTCAGTGTTGATTTTTGAAGCTTGCGGTGCATTGACATACGTTTCTTTCCAGAACTCGTATTTGCTAAACAATTTAGGTAGAGTATAAGTGATAATCCATTCGCAAGTTTCTGCCTGCGGGAGCGAGTGTACTAACAACTCTTTGCAAAAATATGTATGGTCAAATCGTCTAACCATAGATGGAATGGTATATCGTAAGGTCAGATCATAGGTTTTATCAACGTCTAACGTTATTCTCTGTAAATCTATCCCAACACCCACGAAATCTTCTTCAACTGTTTTCACATAGGGGAGCGGTTTGTCCTTACTATCTTTTACCCGAATGTTTACTACATCTGAAGTGCTTTCGCGAATTCGAAACGATGCAACAGGTTGTGGTTGGTTAGACTTATTTTTAAATCGCACTTTGCACCTTACTTCTGCAGTGCCTTGTTCATTTACATCAAGTTCCTTCCCAATTTTTATCTCAAACATTTTTGTTACCTCGGCCCTATACTCATCTACCTTCTCTTTATCTCATTAATCTTTTTTTGCGCGCGGATCAAGCGTTTAGAGTAAAATCTATAACCAACTTCCTAAGTTGGAAAACAAAGCTTAAAGAAAACGACTTAGAAATAGTCTTAACTTTCAGCGGTGAAAAAATGTGGCTAAATCCTTCACTCACCCTTACATTCCAAACTCTATTCCAAAAATAAAAGAGGAAATGATGAGGAGGATTGGAATCCAGAGCATAGAAGAACTTTACGCAGATGTTCCTCAAAGGTTTAGGTTAAAAAGAAGACTTGATCTCCCTAGCTCAACGTCAGAACAGGAAGTCAAAAGACTTGTTGAAACCATCCTATCCAAAAACAAGACTTTCCAAGACATGCCTATCTTTTTAGGCGCGGGTTGCTGGCCTCACTACGTGCCCGCAGCCGTTGAAACCACTATTCAACGAACAGAACTCTTCACATCCTACACTCCATATCAACCGGAAGTTTCCCAAGGAATGTTGCAAGCACTTTTTGAGTATCAAAGCATGATCTGCGAAATCACTGCGATGGAGGTGGCCAACTGCTCTATGTATGATTGGGCATCCGCTCTCGGTGAAGCTGTACGCATGACCGCTCGACTAACCCATCGAACCGAAGCCCTTATTCCCAAAATTATTCATCCCGAAAGAAAAGCGACACTTGAAACGTACACCGAGCCTATAGAAATGCGCATCGAGTCTGTCGGCTATGAATCAGAAACTGGGCAACTTGATGTTGAAGAGTTGAAAACAAAGATTTCAGAGAAAACCGCCTCCGTGTATGTCGAAAACCCAACACACCTTGGTTTTATTGAAACGCAAGCTGAAGACATCGCTGAAATAGCACACGACCACGGGGCATTGCTCATCGTTGGAGTTGACCCCATCTCCCTTGGCGTATTGAAGCCACCAGGTGAATGCGGCGCGGACATTGTGGTCGGTGAGGGCCAACCGCTTGGAAATCCCATGAACTATGGCGGGCCGTTACTTGGTATATTTGCTTGCAGGGACGACATGCGACTAATCAGACAACTGCCCGGCCGCACAGTTGGCATGACGAACACTGTTGATGGAAAGAAAAGAGGATTCTGTATGGCTCTACAAACTAGGGAGCAACATATTAGAAGAGAGAAGGCTACATCCAACATCTGCTCTAACGAATCTTTATGTGCGGTTGCCTCTGCAGTTTACCTAGCCCTGCTTGGCCCCAGAGGCATGAGAGAGTTAGGTGAAGCAATCATGTGCAAAGCACGTTACGCGATGCAGCTTTTGGCGAAAATAGATGGAATCACAACACCTATGTTCAAGTCTGCGCACTTCAAAGAATTTACAGTGAATTTTGATCAAACGGGGAAAACCGCGCGCGACGTACATGAAAGGCTTTTGCAACATCAGGTTCACGGAGGAAAAAACATTGCGAAGGAGTTTCCCGAGTTGGGTGAAACCGCGTTGTACTGTGTCACTGAAATGCATTCGAAAGAGAATATTGATCGCCTCGCTTGGGCTTTAGAGGCAATTTTGGAGGAGAAATCGTAAATGTTTAGGCAGGCACGTTGGAATGAACGAATAATCTTCGAGTTGGGGCGCCCTGGAAGAAGAGGCTGCACTATACCGAAAGTTAAGAAAGAAATTCAACGTGTAGTCGGAGACCCAAAGGCATTTTTGCCGGAGAAGTTGCGAAGGAAAACGCTTCCAAGGTTGCCGGAGCTTTCAGAGGTAGAAGTGGTGAGGCACTACGTTCGTTTGTCTCAGATGAATTTTGGTGTTGACTCGGGCTTTTATCCGCTGGGAAGTTGCACTATGAAATATAACCCGAAAATCGATGAAGTCCTCGCTAAACTGCCTTCCATAACATTGATTCATCCATATCAAGATGAACGAACGGTTCAGGGCGTGCTTGAAATCATGTATCGGCTCTCTAGATGGCTGGCGGAGATTACTGGCACACACGAAGTGAGTTTGCAGCCGGCAGCTGGGGCTCACGGAGAATTCTTGGGTACGTTGATCATGCGAGCTTATCACAAATTGAACGATGAGCTTGAGAAGAGAACTGAACTTGTTGTGCCTGATTCGGCGCATGGCACTAATCCTGCGAGTGGAGCTATGGGAGGGTTCAAGGTTGTGGTTGTTCCTTCCGATGAGGATGGTTGTGTTGATCTTGAAGCGTTAACAGCCGCTGTTTCAGAACGTACAGCAGGGTTGATGTTGACAAACCCGAACACACTAGGGATTTTCGAGAAAAACATTGAAGAAATCGCAAAGATTGTTCATGAGGCTGGTGGACTGCTGTATTATGATGGTGCGAATCTTAATGCGATTCTTGGGAAGGTGAGGCCTGGGGACATGGGATTCGACATCGTGCACATGAATATACACAAAACCTTTGGAACTCCTCATGGTGGTGGAGGTCCGGGAGCAGGTCCTATCGGAGTGTCTGAAGAGCTCGAAAAGTTTTTGCCAGTTCCAAGAATAGTGTTCGATGGTAAACAGTATCGTCTAGACTATGACAAGCCACACAGCATTGGTAAAATCAGAGGCTTCTATGGAAACGTTGGGGTTCTGCTGAAGGCGTTCGCTTACATTCTTAGCTTAGGCGCGGAGGGGCTTGAAGAAGTGGCGGAGGTTTCTGTGTTGAATGCTAACTATGTTATGAAGAAGCTGGAGAAGATTCGTGGTTTTGAGCTTCCTTATGCTCAGGGACGACCGAGAAAACATGAGTGTGTTATTAGTGCCAAGAAACTGTATAAAGAGACTGGGATACGTGCGCTTAACGTTTCTAAGAGGATTTTGGACTATGGCATGCACGCACCAACAGTATACTTCCCACTCACAGTTGACGAGGCACTGATGATTGAGCCAACTGAATCTTTTGAGAAGGAGGAGTTGGACAGGTTTGTTGAGGTGATGAGAAAGATATCGGATGAGGCATATTCAACTCCTGATGTTGTTTTGGAAGCTCCGAAGAATACGGCGGTAACTCGTTTGGACGAGGTTAAAGCTTCGCATCCCAAGAGTATGGCTTTGAGTTGGAAGATGTATCTGAAAAGGTCAAAAAGGTAGAGAGGTCAGGAGACTTCTGTCCATTCAGTAATACCGGTTGACTTGGAATATTACAGTACCAAAAAAGCAGTTTGATATGCTGCATTACTTCTCACTTTCATTCTTTTGCTGTAAATTACCATTGCAGTTATCGCAGTCGTTATGAGAACCCCTATTACCATGATGCTAGTGCACCGCTAGCTGTGTTGCTCCGGTGTTTCCACGTTGACGTAAACTGGAGAGCTGTTTTCTTCTATGCCATGTATGACGATGGTAGACCAGATAGAAACTGCTACACCTCCACACAGCCCTTCTTCTAGGTCTAGATGCCCCTCTCTGTCTCTCTCCTTCCCTCTACACCCAGACTTCTCGCGCACGCACGTCATATCAAACAACTTCAGCTTCCAAATAAGTCGGAAAAACTTTAACCACCCTAACATTCACAAATCTCCTAAGCAAAAACTTATCGCTCCTCACCACAATGGGCTTATAAGCAAAATTCCTCCCAACCCACGATGCTGGTTTCTTCCCTTTTTCGTCAATAAGTATCTCTCCTTCCCAACTCATCCAAGCTTCGTTTTTCTCAAACGAAACCCTTCTCGCCACCTCAGCCATCCTTCTGCTTCTCACTTTTACTTCTTTAGGCGGAAGCTGCTTCATTTTTGTAGCAGGCGTGCGCGGTCTCGGGAAAAACTTCGAGATATTAACAATATCAGGCTGAACCTCATCAACAAGCTGCACTGTACGCTCAAAAGCATCTCGACTTTCACCCGGAAAGCCGCAGATAACATCAGTAGCCACCGTTATCTTGGGGAATTCTTTCCTGAAGGCGTAAACAACCTTCTTAAAATCCTCCACAGAATAGAAACGATTCATAAGCCTCAAAACCTCGTCGTCTCCACTCTGAACGGGCAAATGAAGAAACTTGAAAACTTTCTCATCCCTATAAGCCTCGATCAAGTCATCCAACAATTCCATTGCAAAATTCGGTGTCATCATACCAACTCGAACAAAGAACTTCTCTTTGATTTTACAAACTTCGCTAAGTAAATCCGCGAGACTGGTTGCTAGGTCTTTTCCATAACACGCTGTGTCTTGGGAGGTCAGCCATATCTCGTTAGCGCCGGAAGCAAGATCGCGTTGCACCCTTCTAACTATCTCACTTGGTGCATAACTTCTCAAATGCCCCCTTGCAAAGAGAACACAACAATAAGAGCAAGACCCCGAACAACCATAGTTAATCGGAACTATCCCAACAGCTTCGTTTACAGGAGTTTTGGGAAGATCAAGGCTTGGCTTTGAATCATGCTTCAACATAACAACCTTTTGTCCGCGACTCACCTTATTTACAGCCTCAACGATTCCAGAACCAGGAGCCGGTCCTAACGCACCATTAAACTTGACCTGAGCGTTCAACCTCTCAAAATTTATCAGAGGCAAACAACCCGTTACGATGAACCGCTTATCTTCCGAAACTCTTCTCAAAAGGTCTATTATCCGATTTTCCGTAGGAGACTTCACCGCACAAGTATTATAAATCAAAATGTCCGCAGCGTCAACGTTTTCAACAATTTCATAACCAGCCTGCGAAAGGCAACCAACAATGCATTCCCCATCAGCAATATTTACCGGACAACCAAAACTCTTAACGTAGACTCGTTTGCCCCTTTTAGTCATCAGCTTCTGTCCACTCCACTACAACGACGCTTCAAAACATAGTAACCTACACATAAGACATTATTTTAGTCATATAAGAAAGCATAAAAAACGTTCCGAAAAATCGCCGCCATTTTCACATAAAAACGCAACGGATTAAAAGAAGGTCGTGAGAAAGCTTTATAAGGACATACCTTTGCATGATCGAGATATATTTGTTTCTTAATATATAGCAATATAACTCTCTACGAAGCTTCTCTTGTTTTCACAGACGTTATTCAACAGGAGGGATACGAGACGAGATTAATTACGTTACATCTCCCCGAGCCTTACATCCGAGCGTTAGATCAATTGGTACGAGAAAAATTTTATCCCAACAGAGCCGAGGCTATCCGAGTAGCGGTTCGAGATCTTCTCAGCATTGAGGCATGGGGGAGAAAGGCAAATGGCTAGATCAAACAGTGAGGCTTTGCAGTTAACTTGGCAAAACACAGTCCACGAGAACCGTAAACCAGGACACTGCCGCATCGTGGTTGTGGGCGTGGGAGGCGCAGGAAACAACACAGTTACTCGGCTAATGGAGATGGGCGTCAAGGGTGCAGAGTGCATAGCCATTAACACTGACTTACAGCATCTCAACACGGCGCGTGCCGCTCATAAAATATTGATTGGAGAAGAGGTGACTCGAGGTTTCGGAGCTGGCGGGGATCCAGAGATTGGCAGAGCTGCGATTGAGGAGTCAGAGAAGCGGGTTGAGGAGATTCTCAGAGATGTTGATATAGCGTTTGTCGCAACTGGTTTGGGTGGCGGAACTGGGACGGGTGCAGCTCCGATGGTGGCGAAGATTGCTAGGCGTAGCGGGGCGATTGTGTTGGGGGTTGTTACTATGCCTTTTAGAATTGAGAAGGGTCGAATTGAATGTGCGGCTCAGGGGTTGACTGAGATGCGGAGGGAGTGTGACACTGTGGTTGTGATTGATAATGATAAGCTAATGGAGTTTGCGGGTCAGCTTCCGTTGAATGAGACGTTTAAGATTGCTGATCAAGTGTTGGCGAACCTGATTAGAGGAATTGTGGAAACCATTTCGTCGCCGAGTTTGATTAATTTGGACTTTGCGGACTTTAAAACTATTGTGAGAGAGGGTGGGTTGGCGGTTGTTGGGGTTGGTGAGTCGGATGCTCCAGGCAGGGCGGAAGAGGCTGTTCGTAATGCTTTGATGAGTCCTCTGTTTGATATTGATTATGAGGGGGCTTCAGGGGCGCTGATTCATATTTGTGGTGACGATCAGATGACTGTTGAAGAAGCGAATAGGGTTGGGGAAATTATTACGGAGATGATGAAGAACAATGCTACTGTTATTTGGGGTGCCAGAGTGAATCCGAGTTTGGCTGGGATGTTGAAGGTGACGCTTGTGATGACGGGTGTACATTCGTCGCGTTTGCCTAGTGGGTTTGATACGATAGCGCCGAATCTGTTTAATATTGATCCTTATGCGGAGCCGGAGAAACCTCTCTTGATAGATTTGGGTTTAGATCAGCTTGAAAACTTTGAATAGTAGCGTTCTTTGGGTTTGTGTGTATGTGTGTAACGGTTTCTACCCCCCCCTATTAATAGGGTTCAAATGATTTGCAAATAGGTTTGGCTTATTTTTGGGGTCATAGTGCGGTAGTGACCTCTTAATGCTTGTTTCTTTTCCCTTTTTTGTTTAGAAATCGATTTTTAATATTTTGATTTTGAGTTGATAGATCTGGTGCATAATTTTCAGTTGGTTTGCTGTAGGTTTATCTAAAGGCGTGTAATGCATGTTTGTGGATGAATTCGCCTTGAGTAACGAAGTTTGCAGAGAAATCATTGAACGTTTGATGAGGCTTCCAAGTGCCTCAAAAGAAGATGTCAACTTAGTGAAGATGAAAGTTGCTGGTCGGTATAAATTGAAACGGGTTCCTTCCAGCTCGGAACTGATACGTCGCCTTAGACCAAACGAAAAGACTAAGCTGTTGCCTTTACTTCGCAGAAAGATTACTCGCACTATTTCTGGGATCACCATCGTCGCTGTGATGACTAAACCTTGGCCTTGCCCCAAAACGATTCCATGTGCATACTGTCCTGGTGGTCCTCCTTATGGTGCTCCTCAAAGCTATACTGGATATGAGCCTGCTGCGATGAGGGGGATACAGAACGAGTTTGACCCCTATAGACAAGTGAGTCATCGTATTGGGCAATTGGAGGCGATTGGGCATGTGGTTGATAAGGTGGAGCTTATAGTGATGGGTGGAACTTTTCCTAGCATGCCTGTGGATTATCAGGAGCGTTTTGTTCAAAGATGTTTGGATGCGGTTACTGAAAAGAAATCTAAGTGTTTGGATGAGGCTAAGAAACTGGCGGAGACGAGTCGAATTCGTAATGTTGGGATTACGGTGGAGACTCGTCCTGATTGGGCTAAAGAAACTCATGTTGACCACATGTTGTCTATGGGTGTGACTCGTGTGGAGCTGGGTGTTCAAAACGTGTATGATGATGTTTATGAGCTGGTTGATCGGGGGCACAGTGTTCAAGATGTTGTTGAAGCTACTCGTGTATTGAAAGATGCGGGGTTGAAGGTGGTTTATCATCTTATGCCGGGTTTGCCGGGCTCAAGTTTTGAGCGTGATTTGGAGGCTTTTCAAGAAATATTCATGAATTCTGATTTTAAACCGGATATGATTAAGATTTATCCTTGTCTCGTTCTGAAAGGGACTAGGGTTTATGATTGGTGGAAGAGTGGGGAGTACGAGCCGTATACTACTGATGAGGCGGCTCAGCTTGTTTTTGAGGTGAAGAAGTTGGTTCCTTCTTGGATTCGGATAATGCGTGTTCAGAGGGATATTCCAGCTTTTCTTATTGAGGCTGGGGTGAATCGAAGTAATCTTCGGCAGCTAGTTCTACAGAAGCTTAGGGCTGAGGGGTTGCGTTGTCGGTGTATGCGTTGTCGTGAGGTGGGTCATCGGTGGTTAATGGATAAAGTGAAACCTGACCTAGATAATGTTCGGTTGTTAACAATTAAGGAGAATGCTTCAGGTGGAGAAGAGGTTTTTATTTCGGTTGAGGATCCTGTGAATGATGTTCTTGTTGGCTATCTCCGATTGCGCATTCCGTCTGAGCGTGCGCATAGGTCTGAGATTTGTGGTGGAGATGTTTCGATTGTTCGGGCGCTTCATGTTTATGGTCCTTTGGTTCCTGTTGGAAAGCATGTGGCTGAGGCTTGGCAACACAAAGGTTATGGTGAGGCTTTGTTGTCTGAGGCTGAACGGATATCTCGGGAGGATTATGGTTGTAGGAAGGTTGTTGTTATTAGTGCGGTTGGGACGAAGCGGTATTATATGCGGTTTGGTTATGGTTATGATGGGCCTTACATGTCTAAAACCTTGAAGTAACACGTTACGTTGTGTTATTCTCTCTTTTATAGACCCCCCTATACCCCCCCCCTAATAATTCGTTACATGGTTTGTGTCTCTCTCTAGACCCCCCCTATAATTTTTTTGAAAAGCTTGAACTGAGCTTCTTTTTGTGAACAGCGTTTGAATATTACTCAACTCACGATAGGATTAGATGGGATTAGATGGGGAAAGATGCAGAAAGATGCAAAAAGATGGGGAAAGATAGGAAAAGATACGAAAAGATAGCGAAAGATGGCAATCGACTGCAGCCTTATTGGAAAACGCGGATTTTCATGTGATGTTGCAAACGCGCACATACTCTTTAACTGCAGGTTCCCCTACCTATAAGGGTCTTGTAGCGAAATTCATCATAAAGCCACCATAAAATGATGACAAAGTTCATTCATATTGCTACAAGAAATCTACTTAGTGTGACCAAGATTGGAAAAAATAATTCCGCAACCGAAAATCGAAGTGAGTAGCAAGCAAGTGTGTGTCACATGAAATTTTTGGCATGCATGCATATTTGCTCACTTGTCATGGTCTTACACATTCCGCTTTTGGTCTATATGGTCTTTTCTTTTTTGGTTTGCTATGTTTCTTACATTTTTTAATGCAAACCCATACGCCTTGTTGAATTTTCCAAACGCAACCGCAAAGGTCTTTTCTAATTTGTTCATTCATCTCTCGGCATACTCACAGTTTATGCATTTTCGGCGTTTTTTATCGGTTGTCGAAAATTCCTTTCCACAAAGTTCACAGATTTTTTCGTATAGTGGTATTATTTTTCACCTCGTTCTTCTCTAGTCCAAGTCCATGTTTCTTCATCTAAAATCCAAGTTGTGCCATGTTCCCAATCGGTTTGTGGGTTATCATAGGTTTTTTTATGCATGCAAATGCGGGTTCTTACCAGGTTTGTTTTTTCCAAACGTTGTATGGACATTGACGCCAACAGTAAGTGGAACCTTTGAAGCTACAACCTTTACATTGCACGGTAGAGAACCAACGGGATTTCACTGTTTAATATCTCTCCTCGCAATCGTCGTTTGCAGTCTCCATCCGTCAGAAGCGCGCGCGAAGCACTTTGGGTTATGGTTTTTGCCGTTTAAGATAGGCAATTGTAAATAGTCTACCATCTTCTAGGCGAATATTTTGTACGCTTACTAGTTCCCATCCATCTTTGCCTAAAACGTTTAACTCGTTTTGGACGTTTTCTATTGTGGGTTTTTTTCCTGTTGCGAAATGGTCTACGCGAACCTTTGTCTTTAGCGGCATCACTTTGTACTCCCATTTCACCAATCTAGTCACACCTCAATCACTAACAATGGTTAATGAAACAGTAAAAATCTTTGCTTGGCATGCATGCCGTTGCTTCCGACTGTATATGATAATAGACGACACGTCATGAATGCTCGTCTTCACCGCATGTATCCGTTGCGAAGCAATGTAACACGTTAAGATGTTATTGTGCATGCATGTTCGGTTAATGTATGGGTATGGAGACGGGTTTAGACGATTTCTGCGAAATCTCGCCATTTTGCATGCATGCAAAAGACGTTAGGAGTCGATGGTGATAATATGCAATTCTTCCTGTTCTTGCTCCCTCAACCTTTGAAGGGCGTATTCGATGGCGTGAGTTCTATTTGCGAAGCGTTTTCTTTTTACCATTTTCTCTATCCAAAAAAGTAGGTCTTCATCCAACGCTATGCTGGTTTTAACTTTCTTCCCCATTTCTATACCCTATTTTGCTCTACTATACCGTAAAGTATATATGGATTATGAAGTCTTAATACATCTTAGTAATACGGATAGAAGGATAAAGTCTTGAAAGAAAAGAGGAGGAAAATAAAGAAAGAAGAGAAGGAAATAGAGGAAAAAGTTATCCGAATCCTGACTGGTGAAAAGCTTTCGGCTATTAAGGCTATGCTGGAGAAGGACCATGCAATTGACTGTATTTTTCTTTTGATGTTAGGTAGGGGGCAGTGGAAATACGCTAAGGAGTTCATGACGAGGTTGAGGCTGACGCTTCCTGATGGAACGTTCAGGGCGAGAATGATAGAAATCGAACTCAGTGGGTTGTCCAGACATGAGAATATAGATGTCACAAAGAGGCGTTGGATTATCACTGAGTTCGGCAAGCAGGCGGGTAAACTCCTCTTGGGGCTGTTCAATCAGGTGGCTGATGGAGGGACACTGTAATTGTTGACATGTAGATGGATACTTGCCGTTTTAATCATAGCCGGTGTTGTAGGAGTAGCAATGGTATCTGCCGTTGAAGTCGGTAGCGTACGCATTATCCCGAGTTACGGGACCATCAAAGTCATTTCTGCTGTTAACGCCGGTATTTCCATTCCTAGTTACGGGGTTATCAATTATGAACCTGGCAACCTAGAAGGAGATGCAATGGAAAAACCAAACATCATCGAGGACAAACAAATCGTTGGAGGTTTCGGCCATGCATGCATTCTATTAGTGATCGATTAGAGAAGTACATTTGCTTAGTAAAATAAGATGTTAGATGCATTTAGGTTAGAAAGAAATTGTGCATGCATTGCATGCTCGGAGTCAAGTTTTAAATTTTGGTGTGTGTATTCGCTTGAGGGCGTTGAAATTGAGGGAGCGGAGCTTATGCAAGGGAATCAGTTCAGTCACAACAGGTTTGGTAGCTGTAGCTCTCTCATTTTCGTTGTTCTTTCCCGTGAACGCCACATCCGCAGAGTACTACACTTTCACTGTAAATGGGAGCAGTATGTACCCCACCATAGCTGAGGGAGATCGTGTCAAGATTCGATTTTGCGTGAATGGAACACTGATCAATGTGGATGACATAATCGCATATTCCACCATAGTAGCTGGCGTAGATACGGGCTATATGTTGATATGTCATAGGGTTATTGAGAAATATAGAAAGGGTGATACATGGTTTTTCAAGACAAAGGGAGACAACTGTCCTGAGGCTGATTTCTATGAAGTTCCAGAATACTGGCTCTTCGGCGTTGTAGTCAGCATAGAACAAACCGAACGTTCTGATGTGCACGCCAAAACATCGTCTCAAACAGAACCTTCGCAAACAGAATATTCAACCCCTTTATTCATCCAAGAACCACAAACAGTGCTCTTGACGGCAGGAATCTTAGGCATTGCCACCTCCATAGCGATTCTCTCCAGCAGAAGAAGCAAGCGGAAGGGCCTATTGAAGAACGTCAATATCTACTCATGCTACACCTGTAAACACTACAAGACACAATACGTATACCGGGTGCAATCAACGGATGGAAGAGTTGGGATTAGAAAGATTCTAAACTTCTCCAGAGGCTTTTGCAAATATTTCAACCAGGATATAATAGACTTCCCGAAACGGAACTGTAAACAATACGAACCGAAAGATTACACCTAGAACATGGCATGCATGCAGGCAAATTTTATATCAAGCACCAATACTGACTCTTCATGTGTTCACCCAATTTCAAAGACATGAGGTTCTACTCCGACGAAGAAGTCCAACGGATTTCGGAAGACCTGGAGAAAGCAGTAACAATCCCAGTAAACATCGAAATCGGATCAGAGCACAGGGTTTACGACTTCTCGGAGATGAAGGGGATTCTTGAAAAGGCTAAACGAATAGTGGTTCAAGATTGTGGCTGTAAGACGGAGTACAAAAACTGCGATGCCCCAAGGGATGTATGCATTAGCTTAGATGAGACCGCAGATGAACTACTTGAGAAAGACAAGTATAATCCAAGAGAGATTGATGTTAATGAAGCTGTTGAAGTGCTTAAGAGAAGCCATGACGCTGGACTCGTACATATGGCTTACACCATGAAGGGAGAGGATAAACCTGGACTAGTATGCAGCTGTTGTCCATGTTGCTGTCACACACTTGGAAGCCTTGTGAGGAATGGGATACACACTGAAATACTCACATCCAAGTACATTACAACCCATGACAGGGACAAGTGTATAGAATGCACAAAATGTGTGGAGAGGTGTGTTTTTCAGGCAAGATGGATGGACGAAGGGAAACTTGTCTATGATCAGTCAAAATGCTTCGGGTGTGGACTTTGTGTGTCAACCTGTCCAGTGGAAGCAAACAGCTTGGTCCTAAGAGAAGTATAATTCCAATTTTCGGCCATGCATGCATCTTAGTCGTATTTCAATGTTGTCGGTATGTAATTAGGGCACAATTGAGATCACATTACCTTTTCTTTTCAGAGATTTTATCGGTTTCTTCTGAAGATCTTTCCAGCCGTTTCTCGCATTCTTTTTGGAACCACAACCATCTTCGAAGGTACCATTCATTGCTCCATGTCTCTCTTTGTTCTTCTAGCCATTTTTCGGTTCCTATTGTCTTTCGCCTTCTCAGATTTTCTATTACAGGAAGATGATGCAGCCAGATAGGGTTGTAGCAGAATCTTATGAGTTTCGAGCAGGGAAATTCTTCGCATTCGCAACAAGCTTCGTGACCTTTTTGCTTAACACAACATTTGAAGATCTCACATCTTTGGTGATGACCTGAGGCATCACATTTCCCACAATCACATCCACAACTATGACAGCTTTTGTAGACTAGATAGTCAATACAAGAACCACAATACAAACCGCATGGTGCAGCCAACTTCGTTTCGTCAACTGTGTTCAATAGTCTTTACCTCTTTTTATACGGAAACATGTGGAATGATGCGTATTTCAAGTTTGTCGGTATGCGATAGACTGATGATAGAAATGTAGCAGGTGTGATAGCAAATGAAACCTCAATAACAGAGAGGCTGACTTTGCGCACGGAGTGCGTGCTAGCAACTTGCTAGATGACCGAAAGCTTGAAATGAGTCATACGAGAATTTCTGCGGAATAGGGAATCAAAGATGGATAGAATTGTTGCTAATTGTGGAATAATATGTTCTGATTGTCCAACTTTTAAAGCAACTAAGATGGATGATGATGCTGAAAGAAGAAGAGTGGCTAAGCTATGGACTAAACAATATGGCAAAGAGTTCAAAATGGAAGATATCAACTGCAATGGCTGTTTGACTAGAGGACAGCGAGTTTTCAGTTACTGTAACATTTGTGAAATAAGAAAGTGCGGAAGGGAAAGAAATGTTGAGAATTGTGCCTACTGCGAAGACTATGCATGTAAGAAACTGTCGAAGCTCTTCGATGAATTTAAGCCGGCAAAAGAAGTTTTAGACGAAATAAGGGCGTCTAAAACATAACGCGTATTGAGTTGACTAGACCGCGTAGCGCTTGCTTCTTGTACATGTATCAAAAAGTTTTATAATCCTATTATTCCTGACTGCCTTGCTATGGTTACTGTTAATGAGTTACCGCCTAAGACTGCGCAGGAAACTTATGTAATTTTTTCAAAGCTGAAGGAGAGTTTCGGGTCAGAAGAGTTCAATTTTAGCTTTCTAGCTTCTGACTTTCTAACTCCAAATAAAAATCAGAAGTTTATAAAATGTTGATTGATTATAAAGTAGAAACTTAGAAACTCTGAACGCGCAAAATGTTAGGAGGGCAGCAGACTTGAGATTGAAATACACGGAAGCACTTGATGTAAAGACGTTGGCAGACGAGATCATGAACTATTTGGACCTCTTCCACATAGTTCCTCAATTTGTGTATTGCTATCGAAGCAAAGGTTCAAAATCTAAGCGTACAATTGCTCGCATTCACGGATTAGGAAGATTGTGGCAGGACGCATTGAGAAAACCACTAGCCTATGTCATCGAAGTCATTTCCGAGAGATATGACAAACAAAGTGATACAGACAAGGAAAAAACGTTGATTCATGAACTATTGCATATCCCCAAAGGATTCTCCGGAGGTTTCCGCCCACACAAAGGCTACGTTGACAAGAAACGAGTAGAAAGGTTACATCAAGTGTTACTAAAGCGAAGATCTTTAGAATCTGAAGGATAATCGCCAACATTAATACGTCATAGTTTATTCTGCAGACGCGCAACTGAGAATAAGAAACAATCGGATTCGCGTTAAATATATGAGCATTGTGCTGATAGTAAGAAAGAGGGAATATTGTTGAGTAGTTTTCACGATGATTTGCTGAAAGGCAGTCAAATAAAAGATCTGATAAAAATCCTATTGCAGAAATCAGGATATTCAGTTTTTCCCTATGGCTACGAAAGCACTCTTTCAGAAATCAGAAACAAGTTAGCTGAGAAAGATACAAAGAATTCCAGAACCGTTCGTAGAATAAGATCCTCACCAGACCTACTTGTATATGACCAGCAAAAGAAGGATCTGATGCTTGTCGAAGTGAAGATGAGAAGTGCACCAAGAGAAACAAGCATTAAGTACCTAAAACGAATTGCCGACTACAAAGAATTCTGGAATGACAGTATTCTAGTTGTCCTAGTACCTTGTGGAGATGTAATGTATGCACAGAAAATTAGCGAACTCGAAGTAAAGCAAACATACAACGCTATCTCAGACTTCGAAAGATTCGAAGATGTTTTTACGAGAGTCAAAACAGAAGATATCTCGCACTATAGAGAAAGCGCATTGAAGATCATGGAGAAGTAAGGTGTTATAGTTGAGTTTTTTAAGTTTATAAATTTCTAAGCAAAGAAAAATTTGGAAGTTTATAAAATCTGATCTTATTATAAAGTAGAAACTTAGAAAACAAACTTTCGATTGTGATAATTTCTGGTGAAACTGGAATATCGAATACTCAGAACAATTCCTTCAAAACGTATTGCAGATTGTATTTGTAGTTCTCCTCTCGACCCACATATTGAACCTGATTCGCTCTTTCCTCAACTTGGGTTTTTGAGAGCTTAGATTTCTTAACACAGGCTTCGATATCTTGAATGTCTCTTTGGTCTAGTCTTCCAATTTTTGTTACTACTATGTCAAGTGGATGCAGAGCTTTCAAGTTTATGTGCTGGAAGCTAGTTATCGGGACACTCTTCTCCAGGTAGTCGTCAGGAAGAGCTTGACTGAAGATCATTCCATCTATATATACGTCCACTTTGAAACCATGCGAAAGATTTGCCAAGGCCTTATTGAAATCATCATAATCCGCGTTTAGCACAGTGAAGTCAATGTCAATTGTTGAGGGTTTCAGATCGAGAAGCGTCATTGCAGTGCCGCCAACTGCCACGACTGTGATTTTCCTATTGAGTTCAACATCCAAAACCGCTAGGAAATCAAGCAAACGACTTTTGTCAAGCGGCATTGTATAGCCTCATCTTTTGTAGAATGCTCTCTTCGTCTGCCTTTATCTCCTCTACATTCAAGGCTTCAAGAAGTTTTATCGTCTTCTTGATCTCTTTCATTGGCTTTGTTTCTTCTAGGATTTTCAACAGGCCCAGCAATCTTCCCGACAGCCTATATTTTTGAGCTAGAAATAGCAAGAGGCTACTGTGGGCATTATGTTTTGCGAGAATTATCGGTATAGCTTCGATACGCCTTGCATCATTTTGCATCAACAGTGCCATGATTATGTATTCAATGCAGAATTCTTGTCCTCGTCTTATTCTTGAGCCAAATTCCTTATATCCAAACCTTGCAAGATTGTAGATCAAATCCACCTCAGTAATCTCTGCAGGTTTCGTTTCGCTTTCCTTAGTTCTGATTTCTATTCCTTTGTCAATAATTTCTCGGATCTCATCCCAGAATGCTTGAGGACAGAAGAAAGCTGTTTTATCAGAGAGAATTTCTTTGAGGGGGTTTATTTCATCTGATTCTAGAAGATCTGAGAACTCATACTCTTCAAGTAGAAAACAATCGATTCTCAGATTGTGTTTATTTTGCAGTTTTTGCAGTCCAATGAGAATTTTGGTTATCTCATCTTGAGTAAGTGATTCTTCCCTAGAGGTTTTCAGAAGAAACAACAACTCTAGCCTATTAAGCTTCATATTCTTCTCTGGATTCACGGAGCAGATTGACTTTATGCAATACAGTTTGCTCAGGTATCTATACATCTCTCCAAGAAGTATCTGAAGATCAATTTTTCCTTGAAGAAATTCTAATTTCCTTTTTATCTCCATCTCCGTTAACAAATCAATTAATAGATAGTTCCGAAAGTTCAACTTAACAATCGAGGACTTTCCTATCTTGTTCAAGTCTAAGACTTGTTGTTTTTCCAGATCGTGCAACTTTTTGTAAATATTCGCATAATGAGCAGTGCCATGTCTCTCCTTGATCTTTCCAGTTAGTTGGTTGATTGAAAAAGATTTACCTAATCCTGCAGATATCGTATCTAAGATTCGAAAGGTTGTTGTGTCCATCTACTTTCACTCTATAGTTTTTTGACTATAGCATTTATATATTAATACTATAATATTATAGTTAAAGAACTATAATAAAAATCTTGTGGTTTCTAAATTTATAAATTTGGAAACCTCTGAAATGCTCGCATGCTATAAAGGTATGGAAAGGATGGCTATGATTAAGGCGATAGTTTTTGATGTTGACGGCGTCTTAATTGACAGTAACAAAATAATTGTAGAGGCCTACCAGAAAACAGCAGAAACCCTAGGACTGCGAATTCCATCGCCACATGAAGTTCTTGGCTTAATGGGTAGACCATTGTCCGAAATCACAAAAATTCTATGGCCAAAGTCTGATATCGAACTCTACATGAAAGAGTACAGAAGACTGTTCATGGATGAAAATCTGGTTATTCCTGCGGTAGAAGGGGCTGTAGATGCAGTGAGGGAGATTAGAGAGTCTGGGTTCAGAGTTGGAGTCCTCTCAGGGAAGATTGCTTTTTTCATTAAGAAACACTTGAAAGAAGCAGGATTCAACATAGATTGGTTTGAGGTCATGGTTTCCTTTGAGACGACTAAGAAACATAAACCAGATCCTGAGCCGCTACTTTTTGTGATTAATCAACTTGACGTGAAACCAGAAGAGACAGTCTACGTAGGAGATGCGATATCTGACTATGAGTGTGCAAGAGATGCGAAAGTCGAATACTTTGCTGTTTTAACGGGTGCCTTGAGAAGAGAAGATCTGGAAGAGCTAAGGGTTAAGAACATAATAAATTCAGTTGTTGAATTACCTGATCTAGTCAGGAAAGCTCGCGTTGCATGCATAAACATCAACAACATAAACACTAGTAGTGTTGAGAAGTGAATCTTCTAACAGAGAGGCTGGAGAGAACTAAGAGATTGAAAAGAGGTTGACTTGAGCGTGAAGCGCTCGCCAACGATCATACAGACACATGCGTGTGCTTCATAAAACAACTTTTATACAATCCTTGTATCATCTTCTGTAAAGACATCTGATAAACATGAAGAAAAGAAGACTCGGAAGAACAGGTCTACAGGTTTCAGTTGCGGGTTTCGGAGGCATACCCATAATAGCGCTCTCAAGGAATGAGGCAGAGAAGGTCATAAGATACGCCTACAAGAGAGGCATCAATTATTTTGATACAGCAAGAGCCTACGGAGATAGTGAAGAGAAGATAGGAGTGGCATTGAAAGATGTGAGGGATCAAGTAATCATAGCGACCAAAACTCACCAGAGAACTAAAGAGGATGCTGCTCGAGCGGGTCTCAAGCAGAGTCTCAAGAACTTGCAAACCGACCGAATAGACATTGTTCAGCTCCACGGCATCGATAGCGAAGAAGTACTTAAGAAAGCAATCAGTTCTGAAGGGGCTTTAAATGCCCTTGAGGAAGCCAAGACTCAGGGGAAAATTGATTACATAGGAATCAGTGGTCACAATCCCCATGTTCTAGCTAAGGCCATCAAGACTGGAAAATTTGACACTGTTCTAGTACCGTTGAATGTCCTTGATAGAAAAGCTACTGAGGATCTAATTCCTCTAGCTAAAGAATTAGATATAGGCGTTATTATCATGAAAGCAATGGGAGGATGTGGAGCCCCGTTACAGTATCCTCAGTGGGGTGCCCGATTTCTGGGCAAGCCTGAGCTGGATTGGCCTGATCCATCAGAGTTCGTTGCTCATTTTGGAAAAGATGGGATTGAAAGAGCAGAGCATTCTCTGCGGTTCGTACTAGCGCATGACATAGACACTGTTATACCTGGACTGCGTTCTACAGAAGAAGTAGACTATATCATTAAGGTCGCAGAAGATTTCAGTAGCCTTACCAATAAAGAGAAGACAGTCTACAAATTCGGAAAACTACCACCAGAACCATTCTGCCGAGAATGTGGACTGTGCATGCCATGTCCTGACGGCGTCGAAATACCGAAGATCCTAAAGTGGGATATCTACTACAGCTTCTACAACATAAAGAAATGGACTAGAGAACAATATCCAAAACTACGCACAAGAGTAAACAGTTGTACAGAATGTGGCAAGTGCGAGGAAAAATGCCCGTATCATCTCCCCGTAATTAGTATGCTCAAACAAGCGGAGAAGAGTTTAGAATAACTTCTTCATATGCACGCCCACCCCATGCATCAAACTTATTACAGATGACCTGCCTTCCCCGCGCATGCCATCGGTTGCGAATGCAAAATGACTCAAAAGAGAAACGTCGTCTTGTATCGAGACTCTGAACTCGTCGAGAAATCAAAGGAACTAGGTTTCAACCTTTCCAAAACATTCGAGAACCATCTGAAAAGACTTGTCAACCATATTGATAGCGTATATGCACAGAGCAATAGTCACGGTTGGTGGGCCGGGCCGGATTTGAACCGGCGACCTTCATCTAGACAGCGCGTCCCTTCGCTTCGCTCAGGCGACATACACCCCAACCCACCCGCCCAGAGTTCTTTTTTTTTGATTCATTTTAATCAGCTTGGGCGTATCCCATCTAAGTCGAATAAAAAGTTTGCATCGTCATGTTTTGCACAGAAAAGCTCCATAAGAGGCCTCGCGCGCATTCATAGATATGAGGAATCTTGTTATAAATGATACAGTTCCTTTGCCCATTCTAATAGAATGATGTTTCCGAAGCTTTAAGTATGTTTGAGTCGTTATTTATAGCATAGACAAGAGCATGTGAATGGTGCACATGCGTTAATAGGGGGGAAGACTTGATGTATGTGACCGTTGGAACGTTCAACCTGAACAATCTTTTTTCACGCTTTAATTTCAAAGGCGAGATTGACGCGATCCGCCGTTTAGATACCACATTGGATGGCGAGTTAAAGTATGAATTCGCTGTTGGCGACACATGGAAAATACGCACTTATCGAGGCGGACTTGTGAAAGCCAAAGAGGCCAAGGACATAGACCTGATCGCAAAGCGTATCAAGGAAATGAAAGTTGACGTGTTGGCAATCCAAGAGGTTGAAGACATTGATACTTTGCATCAGTTTAACCGTGAAAACCTAGACCGGATGTACCGATATGCTGTTCTGGTCGAGGGTAATGACCCGCGTCTCATAGACGTCGGCGTCCTCTCCAAGCTCCCAATTGGTGGAATTAGCTCATGGCAACATGCAGTGCATCCCGATGATCCGACTCGCGCTGTCTTTGGTCGCGACTTGCTTGAAGTTGAGATCCTGACCCCCTCTCGATCTAGAAAACTCTTCACAATCTTCAACAACCATCTCAAAAGCCATTACGTGGACTTCAGGGAAGACCCGGTCGCTGGTGAGCAATCGAACAACGTGCGTCGCACTCGCCAAGCCGAGATGGTTGCAGAAATCACCAAAGCACGAACACGTCCTAACAGTCGCTTCATTGTATTGGGTGACATGAATGATCCACCAAACTCCCCCTGTCTTCAACCTCTTGTAGGAGATTCAGAACTTCAACTGACCAATGCATTATCAAACCCAAGGGAAACCCGATCCTCAAAGCCTGACACACCGCCACCGCCATCCACAGCATGGACACACCGGTACAAGCGACCCCGCTACCCAGCAAAGTACGAGTTATATGACCAAATCTGGCTGAGCCCTGCACTGTCCAATAAACAGAAGGAGGCTTGGATCGACCGTCGAAAAAGGCATACTGGAGATGGGAGCGATCATGATCCGGCGTGGATAAAAATACGCCTGTAAGGTAGCAACTAGCGGCGCTAAGTGTCTATGTGGGTGCGGCGGCATTTACTTTGCGCGCACTGGCAGAATTGTCGTTAGTAAAAATAATCAAGGGAAAAACAAATGCATGCATATGCATGGCGTGCACACTAGTCACATTTCTCACAAATCTAGGATCAATTGAAGAACGCATTTTACGGAGTTAAACACAAAAGTCCTCATTTCCTTGTCTGTAAAATTTCTCCCAGCATTGTGAAAGAGATCATTTCGCAAGTGTCTAACCCTATTCAAATCACTCCTTATGTTAGGATCACTGGTCAAAGGGTTGTTGGACCCGCAGATTCTTGATATTCTATTGTTGAAACTATCCCGTATGCTTGGGAGAGCTTCATTCTTTTCTGACAAGAAAAACGAAGTGAAATGATCAACGCTTCTACCAATTAACAATCCCCAAACGAGATATCTCTTTCTTCTTTCACTTCGATAATATTGTAGTGTCTGCTCCGACCAACAGTTTTTTGGTATACATGCGATTAGGTGAGTGCGGAGAGAGCTGATTGAACCATTGATCCGACAACGTTTTGGTCTGTTGAGATAAGCCCTGCTTCCCAAGATACACCAGCCGATGAATCTGGGTAGAAATTCATTGAAGATGCAATTGCCACTACACGGTCAACCACAAGGAGTTTTGCATGAACCTTCTTTTTGTAGAAAACCGAAATTCCGTCCTGCTTGAGTCTTGTATGGTATTCCTGTTTGCTCTTGAGATATTCTGGATGCTTATCGTAGGGTGGACGGGTGATAATTTGGACTTCGATTCCCTCTTTTCTCACTTCTCTTAAAGTATTGCTGAGGTCACAGTCTTGGATGAACGGATTTACTACCAATACCTCAGACTTGGCGTGAGAAATCAATTCCTTTGAAAAGTCATCCAAGTGCCTTCCCTCTAAAAAGAAATGCTCATGTTCCAGAGAGAAGTCTAACTTTCTAACCTTTTTCCATTGGCTAATCCATGAGATGAGCGCAGTCTTCCGCAGATTGAAGAACTTATTATAATCTGCGTAGAGCTTCTTAGACACGTCATATTTCTTGCCGACCTTGTGAATCTCCTCAGAATTAATCAACTCGTAAAGAGCATAATTCAATGACTTTTCCTCCAAACTGGTTGCATTCTGAAGTTCTCCCCATCTTAAAGGACGACCATGCATCATTATAGCTTTGATAACCTCGCCTTTCCATGTGCCAGGATATAGTGAAGAAAGGTGTAAGGGAGGAGGGGACAAAGAACCAATGATATATTGTTTAAAGTTTGGTTTTCTCAAGTAGACCAACAGGACGTGCCTCCCATAGACATGCCCCTAAGCGCGTTCAGAGGAATGTCGAAGATTAGATGAAACGATTTTCCACGCTCTCTTCTCCACCCAAGCAAGCCTTTGATTCGTGAGAACCAAAACGCCACCCTTTGGTTCTGGCTCGAAGAACATTCCCTTCCAAGCGTGCATACTCTGTTCACTGTCGTGCAGAAATAGTGCGTTCGCCCAGCTCATTGTTTACCCCAAAACTGCTAGGTCCAACAGATAGATAACTCTTATGAAGTCAGACTAATGCATAGAACTATGTATTCTTAACAACAGATTGAGAAGATGTATGCATGCAAATTCTATCCGTTGGTTGGTCGCTTCTCCCGTTTGGTTGGTTGGATTAAAATTTAATCCCCCCCCGCTACGCAACGGTGCCAACTGTTAGTCATTTAGAATGCTCGTCGTATTGCTTGATATAGCAGTGTTATTCATTGATGCATGCTTAACTAACTGGATTTGGGGATTGAGTAGTTGGAAGGCAAAAATATGAAGACTGTTGAAAGGGAGTCACTTATCGGTGAAAGGATTTTTCTTAGACCCTTTAGCAAGAAGGACTTACCGCATATTCAACGATGGTCAACTGATGCTGAACTCAGAAGATTGACGGGCGAGATTGCCCCCATTAGTCAAGCAGAGGCTGAGAAATTCTACAGAGAACTACGTGCTGACGAAAACCGAGCATGGTTCGCCATTGTCTTGAAGAAGGGAAACAGAGTGATAGGTGAAGCTGGACTACTCCGAATGTTCAGACCTTGGCGAAACACAGACATGACCATAATCATCGGAGAGAAGGACGCACGGGGAAAGGGGTATGGAAAAGAAGCTGGTCATCTCCTGCTTAGCCATGCCTTCGAACACTTAGGATTCCACAGGGTTTCGGTAGGTGTTGTCGGTTTCAACAAGAACGCCATAAGATTCTGGAAAAGCCTTGGTTTCAAGAAAGAGGGTGTTAAGAGGGACGAATACTTTTGTGACAATAAATATAGTGATTTCGTTATGATGAGCATTCTTGAGAACGAATTCAGAAAGAGCACAGAAAATGCAAGATGATTAGATTGCATTGCATGCATGCTAACACCTTATATTCTATGATATATTTACTACTTTTTTCTCTGGCGCAATGTTAAATGAAAGAAAACTATAATTTTGTTTCATGGGATTCCAAATGCATGCAAAAGCCGTGTTATCTAAGTGCGTTTTTTGAGCTTGCATGCATGCATTAAGATTTGTTATACACATTTTTTATGTTCATGTTAAAAGAATGTAAATATCTTCAATGCATGCATGGATCGGGTGCACGCGTAGACGATGGCCAAAATGAGGGTCAATTCTCAGCTGCGAAAACTTTGACTTAATTAAAGTGGACATAATAATATTCATAGGAGATTATTGAGTTTTATGCGAAAAGATAAATCGAAAAGAAATTCCAGACATTTGGAAGTTGCGACACTTGGTGGTGGCTGTTTCTGGTGCACAGAAGCTGTTTTCAGTGAGATAAACGGTGTAGTAACGGTTGAGCCAGGCTACTCGGGAGGCGAATTACCGAATCCAACCTATGAGAAAGTTTCCACTGGGACAACAGGACATACTGAAGTTGTGCAGATCACTTTTGATCGTGGTATTGTCTCATTTAGAGATATCCTTGAGGTGTTCTTTGCAACGCATGACCCAACCACGTTAAACCGTCAGAGTGATGACGTAGGTACGCAGTATCGATCAGTAATATTCTACCACACTAGTGAACAGAAGGAAATTGCACGAAAGCTGATTGAGGAACTTGATAATGCCAGAATGCATGATGCTCCAATCGTGACACAGGTCGAACCGTTCAAAGCCTTCTTCAAAGCAGAGGATTATCACAAAGACTACTTCAAACGAAATCCTGAAAAGTCCTATTGTAAGCTAGTTATTGCACCGAAGATCGCCAAGCTTCGCAAGTCAATAAAATGAATAGGCTGATCAAATATGAAAACGAAAATAAGAAAGTCAGAAGACGAATGGAGAAAGACTCTGACGCCTGAAGAGTTTCATATATTACGAGAAAAGGGAACTGAGCGTCCATTTACAGGATTTTTCCTTCATAACAAGAAGAAGGGAAAGTATGTCTGCGCTGGTTGCGGGAACGAATTGTTCTCTTGGGATAAGAAGTTCGATTCAGGAACTGGTTGGCCTAGTTTCTGGGCTCCGATCGCTGAGGATAGGGTAGAGTTGGACGCTGACAACAGTTTAGGAATGCAAAGGACTGGAGTTTTGTGTAGCCAATGTAGTGGACATCTTGGACACCTATTTGAAGATGGTCCCAAGCCCACAGGTCATCGTTTTTGCATTAATTCAGCAGCGCTTCATTTCAAAGAAAGACAGACGAGAGAATAGTGAGGCTAACGAATGCATGCATGCATTTGTAGCTCAAGAATGACGCGCGTATGATAAGGAAGATTTAGTATCTTTCGCTAGAACTTGTTGTAGCTCACTATCTTCTCAATGGACTTCCTGCCTTTTGCATGAGGAATTTCGGCAGGATATCCGAAAGTAACAAGGGCTACAACTTTCCATCTGTCTGGGATGCTGAGCAGTTTCTTGACTTTGTCTTCATTGAAGCCTCCGATCCAACAAGATCCTACCCCCATAGCCCAAGCAGCAATAACCATGTTCTGTAATGCAATTGAAGTGCTAACAATAGACCATCTGTCAAGAAAACCAGTCTTGGTGCATCCTACAATAGTAACTGGTGCATCCTTAATATGCTTCGTGAACAACCATTTTGACAACTCCTTCTTGATACTGGGATCAGTTACGACGACAAAGTGCCATGGTTGTCTATTCATTGCTGATGGAGCTTGTCTCCCAGCCTCGAGAATCTTATCCAATACTTCCTTGGGGATTTCGTTATGCTCGTAATTTCTAATGCTTCTGCGGCTAAGAATAGTATCGACTAGAGACATAGAATTAGGGCGCGCGTATGTCATAGGAACTTGGTCATCATTGCGACTATTCTTTTTGGGGAAGAAAGGAGAGAAGATTCTTTCCAAAACAATTCCTCCGTTGTTCATATGACATACGTCATAAGCAATATGACATACGTCATGTTTATATACTTTCCTGCCAAAAGTCTTACCTATAAGGAGAAATGCGCACACAAGCTCCTAGAGGTTGTTGGATATGAACGGGAAAGCACCCCTAATTGAATGTAAACTCTGCGGTCTAACAATACCGAAAAAGAATAGGAGAGAACATCTAAAAACGGTTCATAAGATATCAGTCGGCTGGAAGGGATGGATACACCAGAATTTTAGAAAACGCAGTCGTAAACATGGCTTCCAAAAACCAACGATAATAGAAATCGAATAGAAAAACACTCGCGTGCGCATATTTAAAAATTGAATTTTCTATTTTCTAATTTTATAATTAAATGCATGCATGCCTTTTTGCCTGCGTACAGTGAGTAGTTACTTACAACTTGGTTTCTGTGCTGCCTTTTAAGTCCAGGAGACAAACTTGTGCGTGTCCCTTGGCCTTCACCTTCCGGTATACTTTCTTCACAATTCCTTTTTCGTCGATTAGGAATGTGGTTCGTTCTGTGCCCATAAACGTTCTACCGTAGAGGCTTTTCTTCTTCCATACCCCATACAGATCTAGGACTTTTCCTTCGGGATCGCTCAGTAGAGTGAAGGGCAATTCATGTTTTTGCTTGAATTTTTGGTGAGACTTGATGCTGTCTTTGCTCACTCCTAGTATTATGGCACCTTCCTTCTCAAACTCTTTAGCCATGTCCCTAAACTCAATAGCTTCACGAGTACACCCTGGAGTCCCGTCTTTTGGATAGAAATAGAGCACTACTTTCTCCCCTCTGTAATCCTTCAAGGACACCTTCCTTCCATCATCTGCTAGTAAGGTGAAATCTGGAGCCTCTTCTCCTTCGTTAACCAATTTCGATCACCACTCCTTAATCTAGACTTTTTGTCAGATTTAAGATGCATGCATGGCTCATTCAGGCGTTGAGTATCATTCTTCTTCTACGATTATGGCTTCAGTTGGACAAGAAGTCACGCATGCCATACATAGAATGCAGTCGTCTTCTCTAACAGTAACAGATTTCTGAGTGTCGGGATGTTCAGCAATGTCTTGGAGTTCGAACACGTCTACAGGACAAACATCTACGCAGATGCCGTCGCCGTTGCATTTTGTCCAGTCTACTTTAACCTTGGGCATTTTATCTAACCCCAGCTTCGTTTTTATTCAACACATAAGGTAATCAATATTTTAACGCATGCATATGAAGCTTATGTGAAATGCGTGCATGCACGACGCGCAAAGATTTGATCATCGTGCAGTATAAGGCTTTATAGGGGAATACCCAAGGATTACGCCGAGGTGTTAAATGTGAGCGTGTGGGAAAAGGTGGATGAAGAGACTCTGGAAATGTTGAAGGCGCAGAAGGCTTTCGAAGACGAGACGGTGAAGCGGCTTACTCCATTGTACGAACTCATAAAGAATCCTCTTGCCAAATCATTCATTAATAGAATCATCCTAGACACCATGAAACACTCACACATATACCAAACCTTAATCGACATAGATAGGCGTGCTTTGGTTGGAGAAATCAACAGAGAGAAAATGATCAAGGAACTCACAAATCATATCAAAGAAGAAAGTAAGATGGTTGAAAAGGCAGTAGAAATCAGCCACTCTGTGAAGGACAAGAATTTCAAGAAGATTTTAAACCGTGTGGTAGAAGACGAAAGACAGCATCATAAGATTTTGCAGGAGCTGTATGAGATAATTAAGAAAGAAGCAAAAGATTGGAACCGTTATCTCTACGAAATATCAAGCGAATTTTGAAAAATCTACATGTGTGAACCGTTCTTCAGACTATGCATGATGACCAGTATTCATTTGAATTCTTTGACGAATTTCTTCACCCAATGTTCAAACTCTCTGGTTTCTATTCCAACTTCGAACTTGTTGTCTTCCTGTGTAAGTGTTACCGTGACATAGCCAACCTTATCCCCATTGAAGGTAACACAGCAAGGATTTTGCTCAGCAATTTTCAAACCGACCTCGTCAACAAAATATTTGATGGCTTTGTCCAAAATCGCTTTTCGGCCTTTCTTTGTTTCAAAGGACATAACAAGCACTTTCTTATCACCCCTATCAAGCATTTCTACTAGACCTATTTCACCCTTTTGCCACGGCATGCTTGCATCAATGCGCCTAGGCTATGTGAGGTTATTGGTTGCTAAGTTTGATGCGTGCTCTCACTTCTATCGAGATGTTATGGGGTTTACGTGCGCGATTGATTTTTTCTAGAACCACATCGTTGCAGAAGCATCGAGAGCCAGATCGTTCAGTGTGGCCGCGCCCACAATCTTCACGCCGGGAATCAGATTCACTTTTTCCCACCCTAGCATCTGTTTGGACGCTTCGCACACATCGATCTCGATTCCCATTTGCAGCGTTTTTTGGAGCATTTCCGCAACGCTCGGGAATGCTCCAAGCTTTATCTTCTCAGCTGCCCCAGGAAGCAATATTCTCAGCGCCGAACCCAAATAGTAAACTTTAGGGCTCAAACCCATAGCTTTCGCGGTCTGAGCCAGAACTAAAGGCGAATATTGTCTCTCCGGATTGTCGCTAGTCTGCACATACAAGATAAATTTCTCATCTTTCACTCTTTTCAACTCACATACTTATACGCGAGCGCGGCGCAACTCACTTCGATATTTATAGAGCGCGCACTAACAGCAATACATTATTTCATCGCAGCAGATGAGATGACCTCTACCAGGTGTTGTACACACTACCTCGCAACCACAGACATCACAGACGTACACACAGTTTCTTTCAGATTTCTTCATCTTTGCTTTTTCTTTTTTTGGCATTCAATCACCAAGAGTTAGATAGATGCACACACTAAATAGGCTTTCCCGAACATATTCGGTGCATGTGCCATGCATGCAAAACATATAAAATTGGACCTGCGCGCGCAACAAACCGTTTTATTTAAGCTCGCATTACACCTAGTGAGAAATAATGGCAATTAACATAAGAGTAAACAATCCATGCATCGAAAAGAGAGATTTCTGTATAAACTGTAACAGTCACTTCATGAAGGTTAGGCCTTCAATAAGGAGCGTTGCTGTCTCTAGACGTTTCATGAGAGATCTTAAAGATCGGGAAAAGGCAGATTCTATAATCAGGAATATTCTTGATTGTTCTCATCTGGAATTTCATGAATTGCACAAGTTTGAAAAGAACATTAATGGCAATCTAATTTTCAGGGCAAAGAAAGAAAAGCTACACGTAGTCTATGGTGTAGACAAAAAGATGAGGATGGTTTTTCTTAGAGCCATAAAGAATTTTACTGATTACAAGAAATTCTTGGAAAACAAGAAAGAAATACTTAGAATAATTGCGTACTCGCAATAGTGAAGGATCAGTGATTCTATGTCTGCAAAAGTGATAGAGCTAAAACCTATAGGCTTCGTCAAAACAAAAGCAATTGGGAAAGAGGTTAGGGACAAACGTAATATTTCAGAAATAGTCTTTCACCAGAACCTGAAAGAAGCTTTAGATGGTCTCTCCGAATTCTCGCATCTATTCGTGATTTTTTGGATGCATGAAATTTCGAAAGAAGAAAGAAAGACAAGGAAGGTGCATCCTAGAGGCCGAGAAGACATGCCCTTGTTAGGAGTGTTTGCAACAAGAACTCCACATCGTCCAAATCCCATCGGACTAACATTGGTTGAACTTTTAGAAGTAAAAGGCAATCTGATAACTGTTCGAGGTCTAGACGCTCTTGATGGCACACCGATCTTGGATATAAAACCATTTGACCCCTGGGACTTGGTTGAAGAAACAAAGGTTCCTAATTGGTGGACTAAACTAGAAGAAGAAAGGTCACAACGCAGGAGCTCATAACTTCAGCTTGGTAGTTCCATTAATGAATGCATGCAACATTGACTCCTTCGCAAGACCTACCTATAACACTACTGACTTCCAAACAAGCGTTGGTGTTCTCGCATCATACATTTATCCATAACCACAGTCAAGCCTACGTTTCTTGCTTTCTCCGCTGCTTGCTCGTTTACTATTCCAAGCTGCATCCACACTACTTCAAGCACGTCATGAAGCTTCTTCAATTGAATGCTTTGCTCCACTATTGACGGGACGTCATCAAAGGGTCTGAAAACGTCAACGATTTTGATGGTCTCCTGAACTTCAGCTGGAACGTCAAGCAGGCTTGCGTAACTCTTTTCACCTAGAACCTCATCAGCAAAGGGGTTAATTGGCACGATGAGGAAGCCCTGTTTCTTCAAATATTCAGCCACCCTGTAGCTATCTTTTGAAGGGTACCTTGATACCCCTACAATAGCGACGGTCCTGTATGTCGTTAAGATTTCCTTTAAATCGCTTTTGTTCAACATCAACATCTACGCAAGCACACATCTTACATTGCTAAGAATCTTTCGCATGCATGCATTGTGCACGGGCTTTCTTTACGCAAACGTGCTTGCTATCTATTGTCTGAGCCGGGCAAGTGTTTTCAAAATCTCATCTATGTCTGTCATTGGTCTATTGCAGGCAAAGTTTTGGCAAATGTAGGCTGTGGTCTTGGCAGCTATCGTTTTCATGCCCTTTGTGAAGCCTGCAAGATTTTCAAGGCTTGTGTTATTTTCTTTCTTAAACAACATCACTTTGTTTGGGACAAACCTCGTCCTTATGGCGTGTAGCATGTTTTCTGCTTTTTTGGAATCAAGGTCACCTACTATTGCAATCTCGTAAGCTGGCCCAATGAAGAAGTCTAGTGCCGCCAAGAACATGGTGTTCTGGCGTGGAGTGCCCTCTTCATGGGACGAGAAAGCTTTCGCTAATGTCGCAGCTTTTTCTTCATAATGAGCTTTCCCTGTCATACGCGCAAGTCTGATCAGATTTAGGAATGCTATAGAGTTGCCTGAAGGGATAGCCCCGTCCCGGAAATCTTTGTAACGGACTAGAAGTTTCTCACTGTAATCTGAGGTGAAGAAGAAGCCGCCATTCTCTTTGTCCCAGAAGTGCTTAATCATATCGTTTTGAAGTCTCAATGCTTCCTCTAGATACTTCGTCTCAAAAGTGGCTTCATACAGCTCAATTAGGCCCAGAACTAGAAATGCATAATCGTCTAGATTGCCATCTATAGCTGCTTCTCCATCTCTATGCCTATGAATAAGCCTCCCATCAGTCCTCCGCAGTTTCTCAAGAATAAATTCAACCGCTCTCTCAGCAGCCTTCAGGTATCTCATCGAGTCGAATACTTGTGCACCTTTCGCAAGTGCAGCTATCATGAGACCATTCCAATCAGTCAGGACTTTGTCGTCCTTCAAAGGATGAATCCTTTTTTCCCTGATCTTAAAGAGCTTCAGTCTAGCATTTTTCAAAACGGCGACCAGTTCCTCATAATTCATGCTCAGCTCTAAGGATAATTCGCGCAGAGACTTCTTCAAGTGGAGAATGTTGTTTCCCGTTGCACCTCGATGAATGTCACGATAGTTTCCTTCTTTTGAAACGTTGAACACCCTAACAATCAGGTCGGCATTCTCCCCTAGTATCTGCTTGATTTCTGCTTCAGTCCAAAAGTAGAATTTGCCTTCTTGACCTTCGCTGTCAGCGTCCTCTGCTGAAAAGAACCCTCCATTAGAATCTGTCATGTCTCTCAAGATATATTCGAATAGTTCTTCGGCCGTCTTTTTGTACTCTTTTTTTCCTGTGACTTGATATACCTCTATATAGGCAATGGCCATCAATGCTTGGTCGTAGAGCATTTTCTCAAAGTGTGGGACAAGCCATTTTGAATCAGTGGAATATCTGTGAAAACCAAAGCCCACTTGATCGAAAATTCCACCCAGCCTCATCTCTTGCAGGGTTTTCTCGACCATTTCCAGCGCCTGTCTTCTGCCCCTTCTCTTCCAGTACCTAAGGAGAAACAGGAGATTATGAGGCGATGGAAACTTGGGGCTGGTGCCGAATCCCCCATTGGTTTGGTCAAAGCTATCCAATAATCTAATGAAGCCATCGTCAAAGGCTATTTCGGTCAGCTCTTCTTCTCGTTGCTTTGCTCTCACATAATCAGTTAAATATTCTGTTACTCTTTCAGCAGTCGAAATGAGCTTGCTTCTGTCTCTTTCCCATAATTCCCCAACGTTTCTGAGCAGATCAACAAGGCCTATCATCCCAGCTCTGCTCTTTTTTGGTAAATATGTTCCTGCGAAGAAAGGTTGTTTTTGAGGCGTCATTATTATTGTGAGAGGCCATCCGCCGCTACCAGTCATCAACACACAAGTCTTCATATAGACTTTGTCGATGCCGGGTCTTTCTTCTCTGTCAACCTTTATGGACACAAAATTCCTGTTCAAGATTTTTGCAGCTTCCTCATCTTCAAAAGATTCTTTTTCCATCACGTGGCACCAGTGGCATGTAGAGTAGCCAATGGATAGGAAAATTGGCTTGTCCTCCTTCTCTGCTTTCTCAAAGGCTTCTTCACTCCAAGGGTACCAGTCAACAGGGTTTTGGGCATGCTGCAATAAATACGGGCTTTTCTCTTTTGCCAGTCGGTTGGGCTTTCTTAAAGTATTCGACATTGGGGCGCACATGCTTCTATTAGGCTCCCCAGTTTTATAAGGAGATATAGAAGTCCTCCGCGCTCCCGCAGATCACTCTTTTCGCACTCATAACTGCATTCACGTGCATGCATGGCGGAATTCTTCAAAGTAGCTTAGGCTTCGCGCATCCGCGCAATAGTAAATCTTATGCGCTCGGGGTACGGGAAAGAACTCACGTCTTCCCTTCGTTCTCCAAAAAGCTCAAGATGATAGGTTCAACATCTTTTGGACTTGAAAGCACAGTGATATCTTTCATACGTCTTAATTTCTCAGCGTTTTCCACATCTACGTCACGCATGTGAAGTGTAATTCTTTTCTTATTTGGCAGCACTGTCACGACTTTTCCAGTTTTTTGATCTACTGGGAAAATGAAGACGGGTACACCTGCCTTAATTGCTTGTGCGACACAATTAGTTAGAAGAGAATCGGCTATTCCGTGGGCTATCTTCGCAGTGGTGTTGGCGGTAGCCGGGCATAAAAGCAAAAAATCGTACTTCCCAAGTTGAAGAGGGCCTATTAGAAAAGGGGTGTTAGCGGTGCTTTCGATGAATACTTTGTCAAAGTTCTCTTTTATCGAGTCCCATAGTTTGTACCACGTTACAACCATTTCTCCAGCTTTAGAAAGTATTATGTCAATGTCCAAGTCGTATTTTTTCCGAAGAATTGTCATCACCTTGACGCTTTCTGCTAGATAATCACCGCTCCCTGTTATTCCCCAAGCGATCCCTAAGGTCATGTTCGATCTACTCTCTCCTTTAGCTGGGTTGTCAATTCAATTAATCTGTCAACTGTTCTGTAGACTGTACTGAGACCTTCGGCATCTTTTTGTGCACCGTCTTTTCCCAGATCACGTGACCAGACAGTACCCCCTAAATTCGCACCAAAGGGGCCGCCACTAACAGGTATCATTTTGTTTGCCAGATAGAACGAGTGTATAGTTAATAGGACAAGTTCTTGACCGCCGAATCGGTCTCCACCCACCGCGACTCCTGCTCCAACTTTGTTTTTCAGGGCGTCCGGGTTTTTGGCGACCATTGCTCGGCATCGATCGAAAAGAGTCTTCAATTGTCCGCTCACTGTGCCGTTGTATACTGGGGTGCCTATGATGAAGGCGTCGGCTTTTTCCATTTTCTCATAGGCTTCAGTCATGTCATCTTCTTGGACGCACCCTTTTTTTCTCTTATGCAATAGTCACAATGAATACAGAAGTTAACGTTCTTGTCTTTTAACGAAAAGTAATCTGTTTTTGCTTTCGACCCTTTTGTAGCGTAATTCAACGCTTCTTTAATCACAAACGCAGTAGATGCCTCCCGTGGACTGCCAGATATACCCAATAGATATACTGAATGGCGACTTGCCATGTTCTCCACTGCTATCTTTTCTTAGCAACAGCAATATTTACGTATTGTTGCATGCATGCATTCTGCGTGAATGGTGACCACGGATTTCTCTATTGCGCGAGCAAGCCTTAAAAGCGCATGTGCATAAAGGAGATTTTATTGCTATCCAAATAAGGAGAATGAGTAAATGAAGGAAAATAGACCACGGATTCTCGTTCTTTTCTACTCGATGTATGGGCATATCTTTAGGATGGCCAATGCAGTTGTTGAAGGTGTTCACGAAGCAGGCGGTGAACCAATTCTTAAACAAGTTGCTGAACTTGTTTCAGAAGAGTTTTGGAATGAGGATATAAAAAAGGCAAAAGCGTTAATGAGGGACATTCCGATCACCGATCCTCGAAAGGATCTTGAAGAGATTGACGGGATTATTGTCGGCACTCCAACCCGCTTCGGCAATATGTGTGCGCAGATGAGAAACTTTTGGGATCAAACCGGGAGCGCTTGGATGAATGGTGCTCTCATCGGCAAACCGGCGGCGGTATTCACCAGCTCCAACACTCAACACGGCGGACAGGAAACCACTATCATCTCGACCCATTATACGCTTTTACACCATGGTTGTGTAGTGGTCGGTTTGCCTTACTCCTTCAAGGAGCAGATGACGATGGAAGAAATAACTGGTGGCTCACCATACGGAGCTTCAACCATCGCTGGCGGTGGCCCACCATATGAGTGCATGCCATCAGCCAATGAGTTGCAAATGGCAAAAGGTTTAGGCAAACACCTAACAGCAATTGCTAGAAAGCTAGCCTAGCAGATAGCTGCAAAGCATGCATGCATCCAAACGTCAAAAAATAGGCACAAATCGGGCGTCATATATTCATACATGGAGCTGGATATACATTATTTTTGTGCCTTCTGCAGAGTAGATAGTGTTGAGGCTAATGGAAAAAGCTTCAAAGTGCATGCATGACACATAGAAAGATTCTACGGCTTTGGGTTTTGGGGGGACATGTCTATTGAGTTAAGTGTGTGTGAATCTTGGTGGGCCGGGCCGGATTTGAACCGGCAGCCTTCTGCACGTCAAGCGCTGATTTTAGACCAAGACACAGATTGGATGGAGTTTAGAGATTGGTTAAACAGCAAGTATTTTGTTGGTCGTCGTTGCTCTATATGAAAGGTGTAACGGAACTTTTTTTTCGCAAGGCCCTCAACTTTTAATAAATCACTGCCTGATTATTGTATGAAGGTGATTTGATTGAATTTGATAGTGGATGTGAGAAGTAGGGAAGAATATTATAAATGTCATTTGAAAGGAGCCTTAAACATCTCCCTATTTGATTTGGAGTTTTACATTGACTTTTTGAGAGGCAAGGATGTTCTTTTCTACTGTGACAGTGGAAGAAGATCGAGAATGGCTGTTGAGTACCTTGGCGAGAGAGGGATTAAAGCTTCTGTTATTCCAACAGAAGAACTTGATAAATACGAACAAGAAGAGAGGCCGATAATCTGTGCTTTGAATTATCTTTCAGTGAAGCCTGGTTTAGAAATGGAGTTTGAAGAAAAAACTAAGGAGTTGTGTCGCATAACTGTTGAAATGAAAGGTTTTCTCGGTTCAAAGATATTTAGAGTTTCAACAATTTCTTATGGGGGAAGCGGGCTTCAAGGCACATATGAGGATATTGATGTTAAACCAACCAAATACGTAATGTTGACTTACTGGACAAGCAAGAAAGCACACGAAAAATTCCACAAGGAACAGGTGATTCTCAAAGGATTCATGGGCCTAATGAAATACCTCTCGATAATGCCTTACGAAGAATACGGTGAAATCATGAGATAAAGGCTGCAGGAACAACCGTTCACGCATGGACGCTAGAAACATGGTAGAGCCTAGTGAGCAGGAAATACTCGCAAAAATCCGTACATTGTTGGCCTTAGAAAGAAACTATATGGCAGAAGAAAGAACCGCACTCGCCGAATTCCGAACAGGACTAGCACTTACTGTAATAGCTCCCGCAGCAAGCACCCTCGTCGCATACATCTTCTCCATCCTTCCAATAGAAAAAATCATCCTCCTAGATCTGCTCAACCTCACATTTTTCAGCATTCTCACCATAATAGGAATCTGGACAAGCCTGCGCTCACGATCTAAACTGAAGACGACAAGGATAAAGAAATAGCTCATAAAGGATCGTGAAGCCACAATCATCAAAAGCTCCAAATCCGTATATGATCTTCTCTGCGACTGCATAGACCTAAAGGATGAAACTAAGAAATGAATTGAAAACGAAGAGGGCTCGAGCAGCTATAGAATTTGACAAGAGAAAAATTATACTTAGTTTTCTAATTCATGTTTCTGAATAAGTTATTTTTAAAAATTTAGAAAGTTCACTAGATATCACAACAAAAGATTGTGTTGGTTTAGACAAAGAGACGCTTCATCGTTTGAATGCATGCATGCAAACCCACATATTAGACGTTTAGTGCAAGTTGCGATGTTTTCTATTCCAATCAGATACGATATAATAGTGCTGATAAGAACCTAAAATTGTATAAGTTTATATAACAGTATGTTACCTGTTATTGTAGTAATAAGTAAAATGCATGCATAACAAGGTGGGTAGAGAGTATGACCAAGACCAGAGTTCTACACGAGCCGCAACTAAATACTATTCTTATGGTAGAGAATGCAATAAAAGAAGCAGAATCGTATCCTACAAGAAAAGAACTCTGGGGAAGCTTGCCAAAAAAAGTTCAATACCAAACCTTCAAACGTATTCTGGAATATCTCGAAAGTTCAAACAAAATAATGTTCAACGATCGAGAAATTATCTGGATTTTTCCAGATAATCCAAAACTGAAGAAACTTCTTGAAACAAGCGTGAGACTCTGATACCCTTAATCATACTCGAATCTACGATTGTATTTCTTATGATTCGAAAAGAACTCTATCACGCAAACGACTTTCTTCTTGCCCTCTGCAATAATTGTATAGGTCAGACGACATTCCTTGGTGGCATCCAGCTTGAAAAGAGCACGTATTCTATACTTCTTGACATATTTCTTTGGCCATTTCTTTTTCTCAATTTTGTCTCCTACAAGCATATCTCGCCTCAGACTGTCTAGGCAATCTTTGATAACCTTACGCAGTTCACAATCTTCACCCAAACTGGAGTAAAATGCTTCAAATTCGGGGGTTCCTCTGAGGTCATCGGGAGGTCTACGTTTTCTCAAGGATTTCCTACCTAAATCTCATTTGTACAGAAGTTCGTTTCTTAAGTCTTTAGTGTAGGCTGGTCGTATGTCTCTCGTATAGATAATAGGAGGGCATGCATGGAAATACTAATTTTTCCACTCCGCTAGGGAGCAACAGATGCACGCTTGCGTGCGATTTATCAGCGGTTCAATAATTCCTGCGTTGCAGGCGCGCACCTAATCCTTAACCGCAGGTTCCAATACCTAGGCGGGTCGTGGCTTTTGGCAGGATTGTTCCTGGGTTTTGTTTCTGTTTTGTTGTCTGCTTTTGTGTGCAAAGTTAAAAATGTTTTATGATGGGGCAAGCCGGACTAGTGCCCAAAAGAGTTGAAGTCCACTAGTGTACGCGTTACTCCCCTTTCTTTATCACATTTCTAATGGCCTTTTGCACTTTATCCACTGGTTCGTAAGTGTTGACTAAGTAGGGAGCCGCGAATTGGAATAGTCTTCTGAAAAAGTTGTTCCTCACCTCAACTTTCTCTGGGGTTCTGACAATTAGGTATGGGTTGAGGTACTGTTCTTTTGGATGTTTCTCCAAGTATTCCACAGCCTCCTCTACCTTCATTTTCCTCACAATTTCCGGATTGTTTCTGTCCCTTTCCAGCAGCATCACTTTCTTCACACGTGTTGTGTCAACGAACTTGTACGGCCCTGCAATCCACCGTGGGTCTAGCATAGCACGGCTATATTCGTGAGCGATATAGGGGTCACCAATCATTTTTTGTAGTTGGTTTTCGTCGATCCCAGCTTTTCTCAAATGGTCTATTTCTTTTCGGCTGAGTTCTTTGACATTTTCGAGTTTGCACTTGTCAAGGAGCGATCTTATCTCAGGGAAGACTCGGACTATGTTTGTTCTCAGATAGAACTTTCTTTCACTGATCTCCGCGCTGGCCCTTCCAATGAATCTCACGTAGAGCCAGTCGTCGCTGTGTATTCTAGCCCCTTTCATCTTAAGCAGAGCATAGCTGTGGGTGGATTTGCCTGTCCCTGTTGGGGCTATCAAAACGATTCCCTGTCCGTTTATTTCCACGCAACTTCCGTGAATGCTGTGGATATCATGCTGGTCTTCTGCAATGTCACAGATGATTCCAAGCGCCCAGCTCTTGCACTGACCATAATACTCCGTGTTATATATGACGGCTGTCTTAGTGTCAGGATTGTAGTACGCGTGCGGTCTGCCATTCTCAAAATTCTGGTCGAGGACTGCATAGATTCGACCGTGAGACCTTGCATCTCGTTTTTCGGCAAACCAGTTCTGTATCCAGAATTCATACAGATGTGGAGAGTTGGTTTCGAGTTGCATGCAGAAGTTGTCTATGCTTGCCTTCCAGCCGTACCGCGTGTCGCCTAGGGTTTGCTCCGCCTGTGCGACGAGCTTGTCCCTTCTCTCCTTTGATATTATGTCGTAGTCTACTCTTCCGATTACTCTAGTCAGTTTGTTGTAGTTATTCATACTTGATTTGCTTGTGGTGGTGCGCGTTTCTATTATAGGTTTTTTATATGAAAATGATAATTAAGACAGTCTTTCTAAACAACTCATGGATATTTGGGCTTCTCGAAACCTTCAATGGACCCGCATCTTAAGGAGGCCGTGTAGGAAAATGTCAGATGGAACTCTAATCGATGTTCATCTAACGCTCTGCTTGACAACTCTGTTCGTTCATGTGTTCGATTTACTAGCGGCTCAACAACTCTTGCGCTGCACGTGACAACTGCTTTATATCTCTTTTTCGCAGAAGATCGACGAAGGTTTTAACGTCTGATACGCAGAACTTACCCCAATGATCCTTCTCTTTATATCGTTCAAGCACATTTTCAAATACCTTTACTGCATCATTATTCTTACCAGACAGATAATCTGCCAAGTCACGGAGAAACAGCCCGTTGCCTGGATAATTTGATTCGCGGATACCTGTTCTAGTGTTCACAAAATAGCGAAATCTCCCAACAGCTAAATTCGCAAAGTACAGCTGATCCGCAAAGGGTTGCCCAATACATATTCTTCCTCCAACCAAGGCATTAGCTAGAAGCATTCCCCTCGGTGCAAGGAAATTCAAACCGCCGTCATGCTTAAAATCGAGAAAAACCTGCATAATACCCCTCAAAAGCGAATTAATCTCTCCCATTTCTCTCCTTGTCTGAACTTGTTCAATGTCAATTTTTCCCAAAACAATCGCATTATTCTCAACTGCATACTCGAAAGCCCTCTGAATCAAATCATTTCCCACGAACTCCATATCATCGTCACAAAACATGAGAAAAGTGCCAAAAAGACGCTGGCTAATACACTTCAGCCTTGCTGCCCTATCAGTGGTGACACTGTCGCAGAACTTCCTTAACCTAGCAACATAAGACACGATAGCAATCTGATAAACCTCAGCCAATCCGCCATCAACCGTTTCTCTCACATATCTAAGCTTTACAGATCTTTGTTTCTTTTTAGCAAATTCAAAAACCTGCTTCACCAAATCTCTATGTTGACGGTCTTGCCGAATTACTGTTTGCACTTTCCCCTGAACGAGATTCTCAAGAAAAGCTATTGTTCTATCATTAGCAGCTTTTCCCTCATCAGTTACATCAGGCGGCTCATTGACAAAAATGACGATTTCAACATTCTGCTTATAGTTCTGAGAAAAAAGAGAAAGAAGCGTCCCGCAAATCTTGAAATCTGATTTGTAAGACGGAACCACTATGTTGACAGGAGCAGGCTCACCAAAAGACAGCAAATTGGCATTCACATATTTCTTAAAGGCAGAAAGAAAGTCATCTGTGTTCCCAATCGCACAACGCTTAATATACGTCTCTTGATCAACCGCAATTCGTTGACCAGCACAATCAACCACATACCGCTTGCAGACTTCTTTCTCCAAATCTCCCATGCACCCATCACACGTTTGCCGTCATTTCACGCCAATCAATTCAAGGAAATCCCATATTTCAGTCTTATCGAGCACATGTGTGTCTTGCCTACTAGACATTCGCTGTGGTGGAGGAATGAGTCTCAGGAGAAACTATGCATGCATGTCCCTGAGACCAGTGGTGATATCACGCGTTTTTCCCGCACCTCCCTCTTTTTTCGTAAAAGTTATCCTTTGGTCGCGCCCTAAAAGAGTGAAAATCCAGCAAACACCGACGCTCATTGTCGTCTTAGCTTAGTGAGGAGGATTGTGGCAGCTAAAGCTATCAACACGATAATTGCACTTGCTTCCGCCAAGGTGACAATGTTTTGGTTTCCACTTTGCCCTGCTGCAATGCCTACTAATGCCCAGACAATTACCAGTCCATACGCTGTGTCTTTCCTTGTGCCTAAGACCAGCATAGTAATCAACAAAGCAACTATTATGATTAGAGTAGCCCATGTTTCTGGACTTATTCCGAAACCATCCCAGTTCACTGAAACTAACGTGACAGCCACATTAGCAATCGAAGCTATGGTGATCCAACCTAAGTAAACGCTGAAGGGCACATGAATAGCCAGTTTCTCACGAAATTCAACTTTGGACTTCCCGATACTGAGGCGCAGATAAATCGAAATCAAACTTGCTAAAAGCAGGAACATAAGAACAACAGATAAACTAAGATACTCAAACTGCCAAAGAAAGAGCCAAGCTATGTTAAATATACTGCTAAGGAAAAACAGCCAGCCAATACTCTCCTTATAGTCTTTGCCTTTCTCGCTCGGCAATGCTTGAAAGACTACGAAAATCCCCAACAAAATGTAAATGACTCCCCAGATGGAGAACACGTAACCCGCAGGAGTGATAAGCGTGGGGTTTGCGTCAGAAATTTGAGCCGTGTCCTTTCCTCCGAGAATTGTGGTGCTGCCCGCTAAGCCATTGACTAGAACCGTTAAAATAAAGGCCGAAATGTTTGCCCATTTTAGGAGGCTAGAATTTTGAGCTGCCATTAGCATCCTCTTATTCTCATTCTGTATTCCGTGCATATAAAAACGTTGCATGCATGCATTTTTTTTGGTTAGAAATGAAAGATGTATACGCGATGTATATGGGTTCATGTTAGCAATTTAATTATTCGTCTATGTGCACTTGGAATGCAATGAATGAATATACTCTCCATTCAGCAATCAAGCAATGGTATTCGCTTCCAGGAGACCTGTTTGAAGTCAATATTGGGGGCTTTGTGGTTGATGTTGTGCAGGGTAGCTTGCTGGTTGAAATCCAAACTAAGAACTTCTCTGCAGCTAAGAGAAAACTCCAAAGATTAGTTGGAGACCACAAGGTCCGGCTAGTGTACCCTATAGCGAAACAGAAATGGATAGTCCGCGTTGCGCAATCTGGCGAACCACTTAGTAGAAGAAAGTCTCCGAAGAAAGGAAGGCTGGTTGACTTATTCCATGAACTTGTAAGACTGCCAGACCTGATAGAGCATAGGAATTTTTCTCTCGAAGTCTTGATGATTGAGGAGGGGGAAGTGAGATGCAATGATGGAAGGGGAAGCTGGAGAAGAAGAGGGGTAAGCATCAAGGACAGGAAGCTGATAAGTGTCACTGAACGGATCCTGTTCAAGGATGAAAAGGATTTTCTTAGATTCCTACCAAGAGAACTGCCTGATCCCTTCACCAACAAAGATCTTTCAGTACGTGTTGCCGTTTCAGTCAACTTGGCACGCAAAATTACCTATTGTCTTAAGAAGATGGGCACAATAGCAGAAGTTGGAAAAAGAGGGAGAGAACTCCTATTCCATATTCTTCCATTAGAGACAGCCTAGCATTGCGAAGACCGAAAGGAGAAACGATTGAAGACCAGAAGCGGTAGAGAATAGTCCCCCATGAATGCATGCATGCTTATGCGTCGTTTTGCACACTCGCACGTATCTTCTATCTGAATTTGTCTTACATAACGCTTTTACTGTGGCCAGGGCTGAATTAACTGAAATGAACTAGATAGGCTCAAAGAACAGTTTTCACCATGTATCTGACCTTGATCACAATCAAAGGAGAACCCAGAAGTTGAAAAGGGCATTGGTTTTGACAAGTTTTTTCGTTGCAGTAGGGTTCTTAACAATTTCTGTGCCCCTGAGTTTTCTCTCAATTAACCTAGAGTCCATACTGGTGTTTTTCAATCAACTAGGCTACATAGTAACCTATATTTCCCTCTTGATCTGCCTCTTCACTGTAATTGCCACTTTCCTCTGGTACCCTCGTGTCAGGAAAAATTTTTCTTCACCAATTAAACACTCTGGATTATCAGTAGCAAAATTAATCTTGGGAACCACAATTCTCATTATAGCAGTTCAAATCGGCGTAATGTTTCTATACCCATATCTCCTGTACCAAATATCCTTCTACTTGTTTTTTATCTCTCTAGTAATGTTTGCAACTCGAAACTCGGTTACGTTTGTGGGCGCGTATCTTCACAAAAGACGCGAACAGCACGATTTAAGCTCCGATCCTACAAACGGAACACCATTAGTTACTGTGATCGTTCCAGCTTACAACGAAGAAAAAGCTATTGGCAAAACTGTTGATGCTCTTCTTGAACTCTCTTACACCAATAAGGAAATAATCATTGTAGATGACGGGTCTACAGATGGAACCTTTAAAGTCGCAAAAAGGCATGCAAAAAGTGATTTGACCAGAGTAGTTACAAAGCCGAATGGTGGAAAGTGGGATGCTCTTAATACAGGAATTATACTTGCCAAGGGAGAATTCATCATCTGCATCGATGCTGATACGCTTCTTGACCCAAATGCCATCCAGCACCTAATTAAACATTTTAGTGATCCCAACATTGCCGCAGTAGCGGGAAATGTAAAAGTCGGGAATCGACGTGGCCTGCTAACAAAACTTCAAGCACTTGAATATGTTGTCGGAATCAACCTTCACCGAAGAAGCGAAGCGAGTTTACAAAATGTCACGGTCGTGCCCGGGCCAATTGGAGCATTTCGAGCATCCGTACTCAAAGAGATTGGCTTGTTTGAAGGGGACACCTTCGCTGAAGACGCGGATATTACGTTCAGGATTTTGAAAGCTGGATACAAAACGGTATTTGAAGCACGAGCCTTTGGATACACAGAAGCCCCAACGTCAATGACCAGCCTTGCGAAACAACGATACAGATGGTATAGAGGCAGTCTCCAAGTGCTTTCTAAACATAAAGACATGACCTTCAACACGAAATATGGACGCACTGGCACCTTTGTAATGCCGTGGAGGATTTTCAATGGAATTATCTACCCTTGGTTCATGTTCTTCACCATGATGTGGCTGCTAGTTTTCTGCTTCAATCCGATATCACCTTATACAATCTATCAACCGAGAATGGGAGGTGGCCCTCCAGAATGGGCACCAGGACAGTCATCACCGAACCAAGGACCTGGCCCTCCAAACGGCAATACCCAAATCGGGATAGCAATTGATTTCTTCCAAACAATCCCCTACATCTACGTCTTTTGGTTCCTAGCCTTCGTTATATTAGAAGTCGCTGTCGCCGCTTATGCGTTATCTCTGGACATCAAAGAAAAGAAGCGATTACTATTATATACCATACTCCACAGACTTTCCTTCCTCTATATACTGGATATAATAAGAATGCTAAGCCAGCTCGAAGAGACATTTCACTATCCAATGAAATGGGAAAAAATGGAACACCACGGAACGGCAACTATCTAGAAAACAATGTAGCTACTAGCGTTACCCACATTTAATCATGAGTGCACAGCCGGTTGCACATTCAACTGCAACTACAACTGCATGCATACATTTTATTGTTGGCTGTTAATCAATCGTTGTTTCTCGTTGTGGCTGAGTGATTTGATTCTGCGTTCTCTCTTCATAGCCTCGCTGCGGCTGCTGAACTCTTCCACGTATACCATCTCTTCAGCTTCATGAATTCTTGTATATCTGGCGCCTTGACCCTTTTTATGCTGTTCAACCCGGTGTTTCAAATCCTTGGCGTATCCAGTGTAATAGCTGCCGTCTTTGCAAAGAAGGATGTAAACATAGTAAGGCATCGGCCATCAACTCACAGCTGTCACGAGCTAGCACTTCCATTTTAATACATTTGATGCATGGATGTTAAGGAGCAACCGAAGAGCTTGAAGAGAGGTGTTCACAACTTGTGACGCAGACTTTGCGTTTTTCTAAGTTTTCTGAATTTATAATTGTAAAATGGTAAAGTCGCCTTAGCGCTGGTTAAATTGTCTTGAAGAATTTTGTTTTCGGCGCTCCGCAGATTGGACATTTTTCTGGAGCCAAGCCTTCGACTGTGTTCCCACAGACGCTGCAAACATAATAGTCATTTTTTGCTAATTCCTTGTTATTTCTTAACGCTTCAACTGCCTTTGAGAACAAGCCAGCGTGTACTTGCTCAACCTTGTTTGCCACATCAAAGCTCCAAGCCGCTTGATGATTTTCTTCTTGTTTGGCGATACTCAAGTATTTTGGATACATTTCTTCAAACTCAAAGGTTTCTCCAGAAACTGCAGCATCCAAATTCTCAGTTGTTGATTTTATCTCTCCAATTATTCTAAGATGATTCAGAGCATGTATTGTCTCTGCTTCTGCTGCTGCTCTAAAAAGCTTTGCAGTTTGCGTTAAGCCTTCTTTCTCAGCCTTTTCAGCAAAGGCCAAATATCGCCGATTTGCTTGCGACTCACCTGCAAACGCATCCTTCAAATTCTCAATTGTCCTACTCATCTTAATTTCACCGTTAACCCAAAATATCGAACGAATTCAATATAAGTTGTGTGTGCCTGCAAACATTTTATGAGAGGCTTGGAAGCTTTTTGCCATACTCTTCGAAGTGGACTATTGCATGCATGCTAGTTAACATTCAGAAAGCTTTATTGACATTGATGCCTTTTCCTAGTTTATGAAAGCGCTTATCTTAGGTTGCGGAAATATAGGTTCCGTTGCTACACAAGATTTTGCTGAAAGCATGAGTTCAGTTGAAGTTTTCGTGGCAGATAAAAACATGGTGCGAGCCAAGGAGGTTGCCAAGAGAATTGGCAAAGACAATGTTGCAGGGATTCAGTTGAACGCGTCAAACTACAGTGAATTGGTGCACGCTTTAGAAACTTTCGATCTGGTGATGGGGTTTTTGCCCGGAGACCTTGGCTATCGCTTAGTAGAAGCATGTGTTGACGCGGGAAAGGATTTAGTGGACGTTTCATATATGCCAGAGAACCCTTTAACATTGAACGACGAGGCTGCAAGAGCAAATGCGACTATAATTCCAAGTTGTGGTTTAGCGCCCGGCATTAGCAACATTCTTGTTGGGCACGCCATAAGACGACTTGACAAAACTCAAACGGTGCATATAATGGTTGGTGGTCTACCAGCGACACGTGTACCTCCTTTGGACTACATTATCACATTTTCTGCTGAGAGCGTTATTGACGAGTACACAAGAAAAGCGAGAATAATCAAAGATTCCAAGGTAATTGATGTTGAAGCTTTAACCGGGTTAGAAGAAGTTGAGTTTCCAGGTGTTGGGAGACTTGAAGCCTTCTACACGGACGGGCTTAAAACCTTACTACACACGGTAAAAGATGTGGACGATATGTGGGAGAAAACGCTTCGATATCCAGGACACGCAAAGAATATAGAGTTGCTTAAGGCTTTAGGGTTTTTCGATGAAGAACCAATTGATGTTGATGGTGTGAGTCTTTCACCGAGAAGGCTAAGCGCGAGACTTTTTGGGCAGAAACTCCTGATGCCCGAAGTAAAAGATATAGTTGCAATGAAAGTTGAGGTTTCAGGAGTCAGAAGTGGCAGGCACGTTAGCTACGCTTATCATCTTTTAGATCAATATGATGAGAAAAAAGGAATAACAGCCATGGCAAGAACCACTGCTTATACAGCATCAATCATTGCGCAGTTGATTCTAAGAAAAGTCATAACAGAAAAAGGCGTTGTTCCTCCTGAAAGAATAGGTATGAGCGAAGAGTTCTTCTCTACGTTCTTAAAGGAGTTGAGGAAGCGGCGAATAAAAATCACAGAGAGTGAAGCGTATGCCTAGTTATAGCATTTCAAAACAAGCACGCAAGACCTAATTTGCCAATGCCTTTTCGAAGTCAAACATATTTTGATTCCTACGGGACGTTTTAGCAAGAAGGTTTTGCGTGCATGCACATCTATTCTTCGCTCACATTGTTTTGTTATCTTTTCTTCTTCAATGTTCTCTACCATTATTCATAATAGGCAGACAGTGCACTTCCAATTACTATTATGTGAGATTGAGAGTGAGACAATGCCTAGGGATCGTATTTGTGGCGCGTGCTTGGCAAACTCGTAGAAACCGCTCGTGCAGAGGCAATACTAAATGACAGTAATCATTGATGATGCTGGTGTCGGAGACCTCCTTTTCGGTGTGGTCATAGGAGCTTTTCGCAGTAGGACTCAAGAATTTAGATATGAAATCTTAGATGTGAAATATTTTAGACCTCCACGATTCAATCAAAAAGAGTATCTGAAACAAGCTTCAAAGGTTGTTTTCAAACTATTGGGCAAACTCAAACTGAAGCCCGATGAACCAGTACACATCTGCAGAGGTTACATCTTTGACGAAGCTGTCAAGGACTTAATAAGGAAGTATGGTAGTGACCGAATTTTCAGAGTAAAAGTTACGGGGGAACCACAATTTCTCACGGAAACTGCGTACCTTGATGAAATAAGAAACCTAGGCTACAGCCCACTGGAGGAGAGAGACAAGAAGAGGGCGAAGAGCTTCTTCCACATGATGAATTGGCTGAAGAAAAACCCGGATAAACTAAGATATGCCAAGACTGGTTGGCCGCGGCTGTCTCGGTATCGTCTATTCAGATCATATCATCAAGTTCAATCAAAGGAATATGCAGAGTAGATCGTTAAAGCCTCCTACAGTAAGCATGCATGCATGTGCGATATCCATTTATGTGCTGACTTTGAGACAATCTTGCGGTGAGAGGTTGAGGCAGTTTACAAGAAGAATAGCAATTGCTGCCGTTTTCAGTGCTGTGATATTTGTAACTAAGACTTTTGTGCCATCCCCCATGAATAAGATGATTATCGTTGTTCAAGCTCTTCTACTTGCTGTAAGTTCGTTGCTTTTAGGAAAAGCGGGTGCCACCTATGTAGCATTAATTGGAGGACTTGTATCAGCTTTGTGGAATCTAGCTCTTGCTCCCTTCACCATCTTATTTGCACTTCTATTTGGCTTGTTTGTTGACAGCTTCATATACCTGTTTAAGGTCGACATCGTTGCAGGCAAAGTAGAGGTAGGTAGATTAGTGGCTGCGATGACTCTGAGCACCATGTTAGTTGGAGTTTTAAGCTATTACGTAACTGCTCATTTGTTTGATTTGATACCACGCAACCCTTCGATGGAAGCCATTATACTGGTTATGGGAACAATTAGCGGCGCTGTAGCTGGTTATCTCGCCTCCGTTGTGTGGAACAAGCATTTGAAAAATGTTAAGTTTTGAGAAGACGATAGCGAGCTTTAGAGTATGCGTGCGCAAGCGCCTTACGATTTTCGAATTATCCTTTCTATCTCCTTTTGATTAATCTCTGACATAATCCTGTGGAACCAATTAGTTCCCTCATGATATTTTTCCTGTAGATCCTTCTCATCCTTGACGAAGAAAAGACGCTTGAGTTTTTTGATTTCTTCCAAAGGAATTTCATAGTGTATGTAGCGTATCCTAAAGTCGTGATGGAGAGGGCTATACTTCATCCGCAAGGCTTCGACCAACGAAGCCAGCGTAAGAACACGATAGAAATCCATTGCTTCAAGATAATTGCCCCTGTTGATCTCCTTCTGTACGAAACTGTTGAACATATCAAACCTTGCTCTTAATCTCTCCAACCTCTTCAGTAGTTTCCCAATCATCGTTTTCTTATCCAATGGAGGAGCCTTGACCTTATCGGATTTGTTGAAGTAAAATACAGCATTACCATGTATCTCTAGTTCAAGAAACTTGTCTGGACTGTTGAGTGTCAGGACAGCGAGGTCAATAACAAGGTATTCGCTTGTGCCTTCCAGTCTATAGAAGGCTTGGAAAAGTCCTGACTCTGAAGGATGTGCCACATCGTACTTCTGTTTAATAGGGGACAACAATTTCAAGGCTTTCTCGACAGCAAGAAACGTCTCATCGACTTTCTTGTCGTCCACGACCAGATAAAGATCGACATCGGACCACTCATCGATTCTGTTTAAGGCTGCAGCACCTCCCTCCCAAAAGGCATGGATATAATTAAGCGGTTCTAAGGCATTCACAAGGGTTTGAATTATGATGTCGCGGGTCAACCTATTTTCATTCATCATTGAAGCACCTCTGTTTTACAACCATGCATGCTGATTTTAGATCAAAGCGTAGATTGGATAGAGTTCAGAGAATGGTTGAAAAAGAGGTTGACTTAGGATGTGTAATATACATTCCATTTAACTATGTCTTTGAGATCTCTCTTTGGCACATGTAGTACCCCGTTTTCGTCAAGCCAGTATTTTATGTCTCCATCTCTGACCTCATCAGCTGTTGGATTTTCGTCTGGATATCCAAGAGCAACTACAAGAACTATATCGAGACCATCCGGCACATTCAAGATATCCCTAAGTTTTTCTCTATCAACAGCTCCGAGAATGCACGAGCCTAAACCCTCATCATAGGCAACCATAGAAATGCTCATTGCAGCTATCCCTGCATCGTGACCATAGTTTTGACGTATGTTTTTGTCCAAGAGTATAACAATGTATGCCCTCGGCATCTCTTCTTCGCTAGGTTGATATTCTGGCAAGTATCCAGCCCAACTCACCGTGCTGAACACTACTTTCAATAGCTCTTGATCGTTAACGACGACATACTTTAATGGTTGACGGTTAGCTCCAGAAGGAGAAAGCCTCGTGGCATCCACGCATTTTAATAAGATTTCCTTCGAGACACCCTTCGACGTATACTTTCTAATCGTTCTTCGGTTGGTTATCTTCTCGTAGATCATACGCTCAAATCCCAGTCTCGGTTGATTTACTTCATGAAATACATCTGTTGAAAAGCTTTACTATTAATTCACTTAACCTCGGTGTAAATAACCTACAAGACTGCTAATATTTGCGTAAGTACGAAAATTTAAAATTGAATTCAGTGCATGCATGCAACTATTATATTACAGCACCGGATTAGAGTTTGAAGATTCAATCTGAGGTTGATGATGTTGAAATCGACGAAGAAAGAGATGATAGCTGTTTGCGGCTTGGATTGCGGCCCTTGTGAAATACGTAGAGCACCAAATGAACCTGATGCGGCACAACGCCTTGTTGCCTGGTTCAAGAAGGAAAGGTGGCTAAAGGAGGATGAAGGAATGAATGAAGTAATTGAGCGTCGTATGTATTGCAGGGGGTGTCGAGGTGATCGCTCAGTGCATTGGTCTTCAGACTGCTGGATTCTTAAGTGCTGCGTGGACGACAAAGGACACGAATTCTGCCACGAATGCGTCAGTTTCCCATGTGAACGACTATCAGAATGGGCTAAACAAAATGATGATTATAGCCAGGCTCTTCAGCGTTTGAAGAAAATGAAAGAGGAACATAAGAGTTGAAAATAACATAGTAACTTGATGCATGCATACATCTGTAAAATTTTAAAACTCGTGTATGCAAATGCTGAGATCCAAGATAGATATGAAGTGGCTATTCTCGCTTTAAGAATCTGAATAAAAGAAAGCCCATGAAAGCTAGTGCTGAAGCAAGATACATTGTTGTGGTGTAGCCCCCGAATGATATTACAAAAGCTCCGATGAGAGGCCCTATTATAGATGACAGGCTTAAAGCTGAATCGAACAAACCGCTGACTGTTGCTTTCTCTACATTTCGGTCCATTAGATACCTTAATCCACCTACATACAAGAGTGCCCAGGAAACACCCAGAAGAACCTGTGCTGGCAATATTTGCCAGAAACTTGCCGCAAGGGTAAAAGAGAAGAAAGTGACACCTGCCATTATCAAACCTCCAGCAACCGAAGAGGCGTATCCGATTCTTGGGCTTAGCGTATACATAAAGACAAACTGCGTTGCACCGTTAATAGCTTGAATGACAGCAACCCAGAACAGGTCAGCACCGAGTGTTTGCAAAAAAAGGGGCCAGAAAGTCCATATCATATTCGCTCCACTGTGACGAATAAGAACGGACAGATATAATGGAAGATTCTTCTTTATAATTTTGATAGGCAAGACAGGTACATTTACAGAATGGTGCTCACCAAACCTCATTTTCGAAGCTACAAGAAATGCAGGGATGAATAGCAAGGAACTAAAAGCGAAAACGCTTTCAACGGACAAATAGAAAGCTATCAAACCTGCCATCAACAATCCTAAAGCCCAACCCATCGACCCGAAAGATGAAAACCTAGACAGATCCTTCTTTTTCTCATGAACATGTGCAATCAACGAAGCCGGGAATATGCCTACACAAAAACCGGCTAAAACGCGAGTCAGCAATAGACCTGAGAAATTGCGAGCGAATATCTGCAAGAAGAATGTGAAACTGGATAACACTAAGCCAACTGCCAAAAAGAGTTTCCTACCATACCTATCTGACGCACGGCCAAAAATAAAAGAGGACAAGAATAAAGCCGAAGAATAGGCAGCTACAATGAAACCGATCTCCGAATCTGATATTCCCAAGCCCCTGGCAAAAATAGACATGTATGTCCAAGAAGACATGATCGCAGCAAAGGTGAGAAATCTAATTAAATTCGATTTCATTGCGTAACAGCCTCCTGCCAATCAAATAAATCCTTCGATTTCACTTCCTTGTCAACGCTCAATGCATCCGCAGAGATCTTGTGAAAGCTGCTACACACCGATTGTCACTTGTCATAGTAACCACCAAATCATAGTGCTATCATAGGCGCATCAGTAGACTTTGTAGGATCAAACTTACAACAGAGGACTTCGCATCCGTCACGCGCAAGGGGTTACGAATGCAAAATGACGCATAAACGGAATGTGATCTTGTATCTTGACAAAGAAATTGTCGAAAAATCGAGAGAATTAGGCTTCAACCTTTCCAGAACATTCGAAACCACTTAAAACAACTAATAACCAAGTCAATGCAGCAAACAACAGTGATTTCTGGTGGGCCGGGCCGGATTTGAACCGGCGACCTTCTGCACGTCAAGCAGATGTCCTAACCGTGCTAGACTACCGGCCCTCAATGTTTGTTGGTTATTTTCAGTATCTAGCCTTGAATTAAGGTTTTCTAAACTAGTGTTGTTTCACGTAAGGTTTTGTGTAAGGTTAGTTTTTGGTTTTTATGTTCTTTTGGCCATCTCTCTTTCTTTTGCTTATTCCTAATTCATAAACCATATATGAGTAACAGGAAAGGAAGAAAAGCTTACAGGAGTAAAACCAGTATGGATATGCTACACTCACCTAAAAGAAAGACAAGGAAAAGAAAAAGAAGATTCAGCCAAGTCCTCTAGCTATCCTCTCTCCTTTTTTGTGTCTGCATGCATGGCAACATGGCAACTGGAAGAAAAGGCAAAAAAGACGATTGAAATACGAAAACCAAGCACGATTAAGTAAACACCAAAATAGATTGCTACAATATATGGAAAGGAGAAAGGAGAAACGCTGACCGTTTCTTCTGTCTCTTCCACGACAAGTGCAGGAATACCCTAATGAAACTAGTGATGCTGAAGTCTCAAAAACCTTATTTCGAATTTGGCAATATTACACACAGAAATAAACCGTAATTGTTTGTATGCATACATTCAGTTATTTTCTCGCGGGTATTGAAGGAAGTTGAACTCTAGCAATTAACCCGTGCACTGTGATACATGATTTGAAGCGTGGTTCCAAAGGGATTCGTAATATGCGTCTAGTAGTTTTTTCTGAACTGGAATGTAGTAAAGGTTGCGACTGTTCTTATGATATATCTCTATCAGCTTTTGATTAACTAGGGTTTTCAAAGAACGTGACAATTTGTGTCGACCATTAGGTTTTATCGCCAACATATTTGTCAGGTCTTTTACTTTGAAATAACTTTTATTCAGCGAGATTACGTAGCCTATTGTCTTCAAAATCTCTCTCGAATTTTCTTTTTCCACATCGCATTGATGAACATGCATTGTGTAAACATATTTTGGTGTGATCTTAAAAGTTCCGTGGCGCATTACTCTATGGAACATTCCTACATCGATGTTTTATATCTACATGAAGACACAATTGAATTGGTGCGGCTAGAGGACCTACTGTTAGCTGATGACTTCCTCTCACTCTTCACCTCTAAACTCCGCACCACTTTTAAACTGGAAATTTTCCAGACTAATGTTTCTTCAAGGATCTCTGTAATTCTTCAATGGCTTCAAACAAGTCTCATTTTTAGAAGAATATAGTCAAGATATCCACTCTAGATGCATATCCTCTGAAACCATTCCAATCAATGTTAGAAACATCAAGAATGCACATATTAGGATGCGCGTCAAGCAGATGTCCTAACCGTGCTAGACTACTGACCCTCTTTTTACGCTTTAGAGATTCTTGGTTTATTCATATTTCAGTTTTTGTGTGCGTGTGACATGGGTTACCCGGGATGTGTCAAGGTGCATAATGCTTAATAGTTCAGGTTTTTATCGTATGGTTTTGGGCGGGTAGATCAGCTTGGAATGATCGCGGCGTTGGCATCGCCGAGGTCACGGGTTCAAATCCCGTCCCGTCCACCATTTAATAGATGGCTTTTTGAGAAATCCCCGATCTAAAAATCAATGTATCATGTGTCTACATGGATTTGATGACTTGGGCTTTGGCGATTTTTGAATCAAGCGTTTTAATCATGTTGTCGCAAAAAAATTGCTACTGGATTTTGAATCTGTATTCTCTCTTCATAACTGTTTTGTAAAGACTTTGTCATCCTTGAAAAAGGGTGATGTCTTGGGCAACCAAAACCATCGACGTTTGAGACTTCTAAGAAGATCCATGGAACGCAAGATTAGAACAAATCATTGCGACTAGTTAAAATGATCTTTTTTCCAGCATCTCTACTAAAAACTACAAACTCTTATAGATGCTGATGGTTGAAAGGTAAATTTTGGAAACGAACGTTAGCTTCATCTGCTATTGTCCCAAAACAGCAAAGATTTAAGCATAAAATACGCTCAGTTGCGACAGGAGGGAAACATGGTTGGTCGAGGCATCCGTCTTGGAAAACCGCTTGAATTCTGCTCTATCCAGCTACGTGGATTCTGAAGGAAACGTGGATTATTCATCTTTGGAAGCTGACAAAACCGTAGAGGAGTTCGCGGATTGGCTTGAAACATTTGATAGAAAAAGCCTAGAGGCTGTCAACGAAAAGATCGCGTTCTGGATCAATGCCTATAACATGCTGATCATTTACAGCGTGATAATAAGATTGAGAAAAGACCTAAAATATGCAGAAACCGGCAATCGAGGCAGATTTCAAAGGCTCACATTTTTCTATAAAACTAAATACAAAATCGGAGGGAAAAAATACAACTTTTCCCAAATCGAAAAAGTGTTGAGAAGTGCTTCTGATCCTAGGGTTCATTTTGCTATGAGCTGTGCATCACAGAGTTGCCCCGCTTTAAGAAACAGCCTATACACTACAAAAAACCTCGATCACGAACTAGATAACGCAGCTAAGGCGTTTATCAGAAGCCCCCAAGGATCAAGACTTGACAAAGAAAACAAGACCATACACTTGTCAGCTATATTCAAGTGGTACGAAAAAGACTTTGAGAAAACGTCTGAAAGCGTCTTATCTTTTGTTGAAAAATATCTAAGAAAAGAAGACAGAGACTTTGTAAAAGCAAATCGTTCGGAAATCAAAGTGGATTTTTTGCCCTATGATTGGGGGCTAAACATCAAAAAAACTGGCGATTAACCATTCAAGCCTTTTTGTTACGCGACATCCGAACTCAGGCCTCACTTATCTGGCTATCTTGGCGAATTTTTCTGCCTTCTTCAAACGTTCCAGAACCGGTTTGCCTCATGGTCTGTCTTCACAAGTATGTGTGCACAATGTACTCTGTCTAGCATGGAAGGTAGGCAGTAGCGTTCTATTTTATTAGTGGTTTTTCTTTGAGCTTTGTATAGTTTCGTGTTCTTATCGGGTGAGAAAGTAAATCGTCAACCTTTGAATCTTGTATCTCTTCTCTTAGCTTTTCAATTTCTCCTCTTAAGCTCACAACTTCAAACAAGAGGAATACGTTCCCAAACTTCAGGAACTGACCCACTTTCTCAGCAACGACTTGCTTGCTCATTTTGTCACCGACCTTTTCAAAGACTTCCTCTAAAAGCATCTCTTTATGATTCATTTTTCATCCCAGAGCGTATACTCAGAGAGTTGTGATAAGAATTATGAAAGGTAAATCGTTATTACAAACATGTAAAATTAGCTGGTCTTGACCAAAATCAAAAGGCTGATGAAAGTCTCAGACCTCTGAACAGCCAGCATCTTCTTTAGCACAGGGGGAAACCTTGGAATAGCTTTTATATCTCCACGAGGAATACTCCTTTTTCAGAGGTGTAAAATTGCCTTATTGTAGAAAGTGTGGAGCCGAACTAAAAGAAGACGCAAAATTCTGTTCTAAATGCGGGACTCCAGTGAGCGGACGAGCGCGAAAAGAGAGGGAACACGTCGACTGGTGGGAATAAGACTTTTGGGTTATACCGAAAGTCTTAAGAAGATTTAACGCAAATGAAAAGTAATTTGATGTAGGAGAGAGTTTAATGGTCGTTTGTCCTAAATGTGGGACCAAAAATGAAGAAGATGCAAAATATTGCGCGCAGTGTGGGGCAAATCTAGAGACTGGAGCCTATCCTTCTCGGAGATACAAACGCAAGCGGGAAGAAGAGTGTTTCGGAATTCCCAGAGGCGGCACAATTGTAGGCTTGGCCATCGGCGTAATAATAATCCTTTGGGGGTTCATATGGCTTTTACAACAAGTGAATGTACTCCCTAAAAACTTGGAAATCGGGCCATTCGCAGCAATCATCTTCGGAGTATTAATCCTCGTTGGTGCACTCTACGGGCTAAGCCGCAGATAGTAGTTCAACCTCTTATTTTGCCTGATATGCGAAATCCGCAGGAAGCTACATTACAGGTGTAGCAAATCCTCCAATTATTCCACTGTGAAAGCGATATTCGAGTGAAAAGCCAAAAAACAACCAAAATTACCAGAAACAAATCAGTAAATACGCTTTGAGCCAGTTCATCGATCCCAACTAAGAGTAGAAGAGCACCAAAAACGAAAAAGCTGTTCAAGACCAGGCGGACAACACTTCTTTTAACTTTGAACTGAAACAAGCCAAAACTAACTCCTACAAGCCCCACAGAAACTGCCTGAAGGTTGCTCTCGCCAACACTCCAACCGACGAAAAAATACAGAAAGGCGCCGACAAGAGAAATTAGTCCTCCTAGAAGCAACCCAGTACACGCAGCACAAAACCTTCGGTCGCCTATTCGTAGTACGTGAGCAGAAAAGGTTTCACAATCAGGGTGATGCCCCTGCACTATGGAACGTGTTCCATGAAAAGCAAACAGGTTTTCATCTGAATGTTCGTGCTTCTCTTTTTTCTTAAAATTAAACACTACTGAACACTGTTTCGGGAAGAAAATCGCCAGAATTCCAAAGATGCAGATCAACCAGAACAAAGAACCGATCAACGGTTTGCGCCAAAGAAAGCTTTCCCTCACCGTCGGTGGATTCAAAGCGAGTGCTCCTACGAGGAGCAATCCGAAAAAAGACACGCTGATCATAAACATCATAACGAAATTGCGATATAGTACATGGGACAACAGAATCACAGCTTAAAACAAACTTCTTAGCTGCTTTAAAATACCTTTTGTAGCCATATACCAGAAGACCCTCCTCTTTATTTCGTTCGTTGAGAAAAGACCCTTCAATCTTCTACCCCAAGAGCCGAAGAAGCTGCGGTAGCAATTGTAAAGTTCTTCCTGCACTTCCTCTCTTGACAACGTCTCCGTGGGCATAATGGCGTGAACCATGTCATAATGAGCCCAATTAAAATCCTCGATCCAACCGTTTCGCTTCGCTTCTTCGAAAACTTCGGTTCCAGGAAACGGTGTGAGGATCGCAAAAATCGCAAAAGCGGGATCTATATCGTTCATAAACTCTCTCAAACGTGCTATTGACTCCGCCGTATCCTTGCGTTCACCGATAATCAACATCGCGTGAGCGAATATGTCGTTCTCATGTAACAATTTCACGGCTGTTTTAGCGTCTTCTGGGCTTATCCCTTTTTTAAAAGTTTCAAGCGTCGACTGACTAGCGCTTTCTACTCCTAGAAGCGTCCAGCGGAGACCCGATTTTCGCATCTTAGGCAAAAGATCACGGTGCTTAACAACATCATCACATCTCACCTGCGTAAACCACATCATATCGTCCGAAAATCCTCGTTTGATGATTTCATCAGCCAAGTCGCTTGCACGTTTGCCCAATCCGAAGTTGTCATCGGTGAGCCAGATAAATCTACTTCCATATTTTTCGTAGCAAAACTCAAATTCGTCTGCGATTCGTTTCGGCGATTTGGTTCTCCACATGCCTTCCCAATGCTTCCATTGAGTGCAAAACGTACAGCGGTGTGGACAGCCCCTCGACCCCTCGATTAGGGCATACCTGGTTTTAGGACCCGCCATTGCGGTGAAATGGTATTTGTGAACTACATCCTCTACGAAGTGATATCCGGGATATGGCAGGTCATCTAAGTTCTCAATCAAGGGGCGCGAAGGATTATGTTGGATTTCACCATCGTGCCGAAAAGAAATGCCCTTTATCCTCGCAAAAGATTTTTTCTCAGCGAATGCCTTGACTAACTCCACAAGGGTTAGTTCTCCTTCTCCGCGGACAATTACGTCAATCTCAGGGTAGGTTTCTAAGCTTTCCTGGGCCATCATTGTGAAGTGTTGGCCTCCAGCGACTGTCAGGACGTTTGGATTCACTTTCTTAGCTGTTTCTAAGGTTCGAACGGCAACGTAGGTATTGCAAGTGGCAAGTGCGCTTGAGGCAACAATATCGGGGGCAGAAGCTTCCACATGTTTTTCCAGTGCTTTCCAATCTAAACCTTTAGCTTGGCAGTCCAATACTTCTATTTCCACGTTTTTGTTTTTGCTTTCGAGATACGCTGCGAGTTGAAGGATTCCGTATGGTGGCGGAAGATATTCTCCCATGACAAACCAGTAATCCTTCGGCGGTTCCACGAAAAGAACTTTCATACACGTTGCCCCAAGTATGCTACCTAATTTGATAGCGAGAAAATAAAAGTTCTTGTTTAGCTAGATCAGAGCTTATCTAGGCTTGATGACTCTGCAACCGGAAATGATGGTTATTTGTTGGCTGGTTCTCATTGTGACAACTGTGGTGTTTGTCGTCTTGACTCTACTTAAAGCTAGGTGGAGAGAAGTTTAAACTAGGCGCAATACACCGTTCGCATCACCACAACGCTTAAGAACCAGAATGTTCAATGACCATTGAATCGAAGCGAGTGTAAAAAACATGTCAGATGAAAAACCATCCGAAAGTAAAGAACAAGTAAAGATAGAAAAACTAACCACCAGCTCAAGAGAAGTAAACACGGTCGTGAAAGTCGTCTCTAGAAGTGAAATTAGAAACGTCACATCAGCAAGAGACTACACCACACGCAGAGTTCAGGATGCTCTTGTTGGAGACGAGACAGGATGCGTATACCTAACACTTTGGGATGACAAGATAGACAAAGTAAACGATGAAGCCACACTGCAGATCACAAACGGCTACGTCAACCTTTTCCGCGGAAACATGCGTTTGAACATAGGAAGATACGGCAGTTTCGAAATCCTAGAAGAATCTCCCATCACAAAAGTCAACACAGAAAACAATCTGTCTGACAAACGATACGAGCAAGAGAGACGCGACCGACCCAGATATGGTGAAAGAAGAGGGGGCGGTGAAAGACGGGGTTACGAGCGGAGAAGATACTAAAGAGACTCTCGTGTCTGCTATGCTATAAGCGAGCATAAACATTTATCTTTCTCCTTTCCAAACTATTTCATGCCGGATGAAGAAAAGGCATTAGTTTGATATTGATGAAATCTCAGAGTTACTCGGACGGCAAATTTTCGATAAAGCCAAGGAATTATTCTTAAAAAGACGGTTCTTATCCCAATACAACTTGATACGCTTCATTTTGCTACAAGATTTGAAACCTTTAACATCAGAGTTATCAATCCACGGGTTCTTGCTTCGGGTAGAATTCTGCCTGAAAAATCAAGAGGAACAAAAACAGAAATATGTGCGTGTGCTTTCATAGAAAATGGAAGTGCATGGATGGTAATTCAACAGAATAAATCCACCTTAATATCCCTAAACCCTAATCTGTTGGTTACATATCTTGGAAAGTTACCTAAAGACTTCACCAAAGAAGACATCATCAAGTTTGTAAAAGATAAAAACACAAAAATGATAAACCTCTGTCACTTCGGTGAAGATGGAAGACTGAAATCGCTCAGCTTTGTAATCAACAACGAAAAACATCTAAACAAAATCCTAGAAATGGGCGAAAGAGTGGACGGCTCGAGTCTTTTCTCATACATCAACTTGGAAGCAAGCGACCTTTATGTAGTGCCGAGATACAGAACAGCGTTCATAAACCCCTTCAATGAGACACCGACCCTAAATCTTCTGTGCGCCTATTTCGACAAAAACGGGAATCAACTTGACATTGCTCCAGAAAACATATTGAGAAAAGCGCAAGAAAAACTGTTTAAGAATACGGGAGTTACACTTGAAGCCTTAGGCGAACTTGAATTCTACATTGCATTTAGGCAAGAAAGAAAAGACCTGTATCCTTGCGCACCCGAGAAGGGTTACCATGAATCTTCACCTTTTGTTAAATGGGAAAATCTAAGAAACGAGATTTTGAACACTATTGCTAGGACTGGTGTAAAGGTAAAATATGGTCATGCTGAGGTTGGCAACATACCGGATAACGGTATGGAACAACATGAAATTGAGTTTTCATTAGAACCATTGGAGGATATGGCTGACCATATAATTATTGCCAAATGGATTATACGAAACATCGGTGCCAAATACGGGGTAAACATCACTTTTGCCCCTAAGTTAAAGGTCGGTCACGCTGGAAGCGGATTACACATACATATTCGCGGCTACAAAAACGGAAAAAGCATAATGACAGATTCGGATGGAAAACTAAGTGACGAAGCAAAGAAGATGATTGGGGGTATCCTAAAATTCGCTCCAAGCCTCACAGCCTTTGGTAACACGGTGCCAATATCCTACTTGAGACATGGTTCTCATCAAGAAACTCCAACAGGGATATATTGGGGATACGGAAACAGGTCAGCTCTAGTACGAGTTCCATTAGGCTGGACTGCCGCTGGAAACATGGCAGAAAAAATCAATCCCGGTAAAATAGGTAATCCAGCGAACACGAATGAATATAGACAAACAATTGAATTAAGGACACCAGACGGGTCAGCAAACATTTACTTGCTTTTGGCTGGAATCGCCGTGGCAGTTGAGTACGGCCTAACAAATAAAGAGTCTATCAAACTCGCAAAAGATCTCTATGTGGATGCGCTTGGAGAAAAGAAAAGAAAAAATTTGAACAGGTTAAGAATGCTGCCACAGTCTTGTTACGAATCTGCAAAATATTTAGAGAAAGATAGAAAATACTACGAAAAAGGAAACGTGTTCCCTGAACAAACGATAGACGGAATTCTAAAGAAACTATATGGATACAAGGACAAGAGATTAAAAGAAACGTTAATGAACGACATTGATAAAACAAACGAGTTAATTGAGCAATACCTACACTTCGGCTAATTTAGCCCCAAAAACTTTCGTTTCTATGATAGGTGGTTAAGCGCGATTTTTCCTCGTGTTTATATAGGTTTTTCCTGAAATATACAATCATGTCTAAGCAAAGCGTCATTATCTTAATGGGGTCCAAAAAAGATCTTAGCTTTGCGGCGCCCATAAGCCGCGTACTGGAGCATTTTGGTGTTCACTACGAGTACAGGATAGCTTCAGCACACAAAACGCCAAAAGACTTGCTGAATATTTTAGAAAACTATGAGCAAACTGGAGATAGAATAGTTTACATCACGGTTGCCGGCTTGTCTAATGCACTTTCCGGACTAGTTGACGCTAACACAAAGTTTCCCGTTGTAGCTTGCCCTCCACACTCAGAGAAATTTGGAGGCGCTGACATTTACTCCTCTCTAAGGATGCCAAGCGGAGTCGCGCCTCTTGTTATTCTTAACCCAGAGAGCGCCGCCTTAGCAGCTGTAAAGATATTTGCATTAGAAAATCCTCCACTGCTCGAAAAAATTCGCAAATTTCAATTGAAGAAAAAGAAAGAAGTCAGCGTTGCTGATAGTGAGGTGCGGGGAAAGAGGATTTCCGAGGTGGAAGGTGTATGAAGCGTTGAATTATTCGGGAAGGCGTTTCTTGCGAAGTGGCAAGGTTAAAGATATCTATGATGCCGGTGAAGGAAAGCTTCTATTCGTTTACACGGATAGATTATCTTCTCATGATGTAATGCTAGCTGACAAAGTTCCACATAAAGGCGAGGTTCTTTGTCGTCTGTCCGCCTACTGCTTCACAAACTGCAGCGTCTCCGGCATAGAAACGCATTTGATAGATGTTCCAGCCCCAGACAAAATGCTTGTCAAAAAACTCTTTCTCATACCCATTGAAGTGATAGAGAGAAACTACTTGTATGGTTCATACTGGAAGAGATTTCAACGTGGTGAAGTTACGCTTCCAGAAGGAACAGACCCCGTATTAGCCACAAAGCTCAGCGAGCCCGTGGTCGAATTTACAACAAAGCTAGAGGCAAAAGACAGGCTAATCACAGAGCAGGACATTATTTCTTACGGATGGCTGAAACCAGAGGAGATTGAACAAGTCAAAGAAATTACATTGAAACTAAATGAGTTGATGTTAAAAGACTCAAAAAAAGCCGGAATCATCCTCGCAGATTTCAAAGTGGAATTCGGAAAAGATGAAACTGAAAAAATAATTTTAATAGACGAGACTGAGACGCCTGACAGTTGCAGGTTCTGGGATGCAAGTAAATATCAACCAGGAAAAACGCAGGAGAGCTTCGACAAACAAATAGTAAGAGACTACCTTGAAAGAATGAAGGGCTGGGATAAAAAACCGCCGAAAGCGGGAACCAAACTAACGAAATCTATTTTACCTGACAAAATTATACAGAAGACAAGTCAACGATATATTGAAGCATATGAAAGATTAACGGGTAGGAAGTTTTAACGATGGTTATAGAAAGAGAAGAAATGCAAGAAGTCGTTCGGTCCTATCGAAAACCAGTCGGACTCAACCTAGGCTCTCACTCCGCACTTGACGCTTGGCTGGGACAGAGAGACTATAACCTGAAGACGATAATTTATACGACCCCTCAAAGAGCTAGAATCTACCTTCAAAACCCAATGGTTGGAAAACCAGGCGAAGTTATAGAAGATTTACCCACAGTTGCTCGCAGAGACCTAATAGTAGTCAACGACCCAGCTGACATAAAAAAGAAAGCCGCGTGGAAGAGTGTAATCTTAATCCTGGACAAATATTCAGACATTGTCAAATATGTAGACGATCTGGTTGAGCTTGAATGTATCCAGATTCCGAACAGAGCATTCTCCGTCTACGTTGGTGGCGACGAACACTGCAGCGTTATCGAAAACAAATTCGCGGTGCCAATTGTAGGTTCAAGGAAACTGTTGAAAATTGAAAACAGAGGAGAAGTCGAGAGAGATTATTACTGGTTCGCTGAACAAGCAGGTATTCCATATCCAAAATCCCACAAATACGAGGTCTACGAAAATGGCATAAAATTCAAAGAATATATTGACGAGCCCCTCTTGTTGAAAGCAGAGCATGCCCAGAGGAAATTTGAAAGAGAATTCATTTTCGCCGCGGATTCAAACCACCTCGAAGAGAAGGTTAAAAAAGAAATCAAAGCCGGAAACCTTAACAGAGAAAGTTTAGAACGAGCTAGGATTGAACAGATAGTTCTCGGCCCACATGCAAACTTTAACTTCTTCTTCTCTCCACTGGACGCAAAAAAAGATTGGGGAGACATTGATGATTGGTACGCTAAGCTGTACAACGTAAGCTTGGAAGCCGCAAGAATTTGCTTGGCAAATCAGTTTCTATCCATAGATGAGCGGAGGGAAACCATATTTGATGGGTTAAAGAGGCTTCCAGTTGATGTGCAACAGAAAATTAAGAAGGTTCCTTCGTTTGAAGTCACTGCGCATGTTTCTATGAGTCTGAGGGAATCTTTACTCAAGGAAGTGCACAGATTTGCCGACGCGTTTTTGCTGGCGACGAGAAAATACGAGTCTCCCGGAATAATTGGTGCATGGTGTCTGCAGACGCTTATTACGTGGAGTAAGATCAGACCCGGAACTGCAGTAGAGTATGGTTTGTACGATGTGCCTGAAGGAGAAGCGGCTTACATGCATATTCCAGTTACGCAAGATGTTGCATTGAGACACGGTGGTGGAACAAACACTCACATGGGAGTCGGTTCGCAATACGCTAATGCGAAGTATCAGAAAAGAATGAGCATGGGTGACAGAATAGCCTTAGAGATAAGAAGAGCGTGGGAAAGCAAGCAACTTCAAGAAATAGTGACGTGATCGAATTTTGCCATTTTGTTGATTTTTTAGGTGAACTTGGTGCCAGAGGAATTTACATACGCAGAGGCTGGTGTAGACCGGGAACTAAGGGCAAGATCCAAAGCGGCATTAAACACTCTAAAACAAACCTACAGATTTAGCAAATACGGAAGCGTCGTTCAGCTTCCTTACGGTAACATCTTTCCCATCGACAATCGGTACCTCGATTTTGTCATAGAGGGAATCGGAACCAAAGTTCTTCTGGCACAACTAGCAGACAAGTATGACACTATAGGCATCGACGGAGTTGCAATGGCCGTAAACGATGTCATCCGATCTGGCGCGAAACCGTTAGCCGTTGTGGATAACATCCATGCTCAAGTATCTGATCCTCATTTGATAGGCGAATGGATGAAAAGCATAGTGAAGGGTGCACGCGAAGCTGAGTGCATAGTGCCAAGCGGAGAAATAGGGGATGTAGCTGAGATTATTCGAGGAGTTACAGAGGGAAAGGGCTTCGACATGATCTTCGCCTGTGTAGGTGAACTGTTTAAGGGTGACATAGTCTTTGGAAACAACATTAAGCCCGGGGATGTTGTGATCGGTTTAAGAAGCTCCGGCATCCACAGCAACGGAATATCTTTGGCGAGAAAGGTTCTTTTTAAGCAGTGGGGTGGCAAATATGAGCCACATGACATTCCGGACGGACTTGAAAGAGAACTCATCAACGAAGTTTTGGAACCAACAAAGATTTACGTTAAACCTGTCTTGAATGCTGCTAAGGAGCATAAACTGAAAGGTTTGGTTCACATCACGGGTGACGCCTATTTAAAGTTCGATAGGCTGATGCGTTTTTCCAAAGGAATAGGATTTGAGTTCGACAACTTTAAGCCTCAACCAATTTTCGGGCTTGTTCAAGAAACTGCTCCAAAAGTGAGAGGCGCTATCACGGACGACGAGATGCTGAGGACTTTCAACATGGGATGGGGTTTTGCCGTAGTCGCGGACAAAACCGATAAAGATGTTCTCATTGACGGTTTCGAAAGAGATCAGGTTAAAGCTGAACAGATTGGGAAAGTGACTGATTCTAGAGGAATTGTTGCGTTATATCAAGGGAAAAAGATAGAGTTGGAAATAGTCATTTAAACTTTTATTTAAATTTTCATCTAAATAAAGTTTAAATTTTTAATTGTTTAATACTATATTATGATATACCGAGCTAAAATCGAGGTCTCTCTCAAGCCAGGACATTCCGACCCTGAAGGAGAAACAACAGCAGAATCTCTAAAAGAATTAGGATATCCTGTCGAAGCGACGAAGGTAAGCAAAGTTTATGAAATCACCCTTTCTGCGAGTTCCGTGAAAGAAACTAACAGGCTCGTAGACGAAATGTGCAGAAGACTCTTAGCGAATCCAACAAAGGACAACTACAGCTTCACCATAGAGGAAATGCAATGAGCATCGGTCTTTGCATGAAACGGAATGTGCCTTTCGAACTTACCGACATAAACCTACTGGATGCAAATGACAAACAACTACTCCAAATCAGCAAAGAACTCGGAATTGGTCTAAATCTCATAGAAATGAAGAGTATTCAAAAATACTTTTCAAAGAAGGAAAGAAATCCAACGGATGTGGAACTTCAAACAATTGGCCAGACATGGTCGGAGCACTGCTTTCACAAAACCTTCAAAGGAGACATAGTCTCGCCTGATGGAAAACTAATCATAAGTAGCATGTTTAAAGAATACATAGCCAAAGTGACAAAGGAACTTGACTTGCCTTGGTGTCTTTCCGTTTTTGAGGACAATGCGGGTATAGTTGACTTCGAAGATGACTGTGCAATTGCTGTGAAAGTTGAGACACATAATCATCCTTCAGCTATAGAACCCTTTGGAGGTGCTGCAACAGGCACCGGCGGCGTTATCAGAGATATCCTTGGAGTGTGGGCTGACCCCATAGCTTGCACAGATGTTCTTTGCTTCGGTCCCCTAGACTACAATCATGACAAACTTCCCGTCGGCACAAAACATCCAAAATACATTTTCAGAGGAGTAGTTGCTGGCATAGGCCACTACGGAAACAACATGGGCATACCAACTGTCAACGGCGCCATACACTTCGACAAAAGCTATATCGGCAACGTTGTGGTCTACTGCGGCTGTGTTGGAATTCTGCCGATGAGCAAGTTTGTCAGAGACACAAAACCTGGAGACCTCGCCGTTCTGGCTGGTGGAAGAACTGGCAGAGACGGAATCCATGGAGTTACCTTCGCTTCAGCAGAGTTGACAAAGGAATCTGAGGAAGTGTCAAGGCTCGCAGTTCAGATTGCAAATCCAATCGAAGAAGAGAAGATCAAACGTGCCATCATAGAGATAAGAAACCAAGAGCTAGGTTCAGCTATAACTGATCTGGGTGGAGGGGGCCTCTCCTGCGCCGTAGGTGAGATGGCGCACAGATCTAACTGTGGAGTCTATGTTGAACTGGAAAAGGTTCTCCTAAAATATCCTGGCATGGCTCCTTGGGAGATTCACGTTTCTGAATCACAAGAAAGAATGCTTCTGTCTGTTAGAGAGGAAAATCTTCAAAAGGTTTTGGCCATCTTCAAGAGCGAAGATGTTGAAGCCACTCCTGTTGGTAGATTTACTGACGACCACACTGTTAAAGTCCATTACCGAGGACACACTGTTGCTGATTTAGACCTGTATTTTCTGTTTGCCCCTCCAAAGACTAGAAGAATCGCAAAATGGAAACCGCCAAACTACGTAGAGCCAGCTATTGCTGAACCAGCAGACTTGACACAAGAACTTCTAAGAATACTGTCTTTACCAAGCGTTGCAAGCAAGGAATGCGTGATAAGAACGTATGACCATGAGGTTAAAGGAAACACCGTTCTGAAACCATTGCAGGGAAAGTATGGTGGGCCGAACGATGCAGCGGTTATTAAACCCTTAACTGATTCTTGGAGAGGCGTCGTTATTTCTTGTGGGATGAACCCAAACTACGGGAAGATCGACCCCTACTGGATGGCTGCTTCAGCCATAGACGAAGCTATCAGAAACAATGTTTCAGTTGGCGGAAGGAGAATCTCGTTGCTTGACAATTTCACTTGGGGCAACCCTGAAAAACCCGACAGACTTGGAGGATTAACTAGAGCATGTAAAGCCTGCTACGACTTTGCCAAAGCGTTTGGAACACCATTTATCTCAGGAAAAGATAGCCTCTACAATGAGTCACCATTAGGTCCAGTCACACCCACACTTCTAATCACGGCTATTGGAATAATTCCAGACGTAAGAAAGACAGTTTCGGTTGATGTGAAAAAACCAAGGAATCTGATCTACCTAGTTGGTCAAACTTATCCTGAATTAGGCGGCTCAGAATATTACAGGCTGAAAGGTTACGTGGGAAAAACTGTTCCCAAAGTCAGAATGGAACAAGTAAGAAAAGCAATGAATTTGATCACAAATGCAATTGATTCTGGATATGTAAAGTCTTGTCACGACCTTTCCGAAGGCGGCCTAGCAGTTGCGGCTGCTGAAATGGCTCTTAGTGGAGATTACGGAATCGAACTAAACCTCAGGAACGTTCCAAAATCTAATGACCTAAGACGAAATGACCACGTGCTTTTCTCGGAATCGAATAGCAGATTCTTGGTGGAGGTTGCAGAGAAAAACAGAGAAGATTTCGAAAAATTGATGGAAGGGAACATCTTCTCAGCTGTCGGCAGAGTAAAAAAAAGAGATGTTCTTTCTGTTAATGGAATCGACGGTGAACAAATAGTTGACGTCCGTCTAACTGGATTGAGAAATGCGTGGAAGAGCGCTTTCGGAGGTAAAACATGAAAAAGGAAGAAATCAGCGTTTGCATATTGAGGGTTGGTGGAACGAACTGTGACGCAGAAACGAAAAGAGCATTTGACGATTTAGGAGTTAAAGCCAAGATAGTTCATCTGAATGCAATAATTAAAAAAGGAACCCTCCTCAACTACAGCGCCCTCGTAATTCCAGGCGGCTTTTCTTACGGTGACTACGTGAGAGCAGGGGCTATTTGGGCCAAAGAAGTTTCAGTTAAACTCGGTTCTGAGTTGCAAAAATTCGCTGAAGCGGGAAGACCTATTTTAGGGATTTGCAACGGTTTTCAAGTTTTAGTCGAAGCTGGTTTGTTACCCGGATTTGAGGGAATCAGCAAGTATCCTGAGGCTGCGTTAGCAACCAACATTCCGATTGGATATTATTGTGGCTGGATTTATGTTAGGCATGAGAATCGTGGTAAATGCATTTTTACTCAGAAGATTCCAAAGGGAAAAGCGCTGAGAATACCCGTGGCGCATGCCGAGGGCCGATTCATCTTTTCAAAAGAAAATGAAAATGCTTATTTGAAACGATTATGCGACAATGACCAGCTCGTTTTTAGATATTGCGACGAAAAAGGCGAGCCTGCGAATATTGAATATCCAGTCAATCCCAATGGCGCGTCTTACGATATTGCAGGAATTTGTAATCCCAGTGGAACAATTTTCGGTTTGATGCCTCATCCAGAAAGAGCCTACAATGGTTGGCAACTGCCAGACTGGACAAAAGGAGAAAGAACACCAAAATATGGTGATGGACGTTTGATCTTTGAGTCTATGGTAGAGTGTATAAAGGAGAAATAGAGAAGTTGAAATTTGACACGATTCTCGTCCTTGACTTTGGTGGACAATACTGCCACTTAATAGCAAGAAGAGTTAGGGAACATGAAGTTTATTCTGAAATAGTTCCATACGATATAACGCCTAATCAAATCAAAGTTTTAAGAGAAAAATTCAATGTTAAGGGGATAATTCTTTCTGGTGGCCCTTCAAGCATCTACAAAGAAAACGCTCCAAAATGCAACCCAGACATCTTCAACTCGAACTTACCAATTCTGGGTCTATGTTACGGCCATCAGCTAATCGCTTTTTTCTTTGGAGGAAAAGTGGAACCTGCTAAAAAGAAAGAATATGGAATAAGTTACGCTGTAGTAGATAGCCCCCATAGCTTACTGAAAGATTTAAAGGAAAACCAAAAAGTTTGGATGAGCCACGGGGACACCGTTTATGAACTCCCTGAGAAATTTGAGATTCTTGCGCACACAAAAAATTGCCCAATAGCCGCTTTCAAACACAAAGAAAAGCCTATTTGCGGGTTGCAATGGCACCCGGAAGTTATTCACACAGAAAATGGCACAGCAATGTTAAGAAATTTCATTTTCGAAGTGTGCAGATGTGAACCGAACTGGATGATGGAAGACTTCGTAACAAGGGCTATCGACGATGTGAGACGAATTGTCAAGAATGAAAGGTGTGTGATTGGGTTAAGCGGGGGCGTAGATTCAAGTACCGCCACCATCTTGGCTTCGAGAGCTATCGGAAAGAACCTAACAGCGGTTTTTGTTGATCATGGATTTATGCGTGAAGGCGAACCCGAATTCATTCAAAACTTCTTCAAGAAATTCGATATCAGCTTCATTTCAGTTAATGCGAAGAGAAGGTTTCTACATAAGTTAGAAGGCGTAACAAATCCAGAACGAAAAAGAAAAATTATCGGTGAAGAATTCATTAGAGTTTTCGAGGAAGTTGCAGAAAAAGTCGAAGCAGACTATCTTATGCAAGGGACCATTTACCCCGATAGAATTGAATCTGGTTTTAGAAAGCATTCAGAGAAGATTAAAACTCATCATAATGTTGCTGGTCTACCAACTAAAATCAAGTTCAAGGAAATCGTTGAACCGTTGAGAGACTTGTACAAGGATGAAGTTAGAAAAGTCGCAGAAAAACTAGATCTATCAAAACAGATTGTTCAGAGACAACCATTCCCCGGTCCTGGTCTAGCGGTGAGAATAATAGGTGAGATAACGCAAGAGAAAATAGATGTGGTTAGAAAAGCAGACAGAATTGTAACAGAAGTGATGGAAGCAAGTAAGGTGAATGAACGTTTATGGCAATATTTTGCCGTCTTGACAGATTCGAAAACTACAGGAGTCAAAGGTGATGCAAGGGCTTACGGTTACACCATCGCGGTTAGAGCCCTTGAAAGTAAAGAGGCCATGACCGCTAATTTCGCTAAGATTCCATATGAAATTTTGGAAAAAATCTCAACGAGAATAACAAATGAGATAACTGAAGTCACACGAGTTGTGTATGATATTACCCATAAACCACCAGCAACGATAGAGTGGGAATAAGAGTTGTCATTTTCTAACGCGCAGAATTACAAGTCTTTGTATCTGTTAAGCTCCCAGTCAGTGACACTTCTCTGATACTCGTTCCACTCCGCTTTTTTAATGTTAAGGTATTTGCTGAAAACGTGTTCTCCCAACGTTTCTTTCATGAACCTGCTTTTCTCAAACTCTTCTATCGCTTCTCCCAAGTCCACTGGTAGAGTTTTTATGTAGAACTTTGCGAGTTTTCCATTGTCGAATCCGTAAACGTCTTCTTCCACAGGGCTAGGTGGCTCAACTTTTTCGTTAATTCCCTTAAGACCTGCCGTCAACATAACAGCAAAGGCTAGGTATGGGTTACAACTTGGGTCTGGGCACCTCAATTCAAGTCTAGTCGACTTTTCTCTACCCTTGCTGTATCTGGGGACTCTGATTAATGCTGACCGGTTTCTTTGGGCCCAACAAATGTATACTGGCGCTTCATATCCGCGTACGAGGCGTTTATAGCTGTTCACTGTGGGGCACAATATTGCGGCCATTTCCCTGATGTGCTCGAGTTGGCCTCCCATAAAATAGTAGGCAAGACGAGAGAGTTTGTACTCGTCCTCTTTATCGTAAAAGAGGAGCTCACCATCTTTGCCCAACAGTGATTGATGTATGTGCATTCCACTTCCATTAACGCCGAAAATGGGTTTTGGCATAAATGTTGCATGTAGACCTCTGCTACTAGCTACTGTTTTGATGGCTTGTTTGAGAACCATTATGTTGTCAGCGCTCTTTAGGGCATCCGAGTATTCTATGTCTATCTCATGCTGGCTCGGAGCACATTCATGATGAGACATTTCAACATTTATTCCTAACTTTTCAATGGTAGATGTCATAACAGCACGTATATCAGTTGCCAAATCGCGTGGAGAAAAATCAAAGTATCCTGCTGTGTCATGGTATGTTCTGTTTTCCTTAGACCTGAATAAAAAGAACTCGATTTCTGGTCCCACGTAATAGAAATATCCTTTCTTTTTCGCTTTCTCCTGAACCCGTTTAAGAATGTACCGAGGGTCGCCAACGAATGGGTTTTTATCTGGGTCGTGAACGTCGCAGATCATTCTTGCAGCGTTCTTTTCGTCTCGAGGCCATGGGAGAAGTATGTACGTCGATGGGTCGGGGATTAGCATCATGTCGCTTTCATGTATCCTAGTGAATCCTTCTATTGAAGAACCGTCGAACCATTTCCCATTGTCGAGGCAATCCACTAGTTCTCTGGGTGAAATTGTTACGCTTTTTAATCGCCCAGACAAATCAAAGAACATTAAATCGATAAACTCAACTTTTTCGCGTTTCACCTTGTCTATTATTTCTCTTTTTTCCATAGTATCACAACACGGTCTTTTTGTTATGAAGCTGATTTAAATTTATGTTGTACGCAAATCTGAAAGTCTGGGTAATCCTTCTCTTGCACTAACTTTCTCTATGCAACGGGAAGCAACAAAATTTCCCAGTCTTCCACACTCATACAAATCTTTGTTTTTAATTAAGCCGTATAGAAACCCCGCACAAAATGCATCGCCAGCACCTGTGGTATCTACAACTTTCACTTTATATGGTTCAACCAAATAGCTTTCCTTCCCATCTTTGACATAACATCCTCTTTCACCCAATTTAACCGCAACGATGCTAACGCCTTTTTTTATCAGAATCTTCGAGCCTTCATCATATTTTTTTCCTGTAAGCAATTTTAGCTCATTTTCGCTTGGAAGCATAACAAAGCTTTTTTCTATCATTAGCTTCAAAACGGTTAATCCCTTTCTTGCATATAGTTCTCCCGGGTCAAAACTTATTCTAACGTCGTGAAGCCCCCTCACCAACTCTTTTTGGGCCTTAAACGGTTTTTCTCCAATAAAAGATGTTAAATGCAGAAACGCAGTATTGCCTGCATATTTTAGGTCAATCTCTTTGAGTTCTAGAGAATCGTTCACGCCTGGGTCTATGTATAGCGCTCTGTCACCTTTTGTGTCAACGTATCCCATGGCGATGCCGCTTCTACCTTCCTTTGAAACTATTATCCCATCAACATCAACGTTTTGACTTTTGAAGTCGTTCAGAAGAAGCTTGCCTTCGCGGTTGTCAGAAACTTTTCCTATAAAACCCGTTTTTAACCCGAGTCTCGCCAAACCTACGGCTGTGTTTGCTGCAGAGCCTCCAGGGGCTTCTTTGAAGTTTATGATGAAACTTTCTTCGTCTCTTCCAGCTATTCGGTTCACTCGATAGAGTCTGTCAACGTTTAAGGCGCCGAAGCAGATGACGTCAAACTTCATGGAAACAACTCGCGAAGATGTATCTTATACTTTCCCAGTTTCCCTCCATAATTGCCAGCAGAAATTCTTAGCACGTAGTTCACGTCTCTAGCAGCACTGATGCCCACTCGCATCGCTTCTTTCACCACCTCAATTGATATACCGTTGATTACAATTTCTGGAATGTAGTTGACGCCTTCTGAAACTTTTGACTCTTTTCCTAACTTTTTCTTAAGTGTTGGGCAATATGGATGATTGGTGGTTGGGCCTATCAACGGAAATTTGGTTTCAGGTTTGGAACCAGCTGAACAAATGTTGAATGGGGTTATGGCTCCTTTCACTCCTCTTATGGCTTTCAGCGCCTTCCTTCCCGCCTCCATCACAGCTTGCCTAGTTTTGCACATGTACCAGAAATTGCCACCCATCACTCCTCGCCCATACCCCAGATAACGCTCTATGTGGAAGTCTGGCACCATAAGAGGAACCGTAACCATGTCACGCCCATAACGTTTTTCCTCCCACTCGAAACCGTCTCCACAGTGACCTATCCTTTTCATAGTGTCGATTTTTCCAAGTGGATTAGGAAATGCATCAAAGATGGCGGTAAAGGGTTTGACAAGTACGTCCTGACGTATCCTGTATGACATCTCCACCTCAAACTTTTTAGCCGAATCAGCGAGGGGTTTTCTTTCGTCGATTTTTCCCCAAAAATGTATAATCGCGCCCATACGTCCATCTGGTGTTTCTTTTCGGCTTAACCATTTCTCGATTCCTCCCTCAATTCTGCCGATGACTATTGAAGGTGTGGCTGTAACGTCTTCTGCTGCTTTTTTCAGTATTTCCTCGTCGTCTGCGGTGATCATAATCCGTGAATAAAGTCCCTCAAAAGCCTCTGCGTAGGTATCTTCCACTTCAGCGTGCATAAGATCACCTTATCTATCCTAATGCTCCTACGGCCTCTCCTCTAACGGTCTTTCTGAAAGCGGTGCTTTCTTTCACTAGTCTTTCTTTGTTGCTGGACGTTATTATTTCAACTTTGGGAAGGGTTATGGGGTACAAATCAAACATGCGACTTCCCAATGCAGGCGTACAATATCTCTGCAATGCGGAATAGCTCCATTCTTCAACCAGTTTGATGACGTAATCTTTGCCTAAACGGTTGAAAACGTCCGCAAGAACAGATGTCACAAGCGTGTTATCAGAAAGAACCGCAACCTCAGCTTCTCTTATGGCGTAGCTGTTACCATTGAAAGAAACAGTTAACCCACGATTTTCTCTAATTAACCGAAACGATTGAACGTCTGTTATACTATCTCCAATGTACATCGCATTGAAGAGGCTGCCATCCGTTTTTCTTTCGATATCTCGAACAGAATCAGCTTTTTCAAATCCTCCGATCGGATTTACTTCCTTCAACATTCTGCCACACTCCATCGCAGAAATTTCTTCCCAAAATATTTCGTCTAGCCTTCTGATCGTTTCTTGATCTCTCGCAGACAAATCGTCGAGGGAACTGGCGTTTTCTGGGATGTGTATCATGGGCATCTTTGTGATTTCTTCTTTGAGTTGTTTCAATTTTTCAATTTCTTCTCTGTCAATTTGGTATTTGTCGATGTTTAACTCGGTGCAGTATACGTTCTCGTATGGAAAATCCACCAAGCTGCACAAGGCACGTGAGTACTGTTCATAACTGGTGCTGATAATGAATGAAGACATGATGCTTTGGACGAATCGTAACGTATCTTTGGCACTTGGGACTAGTAGAATGTGTTCTGCAGAGAATTTCCTTATTTTTTTGTTCGTTGCTCCATGTGCTCTAAGAAAAGGTAGTATAAGCTTCAAGGTGTCGCCGGCTTTGTACCCCGGTCTCTTAACAACGTCGGCTTGAACATCATCGTACTTGCTAATTAAAGCGTAAAACGTGGGACCGTCTGGGATGAGATGTTCTGTAAGTTCGTAGGCGTTGTCGTTCTTTGATATTGGGCCTTCACAGTCTGTGATGAACAGCTTCTTTTGTCCTTTTCCTAGCGGGGTTGTCCACCGTTTTTGTAACGCTTTTATGTTCATTCCAGAGTCCTCAGCATTTTCATGTGGTTTACGCTTTTTGCTATGTGTTCTTTTGAAGCTATGTCTGTTCTGTACCAGAGTGATCCGCCTTTTATGGCCTTGATGCCATCTAACGAAATCTGTCTCGCACTCTCGATGTCATCTGCGATGCCCACTACACACACGGTTCTTGATTTGAGCGCATACGTCTGGCCGTCTCTCAATTCCATTGATCCGGGGTATACTCTAATCCCGTCACCCCACTTTTCACTCAACTTATGCGTTGCAGTCAAATCTACTGGCCTATTAACATCGCTCCAGTCCACACGCTGAGGAAAAACATCCTTAAATCCACCGTAGGCTGGTGGTGCTTTATATGTTACGACGGTCGCCTTTTCTTTGATTTCAATTCGCGTTAAATTTCCGTCAATTATTCTGAAACATACGTCAACAAAATCATCCTTTAAAATCGGCAAGATATTCTGTATTTCCGGGTCACCAGACCTGCTGTTGTTTTCTAAAATCTTTGGTCCTTTGCTCGTGTGTATGAAAGCATCGTAAAAGGGCATACCACGCAAATTGGGGTTACTCGCTTTCCCTCTCAGCTTTTTGAAAACACTATTCATGATTTCAATTTCTTTCATTTTGTCACTTGAGGTCATAAATGGTGGCCAGTCGCGTACATCTTTATACGAGCCCATTCCGCCCGTGTTGGGACCTTTGTCGCCGTCGAATGCTCTCTTGTAGTCACGCGTGTCTGGGACCGGCACTAGATGTTTTCCGTCGCAGAAGGCTTGAAAGCTGGATTCTTCGCCCTCAAGTTTTTCCTCTATTATTACGGGACCATGCTTGTAGTTGGATAGAAAATGTTCAAACAATTGTTCACGGGTGCTAAAATGGTCGCCCCAGACACCAACGCCTTTTCCAGCAGCAGGACTGTCAGGCTTCACGGCAACTTGGTCATTAAGCTCGTCCAGCCACGCGTAAACGTCTCTTTTAACATGATCTACGCTGCTGTAATCTTTTGGATCGAATACCTTAAAAACAGGGTTTGTTTCTGGCACTACTTCTTGGAATAAACGTCGTTGTGTAACTTTGCTTCCTTCGATCGCATATTCTTTTGTGGGGCATATTATTGGTATATTGGTTTTTTCTTCAATGATGTCTCTAATACCGTTGATTATTGGTTTTTCAGGTCCAATGATTCCAAAATCAATTTTTCTTTCGTATTTTTCGGCAAACTTGCAAATTTTTCTTACGTCAAGGTCGGAGATGACAACATGTTCTTTTGCCTTGTCTACATTGAAAGGGTTTCTCTGTTTGTCTGCTACATAAACTTCAGCACTGTATTTTTCGCTGCGGCAAAAAGCATCCACCATTGCAACTCCTCTTGAACCGTAGCAAACAACTAAGATGCCAATTCTTTCCATCAAACCCCATCCGAGAAAATCAAAAATGAAATTGCTGTCATTTTCCGTTCATTCAATACCGCTTGCAATTTCATATATTCTTCCTGTTTCTTTTTCTCCTCTTTCAAATTTTTCCTTCATTTCATCCGCTATTTTTTGAGCTAGCGGAGTGGGATATTTCCCAGTGACGCATCCTAGACATAATTCGTTTTTCTTTAAACCAGTAGCTTCGATGAAATTATTCAATGACTGATAGTTTACACTGTCCGCACCAATTATTTTGGCTATTTCCTGAGGTTCATGTTTAGATCCGATCAATTCACCGTATGTGGCCATCGCGATCCCGTAGAAACAAGGGCTTGTTATTCTGGGGAATGTGATGAACATGTGAACCTTTTTTGCTCCTTTGTTACGTAGTTTTTGTATTACCACTTTTGTTGTGTCGCCTCTGACTATGCTGTCTTCGATTACTATAACCGTCTTCCCGCGGAGTTTGCGATCGAGAATATTGATTTTCCTGTCGATTGTTGTTTGTCGTTCCCTGGGTAATAGAATAAATGCCCGTTCCGTTACGTAACGATGTCTTCTCGTAGCCCGCTCCCACCTTATGCCTGTTTCTTCGTGAAGCCCATACGCAGCGTCATTCGCAGTTTCGGGTATTGCCAATATCATATCGGCTTTCTTCGCTATTTCAGAGCATTCTCTACCCAGATTTCTTCCAAATTCTTCCCTTACCTCGTAAACATATTTGTCTCCTAACCTTGAGTCTGGTCTTGCGAAATAGGCGAATTCAAAACTGCAAAACGCTCTCCTTTTGCACGGAACAAGTTGTTCCCGCACGAATCCATCTTCTGACAGGGTCACAAGTTCTCCAGGTTCCACTTCGAAATCATACTCGAAGCCGTTTATGTCTAAACCAACGGTTTCCGAGGATGCTGCATATATCTTGCGGTTTATGCTGTGGCCACAACAAAGCGGTCTTATTCCATAAGGGTCTTTAAAAGCGAATAGTTCTCCGTTCTGAGTGATCCCTGTTACTGAAAAAGCGCCTTCTACTTCTTTCATACAAGCTGTGACGGATGAAGCTAGATCATGATTTTCCATGAGTTCTATGAGGAGTTTTCTGCAAATCAGTTCAGCATCGCATTCATAAGAAAAACCTGGAAATTTTTCTCTGATCTTCCTTTTTAACCGAGAATTGTTGACGATGTTGCCGTTGAAGGCTACTGCAACTTTCACTTTTTCTGTTTCCGCTAAAACTGGTTGGATACCCTTTTTTAATGATTCTTCGTCTGTTCCGCCTGAAGTTGTGTATCTTATGCTTCCTATACCGACGTTTCCTGGCAATCTGTTGAGCCAATTTTGGATATCTTTTCTTTTTATTTTCGGAACTAAATCCAAACTCCGATGTGTATTAAATGAGCCGTTAAATGTAACGAAACCGTGTGACTGATGGCCCCGATGGTTTTGTGCTCTCAGCCCCCAATAGATGCAGGGGAAGATGGGACCACCTTCAAAATCGTACGCGCTAAAAACACCGCAAGCCTCTCTAAGAGAATTTAGCATAAACCATGTTATATCTGGAAATTATTTATAGGTTTTTGACAAAAATTTGTAAACGCAAGAGTATCGATGGTGAAGAGCGACTGCCCATCGCCTAAACTCTTTTATTGCAAACAGACTATCTATCGAGGTGGTGAAATGGATGGCAGAAATTGCGAAAAGTTGGGGCGAAGACGTGGCGAAACTGATCGATAAGCTAGCGGGCAAGGGATCAGACCTTGAACTTAACTTCAAGAACTTAACACTAGAGGTCGCTGGATTCAAAGCCAAACTGAACGGGTCTATTGTGTTAAATATTCTCTACGTTTCAGAAAGGAAGTAAGTCGCACTCATCTCCGTTCCCTCGGGTGTAACCTTGGAAATACCGATGCAGCTAGTTCACGCTCTTAAATCAGGGGAAATGAGCCTTCTCATCAGCGAGAAAGAAACTCTCCAACTGAAAATCGAAGATAAAAGAATCGATGTCAATTTGCTGAACAAAAAACTGCTAAAGAGTATACTGGAAACAAAGGTTGAATCGGAAGAAAAAAGTCTCCTAGGAAAGCTTCCACAGCTTAAAAGTCTGGCTAAACAATTAAAGAAAAACGGACTCACAGTAATAGTATCTTACAAAGGTACCGCTCTCCTCACATTAGGTCTAGATGCAGATCCTAAGCTTTCACGATTAGTGATTGGAACCGACGCGATAGAAATCAACAGCCTAAGCAAACTGATGCAATTACTCATATATAGACGCTGAAATTCTCTCTTTTCTCTGTTCACTATTAGGATGAATCGTGTGTAGACACGTGAAAGAATATGAAAGGATATCCAGCACTGATATGCTAGAAGATTTTTATAGAAGTATCTTCTACACTACGTCGGTGTGGGTAAAGAACCACTGCAACATAGCAAGTGGCAAGCGTAATTTCCTCTCACTCTACGCTTCCCACCCACACACTCAAATGAAGTTGTCAAGGATTATGTTACCTCCAAAATTCTACCCGAAAACTATCCTGACTGAACTACACGGAAGAAGAAAGAAGAAGGTCAATCCAAAACAACTCTGACATAAGCTACGACCCCCCTCTATAGGAGACTTACGGTTAGACCGTAAACAACTAGAGGTATGAGAGTTGTCTACGGTTTGACCGTTAAAGCAGAGAGACAACATTTTAATCATCACTCCATTCTTCCTCGTCAATTAAAAATTCGCTCCATGCTTTCTCTTCCTCATTGAATTCTCTATCTTCCTCGGTTTGTGTTGTTTCGTGATAGTTATAGATGAAATAGTCTTCTTCTCTAGGTTTTCTTTGAATTCGGTTTAGGATTCGGAAAAATAGAGGCTTCCTTGCTAGACGCTTAGACTCTGGTTTAGTTCTCGGTTTGCTTATCTGATAGGGTTTACCGTGCTGTTTGAAATCCTCGAATTGAACTAACTCATCAGTTTTGGCATTTAGGAAGCAACCTAATGGAAGATTCAAAACTTCCTTTCTGTGCGTTGAATAGTGCAAAAGCCTTCTAAGTTTTAGGTCAAAGTCTTCTATGCTGATTCTTCCTATAAGGTAGTTCATTTTCCCTCGGAATTTTGTGCTTACCTCTTGAAGCCTTTGAGAGCTAGAGATACAAGCCATTTTCAAGTTAGCCATTTCTGAATATTGCTTTCTGATTCGGTTAAACGCTCTCTTTTCCATACTTGAACTATCAAAGACGTTTTCGACTTCCTCTATCACAAAGAGATACCATGTTTTGAGGTTCTGAATGCCTTTGTGTTTCGCCTTAATCCTTTGTTTATTGTAGACGTGAGAAATTATCTCAGATATGAAAATCCCTATTTCTGTAGGGTTCTGAATCTCAATTGAGAATAGTAAGACTTTGTGGTTTTGCTCTAGGATTTGAAAGGGTTCTTTGTTGAGATAGTAGTCTTTTTCTGTCATAATATAGGTTGTATCTGAGTCTAAAGCGTAAGTTGTAGATTTTCTTTTCACCATGTCTTTAGTTACCACAAAGAAAGGAATCGAATCAAATTTGTGTTGCCAATTCGGAAGCGTATCGAAAATCACTATCTTTGTATCTTCTCTTTCTGAGAAATGTCTCACGATTTGCATTTTAGCTACAGATTTCCCATGACCTTTTGAACTAACAAGATGTATTCCACCTTCTCTAAATCGAGTAAGGATTTTGTTTTCCCATGATTTTGGCAACTCTGAGGAGTGGCTAAGTCTCTGTTTTGGAACGTCTTCCGTCTTAGTTTCTTTCATTTTTTTCCCAACGTCTTGGTTTTGCTATGTAAAACTAACCCTAGGATTGCTTAAAAACGTTGTGATTTAGCCTTCTTTCACGATTTTAAGCCCTTTGCAAGCCTAAAATGAGCAAAAATGCACATATCCGCCGATTTTTCAATTCTTCAAAAACAAAGAGGTTTACAAAGAGATTCCACAAACCAAAAATCTGAACAAGTCTACATATCCGAGCCTATTTAATCAATTACTAAACTAGCTTTAGAGCTAATTTCAGCACTAGAATCAAAAACCAAAACTAAAGCATATCGGAATCTATTAGCCAATTTTCTCAGATTTTTAAGAGGTTTATTAGAGATTTTCAAGAATTGAGATACGTGGGGGGTTCTTATTCATCCAAAGAGAATTTTATTAATGAAATTTGGAAGATATAGAACAACACATACGCATATGAGTAAGGTGACAATGAGTATTAGAATAGTGTTAATTTTTTTAAATTTCTTATCTTCTATGTCTATGTTTATCTTTATTCTTCCTTCAAGTGCAACGGCTAAACAAAAAAGAGGAACACAAAAACTATACAAAACGGTCAAGACTAATTTGATAAAAAGCATCGTGTCAAAATGGTTTAAGAGAAGGCTAAAGGTTGTTCTAAAATCTTCAAGTGCTAAAAGCCATATTGTTAATCCTAAAAAAGCAGTTAAAAGAGCCACGTTCTGCTTTATTTTGTTGTTCATTTTTTTCAACATTCCTTTTTAGTTTTAGAGGCTCTTTGATATAATTTTTGAGTTTGTGTAATTCAGATTTAGCGTTCATTTTGGTTCGACTTTAAGTTTTCCGACTTTTCTCATATTTCAAAGTCTAAGAGGTTTGAATCTTTTTAGATTCTCCAAGGTTCTTCAATAAGTCTTTCCAATTCTTCCTTTATTTTCATTGCTTCATCGAGCAGTTTGTCGTTTTCTTCAATGACAAACCTGTAAGTTTTGTCTTCCATCATTCTATTTTGACATGACTCCCAAAACTTGTCGAATTTGTTAACAACATCCGAACCAGCAGACACTTGTCCAAATAGAACTTCAAAAGTCAATATTCTACTCTCAGGGTATCTTTTCAGATAATAATCTTGAGGATGAGTCTTTAAAATCAAGTGTTCAACAATGCTTTCTTCGTCTTCACGAACATGAGAAACCTTTCCTTCGTATTTATAACTAATTTTAAGAACGATTTCATCTGGTCTTGTCTTGAATATCTTCTTGGCTTCCTTATGTAGTATGTTAGGCAGAATATTATTTCTAAGTCTAAATGTAACACTTTGATATTCACTCACATTCTTTAGGAGTTCATCTAATTTCTCTCGGAATTTTTCGTCAACCATGAAATACCTATGGTCTTGTTGAAAATTTTTCCAATGCTCAAAAGTCACGTATCTGAATAATTTCTGTTCCAACGATGACACTAAAGACTTTATATCTCGATATAGGGAGCCATAGACTGTCTCAGCAATCTTTACAGAATACTCTCTTTTCCATGCTCTCTTCTGTGTTTTCGTCTGAAGAAAATAGGAAGCTAGGAAACCAACAAGAACTGCAATTAAAGTAGCAAAAATTTCAGATGAAACAAACCAACTGATAGCAACACCAATTGCAGTCGTAACGGAACCAATAAGCCAAACTAAATTTTCACGCAAATTAGTCATTCTGAATCAATAGTTATTAGCCACATTTCGACTCAAAAACTTATCGAGACACTCAGAAAGAGCTTAATCTTCTATGCATGTGTTAAGAGAGATTTTTTAAGTTCATACGTTAATAGGAGATAGGAGAATCAAGAGGGTTGTATGTATGAAACAATGGCACCAGAATCTTATTGGTTCAATTGTTGTGGACATTATTGGATGGTGTATTATATTATGGGCATCTACCATAGAAATACCTGACGCCTACAGAACCTTTTTCGGTATTCCAACCTCAGTCAATCCAGAGTATCGTGTTGCCTTCCTTCAAATGTTGGCGTTATTCTTTCTGGGCATGTTCGTTGGGGGTGTAGGTCTGGGAATACTGGGTAATACTTATACGATTTACAGGTTGGAAAAGAAGTTAACTTCAGAGAAAGCTGGACATGCAAGCAAGAAATGTCCTCAATGTGGAATGAAGTATTCGGGCAAGGACTATCAACATTGTCCTAAATGTGGCACGAAACTGGAATCTTAGGCATTTTGGTTCTAGGGTTGCTTGACATTTATCAAAAAAGGTTGAAGAAAACAAAACAAACAACAGAATAAGCAAATGGAAGCAGAATATGAGGAAAAAGCTCAAACAGATTTAGACTGAAACGGTTTGAGCTAGGGGAAACTGTTTCAGATAGTCTTTCAATGCGTTTTCTGGCTCACTTGTTGAAAGTAGTTTATTTCCTCTCCAAACTTGTAAGTAGCCATTTATTGAATACTTGTTCGCAAAAGCAGATAACAATTCTATGCCTTTCAATTCAGTTTCAACCCTCATTTCAGTTAACTTAACTACATCATCTAAATGACTCATATCTAAGCCACTTCCATCAAAACAAAGTGTGTGAGTCTCAATTCTACAAGTATACGGATTCTCTTCCTTCCATACCATTGAGTCTCCCATTTTTAAACCTAACAAGTGTGCGGTCTGTATCGTCAATGTCCTTGCATTAAGCAACGTTGGGTGTTCAAAATCTACATGAACTGAAGCAATGTATGGCACTATGCCATATTTCTTCAAGATGCCCAGATTAAGGTTAGGTATTAGATGGAATCGCAGTCTTCCATTACGTTTTTTATTATATCGTCTTTCTCTGCTTCTAGGTCTTCCGTGCGTATGAAAGAAGGCTTCCATAAAGAGTGGATGATAATTTCTCCTCAATGTAGTATAAGCATTGCTATAAATTTCACGTATAAGACTAATGTTGTTTGTTGTTCTTTTTACCTTGTTAGTTAAGTAGCGTTGTCGTTTCTTGGTTAGGATTGTGGTTTTGTGTTTGTGGTAGTAGTTTCGTTGGTAGTGTAGTCTGTCTGTTCGGTGTCGGTAGTAGTAGCTGAGTTGCTTGCTCATGTTGTCATGTGCAAGATTGTCTATTGAATGATTATTGCTCATGTTCTGTCCTCTTACTTGCGACTTGCTAAACAGCAAGCCTTATATAGTAGGGCTAACCGCACCTGACTATTTAAGTTTAACGGAATCTATTTTTGTTATTTGAAAAAGTTTATAAGTGTCCGAAATTAGACCCTTAAAAACTGTTTCTTAATGGTTGTTAAAGAGGACAGAGACGGTTTCTTTCAAAGGCGAAAAGTTCCTGTGGCTCAAACCGTCAAACTAACCACAATCATTAATACAGTATATGACATATGGCATATTTAAGCTTTACTCCTTTTTGAGTAGCACCCCAGATTTGGGTAAGTAAAACGCACATAAGGGGAATTTAAGTAATTGCTTAACTAACTGAGGCATATTTGAGGTTACTTCTCATTATCCGTCGTTATTTGCTTATCAATTTTAATTTAATACGAGAATAAGACTTATATACCACAATGAACCTCAATATACCGATTAGAAATGAAAAGAAATCGAAATACAAGACTAATTAGGGTTTCTAACGAGAGTCTTGACACGTTGAAGGATTTAGCACAGCGTAGCCACTCTGAGGTCAAACAAATCGTTGACGAGTGGTGTTTAGCTTTAGGGAAGAAACTAGAGACAATAAACGCACCAAGAATCTCAATTTATAGCGGAATCTCAAAAGGAAGAGATTCCAAGCTTTATACAGTTACATATGTGGCTCCTTTGCTTTTCGGAACTTTTGAAGTGGAAGGCGAAGACAGAGACAAAGTGATAATCGTTAAGGTGAAACGAAATGAGTAACAAAGAAAGAGCTATTTTGAATATTGGGGCTAAAATCCCTAAAGGGTGGAAAATATTGGTTCAAGAGACAAAAGCTTTGCCTAGTTGGGTTTATTGCTTGAAAGATGCTCAAGACAGGCTTTTCTATTGCAAAGTAGGCACATGCTTTGACGGAACGAAACTTCAAGTGCTTTTTGAACCTCTTTCGAGTGATGAATGCTTGAAACTAGGTCTAAACGTTGAGGAAACGTATAGTGAGAAAACCAAGCATTATGTCGAGGAAAGCAACAACTCAGAGCCTTGGAACCCAGAGGAAGAGGATTTCGAAACCTACCGAAAGAAACTTGAATTAACAAATCGAACAAGTGGAAAGCTTAACGTTAAATCTGTTGAGAATATGCGAAAAAAACTTGAGGAATTAGAGGAAGAAAAGGAAGATTATCGCTCGAAGCTACAACTAATTGCTGACCAAGCCTTTGAGAAAAGAAAGATGGAGTTAAATGCACCAGAGGATGTTGACACACCAGAAAAGCTTCGGGGTTTTGAACTAGCCAAAACCGAAAAGAGCACACCAAGCGGAACCGTTAGCCTAGCTTCACAGAATGCTAGGGAAAACGAGGGTTTTGACTCCTACGAGGAAATGATAGAACACCTGATTTCAATCGAGTCAAAGAAGGGTCTACCGAGCCGAGAAGCAAAAAAGATACTTAATGAGTTTTGGAAACGCAGTCAAAAAGCCATAGGAGATGCAAAAAGACCAATTGAAGTGGTCGTTCCCTCAAACGAGCAATTAGCGTCTGGAAAGGGGCTAAAGCAAATTATCAATGAGAGATATCGCAAACGTCACGAAATCGAGGAAGAATAAAAATGCCTAGAACCAAAATATCAGCAGATGAACGACTCATCTTCAAAGACGGAAAATTTGTTTATGAGCGGAAGGAATACACCAAAACCTTTGATGAACTTGAAAGACGATGGAACCGTTCAAAACCTATAATCAGCTACATTCAAATAGAGGAACGAGGCTTAGTCAAAACTTGTAAACTCAAAGCAATCATTCGTAGAAGTGCATTCGACAGTCATTTAAAACCGATTTATGCTTTATTCTTACAAGAATTTCAGTTCGAGATTCCAAACGATAAAGCTCGTAAGTGGCACTTCTTGTCATATATGAAAGGTCACGTTTTTCTGCATAAGTTAGAGTTTTTAATGACACAAGAAATCAGCTTTAACGATGTTGAACTTTGCACTAGAATTGGTAAAGAAGTCAAACTAACCGAGCAAAAAGCCAAGAAACTTCTAGCTGAAAAAAGTGTGCATCCCTACATCATGGAAGAGCAAGGAAACATCCTTGCCACTACAATCTAGTTCAGTCTAAACGAAGGTTAAGAAAAATGTGGGACAGAGAAAAGGAGTCTCAAGTATACCGTAAACGTAGAGTCGAGCTAGTGAGAACAAACTCTCTGAGTCATGAGCAAATAGACCGAATTTTTGAGAGTGAACAAACAAAACGAAAAAAGACGTTTATTCAAGAGTCTCGAAAAGAAGATTTCCGAGATAGACTGTCGGATTTGATAAGTCTTGAGGAAGAGAAAACGGAAGCACAAAGCGAGAGAATTGACGAAATCTTGAATCTTTTAGAATCAGAAGTCGAGAAACGTCTTAAAGTCTATAGTGAGGTTATCGATTTTTACAAAACTGCACTTTCAGAAATAACCAAGAATGTGAAATCACAGCATAAAGAATACAGCCAAAATGTGTCTAATCTCATGGCAATTCTGAAACAAGAGCAATCGAGACTAACAAAAGACCAAGAACGGTATAGACAAGCTGAGGAAAGAACCTCAAAAATGTATAATTCCTACAAGGAACAAATGCAAAAGGCGAACGAAACGATTACGGTCTATAATCAGAAAATTGTCGAATTGAACAAACTAATCAAAAAGGAAAACCAAGAGCTTGACCGTTTGAGGAGACAAACAGCGTGAAAAAGAGAATCCAAAAAGAAGTCAGGCTTTCGGAATTAAAACTCTTGATTCCACATAGGTTTGAAATTCCACTTAGAGAGTTGCGAATTGCTAAGAAAATCGGAAAGCCACATATATGCAAAAATTGTGGAAAACCATTCAAGCGAAGTTATCCGAGAACACATGACAAATTTATCTTTTGTAGTCAAACATGTCATAATCAATGGAAGAAAACTCAAGCCATAATGAGAAAGCGAAAAAAAGTTCAAAAGAAGTTAAGTTTTCAACGTTGTGCTTGGTGTCAAAGAAAAATCGCTGATACTCAAAGAATAAAGTTCTGTAACTCTCAATGTGGTATGGAGTGGCATAGAATTAGAAACAGAATTTTCAATACTTTTTGGAAACCACAAATTGAGCTTAAACGTTTACAGAAACTAGGTTGTTCCTACACTTTCCCAAAACCTCACAAAAACTTCAATGGTTTTTATAATTTGCCTCGCCTCAAAAGAGAGTTGACTAATGGCTTATCCTAGAAAAGAATTCAAAAAGATTCTTTGCACAAGATGTCGACAATTTGTAACCGTTCCACACAGTTATAGTTTTAAAACATGTCAAAGATGCAGAGTTTCAAAAAGAGGAGCTTACAGAGATAGACAGCAAGCTTTTACCACAGAAAAACGAGAGACTTCAACTAGCCTAGAAGATTCGGAAGACTTGGGAGTTTATTCTGTAAAGATTGTTAGTGGAGCTTGCATTCGTTTTAGGCGAAGCTATCTAGGCTTAGAGCAAAAAACTCCACAAATTTCAAATCATAACGCTAATTGTAGATTTTGCCAACTCTGGTATAGTCGAAACCATAGAGGTTTTAGCGGTTGCAACATATGGAAATCCTAGCCATTTTTCAGAGATTAGCTCAGAAAAACAAGCCACTAACCTAACAAACCATTAACGTCTCTAATCAAACTCTACACCATTCATACACGGAGTTTAGGGCTTGTTTTAAGGCTTATTTCGTAGTAGTAGGGGGGTTTATGGTTGTTTTTAAGAAATAACTTCATAAAACCGTTAACTAACCAACAACCACTAACACAATTAACGTTTATCTGTATATAGAGACAACGGTCTAACCGAATTTTTACGTTATCTCTCTAAACTTTCACAAACATCTTAACACCTATATCATAATGAATGCCCATGCCCTTGTTTTAGGCATGGGCTGAAATCGTATGGTTTGTTTTGTGTGGTTTAGGGTTGTGTCTAGTTTGTTGTGGTTCTTATGCGAAAATACGCTTAAAATAAGTTGAAAAAAAGAAAGGGGTTATTTATGCTCTTTCGTGTAGTCGTCTAAGACTTTCTCGAATAATCGCCTTAGATTTTTCGGTTCAAACGTGCGTTTTAGATTTTCTATCTCTTGTTGCTGTTTGGTTATGGTTTGACTTAGACCGATTAGGCTCTGTTCGATTATCTCCAAGTCTTTTTTGGTTTGTGTTCCGTGATTAATGCTTAGATATTTGAACGCTTTTTCGTAGGCTTGCATGACCGTTGTTTTGCTTATGTGATAGCTTTTTCTTGCTGATTGTCTTTGATGTCCGAAAAGTGTGTCTTTCGTTTCTTGCGTTAAATTAGCTTGTAAGAGTGCATCATTATATGAGTCTCTGAGGTTTTTGGTTTTGAATTCTTTAATTCTTTCGGAATATGTTTTTTCGCATAGGCTTTTCATTGCATCATTCATGAATCGAACCGTCAGCCTTTGACCTTTCTCGGATTCAAATAACGCTCCTTTTTTTGAAGAACCTCTAGCTTTGAGCATTGCTTTGATGTCATGCACACACTCAGAGGATAAGCATGTTTTTTGATGTATGTTTGTCTTTTCTCTCAATTTGTCAATATACAAGTGTCCTTCATGCTTGTAGACGTTGTTCAAGTGCTCTACGTTTAGGCTTGAAACATCAATAGGAGAAAATCCGCTTTGATAGAGTGTAAGCAATAAGGCTCTATCCCTTATGTTAGCCACATCATACAAAGCTCGGATTTCAACGTTGTCAAGTATCCATTCTTGAGTTACTTTCTCGGATTCATTCGGTTCAACACTCAAGTCTCCACGAGCAAAACTTAGTTTCACTCGGTTATGACTAAAGAAGCTTTGAACTCGGTTTAGTATTGTCTTTATCGTTGACCTTCTATAGTTCTGAGCTTCCAAGAACCGTTTGAATTCGATTACCAAATCCTCAGTTTTTCCCTTTTGTGTAGGGTCTCTCGTTTGTATGTCTTTGACCTTCATTTTGATTAGTTGTGTAGGTGATTTTTTACACCACTCCAAGAACTTAGGAAAGTCTTGTATTGCGTTCTCTCTTGTTCTATCTCCGAGTTTGTTAAGCCATTTCTGAACGTAAGGGTCTTTTTGCCAATCGTTAGACATTTCACTTATCACTCTCCCTATAAGTTCCCTCTAAATCTTACGGATTGTCCGTAAGTATCTCCAAAGAGTTTAGGACGGTCAGACCTACACTTCTCTATAGGGGGTCTAGAAAGAGAGAGAATAACACAAGGAATGTAACAAACAGCCGCAAACGAACTAAAGCAAACGATCCAATACAAATTCCACACAAAAAACATACAAAAACCATATTCATATATTATTCTCTGTTAATCTTTATAATGGGGGACTGTTGCATAGAGCGGAGAATAGTGTTTCCCTTCTCAGCCATCGTCGCATTAGACAAACTAAAACTAGCCATAATCATCAACGCCATCAACCCAAAAATCGGAGGACTATTAATCCGAGGACCCAAAGGTTCAGGAAAAACAACAGTTGTACGAGCACTAACCGACATCCTACCAAAAATAAAAACAATCAAAAACTGCCCGTTCAACTGCAATCCATACGACCCATCTAACATGTGCCAGAAATGTAGCAAACGCTACCGCAAGAAAGAGAATCTGCCAATCGAAGAAAAAGACATGACCGTTGTTAACCTTCCACTCGGAGCCACCGAAGACAGAGTTGTAGGAAGCCTAGACGTTGAAAAAGCCATCAAACTAGGAGTAGAAGCACTAGAACCCGGCATCCTCGCAGAAGCAAATCAAAACATCCTTTACGTAGACGAAATAAATCTACTGCCAGACCACATAGCAGACGACCTACTAGACGCCGCAGCAACAGGCTGGAACGCCGTCGAAAGAGAAGGAATATCCATAAGCCACCCTTCACGCTTCATATTCATCGGAACAATGAACCCCGAAGAAGGCGAGCTCCGACCTCAGCTCCTTGACCGTTTTCCATTATCAGTAGGTGTCGAAAAAATCTCTTCAGTTAAAGACAGAATGGAAATAGTAAAAAGAAACATCGAATTTGAGGAAAATCCTGAAAAATTTCGTGAAAAATACAAGGCAACCCAAGAAGAGTTGAGAGACAGAATAATTCGAGCAAGAAACATTCTTCCAAAGGTCGAAACGCCAGAAGGCCTTCTTGAAGCTATATGCCAAACCTGCTTAGACCTAAAAGTGGATGGAATGAGACCTGACATCGTGATCAGCAAGGCCGCACGCACACTTGCAGCATTTGAAAACAGGATGAAGGCCACAAAAGATGATGTTCTCGTAGCTGCCGAACTCGCCTTAAGCCACAGAACAAGGGAAGGCGGGTTCTTAGAGCCAGCTACTCCAGAAGAGATCTCAAAGACTTTCATGGCAAGGGTTAAAGAGGTCAAATATCTGGAGGAAACCGAGTCATCTGAAACTCCACAGGAAATAAAGCTGAAGCAACCAAAGGGACGGACCATGATCTGGGCTAAAAATGAGGCAAGTGAAAAAGAAGAAGCAGCCGTGGAAAAGACGCTCAGCAAGCTCCGCGGAAGGATGTTTGCGTTCTTAAGTAGACTTGGTCCAGTTTTTGGATTTGGAAAAAGGTTGAAAAGGGGTCCGAAAGATGCGCCTGTTACAGAAGGTGTCACCAAAGGATCAGATAAGCTAAGGGGGGAGACCTTTAAAGAGCCGGAACCTGAAGGTGAGGTGAAAGCGATTCCCACAGTTAGTTCAGCCCTGAAGCCGCTCCATTTGACCATGGGGCTTCCTTTACTCACCAAGATTAAGGTAAGTCTCCTCGCACCTTTCAAACTTTTCTTCAAAATAAAAAAACCTCAAGTGGCTAGTAGCTCTGCGGGAAAAAGGGCGGAGACGATAACAACTCTTCATCGTGGTAGACTACGTGGATGGAGATTTCCACACGGCAGACCGAGAGATATTCACCTGCCAGCAACCATAAGAGCCGCAGCCAGAAGACAGAAGGATAGAGAGAAGCCTCTCGGAACAGCATTGAAGATATGTGTGGAAGATGTTCGCGAGAAATTGAGGCTCTATAAGGCCCCAATGAACATTGTTTTCGTCATGGACCTCAGTGGGTCAATGATTTTCAGCATAGAAGAAGTAAAGGAAGCCATGCTGAAGCTGCATGGGGATGCGTATCGGTATAGAGACAAGGTTGGAATAGTGGCTCTTAAGGAGACTGGGGCAGTTGTAGTTCAGCATCCGATAACCAATCTGAGGGTTGTAGCAAACAAGTTATTGAGATTGCGAATCAGTGGTCATACTCCTTTGGCTGCTGGAATGCTGAAGGCGTTGGGTGTTCTGAAAGAGGCAAAGCGAAGAGACAGATCAGCGATATCCGTCATGGTAATTATAACCGACGGAAGCGCCAACGTTCCACTTAAGAGAAGCTTAGAGACGGGTGAGATTCGCGAGTTTGACATGGTTAGAATCGCCCTCAGAGAGTTTGAAGATATGGCTGTGAGGGATGTTATGTCTGTTTCAAGAATGATCAGGAAACAAGGAATCTATGCAGTAATCGTGAACACGAATCCACATATGTATGGGCGAGAAACCTATGGTTTGGCGGTAACTCGACATATAGCCTCAGTAACGAGTGGGAGTCATCATGAGGTTGGCAGACTCGCCCATGGAGAGGAGCTTGTGGAAAGAATATTTGACGGTTTACTCAAAGATCAGAGATTGATCGCACATGAAGCGTCTATATCCCCAAAGTCACCATGAACGAAAATACATTGAAAACGTAGTTTAGTTGAGTGATTGTTTCTTAATAAAAAGAGCGATTAATAGGCACCGATACATGCATGCTGTTAGAGGGTTTTGGAGATGATTTTTAGCAGGTCTGACTTGGTTATTATGCCGACGATGTTTCCTTTTCTTATCACTAACACGCCGGGATGATCTTCCAGCAACGGTTTGATCATGCTCATGCGCATGTCTTCTGGAACGCTTGGTAACGGTGTCTGCATCACTTTCTCTACCCTTTCCTCAGCAATCGTGGAACTCAGGTTTTTGATGATGCCATCCTCCGTAATAGTGCCCACCACTCTTTCGTTTTCAATCACGGGCAGCTGAGATATGGCGTGTCTTATCATAACCTCGCTAGCCTTCAAGATTTTGTCACGAGGTCTCGCGAAAATAACATCCTTTGTCATGATGTCTCCGCATTTTTTTCCCTCTCCTTCGGTTAGGACCTGAAGAATTCTGTTTACTGTAGACAGTCGGGGGTCTACCCTTCCCTTTTCAATTTTGGCGACATGAGCTTGTGAAACACCAACAAGCTCTGCCAGCCTTTTCTGGGTTAACCTCGCCTCCATTCTTAGCCTTTTAAGCATGGTGCCTGTGATCACCAAATATAACCACCAGTTATTTTTGGCTATAGATTAATACAGTAAAATATATATTTGTTGTTCATACAACCTAAAATTCATGAAGGATGGCTGATTATGCGGAACATAGTTGTGGAAGACTTGAGGCAAACGCCCCTTGAAAAGCAGCGCATAGAAATAGTTGAAAGAAAAGGACTTGGGCATCCAGACTACATATGCGACGCGATAATGGACCAGATTTCCATACGCCTAAGCAAAGAATACATGGAAAAAACTGGTACAATATTGCATCACAATGTTGACAAGTCTTTGCTTGTGGCTGGCACAGCTGAACCCAGATTCGGCGGGGGCGTAGTGAGGCGACCGATGCTTTTTGTGTTTGGTGATAGAGCAACTTCAGAGATTAATGGCGAAAAAATAGATGTTGAAGAAATCGCCGTAAATGTTGCCAAAGAATGGTTTAGGAAGAATATGCGTTTTGTAGACCCGAAAAAACACGTGAGATATCAGGTTGAGCTGAAACCAGGCTCCGTGGGCCTCGTGGACATTTTCAAGCGGAAAGGAAAGGTTTTAGGAGCTAATGACACTTCTGCGGCTGTAGGTTATGCGCCCATGACCCGAACAGAGAAAGTCGTTCTGAAAACCGAGCAGTTTCTAAACTCGAAAGAGTTTAAGCAACGTTTTCCAGAATCTGGTGAAGACATAAAGGTCATGGGTTTCAGAAGCAACAACGACCTACACTTAACAATTTCCATGGCTTTCGTTGACCGTTACACAAGCAGCGAAGAAGACTACTTCGAAAAGAAAGCGAAAATCCTAGAAGAAACCGACAGATTCGTCAAGATGAACACAGATTTCGATAAAGTGAGCGTGGAATTAAACACCTTGGATATGCGTGACAGGGGCATAGGCGGCACATACCTAACGGTTTTAGGTACAAGTGCAGACAGCGGCGACTCCGGACAGGTGGGCAGAGGAAACCGTGTAAACGGCTTAATATCGCTGAACAGGCCATTCTGTTCAGAGGCTGCGGCTGGCAAAAACCCAGTGAGCCACGTCGGAAAAATCTACAACGTCCTAACATACAAAATAGCCCATCACGTTCATGAAAAAGTGTCCGAAGTTGAAGAAGTCTACATCTGGCTGTTAAGCAAAATCGGAAGTCCCATAGACCACCCGGCAATTGCGGCAGCCCAAGTGATAATGAAAGGAAACAACTCCATAGAAAAAGTCAGACATGAAATAGAAGAAGTGTTAGACTACGAGCTGGAAAACATAGATAAATTCTGCATGGAACTAGCCCAAGGAAAAATTCCAATCTGCTAAATTTTGGGCAGATCCGTTAGTTTTTGGCCTTGCTCAGGCGCTACAACACCTCATCACAACTCCTTATTCGGCTCATATTCAGATCATACAGTAAACCAGAATCGAAAAGCGTCACACATAAGCTAAAAATATAAACCACAAAACCGTCAACACTAACTCACCCGAGCAGGAACCACAAAAATGGGATGCCAATACTGCAAAAAAGATGTCGTTCTACCCTTCAAGTGCCCCTACTGCGGCGGATACTTCTGCAGCGAACACCGACTACCAGAAAACCACGCATGCCCAGAATACTGGAAAGTATTGGCTCCCCGCGAAGAAGCACCACCACCAATAACAGAAATGCCAGAGAGAAGACCATACGAATATTCCTTCACATACACGTCTCCTCGACCAACATCCAAAATCTTTTGGTTCAGCCCAAAAGAACTTAAACACCTAGCCATCGGAGCGTTGCTGGTAATGGGAGTCGGTTTATCCATGTTTTCGCTGGTGGAACCCAGCCCACTGACTTTGATGAGTCTCGCATTCGTCCTTACTTTATCTTTTCTTCTTCACGAACTCACCCACAAACTGGTGGCACAACGCTATGGACTATGGGCCGAGTTTCGAATAACTCTGTATGGAGCGCTTATTACCCTCGTTTCAATGCTTCTTCCATTGTTTAAGATAATTTCGCCCGGAGCTGTGATGATCGCGGGGCACGCAACAAAGGATACTGTTGGGAAAACAGCTCTTTCTGGACCCTTAACCAACATCGCACTTTCAATCCTATTCATAGGAGCTACACTGAATACGTCGAACACGCTCCTTTATACAATCGCAATTTTCGGCGCATGGATAAACGCCTTTATAGCAATTTTTAATCTAATCCCCTTCGGTATGATGGATGGATTGAAGATTTTTTGGTGGAACAAAGCAATATGGTTGGGAACATTTGCCATATCTCTCATGCTTGGAATTTTCACTTATGCTTATATGATTTAAACAAAAAACGTCTTGATCGTCGTTTGGAACGCTCCGGGAATCAGTCGCCAAAGTGTAGAAGACGCATTGCAGACAACTATAAGCTATGCAGCACGGTTCTGCCAAGCAACTATCGAGAAAAGCGAAATTCTAACATAAGCAAGAACAATCAATGCAACGAACAGTTCCAAAATCAGAATATGTGCTGTTACACTTTTCCGTAACTACATCAATTCGATGCTTACAAAGACTTCTTCAGGCACACGAATTCTCATTATCCGACGCATGACACGTTCTTCAGCGTCAATATCAATGAGGCGTTTGTGAATACGCATTTCCCACTTGTCCCAAGTGGCAGTTCCCTGTCCGCATGGGGTTTTGAGAACTGGCACTCGAAGCCGTTTGGTGGGCAAGGGAAATGGCCCAGTCATTTTGACGCCTGTTTTTTCGGCAATGGCCTTTAGTTCTCCGCACACCTTCTCAAGTTTTTTATAGTCGGTACTGGTCAATCTGATACGTGCTTTTCTCACCATCGCCACCGTCGCCTCCAAATGTCACTTTTTATTCTGTTTGTCCATGTTTTAGGTACTTCTAACTACACGAGAACGGATAGATAAATACTTAACGGAAATGCAGGATCCTACGTGTAAGGTGTCTCTGCTTATGATTTCCGCATTTAAAGCTGGAAATGATTAGAAATGTTTTATTCGAAAGGGTAGAAGCGTGTGCATGACCTTGGTACAAGATAACTAAGCTAATCTTCCTCCTTTTTTCGGTTAAACAATATTTCATTCGCTCAAAAAGGAAAAGGGTAATCGCAATTCTTTGGCTGTCTTAAAATACGTGCACACGAGATCAATGAAGCCTTTCTCGACTCAGGGTTTTAGTCTGCCACGAATACCGCCTGATCTTAGCAGACTTTCCATAACCACAAGCGGCACACTGCTTATTCCTCACATGATACGCTCTTCGACCACATCGTCTACATCGAATGTGAAGAGTTTTTCCAGCACGTTTCCCAAAAGATGAAGTGCCCTTGCTTATTCCCAAAGTTTTCACCTAGGAGGTGGAGAAATGATGACGACGTTGTCTCCCCGAACGATAATGGCACCCAGTTTTTTTACATTCGCCTTATCCGTCATGTCTTCTGTCTCTTCAAGCACCAAATTGAGGTGTTGATCAAAACCCTTCAATTTTCCCCGCAAACTTTTTTCGCCTCTTAATCGTACAAGAACTGTTCTTCCAAGGCTCTCCTCCAAGATTTTGGTGGTCATTTCGCTCATGTGTTGTCATCTCACGTTACTCATTTGAGTACTTGTCTTTTATAGGTTCTGAACGTGAATAATTTAAATGTATCCCTATGAATTGTGATATCTGCCGTATATTCTGATTTTGTGATTTCGGTTTCCTCAAAATACTGACCACAAACAATAATTAGAGAGTTTTCAGCTTTCTACTCCAGAAAACTTTTACAAGCAATCGAGAGCGATTATTAGAGATGATGTATCGACGAGATGATCTTGATGGCATTTAAAACTTCTCAACGACATTTTCTGAAGGAAAAGGAGGCAAAAAAAATCATCCTTGAGTTCTCTGGAAGTGTTAACGTGAATACTGAACAATTGCTTGGGTCCAAACCACGCATCGAACTAGTCGAAACTCAAACCGCTGAAGTATTTATTATCAACAAAAAACCCGTATTGATGAGACTAAGCGGTAAGCTCCTTCCTACGTTGTTTTTTAACGGAGTTTTTCCTATCCTTCCTAAGGTTATCGTGAATATGGGTGCTGTTCCATACGTCTGCAACGGGGCTGACGTGATGGCTCCTGGAGTTGTTCGTGTCGACGGAGATTTCGAAAAGAATGACGTTCTTCTCATAGTGGATGAACGGTTCGGGAGGTCTTTGGCGATAGGCGTTGCCCTCTTTGATTCGCAAACTATGAGAAAACTCGCACATGGAAAACTTGTGAAGAACCTTCACTATGTGGGCGACAAGCTTTGGAATCTGCTAAAGAAAAAGTTTGATATCGTTTAGCCGGGTAGAAACCGTCACACTCTTGTAAGTAAAGTCTTTCCCTAGACATAGGTATATTCGTCTCTGTCTCTCTTCCTATCATCTACACACACGCATATATGATACAGAACAAACATCGTAAGGTTAATACGTGAGCTCTCTTACAGGCATGCTAGTTCATAATAATGGAGCAAAAATACAGTGCCCAGGTTCAGACAGACAGACGACATAGTTAAGCTCATGAGTAAGAAAGAGGACATCCGCGACATCGGAATAATAGCTCACATAGATCACGGCAAAACAACCATGACGGACTCCTTGCTCGCAGAAGCTGGACTATTGTCACCGAAAATAGCGGGACAAGCCAGAGCCCTCGACTACCTCGAAGAGGAACAGAAACGCGGTATCACCATCAAAACCGCCAACATTTCATTGCTGCACGAAATCGAAAACAAACCTTGCCTAGTTAACCTAATTGACACGCCTGGGCACGTTGACTTCACGGGCAAAGTTACGCGGGCGTTAAGAGCCATCGACGGAGCTGTCGTGGTCGTAGACGCCGTTGAGGAAGTGATGGTTCAAACCGAAACAGTGACAAGACAAGCATTATCAGAACGGGTCAAGCCAGTATTATTCATCAACAAGATTGACCGTTTAATAAGGGAATTAAAGCTGAACTCAGACGAGGTTCAAAGCAAGCTTGCGCGGATAATCCGCGACTTCAACAACCTAATCGACCTTTACGGAGAGCAAGAGTATAAGGACAAGTGGAGAGTAGACCCAGCGAAAGGAACCGTTTGCTTCGGCTCCGCACTTCATAAGTGGGGCTTCACCGTCGACATTGCTCAGAAAAAAGGAATAAAATTCAGTGACATCGTGGAAGCCTATCACCAAGATCGTTGGCAAGAACTTCCAAAGACAATACCGCTTCACAGCGCCATACTAGACATGGTCGTCAAAAGGCTTCCGAATCCTGTGGATGCCCAGAAGTACAGAGTGCCCCAAATTTGGAAAGGAGACTTGAATTCTGAGATAGGACAGGCCATGCTTAACTGCGACGACAACGGGCCCATCATTATGTGTTTCACCTCCGCACAAATGGACCCTCACGCGGGACTCGTAGCTACTGGTCGAATGTTTTCAGGAACCGTTCATGAGGGCGATCAAATTTACTTGGTAGGAGCCAAAAAAAACTATCGAGTTCAACAAGTCTCCATGTACATGGGCGCTTTTAGAGAAGTCGTAGACCGCATTGATGCTGGAAACATAGCGGCGTTACTTGGATTAGACCTCGCAAGAGCTGGTGAAAGCCTTATTGACCTTAAACACAAAGGCTTAATGGTTCCATTTGAACGCATAAAATACGTCTCCGAACCAGTCATAACTATCGCAATAGAACCCAAACACCCAAAAGAATTACCACGACTCGTAGACCTCATGCACCGACTATCTATAGACGACCCTAACCTCGTGAGTACAATAAACAAGGAAACAGGCGAGTATCTGCTCAGCGGAATGGGTGAACTTCACTTAGAGATTGCCGTCAAGTTCCTTAAGCAATATGGAGGCGGGTTAGAAATCCTGACATCTCGTCCAATTGTTGTCTATCGAGAAAGCACCGCTGGACAGGGCATAAAGGCAATGGGAAAAAGCCCCAACAAACACAATCGATTCTGGTTACAAGTGGAACCACTCGATGAGAAAGTGATGGAATTGATTGACAATGGAGAGCTTAGAGAGGAAATGGGGCGGAAGAAGATTGGGGCCGTGTTAAAGTCGCAGGCCGATTGGCCAACTGAAGAAACAAGAAATGTTTGGGCTCTTGAGGAACACAAAAATATTCTGCTCGACTTAACAAAGGGGATACAATTTCTTCGAGAAGCTAGAGACATGATTATTGCTGGGTTCAGATGGGCTTGTCAAAATGGGCCACTCTGCGAAGAACCAATTCGAGGTTTGAAAATTAAGCTTACAGATGTTCGGTTGCATGAAGATCCGGTGCATCGTGGGCCAGCGCAAGTCATGCCAGCCACACGAAAAGCCCTCCTTGGCTCATTTCTCACCGCACAACCGGTTCTTCTAGAACCTATTTACAAGATCGGTGTCTCTGTTTCTGCTCAGTGGGTTGGAGACGTGAGTAGCATGATCATTCGTAAGCGTGGAAGAATCGTGGCCTCTGAACAGAAGGGTCCCGTAACAATGATCACCGGGTACATCCCAGTGGCAGAAACTTTCGGTCTATCCGCGGAAATGAGGTCAGCAACTTCGGGTCATGCGTTTTGGCAGTGTACGTTCGACCATTGGGCGAAGGTGCCGGAAAGCATCGCGATGGATGTTATAACGGGGATACGGGAGAGAAGAGGGTTGTCGCCGGAAATACCTAGACCGAGCAAATTCATCGACGAAGCATAACCTGTGTTGATAACGTCTTTTGCAATGGGTGATCGAAAAACCAGATCTGAGGGCGTTCCTTTCGTTGTTTAGTATGTCTGTTTGATAAAGCCTCTGGACATATGCACCATTCGTGATTTTTTCATGGAATTCCAACATGGCTATATTCATTTAATTCTTCTACTCAGCGAGTCCAAGACCTTTTCCAAAGCCTTCAAGATTTCTCTCTTTCGTCTCCTTGGAAACGCTGTCAACGATCGCTTTCTTAACCGCTTCTTCGCTCACTATGCCTGTTATCTTTGTTAACGCACCTAACATAATGGCATTCGCATAGATTCTCGACTTCAACTCGGTCTCCGCAATTCTAGTTGCAGGAACACTGAAAACCTTGGCCTTGACTTTAGGTACTTCTTTGACTTTGTCTCTATCCACAAGCAGAATTCCGTTCTCTTTCAAATCGTCTAAATGCTTGTTCAAGGCGTTTTGGCTCATCGTAACTAAAATGTCGCATTTTCTTACTTTTGGGAAACCTATTTTTTTGTCAGAGATTATGACTTCGCTTTTTGCAGCGCTTCCCCTCGCTTCAGCTCCATAGCTTTGAGTTTGAACCGCGTGCTTTCCATCATAGACTGCGGCTCTTCCCAGAATTTCTCCAGCCAGTACAACACCTTGGCCTCCTAACCCGCTGATTCTCACCTCAACTTGCTTGGGCATCATTTGTTGCCTCCTTTATGGTCTCGTGAACGATCTCGGTTAACGTTGGAAGCTCTCGGCTCACGAATTCTCCTACTACGATCTTTCCAGCTAGGTCTTTCTCAGTCATTCTTTCAGCTTCTTGAAGTGGCACAGAGTTTTCTTTGAACCACTGAAGCAACTCCTTGGTTGTCTTTAACCCAACTCTTTTCCCGAACGCTGTTGGACATTGGCTGACTGCTTCAATGAAGGCGAAGCCTTTGGTAGTGAGGGCTTTTTTCATAGCTTCTCTTAGTTGTTCAACGTGAAAGGTTGTCCAACGAGCCGCGTAGCAAGCTCCAGCCGCAACTATGAGACGGGTAGCATCGAAGGGGTGTTCAAAATTTCCATATGGAGTAGTGGTGGTTTTTGCTTTGAACGGGGTGGTTGGAGCCATTTGGCCGCCTGTCATTCCGTAAATCATGTTGTTCACCATAATTACGGTGATGTCAAGGTTCCTGCGTGCTGCGTGGATTAGGTGGCTTAGGCCAATTCCTACGAGGTCTCCGTCTCCGCCGAAAACTACAACGTTCAGTGTTGGTCGAACAAGTTTTACTCCTGTTGCAGCGGGTATGCTTCTGCCATGGGTTGTGTGGATGGAGTCTGCTTTGAAGTATGGAGATGGAATCCAAGCTGCACATCCGATTCCGCTACAGAACACAAACTTGCGGAGGTCTTTGTAGCCTAATTCGTGAACGGCTCTGAGGAAACAACTCATCACCGTTGTGTTGCCGCAGCCAGGGCAGAAAGGAAGGGGCATGTCCCTTAGATATTTTCGAATGGAAAACTTATTCAATGTTATTCACGCTTTTTGTGATTTCTGTTAGCAGTTCTTCGGGGGTTATCATTTCTCCGCCGCCGATTTTGTTTATAGGGAGAACGGGTACAGCGCCATGGACTACTCTTTCTACCTCATAGAAGATTTGTCGCAGATTCATTTCCGGTACGAATATCATTTTTACGTTGTCGGCTATAGTTTGAATGATTTTTTCAGGGAAGGGCCATAAGGTTTTTAGTCGGATTGATCCTGCGTTTATTCCTCTTTTTTCGGCGAGTTCTATTGTTTCGTATACAGCGCGTGAGGTGCATCCGTATGAGATGATGATGATTTCGCAGTTTTCGATGTTGTGGTCTTCATGGTTTATGATTTGATTTGCGTTTTTGTTTATTTTGTTGACTAGTCTTTCAACAAGTTGCCTGTGTACAACTGGGTCTGCGGTGTAGCGGTATCCATATTTGTTGTGGGTTGAGCCTGTTACTGGTACGTTGAAGCCGTCTCCTACTGAGGGCATTGGCGGTATTTCTTCTGTGTTGAAGAATGCTTTGTCTGTTTTTTTGGGTTTTTTTCGGTTGATTATTTGGATCTTGTCTGATGGTGGTATGGTGATTTTTTCTCTCATGTGGGCGATGATTTCGTCTGCGAGGAGTATAACGGGTGTTCGGTATGTCTCAGCTAGGTTAAATGCTCTGATGGTGAGGTTGTACATTTCTTGTACTGAGTTTGGTGAGAGTACGATTGGGGTGTAGTCGCCGTGTGTGCCCCAACGTGCTTGCATTACGTCTCCTTGTGCGCATTTTGTTGCTTGTCCTGTGCTTGGGCCTGCTCTTTGGATGTTTACGATTACGCATGGGGTTTCTGTCATGAATGCGTAGCCTATGTTTTCTTGCATGAGGCTGAATCCTGGTCCTGATGTGGCTGTCATGGCTTTTGCTCCTGCCCAGCTTGCGCCTATGACTGCGCTTAGTGCGGCTAGTTCGTCTTCCATTTGTATGGCTATTCCGCCTGTTTGTGGTAGTCTTTTTGCTAGGTGTTCTGCTATTTCGGTTGCTGGTGTGATTGGGTATCCTGCAAAGAATTTGCATCCGGCTGTGATGGCTGCTTCTGCGCATGCTTGGTTTCCTTGCATGAAGTATGTGTTTGGTGGGATTTGTTTGGTCATGTTGTGTCTCTCTTTTTGGGGTGTTTGTATGTTTTTTGTGGTTTGGTTTAAAGGTTTGTTGTGTGTTTTTTGAGGAGTTAGTTACGTTGTCTGGGTATGTCTCTCTCTTTAGACCCCCCCTATAATTTTTTTGTGTGTATGCGCATTGGTGGGTAGCCCCCTCTATTTGCGGTCAAATATGTTTAGTATGGTCTATTTTGAATGATGTTACGTTATTTGCGTTATTCTCTCTCTTATTAGACCCCCCTATATTTTTTTGTTCTTCACAAAGCTTGTTTTTCGTTTGTTTTTTGAAAATAAGCTTAGAAAGGGTTTATCTCACGTCTGGAATCGACGGGAAAAGGTTAGAAAAGGCTGTAAAAGGTTGGGAAAGGTGGAAAAAGGTGGGAATCGACGGCGCGCGTATGTGAACTCAACCCATTTTTCTCTATGGTTCATGTTTTCTTGTTTTGTATCGCATAGTGTACCTGTCGATGAGGGCTCCGGTTGCGATTGCGTTTATTCCTGTTGAAAAAGCTACCAGTACGAGGAGGATGTCATGCAGGTTTTCTGTCCAACCACCCGACCAATTAATCATGCAGTAAACGGTTAAACCGATTACGACGATTGCATGCATTAGTTTTAGAGGATAGCAACATTCTTCTATGTTGGACTATCTTTCTAAAAGCTTGTAGCCTCTAACTTGAGCTAACTTCGGGACGTGCACGCGTTCTTGATGGTCAAGTTCAACATCTAAGGGCAAATGTTATATTAAAAACTGAGAAAAATCCTTTATGAGGTTATTCTATGAGCGAAGAGATTTTAGGTATTTTTCGTGGATATAGAATCTTGGGGAGAGGCTTTCTGGCGAAGAAATGGGAATGTAAACTATACTTTACTACGAACAGACTTATCGTGGAAAAGGAAACTGGATTAATGAGCAGATTATCTGGACCATTCAAAGGCGCTCTTGATTATTACTTATTTTCGCATGTCAGTCCAAGGGATAAGTTAAAAATGAAAAAATTATACGATGAGGAAAAATTCAACCACATTTTGAAAGCCAATAAGGAAAACTTTCAGATACCTTATTCCGACATAACAGTAGTTGAGTTTACTGGAAAGGATTTGAAGGTCTTTATTGAGGACTTGGATGTGCCGAAGTATAAGTTCCACGTTTTTATAAGGGATCGCTATGAAGGTGATTTTATGAATTTGCTTAGCACAATTTTACCCGATAGGGTATAGACAAAGAGTGAAGAAGAGACGGAGATGCTGGATCAGGTCAAAAACGGTGAGAAGATTGGGAAAAGTCAAAGAATACACCAAAAAAGGCGGTTTTCTGGGAGACGAATGGTGGGAAACTACGGTAGTTGACGAAAAAGGCAACAAAGGGATTGGGCGAGACCGAGACAAGGGAACATCCATCGAGAAAGCGTATAAGGACCTTCGAGAAAAGCGAGGTTACCATTAAAACACGACTGGTTCATGAGATACCTACATCTTTATTCCTTCTTTCCATGCATGCAGGCCTCCCGTCGTAGAATCTTTTTTGTTGAAGAATCGCCGTCGTAAAACTGGGCTGACAAGTGGGGTGATTACCCCGTTTTTTACATGAAAACTTGTTTTCTGCTTAAATATGGTCTCAGAGAAAATTTTGCGAGCAGTCATCGAATGATAAGCTGTATTTTTGCGAGGGTTTCGCGACACAAAAACCTGTGTAAAAAGGCGAATAGTCACTCCTACACATATTACATCAACGAGCCGTGCCGGTGCGAGTAACGTGTGGACAAGAAAAAGAGAAAACGCGGAAGCATCTCAATCTTCAAGGGTCGAGAGGCCAAGCTTAACCATGCAATCTTTCATATCCTCGCCCTCAAAGGCCCGCTAACAATCTACGAAGTTTGTAAAGAAGTTAAAACCCAAAAGGGTCTGCGACACACGAAATACACCAACGTAAATCGGAGAGTAAGAGCCCTCGATCAATCAAGATATTTGAGGAAAACTGGAACTAGACGGACGCTAGCTGGCTTCGAAGCTTCTTTGTACGAATTAACATCTAGAGGTTATGCGGCGTTGGTGTTTAATCAAATCAACTTAGATCGATTCATCAAGGATGCAGCGGAAAATGAAATTCTGGAAGCTTTGGCAATTTTTGTAGCTTTCGTTTAGGCTTTTCGCCCGCTGAGTTGCGCGTGCAAAGCAGATATATCCAATCGGGCGCTACTTGTAGAAAGCAAGTATGAAAGCCAAATCTCTGAGAAACACATGGGTAGATGTCAGAAATCACTTAATAGTGTAGGACACATTCGTAACATCGTAGAGGTGTAAAGAATGTCAGAGGGAGATTTCTCGATAAGAAAAGGAATTTCTCTAGTGGTTGATTCGTATGTCTAATGGAGATCTAATATCTGAAAGAAGGTTTAGGGATTGGAGCCTTTCCCATCCTAGGTTGTGGTCAGTCGCAACTGATAGAACTGGTGCATGTGAATTTGTTTCTGCTCAAATAGATAGAGTGGTGAGAGCGCAACTGGGAGCAGCAGATAGTATTATTGTTAGTCAAGATCGCATAGCAAGCGGAATCGACAGTGCTGTCTTAGGAATTAATAGAGTTGCGGAGGGACTTGAAAGTTTAGCAGCTACATTTGAGTGGGGATTCTCGGAATTAATCTGGCAAATTGAAGAGCAAAGAAAGGTGCTCCAAGAGATTCTAGAAGTACTACAAGTGCCGCTAGATACTCAGGCTAGGGAGTTAAAGAAAAGAGCTGAAGATGCTTATAGGAATGGTTGGTTTGAGGATGCGCTCCAAGATTTTTTACAATCGGAGAAGAAAAATCGTTATGATTTTACTATTCACCAGAATTTGGGGAACATTTATTTTTTTGAGAAGAAAAATCCAGAGAAAGCGTTGGAGTATTATAAAAAGGCTGTGAAGTACGCGACTCCAAAATCTCCATACTACGCTAGTATTGCTCTTCTTCATGTAGGCTTAATAAGATACCTTCAAGGAGACTTTCAAAAAGCTTACGACGCAACATCAAGGGCTGTTAAACTATCTCCAAAACTTTACGAAGCCCATTACCAACACGCCCAATATTGTGCCAATCTCAGCAGATACGATGAAGCAATCAAGTACCTCTGGAAAGCCATTGAAGGAGATAGATATTACTGCATAAAGGCGGATTCCGAGAAAGACTTTGACGTAATGAAAAAGCAACTACGGCAATTCTTTAAAGAATTACGGAACAGAGCACAATCCCAAGCAGAAAGCGAGATAAAAATAGCACGAGACTTTATCAAAGAAGCTGAATCTTATGATGCCAGCATAGCCAACAAGCTTGCATCTGCCAAAAACGAGTTGAATTATGCAATGACGTTCCTGAAGAGACGAAGCCTATTCGATAGTTGGGATGCAATCCATAAAGCACGCAACGCTTTCTCTCACACGCGACATTCTTTCACTACAACATTATCCAAGCAAATAGAAAACCTTTCCAGGCAAATTGCTGAAACAAAGAAAAGGATATCATGGTGGGAGAAAATGGACTGGGAGGATCCTACATGGCTTTCCATACCCAAGTGGGGAAGTCTTGGAGTACTCTTCATCGTTCTAGCCACCTTCGGTCTCACTTATGCAATAACTGTCGGCATACCTTCGGCAATAAATCTTTTAATAAGGGGGAGATTACCATCTTTAGCGGAAATCAATGTTGACCCAGACTTGGCTGGGCTTTGTTATTGGGCTGTAGTTTCCTCATTTGTATTTTTTCTAGTTTCTTGGACAGTAAGCTTTGCAGTAAAAAGGGCACTCTCATCTCGATATAGAAAATCTGACAAACTCAAACTAAAGGTTCTAGAGGAGAAACTATCAAAAGTGAAAAAGCAAATAAGATCAATTGAAAAGCACCTTGGAAAGTCCTAAAACACATGCGCGCAACCTCGATTCATTGCACTAAGAATAAAGACCTTTCGATGGCACATATGTCCGTTTTCAGATACTGTACTTAGTGATGGCCTACAAAGTATACTATACTTTGCTGGCGGCAGAAAGTCCTTAAACTTTTGAAGCGACATAGTTTGGAGGTGAGACCTTTTGGTCAATTTGGTTGAAGATTGGGAAGTTCTAGAGGAGTATGCTGGAGACAAACGTGGCTTCTATCAAATCCTGTATGGTGCAACAGGGGTAGAGGTTCGCGTAGCCGTAGGCAGACTAGAGTTTAAGAACGAATTCGAAAGTGCAAAAGATCCTTTGCTCAACCGTATTCTAAGTTTCTGCAATTCTCAGAAATACGTCAAAGTAAGCGAAAACATCAGAGATGAAATGTTTGATAGAATTCTTCTGGTTTGTTGTCTTCCAGAAATCCCTGATCCGGTTCGTGCACTTCGAGAATTACACCGCATATTGAAGCCGAATGGGCTCCTTTGTTTGGTGGAGGTTTTCCTCGATCCCGATTATCCACTGCGTCGAACGGAAATTAAGTGGGCAAAAGACGCTGGGTTTACACTTGATTCTAAGCATGGAAATTGGTTCATATATTATCTAAACTTTTCAAAATTCAACGAAAGAAAAAGATTAATTCGAGAGGAAGATTAACCTTAAAGGTTCAATAAATTTATAAATCCACAACTTTAAGCTCTCCTACACAACGTTCCACCATCTCTTCAATATTCAGTTCAGCCTCCGCCTCCTCAATCTCTTCCAGTTTTGCCTTTGTTGCAGGTTTATGAGGCGCCGCTTTGCATCCCTGTACGTTTCTGGCTGAAATCTTGTATGCTTCTATCTTTCTGGCTAATCCTTCAGTTTCAGCCTTGTCAAAGCCTAAAAGAGGTCTATGAACTGGATACTTCTTGGCAGCCCTATCCAGCACTCTAAGGTTCCGAAGAGTCTGACTTGCCTGCTCTCCAATTGCTTCTCCGGTCACAATTCCTTCAGCCCTAACTTGGTCAGCCAAAACCTCAGCTACACGATACATCATACGCTTGCACAATAGACAAGTTAAACGACGCGGACAATTTTTCACTATAGCCTTAAGAACGTGACCATAAGGAATCACATGCAAACGCCGTGGAAATCTAACCGCCCAATCGCACAAAGCCTTGGCTATTTCCACAGCTCTCTCCGTTGCGATTTCATCCGTGTAAGGCTTACAATTAAAATACAAGGGGACCAATGGGCATCCGCGCTTCATAACTAGCCACCCAGCGACAGCGGAATCAACGCCACCACTCAATAAACAAATCACGCGGCCTTGAGTGCCAAGCGGCATACCACCTACACCTTTGACAATTTCATTAAACACAAATGCTTCGTTGTCCCTAACCTCAACGCCTAAAATCACGTTTGGATGCTTCAAGTCAACTGTTAGACTCCTAGTCTCGCCGAACTCATCCAAAACCCGACGCCCAACCTCCCTACAAACGTCCCTACTGCTATAAGGATGCTCACCAACTCGCCTACACCGAACAGCAAAACTATTTCCTTCACCCAACACACGGCTAGCCAAAAACACACACTTATCCACAACATCCTCAAGCTTGTTAGAACCAACCTCCAAAGCGGGAGAAACAGAACTAATCCCGAACACTCTGCTCAGCCTAGACGCAGCCTCCACCGCTGAAGTAGTCCTCAAAAACAAGCGGCCACGCCTACGCATCACTTCGCCGAACTCAACGTTATAACGCTTCAAAACACGCTTCATATTCTCAATTAAACAACGCACATAACGTCTCCTAGTCCAAGTCTTCTTAAGCCATAACTCGCCACCAAACCTGACAACCACAGAGTCAAAAGCTACATGCTCAGACAAGACTTTTCCTACTCCCACTAATAGTCACTAAACCCTCAACACCTCAACTAAAAATCCTTACTGTTCTAATGGTCTAAGAATGTTAAGGTTTACACCTCTAGTAGAGTAGAGAATTCAATATACAAGAATTTGCTAATGATTTTAACATTAACTCTAAAGTAGCTTGAGGGGGGAATACAGTATTTGCATGTATGCAGTGGTTCAAGACTTCCTCCATCTCTCACATATTCTTTCATACAGGCGAACAATTTTCACCTGATATCTCCATAAAATAAGGTAATACGGTAGTAGGAAAGATACTAACATAATAATGAAGGGTGTTATTGAGGGAAATGGCAGTACAAAGAATTTTGTCAAGGTTACGAGTGTAAATGACAGGATAAAGAAACCTATACTCATCCAAAGACACCAAAGGCAAGCTTCTACCCTAACGTACTTATCTACTGTGAGTTGCCCAATAGAGTGATAGAAATCTAAGATCATTTTTTCAACTACTCCCAACCCTAATGCTAGTAAAATGAGAAAAGAGAAGAGAATTAACAACATATTCTCCCCCAACGATTTGGTGAAGAAACTGTCCTAGAAAAACAATTACGATCACGAATACAAAGCTAAAACTGGCTAATAATAGGAAACGTATAGACTGATATTGAGCGAACTGTGATTTCCTAATTGCTCCATAATATTTGTATACGCTAGCAGGGAAGAGGGTTACTATTAGCATAAACTTTATCGAATACGCAAATGAGAAAGCATTTGAAGAAACAAGAGGCATATCTTCAAAGAGACTAACCATATCATTGGTAGAAGGAAAGGTAATAACTAGTATGAGTAGAGAAAATACCAGTCCAAAAAAAAATTGATCCTCAAGGTTTAAGTGTGATTTGACTTCAATGCTTTTGATTCTATCTTCTAATGTTCCTAGTCTTTTTTCTATTTTCTCCAGTCGTTCAATACCTCGATAAACTTATCCTTTGTTGATTTCTTCTTTGACAACCAAGATACCTTTAGGCATGCATCATAGAACATCTAGCCTTAAGTTATTAATACAACTTCTTTCCAAGTTGCTATTAATATGCACACGAAAAGGATGGTAAGATTATTGAGGAAACAAGTTCTAATGATGGTGATTTTGGTTACTGTAACCGTCTTCTTTTCATTTTCAATACATGGCATAAGAAGTCAGCCCTACTACAGTGCATGGTTTACGCATATTTATGTCACAAATGGCAATAGTGAAATCGACCTCATTAATGGTGGAACAGCAAAAGTCTACTATGGACAAGAAGCAGTAAAGGACCTTGTCTTCTACAATGATGGATGCGGGACTCTTGGTGCAGATTTGTACACACGGATATACGTAGATGGTGAACTCGCAGGCACTTCGAGTGAGACTTATGTAAGTAGGGGGCATTCTGATACTGATGAATTTTCTAGTTTCCCATCAGGTCCAGCAATCCATTCCTATAAAGTTGAATTGTGGTGGGAGAATTGGGGTGAACACCTACTGGTTGATATAAAAGAGTTTGGAATTAGAGTTGTGAAACTTACAGTGTCCAACTGGAATCCCTCCACTCTTTCGATTGAAAGAGGTTTTGAATCTGGAGACCTCACAATAACCTTTACCAATGGAGGAAATGACTACATGTATGATGCAAGTGTTTCAGTAATAGATTCAGCGGGACTAACAGTAGCTACTCAAACACAAGATCTAGGCACTATAAATGAAGGTGGTTCAAAGTCAACCATATTTTCAGTCCAAGCAAGCAGAGACTTGGCACCTAAAGATTATGAAATAACATTTGAGGTCACATATGACGATTTGAGAGGAGTAACACACACAGAAACATTTCAAGCAGATGTGACTGTGACTTCGAACTTCATAAGGGAAAATCTAACCTATATACTCATTGGAACAGTCATCATTGCAGTTTCTATTGTTGCTGGCATCGTTTTTATGAAAAGACGAAAACCCAAGCGAATACAGACCAGTGAACCATAACAGTTATGTATGCAAAAATCTGAAACTAAAGTTCAAAAGCTTCTGTAAAGATATTCCAATTCTTTAATAATTTAACAATAACCAATAGAGGTTTGAACCCTAGTTCTTTTGCTTTGGAAACTGCATTTGGCTTAGGTTTCTTATGAGGGCTTCTCTCACCTCTCACAGTCTTAACCTCAACTAAATGCGGATGTTTCCAATCTCTATGGTATACTTTGCCATCCTGAACAACTGAATAGAATTCACACTCTTTTTTGAACGCTACATAGTCCCATGTTGGATAGTTGTTGAGATATTCTTTTTGTCTTTTTGATAAGTAATGTTGGTATGCCTCTTTTTGTCTTTGATAATGTGCAGAAACTAGAAGAATTTCACCGTGTGCACGAAATCTTATAGCCCTTGCCACCAAGAAGAAACCCTGATTAGTTAAATAGTGAAGAGCAATAGTTTCACCTATATCTCCTACTAACATATGCTTTCGTGTATTCCACAAAGTAAGTTTCCAGTTCTCAGTCATACTTAGACCTCCCATTTACTATTGACATTTGATCTTAACAAACTGTAATTTCTTCATATTTTCGGCCAACGTTTGCTTTCGATCCTCTTAGCCAGTTCCTCGTATTATTCTCCCATTCGAAACGTATCTACCATGGTGCCTTGTAGCGATTGATTTGATTCTGGGTGCTGAATTTGATTTTAGGATAAATACAACCCATCCATCAGTAGGCAACATTTGACCTGACCATTCAAACTCAGCTTTACTATCGCTCAATCCTCTACCACCCGTTAGATTCACGGCGGATCTGCTAAAATCGTATTGAATATCAATGATTGGGGCAGCAAATTGTAGATTAACATAGAATTCAAAAAGTGGGTTTTCAGAAATGTTTTTGAAGGCTATTTCAAAGTTGAGAGATCCATTAGGATTTGACGGATTCCCTTTCATTGGCTGATAATATAATTCATAGGCCGGACTGATTATATCGAGTTGGTTTTTAACTTGCCTAATAAGGTCAGAGACATCTGAAAATTGATGGATCCATCTCTTCTCTTGATCCACCTCGTCAATAAAATCTATAATGCGGGAATCCGAAATCAGCGGACTTTCGACAAATGGAAGCCCCTTTTCTAGATACGATTTATGGACAGAACGTGCTGCCCATACACCACTACCGATAAATACAAGATATCGTGTGCCAACAGTCTTCGCATGTCTGTATTCCTGCCTCGTGACAGAAATGCCACTACTTTCATCGTATAAACTTCCATACCTGTTTCCTATCAAAAATATGACAATGTCAGAATGTTCAACTGCCTTAAAACAGCTCTCATGGGTTTCTTCCCTCGAGTCAGTAAGTATTGAGCCATCTTCGCTGACAAGGACTCTGTAACCAGCAGCTGTTAATATTTCTTTTAGAATTTTTCTAGCGTCTTTGAAGTCTCGAACTGTTGAGGAGATCATTACAGTCTTCAAGGCTATTTCCCCCTTTTCTTTTCGCGCGACTTTCACTTTTATTCAATACATTGTTTTAACTTGTACTAAAGATTTAAGAAAGAAACTTCTAGAAATAATAGGGATTCAAATGTCAAAAAAGAAACCCATATTGTTCGAAGGGCTCAACAAGATAAAGATAAAGTCTGTTGACAAACTCATTTGGGGAGAGGTTCAGGGAGAAAAGAGAGTACGTCTTCCCTCAGAAACTAAGAACAAGGTCTACGAAAGGGCTAACGGTGGATGTGAAAGTTGCGGAATGCCCATGAAAATGACAGATAAAGGCGTTCAATTTCATCATACAAGGAAGCCTACTGTGAAGTCAAGAGCATCGACCATTCAATTCTTATGTGCGACATGCCACAGAAAATATGGACATGAATTCTATACAGTAACTAAACGAGACCATTTTCATGGCACCACAAAAGAAACAAAGATAAGAAGAAAGAAAGTACGAAAGCATCCATCATCTCCTTATTGGAAAGAGAAACCTAAGACTACAAAGAAGAAACCTGCAAAAAGAAAGACAAAGAAAGCTACTAGAACCAGAAAGAAGGCAAGATGAAGGAATTAGAGAGGTTATCGTAGTTACCCTTGCTTACTCTCTCATGGTTTTTATAGGCATTCCATTTTATGCATGCATGCAATTAGAACAATGTTGTTTTTAGTGGTTGCAACATCAAAAAACCACTAAATCAACCACTAAACTCCTTTTTTCTCTATTCCCAGAAAACAACAATAATCCAATGTTCAAAACTGTAAAACAGGAATGGTCTTTAGAGGTTTGATGCATGCATGCAGATCGATATTGGTGACCAAATACAAGCATCTAAATTAAAGGCGTACATCTATTATTCTCTCTTAGCGATAATAATAATCCACCATCTATTGCACACATTGCGTTTCACATTGTCAAATAAACTATTCAACTCGTATTAAAGACTTAAGAAAGAAACTCCTACACCAAACAGGCGATTATTAAATGCCTAGCCTACATGAATAAGTTAGCATAGTAGCTATCCAGTAGGACTGAACTGTTGAAAAGGTGACCCGATGCGTAGAAGAGTTAACCCCCTAGTTTCGATTATGATTCTTCTAATCCTCTTATCAATGTTCTATCCATTGATAGGTGTTCCACTTCTGATAATAGCAATTATTTTGCTCATTGTTTGGTACACAAAATACTACAAAATTCGGGTTGAGACACTTCAAGAGCTAAAGTCTTTGACCCCTTCCAAATTTGAAAGAGCTATGGCAACAATTCTGCAAGACTTAGGCTACCGAAAAGTTAGAGTAAGTGGTGGACCTGGTGACTTGAGCAGAGACATAGCCTGCAAAGATTTAGGAGGAAATTCCGTAATGGTTCAATGCAAGAGGCATACCAGCAGAAAGGTCGGTTCACCAGAGATGCAGAAATTTGTTGGTATGATGATTGCTGAGTATAAGGCAGACAAAGGGATATACATTACAACATCCAGTTTTACAGAGCCAGCTAGGAAACTAGCAAGAAAACACAATGTTGAGCTTTGGGATGGAAGGAAAGTTGCCAATCTTCTTATCGAGCAGAGAAAAAAGGTATGATAGGCATGCATGCCAAAATCTAGAAGAGCAAAATGTAATTCTGGCTGTTTTCCTTAGGAGCTAATCTCTCAGCTATTTCCTGAACTTAATTCGTTTTGAGCTTAATTCCTAAGAGAGCAAGGAACGGACTGATTATTGCTATGGCTATTGCCCACCAGATTTGACTGATTATCTTGTCGACAGTAACACGGACTGCAATGTCGGTTGCGTTGGCGTAGTTTCCTTGAAACGTATGTATGAAAACAGGGACGAGGTTGATAGCGAAGAATATGAAGCCGATTGCTCCAATAATGGCAAAGATTATTCCTATGCTGATTTTCATCTTCTAATAGCTTTCTCCCAAGATTAATAGAACATTCTCATAGAAAAATCTTCTCTATATTTTAAATTCTAATCAATTCTTTTGGTTCTGCCATTATCTTACCACATTTCTTACATTTAGTAACTTCTAATGGTTCATACATGGGAATTAGAACTTCGACTTTAGGCTCTATCGGGTTAGCTTCTTCATTCTATAATCTAGCATAGTTAGAAAGAAGAAATGTTAGTATTTGGTGTTTACTTCATCTTGCTTGATACTCGTATTCAATGAAGACAGTTTTTGCGTCATTATCATTGTTCAATCCAGTAGACTGATGCTACGACACATGCCGAATAACTTGCACCTCGATTCCAACCTGTTAACAGTACTGGGATAGGCGCCTCTGCATATACCTTAATTTTATCCACGTTTTGTAAGGCAAACAATGAACTCAAAGGAAGAGAGAAATGCGCCAGAAGAGTGTTGTTTGAATCGTACACTTCAACTCTTCCTGCACCTGATGAGCCTCCTGCAAGTCCCCAATCATAGTATCCATTGGTTGCTTCAAACACCACTCCGCCAGATACTCCGCCACTTAGAAAGGTAACGCTCTTATTTCCAATTCCGACAACCTCATTGGATGCACCTAATATTTCAGGATCTCTGTTAACATCTTTGTACGTTTCATTTAGCATCACAGTCAAGTGATTGGTTGCAATTAGCCAGTTTGTTATTGTTACGTTCTGTTCTCCATTCATTTGAGTTACTCTAAGGTTTCCTTCTTCATCTAGTGGAAAGTTTGCTACATATACTTGGAATAATGGTGGAATCATCGCACCTGCACTCAAACTGAGTAGAACAGCACTCATTAAAGTTACTTTGGAAATTTCCATATCGTCACATCACCTCCCTTCTCTCTTCTCATTACCCAATAGACTGTTTCAACTTATACTAAAGATTTAAGAAAGAAACTTCTATAGTGCAGAAATGGTGTCTCTGATGAATAGAGAATGGATTCCTTTCGTTGTTTTATTCTTGACTGCTGGAATTGTGGTAGGTTATGCTTCCTCTTATGGAGAAATTTCAAGACTTCAATCAGAAATCTCAACACTAACAACCGAGTTTAACAATCTCAATGTAGTATACGAACATCTGGAAGATGATTACAGCAGTCTGAACTCAACGCACAATGAGCTGAAAGCAAACTGTACTCTACTGCAATCAGAAGTCTTGGCGTTGACAACTAATTATGATAATCTTAATGCAACATACAGTACGTTGCTTGGTAACTATAGCTCTTTAAATTCAACTCATCATGAGCTTCAAGAAGACTATATGCAACTTGAAGATGCACATGAACTCCTTAATGGTAGCTATACTTCTTTGAACTCTAGCTATAGTGAACTCCAAGTGGATTACGAAGAGGCTATTGAAAGAATTGCCGATTTAGAGCAAATGGTAGAGTATGAGGTCTATGATTTGTTGGATGAGGAATATTACCAATCCGTGAAAGATGATATGGAAAATGCTAGTGAGACAATCTTAGTTGCCATGTATTCTATGATATATGATCCAGGCGACTTAGACGATTGGGCTAATGATCTGATTAGAGAACTTGTTAATGCCAAAGATAGAGGGGTTAATGTAACTGTAATCATTGAGAATAGAACCTATTTCGGCTATATGAATGACAATCTAGAGGCATACCAGTATCTATCAGAAAATAATGTCACCGTACAGCTAGATAATGAGGATGACACTGATCATATGAAACTCGTAATAATAGATGACAACATTGTTTACGTTGGGTCGCATAATTGGAGTGAATCTGGGCTTTACTACAACCATGAAACTTCGGTTAAGATAGTTAGTGAGGATATCGCTGAGATATTCACAGCATACTTCGAGACTATTTAATATGCTAACTCTGATGATTCCCCAAAAATCTCGTTAATTCCTTTTTACAGGAGTGAGAGGTCATCGTAGTTACTCTTACCATGTTCTCTCTATCGTTACAGTTTATGTGCTTGAAAAGCTAATAGAACATGACATGCAAATCATCAATGCAAACAGACGAGAATGCTCTTAATGCAAAGGAGAATCCAACAAATGAAATGCGGGGTTGTTGTTCTGCTAATGATGCTTCAGCTAGTCTGGGTCGAAACAGGTGCCAGCAGCCCAGATCACTGTGTAAATTACGATCCTGATTTTGATGATGTTGCTTCGTATTGGAATAACTCAACTTGGCATCCTTCTCCTGACCCAGCGGATTATTGGATAAAAGCAGAAAATGGAATCATTACTTTGTACTATAAAGGAAACAGAACAGATTGGGGAAACACAGAAGTATATCAAGGGAAGAAACCAGCGTTTGAAGTTGAAAAGCCCCTCAGGGTTCCAGATTTCCATTACAAAGAAGGTTCTGGTAGTTTAAGGCTGTCAGCAAAAGTCAGGAGGGATATTGACCCAGTTTGGCAGGGCTTACCTTTGAGTTTGAAAAGTCCATATCCACAGGCTAACATAGGCGTCTATTTGTGGTGTGGGGTTCAAGACTGGAACTATGATGATTGGAACAATACGTCATCGCTTGTCATAGATATCTACTTTGACTCTCGGCACCAAGATCCTTGCACTAATGAAACAATAGTCTGGGAAGTTGGAGGAGGTTACCCTCCTACGTCAACGCCTTATGACCCACAGATTCATGTGGGATATGTTGTCGGAACTTTACCTCTCAATTCATCGCAAGAATTGGATGTTGACGTTTCCGCTTTGATTGATCGAACCCTTCAGGAGTGCAGAGATAGGGAAATAGAACTTCCCTCTAATGAGTTAGTAATCAAATTCCTTGGTGTCTACGTTGATTCATTCAGTGCAGCAGTTCAAGCATCATTTGATCATGTTTCATTAATAGAAGATACTACGCCACCTAGTATTTCTGTGAAGTCTCCAGAAAATAAGACGTATCCTGTAAACGATGTTCCCTTAGCCTTCACTGTTAGTAAATTAACCTCTTGGATTGGTTACAGCTTGGATAGTCAAAACAATGTAACTATTAGTTGTAACACCACCCTATTCGGCTTATCTAATGGTCCCCACACAATAATAATCTACGTTAATGATACAGTTGGAAACATGGGGGCTTCTGAAATGGTCTACTTCACTATAAAAATGCAACAAGAAGAGGCTTTCCCAACGTGGATTGTAGCCATGATAGTGATAATAGCTGTATTTGGAGTAGCTCTTCTTGTCTATTTCACAAAGGTCAAGAAAACAACTGATAAAATCCAATAACGTAAAATCCCAATTCTCTCCTCTTTTATGATACCCCACTTTCATTCATGGTTAAGAAAGAAGTCTTTGAATGGATTATCAACAAACAGAAACCATTGAACTCAGAAAGGTAAGCCAGAAAGTGATCTAGTCTTTCGATTTGAAAAACATTTCATAAAGTTACTTTACAGTATGAAAAAGAGAGGATAGAGAGATCGTTTACCTATATTTTTACTCTACACTAAAGTAGAGATCGCCTTCTAGTAGCTTCTGGTACTTCTTACCAGACTCAGAGGTTACAGTTTTTCTCTTAGCATTCCTTAAGTATAGCGATATGTTCCTTAGTCCACTATCCTTTAGACTAGTATTCAGACCAGCAAATACATTCTGCATGCACGCACACTTCCTACTGTTCTAAACAGTAGCATTAAATTCCTCTGTAACCAAAATCATAACGGGGGTTGATGAATAGAGAAATTTCGTACATGCTTTTTCTCTCCTTTCTCTCTCTTACAAAATGAAACCCCCAACCCCTCAGTCTATAATCACCAGAAAGAATAAGAATTAGATTTTCATTCTAACTACGGAAAACCACAAGTCGGAGCATTCACTTTGCCGGTTTATTCCATAGAAACAAAAAACCTAACGAAGGTATTCGAGAAAAAAGCCAAAACGGAAGGCAAGGGTCTGAAACATTTCTTCCGTAGAGTTAGACCGAAAAAGGAAGAACTCGTAGCAGTCGACCACATAGACCTAAGAATAAAAGAAGGAGAATTATTCGGACTCCTCGGCCCCAACGGAGCCGGCAAGACGACAACCATCAAACTCCTCAGCACACTGCTGATTCCAGACGACGGAACAGCAACCGTCAACGGCTACGACGTAATAAAACAACCTCAAGAGGTACAAAAATCCATTGGAATTGTAACAGGCGGCGAAAGAGGCCTCTACTGGCGCCTCACAGGCAGAGAAAACCTTTGGTTCTTCTCCCAACTCTACAATGTCCCAGACCGCATAGCAAAGAAACGCATAGACGAACTGCTCAAGCTGGTGGAGCTAGAGAAACGAGCCGACGAACATGTGGAGAAGTATTCAAGAGGAATGAAACAGAGGCTACACGTGATAAGAGGTCTCGTAAACGACCCCCAAATCCTGCTGATGGATGAGCCAACATTAGGTCTCGACCCAAGCTCCGCAATAGTGATCCGCGACTTCATAAAGAAAGAGCTTCAAGAGAAACTGAACAAGACAATTTTACATACGACCCACTACATGGAGCATGCATGCTGGGGAGCAGCTTCTCAGACCCTAATATACTGTTCGGACTAGGGATACTGGTTTTGCAGACGATAATTCTTCTTCCAATCGGGACAACGCTCTACACGAAGATGGAGAATGTAGCCAAGAGAAAAGGCACGTTAGGAACGTATTGACCATATTGCATTTCGAAGCATGATATATGGTACGGAGAGAAATAGTTTTATTATCTTACCCCATTTCTAATCTCCTATATGAAGAAGAGACGGTGATTCTGTGGAAAGCGAGATGACCCTTCGGTTTTCTCCGTTTCTTTTAAGGAAGATTAAGATTGCACTTCTTAAGGAAGGATTTCACAACACACGTTTCCAGTTTTCAAAAAAAGGCCAAATTTTCGGGTTAGTTAAACGATTCTCACTCAAACAACTCCACATAAGAGGTTTTATCGACGGCAGCATCAAAGCTGAACTCGAGATATGGAGATTTCTCATACCCTTCCATCTCGTCCTGAAGCCAAAGATAGAACCGGCGCTTCAAAAACTAAAGGCGCTGCTCAAGGAACATTGCCTCCTCCCGCCCTCTTGATGTGTTTTAGATCACCTTTTGCCAGAATCGCGCGTCTAGTGCAGACTGGGTAAGCTAACTTTAAAAGCTACAGAAGTGTGTATATGCATCTTTCAGAAAGAACAAAGGAATAGAGTGACCAAATTTGGCATCCTTACAAGAGATTCGATGGCACGGTAGAGGTGGGCAAGGAGCATGGACAGCAAGCGAACTGCTCGCTAAGGCCGCTATACAAGAGGGAAAATACATACAATCATTTCCAGAATTTGGGCCCGAACGTATGGGGGCACCTATGCGCGCCTTCACCAGAATCAGCGATGAACCCATAAACCTGCACTGTTCCATCTACACACCAGACATAGTGGGCGTCCTCGACCCAACTCTGTTGAAGACGGTTTCAGTGGCTGATGGACTTCCTGAAGACGGGATCCTCGTTATAAACACCCGAGAAAACCCCGTCAAACTTAGAAAGCAACTAAACCTTAATGGTCGTAAGTTGTGGACTGTCCCCGCAACAGATATTGCGGCTAAGATTCTGGGAAGACCCATCACCAACACTGCTATGCTTGGGGCTGTCGCCCGTGCCTCAGGAATAATTGATCTTAAGAGTCTGGAAAAAGCTGTAAGAAAACGGTTTTCAGTCAAACTCGCTGAGAAAAACATCGCGGTTATAAGAGAGGCATACAAGGAGGCGAAGTCGGAATGACCTCTGAACAGAAAGGCTGGAAAGAGATTCCGATCGCTGGGGTCTGCTGGAGACCAGCAACAGACTACCTTACAGGAGACTGGAGAACGTTCAAACCGGTACGAGACAAGGAAAAATGCAACAAATGTCTGAAATGCTTCGTGTTCTGCCCAGACGGCGCCATCACGTGGAATTCGGAAACTGAAGACATAGCATTCAATTACGATTACTGCAAAGGATGTGGGATATGTGCCAATGAATGCCGGCCACAAGAAGCAATTGAAATGGTGCTTGAGTAGAGAGGTGTACATGAGATGGCAATAACTAAACAAAATTTGCGTGCGTTGAATGGAGACGAAGCAGTAGCCTACGCTGTGAAGCAGTCAGATGTGGATGTTGTATCAGCATATCCGATAACGCCACAAACCATAATCGTTGAAAGATTCAGCGAATACGTACACAACGGAGAAGTAGACACAGAATTTGTGTGCGTAGAGTCCGAACACAGTGCACTGAGTATGTGTCTGGCAGCATCAGCTACTGGAGTGCGAGTGTTCACCGCATCAGCGTCTGCCGGTTTAGCACTAATGCACGAAATTCTTTACGTAACATCTGGTGCCCGAGCGCCAGTCGTAATGGCGATTGCGAACCGTGCTCTTTCTGGCCCGATCAATATTCACTGCGACCACAGTGACAGTATGGTGGAACGAGACGCAGGCTGGATACAGATCTACGTTGAAAACTCTCAAGAAGCATACGACTCCATCATACAAGCATTCAGAATAGCTGAACACAATGACTTGCTCTTGCCTACCATGGTAATGCTGGACGCCTTCTTCCTCAGCCACACGCTGGAAAGCGTTAACGTCTTACCCGATGAAACCGTTCGCAAATTTGTTGGAACAAGAAAAATACCGCTGATAAGAGGTCATAGAGGTAAACTGGTTCCATTCAAGCTGGACCCAGAAAACCCGATAACAATGGGCCCGCTTGACCTGTACGACTACTATTTTGAACATAAGAGACAACAAGAGGAAGCAATGCAAAGAGCACCACGAATAATCAAAGAAGTACACGACGAATACGCAAGAATAAGCGGGCGTGAATACGGAAATGGTCTCGTCGAGCCTTATCGCTTAGAAGACGCAGAGATAGCCGCTGTATGCTTGGGATCAACAGCCGGGACAACCAAAACAGTTGTGGATCAGCTTCGTAGCAAAGGAATAAAAGCTGGGTTACTTCGTCTTCGCACTTATCGACCATATCCCGTAAAAGATATTATAAACACGCTGGAAAACGTAAAAGCCATAGCAGTTATGGATAGAAGCCACAGCTTCGGAGCCCATGGTGGACCAGTATTTCATGAGATACGTCACGTTCTCTACGATGCTTCAATACACCCACACGTAGTCGATTACATATACGGACTCGGTGGGAGAGATATGCCGCAAAGCCTCATACATGAAATCTACAAGGATCTGCAAAAAATCCTTGAAACAAAACGAGTTGAAAAACCAGTACAATTCATAGGAGTAAGGGAGTGAAGCAGGAGGCGAAGAAAAATGGCGTCAAAATGGAAATTTACGATAAAGGACTTCGCAGAAAAACCTGAAATCTTTATGTCAGGACATCGAGCATGCGCAGGGTGTGGACCAGCCATAGCGTATCGGCAGGTACTGAAAGCTGCTCGAGGGCCGATAATAGCAACGAACGCAACTGGCTGCATGGAGGTCGTGTCGACCATTTATCCTTACACAGCATGGGGGATACCATGGATTCACACGGCCTTCGAAAACGTGGCTGCCAACGCAGCTGGAATCGAAACGGCTCTGAAAGCCCTGAAGAAAAAAGGGCAACTCAAATATGACCATGTTGACGTGATAGCCTTCGCTGGAGACGGAGGCACATACGACATAGGTATACAAGCCCTTTCCGGAGCAGCTGAGAGAGGTCACGACTTCCTTTACGTTCTCTACGACAACGAGGCGTACATGAATACAGGCATACAAAGGAGCGGAGGTACTCCACATGGTGCTTGGACCACTACCTCGCCTGCTGGCCGTGTAATTCCAGGTAAGGTTGAGTACAAGAAACCTATTGGAGCTATCATGGTGGCACATGATATCCCATTCGTGGCTACGGCTTCGATCGCTTATTGGCTAGACTTGGTTAGAAAGGCACGTAGAGGTCTAGAAGCTGAGGGCCCTGCTTTTCTGCATGCACTTGCACCTTGTCCGCGTGGTTGGCGTTATGATACAAGCAAAACAGTTGAGATTGCTCGTTTGGCCGTGGAAACGTGCGTTTTTCCGTTGTGGGAGGCTGTTGACGGTGAATACGCTTTGTCGGCGCCTAGCAAGGTCATCGCTTTAAAACCTGAACGTAAGAAGCCCGTTAAGGACTATCTGAAAGTTCAAGGACGCTTTAGGCATTTGTTTGTACCCGAGTTTGAACATGTCATCGGCGAGATTCAGCAAATCATAGACAGACGCTGGAAGCGATTGCTCAAAAAGTGCGGCATGACGTAGGTTCTCACTTTTCCATGACTCGAAAACCCAATTTTTCTACTTTCAATGAATGCATTACAACCTATTTATACTACAAAAGTCGTGGCTGTATAGTCTAGGAGTTTATGAAGTGGAGTTAAAGGGGTCTATGAAAGAGATCTTAACCTTGCTGGAGGAGGAACTGTGGATGGAAGGTGGGCAAGATGAATCTAGCCAACATCTGGCACCACTTCAGCAGAGATGCTTTACCACTGAAGTTTCTGAAAGAAGCCCTTATCGCATTTTCGTTTAACATTGGCGGAATACTCGCTGGCTTTGTAGTTGCTTCTCATCTTAATGTTTTTCAGCTTTCTCCGTGGGCTATTGCAGTATATCCAGCCATTTTGACTGCGAGAGGTGTGATAAGCGGTTTATTTAGTGGGCGATTGAGCACGGCTCTGCATATTGGCACAATTCGTCCGAGACTTCGTGGAAATACTGAAAACTTCTACATACTTTTCAAATCCATAATATTCATAACTTTAGAAACAACTGTTGCGATGAGCTTATTATCCATGGTTTTTGGAAGTTTGTTCTGGGGGATTACTTTTGCAGACTTTTCGGACATTTTGATAGTCATATCGGCAACGATGGTTTTGGGGTTAACAAACTCACTGATAACAATTGAAATTGCATTCATCTCTTTCAAGAAGGGGTTAGACCCAGATGTGACTGTATATCCAATAATGTCTACGGTGGCAGACATAATCATAACGTTGTGTTATGTTTTCACACTCAATTTGTTCTTTTTATTCGGTTTCTTAGGCAGATACATTGTCATTTTTTTGAGTGTATTACTCATTGCCCTTGCATTGCGTGTTCTGCCAAGGTGTATCCACAACCAAGGATTTGTCAAAACAGTTAAAGAATCTCTCTTGGCCATTATATTCATAGCCTTCATTGTTAACGTCACTGGAACAATTCTAAAAGATGTCAGTGAAATCATAGGGAGCAGAAAGGAAATTTACACTGTTTACCCCGCTTTAATTGACACAGTAGGGGATATTGGTTCGGTTGTTGGGTCTACAGCTACGACAAAGCTGTTGTTGGGTTTGCTCAAGCCTTCTTTTCATGCAATACGGAACCATGCAACACGAATTTTCACCACATGGATTGCATCAATAATAATGTTCATCATATACTCCATTATATCACTACTTACGCAAGGCATGTTGACGTTGCATGCATTTCTGAGTTTCACTGCTCTTTTGCTTACAGTAACATAATTGCGTTTTCGGCAATAGTCTTAATATCGTATGCTGTTGCGATTTTGACTTTCAAGAGAGGGTTAGACCCAGATAATTTTGTTATTCCAATTGAAAGTTCCCTTGCAGACGGCATAACATCTGTTACTTTACTTCTTGCCTTGTTTTTGCTGAACTATATGGTCTATGGAGGAGTTTGAAACGAATAAAAATAAAAAACAAAATAAAGGTTCTGGGTGACGGAAGAGTTGAAATCATGCTTCTGGCTCCTCTATCTTTGTCCAGATACGGAAGATGGGTCAAAATCTACTCACATGGGAGTGAACTTGTAATTGAAGGTGACAAGATAACAGGTATAAGATGTTATCCGAAAGTGTGGGCGAAGACACTCAAAAGAGACCGTTCAGAATTGTTGGAGAGCTTCAGAAAATTGTTAGAGAAGCATGCTAGAAGCTCAGGGAAGACGTGAAGACTGGAAAAAAAGACTTGGGAAGAATTTTAAATCGGGTCTCATGCATGTATGGGCTGTGATCAGTTGTATCTGTAAACCAAAAACATCTGCATGCATGCCCTGTCTACCACTATTCCTGTCTCCTTTCTGATTCTTGTGTTCCATGTTGCTCCCACTTCATGGCTCATAGCGTCAGCTTGCCTCACGTCATAGTCTGAAACTGAGAAGGTTACACATGGAAGCGGCGGTAGAAGGAAGCATCATTTGGATTCTAATCTTTTTCTTAGCTTTTGTGCGACTTGTCTTAGTTGGGGGTCAGCAGTTTGATTGATTATTGGGATTTCTCGTGCACCGATTTTTTTGATAGATTGATATTTAAGCATTTGTGAAAAGATAACTCCACTCCAATACCTTGTGCCTTTCAATGCTTGTTCTACTATTATGTCATTATGGGCTTGATACGGTAAGGCAAGAAACACGATTCCTTCCGCCCAGTTCAATGCTACTTGTTCTCCAGATATTGCCATCATTTCTACCCTTTTGAAGAACTCATCAATACGAAACTTCGTGCAATTGAGGATAACAATTTTCTTTATAGATCGAATGCTGATTTCAACCTTTTCGTTTTCTTGCATTCCTGAACCACCAATCAGATATGTGTCGAATGTCACTCCGTACGCTCTACCTTTTTTTCCTTTTGGGTGCTTGAAGCTTCTTTTTGCTCTCTTTTTTTGGCTTGTTTCATCCTTCTCAGGTGCTCCGTGTGTCTCTTCGCCATTTCTGCTTTTTCACGTCTTCCCTTTCTTTTGCTCAATTATTCCGCCTCCAAATTAGAGGTGTACTTAGCTGTTCTCTCGGAAGGTGTAATTGCATTTTGTGCATCTGAAAAACTGTGTTGAGGATTCTTCCAAATTTCTGGTCTGGACCATCCATGTATAGGCCAGCTTATTTCCACATCTACAACACTGTATTCTGGCTGTGGGGAATGTCCGCAGCTTTTGTACTTCCTTCCCTATTACTGCTAAACGCTCTTTAGGCGGATGGTCTATGCTCTTGAGGAAAGCGGGCATCAGACCAACTGCTCGCTTTTTGTAGCCACACCTTTGACATGAAAACAGAAGAGCTGCCTCACTCCCCTGCTTCTTAGTTAGAGTCAACCTTGTTCCACATTTTGGGCAAAAATCCATTCTATACACGCTCCTTCTTCCCTTTCCTCTTCTTGGTTTCTCCTTCCTCAAGCTTCCTCCCTTTTTTCCTTCTGAACCAGTCAAGAACACCCATGTCAGGTCACCTCCTCATGCTGGCACGCATTATTCTGTTCTTCTTTCATATGCTCCTCGATTTCGGTTTGCAGCTTGCGCGTACGCTCGAGTGCTTCCTTCTCTTCATCTACAGGAGGCGCTTCCTCTTCTTCTAGCATCTTGACTCCCAAACGATTTTTCCTCCTCCTAAACCAGTCAAGCAGACCCGTGAGGCAGCACCTCCTCGACTCCTAAATCATCTTTACGTACTCACGGAACTTTTTTCCACAGCACTCGTACTGTTTAACGCGCGTCTTGCGTAGATTCCACTCCTTGACTGGCGTTTCTGCTTCTTTTCCACAGATCGGACATTTTGGCATCAATAATCACCTTTTTTTTCAACGAGTTTGAGTTTTGGAATAAAAACGGGGTATTTGGAAGGCTTTCTCCGCCTTGTAGGCTGGACCTCGGTTCCACATTCGGGGCACACCGATTTCTTGGTTGCTGAGCCAACTGGGCAACAGTCCTTGCAGAGGAGTTTCAAGCAGCGTGGGCACCACCACACAGTCAACCCGGAAAGCCCCCCAATGATCCTTCCGCAAATCCGGCAGAAGCCGGGTGCTAGCTTATCGCTCTTCTTCTTTCCTCTTTGATTTCTTCTTGCCTTGCTTCTTCTTTCCGGCCATGTTGTCACCTCCGCCAATTTGTCATTCTGCGTTCGCATTTTTCTTTCGCGGCGAATTGTGACTATGTGACTCCTCTTCTTCTTCAGCGGTCTATTCCCATTCTCCCCAATCTTGATCTTCGTCGTCGCGTTCCTCTTCCCATTCTTCCTCTTCTTCAATCACAACTCTTCCCTCCCATGCTTTGGCTATATAGCTTGGGCTTAAGAGCATCTTAATAAGCTTATTGGTAGAAGTTGAGAGCTCCTAAAAGTAAGTATATTAAGAAGGGGTACCTCTTATATACAGAGTGATAAGCGTTGAGTGAGAAATTGGATGAAGTCGATCGGGAAATCATACGGTATCTCAGGGAGAACGCTCGGATGACCTTCGTGGACATCGGCAAGGCACTGGACATCTCCGACGCCACCGTCTACAACCGGGTGAAGCGTCTCACGGAGATGGGTGTCATAAAGAAGTTCACCATAGAGGTCGACGACGCCGCCGTAGGTAAAAGGACCCATGGCTTCATACTGGTGAATGTGAAGCCCGGCGCCGTGAAGGAGGTCTCTAGGCAGTTTTGCGAGATCGAGAGGGTCAGCGAGGTCCATGAGGTCCACGGATCAGAGGACCTCATCGTGAAGATAGCGGCCAAAAACTTAAGCATGCTGAGGCCCGTGATCCTGAAGGTTAGGAGAATCCCCGATGTGGTTGATACCGAGTTCATCCCGATCTTCAAGACCTGGAAGAGCTAGGCTACCGAACTTCGTGAAGGGCTTCCTCCCATCCTCTGCATGCGTGCATGGCAGAGCGAGAAATTCGCTTGCATGCATTAAGATTTGTTATACACATCTTTTACGTTCATGTTAAGAAAATGTAAATATCTTCAATGCATGCATGAAAAATCATTTTCTATCTGCTATATGTAATAACTAAATACAGTAAGGTTAAACTAAGATGACAATTCGGAATAATTCTGCTTCTTACAAAGAACAATTATCTTCTCCTATTTCTCGTATCTAATCGGCTCGTAGTGTTGAGTAAGGTTAGAGAAAGGATTCCGTTCATTTAACGTTGTGGAAATCTTAGAAGTTTCATAGAAACCTAGAAACGTTATCTGTCGAAGTTCGATTAAGCTTCTCTCGATTGTTTTTCTGTCAAGTGGAAGACTAATTTATGAGAAATGACACTGAAAAAGGAGAGAGGAAAAAATGCCTTGAATGTCAGAGGGGTTCTCATTGATTTTGGGTACACCCTAGCCTATCTTAATGAAGAGAATGTTGAGAGATATCGAGAAGAGCTTGTTTCAGTTCTCACGAAATATGGATACAATAAAACCTTAGATGATTTAGTTCCCATTTTAGATAGCATCTATAGGAGCTCCACCGAGGGAGAGGTGAAAGACATTCATGAGTTTTGGAAGGTACTATTAGGAAATCTGGGAATACGTGAGAGACCAATACTCATTCAAGAACTCACAGAATTGAGAAAAAATCATGTACTAACAAGATTTAGACTTTATGACAATGTAATCTCAGTTTTGTCCACTTTGAGGAAAAACTATAAACTGGCTTTGGTCTCTAATTGTTTTGTAGGCTTATCTGATGTTCTGAGAGCGTTAAATTTGACCCATTTCTTTGAGTGTATTATTTTGTCATATGAAGTCGGAGTGAGGAAGCCAGACAGACGTATATATCTTGAAGCCCTTCAAAGGCTCAAGCTTAGACCTGAAGAAAGCGTTTTTGTATCTGATGCAATCAGCGATTTAGGAGCCAGAGAAGTTGGGCTTAAGACGATACTGGTACGTCAAGGAGAATACACAACTCATGGGGCGAAAGATTCAAACTTTAAGCCAGACTTTCAATGTAAGCATATATCCGAAATCATGGACTATCTTTGATAGGATTAAGGTAAGTACGAGTGGAAAGAAACAATCTCCCAGCTCCCAAAGCGAGATCTGCTCTTTCTAAACAGTTTTGGGTTCTTGAAACTAAGCAATGTATACATGCAATTTTTCGTCAAACCAGACGGTAGCGTCAGTAAAGCTGTCTGAAATGCTATGGCTAGGACTGAACACCCTGACGTTTAGCTCAATATTTTTACATGAACCTCCTCGTTTCCTCCTATGGAAACACCCTTCAATGAGGAGACCATGCCGAGAATGGAGTTGCGGATAATTTCCGATACAAAGGGCTGAATAGGCACCTCGTTACCGTTTATTGTTATCTTAGTTTTTAGTTTTAGCCTAAGCGTCAAGGGGACGCAGTCGTTTAATTTTGCGTCTTTTCTGTACACGGCCACCGCCATTTCCTCACACGTTGAATATCCACACTTTCTACAGTCTAGCCTTGGAAGAATGCTGAGAATCTTTGAGATTTTCTGTTTTTTCCTTAGGAATTTCAATGCTTGCCTGAACAAAATCTTGGAGTCCTCCTTTATCCTCAAAATCGGTTTTCCTAACGGCCGCGTAGAGCAAAAGGCTATAATCTCCCCCTTCGCCTTTTTTCGGTAATCCTCGTATTCTTCTCTGTTTCTGACGCACAATATTTTGCCCACATCTTCGTCACCTAGGATCAACCAAGAGAACCCTTCCAACATTATGAAGTCAGCTTCAGGCGTAAAACGTAGCAGTTCGTCTAAGGAGAAACTTTTCACTCCATCTTTTATCAGTATGCCGGTTTCAATGTCTGAGACGCTGACCACAGGGTTTGCACCAGCCACCGAGTGCCTCCACGTATCTTTCCCCTCAGTATCTATGGAAAACCTCTTCTGGTTAACGTGTTTCGCTGTTGCCACACGGTATCCCTTTCTCGTCAGCATCCGAACTACGCTTTCTATAATGGCGGTTTTTCCTGAGTCCTTGTGACCTATCACACCTATTACTGGAAGCTTTGTATACATAGTTCATGGCTCTCCATTGTCATAGCGTGTTATTAGAAATTGACACACTAAAGAGTTATTCTTATTCGTTCTTGAAAATCTCTTCAGAAGTATGCACGTTTCAAATAAGGGTTCTCTCCTGTTAAATATCCATCTGCTATAAAGCTCATATCAAATCAGGCAACTGTTCTCTACAGAGACTAAGCTACTCTGGTTGCACCTGCAAAGATTGATTAATTGATTGTAGTTTTTCATGCGTAAACTTTTTATTGTAAAACTGTTGTGTTAGGTCTCTACAGTTTCGGTGAGGAAGTGAGGAAATGAACACACTACCACATTGCCCCAAATGTGGTTCACTCGCTTTGGAAATGAGTAAAGGCACAACCGGCTGGCACTGGATGTCGGCGGACGGCAGAAGCTATCACGTCGGCGGAAAGATGAAATACCGGTGTGCCTGCGAAAACGAGTGGGAAGAGTAAAAAAAGCGCCACTCAATTTCCCGCTTACATGGGGAAGAGTATTTTCCGATTTTAGAAGTGGTACTACATCCGGAGTGCATATCGTGGTTTGCACCCATGATCGCATAATGGTTGAAGATTTAAATTGTTAAAGGCATTTCTTTAATAAGGTGTGAGTGCGATCAGAAATAAGATTAGCCATATAGGATACGTCAACAGGATACGAGATAACATTCTTGATATAAAAAGAAAAAAACTGTTGCCCCTATATGAGGATCTAAAATCTGCAAACTGTGTAGTCTGTGGCGGATCTGGAAGATCATTGTATTCCTTGAACGCCGCAATGAGTCAAATAGCACTGAGCCAGATAGGCTGGAGAAACAAAGTGGTGTTGACTCCCGACGACCCGGGTTTTCCTGGGAAAAACATGTACGATGTGGCAGCCGAACTTGAAAGAAGATACAAAAAGATCTTGTTGTTAATCAACTCTGGAAGCGGCCTCTCCGGAGACTCCGTGACAATGGCGCAAGATTTGGCAAGGTATATTGAAGACAAAAAGACGTCAAAGTTTTCCATGGGACTTATAACCTCTAACATGAACTCACCGTTAGCCAAGATAGTTCGTGAACACGGGCATGTCACCAAGTTAAAAGGGCGACGAAGCTCGAAGCCTTCCTTGGAATACAGCGAGATAGGCATTATGGGCGACGTGTTTGAACTTGGAAGCCTGTTCCTTCTGCACATGATGACCGAAGCGATCTTCCGAAACCTCCAATTAGATGGAGTATTTCAACTCTGCGAAGAAGAATTTACAAAGCTAGGACCCTTGATCGACTCAAATTTGGAGTCGGAAACCTATGCGCACCTTGTTGATATGATGGAAAAGCGGACCAACGTGTTTCTCGGAGGGAGAGGCACGGCAAACGAGATCATCAAAATGGCTGCTGTAAGACTTTTTCACATGAAGGGTTTTTTGGGAGACAATGTATACGTAGCTAGAGGGGTGAATACTCCACATCCTAGAGCCGGGGACATTGAGATTTTGCTGTCGTTTTCCGGAGAAACCAAACCTGTCATTAGCTGGTGTGATGTCTTCAAGAAACTGAACGGAATGGTTCTGTCAATTACGGGGACAAAAAAATCGACTTTAGCCGAGAAGTCAGACTTCCAAATAACGCTGGAAGAAACTGTGAAGTTAGGTCAACCTAGGAGGTTTTATATGCGAGCAGCATACGTCTTGAGTCCTTTACCGGTGAAACTTGCTGAAAGACTGAGTGAAAGAGGGCTAAAACTGCCAGAATACCTATTCAATTGGTATCACTCGGTTACACAATAGAATTATGCAAACAGTTTTTCAAGCGAGTATATGCACGCATTTCTGTTTTTCGTGGCTGTCCTGTAACATCTACGGGTTCTCATATTCTATTTGCCAAAGCAGATATCATCAAGGGCAGTATGGACGTTGCCTCTCCCCAAACAAAGACTTTTTCAGCTTTTTCTTTGATCTTGCCCCAAGATACTGCTTCTCTCGGTGTTGCCCCAGATAAAGAGCCGTCCAGTTCGATAGCAGTTGTTAGATAGACGACGTAGTCTAGTCCTCCCCTAAACTGGTTCCACCAAATTGTGTGATGTTTGCTTATCCCCCCTCCAACTATGAAAGCTCCAGTTTTCTCAGCTTCCCAAACTCGGTCGTTCAATAATTGCTCATCCTTGAGGACATCAATCTTGAAATCCTTATCTTGAGAAAACATCCACAACTGGTATCCAATCATTCCATCAGTTATCCCTGGAACTATAATTGGAATTTTGTTTTTCGTAGCCCAATAGATTATCGAGTCTTTAGCTTTCAGTCTTTTCCCGAATTCCCAAATCAGCTCATAGGTCGCTAATTCTTTTTTCTCTTTGTAGATTTCCGTTAGAAACGTTTGAACATTTTTTTCCACTTGTTCACCATAAACCTTGTCCGGAACCAAAACGTTGCCCAATCGGCTGTAACCTTTTCTCTTTACTTCCTCATCGTTCAGTTCAAAAGAGCCCTCATAATAGTCGCCCCAACTCCTTGCCAAATCGTGATCCAAGGTCCCACAAGTTGTAATGACTAAATCGAACCAGTTTCGTTTCACCATCTCTCTAAAAACACCCCTTATCCCCGTAGCTACCAAACAAGCGGGAAAAGCCAGAAAATTCAGTGATTTTTCATCCTTAATCATCCTTTCCAAGATGTTCACTGCTCTAGCTACCTTGTTCCCTTGAAAGCCACCTAGCTCTCCCATTTGCTCCAGAATTTCGTCAGAATCCCTTGACTTTCTTATCTCGAAATCTTTCACTTTCTTCATTATCCAAATTGTGCTACAAGCCTTCATTTAAAGATGAAGGAAAAAGAAGACAGTTTCTCTTGAAACACATTTTTGAGCACTAATTAAACCTCTTCTCTCTCCTCAAGATTGATTTCGACCTCTGAAAAGTTTTAAGTCGCGAGACAGAAACCCAATAGAGGGATATGAATGGGTTCTGCCGAATTCGACCTAGAGAGAAATTTGCTCGTACGTGCTGACCATGACTCGGATCTGGTTCAATTTGTAACTGAACTCGCAAAAAAGAGAGGAATCACGACCGCGGCCTTCACCGCGATAGGTGCCTTAAAACGTGCGAAACTTGGATTCTACGACCAAGAAAAACAAGAATACCAAGAGATGACGGTTGACTCTCCTCACGAGTTAGCGAGTTGTATAGGAAACATCTCTATAAAGAATGGAAAACCATTCGTTCACGTACATGCAGTTCTCACCGACAAAGATGGGAATACCAAAGGTGGCCACCTATTCGAGGGAATAGTTTTCGCCGCCGAAGTTCATTTGCGTGAATTAAAAGGGGCAAAACTTGAGCGAAAATACGAGGAGACAACCAACCTCTCGCTCTGGGATATGAAGTAGAAATATTCCGATGCTAGTTCTATTGACGAATTCTTTATTTCCCATGCTTATATTAAGAAGACAATCTAAGGTAAACACCTATACTTAGATTGCTTACCACGCCTTTTTACTCCGCATGCATGCATTTCGACGGTTAAATTTCTCCGTAAAAAACATTAGCCTATTTCCTCATTTCTAATAGAATTTATGTCTTTGATGGAGATACGTGAAACTCAGAGTAGAAAGGAAATGCATATTTACAACCGGGTCATAAAAACAAATAGCTCAAAGAATGAAACATATAGCCCCGGAAGATCCTATTGGAGGATTTTGTTATATTCGAAAGTGTCGAGAAGCTGATTAAGGCTCATGAAGGAATTGAAAGAGAAGTCTACCTAGACTTGGAAAACTCTAGTCCCATACCAATAGAAATAGTTGAAGCGATGATTCCATACTTCTCAGAAAAAGCTTACGGCAATCCAACGATAACCCATAAACCCGGATGGATGGCTTATGAAGAGATTCAGAAAGCGTCTCAGCGCGTAGCTGAACACGTTGGGGCAAGTTCAATTGAGGAAATAAACTTCACTCCCGGTGAAACAGAGTCGAACAACCTAGCTTTAATCGGTACAGCATTAGCAAACAAAAAGAAGGGCAACAAGATAGTGGTTTCAGAGATAGAACCCCTAAGCATAATGTTTCCGTCAAAGATGCTTGAAAAACTTGGATTCAAAGTTGAAAAGATTCCAGTCGATAGAGAAGGCTTCGTGAGCTTGGAGAAGCTTCTTGATGCCATTGATAAAGAAACCATACTCGCAAGCATAATGTTGGTTAATCACGAAATTGGGACAGTTGAGCCGATTAAGGAAGCTGTTAAAATAGTCAAGGAAAAAAATCCTGAGATACTATTTCACACAGATGCGTCAGACGCCTATGGAAGAATCCCTATAAACGTTGACGAGTTAGGAGTCGACTTGATGACTTTAAGTAGTTATAAAATCCTTGGCCCAAGAGGCGTTGGAGCGCTTTACGTCAGAGACGGAGTGAACGTTAAAAGACTTTTGGAGGGGCAGATTGGAACGCAGAAGCTTTGGCCTGGAGTGGAAAATGTACCTCTCATAATGGGTTTCCTAAAAGCGTCAGAACTTGCATTCAAAAACTTTGGCGAAAATGTTTCGCGAATGAAGAAGCTTAGGGACAGATTGATAAGTGGGATTTTTGAGAGAATATCTGAAACTGTTCTAAACGGACCAAAAGGGGACAAGAGGGCTCCGGATAACGTTAACGTCAGCATCCTACACTGTGAAGGTGAGGCCTTAACGATTGAATTAAGCTTGAAGGGTGTTTATGTTTCAAGTGGAAGTGCTTGCACTAGACTGCTTCTGCAGCCAAGCCACGTTTTAACAGCCATTAGAAGGAAGTTTGAGGAAGCGCATGGAAGCGTCTTGATGAAAGTGACGAGATACCACACGGATGAAGACATTGAATACGTTCTTAAAGTGTTTCCAAAAGCCGTTGAGAGACTCCGCGTGATAAGTTCAATCAAAGGAGATGCAAAGTGAAATGTCAAGGGCTCCACTGCCATACAGTTCCAAGATACTGGAGCTTTTTAGAAATCCAAAGAATCTCGGCAAAATGGAAGACGCAACTGTCTGTGCTATAGCAGGAAGCCCAGCATGCGGAGACATGATAGCTTTCTACTTGAAGATAAATGAAGATGAAGTGATAGAGAAAGCGACCTTTGAAAGCTACGGATGTGCAGCTAACATTGCAACCGCGAGCATTACAACAGAAATGGTTAAGGGTAAAAAATTAGAGGACGCTTGGAAGATTTCATGGAAGAAAGTTGCAGATGAAGTCGGTGGCTTACCCGCTGTGAAGTTTCATTGCGGAATCCTATCTGTAGGTGCAGTTAGAAGAGCGATTAGAGAATTTTATGAGAAAAAAGGTGAAAAACCAAGCTGGCTACAAGATGAATTGACCATTGAGGAGAAGCACGCTTTAGAAGAGGAGGAGTTAGCCAGAGTTCTTTCAAAGAAGTTAGCTAAAGTTCTATCGAAGAAAACTGGAGGAAAGTAAAGAAACTGTATGGAAGAAGCATGTTGCTAAAGGAATATGTAAGTAGAATCGAGGAGGCTTGTGGAGAAGGTCGAGACTTCATCGTTATCTTAAAGTATGCTAAAAGGGAAGAAGCCGTTAGAAGAATACTTGAGAAATGTAAGGTTGAACGCACTTTTTCAAAGGTTATGATGATGGGAAAATACAAGAATAAAGAGATTAGTGTTTTCATAACCGGCAAACTAATTCTTAAGGGATTAAAGGGGAGAAAAGAAGCAGAAGAAATCCTAGAAGAACTGCTCACATAGTTAGAAACATATGGTACATTTACATGAAACACAATGTCTTATGCATGCGTTATTATTTGCTTACTTTGTATGCTTCAACTTTCACACTTGTTATTTTACCTTTTAACTCTTCAGAAACATCGATATCATAACTTGACTCAGATACAACCTTGGCCTTTTTGAATCCTGCTTTTCTTATTGTGTCCAAGTATTCATTTTTTTCCAAAGCTCCCGCAATGCATCCTGCCCATGCGTCAAAGCTTTTCTTTATTTCTTCAGGCAATTCCCCTTCTGTGACAAGATCAGAAATCATAATCTTCCCACCAGGTTTCAATACTCTATAGGCTTCGCGAAACACTTTTTCCTTGTCGATAGACAGGTTGATAACACAGTTGCTGATGATGACATCAACCGAATTATCCTCAACTGGGAGACTCTCTATCTCACCCAACCTGAACTCTACGTTTGCGTAACCATATTTCCTAGCAGTAGATTCCGCTTTCTCAACCATTTCTTCTGTCATGTCAACCCCAATGACTTTTCCTTTACGTCCAACTCTCTTGGCTGCAAGAAAAACATCGATTCCACCACCTGAACCCAAGTCAAGAACAGTGTCGCCTTCCTTCAAGGCGGCTAACGCAACGGGATTTCCGCATCCCAAACCCATGTTAGAAGCTTCTGGAACATTTTGCAGGTCTTTATCAGAATAACCTATTCTCTTCCCAAGCTCAATGAGAGAAGGCCCGCATTTACATGATGGACAGCAGGACACCCCCGCTTTTGCCATCTCGCTATATCTTTTCTTAACAAACTTTTTGATTTCTTCCTCTTCCATGTTCTTCACCTTCTAGCTAAGACTAAGAACTCTATCTTTAAATTTCTTGTGACTCATTTTTTGGCTCTTCCAACCTTATCTTCGGAACGTATCTTCTTAATAGCAGCGAATTCCCAGCAACGGTGGTGTCGCTTAGAATCATAGCGATAGCGGAGATCTCATGCCTTAAGAGGATTCCAAGAAATGGATACAAAACACCCGTAGCTATTGGAATAGAGAAGACGTTGTAGAAAAATGCTCCAAAAAGGTTTTTGCTTAATCTTCTTATTTCTTATGGTTATCCCCCACCAACTGGTGGAAGTATTGCGATCTCATCTCCGTCCTTAAGTTTATACATGAGACCGAGGCGTCTTCCATCTTCAGAAATCGAATTGTACGATCTTCCATTTACTAGAATTAGATAATAGCTGAGAACAGGTACCCCATCCTTATCGAACTTGATTTCACGTCTCTCAGTCTCAAAAATCCACTCTTTCCAGCTTTTGGAAACATTGCTATGCCTTCCAGGTATATGCTGAAGGAGTAAATCCATTAACGTAGTTCCATCCTCAACTTCGTACTCCTCCTCCCTTATGTTACCTAATAACTCGCGCAAGCTTGCGAACAATCTTACCTTAACCTTCAACACAGAATCACTCGCCTTGACCTTGTATCATTCCCTTTTAACTTCCGCATCTAAATCCGCTTCTCTCTCACCTTTACTGATAGTCTTCGCCGTTAATTTAGTGTTTTCCATCCTTGAATCATGGACTATTAACACATTAGACATGGAAGATTGTACCAAACTATAATTCGTAGCGCGCTTAGATTTTAACGTATGCATGCATGCTTAAAGAAAAGCTATCACCAAAGAAAAGGAAATCCACGAGAAGCTCAGAGAGGCCAAAGACCCCGAGTTTAGCTTCTTCATAGTGGAGCGAAACCTAGTGGATGAAATTATTGTTAAAGGAGACAGGCGAGAATACGATTTCACTTGACCCTGCCATTTTTCCACTACCCTTTGCCCTACAAATTGGTAGAGAGATTAAAAACAGAGTAAGTGAAGTATTAGGTATAAGAGGGGTGGAAGTTAGAGTTCAAAAACATATCATGGCAGACGAAATCAACAAAACCTTATGAGAGGAGTGAAGATGGCTCAGCAGAAGAAGAGGATCTTGGTGTGCCCTAAATGCGGGTTTAGGTTTGACGTGAGCTATGCCAGAGCATTTGCGTGTAGAGGATGCCCCTCACTTGTGTCCTGCGGCTATGTGAAATGCCCCAAGTGCGATCATGAATTCCCTATTAGATAATCTTAGATTACCTTCATGCATGCAAAGATAAGAGATCAAAATACGTGAAGATGACCACAGGGACTAGAAACACTTGTCAAAATGGATCAAGAATTAATAGGAACACCCTAAAAAACGCCCAGAAAAGTGTGGTGTCTCCATAGTTGCTCTTTTGACTGAATTCTAATAAGTTCTTTTGGTTCTGCTATGACTTTTCAGCAACTAAAGGTATTATTGTGTACTTAACCTGTTGAATTCCCCTCATTGCCCGTATTCTGCTTATGAAGCCTAGTACCTTTTCAGCTTCTCCCTCTGTGATAAACACCTCTAGGCAATACGTTTTCCCTAAATGAATATGCATGTTGCTGGAAACTATCTCATCGTGCTCGTGTCTAAGTCGCATTAACCGTTCATCCACATCATGTCTATCATGCCCTGATATGACCGTTATAGTTGCAGTTACCCTTCCCGTCTCAAATCGACTCAGTTCAAACTCGGATAACAGGTCTCTAATAGCATCTCTAATTGCTTCTGATCGACTAGAGTAACTCCTTTCCCGCATGAATGCATCTATTTTCTTCAATAAATCACTGGTAAGGGAAATGCTAACAATGGGCAAGTAATCACCATAATAAACATTGGTGAAGTAGTTAATAATCCTTATTAAAAAACGCCCTCTTCTTAGCACTATCTTAATAAGAGCTAGTTTACGAGATTTTGTAGAGGATGAGACTCAGCACGACATATTGAGGATCTGACTATGCATGAACGCCATGAAGAGAGTGGAAAAGGGTGCGTCATATGCGATGCAGAGATTTCAATAGAATCCCCTGTATGGAAAGATAGCAGAATCATTATCATAGTGTTGTCAACGATACTGCTTTCGGTAGGACTTGTCTTCGAGTTCATCCTAGAATTGGAGCTGCTTGCAGAGATTCTTTTTCTAGCAACTGCTGCGATCTCTGGATACAGCATAGCGAGAGAAGGACTCTCTTCCCTGATGTTTCGAAAAAAATTGAGTATAGATTTCCTCATAATGATAGCTGCCGTGGGCAGTTTTTTTATTGGTCATGGAGAAGAAGGAGCAACGGTAATTTTCCTCTTTTACGTAGCCGAATTTCTTGAAGGTCACGCTGGTGAAAGAGCGAGAAGGTCAATTGTGTCTTTAATGAAGTTTGCCCCTGAGGTCGCCACTGTGAAGAGAGATGGGGAAGAAAGGGAGGTTCATGTGCATAATGTCAACATGAATGAAACAATCGTTGTCAGACCCGGAGAAAAAATACCAATGGATGGCAAAATCTTGAGAGGCGTTTCTAGTGTTAACCAAGCCCCTATTACCGGTGAATCTGTACCAGTAACAAAACAGGTCGGAGACGCGGTCTACGCAGGAACCATCAACAATGAAGGTTTTCTTGAAATCAAAGTGACGAAACGATCAGATGAAACCATGCTTTCTAGGATTGTCAAGCTCGTTGAGGAAGCTCAGAAGATAAAGTCACCGACGGAAAAGTTCATAGATAAGTTTTCCAAATACTACACACCTTCTGTCATGCTTTTGGCAATAGGTGTGGCAACGGGTCCCACTCTTGCATTTGGCTTGCCCTTCAACGAGTGGCTTTACAAGGCGTTGGTTCTGCTAGTAGTGTCTTGCCCCTGTGCTCTAGCCATCTCAACGCCCGTGGCTATGGTTTCTGGGATAACGAGTGCAGCGAAAAATGGCGTTCTTATCAAGGGTAGTGCTTATGTCGAAGAAATCAGCAAAATAAAGGTTTTCGCTTTTGACAAAACAGGAACATTAACAGAGGGCAAGCTAGAAGTAACTGATGTTGTAGGTTTTGGGCACTCCAAGGAAGAGGTTTTGTTCAAAGCGACTTGCGTTGAGGGCATGTCTGAACATCCCATTGCTAAGGCGATAGTTAAGACAGCTCAAGAAGAGGAAACCGAGTTAAAGAATATTGATGATTTTAGAGCCATAACTGGCAAAGGTGCAAAGTGTGAGATCGATGGCGAAGTATACTATGTAGGTTCTGGAAAGATGTTCAAGGAATTGTCCATTGGCTTTCCAGAAGAAAAGGTTTGGAAGCTTGAGAATGAAGGAAAAACTGTAGTATTGGTTGGAAATGAAAAAGAAGCTATCGGCATGATAGCTGTAATGGACAAAATTAGAGATACCACGATCAAGAGCATCAATGAACTTAAGAGAAGTGGCATAAGAACAGAGATGATCACAGGAGATAATGAGAGGACTGCAAGAGCGATAGCAAAAAAGATAGGTATTGACGAGTATCATGCAGAATTATTGCCTGATGACAAGGTAAAAATGATCGGGGAACACCTTGCAAACGATTATGGACATGTTGCCATGGTTGGGGACGGGGTAAATGACGCTCCAGCTTTAGCCAGGGCGAATGTGGGAATAGTCATGGGAGCCATAGGCAGCGATGTCTCCCTAGAAACCGCTGACATAGCCTTAATGCAAGATGACCTCACCAAGCTACCCTATCTGATCGAGTTGAGCAAGAAAACCATGAAGATAGTGAAACAGAATGTTATAGCCTCCTTCTTAATCAAGGGAAGCTTCGCCATCCTAGTCTTCCCAGGACTCATAACCCTATGGCTTGCCGTAGCAGTAGGAGACATGGGACTATCGTTGGCTGTAATACTCAACGCAATGCGTATATCATTAATAAAATCCAAAACATCACCATCACACAAACATCCGAACCAAATGAGAAATGCATGACTCTATTTTGCAGGTTCTTCCATTAACTTCAACATTAACTCCTCCGTGAAAGCTACAGAAATAACGTATATCATAATCCATGCATGCAAATTCAAGGATAACCACGCAATCAAAAGGCTAGTTGGTATGCTAAAGGTAACCACAGTTCTACGTAGTTCCTATTCGATGACTTTTTGTGGGAACCAAGCCATCTGAGGCTTGCCTTGGTTTAGTGTGATTCTGAAACCCAGTTGGATTTTCCGCCTTCCAGATATTCCTTCTTCCAAATTGGGGCTTCCTTCTTGTAACGCTCCACAGCCTCTCTCAGAACTGGAAACACATCCGTTCTGTGAGCACCGGCCACGACGACATAAACTAACTCTTCAGAAACGTTAAACTCCCCGACGAAATGGTGGATCTGCACATCTACTACGCCAGCCCTCTTTCGAAGCTCTTCACAAATATCGTTAAGAACTTTGTCGACTTTTTCCTCGTAGGCTTCTAGGTACAGTTTTTTTACAGCCTCGTCGTGTGTGGTTTTACCCCGGACTACACCGACGAACACTCCGAAGGCGCCAGCCTTAGGGAAGTCTGGGTTGTTCTTGACAGATTCAAGCACGTCAAAGAGAGAAAGCTCTCCTCTGTTGTGGATGCCCGCGTGTTTAACCATATAGACACCGCACCTTTATTGAACTGTATATATTTGTAAAGCTTTATGTCAGAAAAAACGCTAGTTACGCGTGCACACTGTCGGTAGAAGAACTAAGTACACGCTTGAATTTCCCTTTGTCTATCAGAACGATTTTTCCGATGCCAGCAGCCGCGAGGTAGAGTGATGCAGGGCATCCTAATCCACCGAGACCAGCTACGATGACCTTTGTGGCTTTTAGCTTTCTCTGCGCCTCTAACCCCTAACCAGAAATTAGCATCTGCCTGTTATACCGCCTAGCTCTGATGGTGATAGGCTCATTTAGAACCCCACAAAGCTAGGTTACTTTGTTGCCATAGCACCTCATAGCTTAAGCTGACTCATGCACAGCTCCTTAACAAAAAGCGCGAAGGAGAGCTATGGGGGTTCTTTATGTTTATTTCCCACAGCAGTCTTTGTATTTTTTCCCGCTACCGCATTTACAAGGATCTTCCGGTTGTGCTGCTTTCTTCGTTCCTCCACATCCACATGACAATACTATTCGCCTCCAAATGAAAACTATGAACTTGTGAATATAAACATACCTATCTCATATATGGGGACGCAATTCTTTACCTTTAGGAGTTTGTTTCGAATGAAGAAGGAAGTTTCTGCCCGTGATGGATTGAGGCATTTCCCTATCAGGCCTGTTTATCTGATGTCAGTTGAACATGAAAGAAAAAAGAACATCACAAGTATCGGCATGTTTAAAGACTATGCGTGCCCAAGTTTAGGTCAAAAGACTTAACAGAATCCCTCACACACGCTATTTATAAGACAGTATTTTATAATGCAGTCTTGGTGAACACGATGGAGGAAACGATTAGAGGCCGCGTGGAAAAAGCCCTTGAAGAACTAAGACCCCGTTTGCAAGCTGATGGCGGGGACATTGAGCTCTTAGGAGTGGACCATGGTGTTGTTAAGGTTAGGCTGAAGGGAGCATGCGCTGGATGTCTAATGTCAACTATGACCCTTAAAATGGGCGTGGAGCAACATCTTAAGAAAAAGATACCCGAAATAGTTAGGGTAGAAGCGTTCTAGTACTAGCTTAGCGAAATGAGCCGAAGGGAAGAGCGGCGCTCTGTATGAAACAATTAACTTCGAAAAACAAGTAGGGAAACCGTCATAGAATTCATTAATTCGAAAAGCGACAGAGCTTAGGTCAAGTTGGATTTCAGAGTGAGCGACTAGGCTTATTCTTTAGATTGAGATGCTTTTTGAAACTCACCTAAAAATAGCAAGCTACTGAACCCACGATGCCCATTGTAAAGTATTATGCAATAATCATCGTCGTTTCTTAAACTGTTTGCAACCATGGATATAGTATCCTTATTCAATTACCTTCTTTCATCGCTTTTCGGATTGTGCCTTCTTAGTTTTAAGGAATGCTTCGATCTTTTTGACAATTTTCATAAAAGCCTTTGTCGCGGGAGAATTCATGTGCTCAACTATGAAAGGCACACCTTTGTCGGAGGCCTCGCAGATTTCAGGATCTATTGGAATACCTCCTAGGAAAGGGATCATCAAGTCTTTCGCTATCTTTTTTCCGCCTCCAACTTTGAAGATGTTGATCTCTGCGCCGCATTTTGGGCAGACGAACCCGCTCATGTTCTCTATGATCCCTATGACAGGGATGTTCAACTTCCTAGAAAAAGTCACAGCTTTCTTAACGACGATCTGCGAAACCTCTGAAGGTATGGTAACTATTACAACACCGTCCATTTCTGGAATAAGCTGCATGATGCTGAGGGGCTCGTCGCCGGTCCCTGGAGGAAGATCTATGAAGAGAAAGTCAAGTTCTCCCCAAACGATGTCTGACAGAAACTGACTGATTGCATTCATCTTCAACGGGCCACGCCAGATGACTGGTGACTCGTCGCTTGGAAGCAGGAAGTCCATAGACAGCACCTTAATTCCCAAAGGGCCCATTGCTGGAAATATGCCTGCAGGTCCAGCTTGAACCCTCTGTCCATGCAAGCCGATTATCTTTGGCACACAAGGGCCTGTTATGTCCGCGTCAAGAATTCCTACACTATAAGCATAACCATGCATGGCAAAAGCCATCGCCAAGTTCACCGTCACAGTGCTCTTACCTACCCCACCTTTGCCGCTTATCACGGCTATCTTATGCCTGATCTTACTCATTCTAGCTCTGATTTTCCGCTGTTCTTCTTCGTAAGCCCGTTTTCTCAAGTCGGCAAATTCCTTTGCCTTTGAACTCAAACTACATTCACCGCCACATTTTCCCATATTTAAACGAACTAAATATCCGAGGTGCTTACCAGATAGAGCATATTTAACGATTTCTGTCTATTTTGAGCAAATAGATGACAGCACAATATTGGTGTTCTCACTGGTGGTTTCATCGAAGCGGTCGGTACATTTGCTGTAAGACCAGCTTTCCCACATATCTGGTCGTGATGCGGCATATTCACGAGATAGATTCACATGCGCAACAAATTTATAAACTGCTACAACCAGATTGAGCGAAACAAGAAACCACATTGGGTAGAGGCTCTATGAAAAAGGATAAGGATGAGGAACTGGAGAAGATTAAACGGGCAAAACTGGAAGAAATGATGCATAGAGTAGTTCAAAAACCTGAGAAACCAGCTTCGGATAAACCTATTGAGATAACTGATGTGACGTTCAAGGAGACTATTCAAAATCATTCTCTAGTAGTGGTTGACTGTTGGGCGGCATGGTGTGCTCCATGCCGTATGGTTGCCCCTATCATTGACGAGATGGCGCGAGACTACGCTGGGAAAATCTTGTTTGGGAAACTGAACGTAGATGAAAATCGAGAAGTCGCCACGCAATATGAGATTATGAGTATTCCCACGCTGCTAGTGTTCAAGAATGGACAACTTGTAGATAGAATCGTTGGCGCGATGCCTAGGCCAATGCTAGAACCAAGAATAACACGCTATCTCTAGTACGCTGTTAAGGGAAAAGAATGGGATGAACGAGGAATTAATTAAGGAATTTCTGAATAAGCGAAACATATTCGCAGTTGTGGGCGCCAGCGGAAACCCTAAGAAATATGGATACCAAGTGTACAAAGACCTAAAAGAAGCAGGGTACACGGTGTATCCAGTAAACCCAAACGCCGACGAAATCTTTGGGGACAGATGCTATTCAGATATCAAGAATTTGCCAGCAAAACCTGATGTTGTCGATCTTGTGGTACCACCGAAAGCCACAGAAGAAACGGTCAAGACCTGCAAGACGTTCGGAATCACAAAGGTTTGGATGCAACCCGGATCAGAATCTGAAACAGCCATCAATTTCTGTCATGACAACAACATTGACGTCGTACACGGAGTCTGCATTATGATCGAACGCAAAGGTTTGGCGTAAAAAGATAGATTGCAAAAGAGAAATTGCCTTGTTTAAACCCGTCGGTTGCATGTTAGATCTCATAGACACTATACGCAAAGGGAAGGAGGGCATCGGTAGATGGAGATAAAGGGAGTTATTGACCTCAGTTTTGTAGATTGGGACGGAAAAATATCATCGGTCTTCTTCCTTCCAAACTGCAACTTCCGTTGCCCATACTGTCACAACGCCGCCCTCGTCCTTCACCCCGAAACTGAGGAGACAACTCCTTTTGAACGAGTAGAAGACTATCTGAAGAAGCGAAGAACTTGGATTGATGGAATATGCATTACAGGTGGAGAGCCGACGCTTCACAGCGATCTGCCAGACCTCTGTTTAAAAATGAAGGAAATGGGCTTCCTAGTTAAGTTAGACACGAACGGAACCAACCCGATGATGGTGAAAGCGCTGATTGAAAAGGAGTTTGTTGACTACATAGCCATGGACATCAAGGCTCCGCTGACTGCGGAAAAATATTCCAAGGCAATAGGCGTCAACGCAGAGAAGCTTCTCGAAAAGGTGGAGGAAACCATAAGAACTTTGTTAGGATCCAAGACAGATTATGAGTTTAGAACCACAGTAGTTCCTACACTGCACGAAGAGAAAGACATAGAAGAAATATGCTGCAGTATAAAAGGTTGCAAGAAATATGTTTTACAGAAGTTCGATATCAGCGTCGGAAAAGAAGCTTTAGATCCAAACTTCAGCAAGTTGAAACCTTATACAGACAAGGAAATGGAGACGTTTCTGACGACAGCTCAAAAATTACTTCCCAACGTTAAACTAAGGTGATTCCAGCAAACCCAATAGATTCGAAAAGCCTAGTGGCTAAACACCCATCATGTACAAAACTATTCCTACCGCTAGAGCAAACAAGGTTGTAAAGATTTGAACATAGATGGTATCTTTGACCGAGTACGAAAGCAAAGGCAGCAAGCCGTGGCCGTCCTGAGATATTGTATTGACGAGCAGAACTGAAAACGGGATCCATCCCTTTGAAAATAGCACAAGGAAAAACAAGTGAGGCCCAGACTCAGGTATAATTCCAATCAAAGCAGCAAGAACAACTAATGAAAACGCGGGTAAACCTAATACGATTGACTCTAAAGCAAAGTTTTTCATCAGAAAATCGACAACGAGAAGGGTGAAGAATATCCAAAAAAACAATTTGGGTATATGCTTTTTAAGAATATGGGCATAGACATGGTCTTTCAAGAAATGTCTAAAGTCAAATTCCTCTTCATGGATTTCTATCTCACAAGGTTGACCTGTCTTCAATTTGATGCGGTTAACAATTTTATCTGCGAGAAAACCACCAACTATTCCAACCATAACGCAGATGGCGAAGATAAGCAGAGCTGTTTCCGGGATCATAGTCAACATGATAAACGCTTCATCTCCCGCGGTGGATAACATTACCGCGACTAAGGCACCGAAACCCACTAAACCGTGAGCGTAAAGGGACACAACAAAGAAGGCATCTATGCAACCAGGTATGGCTCCCAGAAGAGATGCAATTACGTATTGATTGATTGGTTTTTTTGTAATTTTCTCTCTGATTTTATCCTTAAATTTTAACTCTAAAAATTCAATTATGATCATCAATAGTGTTACCATTGAAATTATTTCCATCGTTTCCAGAAAAATCGGTAGTATCTCATTCCACATTTAACTCATCTCTCATCTGACTTTTTCTCTAAAATTTTCCTTGCATCCTTCATCGCTGAATATGATCTTGTTGCATGGACAAGTGTCGGGATGCCCATAATTTTGACAAATAGTGTTGACAAGGTCCTCCGAAGCGTAATGATCCAGTTTAGAAGCCTCTTCGCAAGCCTTTTGAATCTCGTAGCAGAGAGCGTTTACAAACAGAGTCTCTAGAAGCCTGTGTTTTCTCAACAGTTTTTTTGCTTCAACAATTCCCTCTTCCGTCAGTTCGACCCCGTAGTAACGTTTGTATCTAAGCAGCCCTTTCTCAGCGAGCTTTTGAAGCATTTCGGTTACGGTAGCCGGTTGAACTCTGACAGTCCTTGCTATGAGGGTTGTCCCGACTTTGCTGGACTCTTCATGCTGTTTTCTGTATATCAACTTCAGATACTTCCCCTCGTTCACGGTGACTTTTGCTTCAGCACTCAAGATGATAATCACCGAGAAAAAGAAAGTTAGGTCTAACCTAAAAATTTTTCCAAAAGGCTCTCCCTCTCTAATACTTGATCTCTCACACACGCACACAACCAGCCACAACCCAAAATACAACCAGATTAAAAAACGACGAACGGTAAAGATATATCCCTTAAAGTGGTTACAAACTTTCCGAAAAAACGCCAATCCCAATAATCACTGGAGGTCAACCATGAACCTCGTCAACAAAATCCAAAAGTTGAAAAAAGAGAAGAAGGCACTCCTGCTGGCTCACAACTATCAGAGACCAGAAGTTCAGGACACCGCAGACTACGTAGGCGACAGCATCGAATTATGTAGAAAGGCAATGGATGAAAAAGACGCAGAGATTCTAGTGTTTTCGGCAGTTGATTTTATGGCCGAGTCAGCTGCCATCCTGAACCCAGACAAAAAGGTTCTCATCCCAAGCCTCGGTGCAAGATGCCCAATGGCACAGATGCTCACCGCAGAGCAGGTTAGATTATGGAAGAAAAAATACCCAGAAACACATGTGGTTCTTTACGTCAACACGCTTGCTGAAGCAAAGGCAGAATGCGATATATGCTGCACCTCCGCCAACGCCGTGAAGGTGGTGAATAGCCTAGATGAAGACACTGTACTTTTCGGGCCTGACGCTAACCTAGCGTGGCATGTTCAACAGAAAACTAGAAAGAAAATTGTTCCAATTCCAAGCAGAGGTTGCTGCCCAACTCACATTCTCTTCACCAAGGGAGACATTCAACTCTTGAAAGAGATGCATCCTAACGCTGTGGTTATGGTACATCCAGAGTGTATTCCAGAAGTTCAATTATCAGCAGACTTTGTTGGAAGCACTTCACAGATGTGCAGATATGCCCGAGAGACATCTGCAACAAAATACGTAGTCGGAACAGAAATCGGACTCATCCACCGTCTCAAAAAGGAAAATCCGAAAAAAGAGTTTATACCACTTTATGACGGAGCTATTTGTCCAAACATGAAAATGAACACGTTGGAACGAATATTTCTATCCCTCAAAGAAGAAAAACACCTCATAACTATTCCAAAATTGATTGCGAAAAAAGCTCGAAAAGCCTTAGAAAAAATGCTTTCTTTACCTTGACAGCCTTAAATTCCATGTTTCCTCTAGGGACTCGCCTCACTCGAAAACACAAATACCGACGATGCATACAACTAGTTGAAGTCTTTTCGGCTCATAACTCAAAACGCAATCCTAAAGAAGCCTAGATTCCTAGAATCAATGGGAGAAAGCGTGAAAACCTCAAGACTTTCAATGCTTCTGATATTTCTATTATTTGTAGGTACGCCACTCGCTTATGCTTCTCCAATTTTGCACATTACAGCAGGAACCGACAAACCTTCGTATTTCCAACAAGAAACTGTAAGAGTCCGTGGGAAGATAACTCTGGGAGAAAATCCGCTCAGAGGATCACTGGTAGCGTTAGAAGTAAGGAATGAAAGTAGAGATGTCGTAGCTGTGAGGACTAGCCAAACCAATGAAAAAGGCCTATTCGCTTTTGCTTTCAAATTGTCACCTAACGCCAGCTCACAAAATTGTACAGTGTACGTTAGCACACGGTGGGAAAATCAAACGGCTGCTAATTGTTCGACTTTTTTGGTAAAAGCCTCAGGTTCAACTGGGTATCATGAAAGCTCTGGCAATCAAGGAATCCCAAGCAGCGTAGTAATCTCAATTCTGCTGATATTCCTTGGAATTCTCCCACCCTCTGTTCTAATAATCTCGATTTTTCTTTTTCTTGAATTAAGGGAAATAAAAGTAAAAATAGAACCCCCTGTCCTACCTGAAAAACAAATTGACGAAAAACATAAAGCGTGCATGAACTGCGGAAAGAATTTTCTTAGGATTCGCACGTTTTGTCCGTATTGCCTTACTTATCACGGCCAAGACGGTGTAAAGAAAACCTGAAAACCACTCTGATAATATCTTTTTGTGAAAGCCTTCTAAGCGCCAATTTAATTATATCTCAGATACGCTTAACTCGAATCTGTCTTCAGCGTACTTTATCCCACTTAGACATCGGGTCACCGCAATGTCAAAGCCTAAGAAAGAGTTAAGAACATTTAATAGAAATTTCTTTAAAGAGGTTCGTAGTGTTAGTTGGTTAGCTATCGGGAGAAACTGTTATGGATTCATCAGGACGGAGGGTTATAGGTTCCCTGTTGTTGATGTCAGGTTTGACTTTTCTAGTTTTGGGATTATATACCGGTCAGTTGAGCTACGTTCTGGAACTTGTGAAGACAGTTTTTGAAACTGCCATTGCAGGGGCACCCTAGCGTTGAAAGAGGCTTCTTTCGGCACTACGAACTTCATCTCCCGTTGATCATGACTGTAAAGGCAGTTATGGCTTCGTGTTTAGGCTCGTGTTTGGCTCTCAAACGACTGTGCATTTGTCTCTTCTTCCCAAATTACTTAATTTTCTTATGTGCTTGGTAGCTTAGTCATATATTATCACAGCTTATATCTCGAAGGTATAGTAAGAGTACGTGCATGAGGTGAATGATAATCATCCGAAGCGAGGAAGGTGAAAGAGATGGAATACTGCATGTTGCAAGGTTGATGCTTGTTTCAGCTAGGACTGCGCCAAAATCCGGCGGCGTTGACGACGTATTAACAACAATTGTTCTTGGAGCAAAAAGAGAGGCCTTAGCCGTAGAAATGGATAAGATCGCCGAAGAAAGAAAGATTGATGGGTTTAAGCGGGACGCGGAAAACGTGAAAGATTCTGAAGTCATTGTACTGGTTGGTGTAAGGGGAACGAAAAGCTTTGGTCTGGACTGTGGCGCCTGTGGCTATACCAACTGCGATGAGTTCGAAAAAGCAGAGAAAAAAGTGGGACGCGACTTTGTGGGGGCAACATGCCTTCTTAAGGCGTTAGACCTTGGAATTGCATTGGGATCAGCGGTGAAAACAGCTAGTATCTTCAATGCGGATAATCGGATAATGTATAGAATTGGAGTTGCAGCTAGGCGGCTAAACTTGTTACCAGAGGCAAGCGTTATCATGGGGATTCCGCTATCTGCGAGGGGTAAGAACATATATTTCGATAGGAAGCGTTAGGGATATCCGAATTCGGTATCCATCAATGTGATTATCATGCAAGGTGAACATGAGATTTTATGTTGCGGCGCACACGTGAAGATTTGTGGCAAAAGAATTAGAGTAGTTAGCGAGCCGAAGATTCTTCGCTGTCCTCTGAATGAAGCCTTGTACGGATTTAAATCAACCAACAAAGGCACGGTTAAGAAAATCGTTGAAGCAAAAATGAGAAACTATGGGTTTTGCTGCCAACATCGAGTTTTCGACGACTCTGTAGTTGTTCCTTACGGCGCCTCTGAAATGATCAAGGCTTGTATGAAGAATGGACTGCTGACATGCGCCGTAATTGTATGCGAAGGCGCTGGAACAGTTATAACATGGAATCCTTCGTTGGTTCAAGGCATAGGTGCCAGGCTCACTGGCATAATCAAAACCGCGCCCATACCCGGCATTATCAAACACATAGAGACTCATAAAGGCGTACCGCTGGATTCGGCTAACGCCAAAATTGACCAGGCAGAAGGTGTCAAAAAAGCCGTTAAGCTGGGCTATGAGGAAATTGCCGTGACAGTTGCCAGTTTCCAAGCCAAGAAAATCGTGGACATTAGAAAACTTGAGAAAAACAAAAACGTGAATGTAACGATTTTCTCGGTGTGTAACACATGCGCCACTGAAGAAGACGCGAAGTACATTGCTGACGCTGATGTCGTTTGTGCCAGCGCCTCGAAAATCATCAGAGAGCGCATAGGTTCAAAGGCGCTGATGCAGATTGGAGTTGCTATACCTATTTTTGCGCTAACCAAAAAAGGGAAAAGAATTGTTCTAAACTATCTCTCAACATTCAGTGAGAAGACCGTTGTTTTTAGAAGCAATTTGCCTTACTTGGTTGAGGGCAGGGAACCAACATTGAAAGAATAAGAATTACTATCGCTAGTCTGCTTATCATACTGAACTAGTTTGTTTCATTTTCTCATACATTTTTTCCAGAGTCCAACGGATCGTTGACTTGAGCTCCTGTAACCTTTCAGGCCTAATGTTTTTGATAGTTACTTCACGAATGGTATCTCCGTCACGGATAATGTTGTAAGACAATATCTTATCTGGGGCTATGTCTCCAGTACCCGCGGCTTCATGGTCTTTTTCCTGCATTTTTGCTAGCACCCTCTCTACAAGGAAAGATGTGAACGGTGGAATGTTCACATCGAAGTTTTTGTCTTTGGGGAGCACAATTCGCATAGAATCCTCTGCGACGTACATATCTGCGAGAAGGTCGCCGGTTACTGTTTTCAACGGGATGGTTTCCCCATACTCCATGGTGGGTAGTGGAAGAGCTGTTTCAGGTGCGGTAGCAGGCATCACTTGTGGAGGTGTGGACGAAGGCTTTACCATTTCTGCTCGTTTAAACCCCTCTTTTAGCAGCGAGGTGTCAGTGAACTCGAGTAAAACCCGTAATCCTCCTAATTCAGTTTCTACTTCTTCTATGCGTTTTTCCAACCACGCTCTAAACTCTGCCATCTTCCTTATTTTTTCTTTCTCAACCATTCATCTCCCTCCACTACATGAATAGGCTTTTGTTCCTCATCTGCAGCCCCCATAGGAGTTACTTAGAGAATGCGCAGTGCTACATTTAAGTATGAAAGAAGCTTTTGAGATGTGGGTGCCATATGGCAGAGAAAACATACGATTTCAATCTTCTCGTTTCCTGTTCATGGAGTGCATATGGAAAGGCAAAGAAAGAAATCGTGCATATCTTAAGAACGCTTGGTGACGAGAATCCTCTTGTGAAGCGTACAGTTGCAAAGGGAATAGTAGGCGTGAGGACCTGTTTAGGCTCACGGGAGGTTACACGTAGACTTCGAACACTGTTTGATGAGGATCCTCTTACCTTTCAGCACACATTGAAGTGGGTGCCCGTGGACCTTTGGACAAGCTCGGACATGGACTCTATGAAAACGGTGGTTGCAGAGTTGAGAAGCCAAATTCATGCTGGTGAAAGGTGGCGTATGACTGTGGAAAAACGTAGATACACACGACATCACAAGGTTGAAATCATAGGGGAACTTGCCGGCCTCATAGATGAAAAAGTTGATCTTACAAACCCTGATAAAACTCTTCGCGTAGACATAATAGGCCGATATGCAGGAGTGTCCATTCTAACGCCGAGGGATGTTTTCTCTGTGACAAAACTTTACTCTAATGTTTTCTGATGCCATGAATAACTGAGTTTGCAGCTATCTTAATCTTGGGCCAGATTCTAGAACTACTACGTCAGCGAATCCCTGCTCCGCCAAGGATTCAATTATGAACTGAAGAACTGACTTACCAACTAAAGGAAGCATTGGCTTAGGCTTGGTATAAGTGAGCGGTCTCAGTCTTGTTCCATGCCCACCGGCTAATATGACCGCTTTCATAGCTTGTCCCTTCTTTGTTTGTATAGACGCGCTTGGGAATCATGAAGAGCACTTGAGGAAACGTTGAGATTACACCAGAGTCTTTGAGTCTTCTACGCTCATCGATGTATGAACTGTTTGACTTCGACTCCACATTCATCTGTTAAGAATCGTTCAAACTCTTGGAATACTGTACTATCTGTCTGGTTTATTTTTAAGCAAACAGGTTTACCTGCGTATGCCCAGCTTAAATCGTAAATTGCGGTTCTTTTTGAGAGTTCGGGGTTGTTTGCAACCGTTTCTACCAATTTTTTGGATGGAGTTTGTGGAAACAACCAAGCGGTGTATGAAACGTCGACTATATGGTAAGAGATGTCCTTACGAATGACACATTTGTGTTTTGCAGCAACCTTTTCGAAGGTTGAAGGATGAACCGTCCGAATCCAAAGAAAGTTATGATATTCACCATCTGTTTTGACCCAATCTTCGAATCCAGAAGTTTTCCAGCCCCTTGATTGACATTGACCCTTGAAAGATTTAAGAAGCTCCCAGATTTTGGGAAAGTCTAAAGTAACGGTCATGGATGTGCCTCGTATTTTCGTATAGAAGATTGTTCTATATTCCGTCAATTTAAAGATATTTGACAATAATACTGCAAAAATGCCATAAAAAAATCGAATTATTGAAAAATTGCAGCAAAAACGCTCTATCCGCTACAATTTTCCGAAAGACTTCTCGGAAAGACTTGTGTTTAAAGTCAGTAAATTTGACGAAAAACTTGGAAGATTTCTACATTTTTCCGAGGATAAAAAATAAATGTAAAAAACCGTTAACATACTCTTCTTCCTCAAGGTTAGGAACATGAAAATAAAAAATCAAGCGGTCGTCTTAGATAACTTGGATTGGAAAATTCTCCAGATCCTTCAGGGAAATGCAAAGCAGACATATACCGAGATTGGTCAGCTTTTGGGTGTGGCGCACTCTACTATCTACGACCACATCCATAAGATGGAAGAACACGGTGTCATCAAAAAATACACGGTTGTTGTAGACCTTGAGAAAATTGGAATAAAACATGTTACTGCAATTATGACGGTATTTACAAATCCCAAGGAGAGTGAAAAGGTGGCGAAGAGGTTGTTGGAATCAAAAGAGGTTTTAGAGGTTTCAGCGTCTCTTTCCGAAAATCTGTCGATAATTGCAAAGGTGGTGGCGGAAGACCAGAATAAGCTTCACTTGTTCATCGCACAATCGGTTGCACCCCTTCCGGGAGTATTGAGGGTTCGAACTTCAATTATTACAAGAAAATATAAGGATGAAAGGTTTTCAATCGAGAAGTGGAAGATGGAATCCAAACATTGAAAGAAGAAAATTTACGCATTTTTGAGTAGCTACTGCTAGGTACGTTAAGTCTTTATATAAAACTTTCAGCATTCTTACAAATGAGGGATTCACTTGGTAGCGAATTCATTCATTTCTAGGGTTCTTAGGAAAGTGCCCCGAGAAAATGCATTCTACTTCTTCACGTCTATTGGAAATTATACGGGTGAAAACGCGGCGTCCCTAGAAGAGTTTGTGAGAAAAATTAAAGAAGTTGACGCTAAATCGTTGGGGTTTCATCTCTACAGGGGGGACTTTGAGAAGTGGGTGGCTGAAACTCTTGAAGATGAGGAGTTAGCTGAGAAGATTAGGAGTCTAAAAAGTCTGAGTCCTTCTGGGAACTCGTTGCGAAATCAGCTTTATCTCATTGTTTCAAAGCGGTATGAGAAGCTGAAAGGTGAGTTTTGTAGTTAAGCATATGGAATTGAAATTCATGTGAGCTGGATTTTTGGTTCATTTTGTGTTCGAATAAGCCCGATAATGTGGGCACGAGCGTAAACAGCTTTAGCAGTTCTCATATCCAGAGCTTTGTGTAGCAACCTGTACAGTAGTAGACGGTGTATGTTTCACGTTTTCGTGGGCATATATGTGCCCAAGCCTTCTCGCCAACACATAAGTGTTGACCGCAAATTTCGCACTTTGGTACACCATCTAAGCGGCTGACAAGGTTTTGCATTATAGTTATTTTATTCCACGCCGCCATGACGTAAAGCCTCTGTGCGTGTTTGTCGAACGAGTTAATTGATTGTAACCGAGTTTTTTATATTTTTTCATATTGCATTCCATTGTAGTTGCATGCATCCAGTCTAGGGAGTTCATTTACCACGAGTGTCATTTGACCTTAGACTCTTAAGGTAGTTGTGAGAAACTACTTAAAGAAGAAAATGCAAAAAATATATCGGTCAATGCTGAAGGGTATGTTGGTAGGTGAAAAAAATGGCACTAATGAAGGTTAAGAATTTAAAAGCGTACTTCTGCGGAAAAGAGGGCTTGATAAAAATTGTTGACGGCGTAGATCTAAAAGTAGATAAAGGGGAAACTGTTGGACTGATTGGAGAGACAGGAGCAGGAAAAACTGTAACGGCTCTCTCAATTTTAGGGATACTTCAACCGGTAGGAAAAGGTAAGCCTCTCTGGAAGATTGAAGGTGAGGTCCTGTTCGAAGGTAGAGATCTAATGAAATTATCTGAGGAAGAGATGCGAGCGATCAGAGGGACAAATATCGCTTTTGTACCCCAAAATCCCATACCTTCTCTTCATCCTGTAGAAGTAGTTGGATATCAAACTGGTGAATCGGTCGAGGAGCATGAGGAAGAAAAAAGCCGAAGAATAAGGAATTTGGTCGTAGAGCATTTGGGGAAGGTGGAAATTTCAGATGCTAAAAAACGTTATTATCATTTTCGAGATCAATTCAGCGGAGGCGAGGGCCAACGTATCTTAATCGCAATGGCATTGATACGTAATCCCTCTTTGCTCATAGCAGACGAACCAACAAGTTCATTGGATGTGACCGTGCAAAGACAAATCTTGCAGTTACTTAAGGCGATGAAGGAACGATTTGACTTGTCCATGCTTTTGATTACACATAACTTGGGGGTTATCGCGGAGATGTCTGACCACGTTTACGTTATGTACGCGGGAAAAATCGTGGAACACAGTAATGTTAGAACAATATTTGACAAGCCTATGCACCCGTACACCAAAGGGCTATTAGCAACTATTCCTAGAATTGACACGGAAAAAGATCTTTTCAAATTTGAGGGAATTCCAGGGGAACCTCCGAACCCACTGTACCCGATCTCCGGGTGTAATTTTCATCCGAGATGCAAGTATGCAAAGCCATTTTGTAGCGAGAAAGAACCACAATTGGTGGAAATAGAGCCTGAACATTCTGTTGCCTGTTTGCGTGTTGATGCTATTCAATAACTCGTGAAGCTAGAATTCAGAGAAACAATCTCAATGAGCACTAGCTCTGTTGGCTACGCAGTAGAACAGTTTTTGTTGTGGACAATACTTCTATCTTGTAGCATTGAGGTTTTGAGTCGCAATTGCAGTGTTTTTCGAACAGTGTGGTCATTTTTGGCTAAGAGATGTCGGAATGCGTTCTACAATGTTTTGGCAGGTGTTATCAACGCTGTTTCTCATCGTGTATAGACGTAGAAGAGTATTTCAGAGATGCTGACACCTAATATGTAACTGGTTATCAGTATAAACCATCCAGGTCCGCCTAAAACACCTGCAAGAAGTAGCGGAACGAGTATAGGGGCAACCAGCATGCAAAAAACAAGTAGTAACATTTTCCATGTTAGCCCACTTGTTTCGGTTTGCCCGCGTGGCTGTTCTGTTGTCGAAAACCCTTCAGTTATTAAGGGATAAAGACGCATTTTCAACAGGAATGTGGCAATTGTGACTGCAAATGAAGAGAGGAGAAAATAAAGAAGATTGGGGAGCACCGAAGTGGGGTCCGTTTGAAACAACGTCCCTGCCAAAAGTAAGGACAGCACAGCTATTGTGGTACTCAAGTACACTCTGTTTTTGGAGTACGGATACTTTTTCTTCCCAACATTTACTGTCACGGGGTTCACTGCCTAGGTGTCCTTAAGATTAAGATAAGGAAGAACACATATACTTAACTGCTTGTTAGGATTTGAGAGGCATAGACTTCTTCCAGGTATCTTACGAGGAAAGAGGCAGTCTTCTGGACCTAGGACTTATGCACCACTGTGCAAGTGGCACGCCACGTATCTATTATTGGCAACCTCTAGTAGAGGGGGCTCTTTCTGTCGGCAAATTTCCGAAGCTTGGGGGCACCTTGTGTGGAATCTGCATCCAGGTGGTGGGTTAAGGGCACTTGGGACCTCCCCTTTGAGGGTAACACTTATTCGTCTCGCTGTTGGGTCGGGGACTGGAACGGCAGCAATTAGTGCCTGTGTATAGGGATGTAGTGGCTTATGTATTACATCTTCAGTGGAGCCCTTCTCCACGATTTTGCCTAAGTACATGACCCCTAGGCGGTCACACATGTGTCGGGCTAGAGCAACGTCATGGGTTATGTAAAGAAATGATGCGTGAATTTTTCTCTGCGTAGATAAAAGTAGTTTTAGAACTTCGCTTCTGATAGAAGCGTCAAGCATAGATACTGGTTCGTCTGCCACGAGAAACTCTGGTCTAAGTACGAACGCTCGGGCGATTGCGATTCGTTGTCTTTGTCCACCACTGAGTTCGTGAGGGAATCTATACATATACTCCTCTGGGGGAACCATGTCAAAATCCTCTAGGGCTCCTTGCACTTTGTCAGTTATCTCTTCGTAACTTGTTGCGACTTTTTGAATTGCTAATGGCTCTGCTATGATGTCATAAACGCTCATCCTTGGGTTCAAGGACTCGTAAGGGTCTTGAAATATTATCTGCATTTTTTTTCGTAGCTTTCTCATGTCTTTCTTGGGGATCCGTGAGATATCCGTACCGTTGAAGACTACTTCGCCATCTGTGGGTTCGAGTAGTCTGACCAACAGTCTTCCAGTCGTGGTTTTCCCACATCCGCTCTCACCTACAAGCCCAAAGATTTCCCCTTTTCTTATTTCGAAACTTACTCCGTCAACAGCGTGAACTTGTGGAATTTGCTTGGAGACTAGGGTTTTAAAGAACCCCAACTTTATTGGGAAGTATTTTACGAGGTTCCGTGCTTCAATACTCACTTTTTCTTTCGCCATGGTCTTTACCTACCATAAAGGTGACATGCCACGTAATGCCCCTGACGGCTGGTCTCGATGAGTTTAGGCTCAGATGTTTTGCAGATTTGCTTGGCGTTTTGGCATCTCGGATGGAATCTGCATCCTGAAGGTGGAGTTAGCAAGTCCGGTGGAAATCCATGAATGGATGAAAGTTCAGTTTTTGGGCCCAGAACGCTTGGGAAGGCTGCTATCAACTTGTCGGTATATGGATGTACAGCTTCTTTATAAATGGACGCTATATCTCCAAATTCAACTATCTTGCCTGCGTACATGATTGCGATTTTGTTGCAGAGCTCAGCGATCATCGATAAGTCATGTGAAATTACTATCATCGATAGGTTTAGGCGACTTCGAAGGTCCTTCATGGCATTTAACACTTGAGCGGCTACAATTACATCCAATGCGGTAGTGGGCTCGTCCGCGATGATCAGGTCAGGGTTGCAGGCGAGAGCCATCGCCGTTACGCTTCGTTGTTTCATGCCTCCGCTAAGCTCGTGGGGATATCGCTTAACTCTGTCAGCTTCCATTCCGACGAGTTCTACAAGCTTTTCAGCTCTTTCGAGAGCTTCTTTTTTGTTCACGTCTTCGTGTGTGAGTATAGCCTCGGCTATTTGATGGCCTATTGTATAGGTTGGGTGTAATGCGTTCATTGCTCCTTGGAATATCATTGAAATTCTTTTCCATCGAATCTTCTGACGGAGCTCGCGTTCACTCATTTTTACAATGCTTTCCCCTGCCAATGTTATGTCTCCTCCGACTATTCTGCCGTTTGACGGTAATAGTCGAAGAATGGCAAGTGCAACACTCGTCTTTCCGCATCCAGATTCGCCAGCTATTCCTAAGGCATCTTTTGCGTCTAGTTTGAAACTCACATCGTCCACTGCTTTGACATCTCCTCTAATCGTTTTGTAGTACATCTTGAGGTTTTCAACATTAAGCAGCTCCATCTATCGCCGCCTCCTCAGCCTTGGGTTCACAACATCGTCGAAGGCGTGTCCAACAAACACAAACGCCAAACAGAGAGCTATAATTGCAAGTCCTGGGGGTAATATCCACCACCAAGCCATTCTGACGAAACCTCCGAATGAGAAGGAATATTGAAGCATTTTTCCCCATGTTGGCACTCTTGGGTCACCGAAGCCTAGAAAGCTTAGAGCTGCTTCGAAAAGAATGGCTCCAGGGACTGCGAGCACCATGGATGCGAAGGCAACTGGGAGGACGTTTGGGAGTATGTGTTTGATCATGATGTAGAAGCCACTAGCTCCAGAGGCTTTTGCAGATTCTATGTATGCTGTTTCTCTGATGGACAGGGCTTGAGACCTGATTACTCGTGCCAAGCCTTGCCAACCGAATATCCCGATGAAGAGAACTATGTAGAATATGCTTTTTCCATAGATAGCGACGAGGGCTAAAAGTAGGGGCAACAATGGTAAGCATATGAGTATGTCCACAATTCGCATGTTTATCTCGTCTACAATGCCGCCGAGGTATCCCGAGACGACGCCTACTAGCAGGCCTATAGATGTTCCGATTATAGCTGCAAGTAGTCCAATCATCAATGAGACTCTAGTCCCATAGACGAGGTCTGAGAAAACGTCTGATCCGACATAATCTGTTCCCAGAATTCCATGTACATGACCTGCAAGGAAAACATCAGCATCCCTAAATTCTAAGGTAGCCGCTGCGTTCTTACTTAGTGGCCTGAATAACACAATCAGCGAAAAGGTATAATCGCCTTTTTGTGAGAAAATTATGTTACCTATGTTGTCAGTCCCGGGCGCATACCCTAAGCTCATTATTAGGAATGGGTTGACAGATTCTATGTGAGTTTCTGCGCCCCCTGCTTCCTGCGAGTTTGGCTGAATCCAGAGCCGGTAACTCTTCTCCTCAGGGGTGGAAATCATTAGCTTGAGTGAATATTCAACCTCTTGAACTTCGGTAGCCTTCCAAGTGAAGCCTATGAAAAATTCATTTGGAGCGAGTGTTGAGTGGGGGAATTCATAGGTCAGTTCCAATTCAACATTTTCCATAGTCTCTGCTTCGTATTCTATCCCTGCGGTTTTCCCCCAGCCTTTGATGAATGGGGAGCTTTCGTCTACGTGCCAACTCGGGGTTAGACGTTGAGTTGTTGGCAAGTCTGCGAATTGGGGGAAGATGGTTATCCACTCTGGCCTTGCGAATATTTGAGCTACTCGTGTTTTTGCCATTGGGTCGTAGGGGGTAAGCCAAGGAGCGAAGATGGCAGTGAAGAAAAAAAGTACAAGCAATACAAGACCGAACATGCCAATTTTTTTTATTCTAAATTCTTCCCAGAACCCTGTGATTTTTCTGATATAGATTTTTCTTCTATCTTTGGAGAGTATCCACGCCATTCTTTGGCCTCCTCATCTTCTCATACCTATGCGTATCCTTGGGTCTAGGACTCCGTATAATAAATCTGCGACAAGGTTGGCAACTATAACCAAAACGGCGAATATGAAAAGCACTGACTGAATGACGGGGTAGTCTGCAGCCATCAAAGAGTTAAGGTACCACCTTCCGATTCCAGGGATTGTAAATATCCATTCTGTTATCATGGCTCCTGTTACGATTCCTGGGACGCTTAGGGTTATCATCGTTACTATTGGTGGTAGTGTGCTTCGGAAGGCGTGTCTGTACAGTACTGTCCTCTCGGAAAGCCCTTTAGCCCGGGCTGTGACCACGTAGTCTTGCGTAAGGGCGTCAAGCAGGAGATTTCTAGTGTACAGTGCCCAAGATCCAAAGGATCCAACTACTAGTGTAATGAGTGGCAAGGCCAGGTGCCATGCGACATCAGCCATGTATGCGAAGGGGTTTGTTGGAGGAGGGACGCTGTAGAGTCCTCTGATAGGAAACAGTGCGAAGCCAAAAACTAGATTCGCATAATAGCAGAAGAACATCATAAACAATAGTTGAATGAAAAAGATTGGGACTCCCCACGTGAAGAGACCGGCGCCTATTGTTGCCACATCAACCTTGGAGCCTCTTCTTGATCCAGCGAGAATTCCCATTGGGATGCCTACTAGGATTGTTGCAACTAATGCTGAGCCGAGCAGTAGTACTGTTACCGGCAGCCGCCAAGACAAATCCTCTATCACTGGACGCATGGTCTGGAATGAGAGGCCGAAGCTCCACGTGAACATATTTACGACGTATTTGGAGTATCGCACATGAAGTGGGTCGTTGAGGCCGTAGAGGTTAAGGAGATTCTCTTTCTGTTCAGGTGTAAATTTTGGGTCTACGATCCCGGCAAGTGGTTTGATTGGCGATACAACTTGGAATACAACAAAGTTGAGCGTGGCGACGATCCATAAGATAGCTAATGATACTGCTATCCTCTTAACTAGGTATCCCCTCATATGTTCCACTTCCTTCCAAAGTGTGCATGTGTTTGTCCTTTCTTAACCATTTAAAGTTATTGCCAAATCGCCAAATCGTGGAATTTCATTAAATTATGGAATTTAGTTCTATAGATTTACACTATAGAATTTAAGGAGCAACTTTTATATTGTTCTGCGGTCGTTATTAATACCGCTGATATAAAAGAAAGGAGAAAGGAAAAAACTTGTCAAAAACAAAGAATATAGTACCAATAATGCTTGTACTTATGCTGGCAATAACCTTTGCTTTTCCAATGAATGCAATGGCTGCAACATGTGATATAACATTTGGACAGTCGAAAATCTTCCTAGAAAACGGCTCGACAGAGTACGTAAATTCGTGGGTGAAGGTAAACGGCGTTGTTTATACAACTCCGGTAACGCTCACATTTACGGTAAGTGAAACTTACAACGTACATATACCCGCAATGGTTCAAGCGTCTAATGGCCGCTGGTACCGCCAATGGACCCAATTGCAGGGTCCATCCACCGCGTGGGGCTGGAACTACGTAGGCGACGTAGACATTGATTTAATATCGGCTACTGGCAATGGACACATAATTTTCCATTTCCACTGTGCTGGTGGAACTGGAACATGCAGTGCAGAACCTAAGTACGCACGTGCTGGTCCACAGATGGATGTGCTTCGGCAACCGGTGATTAAAGGACCTGACCCCACGTTGCTCGCCATGCAGGGCGGGACTGCTCACGTCGCAACCGATCTTATCAGAACGGGAGACGTTGAGAAGTTAGCTGGTGATGGGTTTACTATAACCTATGACCCAGGCTTCCACATGGGGTTCATCGGTTTCAACATCAGAGACATAGACTTCATCAATGACTACTACAGAACAGACGTAGATTACTGGCCACTGAACGACGTGCAGTTCAGGCACGCTGCGATTCACAGCTATGATCAACAAACGATAGTAGCCGCGATCTACGGCTACACAGTTACACCGGTGCAGAGTCTTGTTCCTCCATCTCAAGGAGGCTGGCAATACACAGGGCAGAGGCAGCATCCATACAACCCTGGTAGCCCATTCACTACTACAGTCTACAACCCAACAACCAAAGAAAACGAAGACTCATGCTCCATACTAAGGTATGCGGATTATGAGTTCGTTGACGCTGGTTCCATCGGAGTTGTGGATGCCGCTGACTATTGGTTAATGCCTAATGACGATCCAATGCCAAGATTGAAGATGTACACACCAACCTATGAAACCGCTCCAACTTCAGCTGAGCACGGCTCTAGATTCGTTACAGACTTGGGAGAAATCGGGCTTGCCGCTAGTGCTGGCAACGGCTTTAGTGGTTTAGAGCATGAACCCTCTGACTTCAACTGGTACATGGACGAGCGAGTGGACCATGGTCTATTCGATCTTTACATGGTCTTCTGGAGTCTAAGCCGATTCCCAGATCACATCTATGACATGCTTCACAGTAGCATGGAGTGTGTGCAGAATCCTGGGATGATCAACCATCCTGGGGTTGACGACCCAACGATCGACGATCTAGTTACAATAGTGAAAACAAGCCTGATCCACTCAGAGAAGTTGGCTGCATGCCACGAGATTCAAAGACTACTTTACGAGCCAGAAGAATGCCCCGTGTTTCTACCCTACATGTTGCTGTACTCTAGGATTTACTTCAACGGCTTTGACCAGAACCTTAGAGGCATCGTGAAATCGCCTGGCTACGGCTCTGACAACGGTTGGACGAACCTAAACTTGCACTGGGAACCTGGAACCGAAGTTTTGACACCAGACGGCAGAACTGTCGTTGATTGGATATGCGGTGAAGAACTTGAAGTCTTGAACCCACTGTACGCTAGTACAGTGTACAGCTGGCAAGTCATGGGCTGGACTTTGGATGGCTTTATGAACGTCAATCCATACACCCATGAGGATCTGCCATGGATGGCTGAGGATTGGGATCTAGTAGAATGGCCTGGTCAAGGCGCAGGCAACGACGAAACGTGGCAGAACGTCACCTACACCTTAAGGAAGGACGTGTTCTGGCAGGACGGCAATCCATTCGTAGCAGAAGATGCCAAGTTCAACTGGGAGTTCCAGAGAGACAACATCATACCAAGGTATACGGCTACGTGGAAGTTCATCCAAGACGTTGAAGTCATTGATGATTACACAGTCAAGGTGATATGCAACGTAACAAGCCAGTTCTTGGTCTATGACATTGCAGGCATAGCTGCGTACTTGCCTCCACCAGTGTGGGAGCATTTGGACGGAAGACCGCAGGCGGAAGTCTTAGGATACCAACCAGCGCTAAACACAACAAAGCCAACTAATGCTGGACCATGGTTCGGTACGGAGCAAGGGCCAATGACTCAGCTCTATGGAACTGGACCGTGGATATTCGATTACTATGATGCGCTAAACATGGTCAGTGAGGTACACCAGAACCCAAGCTACTTCCAAATTACAGATGACATAACCGACATGAAGACAGCGATGTTCCACAAATGTGGTGACGTGAACTATGACGGTACAGTATGGTCTGATGATACAGGTGTCATGGGTCTCAAATTCGGAATGATGAACGGTCTCGATCCTGAGTATGATCCAAACGTGGACGTGAACAGCGACGACATCATTGACATGGTCGACATCTCTTTGGCGAACTACTTCTTCGGCGAGCAGAAGGAACACCCATAAACTAAGGAGTTGATGAGAGTGAGAGGAAAAAACACAATATGGCTGACTTTGATAGCACTGCTTCTAACATCGCTGATGGTTAGCGTAGGCTCTGGAGTTACCCCTGTTAAACTGTCCATACTTCCAACCGTGATACCTAAGCCCCCAGCCTTTGGGCATATAGGCGACTCTTTCGAAATGGCTATCGCGATTGAGAACGTCGTTGATCTATGGTCAATTGGCGTTACAGTCAAGTATACACCATACGGAAGACCCATAGTAGCCGGCATGATCATGGAAGGAGACTTCCTAGCACAAGGAGGCTACAACACCAACTTTGCATACAAGATCGACGTGTTCAAAGGCGAACTCAAAATGGCAGTTACCCGTCTACTCACATATCCCTTACCAGTTGAGGGAGCCTCTGGCGACGGCATAATAGCAACCTTCGTGTTCACCGTGGCGGAAGCTGGAAGCACCGACATCGAAATTGTCGAGGTCGACATGCGTGACAGCAACTTTGACGTCATAAGTCCGTTCAACACATGGGGTAGCGACTACTACGGTTGCGACGCCAACCTGATCACGGCAAGCATGCCAGATGGACGAAATCCACATGTAGGCGACGCAATTACCTTCACTAGCGCCGCGAAGAACTTTGGCGATCTAAATATAACTGCGAGAACTCGCTTTGACATGGAACGCCTTGAAGACGGCAGAAGAATCAAGATCTACAGCGGACAGAACTATGCTGGCGGTGGTCTTGGCGAACCATTGCCGTTCGAATACTTGTATGTTGACGGATGGAGCGAGTTAGGCGAATGGTACAATGAAGGAGACAGTATGGTCGGTGAGCCTGATGGCAACTACATGTATGCTAATAGCGCCTATGCATTTTCAGGGTTGTACAGCTTTGAAGACATAACGCTGGCTGGACGAGAAGTTGCGAACGTAGATTTCTTTGGATACACCAGTCAACCAGACGGCAGCACAGGATGGGACTTCGACCCATACGTGTTCCCGTGGGGTGCATGGTGTGATTCAATGGGCGGATCAGCAGACTGGAAATGGACAGGCGGCAGATACTACTCGGGCAGTTCATATGACATGCCTGAATACTACATCGGTTCAGCTATCCACCAAGAGGAAAACATCAACATGGCAGAGGTAGGCATTGAAAACTACTGTCCATCAGGACCTGAACAGCGCATTGATGCTATGAGAATGAAGATTGAATTCTCGCCCATAACGCCAGTAATTATACCGAGCTACATAATCCCCCCCTTCACGGCACTTGAACTCGACCCAATGACCATAGGGACAGCAACCGAAGACATGATCGGCACCTACGTCGTCACAGCTACTCTTGAATACACACTAACCGGCGGCGGGGAAACCGCCTGGCCAGAAGGCACCAAAACAAGGACCTTCACCTTCGAAATCAAACCATAAGAGAAGCACACAAAAAAAATTCCAACATCCTTCTTTTTTTTAATATTTCATTAAAACATAGTTGTAGGAAGTAGACATGCGCCTCCAAAAATCAACATCGATTATATCCGTCTTATTACTCTTTATTGTTGTCATAGCTAGTATGAAATCGGCTATGGCAGTTACATGGTCAATAAATATAAACCGGTTTACAGACCACGCATACTACGATGGTTTTCCTGCAATCACACAAACAAGAGACGGAAAAACGTGGCTCGTCTGGTCCAAATCCATACTTGGAACCCTCTCACTTCGATATAAGACGTCCCCAGACCTTGGAAATACGTGGTCCGAGGAGATGAACCTAACCGAACCATTAACTCCAGGTAATAACCAAAACCCTTCAATCATTCAAGCCATGAACGGCACAATCTGGGTTGTGTGGACATCCGACCGCCCTCTTCCTCCTCCGCCCCCACTTCCCGAATTCAACCTGACCGCTGATCCCGAATCCTTGGCAATTCCCCAAGGCGGGTCAGACAACTCAACCATCACAGTAACCTCCATAAGCAATTTCAGCCAACCAGTTCTACTTTCTGTATCTATATTGAATGAAACCTCTGGTGTCACCGCAACTCTGAACCCAACACAGGTTACGCCTCCACCAAACGGCACAACCAACTCAACCCTAACGGTGTCAGTTGAAGCAACAACCACACCAGGAAACGACACAATCAGATTGATCGGGATCGGTGGCAAAGTGATGCATACTGTGGACATTGCCCTAGAAATCACGGGAACGGGCGGGTCAGGTGAATTAGGCGAGAGTACGCCTGTCTATACATCATCATCTCCTCCTGATAGCATAATAGAAGACTACGAACTCTATTACAAAACCTCAAATGATGGTGGAGCAACATGGTCAAACGACACTCTACTAACCAACAACAACTTCGATGATCTATGTCCATCGATTTTTCAACTCAACAACGGCACGATCTTTATGGTCTGGCAGAGCCTTGAATCTGGCAACCAAGACATTTACTACAAGACAACCCTAGACGGTACAGTATGGTCAAGTGTAAAACAACTCACAACCTTTTCAGGGCATGACAGGGCCCCTTCTGTAACCCAAACAATGGATGAAAAAATCTGGATAACATGGTCAACAAACAGAACTGGAGACAACGAAATCTTCTACACAACTTACGATGGGTTTTCATGGTCAGAAAGCACAAGACTGACCTACAATACAGTAGACTCTGACTTGACGCCGCGAATCCTTCAGACCATAGACGGCAATATATGGATATTCTGGTGTTGCATGCCACCAGACGGTGGAGCTGACATTTACTACAAATGTCATAACGGCACCACTTGGTCAGAAAGAATCCAGTTCACCACAGATGGAAACGAAGACATGTGGCCGTCAATAACTCAGACAAGTGACACCAAAATGTGGGTGACATGGGTAACGAATAGGGATGATCAACCAGATGGCAACTGGGAAATCTATTATCGAACCTCACTGGCAGGAGACGTGAACGAAGACGGCGTGGTCGACATAGCTGACTTGTCGCTGGTCGGAATAGCTTATGGCTCCTTCGAAGGTGAGCCACAATACAACCCAGATGCAGACATAAACAAAGATGGCATAATAGACATATGGGACATCACAATAGTGTGCATATACTACGGCGAAACCTAAACCTTAACGCCAATGCTCGCGTGTAGAAGTTGAAAAAACTCGTGGTATCCAAAGACAGAGCTGAAACCGCAACCAAGCAGAAAACTTTAAATGTGTAGTTCGCTAGTCAAAGATTGCCACATATAAATGCAGTTAATGGAGAGTTTGAGAAATATGAGCAAGAAGTCGAGATTACTGTATTTACTCCTATTATCCTTTCTTATAGCCACCTTAGCAAACTCTTCTGTACTCTCTGCTGAAATTGCAGAGATATACGTGGATTCTCCCATGACATATGAAGAGATGGACGAGTCTTTTTCAATCGACGTGAAGATTCGAGAAGTTGCTGACCTATATAGTTGGCAGGTTAACATGACCTTCAATCCAAGTGTGCTAGAGTTTGTCAACGTAACCGAAGGCGACTTTCTTAAGGATCAGCCTGAGGGAACATCTTCTGCGATAAGAGACGATCACAAACAAGACGGATGGGTGCTCTTCGGCTGGTCAAGCATAGGTCAATATGTCGGAGTAACCGGTTACGGAACCTTAGCAGCCGTCCAGTTTACAGTGAAGGCAATCGGAGAATCTGCGATAAACATGTCTAACCCCAACACAAAACTCATCAAAATCAATCCACCACCTGTTCCTCCAGGCGGCTCGATGTATGAGGCAATTTCATACACCACGGAAAGCGGATTTTTCATAAATCTTATGGATCCCCCAAAAGCGGAATTTACATTTTCACCCAGCCTTCCCAGCCTAAATGAAGAGGTAACCTTCGACGCATCAAACAGTTCAGCTTCTGCGCCTCGCGTTATCAATAGTTACCAATGGGATTTCGGCGATGGCACCACAAAGACTTACGTGAAAGATGTAAATCTAACTTCAACTACGACTCACACTTATACAACCAGTGAGACCTACATCGTATCTCTAACAGTCACCGACAATGCAACTGCCACAAGTTTAATGCAGGCTCTGTTTGAAACAACGACCGTGCCGCAGCTCTGGTACGAGCTCTACAGCACGAAAACCGCACCCATAAACATTAAGTTCGGTCACGACGTAGCAGTAACCAGTGTTGGAGCCTCTCCAAGCGAAGTGACGGTAGGGGAAACAGTTTCCATCAACGTGGTTGTCTTGAACAAGGGTGTTGAAACAGAAAGCTTCAGTGTGACCGCATATTATGGCAACAATGTGATTGAAACGAAGCAAGTCACCGATCTGATTTCTGACGGAACACAAACGTTGACTTTCGAATGGGGCACCACAGATGTTTCTGCAGGAGACTACAAAATAAAGGCTGAAGCATCTCTTGAAGGCGACGGCTACCCAGATGACAACAGCTACCTAGACGGAACTGTCAAGGTGAACACTGGTGGCGAATTTCCAGTATTGATTGTAGGTGTTGTTGTTGCTGTCGTCATCATAGCCATCATAGCGTTCTGGTATATGAGAAGACAGCGCAGTCCCACACCTAAATAGCCGAATACTCTGCCTTTTTTCAACATAGAGCATCAGCGCAACAATTTGCATGGTTCAGGGTGTTGAAGCTTAATAACGGATGCGTGTGCATTTGCTTGAGAAACATTGTCAGAAAAGCTTTAAGTATCGAATAGTTTAGAATATTTTGCTGCGTAGAGAGGGGAAGTTTCGTGAAGCAATGGAATTTACGACGTAAGAAAAGGTTTTTTCTAATTTTTCTTTTGTTGTCACTTTTGTATGCAGTTCCACTTGAAGTGATCTTCAACAATCTTCCTCTAAAAGTGTTAGCCTCGAATGGTACAGTAGTTGCTGTAGATCCTTCAACTAGCACGGCTGACCCCGGCCAGTATTTCACCATCGATATAACGATTGCCGATGTTACAGGCCTTTACAGTTGGGGGCTGAGGATAAAGTGGTCAGCGGGTCTTCTAAGCACTCACAAAGACAATGTCACTGAAGGTCCTTTCCTCCTGCAAGGCGGTACAACATCCTTTACAAAGAAAGTGTTTCTAAGCTACTTGGATGTTGGAAGTATTCTTGTAGGGATGGTACCGGGAGTTACTGGTAGCGGAACCCTTGTCACCATCACTTTCAAAGTCTTAAAAGGCGGAAATTGCACCCTGGAACTCGATCCTACAAAGGCTACGTTATATAACCCATCATTTAGTCTTATTGATCGCACGTTGCAGGACGGCTACTTCTACACAAACTGTCCGGTAGCCAAATTCACCTATACACCGCACCCCATAGAATACTACGGACGACCAATTGTTGGTGAAACAGTTACCTTCGACGGTACTTTAAGCTATGATCCAGATGAACCCTACGACGCCACTCCTGGTGGAATCCTCAGCTATGAATGGGACTTTGGCGACAACACCACAGAAACAGACGGCATCACAACTCACATGTACAACGAATCTGGCTCTTACACAGTGAGTTTGAACGTTACTGATGATGAAGGGAAGAATGACTTTACCAACAGAGACACTTATGGGAACCCGTCAGTCCGCATTCTAGTTCATGACATAGCCGTCATCAACGTAACTGTCACCCCAACCACCTTCGCTCCAGGCGCCACAGTGACCATTAACGTGACAGTTTTGAATAAGGGCAGCATGACGGAGTACCTAAACGTCACCTTGTACCAAAACTTCAACCCAGTGAAAACGACGCTCTTCCTTCAGGGCAAACTTGCATATATAGGAGACCCCCCTCAACCGGTTCTTACATGGACTACCGAACTGATGTCAGAAGAGAACGGGACCACACCTATTGAATGGGACACAACCGGCGTCTATCCTGGCAATTACACACTAGGAGTCCAAGCCTACCTTGTCCAAAGAAATCAGACCAGTAAAACTTGGGAATCTGTTCCAGGCATAGAAAAAGACGAGGTTCTACCCGACAACTGGATGAGCTGTGGAACCGTAACCGCGACTGAACAAGAGATGCATGATGTAGCAGTTACAGAAATCAAAGTCGATCCCACCGATTTAGAGATTGAAGAGTATTCCTATATCAAAGCAAAAATAAAAAATGAGGGCAATGACGAAGAGCAATACAATGCAACTCTGACCCTAAGCTATGACTCAGAACTGCTTGAGCAAAAGAAATGGTCAAATCAAACTCTATTGGCGGGAATAACAGACACACTTGAGTTAAATGCTTGGCTTCAAGGAGCCAACACAACAAAGGAAGGCAACTATAACATAACTGTAGCCGTTGTACTGGTTAACGTTACAACTCTAGATTTCTTAGAACCCTATAATGCCACAGTTCCTGACGGTGACCCTTCCGACAACACGCTCAGCGTCGTAGCAAACATTCGAATGCTTCCAGAAGTTCACTTCACGTATTCACCAAGTGAACCCAAAGTGGACAAGCCCGTAACCTTCAACGCCACAGCTACCTACGCTCCAGGCATTCCTAACGGAACCATCGAAGAATACTATTGGGAATTTGGTGATGGCACAAGTATCGTGAAAAATACCTCAACTGCAATCCACGTTTATAGATTAGGCGGAACCTACACCATGAACTTAACCGTCACTGACGACTCCGGTCGGACAAGCTTTTTGGAGGCAGAAATAACTGTTGACTCCGGCATGGCGCACATACTCACGAACATCACTTTTTCCCCAAGCGTCGCAATGCCTGGACAGCCCATATCTTTGGAAGTTGCAGTTAGGAACGTTGGCTATCTTGAAGAGACGTTTAATGTCACGACTTACTATGACGAGAACGAAATCAACACAGAGACAAACATGACTTTGGATTGTGGTGCGAATACAACTCTGACATTTACGTGGGACACGACTGGTGTGCCACGTGGTTATTACACGATTAAAACGGTGATGAGCAAGCGAAAAGGAGTTGAAATTGCAGAGAATACGTGGTTCGGCGGAGTCGTGGCTATCGGTGTAGGTGGAATGGCCCCGACCAGTGATGTGACAATATCAGCTTCTCCGTCATCTTTGCCTATTGGAGCATCGACGACAATCAATGGTTCCATATCTTCGGTGAGCGATGGAGCTATGGTGTGGATTCATTTTAGACTTAGAGAAACGGAGACTTGGAGCAATCTCTCGATGGTAATAACCGATCAAGATGGAAAGTACGAGTTCACATGGGAACCGACACAGATTGGAATCTACGCACTCAAGTCCATTTTGCTCGGCGAAGATACAGCGTCGTTAGGCGAAAGCAAAGTAGAAATCATGGTGGTCGAGGAAAGTGCACCACCACCCAACATCTTCTTCTACACCACCATCGGATTGACTGCTGGGTTAGCAGCAGTGATCGTGGGCATGGCTCTATACTTCTTAAAGGTAAGGAAACCAAAGTCGTAATTGCTTGAAACGTGACCGCATTCTTCTTTTTGAAGTCGAATTCCTTCGTTCGTATCACCAACTCATGAACATGCGCCCATTTCGTTAGAACGAATGTGAAAAGGTTCATGCATGTATGCTGCAATAGGGTGTAAAGCGAAAAGGTAAAATCCTTCGAAGGGGAAAGAATAGTTGAGAGAGAGGAAGGTTGAGGAGGGTGCTTCTGCGTTAAGGTTTACTTCTAAGTCTCGAAACTTCATGTTGGCGATTTTGTTTGCAGTTTCTATCGTGGCAACATCAGCACTTGTTGTCGCCATGACTTGGTCAGATTATGAAAATAGGCTAACCACGTACCTTGACTTTGACGGTATACCGTCAGTTATTCAAGCAAGTGATGGCGCAATATGGATTTTCTGGACTCGAAAAACGGAGAATTACGACATTTGCTACACAGTTTCTTCTGACGAAGGACTTACGTGGTCCCCGGAGACTCAGTTGACTTCAAACTCAAGCGCCAACACAGCGGTCAACGCGTTTCGGGCATCTGATGGTACTATCCTGCTTGTTTGGGATTCTGACCGCACCGGCAACTACGACATCTATTACAAGACTTCTTCTGATCTTGGCAGTTCTTGGTCGAACGATACTCAGCTAACTAATCATGCCGGTCGAGATCTTAAACCTTCAGTTTGTCAATTGTCAAATGGCACGATTTGGGTTGTTTGGTGTTCCGATCGAACCGGGGGTTATGATATATACCTTAAGACTTCTTCGGATGATGGCGTCTCTTGGTCCGACGATTTCTGGGTCACCAATAGCCCTGAACTTGATAAGTGTCCTTCCATTGCTCAAATGTATGATGACACTGTTTGGCTTGTTTGGGCTTCCAAAGAAGCTGGCAACTACGATCTCGTCTACAAAATCTATGATGATTCTATGTGGTCTTCTGAGGAGTGGTTGACTGACGATCCAAAGGTGGACTCAAATCCATTTGTCTTTCAGACTTTGGATGGTAAAATATGGATTTTTTGGGCGTCTCGTGAACCTGCGGTCTCGGAACCAACGACCGATGACATCTATTATAAATATTCATTTGACAATGGTGCTACTTGGTCAGCAAAGACTCAGTTCACGAATGACCCATACGATGATGCTTGGCCTTCAGCTGTTCAGACTAGTGGCACAAGAGTCTGGATTGTGTGGACTTCAGACAGGGCTGACCAGCCAGACTGGGGCAACTGGGACATCTACTATAACAAGTCATTGGTAGGTGATGTGAATGAAGATGGAGTGGTTGACATAGCTGACTTGTCGCTTGTCGGGATAGGTTATGGTTCCTTCGAGGGTGAGCCGCAGTACAACCCGGATGTAGACATAAACTGTGACGGAATTGTAGATATAGTTGACATTTCATTTGTGTGCATAAACTATGGAGCAACTTAGCCTTCTGCAAGCCAAAGCTGACAAGAAAAAGGAAGTGCATGTCTCCGCTGTTCAGCCTTCGTATGAACAGTATAGGTTTCTTATAGAATACAATACCAAAAGAATAAAATACTATTATTTCGATAAATGTGTCAGGAGAGAAAGTTAAGGGAGAGTGGAAAATCTGAGAGGAAAAGCAGCTAAATTGTTCTCCTTGGTACTATCATTTATAGTAGCTATATCAATCGCAGGCATAGTGTATGCTCCCGTTACTTTGCCTTCACTCTACATTGATCCTGAAGCAAACACTGCAAACCCAGACGGATACTTTGATGTTAATCTGAATATCGCAGATGCTGTCGACCTATTCTCATGGGGCGTCAAGTTGAGCTTTGATCCTAACGTCCTAGAGGTTGCTTACTACTATGTGGGCATCAATAAAGTGTACAACATCACACAAGGACCTTTCCTGCAAGGGCAGCCTGGCGGCAGTTCTTTTGTGTCTAAAGCTTTCATCACATATGTCCAAGCTGGTTGCACAACCTTAGGTGCCTACCCAGGTGTAGACGGTAGCGGAACATTAATGACCATTACCTTCCATGTGAAGGATTCAGGGAAATCTGCCTTAGCCTTAAGCGATACAAAGCTTTATGACTCGACGATAACTGCAATAGACCACACGGCCACAGACGGATATTTCTACACTGACAGAGCCGACTTATTGGCGAGAAGTGCATGGCCGTCATACCATCACTTCGACGTTTCAAAGCATGGTCCAAATCAAGGATTAAACGCTAAAGTGAAGAATCTTGCATCTGTCGACCTATACGTTCAAGTGAGGTTTGAAATTGTACGAGATGACGCCTTTGTGGCCACTGTGACTACCAGTACAATCGTTGCTACACCTGATGTATTATATGAGTTGTCAGCTGATTTCGGACCGTTGACTAATGCAGACGCAGGGAAATACTATGTTAGTGCTACGGCATGGTACAGCTGGACTGGATTCTACTATACTCGAGGAGAAAAGTTAAAGACCTTCAGCTTCGCGGTTGTGCCTTAAAGCGAAGCTCCCCCCTTTTGTCTTAGGGTTACTTAAATAAGGGAAAAATACAAATAATATGTATAGGTGACATGAAATGAACTGGAAAATGAAAGGAGTAGCAAGCCTGTGTGTATATCTATGTTTAGCAGTTACCTTAAGTTCGCTTATTGTGAGCGTCAACTCATCACCCGGCACAGTCTTTGCTGTCGTACCCACAAACAGCGCCGGACTGGTAGATGAAACTCTCACTGTCATGGTAAAAGTCTACGATGCGTCTTTCCTTTATTCCTGGCAGGTTTATATGAGCTGGAACGATGCTGTACTGCAATATTCCAGCATGGTCTTCGGTGGCTTCCTAACAGATCAGCCAGAAGGATCGAGCACAAACATGAGAGTAGAGTCAAACTTCGTTATCTTTGGCGAAGCAACTGTGGGCTCGTATGGTGGGAAGAGTGCTGCTGAAGGCTGGTTGTTCAACATCACTTTCCTGATATTGATGGAGCAGTATGAGACAATACATATCGATCACGCCACCTTCACCTACTACATAGAAGTCTTCACTCCTCCGCAACAGAATAAGATCACGGACTTTCCCAAAGAAAACGGCTACTATGTTGCACCGTGGGCAGAGGACTTTGACAAAGATGGAATAGTTGACATATGGGACATATCCGTTGTGTGCATACTCTATGGCGTACCCCTCATCCAAACAAAGGACCCGTCATATTCTACCACTACAGGATGGACATCACCCGAAAACGCGTACGTTTCAGATGACGTCTACACCTCCACTGTTCTCAAAAACGTAATAGCAACTTATAGCAACTACGGATTTTACGCCTATGATGGTGGCATAGCGAGCGTGGAAGTGGGAATAGAAGCTTACACATTGGGTGCGGAAAAAATTGAAGTGACAGTTTCAAATGATGGAGGTTCAAGCTGGGGTAGTGTTCATGCAGTCTTCCCTGGCGCAAGTGATACTGATACCGTTGAATGGGTCGATGTAACAGCAGACTTCGATTGGACTCCTACCATGCTGACGGACGCCTACTTTATGGTGCAAATAAAGCATGTGGTTGTTGGAGGCGCAAAAGAAACCTTTGTTGATTGGATTCCTGTGAGAGTGGAGTACAATCCGTATGCAGACTTGGACGACAGTGGTCTTGTTGACATCACCGACTTGAGTATGGTCGCTGTGAAATTCGGAGAATCGTATCTATAGGATGATAGATAAGGAATGTTCGCAACAGAAGTCCTTGACAAACCAGAAACAAGAGAAAGGCGATATAGAACTAACATACATAAGGTTTTTATCAACGCCCTTCTCAGTACCTATATGAGAGAGGAGAGGATGAGCGTTGAATAAAGCCTTAAAGGGACTTCCCATTTTTTTCATGCTGGCTGTCACGTTAACTCTTCTTTTCGGTAACATGACTTACGCCCAACCACCTGAAGTTTGGGTGGATCCTGCAAGTCTTGCAGACCCTTCTTCTCCATTTTCTGTTGACATAGATATTGACGACGTTACCGACCTATACAGCTGGGAATTCAAACTATATTACGACAAAACCATCCTAACAATAAGCACAGTCCAGCTAGGACCACTCCTAAACGTTACCGCAGGAGGAACCGCAAACACATGGGGCATAATCAAAAACCAAACTGACAACTACAACGCCACACACGGCCTTATATGGGCAGCACAATCAATTACAGGCGACCGCCAAGGAGCAACAGTCACCACAGGAACCCTAGCAACCCTCACATTCACTGTTGACGGATCATCTGGAACAACCCCGCTAAGCCTCGAAGACACAAAACTCATCGGCTACAACTACGCGACCAAAACGCTATCTATTATTGCTCACACCACCACAGATGGCTCAGTCACAATCAGTGCCGTCCCAGAATTTCCAATGGGTCTCACATTAGAAGTAGCCCTGATAGTTACCATCTTTTATCTTTGGCACAGAAGAAAACGGAAGGCACCACAATTCCTTCGGCAACCGTAACACACATCATGAATCGAGCAGATATTCCTCTCGTGGAAGCAACCCTTAAATTTCTCAATGCCTAATAAAACTAATAGCAAAGAGAAAGGGATTCAGTATGGGATCAAAATCCTCGTTCCTACGTAAAGTCCTTACCCTGTCACTTGTTCTGATATCGTTTTCAATTGTTCTAACATCAGTCTCGATCAACAGCCCTTGGCCCGGAATGGAAGTAGGTCAAGCCTCTCCCGGCACAACGTATTATGTAGATCCTTCCAGCGTTGTCAACCCAGCTTTGACTCCTGGAAACACCTTTACCGTTGATGTAAAGATTACCGACGCTTCCTACCTCTATTCATGGCAGGTCTACATGACATGGGATGGGGCTGTGCTAGAATACGACAGCCATGTCTTCGGTGGCTTCCTATCTGATCAGCCAGAGGGTTCAGCCCCAAGCCAGAGAACAGAGCCAGCTTTCGTCATTCTCGGCGAAGCAACTATCGGTCAGCATGCTGGTAAGAGTGCTGCTGAAGGCTTGTTGTTCTCAATTACTTTAACGGTTTTAGCTACTGGAGAAACTGACCTCGAGATCGATCACGCCACCCTCACCTACTACATAGAAATCTTCAGTCCTCCGCAACAGGAAAAAATCACAGATTTTCCTAAAGAAAACGGCTACTTCAGCAACATCGAGGCTGCAACTCACACCCTAACTGTCAATTCTGATCCCATCTCTGGAATCGACTTCACCGTCGACGGCACACCCCATACGACTTCCTGGTCAGACAGCTTATCTGAAGGTTCTCATACGGTTGTTATGCCTTCATCTTGGGGGGATTACATTTTTGATCACTGGGAAGACGCTTCAACCAATCCCACTCGGATAGTTCCTCTTACTTCTGATACAACTATCACCGCCTACTACGCGTACGTTCCTGCGACCCACTCGTTAACCGTGAACTCTGATCCCATATCTGGTGTTGATTTTACTGTTGATGGTTCGCCTCATACTACTCCTTGGTCTGATACTCTAGGTGAGGGAAGCCACACGGTTGTTATGCCTTCATCTTGGGGTATTTACGATTTTGTTGAGTGGGAGGATGCTTCAACCAATCCAACGCGGATTGTTTCCTTGACCGCTGACAAGACTGTGACTGCGTATTTTGTTAAGCGTGAGTGGACTTTAACCGTGAATTCTGATCCTATTAGTAGCGTGGAGTTCACTGTTGATGGTGCACCTCATACCACTTCTTGGTCTGACCTGTTGGATGAGGGTAGTTATACTGTTGTTATGCCCTCACCTTGGACGATCGGCGAAGATGTCTACAACTTCGACCACTGGGAAGATGCTTCAACCAATCCAACACGCATTGTATCCTTAACCGCTGACAAGACGGTCACTGCATACTATGCTCTCTCAATCCCACAGTATGAGTTAATTATAGACTTTGTTGGCTCAGGTTCAACTATTCCTTCTCCTGGCACTTACCTATATGATGCAGGCACTGAGGCTTCCGTTGCTTCTCTCCCAGATCCCGGGTGGATGTTAGATCACTGGGAGCTTGATGATTTTGACGTTGGAGACGCTGATCCCTACAACCTGATTATGAACGCTAATCACACCCTAACCGCCTTCTTCGTTGTGATACCTCTCCAGTACGAACTAACTGTTAATTCTGATCCCATATCTGGTGTTGATTTCACTGTTGATGGTTCGCCTCATACTACTCCTTGGTCTGACACCTTAGGCGAGGGAAGTCACACCATTGTTATGCCTTCTACTTGGGGTATATACGACTTTGTTGAGTGGGAGGATGCTTCAACTGATCCCAGTCGGATTGTTTCTCTTACTTCTGATACAACTGTCACTGCCTACTATGAAGCTCGAGAGTGGACTTTAACTGTAGAGTCAGATCCGGTTTCTGGCATTGATTTTACTGTTGATGGTACACCT